>JAESGH010000006.1_pt1 | contig 1142361 bp, 1144 predicted proteins | sample 9269641 | NCBI WGS metagenome assembly JAESGH01 (sample SAMN14515345, study PRJNA621665) | algae metagenome | isolation source: Phormidium tanganyikae FI6-MK23 and co-occurring heterotrophs from granitic... | place: USA: Fort Irwin, California | collected 1998-05-24 | reverse complement strand
CGGCGATTTCTGTTCCCGCCCGTTCCGCTGCGCGTGACCGGTTCTGACGGAGGCATTTGCGCCGAACCCGTCGCGTCTCGCTTCCGCGAGCCTTCGCCGGTCCCGCCTATGTGCTCGTCCAGCACGCGCCGCCCGTAGTGGCAGCAGGGGAACCCTTGGACGGAACCTCTCCCGGCACAGGCTACGTCGGCCCATACCGGAAGCGCCGTCTCCTCCCCACGCAATCACCGTCATGACCGGTGTTCCCGATGGGAGAAGCGGGAGAAGTATGAGGGCGGTTGGAGGGGTGTGGAGAAAGATTCGGAGATTGCTGACAGATGCTGACAAAGTCCGATGGGGCTCATCTCCGGATGCCGTGAAACCTGAGATGAAGCGGACGTTTGCGCGAGGCCGCCCCCTCCACCGGCTTCGCCGGTCCCCCTCCCCCGTGAACGGGGGAGGATCCGGCTGGCGCGGGAGGTACGGCTCAGCCGCCGGTGGCCTTGTCGATCAGGGTCTTGGCGTCCGGACCGGCCCAATCGGCAGGGCCGTTCATGTGCGCGAGCAGGCAGCCCTCCCCGTCGATCAGAAGCGTGACCGGAAGGCCGAGGGCGAGGCCGCGCTTCTTGAGTTCGTTGAAGACGCCGAGCGTGTTGTCGCGATAATAGCCGAGCGTGTCTATGCCGGTTTCGGCCAGGAACTTCTTCGGCTTCGTGTCGTCGCCGGTGTCGACATTGACGGCGATGACCTCGAAGCTCTCGTCGCCCTCATCCTTCTCCAGCGCGTTCAGCGCCGGCATCTCCTCGCGGCACGGCGCACACCAGGTGGCCCAGAGATTGAGGAGCACGGTCTTGCCGTCGCGGTCGGCGAGCGTCATCGGCCTGCCGTCGGGCGCGTTGAAGGCAAGCGACCTGAGCGACTGCGGCGGATCGGCCGGCAGCATGGCCGCGACCTCGCCGACCGCGGAATCCGCCACCTGCCTGGCCTGCTCGGCCTTGGCGGAGCAGGCGGCGACGTCCGCCTCGCCGACCCCGGCGGCGACCGGCGCCTGTGCCGCGTTGTTGCCATCCTCGCGGCTCGTGACATATACCGCGACCGCGCCGGCGAGCGCGCCCGCGACTGCCGCCATGAGCACCAGGCGCAGTCTCGGAAACATCGATCTTCTTTCGGCCATGACGACTAAACCCAGAAACCCAGGCGCCCGGTTATCACGATGAGCGACGACAAGACCAGTAACATCCCGGGCAACCAGATGTGGGGGGGACGTTTTGCCTCGGGTCCGGCGGCGATCATGCAGGCGATCAACGCGTCGATCTCCTTCGACAAGAAGCTCTATGCGCAGGACATTGCGGGCTCGATCGCGCATTCCGAGATGCTGGCCGAGCAGGGCATCATCACCAGGGCCGACCAGAAGAAGATCGCCAAGGGGCTGAAGACGATCCTCGGCGAGATCGAGGGCGGAACGTTCGCGTTTTCGGAGAAGCTCGAGGACATCCACATGAATGTCGAGGCGCGCCTCGCCGAGCTGATCGGCCCGGCGGCCGGCCGGCTGCACACGGCGCGTTCGCGCAACGACCAGGTCGCCGTCGATTTCCGGCTCTGGACCAAGAACGAGTTCCTGCGCGTCGCCGAAGCGCTGAAGAGACTGATCGCGGCCTTTCTGGAGCGGGCCGAAGAGCATGCGGCGACGGTGATGCCCGGCTTCACCCACATGCAGGCGGCCCAGCCGGTGACCTTCGGCCATCATTGCATGGCCTATGTCGAGATGTTCTCGCGCGACCTGTCGCGCGTGCGCGACGCGATCGAGCGCATGGACGAAAGCCCGCTCGGCGCGGCCGCCCTCGCCGGCACCGGCTTCCCGATCGACCGCCACCGGACGGCGACGGCGCTGGGCTTCCGCGAGCCGACGCGCAACTCGCTGGATTCGGTGTCAGATCGCGACTACGCGCTGGAATTCCTGGCGGTCGCCTCGATCTGCGGCACGCATCTGTCGCGCCTGGCCGAGGAGATCGTCATCTGGTCGACGCCGCAATTCGGCTTCGTGAAGCTTTCGGACAGCTTTTCGACCGGCTCCTCGATCATGCCGCAGAAGAAGAACCCCGACGCCGCGGAGCTGGTGCGTGCCAAGGTCGGCCGCGTCAACGGGCACCTGGTTGGGCTCCTGACCGTCATGAAGGGCCTGCCGCTGACCTATTCCAAGGACATGCAGGAGGACAAGGAAGCGGTGTTCGATGCCGCCGAGACGCTGGACCTGATGCTGGCGGCGATGACGGGCATGGTCCGCGACATGGCGGTGGACGCGGCGGCCATGAAGCGCGCGGCGGGTGCGGGCTTCTCGACGGCGACCGACCTCGCCGACTGGCTGGTGCGCACGCTGAACCTGCCCTTCCGCGAGGCGCATCACGTCACCGGCCGCGCCGTGGCCCTGGCGGAGAGCAGGAAGACCGGCCTGGAGAAGCTGCCCCTGGCGGACCTTCAGGCGATCCATCCGGGCATCACCGAGGACGTGTTCTCGGTGCTGTCGGTGCAGAATTCGGTGAAGAGCCGAACCAGCTATGGCGGCACGGCGCCGTCCGAGGTGAGGAAGCAGATCCGCGCCTGGAAGAAGCGGCTCGCCAAGGCCTGACGCGAGCGGTCGGACGGCGCGCATTTTGCCGGGTGCAAAGGCGCGAAACTTTCGCTAGAAACAGCCAACGGATTTGCGCGGGACGGATGGGCTCGATGAACGGCAGCAGGATTTTCGCGGCGGTCAGCTTGGTGCTTGCGGCAAGCGCCGTCGCCGGCTGCGGCCGCAAGACCGATCTCGACACGCCCTACCAGGCGCAGCTCGACGCGCGCAAGCAAGCCGAGGAGACCGGCGCGCCCATGCCGCCCACGCCCGAGAAGCCGGAAAAAGACAAGCCGTTCATCCTCGACCCGCTGCTTTAGGGCCGATTGGTCGAGCGCTTTCTTCTTCTCGACGTGTCCGGGATTGCCCGTTCGGCCATGCCGGCCGCGAATTTCGAAGTTTTGCCATGAACCATTTCCACTACCGCGACGGCGTCCTCCATGCCGAGGACGTTGCGATCCCCGCCATCGCGGCGGTCGTCGGTACTCCCTTCTATTGCTATTCGACGGCCACGCTGACGCGCCACTACAACGTCTTCGCGAAAGCCTTCGCGGACATGGACAGCCTCGTCTGCTACGCGCTGAAGGCCAATTCGAACCAGGCGGTGCTGAGGGTTCTGGCGAAGCTCGGCGCCGGCGCCGACACGGTTTCGGAAGGCGAGATGCGACGCGCGCTGGCCGCCGGCATCCCGGCCGGCAAGATCGTGTTCTCCGGCGTCGGCAAGACCGCGCGCGAGATGGATTTCGCGCTCGACGCGGGGATCCTCTGCTTCAACGTCGAATCCGAGCCTGAACTGGAGCTGCTGTCGGCGCGCGCCATGCGGCTGGGGGTCACCGCGCCGATCTCGCTGCGCATCAACCCCGACGTCGACGCCAGGACGCACAAGAAGATTTCGACCGGCAAGGCCGAGAACAAGTTCGGCATCGCCTGGCAGCGTGCCCGCGCGGTCTATGCTCGCGCCGCCGAACTGCCGGGCATCAGGGTGACCGGGATCGACATGCATATCGGCAGCCAGATCACCGAGCTGCAGCCCTTCGACGACGCCTTCGCGCTGCTGGCCGAGCTCGTCGCGACGCTGAAGGCCGACGGCCACGCGATAGACCATGTCGATCTCGGCGGCGGTCTGGGCATCCCCTACCGGACCGACAACGACCCGCCCCCGCTGCCGGATGCCTATGCCGACATCGTGAGGAAGCGCATCGCCCCGCTCGGCCTGAAGGTGATGTTCGAGCCGGGCCGGCTGATCGTCGGCAATGCCGGCATCCTCGTCTCCCAGGCCATCCATGTGAAGGAAGGCGACGCGAAGAACTTCCTGATCGTCGACGCGGCGATGAACGACCTGATCCGGCCGACACTCTACGACGCCTTCCACGACATCAGGCCGGTCGTCGAGGCGCAGGCGGACGCGCCGCGCATGACGGTCGACGTGGTCGGCCCGGTCTGCGAGACGGGCGACTTCCTCGGCCTCGACCGCGACCTGCCGAAGCTGAAGGCCGGCGACATGATCGCGGTCGGCACAGCCGGCGCCTATGGCGCGGTGCAGGCCGGCACCTACAATTCGCGGCTGCTGGTTCCCGAAGTGCTGGTCGACGGCGACCGCTTCCACGTGGTGCGGCCGCGCGGGACCTTCGAGGAGCTGATCGCGCTGGATTCGGTGCCGGACTGGCTGTGAGGCCTGGGATGGCGGTGCAGCGCTGATCTCGTCCGCCCGGGCCGCTCCGTTCACGATTTCCGGAGGCGCCTCGCCTTCGCCGCACTTGCTGCTATTCTCAAGGCTGCAAGACCGTGCATTGCGCACGGCCGCTGGATGGATCGATGACGGCACCCAATGCGGCAGGACATGAGACCGGCCTGACGGCGCGACTGGCGCGGACGCGACTGGCGGTCCGCTCCGTCATGGTCTTCGAACGCGGCTGGCCCCTCGTGCTGCCGCTGCTGCTCGTCGCCAGCCTGTTCCTCAGCCTGTCCTGGTTCGGCATCTTCCGCGTCCTGCCCGACATGGCGCGCCTCGGCCTGCTGGTCGTCTTCGCCCTGGCCGCGCTCGCGAGCCTCTATCCCCTGCGCTTCTATCGCCACCCGACGGCCGAGGAGGTCGACCGCCGCATCGAGCGCGCCAACCGGCTGGCGCACACACCGATGCTGGTGCAGACCGACCGGCTTGCCGCGACCGGCACCGGTCGGGGCGGCGCCTTCGCCGAGGCGCTGTGGCGCGAGCACCAGCGGCGCATGGCCGCGAGCCTCGACGGCATAGGCGGCGACCTGCCGGTGACCCGCGTCCCGGATCGCGACCCATGGGCCCTGCGCGCGGCGGCGGTGCTGCTGCTGACGACCGGCTTCGCCTTTTCCTTCGGGCCGCTCGGCGGGCGCCTCGCCGACGGTTTCCGCGCGCATTCCTGGCTCGACACCGTGCCGCCGCGGATCGACGCGTGGGTCACGCCGCCCGCCTATACCGGCCGCGCGCCTGTGTTCCTCACCGGCGCCGGGGCGACCCAGGTCGCCGACGCCGTGCCGCCCGCCGAGCCCTCCTCATTCGTGGTGCCGGAAAATAGCGAGCTTTCGCTGCGCGTGACCGGCGGCTCGGGCGACGAGAGCCTGGTCTTCACCGATGCGGGCGGCACTGTCCGCGAGATCCTGCCGGCCGGCGCCGAGGCCGATGCGGACGACGGCGCGCCCGCCCCTGCGCCGCCGCCCGCGAGAGCCGACGGCGTGCGTCAGTTCACCGACAGGCTGACCGGCACGGGCACGCTGACGCTCAAGGCCGGCGATCGCGACGTCGCGAGCTGGGCCTTCGAGGTGACGCCCGACCTGCCGCCGGTAATCCGCTTCGCCGGCGAGCCCAAGCGCGCGGTCAACGGCGCGCTGGAACTCGCCTACGAGATCGAGGACGACTACGGCGCGGTCGAGGCCTTTGCCGATTTCGAACTCGCCGAAGCGCCGGCGCCGGATGCGGACCCGCTCTACGAAGCGCCTGAGATGAAGCTGACCCTGCCGCGGCGCGACGCCAAAGGTCCGGCGGCGAAGACCTCGCGCGACCTCACGGAGCATGTCTGGGCCGGCTCGCGCGTCAAGCTGACGCTGAAGGTCAAGGACGCCGCGGGCCAGGAGGCTTCGAGCGAAACCAGGACATTCGTCCTGCCGGGTCGCATCTTCACCAACCCGCTCGCCGCGGCGGTGGTCGAGCACCGCAAGATCTTCTCCCTGGATGCCAACCGCAAGGACGACGCGATCCGCCTGGTCGATGCGATCACGCTGCGGCCCGAGGATACGTTCGACAACCTGTCGCACTATCTCGGCGTCATGACCGGCCGCACTAAGCTCGCGACCGCCAACACCGACGACCTGTTGCGCGAGACGGCCGACTATATGTGGCAGATGGCGCTGGCGATCGAGGACGGCGACCTTTCCGAGGCCGAGAAACGCCTGCGCCAGGCCCAGGAGGCCCTGCAGCAGGCGCTCGAGGACGGCGCCTCCGACGAAGAGATCGACCGTCTGATGGCCGAGCTGCGCGAGGCGATGGACGAGTTCCTGCGCGAATTCGCAGAGCGGGCCATGCAGAACCCCGACATGGCCGAGCAGATGCCGCAGGACGGCCAGGAGCTGCGCCAGAACGACCTGGAGCGCATGCTCGACCAGATCGAGAACCTCGCGAAATCCGGCAACCGCGACCAGGCGCGCGATCTGCTGGCCCAGCTGCAGGACATGATGAACAACCTCCAGGCCGGCCGCATGCAGCAGAACCAGGACGGCCAGCAGAACTCGGAGATGCGCCGGCAGATGGACAAGCTCGGCGAGATCATGCGTCGCCAGCAGGAGATGATGAACGAAACCTTCCGGCTCGACCAGATGCAGCGCGACCGGCAGCAGCGCGGCCAGGACCGCTCGGAGCAGCTCGGCGAAGGCGAGCAGCAGCCTGGCCAGCAACCCGGGCAGCAGCCGGGCCAGCAACCGGGACAGGGCGGGCAGCCGATGACGCCCGAGGAATTCGCCGAGGCGCTGCGCCAGCTGCAGCAGGGCCAGGGGCAGCTGCAGAGCGAGCTCGAGCAACTGATGGAAGGCCTGGAAGGCATGGGCATGCAGCCCGGCGAAGGCATGGGCGAGGCCGGCGAGGCGATGGGCGAGGCGGAAGGCTCGCTCGGCCGCGGCGAAGGCAACCGCGCCGTCGGCGAGCAGGGCCGCGCGCTGGAAGCGCTGCGCCGCGGCGCCCAGGACATGATGAACCAGATGATGCAGGCGCAGCAGGGCGAGGACGGTCCCGGCCAGGAAGGCGGCCGCCAGCGCAATGCCGACCGCGACCCGCTCGGCCGGCCGCGCGCCACCACCGGCCCGGACTTCGGTGATTCGGTCACCGTGCCGGACGAGATCGACGTCCAGCGCGCCCGCCAGATCCTGGAGGCGATCCGCAAGCGGCTCGGCAACGCGCTGAGCCCCGAACTCGAACGCAACTACCTGGAACGCCTGCTCGAGATGCGGTAGCGGCGGCGTTTTCCAACGCAGCTGCCGCCGGAAACCGCTGTGGGTTCATCCCAGGCTGCCGGCCCTGATTCGCGCTAGATGGGAGCGGCCAAGCCCTTCAGCTGGCCGCACCGCTAGGTCGGTCGCCCGCCGCCTTTATACGCCCAGTTCGGCCAGCGCCTGGTCGACGCCCGGTATTTCCATCGTGAACTGGATGACCTGGCCGTCCAGACGCGTCAACTCGACCTTGGCGCTTTTGGCGCCCTTCAACTGCCTGGAAAAGTTGGGCGATATTTCGGCGCGAGCCTTGCAGCTCCTGGTCGTGCATTCGACATAGTCGGCCTTGACCGGCTTGCCCCCGTCGAGTGACACCGTGACGCCGGGCTCTATCCTGACCTCCGTCGGCGTGACGAATTCGGCCAGCAGCTTGCCGTCCTTGCTGAAGCCGATCAGCCAGACGAGGATGTTGCTGTTGTTCTTCTTGGCGACCACCCTGTAGCTGGCGCCGCACAGCTTGCGCGGCGGCTCGCCGCTCTCGCTGCACTGGACCGTCCAGCCGCCGTACTTGGTGGTGGTCGTCGTGGTCTTGGTTCCCGCCGTGTCGGCCTGCGCGACCGTCGTCTCCTGCGCCGAAGCAGGCAGCGTAGCGGCCAGACCCGACGTCGCGACACAGGCCAGCAGGCCCGCCGCAGTAAACGAATGATAAAGCGCCCTGTTGATTCCGTTCATGAATTTCCCCGCTGCGTCGCCCGATGCAGGGCTCTTGTATCGACAGGACGCACGGAAGGCAATCCGAAGGGGGACGCCCAAGACGACGCATGCGGAAATTACGTTGTGTTATTCTCTGCATCTGATCTATGGAAAATTACAAGCATTCTTCTTATGTTCTTACATAATATCGTATCTTTGTAGATAATGGATAGAATTACGGTCTATATATCCTGATAAGTTGTATATAATTTCGTACGCTATTCTGATGTTGCTCAAAGGTTACATATCACCAACTACAGGTGCTTAGTCTTTATAGCAAATCTAGTTCCGATTGACTTTCGACCTGACGTCGCGGCAGAACGATGCTGGGTTTATAGGTGCCGGCCCGGCGCCTCGGGATAGCAGGGGGAATTTCGTGAAGACATCTGCACGCATTGGCTTGTCGCGCGCTGCGCGCCGTAGGGGTTCGTTGCTGTCGGGGACGGCGATGGCGGGTTTCGTCGCCGCGGGGATGCTGTCGCCGTTGTCGATCCAACAGGCACAGGCTGCCTGCTCCGGCCCATTTTTGGGGACCTACTTTTGCCAGGACAACAATTCCGCAGTGACGAACAACAACGCGGACAGAGCCGTCATCGCGACGGGCGATCTTTACGACTTTGGTGACGCGCTCGACATCAATACCAACAACGGCGATGTTGGGATCGTCGTCGGAGCCGGAATCGACGTATTGTCGGTCTTTGCGGACGGTATCGACGTCGTGTCCAACAATGGTGCCATCGGCCTCCTTCTTGGCGGTGACATCTACGCCGACGATAACGGTGTCCGCATCGAGACGAACCTTGGTGATGTCGGGGGTATCGTGGCGGATACCAGCGAGATCGAAACGGATGACGGCGACGGCATCCAGATCACCACCAACGGTGGCTCCGTCGACTACTGGGTCGCGGGCGACATCGATGCCGGCGAGGATGGCATCGACATCCAGACCGGCCGGGGTGGCGATGTGGAACTGACGGTCACGTCGGACAGCACGATCCGGGCAGACGACAACGGCATCGAGATCGACACTGTGCGTGGCGATATCGACCTGACCTTCAACGGGAATATCTTCGCCGGTGAGAACGGCATCGACCTCTTTTCCGAGGAGGGCGACGTAGATTTCGAAATGGGCGTAGGGGGCGACATCTATGCCTGGGGTGACGGCGTCAGGATCGAGACCGAGGAAGGCGACGTTTTCGCGGCCGTAGAAGGCGATATCACCGCGGGAGAAGACGGCGTTCAGATCGACACCGACGAGGGCGATGTCGACGGCTACGTTGCCGAGACGAGCGACATCGTAGCCGGCGAGAACGGCCTCCAGTTCCGGACGAACAGCGGCAATGTCGACTACACGGTCGCCGGCGACATCTTCGCGTTCGAGAACGGCATCGACATCGAGACCACCACCAACGGCTTTTCAGGTGGGGATGTGGAACTGACCGTCACCTCCGACAGCACCATCCGAGCCTTCGACAACGGCATCGACATCGATACCAACCGGGGCGATGTCGAACTGTTCTTCAACGGCGACATCTTCGCCGGCGACAACGGCATCGGCATCAACACGGACGAGGGTAACGTTTTTGCCGCGGTTGGCCCCCGGGGCGACATCAATGCAGACGATGATGGCCTGAAGATCGAAACCGAGGAAGGTGATGTCGTCGCGTTGATCGCCGGCGACATCGACGCCGGTGAAGACGGCGTCCAGATCGACACCGACGAGGGAGACATAGACGGCTACATCGCCGAGACGAGCGATATCGTCGCCGGCGAGAATGGCGTCCAGATCGAGACCGATAGCGGCGATGTCGACTTCACGGTGGCCGGCGACATCTTCGCGTTCGAGAACGGCATCGACATCGAGACCAACACCAACGGCTTTTTGGGTGGGGATGTGGAGCTGACCGTCACCTCCGACAGCAGCATCTTCGCCTTCGACAACGGCATCGAGATCGACACCAACCGAGGCGACGTCGACCTGTTCTTCAACGGCGACATCTTCGCCTTCGACAACGGCATCGATATCGAAACCGACGAAGGCGACGTCTTCGCCCTGGTCGGACCGCGCGGCGACGTCAATGCGTTCGACGACGGCCTGAAGATCGAAACCGAGGAAGGCGATGTCCTCGCCGTGATCGCGGGCGACATCAATGCCGGCGAAGACGGCGTCCAGATCGACACCGACGAGGGTGACGCCCGCGGCTACATCACCGAAACGAGCCGCATCGTGGCCGGCGAAAACGGCGTCCAGATCGAGACGGACAGTGGCGATGTCGACTTCACGGTCGCCGGCGACATCTTCGCGGGCGAGAACGGCATCGACATCGAGACCAACACCAACAACTGGTGGGGTGGCGACGTCGAGCTGACCGTCACTTCCGACAGCAGCATCTTCGCCTTCGACAACGGGATCGACATCGATACCAACCGCGGTGACGTCGACCTGCTCTTCAACGGCGACATCTTTGCCGGCGACAACGGCATCGACATCGAGACCGACGAAGGCGACGTCTTCGCACTCATCGGACCGCGCGGCGACATCAATGCGTTCGACGACGGCCTGAAGATCGAAACCGAGGAAGGCGATGTGCTTGCGGTGATCGCGGGCGACATCAATGCCGGCGAAGACGGCGTCCAGATCGACACCGAGGAGGGCGACGCCCGCGGCTACATCACCGAAACGAGCCGCATCGTGGCCGGCGAAAACGGCGTCCAGATCGAGACGGAAAGCGGCGATGTCGACTTCACGGTCGCCGGCGACATCTTCGCGGGCGAGAACGGCATCGACATCGAGACCAACACCAACAACTGGTGGGGTGGCGACGTCGAGCTGCGCGTCACCTCCGAGAGCACGATCTTCGCCCTCGACAACGGCATCGACATCGACACCAACAGGGGCGATGTGGAAGTCGGGATCGCCGGCGACATCTTCGCCTTCGACCATGGCGTGAACATCGAGACCGACGAAGGCGACGTCGACTTCTACCTGGCCCGCCAGGGCGACATCTTCGCCGCCGAGGACGGCATCCGCGTCGACTCCGAGGAAGGCGACGTCAACCTCTATATCGCGGGCGATATCCGAGCCGGCGAGTCGGCCATCAACGTCAATGACGGCGACGACGTGAGGGTGATCATCGGCTCGACGGCGTCCCTGGTTGGCGAAGGCGGCTGGAACACGGCGGTCGTCGAACTCGACGCCGACGACTCAATCGAGCTCTACAACTTCGGCGACATCCGCTCCAGCGGCTGGAACCTGGATGACCAGTCGGACGATCTGGCCATCGACGTCAGCGGCGGCGTCGGCTCGTTCATCGTCAACGCCGGCACGATCACGGGCCGCTTCGACGGGTCGAGCGACGACGATGTCTTCGTCAATCTCAGCGGCGAAACCTGGAACTTCACCGGCATCAGCGATTTCGGCGGCTACAACGACGACGATCTGCTGGTCAACTATGCGGGCGGGCCTTTCGATGGCGTGATCCGCAACGCCTTCGATTGGAACGAGCGGGAAACCGCGCAGTACCTCTCCCTCGAAACCTTCTACAACTCGGGCGAAATCACCCTGGAAGACCAGGAATTCGGCGAGACCTTCTACCGTGACCGCGCCTTCGTCGAGGGTAACTTCATCGGCGACTACGGCCTGATCAGCCTCGACGCCGACCTCGAGGTACAGGATTCGGACCGCTTCATCATAGAGGGCGACGTCTCCGGCACCACCTTCGTGGCGATCAACGACCTCGGCGACCAGAACAACATCGTATTCAACGCCTACGGCATTCCGGTCATCGAGATCGACGGCGACATCGAAGAAGGCACGAACTTCGAACTGGTGGGCGGCCCGAGGGACTACGGCCTGTTCAGCTACGACCTGCACTACACCGAGGATATGGAAGGCCGCTTCTATGGCAACGGTCCTGGACAGAACGCGCTGGCACTGAGCGGTCTGGAAGGCTACCAGAGCATCGACAGGATGTGGGTGCTGGCAACGACGCTGGACGCCGAGGCGTATCAGCTGCCGGTGCTGGCTTACGGCGCCGCAAACCTCTGGCACGCATCGAGCGGCGTGTGGAGCGATCGTACCACCGACCTCCGTTCCGTCTTCCGCACCGGTGCGGGCGGCGGCGGCGCCGACCTGGTGGTGGATCCCGCGGTGCCGGCCGCGCCGGCTTCGCCTTCCGTGGCTCCCGGCATCTGGGGCCGCGTCTTCGGCGGCACGCTGGAGCGTGACTTCGACAACGACGACGGCTTCGGCAACACGATCGAGGACAGCTTCCGCCAGAACTACTACGGTTTCGTCGGCGGCATCGACTTCGCCCGCGAGGCCGGTCCGAACAGCGCCTGGCTGTTCGGCGTGCTCGGCGCCTACACCGGATCGGATGTCGACTTTGACCAGGCGGGCGGCAATGCCGACTACCAGCAGGGATCGATCGGCGGCTACATCACCTACCTGAACGGCGGCTTCTTCGCCGACGCCTTGGTCAAGGCCGACTTCGGCAAGCTGGACTACAGCGGCGGCGGCGACTCCGACAGCAGCGACTACACTTCGGTCGGCGTCGTCCTCGATACCGGATACCGCTTCAACTACGCCAATGGCTGGTTCATCGAGCCGAAGGCGACCCTCGCCTACGTCAATACCGACTTCGACAATCTCGACCTGCTCGGAACGGGCGTCGATTTCGAGGATGGCGACAGCCTGCGCGGCCGCCTCGGCGGACGTGTCGGCGCCACAATCGACAAGGGCGGCAACCTGTTCACGCCCTATGTCGAGGCGAGCGTCTGGAACGAGTTCGACGGCGACTTCGGCGTGGGCCTCTCCGGCGTCGACGGTCTGCCGGACGTGAGCTACGATATCGGCGGCACCTACGGCGAAGTGGCCGGCGGCGCCGATTTCGTGAAGGTCGGCTCCGGCTGGAGCGCCTTCGCCAAGGGCGCCGTCCAGTTCGGCGAGGACAGCCTCGTGGGCGTGAGCGGCAATCTGGGGCTCCGCAAGAACTGGTAAGCTGACGTCCTCTCCGGACAAATGGAACCGCGGCGCGAAAGCGCCGCGGTTTTTTCTTGGCGGTTGAAGGCTCGCTCTTTGCGTTACAGGTGACCCCCGGCAGTTCTGCCGAGCGCCATTCCGGCAGCGAGCTGCCACCGGCAGCCATCGCTTCCATTGCCGCGGAAAGCGTCATCGCAGGCCGTCGAGAAACTCCCGCAGGCCGCCGCTCCAGGCAGGGACGTCGCCGATCGCCGCATGTCCGTCGACGGCCACCGGCGGCAGCAGCAGGTAGTCGGCCCTGCCGCCGGCATCGGTAAAGGCCACGGCCATGGCCTTCGACAGGTCGGGCGGGAAATAGCTGTCGTTCTCGGCGTAGATCCAGAGCGTCGGCACGCGGGTCGCCGACCCGAAATGCGCGGCCGCCGCCACCAGCCGCTCCGGCGCGCAATTGTTGCCGGCCTGGTTCATGTGGCGGCCGCCACGCCCACCGGAAAAATTGACGACCGCGCGGAGCCCCGGCGGTCGGCGCGCGGCATAGGCCAGGCTGCCGAACCCGCCGGCCGAGTGGCCGGCGATGATGATCCCGTCGGGCGCGACGAAAGGCTGGCGCTTCATGAAATCGACCGCCGCCGCCATGCTGTCGGCGGCGCCGTCGGCGGATTTCACGTAGTCCGCGTCGCGGCAGCCGCCCTGGTCCTCCAGATAGTCGCCGCCGCCGGCATGGCCCGGCCGCTCCGGCACCACGACGACATAGCCGCGCTCCAGGAACCATCGCGTCAGCCCGGGATAGTCCGGACGCCGCGCCCTGCGGCGGGCGGCCGGATCCTGTTCCGAGCCGTGGCTGATCACCACCATCGGAAACGGCCCGCTGCCGCCCGGCCGGTAGACCCTGGTCCGCATCAGGTAGGAGGGGTCGCCGGAGGGCAGCATCCACTCCTCGCCGCCGCCGGCTTCAACGGCTGCGCCGACCATGCCGGCCGCCTGCGGCCCGCCTGCGTCCGTCGCGACGCACCCGGCCAGCGCCATCGCGACCGACGAAACGAGCAGGCAGCGCCGGGTGCGGGCGAGCAGGCCATGACGCACGCTCAACCTCCCCGACGGATCGGCCGCAGCGGCCACAGGCATCGGGCGCGACTGCGGTGCCTGTAGCTGCCCAGGCGCTCTGGCGCGATCATTGCGGCGGCAGCCCGGCATCGCTGGCGATGAGGGATGGCCGGGCGGAGAAAGCCGACCACCAGGCGGACAGCCTGGCATGCCGGGACAGTTCGGCGCGCCCCTCCTCGGCCATGGTGAAGAAGGCCGCCATGCCGCCGAGATGCAGATCGGCGAGAGACGGCGTCTCGCCGGTCAGGAACGGCCCCGCCTCCGCCAGGGCGTCGAGCGCGGCGAGCGCTCTTGCCGACCCGCCCAGCCCCTCGGCGACGATGGCCTCGTCTGGCCGCTGCCCGAGTGCCGGCGCAAAGACGCGCTGGGCGAAGACCTGTCGCACCATCGGCCAGTAGGCGTAGGCGTCGACGATGGCGATGATCTGGTTCATCCGGGCGCGCCGCCGGGCGTCGGCCGGCTGCAGGGATGTGCCTGGGAAAGCCTCGTCGAGGTAGCGCGTGATCGCGGCGGTCTCGTAGAGCACGAAGCCGTCGTGCACCAGCGCGGGTACGCGTCCGAACGGGTGAATCTTCAGGTAGTCGGCGGGCGGACCCGCGAACGGGTCGACCTCGACATGCGTCCAGGACAGCCCCTTCTCCAGGAGGGTCATGGCGGCGATCCGCACATAGACGCTGTAGCGGTAGCCGTGCAGTTCGAGCGCCACCGTCGGCTTCCCTAGTTCCCGGCGTCGCCCTTGACGATCCCGACGAAAGGCAGTTCGCGGAAGGCGTGCGCGACGTCCATGCCGTAGCCGACGACGAAATAGTCGGGACAGTCGAAGCCGACATAGTCGGCGTCGAGCGTGGTCTGCCGGCGCATGCGCTTGTCGAGCAGCACGGCGACGGAGCAGCTCTTCGCGCCGCGCGACAGCATCAGCTCGCGTGCGAACTTCAGCGTCTTGCCCGATTCGAGGATGTCGTCGATGAGCAGCACGTCGCGGCCGGCGACTTCGTTGTCGATGTCGCGCAGCACCCTCACCTCGCCGCTCGTCGTGCCGGCGCCGTAGCTCGAGATGAAGATGAACTCGACCTCCGGCGACAGCCCGGCGTCGTGCATGGCGCGGATGAGGTCGGCCGCGAAGATGAAGGAGCCCTTCAGCACCGAGATGACCAGAAGGTCGTGGTAATCCTTCGAAGCGATCTCCTTGGCGAGTTCGAGATTGCGCCGGGCTATCGCCGACGCCGAGAAGAGCACCTCGATCTCCTTCCCCCTGACAACCGGCATGACCCTGTCCTATTCCTCGACTGCGACCGACACATCTTCGATGCCGTTCATAGGAGCATCGAAGCGGCTGGAAAAGGCGAATGTTTCGCCCGGCGAAAGGGGGCGGCCGCCTGTCCCCAGCCTGTAGCGCGTCACCGTGCCGTCGCCGGCGGTCACCGCGATGAGCAGCCCCGACAGATGCTGCGCCGCCGCGCCGCCGTTCACCACCTCGCCGTCGAGCATGAGGATCGGCTTCTCGCCGGACCCGTCGACCCGCGACGTCAGGGTTGATATCCGCAGGGGTGCTTCGGGTGTTGCGGAATGGAACAGGGCGAGCCGGCCCACGATTGCGTGGCCGCCCGAGATCCAGAAGGCCGCGAGCACGAGCAGAAGGCCGACCGACCAGAACAGCACGCCGCCCCGCCGGGGGCCCGATGTCGCGGCAGCGTCCGGCTTGCGCAGCATGTCCATGCCCCGGACGGGCGGTGCGGTCGATCGGATATTGCCGGGAGGGACGGCCGGTCCTGCGCTGCGCGCGTCGGCCGGAGCCGCCGGCAGGCGCATGTAGTCCACCTCGATGGCTGCGCCGGTCGCCGGCACGCCGTCGGGACCCGGATGCGCCGCATCGGCCTTGATTTCGCCGGAAAAGGCGCGTGGCTTCACCGTGTCAGGCATTCGAACTCAAGCCCCCTTCGAACTCCCTGTCGCGGAGCCTAGTTCGAAACGGCCGATGCGTCACCATCCGCGGCGATTCGGCTCCGGAATTAACCGTTGATTAACCATGGTGCGCCGATGGTCCGCTGGAAGCGGCTCCGGGAGCGAGGCCGCAACCGAGGTTACCGAGCAATTGATCCGCTTTGAAAATGTCGGGCTGCGATACGGGATGGGCGCGGAGATCCTGCGCGACCTCTCATTCGAGATCCCGGCGCGCTCGTTCCAGTTCCTCAGCGGGCCTTCGGGAGCCGGCAAGACGACGCTCCTGAGGCTGCTCTTCCTGTCGCTGAAGCCGACGCGCGGGCTCATCTCCGTCTTCGGCAAGGACCGGTCGCGCATCACAAAGCGCGACCTGCCGCTGATCCGGCGGCGGATCGGCGTCGTGTTCCAGGATTTTCGCCTGCTCGACCACATGACCACCTACGAGAACGTCGCGCTGCCCCTGCGCGTGCGCGGCCGCGAGGAAGCGAGCTACCGCAGCGACGTCGAGGAACTGCTGAAATGGGTCGGGCTGGGCGAGCGCATGCATGTGCTGCCGCCCGTGCTCTCGGGCGGCGAAAAGCAGCGCACCGCGATCGCGCGGGCGCTGATCGAGCAGCCGGAGATCCTGCTGGCCGACGAACCGACCGGCAACGTCGACCCGCCGCTGGCACGCAGGCTGCTCCGCCTGTTCATCGAACTCAACCGGCTCGGCACCGCCGTGGTGATCGCGACCCACGATCTGGGGCTGATGGAGCAGGTCGACGCCAGGCGCATGATCCTCTCCGGTGGCAGGCTCGAAATCTATGACTGAGACGGTTCCCGGCTCGCACTTCACCGAGGACGGCATCGCCGACGCCTCGAGCCTGCCGCGCGCGCGACGCCGCACCGCGCCCATCGTCCCGCCGCAGAACGTCGCCGGCCGGGCCCTGGTATCGGTCATCGCGATCATGACCTTCCTGTCCTGCCTGACGCTCGGGGCGGTGACACTGGTGCGCGACACAGCCGCGATGTGGCAGAGCCAGATCTCGCGCGAGGCGACGATCCAGATCAAGCCCGCGGAAGGCCTGGACATGGAGTCCGCCCTGGAGCGGGCATCCGTCGTCGCCCGCGGCTTTCCGGGGGTGACGGGCGCCGAGGTCGTCGATCGCGCCGCTACGGAACGTTTGCTGGCGCCGTGGCTCGGGAACGGGCTCGACATCGACGAACTGCCGGTACCCCGGCTGATCATCGTGACCATCAATGAAGACTACCCGCCCAACTTCGCCCGCCTGCGCGAAGCCGTGACCGCGGAGGTGCCGCAAGCTTCGCTCGACGATCACCGGACATGGGTCGACAGGCTCGTCACCATGGCGCAGACGACGGTGGCGATCGGCATCGGCACGCTGGGGCTGATGCTGACCGCAACCGTGCTGTCGGTCGTCTTCGCAACGCGCGGAGCCATGGCCGGCAACGGCCACATCATCGAGGTCCTGCATTTCGTCGGGGCCGAGGCACGGTTCATCGCGCGCGAGTTCCGCCGGCACTTCCTGTCGACCGGAATGAAGGGTGCCGCCGTCGGGGGCGTCGCCGCCGTGCTGGTGTTCCTCGTGGTCTCCTTCTGGTCGGCCCGCAACCTCGCCACCCCCGAAGCCGACCAGGCGACGGCGCTGTTCGGCAATTTCGGCATCGGGCTGAGCGGCTATGCGGGTGTGGCGCTGATCGTCGTCGTGGTCGGCGTGCTGACCGCGGCCACTTCCCACATGACCGTCGTCTCCTATCTGACGGACATGGAGAATCGTCAGACGGATGCCGGATGATCAAACCCCTCCTACACATGGCCTCAATTCGGCGGTAATTATGCCGGTGATGAAGGGACATCATCTCGACAACGCTTCGGGCCTCGGGCCTCGTGGCGCAAAGAGGTCTGCCGCGTACAAGCGCCGGCTGCCGGTTCCCTTTCGCATGGCCGGGACCCTGTTCGTCAGCGGCGTCATCCTGTTCATGGTGGGCTTCGCGCTCTTCGCGACCCATGTCAGCCGGCTGTCGACACCGGAAGACCCACAGGCCGCCGATGCGATCATCGTCTTGACCGGCGGCCAGGCCAGGCTGGACGCGGCCGTCGGCCTGCTGAGGTCCGGCAAGGGCCGGCGCCTGCTGATCAGCGGCGTCAATCCCTCGACCACGAGAAAGTCGCTGCAGTCGGCCACCGGCGGCGACGCCGATCTTTTTTCCTGCTGCGTCGACCTGGACCGGGCCGCCCTCGATACGATCGGCAATGCCGAAGAGAGCGCCAAGTGGGTTCGCGACCACGCCTACGACCGCATCATCCTGGTCACCAACAACTACCACATGCCGCGCAGCCTGCTGGAGATGCAGAGGCTGCTGGACCGGGCCGATCTGTACCCCTATCCCGTCGTGAATACGAATATCGACAATGGCGGATGGATGGTGAGGCCGGAGGCGCTGCGCGTGCTGTTCACCGAATACAACAAGTACCTGGTGGCGCTGGCGCGCGGCGTGCTGCCCAGTCCGCGCGGGCTGGGCGCGGGCACGGAGATGAACGCTTCCGCCGCGCCGGGCTGAGCGGCCGCCCGCCGTTTTCCTTTTGCACTGACGTGGTGTAACCAACGCAGGCTTCACCACGGATCGCTTCCCGATGCTCTACATCCGCTCGCTGGCGTTCAACCTCGCCTTCTACGCCAGCCTGATCGCCCAGATGATCCTCTGGAGCCCGTTCTATTTCCTGTCTCCCCGGACCAAGGCCTGGTTCGTGCCCAAGTTCTGGTCGCGATCCAGCCTGTGGCTCTACGAGAAGATCGCCGCGACCAGGAGCGACATCAGCGGAACCGAGAACCTGCCGGACGGCTCCTTCATCCTCGCGCCCAAGCACCAGTCCTTCTGGGACACGATGGCGTTCTTTCCCTATCTGAAAGACCCGATCTACATCCTGAAGCGGGAACTGACGTGGATCCCCTTCTTCGGCTGGTACATCATGAAGATGCGGATGATCCCGGTCGACCGCGGCAGCCGCGCCAAGGCGCTCAAGGCCGTGGTGGCCGCGACAAAGGCGGAACTCGCCCGAAATCCCCGCCAGCTCATCATCTACCCCGAAGGCACGCGGCGCGCGCCCGGTGACGAGCCGGCCTACAAATACGGCATCGTCGAGCTCTACAACCAGTTGCGGCTGCCGGTGGTGCCCGTCGCGCATGTCGCCGGCCTCTATTGGCCGAGGCGCAAGTTCCTGCGCTATCCCGGCACGATCAAGGCGCGCTTCCTGCCGCCGATCCCGCCGGGATTGCCCAAGGACGAGTTCATGCGCCGCCTGATCTCGGAGACCGAGGCCGGCTGCGACGCGCTGCTTCTCGATGCCGCGCGCGCCGAAAACCCGCCGCCGCTGCCGCCGACGGCGGTGAAGCGGCTGCGCGAACTGGGTGAAACGCCGGCGAAGGGCTGACCAGCTCTTTCGCCGGTGGTGTTCAGTCACTCGCCCGGTCGAGTTCCGCGATGTCTTCCGGCGAAAGCTCGAGCGAGACCGCCCGAACCAGGCTGTCCGTCTGTTTGACGCTGGTGGCGCTGGCGATCGGAGCGGTGACACCGGGTCGGGCAGCCACCCATGCGAGGGCGACCTCGGCCTGCTTCGCATCGTGCCGGCCGGCCACCGCATCGAGTGCGGCCAGGATGCGCTCGCCGCGCGGGTTGAGGTAGTCGGCCACGCCGCCGCCGCGCGCGCTCTTCGCGAGATCGGCTTCGCTCCTGTATTTGCCCGTCAGGAAGCCTTTCGCGAGGCTGAAATAGGTGATGACGCCGAGTTCCTCGCGCATGCACAGCTCGCGCAGCGGACCGTCGAAGGCTGAGCGGTCATAGAGGTTGTATTCGGGCTGCAGCACCTCGTAGCGCGGCAGCTTCCTCTGACTCGCCACCTTGAGGGCCGCATCGAGCTGCCCCGCATCCAGGTTGGAGCAGCCGCACCAGCGGATCTTGTCTTGCTCGATCAGGCGCTGATAGGCGCCCAGCGTCTCGTCATAGGGGACTGTCTCGTCCGGCCAATGCGAAAGGTAGAGATCGATCGTGTCGACCTGCAGGCGCCTCAGCGAGTCCTCGACGGCCTTGGCGATATAGGGCGCGGAAAGATCCTTCTTGCCCTGGCCCATGTCGGATCCGACCTTGGTGATCACCACGACCTTGTCGCGGTTGCCGCGGCTCTTCATCCACTTGCCGATGATGGTTTCGGATTCGCCGCCCTTGTTGCCCGGCACCCAGGTGGAATACGCGTCCGCGGTATCGATGGCGTTGAGGCCGGCGTCCACGAAGCGGTCGAGGATGTCGAACGACGTCTTCTCGTCGGCGGTCCAGCCGAAAACGTTGCCGCCCAACACCAGCGGAGCGATCTCGAGGTCGGTTCTACCAAGGCGGCGTTTCTGCAAGGCGCTTCTCCGATTCATCATGCGGCCGACTCGGCCGGGCGCAGGGTAGTGCGCGCTGGGCGCGAGTTCAAATCCGCTGACGGACCGGGCAAAACCTCAGGAGATGCGGCGCCCGACTTCTTCCAGCCAATGATCGCGTATGCCGAGGGCCTTAAGGTGGGAGATCGTGTTCAGCACATACTCCTCGTTTGGTCCGGCCTTGCCGACGGCGCCTGAGACGAGGCGGGCAGCGGTCTCCTCGTCAAGAGCGCCGGCATACTGCTCGTGCGACCTGTCTACCACGTAGGACACGGCCGGAACGCTGTCGCCGCCTTCGACCCGGACCGGCAGGAAGCGTTCCTGGTAGACGCTCGTCACCAGTTCACGGTCGCGCAGATACGCGAGCACCTCTTCGCGCAGTTCCGCCGGCACGCGGAAGGCGAGGCCGACGCATGAGCCGCCGCGGTCGAGGCCGAGAACCAGGCCCGGCCGGGCGGGTGTCCCGCGATAGATCACGGAGGTCACGCAAAGCGAGCGCCTGAAGCCGTGCAGCCTGGCTCTTCGCGTCTCGACATGCGCGAAACCGGGCCTCCACATCAGGGAGCCATAGCCAAACACCCAAAAATCGCCCATATCGCCTAGCCAGGGTCGGTCGTCCGCGGTGTGATATCACCGCGAGAATGACTAAAAGCATGATTCTCGCAAGGCCGTGGCGGTTCGGGTGCAGAACAGGCCGGCGTCCGCGAGGGAGGAAGGCGAAACATGACGGTGACTGAGGAAAGGACGCCCAACTACGGCCGACGGATCGTCTGGCTCGGCGCCTTCATCGTGATCCTGTTCGGCGGATACAGCCTCGGCTGGTACTATCTCGCGGACCGGCTGGTCGACGAGACCAGGGAGGCGATCGCCGAGGCCAACCGAGACGGCGTCACGGTCGAATGCGAGAATCCCACCGTTCACGGCTTTCCCTTCCGGCTCGGCGTCTACTGCGCGAGCGTCGCCTATGCCAATCCCGCGGAGGCGGTCGGCATCACGGCGGGCAATCTGCGGACCGCCGGCCAGGTCTACGACCCCAAGCATTTCGTCGCCGAACTCGACGGGCCAGCCACGCTGAGTACGCCAGGCTTCAGCGCGCTCAACCTCGTCTGGGACAAGATGAGGGCGAGCGTGCGCTGGGCCGAACCCCTGCCGGAGCGCGTCTCGGTGGAGGGGGGCAACATCGCCGCCAGCACGGCGGCGGGAGAGCCGCTTGCCACCGTCGGCGCTTTCGAAGCGCATATGCGGCCGAACGGCCAGGACCTCGACCTGGCCAGCAGCTTCGACCAGCTGACCGTCGGGCAGATGCTGGCGGGCGGACGCACGCTGCCGATCCTGTCGGGCCAATACGACTTGACGATCAACGGCGGCGCCGACCTGCGCGGCATCCAGCCCGGCGACCTGCGCGGGCGCTCCGGCGTCATCCGGAATGCCTCCGTCAACATCGGCTCCAAGGGCGGGTTCTCGGTCAACGGATCGTTCTCGATCCGGGACGACGGCCTCGTCGACGCCGACCTCGAACTGACGGTGCGCGATCCACAGGCGCTTTCGGCGGCTCTCTCGGAAGCCTTCCCCGAAAAGCGCCGCGACATCCGCAACGTCGCCTCGGCGCTCAGCTTCATGGGCAGCGACCCCACGCTGCCGCTGGTGATCGACAAGGGCGAGGCGAAGGTCGCTTTCTTCAAGCTCGGCGACGTGCCGGCTTTCTGAGGCTTCTAGGCCTTCGGATGTTCGACCGCCTGGCGGCCGAAATCCGGCACGTCGATGTCCTGGCCTGCCTCGATGATCGAACGGCGGATGGCACGGGTGCGGGTGAAGAGGTCGAACAGCTTGTCGCCCTCCCCCCAGCGGATCGCCCGCTGCAGCGAGGCGAGGTCTTCCGAGAAGCGCGCCAGCATCTCGAGGATGGCGTCGCGGTTGTGCAGGCAGACGTCGCGCCACATGGTCGGGTCCGACGCCGCGAGGCGGGTGAAGTCGCGGAAGCCCGAGGCGGAATATTTGATGACCTCCGACTTCGTCACCGTCTCGAGATCGTCCGCCGTGCCCACGATGTTGTAGGCGATGATGTGCGGCAGATGCGAGACGATGGCGAGCGTCCGGTCGTGATGCTCGGCGTCCATCGTGTCGATGTTGGAGCCGCAGCGGCGCCAGAACTCCGACAGCGTCTCCAGCGCTTCCGGGTCTGTGCCGGGCAGCGGCGTGAAGATGCACCAGCGGTTCTCGAACAGATCGGCGAAGCCGGCGTCCGGACCCGACTTCTCGGTGCCCGCGAGCGGGTGCCCGGGGATGAAATGCACGCCTTGCGGGACATGCGGCGACATCTGCGCGATGACCGACGCCTTGGTCGAGCCGACATCGGTGAGGATCGCGCCCTTCTTCAGCGCCGGGGCGATCTCCCTGGCCACCTCGCCCGACGAGCCGACCGGGACGGAGACGACGACCAGGTCGGCATCGGCTACGGCCGTTGCCGCATAGGTGGTGTAGCTGTCGCCCAGGCCGAGCTCCTCGGCGCGTGCGAGCGTCTGCGCGCTGCGGGTGGAGATGGCGATGTGGCGCGCGAGGTTCTCCCGCCGCACGACCCGGGCAAGGGACGAGCCGATCAGGCCGATGCCGATCAGCGCTATCCGTTCGAACAGGGGTTCGGCCATGGCGGTCAGCTTTTCAGGAACTCGGCGAGCGCCGCCACCACGCCGCGATTGGCTTCCTCGGTGCCGACGGTCATGCGCAGCGCGTTCGGGAAGCCGTAGGCGGCGACGCGGCGCAGTATGTAGCCGCGCTCCGACAGCCAGGCATCCGCCTTCGCCGCGGAATGCTGCTCGGACGGGAAGTGGATGAGCACGAAATTGCCGACGCTGGGCGTGACGCGCAGCCCGAGCTTCGGCAGTTCCTCGGAAAGCCAGGCGAGCCAGCGGTCATTGTGCTCGACGGTCCGCTCCACATGGGCGCGGTCCTTCAGCGCGGCGATGCCGGCCTCGATGGCCCCGGCGTTCACGTTGAACGGACCGCGCATGCGGTTGATCGCGTCGACGACATGCGCCGGGCCGTACATCCAGCCGATGCGCAGGCCGCCAAGACCGTGGATCTTGGAGAAGGTGCGCGTCATGACGACGTTCTGCGCGTTGCCGACGAGTTCGACGCCGGCCTCATAGTCGTTGCGGCGCACATATTCGGCATAGGCGGCGTCGAGCACCAGCAGCACATGCTTCGGCAGGCCGGCATGCAGGCGGCGGATCTCTTCGAACGGGACGTAGGTGCCGGTCGGGTTGTTGGGGTTGGCGAGGAAGACGATCTTCGTGCGCGCCGTCACGCCGGCGAGGATCGCATTGACGTCGGCACGCTCCTCAGTCTCCCTGACCGATACGGGAATCCCGCCGGCGCCCTGGATGTAGATCTTGTAGACCAAGAAGCCGTGCTCGGTGAAGATCGCCTCGTCGCCGGGCGAGAGGTAGGTCTGCGCGAGCAGGCCCAAGATCTCGTCCGAACCGTTCGAGCACACGATGTTGGCCGGGTTCAGGCCGTGCACCTCGCCGATGGTCTCGCGGAGCCTGGCGGCCGCGCCGTCGGGATAGAACTCCAGCCTGCCGGCGACGTCGCGCACGGCCTCGGCGGCCTTCGGCGATGAACCGAGCGGGTTCTCGTTGGAGGAGAGCTTGTGGACCTTGGCCGCTCCCTGCGCCCCGCTCTTGCCCGGAACATAGGCTTCGATGTCCATGACACCTTTGCGCGGTTGCGGTCGGGAAAGATCGGCTGTCTGGTTCATTCTGCGTCCAAAAGCCTCGAATTCGGAGGACCGCAGCGGAATACAGGCGGGCGCGGGCAATGTCGAGAGCCGGCCGGAGGGATAAGCCGGGCGCATGACGGCGATGCGCATGACGGCCGGCCGAAGCGTGTGCCGGCATTGCCCCTCTGTCAGCGGAGCGTCGAGTTTTGGAAGCTCGGCAGATGGTCTCGGCGCCTGCGGACGCTGCACCGCCATTGACGATTTGCCGGCGCGGGACTATGTGAGCGCAGGTTCCGTGGTGATTTGGCCGGTCGGCTTGCAGCCACGTTAAATAAGTAGCTAAAGGGCCGTTTGCACCAGTTGTAACCGGCTTTGCGAAAGCAACGCCGGTTTTTTTGTTTTGGAGCTTGTGCGATGCCAATCAAGATCCCCGATCAGCTTCCTGCCCGCGAAATCCTGGTGCGCGAGGGCGTGGCCGTCATGGACGAGCGCACCGCGCGCCGGCAGGACATCCGCCCGCTGCAGATCGGCCTGCTCAACCTGATGCCCAACAAGGTTCGGACGGAAACGCAGTTCGCCAGGCTGATGGGTGCGACGCCCCTGCAGGTGGAGCTGACGCTCGTGCGCGTCGGCAACCACAAGGCCAAGAACACGCCGGAAGAGCATCTCATCTCCTTCTACCAGACCTGGGAGAAGGTCCGCGACCGCAAGTTCGACGGTTTCATCATCACCGGCGCGCCGATCGAACTGCTGCCGTTCGAGCAGGTCACCTATTGGAAGGAGCTGGAGCAGATCCTCGACTGGACGACGACCAATGTGCATTCGTCCTTCTTCATCTGCTGGGGAGCGATGGCGGCCGCCTGGCATTTCCATCGCATCCCCAAATACACGCTGGGCCAGAAGGCCTTCGGCGTTTACCGCCATTCCAACAACGCTCCCGCCTCGCCCTATCTGGCCGGGTTTTCGGACGACTTCGCCATTCCTGTGTCGCGCTGGACGGAGGTGCGCAGCGCCGACATTCCTTCGCATTCCGGCTTAGAGATTTTGATGGAGTCGGATGTGACCGGGCCTTGCCTGCTGGCCGAGACGACCGGCAACCGGCTCTACATGTTCAACCACATCGAATACGATTCCACCTCGCTCAAGGAAGAGTACGACCGGGACGTTGCGGCGGGCGCGGCGATCGCCGTGCCGCACAACTACTACCCGAACAACGATCCTGCCCAGCCGCCGCTCAACCGCTGGCGCAGCCACGCGCATTTGCTGTTCGGCAACTGGATCAACCGGGTTTATCAGACCACGTCGTTCGAGTTGAGCAAGGTGGGCCTGCGGGAGCAGGGCAAGTCGGCGGCTTGAGGCTATTCGCGCATCATGTCTTCGGTGATGTCGCGATGGCCGTTGAGAACGCGCACTATCTGTACTTACGTTTCGTGCAACTCGTAGAAAACCACGTAGTTTCCGACGCGAAAGCTTCTCAGGGATTGGCCTAGTTCAGCGCGGCGCCGTCCCAAGCCCGGTTGCAACGCCAAAATTTCAAGCGTGTCGCCGATGCGGCGAAGCATCTTCTCTGCCGCGCGTTCGCTGTCGACGGCAATATACGTCCAAATCTCGAGCATATCCGCCCGAGCGCGCGGCTTGATACTCAGCCGCAGTCTACTCCCCATGCTTCTTAGCCGCAGTGAGCGCGCGTGCTTCTGCAATGATGCTCTCGACATCGAACGGCTCGGCTTCCCCGCTGTCCAAGCCTTCCCTCATGGCTTCTCGCAATGCTTCCAGCTTGGCATTGCGCATCTGTTCGCGCTCCTCGACAAGCCGCAAGCCATCGCGAAGTACTTCGCTTGCTGAAGCGTAGCGACCGCTGGCGACGAGTTCGCGCAGCATCTCTTCGTAATGGCGGCCGATCGTATAGCTGGAAGGCATTGTTCCGTCCGGAAAACTGTATCACTTTATGATATTAAGCCCGTGAGGACTTCGCAAGCTCCTCGTCGCCGCGCCCTGCGGTGAGAGCACCGGCACGAAGACGCGCCGCGAAGCCCGTTTGGCGACGGGCAGACCCTGGTAGAGCCGCTTCTGCGCCTCGACGACGATGACGCCGCAGAAGATCGGCCAGCAGCGGCGGCCGGTGCGCTCCAGTATGTTGTGGAAGCGCATCATGAAGCGCTTCTTCGAGGGTGGGAAGTGCAGCGCGTCCGACCACGCGGACGGCGTGAAGTTCGCCTCGCGCAGCAGCGCGTTGAGCTGGCTGCGCGAGAAGGGGCGGCCCGTGCCGAAGGGCGTGTGCTCGAAGCGGGCCCAGACGCCGCGGCGGTTCGGTACGACGATGACGACGCGCCCGTTGGGCGACAGAACCCGCCAGATCTCCTTCAGGGTTTCGCGCGGGTTCTCGGCATGTTCGAGCGAGTGGACGAGCAGCACCCGGTCCACAGCGGAGTCGGGCAGCGGCAACTCCTCGTCGAAGACGAGGGCCGTGGCGGATGGTCCGCCCGGCGGCCACATCACGGCGCCCTGCGTCGCCGGCATGAAGGCGAAGACGCGCTCGCAATCGGCACCGAAGCGGTCGAGCCACGGCAGCGTATAGCCGAGCCCGACGAGACGTTCATTGGGCAGCTTGGTCCAGAACGAAGCGAGCGACATGGTTATCGCGCGTTCGGCGAGGTGGCCGAGCAACGACGAATAGAATGAGCGCAGGTCTACGATGTCGCAATTCATGGCGCGAACCTAACGTCTCGCCGCAAAATTATGAAGCAGGGGACGCATCGTGGTGACACGGCACGGTCACCGCCCTATGTTCCGCGCGACAATGGAGTTTCCCGCTATGGCCCTGCAGATCGATCAGTTCATGTGTCGCGAAGACAATTTCGGCGTGCTCGTGCACGACCCGGAAAGCGGCGAGACGGCCCTGATCGACGCGCCCGAGGAGCGGGCGATTCTCGCTGCCGTGGAGCGCACCGGCTGGAAGCCGACCGTGATCCTGACCACGCACCACCACCTCGACCACGTCGAGGCGAATCTCGCGCTGAGGGAGCGGTTCGGGCTCAAGATCGTCGGCCCCAAGGCGGAAGCCTCCAAGATCCCCGGCATCGATGTCGAGGTTTCGGAGGGTTCGCAGCTCGAATTCGCGGGGCACAAGGTCGAAGTCATCGAGACGCCCGGCCACACGGCCGGGCACATCTGCTACTACATACCGGATGCGCAGGTGGCCTTCGTGGCCGACACGATCTTCGCCATGGGCTGCGGACGCCTGCTGGAAAAACCTGCCCCCGTCATGTTCCATTCGCTGACCAAGCTGGTCGCCCTGCCGGCAGCGACGACGCTCTATTGCGGCCACGAGTACACGCTTTCCAACGCGCGTTTCGCTTTGTCGGTCGATCCGACCAATTCGGCGTTGAGGGAACGGGCGGCCAAGGTGGAGAAGCTGCGCGCCGAAAACAAGGCCACCTTGCCGACGACCTTGGCCGAAGAACTCGCGACCAATCCCTTCCTGCGCTGGCACGACCCGGCAATCCGCAGGAACCTCGGCATGGAGAGCGCCACCGACGCCGAAGTCTTCGCCGAGGTCCGCAAGCGCAAGGACAATTTCTGAGGTGACGGCGGCCGAAATCGTCGCCGCGCTCGGCATGCAGCGCCACCCGGAAGGCGGGTGGTATGTCGAGACGTTCCGCGACGCCGCCGGAACCGGTGGGCGGGGCAATTCGACGGCGATCTATTTCCTGCTCGAGGCCGGCGATACATCCGCCTGGCACCGCGTGAAGGACGCCGCAGAGGTCTGGCACCTCTATGCCGGTGCGCCGCTGGAGATCGTCGTTTTCGACGAGGCGTCCGGCAGCCGCGTCGCCTCAATCCTCGGCATGAACCTGACCGAAGGGGAACGTCCACAGCTGGTGGTTCCCGCGGGTGCCTGGCAGACGGCGCGCAGCCTCGGCGCGTGGACGCTCGTCGGCTGCACCGTCGCGCCGGGCTTCGACTTCGCGCAGTTCGAGCTCGCCCCGCCGGGCTGGGAACCGGGCGGCGGCTGAATCAGGCCGCAATCAAGCCGCCAGATCAGGCCGCCTCTGCTGCGGCCTTCTTCGCAAACAGCATCGATTTCGCCGCGAGGACGGCGCCGACCGTGATCAGCACACACGCGGTGAGGATGCGCAGCGACGGCTCGGCGACGCCGGCCGCGATCAGGATCAGGGTCGACAGCAGCGGCGCGGCGTAGCTCGCCGCGCCCAGCACCTGGATGTTGCCGCGCTTCATGCCGATGTCCCAGGTATAGAAAGCGGCGCCCACCGGCATCAGCCCGAGTGCAAGCACGGCCAGCCACTGGCCTGCGGTCGCCGGAAGCACGGTTTCTTCCAGGGCGAGATGGCAGAGGAAAGACAGCCCCGACGTGGCCGCGCAGAACCAGGTGACGATGCTCGTCGGAACGGATGGGAATCGTCGCGATAGGAGCGAGTAGCCGGACCACAGGAAGGCGCATACGCCGGCCATGGCATAGCCGAAGGCGTAGCGGCTTTCGAAGGCGATCTCACCGCCCCGCGTGACGATGAGCACAGTACCCGCAAGGCCGAGAAGTGTGCCGGCTACGTGGTTCCATTGCAGCCGCTCGCCCGGCATCAGCGCCGAGCCGAGCACGATGAAAAGCGGCCAGAGATAGGCGATGAGGCTCGCCTCGACGGCGGGCGCGTTGCGCAGCGCCGTGAAGTAGAAGAAGTGATAGCCGAAAAGGCCGCCGATGCCGATGATCCAGACCTGGATAGGCACCCGGGTGGCGCCTTTCGCGGGCGGCGACGCGATCCGCGCGAACAGCCCCACCCCGGTCCCGATCGCGAAAGTGATGGCGGACAGCAGGAAGGGCGGCACCGTGCCGGAGGCGTCGGTCAGGAGCGCGAGCAGCGCCCACATGGCGATGGCCGAAAAGCCGATGAGGGTCGCGCGCGCCATCAACAATCTCCGGCGCGAGCCGGAGGGCTCAGGACGCCTGCAAAGCCTCGAAACGCCGCGCCTTCACCGTGATCGTGCCGATCTGGGTGCCGATCGTGGCATGGATCGGCGCGTATACGCCGGTTTTGCCGATCTCGGCAAATGTCACCATGATGCGGCTCTTGTCCTTGAGATAGTCGAGCGCCTTGCGGCCCTTGCGGTAGCCGGCGACGGGCGTGAACTTCAGCTGGCAGGTGACGGTGGGACCCTCGTAGCCCTTCACGGAGATTTCGCCCTTGTTGGCCAGGGAGAGCCCGAGATCGGCACGCATCTCCCCGTCGAACATGCGGGCGCCGCCCTTGCAGACGTCATCGAGCGAGTCGGCCCTGACCAGCGTGGCCGCGAGAGGATCCACGACGGATTTCAGGTCCGATGGTTCGATCGGCACCCAATCCTTGCGGCGCTTCTTGAGCGGCGGCTCGTTGACGACCTTGACCACGTCACCTTTCTCGAAACCCAGTTCGACCAGGGTCGGCTTGTCGTCGTAGCGGTATTTCGCGCGGAAACTGTCCGACTGGACGCGATCGGTCACGCGGCCTGTGGCCTTGAGCGTCCCGCGCGTGTCGTAGAAGAAGGCCCCGAGGCCCGCGCTGGCGACCTTGCCGTCGATCGAGTAGCGGTCGCCGTCGACGCGGCTGTCGAAATCGATGGTGGCGATCGTCAGGCCGAGATAGGTGAGCGCGAACTCCCCGCGATAGAGCGGCGCGTCGGCCCGCGCGGCATGGCACGCCGGGACCGCAGAAAGGGAGAAGGCAAACAGGACACGCAGGAAACGGGACATGATCAGCTTTCCGAACTGAGAGCCGATGCCGTGGCTGCCCGACCTTCGAGCTCATTGTGGCTGCGAATTCGGCCTTTCTGTGGTACAGACCGCCGGCCTGCCGCGCTTGACGCCGCAGACAAATGCCACTATGGAACGCCGACTTTTCCGTAAGGCCGCCTGCAGCAACTGCGCGCCAGCATTTCCGGTGCGCCGCTTCTCGGCCGTTGAAGACCGAAGGTAATCGAATATGTCCCGCATGTGCGAACTGACTGGCAAGGCCGTCATGACCGGCAACAATGTCAGCCACGCCAACAACAAGACGAAGCGTCGCTTCCTGCCGAACCTCGTCAACGTGACGCTGATGTCGGAAGCGCTGAACCAGAACGTGCGCCTGCGCATCTCGGCGAACGCGCTGCGTTCGGTCGAGCATCGCGGCGGTCTCGACGCGTTCCTGGCCAAGGCCGACGCCGCCGAGCTCTCGCAGCGCGCCCGCCTCCTGAAGAAGCAGGTCGCCAAGAAGCTCGCCGAACAGGCCGCCTGACCGATCATACCGAAAGGGGCGGAAACGCCGCCCTGCTGGTTCCATCACCCAGGATAAAAAAATGACCGGCCTCTCCTTCTATACGCCGTTCGTTGCGGCCATGGCGCTCGTCGTCGTGGCCTCGAACATACTCGTCCAGTTCCCGGTCGACGGCCAGGTCGGCAGCCTAATGCTCGCCGACGTCCTGACCTGGGGCGCCTTCACCTATCCCTTCGCCTTCCTGGTGACCGACCTTGCGAACCGCCGCTACGGGCCGGTCGGCGCCCGGCGCGTCGTCTTCGTCGGATTCATGCTGGCGGTTGCCTGCTCGATCATCGTCCCGCCGCTGCTCTTCCGTTACGACCTGATCGCGTTCGAGACGGCCTCCGGCCGTCTTGTGCGCATCGCGATCGCCTCGGGCGCAGCCTTCCTGACCGCCCAGTTGCTCGACATCACCGTCTTCAACTGGCTGCGTCGGCAGGCGTGGTGGCGCGCGCCGGTGTTCGGCTCGCTCGCCGGCTCCGTGGTGGATACCGCGATCTTCTTCAGCATCTCGTTCGCGACGGCCTTCGCCTTCGTTGGACCCGACGATGCCTTCGCGCTCGAGCATGCTCCGCTGCTGGGCTTCCTGCCAATCGAGACCGCCCGCTGGGTATCTTGGGCGTTGGGCGACCTGACGGTGAAGCTCCTGATCGCCGTCTTCGCGCTCATCCCCTACCGCCTGATCGCCCTGCGGTGGTCGCAGCCGGCCGCGGCCTGACCGGCAGCCTATAGCGTCCGGTCGATGCCGGCACCGCGGACTGGCCGAGCGCTCATGTTCGAGCCTCTCCGCTCCGCGGCGACATTCATCAGCTTCACCATCAGTATCAGCCCTACCAGGGTGAGGGTAACGCTGTTGCCGAGCCAGATCGCCGGAGCGGCTCGCGCAAGGCCGTAGACGATCCAGAGACAGGTACCGGCTTCGATCATCAGCAGCGTGGTCAGGCTGAAATCCCGGGCGCTCCTGGTCCGCAGGGTCTTCACGACCTGAGGCAGGAAGGCGAGCGTGGCAAGGCTCCCGGCCGCGAACCCGACATATTCGATGTTGTCCAAGCAGGTCACCTTTCGCCGCGAGGAAGCCCGGCCACGCGAATTCCCTTTCGCAATGGACGATAACAGGCCACTATGCCGTGGTGCAGTACGTACAAACCGGACATGTAGTATCATGGTTGATAGTGTGGCCAGATCGGGCAGGCGGCGGGCTGGCCGCACGGGATGTGCCGTCGAGGCGACCCTGTCGGTCATCGGCGGGGTCTGGAAGCCGGTCCTGGTCTTCCATCTCCTCAATGGCAAGCTGCGCTTCAACGCCCTGTGCCGTCTGACCGCCTCGGCGACCCCTCGCATGATCACGCTGCAGCTGCGGGAGCTCGAAGCCGACGGGATCGTGAAGAGGACGGTTTTCCCGGAGGTGCCGCCCAAGGTCGAATACGAGCTTACGGAGCTCGGCCAGTCGCTGGAGCCGGTCCTGCTCAGCATGCGTGATTGGGGCGAGCGGCTGAAGGCTCTGGAGGTTGCGGCACCGGCGAATGAATGAGACGCGTTCGGCCGCGCCGCAGTCGCTCTAGTCCAGGCCGGCGGGCTGCGGCGCGGCCTCGTCGTGCAGGATGAATTCCAGGTAGAGATTGCGCTGGATGATAGAGCGGTTGTCGTCGGACACGATCGAGACCATCTGCGCCCCGTCCTTGCGGGTCCAGACGTCCAGCCCCTCCATATTGTCGATCTGGTAGGCCATGCCCGCCTCGAACAGCACCGGGCCATCCGCAACGGCCCCCTCGACGATGCTTTCGCCGTAGATCCGGCGAAGCCGCATCCTGACGCCGCGTGTGAAGGAGAAGCTGCGCTCGAGCAGGAGCAGGTCGCCATTCGGCAGAAATGCCCCGTCCGTGATGTCGAAGTCGTCGCTCCGGCGCACCGTGAAGATGCCCCTGTTCGGCCCCTGCAGGATGGCCGCGAAGAGGTTGCCTGACCGGTCGAGGCTGCGCTCGGTGATGGCGACGATGGCGCCCTCGTGCTGGCCGTGCCGATGCGCATGGGCGACCGTCTCGAAAGCCTGGTTCGTCCGGAGCTCGCGTCGCGGAACCAGGAAATCGAGTTTCCTGACCGGGGGCTTCATCCCGTCCCGATCGATAGCGTATTGCTCTATCCGGTGCGCGCGCTCGAAGCTGACGGTCGCCGTGCAGTCCTGGACCGCAAGCCCCTCGGCGTCGATTCCCCACCGGTCGTCCCTGGCGCTGCCGCCGGGATCTTGGATGGGCTGGGCGCGGAAAGCCGAGAAGCCGGAGGGCCGCCCGTCGGCATCCCGCGCGACGGTGCCGAAAAACCAGTATCCCGTGTCCGCGACGCCGATGAAATCGGCCCCCGGCGTCAGGAAGCGGAAGCCCGACATGCCGCCGAATTCCGGCGCGCCGGACGTCAGTTCCAGTCCGCCGACGAATTCGAGTGGTCCGAAGCGGGTTTCGGCGCTGCCGATGCGAAAGTTCTCGATCTGCCGCGCGGAGATATCGATCTGCTCGATCGATCCGGAGCCCGCGCGGACCGGATGCTGCTGCGCCAGCGCGATCAGACCTCCGACGGCGAGGAGGCCGAGAAGCGCAAAAGCCCGCCTGCGGCCTGTCCTCACCCGGCGCGTCTCTGCGCGCCGCGCCGGCTGTCGCGCGTGCTCTCACCTCCGAACAGGGAGGCCAGCTGCTCGGTCATGGCTCCTGCCAGTTCCTCGGCGTCGACGATGGTGACGGCGCGGCGATAGTAGCGCGTCACGTCATGGCCGATGCCGATGGCGAGAAGCTCGACCGGCGAGCGCGTCTCGATGAGTTCGATGACGCCGCGCAGATGCCGTTCGAGATAATTGCCTGGGTTCACCGAGAGCGTGGAATCGTCGACCGGCGCGCCGTCCGAGATCATCATCAGGATCTTGCGCTGCTCCGGCCGTGCGATCAGGCGCTGATGCGCCCACAGCAGGGCCTCGCCGTCGATGTTCTCCTTGAGCAGGCCCTCGCGCATCATCAGGCCGAGATTGCGTCGGGCCCGGCGCCAGGGCGCATCGGCGGATTTGTAGATGATGTGGCGCAGGTCGTTGAGGCGTCCGGGCATGGGCGGCTTGCCGTCCTTGAGCCATTTCTCGCGCGCCTGCCCGCCCTTCCAGGCACGGGTGGTGAAGCCGAGGATCTCGACCGACACGCCGCAGCGCTCCAGCGTGCGCGCCAGGATGTCGGCGCAGGTGGCGGCGACCGTGATCGGGCGCCCGCGCATCGAGCCGGAATTGTCGAGCACGAGGCTGACCACTGTGTCGCGGAACTGCGTATCGCGCTCCTGCTTGAAGGAAAGAGGCTGCATCGGATCGATGACGACGCGCACGAGGCGCGCCGGATCGAGATAGCCTTCCTCGAGATCGAAGTCCCAGGAGCGGTTCTGCTGCGCCATCAGGCGGCGCTGCAGGCGGTTTGCCAACCTTCCGACCACGCCCTGCAGGTTCGCGAGCTGCTTGTCCAGGAAGGCGCGCAGCCGGTCGAGCTCTTCTTCCTCGCAAAGCTCCTCCGCACCGACGGTCTCGTCGAAGGCTGTGGTGAAGACCTTATAGTCGACCTGCCTGGGCAGATCGGCGAACGGGTTGTCCTTGCGCTTGGCCTCGCCGGGAGTCTCGGAGTCCTGATCGTCATCGTCGGAGAATTCGTCGGAGGTCGCGTCGGCCGCCTCCATTTCGCCGGCCTGCTCCTCGTCGGAGGAAGCGTCCTGGTCGTCCGACTGTGACTGGTCGGCGCCCGAATCGTCCTCGCCACCGTCGTCGCTGTTCTCTTCGCCCTGCGGCTGAGGCTCCTCGCTGTCCTCGGATTCGTCGGACTGCTCCTCATCCCCGAGATCCTCGGCCATCTCCATCGAGGCGAGCATCTCGCGCACGACGCGGGCAAAGGCCTGCTGGTCCTCGACATTGCCGGCGAGATGATCCAGGTCGGCCCCCGCCTTGTCGTTGATCCAGTCGCGCCACAGGCTGACGACGCGCTCGCCGCTCTTAGGCGCCGGGCGCCCGGTCAGCTTCTCGCGCACCATCAGCGCGAGCGCTTCCTCGATCGGCGCCTCGTCGCGGTCGCGCACCTCGGCCAGATTGGCCTTGGCGTATTTGTCCTCCAGCATGTGCCCGATATTGTCGGCGACGCCGGTCATGCGCAGAGACCCGATCGCCTCGACCCGGGCCTGCTCGACCGCGTCGAACACTGCTCTTGCCTGCCGCCCCTCGGGCGCGAACCTCGTATGGACCCGCAGGTCGTGGCAGGCCCGCTTCAGCGCCATCGAATCGCCGAGGCCGCGCGTGATGGCGATATCGGCGGGCGACGCCTTCTTCGGCAGGTCCGGCAGGCGTGCACGGTTGCCGGCCAGCGCCGGCTTGTCCTTGGCGAAATTGACCTCGAGTTCGTTGTCACCCGAGATCGCGCGCATGCAGACCGTCACCGCGCGCTTGAACGCATCGGTGTCCGAGCCGTTCTTCGGCTTGTTGCGCGTGTTGTCGCCAGGACCGGCCATCTGCCCTCGCTACTCGGCAGCCAATGGATTGCGCCGCACCGGCGCGGGGATGGGATGGCCGCTCGTCTTGGCGGCATCGGCCCATTCAAGGGCCGCAAGTCTGACGTCCTCGATCGCTTGCATTTCCGTCTCACCGTCGCCGGTGCAGCCGGGGAGATCCGGGATCGTCGCCAGCCACCCGCCGCCTTCGTCAGCGTGCAAGGGCCTCAGGACCACCTCGTAAGCGGCCGGATCGAACAGGGAGCCGTCTGACACAACGAGTTTCGACTTGTCGATCATGTCCTGCCCTCTTCATCGAGGAATTGTACCAACATGATAATATACACAGGCTTGATGGGCCGGCGCGCAGGTATTGTCAGCCGCCGCCCGCTACCGGATCTCCCTACCTTGAAGTGAGACCCACCCGACGGTTTCATGCAATCGACGCCGGCCTCCCTGCAGGCCTTTTCGACATCGCTGATCTGCCAGTCCGCCTTTGGGTTGGCGCGCATCCGATCGATCGTCTTGCCCATCGGATGCGTTCCTCGCTGGTCCTCAGCCCAGCACCACGTTCGACGCGCTCTCCGGCAGATCCTGCCCGAACGCGCGCTGGTAGAACTCCGCCACGATCGCACGTTCGAGTTCGTCGCACTTGTTGAGGAAGGTCAGCCGGAAGGCGAGGCCGACATCGTTGAAGATCTCGGCGTTCTCGGCCCAGGTGATGACCGTGCGCGGGCTCATCACCGTCGACAGGTCGCCGTTGATGAAGGCCTGGCGCGTCATGTCGGCGACGCGGACCATCTTATTGACGATCTCCTTGCCCTTGGCGTCGCGGTAGTGCTTGGCCTTCGCCAGCACGATGTCCACCTCGTTGTCGTGCGGCAGGTAGTTCAGCGTGGTGACGATCGACCAGCGGTCCATCTGCGCCTGGTTGATCTGCTGCGTGCCGTGATAGAGGCCGGTCGTATCGCCGAGGCCGACCGTGTTGGCGGTCGCGAAGAGGCGGAAGGCCGGGTGCGGCCGGATGACGCGGCTCTGGTCGAGCAGGGTGAGGCGGCCGGACGATTCGAGCACGCGCTGGATCACGAACATCACGTCCGGGCGGCCGGCATCGTATTCGTCGAAGCAGAGCGCGACATTGTGCTGGTAGGCCCAGGGCAGGATGCCGTCGCGGAACTCGGTAACCTGCATGCCGTCCTTGACGACGATGGCGTCCTTGCCGACGAGGTCGATGCGGCTGACATGGCTGTCGAGATTGACGCGCACCATCGGCCAGTTGAGCCGGGCCGCGACCTGCTCGATATGCGTCGACTTGCCGGTACCGTGGTAGCCCGACACCATCACACGGCGGTTGAAGGCGAAGCCCGCCAGGATGGCGAGCGTGGTCTGCTTGTCGAACAGATAGTCGGGGTCGATGTCCGGCACGTGCTCGGTCGCCACCGAATAGGCCGGCACGACCATCGTGGAATCGAATCCGAAAGTGTCCTTGACCGGGACGGTCGTGTCGGGAAGGTTGGCGATGTCGCGGTCGACCTTGTTCATCACATCCTCGCGCGCGGCGCTTACCTACGCCGGCAAAATCCTGTTCTGTCCGGGGGCGTCTTTAGCAGACCCTGCGCTCAGCACAAACCGGCTTGTTTGAGCACGCGATACGCCTGCAACACGTCGCGGAACCTGTCTTCAGAACCTCTGTCGCCGCCATTCGCATCGGGGTGATGGCGCTTCACCAGTTCTTTATAGCGCGCCTTGATTTGCGTGCCAGTTGCCTTGGCATCAAGGCCAAGCGTTTCCAGCGCCTTGGCCTCAAGCGGCTTGGCCTTGCGCTCGCGCGGCTGGCGCGAGTCCTTGGCACCGCCGAACAGATTGAACGGATCGCGCATGCGGTTGTAGTAGCCGGCCCGCCCCGACCGCATCTGCGCCAGGTCGGGCGCCGACCTCGCATCGCTGCTGGTGCCCATCTTCCAGGTCGGGCGGTGCCCCGTCAGCGCCTCCTTCTGGAAGCGCGCTATGTCGCTGTCAGGCAGGCCGGAGAAATAGTTGAAGCCGCGATTGTACTCGCGCACATGGTCGAGGCAGAAGCGGAAATACTCCCCTTCCTTCATCCGCCCCACGGGGGCGCGATGCGTGCCGGCCTGCGTGCAGCCGTCCCACTGGCACAGCGGCGCATGCGACTTCACTTCCGCATCCTTGTCGGGACGGATCCGGATCTTGTCGAAATATTTGGGATACGGCTTCATTTGCGAGCGTTATGAGCGCATCGGCGGCGCGAAACAAGAATTGACATTTTCGGGAATTGCCCCCCTTACCGGGCAAATCGGCCTGTCCCATGCGGCGATGGCGCTTTGGTGACGGCTCGACATATATGGGCAGAGGAGACGTCGATGTCGATACGGGAAAGCATCGAAGCGAAGCTGACAGAGGCGTTCTCGCCCGAGCGGATGGAAGTCATCAACGAGAGCCACCTGCACGCCGGCCATCACCATGTCGAGTCCGGTCATCACGCCACGTTCGATGGCACGGGCGAGACGCATTTTCGCGTGCGCGTCGTCTCGCCGGTGTTTGCGGGCATGAGCCGCATCGAGCGCCACCGGGCCGTCAACGACCTGCTGGCACCCGAACTGAAGGCCGGCCTCCACGCGCTCGCCATCGAGCCTGCCGCGCCGGGCGAAAAGACCCGCTGGTAGGTCGCGGCTTCGTCAGCCCTTCAGGCTGAGTTCCAGGAAAGACAACACTTCCGACGACGGCACGTCCTTGGCGATGAAGGATTGTCCGATGCCGCGCGTCAGGATGAAGGTAAGCGCGCCACGCGACACCTTCTTGTCCTGGGCGATATAGGCGAGCAGCCGTTCCGCGCCCGGAAGGCCGCCCGGCACGTCGGACAGCTTCCATGGCAGGCCGACTTCTCTGAGATGCGCCTCGACGCGGAGCGCGTCGTCCATGCTGCAGAGGTTCAGCCGCGAGGAGAAGCGGTGCGCCAGCGCCATGCCGATGGCGACGCCCTCGCCGTGAACGAGCCGCGCGCTGTCGTAGCCGGTCGCGGCTTCCAGCGCGTGGCCGAAGGTGTGGCCGAGATTGAGGAGCGCGCGGTCGCCGGTCTCGAACTCGTCGCGCGCGACGACCTCGGCCTTGGCGCGGCACGATTCGGCGATCGCCCTCGTACGTGCCGGCCCGCCGGAAAAGATGTCGCGCCAGTTCTGCTCCAGCCAGGCGAAGAAATCGGGACGATCGATCAACCCGTATTTCGCGACCTCGGCATAGCCCGCGCGGAACTCGCGTTCCGGCAGCGTGTCGAGCACGCCGGTATCGGCAAGCACGAGCTGCGGCTGGTGAAAGACGCCGACGAGGTTCTTGCCGTGTTCGCTGTTGATGCCGGTCTTGCCGCCGACGGAGGAATCGACCTGCGCCAGGAGCGAGGTGGGCATCTGTATGAAGCGCATGCCGCGCCTGACGATGCCGGCGGCGAAGCCGGCCAGGTCGCCGATGACGCCGCCGCCGAGCGCGATCACCGCGTCGCCGCGCTCAAGCCGCGATTCGAGGACGCCATCCACCACCTTTTGCAGGGCGTCGAAGCTCTTCGTCTTCTCTCCGGGCGGCAGCCTGATCACCGTGGAAGCGATTCCGCTCCCGTCGAGGCTTTCGACCAGCGTGCCGAGATGCGCGGCGGCGACATTGTCGTCGGTGACGATGGCGACACGCGCCCGCGGCAGGCGTCTCGCGATCTCCTCGCCGGCATGCGCCACGAGCCCCGCGCCGATCAATATGTCATAGGTGCGCTCGCCGAGCCTGACCTCGACCTTCTCGATGCTCATGGAACGAACCCGCCGGCTGCATGCACCTGCTTGAGATGGCGGAACAACGTCTCGATGACCTCCGCCGCGATGACTTCCTTGCGCTCGTCGCGTGTAGGCACCGTGACGTCCGCCAGTTCATAAACGGGGTAGCGCTCGGCCATGAGTTTCTCCAGCACGGCACGCGGGTTTGGCGTCTTGAGCAGAGGGCGGTTCTGCTTCTTCGAAACGCGTTCAAACAGCGTGTCGACGTCGGCCTTGAGCCACACGGACACACCGTGATCCTCGATGGCCGCCCTCGTCTGCGCGTTGATGAACGCCCCGCCGCCGGTCGACAGCACCTGCGGCCCTTGCTCGAGCAGCCTGAGGATGACGCGCTGCTCAAGCGCGCGGAACTCCGGCTCGCCGTAGCGCTCGAACAGGTCGGGGATGGTCATGCGCGAGACGCTCTCGATCTCGTGGTCGCTGTCGACGAAGCGAAGCCCGAGCAGCCCTGCGACCCTGCGCCCGATCGCGGTCTTGCCGGCACCCATCAGGCCGACGAACACGATCGACCGCGTGCCGAGCCTGGAGAGCAGGTCGGCATCCCTTTCCGCAGCCTGCGTCATGGTCCCTGTCATGCCCGCGTTTCGACATGAAATCACCTTTGCGTCAAGCAAGGCTTTGCCCGAACGCGGGTCGCGCCGCCCTTGTGTTGACCGGATTCGCACCGCATAAGGGCACCCCGGAACGAAAATGCGAGGACGAGTCGGAAGCGATGCCGACCCTATTCAGGTTTGTCATCACGCTCTGCATACTTGCGGCACTCGTGTACGGCGCAATGCTGGCCCTGGTCATCCTGGTCGAGCCTCGGATCGCCGAGATCAGCGAGCGCGTTCCGTCCGACCGGATGAACCTGCCGAACAGATGAACAGCGCGGCGCGCATCGAAGCCTTCCTGGAGATGATGAGCGTCGAGCGCGGCGCCTCGGGAAACACGCTGGCAAGCTACAGGCGCGACCTCGAGGACGCTTCGGAGTCGATCGGCGGGCTGGCCGATGCCGGCAGCGCGCAATTGCGCGGCTACCTCGCCGATCTGGCGGCGCGCGGTTTCGCCGCCTCTTCGCAGGCGCGAAGGTTGTCGGCGCTGAGGCAGTTCTTCAAGTTCCTCTATGCCGAAAATCTGCGCGCGGACGATCCGACCGCGACGCTGGACGGGCCCAGGAAGAGCCGGGCACTTCCGATGACGATGTCGGAGGCCGAGACGGGCCGCCTTCTCGACAGGGCGGCTTTGGAGGCGGAGGAACCCGGCGACGGCATCGACCAGGCCGCCGCCAGGCGCATGCATGCGCTGGTCGAGGTGCTCTATGCGACGGGGCTGCGCGTATCGGAACTGGTCAGCCTGCCGCTGACGGTGGCGTTGCGGGACGAACGCTTCTTCATGGTCCGCGGCAAGGGCGGCAAGGACCGCGTCGTGCCGCTGTCGGCCAAGGCCCGCGCCGCGATGCGCGGCTGGCTCGAATGCCGCAAGGCAGATCCGAAACTGGCGGAAAGCCGCTACCTCTTCCCTTCCGCCTCGCAGAGCGGCTTCCTGCCGCGCCAGGTGTTCGCGCGCGATCTCAAGGCGCTGGCCGCGCGCGCCGGCATCCCGGCGGCGAAGGTTTCGCCGCATGTCCTGCGCCACGCCTTCGCGAGCCATCTCCTGCAAAACGGGGCAGACCTGCGCGCCGTCCAGCAACTGCTGGGCCACGCCGACATATCGACGACCCAGATCTACACCCATGTCCTGGAAGAACGGCTGGTGCGGCTGGTCAACGACCACCATCCGCTTGCCGACCCGGCGCCGTGAGGCTATGTGAGGCTTGATTTCATGGCCCGGAACCCCAGTTCGGTGTTTCCGCGCATCTCCTTTTGCGCTGTCCCGGTACCCTAACGAATGTACAACTATCTCGATTTCGAAAAGCCTATCCAGGATCTCGAAGGGAAGATCATCGAACTCAAGAAGCTTTCCGAGAGCGGCGAGGCGGTCGATGTCGCCGACGAGATCGCCCGGCTGGAAAAGCGGGTGCAGGAAGCGCTGCGCGAGATATACAGGTCGCTGACACCCTGGCAGAAGGTGCAGGTCGCGCGGCATGCGGATCGCCCGCACTGCCTCGACTACGTGAAATCCCTGTTCACCGACTTCACCCCGCTGGCGGGAGACCGCAAGTTCGGCGAGGACGCGGCGATCGTCGGCGGCCTCGCCAGGTTCCGCGGCGAGGCCGTGGCGATCATCGGCCAGGAAAAGGGTTCGGATACGAAGAGCCGGCTGAAGCACAATTTCGGCTCGGTGCGGCCCGAGGGCTATCGCAAGGCGGTCCGCATCATGGAACTCGCCGACCGCTACAAGATCCCTCTGGTGACGCTGGTCGACACGGCCGGCGCCTATCCCGGCATCGGCGCGGAAGAGCGCGGCCAGGCCGAGGCCATCGCGCGCTCAACCTCGGCATGCCTGGCGCTCAAGGTGCCCTCCATTTCCGTGGTCATCGGCGAAGGCGGTTCCGGCGGCGCCATCGCCATCGCCACCGCCAACCGCGTCTACATGCTGGAGCATGCAATCTATTCAGTGATCTCGCCGGAGGGCGCCGCCTCCATCCTGTGGCGCGACACCACCCGCTCCAAGGAAGCCGCGACCAACATGAAGATCACGGCCCAGGACCTGCTGGAACTCAAGATCATCGACGGGATCGTACCCGAACCGGTGGGCGGCGCACACCGTACGCCCGATGCCGTGATCGGGGCGACCGGCGACCTGATCGCCCGCACGCTCGGCGATTTCGCGCAGTCGAACCTGGATTTCCGCGAACACCGCCGCGAAAAGTACCTCTCCATGGGCCGTTCGCTCTGAAAAATCGGTTTTCCCGCAGAGATTGTGGCGCATCCGCTGCATCTCGCCACAAAAATGCCGAAGCCGGCCTGTCGATTGTCGTTGGGAAGGGACAGGCGTCGATAGTTGCGGTAATCAATTCTCAAGGTTAACCGGCCTATACCTTTTCGTTGATTCCAACGCCTGTCCCCGGTTCTCCAAGGCGCCGCGGCAGACAGAAACGACAGCAGATCGAGAATGATCGCGAAACTGATCCGTGCAGCAATGTTGATTTCCGTGATCGCCATCGCGGGATGTACGGCGTCCGACCTCGGTCCTTCGGGGTCGATGGGCGGCAACCGGAAGGCCGAAAAGCAGCTTTCGCCCAAGCTGGTCGCCGAGATGAAGAAGAAAGGCATGAACCGGAACGCGCCGGTCATGGCCCGCATCTTCAAGGAAGAATCCAAGATCGAGATCTGGAAGCAGAAGACCAACGGCCGCTACGATCTGCTGGCCAGCTACGACATCTGCAAGATGTCCGGCAAGCTCGGACCCAAGTTCATCGAGGGCGACCGCCAGGCTCCGGAAGGGTTCTACACCGTCCGCCCGGCGCAGATGAATCCCAACTCCAACTATCATCTCGCCTTCAACATCGGCTATCCCAACACCTACGACCGCGCCAACGGCCGGACCGGCTCGCATCTGATGGTGCACGGCGCCTGCTCTTCGTCTGGCTGCTATGCGGTGACCGACAACGACATCGAGGAGATCTACGCGCTTGGCCGCGACGCCTTCCGCGGCGGGCAGACCGAGTTCCAGATCCAGGCCTTCCCCTTCCGCATGACCGCCGCCAACATGGCGCGCTATCGCAACGACCCGAACTTCGAGTTCTGGAAGATGCTCAAGGAAGGATACGACCAGTTCGAGGTCACCAAGGTGCCGCCGAAGGTCGACGTCTGCGAGAAGCGTTACGTGTTCAACCGGACGACGGAGAACGGCGCGCCCTTCAATCCGACAGGCGCCTGTCCGCCGTCCTCGCAGCCGGAGACCCTGGTCAGCGCCTACCAGTCCTACCAGAAGAGCTACGACGCGGCGTTCACGCAGGCGACGAAGAAGTCCGAAAAGACGCCGGCAAAGGCGTCCATCGCCGGGCTGAAGGAAGCCAATCTCGTCTCGGAGTGGACCAAGAAGCGGGCGCGCGGCGAGCGCATCTCCATCGAGCCGCCTTCCATGTCCCATGACGGGACCGTGACCCAGACGGCGCGGATGGGCCGCATCGATTCCCCGGCCGGCCGACGCCAGGCCGCGCTCGACGCCGAAGCCGAGAAGAAGGCGAAGGCCGAGGAAGAGAAGAAGGCCATTGCGCTGGCCAAGGCCGAGGAAAAGAAGCGGCAGCAGGAAGCGGCCGCCGCGGCACTTGCAGCGGCCAAGGCGCCGCCGGCCGAGCAGATGCCCGTGGTTCCCGCGGGCGCGGTCACGGCCGAGGCTCCGACCGCCGCGCCCGTTGCCGAGAAGCAGGGCCTGCTCGGCAGCGCACGCAAGCGGATTGCCAACCTGTTCGGCAGCTAGAGCGCGTTTGACCGAGCCGGATTCCTACGATCTCAGGGGATTGAAGTGCCCCCTGCCGGTCCTGCGGGCCAGGAAGCGGCTAGCCGTACTGCGCCCCGGTGCGCGCCTATGGATCGAGACGACGGACCCACTCGCCACACTCGACATGCCGGCCTTCTGCGCCGATGACGGCCACCTCCTTGTCGAGGTCCAGACCCTGCCCGGCGGCCACCGTTTCCTGGTCGAGCGGGGTCCGCAGAAAAAATAACAGGCGAAGCGCTTTTTTTTCGAAACCGCCGGAACCTTTCTCCCGGTGAAGTGTTTTTGAGCCAGACGACGGGCTGTCCCCGACCCCCCCATTGGCCCGTCGTTCATATTAAAAAGCCGGCCCCCCAGGCCGGCTTTTCTTTTGCCCCTCAAATTCCCGATCGAGCCTCCCGGCGAGCGTGGTTCAGCGCATGCCGGAGATGGCGAGCGGATTGTCCTGCAACGCAGCGCGATCCGGCGTATCGACCGCCGGCGTATTCGTGAATGCCGCGAACATGCGCCGGACGTAGGCCTCGGGCATGTCGAGCGTGATGAGCACCAGCCGCGTGCCGCGCAGATCGTCGGGCCAGGCCGGCAGGCGAACCGGCGGATGAAGCAGGCGCTGGACGCCGTGCACGACGAGCGGCCTCGACGGGTCGTCGGTCAGTTCGACGATACCCTTCATCCGGAGCAGCTTGTCGCCATGCGCAGAGCGCAGGAGGTCCAGGAACATCTCGATGGTCGAGAACGGCACCGCGCCGGCGTGCACCAGGGAGAAGGTCCTGATCCTTGCGTCATGGCGGTGATGGTGCTCGTGACGATGCGCCGCCTCGCCGTGGTCGTGGTGATGATCGGCTTCGTGCTCATGGTGCTCGTGCGGCGCCTCGCCGAGCCACCGCCGTACATTCGCGCTCTTGGTGGCGGGATCGTAGAGGCCGCACTCGAAGAGCGTCGCGTAACCCGCTTCGGTCTTCGCGGCATCGATGATGGGCGCGGACGGATTCAAGTCCCGAAGCCGGGCCTCGAGCGCCGCGGTATCGGGCGCCAGATCCGTCTTGGCGAGGACGATGCGGTCCGCGACGGCGACCTGCTTGACCGCCTCCATATGGCTGTCGAGCGTCGCCTCGCCGTTGACCGCATCGACCAGCGCGATCACCCCGTCGAGCCGGAACGCCTGCACGAGCGCGGGATGTCCCATGATCGCCTGAAGCACGGGCACCGGGTCCGCGAGGCCGGTCGTCTCTACGATCACCCGCCTCAATCTTGCGATGCGCCCGGTCTGCAGCCTGTCGACAAGGTCGGCCAGCGTATCCACGAGTTCTCCGCGCACGGTGCAGCACAGGCAGCCGTCGGACAGCTGGATGACGCCGTCGGAGGAGCTTTCGACCAGCAGGTGATCGATGGCGACGTCGCCGAACTCATTGATGATGACCGCCGTGTCCGCGAGCGCCGGATCCTTGAGCAGTCGGTTGAGCAGCGTGGTCTTGCCCGCCCCCAGGAAGCCGGTCAGCACCGAGACCGGTATCGGTTCTCCGATCATTGCGACAAGGCGGTGGAGTCGCCCATGGCGACCGGTTCCGCGCCTTCCGGCATCGGCTGGTCGGGGCGCCATTGCGGCAGGGGGATGCTCGGATCGTAGCCTGCGGCCCTGGCGGCCTGCTTCCTGGTTTCCTCGGCGATCCTTGCGGCCTTTTCGGCCGCATCCTGCGCGATGAGGGCGGCGATGGCGGGAATCGCCGGCCCGGTGGCGGTGCCGATGTTGATCGGCACGAGATCGCGCGGTCCTTCTCGCTCCTCGAGATAGGATAACTGCACGGCCTTGCCTTCCTTCTTCGCGCGAGCCGCGGCTTCGCGCTCCTTCTTGCGAAGGGCCTCGCTGCCGGCCTTGGTGCACAGCGCCTGGCGCATGTTGGTGGCCTCGCCGATGCCGGAGCCCGACGGCGCCATGGCGGCCAGCGTGGTACCGCCGGCGCTCGGCCGGGAAAAGCCCTCGGCGAGCAGGCCCGCCGCCTTCTCGTTGCGCGCCTTGACCGAAGTCGCGCCGATGACCACCGAAATCAGCGTACGCCCGTCGCGCGTTGCCGAAGCGACGAGGTTGTAGCCGGCCGGGCAGGTGTAGCCCGTCTTCATGCCGTCGGCCCCTTCGAAGCGGCCGATCAGGTTGTTGTGATTGGGGATGACCTGCTTGCCGAAGGAAATGCCCTCGATGGAGAAATAGCCCAGATACTGCGGAAAGTCGGTCCGGATGGCGGAGGCGAGCAGCCCGAGGTCGCGGGCGGTCGTGTACTGCTCGTCATTGTGCAGGCCGTGGGCATTGACCCAGTGGGACCCGGTCATGCCGAGCCGCTTGGATTCCGCGTTCATGCGGGCCGCGAACGCCTCCTGCGAACCGGCGACGCTCTCGCCGATCGAGGTGGCGACGTCGTTGGCCGACTTGACCATGATGATCTTGATCGCGTCGTCGAGCGTCATGATGGTGCCCTCGGGAAAGCCCATCTTGCTCGGCGGCTCGTTGATCGCCGTCGCGGAAACCCGCACTGGCGACTGCAGCGTCAGCTCTCCCGCCTGCACCGCCCTGAAGGCCACATAGGCCGTCATCAGCTTGGTGAGCGAAGCCGGATACCACCGGGCGAAAGCATCCTCGCTTTCGATCACCTGGCCCGTCTTGGCGTCGAACAGGAGTATCGGGCCCGCCTGCGCCGGCCCCGCGGCGAGAGCCGCAAGAGCCATTGTCGCGATACCCACGGAAAGCATGCGCCGCATAGATCATCTCGCAATTGGCCGGCCGCCCCTTCCGGGCTGCGCGGCATCTCGAACTCGTGAAGCCGGGGCGCCGCCCTCATCGCCGCTCCGGATTCGGTCGTGCTATCTAGCCTATGTGACCTCAAGATGGCAAAAAGCCTATCGGCCGGCAACCGCGGGCTGTTGCGAAACCGACGGGAAGACCTCACGCTGATGCCGATTTTGAACCGCGTCGCCGAAATGCAGGACGAGATTACCGCCTGGCGGCGGCATCTCCACCGCGAGCCGGAAATCGGCTTCGAGGTGCACAAGACGGCGGCCTTCGTGGCCGAGAAACTGGCCGCCTTCGGCTGCGACGAGGTCGTGACGGGGATCGGACGGACCGGCGTGGTCGGGCTCATCAGGGGCAGGCTCGGCGACGGGCCGGCGGTCGGCCTGCGCGCCGATATGGACGCGCTGCCCATCCGCGAGACGAGCGGCGTGCCCCATGCCTCGACCATGGCCGGGAAGATGCATGCCTGCGGCCATGACGGGCACACCGCCATGCTGCTCGGCGCCGCGAAATACCTGGCCGAGACCCGCAATTTCGCCGGCTCGGTGGCGGTCATCTTCCAGCCTGCCGAGGAAGGCGGCGGCGGCGGGCGGGAGATGGTCAAGGACGGCATGATGGAGCGCTTCGGCATCGACCGCGTCTTCGGCATGCACAACATGCCGGGCCTGCCGGTGGGCCAGTTCGCCATCAGGCCCGGCCCGATCATGGCCGCGACGGCCGAGTTCAACATCCGGGTGCGCGGCCGCGGCACCCATGCGGCCATGCCGCACCGGGGCGTCGACCCGATCGTCGTCGCCAGCCAGATCGTGAACGCCTTCCAGACGATCGCAGCGCGCACGGTCGACCCCGTCGATTCGGTGGTCGTCTCTGTGACGAAGTTCAATGCCGGCGAGGCCTACAACGTCATCCCCGAGCATGCCGACCTGGCGGGCACGGTCCGCTCCCTCAAGGCGGAGGTGGCGAAGACGGCCGAGGAGCGCATGCGCGCCATATGCGAGGGCATCGCCCGTGCCGGAGATGCACAGGTGACCATGCAGTTCCAGCCCAACTACCCGGTCACCGTCAACGATCCCGGCCAGGCCGCCTTCGCCGGCGACGTCGCGGCGGCGGTCGCCGGCGAAAGCGCGGTCCACCGCGCCGTTCCGCCGCTGATGGGCGGCGAGGATTTCTCCTACATGCTGCAGGCGCGCCCGGGCGCCTTCATCTTCGTCGGCAACGGCGACACCGCCAACCTCCACCATCCCGCCTACGACTTCAACGACGAGGCCGCCGCCTACGGCGTGAGCTACTGGATCAGGCTGGCCGAAACGGCTCTCGCCGCCTGAGCGGGCAGCGAAAGTTGCGTGGAAGACAGTTGGCGAAACGTGGCGAAGCGGCTATGTGTCTTCCCGGCTGGTCCCGTAGCTCAGTAGGATAGAGCGGCAGATTCCTAATCTGTAGGTCACAGGTTCGATTCCTGTCGGGATCACCATCGCTCAGCATCCGCAAGCATGCCTGTCAGGCAGTACCCGCCGGTCCCTGGAGGCCGGGTGGCGGGGTTGCCTGGTCTGCGTCCGGATCCCGGCCCTGCAGGCGATCGAGGGTTCGCATGATCGGCGTGACCGTCAGCCCATGCAGCAGGATCGAAAGCAATACGACGAGCCCCACGATCGCCCACAGGCGCTCGCCGCCGCTGACCTCCATGTGGTTCAGGCCATAGGCGAGATAGTAGAACGATCCCACGCCACGGATGCCGAAGAAGGAGATCGTCAGCTTCTCCGTCCATGTTCCCTTCATGCCGGCCAGGCCTATGAGGCCGGTCAGCGGACGCACGACCAGCAGGATGACGACCGCAGCCGCCATGTCGATCCAGGTGAGCGGAGTCAGAAGACCCTTGACGAGTGCGCCGCCGAACAACAGCAGAAGCACCATCATCGCCAGACGTTCGACCTGCTCGGTAATGTCGTGCATTTCGCGGTTGAATTCGTGATCGCGATGCGAGTGACGGAGCGTCAGCGCCGTGACGAACACGGCCAGAAAGCCGTAGCACTGGATCATTTCGGTGAACCCGTAGGAGATGAAGGTCGCCGCGATGGCGATCAGCCCGTCGCCCGTCTTGGCGAGCTTCGTTTCAGCGGGCACGTGAAAGGTAAGCCAGCCGAAGGCGCGACCGATGAGCCACCCTCCCGCGATGCCTGCGCCGATTTCCCACAGGACACTGTGACCGATCCAACCCAACAGCCACGGCTCGCCTGTCGTTGCGGCGAGCCCCAGAGCAATGGCCAGATTGACGAAAGGAAACGCCAGGCCATCGTTGAGGCCGGCCTCGGATGTGAGGGCGAATCTCACTTCGTCTTCCTCGCCGCTCTTGGGCGGGCCGACCTGAACATCGGCGGCCAGAACCGGGTCGGTGGGAGCGAGGCTTGCTCCGAGCAGCAGGGCTATGATCCATGGCAGGCCGAGCCACCAGCCCCCCAGCATCGTGATCGCCGCGATCCCGAGAGGCATCGTGATAGCCAGCAACCGCCAGGTGGCTTGCCAGCCTCTGTAACTGAAGACCCGATCGAGCTTCAGGCCCGCTCCCATCAGGGCGATAATCACGACGAACTCGGTGAATCGTTCGGTTATCTCCGGATATTTCATGGGAAGCGGCTGGTCCGTTACCTGCGGGATGGAAAACAGGGCGGCGCCGAGCGCGATGCAGACGATGGGAAGGGAGAGCGGAAGCCGCTTGATCGCCAAGGGCAGCCAGGCCACCAGCGCGATGAGGAAACCCATAGCCGTCAGAATGAGGATGTATGGGTCAATCGACCATTCGCTGAAGTCGGGCATCCGCTCTAACGGGCAGACATCGAACTCGATCCATTCGCGGCGAGATGCGCCGGAGCGGCTGAACGACCAGGCCATAACGGGTCAGCGTCGGCACACGCGACGCCGTCTACTTTTGTACGTCCAGGCGCCCTGTTCAGTTCCTGCTTTCGCGCCCACCGAGGCGGAAGAGCCCGGCGGCTAGGTTCTTGTCCGGCCTGTTCGTCGTTGCCTTTCAGGGGTCTTGAATCGGCGCCCCGTTCGGCACAAATTTCTGCCATCCGCATCGCGCGGTCCATCGTTTCAACCCGCGCCGGACATCGGCCATGAGGAAGGAGGTCAACATGCTCGCACAGCCATTCTTGAAGCCAATTCGCGTCTGGGTCGGACTTGGCTTCCCCCGCCAGCTCAACACGGTGGTCGACGCCTATCAGTTCGCATCGGAATGGTGCGGCAACAGTCCGGAGCAGAGGGCCGCGATCCGGGCCTGCAAGGCGGCGATCGCGGGAGAGATCGACACGGAAACCGCGCGCGGCGTCTTCACCGCCTTCGCGCGCAAGAAGGATATCCTCATCGAGGATGCGACGTTCCCGCCGCCTGCTCGCAACCCGCGGCCGAGCCACGTCTAGCCGGACGAGTTTCGTACTCTGCCCGCCCCGAGTGGGCATGAGGGCGGACGGAAGACCGCGGTTCGCGATCACTAGCCGCTGTCGGCGCCGTCCCTTGTCGCCGGCGCCGATGCGGGCGGCCCGCTGCCGCCCCTCATGCCGTCCGAGACGATCAGCCAGCCGATGAACGCCATCACGGCGAGGGCAATGACGAGACCGACGGCATAGTATCGCGAGCGCATCGCAGCCTCCCTGCTTGCCGGGGCACGACTATGGCATGCTCTCTCGGCGCGGCATACAGCCTAAGTTCAGCCAAAGCCCGCGTCGCAACGTGCTGCGCCCGCGGTGAAGTCGGCTCGCTCAGGCTTCGACGACGGTCCGGTAAAGATCCTGCGCCGTGGCCGCGGAACGCATCCGCCCGAGCTTGGACGGATCGCGCAGAACCCTGGCAAGACCGGCGAGCAGGTTGAGATTTGCCGAAGTCTCGTCGGCGGGCACGAGCAGGACCGCGACGATGTCGACCGGCTTCTCGTCCACCGCCTCGAAATCGATCGGTGCCGACAGCCGCGCCAGCAGCGCCGTCGGCCGGTCGAGACCGGGCACGGGCGCATGCGGCATGCCGATGCCCTCGCCTATCCCCGTCGAGCCGAGCTTCTCCCGCCTGTCGAGCGCGGCGAAAATCGCGGGCGCGCCGATGCCGACATGGCTGGCGGCGATATCGGCGAGCATGCGCAGGAGTTGCTCCTTAGCCGGCACATCCAGGTCGACCACGACGTTGGACGGGGCGAGGACTTCGGTCAGCTTCATTTCATTCTCTTTTCAGGCACTGGCGTCGGGGTCCGCTTCGCGCAGGCGATAGCCCACACCGGTTTCGGTCGTGATGTATCTGGGGTCGTCCGGGCTGTTTTCGATCTTCTGCCGCAACTGGCGGACGTAGACGCGCAGATATTGCACGTCGGTCGACCCGCCCCAGACCTGCTTCAGCAGATGCTGGTGGGTGATGACCTTGCCCGCGTGCTGCACCAGGATGCGCAGTATGTCGTATTCCTTGGGCGACAGCTTCACCTCCCGTCCGGCGACCCTGACGATGCGCTTGACGAGATCGACCGACAGGTCGCCGGTCTGGAAGACCGGCTTTTCGCCCTGCTGCTGGAGCCTGTGCCGCAACGCGACGCGTATACGCGCGGCGAGTTCCTTCATGCCGAACGGCTTTGTCACATAATCGTCGGCTCCGAGTTCGAGCGCATTGACGATCCCGGCCTCGTCGGTGCGGCTGGACAGGATGATGATAGGCAGATCGACCGGATTCGCGCGCCATTTCTCGAGCAGGGCATGGCCCGGCATGTCTGGAAGGCCGAGGTCGAGCAGGACGAGGTCGGGATGTTCCGTCTTCAGGCGCTCACCGGCCTCGCGCGCGTTCATCGCCTCGACCACGTGGTAGCCTTCGGTGGTCAGGCCCACGCGCAGCAGCTTGCGGATCGGCGGCTCGTCGTCGACCACCAGTATCTTCACAGCGGATGTCGTCATGCCGGCCGGTCCAGTGCGGGTGCCTCGGCGGGAAGCGGCATGCGGACGGTGAATACCGCGCCCGGCCCATCCGTCCGGTTGCCCGCGGTGATCGTCCCGCCCATGGCTTCGACGAAGCCGCGGCATATCGAAAGGCCGAGCCCGGTGCCGGCGCGCACATGGTCGCCCTTGCGCACCCGGTAGAAGCTGTCGAAGACGCGCTCCAGGTCGGCGGGCGGTATGCCCGGTCCCTCGTCGGCGACATGCAGCACGATGGAGCCCTCCTCTTTTCTGGCATCGATGCGGATCGTGGAGCCTGCCGGGGCATATTTCGCGGCATTGTCGAACAGGTTGAACAGAACCTGCTCGAACAGGACCGGATCGAGCCGCAGCATGGGCAGGTCGGCCGGGATGTCGGTCTCGGCGCGGTGGCTCGCCATGATCTTATGCGCGCGGCGCAATGCGCTCCCCACGACGTCGCCCAGATACTGGAAGGCAAGGTTCGGCTCGGTCGCGCCGGTTTCGATGCGCGTCATGTCGAGCAGATTGGCGATGAAGCGGTTGAGGCGCTCGGATTCCTCGATCACCGTCGCCAAGAGCTCGGCGCGGTCTTCTTCCGACAGGGCGCCCGCATATTCCTTCAGCGTCCCGCCTGCCCCCATGATGGCGGCGAGCGGAGTCTTCAGATCGTGAGAGATCGACGTGAGGAGCGCCGAGCGCAGCTTGTCGGCCTCGGCGGCGAGCTGCGCCCTGTCGACATCGGCAACCAGCTGGATGCGCTCGATGGCGACTGCGGCCTGGTCCGCGAGGGCGTCGAACAGGCGCTGCTGCTCCGGGGTAAGCAGGGGGCCCGCCCTGTCGTTGTCCAACCCGATGACGCCGATGGCGGTGCGGCCGGTACGCAGCGGCAGGTAGAGCCTCCTGGCACCCGGCAGCGTGTCCGCGCCGCGCCCGGCCGGCCGGTTGTGCGCCCAGGCCCATCGCGCTGCCGCGATGTCGGCGTCGACCAGCGTGTCGTCGGGCGGATAGCCGGCCTTGACCGCGATCGTGTCGCCTTCGGGCAGGAGGATGACCACGCGGACCTTGAGCATGGCCGCGATCTGATGCGCCGTCGCCCACAGGACGTCGTCGAGCGTCCCCGTGCCGGCGAGCTTGCGTGCGAAGAGATATAGGTCCTCCGTCATGCGCGCCCGCTGGCGCGAGGCGACCGCCTGCCGCTGGACGCGGGCAGTCAGATTGCTGGCGATCAGCGCCACACCGAGGAAAAAGCCGAAGGCGATGACGCTTTCTGGATCGCTGATGGTCAGCGTGTAGCGGGGATCGAGAAAGAAGAAATTGAAGGCGAGCGCGGCCACGGCGGAAGCGTAGAGTGCGGGCCGCAGCCCGGCCGTGGCCGCCGACGTCAGCACGGCCATGAGGAAGACGAGGGCGATGTTGCGCACATCGAGGATGCGCGAAAGCAGCGTGCCGAACGCCACCGCCGCGCCGACATAGAGCGTGGCGAACACATAAGGCTGCAGCCGGAAGGCGCCCTCCTCGGCCGTCGTCAGCCCGCGCGCCGCTGCGGACGCGTCGCGCTCCCTTCCGGAGATGACGTGCACGCTGATGTCGCCTGCATGGCGGATCAGCTCGTGCGAGACCGAGCCCTGCAAAAGTTCGGCCCAGCGTGGCTTGTCGGACCGTCCTATCACGATGTGGCTGTAGTTGTTAGCGGCCGCATAGCGCAGGATCTCGCGGGCGATATCCTGTCCCGGCATGGTCACCGCGTCGCCGCCGAGCTGCTCGGCAAGCCGAAGCGTGGCGGCGATGCGGTCTTTCGCGGCCTCGGAAAGATTGGCCGCGCGGGGAGCCTCGACGTAGAGCGCCGCCCAGGGCGCACGCAGGCGGTCTGCCTGGCGCTTGCCGTAGCGGACGAGCGATGCGCCGCGCGGCTTCTCGTCGATGCACACGAGCACGCGGTCGCCCGCCGCCCAGGGTCCGGGGATGGCATGCGATTGCATGTGGCGCAGGAGCTGGTCGTCGACACGCTGGGCGGTGCGGCGAAGCGCCAGTTCCCGCAGCGCCGTCAGGTTGCCGGGCGAGAAATAGTTCTCGATCGCCGCCTTGGCGGTCTTCGGGAGATATACCTTGCCGTCGCGGAGCCGCTTGATCAGGTCGTCCGGCGTCAGGTCGATGATCTCGATGTCGTCCGCCCTGTCGATGATCGAATCCGGAACGGTCTCGCGGACGCGGATGCGCGTGATCTGCGCGACCACGTCGTTCAGGCTTTCGACGTGCTGGATGTTGAGCGTGGTGTAGACGTCGATGCCCCTGTCGAGGAGTTCCTGGACGTCGAGATAGCGCTTCGGATGGCGGCTTCCGGGCGCGTTCGTGTGCGCCAGTTCGTCGACGAGCACCAAGGCCGGCCTGCGCACGAGGATCGCGTCGAGATCCATCTCCTCGAGCGTCTGGCCCTTGTAGGCGATCCGCGCGCGAGGAACGATCTCGAAGCCTTCGAGCAGGGCCTCCGTTTCCCGGCGCCCATGCGTCTCGACGACGCCGATGACGACGTCGAGACCGTCGGTCTTGCGACCCCTGCCCGACATCAGCATCTCGTATGTCTTGCCGACGCCGGGCGCCGCCCCGAGGAATATCTTGAGGCGGCCGCGTCCCTCGCGGCCGGCATCCTCCAGGAGGGCGTCGGGCGACGGCCGGGCCGCTTCCTTGATGTCGTTCTCCGTCATCAGGCCTGCTTCATGTCGACGATCCAACCGGCGGCCGATCCTCGGCGAGGTTCGGGCAGAGTCTTACTGCGCCTGCTCGTCCAGCGCCATATTGAGGGCCAAGACGTTGACCGTCGGCTCTCCCATGAACCCGAACTGGCGCCCTTCGACATGGGCATCGACCAGCGCCCGCAGCCGGGCTTCTTCCATCCCGCGTGCGCGGGCGACGCGCGGCAGCTGGAAATAGGCCGCGTCCGGCGAGATGTGCGGATCGAGGCCGCTGCCCGATGTTGTCACCAGGTCGATCGGCACGGCGGCCCCCGGGTTCCCGGCCTTCGAGGCCTCGGTGTCCGCGCGGACACGATCGATCAGCTTGCCGCTGGTCGGGGCGAGATTGGAGCCGCTGGATGCGGCGGCATCGTAGCCGTCGCCGGCCGCCGATGGCCGGCCATGGAAATAGCGTTCTCCGGTGAAGGCCTGTCCGATCAGTTCGGAGCCGACAATGCGGCCGTCCCGCTCGATCAGGCTGCCATGCGCCTGGTGGGGGAAGATCGCCTGGGCGATGCCGGTCATGCCGAGCGGGTAGGCCAGCCCGGTGATGACCGTCAGGGCGACGATCATGACGATCGCCGGTTGGAGCTGCTTGAGCATGGACTTCTTCCTTATGCGAGGCCGAGGGCCGCGACCGCCAGGTCGATGGCCTTGATGCCTATGAACGGCACGACGAGCCCGCCCAGGCCGTAGATCAGCAGGTTGCGGGACAGGAGCGCTCCGGCGCCGACCGCGCGGTACCTCACGCCCCTGAGGGAGAGGGGTATCAGCGCGACGATGATGAGCGCGTTGAAGATGATCGCCGACAGGATGGCGCTTTCGGGCGTCGCCAGGCCCATGACGTTGAGCGCGCCGAGCTGCGGATAGAAGGCCAGGAACATCGCCGGGATGATCGCGAAATACTTGGCGACGTCGTTGGCGATCGAGAAGGTCGTCAGAGCGCCCCGGGTCATCAGGAGCTGCTTGCCGATCTCGACGATCTCGATCAGCTTGGTCGGATCGGAGTCGAGGTCGACCATGTTGCCGGCCTCGCGCGCGGCGACCGTGCCGGTGTTCATGGCGACCCCGACATCCGCCTGCGCGAGCGCCGGCGCGTCGTTCGTGCCGTCGCCGCACATGGCCACGAGCTTGCCCTTGGCCTGCTCCTCGCGGATGAGCGCGAGCTTGTTCTCCGGCGTGGCCTGGGCCAGGAAATCGTCTACACCGGCTTCGGCGGCGATCGCGGCCGCCGTCATCGGGTTGTCGCCGGTGATCATCACCGTGCGGATGCCCATGCGGCGTAGCTCGGCGAAGCGCTCGCGGATGCCGCCCTTGACGATGTCCTTGAGATAGACGACGCCGAGCAGGCGGCCGTCCCTGGCCACCGCCAGCGGCGTGCCGCCCGCCTTCGCGATGTCGTCGGCGATGATCTCGATCTCCCGAACGGTTTCCGGCGTGTTGGCCGACCCCGACTGCCCGACCTGCCGCAGCACCGCGTCCACGGCGCCCTTGCGGATCGAGGAACCCTCGAAATCGACGCCGCTCATCCTGCTCTGGGCCGTGAAGGGGACGAAGCTGGCATGCAGCGCCTGCATGTCGCGTGCGCGGATGCCGTATCTTTCCTTGGCGAGCACCACGATCGAGCGGCCTTCCGGCGTCTCGTCGGCCAGCGAGGCGAGCTGCGCCGCGTCGGCAAGCTGAAGGGCATCGACCCCGCGCACGGGGCGGAACTCGGTCGCCTGACGGTTGCCGAGCGTGATCGTCCCGGTCTTGTCCAAGAGCAGCGTATCGACGTCGCCGGCCGCTTCGACCGCGCGGCCCGACATCGCGAGCACGTTGAAGCGGACCAGACGGTCCATGCCGGCGATGCCGATCGCCGAAAGGAGCGCGCCGATGGTCGTCGGTATCAGCGTGACGAAGAGCGCCACGAGCACGATCACCGGAATGCTGCCGCCTGCATAGGCGGCGAAGCTGGGGATCGTGACGACCGCGAATGTGAAGATCAGCGTCATGCCGGCGAGCAGGATGTTGAGCGCGATCTCGTTGGGCGTCTTCTGCCGCTCCGCGCCTTCGACGAGCGCAATCATGCGGTCGATGAAGGTCGAGCCCGCGGCCGCCGTGATGCGCACCCGGATCCAGTCCGAGAGGACCTGTGTCCCGCCGGTGACCGCCGAGCGGTCGCCGCCCGACTCGCGGATGACCGGAGCCGATTCGCCGGTGATGGCGGCCTCGTTGACCGAGGCCACGCCTTCCACCACCTCGCCGTCCGAAGGAATGATGTCGCCGGCCTCGACCAGCACGAGGTCGCCGACCTTCAGGCTTGTGCCGGGCACGAGCTTGTAGGACATGCCGCCCCCTCCCGGCAGCAGCTTGGCCTGCGTTTCGGTGCGCGTGCGGCGCAGCGATTCGGCCTGCGCCTTGCCGCGTCCTTCGGCAACGGCCTCCGCGAAATTGGCGAACAGCACGGTGAACCAGAGCCAGAGGACGATCTGGAACGAGAAGCCGAGCTGGCCCGAGCCCGTCGCGAGATCCCTGACGAGCAGCACGGTCGTCAGCGCGGCGACCGCCGCGACGACGAACATCACCGGGTTCCTGGCGAGGCGCCGCGGGTCGAGTTTGCGGAAGGCATCGCCGACCGCGGGAAGAAGGATGCGAGGCTCCAGTATGCTCGCGGATTTGGACTGGCTCATCTTGAAGCTCCAGCTTCGCTGTCGAATGTTTGGTCGGGCCATCCCATGATCTTGGGGAGGCCTCCGGCGAGCAGCCACAGGACGGTCAGTGCCAAGGCTATCGCCAGGAAGGTCGCCGCGTCGGGGAAGGGCCGGGATTTCGGTTTCGTCCCTGCCGGATGCCACCGGTCTGCAATCTTGCGCATGGGCATCGCCGCCTCGTCAGAAGATCTGACCAGCGGCCAGGGCCAGGTGCTCGACGATCGGCCCGAGCGCCAGCGCCGGGAAGAATTCGAGCCCGCCCACGATCACGATCACGCCGACCAGCAGGCCGACGAAGAGGGGCCCGGTCGTCGGGAACGTGCCTGCCGATTCAGGCGCCGCCTTCTTGGCGACCAGCGAGCCCGCCATCGCCATGACCGGGACGATCATCATGAAGCGTCCGATCAGCATCGCGATGCCGAGGGTGACGTTGTACCAGGGCGTGTTGCCGCTGAGGCCGCCGAACGCCGAGCCGTTGTTGGCGGCTGCCGAGACATAGGCGTACAGCGCTTCCGAGAAGCCGTGCGGGCCGGCATTGCCCATGGACGCGACGCCCGTTTCGAGCACGACCGCCACCGCGGTGAAGCCGAGCATTGCAAGAGGCAGGATCAACAGCGCCAGCATCGCCATCTTCACCTCCTTGGCCTCGATCTTCTTGCCGAGATATTCCGGGGTGCGGCCGACCATCAGGCCCGCCACGAAGATCGACACCACGACGAAGAGCAGCATGCCGTAGAGGCCCGCACCGACGCCGCCGACCACGATCTCGCCGAGCATCATGTTGATCATCGGGACCATGCCGCCGAGCGCCGTGAAGCTGCCGTGCATCGCGATGACCGCACCGCACGAGGCGGCGGTGGTGATGACCGCGAAGAGCGCGGACAGCGCGATCCCGAAGCGGGTTTCCTTGCCCTCCATGTTGCCGCCTTCGACCCCGATCGCATGGATGAGCGGATTGCCGGCCGCTTCGGCCCAGTAGCAGGCGGCGACGCCGGCGACGAACAGTACGCCCATGGCAGCGAAGACCGCCCAGCCCTGGCGCTCATTGCCCACCATGCGGCCGAAGACGTTGGTCAGCGCCGCGCCGATGGCGAAGATCGAGACCATGTGGATGAGGTTGGTGAGGGCGGTCGGGTTCTCGAAGGGATGCGCCGCATTGACGTTGAAGAAGCCGCCGCCGTTGGTGCCGAGGTGCTTGATCATCATCTGCGAGGCGACGGGACCCTGCGCGATCGTCTGCTGGGTGCCTTCGAGGGTGGTCGCGACGGTGTACGCGTCGAGGTTCTGCGGGACGCCCTGCCAGACCAGCACCAGCGTGCCGACGACGCAGATCGGCAACAGCACGTAGAGCGTCGCACGGGTGAGGTCGACCCAGAAGTTTCCCAGCGTGTTCATCGACCTGCGCGCGAAGGCGCGGATCAGCGCCACGGCGATGGCGATGCCGGCGGCCGCGGACGCGAAATTCTGGACCGCCAGCCCCGCCATCTGAGTCAGGTAGGACATGGTGCTCTCGCCGCCGTAGTTCTGCCAGTTGGTATTGGTGACGAAGCTGACCGCGGTGTTGAAGGCCAGTTCCGGCGGCACGGAAGGCAATTCGGCCGGATTCAAGGGAAGCGAGCCCTGCAGGCGCTGCAGGCCGTAGAGCAGCGCGACGCCGGCCAGGCTGAAGAAGAGCAGGGCCGCAGTATAGGCGGTCCAGTGCTGCTCCTCGGCCTCGCTCGTCCCGGCGATGCGGTAGAGCCCGCGCTCGACCGGCGCGAGGACGAAGGAGAGGATCGTACGCTCGCCGTTGAAGACGCGCGTCATGTAGCCGCCGAGCGGCCTGACGAGGATCAAGACGATCCCGCAATAGACAAGTATCTGGATCCAGCCGTTGAAGGTCATGGGAGGTGCTTTCGGAAGGACGCGTCTGGACTCTCAGAACCGTTCGGGGCGAACGAGCGCGTAAGTGAGATAGACGAGGATGAAGAGCGCAACCGCGGCGCCGAGCAAGTAATCGAACAGCATTGCTGGTTCCCGTTTCTAGAGACGGTCGCAGACCCGGAGGTAAGCGAACAGCAATGCGAAGCTCGCGACGATCAGCGCGATCATGACGACATCCATGTCCGTCTCCGTATTCGCCTGCGACCCGACGTGCCGACCGCGCGCCGATAGCTTCATCATGCAACCGGCCGCCGATGGGACGACCGGGGCTGCGATGAATTTCGCCGCGTATATGGCGCAGGACCGCATAAAGGTTCGAGACGGCGCGGCGGCCGAAGAAATAGGAATTTCATAGGGATTTTCGGCGCGGGACCGGATTTGCCTGCGGATATATTCCGGAATGGTGAAATAGCGCCGGGGATCGGCTTCTTAGCGCGGCGCAAATCACATAACTTGCCCGCATGCGCGTTGATTCGGTTGCAAATTCTACGGGTTGGCGGAACCCGGCGTGCCTGTCGGAGATTGCACCGTCTCGCGTGGGATTCGCCTGCCTGACGGCCCTCGCCGCCGGACTCGCGCTGTCCGGCTGCGCCCGCGAACTGCCCCTGCGCACGGACGACCAGACCCGGCTGGTTCCCAACGAGCAGGCGATCGCGCTGCCTGAGATCGGGGGGCCTGCGGTAACGGCGGTGCTCGAGACGCGCTATTCCAACGCCATCCAGCAGGACGTCCTGCTTGCCACGTCCGCCTCGACGTCGGGTCAGAACCTGCTGCGGGTGCAGGTGTTCGGCCCCGTCCAGACGAAGCTCGCCACCGGCGACAGCCTGCGGCCCGGCTACCTGCCGGCGCGCAATGTCGGCGCCGAGATGCGCGAACTCTTTCCCGGCGTGCGCATGCAGACGTCGAACTTCTATGTCCAGAACAAGTACGGGCCGTTTGGCTACGCGGTGGGGCGAACCGCCTCCGGGACGACCTGCTTCTACGGCTGGCAGCGCATCACATCGACCGGGTTCACGCAGACATGGATCGGCAACAAGGGCTCCATCCAGGTCCGGCTGCGGCTGTGCGACGACAAGGCATCAGAGCAAAGGCTCCTGCAGTCGATGTACGGTTTCTCCATCAACGCCTCCTTCAAGGACCGGAACTGGAACCCTTACGGGACGCCGCTGCCCCCCGACCCCGCGCTCGGCCGGCCGGGTGCACCCATGTATCCGGTCAGCGCAGTACGCTTCGAGACCGTTGCCGAGCCCATCGCGCAGCCGGCGCAGCCCGAGCGCCGGGCGGCTCCACGCAGGCAGGCCGCGAGGGTGCAGGCCGCGCCTGCCCGACCGGCAAGTACCGGACCGCTCGTGCCCCCGCCTCCAGGGAACGGCGCGACGGTTCCGTCCTCCGGACAGACCGTTGCGCCGGGGCCTGCCCCGGTGGTTCCGCTGCCGCCGACCTGACGATGAGGAGCCAGGAGGGTTCGAGTTGATAAGCGTTCGTTAACGACGAGCCGGTTTGGTAAGACCAGGCGAAGCTTTTCGCCGTATTTGAAATTGAGTGCCCCCTGCCGAAGTGACGGTGAAGCTCGAATGGGGCAGAGCTGATCCGGAAATTCTCAGCGCGGCTGAGCCGAGGCGGCGGAGGGTACTTCTGAAGGGCCCGGGCGATGCAGAAGCTGATCGTGATTGTGATTTGGGCGCTGGTGTCCGCGGCGGTCATCGCGCTCATCACGCTGCCCGTGAGCCTGGAGACCCAGCTCATCGCCGGCATGTCCGCCATGTTCGCGATGATGATCCTCAAGCTGCTGCGGCCCGAGGGGATCTGGCGGCTGATCGCGCTGGCTTTCGGGACGGCGATCGTGCTGCGCTATGTCTACTGGCGCACGACCTCGACGCTGCCGCCGTTCAACCAGCCCGAGAACTTCATTCCCGGCTTCCTGCTCTACGCAGCCGAGATGTACAGCGTCGTGATGCTGGCGCTCAGCCTGTTCGTCGTCGCGCAGCCGCTGCCGCCGCGCCCGTCCCGCATCAAGTCGAACGATCGCCTTCCGGCCGTAGACGTCTTCATCCCCACCTATAATGAGGAGCCTGAGCTGCTCGCCAACACGATGGCCGCGGCGAAGGCGATGGACTATCCCGCCGACAAGCTGACCGTATGGCTGCTGGACGACGGCGGCACGCTGCAGAAGCGCGGTTCGGAGAAGATCGGCGACGCCAACGCGGCCGAGCGCCGCTATGCCGACCTGCAGAAGCTGGCCGCCGATCTGGGCGTGAACTATCTCACGCGCGACCGCAACGAGCATGCCAAGGCCGGCAACCTGAACAACGGGCTCTCTCATTCGACCGGCGAACTGGTCGCCGTCTTCGACGCCGACCATGCTCCGGCGCAGGACTTCCTTAAGGAGACGGTTGGCTATTTCGACGAGGATCCGCGACTTTTCCTGGTCCAGACGCCGCACTTCTTCCTGAACCCCGACCCTGTCGAACGGAACCTCCGGACCTTCGAGAAGATGCCGTCGGAGAACGAGATGTTCTACGGCATCATCCAGCGCGGCCTCGACAAGTGGAACGCCTCGTTCTTCTGCGGCTCGGCGGCGGTGCTGCGCCGCACGGCCCTGCAGGAAACCAACGGCTTCAGCGGCGTCTCGATCACGGAGGACTGCGAGACGGCCGTCGAACTCCATTCGCGCGGCTGGAACAGCATCTATGTGGACAAGCCGCTGATCGCCGGCCTGCAGCCCGCCACATTCGCAAGCTTCATCGGCCAGCGCAGCCGCTGGGCGCAGGGCATGATCCAGATCATGCGATTCCGCTTTCCGCCGCTCAAGCGCGGGCTGTCGATACCGCAGAGGCTCTGCTACGCGTCGTCCACCCTGTTCTGGCTGTTCCCGTTCCCGCGGGCGATCTTCCTCGTCGCGCCGCTCTTCTACCTGTTTCTGGACCTGCAGATCTTCACCGCGACCGGCGGCGAGTTCCTGGCCTACACGCTCGCCTACATGATCGTGAACCTGATGATGCAGAACTATCTGTACGGCGCCTTCCGGTGGCCGTGGATATCGGAGCTGTACGAATATGTGCAGACCGTGCATCTCCTGCCGGCCGTCGTGTCGGTGATGATGAATCCCCGCAAGCCCACCTTCAAGGTGACGGCGAAGGACGAATCGATATCCAGGAGCCGCATTTCGGAGATCGGCATGCCGTTCTTCGTCATCTTCGGCGTCCTCCTGCTCGGCGTCGCCATGACCGCCTGGAAGGTCTACGCCGAGCCCTTCAAGGCCGACGTGACGCTGGTCGTCGGCGGCTGGAACCTGATCAACCTGATCATGGCCGGCTGCGCGCTGGGCGTCGTTTCCGAGCGCGGCGAGCGCGCCGCCTCGCGCCGCGTCAAGGTCAGCCGTCGCTGCGAATTCGAAATGGGCGGCAAGTGGCTGAAGGCGACGATCAAGGACGTCTCGGTGAACGGCGCGCAGGTGTCGGTGTTCGGCGTCGGCATGGACGATTTCTCGAAGGAGACGATCTCCGCCATCCGCTTCAAGATGTTTGCCGACGGGACGGAGGGAGTCCTTCCCGTCATCGTGCGCAACTTCGCGCGGGACGGCGATTCCATCTCGGTGGGCTGCCAGTATCTTCCGGGCGAGGCCGGTCACCACCGGCTGATCGCCGACCTGCTGTTCGCGAATTCGAGGCAGTGGGAGGAGTTCCAGCTCTCTCGGCGCGGCAATCCGGGCCTTTTGCGCGGCACGGCGCGTTTTCTGCGCCTGGCCTTCTTCCAGACCTATCGCGGCTTGGTCTATCTTGGCCGCAGCGTCAAAGCGCGCCGGCAGGAGCAGACTCAATCCGCGGCCGCGATCGCGGAGCGCCGCTCGTGAAATTCGCCTTCGCCTCGCTCGTCCTCTCTCTCGCGGCAGTCTCGCCGGCGGCCGCGCAGATGACGCCTTTCGACATGTCGCCCGAACGTTCGGAAGAGCCAGCCCTGCCGAATGCGGCACCTCCGGTGCAGCCGCCTGCGGTGCAGCCCCCAGCCGCCCCGCCCCCCGCGGTCGTGGTGCCGGAAGCTTCGCAACCCCAAGCGCCGGCCGCGGGGGGCCCGGAGCCCGAGGCGCCGGCGGTGCTGGCTCCGTCTCCTGACAGCCAGCCGGGCCGGCCTGCCCAGGCAGTCGACGACGGTAGCCAGAGCCCGCCGGCCGAAGAGCCGGACCTTTCGATCGCGCCAAGCGCGCCTCCCGCAGTGCCGGCAGCCGAGACGCCTGCGGCGGAAACTCCCGCCGTTGCGTCCGCGGACGCCGATGCGTCGCGACGCTATTTGCTTCCATCGTCGGACTTCGTGCTGGCCGGTGAGTATGCCCGCCGGGCCTGGTCGATCTACCTGACGCCGGAACAGGCGGCGGCCAAGACGACGCTGCGCCTCGGCTACCAGAACGCCATCGTCATCGCGCCGGAGATTTCGCGCCTCGACGTCTCGATCAACGGAACGCGCCTGCTGGACGTCCCGATAGCGTCTTCGGATGGCAAGGCGGGGCTCGCCGCCGAGATTCCGGCGGGGCTGCTCAACGCGGGCATGAACGACATCACCATCGAAGCCCGGCAGCGGCACCGCACCGACTGCACGATCGAATCGACATATGAGCTCTGGACCCAGATCGAGCCGGCGGAGACCTATCTGGAATTTGCCGGCGCCGGTGCCGGGCGCTGGCAGCGCGTCGAGGATATCCGCGCGATCGGGGTCGACGAGGCGAGCGCGACGCGGTTCAACCTCGTCGTGCCGTCCGCCGGCCAGGTCACGTCGACGGCGATCGTCGTCCGCTTCGCGCAGACGCTCGGCCTGATGGCCAACATGCCGAACCAGTCGTTCAGCATATCGGAGGGGGCGGTGCCGCCGCCGGGCGCCGGCGAGGCGAATGTCGTCGTCGGCATCGCCTCGGAACTGGCCGGCGTTCTGGCTACGCTGCCGGCGGGCTCGCAGTCGGGTCCAACCGTCTCGCTGGTCGACGATCCGACGCTCGGTCCGTCGACGCTTGTCGCCACCGGCCCGACATGGCGCGACGTCGAGGCCGCCGTCGATACGCTCGCACAGCAGGTCGACCGCCCGCTCGGCGTACAGCGTACGCTGCTGGCCAGCCGTCCCTGGCGCACGCCGGACGTACCGATGATCTTCAATGCCGCCCAGTTGCGACTGTCGGAGGTCGGCTTGTCCACGCTCGAATTCAGCGGCCGCAGGGTGCGCACGGATTTCGCTGTCGGCGCGCCGGCGGATTTTTACGCCAATGCCTATGGCGAGGCGACGCTGCTGCTCGACGCGGCCTACTCGCAGGAGGTGCTGCCGGGCAGCCATATCGACGTCTACGTCAACGACAACATCGCGGCGACCGTCCCCATCACCACCGCCGGGGGGGAGATCCTGCGCCACCTGCCCATCAAGGTGACGATGCGCCATTTCCGCCCCGGCGAGAACGTCATCGCCATCGAGGCGGTTCTGCTGACCGAGGCGGACAAGCTTTGCGCGCCGGGCGCGACCGGACTGGACAACAATCGCTTCGTCATCTTCGACAGTTCCGAGTTCGTGATGCCGGATTTCGCCCGCATAGGCCGCACGCCGGAGCTTTCCGGCCTCGGCGGCACCGGCTTCCCCTACAGCCGCGCCGACTATCCGATCCCGCTCGTCCTCGACCGCACGCAGCTCGACACGCTGTCGGCGGCGACCACGCTCCTTGCGCGCATGTCTCTTGCCGCTGGCCGTCTGATCGCCGTCGATGCGAGCACCTCGGTGGCGTCGATCGCCGACCGGCACGCCCTGTTCGTCAACGCGATCTCCCAAGTTCCGCCCACGGTGCTCGCCCAGGTGGGCGTCAGCGACCAGAGCCGGTCGAGCTGGGGCGAGACGGTCGCGACCGTAAGGACGAACACCGAATCGACCTTCGACCAGTGGCAGGAAAGGCTGCAGGGCAGCGGATGGCGCGGCCGGATCACGCGCTTCGAGGAATGGCTGACGCGCACCTTCAACGTTTCCAACGAGACGTTCCGCATCTTCCGTTCCGACGCGCCGCCGTTCATCCCCGGCAGCGGCGCCGACCTCATGGTGGCGTCGAACTTCAACCCGACCGGCACCGGCAACTGGACGCTTGTCTCCGCCCCCACCGTTGCCGGCCTGAAGGCGGGAATGAACGAGCTCACCAGCCGCATGAAATGGCAGCAGATGGGCGGCCACATCACGACACTGGATGCGGCGACGGAAGGCGTGTCGCGCATCGCGCCGAATACGTTCGCGTTTTTCGAGACGCTGCCGCCTTCCTTCGAGAACTATCGCCTCGTCGCGGCGAACTGGCTTTCAGCCAACGCGCTCTCCTACGGCCTGGCCGTGTCGATCATGGCGGTCGCGCTCGGCCTGGCGACCGCCGGCCTGCTCGGCGCACTGGGGAGGCGCCAATGAGCTGGCGGCTGATCATTTTCATCGCCGTGGCCCTCCTGCTGCTGCCGATGTCCATCGCGAAAGCGGCCTCCATCAACCCGGAGGAGTGGGCTGCCTACAAGGAGCGCTTCCTCGATCCCACCGGCAGGATCGTCGATACCGCCAACAACGACATCAGCCATAGCGAAGGCCAGGGCTACGGCCTTCTGCTCGCCTATCTGGCGGAAAACCGCGGCGACTTCGACACGATCTGGGCCTTCACGCGCACCGAACTGCTGCTGCGCGACGACGGCCTCGCCGTCTGGCGCTGGGACCCCGCCGCGACGCCGCATGTCACCGATGCCAACAACGCCACCGACGGCGACCTGCTGATAGCCTATGCCTTGGCGCTGGCCGGACGGGACTGGCAAAGGCCCGACCTGACCGCCGTCGCGTCCTCCATGGCGTCCGCCCTGGCCACGCACAGCATCGAGAGGGTCGCGGGCACCGTGCTCCTCAAGCCCGGCAACAGCGGCTTCGGCGCCGCCGATCGCAAGGACGGCCCCGTCGTGAACCCTTCCTACTGGGTCTTCGAAGCGCTTCCGGTGATGGCGCAGCTGGCGCCCGACGGACCATGGGCGGAACTCACGGCCAGCGGCACCCGGCTGGTCGCCGGTTCGATGCAGATCGGATCGGCCGGCCTGCCGCCGGACTGGGTCTCGCTCAAGGCCAAGCCGGCGCCCGCCGAAGGCTTTCCCCAGGAGTTCGGATACAACGCCATCCGCATTCCACTCTACCTGATGCGGGCGGGCATCCATGACGGCGCGGTGCTGCAGTCCTTCCTGGAAAACATGACGGACGACCAGGGCCGCGTCCGGCTCGTCGACATCAAGTCCGGCGCGACAAGGCAGATGCTCGACGATCCCGGCTATCGGGCGATCCCGGCGCTCATCTCCTGCGTCCTCGAGAAGACCCCGCTGCCCGAGGAACTCAGACAGTTCACGGCGACGGAGTACTATCCGTCGACCCTGCATCTCCTCGTCCTCTCCTACGCGCGACGGAGGCATCCGGAATGCGTATGAAGCTGATGCTTCTGCTCGGTGTGCTCTTCGTCGGCGGCGCCGTGCTGCTGGTCCAGCAATTCATGTCCGGACCGTCCGCGGCGCGCGAGGACCCTTTCGCCGCCGACCTGTACGTGATGCCGGCTTCGGGCGACACGGCCGTGCGCTCGGATTCGCGTTCGGGCGCCGCGCAGCCGCACTCGCTCTCCGACTCCGGTGCCGTGCTGGCTCAGGCGGAGGGGGATGAACCGGAGCGTCCGGCGGCGCCCGCGCAGGCAGCGCCTGTCGTCGACGAGACGGCGCTCCGTTACTTCGCCGCGCGGGGCGACACCGCGAGGCTGGAGGCGGAGATCGCCCGCCTGCGTGCGCTCTATCCAAACTGGACGCCGCCGGAGAACCCGCTCGAGGTTCCCCCGCAGGGCGATCCGCAGCTCGACGAGATGTGGCGCCTCTATTCGGAAGGCAAGGTTGCCGAGGTGCGCAAGGCGATCAGCGACCGCCAGTCGCGCGAGCCGGACTGGCAGGTGCCGGCCGATCTCCTGGAGCGGCTGGCGCTGGCCGAAGCCCGCGAGCGGCTGATCAATGCCTCGGACATCAAGCAGTACGACACGGTCATCCGGGTCGCGTCCGCCAATCCGGCCATGCTGACCTGTGGCGACGTCGACGTGCTGTGGCGCGTCGCCGAGGCATTCGCGCAGACCGACCGCCGGCAGCGAGCGGTCGACGCCTATCTCTACATCCTGCGCAACTGCGAGAAGCCGGAGGAACGCCTCGCAACCGTGCAGAAGGCGATGGACCAGCTTCCCGCGTCCGAGCTCGACCTGCTTCTCGCCACCGAGCGAACCGTCGATGGCAGACCCGAATTCGAATCCCTGCGTGGCGAGATCGCGCGCCGCGCAATCATAGCGGCGGACGCCGATCCCAAGATCGTGGTGCCCCCGGCCGACCTTGCGCTGGTCGAGAAGCTCGCCGACGATGGCGGCCCGACATCCGACGACCTTCTGCTCGGCTGGTACCATCTGCGCCGCGACGACCCGGCCATGGCGGAAGCGCGGTTCCGCAAGGCGCTCGCCAAGGAGAACGACGCCGCCGCCGCCCAAGGGCTCGCCCTCGCCCTGATCAACCAGGACAAGCCCCGGGAAGCAGAGGAGATCCTCTATCCATTCCGCGACGCCAGCGACGAGGTGCGCGCTGTCTATCTCGCCGCGGTCGCCAACATGCTGGCGCTCCAGCCGCCGCCTCAGTTCGCGCCGGAAGTGCTCCAGCGCGTCGTGGCGGCGGTGGCCGAGGCGAAGGACGCCGCGTCGGCGCAGCAACTCGGCTGGTACGCCGATGGGTTCAACCAGTTCGAGACGGCGGAGCGGTGGTTCCGCACCGCGCTGCAATGGAACCCCGACGACGAGCCGTCCGCCTACGGCCTCGCGCTCATGCGCTGGAAGCTCGGCAACCGGGCCGGCGTCCGCGAGGTCCAGGAGGTCTGGGCCGGCCTCTCCGACCGTATCCGCACCGTCGGGCAGCCAAACAGCGACCAGTCCGGGCAGGTGGCGCGCAAGCGCAGCCAGGTCGAGGTCGGGACCGCGGACGACCCGACACTGCCCCGCCCGATCCGGACCACCTCCGTCGATGCAGACCCGCCGCCGCTTTCGGTGGTGCCGGCCGCGCCCCCGGCAGCTGCGCCTTCCGAACCTCCGCAGGCTCCGGCCGTGCGCCGGCAGCCTGCCGCCCGGCAGCCGCAGGCCGAAGTGGTATACGAGGCAGAACAGCCGCGGGCGGCACCCAGCCGGCAGGCAGCGCCGAAGGGTGGTCGCGTGCGCTCCTCCGGATGCCGCACGACGGAGGATCCCACGGGACTGTCGCCGGAAGCGGCGCTTGCGCGCGGCTGGTGCCTCATGGACGTCAACCGGCCGATCGAGGCAGCGAGAGCGTTCGAAGTCGCGTTGCGAGGCAACGGTCAGACCAGGGCCGACGCCGCCTATGGCCAGAGCCTCGCCTACATGCGCGCCGGCCTTACCGACATGGCCGCCGTTGCCGCCACAAAGGCACCCTTCAATGCCAGCCGCAGCGTCGAGGTGAATGCGGCGCTGCTGGCGGCGCGCGCGAATTCGGCCTATCAGAACGGCCGCTATGTCGAGACGTTGCTCGCGCTCGACGAACGCGCCCGTATCGTGCCCGAGCAGACCGACCTGATGGTTCTGCGCGGCTACGCTTATCTCAACCTCGTCCGCTACGCGGACGCCGAGCGCGTCTTCCGGGCCGCGGCGGCGACGGGAAACCGCGATGCGATGCGCGGCCTGAACGACCTGTGGGCCGCCCGCAATCCGCAATCCAGCCCATACTGACCTGAGAGGTTTCCCCTATGGACCCGCGGGCGCGAGGTCGCACCTGCGCGAGGCGCTGTCCGTCAGGAAACGAACCGCCTCGCCATAGGTATCGAAGATGAAGACCCGGGGCGGCACATCGGGCAGGAACAGGACCGCAAGATAGGGCATGCCGGGTTGGGGCGGATCATAGACGACATACTTGCCCATCCGTTGCATGATGCGGCGCGGAGCCTCCTACTTCGCCTCCGGCGCCCAGCTCAGGAAGAACCCGATGTCGCCGGGCACGCCGCCCGGGAAGCTGACGACCATGGCCTTCAGCTTGAAGCCCTGCGGCTTGCCGAAGGTCAGGAAGCGCTCGTAGAACTGTCTGGCCTTTCCCCGCAGGCTTTCGGGCCATTGCGGATCGCCGCTGTTGATCGAGCGGCCGCTGTCGCTGCAGAGGTCGGACGGAAAGGTATAGACCAGCGCCTCGAGCTTGCCGTCCTTGACGGCGTTCATCACCAGGCGCCTGACCTTCGCGATCTCCGCATCCGTGACCTCCCCCTTCAGGAAATCGTCCGTGAAGGCGGCGAGCTTTTCCTGCTCGATCGTGCGCTGCTTGTCGCGTTTCTTCATCTCCGCCATCTGCTCGTCGACGAGCCGCTGGCGCAGTTGTGCGGCGCTCGGCGGCGGGGCGTGGGGATCGATGTCTCTTTCTCCGGACATGGACAAGGCTCCGTATCTGGTCTTCGGCGGGCTCAGAACACGTCCGGCACCACGCGCCTCGGTGATGCGTCCTCGACAAAATCGCTCGGCCGCTTCTGGCGCTTGCCGAGCTTGGGTTCCTCGAAGTGGACGCGCTCGTACGGTATCGAGCTCAGGATATGCGAGATGCAGTTTATGCGTGCCCGCTTCTTGTCGTCGGAGGGAACGATCCACCATGGCGAGAAATGGGTATCGGTCGCCCGGATCATCTCCCCGTAAGCCTTGGTGTAGTCCCACCAGCGCCTGTAGGATTCGATGTCCATGGGGCTGAGCTTCCATTGCCGCAGGGGGTCGTCGATCCGCTGCCTGAACCGCCGCTCCTGCTCCTCCTCGCTGACGTCGAGGAAATATTTGAGCAGGGTGGTGCCGCTCTCCACGATGGCCGCCTCGAAGCGCGGTGCCAGCTCGAGGAAACGCTGCGCCTTGGCTTCGCTGCAAAAGCCCATGACGCGCTCCACGCCGGGCCGCGAATACCAGGACCTGTCGAAGATCACGATCTCGCCTGCCGCCGGCAGGTGCGCGACGTAGCGCTGCATGTAGATCTGCGACTTCTCGCGATCCGTCGGCGCCGGCAGCGCGACGACCCTGAAGACGCGCGGGCTGACCATTTCGGTCAGCCGCTTGATCACGCCGCCCTTGCCGGCCGCATCGCGACCCTCGAACAAAATGACGATACGCGCCCCGGATTTCTTGACCCAGGCCTGCAGGTAGGCAAGCTCCACCTGGAGGTCGTGCAACCTCTTTTCATAGCGGGCTTTTGCCTTCTGCTTCTTGCGCTTCTTCGGCGGGACGAGAATCCCTGGATCGATCGCGGGCATCGGGCGAGCCACGATCTCTAGCACGTCGCCGCCCGTCTCGCCGATCCCGCCGTCACGTTGCTTCCCGTCGCCTTCCCTGGCCATCGCTCCCTCCCGAACGGCGCGCCGGCCGGACGATGTCTCCTAAGGACCGACGCTCGCGCTCACACCGTGCGCCGGCCCATTGTCGCGCAATGACGCCGGCTAACAAACCACCCGAGGGTAAGTTACTGTAGCAAGGAACCTTCGCGGAACTCCCTCGCCTGCAGTCCGGCCGGGATCCGGCCTTGAGCCGGCCATACGCTTGGAAAGCGCCGCCACGATACCCGCCGCCAGTTGGTCTCGTGCTGCGAAAATGCTCCGCGATGTGGTTTCGGCAGCGAGCGTTTCCGCCCAGACGACCCTGCCATCCCGGGCATCGAGCAGCGTCACGGTGACCGTCATGACACAGCCCTCGACGGACGTGTTCCCGCCGAGCACGAAGTCAGCTTCGCAAGCTTCCTGCGGGTCGGGGCTTTGCCGCGCCCCGCCAGGCGGGAAAGGCCTGGGCATGAAGACGCCGAGACCCGGGACCCGCCCGAGCCCAACCACGATCCGCCGCGCCAATCCGTCGCTGTAGTCCGCTTCGCCGGGGCTGCTGCACTCCATCTGGAAGGCGCAGACCAGGATCGAAGGCTCCTGGCAACGTTGTCTGCCCTCACCTTGCGGAGACACAGTGCAGCGGGCGAGGCTCAGCCGGGACGGATCGTCGAATTTCGGCAGGTATCCGCCTTTCGGCAGCGAGATCCTCACGAACTCGCCGTCGCCCTCGACCAGGTAGAAGCGCTCAAGTGAGCGGCGCAGACGCCGTGCCTCCATCCTGACGACAGGGTCGAGGGCGGGATCGAAGCCGGCGTCGCGGCCGAACACCAGTGTGGCGATACTGTAGGCCTTGATGCGTTGGCCGCGGCCCATCAGCGTCTCTTCGACGACATAGGCGAGGAAGCGGCGATTGCGGTCCGAAGCGTCGAATTGGGAAGAGGCCAGCACGCGCCTGAGTTCACCGCGAACCCGGTCGGGACGGCATCCATCCGGCTCGCTCGTCTGGTCTCCGGGCTCGTCGGCCTGCGCGGCCACCGACAGAATCGATCCTTGAGAGTCCAACATGCTGCCCTCACAGCCAGATTGAACATCCTCGACGAGGACGAAGGTCGAGCATAGGCGTCGCCAGGGCCCGTACAATTGTCCTTCCAGGCACTGTTCTTCGGGACATTGTCCTGCTGACCAATTCGCGGTAAAAAGTAGGGGGGCGGCGGCTTGAGGGAGCCGGGGAACGCCTGTGTGCCGCATAGCGTGCAAGATTTCCTGTTCTGCGGAAGAGGCGGGCTGGCCGTCTCCGGCAGATAATCCTCCAATGTGTCCACTGACAGGCTCATCTCGGGCCTCCGATCGCGCCGCCACCCGCTGCCGGGAGCCGGTCCGATGAACGACCTCGTCGGCGTCCTGGAAGAGCACGACGCCGGCCGCGACGCCGTCGCGGATCTTCTGCGCCGATATGGCCACGCGGTTGCGGGCTTCCGTTCGGCGGCATGCTTTCTGGACGAGGTGCGCGAGGGGCTCGATCCGGCCTGCCTCGTGGCGGACCTCGTGCTCTCCGACATGAGCGGACCGGAGTTCCTGGAGCGTATGGCAGGGCTTGGGCTCTCGTTTCCCGTCATCTTCCTGGCGCGGCGCGGTGACGTCGCCGGCGCCGTACAGGCCATGAAGGCGGGGGCTGCGGACGTGCAGACCAGGCCGCTTTGCGAAGAGGCCCTGGTCCGGAGCGTCGACGAGGCGCTCGCGGCCCGCCGCCGCGAAAGCAGCGCAAGCGCGTGGAAGAGGACCGCGCGCAGCCTTTTGGCAGGCCTCACGCCGCGCGAGCGGGAGGTGTTCGGACGCGTCGTCCGCGGCAAGGCGAACAAGCAGACCGCCCGCGAACTCGGCATAACGGAACGCACGGTCAAGGCGCACCGGCAGCGCATCTTCCAGAAGCTGAGGGCGGCGACGGTCGCCGACCTGGTGTCGATGGCGGAAGGCCTCGGCATGATCTCGCACGAGCCCACGCCCGGCGCCCCGACGGCGCAAGCCCGGCCGGAATGGAACGGCTGACGGTCCGCGCAGATCGTCGGCCGCGCACCCGGCAGGATACAGTAACTTACTTGTGCCGCACCGGACGGCTGGCTCATCTGTAGCCGAGCGCCAGCCGATCGCCGACCGGCCAGAGTATCATGCGATGAGCCCCACCAAGATCCGGTCCATGCCTCTCACGGCCGCCATGGCACGGTTCGTCGACATCGCCGATCTGATCAGATCGCGCGCCGGCGGCGACGATGCGTTCCTGGATCTGTGCGAGGACTACCGCCTGGCGAGACAGCTGCTCTCCAGGGCGCGGCGGGAGAAGCCCAGGCCGACGCACAAGATCGCCGAATATGCCGCGCTGGTCGAGGAGCTTGAGGACGAAATCATGGGCTATCTCCTCGGAACCGAGCCGAGAGGCAAATGATTACGCGCTCCTGCGCTCATGGGGGCGGCGGGCTCGCCATGTAGATCCGCTGGACGACGATCATCACCAGCGCCGTCACCCAACCGAAGATGACCCAGCCGTTGACCGCCTCGAACGTCGCCAGCAGTCGCGACTCACGGTCGAGCACCACGTCGCCGTAGCCGACCGTGGTGAAGGTCACCGCGGAGAAGTACAGCGCCTCCTCGAAATCCGGCAGCGCGCCACGCGCGGTATAGACCCACGCCCACAGCACGATGTCGACGAGGACGGGGACGAGCAGGAACAGGATCCAGCAAACGACCACGAGGGCCGGCCGCCGCCTCAGCAGGGCGTGGCCGTTCTCTTCCATGCCCTTGAGCTTGCGCAGGCCGCAGGTCATGAACAGCGCCTGCAGCGCGGCGCTCACGGCGATCAGACAGCCGGCCAGCAGCACTTGGAGCAGCATCGTCCCTCCGCCGGTTCGCTTTGCCTGACGCGCATGATCGCCATGTCGGCGCCTCGCCGCCATTGTCCTTCGGGTCAATTTGCCGCCGCCGGCAGCGGCCTTAACATGCCGGGCCGGCGGCAGGAGGATTCCCTGACGGCGTTGGGAGCGCAGGGCGGGTCCTTGGATGGCAGCGAAGGCCGGTTCTCCAGGTGAAGACCTCGGCAAGGCCGGCTTCGAACTGGCCAAGCCCGACCTCGTCGCCGGCCTCACGGCGGCTGCCGTCGTCCTGCCCAAGGCGATGGCCTATGCGACGGTCGCCGGCCTGCCCGTAAGCGTCGGCCTCTACACCGCCTTCGTGCCGATGATCGTATATGCGCTGCTGGGCTCGTCATGCGTCCTCAGCGTCAGCTCGACCACCACGCTTGCCATTCTCACCGCCGCGCAGCTCGGCGAGGCCGTGCCCGATGGCGATCCCGCGAGGCTCATCGTCGCGGTCGCGACCCTCACTGCGCTGACCGGCGCCATCCTGGTCGCGGCGTCGCTGCTGCGGTTCGGCTTCGTCGCCAACTTCATCTCCCTGCCTGTCCTCACCGGCTTCAAGGCGGGCATCGGGCTGGTCATCGTCTTCGACCAGCTGCCGAAGCTGCTCGGCATCCACATCGGGAAGGAGGGCTTCTTTCGGGACATCCTGTCCGTCCTGCGTCACCTTCCCGAGACGTCGCCGGCGACGCTCGCTTTCGCCGCGGCGGCCCTCGCCGCATTGCTGCTTCTCGAGCGCATGCGGCCGCATTCGCCCGCGCCCCTGTTCGTCATCGCGGCGGCGATCGGGCTTTCCTGGCTCGTCGGCGCGAGCGTACTGGGCGTCGCCACCGTCGGCCATGTCCCGCGCGGCTTGCCGCCCCTGACCCTGCCGGATCCGGCGCTGATCCGGGAGCTGCTGCCGGGGGCGCTCGGCATCGCGCTGATGAGCTTCACCGAGACGATCGCCGCCGGCAAGGCGTTCGCGGCCGCGTCCGATCCTCCGATCAGGCCGGATCGCGAGCTGTTCGCCACCGGGGCGGCGAACGCCGCCGGCGCCTTCTTCGGTGCCATGCCGGCCGGCGGCGGCACGTCGCAGACGGCGGTGGTGCGCGCCGTGGGCGGCCGCTCCCAGAAGGCCTCGCTCGTCACTGCCGCAGTCTCCGCGGCCACCATGCTGGCACTGGCGCCGCTGCTCGGCCTGCTGCCGCAATCGGTGCTCGCGGCCACCGTCATCGTCTATTCGCTCGGCCTCATCCAGCCGGCGGAGTTCCGGTCCATCCTGCGCGTGAGGCGGATGGAATTCTGGTGGGCTGCGGTCGCCTTCGCCGGCGTGCTTCTGTTCGGCACGCTGCAGGGCATCCTGGTTGCGATCGTGCTCTCGCTGGTCGGCCTTGCTTCCCAGGCCGCCCATCCGAAGGTCCATGTCATCGCGCGCAAGAAGGGAACCGACATCCTCCGGCCGCTGTCCTCCCGGCATCCCACCGACGAGACGTTCGACGGCCTGCTCATCCTGAGGCCCGAAGGCCGGCTCTTCTTCCTCAACGCCCAGCAGGTCGCCGCCCAGATCCAGGCCGCGATCGGACGATACGATCCGCAGGTGATCTTGCTCGACCTGCGCAGCGTCATCGATATCGAATATACGGCGTTGCAGATGCTCGTCGAAGGCCACCGGCGGCTTGCGGACAGCGGCAGGCGGCTATGGCTGGCCGGGATGGCTCCCGAAGTGCTGCGCTTCGTCCGCGCATCCGGCCTTCCCGATTCGCTCGGTCCGGAGGCATTGTTCCACAGCGCCGAATCCGCGCTCGCGGCCTATCAGGCAGGCGCCGGGTCGGACGGCCGGGAGCCGATAGCCTCGCGCGCGAAGGCTCAGGAGGGCGAAGCCTGATCGCCGGCCCGCTTGCGGCTCTTCGGCAGGACGCTTTTCGACGGCCAGCGGCGGCGTGGCGCGCTGCCGCAGCAGTTGCGGAACTTCTTGCCGGAGCCACAGGGGCATTTGTCATTGTTGCGCCGCTGCAATGCGTCGATCAGCGGCAGCGCGAACCGCAGGGGCATGATCGAGATCGCGGCGGCGGCGATCTTGGACGCCAGCCCGGGCACGACAAGGCGCCTGCCCTTCTTGAAACCCTGCCATGCGCTCTCGGCCACCTCCTCGGCGGACAAGGCGGGAAGCGACGTGAAGATCGGCAGCTGCTTGATGCCGCGTCCTTCGAGGAACTCCGTTTCCACCGGCCCCGGCACGGCGCAGGTCACGGTGACGCCGGTCGGCCTCAGTTCCTGGTACAGCGCCTGGGAAAACGACGCGACGAAGCTCTTCGAGGCGTAATAGACCGCCATCTGCGGACCGGGGATCATGCCGGCCACAGAGCCGAGGTTGATCACGCCGCCGCCGCGCCGCGCCACCATGGCGGGGATGAGGGCCAGGCTGAGCTCGACCAGGGCGCGGGCGTTGAGGTCGATGACCGCCAGCTGCGCGTCGACGGGGTTGGAGGCAGAGAGACCCTGGAAACCGAGACCAGCACTGTTGACGAGGATGTCGCAGACGAGCCGCTGCTCCAGCAGGAAATCTTGCACGCGCCGGGTGGCGTCCTGCGCCAGGAGATCGAGGTTGAGGACGACCGGCTCGCCGCCCTGTTCCCGGACCTCTCCGGCGACGAGGTCGAGGCGCTCCGGGGACCGGCCAATCAGCACGACGATGCGCCTCTCGCGCGCCGCCACCTTCGCCATGGCGCGGCCTATCCCGCTTGTGGCGCCGGTGACGACGACGGCTGGGCGCAGCCCGTTTTGCGACATCGAGTTGGACCTCGGGAATTTGATGGAGCCGCCTGCCGAATCGGCCTGCGGCAGCGCGCCTGTTACACCGGAGCGGCGCCGGTGTCAGTCGTTGCCTTGTCGCGCCGCTAGCTGTCGAGTTCCTCGGCGATCACGGTGTTCAAAATAAGTTCCAGGCGCTCCAGCGCCCTCGCGACATTGGCGCCGTCCATGACGCGGTGGTCGTAGTGGATGCGCACGTCGACGGCGCCGTCCTCGTCGATCCGCCCATAGTTGAGGAGCGTGGTCAACGGCGTCAGCGGATTGAGCGATTCGGCGCCGAGCCCGGAATAGACCGAGAGCTGGAACGTGCCGAAATAGTTCGCCCGCTGCCGCCCCAGGTTCAGGCTCAGCCACATCAGCAGGCGTCTCAGCGGAGTCGGCACCCGCGCCATCTTGAGCGCGCGCCGAAATTCCTTGATCTCCATGACCGGGCGGCTGCGCGTCGTCCGCATCCGGTCCAGCAACTGCTGGATGGAGAATTTCTCGGGCTGCTTGATCCGGTCCAGCAAGACCACGCGCTCGCCGCCATGGTCGCGCTCATAGGCCAGCGACGCGACGCTCGACGGATATTCGTAGAGATGCGGCCAGGGCAGCTTGACATAGGCGCGCCGCAGCTCGGGCGTCTCCTGGGAAAGAAGGCCGTACGCCTTCAGGAACAGGGCGGTCCAGGACGGACGAGGCTCCAGGCGCTCTCGCGCCTTCAGCACCGGCCCGAGCTTCATGCGGCGCTGCACGGTGATTCGCGGAATATCGATCGAGAACCGCATCAGGTCGCCGACGAGACGTCTCGCTGGGGAGAGTTTGATGGCGCGGCCGCGCATGATCAGCCTAGTAGATGTACGGGATGATGCGCTTCGTCCTCGCGCAATAGGCGCGGTACTCGTCGCCGAAAGTCTGCAGCATCATACGCTCCTCCACATTGACGCGCATAAGGAAAAGAACAGCGAAGCCCGCCAGTCCGGACAAGCCCGCCACCCAGTTGGGCAGGAGAAAGGCCTGGGCCAGCGCGATGAGCAGGAATGACAGATACATCGGGTGGCGGACGAGGCGGTAGAGGCCGCGGGATACGAGCGCGTGCTTCTCGCGTATTTCGAGCGAGATCGACCAGTTGCGGCCGAGATCCTTGTGCGAGCGCCGGAAGACCCACAAGCCGATTGCGAAGAGCGCTACGCCCACGACGATCGCCCAGGCACGGGGCGGATAGTCGGCCGACTGCGGAAAGCCGGTGGCGATGTGGATGGCGGGAAAGACAGCCATGCCGAGCAGGGCCGCCGACAGGGCGATTCGTTCGGAGAGGGAACGATAGTCACCGACGACCCGGACGCGCTTGGCGCGCCGCTCGAATGGATAGCGGATCACGTACCAGGCGACGATGCCCACCACCCAGCATATCTCACCCACGGCAGCCATGGCTATTCTCGACCCGGTCGCCGCTCAGCTCCGGATCCCGCGATTGGTGACGGACCAGCCGTGGGACCCTCCTTGCGGATGCAGCCCTCAGCCCCGCGTGCCCGTCTTGGTCTTCGGCTCGGACGGCCGGGTCCAGCCGATGGCATTGGGGCCGCCGTTCGTGGTGCGGAGCTTGGTGATGTAGTCCTGCGGCAGAAGCCAGTGGAACGGAGCCTTGTAGCCCATCGAACGTGCGATGTCGCCCACGAAGGCGTTGCAGTTGTAGAGCGACGCATGCCAGACCGGCGAGTTGGCCTGCAGCTTGCGGATATAGGCGACAACCTTCTTGTACTCTGGCTCGGTGAGCATCACCCGCCAATAGGCGGACATGTATTCCGGCTCGAGATCGCCGTCTGTCCAGCCGGTCGATGCGGCCACCGGCAGCAGGTGCCCGGCCATGTAGACGCTCGGATCGTCGGACTTGGGCGCGAGGCCGGCGACCTCGGGGTTGATCATCTTGCCGCGCGAATCAAGTCGTCCGAAGACGACGTAGGAATGCCCGTAGGTGTAGGCATATCTCGATCGGAACTCGATGAAGTAGCGATTCGCGCTCTTGCGCTGGACCTTGCCCTGCGCGGATTTCGTGCTCGATGCGGTGGCCCTCTCGGGCCTCTCGGCAAAGGCGGCTGACTGGAACCCGGCGACGCCGAGGACGAGCCAGGTAAGGAATAGAAGACGGCCGTAGAACAAGTTGGGCTCCTTCCACGATCGCGTTATGCTCGCAATACAGGAGACGATGCCGCGAAGGGTTGTGTCACGCGGCTCGACATGAGGTTGGTAGCGATAGCCGTATCGATCCGGCTATTGGGAAGGCCCCGGAGAGCCTTCCCAACAACTCGCTACTTACTTGTAGACAGGAGCGGCCGCTGGTTCTTCATAAACCGGCGGTGGGGCTTTGCCCTTGCCCTTGCCTTTGCCGATGGTCGTGCACCCGGCAACGCCCGCGAGGGCGATGCTGGTCACGACCGCGATTAGGACTTTGCTCATTAGAGTATCCTTCTCCGGAGTGTGATCAATACTGGTCACGCGTGTGAACCTAGCTTCGAAATAGGGCACTACCTAGTGCAGAAAAGACACACAGCGACATTTGCGTCGGGTGCCCTTCGCCAATTAACGATCAAAAGCGGTTAAAGCTTTGACAATAATGGAAACCCGGCCTTCACGGAGGCGGCTAGATGACCAGGACGGAGGTCCCGACAGGCGTCCTGTTGTAGAGGTCGATGATGTCCTCGTTGAGCAGGCGCACGCACCCGCTCGACATCGCCCTTCCGATCGACCAGGGCTCGTTGGTCCCGTGCAGCCGGAACATCGTGTCCTCCGATCCCCGGTACAGATAGAGCGCCCTGGCGCCGAGCGGATTGTCCGGCCCGCCGGGCACGCCTCCGGCATACTGCACGAGGCGGGGCTTGCGCCGCATCATGTTCTCGGTGGGCGTCCAGGACGGCCATTCCGCCTTGCGCCCGATGCGGGCCTTGCCCTTGAGGCTCAAACCTTCCTGGCCGACGCCGACGCCGTAGCGCGTGGCATAGCCGCCTTCCTCGACGGCGTAGAGGAACTTCTCGTTCGTATCGACGACGATGCTGCCGGGTTCGCCGACGCCGTTATAGGCGACCCGCTGGCGACGGTACTTCGGCTCGATGGTGGCGTTCTTGTCGTAGACGACGCCGTCGACCTCGACGGTCTCGCGCGGCCCGAGCGCTTCGCGGCGCGCCGACATGCATCCGCTTGCCGCCAGCGCCATCGCGCTCACAATCAATCCGCGGCGAGTGAATTTGTGATCCATGCGTGCCCACTATAGCCCGAGCTCTAAATTTGCCTTTAACACCGCCATACCTGACGACCAAGGCATAAAGCTGTATGTGGAACTGCCCGAATTCTGGGGTGTGCCATTAATGTGACATCGGCCGCTTGGTCAGTCGGGGACATGACGTCAGGGAAACATCGCGGTATGAAACTGGATTTCCAAGGAAGGGTGGCCCTGGTCACCGGCGCCGGCGCCGGCATAGGCGCGGCGGTGGCGCGGATGCTGGCCGGCGAAGGGGCCGAGGTGGTCGTCGCCGACATCGATCTGCAGGCTGCCAGCGGCGTCGCCGACGAGATCGCCGCCGGGGGCGGCAGGGCCCGCGCGCTGCAGGTCGACGTCGCCGACGCCCGCGCGGTGGAGGACATGGTGGAAACCGTGCTGAAGGACTGCGGCGGCCTGCATCTGGCGGTCAACAACGCCGGCGTCAGCGGGCCGCGCGGGTCCACCGCCGACTACGCGCTCGAGGACTGGCACCGCGTCTTGGACGTCAACCTCAACGGCGTCTTCTATGCGATGAAATACGAGATTCCGGCCATGCTGGCGGGAGGCGGCGGAGCGATCGTCAACATGTCGTCCATCCTGGGTTCGGTCGGCCTGCCCGGCGCGCCGGCCTACACCGCGGCCAAGCACGCGGTCGTCGGCCTGACGAAGGTCGCGGCCATCGAGAATGCGCGCCAGGGCGTGCGCATCAATGCCGTCGGTCCCGGCTGGGTCGACACCTCCTTTTCGTCGCATGTCGCCGACCCGATCATGCGGCGCATCATCGCCAACCAGCCAATCGGCAGGATGGGAACCCCGCAGGAGATCGCGAGCCTCGTCTGCTTCCTGCTTTCCGACCAGGCGAGCTTCATAACGGGCAGTTACTTTCCGGCCGACGGAGCTTACACCGCCCACTGACCTTCACCGCCGCCCGTGCGGGCGATCCGCCGCCGCGCCCTTGGCGGCCCACCGACCCGAGTTCTGCAGGAAGCACATCGATGAACGACAACATGAACATTCCCGCATCGACGATCGATCCCATGAAGCTCGACCGGCTCGCCCAGGTGGCGGTCCGGGTCGGGCTCAACCTGCAGCCCGGCCAGGACCTGCTGTTGACCGCCCCCTCCACCGCGCTTCCGCTGGTGCGCAACATCGCCAGGCACGCCTACGAGGCCGGCGCGGGTCTGGTCGTGCCCATCCTGTCCGACGAAGCCGTCACCCTGGCGCGCTATCGCCATGGCCATGACGCCAGCTTCGACCGCGCGCCTGCCTGGCTCTACGAGGGCATGGCCAAGGCCTTCTCGGCCAACACCGCGCGGATGGCGATCGTCGGCGACAACCCGATGCTGCTTGCCGGCGAGGATCCGGAGAAGGTGTCGCGCGCCAACAAGGCGAACTCCGTCGCCTACCAGCCTGCGCTCGAGAAGATCGTCTCCTTCGACATCAACTGGAACATCCTCGCCTTCCCCGGTTCGGCGTGGGCGAAGCAGGTGTTTCCGCTCGACGAGGAAAGCGTTGCCGTCGCGAAGCTCGCCGACGCGATCTTCGCGGCCTCGCGCGTTGACGTCGGCGACCCCCTGGCCGCGTGGGCCGCGCACAACGAGGCGCTCCATGGCCGCACCGCCTGGCTGAACGGCGAGCGCTTCTCGGCGCTGCGCTTCGTCGGCCCGCGCACCGACCTCACGGTGGGTCTGGCCGACGGCCATGCCTGGCAGGGCGGCGCCTCGCTCGCCCGGAACGGCATTCTCTGCAACCCGAACATCCCCACCGAGGAGGTGTTCACGACGCCGCACGCGCTGCGCGTCGAGGGCCATGTGGCGAGCACCAAGCCGCTCTCCTACCAGGGTACGCTGATCGACGAGATCTCCGTCCGCTTCGAAGGCGGACGCATCGTCGAGGCGCACGCCGCGCGCGGCGAGCAGGTGCTGAACAAGGTGCTCGACACGGACGAGGGCGCGCGCCGGCTCGGCGAAGTAGCGCTCGTGCCGCACTCCTCGCCGATCTCGAGGAGCGGCATCCTCTTCTACAACACGCTGTTCGACGAGAACGCCTCGTGCCACATCGCGCTCGGCCAGTGCTATTCGAAATGCTTCGTCGACGGCGACCGGCTGACGCCCGAGCAGATCGCGGCGCAGGGCGGCAACAAGAGCTTCATCCACATCGACTGGATGATCGGCTCCGCCGAGACCGACATCGACGGCATCCGTCCTGACGGCACCCATGTGCCGGTGTTCCGCCGCGGCGAATGGGTCTGACGCTACATGCGTCGCCCCCGGCGCAGAGGCATCGCTATATACGATGAGACATATCGCTTGACGAATTGCATTCGCTGGGATTGCCTGAGGTAAACCGTCCCTCGGAGAAGGCCATGCACGTCAGATTCCTGTCCGCCGCGCTTGGCTGCCTTGCCGCCGCGCTGATTGCCGGCCTGGCAGTCGCTTCCGCGCAGGAACGGCTGACCGTGTTCGCCGCCGCCAGCCTCAAGACCGCCCTAGATGCCGTCAACAGGGCCTGCGAAGCCGAGGTCGGCGGTCGTGCCGCCATTTCCTACGCCGCCAGTTCGGCTCTCGCCCGGCAGATCGAGCAAGGCGCGCCGGCAGACATCTTCATGTCGGCCGACCTCGACTGGATGGAGTACTTGTCCGGCAAGGACCTGATAGATGCCGGCACGAGGACGGGGCTTCTTGGCAACGGCATCGTCCTCGTAGCGCCTGCGGAATCGCCTGTCAGCGCCGAGATCGCGCCAAACTTCGATCTTACCGGCTTGCTGGGTGACGGCAGGCTCGCCATGGCGAATGTCGACGCCGTGCCCGCCGGCAAATACGGCAAGGCCTCGCTCGAGGCGCTCGGTGTCTGGCATTCGATCGCGGACAGGGTCGCACAGGCCGAGAACGTGCGCGCAGCGCTCGCGCTGGTCGCCACCGGCGAGGCGCCGCTCGGCATCGTCTATCGCACCGACGCCTTAGCCGAGTCGAAGGTGAAGATCGTTGGCACCTTCCCCGCAGACAGCCATCCGCCGATCGTCTATCCGGTGGCGCGGACGGCCGCATCCCCATCGCCCCAGGCGCCGGCGTTCCTCGCTTGCGTGCAATCGGCCGAGGCGAAGCAGATCTTCGAGGCGCAAGGCTTCACCGTCCTCGCAACGGTTATATCCAACCAGGAATAACGTCGCGCATGCAGTGGCTGCTGGATCTCACGCCCGACGAATGGAATGCGGTCCATCTGTCGATCCGAGTGTCGGTGGTCGCGACGCTGTTCAGCCTGCCGCCCGGAATCCTGATCGCACTGCTTCTGGCGCGCGGGCGCTTCTGGGGCCGTTCGGTGCTCAACGGGCTCGTCCACCTGCCGCTGATCCTGCCGCCCGTGGTCACCGGCTACCTGCTGCTCCTTACCTTCGGACGGCGCGGCCCCGTCGGCGCCTTCCTCGAACAGCATTTCGGCATCGTCTTCTCCTTCCGCTGGACCGGAGCGGCACTTGCCTGCGGCATCATGGCCTTTCCGCTCATGGTGCGCGCCATCCGCCTTTCCATCGAAGCGGTCGACCGCAGGCTCGAAGCCGCCGCCGGCACGCTCGGCGCGAGCCCGCCCTGGGTCTTCGCCACCATCACGTTGCCGCTCATCCTGCCCGGCATCGTCGCCGGCATGATCCTTTCCTTCGCCAAGGCGATGGGCGAGTTCGGCGCCACGATCACCTTCGTCTCCAACATTCCGGGCGAGACCCAGACGCTGCCCTCCGCGATCTACACTTTCACGCAGGTGCCCGGCGGCGACGAGGGCGCGCTGCGCCTCACCATCGTGTCGATCGTCATCGCCATGGCGGCGCTCGTGGGCTCCGAAGTGCTGGCGCGCCGGATCGGCCGTCGCATGGAGGTGGAATGAGCCTCCAGGTCGACATCCGCCACCGGCTCGGCGGCTTCACGCTGGAAGCGGCTTTCGAAAGCAGCGGCCGGCTGACCGCGCTGTTCGGCCCGTCCGGTTCCGGCAAGACCTCGCTCGTCAACATGATCGGCGGCCTGGTCCGCCCCGATGCGGGCAGGATCGTCGCGGACGGACGCGTTCTAGTCGATACGACAGCGCGAGAATTCGTGCCCCTGCACAAGCGCCGCATCGGCTACGTCTTCCAGGACGCCCGCCTCTTCCCGCACATGACGGTCCGCCGCAACCTGCTCTACGGCCGCTTCTTCGCGCCGGCCGGCGAGCGGCATGCCGGCATCGACGGCGTCGTCGACCTCCTCGGCATCGGCCATCTGCTCGACCGCCGGCCCGGTACGCTCTCCGGCGGCGAGAGGCAGCGCGTCGCCATCGGCCGCGCCCTGCTGTCCGGTCCGAGGCTGATCCTCATGGACGAGCCGCTCGCTTCGCTCGATGAGGCCCGCAAGCGGGAGATCATGCCCTATATCGAAAGGCTGCGCGACGAGACGAAGCTGCCCATCGTCTATGTCAGCCACTCCATCGCCGAGGTGTCCCGGCTGGCAACCGACATCGTCGTCCTGGACGGCGGAGCGGTCCGGGCGTCCGGCCCCGCGCCGGCGATCCTGCAGAGGCTGGACCTGCTGCCGGAGGAGGAGCGCGGCGAGGGCGGCGCGATCCTGGACATGCAGGTGGTCGGCCGCGACGAGGCGTACGGCATGACGACACTCGCCTCCGCCGCCGGCGAAATCAGGATCACCGGATCCGACGCGCCGGCGGGCGCGACGGTGCGCGTGCGCATCCGGGCGCGCGACGTCATCGTCGCGACGAGCGAGCCGAACGGCCTGTCGGCCCTGAACATGCTTGCCGGAACGATCGCCGGCATCGCCTCGGAGCAAGGGCCCTTCGCCGACGTGCTGATCGATTGCGGCGGCCAGTCCGTTGCCGCCCGCATCACGCGCTTCTCTGCGGAGACGCTGGGCCTTTATCCCGGCATGCCGGTCTTCGCGGTGGTGAAATCGGTGAGTTTCGACCGCGCGAATGCCGGCGGCGGAGCGGCCATGCCGACGGATGGGACAAGCGCGGGCGAGCTGGGTTAGAATTCGACGCAGCAACCGACAAGCACCGGAGCACGACGGATGCCATCGCTCAGCCTGAGGATCAATCTGGAGCCGGACGGACGCCTGGGACCCGGCAAGATCGAACTGCTCGAGCAGATCGCGGCGTTCGGATCGATTTCGGCGGCGGCGCGCGGCATGGACATGTCCTACAAGCGCGCCTGGGACCTCGTCGAGGAGATGAACCGGATGTTCGGCAAGCCGGTGGTTTCGGCGCAGACAGGCGGCCGGAAAGGCGGCGGCGCGCAGCTCACCCAGGTCGGGCTGGCCGTGGTCAGCCGCTTCCGGGCCATAGAGCGCGCGGCCGAATCAGCGGCAAGGCAGCACATCGCCGCGCTGCAGGCGGAGATCGCGGCGGCGTGATTCTTGAACGGGAACACACTCGCTAGTGGATCGTGCGGTTCCGCCCCCTCCACCATGCTTCGCATGGTCTCCCCCTCCCCCTGCGCAGGGGAGGAACTGGAAGCCCCCCAAAAACAAAAACCCGCCGGGGTGCGGCGGGTTTGTTAAGGTGGCCAGCGTCTGGGAGGGGAGTGACGCCGGCCCGGATCGCGTAGCTGACGCGACCCATCGGCGGCCGGGAGGAGGAGCCGCCGAGATCTCGTCGTTACCGGCCGCCGCGGGCGATGCCGTGGATTTCTGCGCGGGTGATGCCGAGGTCGTTCAGTTCGCGGTTCGACAGGCGGCTCAGCTCGTTCACGGTGTCGCGATAGCGGCGCCAGTTGCGGAAGTTGCGGATCAGGTTCATTTTGGTTCTCTCTATTTCAGCGTCTTTAGGCTGTTCTCGTTTACAACGCCTAGATAGTGATCACTCGATGCCTACAAAATGGACGCTTTTGCATGGCAATCATGCAGGCGCCGCATAGCCGGTTAACACGCGGTTGCCGCCCGCTAGGCCCGCGCCGAGACGCTCCCCTCCGCCGATGCTGTTGTTCCTGCCTCTGCGCTGAGCGCCGCCACCGCCTGCTCCACGAGTTCCGTCCGGCCCCGGCTCGCATCCAGCACGATGGGCTTCTCGTCTGCCGTGGGCGGCTGCAGGTCGGCAAACTGGCTGTCGATCAGGGTTGCCGGCATGAAGTGGTTCTTGCGCGCCGCGACCCGCGCGGCGGCGGTTTCCCGCGACACGTCGAGATAGACGAATCGCAGGCGCCTGCTCGCCAGTCTCAGCCTGTCGCGGTAGATGCGTTTCAGCGCCGAGCAGGCGACCACGAGGTTCTCACCCTTGCGCTCGGCGGCGGCGATGTCGTTGGCGATCGCGTCGAGCCAGCCCCAGCGGTCCTCGTCGCGCAGCGGCATGCCGGCGGACATCCGGGCGATGTTCTCGGGCGGATGGAAGCTGTCCCCTTCGGCCAGCCGCGCGCCGAGCGCCTGCGCCAGGGCCGATCCGATCACCGATTTGCCGGAACCGCTCACGCCCATCACGACCGCGATGACAGGCGCGCCGCCCTTGGCTGCAGGCTTGTCGTCCATCGGCCTACTGCCGGCTCGCCGGTGCCCGGCCGTAGAGCAGGAGCATGGCGACGATCACCACGCCATAGGTAATCTGCCTGCCTGCCTCCGGCATCTGCATGACCGACAGGATCGACTGCAGGAGCGTGATGAGGATGACGCCGGCAACCGTCCCGAGATAGGACCCGCGGCCGCCCAGGATGGACGTTCCGCCGAGCACCACGGCGGCGATCGCAGGCAGCAGGTAGGCGTCGCCCATCGACTGCGCCGCCTTCGAGGCATAGCCGGCGAGGAGCACGCCGCCGAAGGCCGAAAGCCCGCCCGCCGTGGCGAAGGCGATCATGACGATGCGTCGCGTGTCGACGCCGGAAAGGTAGGCGGCGCGCTCGCGGTTGCCGATCGCATAGACCGACCGGCCGAAGGTCGTTCGCGTGAGTACGAAGACGGTCGCCGCGCCGACGATCGCCCACACGACGACCGCGTTCGGCACGCCCGGGATCAAATCGCCGGTCGCCAGCCAGCGCATCGCTTCCGATGCGGAATCCTGCGGCGAGAAGCCGCCCGTATAGACGACCATCAGGCCCTGGGCGACCGCATTGGTGGCGAGCGTGATGATCATCGAGGGGATGCGCAGATAGGCGACGCCGATGCCGTTCACGAGGCCGATCAGGATACCGCACAGTATGCCGAACGGAATGGCGAGCGCGACGCCCGTCGGGCCTAAGGCCGCGGCCGCCGAAGCCATCATGGCGCCCGTCGCGACAGTCCAAGGCACCGAGAGGTCGATCTGCCCGAGCAGGATCACCAGCATCATGCCGGTGGCGATCACCCCCAGGAAGGAGGCGACCTTGAGCTGCTGCAGCAGATATTCCGGCGACAGGAAGCTCGTCGAGTACAGGCTGCCGAAGACGAGCAGCGCGATGATGCAGGCAAAGGCTGTCGCCACCGCCGGATCGACCTTGCGCAACGGTCCGGGCATCCGGCTGGCCAAACCGCCGTTGGTCGTCATGTCGCTCATCCGAACCACTCCAGACGGTTCTTCACGCGGAAGAGGGCGAAGGCTCCGAGGCTGACCGCCAGCAGCAGCACGACCCCCTGGAAGAGGGGCTGCCACAGCGGGTCGAGGTCGAAGACGAAGAGCAGGTCGCCGATCGTGCGGAACGCGAAGGCCCCGAAGATGGCGCCGATGGCGCTGCCGCGTCCGCCGAACAGGGATACGCCGCCCAGCACGACCGCCGCGATGGAGAACAGCGTGTAGGCATTGCCGCTCGCATAGGCCGCCTCGCCCGTATAGGTGAAGAAGGTGAGGAACAGCCCGCCGATCGCGGCCAGCAGCCCTGCCAGCATGTAGGCGAGGAACTTGCCGCGCTTGATCGGAACGCCGGACATGTAGGCCGCGACTTCCGACGAGCCGGCGGCATAGGCCGCACGTCCATAGACCGAGCGCCTGAACGGCACCCAGATGACCAGCACGACCGCCACGAGCGTGACGAGGCTTGCCGGGACGACGCCGAACAGCCGCCCGGTCAGCGCGTCGGCCAGGTCCTCGTTGACCGAACCGCCCGGGAACGGTCTCAACAGCAGCGCGATGCCGAAATAGACCGCGCCGGTCGCGATGGTCGCCACAATCGGCTGCAGCCGGCCGTAGATCACGATTGCGCCGTTGAGCGCGCCGCAGGCGAGGCCGACGAGAAGCACCGCGATGACGCCGAACGTGGTCTCGACCGGTCCGCCGACCACGATCCAGGATGCCAGGCAGTTGGTCAGCAGGAAGATCATGCCGACGGAAAGATCGATGCCGGCGGTGATGACGACGAGCGTCTGCGCCATCGCGACGAAAGCCAGCAGCACGCCCTTGTTGGACGCCGTCTGCACGACATTGGCGGTGAAGCCCGCCGGGTGGTTGGCCGTGTAGATGATGAACATCGCCACGAAGATGCCGAGCGCCAGCAAGGTGCCCTTCTGCTCGGCGAACCAGTAGCGCCACTCGGTCATTGGGTCGGTTCCCTGCTGCGGAGTTGGGACGCGCGGCGCTCTGTGCTCTTGCCGGCCGCTACGCCGCCCATCAGACAAATCATTGCGCCGCCCCCTCCGTCCTCGCCATCCGCGCGGCTTCCGAGGCGTCGATGTTGAGCGCCGCGGCGATCAGCGCGTGTTCGGTGATCTCGTCGCCGGCAAGCTCCCGCTTGATCGCGCCGTCATAGAGCACGAGGACCCGGTCGCAGCAGCCGATCAGTTCGTCATAGTCGGTCGAATAGAAGACGATCGCGGCCCCCTGGTCGGCGAGGCGCCGCAGCAGCTGGTAGATCTCCTGCTTGGTGCCGACGTCGATGCCGCGCGTCGGATCGTTGAGCAGGATGATGCGCGGATGGCGCATCAGCCATTTGGCGATGACGACCTTCTGCTGGTTGCCGCCCGAAAGCGCCCCCACCGGCACCTCCAGCCCGGCCGTCTTGATGGCCAGCAGCTTCACCATCTCGTCGAGCAGCCTGTCCTCCGCCTCCCGGTCGATGATGCCGCGCTTCGAGACCTTGTCCATGGCCGAGAAGGCGAGGTTCTCGCGCACCGTCATCGGCAGCATCAGGCCCTCGGTCTTGCGGTCTTCCGGGATCAGCGCCATGCCGACCGCGCCCGAGCTCGCATGCGCCGGGCTTTTCGGATTGACGGGAGCGCCGTCCACCACCACCTCGCCGCGGCAGCCGCGCAGCACCCCGAACAGCGCCAGCAGCAGCTCGCGCTGGCCCTGCCCGTCGAGCCCGCCGAGGCCGACGACCTCGCCGGGACGCACCGCGAAGCTGATGTCCTTCAGCCGGTCGGTCCAGGACAGACCGCGACATTCGAGGATCGGCTTGCTCGACAGGTCGGCCGCAGGCTTGGGCGGAAACACGTTCTGGTATTCGCGCCCGATCATCAGTTCGACGACCTCGGTGTCGGTCTTGCTGCCGGCCGCGTAGGTCGCGATCTTGCGGCCGTTGCGGAACACCGTGCAGTCGTCCGCCAGCTCGGCGATCTCGTGCATGCGATGCGAGATGTAGAGCAGCGCCAATCCCTCCGAGCGCAGCCTTTTCAGCACCTCGAAGACCTTCGACACGTCGGCCGCCGTCAGCGCCGAGGTCGCCTCGTCGAGGATCAGGATGCGCGGCTTGCGCGCCAGCGCCTTGGCGATCTCCACCATCTGGCGGCGCGACAGCGGCAGGTCCTTGACCAGCGCGGACGGGTGGATGTCGGATGCGCCGGCGCGCGCCAGCGCCTCCTCGGCGATCCGCCGCTGCGCTTTGCGGTCGATCATGCCGAATCTCCTCGGCGGATCGGAAATCACGATATTGTCCGCGACGCTGAGCTCCGGAATGAGCGACAGCTCCTGGAAGATGCAGACGATGCCGGCCTGGTTCGCTTCCGCCGGTGACGGGAAGCTGACCTCCCGGCCGTCGAGGAGCATCCTGCCCTGGTCCGGCGCGACGACGCCCGACATGACCTTGATCAGCGTCGACTTGCCGGCGCCGTTCTCGCCAAGGATCGCATGGATGCGTCCCGCATGGACGACCAGGTCGGCCTCCTCCAGCGCGCGCACCCCGCCATAGCGCTTGGATATCCCCTCCATGCGAAAAAGCGGCGTGGCGGATGGTTCAGATGCAATAGGCATGGCCCCTCGCGATTAGCCTATCCTCTCCCCGGGCAGGGGAGAGGCGGCTCGGTCCCGAGCTCGTCGAAGGACCGAGACGGAAAGGGGGTGCTTTCGGCACCCCCGACTTCCTTACTGGTTTTCCTTGGTCTGCCCCATGATCTCCTGGGCGGTGAAGTTGATGCCGCAGGTCGGGAAGGAATTGCCGACGAAGAAGTTGTCCGACTGGTCCGGGAAGTAGTCGACGCCTTCCTTGAAGTCGGGATCCGACACGATCGCCAGCGGCAGCTTCACCGTCTGCGGAATGACCTCGCCCTCGAGGGCGGCGATCGCCGTCTTGATGGCGACCGCGACCTGCGCCGGGCCGGAGCCCGCCGAGGTGCACTTCAGGCCCTCGCCGGAGAACTTCGCGCAGAACTTGCGGAAGCCGTTCTCCGTCTCGCCGCCGAACGGCACGAAGGGATGCTTGGCATCGATCATCGCCTGCACGACGCCAGTGTCGCCGCCCTGTGCCGTGATGCCGTCGAACTTCTTATGCACGGCGATCGCGTCGGCGGTCGCCTTCTGGGCGGTCGGGTCGTCCCACTTGCCGAGCACCTCGACGATGTCCCAGGTTTTGCCGGTTGCGCCGAGCGTCTCATGGATGCCGTTGTGGCGGTCGGTGTCGACCGAGGTGCCGGCGACACCGCGCACTTCGAGGATCTTGCCGCCTTCCGGCAGGTGCTTGGCCAGCCATTCGCCCCACAGCACGCCGAGGCCGTGCTGGTCGACGTTGACGTTGATCGCATCTTCGGTGTCGAGGATGTTGTCGAACGCCACCAGCACCACGCCTGCGTCCTTGGCGCGCTTGATGACAGGCGCGAAGGCCGTCGGGTTCTGCGCGTTGACGACGATCGCGTCATAGCCCGAATCGATGAAGTTGTTGATCGCCGAGATCTGCGCCGGCACATCCTCGCCGGTGGAGACGACCTTGAATTCCTCCAGCTTGGCGGCGACCTCGGGCTGCGCCGCATAGGCCTTGGCCGTCTGGATCATCTGGATGCGCCAGGTGTTGGCGATGTAGCCGTTGGCCAGCGCGATGCGGTACGGACCCTCCTTCTTCGGGAACTTGAAGAATTTGGTCTCCGCCGTCCACGGCGCGAAACATTCCGGATCGGCGGCGGGTCCGCTGACGATCTCGGGTTCGGCCATCGCCGTCGAGCTGAGCAATGTGATGGCGGCAGCGGCGACGACGCCGCCGATGAGCGACTTGATCATGGTGTTCCTCCCAAGTTTCCAGGCTTTTGCGCGCTCCCGCGGGGGCGGCGCAAAGTCTCTCCCACGTGGTTGCGGCCACGCGCCGGCGGCCGGCCGGCCGCTCCATCCTCCCGCCGGGAGCGTTCCTCCACGCATCCGGACCTCAAGATGGTAGCGCTACCCAAGACGGGCTGTAAAGGCCGATTCCGCAACGGAAGATCAAATCTTGCGCGCCGTGCTTTCGCGCCGCTTCAGCTCGAAGCCGAGATCGACGACGCGGCTCGCCGGGCCCGCCCCGCCGATCGCCTCGAGCGCCATGCTTACGCCTAGCCTGCCGATCTCGTAGCGGTGCGTCCTGACACTCGTCACCGATGGAAACGCCACCTGCATCATGTCGAGATCGTTGAAGCCGCAGATGCCGATCGTCTGCGGCACAGCGATCGACGAGCGGTGGCATTCGAACAGCACGCCGAGAGCGAGGTCGTCATTGTTGCAGAACACGGCGTCGAGCGAGGGCATCTTGGCGAGCGCGTCGCGGAACAGGTCGCGGCCGAGCGTCACGCTCGACGGCACCGGCGTCGTGGTGACGAGCCGCGGATCGTAGAGCCCCGCCGCCTCCATCGCCGCCCTGTAGCCGGCAAGCCGGCGCTGCGAGCGCGGGTCCATCCTGGCGCCCAGGAAGCCGATGCGCCTGTAGCCTTGCTCGATCAAATGACGCGTCGCCGCCAGGCCGCCTTCGAGATGCGAGAAGCCGACCATCATGTCGATCGGGTCGCGTCCGGTCTCCATGATCTGTACGACCGGGCAGCCGGCGTTTTCGAGCAGCTTTCGCGCTGTCGCCGTCTGGTCGATGCCGGAGACGATCAGCGCTGCCGGCCGCTGGCTGAGAAACAGCTGCAGCAGCCTTTCCTCCTCCAGGCCGGAATAGTGGGTGTTTGCGATCTGGACCCGGAACGGGCCGTCGGAAAGGCTGTCATAGATGCCGCGCACGACTTCCGCGAAGACGGCGTTGGTGAGCGACGGCACGAGGACGCCGAACACTTCCGCGCGCGCCGAGGCCAGCGCGCGCGCATTCGGGTCCGGCACGTAGCCGAGCGTCTCCACGGCCTGCTGGATCTGCGTGCGCAGGCTCTCGGACACGCGCTCCGGCTCGCGGAGCGCGCGCGACACGGTGATCGCGCCGACGCCCGCCAGCCGCGCCACGTCGGCCAGGGTGGGCCGCCCCCCGCCGCGACGCGAACGCGGCTTCATGCCCGCAGCCCCCCGCGCCGGAGACCTCGTGCCGGCCGTTGCCCGCAATGGTTCCTCATGCCGAACTCCTCCCGCTGACGGCCCGCCCCTCCCGGCGGCGACGCCTCTTTACTTGTGCTCCGCCCGATAGGACCCATCCCAGTCGGCCGGGGGCGGCGTGACCATATAGGCGTCGAGCCTCGCCTGGTATTCGGAATAGGTCTTCTGCAGGCCGGCCGGCGCCGACGACCGCAGCAGCCTCAGGTCGGCCGCCGCCTCCTCGAAGCGCCGCGAACGATAGTGTTCGAGGAAGCGGTCGTGCCTTGCCTTCAGATCCAGGAAATCCGCATCGTTGGCGCGGTCGCGCCCGCCGAGAAGCGTGTAGACGGCCGTCGCCTCGTCGCGTCCGACCACCATCACTTTGTCGATCTCGATCATCGCCAGCCCCTCGACCTGCGACGCGGTGCTTTCGGCGATGAGGTTCGACAGGCCGTACTGCTTGGTGAGGCCCTCGATGCGCGAGCCCACATTCACGCTGTCGCCGATGGCGGAGTAGTCGAAGCGCTGGCGCGATCCCAAATTGCCGACGCAGCATATGCCGGAGTTCAGCCCAACGCCGATGCTGACCGGCCGCGCCAGCGTCCGGTTCAGCGTCTCCAGCGCGTCGAGCATGGCGAGCACGCTTTCGCAGGCGCGCTGGCGGTGGTCGGGCACGTCGAGCGGCGCGTTCCAGAAGGCCATGATGGCATCGCCGATATATTTGTCGATCGTCGCGCCGCGCTCCATCAGCACATTGGTCATGGGCGTGAGGAAGTTGTTCAGGAACACGGTGAGCTCGGTCGGCTCCATGGTTTCGGAGATGGAGGTGAAGGAGCGTATGTCGCAGAACAGGATGGTCAGTTCGCGGTTCTCGCCGCCGAGCACCAGCGCGTCGGGGTTCTCTACCAGCTGCTCCACCATGTGCGGCGACAGATAATGGCTGAACGCGCTGCGGATGTAGCGGCTCTCGCTCTCGCTGAGGAGCAGGCGCACGCCGGAACCTACGCCGTAGGCGAGCAGGGAGGTCTGCGCCGGCAGGATCGGCGACAGGAGCATGTCGTGACTGGAGAAGGCGAGCCAGCCCACCCCGACGCTCGCGGCGAGCGCGGCGGCGGCAACCAGCGCATTGGCGAAGGTCGGCAGCCATGGCAGCAGGGCGAGGACCACGATGCCGAGCACGATCGCCACCACGATCTCCAGCCCCGGGGCCCAGTCCGGCCGGGTTAGGAACTTCTGGTTGACGATCTGGTCGATGATCTCGGCATGCACCAGCACGCCCGGGAAGCCGGAGCTCAGCGGCGTCGCGACGAGGTCGCGCAGGCCCACCGCCGACGTTCCGATCAGCACGATGCGCCCCTCGATCTGGCTTATCAGCTCGGGATCGGCTTCGCCGAGCAGCCGGCGGGCCGATATGACGGGCGATGTCGTCTCGTCGCTGTAATACACCCAGATGCGCCCATCCGGTCCGGTCGGGATTTCGAGGTCGCCGACCTTCAGCGCCGTCATACCCGCCTGCCCGGTGTCGTATTCGCCGCTGGCTCCGGTGCTCTTGATCACAAGCGTAGAGGCGCCCTGCGCGACCCGCAGCGTCTCGATGGCCAGCGCGGGGTAAAAGCTGTCGCCGTATCGGGACACGAGCGGAATGCGCCGGACCACGCCGTCGAAGGCCGGCGGAAAGCTGAACACGCCGATGCCGGGAGCCGCCTCGTCGAGTGCCGGCAGGTTGCGGACCGAGCCCGGGAAGGACGGCAGGTACTCCGACGGATTGTCGCCGGCGAAGGCGACGCCGGCCTTCGGCGCCGGTGGCGGCGTTTCCGCGAAGTTCGACAGGACCAGGCCAGAAACGACGGGAGAGCGGGCGAAGCTGTCGGCCAACGCCTTGTCATGGTCGAGATCGGCGACCGAGCCCGGATAGCTCACCTGGAACCCCTGGCTTTCGAGCTGCGCCACGGCCAGGGCCGGCGAGGTCCGGTCCGGCTCGGAGAACACGATGTCCAGACCGATCGCGGCTGCGCCCTCCGCCGTGAGGCGGTCGATCATGGATGCGATGACGGCGCGCGACCACGGCCATTGTCCGAGCGCCGCAATGCTCTCGTCGTCGATGTCGACGACCGCCACGGCGCTTTCGGTCGGCTGGCGCGGGCTGAGCTGCTGGTAGGTGTCGAAGACCAGATAGTTCAGCCGGTCGAGCGGGCTGAAGGGCGAATATGCGGCGGCGATGACCAATGCGATCACGGCGAGGCCGGCCGCCCAGATCGCGAGGTAGCGCCTACGCCGGGCGAGATACAGAAGGCGCGTCAGAACGGTCCGCATGCATTCCCCTCCATGCACGCCCTAGAGTGCCCGCGACCGGGGCGGCGAAGCAAGTGGCGCCGCATGGGCCTGACCGGAGGCGAAGCGACTGGCCTAACCTCCAGCCCCACTAGTGGAGACTGATCCGGAAACGCCCGCCAAGCCACACACCGGCTCATGCGGCCCGGCCCCGCAACAATGCCGAAACATGCGACGGCGCATGCGGCATACGCCCGATACTGCGGGCGGTCATCGTGCAACCACGAGAGGCGTGCGCCGTTATCGAGCGCAGCCGTCAACACCGAACACCGGATCGTCCGCCATGAACATGAATGGGAAAAATTCCAGGCTCGCCGCAACTGTGCTCTCGGCACTGCTCTATGGCCAGGTAGCGCTTTGCCTGGCCGCCGTTACCTTCGTCGTGCTGAAGGACAGGCAGCCCGCCGAACCCACGCTGGTCATCAGCTCGGCCTCGATCGGCCTGCCGAACGTAAACTGACGTGGCCGCCAGCCGGGCTTTAGTCCGCGCCGGTACGCGGCGGGTCGAAGCGATAGCCGCTGCCGCGTATGGTCGCGATGCTTTCCGTATCGAGCTTGCGCCTCAGCCGGACGATGCGGGAATCGATCGACCGGTCGAACGCGTCGGCGCTTTCGGCCGGAGCCGCGGCCATGATGTCGTCGCGCGTGAGGACCCTGCGCGGATTGGCGAAGAACAGCCTGAGCAGCGCCACCTGCCCGGGAGAAAGCTGCTCCTCGCTTCCGGACTTGTGCATCACCAGCGCCGCCCGCAGGTCGACGGTCGCGTTCTCCAGGACGACCAGTTCGCGTTGCGCCTTGCCGCGGCGGCCGGCGATGCCGCCGATGCGGGCTGCCAGTTCTCGCCAGACGACGGGGCTCGGCACGATGTCGGCGGCGCCCAGTTCGAGGGCGAGGACCTTCTCGATCAGGTCGGGATGGCTGGATACGATGACGATGCCCGGCCCTTCTTCGCCGGCATGGCCGCGCAGCAGGTCGAGAGCCGCACCCGGACTGTAACGGTCGCCGATCACGGCCACGTCGACGTCGCTGCCGGCGAGAAGCGTTTCGGCCATCCAGTCCTCGTCCGTCTCGCGCACCTCGTAGCCGCGCCGTTCCAGATAGTCGGCGAAACTGTCCTGCGGGTCGTGCGACAGGCAGATCAGCGCGACGACAGGTCTCTTGCCCATGTTGCGAACCCTTGCTTTCCGAAACTCGGCTGACTGCCCAAATCAAAGCTGGACATCATGTTTATACCCAATCTACTTTCCCCCGCCGATAGTGGAGGCATGATTTCCCTGCTGACCCGGATCGCGATCGTCGAGGACGAACCCGACCTGCGGGATGCCGTCGCCGAATATCTCGGTGCTAACGGCTACCAGGTGCAGACGGCGGCGACCGCCGGCGAGATGCGCGAACTGGTCAAGACGCAGGCCTTCGACCTCGCCATCCTCGACATCGCCATGCCTGGCGAAGACGGGCTTTCTTTGGGCCGATGGCTGCGGCAGCAGGCGCCGATGGGCCTGATCTACGCCACCGCGGCCGGCTCCGCGATCGACCGCATCGTCGGCCTGGAACTCGGCGCCGACGACTATGTGGTCAAGCCATACGAGCTTCGCGAGCTCCTGGCGCGCGTGCGCAGCGTGCTGCGCCGGGTGCCGCGTCCTTCCGAGATGCCGGCGGTCGGAAGCAAGCCCGCCGAGCCGGAGCGCCGCATCGTCAGCTTCGGCGAGTTCAAGGCCGACCTCGACGGCCGCCTGGTCACGGGACGGGGCGGCTCGATTCTCGACCTCGCCAAGAGCGAGTTCGACGTGCTCGAAGTCTTCCTGACGCGCAGCAACCGCCTTCTCAGCCGCTCCACGATCGCCGAGGCCATCGGCTTCGAGGAGGAGCCCGAGACGTCGCGCGCCCTCGACATTCGGATCATGCGCCTCAGGAAAAAGATCGAGGACGATCCGTCCAACCCGAAATTCCTGCGCACCGTGCGCGGCGAAGGCTACATTTTCTCCCTGCCCGACGATTCTGCCCGTTGACCCCGGTCCGGCGCCGTTGAAGATGCGGCCATGATCGACACGCAGCCACCGAGTACCGACCTCATGCTCACCGAGCCGGGCTGCACCGTGGCGGCCGCCCGGATCGTGCGGAGGCTGCATGAGACGGCCGAGTGGCAGCGCATCATCGAGGAAGTGCTGGAGCTGCTGGCCCGTTCGCTCGGCTGCCACCGCGCCATCCTGTTCCGGCTGCGCGAATTGCCGGAGGAAGGTTTCGCCCAGTCGATCGCCTCCTATTGGCAGGACGCCGAGATCGTCGGCGACGCCGAGCGTCCGAAGGTCATCCTGCAGTCGATGGTCGACAGCGACGACCTGCTGGGCAGGCTCGCCGAGGAAGTGCGGCAGGGCAAGATGTTCGCCGGCCGCACCCGCGAGATCGACGGCTATCTGCGCAAGGACTTCGAGGGCCAGAAGATCAAGTCCTTCATGTCCGTCACGGTGTTCGCCAACGGCAATCTGTGGGGCACGCTGGCCGTCAACGACTGCACGGTCGAGCGCCGCTGGACCGACGAGGAGAAGGCGGCGACGGAGATCGTCGCGATGGCGATCGGCGCCGCGATCGAGCGCTCGCTGTCGGACGCGCATGTCAGCGAGATCATCCGGCAGACCATGCTCCAGTCTTCGCTGGATGCCATCATCGTCATCGACGAAACGGCATCCATCGTGGAATTCAATCCGGCCGCCGAGCGCATGTACGGCTTCAAGCGCAGCGAGATCCTCGGCAAGGACCTGATCGACACGATCGTGCCGAGCTTCTACCGCAAGGGCTACGAGACCGGCGCGCAATACATGGCCGGCCGCGGCGCGCCCATGATCGGACAGCGCATGGAAACGGTCACGCAGACGGCCAGCGGCGAGATCTTCCCGATCGAATTGACCGTCACGGAGATGCACGTCGCCGACCGCCGCTTCTTCTTCGGCTCGATGCGCGACCTGCGCGAGAAACGCCGGGCCGAGGAGGAGATCAACCGCCAGCGTGAAAGGCTTCACCAGAATGAGAAGATGGCGGCCATGGGCTCGCTTCTCGCCGGCGTGTCGCACGAGCTGAACAATCCGCTGGCCGTGGTCGTCGCGCAGTCCACGCTGCTGCACGAATTCGCGCCGGACCAGCAGACCAAGCTGCGTGCCGAGAAGGTGCGCGCCGCCGCCGAGCGATGCGGACGCATCGTGAAGAGCTTTCTGGGCATGGTACGCCTGCATCCGACCGTGCCGGCGGAAACCGACCTCAACAGCGCGGTTCGCGCCGCGCTCGAGGTCACGGCCTACGGCGCGCGGTCGAGCGGGATCATCATCAATGCGGATTTCGACCCGGCGCCGATGCCGGTCCTGGCTGATTCCGACCACATCACCCAGGTGGCGGCGAACTTCCTGATCAACAGCCAGCATGCGCTCGCGGCGCATGACGGCGAACGCAAGATCAGCGTGCGGACGTTCCGGCTCGGCGATCGCGTCGGGTTCGCCGTCGAGGACACCGGGCCCGGAATCCCGGTGGCGATCCGCCACCGCATCTTCGATTCCTACTTCACGACCAAGCCGGTGGGCGTCGGCACTGGCATCGGCCTTTCCATCTCCAAGGCGATCGTCGAGCGCCACAAGGGGTCCATACGCTTCGAGGAAGTGTCGCCGACCGGGGCGCGCTTCGTCGTCGAGCTCCCGGCCAAGCTCGGGACGCAAGGCGCCTCGGCCAAGCAGGACGAGCGGGCAAGCGGCCTGCGCAATGCGCTTATCATCGACGACGAGCCGGACGTGGCGGGTTCGCTGGCCGATATCCTGGAACTGATGGGCGTCAAGTCGCGCGTCATCACCGCCTGGAGTTCTGCGCCGGCCGTGCTTGCCGAGTTCATGCCGGACATCGTCTTCAGCGACCTGCGCATGCCGGAGGCGAGCGGCATCACCATCTATCGGGAACTCACCTCGATCCGGCCCGACCTCGCGCGCCGCTTCGTCCTGGTGACCGGCGACATGGTGGGAGCGCGTGCAGAGATCGGAGCGCTGGCGCCGCACGAGCGCCCTCTCGTGCTCGAAAAGCCGTTCAGCACACTGGACGTGCGCAGCGCCCTCGCCGCCGTCAGCGATCAGGCCGGCCTCTCGCATTGATCTCCGCGTGAAGCGCGTTCCGCAAAAGAAAACCCCGCCGGGCAGGGCTGTCGGCGGGGTGAGGTTCCGCGCGGGGAGGCGCGCGGTCGTGCGGGATATCAGGCCCCCGCGATAACGCGTACTTTCCGACCGCCGGCAATCGTCGCCAGGCAATCCGGGCTCTCGGCACCCCACGCCTGGCCATGGCAAGCCGCGTCGCTGCGGGACGGCCCGGCCGCCGCTGCCAGGCTCCCGGAGGCGGAGCCAGGTGACGGCATGGACGATGTCCCCGAAGCGCTGAACGTCGCGATGCCGCCCCCGCTCGGCGGTACCAGCGTCATCGCGCTAAACGCCGTGATCACCACCAGGAAGAACAGCACCATCGGATGCTGCTGGCTGCGCTGGCGCAATGCGAGCCTGGGATAGCCGCGGTGACGCTCGCGCGGCTTGAAGTTGCGGTCGAATTCCTTCTCGACGATGGCGGACATGGCGCAGGGCCTTCTGATCTCGGATTTCTCGGATGAGGAGAAATTGCGATCGCAGTGTTACTGCCCGATGCTGTCGTTTGCTGACCTCGTAACCGGTGTGTTACGAATGATCCGGGCACGATCGGTCAACAGTCGGTCAGCCGCACCACGGCTGCCGTGAGCCACGGTCAGCGATGCAGCACGTCGGTCCATTCGGGATGATGCCGGAACTCGGCGGCGACATAGCCGCATAGCGGCGTGATCGTCAGTCCCTGCGCCCGAGCCTCTTCGACCGCATGCTTTATGAGCTTGAGGGCCACGCCCCTGCCGCGATGTTTCGGCGGGACGTAACTGTAGTCGATGGCGATGTGGCCTGGTCCGCGCTCCAGGAAGGTCAGCCGGGCGGGTTCCGAATCCGGCAAGGCGAGGAGATAGACCCCTCGCCCGTCTTTCTGTTCGACCGTGATGCCCTGGCTGTCGCTCATCCTGAACAAAGTCGCTGAAAGCGGACCGGTTCCGCTATTTCTTGAGAACGTCCGCCCATTCAGGATGGCGGCGGAACTGCGCGGCCGCGAAGGGGCAGAGCGGGATGATCGTCTTGCCGGCTGCCCGCGCATCCTCGACGGCGCGGGTCACCAGCCGCAGGCCCGCGCCCTGCCCGCGGAATGCGTCCGGCACGCCCGTATGGTCGATGATGATCTGGCGTTCGCCGACCTTGGTGAAGGTCATCTCGGCCTCGTCGCCCACCGGGGTGCGGATGAAATACCTGCCCTTGGAGCCGGTATCCTCGATTTGGATCTGTGGTTGGTCGCTCATGCGTCTGCACCCTTATTGGTTACGGCGGCCAGGAAGCGCCGTGTGGCCTCGATTTCGTTTTCCCTGATCTCGTGACCGCCATCATGCCATTCGACCGCCGCATCTGCGCCGCGTTCCTGCAAAGCGGCAAGCAGCCTGGTCGTGAGTTGTGGTGGGCAGATCGGATCGCGTCGCCCGGCCGTGATCAGAATGCGCCGGCGATCGAAAGCGGACGGCTCTGGTTCGAACGGGATCAGCGGATGCATCAGCACCGAGGCATCGAACAGGCGCGGGTCCGCGAACAGCGCCGAGGCGAGGATGTTGGCGCCGTTCGAATAGCCGAGGCCCAGCACGACCGACGGCTTTGCCGCCGCGACATGGGCGCGGACGAAGTCCGTCATCTTGGCGATGGCACGCGACAGATCGGACATGTCGTAAACCCCTTCCGCCGTGCGTCGGAAGAAGCGGGCGGCCCCGTGTTCCGAAACGTCTCCGCGCGGCGACACGATCGTCGCCGCCGGCTGGAGTTCGCGGGCGAGGCCGAGGAACTGGTTTTCGTCGCCCCCGGTGCCATGAAAGGCGAAGAGGAGCGGTGCGCCCGGCGAGCCGGGCAGCACCTTATGGACGTAGCTGTTGATCGACATTGTGGTCTCCGATCAGTTTCCGAGCGGCTGCAGGTGCTTTTCCAGATAATCGCGCAGATGCGCGTGCTGGGCCGGCAGCTTCAGCGCCTCGCCGAGATGGGCCGTGTCCTCGTCGCGGTCGAAGCCCGGCTCGTTGGTGGCGATCTCGAACAGCACGCCGCCCGGCGTACGGAAGTAGATCGCCCAGAAATAATCGCGGTCGATGACCGGCGTGACCTGGTAGCCTGTGTCGATCAGGGCCTTGCGGACTTCAAGCTGCTTTGCCCGATCCTCCACCGCGAAGGCGATGTGATGGACCGACCCGGCTCCCAGGTCGGCGAAGGGCGTGCCGGGCATGGTGTGCAGATCGATGACGTCGGCGCCGTTGCCGTGCGCAAGCGCGAGGCGCTTGATGTCGCCGGACTGGTCCACGGTCTCGTATCCCATGAACTTCAGCAATTCCTCGGTCGCACCGCCGTCGCGCAGGCTGAGCGACGCGGAATGGAAACCCCGGATCGCCTCGTCCGCGGGAACGTCGCCCTTTGTCCAGGGTGCGCGGGTGTCGCCCGCGGCCTCGACCAGGGCGAAACCGTCGCCGTCCGGGCCCTGGAACCGCAAACGCTCCTCACCGAAGCTGGTTTCGCGGGAGAGACCCGTGACACCCTCCTTCTCGAGCCGCTCCTTCCAATAGCCGAGCGAACCTTCGGGAACGGAGAAGACGGTCGTCCCAACCTCCCCTACCCCGCGACGGCCCTTGCCTATGTTGGGGAACGGAAAATAGGTCATGACGGAGCCGGGCGTGCCGAATTCGTCGGCGTAGTAGAGATGGTAGACGTCGGGCGCGTCGAAATTCACCGTCTTCTTCACCCGGCGAAGGCCGAGCTTATGGGTGAAGAACGCGTTGTTCTGCCTGGCATCCTTCGCCATGGACGTGACGTGATGAAGGCCTTTGATCTGGTCGAGCATTGCCTTGATCCTCTTGGTGATGGCTGGCGTTCGAATGACCGCAATGTGGATCATCCTGTCGTTCACTTTAAGTGGCAATAGTGAGCATGGACCGTTCTGTTTTCGTGAACGATCGCCCTTTAGTGCACCGTAGCAGCGCCTTGCCACCAGGCGGCAAATCGGCTCCATGGGAAAATCCGGGAAGCTTTTCATGGCACGCATCAGACCGAACGTCCTTCTGATCACCTGCGACCAGTGGAGGGGTGACTCCCTCTCGGCGGCGGGGCATCCCGTCGTGCGTACACCGAACGCCGATGAGCTAGCCGCCGAGGGTGTGCTGTTCGGCCGCCATTTCGGCGGCGCCGCGCCATGCTCGCCGGGGCGCGCCTGCCTCTATACCGGCCTCTACCAGATGAACAATCGCGTGTGCCGCAACGGCAGTCCTCTGGACCGGCGCCACGGCAACATGGCATTGGCCGCACGGGCGCTCGGTTACGACCCAACGCTCTTCGGCTACACGGACGTGTCCCCGGATCCGCGATATCACGACCCCGGCGATCCTGTGCTTCGCAGCTACGAAGGCGTGCTGCCCGGCTTCACTGTCCGTCAGCTTCTGCCCGAGCACCAGAAGCCATGGCTGTCCTGGCTGTCGGCACGCGGCGTGGATGCTTCCGCAGGGTTTCCGGACATCCACCGGCCGGCATCGGGGGTGGGCAAGACGGTCACGCGCGACCCTCCTGTCTACGCGGCCGACGAGACACCGGCCGCCTTCATTGCCGGCGAATTTATCCGCTGGCTGGGCGAGCAGGACAGGCATGAGGCGTGGTTCGCGCATCTTTCCTTCATCAGCCCGCACCCGCCCTTCGTGGTCCCGGAACCTTACAACACGCTTTACGAGGCAGCGCAGGGCACCGGATTCTCCCGCCGGAAGAGCTGGCGCGACGAGGCTTCGGTGCATCCCTTCCTCGACTATGTGATCGGCAAGGCAAAACGGTCGAAATTCTTCCCTGGGATGAAAGGCAAGGTCAGGAACTTCGACGAAGACGAGTTCCGGGCCATCCGCGCCCTTTATTGGGGGATGATCTCGGAAATGGATGCCCAGCTCGGGCGGATCTGGGAGGCGTTGAAGGCGGCCAGAGCGTGGGAAAACACGATCGTCGTCCTGACGTCCGATCATGCCGAGATGATGGGCGACCACTTCATGCTGGGCAAGGGCGGCTTCTTCGACCAGAGCTATCACATTCCGCTGATCATCCGCGACCCGGCTCGGCGTCAGTCAGCCGGAACGGCGGTACGTCGTTTCACGGAAGCCGTCGATGTGATGCCCACACTGCTCGAGTTGCTGGGCGCAAGCGCTCCGCGACATCTCGACGGTCGGTCGCTAGTGCCTTTCCTGGAAGGAAGAGAGCCGGCGGACTGGCGGAACGAAGCGCATTGGGAGTTCGATTTTCGATCCATCGAGAAAGGCACCGCCGAGCGTCATTTCGGCCTGAAGCCGCAGCAGTGCAATCTGGCTGTCATTCGCGGCGAGCGATGGAAATACGTCCATTTCGGTGGCAGCCTGCCGCCGCTGCTCTTCGATCTGGCCGCCGACCCTGGAGAACTGCACGATCTCGCCGGTGACCCCGGCCATGCAGCGGTCCGGCTGGAGTTCGCCGAGAAGCTTCTTGCGTGGCGGGCTGAACATCTGGACCAATCGCTCGCGCTCTCCGCGTTGACTGGAGACGGCGTGGTCGGAAGTCCCGCCAAGCTTTGGGCGTGACGTGGGAAAGCCCGCGCCGAGGCGCGGGCTTTCTCGAAGATCAGGCAAACAGCTTACTGGACCATCAGACGCTGGTTGTCACGGTTCTGCGTCCACGTGCCTTCCTCGTAAGCCGGAGCAGCCTCGAGCTGTTCCTCTGTAAAGGTCGTGTACAGATACTTGTTGCCATTGGCGTCGGTCATGAACTTGAGGTTGTCCGAGCCGACCGCGACTTCCTTCGCGCCGATGCCCAGGAAACCGCCGACATCGATGATGTAGGCGTCGATCTGGCCTTCGGCGGTCAGCACGACGTCGCCGATCTCGCCGACGTTCTCGTCATTGGCGCCGTAAACGGTCGTGCCGACCATTTCCTCGGCGCGGATGTCGCCGGAGGCCATCTCGGTGAGGGTCGACCGATCGATAGCCGCAGTCGTCGTGGTATCGGTGGTCGCGGCCGGAGCCTGCGCGGTCGTGTCCGTGGTCGCGGCCGGAGCCTGGGCAGTCGTGTCCGTGGTCGCAGCCGGAGCCTGTGCGGTCGTGTCCGTGGTCGCGGCCGGAGCCTCAGCCATGTTGTCGGCCGGCGCCTCGGTCGTGGCGGCCGGAGCCTGAGCCGCATCGGTCGCCGGGGCGGGCGCCACGTCGGTCGAGGTGGTCATGGCCGCAGTCTGCTCCGCCTCGTAGGCGCTGCTGTCGAAAGCAGTCTGCTGCTCAAGCTGCTCCTTGGTCATGGAAGCGACCAGCCAGCGGTCGTTGTCGCGCTCGGCCCAGTCAAGTTCGGCAAAGTCGATGGCGACATTCTTCTCGCCAAGACCCAGGAACCCGCCGACACTTACCACGACGGCTTCAACATTGCCGTCAGCGCCAATCACGAGGTCGTTGACGTCGCCAATGTGCTCGGCGTCGTCGCCCGTACCGTTATAGACGTTCTCGCCCATCAGATTGCTGGCGAGGTGACCGTCAGCCTTCATCGCGGGAGCGGCTTCCTGCGTCGTCGCAGCCGGGTCGGAGGCGGCCGGAGCCGGTGCCGTCGTATTGGCGTCCTGAGCGAAAGCGCCGGTGGCGACCAGCGTAGCCAGGGCGGTTGTAGCCAAAAGATTGCGGATCATGTAAATTCTCCTCGTACGTGATTGTGAAAACCGTCATGTCAACCGCGCTGACCGTTCCTGTCGCGGGGAGGTCGGCGCGGCCTCCATCATCACAACGTGGCTCCTGCGATTCCGTTCCGGCAATCTATGCTTCTTCGGAACAGAATATTCGGCTTGGATATTGTGCGACCGCCTCCCGTGTTTCAGACGTGCACAGAAGAGCGCGGCCGGAACCTTGCCCGGCGCAGAGTACGCAGTGCTGAAAACTACTGAGCCGTATCGGCAGGCGGTGCAGCAGGCGTGTCCGCAGCGCCGGGCTCCGTTGCGCTGCCCGGCTCGGTAATCGCCTCGCCATAAAGTTCCACGCCCAGCCAAACCGCTGCCGCGAGTGCCAGCCCAACAACCAGCACCACGAGTATCTGCGTGCCTTTTCGACCCTGCCGCGCTTCGTTCGTCCTGATTTTTTCCACTATCGATCTCCACTGCTGCGCAAGCTCCACTGCTGCGCAAGCGCTGCGAGTCAATGCGCTTGGGCGTCGCCGGTTCCGCCGTCGACCCCGCCGCGGACTGGCTCCGGCGTCTAATCTAATAGGGGCGTCGATCCCGCCGTCGCTGGTTCTCGCGGTAGAGCGCGTAACCGGCCGCGGCGACGAGAGGGGCGATCAAGAGGCCGAGGCCTGCCCGGCTCCGCAACAGGCCCGGCAGTATGGTGAGCGCCGAAGCCACGCCAACGGCGGTGAGTTCCGACTTGCGCCGCTCCGCGTCCCTGACCGCCCGGGCGCGGGCAGTCAGCCGATCGAAAAGGATTATGACCACGGCTATGGCGATGAAGACGCCGGCAAAAGCCAATGCGGTTTCGAACCTGCCATACCGCGCCGCCAGCCAAATGTAGAGGGCGGCCACAAAAAAGCCTAAGCCGCACAGCGCGAAAACGCCGGCGAACAGATACACGACAGCGGCCCTGCGCGCCCGGCGCAGAGCGACGACCGTTTCGCCTGATGCCAGGCTCGCGAGCAGCGAGGCGAGCATATGTCGCTAGCGGCGTGCGATGAGGGCGAACAGAAAACCCACGCCGGCGGCGATCGCGAGAGAAGTCATCGGCTTCTCGCGGACATGGGACATCATCTGCTCCTCGAGGTCGCGGGCATTGGCGCGCAACTCCTCGAGCTTGGCCTCTCCCTGGACTCGCAGCTGCTCGGCGCCGAACGCCGCGGCTCTCCGCGCAGTGCCCGACCCGTGCTCGACGGTCGTCTGCATCTGGCGAGCCAGCTTTTCGAGATCCAGTTTGAGCTGCCTGATGTCGGCTTCGATATCCGGTGTTTCCTTGCTGCCCTCGCCGGGCTTGCCGGTAGCCGCAGTAGCCATGTGTCCCTCCATGCGTTTGACGGGCCTAAACGCTCGACCGACCCCGAGGTTCCGACGGGAACAAAGGAATGTCAAAGGGCGTTGATCGCCAAGCTTACGGAAATATTCATGTCGAATCGAGTTGCGCGAAGGTCGCCTATCGTCAGGCTGCCGCCAAAGTCGAACGTCGAGCTTCTTCTTCTGCGCGCCTCCCAGGTTTCGGTGATCGCCATCGGGGTGGTGACGGTTATCTTCGCGCTGCATGCCGGCGAGTACATCCTGGCACCGGCAAGCCTCGGAATCGTCATTGGCTTGATGCTCGGTCCGGTGGCGACCACGCTCGAGCGGCGGGGCATGCGGCCGGGCGCCTCGGCGACCCTGGTCGTCATGCTTTTCATCGTCGGCCTGTGCCTGTTCGCCATCGCCATCGCTACGCCGATGTCGTTCTGGCTTGCGCGCTTGCCCCAACTCTGGACGGATCTGCGGTTTCAGCTTTCGCAGCTGCGGGCGCCTTTCGAAACCCTGAACACCGTGCGGGAGCAGCTGCGCGAGCTCACCGGAAGCGAAGGTGTCACCGTTTCGGTTGAAGAGGGCACCGGCGTCGAAAGCTTCGCGCTGCTCGCGCCGGCGGTCATCGCCCAGATTCTGATCTTCTTCGCCTGCCTTTACTTCTTCGTGGCGACGAGGAACCAGACGCGTTCCGCTATACTCAGGCTCTGTCTCGACCGTCGTATGCGCTGGCGCGTGGCTCATATCTTCCGCGACGTGGAACGGATGGTCTCGCGTTACCTCCTGTCGATCACCATCATCAACATCGCCGAAGGTGTTGCCGTGGGGCTCGCGCTCTACGCCCTGGGCGTGCCGTCGGCGGCGCTGTGGGGAGCGCTCGCAGCGCTGACGAACTTCGTGGTCTTCGTCGGACCGGCGGTGATGGTCGCCATCCTTTTCATGGTCGGCCTAGCGGAATTCGACAGTCTTGCCGGCAGCCTGCTGCCGGTGTCGGCGTACCTCATCATCAACCTCGCCGAGGCGCAGTTCATCACCCCCATGGTGATCGGCCGCACCATGACGCTCAACCCTTTCATGGTCGTGCTCGCCCTGATCTTCTGGATCTGGCTCTGGGGGCCTCTGGGCGGCTTCGTCGCCATTCCCGCCCTGCTTGTCGTCTACGCCGTGGTCCGCAACATCGTCCCTGGAATCAACTGGGGAGTCGAGCAAATGGACCAAGCCTGAGGCATTGGTCCGTCCGCGCTGCGAAATTGTCTTTTTTTAATGACACGGCTGGTGATTGCCGCCATGAGAAGCGGCCTTTCCTAGGAGAGATTTCCCAATTGCCCGGCTTGCTTGAAGGTCTGAAAGTCCTCATCCTGGAGGACGAGTTCTTGATCGCCATGGACGTCGAACAGCTTTGCCTCGACAACGGCGCCGCCGAGGTGATGGTGATCAGCGATCTGGCCGGCGTCGGAGCCGACCTGCAGTTCGATGCCGCGATCGTCGACGTATTCCTGAACGGCGTTTCGACATTCGACTTCGCCGACTCGCTGAAGCGAGCCGGCAAGCCGTTCGTTTTTGCCTCCGGCTATACGGAGAACGCTGAAGTCAGAAACCGCTTCCCCGGGATAGCGCTGGTCGGGAAACCGTACTCGGGAAGCGACCTGATCGAGGCGGTGGCCGCGGCTTGCGGCCGAATCCCCGCCTCAGGCAGCGCTTGAACCCATGACCTGGGTGGATATCGCGTCCGGCCCGAAATCCGCCTCGCCCGAAATCTGCAGCATCTCCTGAAGACGCGTGCGTGCACGACTGACGCGGCTCTTGATCGTGCCGACCGCGCAGTTGCAGATTTCCGCAGCTTCCTCATAGGAGAAGCCCGAAGCGCCGATCAGGATGATCGCCTCGCGCTGATCTTCGGGCAGCCGCTCCAGTGCAGCCCGGAAATCTTTCAGGTCGAGCTGGCCGTGCTGGCTCGGGTGAACGGCCAGCTTGGCGGTCATCAACCCTTCCGAGTCCTGCACCTCGCGGCCACGCTTGCGCATCTGCGAGTAGAACTCGTTTCGCAAGATGGTGAAGAGCCAGGCCTTCAGGTTCGTTCCCGGCTGGAAACTTTCATGCTTGTCCCACGCCTTGACCAACGTTTCCTGCACGAGGTCGTCAGCCTTGTCGGCGTTCTGGGCCAGCGATACGGCGAAGGCGCGCAAGCTTGGAATCGCTGCAAGCAGGTCGGCCTTGAAGGATGCTGAAACCGCCATGCGGTCAATCCTTCTTCGCTACCGGCTCGGCATTTTCGAGTTGCGCGAGCAGGGAGGCGAAGCGGTCGGGGACGTCGTCCGACACGAGATCATCATAATAAGCCTTCAGCTTGCGGCCGATTTCGGTGTTCGGACCCAGTGGGTCCGCCACAGGCTGACGGACTTTCGTAGCCTCCGCGGCCATGTCGTTCTTTGTCATACGGATATTTGGCCCTTCTTCCCCCAACCCCACTCGGCGTATACATAAGCAGCGTACGGCGGCCCGGCCCCGAGCTTTGGTTGCGCTGTCCGGGGCCGTTAACGCGGAACATCCCGGTTGGTTCCGGAGCATCGGTATTTTTCGGAACCTTTGTGCCGGATGCGCATTGTGCGGTGTGTGGGTCCATCATCATTGTTTTACCCATTAGTTTCATTTTGAGGGAGACGGACTATATGAGTCTATCCGCTACCATTGCCCCACACCTGCCGTATCTCAGGCGGTTCTCGCGGGCGGTGTCCGGATCGCAGCACAGCGGCGACGCTCTTGTCGCAGCGATGCTCGAAGCAGTTATCGCCGACATCAGCATCTTTCCCAAGGCGTCCACCGAGCGGATCGCTCTCTATAAGCTCTTCGCCAAGCTGTTCACGTCGATCGCCATCAAGGTTCCTCCTGCCACGGCACCGTCGGCATGGGAGCAGCGCGCCGCAGCCAACCTCAGCGCACTGGCTCCCCGCGCGCGCCAGGCTTTCCTGCTGGTAGCCGTCGAGGGCTTCTCCCACGGCGAAGCCGCGGAAGTCCTGGACGTCGGCGAAGAGGAGTTCACTGAACTCCTTGCTGAAGCGAGTTCGGAGATTTCGCGCCAGGTCGAGACGGACATCCTCATCATCGAGGACGAGCCGCTCATCGCGATGGACATCGAGCAGATGGTGGAAAGTCTCGGCCATCGGGTGGTCGGTACCGCGCGTACCCATGCCGAAGCGATCGCCCTGTTCAAGAACTCCCGGGCCAAGATGATCCTCGCCGACATCCAGCTGGCCGACGGAAGTTCCGGGATCGACGCGGTCAACGAGATACTGAGTTCCGTGTCGGTGCCGGTCATCTTCATAACGGCCTTCCCGGAGCGGCTGCTCACAGGCGAGCGGCCGGAGCCGGCTTTCCTGGTCACGAAACCCTTCAACCCGGATATGGTGAAGGCTTTGATCAGCCAGGCGCTCTTCTTCGACCGCCAGGCACAAGCCGCAGCCTGACAGGGCCTCTATGGCGCCAAATAAAAGCCGCCGGAAAGGCGGCTTTTTATTGCGCGGAAGGAACCAAGAATTTCATGCTTCGTTTTTGTGACATGTGATTTCAAGGAGATGACAATGCTTTACTGGGCTCTTGTTTTTCTAGTTGTAGCCATCATCGCCGGCGCGCTGGGCTTCGGCGGGATCGCGGGTACGTCAGCCGGCATCGCCCAGATCCTGTTCTTCGTCTTCCTTGCCTTCCTGGTGATTTCGCTCCTGGCAGGCCTCTTCCGCAGAGCGTGACGCAAGAAGCCATCGTTCAGATCTGGATGCCGCTCCCCTCAAGCGGCTCCAGTCGCCGCCGGGCAGCAACTGCAAGGTACTGCCCGGCGGACCTGCATTTGGCGGGAAGTATTCGTGCCGTCGATTTCGACGGCTGATCGTAGCTCCGAGTTCTAGTGAGAGACTGCCAGATGGATACCGGCGGCGATTCGGGCGAGGCGGGGCCGGATGAGTTGCAGCATGAGCAACTCGCGAGCGGCCTTTTGCTGGCACTGAAGAATACCGCTGTATCGGTGTTCTATCAGGACCGTGATCTGCGCGTGATCTGGGCGCAGAACATTCCTCATACGTGGTCCGGTGGCAGCATCGTCGGGCAATCGGACCGAGATTTCCTGCCCGGGGGCGATGCGGAGAAAGTCGTGGCGTGCAAACGCGCGCTTGTCGTCTCCGGGGCCCCCGAACATCTGGAGCTCTGCCTCCCGGCCGTCGTCGGAGCCCACGACGAGCAATGGTTCGAACTGTGGATCGATGCCGACAGAAGACCCGACGGCACCATCGCGGGTATCGTCACCACGGCGGTGGAAACCACGGAGCAGAAGCGGCGCGAGCGGACATTGCGTGTATTGCTGCGCGAGGTCAGCCACAGGTCGCGCAACCTTCTTGCCATCATCCAGAGCATCGCCACGCAGACGGGGCGCTATTCGGTGACGGTGGACGGGTTCTTGACCCGTTTTCGCGGCAGGCTCCAGTCCCTCGCTTCGTCGCAAGACCTGGTCACATCGTCGAACTGGCGAGGTGCCGACCTGCGCGAACTCGCGCTCGGTCAGATTGCGCGGTATAGTTCGACGCCGCACGCTTCGCTGCACCTGACGGGTGCGAAGCCTTGGCTTACTCCCAATGCCGCGCTCCACGTCGGGCTTGCGTTGCACGAACTGATCTCGAACTCTGTGAGCTACGGCGCACTGGCATTGCCGGGGGGATATGCGACACTCAACGCGACGGTGACGGAAACCGAAGGGGGCGGCAAAGGTCACCTCTCCGTCGAATGGCGGGAGAGGCTTGAAGATGCCGGCACTCTCGAAGAGAGGGAAAAGCGCTTCGGCAGCGTGGCCCTGGAGCGGATCGTGCCCGCATCGCTGAACGGCAGCGCCGAATTGCGAATCGAAGACGGCATGCTGACCTACCGGCTTCTCATTCCGGCCGACAGCTATGATGCCAGCTAGCCAATCCTCGTCGGCCCGAACTATGCTGCCGACTGCTGTTCGGAACTAACGAGACGCCGGCGCGTTCAATGTCGGCCCGCAGGAGGAGGAGGGAAGCATGGTTGCGGAGATCCACAGGATCGAGGCTGCGGCTCGCATGAGCATGGCCGATTTCGATGGCGACTATTCATCCGTGCGGGAGTCCTCGCGCGTCCCCTTAGCCGTGCTCGCGTGCATAGTCGTCATGCTTGCGGCCGCGGCTTTCGGGGTATTGGCGCTCTATTGACCGCTTGGAGGACTGCGAAGCAAAGTTGCAGCCGGTCATTGCTCTTTGTAGCCAAATCCACTGTGTCGGATGGCGCACTCGGACGGACCTGGCGAAGGAAGAGGAAGACGTGGAGCTTTTATGGGTGAGTAGATTCGGAGGCGAGCCTGTTCGCCGCGATCGAAGGCCCGTAGATCTTGGTGACACGGTCTCGTTGCGAGAGAGGGACTAGCCGCAGGAAGTAATTTTTTAGCCAAGAACTGTTTCCGGCGCGCAAAAACCGCCGTTGCGTGCTAGTTGACTGGCGGGACGAGCAAAACAGGAGCCATTGATGAGAAAGACTATTTTTGCGGTAGCCGCCATGATGGCGCTGGCGGGATGCACCACGGCCGAGACCGATGCCACCACCGGTGGCCTGGTGGGCGCCGGCATCGGCGCGCTGGCAACCGGCGACGCGGGTGGCGCGATCGTGGGCGGCGTCGTGGGCGCAGCTTCGGGCGTTCTGATCGGCAAGGCTACCCGTACCGGATGGTGCCGGTACCGCGACAGCCGCGGACGCATCTACGAAGCACGTTGCCGCTGATCTGAAAGAACACAGACCGTTCGGAACGAGGGAATACCCCGGCGAGAGCTGGGGTATTCCTTTGTAGGTCACTGATCGAGCGCTATTTCGATCTCGATATCCAGCCCGTCGGGTCGGAAGTTGCGCGAAATCGTGCCTTTCAGTTCGCGCACGATGTTCATGTCGATGAGCTTGGTCCCGAATCCCGGCTTGCCGGATGGCTTGATCGCCGATTTGCCTCGCTCCTGCCAGGAAAGCCTCAACCGGCGATCTTTATCGACCAAACGCCATTCGACCCTCAGCGCTTCGTGCGACGTACCGACCTCGCCGTATTTCAGGGCGTTCGTCGCGAGTTCGTGGAATGTCAGCCCGAGCGCCTGGGTGGAATTCTCCGACAACATCACCTTGGGCCCGGACAGAACGCCTTCGGGGAGGTCCTTGCCGAACGCCTGCGAGAGTTCGATCCGCAGCAGTTCGCCGAGATCGGCCTTTTGCCATCGTGACCGTGTCAGCATGTCCTGGGACGCTGCCATGGCCTGGAGGCGGGCCGAGAACGACTCCGAAAACTCTCCGATATCCTTCGCGGACGATGCGGTTTGCCGCGCGATGGCCAGCACGCGCGTGATCGAATTCTTGATCCGGTGCTTCATCTCCTGCAGCATCAGATCCTTCTCGAACAGGTTCTTCTCGGCGGTCTCCTGCAATTTGGTGGCCGCGTCGTAGGCCCGCCCCTGGTAACGCTGCAGAAGGGCGATCGCCGCCGCAAGCATCAAGCCCGAAACGCCGAGCACGATCGGCACCGCAAGCGAGTTCGGCCTTGTAAACTCCTGGGTCGACGCGAACTCGATGACCCAAGGCCGACCTGCCACCAGCAACTGGCGGGTCGTGCGGAAGTCATCGTTCGCGCTGTCTGCCGCGCCGAAGCGGAACAGCAGGTTCTCGGGCTCCGCCGCCCCATCGAAAACCTCGACATGGACCGGCAAGGCGGGAAACTTGTCGAGCGTCGCCTTGAACAGGTCCTGCGAACGGAACGCCGCGAAGATCATGCCGGGAGGATCGCCTTGTCGACCTGTCGGGTCGAGCGCGGAAAACATGAGGAAGCCGACGGCGGGTTCGCCCTGCGTGTGAACGCCCAACATGGTGCGCCCAGTCGCTCTCGGCTCTCCGGTTTCGATGGCGGAGAGCATCGCTTCGCGCCGGATCGGATCGCTGAACATGTCGTAGCCGAGGGCGCTGCGGCCGAGCAGATCGCCAGGCTCGACCAGCATCACCGGCATGCGCCACTCGCCATCGCTCGTGGCGGGGTGCACCGGCCAGCGGCGCGCTTGCCGTCTTTCGATCTCTTGCTCGAGCGCGGGTTCCGTCCCCGTCCGGCCCGAGCCGAGCATGCCGAGCGCGCGCAATCCCTCGAAGTTCCGCTCCGCCTGCAGTGCGTCGAAATAAATCTTGAATTCTTCACGCGAGACATCGCCGCCGCGCGCGGTGAGGAATGCGTCCGTGCCCCTGAGCAAAGACAGGTGAAGCTGGATCCGGCTGTCGATGCGGCTCAGCGCGTCATCGGCGGTAGCCTCGAACTTGATGCGCGCCGCTTCCTCGGCCGCGAGATAGGTGAAGGCCGCCATCGCCAGGCTTGCAAGCGCTATGGCGACGAAAGCCATTATGGGGAAATGCTTCTTCAAATGCCGGCCCTTCGATCCGGCCTCCCTTATCGGCACTGCGCTCCGGCAAGACAACGCAATTTTTTCATGCCTTCCCCCTATCCAGGCCTCGCGTCGGAGCGATCATTCGCAGGCCGCCGGGGGGGATGCCGCGACCCCCGCGCAGACCTCTTCCCTGGTCGCGCGCCCGGCTTCGATGGCAAGGCCCAGATTGTCGCGCGTTATCGTGACCGGCGCAGGAAACACGGCTTTCCCGGGCTCGCCGGACGCTATCGCGATATCGACCGCGCCCGCTATGTCCGCCGGCTTCTTGCCCTCGGCGAGCTCCGACGCGATGTCTCCGGCAGCATAGCCGAGCTCTCGCACGTCCTTCCAGACGGTCGCCGTCTGCGTGCCGAGCGCGATCCGGTTGAGCGCTTCCTTGCCGGCGCCCTGCCCGACGACCGCAACCGACCCGGCAAGCCCCTGCTTCTGAAGGGCGGCAGAAACCCCGCCCGCAATCGCGTCGTCGGAAGCGATGACCGCATCGACCTGATTGTCGCTATAGGTCAGGATCTGCTCCATGTTGCGCCGGGCATTGGCGGATGACCAGCTTTCGGTATGAAGCTCGCCGATGTTCTTGACCGCTCCGGTGTCGAGCGCCTGCCCAAGAGCGGCCAACTGGCCCGAGAACAAGGCTTCGGCGAGGGGATCGTCGGCGGGACCCTTGATGAAGGCATAGTTGCCCTGCGGTTTTGCTCGGAGCGCCGCCTGGGTCTGGGCTCTGCCAATCAAGCGGTCGTCGAACCCGACATAGAGTACGTCGCTCTGCGCGATCATGCGGTCATACGCGATGACGGGTATGCCGGCCGCGAGTGCCTTTTCGACCGCCGGTACAAGAGCGGACGAATCCTGAGCTACGACGATGAGCACGTGGACACCGCGGCTGATCAGCCCATCTATGTCGGCGATCTGCCTGCTGGCGGACGCTTGCGCGTCGGTCGATACGTAGGAATCGCCCGAGGCCTCCACCGCCGCCCGGATGGCGTTGTCTTCCGCGCTTCGATTCGAAGCACCCAGATCGGCCCAGGCGACGCCGACGACTTTGCCGGCTGTCTGGCCGGCGCTCGGATATGCGGCGCATAGGCAGATGGCCAGGAGCGCGACCGTGAAACATCTGTAGATCGTCTGCGGATACGGCGACGGGAATTGCACCATTCATCTCCCGGTGTCTGTGGACTGAAAAGCATGGCGTCGTGGCCGGGTTGTGTCATAACCATTCCGGCAAAGGCCGGTCCACCCTACCTGACACGAGACTTTGCCTGAGGTGAGGCGGCTGGAACACGATGTCGGGAGGTATGCGTCAGGACGACCTGCGTCGCCGGAACCGGGCGATGGTCATCTCCGCCATACGCCGCATGGGGACGCCGTCGCGCACCGAGATCGTGTCCGCCACTGGCCTGAGCCATTCAACAATCTCGTCGATCTGTGCAAGTCTCATTGAAGAAGGCGTGCTGACGCCAACCACCGTCCCGGATGCCGTGTCCACGCGACGCGGAAGGCCGCAGATCGCGTTGCGGCAAGATCCCCATGCGGCGACCGTGGTTGTGGCAAGTCTTTCGCTGAACCGGATTTCGGCCGCGCTCGTCGACTACTCGGGAGCCGTGCTTCGCGAAGAGGTAGACTCTCCGGCGACCGCCGAGCTGTCCCGGGAGGACCTGATCAGCCGCTTGGTCGAGGTCGCCGGTCGTGTGATCGCGGCGCACGCCGCGCCGGGAGACCCGCCACTACGCCTGGTCTGCTCCGTGCAGGGCGTCGTCGACGATGGCTCCCGGGCGATGCTCTGGTCGCCGATGACGCAACACAAGGATTTGCGTCTCGCGGATGCCCTCGAGCGCGAATTGGGCATAAGCGCCGACGTGGAAAACGATTGCAGCATGATCGCCCTGGCGATGCGCTCGCGCGACCCGCTGCGCTACGGTCGCGATTTTGCGGCCGTTCTGCTCTCATATGGCATCGGCATGGGCCTTGTCCTGAAAGGCGATCTCTTCACCGGAACCCGATCCTCCGGCGTTGAGTTCGGCCACATGGTCCACAAGCCGGAAGGGGCGCTGTGCCGCTGCGGCCGGCGCGGCTGTCTCGAAGCATATGCCTGCGACTACGCGATCTGGCGCAAGGCAGGGCGAGGCGATGAAAACGCGCCGCCGCCGGGTGCGATCCGCGAAGCCGACATGCAAGAACTGGCGGAGCGGGCGCGCTCTTCCGGTGGACGCGAGCGTGAAGCTTACAAACGGGCCGGAGAAGCGCTTGGCTACGGCATCGGGAGCCTTTTCGCGCTGACCGATCCGATCCCCGTCGCCTTCGTCGGAGCCGGCGCTGCCGCCTTCGACCTGCTCGAACCGGCGCTGCGCGAGGCGATCGCCGCCACGGCCGGCGGAAGCCTCGCGGACCAGATCGATTTCGAGGTCCTTTGCGACGAGTTTCCGCTTATCCGCCAGGGCTGCGCCATGCAGGCGCTGTCCTACGTGGACCGCGAGATCTTCGCGCCGGGTGTCCAGCCTCAGTCTTCGCGGATCGCGTAGCCCGCGCCGCGGATCGTGCGGATCACATCCGGCATGCGGCCGTTGTTCACCGCCTTGCGCAGGCGTCCGACATGCACGTCGACGGTGCGCTCGTCGATGTAGATCGTCTCGCCCCAGACATTGTCGAGGAGTTGTCCGCGCGAGAAGACCCGGCCCGGATGCCGCATCATGAACTCAAGCAGGCGGAACTCGGTCGGGCCGAGCTTGATCTCGTTCTTCTTGCGGTAGACCCGGTGGGCTTCGCGGTCGAGCATGATGTCGCCGACCTTCAGAACCGACGACAGGACCTCCGGCTTGGCGCGGCGCAGCAGCGCCTTCACCCTCGCCATGAACTCCGGTGTGGAGAAGGGCTTGACCAGATAGTCGTCGGCGCCGGTCGACAGGCCGCGCACCCGGTCGGTCTCTTCTCCCCGCGCCGTCAGCATGATGACGGGAAGGCGCTGGGTCTCGGGGCGCATCCGCAGCCTGCGGCACAGCTCGATGCCGGAAATGCCCGGGATCATCCAGTCGAGGACAAGCAGGTCGGGAGCATTTTCCTGCAGCCGGATCTCGGCCTCGTCACCGCGGGTGACGATCTCGACCTGGTATCCTTCGGCTTCGAGGTTGTAGCGGAGGAGGACGCCAAGCGGCTCCTCGTCTTCCACCACCATGATCTTCGGCGCGATCATCAGGGACGTCTCCCGTCAGCCTATTCCGCCAGCACCGACAGCTGGGTCTCGTCGATCTTCGGGCGGTTCACCGGCAACTGCTCGCCGGTCACCACATAATAGGCGTTTTCGGCGATGTTGGTCACGTGGTCGCCGATGCGCTCGAGATTCTTGGCGCAGAAGAGCAGATGCGTGCACGGCGTGATGTTGCGCGGATCCTCCATCATGTAGGTCAACAGTTCGCGAAACACCGCGGTATAGGTGACGTCCACCCGCTCGTCGTCCATGCGCAGCGTCCGCAGTCCCTCGGCATCCCGCTGGACGTAGCGCTCGATGACGCCGCGAACCTGGTCGAGCACCAGCTCCGACATACCCTCGATGCCGTGAGCAAGATTGCGGGGCGCCGCGCCGTAGCCGACGGCGCCGACCCGCTTGGCGATGTTCTTCGCAAGGTCGCCGACGCGCTCGAGGTCGCCGGCCATCCGGATCGCTCCGACGACGGCGCGCAGATCCTGGGCCATGGGCTGCCGCTTGGCGATCAGCGCGATCGAGCGGTCGTCCAGTTCACGCTGCCGCGCGTCCATGATGACGTCGTCCGAAATGACGCGCTGCGCCAGCGCATTGTCGGATGCGAGCAGGGCGCGGATGGCATCGCCGACCATCGTGCCGGCCAGATCGCTCATGTCGCGCACGAGCCGCTGGATGTTGTTGAGGTCCTCGTCGAAGGAAGAGACGGTATGTTCGCCCATTTGCGGAGCCTTTCGGGTTCCTGGTGATCTGCGATGTCCCGGTCAGCCGAAGCGGCCGGTGATATAGTCCTGGGTGCGCTTCTCGTGCGGGCTCGTGAACATCAGGTCGGTCGGTCCCTCCTCGACCAGGACGCCGAGGTGGAAGAAGGCCGTGCGCTGCGAGACGCGCGCTGCCTGCTGCATCGAGTGGGTCACGATGACGATCGTGTAGTTCTCGCGCAGCTCGTCGATCAGTTCCTCGACCTTGGCGGTGGCGATCGGGTCGAGCGCAGAGCAGGGCTCGTCCATGAGGATCACTTCCGGCGACACGGCGATCGTGCGCGCGATGCAGAGGCGCTGCTGCTGGCCGCCCGACAGGCCGGTGCCGACTTCGTGGAGACGATCCTTGACCTCTTCGAACAGCGACGCCTTCTTGAGGCTCGTGACCACGATCTCCTCCAGGTCGGCCTTGCTGCGGGCGAGGCCGTGGATGCGCGGACCGTAGGCGACGTTTTCGAAGATGGTCTTCGGAAACGGATTCGGCTTCTGGAACACCATGCCGATGCGCGCCCGCAGTTCGACGACATCGAGCTTCGGGTCGTAGAGATCGTTGCCGTCGAGGGTGATCTTGCCCTCGATCCGGGCGCCTTCGATCGTGTCGTTCATGCGGTTGATGCAACGCAGGAAGGTCGACTTGCCGCAGCCGGACGGGCCGATGAATGCGGTCACTGCCTTTTCGGGAATGTCGATCGAGACGTCGAACAGCGCCTGCTTGGGCCCGTAGAAGACCTTGACGCCTTCGGCCTTCACCCGGATCGGCCGCGGATCGGCGTCGGGCGTACGGATCGTGCTGAACGATCCGGTGTGCGCGGCCTGGGTGCGGGCCACGGCGGCTTCCACTTCGGTTGCGGTCATCGCGGTCATTGCGGGTGTCTCCATGGTCCTACTGCCTCCGCTCGAACCGCGACCGGAGGAATATCGCCACCGCGTTTAAAAGAAGCATCACGGTGAGCAGGATGATGATGGCGGCCGCCGTGCGCGGCTCGAAGAAATTGCGGTTTTCGTTGCCTTCCCAGAGGAATATCTGAACCGGCAAGGCGGTGGACTGGTCGAGCGGCGTAACCGGCAGCGTGGCGACAAAGGCGTTCATGCCGATGAGCAGCAGCGGCGCCGTTTCGCCGAGCGCCTGGGCGACGCCGATGATCGTCGCCGTCAGGATGCCCGGATAGGTGATCGGCAGCACGTGGTGGAACACCATCTGCGTCTTGGAGGCGCCCAGGCCGAGGGCGGCCTGGCGGATGGAGGGCGGCACCGCCTTCAGCGCGTTGCGGGTGGCGATGATGATGGTGGGCAGCGTCATCAGCACCAGAACGAGGCCGCCCGCCAGCGGCGCGGACAGCGGCAGCCTGAAATAGTTGATGAACACGGCGGCGCCCAGCAGGCCGAACACGATGGAAGGGACCGCCGCGAGATTGTTGATGTTCACCTCGATCAGGTCGGTGATCCTGTTCTTCGGAGCGAACTCCTCGAGGTAGATCGCCGCCGCGACGCCGATCGGCACCGCGAGGACGATGACGATCAGCATCATGTAGAGCGAGCCGATGAAGGCGCCGAGCAGGCCGGCCTCGGCCGGAGCGCCGCGCGAGTCGGCATTGGTGAAGAGCACGGTGGAGAATACCATCTCGATCGTGCCGTTCTCGTAAAGCGTATCGGCGAGCGCGCGCGCTCCGGGCGAAAGCTGCTGCTGCGCGTCACCCAGCGACCGGTCGATGTTGCCCTTCAGCCAGTTGTCGACATTGGCGGACAGCAGAAGGTCGATGTCGACGGTCTGCCCGAGCAGGCCGGGATCGGCCACGAACATGTCGCGCAGCCTGAAGCGCTGGTTCGGCGAAACGAAGGCCTGCACGTCGCGGGGCGTGAAGCTGACGTCGGGTGCCGCGGCGCGCACCGCGTTCTCGATCACCTTGTTCCAGTTGACCATGGTCACGGCCCGTTCCCAGTCGAGCTGCGCCCGGCGTGCCTCGGCCGGCGACTGGTCCGGCTGCGGTACCGGCTTTGGATCGACCTTGATGATATTTGGATCGAAGGTGACCTGCAGGTTGGCCGCCGGCTGCCAGAAGGCCGGAATGCCGTGGATCAGGATGGAGCCGAAGAGAAAAACCACGAAGCCGACGGCGATCGCGATGGCGGCTATGCCATAGGCGCGAAAGCGCATCTCGGCGGCACGGCGGCCGCGCAGGCCTTTCTGGATGCGGGCCAGGCGGTCCTGGCTGCTTTCGCCGCCCAGTATCGCGCGAGCTGAATCGACGTTGGCCATGGCTATTCGTACTGCTCCCGATACTTGCGGACCACGTAGAGCGCGATGACGTTGAGGATCAGCGTCATGACGAAGAGGGTGAGGCCGAGCGCGAAGGCGACGAGCGCCTGGGGGCTGGCGAAGTTTGTATCGCCGGTCAGCTGGTTGACGATGGAGACGGTTACCGTCGACGCGGCATCGAAGGGATTGAAGCGCAGGATGGGCGCGTTGCCGGCGGCGAGAACCACGATCATGGTCTCCCCGAAAGCCTTGCTGATGGCGAGCATGAAGGCGCCGACGATGCCCGGCAGCGCCGCCGGGAGCACGACCTTGCGGATCGTCTCCGATTTGGTGGCGCCGATGCCGAGCGAACCGTCGCGCATGGCGCGCGGGACCTGCGTGATGATGTCGTCGGACAGGGACGACACGAAGGGAACGATCATGAGCCCCATCGCGATGCCCGCGGTCAGCGCGCTGGTCGCGCGGATCTGGATGCCGACGAGGTCGCCCAGGTCGCTCAGCAGCGGCCCGAGGGTGATCAGCGCGAACACGCCGTAGATGACGGAGGGGATACCGGCAAGGATCTCGATGACCGGCTTCGCCACGGCGCGGACGCGGCGGTCGGCATATTCGGCCATATAGATCGCCGAGAGCAGGCCGACCGGGATTGCGACCAGCATCGCGATGGCACTGATCATGACCGTGCCCCAGAGCAGCGGCAGCAGGCCGTACTCGCCCGTGGCGCCGCCCGTGGTGGAGAAGCCGGGGTTCCAGACCGTTCCGAAGAAGAAGTCGATCGGGCTGACGAAGGTGAAGAAGCGCAGCGCTTCCGAAAGCAACGATGCGACGATCCCGACGGTGGTCAGGATGGCGATGCCGGAGCAGGCGATCAGAAGGACGCGGACCGCGCCCTCGAATTCGTTCCGGGCCCTCAGCCGCGGCGCGATCCGCCGGGCCATGAGAAGGAGCCCGAGCAGGCCGAGCACGGCGGCCACCACGATCATCACCCAGAAGCCCGTGGTCCTGAACGACCGCAGCGCTTCTCCCGCTGCCGCTTCATATGGCTGCGCATCGCCGATGACGCCGAAGCCGGTTGCGATCTGCTCGATGCGCCGCAGCGCATCGCGCAACGCGTTGGGATCGCCGTTGATCACCTCCGCAGGGAGGAAGGATCGGGCGTGGTTGAGGGCGAGGTCGTCCGAAAAGACACCCCAGAGGAGAAGGATGAAAGCTGCCGGGACGATGGCCCACAGCGCGACCATGAGGCCATGGTAGTTGGGCCGGGAATGCATCGTGCGAAGCGCAGTCGTCGCCACGGAGCGGCCGCGCGTCAGGCCGACTTGGTAGCCGACCGAAAGGAGGATCAGCAGGAATAGGATGACGACGAGACTGTTCACGGCGAGTACGCTCCGGATCGGGCGCTGCGAGATGGCAGTTCTTGCGTTTCGTCAGGCGCTGACTGGCGCTTGCCCGACGCGTTGCGGCCGGCATGACACCGTGCCGCGCCGGAGGATGAGGCGGCGCGATGGCGCGCCGCCTCGTCCGAACGATCAGTTCGTGCCGACGACCTTGCCGGCCTGGAAGGCTTCGAGGGCAGCGGCGCGGTCGGCGTCAGGCTGAGGGATCAGCCCGGCGCTTTCCAGCGTGCCGCCGTTGCCGGCCATCTGGTCGGAGAGGAAGAACTCGGTGTACTCGGCGATGCCGGGGATCGTGCCGATGTGCTCGCCCTTCACGTAGAAGAACAGCGGGCGCGAAACCGGATACTCGCCGCTGGCGACGGTCTCGAGCGAGGGCGACACGCCGCTGACGGTGGCGACCTTCAGCTTGTCCTTGTTCTGGTCGTAGAAGGAAAGGCCGAACACGCCGACGGTGGCCGGGTTGGCCTGCAGGCGGGCGAGCGTCTCGGTGTAGTCGCCGGCGATCTCCACGACCACGTCCTGACGGAAGGTCTCGCAGGCAGCCTTCATCGCTTCCTTGTCCATCTCGGGCAGGCCGGCTTCCTTGCAGCCCGGGGCGATGACCTTCTCCTGGAACACTTCGCGGGTGCCGTGGTTGGAGCCGGGGATCGCTACGTTGATCTCCTGGTTCGGCAGCGAGGGGTCGATCTCGTTCCAGGTCTTGTACGGGTTGGCGACCATCTGGCCGTCGACCGGGACCTGCGCGGCCACGGCCTTGTAGACGTGCACCGGCTGAAGCGCGAAGTCGCCCTGGTCGGCCGAGGTGGCGAAGACGATGCCGTCGAAGCCGAAGCGGACTTCGAGGATCTTCTCGACGCCGTTGGCCTTGCAGGTGGCGACTTCTTCTTCCTTGATCGCACGCGATGCGTTGGCGATGTCGATGGTGTTCTCGCCGACACCTTCGCAGAACTGCTTCAATCCGCCGCCGGTGCCGCCGGAGCCGACGACCGGAGCCTTGAAGTCAGGGAACGCGTTGCCGAACTCTTCGGCGACGATCGAAGCGAATGGGAGAACGGTGGACGAGCCAGCGATCTGGATGGTGTCACGCGACTGCGCGAAAGCGGGAGCTGCGAAGACAACCGCGAGCGCGGCGGTCGACAACATGATCTTCCTCATTGGTGGCTAACTCCTGTGCGGAAATCTCTTTTCGAAGGCGCATTCCATCGGCGCCGGCTGAGCCATTAGCCCCCGACTATTACAGTTGGATGACAGTTTGATGTCAGCCCGGTAACGCTTGCCGTTGTCCTTCGCCGGCTTAAGGCTCACGCTCGCAAAGGGCCGGCCCTGCCGCAACGGCGTCAAAGACAAACGGCGGCAGTGATCGCGAACGATTTTCGTGGGACGCCCGCAGGCGGCGTCGGGTGCGCAACGTGAAGAAAAAAATCGGACGGGAGGCAGCGCCTCCAGCCGAACAAATCGTCCGACCGGGCCTCACCGAACGGTGTCCCGTTGGGGAAATGACACCGCTTGTCTCGGTGGCCGCTCTTCCCGTCCGCAAAGACGTTCAATGGGCACATGGTTAACGAGCCGGGGCGATTCGCATATGGTGTGATCACACCATATCAACCGCAGAGTGAAACGCTCGGTGATTCGCGCCAAGCGTGCGAACCGATGCGGGCGGATCCACCGTGCAACGTGCTCATCGAAGGGATCGGCGAGACCTTGCGACGGCCATGAACGCGGCTTGACAGGCACTCGCGCCGGCCGATAAATGCGCCATCCGTCGGACGGGGCTGTAGCTCAGCTGGGAGAGCGCGTCGTTCGCAATGACGAGGTCAGGGGTTCGATCCCCCTCAGCTCCACCAACGGCGGATCAGCCTCACGGCGTCGCGTTGCCGTGCCTGAGACGAGCTCAGGGCCTGCCGGCACTTACCAGGTGTATCCGAACGTCTCGATCTCGCGGCTGCATATCTGCTCGATGAGCTTGCGGTCGGATCCGGTGAGCACTTCCTGGTACGGACTCTTGTCCGAGCGATGAACGCCCTTGGCGCGGACAAGCTCGATCGGGCCGATGCCCAGCATTTTTCCGATTTCGCTGAGCCCCTCCTCCATGGCCTCGTATCGGACGACATAGTCGACCGCGAGCTTGTCGGCTATCGTATAGACGGGCCAGTTGCTCAGGCGCTTGGCGGGACATGAGGCGAGGAACGTGCTGATGTCGGGTCGCACATCCATGCTTCTCGTGTCCCACCAATATCGGCTGATCGCCTTGTCGAAGGGATTTCGCTCGATCGTGAACTTGAAATAGCTGTCCCAGATCTTTTTCCCGACCCGCTTTTTCGCATGCCAGGCAGGCTGATGGTTGTAGAAGATTTTCCTGCTCGCTTTCCAGAATCTCGGAGCGGACATGATGTTCTGGGGTCCCGGATATCCGAGGCTCGAGCGGATCTCCTCGTCCGGCGGGGAAATTCGCGTAATGATGTCGTCGGGGCCGCAAAATTTGCTCAGCCCGATTTCGATGCTCGTCCCTGCGGTCTTCTTCGTCTTGAGGAAGATGAATTTGTGCTTGTGCGAAATGATCATCGTGATCTCACGGATAACTGACTTCTCTCAGCCGGCTTCAGTCCAGCAAATCCGATGATGAGCGCCCGGCGGCAGAACACCCCCGGTGACCCTTTGCGAAGCGCCCACCCCGCGGAGCCGCCGGCTACCGGATCGGCTTCTTCAGGGCTTTCAGCAACGCTTTGTGGATCGCTTCGTTTCCCGCGACGACGGAGCCCGCTTCGAGCATGGCCTGGCCGCCGTCCATGTCCGAGCAGAACCCGCCCGCCTCCCGGACCAGGAGCAGTCCTGCCGCGATGTCCCACGGCTGCAGCCCCGGCTCCCAGAACCCGTCCATCCGCCCGGCAGCGACGTAGGCGAGATCCAGCGCCGCGGAGCCGAGACGGCGCACGCCGGACACCTCTGCCATGACGTTGCGCAACTCGATCAGGAAGTTGCCGTGATGGCCGCGGCCGAGATGAGGAACGCCTGTCCCGACGACGGCGTCGGACAGCTTGGTGCGCGCGGCGACCCTGAGGCGGCGGTCGTTGAGGAAAGCGCCGCCGCCGCGCTCGGCGGTGTAGAGCTCGTCCATGGCCGGGTTGTATATGACCCCTGCAACGATCTGGCCCTGGCGCTCGAGCGCGATCGATATGGAGAATATCGGAATGCCGTGCAGGAAGTTGGTGGTGCCGTCGAGCGGATCGACCAGCCAGCGATGCTGGTCGTCGTCGCCCTCGACGGCCCCGCGCTCCTCCATCAGGAAGGCATATCCCGGACGGGCGCGCGACAGTTCGGCATGGATGATCTCTTCGGCCTTGCGGTCGGCCTGGCTGACATAGTCGCCCGGCCCCTTCAGCGAGACCTGCAGGTTCTGCACCTCGCCGAAATCGCGGGCAAGCGAGCGGCCGGCCTTCATCGCTGCCTGGACCATCACGTTGAGAAGAGCTGAACGAGCCATGTCCTGTCGCCGAGATCAGTCCGCGCGGCGGACGTAGGTGAGTTCGTTGGTGTCGACGATCACGCGCTCGCCGGTCGAGATGAACGGAGGGACCAGCACGCGGATACCGTTTTCGAGCACGGCCGGCTTGTAGGACGAGGCCGCCGTCTGCCCCTTCACGACCGGGTCGGCCTCGGTGATCGCGAGCGTGACCTGATCGGGCAGCGAGACCCCGATCGGCGTCTCGTTGTACAGCTGGACCGTCACCATCATGCCGTCCTGCAGGAAAGCGGCGCGGTCGCCGACGAAATCCTTCTGCAGTTCCAGCTGTTCGTAGGTCTGCGTGTCCATGAATATCAGCTGCTCCCCCTGTTCATAGAGAAAGGAGAAGTCCTTGAGGTCGAGGCGCGTCTGCTCGACCTTCTCGTCGGAGCGGAAACGCTCGTTGAGCTTGGTGCCGTTGACGAGGTTCTTCAGCTCGACCTGATTGTAGGCGCCGCCCTTGCCGGGCTTGACGGTATTGGTCCTGACCGCCACCCAAAGTCCGCCATCGTGCTCGATGACGGTGCCTGGGCGTATCTCGCTGCCGCTTATCTTGGCCATGCTGAACTTTCGGAAGTGCTCGCCACTGCGGCGTCGAGCGGCCTCCATGACCACAAAACGCCCGATGAGGCAAGGATGGTGTTCGGCGGGCCTGGGCCTACCGGATGCGGTTGGCGCGCTCGAGCGCCTTCTTCAATTCCTCGTCTGTCAGGCCTTCCAGGAAGTCTTCCATCTCCGGATCCTTGAGGCCGCGCCGTCGCGCCACGAAATACCAGGCGGCGGCTTCGATGGAATCCGGCTCGACGCCGATCCCACCCATGTAGAGCTTCGCAAGCCGGTTCTGCGCCGCAACATTGCCGCCTTCCGCCGCCCGCTTCATCCAGCCGAAGCCTTCCTTGAGGTTGCGCGGGCCGCCTCGACCCTCGACGAGCCATGTCGCGAGATCCAGTTGCGCCGTATCGAAATTCTGCCGGGCCGCCAGAGCGAGCCAACGGCGCGCCTCCGCTTCGTCGCGCGCCTTGCCGCCGGCACCGTTCGCATAGATCTGGGACATGGCGTATTGCGCGTCGGCGAGGCCGGCCTCGGCCGCACGCTGATAGTAGACGACCGCCTTCTCCATGCCGGTTTCGCCCGGCTCGCGCTGAACGAGGATCTGCGCGAAGTTGAACTGGGCGAGACGGTTTCCCGCCTCCGCGGCGGCCTCCATCAAGGCGTGGGCCGCCTTCGTGTCCTTCTCGACGAACCGCCCATCCATCAGCATCAGCGCATATTGGAACTGCGCCTCGGGTACGTCCTGCTCGGCGGCGAGACGGTACCATTTGGCCGCCGCCACTTCGTCCCGCTTCACTCCGAGGCCCCGCGACAGGATTTCGGCGACCAGGGTCTGCGCCGCCGAGTCCCCCGCTTCCGCGCGCGGCATCGCCAGGTTCAGGGCGGTGATGTAAAGGCCGCGCTGGAAGGCTCCGTAGGCCGCGTCCACCGGCGCGCCGCCGAAGCGCTCCTGATCGACGGTGCCGGAGCTGGTCGCCGGCGCTGCTTCCTCGACGGGCTGCTCGGGGTTCGTCACCGCACCGGCAGGCCCCGCCGCGGCGAGGGCGAGCATGAGCGTGAGGCCGCGCCAGCTCGCCATCAGCGGCCCGATTCGAAACGCGGGGCGGTTTCGTCCAGGATCGCATTGGCCCGCGCCACCGCCGCTTTCGGCTCCACGCCGTCGGCAAAGACCGCCGCCGACAGGGCCACGAAGTCCACTCCGGTCGCCGCCACTACTTGCACGGATGCGACGTCGGACCCGCCGAGGATGATACCCGGGATCTCCACCATCTCGGCCCACCAGCCGCCGAGCGTGAGGTTGCGCTGGTGCGGGTCCGGCTGGTTGTCATAGCCGAAGCGCCCGAAGAACACATAATCCGGGCGTTCCTCCCCTAGCTCCAGCGCGTCGTCGCGGGTCTTCACGCCGCCGGCGCCGACGGCCATCTTCGCCTGGAAGCTCTCGATCGCGTCTGAGAGCGCTTCCTTGCCGCCTTCGACGTGGATGCCGTCGGCCCTCACCCGGCCGGCGATCCGCGTATCACCCACGACGATGGCAGCGACACCGGCGGATTGCGCAACCGGAACGACCTTTTCGAGAAACTCCTGGTACGAAACCTCATCCATGCCGTGTGGCGGCAGGATAACGGATGCGACGTCGCCACCCGAAATGGCAGCCGCAAGGCTCTCTGCAAACTGGCCCGCCGCGACGCCCGCCGGCGATATCAGGACGATTCTGCAGCGATTGGGAGGATTGTCGGTCATGAGCGGCTTTCCATGGCTCGCCTATGTGGGGCGACTTTGGTGGGAATGCGGCATAGACCAACGTGGCAGAATTGAACAGGCAGGCCGATGTCGGCGGCCACAATCCAGTCGCCTTCCGCGAAAAGTTGGGCTAATCACGCCTACCGCCTGTTGCACCCTTCATGCCCGATTTGCTCGCCAATCCCTGGTTCTACGCGGCCGCGTTGCCCGCGGTCATCCTGGCCGGCCTGTCCAAGGGCGGCTTCGGAGGCGCCATGGGTTTCGTCGGCGTGCCGCTGATGTCTCTCGTCATGAGCCCGGTGCAGGCGGCCGCCATCATGCTGCCGATCCTGGTGCTCATGGACATCGTTTCCGTCTGGACGTGGCGCGGCGTCTACGATCGGGCCACCCTTGCCGTCATGCTTCCCGGCTCTCTGGTGGGGATCGGCATCGGCTGGTTCACGGCGGCGATGGTTACGGCCGACATGGTACGCTTCCTCGTCGGCGCGATCGCGGTGATCTTCGTCGGACGATGGCTCTTCCAGCTGGCGCGGCACGGCTCGACCCATGCCGCGAAACCGGATCGCGTGGCCGGCTCGTTCTGGGGCCTGATTGCCGGCTTCACGAGCTTCGTGGCGCATGTCGGCGGGCCGCCGTTCCAGATTTATGCCTTGCCCTTGAGGATGGACCCGAAGATCTTCACCGGAACGGCGACGGTCTTCTTCGCCATAACGAATGCGATCAAGCTCATTCCTTACTTCATGCTTGGGCAGTTCGACACGACGAACCTGACCGCATCTGCGGTCTTGATGCCGGCCGCTCCCATCGCCACGCTGGCCGGAGCCTGGCTGGTGCGGCGGATGCGGCCCGAAATCTTCTATCCGTTCACCTATTGCACCGTCGCCGTCATCGCCGTGAAGCTCATTTACGACGGTGTCCTCGATGTGCTCCATTGACGGCTTCACACGGCAGAGTTGGGCGAGGAGACATGACGAATTCCTATGAACAGGACCTCGAGCGTCGGCCGGCGAACTACCAGCCGCTGACACCCATCACCTTCCTGGAGCGGGCGGCAAGGACCTATCCCGACCACGCGGCGATCGTTCATGGCAGCGCGACGACGACCTACCTGGAGTTCTGGAGGAGGTCGCTGCAGCTCGCATCCGCTCTCGCCGCCCGGGGAATCGGCAAGGGCGACACGGTGACGGTGATGCTCTCCAACACGCCGGCCATGCTGGAGGCGCATTTCGGCGTGCCCATGACCAAGGCCGTGTTGCATTCGGTCAATACGCGCCTGGACGCCGCCGTGATCGCCTTCATGCTGGACCACGCCGAAACGAAGGTCCTCATCGTCGACCGCGAATTTTCGGCCGTGATGAAGGAAGCGCTGTCACTGGCGACGGTGAAGCCCTTCGTCATCGACTACGACGACCCGCAATATCCCGCGGACGCGCCCTATCCCAAGGGCGAAAGGATCGGATCGACGGAATACGAGGAGTTTCTCGCAGGCGGCGACGCGGATTTCGAATGGTTGATGCCGGACGATGAATGGGACGCGATTTCGCTGAACTATACGTCGGGTACGACGGGCAACCCGAAGGGCGTCGTCTATCATCATCGTGGCGCCACGCTGATGGCCTATGCAAATACGATCCATGCCGGCATGGACAAGCACGCAGTCTATCTGTGGACGCTTCCGATGTTCCACTGCAACGGCTGGTGCTTTCCCTGGACGCTGGCCTTGCAGGCCGGGACGCATGTCTGCCTTCGCTGGGTCCGGCCCAAGCCGATGTACGATGCCATCGCCGACCATGGCGTGACGCATCTCTGCGGCGCGCCCATCGTGATGTCCACGCTGATCAATTCGCGACCGGAGGACAAGCGGGAGTTCCCGCAGACGGTGATCTTCAACACGGCGGCGGCTCCCCCGCCGGGATCGGTGCTCGCAGGCATGGCTGACGCCGGTTTCGTGGTGACTCACCTCTACGGATTGACCGAGACATACGGCCCTGCCGTCGTCAACGAGTGGCATGACGAATGGGACGGCCTGGACAGGGAGGCCCGCACATCAAGGAAGGCGCGCCAGGGCGTTCGCTATGCGCCGCTCGAAGGCCTGGCCGTGCTGGACCCCGAGACGATGGAAGCGACGCCGGCCGACGGAGAGACTCTCGGCGAAGTGATGTTCCGCGGCAACATCGTCATGAAGGGATATCTGAAGAACAGGAAAGCCACCGATGAGGCCTTTGCGGGAGGATGGTTCCATTCCGGCGACCTCGGCGTCATGCATCCGGACGGCTACATTCAACTGAAGGACCGCTCCAAGGACATCATCATCTCCGGTGGCGAGAACATCTCGTCGATCGAGGTCGAGGATGTTCTATACAGGCACAAGGCGGTCGCCTCCTGTGGCGTCGTTGCCAGGGAAGACGAGAAATGGGGCGAGGTGCCGGTGGCCTATGTCGAGCTGAAGCCGGGCGCCACCGCGACCGAGGAGGAGATCATAGGTCACTGCCGGTCACATCTTGCGCGTTTCAAGGTGCCCAAGGCCGTCATCTTCGTCGAGATCCCCAAGACCTCGACCGGCAAGATACAGAAGTTCAAGCTCCGCGACCTGGCGAGAGCGGGCTGAGCCATGCGGTTGGTATCATTCCGGATGCGCATCGCGGCGCGCGATGACACGCTCCGGTTACGGCGATGCTACAGAACCTTGCGACAATTCGACCAACTCTCTGGAGGGGATCCATATGCAAGGCACGGCGCGTAACTTCTTCACGATGGCGGTGATCTATTCGTTGCTCGGCATGATGCTGGGCCTGTCGATGGCGATGTCGCACGACCATTCGCAGCTACCCACCCATGCCCACATCATGGTACTCGGATGGCTGATGTCGGCCGTCTTCGCGTTCTTCTACCATCTGGTGCCGGCAGCGCGTGCTTCCCGCCTCGCGATCGTCCACTTCTGGATCGCCGCGGCGAGCAGCATCGGCATGTTTGTCGGCCTGTTCGTCCTTTACGGCGGCAACCCTGCAATCGAGCCGGTTCTCGCCGTATCCGCACTGGCTTACTTTGCCTCGACACTGCTGTTCGCCTTCATCGCCTTGTCGGCTCTGTGGCGTGGACATTCGGCGCGTGCAGTCGGTGAGCCGGCAGCGGTCTGAAACAAATTTCTTCGAACTGAAGCCGTCGGGTTAACGGCTCATTAAGCTTTACGGGCGTTTACTGTGCGCATCCAGTGATCTGGATTCTTACCGAGTGGCTGGAGCCACTTCGTTTGACGCCTCCCTGTTAAACTCCTGAGAGCCGCCGTGTTGCGGCTCTTTTTTTTCGTGCCGTAGGCTCGCGCGGGAGGTGGCTTCACATTGATTCCGCGGCCCTCGTTAACCCTTTATTAAACATACGCTTGCTTCGGTTGGGATGGAGGAGCATTTTCCCGTGCGGGCGGCTGTCGGTATCCATATGCGGCGGCTTGGGCGCGGGTTTTGAAGAAGAAAAGTCATGAGTGAGCCGTCAACGGACAACAAGACGATAAAGCTCGCCGAGCGCCGCGTCTTCTCGCAGTCTTTCAAGCCGCTGTACGAAGAGGGAATGACCCTCGTCGAGCACGCCGCGGAATATCTGGACGGCGACGGTCGAGCGGAAGCGAAGCGGCTCTCCAGGCTGGCCTCCACGCTCTATGCGGCCGAATCGATGCGGCTCACGACGAGACTGATGCAGGTCGCGTCATGGCTCCTGCTTCAGCGGGCCGCCAATTCCGGTGAAATGAGCCGCGACCAGGTCGCCATCGAGAAAGCCAAGGTGAGGCTGGACACCGCATCGGCCCACGCGGATGCGGACGGCTGGACGGAATTGCCGGCGGCGTTCATCGATCTGGTCGATCGATCGCTGCGCCTGCAGTCCCTGGTGAAGCGGATGGACGACGAGATCTACGGCAAGAGTGCCTCGAGCGGCTCAACCGGAACGCGCAGCGCCAACCCCGTGTCGGACCAGATCACATTGCTGAACACGGCCTTCGCACGCGGCTGATCCGGCGTCGCCCGCTACGGGCGTTTCTGCTTTGTTCACATTTTCCTGACATTCCGATGGCGGAAAGGTAGATTTCCGGCATGACACAGGCGATTCGCATTATCGGCATCGATCCGGGGCTGCGCCGCACCGGCTGGGGTATCGTCGAAACCCTCGGCAACTCCCTGCGCTTCGTCGCCGCCGGCACGGTCAAGTCGGAGGACAAGGCTCCGCTCGCGACGAGGCTGCGTCAGCTGTATGACGGCCTGCAGGACGTGGTGCACAGCCAACAGCCGACGGAAGCGGCCGTGGAGCAGACATTCGTAAACAAGGATGCCGTCGCCACCATCAAGCTCGGCCAGGCCCGCGGCATCGCCATGCTCGTTCCGGCCCTCGCCGGGCTGGACGTCGCGGAATATGCGCCCAATGCGGTCAAGAAGGCGGTCGTCGGTGTGGGCCACGGCGAAAAGCAGCAGATCCACATGATGGTCAAGGTGCTGATGCCGAAGGCGGTGTTCGACAGCGAGCACGCCGCCGATGCTCTCGCCATCGCCATCTGCCATGCCCATCACATGCAGAGTCCGGCAGCCCGTCTGGCCAGGGCGGTGGCGTGAGGCACGCTCGATGATCGGGAAGCTGAAGGGGACTCTCGACGAGATCGGGGAAGATCACTGCACGATCGACGTGCATGGCGTCGGCTACGTCGCGCATTGTTCGGCCCGGACGCTGGCGCAGCTCCCGCCACCCGGCGAAGCTGTCACGCTCTTCATCGAGACCTACGTTCGGGAGGACATGATCCGGCTCTACGGATTCCAGTCCGCATTGGAACGCGAGTGGTTTCGGCTGCTGATGAACAATGTGCAGGGCGTCGGCGCGAAAGTCGCGCTGGCCGTCCTGTCGACGCTCTCCCCCCCTGATCTCGCCAACGCGATCGCGCTTCGCGACATCCCCACCGTCAGCCGCGCGCCGGGAGTCGGCAAGAAGGTCGCGGAGCGTATCGTGACCGAACTGAAGAACAAGGCGCCGGCCTTCGCGGGACCGGCTTCCGGCACCATCGGACTGAAGCAGGAGCTTGGCGAAGGCGTCGCTGCCGCGCCGGTGGCCGATGCCGTCTCGGCACTGGTCAACCTGGGATATTCGCGCGACATTGCCGCGAACGCCGTCGCGGCCGCGATGAAGTCGGCGGGCGACGGCGCCGATTCGTCGAAGCTGATCCGGCTCGGACTGAGGGAACTCGCACGTTGAGGGAGATTTTGGCGCGCACTTCGACAGTCAGGCTCGATCGAACCGAAAGCGGCCGGAGCTTCGATGGGGGCGTGGTCCAGGCTGGACGTGCCGTGGAGACGTCGTTGTGAGCTTGGCGCCCCGGCTCATCACGCCTGAAAAGCGCAGCGAAGATGCGGACCAGACGCTGCGGCCGCAGACGCTCGACGACTTCGTGGGACAGGCAGCGGCCCGTGCCAACCTGAAGGTGTTCGTGGAGGCGGCCAAGAACCGTGGCGAAGCGCTCGACCACGTTCTGTTCGTGGGACCGCCGGGCCTCGGCAAGACAACGCTCGCGCAGATCATGGCGCGCGAGATGGGCGTGAACTTCCGGTCGACTTCCGGCCCGGTGATCGCCAAGGCCGGCGATCTGGCGGCGCTCCTGACCAATCTGGAGGAACGCGACGTGCTGTTCATCGACGAGATCCATCGTCTCAGCCCGGCCGTCGAGGAAATCCTCTATCCGGCCATGGAGGACTATCAGCTCGACCTGATCATCGGCGAAGGCCCTGCGGCGCGGTCCGTGAAGATCGATCTCGCGAAATTCACGCTGGTCGCGGCGACCACGCGGCTCGGTCTCTTGACCAACCCGCTGCGCGACCGCTTCGGCATCCCCGTGCGCCTGAACTTCTATACGGTCGAGGAACTGGAGCAGATCGTCCGGCGCGGGGCGCGCATCCTCGGCCTGCCGCTCGGCAACGACGGCGCTATCGAGATCGCGAGACGCTCCCGCGGCACCCCCCGTATCGCGGGGCGGCTGCTGCGGCGGGTGCGCGACTTCGCGTCGGTGGCAGGTGTGGATCACGTGACGCGCAAGATCGCCGACGAGGCGCTGCTGAGGCTGGAGGTCGATGCTCTCGGCCTAGACCAGCTCGACCGGCGCTATCTTTCCATGATCGCGACCAATTTCGGAGGCGGTCCCGTCGGGATCGAAACCATCGCGGCCGGCCTTTCGGAACCTCGCGACGCCATAGAGGACATCATCGAGCCCTATCTCATCCAGCAGGGCTTCATACAACGCACGCCGCGCGGGCGGGTGCTGACCGCGAATGCGTGGCGTCACCTCGGGCTGGAGGCACCGAAAGACCTGGCGCAGCAGCAGATCAGCCTTTTCCAGGAAGAGGACTGAGGTGACCGAGGAAGAAGCGCTCACCGTCGGCCTCTCGGGGGAGCTGACGCCTTTCGGCCATCGCCTGCTGGCCCGGATCTACTATGCCGACACCGACTTCTCCGGCGTCGTCTACCATGCCCGGTACCTGGAGTTTCTCGAGCGCGGGCGCTCCGACTACCTCCGTCTGGCCGGCGTTCGGCATACCGAACTGCTCGATGGCCTGCGCGGCGAGCGTATAGTCTGGGTCGTGCGCCGTATGGAAATCGACTTCATGCGGCCAGCCCGGATGGACGACGTTCTGATCATCGAGACGCGGACCGAGAGGATATCAGGCGCCAGGATCTTCATGGCGCAGGAATTGAAACGGGGCGGCGAATGCCTCCTGAAGGCCAAGGTGGAGGCGGCGATCATCGGCCAGGACGGCAGGCCCCGACGCTTCCCCAGCGAGTGGATGGCCACGTTCCTGCCGGGCGCCTGAGGCGTACTGACGCAGGGCGCCAAACTTGCCCTAACCAATCCTTAACCATAACGGTCCATGAAGAACCTGTTTAGGATTCAAGGGAACTTCGCGCGCCTTCCTTTTACCAATTTTCGTCTTGAAAAGGCCCGAGACGGCGCTTTTGGGGGCGTTTCCGGAAGCATCGCGCGGACGGACAAACGGGAAGTTGCGCCAGGGCCAGCCGATAGCCACGCCCGGACATTCTAAGGACCACTCTATGGAAAATCTTCCTCTCGCCGAGCCGGGCGTTCAATTGTCCCTGTGGCATCTGTTCGCGCAGGCTGGATGGGTCGTCAAACTCGTCATGCTGGGGCTGATCGGCGCGTCTATCTGGACCTGGGCGATCGTCGTCGACAAGGTGATCGCCTATGCCCGCATGCGGAGCGCGCTCAACAGGTTCGAGCAGGTATTCTGGTCGGGACAGTCGCTGGAGGAACTTTACCGCACGCTGGCGGATCGAAAGACCACGGGGATGGGCGCCATCTTCGTGGCAGCGATGCGCGAATGGAAGAAGAGCTTCGAAAAGGGCGCCAAGTCGCCGCTCGGGCTCCAGACCCGCATCGACAAGGCCATGGACCTCGCCTTGACCCGCGAGATGGAGCGGCTCGAAGGCCGTCTCGGCTTCCTGGCGACGATCGGATCGGCGGCGCCGTTCATCGGGCTTTTCGGTACGGTGGTCGGCATCATGACATCGTTCCAGGCGATTGCCGGCTCCAAGCAGACGAGCCTCGCCGTCGTGGCCCCGGGCATCGCCGAGGCGCTGCTCGCCACGGCGATCGGGCTGCTCGCGGCCATCCCGGCCGTCATCGCCTACAACAAGCTGTCGTCGGATGCCGGCAAGATAGCCGTCAGGATGGAGGGGTTCGCCGACGAGTTCTCCGCCATACTATCGCGGCAAATCGATGAAAAAGTCGCGCAGAAGGCTTGAGGTCTGGCAATGGGGATGGCGGTAGGAAATTCGAGCGGGCGCGGGGGCCGCGGCCACAGGCGCCGCGGGCGTCATCATGCGCTGATGTCGGAGATCAACGTCACGCCCTTCGTCGACGTGATGCTGGTGCTTCTGATCATCTTCATGGTCGCCGCGCCGCTGCTCACCGTGGGCGTGCCGATCGACCTGCCGGAAACACGCGCGAGCGCCATGAACCCGGAAACCCAGCCGATCACCGTATCGGTCAACGAGAACGGCCAGATCTATCTGCAGGAGACCGAGATTCCCCTCGACGAGGTTGTCCCGAAACTCGCGGCCATCGCCACCACCGGCTATGAGGAGCGCATCTATGTGCGCGGCGACAAGACCACGAACTACGGCATCGTCATGCAGGTGATGGCCCGGATCCAGGCCGCGGGTTACACCCGGATCGGCCTCGTCACCTTGCAGGAACAGGAAGGCACCTGAGGAATGTCGGTGAAGGCAGCGGAGCCTGGACGAAGCGTCACGGATCGCCGATGAAGACCGGCTTGACGACATCGGTTGTCTTGCATGCGGCCGTGCTTGGCTTCGGACTGGTTTCGCTTTCCGCGCCGGAGCCGTTCGAGATGATCGATGTCGAGTCGCTGCCGGTCGATATCGTTCCCATCGAGGAACTCACGCAGATCCAGCAGGGCGACAAAAAGGCGCCCATGAACGAGAAGCCGACGCCCAAGGCGACGGAGAAGACCGAGACCGTCCCGGATGCGGAAAAGGTCGGCGAGAACAAGGTCGATACCGACAAAAAGGCGACGCCGGAGGTGACGCAGAAGCAGGTCGAGGCCGCGGCCATGCCGGAGGCCGCGCCTCAGCCGGAGCCACGCCCCGTCGAAGAACGCCCACCTGAGCCGGTTCCAGCCAAGCAGCCGGAAGCCGCTGCGGCGCCGGCAACCGAAGCGATGCCTGAACCGCAGCCCAAGCAGGACGTCGAGCCGGATCCCGTAGAGGAGGCCATCGCTGCCGCCGAGCCCGAGGCTGATCCCGAGGCGGTCGACCTTCCGACCGAGGCGCCCCGACCAGAGGCGCGGCCGAAGCCTCCGCAGGCGCAGACCGCCAAGGCGCCGGAGAAGAAGGAAACGCAGAAGCCGGTCAAGGAAGCCGCCAAGCCGAAGTCCGAAGAGAAGGAATTCGATGCCGACGAGGTGGCCGCCTTGCTCAACAAGGAGAAGGCGTCCGGCGGCGGAGCGAAACGTTCGACGCAGACCGCCTCCCTCGGAGGAGACAGGACGACCGGCGGCACCAAGCTGACACAGAGCGAGATGGACGCCCTGCGCGGCCAGGTGCAGCGCTGCTGGAACATTCCGGCAGGCGCCGCCGACGCGGAGAACCTGCGCGTTTCGGTGCAATTCAGGCTCGATCCGAGCGGTGCGCTCGAGGGCAGCCCTCAGATCATCAGCGGAGGCGGCAGCAGCGGGGTGGAACGCGCTGCCGCGGAAGCCGCGCGCCGCGCCGTGTCGCGTTGCGCTCCCTACACCCTTCCAGCCGACAAGTACGACGCCTGGGCTGACGTCATCGTCAATTTCGATCCGAGCGAGATGTTCTAGGGATCGTGACGTCCAGCCAGACGGACTTTAGCCAAAGAGGTCATGCCGCATGAGACTATTCTTCCGAGCGATGTTCGCGGCCGCTGCGCTGGCGGCCGGCATCACCGCCGCAACCCTGCCAGCGCGAGCGCTGGTCGAAATCGACGTCAACAAGGGCAACGTCGAGCCTTTGCCGATTGCCGTCACCGACTTCCTGTCCAGCAATGAGATCGGCGCCGAGATCACAAGCGTGATCGCTGCGGACCTCCAGCGGTCTGGCCTTTTCGCGCCGATCGACAAGGGCGCCTTCATCGAGAAGATATCGAATCCGGATGCCGCGCCTCGTTTCGAGGACTGGAAGGTCATCAATGCGCAGGCACTGGTCACAGGGCGCGTCACGCAGGAAAGCGACGGCCGCCTCCGCGCCGAGTTCCGGCTCTGGGATACCTTCGCCGGCGAGCAGCTCATCGGCGAGCAGTTTTTCGCGAACCGCGCCAATGCAAGGCGTGTCGCCCACATCATCGCCGATGCGATCTACGAGCGTCTTACCGGCGAAAAAGGCTATTTCGACACGCGCGTGGTATTCATCGACGAGTCCGGGCCAAAAAACCAGCGTGTTAAGCGGCTGGCGATCATGGACCAGGACGGCGCCAATGTCCGCTATCTGTCCGACGGCAAGTCGATCGCCCTGACGCCCCGCTTCTCTCCGACGCGCCAGGAAATCACCTACATGTCCTATGAGAGCGGTCAGCCGCGGGTCTACCTGCTGCAGATCGAGACCGGCCAGCGCGAACTTGTCGGCAATTTCCCCGGCATGACCTTCGCGCCGCGGTTTTCCCCGGACGGCCAGAAGGTGATCATGAGCCTCCTGCGGGAGGACGGCAACTCCAACATCTTCGCCATGGACCTGCGCAGCCGCACCACCACCAGGCTCACCAACTCCAATTCCATCGATACGTCGCCGTCCTACTCTCCCGACGGCAGCCGCGTCGTCTTCACATCCGACCGCGGCGGCCAGCCGCAAATCTATGTGATGGGAGCGGACGGATCGAGCCAGACCCGCATCTCCTTCGGCGGCGGCACCTATTCTACCCCCGTCTGGTCGCCACGCGGCGACCTGATCGCCTTCACCAAGCAGGCTGGCGGCGAATTCCAGATCGGCGTCATGCGGACCGATGGTTCCGGCGAGCGCATCCTTTCCACCGGCTTCCAGCAGGAAGGGCCTACCTGGGCTCCGAACGGCCGATATCTCATGTATTTCAAGGAAGGCGCCGGTTCCGGAGGTCCGCGGCTCTATTCGATCGATCTCACCGGTCGCAACGAGCAGCCTATCCCGACGCAGAACTTCGCGTCAGACCCGGCATGGTCGCCCCTGCTCGAGTAGGTTTTGAGGCCAAGCCAGGCATGGTCGTTCCGGCGCGACCTTGCTGCCGCCGCCGTGCTGCCGCATTTCCGCCAACCGAAGCAGACAGGTGTGTAACCAGGACGGCCGGCGCAATGGGGCGGACAGTCACGAAGCATTAACCATGTTCCTTGAATGATGGTTAACCGCAATGTGGTTACTGGTTGTTCAACGAAACCTATCGAATGCGAAGGAGAGGCCGGCATGCGCGGCATCGCAGCACTTACTCGTAATCCGATTGCCGTCGCGCTGGTCATGGCGCTTGCGGTGGCCGGCTGCGCCAACAAGAAGACGCCAAACACGGCGGCTGACCTCGGCCTCGGCGGCGGCGCGGCGACGCCGGGCTCGTCGCAGGACTTCACGGTGAATGTCGGCGATCGCATCTTCTTCGATACCGACAGTTCGGTGATCCGGGCCGATGCGCAGGGCATCCTGTCGCGCCAGGCGCAGTGGCTCAACCAGTATCGTCAGTATGCCATCGTCATCGAAGGCCATGCCGACGAACGCGGAACGCGCGAATACAACCTTGCCCTTGGCGCCCGCCGCGCCGCGGCCACCCGCGATTTCCTTGCAGCCCGTGGCGTGGCGGCAAGCCGCATGAAGACCATCTCATACGGCAAGGAGCGCCCGGTAGCCGTCTGCGACGACATTTCCTGCTGGTCGCAGAATCGCCGCGCCGTAACGACGCTGAGCGGCGCCGGAAGCTGAGGCCGATTGGCTACGCTGACAACGAAAGGCGGCTTCAGTGGCCGCCTTTTTCGTATGTCGGCCGCCATCAAACAAAATTTGGCCGAAGTCTCCGTCTTGCTCTAAAAGCCGAGATGCGCGGCTGCGCACAACGTTCATAGCAAGGCGGGAAGCCCATGTACTTTCGATCGATCCTGAGCGGTACGCTTGCAATTCTGATCTTCGGCGCGGTGGCTCACGCCGACGAGCGCGTCGGTCTCTTCAACGCTCTCAAGGCAGATCGCAGCGGCGAAGAGAGCCGATTCTCCGTGCCTTCGCTCGGCCTGCCCAAACTCTTTGGCAAGCAGGAAGACTCGGCAGGGAATCCACAGATGGCCCAGGCCGGTGATCCGCGCATCACGGCCCTCGAAGAGCAGGTGCGTTCGCTCTCCGGCACCATCGAGGAGCTGAACTTCCAGATCCTGCAGATGCAGGAGCAGCTCCGGAAGATGCAGGAGGACAACGAGTTCCGGTTCCAGGAGCTGGAACAGAAGAAGACGGATGCCGGCGCGCGCGACCAGGAAAGCGTCGTCGCGTCGGTGCCGGCGAAGCCCGCAGTGACCGACACCCAGCCTCCTCGGGCGTCGGCAGAGGACCTTTCTACAGCTCCGATGGAGCCGGTTGCCGGTCTGGCCGAAGGGTCGACCGGTCCCGCCGCCGCCGCACCGGACTCCGGCCTCGGAGAGCCGCCGGCCACTTTCGGTACGATCACTTTCGACGACAAGGGCAATGTCACCGGCGGCAGCGTCGCGGACCAGACGACGCAATCGGTGCCTCGCAGCGAGCCGCAGGCGCCGGTCGTCCAGGCGACGCCCAATCGTTCAGCATCGGAGATGCAGGTGGCTGCCCTGCCGTCCACCGACGATCCGGAAGAACTATACCGCAACTCGTACGAGTTCATCCTGTCGGGCGATTACGGTACCGCCGAGCAGGGTTTCCGCGACCACATCGATCGCTTTCCTGCAGATCAAAGGGCGGCGGATGCGCATTTCTGGCTGGGCGAAGCCTTGCTGGGACAGAAGAAATATCGCGATGCCGCCGAAATCTTCCTGGCGGCCAACAAGCAGTACCCTTCGGCCAAGAAGGCTCCCGACATGCTGCTCAAGCTCGGCATAGCGCTTGTCGGCCTCGACCAGCGTGACGTAGCCTGCGCCACCTTCGCGGAAGTGCGGAAGCGGTATCCCGATATGTCCGGGGCGCTGAAGGATCGCGTCAAGCAGGAACAGGCCCTCGCCTCTTGCTGACGCCGCAAGGCATCGATCGTCAGAGCCTCTTCCGCTCTCTGGAAATTGCATCGCGACCGTCCGTAATTGCCGCCGTATCGGGAGGCAGCGATTCGACCGCGCTGCTCCTTCTCCTTAAGGATCATCTCGCCAGCTTCGCTCCGGCTACCCGGCTCGTTGCCGTCACGGTAGACCATGCGATCAGGCCGGAAGCGGCGGCCGAGGCCGCAGCCGTCGCCCGTAGATGCGCTGAACTCGGCATCGCGCACAGGATCGTGACATGGTACGGCGACAAGCCTGCCACCGGCGTGCTCGCCGCTGCCCGCGAAGCGCGCCACATGCTGCTCGCCCAGGCAGCGGTCGCCGAAAGCACCGATCTTGTCCTCACCGGACATACCGCCGACGACCAGGCGGAGACGGTCATGATGCGCCTCGCACGCGAAAGGGGCCGGGGGCTGGCGGGTGTCGCTACGGCGACACTGTTCGAAGGACGGGTGTGGTTCGCGAGACCGCTGCTCGCCTGCCGGCGCAAGGCGCTACGCGACTACCTTCAAGGGCGCGGCGTCGACTGGATCGATGATCCAACCAATGTAGATGACCACTACGAGCGGCCCCGCGTGCGCAAGGGCCTCGAGACCGGCGACGTGGAAGAGGCTTTGCAGATAGCTTCGGATGCTGCCCGGGCACGCGTGACGCTCGGCGAGGCGGCTGCGCTGCTCATCGACAATCATGCACACCGGGTAGCGGACGGGATTCTATGCGTCGAGCCGGCTTTCTTCCAGACCGGGCGCCGCGATGCCGCGATCTATGGTCTTCGCATCCTGCTGGCCGTCGCCGGCGGGACGGAGCATCTACCCGACTTAAATCGCGTGACCGCGCTCCACGACAAATTGCTTGCGGGGGGATCGATGCGATCCGTTCTGTCTCGGACGCTGATCGATCACCGCAAGGATGCTCTCTTCCTGCTTCGCGAAGGCCGGGGTTTGCCGCAACCGCCCGCTCTGGCGGAAGGCAGCGTCTGGGATGGACGCTACCGTCTGGCTAGGTCCGCCATACCACGTTCCGACAACCCGAACGGCAATCCCTCGAACATGCTTCAAGCACCCAAAAGCCTGGTGCGCCTCGCGGCTTCGACTCTGCTTTCCCTGCCGGAAGACTGGCGTGCCGTTCCGACGATCGGGCCGTGGACCCGTTACCTGCCTTCCTTCGACATTGCCCCTGCGCGTGCGGCCGCCCGGCTGGTCGGAGCCGCCGAAATACCGGACCCGCCATTTCGCCGACACATTGCGCATGATGCTTAACCGAAACAGGCGGTCGCGCTTGGCATTGTAACCCGTGGTCCCTATGTTAGGACCACTTGATAGCACTCTGACCAGCGTCGGCATGCGGCGCGACTGGACCGTTGATGAATCCGAATTACCGCAACCTCGCGCTCTGGGCGATCATCGCCGTTCTTCTGATCGCGCTGTTCAATCTCTTCCAGTCTCCGCAGCAGCGCGGGGCGTCGCGGGAGATCGCCTATTCGGAGTTCCTGACTGACCTCGACGCGGGCCGGGTCAAGTCGGTGACCATCTCCGGAGACCGCATCAGCGGCACCTACACGGACAACTCCGCAGGGTTCCAGACCTATTCTCCCGGCGACTCGACCCTGGTGACGAGGCTCGAGGACAAGAACGTCAACATCACCGCCCGTCCCGAGACGGACGGCTCGGGCGGAATCGTCTCGGTCCTGCTCGGCTGGCTGCCGATGATCCTCATTCTCGGCGTCTGGATCTTCTTCATGCGCCAGATGCAGTCGGGCTCCGGCCGCGCGATGGGATTCGGCAAGTCGAAGGCGAAGCTGCTGACCGAGGCACATGGCCGCGTGACCTTCCAGGACGTCGCCGGCGTGGACGAGGCCAAGGAAGATCTCGAAGAGATCGTCGAGTTCCTGCGTGATCCGCAGAAGTTTCAGCGGCTCGGCGGCAAGATCCCGCGCGGCGTGCTGCTGGTCGGCCCTCCCGGCACCGGCAAGACGCTGCTCGCCCGCTCGGTGGCCGGCGAAGCCAATGTCCCGTTCTTCACCATTTCGGGTTCCGACTTCGTCGAAATGTTCGTCGGCGTTGGTGCTTCCCGCGTGCGTGACATGTTCGAGCAGGCGAAGAAGAACGCCCCCTGCATCATCTTCATCGACGAGATCGACGCCGTCGGCCGCCATCGCGGCGCCGGACTGGGCGGTGGCAACGACGAGCGCGAGCAGACGTTGAACCAGCTCCTGGTCGAAATGGACGGCTTCGAGGCCAATGAAGGCGTCATCCTGATCGCCGCGACCAACCGTCCCGACGTTCTCGACCCGGCCCTGCTGCGCCCGGGCCGCTTCGACCGCCAGGTCGTCGTGCCGAACCCTGACATCAGCGGCCGCGAGAAGATCCTCAAGGTACATGTGCGCAACGTGCCCCTGGCGCCGAACGTCGACCTCAAGGTTCTCGCCCGCGGCACCCCCGGTTTCTCCGGTGCCGACCTGATGAACCTCGTCAACGAGGCGGCGCTCATGGCCGCCCGGCGCAACAAGCGCCTCGTCACCATGCAGGAGTTCGAGGACGCCAAGGACAAGGTGATGATGGGCGCCGAGCGCCGCTCCACCGCCATGACGCAGGCGGAGAAGGAACTGACCGCCTATCACGAGGCCGGTCACGCCATCCTCGCGCTCAACGTTCCGGCCGCCGACCCGCTGCACAAGGCGACCATCATCCCGCGCGGCCGCGCCCTCGGCATGGTGATGCAGCTCCCCGAAGGCGACCGCTATTCGATGAGCTACAAATACATGATCTCGCGCCTCGCGATCATGATGGGCGGACGCGTTGCCGAAGAACTGAAGTTCGGCAAGGAGAACATCACCTCTGGCGCTTCGTCGGACATCGACCAGGCCACCAAGCTCGCGCGGGCGATGGTCACCCGATGGGGTTTCTCCGACAAGCTCGGCCATGTCGCCTACGGGGAGAACCAGGAAGAGGTCTTCCTCGGCCATTCGGTGGCCCGCACGCAGAACGTCTCCGAAGAGACGGCGCAGCTGATCGACGCAGAGGTGCGGCGCCTGATAGACGAGGCCTACACGACTGCGACAAGGATCCTGACCGATCACAACAAGGAATGGATCGCGCTGGCGGAAGGCCTGCTGGAGTACGAGACCCTGTCCGGCGACGAGATCAAGCAGCTGCTCGCCGGCCAGAAGCCGTCTCGCGATCTCGGCGACGATACGCCGACCAGCCGCGGCTCCGCCGTACCGAAGGCAGGACCCGGCGGGCGCCGCAGGAAAAGCGGCGGCGAGGAGCCGGAAGGCGGCATGGAGCCCCAGCCTCAGGGCTGACGCACAGCCGAAAGCATCGAACGGAAGTGAGCGCCGCGAGAGATCGCGGCGTTTTTTTCGTCGGTATCAGTCGGCGGCGGTTGGGCAAAAGAAAACCCGGCTTGAAGCCGGGCTCTTCATACCAAGACTGCTGAAAGGCTCAGCTTTCCTTCGGCGTCAGGACCTGGCGACCGCGATACATGCCGGTCTTCAGATCGATGTGATGCGGACGGCGCATCTCGCCGGAATTCTTGTCTTCGATGTAGGTCGGGGCCTTCAAAGCGTCGGCAGAGCGGCGCATGCCACGCTTGGACGGCGAAGTTTTTCTTTTTGGCACAGCCATGGAAGTGCTCCACAAAATCCGTAAAAGCCTCAGCGACCCCGCGAAAGGGCCACGCTAAAGGCCGATAGCTTGAGAAAGTCGCGTGTCCATACACGCAGAAGGTCGTTTTGACCAGTCCCTGGCAAGACTTTTTGCCGAAGTCCAATCACCATCACCAAGCCGGACAGACGCTCGCGAAGATCGAGCCTAATCGAGACAGGCTACATAAGCCCCTGCACGTGCCGCCCGCTGCTCGATGATGCTTGCAAGGCGTCTCAGGCCCGGCCCAGGCTTGGCAGGATTACGCGTGATCGGATTGGGCAGTGCCACGGTCAGCAGCGCCGCCTGCCGTCGTGTGAGATTCTTGGCCGATCGGCCGAAATGATGCTGAGCGGCAGCCTCTATGCCGTAGATGTTCGGCCCCCACTCGGCGATGTTGAGATAGATTTCCATGATGCGCCGCTTGGGCGTGACGAAGTCGTAGTAGATCGCAAGCGGCATTTCGATGACCTTGCGAAGCAGGTCCAGCGGGCGCGACCAGAGATACAAGTTCTTCACAGTCTGCATCGTGATCGTCGATGCGCCACGCGGCTTTTCTCCGGCAATCGCATCGTCAATCACCACCTTCAACTCTGCCAGGTCAACCCCATGATGGGAACAGAACTGGCCATCCTCCGACATGATCACCGAGTGTGCCAGCACGGGGGCGATGTCTTCCAGTGGCACCCACTGACGATCGTAACCTTGGACGGTCACGAGATCCTTCAGCATCAACGTCGAAACAGGATGAACGAAGGGAAGCAGGTAGAGGATGCTCAGGACGGCCGGGGAAAGCACGATGATGAGCGCGACCTTTAGCAATTTGGCTGTCAGGGCCTTGAACCTCGTGCCTGATCTGGTGGCTGGCGGAGTATCTGTCGGTGCAGCGTTGCCCCGACCCTCCACATCCGGTTGTGCGTCTGTCACATTCCCCATCCTGTCCGCAACCTTGGCATAGCGAGGCTGGCTCGTACAGGCAACAACACCGCAGCAGCGCCGGGCGCGAGGCGGCTTGACGGAATCCGCCTTTGCCGTAAACCGTCGCCTCATGCAGTCTTCAGATGCTTTCGAAATCCTGCTGGACAGGCGCGCTCGCAGGGTGGAGCAGATCCTCCAAGGGCTGCTTACCGATCACATCGAACTCGGCGAAATCGCGCGTCCAGCCAGGCTGCTCGATGCCATGCGGCACGGCGTCCTGAACGGCGGCAAGCGACTGCGCCCTTTCCTCGTTGTGGAAAGCGCTCTGCTGTTCGGCTGTGACGAGGACGCAGTCCTCCGCGTCGCGGCAGCGCTCGAATGCGTGCACTGCTATTCGCTGATCCACGACGACCTCCCGTCGATGGATAATGACGACATGCGCCGCGGCCAGCCGACGGTGCACAAGAAGTTCGACGAGGCGACGGCCATTCTGGCCGGCGACGGTCTGCTGACGCTGGCTTTTGACGTTATAGCCGATGGCGCCACCCGGTTGCCCCCTGACCGCCGTCTGGCGCTGGTGCTGGCGCTGACGCGCGCCGCCGGGATAGGAGGGATGGTCGGAGGCCAGATCCTGGACCTTCAGGCCGAGCGATCCGTGCCGGACGAAGCCGGCATCATAACGCTGCAGGCCATGAAGACCGGTTCGTTGATTCGTTTCGCCTGCGAGGCGGGCGCGATAGCCGCCGGCGCTTCTGCCGCGGACCAGGAGCGAATGGCAGCCTTCGGCGCCGCGATCGGCCTCGCTTTCCAACTGGCCGACGATCTCCTCGATCTCACCGCCGACAGCCACGTCATGGGAAAGGCCACGGGCAAGGACATCGCTGCGGGAAAGGCGACACTCGCCAGGTTGCACGGCGTAGACTGGGCTCGGACTCAGCTTGCCGGCCTGGTCGACCAGGCGCACGAGTTGCTGCAGCCATATGGCGAGAAAGCAGATGTCCTGCGGGCGGCAGCGAGTTTTGTCGCGAACCGTCGCAACTAGACTGCTTCATCCTGCCCTCGAAGAAGGCGCAAGTTGCTTCAACCGCGGTCAGCGGTTGCGCAACACGACGCAGGCGCCGCCCGCCTGGCGCAGTCCGCTGCAAATCCTGTCGGCTTCCTGGCGCGTCTCCGCCCCGATGCGCACTGCGTAGATTCCTCGAGGGATTCGTGCCGAGCGCGCGCGGCTGACAACGGGCTCACGTCCTTCCAGCAATGCCGGGAAGCGGGATTTCACCCTCTGCCACTGACGGATGGCGGCTGCGCGGCGGATGTTGCCGGCCACCTGGATTCCCCATGGCTTGACGTGAATCGTAGCCATGGCCACGGTCTCGCTCATCGTGATGGGAAGCGTTCGGCAGGCCTCGCCGAATTCGATCTTGGGATGAAGCGGCGGGACCTTGCCTGCGTATGACCTGTCGGCGAAGACATCGGCTGGCTCGCCCATGATATCCAGAACATAGTTCTCGGTCTCCAGAGGTAGGAACCCTCCCGAAGCAAGCCAGCGCGATACGCGTCCTTCACCGGCGTTGTAAGCCGCGGCGGCGAGGCCCAGATTGCCCAAACCCTTCTGGAGCTCCCCGAGGTACTTCGCCGAGGCCGGGAGTGCCTTTTCGATGTCGAAGCTGTCGTCGAGGCCTCGCATGGAGGCGGTGCCGGGCATGAATTGCGCGATACCCTCCGCGCCGACCGGACTGACCGCATTCGGGTCGAACCGACTTTCCTTGAAGATCAGCCTGGCGAAAAAATCGCGTGGTATGCCGTTTTTATCGGCCTCCCGCTCGATCAGGGTGCAGATACGTCCGATCGTGACCGGCAGGCTCCGTCCCGGCGGGTCAGCCGCCAGTGGCGAGGCAGCCATCAATGCGGTGACGGCCAAGCAAAGCAGGGTCGATGCAGCCCTGCCGACGATCATCTACTCAGCCGCGGCTCGTCCGCCGCCATATTTCTGCTCGATGTAGTCGGCGACCATTTTCTGGAAGTCCTTCGCAATGTCGGGACCGCGCAAGGTCGCGGCCTTGCGGCCGTCGATGAAGACCGGCGCAGTCGGGGTTTCACCGGTCCCAGGCAGCGATATGCCGATGTCTGCGTGCTTCGATTCGCCGGGACCATTCACGATGCAGCCCATGACCGCGACCTTCAATTCCTCGACGCCGGGATATCGCTCACGCCAGAGCGGCATGTTGCGACGGATGTCCTCCTGAATATCCTGCGCAAGTTCCTGAAAGACCGTCGAAGTGGTGCGACCACAACCCGGGCAAGCCGCGACGATGGGCACGAATTGTCGGAAGCCCATCGTCTGCAACAGTTCCTGCGAGACCTGAACCTCGCGGGTCCGGTCGCCGCCGGGCTCGGGGGTGAGCGAGATCCGGATCGTGTCGCCTATGCCCTGCTGCAGAAGGATTCCCATGGCAGCGGAGGAGGCGACGATGCCCTTCGTGCCCATGCCTGCCTCGGTCAATCCCAGATGCAGCGCGTGGTCCGACCGGGTGGCGAGCTGGGTATAAACTGCGATCAGGTCCTGCACGCCGCTGACCTTGGCGGACAGGATGATCTTGTCGCGCGACAGACCGATCTGCTCCGCAAGTTCTGCCGACAGCAGCGCCGACTGACAAATGGCTTCGTACATGACCTGAAGCGCACTGAGCGGGGAGCCCTTCTTCTGGTTCTCGTCCATGAGCCGCGTCAGCAACTCCTGATCGAGCGATCCCCAATTCACGCCGATGCGCACCGGCTTGTCGTAGCGGATTGCCATCTCGACGATATCGGCGAACTGGCGGTCCTTCTTCTCCTTGAATCCGACGTTTCCGGGGTTGATGCGATACTTGGCGAGAGCTTCGGCGCAGGCGGGATGATCTGCCAGCAGCTTGTGGCCAATGTAGTGAAAGTCCCCTACCAGCGGCACGCGCAAGCCCAAGCGATCGAGACGTTCCCGTATCCGCGGCACGGCGGCGGCGGACTCGTCGCGATCCACGGTGATACGCACGATTTCCGACCCCGCCCGTGCCAGCGCAGCAACCTGGGCGACGGTCTTGTCGATGTCTGCCGTGTCCGTATTGGTCATCGACTGGACGACCACGGGCGCGCCACCGCCGACGAGGACACCGCCAACGTCCACACCAACGGAGCGCCTGCGCGGAAAGGGCGAAGAGAAATATCCGGTCATACCGGCCTCGCTATAGCTTCGCGCATGAGGTGGAGGAGCACGCGGCCGATGTCAATCCCGGGTTCGCAGCCAACGTTCGAGGACGGCTGCCGATGACGGTTTTGTGCGCTGGCACAAAAAATGGCCCGCTTGAAGCGGGCCATTTTCCGAGAAGTCTTATCGTTACTGAGCCGGGGCAGGCTCAGCGGGCGCGGGCTCTGCGGGCGCGGGCTCTGCCGGCGCGGGAGCCACTGCATCGGGCGCCGGATCGACAGGGTCAGCAGGGGCTGCTGGTGCCGTGGCGTCGGGCGCAGGCGTTTCAGGCGCGGCAGGGGCAGGCGCGACCGCTTCAGGTTCCGGTGCCGCAGGTGCAGATGCGTCTGGAGCCGGAGCGGCTGGTTCAGTCGTGGTCACGGCAGGTTCATCTGCGACTGGCGCGACGTCGTCGGATCCTGGCGCGAAGACGAAATATGCAATGATCGCAAGCACGAGAACGATCGCGGCGATCATCACGCTGCTGGAGCCGCTGCGATTTTCGACGCGATTGACAACGCGGGGGTCGGACGTATTTGCGGGGTTGCGAGCATCGGCGAAGGGATCGGCTCCCGCCGGCGGCGCTGGATTCGATGGATCGTGTGGGCGCGGATCCGGTACGCGGGCTGGGTTGGCCATGACAAATCCTCCGTCTGGTTGGACGGCAGCACAACGCCGCAATGTCGATTAAGTTTCACAGCAATGTGAGCTGTATCTAAAAAGACCTGCTTTCGTGCATCGGATTCAAGGCATGCCTTGCGTCGAAACGGGAGTTTTCCCGGGCGGGAGTATCTAGCCGCCCGTATATCGGCGAAGGTATCTCGAGCCGAGACCGGTAAGAATCTCGTAGCCGATCGTGCCTGATAGGCCCGCTATATCGTCGACCGTCTGGCCGTCGCTGATGACCTCCACAAATTCGCCGATGCGCAGTTCGCCCGCCGACAGGGAGCTCCCGTCGAGCACGATGCTGTCCATCGACACACGTCCGATGAACGGCAGGCGCTTGCCGGCGTAGAAAGCTGCTCCGGCTGCGCGCCTCGGCCATCCGTCGGCATAGCCCAGTGCAATGGTGACCGTCCGGATCGGGACATTCGTCCTGTATGTGTGGCCATAGCCGATCCCGACGCCGACGCCCAAGTCACGCGTTTGGATGACCCGGGCAGATAGCCTGACCACTTCACGCATCGGGTTGGTCACGTGCGGAGTGGGATTGACTCCGAAAAGCGCCGCTCCGGGTCGGACCATGTCGAAATGAAAGTCGTCGCCCAGAAACACGCCAGATGAATTGGCCAGGGATGCCGGAGCCTTCGGCAGCTTGCGTCGCAGCGATTCGAATGCCAGGCGTTGCAGCTCGTTTGTCGGGCTTCCCGTTTCTTCGGCACAGGCGAGATGGCTCATGACGAGTGTCAGGTCCAGCCCGTCGAAATCGGCGGGCGAGAGGCGTTCCACCTCCTCGGCCGGCATGCCCAGACGCGACATTCCCGTGTCGACATGCACGCTGACCGGCAGCCTCCTCCCGAGCCGGCGCGCCGCGGCCTTCCAGGCAGCAAGCTGGGCCTGGCTGTTCGCCACGGCGGTCAGCCCGGCTTCCGCGCATATTTGCTCCGTTCCAGGATGAAGACCGTTCAAGACATGGATTGCCGGACCGTAACCTACCGCCTGGCGCAGCGAGACGCCCTCGGTTCCATGCGCGACGAAGAAGGTGCGACAGCCTTCCTTCAAGAGGGCGGACGCGATTTCGACCGCGCCAAGCCCGTAAGCGTCGGCTTTAACCACGGCCGAACATTCTGCGCTGCGGACCCGGGCTCGCAGCCCGCGGTAGTTCTCGCGGACCGCTCCAAGGTCAATCGTCAGGACAGCACTCGCCTGATCGATATCCGATGCGCGATCGATGGAAGCCGGCTTGTTCATATGCAAGGACCGATGTCGTCGCGGCATCACTAAGGGCGGAACCCACAGGCCGCAACAGATGAAATTATCGCGGATCGTCGGCCGTCCGTCGGATGAACCCGCCGATCACCTCCACGAGCCCTGGCGATAGCGGCAAATCCGGATCCGAATAGGTCCGGAGGTTCTCACTGAGCTCTGCCGGGGCGTCGACCAGGACGTGGTTTAGGGCCTCGAACCAAACCCCTTCGACATCCGGCCTGGCAGCGACAAGTCTCTCGAAATCCGCCCTGCCGACTTGGAGGTCCCGCCCTCCGCCTATCACCAGAGCGGGAACCGGCAATCTCGCAAGGTCCTCGGCCGGTCGAATGGCGAACAGCGAGCGCAAGAACGGCTGCACGGTTGGACGAAAGATCGGAAACAGAGGCGGCGGCACGTCTTCCACCGCTTTTCCGGCTTCGATGGCGGCCGCGATGGCCAAAGCCTGCTCGCGGAGGGGCTCATCGAGCGCCTGCAATTGCCAGCGCAACGTGTCGGCAGGCGCAAGGCCGGGCGTTGCCAGAAGCACCAGCCCCGCGACATCCGGCCTCATGCGGGCCACCGCAAGCGCTATCAAGCCGCCTTCGCTGTGTCCGAGCAGAATCATAGCGTTGCCGCGGTATCGTGATCGCAGCCAGTCGAGCACCGCCGCGCCGTCCTCGGCATAGGTCGCTATCGTCAGATCTTCCTCGCGCCCGGCGGAGGGGCTTCCCACTATGCCGCGCTTGTCGAAGCGCAAGCTGCCGATGCCCAGCGCGGCGAGGCCTTTCGCAACCTTGGCAAGGTAGGAGGCAGAGACGCCAAGTGGACTGTTGCCGTCACGGTTCGTCGGCCCGGAGCCCGAGAAGATCAATACGACCGGCGCGTCGGCACGAGCCACTGGAGCAATCAGCGTCGCGGGAAATCCTGCCGGATCAACCTGCTGCTCACCCGCGAAGCCTGCTGCGGAAGCCAACGTCAAGGCAAACGCCGCGAGCAGCGCCTGGACCCGGCCCACTCAGCCGGCCAGATGCCGAAAGTTCGCGACGACCTGATCATAGACCTTCTTCTTGAACGGGACGACGAGCCCAGACAGCTCGTCCATCCTGCGCCAGTCCCAGCGGTCGAACTCGGCCTTGTGGCCACCCGGCGGAGGGTTGACCCTGATTTCGCGACCGTCCCCCATGAAGCGGAAGGCGAACCATTTCTGCGTCTGGCCGCGATACTTTCCTTTCCAGACCGTCCCGACGAGATGGCTAGGCAGGTCATAGTTGATCCAGTCGCGCGCTTCCTCGATCAACTCTATGCTTTCTATCCCGGTCTCTTCGTAGAGCTCGCGCCGCGCCGCCGTTAGGGGGTCCTCTCCCTCGTCTATCCCCCCTTGAGGCATCTGCCAAAGCTGCGCCGACCCCGCCATCTCACCATCGGGTTCTGCTATCCGGTGCCCAACCCATACGAGGTTTTCGCTGTTCAGAACCAGCATCCCGACACACGGACGATAGGGCAACGAATCTGGATCGACCTGTTTTTTCGCCATGGTCAGCCTTTCTCGGGATCGATGGCAACGGCAGAGACCGGGACGATCTCGATACCCCGCTTCTTGGCTTCCGCAACCCACGATGTGACCGCGTCCACGGTCACATCGAAGGCCGAGCCGGTGCCGACCGCATGCCCCTTGGCGCGCGCAGTCGCCTCGAGTTGATCGAGTTTCTTCAGGATAGCGTCCCTTTCCCGGTCTGCATCGATCAGCGCATCGCTCGCGGCAAAGGGAACATGGTCACGCAGTGCCAGGTCCCCGGCGACGCTCTCCGCCGTCGACCCGTCGTCGAGGTATAGCAGCCCACGGCTGCCGAGTTCGGCCATCAGGGGCTCCATGGCCTTTGCATCCGAGACGAAGCGGGCGCCCATGTAATTCATGATGCCGGTGTAGTTGGTCGTGCGTGCAAGCGTCTGGCGCAGGCGGGCGACATTTTCCTCGGCGGTGGCATCCGTCGTCAGCGTGTTGCGTCCGGGATTTACGGTCGGGAAGTCATATGGCTCGAGGGGCGTCTGCATCAGGATCTCGTGCCCCTTCCGGCGAGCCTCCTGCATCCAGCGGCCGATCGAGTTGCCTTGGCTCGCGAAGGCCAGCGTGACTTCGCCCGGCAGCTTCTCGATGGCCGATTGCGTGCCAGTCTGGGAGACCGCCAGACCGCCTATGACGATTGCCACCTTCGCTCCGCGCGTCCCCGACCAGGGCCGCGCATAGACGTCGACCGGCCTGCGCCCGTCGGCACTGCGTATAGGGAGCGGCCCGTCAGGACTTTCCTCGATCAGGGCACGATCGGGAAGATGCGCCACACTAAGATTTTGGCTTACGTCCTTGGCATTGGCGGCATTCAAACGAATGATTTGAGGTCCGCCTGCCTGTGATTGAGACGAAACAGCGGGCTGCTCCCCTATCGTTTCAACGGACGGAGTAAGAGATATTTCCGGATTCCGGAACGGCCTCTCGCGTAGCGCAATGGCGGTCGAGGCCGTAACCAAAGCGATGGCGCCAAGGCCCAGGACAAAGGTCTGCGCGGACGGCAGCTTTCTGCCGATGCCGGATGGCTTGGCCGCATTCCTGCCGAGCGGCCTTTCGATATCTGTGCTTAAGTCCTTCAAGCAATCGACCGTGTCGGGGCAATCCCGGAATCAAACTGCCGGAACCTCTCGGCCCCGGCAGCGCTGCGTTCAAGTGACTTCTTCACGCCTCCAGGCGAGACCTCACTGGTTGTTCATCACCGCCTTGTCGGGGTTCGGCGGGAAGGCCGGATCGGTCTTCACGCCGCGCAGAAGGTCGAGCGCGTAGTTGAGCTGGACGTCGTCCTTGGGTTCCGGCGGCACGTAGGCAGCGGAGCCCGAACCTTCGTCGCTCTCCTCCACACCCTTGATATGCCCCCTGAGGTCCGATTCGCCACGGGAGACGTCCTGTCCCTGCAAATCCTCGGGGAGCGGCTGCTCGACCTTGATATCGGGCGAGATCCCCTTGCCCTGGATCGACTTGCCGGCGGGCGTGTAATAGAGCGCCGTCGTCAGCCGCAGGGCGCCGTTCTCCGACAGCGGGATGATCGTCTGCACCGATCCCTTGCCGAACGACGTCGTGCCGACCACGGTCGCGCGGCGGTGATCCTGCAGGGCACCCGCGACGATTTCGGAAGCGCTGGCGGAGCCGCCGTTGACGAGCACGACCAGCGGCTTGCCGTCGATATCGTCGCCGGCCCTGGCATCGAAACGAGAAACGTCCTTCGGATCACGGCCGCGGGTCGAGACGATCTCGCCCCGGTCGAGGAAGGTGTCGGACACGCTGACCGCCTGGTCGAGAAGTCCGCCCGGATTCAGGCGCAGGTCGAGGACGTAACCCTTGAGCTTGTCCTGCGGAACCTGTTCCTTGATCTTGTTGATCGCTTCGGACAGGTCGTCGTAGGTCTTTTCCGTGAACGAGGTGATCTTCATGTATCCGACGTCATTCTCGACGCGATACTTGACGGCCTTCACCTTGATGATGTCTCGCACCACCGTGATTTCTATGGGCTTGTCGGCGCCCTCACGCAGGATGGTGAGCTTGATCGGCGTGTTGACGAGACCGCGCATCTTTTCGACCGCGTCGTTGAGCGTCAGGCCGCGTACTTCCTCGCCGTCGATTTCCGAGATGTAGTCGCCAGCGCGCACGCCGGCCTTCGCCGCCGGCGTGTCGTCGATCGGCGTGATGACCTTGACGAGTTCGTTTTCCATCGTCACTTCGATGCCGAGCCCGCCGAACTCTCCCTTGGTCTGAACCCGCATGTCCTTCGCGGCTTCCGCGTTCATGTAGGAGGAATGCGGATCGAGCGACGTGAGCATGCCGTTTATGGCGTTTTCTACGAGCGACTTCTCATCGGGGGGCGTCACATACTGAGCCCGCACCCGCTCGAAGATATCGCCAAACACCGCAAGCTGCTTGTAGGTCTCGGAGCCGGCCGCGTTGGCGGTCGAACTTGGCGCTCCGTAGACGAGGCTCATGGCCGAGGCACCCATCAACGCGCCGGCGAACAGAAGCGACAATTTACGTACCATTTCCTGTCCTTCCAGGCTGCCGGTCAGCCCACCAGGGCGCCGGGTTCACGGGTTTCCCATCTTTGCGGAACTCCACGTATAGTTCCGCCTCGCTATTTCCAAGGGTCTCGACCGAAGCGCTCGCGACCCGAGCATCACCCATCCCGCCGATCGGCTCGCCGGCAAGCACGGCCTGGCCCGACACGACGTTGATTCTTTTCATCCCGGCCACGACGATATGATAGCCATCGCCGGCGTTCAGGATCAAGAGTTGTCCATAAGAACGGAATGGCCCCGCATAAAGAACGCTCCCGTCAGACGGTGCCGTCACGATTGCTCCGGATTGTGTCGCAACCATGTCGCCCTGCATCACGCCGCCGTTACCGTCGTCGCCACCGAAACGGCGCACGAATTTGCCTGCCACCGGCAAGGCCAACTTGCCGCGCAGTGACTGGAAGGGCGCCGATGGAACGAGTCGGTTCGCTTCGGGGATCGGCAACGCCGCCAGGTTCTCGTTGCGCTGCCTCCGCTCGGCTTCAGCCACTCTTGCGCGCTCCGCCTCGGCAGCCTGTGTCTCCAGGTCGGCGATCAGATCCTTGAGGCTGCCGGCCTTGCGGGCCAGTTCCTCAGCGCGTTCCTGCTCGGCGCCGAGCGCAATTTCGCGTTCGGCCTGCAGTCGCTGCTTTTCAAGGTCGAGCAGTTCCAGGCGCTTCTTTTCCGCCAACTGCTCCGAATAGGCGGCGTCGAGGCGGCCGCGCTCGTCCTCGATCGAGGCTGCGATACGCGACAATTCGGTGAGGTCGGCGACCAGCGCGTCCGTCTCGGCGCGAAGCCCGGGGACCACCGCACCCAGCATGATCGCGCTGCGGACGGAAGCCAAGGCATCCTCCGGCGTTACGAGGATCGCTGGTGGCGGCTTGAGCCCCATCCGCTGGAGTGCGCCGAGCACCTCCGCCAAGATCTGTCTTCGACCGGCGAGCGAGCTTTTGATGCCGTTTTCCTGAGCCTTCAGCATCGAAAGACGGTCGGCAATGTCCTCGATGTCCTGGCTGAGCTTTCGCTCCGTCTTTGCGGATTGGATCAGCGCGGCTGTTATAGACGCACCGTCCTTCTTCATCTCCGCGATTTCTGCTGCAAGTGAAGCACTGCGGTCCTGCGAAAGAGTGATCTCCTGCATGACACGGTCGTACTCGGCGCGCTGTTCGTTGATCTCATTCCATTCGGGGCCGGAAGGCTGCTGCGCTCGGACGGACGTCGCGAACAAGCACGCGGCGAGCACCACCGCTGCGACTTGGAAGCCTTTTGCAATCTTCTCCAAGCGTCTCATCCAATAGTCCGCGATGCGCCGGGTAACGCGAGTTCGGAGCTTAACGGTAGCGGCGTTAAAGAAGAATCAACCATGTGAAGTCGTCTGGGATGTGGCGCCGACAACCTCACCCGGGTGAGTGCTCATACCCGATGGTAGGGATGACCTGCCAGGATCGTCGTCGCCCGGTATAATTGCTCGCCCACCATGATGCGCACCATCTGATGCGGCCATGTCTGCGCGCCGAAAGACAGTACCAGATCCGCCGAACTCCTGAGTGACGCGTCGTGACCGTCCGGTCCTCCGACCGCAATGACGAGCGAGCGGCGGCCGCCGTCCCTCAGCGTGGCCAGATAGTTCGTGAATTCTTCGGAAGGCATGTTCTTGCCGCGCTCGTCCAACAGGATCAGCGCCGAGCCGCCCGCGAGATGCTGCCGCAATCTGTCGGCTTCCTCGCGCTTGCGTTCCGGCGCGCTCGGGGCGCGGCTCTCAGGCGTCTCGGTTACTCCGGAAAACTCGAACCCTATGGAGGGGCCACTCCTGGCGAACCGTTCGAAGTAGCGGTCGGCCAAATCCTTCTCGGGGCCGCTCTTCATGCGGCCCACGGCAAATACCGAGATCTTCATCCGTCCTCAGCAGCCGGTCATGACACAGGGCGCCATCCACCGGATCGTCGCCGATCCGGCGCCATGTGTCAGCCGAGAGATCCTCTAGTGGATCGTCTCTTCCTCTAGATCCGGAGCCTGCCACATCTTTTCGATGTTGTAGAATTCGCGGATCTCGGGACGGAAGACGTGCACGATCACATCGCCTGTATCGACGAGCACCCAGTCGGCGCCGGACAACCCTTCGACACGTGCATTGCCGAAGCCCGCATCCTTCAGCGCCTTCAGGAGCTGTTCGGAGACGGCGGCGACATGACGATGCGAACGGCCCGAAGCGACCACCATGTAGTCGCCAAGGCTCGATTTGCCCTGAATGTCGATTGAGACGATGTTTTCGGCCTTTGAGTCTTCCAGACTGGCAAGGACCGTTTCCAAGGCGCGGGACGAAGCGTCGGTTACGCTTAACCCGGCCGGCGAAGGCAGAACATCCGCCTTCTTCCGCAGTGCTGTTCTCAGTGTCTTTCCTTTCAGAACGGAACAACGTTGCCGGCGCAAGTCGCCGACACCCAATAGATAGGCAGAGTTACGTTGCGGTTTCAAGACATGCCCCGCAGGGCATTCAGGGAACGCTTGGACGCGACAGCGGTTACGTCATCTCGATCAACCGGAACGTATGGATGGACGTCGATCCTCAGAACGCATGGGTCGCATTGCAGGCTGGCGCTGCCCAGATAAGCGCGCTCGCGGTGAGCTATTCCTTCTCTGTCATCGGCGCGGTGCTTTTGATGATAGCCGGCTGGGTGATCGCCGGCATCGTCGAAAGATCGGCATTTGCGGGACTGAGCAAGGTGCGAGGCTTCGACGTCACCTTGGCGCACTTCATCTCCACCGCGGCGCGCTACGCGATTCTGGTGCTCGTCATCGTGATGGTGCTCGGCCAGTTCGGGGTTCAGACGGCTTCGATCATCGCGGCGATCGGCGCGATCGGCCTCGCGATCGGCTTGGCGCTGCAGGGCACGCTGCAGAACATCGCGGCAGGTATCATGCTGCTTTTCCTGCGCCCCTTTCGAATCGGCGAATACATAACCGTGGGAGGGATTGGCGGTACGATCGAGGAGATCGGCTTGTTCGCCACACGGCTGACGGCGCCGGACGGCACTTATATCCTTGCGCCGAATTCCAAGCTCTGGAACGAGCCGATCCACAACTTCAATCGCAACGGCAGGCGACGCAACGACATCACGGTCGGCATTGGTTATGATGACGACATCAATCTCGCACAGGAAACGCTGCTCGGTCTCGCTCTAGCGGACAAACGGGTGAGTGCCGAACCGGCGCCCACGGCCTTCGTCAGCGCGCTCGGGGACAGCTCGGTTTCGGTCACGGTGAGATACTGGACGACGGACGCCGATTTCTGGGACGCCAATTTCGATCTCACAAAGCTGGCCAAGAAGACGTTCGATCAGAAGGGTATTTCGATACCCTTCCCGCAGCGCGAGGTTGTCTACCGCAGGGCGGAGTCCTCGCAACGCTCGGAGCGCCACTAGGTTCAGGAAGCTAACGCGGCCTAGGCCAATGCCCCCGGTACCTGTTCTCAAGGGCTCGGCTCTTCATTGGGGAACGCGAGGTCTGCCGGAAACGGCGCCTGTGCGGTCATCGGCGCGAATGTACCGGTTTCCTCCGCAGGCACTGGGCGGGCAGCGACCATGCGCCAGGCCACGAAGAGGGAGTAAGCGGCGGCGATCGCTATGGCGACGTAGATGAATGACTGCGTTCCGAACAGGGCGGTCAGCATCGTCCCCAGTCCGGGCACCACGAAGCCAGACACCGACCATGCGAACAGAAGCGTCGAAGACAGCGCCACGAGATCGTCCTGAGAGGCGCGATCATTGGCGTGGGCGGAGGCAAGCGAATAGATGGACTCGGCCGCGCCGCTCCAGACGACGTAGATCACCATCACGACCGGCAGCGCGGCGGCATCGAAATACGCGGCGGCCAGGCCCGCGAAGGCGACCAACGTCGACGCCGCGATGAGCACGAAGCGGCGGTCCGTCCGGTCGGATATCCACCCGAAGGGGATCTGGAGAAGCAGGGTCCCGAGCGGCATCGCGAACATCAGCGTCGCCACCTGCTGTGCGGTGAAACCCTTGGCCGTGGCGTGGATCGGGGCGAAGCCGGCGATCATCATGGAGAGCCCACCGACCGCAAGCATACCGGCGACGCCCACGGGCGAAATGCTCCAAGCGCGTCTCAGTGCGACGGAGGCGGATGTCGGAGGCGGCGGCTGCGCCAGGCGCGTCAGGCCGATCGGCAGCATGGAAAGCGCGGTGAAGACGATGCCTACCAGAGGCGCCTGCGCCGAAGAGACCTCCAGCCAGGCCATCAGCAGCGAGCCTACTCCCAGTCCGACGACGTAGCAGACATAGAACACCGCCATGACCCGGCCACGAACGGCATTGCCGACCGCGTCGTTTAACCAGCTCTGGGCGACGATGAACATGGCGCAGATCGAAAAGCCGTAGAGCGCGCGCGCCGCCATCCACACGAATGGCCACGGATCGACGGCCACGCCCGTGCTGGCCAGCACGATCAGCGCGGACAGCACCATGTAGGCCCGCATGACCGATGCGGCGAACGATCGCGCCTGTCAGCAGGCAGCCCGCGATGCCACCCGCTGCGAGCGCGGTAAGAACCCCGCCGGCCCAGGCGGGCGCAAAACCTTCCGCGCCGAGTCTGACGGGAATGTAGGCAAACATCAGGCCGTTACCGACCGCGACCAGAGCCAGCGACGCGATGACCGATGCAACGGCGGCCAGCATCTTCGGAGACTGCCGCGCGGCTTCATTTCGGGCAGCGAGGATTTCAGCACCTGCGCTCATGTCCCGAGATTGCACGACGGCCGCCCTTGCCGTGGCGGCAAAAGCGACATTCCGGGGCGTCAGGCGACCGCCGGCGCAGGCCGGCGGCTCAGGGTTCTATGCCTTCGCCTATGCAGTCAGAGCAGGAATTTGGCGATGATGGCGTCCCCCATCGCGATCGTGCCCACCTCGGTCATGCCATCGGACATGATATCGCGCGTGCGCAGGCCGGAATCGAGCACGGACGCGATGGCGGCGTCGAGCCGGTCCGCTTCCTCGATCATGTTGAAGGAATAGCGCAGGCACATGCCGAAGGATGCGAGCATCGCGATCGGATTGGCGATCCCCTGCCCGGCGATGTCCGGCGCCGATCCGTGCACCGGCTCGTAGAGCGCCTTGCGCTTCTTCGTCTTCGGATCCGGCGCGCCGAGCGAAGCCGACGGCAGCATCCCCAGCGAGCCGGTCAGCATCGCGGCGACGTCCGACAGCATGTCACCGAAAAGATTGTCGGTGACGATGACGTCGAACTGCTTGGGCCAGCGCACGAGCTGCATGCCGCCTGCGTCGGCAAGCATATGGGTCAGTTCGACGTCGGAATATCTCGCCTTGTGCGTGGCGGTCACGACCTCGTTCCAGAGCACGCCGGACTTCATGACGTTGCGCTTCTCCATGGAGCAGACCTTGTTCTTTCGGGTCCGCGCCAGCTCGAAAGCGACGCCGGCGATGCGCTCGATCTCGAAGGTGTCGTAAACCTGCGTGTCGACGGCGCGCTTCTGGCCGTTGCCGAGGTCGGTGATCGTCTTCGGCTCGCCGAAATAGACGCCACCCGTCAGTTCGCGCAGGATCAGGATGTCGAGGCCTTCGACCACGTCCTGCTTCAGCGAAGAAGATGCCGCCAGCGCCGGATAGCAGATGGCCGGACGCAGATTTGCGAACAGTTCGAGGTCCTTGCGCAGCCTGAGCAGACCAGCCTCGGGACGCACCTCGTAGGGCACGCTATCCCATTTGGGACCGCCGACCGCGCCGAAAAGGACCGCATCCGCCGCCAGCGCCTTCTTCATGTCGTCTTCGGAGATCGACTGCCCGTGCGCATCATAGGCACACCCGCCGACAAGCCCCTCTTCCATGACGAAACCGCTGCCAAGCTTTTCGTTCATGGCGACGATCAGCTTCTTCACCTCCGCCATCGTTTCCGGTCCGATACCGTCGCCGGGAAGGAGGAAAAGGTTTTTCGTCGCCATCGATCGCTCCCTGTGCCCTCTCGTGAAGGCCTGCCGAAACCGGTGCCTTGCTAAACGCGGCGCGCGCGCCGCGCAAGGGTCAAATCCCGATCCGCGACAGCCAGTCGGAGGCCATCTGGGCGTCCGCGTCCGTCAGGTCGTGGCCTGCCGCGATGCTTGTCTCCTCGACGTCGGCGCCAAGATTCCGCAGATGAGCCGCGAGCGCCTGGCCCCGCTCGAGAAAGGCGTCCTGCGTGCCGTGGGCGACCAGCACGCCGACGCCTTTCAGATCGGTCTCCGGCACCGGATCGAGGACGTTGGCCGGACGTAGCAGCACGGCGGATCGCACGACCCCGGGATGCAGCAGCATGAAGGCAGCAATGAAGTTGGCGCCATTCGAGTGCCCGACGAACGTGGTTTTCGCTGGGTCCAGCCCGTAGGCCGGAGCCGCCTCGGCCATGAATGCTGCGAAGGCTTCGGCTTCGGCCCGGATATCTGCCTGATCAAACCCGTCCGGGAAACGACGAAACCAGCGCGGCGCGCCCTCTTCGAGGCTCCTGCCCCTCGGCGCGAGCAGCGTGGCGCATGGCGCAGCGCGGCGGCCAAGCGCGAGCAGGCTCGTCTCGTTGCCGCCCGACCCGTGCAGCAGCACCAGAGCCGAGCCGTCGTCATGCCGTTCGGGCGTCAGGATACGATGGATGAAGGGAAGTTCCCGATACACGATGCGAGGCTCGCCCGGCATGCCGAACTGCGGCAGCCGGCTCGTCATGTCGGCCACTTCGCCCGTAGTATCCGGCGGGAAGAACAGCTGTTCGCCCAGGGTTTCGACAGGCTCGTCCACCGTCATGCCCGGCGCGTCCGTGGCCAGTTCGATCAGCACGCCGCCTGGCTCGCGCACATAGAGCGAGTGGAAGTACTTCCGGTCGTGCACCGTCGTCGCCGAGGCATTCGAGGTTTCCAGCGCCGCTCGCGCAGCCTCTAGCTCGGCGATGTCGGCTGCGCGGAACGCGACATGGTCGACCGTGCCGGTCCCGGGAGCACTCGTCCAGAACCCGCCTACGTCCCTGATGTCCACCACGTCGCCGGATTTCGATTGCAACCGGACCGTGGCTTCGCCGCGTCCTGTCTCGCGATACTGGAAGTGGCGCTGCAGAAAATCACGCGTCAGGTCCGCGTCCTCGGCGAGGATGGTCACCCCCCGGATGAGCCCGATCGCATCCTCGGCCGGAATGCCCCTGTCCGACCATGGGTCAGGCGCGCGCATGCTCTGCACCCCGACGAGCTTCACGATGATCCCATCTGGATCCTTGAGGCGCAGGACGGTCTCGCCCATCTCCTCGACCGGTCCTTCGATCTGCACGCCGGCCGTCAGCGCCCGCGTCAGCCAGAAGCCTATGCTCGTCCGGTCGATGGCGAGCGCAATCTCGCTGATCTGGCCGAGGCCCACGCGCCCGGGCGAGCCGTCCTCCCAGACGAGGAAGGTGACCAGGGTGCCTGGGCTACCCACAGCATCGCCATAGACCAGATGGAGCTGATTGACGTCCTCGTAACCCGCCGTACGCTTTACGAGCCTGAGGCCCAGAAAGCCGGCGTAGAAATCGACATTGGCCTGCACCTTGCGGGTGATGAGGGTGACATGGTGTATCCCGTGAGCCATGGCGCCTGCTTAACCGCGCCTGAGTGCGGTCACTTCGATCTCGATCTTCATCTCCGGCTTATTCAGGCCGCATACGATCATGGTGGCGGCCGGGCGGATGTCGCCGAATGTCTCGCCGAGGATCGGAAAGACGATGTCCGCATAGGACTGGTCCGTGATGTAGTAATGGGCGCGCACCACATCCGCGAAGGAGAAACCGCCCTCCGCGAGTGCCTTGCCGATCGTGGCAAGGCAGTTGCGCGTCTGCGCCTCGACGCCGTCGGGCATCGTCATGGTGCTATAGTCGTAGCCGGTCGTGCCGGCGACGAAGCACCAGTCGCCCTGGACGACCGCGCGGCTGTAGCCGGCAGTCTTCTCAAAAGGCGATCCGGTGGAGATCAGCTTGCGCAAGGCGAAGCGCTTCTCAGGCCCAGGGGCGGCTTTCGGCCAGCTTCTGCTCGTAGCTGGAGATCGCCGGGGCCTTCTCCATTGTCAGGCCGATGTCGTCCAGCCCGTTCAGCAGGCAATGGCGACGGAATTCGTCGAGATCGAACTTGATCACGCCGCCATCCGGCCCGCGGATCTCCTTGGCCTCGAGGTCGACCGTGATCGTCGCATTGGCGCCGCGCGAAGCGTCGTCCAGCAACTTCTCCAGATCCTCGGGACTGACGGTCACGGGCAGGATGCCGTTCTTGAAGCAGTTGTTGTAGAAGATGTCGGCGAAGCTGGTCGAGATGACGCAGCGTATGCCGAAATCGAGCAGCGCCCAGGGTGCGTGCTCGCGGCTGGATCCGCACCCGAAATTGTCGCCAGCCACGAGGATCTCGGCCTTCCGGTATGCAGGCTTGTTGAGGACGAAATCCGGATTCTCCGATCCGTCCTCGTTGAAGCGCATTTCCGCAAAGAGGCCCTTGCTCAAGCCGGTCCGCTTGATCGTCTTCAGATAATCCTTCGGGATGATCATGTCGGTATCGATGTTGACGATCGGCAGGGGCGCCGCAACGCCCGTGAGCTTGGTGAACTTGTCCATGGCTTCTCGACCTGCCTCCCGGCATGTTTTCGCTAGCCGTCGCTTTACACAAAGCGGGCCCCGAATCAAATAGGGGATACGGAACTCGAAGGGTCAACGCCCGTTTCGGGCAGGTGGGTGACCGTCCTCGCATTCTCGTCGGCACTGCCGGTTGGAGCATAGCCGCCAGGCATGCCGACAGCTTTCCAGGCAATGGCACGCATCTTCAGCGCTATGCTCGACATCTCGACGCCGTAGAGATCAACTCCTCGTTCCACCGTCCCCATCGCCGCGAAACATATGAGCGCTGGGCATCTTCCGTCGCAGAGGATTTCCGCTTCTCGGTCAAGCTTCCGAAGACCATCACCCATGAGCGAAGACTGGTCGACTGCCGTGCACTCCTTGATCTCTTCATGGGGCAGGTGGTGGGCCTTGGCGAGAAACTGGCCGTGCTCCTCGTCCAGCTTCCTCCAAGTCTCCAATTCGATGAGCTTGCCGCGTCGGCGTTCTTCGCCGACCTGCGATCACGGACGAAGGCCGGGATCGCCTTGGAGCCGCGTCATGAAAGCTGGTTCGGCGCCAGCGTTGCGGATGTCATCGGAAAGTACAGGGTCTCGCGCGTCGCCGCCGATCCCGCACGCATTGCCGACGCCGACAGACCTGCGGGCTGGAAGCACCTCGCATACTTCCGTCTTCACGGTTCGCCGCGGATATACCGTTCAGACTACAGCGACAGGCTGGAGAAAATCGCCGCCGACCTGAGCCAGACCACGGGCGAGGTATGGTGCATATTCGACAATACGACCGAGTCCCATGCGCTCGGCAACGCTCTGTCGATAGCCCGGCTGATCAAATGACATTGAGCTCCCGATAGGGCCTGTTGTCTTCCACCCGCCCATAGCCGAAGGCCGAGCAGTCGATCGTCCTGTAGCGGCCATTTACGATCAGTTCGGCGATCGCACGGCCCACCGCCGGCGCCTGCTGCAGGCCATGCCCGGAAAAGCCGTTGGCGAGAAGGAAATTGGCCACCTCGGGATGCGGCCCCATGACGGCGTTCTGGTCCAGTGTGTTGTAGTCGTAGTGACCCGCCCAGGCGCGGGTCGCCTTGATGGCCTCGAAGGCCGGGATGCGGGTTGCGAGGAGCGGCCAGATCGTCTCTTCGAAAAGCGGCCAGTCGGGCTCGAAATCCATGGCATCGGCCGGGCCATCGGTGTCCTCCGGTTCGGCGCCGCCGGTGATGTAGACCGACCCTTCCGGCCGCACATAGATGCCGCTCGGGTCAACGATCAGCGGCATGTCCGGGAATCTGTCGCGCGCCTCGAAGACGAAGACGGAGCGCTTACGTCGCTCGACAGGCAGAGCGATGCCGGCCATGGCCGAAACCGCCCCGGCGTCGGGACCAGCGGCGTTGACGACGATTCCTGCTTCCAGGCGCTTTCCACTGTCGAGGAGAACGGCAGTCAGACGTCCGCCATGCCTGTCCAAGCCGATCACCGAGCCGCTGATCATGTCGACATTCTTGCTGCGCAGCGCCCTGCGGAACAGCTGCAGATAGGCATGCGCGTCGAACCAGCCCTCGCCGGTGCGCCCGAAGGCTCCGGCGGCAATACCCGCCGTCGAGAGCCAGGGAAAGCGCCTCGCCAGCGCCTCGCCGTCCTCGATGACGATGTCGGCGCCCTCTGCCTTCTGGACGGCATGGTTTGCCTGCAGCACCGGATATCCTTCCGTCGTCGAGAGGATGAGATAGCCATTTTCGCGAAAGCCGATATCGGCATCCGGTCCGAACTCCTCCTTGAGGTCGCGAAAGAGACCCAGCGTGAACTGCGACAGGCGGATATTCTCGGGGATGGAGAACTGCTGGCGGATCGAGGCACAGGACAGGGTCGTCGCGGCATGCGCGAATGTCGGGTCGCGGTCTATCAGCGCGATGGAGCCGGTAAATCCTTCCTTGCGCAGATAATAGGCGACGGAGCTTCCCATGATCGCTCCGCCGATGATGACCACGTCGTATTTAGCCATGTCCGCTCCATTCTTCCGATCAGGCGAGCACCTGCACCCTGACTTGCAAGCGCCAGCTTTGCCGGGCAAAAAAGCCAGACGCCAGAGAAAATCGGTAATGAGACAGAGAACCCACCGTCCGCGCCGAGCCGTGCTTTTCGTGCCCGCTTCCAATGAGAGGGCGATTGCGAAGCTGTCTTCTCTCGGCTGCGATACCGTCATCTTCGATCTCGAGGATGCCGTCGGACCCGACGAGAAGGCTGCGGCGCGGGAACGCCTGCGCGCATGGTTTACGTCGCGGCCCGAAAAAGGCCCTGAATGCGTCATCCGGGTGAACCCCCTGTCGAGCGAATGGGGCACGGAAGACCTGCTCGCCGCCCGTGCCTGCGCGCCCGACGCAATCCTGCTGCCCAAGGTGGATACCCCCCGCGACATCCACGACTTCGACGACGCCATGGACGAAGCCGACGCGCCGCCGGAAATCCGGCTGTGGATCATGGTGGAAACGCCGAAGGCCATGCTGAACATCGGCGCCCTGGCGGAGTTCGGGCGTGATCCGGCCGCGCGCCTGGATTGCTTTGTGGCGGGGACGAACGATCTGATCAGCGAGACGGGCGTGCTCGCCACGCCGGATCGACGCTACCTGACTCCCTGGCTTTTGCAGATGGTGCTGGCGGCGCGCGCCGGCGGTCTCGACGTGCTGGACGGCGTCAGCAACGATTTTCGCGATCTCGATGCTTTTGCGCGGGAATGCGCGCAAGGCGCCGCGATGGGATTCGACGGCAAGACCTTGATCCATCCCATGCAAATAGAGCCTGCGCTGAAGGCGTTCTCGCCGTCAGCTGAAGCGGTGGCCGAGGCCAAGGCGATCCGCGACGCCTTCAGCCGGCCCGAAAACGCCGGCAAGGGTGCCATCCAGCTTGACGGCCGAATGGTTGAGCGGCTTCATCTTTTGCGGGCTGAAAGGCTGCTTGCACGTTTGGGGGAAAAGGAAAATGAGGCTCTATCGTTATCTTTCCGGACCGGATGATTCGACCTTCTGCCACAAGGTCACAGCCGCGCTGAACAAGGGCTGGCACCTTTACGGCTCACCGACCTATGCCTTCGACGGCGAGACGGAGACGATGCGCTGCGGGCAGGCAGTGGTGAAGGACGTCGAGGGCGTCGAATACGACGCTGCGATGAAGCTCTCCGACTACTGATCCGCCGATTCCTCGATCCGCTCCATGTCCTCGTCGGACAATCCGAAATGATGGCCGATCTCGTGGATGAGGACATGCGTGACGATCGAGCCCAGTGTCTCTTCGTTCTCGGCCCAGTAGTCCAGGATCGCGCGCCGGTACAGCGTGACCCTGTTCGGGCCTTCGCCGGTCTGCGGATTCCAGCGCTCGGCAATGCCTCGTCCCTCGAACAGGCCCAAAAGATCGAAGGGCGATTCGAGGGACAAATCGTCCATGATCTCCTCGGTGGGGAAGTCGGCGACCTGGATGACGATCTCGCCTGTCAGCGTCCGGAACTGCTCAGGCAGGTGGGCATAGGCTTCTAGGGCAAGCAGTTCCAACTCCTCCATCGAGGGCGACAACTGGTCGTGCCATGAGCGGGTCTGGTAAATTCGGGCCATGCTTCTTCCTTTGCGGCCCATATAGCGGCTCACGCCTCCCGTTTCGAGGCCGTCTTCCTCGACGGCAACAACTCGTCCCAGCTGCAAGAGGAATAAATTCTCCTCGGGATTGCTTGACTCTCTAGAGAGCCTCTGGAATCAATTAGAACATAACAAGAACATTCGAAGAGCTACCGTCATGGCCTCGTCTGCCGTGGCGCGGGAAACCATTGCCTCCCTGCGCCATCAGATCGCAAGTATCGAAGGCCGCCCCGCCGAGAAACTCGCACGGGCGCAGGATGACGTCCAGTTGCGCCGCTGCCAGGGACACTTGCGGCAGGACCTGTTGCCCACGGGAGCCGAACGCTTCGACGCAGCCCTCGGCGGCGGACTTCCCGGCGCGGGCTTGACGGAAATCTATGCGGCCGCCTCGCGTGACGCGGGTCCGGCAGCAGGATTCGTCCTGGCCCTCGCGCGCCTTTCGATCGAGCAAAGGTCCGCACCCCTCCTGTGGATCGGCATGTCGCAGAGCTTCCGGGAAGCAGGCTATCCCTATCCTCCGGGCATACGATTCCTGCATGGGATAGATCCCAGTCGCCTTTTGGTCGCCCAGACGGAAAAACTCTTCGATGCCCTGTGGGTCGCGGAGCAGGCCGCCGCGCTGGAGGGAATCGCGGCCATCCTTCTCGAAATCCGCGATCCGTCCGAGCGGCTCGACCTCACGGCGACGCGGCGCCTGCACCGCCGCTCGCTCGACAGCGGGCATCCGCTTTTCCTGCTCCGCCACGCCTGCACGCCCCAGCCGACCGCAGCCCCCTTACGGCTCTCCGTGCGATCCGCGCCGGCGGCACTGCGCCACATCCTTGGCAGGCCGCTCGCCCGTTCGATCGGACCGCCTGCTTTCCTCGTCGAGATCAGCAAGAACCGGACTGCCCCACCGACCCAATTCATCTTGGAATGGAATGCCCATGCATGCGCCTTCGAGGAAAGAGCCGCGGAGAATCCTGCACCTGTGGTTCCCGTATCTCAGCACCGAACGTCTGCTGCGCCAGCGCCTGGGTCGCTCCTGGCGTTCCCTGCCGGACGAGGATCGGCCTCCATTGGTCATCAGCCATCAGGAGAACAACGCCCAGCGCATCGCGGCCTTGGATGAGGAAGCTTCGAAACTGAAGCTGAAACGCGGCATGGGCATCGCGGATGCGCGCGCCATGTATCCTTCCGTCGAGGTGGTGGAGGCCGACCCGGAGGCGGACCGCCGGTTGATCGAGGCCTTGGCGGACTGGTGCGACCGCTACACGCCGCTTGTTGCCTTCGAGGGGACGGACGGGCTTTTTCTCGACATCTCCGGCTGCGCCCACCTCTTCGGCGGAGAGAAAGCGATGGTCGAGGAAATGCTCGCGCGTTTTTTCGAACAGGGCTTCCTGGTCCGCGCCGGACTTGCCTCCGCACCCGGCGCGGCCTGGGCGGCCGCGCGCTTTTCCCGCCATCCAGGGGGGTGCGCCATCCTGCAGGAAGGCGAGGAGAGGCGTTTCATGGAAGGCCTGCCGCTCGCCGCCTTGCGGATCGAAGCTGATACGACAGCCCGCCTGGAAAGCGTGGGCTTGAGAACCGTCGGCATGGTGGCCGCGGTCCCTCGCGCGCCGCTTGCCCGCCGTTTCGGCGCACTTCTGCTGATACGGCTGGACCAGGCTTTCGGTGAGGTCGAGGAAGTCGTCTCGCCCCGCCTGCCCGTGCCTTGCTTTTCCGTCGAACGGCACCTTGCCGATCCGATCGGTCTCGTCGAGGATATCGAACAGCTGGTGCTTCAGCTCGCGGGGAGCCTGAAGCGCGACCTCGATCGCCGCGGCGAGGGTGCGCGGCTTTTCGAACTGCTTCTCTTCAGGGTGGATGGCGCAGTCACCCGCATCCAGGCCCGGGCCTCGCTGCCGATGCGCGAGCCGGGACCGGTCGGAAGGCTGTTTCACGAGAGGCTTGCCGCGCTCGGCGCGGTGCTGGATCCGGGCTATGGTTTCGACGTCGTCCGCCTCGCTGCCTTCGAGACTGTTGCGGTTGCGAACCTGCAGGGCGATCTCGGCGGCGAAAGCGAAGCAGAAGCGGAAGGCATCGCGCTTTTCGCGGACCGCATACGCGCGCGCCTTGGATGGGAAGCCATCCTGTCTCCCGTGCTCACCGAGAGTCACATACCCGAACGCGCTGCCTCGCTCGTGCCGGGCAGCGGCGGGCCGGAGCGCAAAACACCGGCAGCCCCGAAAGGCCTGGACGGCTCCCCACCGTCGCGCCGCGCTCCCGAACGGCCGCTCAGATTGTTTGCCCGGCCGGAGCCCATCGACGTGCCTGTGACCGATGTGCCGGAAGGTCCGCCGCTCAATTTCCGCTGGCGGCGCGCAATGCACCGCGTTGCCCGCGCCGAAGGCCCCGAACGCATCGGGCCGGAATGGTGGCTGCACCGCATGCCGGATGTCGAGGAAGGCCAGGGCGAAGGAGAAGAGGAAAACAGGGAGGCCAAGCGGGAAAGGGCGCAAAGACAGGCCGCGGCGGGCGAAACCGCACAGCGGACCCGCGACTATTTCCGGGTGGAGGATGCCGAAGGGCGCCGCTTCTGGCTTTATCGCGAAGGCCTCTACGGTCCGAATACGCGGCCGCGCTGGTTCGTGCAGGGCGTTTTTGCATGAACATGCCGGCCGACCCCCCTTTTTTCGAATTCGGCGTCCAGTCGAACTTCTCCTTCCTGCGCGGCGCTTCGAAGCCGGAGGAACTGGTTGTATCCGCCGCGCTGCTCGGCCATGCGGGCATCGGCCTCGCCGACCGCAACACGGTCGCCGGCGTGGTGCGCGCCTGGAGCCAGTCCACACAAATCGGACTCAAGGACGGTGCGCCGCCCATTTCCCTGCCTTATCACCCCGGCGCACGCCTTGTATTCTGCGACGGCACGCCGGACGTGCTGGCCTATCCGCGCGACCGCAAGGGCTGGGGCAATCTCTGCCGCCTGCTGACGCAGGCCAACATGCGCGAGGAAAGCCCAAAAGGCGCGCCGTCCGTCTATCGTCGCGACCTCCTGGAGTGGGGCGATGCCATGTCGCTCGCCGTGCTGCCCGACCTCGATGCCGACGCCGAGGAAACGCTGATCGTTCTGCGGGAATTTTCGGATCGTTTCGGCAAGGCGATGCGCGTTGCCGCCTCGCCCGCCTATTCCGGCAACGACCGGTTCCGGCTGGAAAAGGCTGCGGCCCTGGCCTCCGCGGCCGGCATGCGGCTCATGGCGACCAACGACGTGCTCTACCACGTCTCCGAACGCCGGCGCCTTCAGGACGTGCTCACCGCCATCCGGCTCAAGTCCACCGTCATCGATGCCGGTTTCGAGCTGAAGGCCAATGCCGAACGCCATCTGAAGACACCGGCGGAAATGGCACGCCTGTTCAGGCATCATCCTCAGGCGCTGGCCGAGACGATCCGTTTTGCCGGTGAGCTGAAATTCTCCCTCGGGGAACTCGGTCACAACCTTCCTGATGAAAAGACCCGTGACGGAGCCACGCAGCAACAGGAGCTAGAGAGGTTGACCTGGGAAGGTGCGGCCTTTCGCTGGCCGGACGGAATAAGGCCGAAGGACAGGGAGACCATAGAGCACGAATTGCGGCTCGTGGATAAGCTTGGCTATGCCGGTTACTTCCTGATCGTGCACGACATCGTGCGCCATGCGCGCGAAGACCTGCAGATCCTTTGCCAGGGGCGCGGTTCGGCCGCGAATTCCCTCATCTGCTTCTGCCTGCGAATAACCGACATCGGACCGGACCGCATGGACACGCTGTTCGAGCGCTTCATCTCGGAAGAACGGGGAGAGCCTCCCGATATCGATGTCGATTTCGAGCATGAACGACGGCCCGAGGTGCTTCAGTACATCTATAAGAAGTACAGCGACAAACACACCTCACTGGCCGCCGCGGTGATCAGCTATCGCGGCCGCTCCGCACTGAGGGAGGTCTCCAAGGCGATGGGTCTGTCCGAAGACGTCCAGAGCGCGCTTTCGGGATCGGTCTGGGGCTGGTGGTCTTCAAGGATGGGAGAGAAGGAGGCCGCGGCAGGCGGATTGAAAAAATCCGATCCGGTAGCGAGCCACGTCATCGATCTGGCAAATGAGATTATCGAATTCCCGCGTCACCTGACCCAGCATGTCGGCGGCTTCGTCATCACGAAGGACCGCCTCGACGAGATCGTGCCCATCGTGAAGACGGCGATGGACGACCGCAAGATGGTGGAATGGGACAAGGACGACCTCGATGCCATAGGGCTCTTCAAGGTCGATATCCTCGCGCTCGGCATGCTCTCCTGCCTGCGGCGCTGCTTCGATCTGGTGGCGGCACATTATCCGGAGGAGCCGGCGCACAGCCTAGCCTCCATTCCCGAGGGACGGCCGGAGGTCTACGACATGATCTGTCGCGCCGATACGCTCGGCGTCTTCCAGATCGAGTCGCGCGCACAGATGTCGATGCTGCCGCGCCTGCGGCCTCGTGAATTTTACGACCTCGTCATCGAAGTCGCCATCGTCCGGCCGGGCCCCATCCAGGGGGAGATGGTCCATCCCTATCTCCGCCGCCGGATGAAAAAGGAAAGGGTCGAATATCCGGGAAAGCTGGAAGAGATATTGTGGAGGACGCTTGGCATTCCCCTGTTTCAGGAACAGGCGATGCGGATCGCCATCGAGTGCGCGGGGTTCGCGCCCGCCAAGGCCGACAAACTCCGCAGAGCCATGGCGACGTTCAAGCGCACCGGAACGATCGGGACGCTTCGCGACGAGTTCATCGGGGGTATGAAGCGCAACGGATATCCCGATGAATTCGCCGAACGCTGCTTCAAGCAAATCGAAGGCTTCGGCGAATACGGTTTTCCCGAAAGCCACGCCGCTTCCTTCGCGCTGCTCGTCTATGCCTCGTGCTGGTTCAAGACCTTTTATCCTGACGTGTTTTGCGCAGCGATCCTCAACGCCCAACCGATGGGATTCTATGCTCCGGCCCAGCTTGTGCGCGACGCACGCGACCACGGTGTGGAAATCCGCGAGGTGGACGTGAATTTTTCCGGCTGGGACTGTACGCTCGAGGAAAGCGCATTCGATCCCGGCCGTATCCTCGGAAAACATGCCGAAATGCGCGGCGTCATCAAGAGCCGCCATGCGGTACGGCTCGGCCTGCGGCAGGTGAAGGGTCTCGCCGAGAAGCGGATCGAAATGCTGGTCGAGAAACGCGGAGTCGGCTACGAATCCGTGCGAGACGTCTGGCGACGTTCAGGCCTCGATCTCGGCGACCTCGAAAAGCTTGCCCAGGCCGATGCTTTCCGTTCCATCGGACTGGACCGGCGCGCGGCGCTTTGGCAGGTGCGGGCGCTGGACAGGAAGAGCGCCGCCGAAACAATGCCGCTTTTCGAACGTCCCGACCTGCGCCTGCGCGACCATGAGCCGGAAACGACGCTTCCCGCCATGCCGGCGGGCGAACACGTCATCCACGACTATCGTGCGCTTGGCCTGTCGCTCAAGGCCCACCCGGTATCGTTCCTGCGAGCCGGGCTGGATTCCTCCGGAGTCATGCCGAACGAGAGGCTCGCGTCGGTCAGGAACGGACAGCGCGTCACCGTCTGCGGGCTTGTCCTCGTGCGGCAGCGGCCGGGCAAAGGAAACGCCATCTTCCTGACGTTGGAAGACGAGGCCGGCGTGGCCAACATCATCGTCTGGAATCGTGATTTCGAAAGGTTGCTGCCCATCATCATGGGCGCGAAGCTGATCCGCGTAACCGGAAAGCTGCAATGCGAGGCCGGCGTCGTGCATGTCGTCGCCGAACAAATGGAAGACCTTACGTCCTGGCTGGGCGGGCTTTCCGAAAAGGCGCGGTCGATCGATGCCCTTGCGCGCGCGGACGAGATCAAGCGGCCCGGTCCCTACCAACCCCGCAAGATCAGCGGCAGATTGGATCATGGGCCTGGGATCCTCGAAAGCGAAATCCTGGCGGAAACCAGCAAGGTCATGCCCAAAGGCCGGAACTTCCAGTGAGCCGGCACTGGGCTCGATCCGACACTCAGCCTTTGGCTATCGGCAGCAGATGTTCATCCGGATCGATGCTGCGTGCTTCCGACGGGAGCAGGACCGGAATGCCGTCCCGCACCGGATAGGCCAGCTTCGCCGCCGTCGACACGAGTTCCGACCGTTCGTCGTCCCAGACAAGCCGTCCCTTGGTCAGCGGGCAGGCAAGCAGTTCAAGCATCTTCACATCGATACCTGACTTCTTCTGGACGTCGCTCATCGCTGCTCCTATTGCAGGCTCGAGCCGCTGTCGTCACCGTCTTTCGCCAAGGCCATTTCGGTCAGCGCGATCAACGTGTCGGCCCGCGTCTTGAGATCGGGCGCCTCCAGCAGCGCCTGCTTTTCGGCCGGATCGTAAGGGGCCATCATCGAGAGCGCGTTCACGAGCATGGCATTCTCGGCACGGCTTACGCTTTCCCAGTCGGCATCCAGATCATTGGCCTCCAGATAGCTGCGGAACGCCTTCAACAGGGCCGGCCGGTTGACCTGGGCGCCCGAGGGATCATCGTCGAGATCGGTGCCGAAAGGCGCCACCCGACACTGCCTGTACGGCGTCTTGACCGCGAGCTCCTCCGCGACGCGAAAGCGGCACACCCCCTGCAGCGCGATCATGTAGCGCCCATCTCCGGTTTCGGTCAGCGACGTGATACGACCCATGCAGCCGACATTGACGATTTCCGGCTCGCCGTCGTCGCGCCGCGCCCCGTCGAAGCGGGGCTGGATCATGCCGATCATGCGCCCGTCAGCCATCGCAGCGTCCACCATCTGAAGGTAACGCGGCTCGAAGACGTTCAGCGGCATACGCCCGCCCGGCAGGAGCAAGGCTGCCGAGAGGGGGAAAATCGGTATAACCGCCGGTAAGTCGGCCAAGCGCCGGTAGTTGAAATTGCCTGCCTGCAAGACATTCCTCCGATCCGCTTCCAGACAATCTGGTGCGTCGGGCTGCGATCGCAAGGTGTCGTTCCTTCCGCACGCCCGACACTCGGCACGGCAGGACGGAAAGATGCGTCCTGCGCGTCCTAGGAGAACAGCAGCGAGGACAGCTTACGGCGCGCCGACAGCGTCGCCTCGTCGGTCATGCCCCATGCTTCGAACAGTTTCAGGAGCTGGGCGCGCGCACCATCGTCGTTCCAGCTGCGGTCGGCTTTCACGATCGCGAGCAGATTGTCCGCCGCTTCATCGCGCCTGCCTTCCGCATTCCGTATCATCGCCAGGTCGAACCGGGCCTGATGGTCGTTCGGATTTTCGGCGAGCCGCCGCTCCAGCGGCGCCGCATCCCCCAGCTTCGCTGCTTCGGTAGCCAGCCTAATCTTCGCGCTCACGGCGACGATGGCAGGGTCGTTCTCCTTGTCGGGCGGCGTGCGCGACAGGATATCCTGCGCGGCGGCTGCATCTCCCGCGTCGAACAGCAGGTCCGCCAGCCCGGCTATGGCCTCGACATTGTCAGGCTGCTCCTGCAGCACCGCATCGAATATCTCCGCCGCTGTCTGCGCATCGCCAGACTGGAGAGCCTGCTTTGCCGTGGCGAGAGCTTCCGTGATCTGTGGCTGCCCCCCATTCTTGCCGACGAGCTTCTGCACGAAGTCGCGGATCTGGCTTTCAGGGATCGCGCCCATGAATCCATCGACCGGCTGGCCGTTGCGAAACGCGATGACGGCCGGGATGGACTGGATCCCCAGCTGGCCCGCAATGGCAGGATGCTCGTCGATGTTCATCTTGACGAGTTTGACGGCTCCCTTTGCCGCTGCCACCACGCGTTCGAGCGCCGGCTGCAACTGCTTGCAGGGTCCGCACCAGGGAGCCCAGAAATCGACGAGAACAGGGACGTTGCGCGACTGCTGTATCACGTCGGCCGCGAAGCTCGCGGTCGTGACGTCCTTCACTTCCAGGCCGGGCGCTTGGCCGTTTCCGCCGGAAGCCGGCGCGGGGGCCCCTCCATAGCTCGTCGTGGTCGAGTACTGACCGGTCATGCCGCCGAAGGGATTATCTGTATCGCTCATCGTGATGTTCCGGAATCATGGGCCACAGGCATGTGCTTCGCTGCCACCATGTGGCAATCAGACGCTCACTTTCAAGATGTGAGGCTTGTGCCCCGTCGCCTTCACGAAGGTCAGCAGATCGGCCGCCCTGATCGAGGTCGTGGCCTCGTTGGTCAACGGATGCGCGTTGATGACTTCGTGTTCGAGCAGCGCCTCATCGATGACGAACTTGACCGTGCCGTTCACGTCGTTGATCAGCCCGAAGGCGGTCACCGCGCCGGGCACGACCCCTAGCAGTTCCATCAGAGCCTCGGGCTTGCCGAAGGACACCCGGCTCGCCGCGCCGATGGCATGGTGGATCTGCTTGAGATCCACGTCCGCGCTCTCGTCCACGGTAACCAGGAAATAATTGTCCTTCTTGTCCTTCAGGAAGAGGTTCTTGGTGTGGCCACCCGCTATTTCCCCGCGCATCGCCTGTGAATCGGCGACGGTGAACAGGGGCGGATGCGACACGGTGGATACGCCGAGGCCGAGGCGGTCCAGGAACGCAAAAAGTTCATCAGGCGTTTTCGGCATCGCAGTCCTCGCTTCCCGGCTCGTCGCGAGCTTTAGATGAGAATGCAAGCCACCGGCAAGTCCGGACGGCGCGCCCTCAAGAACTGAAAAAAGCCGAGCCCGGCCCGTCATTTCCCTGTTGCAATCGCAATCGGCTTCGGCCATATAGGCGCGGCTTGCGGCCGGACCGGCCGCGCGAGCGGGTGTAGCTCAGGGGTAGAGCACAACCTTGCCAAGGTTGGGGTCGAGCGTTCGAATCGCTTCACCCGCTCCAATTATCCTACGTCGAAAAGCCGCGGTTCGCCGCGGCTTTCGCGTTTTTACACCCGAGAAACAGCGAGATGTAGTTGGCCCTTCGTGGGCCGATTTAACCGGTGGCTACCCATTTGCCAAATTGTCTGGCCTTGTGCTCTTCTGATCGTCTCTTGGCAAATAGGTCGGGCAAGTGACTGCAATTGCACCGCCACCAGCCTCCTACGACGGCAGGTTTTCAGCATTCTACGAGCGCTATATCGAGCCCAACCTGCCGACCAACCAAAAGGTTCGGGAATTCGACCTACGTCTGCGGCAATATCTATCAGAACAAGACCCGGTGCATGTCGTCCGATATGTCAAAGGGCTGACGCGCGGGACCATCTATCGCACTTGTGAAGGGTTGAGGATTCTTCCAACCGACAATGCGCCAGTCTGGTGGGTGCATTCTCTATTGCACTCGCAGGCCGCTTTGCCGGAAGACGGATCGGATTTGTTCGAAACAATGCCGCACCACTTCTTCAGGATGGCGGGCATCAAGACGTTGAATCAGGCCGGATATCACGCAGCCCACATCCTGCCGGCGAAGAACCGCGAAACCGATTGGCAGAGATGGACCCGGAGCGAACTCGCGCGCCGGATGTTTGTCAACATCCATCCTTGCAATATCTTCCTGGTCGCCAAGACTGAATGGACTCAAAACGGCGGTCGCCCGGACATCATCGCCTGGATCATTGACGCGTATCTTCATCGCTACGGTTCGACCATGGAGAGGTTTCTGGCTGATTGCGCTTCGGAAGGCTCACTTTTTGGCCGACCGACAGAGGATCCAATCTACCGTTTCAGTGCTGCTCAAGCAGCGGAGTCGGACTCATCCTCGAAGCTTGGAGGGCGGTCCCCGCGACGAAAGGCGCCACGAACAATCGACATCGGCATACGTCGTACGAAGCGCCCCATGATTTGGCGAAAGCTTGTGGGACAGGGTATATCGCTGGACATCACAATGGACGGTTCCCGCTATCTGTTGCCCCACGATGATCTGGTCGTATGGGTGCAGGACAATACGACAGCACTAGAGACCGCCAGTTGGCTAGAGCATGGTTTCTATAGTTGGCCGCGAGCTTCCTATGCAATGCTGCGCTTCTTGCAGAACTACCAGACCGCAGTCCCATCACTGAGCGGCTCGGAATAAAAACCGCTCGCGGTTTTCTCCTCGAAATTCCAACCAGCAGTGATCCGCAGCGGGATCGCGCCCGTACCTTATGCGCTAACGGCCCGGAAGCGGGCCTCCACATGCGAGGATACAGAAATGATGAAGCTGCTGACCGCAGCGGCGCTGAGTGCGTCGCTGTTCGGAACGACTGCCTACGCCGCCGACATCGTAGACACGGCCGTGGAGAACGGGAACTTCAAGACTCTGGTCGCTGCGGTGCAGGCCGCGGGCCTTGCCGAGACGCTGAAGGGCAGCGGTCCGTTCACCGTTTTCGCGCCGACCGACGAGGCGTTCGCCAGCCTGCCCGCAGGCACGGTCGACGATCTGCTCAAGCCGGAGAACAAGGACAAGCTCGTCGAAATCCTGACCTACCACGTCGTGCCGGGCAAGGTGATGTCCGGTGACCTCCAGGACGGCATGAAGGCGGCGACCGTGGAGGGTGCCGAAGTCACCATCGACCTCGACAACGGAGCCATGGTCAACGAGGCCAAGGTCGTCACGGCCGACGTCGCGGCCGACAACGGTGTCATCCACGTCATCGACAAGGTCCTGATGCCGCCGATGTGATCCTGCCCTTATGGCTCGACCGGTGCCCTGCTAGTGTGCGGGGCACCGTCAACGCGGTTATTTGAGATCCATACGCGGCGCGTATTCCGGGAAGGCGGTCCCCGAAGAGACGAGCGCCGCGACCTGTTCCTCCGACATTGGCTTCGCGAACAGAAATCCCTGCAGTTCGTCACATCCGATCGATTTGAGGAACGCGCCCTGCTCCGGCGTTTCGACGCCCTCGGCGGTCGTGCGCAGCCCGGTCGCCCGCGCCAGATCCACGATCGCGCGGATGATCGCCTCGTCGCCATTGTCCGTCCCGAAACCCTGCACGAAGCTGCGGTCGATCTTTATCCGGTCGACATCCAGTTCCTGCAGCCTCCCCAGCGAAGAGAAGCCGGTGCCGAAATCGTCCAGCGCGAATCGCACGCCTACTCGCCGCAAGGCGGCGATGTTGCGGGCGCAGGCACCGCCGCTGTCGGCCAGGGCACTCTCGGTCAGTTCCAGCTCGAGACGACGAGGGTCGATGCCCGATTCGGCAAGGATCCCGGCCACGCGGCCTGCGTAGCCCGCATCCCTGAGCTCGATCGCCGACACGTTCACGGCGACCACGTCGACCGGCAGTCGCGTGGCGACCGCGACCGCCCGCCTGAGCACCAGTTCTCCGATCTGGCCGATCAGGCCCGCTTCTTCGGCCAGAGGTATGAACACGTCGGGCGCCATCAGACCCCTCTGGGGGTGGCGCCAGCGGACGAGGGCTTCGATGCCCGACAGCTTGCGGCTGCCCGCGGTAACGAGCGGCTGGTATTCCACCTCCAACTGGCTGCCTTCGCTGAGCGCAGCGCGAAGCTCGACTTCGAGGTTGCGCCGCTCGTTGATCAGGACGTCCATCTCTGGCGAGAAGACGGCATAGCCGCTGCGGCCGGCGGCCTTCGCCCGATAGAGGGCGACGTCAGCTCGGCGCGTCAGTTCGGGACCGTCCACGCCCTCGGGCGGCGCGATGGCCACACCGATGGAGACCCCGACGAAAACCTGGTTTCCCTTGATCTCGAACGGGTGGCGGGCACCGTCGATGATACCGTGGCAGAGTTCCTCCGCTTCGGCAGCGACCGCGGGATCGCGCAGTATGACGGTGAATTCGTCGCCGCTCAGCCGCGCCACCGTGTTCGGCCCAGGTGTCAGCCGCGCCAACCGTGCGGCGAAGATGCGAAGCAGTTCGTCGCCGGCGGGATGGCCCAGCGTATCGTTGACCTGCTTGAACCGGTCGAGGTCCAGGTAGAGAAGCGCGATTCCGTCTCCCGTGGCGCGTGCGCTGCGCAGAGCTTCGCCGAGTTGCGTTTCGAACTGCGCCCGGTTCGGAAGATCCGTGAGCACATCGTGCGCTGCGAGGTGCCGTATCGTCTCCTGCGACTGCAAGAGGGTCAGGGAGCGTTTCCTCAGCCCGGCAAGCAGCAGCGCCAGCGCCGTCAGACCAATGACGCTCAGCGTGCCTAGCATGGGCAGCATGTGGGCGCGCACGGCTGTCCCCGGCCTGTAGGGCGTCCAGATGAAATATCCGATGTTCTCGCCGCGGTTGGTAGCTAGCGGGCTCGCGATTTCCTGGTCCGCGGCATCGTTGGTCCAGGAGAAGCGGAGGCCGGAGAGGAGATAATCGTTGCGCAACTCCTGGACCAGTTCCTGATCCAGATACCTCAGCGCGACGTGAAGGTATTCGCGACCCGGAGTGGTTTCGATGTCGCCCGAATCCGAAACGATGGGCTTCACACTGATGACCGCCGGTCGCTGGCCTATCCTCGCCAATCCGGCTTCCCCCACCGTCAGCACCCGGTCCGAGACACCCGTGTCGTCGCCGGCGGCGAGTCTGCTCCGCAACCTGGCGACGAGAGGCAGCGCGGCGTGCGAGACCTCCTCGAACGCCGCGTCGTCGGCAACCGTGCCGGCAACCGACGCGAAGGCGAGGTCGTCGTCGGGATCCACGATGAACGCACCATCATGGCCGAAATAGGTATGCATCCAGCTTCCAAGATTGGTATCGATCCAGGCGCGGTCTCCGGAACCTTGCACGGCCTCCAAGGCGTCGTCCCAGACCGTCACGCTTTCCTGTTCATGGGCGACGCGCGCAACCAGCTTCGAAAGAACGAGTTCGACGAGGTCCCGCTGGCGCGACAACGACATATCGTCGGCCCTAGCGGTCGACCAGTAGAGCAGAACCGCGCCCAAGACATTGAGCAGAAATCCGGCTGCCAATATTGGTGTTGCAGTGCTGACGAGGAAGCGTCTGCGGCTGGGTTCGCCAAACAAGCTAAGCATTGAAGAATATGCCTTGGCCCTTTCTTTTGTCGCAAGACCCAGCGCAGCGCACTATTGCCGATGTCGTGGCGGCAAACCAGACCGTTTGGCGAAGCAGTCGATTACTCGACGTAAGCGGGAGCCTCAGCCCTTGGGTCTTCGTGTCGAAATTCGGCCGCTCGCCGGCAGGAAAACCGGCTGGAGAAGTCCGGAAAGTTCAGGGGACGTTGGCATCTGCCGCCGTATTCTCTATCAACGGCGGGAATCGAGGCGGGCACGCATGACTGTTCAAGGCATCAGTAAATCGCCGACGGGTATCGCCGGTTTCGACGACTTGACGCTGGGAGGCCTGCCGACTGGTCGGCCGACGCTCGTCTGCGGCTCCGCCGGCTGCGGCAAGACGCTGTTCGCCTCCACCTTCCTCATCCATGGCGCACGAGACTATGGCGAGCACGGCGTCTTCGTCACCTTCGAGGAGCGGCCTGAAGACATCGTCAGCAACGTGGCCTCCCTCGGATTCGGACTCGATCAGCTTGTCGCTGACGAACGCATCGCCTTCGAACATATCGCAATTGATCCGGCCGAACTCGCCGAGATCGGCGAGTACGACCTGGAGGGACTGTTCCTGCGCCTCGACATGGCGATCGAGGCGGTCGGTGCCAAGCGCGTGGTGCTCGATACGATCGAGAGCCTTTTCTCGGCCTTCTCCAATCCGGCCATTCTCAGGGCGGAGATCAGGCGTCTGTTCGACTGGCTCAAGGAAAAGGGGATGACCACGGTCATCACCGCCGAGCGCGGCGACGGAACGCTCACGCGGCAGGGCCTCGAGGAATATGTCTCCGATTGCGTCCTCCTGCTCGATCATCGGGTCCAGAATCAGATTTCGACGCGGCGTCTGCGCATCGTGAAGTACCGGGGCACTGCTCACGGAACCAACGAGTATCCTTTCCTGATCGACCAGGACGGCTTCAGCGTGTTGCCCGTGTCGGCACTCGGTCTCAATCACAAGGTCTTCGAGGACCGCATCTCGTCGGGCATCCCCGACCTGGACCGCATGCTGAGTGGCAACGGGTTCCACAGAGGATCATCCATCCTGCTCTCCGGCGTCGCCGGTTCGGGCAAGTCCTCGGTTGCGGCCAGTTTCGTCGGCGCGTCCTGCAGCGCGGGCGAGAAGGCGATCTACTTCTCCTTCGAGGAGTCGTCGGCCCAGGCAGTCCGCAACATGAATTCGATCGGTCTGGATTTGAGCGACTGGCTGGAAGAGGGCCTTCTCAAATTCGTCGCGGCGCGGCCTACCTTCTACAGCCTGGAAATGCACCTTGCTGTCATGCTTCGCGAAATCCAGAGGTTCGACCCGCGGCTGGTCGTTCTCGATCCGATCTCGGCTTTCATGGAGAGCGGAGACCGGCAGGAAGTCCAGTCGATGCTGCTTCGCATGGTCGATTTTCTGAAGAACCGGGGCATCACTGCGGTCTTTACGCACTTGGCCAACAGTCAGGAAGGAGCGCTCACCACCGACGCGGGGTTGTCCTCGCTGATGGATGCCTGGATCCTGTTGCTGAACCGCGAAGCCAACGGGGAGTTCAATCGGGAACTCTATCTTCTCAAGGCACGCGGAATGTCGCATTCCAATCAGGTTCGCGAATTCATCATGACGGATCACGGGATTTCTCTGATGGAGCCCTATCTCGGGGAGAACGGGGCCCTGACCGGATCGGCCAGGCGCAACGAAGAAGCCAGAGCGAGAAGGGCCGAGGTCCGGCGGCAAGCCGAAGTTGCGCGTATGCGTGAGCAGATCGAACAGCGCAGGCGCAAGGCCCAGGCCCAGATCGAAGCGCTCCAGGCCGAACTCGATGCCGATGAAACCGCGTTGCAGTCCGTAATACAGGACGAAGACGACTACCTGCGCCAGGCTTTGTTGGACAGGGATGAGATCAGGGCCAGCCGACGGGCCGATTGAAGGTGCAGAATGTCCTTGGAACCAGCCAAGCCGAAGAAACTTATTCTCTACGTCGCGGGACAGACTCCGAAGTCGCTAGCCGCCGTACGAAATCTGGAGCGGATTTGCGCGGAGCATCTGCCCGGCCAGTACGAGGTCGAAGTGATCGACTTGAAGGAGAACCCCCGTCTGGCGAAGGAACATAGCATCATCGCCATACCTACGCTGGTCCGTGAACTCCCGGTCCCGATCAGGAAGATCATCGGTGACCTGTCCGACGAACAGAAGGTCCTGGTGAACCTGAAAATCGGTGATGAATGATCGAGACGGAAGATTTCAGGGACCGCACCATCGCGGAGCTGCGGCAGCGCCTGGCGGAAGCGGAAGATACGATCGCGGCCATCCGCACGGGCGAAGTGGATGCCTTGGTTGTCCAGGGGGCGGAATCCGATGAGATCTTCACGATTGAGGACGACAGTGCCTACCGCAGCTTCATCGAGGCTATGGATCCCGGCGCGATAGCACTCGATTCGTCAACCCGGATCATCTACGCCAATGGCAAGGCGCTCGAACTGATCGGCAGGCCGTTGGCTTCGATTCAGGGCCAGCGAATTGCCGATGTGCTGGACAGCGAGCAGGGTGCGCGCCTCGACGCGCTCCTGTCGATCGCCAGCGAAGCAAAGCACACGGATAGTCTGGTCTTCTCCTCGTCCGGCGGACTGCTCCTCAATTTCGATGTCTCAGCCAGTCCGCTGCGGATCGGCGCGGTATATGGCCATGCGCTCATCTTCACCGATGTGACGGAGCGCGTACGGGCCGAAGCGGCGGAGCAGAACGAGCGCGCGGCGCGGGCCATCATAGCGTCCGCGAACGAGGCCGTCGTCGTTTGCGACCGCGAAGGTGTCGTTACGCACGCCAACCTCGCCGCGCGGTCCGTATATGACGGCGATCTCATCGGCATGAAGTTCGTCGAAGCGGTCGATCTGCGATTTCCAGCAAGCACTGGACTGCTGCAGACCGATGACGTCGTCTCGATGGCGCTCGCAGGCAATGCGACGCAAGGCATGGAGGCGACGGTCCCCGAAGCGCCGAAGATCAAGGACTATCTGGTGAGCGTTGCGCCCCTGCGGGTGGCGGGTGACCAGATCAGCGGCTGCGTGATCACGATGGTAGATCTGAGCCAGAGGAAGGCAGCAGAAAAGCATCAGCTTCTGCTGATGGCCGAGCTGGATCACCGGGTCAAGAACACGCTCGCGCTGGTGCAGTCCATCAGCAGCCGCACCTTGTCGAACGAAGACAGCCTCGTAGGCTACCAGGCCGCTTTCTCGGGTCGTCTGCGTGCGCTGGCGGCGACCCACAATCTCCTGGCAGAACGCTCGTGGCAGAATCTTCGTCTGAGTGACGTCATTGCAGCCGAACTGGCACCTTATGTCGAAAGGGGCGCGGATCGCGTCAGGATCGAAGGACTGGAGATACCGGTCTCGCCGCGTGCGGCGATCGCGCTGGGCCTCATCCTGCATGAGCTGACGACCAACGCCGTGAAATATGGCGCCTTGTCCGGAGAGGACGGCTCCGTCACTGTCACTGCCGTGCCCGGCCGGGATTCGGGAACGTCTTTCGTCTTCCAATGGCAGGAGACCGGCGGACCCCGGGTCGGCGAACCGACCCGAAAGGGGTTCGGCAAGACGGTGATCGACAGGAGCCTCCAATATTCGCCGAATGGCGGCACCGAACTGCTCTTCGAACCCGCCGGTGTCGTGTGCCGCATCTCTGTGCCCCTGGAGGATGTGGCACCGGCCTAGTAGTGGCGCATCAGCTTCTCCTTGCGGAGCGCCAAGGATTGCGCCTCCCGGAGAAGTGCGCTGCTGTTCAGCCCGTGCGCCGAGACGATTTCGTAGGCCTCAGAAAGCAGTATGCCTGCGTTTTCCACGAGATCATGTGCCGCCAGGTGCACCCTCAATTCGGAATCCGTGATTCTCTTCTGGCCCCGCTCGGACAAATCTGGCGTTCCTCGGATCCGACAGTATCTCGGCCTGAATCCGCGTGCCTGCAAAGTAGTTCCTTAAAATTGTTGCCATGGGACGCGTCCGATCCGGGCGTCCTACAACGAAACCGGTTGCCACGATCCGCGTTTTGCAACGCGGTGCGCCGCCGAGGCGCAACTTGCCTGTTTGAAAGGCGAACGACGTGGATGAGCGCGTAGAAAATTTCCTGCGGAATTGGATCGACGCCAACATCGTCAATGTTTCGCACGAGCCGTCGAGCGACCCGAAGACGATGCAATATCGTTATCTGACCGACGCTGTCGCGGCAGGTATAGGCCTGGATGATGTCAACGCCGAATGGCACTCGGCCGAGGTGCTGATCGCCAGGGCATTGTCGGAGCGTGAAAACCCATCGTAGCGCCTCGTGGAATTGGCAGGCCGGAAATGGGAACTGCGGCAGAAGCGCCCCGCCTTGGCCGAAGCCTCGTCTGCTACGAAACGATCCTGCGTTTCCATCGGCACGCACGTCGATGAATTCCGGCAAATCTTTCCGGGCGGAGGAACAGGGGCCCGCCGTGGCTGTTAGGACGCCGGCCGACGGGCTCCATTCCCGTGAGGTCGTCTCAGGCGATAGCCCGCTGCAGCGCACGTTCGGTGCGGCGGGCTCCATGGTTTTCTTCAAGAACCGGGAACAATGACTTCGAAACCCGGTTCGGCCGCCGAAGGAGGAACCGTGTCATGTCACAAGAACCTGTGAGTTTCGCAATCTCCGATTCCGCTCAGCCGGACAGCGACCGGGAGCACCGTATACGCCTGCGTGCCTTCGCGCTTTGGGAAGCCGACGGAAAGCCTGACGGTCGAGACACGGAGTATTGGTTCGCGGCTGAAAGCGAGGAAGCTTCATCGGTCCAGGAACCGCTTTCCATCAGCCCCGCCGAGGCAGCGGCAGCCGCGCCCGCCACCTCGGGCGCTCCGCGCTGAATGCCATAGCGGAACGCTGGGTGGTGCCTGTGGCCGGCAGCAGGTTGCCCTTAAGGAACAATACGCCGCATGCGCTGTTCGGCCGTGCGGCGGAGGCGCGCGATGGAGACAGAGATGGCCAAGCAAGGTGGACGTCAGGACAAGGCTAGCCAGACCAGCAACGAGGACATGAAGCGCGGGCAGAGCGGCTCCGCCGGCCAGCAGCAAGCTGAGCCCGGCAGCGACCGCCAGCAGAGCGGCAGCCATCGAGGCGGCAGCGGAAATTTCGCCAACGATCGCGACCGCGCATCCGAAGCAGGGCGCAAGGGCGGGCGGTCGTAGTTCGCGGCGCGCGGCGTGTCAGGCTCGCTTGGTGCTACAAAGCGGGCCTGAGCGTCTCGCATGCCTCGCAATTGCCGATGTGATCGACCAAAGCCATGCTCGCGTTAGAAGGCGCGGTGATCAAGGGAACTCGCCTGCCCTTCAAAGCATTGTGATGCCATTGCAAAACCAAGTGAGGGCATCATGACTTTGACGACAATCCTGATCATCATTCTCATTCTCATTCTGCTCGGTGCGATTCCCGCGTGGCCCCACTCCCGCTCATGGGGTTACGGCCCGTCCGGCATCGTCGGCGTGATCCTTGTCGTCCTGCTTATTCTCGTGCTGATGGGCCGGATCTGATCCGGGACCCGAGCGCGAAAGGGAAGGCGCGAGGCACGCGCCTTCCCTTTTTCGCGAGTCCCGCAGTGACCGCCGGGTGCTAATCGATCGAGAAATCGGCCGCCTTGGTCATCGGCGCAGCCAGCAGAACCAGGAACAGCAGCGCGGCCACCCCGACGAAAACCGGTGAAAAACCGGTCCGCTCTCCGACAAAGCCGATCAGCGACGGCGCCGCCAGTATCCCGGAATAGCCCATCGTCGTCACCACGCTCACCCCGGCACCGGCGCTGACGCCGGCCTGCTTGCCCGCGGCCGAGAAGAGAATGGGCACCATGTTGGCGATGCCGAGGCCGCTGACGCCGAAGGCACATATGGCGAGCCAGGGTGTCGTGGCAAGCCCTGCAACCAGCATGCCGGCAGCCGCGACGATGCCGGAAAGACGGAACGTCTGCACTGCGCCGAGCCTGTCGCGCACGCCGTCTCCGGCGAACCGCATCAGAGCCATCGCGCCCGCGAAGACGCCGAAGGCGAGGCCGGCCGTCGCTATGTCGCTGCCCAGTTCCTGTCGCAGATAGAGCGCGCTCCAGTCGAGCACTGCCCCCTCGGAGTTCATCGACAGCAGAGCCATGACCCCGACCACATAGATGGCGGGTGTCTTTGGCAGGACGAACTTCCGATGCTCGACCGGCGCCGGAGGGTCGCTGACCAGCCGACCGACCGCCGCTGCCGTGATGACGATGGCGACAGCGCTGACTGCCCCCGCATGAGCCAAGTGCCCCCAGGTCTGGATCACCACGCCGCCTGCCCCGCCGCCGACGAAGCCGCCAAGGCTCCAGAAACCGTGCGACGAGGACATTATGGCGCGGCCGAGCTGTTTTTCGGCCGAGACGGCATTGGCGTTCATCGCCACGTCGGTTGCGCCTATGGTGCCGCCGAAGATGTACATGGCGACCGCGGCGGTCGCCACGTTCGGGGCAAGCGCCACCAGCAGCAGGCCGAAACAGCAGGAGACGGCAAACAGGATCGTCGTCCTTCGGGAGCCGTGCTTGGCGATCAGATGCCCCGCCAGCACCATCGCGCTGACAGCGCCGGCGCCGAAAAGCAGGATCAGCAGGCCGAGCGTGGACTCGCTGATGTCCATGCGGGTCAGGAAGACGGGGATCTGCGGCGCCCAACTGCCGGTGACGAAGCCGTTGACGAAGAATATGGCCGCAACCGCCCAGCGGCCGCGAAGAGCGTTGGCGGCGGTATTGCTGGCATCCATGGGCTGATCCGTCGGGGAAAGAGGGGCGCGCCTGCTCTAACCCGCCCGACCGGCGTGTCAAGGCGTTTGGCTGTCCCTCGCGATGCCCGACCTGAGTTTGCCGGCGCGCTATACCGGCTCCAGGACCATCAGCAGATCCTTCGCATCGATCTGGTCGCCCGCCTTCACGAGGACCTCTGCCACTGTGCCGTCGCGCTCCGCGTGGAGCGCGGTCTCCATCTTCATCGCCTCTATCGAAAGAAGGACGTCGCCTGCCTTCACGGCCTGCCCAGCCGCTACGCCCAGCGTCGAGACGACGCCCGGCATCGGGGCACCGACATGCGCATCGTTGCCGGCTTCCGCCTTGCGCCGTGCCGCGCTCGCCGACGCACCGGCGGTCCTGTTCGGCACCTTCACGCGACGCGGCTGGCCGTTGATCTCGAAGAACACCGTGACCATGCCCTTGTCGTTCGTATCGCCGATCGCCAGGCATCGTATGACCAGCGTCTTGCCCTTCTCGATATCGACGAAAATCTCGTCCTCGACGTCCATGCCGTAGAAATAGGTGGGCGTCGGCAGCACGCTGACGGGACCGTAGTTCTCCTGGGCCGCGCAGAAATCCGAAAACACCTTCGGATACATGAGCCAGGAGGCGAATTCGTATTCGGAAAGCGGCCGGCCGAGCTTCTCCTCGATGTCCTTGCGGCTGGATGCGAGATCCGCCGGCTTGAGCAGCGAGCCCGGCCGGACCGTTATCGGCGCCTCGCCCTTCAGGGCCTTCTTCTGCAGTGCTTCCGGCCATCCTCCCGGAGACTGTCCGAGATCGCCCCGCAACATGGACACGACGGAATCCGGGAAGGCGATGTCCTTGTTCGGATTCTCCACGTCCGCCACGGTCAGGTCCTGGCTCACCATCATCAGCGCCATGTCCCCGACCACCTTGGACGAAGGCGTCACCTTCACGATGTCGCCGAACATGAGGTTCACGTCGTGATAGGCTTGCGCGACTTCGTGCCAGCGCGTCTCGAGCCCGAGCGATCGGGCCTGCTCCTTCAGATTGGTGAACTGGCCGCCCGGCATCTCATGCAGATAGACCTCGGACGCAGGCCCCTTCAGGTCGCTCTCGAATGCGGCATACTGGTTGCGCACGGCTTCCCAGTAGAAGGAGATCTTGCGGATCGCCGCCGGGTCGAGCCCCGGATCGCGTGGACTGCCCTTGAGAGCCTCGACGATGCTTCCGAGGCAGGGCTGCGAGGTGTTGCCGGAGAAACTGTCCATGGCGGCATCGACGGCATCGACCCCGGATTCGATCGCCGCGAGCACCGTTGCAGCGGACAGGCCCGACGTATCGTGCGTATGGAAGTGGATCGGCAGGTCCGTTTCCTCGCGCAGCGCCTTGAACAGCACGCGCGCCGCAGCCGGCTTCAGCAGCCCCGCCATGTCCTTCACCGCAAGGATATGCGCGCCGGCCCTTTCGAGGTCCTTCGCCAGGCCGACATAATATTTCAGGTCGTATTTCGAGCGGGCAGGGTCAAGCAGGTCGCCCGTGTAGCACATCGCCGCCTCGCAAAGCTTGCCTTCCGCGCCGACCGCATCCATCGCGACGCGCATGTTCTCGACCCAGTTCAGGCAATCGAAGACGCGGAACAGATCGACGCCGCCGCTGGCGGCCTGCTTGACGAAATGCTGCACGACATTGTCGGGGTAGTTGGTGTAGCCGACGCCGTTGGCGCCCCGCAAAAGCATCTGCAACAGGATGTTGGGCGCAGCCTCCCGGATCAGCGAAAGACGCTCCCAAGGATCTTCCGTCAGGAAGCGCATGGCCACGTCGAATGTCGCGCCGCCCCAGCATTCGAGCGACAACAGTTGCGGCAGCGAACGCGCATAGACGCCTGCGATCCTGGCGATGTCATAGGTCCGCATCCGCGTCGCCAGCAGCGATTGGTGGCCGTCACGCATGGTCGTGTCGGTCACCAGCACCTGGTGTTCCGCGCGCATCCATCTCGCGAAGCCTTCCGGGCCCAATTCTTCGAGGCGCTGCCGGGAACCGGACGGGATGTCGCCGTTGAGATACGGCACGACCGGTTCGGCCGCATCGGGATCCGGCGCCGGCCTGCCTCGTGTCTCGGGATGGCCGTTCACCGACACGTCGGCGAGGTAGTTGAGGAGTTTCGTGGCCCGGTCTTGCCGCTTGACCTGAGCGAACAGTTCCGGCGTGGAATCGATGAAGCGCGTCGTATAGCTGTTGTCGCGGAAGGACGGGTGGTTGATGATCGCTTCGAGGAACGTCAGGTTCGTCGCGACCCCGCGGATCCGGAATTCACGAAGCGCCCTGTTCATGCGCTGGATGGCCTCCAGCGGCGTCGGGGCCCAGGCGGTCACCTTTTCCAGGAGCGGATCGTAGAAGCGGGTGATGACAGCGCCCGAATAGGCTGTGCCGCCATCCAGTCTGATGCCGAAGCCCGTCGCGCCACGATAGGCCGTGATGCGCCCGTAGTCGGGGATGAAGTTCTGCTCGGGGTCTTCGGTGGTGATCCGGCATTGCAGGGCATGTCCGTTGAGCCTGATGTCGGCCTGGGCCGGCACGCCGGATTCCGGGGTGCCGATCGCGAAACCGTCGAGGATGTGGATTTGCGCCTTGACGATGTCGATGCCGGTAACCTGCTCGGTCACCGTATGTTCGACTTGGATACGCGGATTGACCTCGATGAAATAGAACCGGCCGGTGTCGGCATCCTGCAGGAACTCGACCGTTCCCGCGCCGACATAGCCGGTCTCGTCGGCGATCTTCAGCGCATAGCCGCAGAGCTCCCGCCTGAGTTCGTCGCTCAGATACGGGGCCGGCGCCCGCTCGACGACCTTCTGGTTGCGCCGCTGAATCGAACAGTCCCGCTCAAAGAGATGGACCGTGTTGCCATGGGTGTCGCCGAGTATCTGCACCTCGACGTGGCGTGCCCGCTCGATGAGCTTCTCGAGATAGACCTCGTCCTTGCCGAATGCCGCCTTGGCCTCCCGCTTGCCTTCGGTGACCTCGCGGATCAGGTCCGCCTCGTTTCGGATGGCACGCATCCCGCGCCCGCCGCCGCCCCACGATGCCTTCAGCATCACGGGGTAGCCCACCTCCGCGGCGAGCTTCTTTACCGCCTCCATGTCGTCGGGCAGCGGGTCGGTCGCCGGGATCACCGGTACACCCACCTCTATCGCCAGGTTGCGCGCCGCGACCTTGTTGCCCAGGCGCCGCATCGTTTCGGGCTTCGGGCCGATGAAGGTGATGCCTGCGGCCGCGCAGGCCTCGGCGAATTCCGGGCTTTCGGAGAGAAGACCATAACCTGGGTGGATCGCATCCGCCCCGGAGAGTCTGGCGACCCGGATCACCTCCTCGATGGAAAGATAGCTCTCGATAGGACCCATGTCTTTCTCGAGATGCGGCCCGCGGCCGACCTGGTAGCTCTCGTCCGCCTTGAAGCGATGGAGCGAATATTTATCCTCTTCCGTCCATATGGCGACCGTCTTCAGCCCGAGTTCGTTCGCGGCGCGAAAGACACGGATCGCGATTTCAGACCGATTGGCAACGAGTATTTTGGAGATGGGCACGAACGCGCTCCGAATGGGCGGCAAGAACTGACGCGCCCATGATTAGCCTGAAAATGCTGCGGTGCAAACAAATTCAACCAAGAAATTAAATCGATTGAAGGTTAGCCCGGCGACCTCTTCGGTGTACCGGCTCACTGCTGAGATAGCTGACGGGGATCACTCACGCCCGCTGCACGGGTCGCGTCGGCAATGACCTGCATGAGGCGAGGTGACCGAAGCAAAAAAGCCCGGCGGTTTCCCGCCGGGCTTTGCAGCAATCTACTGCTGAGCTTATTGCGGCACGTAGGTGAACTTGCCGTCTTCGCCCTTCTTCCACTCGTACATGACGTAGCCCGGCAGCTTGGGGTCGCCCTTTTCGTCGAAGGACATTTCGCCGAGCGCGGTCGAATAAGTGCCAGCCTTCATGGCTGTCGCGACTGCCTGCGGATCGAGCGACTTGGCGTCGTTGGCGCCGCCGGCCAGCGCCTGCACCGCCGCGTAGGAGTAAAGGGTGTAGGCTTCCGGTTCGAAGCCAGCGGCGCGGAACTTCTCAACCAGATCCTTGTTCGCAGGATTGAGGCGCGGATCCGGGCCGAAGGTGTTGAGCGTGCCTTCGACGGCGTCACCCGCGATGGATGCCAGTTCGTTCGAAACGATGCCGTCGCCCGAGACGAGTGTGGCGTCGAGGCCCTGGTCAGCAGCCTGGCGGATGATCAAGCCCGCTTCGGTATGGAGGCCACCCCAGTAGATGATCGTGACGCCTGCTTCCTTCATCTTGGCGATGAGGGCGGAGAAGTCCTTGTCGCCGACGTTCACGCCTTCGTACATGACTTCCGTCACGCCGGCGGCGTTCATGGCCTTCTTGGTCTCGTCGGCAAGGCCCTGGCCATACGGGGTCTTGTCGTGCACGACCGCGATCTTGGCGTCCTTGAACTTCTCGGCGAGGTAAGCGCCGGCGATGCCACCCTGCTGGTCGTCACGGCCGCAGGTACGGAACACGTTCCACAGGCCGCGCTCCGAGTAAGTCGGGTTGGTCGAGGCAGGCGTGATCTCCAGGATGCCGTTCTCGGCATAGACTTCCGAGGCCGGGATCGAGACGCCCGAGTTGAAGTGTCCGACCACGAATTTGACGCCGTCTGCAACGAACTTGTTGGCGACCGAGATGCCCTGCTTCGGATCGGAGACGTCGTCGCCCACCACGATGCGGATCTGCTCGCCATTCATGCCGCCGGCGGCATTTATGTCGGCTGCGGCCTGCTCGGCACCCTTCTGGAGCTGTGCGCCGAATGCAGCGTTCGGGCCGGTAATCGGACCGGCGACGCCGATCACGACTTCAGCCCACGCGCTGCCGCTGAACGCCATAATGGCTGACAGGGCAACCGCGGACAACAGTGATTTCTTCATTGATGACTCCCATTATACCGAGTGGGCGAGAAAGACAGCTTTCATGCGATGCCCACCCAATCGCAGAAAGTTCAGTTTGCCCATTTTCCGGCGCTTGTCACGCCCGTTTCGGCGCGGGCGACCGCTTAGGCTTTTGCTCTCCAGCTCAGGAGCGACGCGCGCTCGTAGAGCCAGCTATACTGTGTCACCATCTGGTTGGTGCGCGTATATTGATATCCGATGAGGCCGATCACGAGCAGGATGATCGTATCGACGATGTAATATTGCGCGGTGAGCATCGTCCCCTCGAACAGGGCGTGATGGATGAAGCGCACCGCAACGCCGAGCAACAGAAGGAACACGACGAGGCTGCTGAGAGGTCTCCACGTCTGTGCGCAGGCACGACCGGTCATCCAGGCGGCCCATCCGCCGAGCAGGCAGGTGATGAAGAAAAACTGCCAGATGGAGGCTTCTTCGTAGAGAATGCCCTGCATGGTGGTACTCCTAGTGGCGGCCGCCTTCGAGATAAGCCGCGCGCACTTCCGGATTGGCGAGCAGCTCCTGGCCGGTGCCGCTCATCGTCACCTTGCCGTTCACGAGCACATAGCCCCGCGTCGCCAGCTTGAGCGCTCCGAATGCGTTCTGTTCGACCAGAAACACGGTCAGACCCTGGGTTCGGTTGAGCTCTCGCACCGCATCGAAAATCTGCTTGACGATGAGCGGCGCCAGCCCGAGCGAGGGCTCGTCCAGCAACAGCAGCTTGGGGCGGGCCATGAGCGCGCGACCGATCGAGAGCATCTGCTGCTCGCCGCCCGAGAGCGTTCCGCCACGTTGACCGATGCGCTCCTTCAGGCGCGGAAAGAGCTGGAAGACCTTCTCGACGTCTTCGTCAAAGTGCTTGAGCTTGTCGAGGCTCGCGCCCATCTGCAGGTTTTCCATCACCGTCATGCGCGGGAAGATGCGCCGGCCTTCGGGCGATTGTGCGATCCGCAGACGCGCGATCTCGTGCGTCGGGAGATTGGTGATGTCGGTGCCGGCGAAGGTGATGGTGCCGCTCCGTGCGCGGGGCGTACCGAAGATCGTCATCATCAGCGTCGACTTGCCGGCACCGTTGGCTCCGATGAGGGCGACGATCTCACCCTGATTCACGGAGATGGAGATGCCGTTGAGGGCCCTGATGTTCCCGTAATAGGTCTCGACATCCTCGACCTGGAGCAGAGGCTGGGTCATCACTGCGTGCCTCCGCTCTTGCCGGCAAGTGCCTTTGCCTGTCCCACCCAATCCTCGCGCTTTATGCGCCCCTCGAATGCGAGATATTCCTCGGCGGCGGCTATGTCGGCGTCGGACCAGGCCGCGATTTGCTCGAAATGGAATATGCCGTGGTCGTGCAGCTTGCGTTCGTTCACGGGGCCGATTCCCTGGATGAGCGTCAGCTGATCCGGCCCCCCTCTTCTTGGAGAGGCGATCGAATTCGACAGAGCTAATCTGTGCTCGTATTGCTCGGCCTTCGAAGCGCCCTTCTCGACCCTGACCACCTCGCCTTCGTCGTCGCTATGGGCAACGGTATCCGACACGGGCCCCGCCATCATCGACGCGGAGTCAACCGGACCGTGCGCTCTGTCGGGCTCGGCGTCGAGTTGCTCGATGACCTGTTCGTCGCCGACTTCCGCGAGGACCTCGGTCACTTCGCTGTCGTCGACGCCCAGATAGGCGGCGATCACCCGTGGATCGCTCTTTACCGAAGCCGGATCGCCGTCTGAAATCTTGCGACCATATTCCAGCACGACGACATGGTCCGATATCTGCATGACCACGGACATGTCGTGCTCGATCAGCAGGATAGATGTGCCGGTCGACTTGATATCGTTGAGCAGTTCGTTCAGGGCCAGAGACTCCCTGGGATTGAGGCCGGCAGCGGGCTCGTCGAGGCAGAGCAGTTCCGGGCCGGTGCACATGGCGCGCGCGATTTCGAGGCGGCGTTGCGCGCCATAGGGCAGGTCGCCCGCGGGGTCGTCTGCACGGTCGATCAGATTGGCCTTCTCGAGCCAATGCTTTGCCAGTTCGATCGACTCGGCCGATGCCTTGCGATAGCCGCCGACACCCAGAAGGCCGAGCACGGTGTAGCCGGATGCCGCCATCAGGCTGTTGTGCTGCGCCACGAGCAGATTCTCGAGCAGCGTCATGCCGGAGAACAGGCGGATGTTCTGGAAGGTACGCGCGACCTTGGCCTTTGCCGGTATCTGGAAATCCGGAAGGCGCTCGAGCAGATATTGCGTACCGTCGCTGCGGGTCAGCGTGATCATGCCCTCGGAAGGCTTGTAGAAGCCTGTGATGCAGTTGAAGACGGTTGTCTTTCCCGCGCCGTTCGGTCCGATCAGGGCGGTGATCTCTCCGCGCCTGGCTTGAAAGGACAGATCGCCAATCGCGACCAGGCCGCCGAATTTCATGGACAGATGATCGACCTGGAGGATCGATGACGTCGTGGCTCTGTTCGCGCTCATCAGCCGTGCCCTTCCTTCGTGAAGGAACTCGACACGGCCTTTCGCTCGTGAAGGTACGCGGTCGGCTCGCGGCTGCCGACGAAGCCACGCGGCTTCCAGAGCATGACCACCACCATGGCGATGCCAAAAAGAAGCATGCGATAGAGCTCCGGGGTGAAGCCGTCGCCGAACACGGCCTTCAGGAAAGAAAGCTCACGCAGGATTTCGGTGCCACCGATCATGACCAGAGCGGCGATCGCGATGCCGGTCAGTGAACCCATGCCGCCGAGCACGACAATGGCGAGGATGATCGCCGATTCGAGGAACACGAATGATTCCGGGCTGACGAAACCCTGGCGTGCCGCGAAGAAGGCGCCAGCAAAGCCGCCGAACATGGCCCCGATCGCAAATGCGGTCAGCTTCGTGTTGGTGGTGTTGATCCCCAGCGATCGGCAGGCGATCTCGTCCTCGCGCAGGGCCTCCCAGGCGCGGCCAACCGGCATACGCCGTAGTCGGATGGTCACGAACGCCGTCAGCAGCGCGAGTCCGAGGATGAGATAGTAAAGGAAGATCTTGTAGTAGGCCCCGGACTGGGCGATCCCCAGCACTTTTGCAATATAGTATGGCGACGAGACGTCGAAGTCGAACAGACCGAAAAACGTCACCTTCGGAATGCCCGAGATGCCCGCCGTTCCGTTGGTAACTTCGCGCCAATTTATCAGGACGAGACGAATGATCTCCCCGAAGGCCAGGGTGACAATGGCCAGATAGTCGCCGCGCAGCCGCAGCACCGGGAAACCGAGAATGACCCCCCAGAACGCGGCCATGATTCCTGCCGCCGGCAGCAGGATCCAGAAAGACAGTCCGAATTCGCTGGCCAGCAGGGCATAGGAGTAGGCGCCCACGGCGTAGAAGGCCACGTAGCCGAGATCGAGCAGGCCGGCGAGTCCGACCACGATGTTCAGGCCCCAGGCCAACATGACGTAGATCAGGATCTGGATGCCGAAATTGTCGACCCACTTCAGCGAACCCTGGAACCCGGTCAGCGCGACGATCACGGCTGGATAGACGAGCAGCGCGGCGATCGCGATCTTGGTCCAGTGCCGGCCGAGGAACGATCGCTCGGCCTCATGCACCGCTGCTTTCGCCTTTCCCGCCTTGCGTGCGGCAAAGTAGGGTTGCAGGTAGGCGACCGTCACGAAACGCCCGGCCATGACTAGGGCGATGACGATGGCGAGCATCCCCCAGCGCGGAACCAGGATCAGCTCGTTGCGAATATTCTGGTCGGTCTTGATCCCGATCAGAAGCAGGAAGAGCCCGAAGGAGATGGCGCCGGCGTACAGCGCCTCTCTGAATGCCCGCTGGACGGGTGTGGTGTTCTCGATGCGGTCCGGAGAAATCGCAGCCATTGGCTCACACCTTTTCCACTTCCGGCCGGCCCAATATGCCGGACGGCAAGAAGATCAGCACGATTGCCAGGATCGAGAACGCGGCGACATCCTTGTAGTCGATCGAGAAATAGGCCGACCACATGCCTTCGATGAAGCCGATCAGCAGACCGCCGAGGACGGCGCCCGGCAGGGACCCGATACCGCCCAGGACAGCCGCCGTAAACGCTTTGACCCCCGGAACGAAGCCGTCCGAGAAGGACACAACGCCGTAATACATGAGGTACAGCGTGCCCGCGACCGCCGCCAGCGACGCGCCCATGATGAAGGTGATGGATATGGTGCGATCGACGTCTATGCCCAGCAGCGCCGCCATCTTGCGGTCTTGTTCACAAGCGCGTTGTGCGCGTCCCAGCGCGGTCTTGTTCACGAGGTACCAGAAGATGGTCAGGAGCACGACCGTGACGACGACGATGACGATCTGTTTGGCGGAAATGGAGATCCCGAAGACGTTGTAGACCGTCGAAATCATCGGCGGTATCGGCTTGTTGCGCGGCCCCTGCGTGACCTGAACGAAGTTCGACAGCGCGATCGACATGCCGATCGCTGTAATCAGCGGCGCCAGGCGGAACGACCCGCGCAAGGGGCGATATGCGACCTTTTCGATCGTGTAGCTGTAAAGGCTGGTGAGAAGCATCGCCACGATCATCATGATCAGCAGGAAGAGAACCACGCTGACCGAGGCAAAGATGCTGACGAGGAAAAGGAAGACAATCAGCGCTATGAAGGCGCCGACCATGAAGATGTCGCCATGCGCGAAATTTATCATGCCGATGATGCCGTAGACCATCGTATAGCCGATCGCGATCAGCCCATAGATCGATCCCAGCGTCAGCCCGTTCACAAGCTGCTGGACGAAATATTCCATCAGTAGGTTGCTCCCCGGGAATGTCGCCTCGCCAGACGCATTCCTTTTCTAATTTCCCCTAGTCCTAAAGTTTCAAGTGTGGATTGCAACGTCAATTTCTCGCGATCCGCCGTACCTTGCGGAATGTCGGGAAGATGCCTGACCGCGCCTCTGACCCAACCCCCTGGACTATCATGGACGCTATCCTTGGCCTAAGGCAATGGCCCTGTGAGAAAGTTCACATCGAAGCTTGATCCAACGTTGCCGCCTTCCACACGCCTGATCGCGGCACGTTACGCTTGCCGGACGAGGCTGGGCCGGTCGGGTGTGGCGTTACTTCACGGTGAATCCGTGCGCGAAGGGATCGCGATCGTCTATGAAGATCGTGTTGAACCCGGTCTGGCGCGCCCATCCGCCGATCGAGGGTATGATCGCGGCTCGGCCGCAGACGTCCACATCTCTTTCCACGCGCCCGGCAAAGAGCGAACCGATGATCGATTCATGGACGAAGCTGTCGCCGGGCTTCAGCCGGCCTTTGGCGCTGAGCTGCGCCATGCGAGCCGAAGTCCCCGTGCCGCACGGACTGCGATCGATCGCCTTGTCTCCGTAGAAGACGGCGTTTCGGGCATCGGCGTCGGGGTTCGTTGCCACGCCGGTCCACAAGATGTGCGTCAACCGGTTGATGTCCGGATTGTCGGGATGCTCGAACCTGTACTTCTCGTTCAAACGCTGCCTGAGCACCGGGCTCCAGGCGATGAGCTGTCCGGCAGAGTAGTCAGCCATGTCCGTGTAATTCCGCTGCCGCTCCACGATCGCATAGAAGTTGCCGCCATAGGCGACATCGACGATCAGTTCACCAAGGTCGGGGCATTCGACGGCAAGTCCTTCTGCATGGAGGAAGGACGGCACGTTGGTGATGCGGACTTCCTCGACATATTCGCCCTCCTGCCGATATTCGGCGACGACTAGGCCGGCCGGCGTATCCAGCTTGAGGATGCCGGGTACCTTCGGCTTCACCAGCCCATTCTCGATCGCCATCGTGACCGTGCCGATCGTGCCATGGCCGCACATCGGCAGGCAGCCTGACGTTTCGATGAACAGGATTGCGATGTCGCAGTCCTCGCGCGTCGGTGGGTAGAGGATCGAGCCCGACATGACGTCATGGCCGCGGGGCTCGAACATCAATCCCGTACGGATCCAGTCGTACTCGGCGAGGAAGTGCGCCCGACGCTCCATCATGTTCGCGCCCCGAAGCAGCGGGCCGCCTCCCGCAACCAGCCGCACCGGGTTGCCGCAGGTGTGGCCGTCGATACAGGTGAAGGTGTGCCTGGCCATGGAACGTTCCTAGAAGCGGAATGGGCTGAAAGGGGCAGGATCGATCTGCGGAGCCTCACCAGAAATCAGGTCGCGGATCAAGCGAGCGGTGCCTGCCGCCTGCGTCAGTCCGAGATGACCGTGGCCGAACGCATAGTAGATGCCCGGGGCTCGCGCCTGCCCTATCACCGGCAGCGTATCCGGAAGGGACGGCCGATAGCCCATCCACTGGCGGGCCCCGTCCGCCCTCAACCCAGGGAGGAAACGTCTTGCTTTTTCGAGCATCGCCTGCGAGCGCGCGAAGTTCGGGGCGCGCTGCAGACCGCCGAGTTCGACGGCGCCGCCGACCCGCAACCCCGTGGAAAGCGGCGTGACCACGAAGCCATGCCCGCCGAAGATCAGCTGCCGCCTCACGTCGAAGGCGTCCGCGGGCAGCGTCACGTTGTAGCCGCGTTCCGTTTCCAGCGGGATCCGGTCGCCCAATTGCCCGGCTATCAGGTGGGACCACGCTCCCGCTGCGACCAGTGCGCGGCTCGCCGTCGCGGTGCCGCCGCCTTCGAACTGCAGGACCACCTGTCCGCTTGAAGATTCGAGCTTGCGCAAGCTGCGGCGCTCGAAGGTTGCGCCGAGCCGCTCCGCGTAAGCCCATATCGCCTTGCCGAGCAGCTTCGGATCGGCGACCGTCTTCCAGCCCGGCACGAATGTCCCCCTGGCGAAAGCCTTGGACAAGCCGGGTTGTAGAGCGGCGAGTTCGTCGCCCTCCACATGCCGAAACGCGATCCCGAAGCGACCGCGTTCGTCCCAGCCTTGTCGCGACATGGCGAATTCCCCTTCGCTCTCATAGAGCTCCAGAGAACCGTCTTCACGCAGCATGTCCATGGCGTCGGCGCGGGCGAGCAGCCCCATCCACTCCGGCTCCGCCAGCTTCATCATCGAGGCCTGAGCGGCGAGACTGGCAGCGTAATGCCTCGGTGAACCGGCGCGCCAGAAGCGCCAGAGCCATGGGAGGAGCTTCGGCAGATAGGCCGGCGGGATCGTCAGCGGTCCGAGCGGGTCGGCGAGCCAGCGCGGCAGGTTCTTCAACATGCCCTTGTGGGCCAGGGGCAGGACGTCCGAGAACGCCAGCGCGCCGGCGTTTCCCGAACTCGTCTCCTCGCACACCCCGGTGCGGTCGTAGACCGTCACCCGATAGCCCGCTTCCGCCAGATATGCCGCCGCGCAGATGCCGACGATGCCGGCGCCTATGATGGCAACCGATTGCCCTCCACCCTGTTCAGTGACAGGCGCCGCGCGCGGGTAAGGCGCGGAGCGGCGGCTTCCTCCGCCAGGCATGGAGATTTCCGACACCGGTGCGCCGCCCCTGCTCGAACTGCTAGGCCGCCTTTGCCAACTGCAGGTTCGACAGGTCCGGCCGCGTCGCCAGCGCCTCCGTGACAACCTTTTCCACGGCCGCCCTGCGTTGACCCGTCAGCGGCTGTCGCGGCATGCGCACCCGATCGTTGGTGCCGATCGCAAGCACCTCCGCAAGCTTGATGTTCTGGACGAGGTATGTCGACACGTCGAGGTCGAGCAGCGGCCGGAACCAGCGGTAGATCGCAAGCGCTTCGTCGTGCCGTCCCTGCTTCATGAGCTGATAAATCGCCACGGTTTCCTTCGGGAAGGCGACGACCAGACCTGCCACCCAGCCGATCGCGCCGACCGACAGCGCCTCGAAGGCAAGGTTGTCGACGCCTGTGAAGAGATCGTAGCGGTCGCCGAAGTGATTGATGATGTCAGTCGAGCGGCGTATGTCGTCGGACGATTCCTTGATCGCCACGAAGCGCTCGTCATCGGCCAGTCTTTCCATGTCCGCGATCGACACGTCCACCCGGTAGGCCAGACGGTTGGAGTAGATCATCACCGGTAGGTCGCCCGCCTGCGCGACGGCGGATAGCGCCGCGACCGTCTCTTCCGGGTTGGTGTGATAGATCGGCGAAGGCACGACCATCAGCCCGCTCGCGCCTGCCGCAGCGGCCTTCCTCGCCATGGCCGCAGCTTCCCGGGTGCCCGCCTCGTTCACGGTCAGCAGCACCGGCTTTCCGGAGGCGACGCTCTGAGCCGTCCTCAGCACTTCCAGTTTTTCGTCCTGGCTGAGCATCGGCCCTTCGCCCAGCGATCCTGCCACGATCAACCCGTCGCAGCCGGCTTCCATCTGCAAGGCGAAGCAGCGTTCCATTTCGGCGTGGTCGAGAGCATCGTCAGCGGTGAACTTGGTCGTGACTGCCGGGAAAATTCCTGCCCACATGTAGGCCTCCATCTGATATATCATCGGTATATCTTGGCGCAGCGGTGATTGTCAATGGTAGGCGCCTTTGATAGGCAAGAGATATATCAAGGATACCAGGTTGAACTCCGCCGCTCCACTCGAACCAGCATCGACCAGAGCCTACCGTGTACTCGAAAACATGGTGGTGACGCTTCAGCTGGTGCCCGGCAGCACCACGACGGAAGGAGCGTTGATCGAGCGGCTGGCCCTCGGCAGGACGCCGGTCAGAGAGGCTATCCAGCGCCTCGCGTGGGAAGGGCTGATCGATATCAGGCCACGGGCGGGCCTTGCCATCGCTCCGCTGCATCCCGGCGATTGGATACGCGTCATAGAAGCCCGGGCAGGCGTCGAGATCGTGCTGGCACGGTCGGCCGCCCGCTATGTCACGCATGAAGCCGCCGACCGGTTTCACGCCGCGGCACTCGAGATGAAGCAGGCGGTGGTATCAGGCAGCACGACCGCATTCCTGGCGGCCGACAAATCGCTTGACGAGGCGCTGGCGCTTGGGTCCGAGAATCCCTTCGCGGTCCGCGTCGCCTCGCCGCTCCAGATCCACAGTCGGCGGTTCTGGTATCGCTACAAAGCCGAGACCGGCCTTGCAGAAGCCGCAGAGCAGCATGTGGCGCTGATCAGGTCTATCCTGAAGGGTGACGAGGACGGCGCGGCCCTGGAAGCCGCACGCCTGATGGATTTCCTACGCGGGCATGCAGAAGCGGTCGCCCGGCGCTAGTCTGCGCCAAATCCGGCGCTCAGGCCCCCTCGCCGAGTGCGGCGAAATTCAGCTCCCAGTTCTCGCCGGCGGATACGACGCAGCTCTGGCCGTCCGTTCCGGTAGCAAGAATAGTCCAAGTACCTTTCTGGGAGACGAAGACTTCGATCACGGCATCGCCATTGACCTGACCTACGGCAGTAGGTGCTTCGCGGTACTTGTCGGAAAGGGACTTGACCATCTCGGCGCGTTGCGCGCAGAATTCCATGGCGGGGGCGGGCGTAGCCGTAACCATCATCATGCCGGTCAGAAAAGCAGGCAGTAATACCATCTCGCGAGTCATGTCGACATCTCCAGTTTCGACGACGCCGTTGCGTTCAACTTGCGAAATCAAGAGAAATCCAGGCTTCCACGTTCCATCACGAAAATGTAACAGACCATTACAATCGTGATGGAACGAACAGGCGGGAGAGCGCTGCGCCTCCTTCGGACCGCGTAAACAGCCGGTGGTGGGTCAGTTCATCGTCGGGATGACGAACTCGGCGCCTTCTTTCACCCCGGAAGGCCAACGGGACGTCACCGTCTTTGTCTTGGTGTAGAAGCGGAAGGCGTCAGGCCCGTGCTGGTTCAGGTCGCCGAAGGATGACGCCTTCCAGCCGCCGAACGTGTAATAGGCGATCGGTACCGGGATCGGAACGTTTACCCCGACCATGCCGACTTGGACGCGGCTGGCGAAATCCCGCGCGGCGTCTCCATCGCGGGTGAAGATCGCGACACCGTTGCCCATCTCGTGATCGTTGGTGATCTTGAGCGCATACTCGTAACTCGGCGCGCGCACGACCGAGAGCACCGGCCCGAAAATCTCTTCCTTGTAGATCTTCATCTCCGGCGTCACCTCGTCGAACAGGCAGCCGCCCATGTAGTAGCCGTTTTCGTAGCCCTGCATCTTGAAGCCGCGACCGTCGACGACCAGCTTGGCGCCTTCCTTCACGCCCGTGTCGACGTAACCCTTGACGCGCTCCAGCGCCTGAGCCGTCACCAATGGGCCGAAATCCGCCGAACTGTCCGTGGATGGTCCAACCTTGAGGCTTTCGACGCGGGGGATCAGCTTTTCCATCAGCCGGTTGGCGGTCTCGTTCCCGACTGGCACCGCGACGGAGATCGCCATGCAGCGCTCGCCGGCCGAGCCGTAGCCGGCGCCGATCAGTGCGTCGACCGTCTGGTCCATGTCGGCATCGGGCATGACGATCATGTGGTTCTTGGCGCCGCCGAAGCACTGCACGCGCTTTCCGGCGGCGCAGCCGCGCGCATAGATGTATTGCGCGATCGGGGTGGAACCGACGAAGCCGATCGCCTTGATGTCCTGGTCGTCGAGGATCGCGTCCACGACCTCCTTGTCGCCGTTGACGACGTTCAATACCCCGGCCGGAAGCCCGGCTTCGATGAACAGTTCCGCGATGCGAAGCGGCACGCCCGGGTCGCGCTCGGACGGCTTGAGGATGAAGGCATTGCCGGCGGCGATCGCCGGGGCGATCTTCCAAAGCGGGATCATCGCCGGGAAGTTGAACGGCGTGATGCCGGCCACGACGCCGAGCGGCTGGCGCATCGAGTAGACGTCGATGCCGGGGCCCGCGCCGTCCGTGAACTCGCCCTTCATCAGATGCGGCGCGCCGATGCAGAATTCCACCACCTCAAGGCCGCGCTGGATGTCGCCCTTGGCGTCGGCGATCGTCTTGCCATGCTCGCGTGCCAGGATTTCGGCCAGTTCGTCATAGTTCTGATGTGCGAGGTCGAGGAACTTCATCAGCACCCGGGCGCGGCGCTGCGGGTTGGTCGCCGCCCAGGCGGGCTGCGCCGCCTTGGCGTTCTCCACCGCCGCGCGCAATTCCGCAGCGGAAGCAAGCGTCACCGTGCCGCGCACGGTTCCGTCGAGCGGCTGCATAACGTCCTGCTTGCGCCCGCTCGTCCCCGCGACGGCCTTGCCGCCGACGAAATGGCCATACTCGATCATGTCTCACTCCCTTGGGATTGGCTTTTGGTGGCACCATTGTCCCGCTTCGCGCACGGCATTGCAACGCGAGGGGATCAGGAACCGTTGTGCGGGAAACGTAGAGCAAGATTGAAGCGCATCTGAATTTCTGCATAAACTCCATAATGCCTGGCGCGTGTGATACCCCTCTCTGGCCTGCCGGCCATCTCCCCCTGAGGGCTGCAGGTTCGCAGCTTCGCCGGAGTCGGTCTTCCTGCAACTTCAGCGATTGGGCGAAGCGCCGTCGACAGCCAATCTCCCCCCTTGAGCGGGAGATGCCCGGCAGGGCAGAGGGGGGTGCCGCGCGCCGAGCCACGGAGCATGCGCCGCTGCACAATCGGCGTTCCCCATGAACTGGGACGACGTCCGCATCTTCCTGGCCGTCGCTCGGGCAGGCCAAATCCTCGGCGCGGCGCGGCGCCTCGGACTGAACCACGCCACCGTCTCCCGCCGCGTCGCGGCACTGGAAGATTCGCTGAGCGCCAAGCTTTTTCGCCGGCTTACCACCGGCAGCGTGCTGACGCCGGCCGGCGAAAAATTCCTCGAACTCGCCGAGCGCGTGGAAGCCGAAATGATCGCCGCCCGCTCCGAAGTCACCGGAGGCGACGAGGAGATCTCCGGCACCGTGCGCATCGGCGCGCCGGACGGCTTCGGCGTCGCCTTCTTGGCCGCTCGCCTGGGCGCGCTGAGCACCCGCCATCCGGGCCTCAGGATCCAGCTGGTGCCCGTACCGCGCTCATTCTCCCTGTCGCGCCGCGAAGCCGACATCGCCATCACGACGGAGCGCCCGACGGAAGGACGTCTGGTCGCACAGAAACTCGTCGACTATTCGCTCGGTCTGTATGCTTCGCGCGGCTACGCAGATGCCCGCGGCCTGCCCGCAGACGGCGCCGACCTCCAGGCGCATAGCCTCGTCGGCTATGTGCCCGACCTCGTCTTCAGCCCTTCGCTGGACTATGCGGCGGAGTTCAGCCCGCAATGGGAAGCCGCCTTCGAAATCTCCTCGGCGCTGGGCCAGGTCGAGGCCGTGCGGTCCGGCGCCGGGATCGGCATCCTGCATACCTTCATCGCGAAAGCCGTTCCCGACCTCGTGGCTGTAACCGCGATCGCGCCGATCTACCGGGCATACTGGCTTGTCTACCACGAAAGCGTGCGCTCGCTGCGCCGCGTTCAGGCCGCTGCCGCCTTCATCACAGACGCCGTGGAACGAGAGCGGCGTCTATTTCGATAGCCATCGCTTGGCCGGGCGGGATCGAACTTTCCGGTTGCCGCTTAAGGCGCGGAATTTGCGGCATTTTTCCAGTTTCCTCTGCCAAATGACCCAAGCATTATTCACCTAAGATATTGCAAACAATCAGCATTCGTGCTCATATTGAATGAATATTCAACAATTTTCGAGTGAAGCGATGAGCCCGCATCTTCACAATGTTGCGGTTCCTAACGATTGGGACAGGCGCGGTCTTCCGGGCTGGGCCTACCACAGCCCGGCACTGCTGGAACTCGAGAAGGATTTGGTTTTCCGCAATCATTGGCAGATCGCCGGACACGTTTCGGACCTGCCCAACCCGGGCGACTACCTGACCATGGACGTCGTGGGTGAACGCGCTCTTGTCGTCCGTGGCAAGGACGGGATCGTTCGCGGCTTCCACAATATCTGCCGCCATCGCGGGTCGCGGGTCGTCGCCGAGAACCAGGGGAATTGCAGAAATGCCTTGGTCTGTCCCTTTCACGGATGGGTCTACAATCTCGACGGCACGTTGAGGGGCGCAGCACGCCCGCGTTCGTTTCCCGACCTGGATAAGACGGAATTCGGCCTCATGCCGCTCGACCTCGAGATTTGGATGGGCTTCATCTTCATTCGCTTCCATCGCGGTCCGCAGCCGTCCGTCGCGGAACTGATGAAGCCTGTAGAAGCCGAGATGGCGCATTACCGGGCAAGCGAGATGGTGCCGTCCTGGGGAATCTGGACGCAGACCTCGCCGGTCAACTGGAAGTCGGTGCGCGATGTCGACAACGAGGGGTACCACGTAGCGATGGCGCATCCGGCGCTGCAGGATCTCTACGGCGCCACCTATTTCGACGAGCCCTTCGTCGGCGGCGTCTCCCGCTCCTTCGCGACCTACAATCCGCACGCCGGCCGCCGCTGGAGCGTACGCAACTATGTGAAGATCGCGCCCGAACAGCAGCACCTGCCAGAACATCTTCGCAAGGCCTGGATCTACTACGGCATCTTCCCGAACAACGTGATCGCCATGACGCCGGAATCGGTCCAGTTCTACCAGGAGTTCCCCCTCTCGACGGGGGAAACCCTGCTGCGCGGCGCTATCTACCGTTACGCCGACGAAAGCCGCGCTCAGGCTGCAGCCCGCTATCTGGCCTTCCGGATCGATAGAGACACGATGGCCGAAGACGTACAGCTGTCGGTGTGGTCGAACGAGAGCATGCTGTCGCAGTCCTTTGCCGGCTTCTATCTCTCGGATCTCGAATACGGCGTCCGCACCCATCACGACCATCTGCGCGATATCCTGCCCGTGCTCGGCCTCGAAACCGCGCCGGCGGAGAAGGACATGCCCAACCTGAACGCTGCCCTGCTCAGCCGCAACTGAGCGGCCTTCACTGCGTGCCGGCCACCCGCCTGGACGGGATGAAATTCTCACGCGCGTTATAGGACACCGGTACCCCGCCCCCGCTCTTTTCCGAAATGCGGCGCACATAGTTGTCCATGTGGTGGTCCGCGAGGCTCGCGAGATTCAGCGAACGCCCCAGTTCCCCGATCGAGATCCGGTCGGCGTCGTGGGTGGGCAGATAAACGTACTCCTGCCCTTCGAGCACGATCACCTCGGGGCCGGCGTGCTCATAGACGCCGTGCGTCCGGTTGATGATGGAGGTGGGCGGCAGCATAGGGATGATGTCGTTCTCGTCCACGACACGCACCAGGTTCAGGAAGCCGAGCTGCTGCACTCCGTGCGTCGTGGTGAATTTCGGCTGGCCGAACGTCACCACTTTCACCACGTCATACTTGTCCTCCACCAGGTAGATGGCGAGTAGCGCCGCAATCGCTCCGCCCAGCGAATGTCCGGTGACATAGGTCTTGTAGCCGGGCTTGAGGTACGGCTTCATGTCCGCATAGAGCGCGCGCGTCGTCTGATCGAAGCCGAAATGGACCGGGATCGCCAGCGCCAGGTCCAGGCGTATCCGCATCTCGACATCCTCGAGCAGGTTCTTGCGGTTGGCCGTCCCGCGGATGGCGATGTACTGGACCTTCGCCTTGTCGTCCTGTTCGAGGAAATACTGCGCGTCGGTCTTGTCGGGTGAACTGACCCTCACCGTCGCGGGATATTGCGACCTGATCGCGGTCTCGCTGGCGTAGGCTGCCTTCGCCCTGACCGCATAGGAAGTGAGCTCGACGAAATCGACCTTCTCGGTCGTCACAGTGGATCCGAGCGCCTGGATCTCCTTGTTCGAGACCCCGATGCAAGCAGTCAGCAGGCAGAGCGCGAGCGCCCCGGCAAGGTTGGCGGCAAGTCGCATCGGCCTCCCCCGGGCGATGTTTCATCGCGACTAGGTGGCCGTGCGGCACGCCACATGTCAATGCCCCGGGATTATCCCGGTTGCGCTGCTATGCGGCGGAGATTTCGGCACCCCGCGTGCCCAGCACATAGTGGCTGCGCATGGTTCGAGCATCACGCGACACCAGCCGGATGCGATCGTCGCAACGCTCCAGCGCCGAAAGCTCGCGCAGCACCAGCGCATGCGCGACGCCGAAGGTTCGCGCAAAGCTGCGGCTGTCGCGCGCGATGTCCATCTGCAATGCAGCGAGCAACGCCGCGCCGAGCATCGTCAGGCGCGGATCGTCCCCCGCCAGCCTTTCGGTCAGCGCCATGAAGGCGTCCGGATCGGGCGCGGCGCTCATGCCGCCTGCGCCTGCCGGCTGCGGAACGACACCATGATCGACTTCGAGGTCGGCGTGTCGCTCTGCTCGCCCGCCGAGCCGAGCGGCACGAGGACGTTCAGCTCGGGATAGTAGCCGGCGATACTGCCGCGCGGGATGTCGTAGGGCACGAACCGGAAATCCTGCGCCACCCGCTCGACGCCGTCGCCGTACTCGCCACATATGTCGACGCGATCGCCCGCCTGCGCCCCCATCGCCTCGAGGTCTGCCGGGTTGATGAAGATCACCTGCCGCTCGCCGTAGACACCGCGATAGCGGTCGTCGAGCCCGTAGACGGTGGTGTTGTACTGGTCGTGCGAGCGGAACGTCTGCAGCGCAAAGCGATCGCCGCCCCTGCGCGCGCGCTGGTGCACCGTCTCCGCCGGCAGCGGACCGGCGGCGAATGTCGCCTTGCCGGCCGCGGTGTTCCACTCGCGATGCGCCGCCGCATTCCTCAGATGGAAGCCCCGCGGCTTGCGCAGCCGCCTGTTGTAGTCCTCGAAGCCGGGGATGGTCGCCTCGATGTGCTCGCGGATCAGATCATTGTCCTCGGCAAGGGCTGCCCAGTCCACGACCGCCGAGCCGAGCGCGGCTTCGGCGATCCCGGCGACGATCGCCACCTCCGACTTGAGATGCGGCGAGGCCGGCCGGTTGATGCCGGCAGAGCCGTGCACCATGCTCATCGAATCCTCGACGCTGACCAGCTGCGACTCGCCGCGCGCATTCGCATCCATCTCGGTACGCCCGAGGCAGGGCAGGATGAAACTCGCTTCACCCGGCATCAGGTGCGAGTGGTTCGGCTTGGTGGCGATATGCACCGTCAGCTTCAGGCTGCCCAGCGCCTTCGCCACCAGCGCGCTGTCGGGCGTCGCGCGCGCGAAATTTCCGCCGAGGCCGACGAAGGCCTGCGCGGTCCCGTCGAGCATCGCGCCGATCGCGGCCAGAACATTGTGCCCGTTGGCGCGCGGCATCTTCACGCCGAACCGCTTCTCCAGCGCGTCGAGAAAAGCCGCCGGCGGCTTCTCGTTGATGCCGACCGTGCGGTCGCCCTGCACGTTGGAATGGCCGCGCACGGGGCAGAGGCCAGCGCCCGGCCTGCCGACACTGCCGCGCAGGAACATGAAATTGGCGATCTCGCGGATCGTCGCCACCGAATGCAGGTGCTGGGTGACGCCCATCGCCCAGGTGCAGATCACGCTGTCCGCATCCATATAGACCTGCGCCGCCTGCTCGATCTGGCCGCGCGTCAGGCCCGACTGGTCCTCGATCTCGTCCCATCCCGTCGCCTCGACCGCCTGCTTGTAGGCATCGAAATCCACGCAGTGCTCGGCGATGAACGCATGGTCGAGCACCGGCGGCCGTCCTTCCGCGACAGCCGCGTCCTCGGCCTCCAGCACGACCTTCGCCATGCCGCGCACCGCCGCCATGTCGCCGGCGAGCCTCGGCTGGAAATAGTGGCTTGCGATGTCGGTCGAGCCGCCGCGGATCATCTCGACCTTGCTCTGCGGGTCTGAGAAGCGCTCCAGCCCGCGCTCGCGGACCGGGTTGAACACGACGATCTTGGCGCCACGCAGGGCCGCCTTGCGCAGATCGCCCAGCATGCGGGGATGGTTGGTGCCCGGGTTCTGGCCGATCACGAAGATGGCGTCGGCCTTCTCGAAATCCTCCAGCAGCACCGTACCCTTGCCGACGCCGATCGACTGGCGCAGCGCCACGCCGCTGGCCTCGTGGCACATGTTGGAGCAGTCGGGGAAATTGTTGGTGCCGTAGAGACGCACGAACAGCTGGTAGAGATAGGCCGCCTCGTTGGAGGCGCGGCCGGACGTGTAGAACTCGGCGCGGTTCGGATCGTCCAGGCCGCGCAGGATAGCGCCGATCTCGGCAAAGGCATCCTCCCACGCGACCGGCAGGTAGCGATCGCTCGCCGCGTCGTAACGCATCGGATGCGTCAGCCGCCCGTTCCGCTCCAGTTCGTAATCGCTGAGCTTCCTCAGCTCCGCCACGGTGTGCTTCGCGAAGAACGCCGGCGTCGCGCGCTTCTCGGTCGCCTCCCAGGCGACCGCCTTGACGCCGTTCTCGCAGAATTCGAATGACGAGCCGTGCTCCGGATCGCCCCAGGCGCAGCCCGGGCAGTCGAACCCGTCCGGTTGATTGGCCTTCATCATGGTGCGCGCGCCGGCAAGCGGCGAGCCGCTCTCCATCAGCCGCTTGCCGCAGCTTTTCAGCGCGCCCCAGCCGCCCGCCGCCTTCGATTTCTTGCCTATGAAGTCGATGCTCATGCAGCAGTTATTGCACCGCAGCAAAATGGGTCAAGCAGCCTGACCTAATGGCTTGATAGAGAAACCCTATCGCGTCGCGTTACCCGCGCCAGACGCCTTCCTTGCGCAGATCGTCCATGGTGCGCGAAATCCCCTCGCGCAGGATGGCGACGAGGTGGTCGATCTGCTCTCTGGAGATCACCAGCGGCGGGCTCATCACGCACATGTTGATCAGCGGCCGAACCAGCAGGCCGAGCTCATGGCAGTGTTGATCGATCCGCTTGCCGACATCCTTGTCGAGCTGCAGCGGGTCCTTGCTCTCGCGGTCGGCGACGCATTCGACGCAACCCATCAGCCCGGCGCCGCGCACCTCGCCGACCAGCGGCAGGTCTTCCAGCGTCTTCAGCCGGCGCTGGAAGTAGGGTCCCACCTCCCGTGCATGATCGAGAAGGCCGCCCTCGAGTATGTCCAGGTTCGTCAGCGCCACCGCGCAGCCGATCGGATGGCTCGAATAGGTCAGCCCATGTCCGAACATGGCATCCGGGCGGTTCGACCGGTTGAGCTCTTTGAGCAGCCGTTGCGAGATCACCACGCCGCCGAGCGGAAAATAGCCCGAGGTCACGCCCTTGGCGAAGGTGATCATGTCGGGGTCGATGCCGAACACATCCTGCGACGCGAACACCTCGCCAATTCGCCCGAAGGCGGTCACGACCTCGTCCGAGACGTAGAGGATATCGTTCTCGCGGCAAATCTCTCGAATGCGCTTGAGATAGCCCGCGGGAGGGATGATGACGCCGCCCGAGGCCTGGATCGGCTCGCCGACGAAGCAACCGATCTTCTCCGCACCGATCCGTTTTACCGTGTCAGCGAACTCCTGCACCAGGAAGTCGCAGAATTCGACGACGCTCATGTCCTTCGGGCGGCGAAACGGGTCCGGTGACGACAGCTTCACGACCAGACCGTCGGCGCCGTCCATCCAGTCGCGGTCTCGGGGCCGGCCGTTGAGCGAGGCGGACAGATAGGTCGAGCCGTGATAGGCGCCGCCGCGGGAAATGATCAGCTTCTTCTCGGTCCGGCCGCGTACATTGTTGTAGAATTGCATGAAGCGCAGTGCCGTCTCCACCGCCGACGAACCGCCGGTGGTGTAGAACACATGGCTGAGGTCGCCCGGCGCATGCTCGGCTATGCGCCGGGACAATTCGGCTGACGGCGCATTCATCGTGTACCATGGCGTGTTGTAGGACAGTTCCATCGCCTGTTCGTACATCACCCGCGCCAGTTCCTCGCGGCGGTGGCCCGCATTGATGCACCACATGCCGGCTGGCCCGTCGATCAGCTTGTTGCCATCGCCGTCGATGAGGTAGATCCCGTCGCCGCCAGTCACCAGCGTGCGCGCCTCGGTGCCGATGGAACCGGCATAGGGCCATGGTTGGACGAGATGACTCTCCGCCAAGGCCACCGCGTCGCCTGGCTCTTCCACGCCATCCATGTCCCGGAAATCGCTGACTGCCGCCATCTTCTTCTCCGCATCAATTTCACGACGAGCCTCGGAGTATGGAGCCTCGCCTCACACGATATTGAATGTCCGTTCAATCAATATCGCAGGAATGCCCCTTGCTTTCAATCGCGGTCTGCGGTCAAGATGCCGGAAAGCCGGCAGCGGATGGGAACCCGCCAGCCGCAAAGCCCTTGGGACGGCTAATGGCGCAACAGCCAGTGTTAAATGAGAGAAATTTGGTCGCTCCCCGGCTGCGCCTGCCGTCATCCTTCGGCTTGTCTGCTGGACATCATGTGGCCTGCCGGTTGGCGATGAAGGCGCCGGCTTATGAGGGACCCATCAGTCGGAAGACCCGCGACCGGAGGTTGACGACCTTTCGCCCCACGCTACCCTGCAGCGACGGCCCACTGCAATGACAGCCGTTGCAGAAGGCGCCCCGATACTGCGCGGCAAACGGACCCTTCTGCAATCCGAACAGGCCCAGGGCTTCGCCCTTATCAGCCCGACACTGCTCTACGCGCTGGTTCTGCTGGTCGTGCCGATCGGCGTCGTCGTTGCGTACAGCTTCTGGACCCAGAACTATCTCGAGATCGACCGCACCTTCACCCTGCAGCAATACCGTACGGCCCTCGGCGAGCCGATCTATCGCGACCTGCTGCTGCGCTCGCTCTGGGTATCCCTGCTGGTCAGCATGTTCACGGTCGTGCTGGCCTATCCGATCGCCTACTACATCTCCTTCCACGGCGGCCGCCACAAGAGCCTGTGGCTCTTCCTGATCACCATCCCCTTCTGGACGAGCTATCTGCTGCGGGTCATGTCGTGGAAGGTCATTCTCGGCTACAACGGCGTACTCAATTCCGGACTGACCGGGCTGGGCATCATCGACGAGCCGTCGACCGCTCTGCTCTACAATACTTCGGCCGTCGTCATCACGCTCACCCATGCCTGGGCGGCCTTCGCCATACTGCCGATCTTCGTCTCGCTCGAAAAGGTCGACCGGACGCTGGTCGAAGCCGCTAAGGACCTCGGCGACGGACCCGTGCGCTCGTTCCTGAGGGTGACGCTTCCGCTCTCGCTGCCGGGCGTCATCTCCGCGCTGCTCATCGTGATGATCCCGACCGTCGGAGATTATGTCACCCCCAAGCTCGTCGGCGGCAAGGACGGGGTGATGATCGCGACGGCGATAGAAACCCAGTTCAAGCGCGGAGCCAACTGGCCCTTGGGGTCGGCGCTCTCCGTCGTCACCATGACGGTCGTCACCATGATGGCGCTGGCCTGCGTCTTCATCCTGCGCCAGGCCGGGAGGCGCGTGCGATGACGCGCATCCTGTCGCGCTGGCTGCCTGCCTACGCCTTTCTCTACATGGTATTCCTGTACCTGCCGGTCGTCTTCCTGCCGATCTTCTCGATCAACATGTCGGCGGTGCCGAAATTCCCGCTCACCGGCTACACGACCAGATGGTACGAGGAACTGCCGCGCACGCCGGCGCTTCTCGACGCGGCCTGGAACAGCCTGATGGTCGGCGTCACCGCGTCGATCCTGTCAACGATCCTCGGCATCTGCGCCGCGCGGGCGCTCACGCGATACCGTTTTCCGGGCCGCGCCGCGGCCAATGGGCTCATCATGGCGCCGCTCGTGATGCCGGAGATCATCCTTGCGGTCTCGCTGCTCATCGTCATGCTGTCTCTCGGCCTCGAACTGTCGCTCTTCACCGTCGTTCTCGGTCATGTGCTGATCTGCATCCCCTATTCGGTCACTGTGCTCAACGCCGGCTTCGAAGGCTTCGACCGCAGCCTCGAGGAAGCCTCCGCCGACCTTGGAGAAACCGCCTTCGGCACCTTCCGGCGGGTCACCCTGCCGATGGTGGCCCCGGCCATCATCTCGTCGCTGCTCGTCTCCTTCACCATCTCCCTCGACGAATTCATCATGGCCTTTTTCCTCGCCGGTACCGAAGTGACTCTGCCGGTGTACATCTGGGGCCAGCTTCGTTTCGCGGCCAAGCTGCCCAGCGTGCTCGCGCTCGGCACGCTTCTGCTGGTCGGATCCTTCGTTCTTCTCACAGCCGCCGAGATGCTGCGCCGCCGCGCCGAGCGCCGCGTTCATGGAGCCGCCATCCATGCCTGAGCCCTCGCCCGCGACCTCGTCGCCGATCTCCCGTCCCGGCCGGACCATGATCGAGATCCGCGACGTCACGCGCAGCTACGGCACATTCAAGGCCTTGGACGCCGCCACCCTGTCGATCGGCGAAGGCGAGTTCTTCTCCCTGCTCGGTCCCTCCGGCTGCGGCAAGACCACCCTGCTGCGCATGATCGCCGGCTTCGACAACCCGACTTCGGGCTCCATACGGATCGACGGCCGCCCGATGGACGGCATCCCGGCCAACCGGCGGCCGACCAACATGGTGTTCCAGAGCTACGCCATCTTCCCGCATCTCAATGTCGAGCAGAACGTCGCCTACGGGTTGAAGCGGCTGAAGCTCGGTGCCGCCGAGGAACGCCGCCGCGTCGAGGAGGCGCTTGCGCAGGTCTCGCTGTCGGGCCTCGGCAAACGCCGCGCGACCGAACTCTCGGGGGGCCAACGCCAGCGCGTCGCCTTGGCCCGTGCGCTCGTGATGCGTCCCAAGGTGCTCTTGCTCGACGAGCCGCTCTCGGCGCTCGACAAGAAGCTGCGCGAGCAGATGCAGGTCGAGCTGCGCCGCCTGCAGCAGGCCGTCGGTATCACTTTCATCCTCGTCACCCACGACCAGTATGAAGCGCTTGCGCTTTCCGATCGCATCGCCGTCATGTTCGGCGGCAGGATCGCCCAGGTCGCGACCCCCAAGGAGATCTACCAGCGGCCGGTCAACCGCCAGGTTGCCGATTTCCTGGGCGGCATGAACTTCATGCGCGGCGACATCGTCGAGGCGAACGGCGCGACGATCACGCTCGACACGGCGGGCTTCGGCCGCGTGACGACCGAAAAGCCGTCGGGATTGCCGACCGGCGGCCATGCGACGCTCGGCATCCGGCCGGAGCGCCTGCGCGTGCTTTGGGACGATGCCACCGCGAAACACGAAGTCGAGGGCAGGATCGTCGAGCGACATTATTTCGGCGAGATCACCCATCTCGTGGTGAACGTGCCCGGCTTCGAAAAGCCGCTCTCAGTGACCGAGACGAATGATTTCGGCGCCGACGATCTTCCCATCGGCGCCACGATCCGCCTCGCATACGATCCTGAGGCGTTGGTCGCGATGGCCGATTGATCGCCAGCGGCCGCCGGAAACCCATCGCGGTCGATCATTGCCACTTCTCAACAATTCTTGGCTTCGCAGACCATATTGCTGCCTGCAGGCTTGCGGCATGCGGGTTCTTCGCCACGCCAAAGCGTATGGCCGAGAGTGCGCGAAGCGAGGCATGGCGGCGGCGTCCATTCTATTTACCGGACGTGCTTCCAGGCCTTGCCGGCCTTTTCTCGTCTGCGGTCGACCGGCGTTGGCTTTCGATCGTCTGCCTGAACAGAAGGGGTCCTCCCGCCGATCGGCATCTGGAACAATCAACAGAAACAATTAGTGTTGACTGATTGATTAGTGTATACTATTTAATAGCTATGCACATGGAATCTGGCCCTATCAACGCCGTCATGCGCGCCCTCGCAGACCCCACCCGTCGCGCCGTCTACGAACGCATCGCAGGGTCCGAGGAAGTCACCGTCGTCGAACTGACCCGAGGCAGTGGCGTGACCCAAGGCGCCATCTCGCAGCATCTTAAATCGCTGAAGCAGGCCGGGCTCGTCGCCGAGCGGCCGGTGGGCCGCAACGTCTTTTATCGCGCCGAGCCCCAGGGGCTTGCCCCGCTCGCGGACTGGATGAGCCACTACGCTCTCTTCTGGCGGGACCGCCTGGACCGGCTGCGTCAACTGCTCGACGAGATCGAGCCGCAAGAGCCGGGTGAATCGAAACCTACGGAAACGGATCCATGAGCGACGCCGCACTGAAACCCGCCACGCAGGAGATCATCGTCGACGAGGTCTTTCCCCATGCGCCGGAGACGATCTGGAAGGCGCTGACGACGGGCGACCTCATCGCCCGCTGGCTGATGGAGGCACGCGGCTTCGCGCCGGTCGTCGGCAATCGGTTCACCTACCAGACCAGGCCTGCCGGCGAGTGGGACGGCACCATTCGCTGCGAGGTGCTCGATGTCGTCCCCAACGAGCGGCTCGTCTATTCCTGGAAGGGCGGGCACGAGGCGAATGTCGGTTACGGATCGCGGCTCGACACGGTGGTCGCCTGGTCGCTTACCCGGGTCGAGGGCGGCACGCGCGTGCGCGTCGTCCATTCCGGCTTCGAACTGCCGCGCAACGAGACGGCGTACCGCAACATGAGCGACGGCTGGAAAACGGTCGTCCGCAGGCTCGACGCGACGAGCGCCGAGCTCGGCCCGACCGGCAGGCCGCACTGACCGAGACGCCGGCGACATCCACGACAACCCGAGAGGAGCCAGTCATGCAGCCCGAGAGCCCAGCAATGAAGAAGCCGCCCGTCGTGTCCTCGCAGGAGTGGCAGGCGGCGCGGGAGCGACTGCTCGTCAAGGAGAAGGAGCACACCCGCGCCCGCGACGCCCTCGCCGCCGAGCGCCGACGCATGCCCTGGCTGGCCGTCGAGAAGGACTACGCCTTCGAAGCCCCGGGCGGGTTGCTCAGCCTCTCCGGCCTGTTCGACAGCCGCCGGCAGCTCATCGTCTACCGCGCCTTCTACGAATCGGACGTCGCCGGCTGGCCTGACCATGGTTGCAAGGGTTGTTCCATGGTGGCCGACCAGGTCGCCAAGGTCGTCCACCTCAACGCCCGCGACACGACGCTCATCTTCGCCTCCCGCGCGCCGCAGCCCATGATCGCGAAACTCAAGGCGCGCATGGGCTGGGACATCCCCTGGGTGACGATCACCGACGACTTCGACACCGATTTCGGCGTGCGCGAGTGGCACGGCACCAACGTCTTCTACCGCGACGACGAGGGCCGGATCTTCCGCACCTACTTCATCGACAATCGCGGCGACGAGCAGATGGGCGGCACCTGGAACTATCTCGACATCACCCCCCTCGGGCGCCAGGAGACCTGGGAGGACTCGCCGGAGGGCTATCCCCAGACGGAGCCCTACAACTGGTGGAACTGGAACGACAGCTACGCGCATGTCGAGACGGCGCTGCGCCGCAGCATCTGCTGCTGACGGCCGCCCGCGCGTCATCCACGGAGAGAACGATGAGCAAGCCTTATACCGGCGGCTGCGCCTGCCATGCGATCCGCTACGAAGTCTCTGGCGAACCGATCGTCATGGTGGACTGCCAGTGCCGCCAGTGCCAGCAATCCAACGGCGCCGGCCACACATCCAACATGACCTTCCGCGCGGCCGAGGTGCGGCTTTCCGGCGAGCCTTCGCGCTGGACCGCCACCGGCGACGGCGGCACGATGAAGAGCAGCGCCTTCTGCCCGACCTGCGGTTCGCCGGTCTACATGACCTTTCCGGACATGCCGGAGCTGTTCGTGATCCGCGCCGCGAGCCTGGACGAGCCCGAACGCTATGCGCCGCAGATCGTCACCTGGGCTGCGGCTGCGCAGGCCTGGGATCGCGTCGACCCGAAACTGCCGGCCTTCGGCGGCATGCCTCCGTCCTGACCCAGGCGCCGCCGCTCCCGCTGGCGTCAGTCCCTGCCGCGTTCCAGCCCAGGCTCCCCGAATATCCGCGCCAGGAAGTCGTGGAGCCAGCGTTTCAGGTGCAGGTCCCAGATGAGCCGGCCGCCGAGATGGTCACGGCCGGGCTGGGCGCCGGGCAACTCGAAGCGATGCGCGCCATGCACCACCCAGCGGTGCATCATCATCTGTGTCAGCTCGGCATGGAACTGGATGCCCCAGGCGTTGTCGCCATAGCGAAAGGCCTGGTTCGGATAGGTCTCGGCCGTCGCCAGCAACGTCGCACCGGCAGGCAGCGAGAAGCCCTCGCGGTGAAACTGATAGACCATCTCGGGCCATTGCATAAGGCTCTTGCCCTCGTCGGTCGGCTCGATCGGGTACCAGCCTATCTCCACCAGACCGTCGCCATGTCCCTCCACCTTCCCGCCAAGGTGATTGACCAGCATCTGCGCGCCGAGACAGATGCCGAGCAGCGGACGGTTTTCTGCCAGCGGCACCTTCAGCCACTCCGTCTCGCGTCGCACGAATTCCTCCTGGTCGTTGGCGCTCATGGGGCCGCCGAAGACGACGGCGCCGGCGTGACCGGCCAGCGTCTCGGGCAGCGGGTCGCCGAGAGGAGGACGCCGGATGTCGAGGTCGAACCCCGATGCGATGAGCTGATGGCCGACGCGGCCGGCGCTCGACCTCTCCTGGTGCAGCACGACCAGGATCTTTTCCCGCACCCCTCTGCGTCGTGGCATCAGTCGTCCAGCGGATTTCCGGCGTTCAGTGCTTCGGACTTCGCCCGCTGGCGTTCGAGGATGCGGTCGCGGCGGTCGACGCCGAGAAGCTCGGCGATGCGCCAGAGCGTATTGTCCTCGAGTTCGTCCAGTTCGCCGTCGGCGAAAGCGATCTGCCAGAGCAGGCCGACGAACTCGACACGGCCCTGCTCGTCCAGGTGCCGCTTCAGCACGCTGGTGAAGGCATAGAGATCGACGGCTTCGCTGTCGGCCTCACCGCCCGCGACGACCAGCTTGTCGAGGTCTTCTCCGCCGATCTCGTAGGTCTGCGAAAGCACGTTCTTGAGGCGCTCCCATTCCGCATCCTGGCGCACCCCGTCCGCATCCATGACATGGTACATCAGCGCCGCGGCAGCAATGCGCGGATCGTCTGAGGAAACTGTCTTTTTGCGCGTGGTGTCGGACGGAAGGTCCTTGAGGAAGTTCAGTATGCGCTCGAACATTCTGTCTCCAATGATCGCTTCCGTCAGAATAGGCGGAAGCGGCGTTCCGGGGTATCCTTATCCTGGTTCGGGTCGACTCCCGGGTCGTCCGGCAAAGGTGGCACCGGGCCGGGTTCCGGCTGCGGCTCGTCCGCAACCTTCGATGGCTCAGCCTCAATTTCGGCGTTGGCCTCGACGATTTCAAGCGGTCCCGCCAGCGCCTCGTTGGCCTCTGACACCGGTTCGCCCCGGGTTGCCCCCTGGGATTCGCCCAGGGACTCGCCTCGGGTTCCGCCCAGGGACTCGCCGGTGTCGGCCACGAGCGGAAGCGCGAGCGACGGGTGCGTGGCCGGATCGTCCTGTTCGATCAGGGGACCGAGGCGTTCCACGGGCACACGCCATTTGAAGGCATCGAGTTCCCCCGTCACGGGCGACACCGGCGCCCAACGGCTCGAGACGAAACCATCGGCCACCCAGGCGGGATCGCGGGGCGCGCGCACCGCCATGGCGAGGAACTGGCGTACCCGGCCCTGGTCGCCGGTCTCCGCCTCCTCGATATCCGCCAGGAGCAGGTAGGCGCCCTCGCGCGGCTGCATGCGCACGGCTGCATCCGCGGCCTCGCGCGCGGTCTTGAAATCATGCGCATCGAGCGCCGCGCGGGCGACGGCCAGCGACGACTCCACATTGTTCTGCCTCAGGGACTGCAGCTTCTGCGCACGATGCAGGCGATCGAGAAGTGCGTCGCCAGGGCGGGCATGTACGTAGAGATCCGCGATGGCGGGATGCGGCTCGGCCTTCCAGGCCGCCTCGAGGATCTTGGCGCCCTTGCGGATGTCGTTCTGGCGGAAGAGCGCCTTGGCGGCGACGACCGCGGCGGGCGCGAAATCCGGCGCCAGCCTGTTCGCTTCGAGGGCTGCTGCCTTGGCGTTCGTCGGGTCGGTCTCCAGCAGGTCTTCGGCCTTGGCGGTGAGAAGCACGGCGCGCCGCCGGTTGATCAGGTCCTTGTCCGCCTGCCGGGACGACTTCTGCGCGTCGATCAGTTTGAGCGCCGCGTCCCAGTCGCCACTCGCCGTCTTGTCCTCCAGGGTCGAATCCAGTGCCCAGCCGAGTTGCGGCGCTATATCGGCGGCGCGGGCGGCGTAGTGGCGTGCCGCGGCGCGATCCCCGAGCCTGTCCGCCTCGAGGAAGAGCCCGCGCAGGCCGAGCAGCCGCATCTCGGGATCGTCGAGCATGCGCTCGAACTTTTCGCGCGCCGCGGCATGGTCGCCTTCCAGCAGCGACGCCTGCGCGTCGAGCAGGTGGATCAGGGGCTCGGAGTCCGAACGGATGAGCTTGGCCGCCTGCTTGTTCATCCGGCGCGCCAGGGCGGCGTCGCCCGCGCCCGCGGCCACCATTCCCGTGGAAAGCGCCTGATATCCCCGGTCGCGCTGACGGACCCGGAAGTAGCGAGCGATCGTGTAGGGGCCGTTCCAGATGGATTTCACCAGCCACCAGGCGATCATGACCGCTGCGACGAGCGTCGTCACGGAGACGGCCGCGACCATCAGGCTGACTTGGTACTGATAGCCGCCGAACGTGACGACCATATTGCCCGGCCGGTCGGCCAGCCAGGCGAAGCCGAGGCAAAGCGCGAAGACGACGATAAGGAAGATCAGGATGCGGATCATGATGCTATCCCTATGCCGCCTGCATCGCGGCGGTGACGGCCTGATCGGCGAGTTGCTCGGCAGCCAGCCGGGCCTTTACCTTGTCGGCGAAATCGGCGCCGGCGGCCTTGGCGGCTTCGGGCAGCGTTTCGTATTCGGCCACAGCCTGTTTCAGGTCGCCGGCCTGAAGGGCCACCTCCATGCGGGCCACCGTCTCGGGGACGCCGGCACCCTCGACCGCCCCGATCGGCCGCACGGTCACGAGCGATTCGGCGCTGGTCAGCAGCCTTTCGAAGATTCCCGCGTCGGCAGGCGGCGGGTTGGCCGCCGCAATCATCGCCTTGGCGGCAGAATCCACTTCGGCGACGAGTTCGGCGCGCGTGGCGACGCCGTTCTCCGCGTGGTTCCGCAGGTCGGCGAGGCCGGGCGCTTCCGGCGCCACTGCGGCAAAGGTCTCCAGTTCCGACTGGAACGGCTCGCCGCGCTCTATCGCCGCCTTCAGTGCAGAGGCTGCGATTGCAAGCGCGATCTTCGGCTGGCCCGCTTGGGCGTCGACTTTGGAGGTCAGCGCCGACAGTCGCTGCTCCAGTGCGCCGAGCCGGCTGTCCGCCGCGGAATTTGCCTCGGTCGCTGCGTTGGCCAGTGCCTCCACGCCTGCGATCCGCTCATTGATCGTCGCGATGTCCTCGCTGCTCGCAGCTTCGGTGCCGGGGCCGATTTCTGAGATCCGGCTCTCTATCCCGGCGATCCTGTCCTCGAGTGCCTGCGTGTTTCCGCCGTCGGCCGTGCCGGCCGCGTCCACGGCCTGCCTAACCGAGGCGAGGTCCGCGCGCAGCTGTTCCATCTCCTGCGACAGGCCGGTGACCTGGCTGTCCAGGCCACCGAGATCGGCAGGCGCGCCGGACGCCGACTTGAGGGTTTCGACTTCGGATCTCAGGCCGGCTATTTCGGCTTCCACCGAAGCCGGTACAGAACCTCCCCCCGGCGCACCGAGGAACCCTGCGGAGTAGAGCGCAGCTCCCAGGGCGATTGCAGCCACGCCGCCCACGACGCCCGCGCCGAGCAAGGAGGCCATCGAAGTCCGCGGTGCAGGCGCAGCCCGCGGCGGCGCCATATCCGATGTCTCGGCGCCCACGGGACGACCTGCCGTTGCCTGTTCGAACGCCGATCCGGCGCCCCCGGCTTCCCCGGATGCGGTTTCCGGCGAGGCTGCTGCGACATCTTCCTGCGTCGGCGCGCTTGCCGGATCCTCGGCCATGTCGTCCGCACGGTCTTCCCGAGCCTGCATGTCCGATGCGGACTGGTCCTCGGTCACGGACGCGCCGATGTCTTCCTTGGGCGGCATATCCTGAACCGGCGTCTGGTCTGGCAAGGCGCCTGCGGACGCCTCCTCCGCCTCGGACCCGACGCGTGACACGTCACCCGGCTCCAGATCGATCGTCTTCGGTTCCCGATCGGGCTTCGAATGGCGTGTTTTGGGTATATCGACCATTACGGCCTCCGCGACTGTGTCCATCCGGCAAGGTGAGGGTGCCGATCCCTAGAACAAGTTTCAACGAGATTGAAGCCGTTCCGTTTCCTCGCTGCTCGATCCAGCCGCCAGAAAGTAAGGTCAGGCCGGTGGCAATGGTCCGTTGATGCGTAGCAACGTGTCCAGCAGCGCCGTTTCGTTCGGTTCCGGGGAAACGACTGTTTCGCGGCTGTCTTTTTCCAGGAGTTGAGAGACCCGGGCGGACAGGCAGACGAAGGTCGTGGACCGGAAATGACTGCGCAATTCATCCTTATGGAGGATTTCGTTCAACCGCGCGGCGGCCTCCGCCGAATAAACCAACGCGAATTCGATCGATCCCGACCCGATCGCCAGGGCGATCTCGGGCACGGCCGGGCAAAGGGAAACCGTATCGTAGGTTTCGAGTGCAACGAAGGAGATGCCGGCATCGCCGAGCGCTTGTTCGAAGACAGGACGGCGCACCTTCCCGCAAAGATACGCAACGGTGCCGGCCGGCGCATTCGAAATGACATGCGCGGCCAGCGAAGCCGCGTCGCCCCCAGCCACCGAAACCGCGACGAAGCCTGCCTCTTGGGCGGCCTTCGCGGTGGCTTCCCCGACGGCGAAACATGCGCGATCCGCCCATTCGGATATCAGCGTGCGCGGCGCATGCCTGACCGCGCTCGCACTGGGGACGGCGACGGCGCCGATCCGGTCCGGTATGATCGCCTCTGACAGGGAGAGCGGCACGGTTTCCTGGAGCGGGAGCTTGACCGCCGCGAAACCCATGGCCTCGAGCCTCGAGGCGGTCGCCGTGGCGCCCGGTTCCGGTCGCGTGACGAGGATGCGCGGCGGCACCTCAGCCCCAGCCATCGAAGAAATGCGGTCCGGCATCGCGCAGGATACGCTCGCCGGCAGCATGGCCGATCGCAATGGCATCGGCTGCGGGTCCTTCCGCCGCAACGTCGTGAGACTGCCGGCCGTCCGGCGTCAGGATCATGCCCGCGAAGGTCAGTTTAGCTCCTTCGACCGCCGCATATCCGGCAATCGGAGTCCGGCAGGAGCCATCGAGTGCTGCCAGAAACGCACGCTCGCAGGCCAGCGACTGTGCAGTCGGCACATGATTTATCGCCGCGAGCATCGCTTCGACGCGGCCGTCACCGATGCGGCTTTCGATGCAGATCGCGCCCTGGCCCGGCGCCGGGGGGAACATGTCGAACGGCATGAGGTCGGTGACGACATGCTCCAGGCCCAGCCGCTTCAATCCGGCCAGCGCCAGGATCGTCCCGTCGGCCACGCCTTCTTCGAGCTTCCGCAGCCGGGTCTGCACGTTTCCACGGAAGCCGACCACCTTCAGGTCGGGCCGCATCCTCAGGACCAGCGACTGCCTGCGGAGCGAGGAAGAACCAACCGTGGCGCCAAGCGGAAGATCGAGGATCGACCCTGCCGCCTTGCCGATGAAGGCATCGCGCGGGTCTTCGCGCGGCAGGAAGGCCGACAGTTCGAGGCCTTCCGGCAGGAGTGTCGGCATGTCCTTGGAGGAATGCACCGCGATGTCGATGCGCCTGCCGAGCAGCGCTTCCTCTATTTCCTTGGTGAAAAGGCCCTTGCCCCCTGCCTCCGACAGGGGGCGATCCTGGATGCGGTCACCGCTCGTCGTGATCACTTCGATCGCGAACGCTTCTTCCGGCAGATCATGCGCGGCCATCAGCCTGGCGCGCGTCTCGTGCGCCTGGGCCAGCGCGAGCGGACTGCCGCGCGTTCCTATCCTCAGCACGGTTGTTTGCATGGCATGGTCCGTGATACCTCCCGGCCTTATATATCCGGCTGACCGGGTATTTCCCGACCCTCCTAGCCCAGGACCCGTCACACCGGCAATGTTTGGACGGCGCGACAAGATGATCCGCGTTCTCGGCATCGAGACCAGTTGCGACGAGACCGCGGCCAGCGTGGTGGCGCTGCGCGACGGCGAAGCACCGGAAATCCAGTCCAATGTCGTGCTCAGCCAGATCGAAGAGCACGCGGCGTTCGGCGGCGTGGTGCCCGAGATCGCCGCGCGCGCCCATGTCGAGTCGCTGGATGGCATCGTCGAGGCGGCGCTTGGCGATGCCGGAGCGGCGTTGTCGGACATCGACGCGGTGGCTGCCACCGCAGGGCCGGGACTGGTCGGAGGGCTGATCGTCGGCCTGATGACGGCCAAGGCCATTGCAATGGCGGCCGGCAAGCCGCTGCTTGCGATCAACCATCTCGAAGGTCATGCGCTGACGGCGCGGCTGACCGACGGCCTGGCGTTCCCCTACCTGCTTCTCCTCGTGTCGGGCGGGCATACGCAGATCGTGCTGGTGCGCGGCGTCGGCGACTACCAGCGCTGGGCGACCACGATCGACGACGCGCTGGGCGAAGCCTTCGATAAGACCGCGAAGATGCTCGGCCTGCCCTATCCCGGCGGCCCAAACGTCGAGCGGGTGGCCCAGGACGGCGATGCCGATCGTTTCCCCTTCCCGCGCCCGATGAAGGGGTCGGCCCAGCCAGACTTTTCCTTCGCCGGCCTCAAGACGGCCGTGCGCCAGGCGGCGACCGCCGCCTCGCCCCTGTCCGACCAGGACGTTGCCGACATCTGCGCCTCCTTCCAGGCGGCCGTGTCCGACTCGCTCTCCGACCGCGTCGGGCGGTGCCTCGCGCGCTTCCGGGACGAGCTTCCGGACATTGCCGAACCCGCGCTCGTCGTCGCCGGCGGCGTGGCGGCCAACAAGGCGATCCGCGCCGGCCTGGAGGCGCAATGCGCCCGGCAGGGCTTCCGCTTCGTCGCGCCGCCGCACGTGCTGTGCACCGACAACGCCGCGATGATCGCCTGGGCCGGCATCGAGCGAATCCGCGCCGGTCTCGGCAACGACGACGCCTTCGCCTTCGTCCCCCGCTCCCGCTGGCCCCTCGACGAAGTCTCGGCGCCTGTCGTCGGTTCGGGTCGCCGCGGAGCCAAGGCATGACGCGCGTCGCGGTTCTGGGCGGGGGCGCATGGGGCACGGCGCTGGCCATGCAGATGCATCGCGCGGGCCACCAGGTGCGCCTCTGGGCTCGCGACGCCGGTACGGTCGATGCGATAGCCCGGGGCGAGAACCCGCGCTACCTGCCGGGCGTCAGCATCGACGAGGAGTTGGGCGCGACGGCAGACAGCGCACTCGCGCTGGTCGGGGCGCAATGCGTCCTGGCCGTAATCCCGGCGCAATCGCTGCGTTCGGCTCTTGAGGCAATCGGCAAGAACGTCCCTGCCGGCGTGCCGCTGGTGCTCTGCGCCAAAGGTATCGAGCACGACAGCGGGCTGCTGGTGTCGCAGATCGCCGGCGAATTCCTGCCGGGAAACCCCATTGCGGCCTTGTCCGGTCCGAGCTTCGCGACCGATCTCGCGCGCGGCCTGCCTACCGCCGTGGTAATCGCCGCGCGGGACGAGGGACTTGCGGCGCAACTGGCGCAGCATTTCTCCACCGAACGCTTCCGCTGCTACTCGACCGGCGACCTGGTCGGCGTGGAGATCGGCGGCGCGCTGAAGAACGTCTTCGCCATCGCCGCCGGCGCGGTGACTGGAGCCGGGCTCGGCGCCAGCGCGCAGGCCGCCATGGTGACGCGAGGTTTCGTCGAACTGAGACGCATCGCCCAATCCTTTGGCGCGGAGGCCGAGACGGTCATGGGCCTTTCCGGTCTCGGTGACCTGCTGCTTACCTGCTCGTCCGCGCAGTCGCGCAATTTCGCCTACGGTGTCGCCCTGGGTCGCGGCGACAGTCTCAAGGGACTGCCGCTCGCCGAGGGCGTGGCTACCGCCGGGATCGCCGCCAAGATCGCCCGTGGGCGCGGCATCGAGGCGCCGATCATCTCCGCCGTGGCAGCGATCCTCGACGGCAGGATGACGGTGGCGGAGGCGGTTTCGGCGCTGATGACGCGACCGCTTCGCCACGAAGCCGATTAGTCACGTTGACACAGGGAGTTATCGACATGCTTTTCGCGTTGATCTGCAAGGACAAGCCGGGCCATCTCCAGGTGCGGCTGGGCAACCGACCCGACCACGTCGCCTTCCTGCGCAAGCTGAACGAGGAAGGCACGCTGAAATTCGCCGGTCCCTTTCTCGGCGAAGACGAGAAGCCGATGGGGAGCCTGGTCGTCGTCGACGCCAAGGACAAGAACCATGCCGCCGAGATCGGCGCCGAGGACCCCTATGCGAAGGCTGGGCTGTTCGAAAGCGTCGTCATCCACGCCTGGAACTGGACGTTTAACAACCCGGCCAATCCCTCCAACCCTTGAGGAGAGCGGCCATGAACTACTGGCTGTTCAAATCGGAGCCGTTCAAGTTCTCCTTCGACGACCTGAAGAAGAAGGGCGAGGCGGGCACGCAGTGGGACGGCGTGCGCAACTATGCGGCGCGCAACAACATGAAGGCGATGCAGGTCGGCGACCTCGGCTTCTTCTACCATTCCAATGAGGGCCTAGACATCGTCGGCATCGCCGAGGTCTGCGCGCTCGCCCATCCCGACACGACGGCCGACGATCCGCGCTGGGAGTGCGTCGACGTGCGCGCATTTGCCGATATGCCCAACCCGCCGACGCTGGCCGACATCAAGGCCAATCCGAAGCTGTCGGAGATGGCGCTGGTCCGGCTCGGCCGCCTGTCCGTGCAGCCGGTGACGCCAGCCGAGTGGAAGGAAGTCTGCCGCATGGGCGGGCTGGATCCGGCGCCCTGAGCGACCGGATCTCGCCCGGGACCGCGGAGCGCTTCATCCTCGGCAACACGTCGTTGCAGACGTCGCCTCACGTGCCCGAGATCGCGCTGCATCTCGCCGACGAGGCGCACGACCTGTGGCTGCGAACCGAGGAGGAGCTGGCGGAAATCGGCCTGCCGCCGCCGTTCTGGGCGTTCGCCTGGGCCGGTGGCCAGGGACTGGCGCGGTATGTGCTCGACGATCCGGAATGCGTGCGGGGCAAGCGGGTGCTTGATTTCGCCACCGGCTCCGGCCTGGTGGCGATCGCGGCGGCGAAGGCCGGAGCGGCGCATGTGACAGCCGCCGACATCGATCCGTTTTGCGAAGCGGCGGTGCGCCTGAATGCGGCGGCTAACGGCGTGGAGTTGGCTTTCGACGGACGCGACCTGATCGGCGACGCGCTGGACGACGACGTGCTTCTTGCCGGCGACGTCTTCTACGACAGCGCGTTCGCACACAGGCTGGTCCCTTGGTTTTCTGCCTTGGCCGCGCACGGGGCCGTGATTCTCGTAGGCGATCCCGGACGCTCCTACCTGCCTCGCGAACGCCTGACGAGTCTGGCCGAGTATCAGGTGCCGGTAACGCGGGCGCTGGAGGATGCGGAGGTCAAGCGCACCACGGTATGGCGGTTCGCATGAGATGACCCGCGGCTTCCGGCCAGGAGTCTGAGCGTTCGCGACCCCCGCTCGCGCGTCCTACTCGGCAGGCAGGTGACGCCGCAGGTCCTCCTCCATATGGCGCAGTTCGTCAATGGCCTCCTTGAGCTGGCGCTTGTCGCGGACGTCGACCGAGACATGTCGGCCGACGCGCCGGACCGCCCGCGCCGTCTCCGCGTCGGCGAGCCCGTCGAGCCGGTAGCAGCCTACGGGGCGCGCGAAACCCTTTAGGCTGATCTCGCCCATCGGCGTGGCGTCGACCGCGTCGCGGATGAGCAGCCAGGTGGAATCGGCGATGAGGATCGAGTCGGCGTCCGCTCCGGTCTGGAGCCGGGCGGCGAGATTCACGGGGCCCCCGAGTACGGTGTAGTCGAGGCGGTGCTCGGAGCCGAAATTGCCGACGGTGCAATAGCCTGTGGTGATGCCCATGCGGGCGCGCAGTGGCCTGGAGATGCCGTGCTCCTGCCAGACCCTCTCCAGTTCGCGGGTGCGCTCGCGCATTCTCAGCGCCATCCTCGCGCAGCGCAGGGCATCGTTACGGTCTCCCTCCGTTTCCGGGTCGCCGAAGAAGACCAGGATGGCGTCGCCGATGAACTTGTCGATCGTGCCGCCATGCTCGATGGCGATGTTCGACATCTCGCTGAGATAGGTGTTGATGAGGAAGGAGAGACGCTCCGGCTCCATGCCGTCGCTGATGTCTGTGAAGCCCTCTATGTCGGAGAAGAAGATCGTCAGGTTCTTGCGGGTGTGGCTGCCAATTGCTTCGCCCCTGGCGGAGAAGATCGAGTTGTATATCTGCGGAGACAGATATTTGGCGAGCCGGTTGGCGACGGTCTGCAATTCGCTGGTGCGTTCCGCCACCAGCCTGTCCAGCGTTTCGGTCCGGGTCTGCACCTCGCCAGCCATGCGGGTGAACGTGCGTGCGAGCTCGCCGAGCTCGTCGGTCCGCTTGCGCACGCCCGAAAGGCTGTCGGGATCGAAGCGTAGCGCTTCGAAGGCGGCCGCCGCGTCGGTGATGCGCACGACCGGCGCCGTGATGTAGCGCGCCACATATCCCCAGCCGATGAGAAGCGCGCCGAGGATGCTGATCGCGTTGAGGATGAGGAGCAGCGTGCCGCCTACGTCGATCGCCCGGTTGGAGGCCGACACCGCTTCTGCCGTGCGCTCCTCCACGCCCTCGACGAGCCGATCGACGTCGCCGGTGAGCCGCGCCGCCAGCCTTCGCGCCTCCTCCGCCAGTGCATCCGCCGCCTGCTGCTCCTGAAGAAGGGTCCGTCGCAGCGAGAAGATGCCGCTTTCACCGCCGCCGAGTCCGATCATGTCCTCGGCGACGACTCGCAGGATTTCGGCATCGTCGCCCCTGACCGCGCCGAGCGCCGTGCGGAAACGCCCGGCAGCCGCCTCGAACCGCTCGCCGAGGGGAGGCAGGAGACCGGCGTCAGGAATGTTGGAGGCCTCCGCCAAGAGCCCGCCGATGAGATTGCCCTCTATGCCAAGCTGGGCGATGGCCGCATGGTCGAGCAGCGCCGCTTCCGAATGACGTATCCCCGGCGGGACAGGGACGACGTCTTCGAGGTTCCGGTAGCCGGTGACGAGGAACATCGTGGCGTCGTCGAGCAGCGGTGTGAGCCGCTCCGTCAGCCGCCGGTGGAGCTCGACGGCGCGGGCCCGGCGGTCCGCCAGTTCGGCCCGCAACTCGAGCTGTCTCCCGACGGAGCCGTCCAGCCGGTCGAGAACACCGGAGAGCTCGGCGCTCGACCGCCTGATACTCGCGATGAGCTGCCTGGGCACGCTCGGGTCGGGAGCATTCGCCGTATCGGCTTCCAGTTCGTCGATCAGCGAAGCGATCAGTCCCTGCTGGTGGCTCAGCGCGACCATCAGGTGCCGGCGCTCGACCTCGTTGGCGGCGGAGACGAGAGCCGGCGCCATCGCGGCGATCTGCGCGCTCTGTTGCGCCAGCCGCAAGGATTCGGTGATCGAAGGGATGTGCTCGCGCGTGATGCGCCGCTGTAGCTGGCCGAGCTCGACGAACGAGATCCAGGCGACGAGACTGGCCGCGAGGGTGAGCGCCACGGCACCAGCTATGGCGGCATAGAGCTTGAGCGAGAGGCCAAAGCGGGGCCGTCGTTGCCGCCTTTCGGTGTCGGCGACGGGATTCATGGCGACGGCCGCTCGACCGGCAGGACGGTGCCGCCGCGGATCACCGTCAGGAACACACGGTCCGAGCCGCGGTTGTCGTTCGGGCCGTAACCAAGTTCGAATCCGCCTATGTCGAAGGTGCCCAATCGACTGAGCGTCGCGAGGAAGCCTTCGCGTGTCGGCTGGCGGCCTTCCCGTTTCAGCACCTCGGCGGTCAGCCGCCCCGCGAGATAGCCTTCGAGAGAACCGAAGGAGGGACGCGCCGTCGCGTCGCTGGCGCGAAGCGCCTTACGATACTGCGACAGCAGCGGGATCGAGTCGCCCACCGGATGTGGCACGACCTGGGTGACGTAAACGCCATCGCCTGCGGCGCCCACCGTGTCGGCGAGGGCCTCGCTGCCGACGAAAGAGATGTTGAAGATGACGGCGTCGATCGCGAGCTTGCGCGCCCATCGGGTGAACACCGCGCTGGGCAGATAGGCCCCGATGACGATGATGGCTTCCGGGTCCTTGCGCCTGAGGCCGAGCAGGGCCGTTTTCACCGCGGTGGTGTTGCGCATGTAGGTTTCCGCGCCGGCCAGCTCCAGGCCGCGCCTCTCCAGCGCTTGCTGGACGCCGGACAGGCCGCTGCGGCCATAGGAATCGTCCTGGTAGAGCACCCCGATACGCGACACGCCGAGATCGTCGATGAGGCGCTCGACCATCGCTTCCGTTTCCTCGGAATATGACGCGCGCAGATTGACGACGTGGCCTAGCGAAGGATCGCGCAGAAAGTCGGCCCCGGTGAAGGGCGCGATGAACGGCACGCCGGCCGCGCGTGCGATAGGCTCGGCTGCCGCCGATGTCGGGGTGCCGACGGCACCGATCAGGGCGAAGACGTCGTCGTCGTCGATCAGACGGCGGGTGTTGGCGACGGCGAGTTCGGGCTCGTAGCGATCATCGTAGGAGCGAAGCTCCAGGCGCCGGCCCTCGACGCCGCCGGCCCGGTTGACCTCCTCGAAGGCGGCGAGGATGCCGCGCCGCATCTCGGTGCCGAGATCACCGGCTGGGCCGCCCAGCGCGGCCGATTGCCCGAACAGGATGCGGCCCTCCGCTACGCCCGGCGACTGCGCGCCGGCACTTGCAGCACAAAGCCACAGGCACGCCGCCAATATGCCTGGCCAGGCCCCGTTTCTCGCTTCGCCCACGGAAAGCCGTCCTCTCGCTGGATCGGAACCGATGGGTAGCGCACAAAGGTTACCGTTTCAAACGGCGATCGTAACGGCACGGCCCGCGTGCCGCGCGACGCGGCTAGACAAGACTTGACGCCGCCGCTCATGCGCATTCTACAGGGCGCCGGAAATCGTTCGGGAAACTGCCATGCTGACCAGCATACCGCTGATGATCGTGCCTTTCGTTCTCTACAATCTCGGCTTGGCAGGGTTTTTCGGCCATGCCGGTGGGGACCCGTGGGCCACCGAACTGTTTTCGTTCGGAATGATGTCGGGCGGCGTCTTTTCGATGACTCTAGGCATCCTGATGATCGTGATCGCGCTGGTGCTGTTCTTCGTGGAGATCGTGAAGGCCACACGCACCTCGAACGCTTCGGTCGTCGACCATCTCCTGTCGACCTTCGTTTTCGTCGCCTTCCTGGTCGAGTTCCTGCTGGTGCGCGGCGCCGCGCACCCGGTCTTCTTCGTGCTGATGGTGATCGCACTGATCGATGTACTGGCGGGTTTCTCGGTGTCGCTGCGATCGGCCGGCCGGGACGTAAGCTTCAACTGAGCCTGCACCCCGACGGCAGCGGTGACAGGCTTTCGTCAGCCCTCAGCGGTGAAGCCGGCGGCCTCTATGCCCGCAACGGCGGCGGCCTCGTCATTGTCGGACGTGTCCCCCGAAATGCCTACGGCACCGAGGATCGCGCCCGACCCGTCACGCACGAGCACGCCGCCCGGAACCGGCACGATCCTGCCACCCGAGACGCCCGAAAGACCCTGGAAAAAATGCGGCCGGTCGATCGCCATGGCGCTTAGCGCGCGCGACCCCATGCCCACGGCCAACGCGCCGAAGGCTTTGCCGGAAGCGATCTCAGTGCGTAGGATTGACGCGCCATCCTGGCGCTGCAACGCCAGCGGATGACCACCGGGATCCAGCACGACGATGCCGAGCGGCTTGAGCTTCAGCTCCGCCGCCCTGGAAAGTGCGGTCTCGATGATCACATTCGCTTTGGCGAGAGTGAGTCCGGCCATGCCAATTTGTCTCCCAGGTCTGAGTGTGAGCGGTGTGAAGATGTGGGTATTGATGAGAGGGTGCAGGCGGCCACGCCATGCCGTCGTGGCGCCGCTTATGGGAGGGTGCCGGACTTTGGAGCCGGGCTTCCTCAGCCCATCGAGTCGATCTTGCGCTGCATCGCGGCGATCTGCTGCTTGAGCTCGGAAAGTTCGTCGCCATTGCTCTCGCGCCGCGATTCGGGCGCTGTGGGCTGTCCGCCCGGGGGAAACGGCGTGAACATGCGCATGGCGTTCTGGAACAGTTCGACGTTACGGCGGGTCTGCTCCTCGATGGCCTTCATGGGCACAGTCATCTGCATCATGTCGATCGGCCCCTTGCCCATGGCCGACTTCATCTGCTCGCGGAAACGCTCCTGTTCCTTGGCGAAGGCCATCATGGACTGCTCGAGGAAGGTCGGTACCACGACCTGCATCTGGTCGCCGTAGAAGGCGATGAGCTGCCGCAAGAACGAGATCGGCAGCATGTTCTGGCCATCCTTGTTCTCGAGCTCGAAGATGATCTGGGTGAGGACCGAATGGGTGATGTCCTCACCGCTCTTGGCGTCCTGGACGGTGAATTCCTCACCCTTCTTGACCATGGTGGCAAGGTCTTCCAGCGTCACGTAGGTGCTGGTGCCCGTGTTATAGAGGCGGCGATTGGCGTATTTTTTGATCACCACCGGTTCATTCTTGACGGGCATCGACATCCTCCCAGAAGACCGGCGCCCCCGCGGCCCCGGCAACGATCGCCACAGGCAGGATATGCCTAAAACTGGCGCAGTTCCAAGCTCTTTGTGCACTGCGGGATGGCTCCATGCTGCAATTGCCGGCAAACTTTGCTGCGCAGCATAAATCGTTCACGGAAACCGGGCTCCGCCTGCCCAGTTCGTTGCTGCGGATTTCCGGTTTGACTCGGCCGGTGGAAACGCGGAAGAAAAGGCATACTTCCCAGGAAGAGCGCCCTTTACCCGGAGATCCGCCCATGTCCGTTTCCATCGTCGTCGCCGGCGCCGCCCGCACCCCGGTCGGTTCCTTCAACGGCTCGTTCGCCAATACGCCGGCCCACGAACTTGGCGCGGTTGCCATCAAGGAAGCGCTCGCACGTGCGAAGGTGGAGGGCGCGGAAGTGGACGAGGTCATTCTCGGCCAGATCCTGACTGCGGCGCAGGGGCAGAACCCGGCCCGGCAGGCCGCCATGGCGGCGGGCATACCGCAGGAGACGACCGCCTGGGGTCTCAACCAGCTTTGCGGCTCAGGCCTGCGCGCCATCGCGGTCGGCATGCAGCAGATCACTTCGGGCGACGCGGCCATCATCGTTGCGGGCGGCCAGGAATCGATGTCGATGGCGCCGCATGCGCAGTATTTGCGCGGCGGCGTCAAGATGGGCGACCTCAAGCTCATCGATACGATGATCAAGGACGGGCTCACGGACGCCTTCCACGGCTACCACATGGGCATCACGGCGGAGAACATCGCGCGCCAATGGCAGCTCACGCGCGACGAGCAGGACACGTTCGCCGTCGCGTCGCAGAACAAGGCGGAGGCAGCGCAGAAGGCCGGAAAGTTCAAGGACGAGATCGCGCCGGTGACAATCAAGGGCCGCAAGGGCGACACGGTCGTCGATCAGGACGAGTATATCCGCGCCGGCACGACCATGGAGATGGTCGGCAAGCTGAAGCCGGCCTTCGACAAGGAGGGCACGGTAACCGCAGCGAACGCGTCTGGCATCAACGACGGGGCGGCCGCCGTGGTGCTGATGAGCGAGGAGGAAGCCAATAGGCGGGGCGTAACGCCGCTGGTGCGCATAGTGTCGTGGGCGACGGCGGGCGTCGACCCGGCGATCATGGGCACGGGGCCGATCCCGGCGTCTCGCAAGGCGCTGCAGAAGGCGGGCTGGTCGGTCGGCGACCTCGACCTGGTCGAGGCCAACGAGGCCTTCGCGGCGCAGGCCTGCGCCGTCAACAAGGATATGGGCTGGGACCCGTCGATCGTGAACGTCAACGGCGGCGCCATCGCCATCGGCCATCCTGTCGGCGCGTCGGGCGCACGCGTCTTCAACACGCTGGTCTATGAGATGAAGCGCCGCGGCGCCAAGAAAGGCCTGGCGACGCTGTGCATCGGCGGCGGCATGGGCGTCGCGATGTGCGTGGAGGCGATGTAGAGGGATCAGGGGAGCAAGGCCGTAGGGCGATCGACAACGGCCGCCGCGTAAAGACATACTGCGCTATCGTCTCACTGCCCAACTGCCTTTGTAAACCGGGAGGAAACACATGCCACGCGTTGCACTTGTCACCGGCGGTTCCCGCGGCATCGGCGCTGCGATCTCAATCGCGCTCAAGAATGCCGGCTACAAGGTCGCGGCGAACTATGCGGGCAATGACGACGCGGCGCAGGCGTTCAGCGGCGAGACCGGCATCCCCGTCTACAAATGGTCGGTCGCCGACTACGACGCCTGTGCAGCAGGGATAGAGCAAGTCGAGTCCGACCTCGGACCGGTCGACATCCTCGTCAACAATGCAGGGATCACCCGGGACGCCATGTTCCACAAGATGACTGTGCAGCAGTGGCGCGACGTCATCGACACCAACCTGTCGGGCGTCTTCAACATGACGCATCCGGTATGGGGCGGAATGCGCGACCGCAAGTTCGGCCGGATCATCAACATCTCCTCTATCAACGGCCAGAAGGGCCAGGCCGGGCAGGTCAACTATTCCGCAGCCAAGGCCGGCGACATCGGCTTCACCAAGGCGCTGGCGCAGGAAGGCGCGCGGGCCGGCATCACCGTCAATGCCATCGCGCCCGGCTACATCGCCACCGAAATGGTCAAGGCGATCGACGAGAAGGTGCTCAAGGAGCGCATCATCCCGCAGATACCGGCCGGACGCCTCGGCGAGCCGGAAGAGATCGCACGCTGCGTCGTGTTCCTGGCGTCCGACGAGGCGGGCTTCATCACCGGGTCGACAATCTCGGCAAATGGCGGCCAGTATTTCGCCTGACGCGCGGGATTGGGCGCGCACGGCGCCCCCCACGTGCGGTGCGAGGCTCTACTGAGCGGGCGCGCCGGCCGGCAGCACGTCCGACCGCTCGAACATGGCCTTGTACGCATAGCCGGCGAGCACCGCACCGACGATCGGCGCGAACCAGAACAGCCATAGCTGGTGCAGAGCAACGCCGCCTACGAACAGGGCGGGGCCGGTGGAGCGTGCGGGGTTCACCGACGTGTTGGTCACCGGGATCGAAACCAGATGGATCAGAGTCAGCGCGAGACCGATGGCGATCGGGGCGAAGCCAACCGGCATGCGGCCATGAGTGGAGCCGAGGATTACGATAAGGAACATGAAGGTGAGGACAATCTCGATCAGGAGCGCCGAGGAGAGCCCGAACTTGCCCGGCGACGCCTCGCCGTAACCGTTCGTGGCAAAGCCTCCTATTCCGGCGAAATCTGCCTTGCCAAGGAGAATCAGGTAGAGGATGGCCGACGCCACAACCGCAGCCAGCACCTGGACGGCGATGTAGGGCAGGAGGTCCCGGGCATCGAAGCGGCCCGCGACCGCCAGCCCCACCGAGACGGCGGGATTGAAGTGCCCTCCCGAGATAGCACCAACCGCGTAGGCCATCGTGAGCACGCTGAGCCCAAAGGCCAAGGCGACGCCGTAGAAGCCGATACCCAGTCCGGGAAAAGCGGCGGCCAGCACGGCACTGCCGCAGCCGCCAAAAACGAGCCAGAACGTGCCGAGGAATTCGGCGAGAAGCTTGCGTGACATGGCGGTTCCTCCAGAAAAACTGGCACAGAAAACACCTGCTCGGCGCCTCAAAGGCATCGCTAATTTAGCCAGTTGACATGTTCATGTTGCCGGTGGGTTCGTCCGCCTGGCCGGACAGCCCACGAAGCGGCCGACCCGATTCACCATCTGGTGAAGGGGACGACCGCCTGACCTACATCTAGCCGTGAACAAAAACTGAATCAGGCCGAGTCAGCGATTCGTAGCCGATTCGTTCCAGACTCGTTCCAGCAAGCGGCCGGCCGTTCGAGCGGCAGTTTTTTCTTTTGCTTGCGCGCACGAATCCTTATGTGTGGGCAGTCCTCCCGGACATGCGGCCTGGGTCTTCTCCGGCACGCCAACGAAACGCAGAGCCAGGAAGGCCACGTTCCGCCCCGATGACAATCCACCTCAAGACGAACGTGCCGGTCGGCGGGCCGCTGGTCCTGTCGGGCCGCGACGTGACGGCCGTGCTCGGCCCCACGAACACCGGCAAGACCCATCTCGCCATCGAGCGGATGGTGGCGCATGAAAGCGGGGTGATCGGCCTGCCGCTCCGGCTGCTGGCCCGCGAGGTCTATGCCCGCGTCTGCGAGAAGGTCGGAGCGCACAAGGTGGCGCTGGTCACTGGCGAGGAGAAGATCGTGCCGGCCGGGGCGCGCTATTCGGTGTGCACGGTCGAGGCGATGCCGCGCGAGACCGACGCCGCCTTCGTCGCCATAGACGAGGTGCAACTGGCCGGCGATTTCGAGCGCGGCCACATCTTCACGGACCGCATCCTCCATTTGCGCGGGCGGCAGGAGACGTTGCTGCTCGGAGCCGCGACCATGCGCGGCATCCTCGAGAAGCTGCTCAAGGGCGTCTCAGTGGTCACGCGGCCGCGTCTTTCCCATCTCGCCTATGCCGGGCAGAAGAAGCTGACGCGGCTGCCGTCACGCTCGGCCATCGTCGCCTTTTCCGCCGACGAGGTCTATGCGATCGCCGAACTGGTGCGCCGTCAGCGCGGCGGCGCGGCGGTGGTGCTCGGCGCGCTCAGTCCGCGCACGCGCAATGCGCAGGTAGAGTTGTTCCAATCGGGCGACGTGGACTACCTCATCGCGACCGATGCGATCGGCATGGGGCTGAACCTGGACCTCGACCATGTCGCCTTCGCCCAGAACCGCAAGTTCGACGGCTATCAGTTCCGCAATCTCTCCGCCGCAGAACTCGGCCAGATCGCAGGGCGGGCCGGCAGGCACATGCGCGATGGCACCTTCGGCGTCACCGGACAGGTGGACCCTTTCGAGGACGAACTCGTTGCCAAGATCGAGTCTCATGACTTCGATCCGGTCAAGGTGCTGCAATGGCGCACCGTCGGCTTCGATTTCACGACCCTGGAGGCGCTGCAGCGTTCCATCGAGCGGCCGGCACCGGTGGAGGGGCTGACGCGGGCGCTGCCCGCCGTCGACCAGCAGGCGCTGGAGCAACTGGCGCGCGACCCGTCGATCCGCGACCTGGCGACAGGGCGCGAGCGCGTGGCTCTGCTGTGGGAGGCCTGTGCGCTTCCCGATTACAGGCGCATCGCGCCGGCGCAGCACGCCGACCTGGTCGCCTCCATCTACGACGACCTCGCCCGCAAGGGTCATGTCGACGAGACCTATATGGGCGAACAGGTGCGCCGCGCGGACCACGTAGAAGGCGATATCGACACGCTGTCGCAGCGCATCGCGCAGATCCGCACCTGGACCTTCGTCTCCAACCGGCCCGGCTGGCTTGCCGATCCGACACACTGGCAGGAAAAGACGCGCGAAATCGAGGACAGATTGTCCGATGCCCTGCACGAAAGGTTGACGAAACGCTTCGTTGATCGCAGGACTTCCGTCCTTGTTCGCCGCCTCCGGGAAAACACGATGCTTGAAGCCGAAATCAGCCCCACCGGCACGGTCCTCGTCGAGGGTCACCATGTCGGAGAATTGCAGGGCTTCCGCTTCACCGCCGACCAGAGCGCCAATGGCGAGGACGGCAAGGCGATCCGCACCGCCGCACAGAAGGCGCTGGCCGCCGAGTTCGAAGCGCGCGCCGAGCGCTTCTCGACCTGCGCCAACGGCGACATCGCGCTTGCCTCCGACGGCATCCTGCGCTGGATCGGCGCGCCGATCGGAACGTTGGCCGCGGGCGAGGAAGCACTGAAGCCGCGCGTCATCCTGTTCGCCGACGAACAGCTCACCGGCCCCGCCCGCGACAAGGTGATGGCGCGAGCGGAACGCTTCGTCAACTTTCAGATCGAATTGCTGCTGAAGCCGCTGGTCGACCTGAAGAGCGCCGACCAGCTTGCCGGGATCGCACGCGGCATCGCCTTCCGTCTGGTCGAGGAGTTCGGGCTCATCAACCGCCGCGAGATCGCTGAAGACGTCAAGTCACTGGACCAGGCAGGCCGCGCGGCGCTGCGGCGCCTCGGCGTCCGGTTCGGCGCCTACCACATCTTCGTGCCGAGCCTGATCAAGCCGGCCCCGGCCGGCCTGATAACGCTGCTCTGGGCATTGCAGAACGACGGCAAGGACAAGCCGGGTTTCGGCGATGTGGTGCACGCACTGGCTTCCGGCCGCACCTCCGTCGTCGTCGACCCCGATTTCGACCGCGCCTTCTACAAGCTCGCCGGCTTCCGGCCGCTCGGCCGCCGCGCCGTCCGCGTCGACATCCTGGAGCGGCTCGCGGATCTGATACGGCCGGCGCTCGCCTGGAAGGCGGGGCTCGGCACGCGTCCCGAAGGCGCTTTCGACGGTCAGGCCTTCATGGTGACCCCCGCCATGATGTCGATCCTCGGCGCCAATGCCGACGACATGGAAGAGATCCTGAAGGGCCTCGGCTACCGAGCCGATGCGAAGCCCGCCGGCGAGGTGAAGGCGAGGATCGAGGCACTCGACCATGCCGCGCGCGAAGCTGCAGCGAAGGCCGAAGCGGATAGGGCGGCGGCCGCCGCGGCTGCAGAGGCGGAGAAGGCCGAGGCGCCCGCGACGACTGCGGAAGAAACATCCGGCGCTGAGCCGGCCGGTACCGACGAGGGCACCGCACCGCTCGAAGCGGCGACCTGGGCGCCCGGCGGGGACGATGCGCTCGCGGATGCGCCCGTTTCGGAGATCCAGACGGTAGCGGGCGGCGTCGCGGCAACGGCGATCACTCCGCCCGGGCAGCTCGAGGATGCCGAAATCGCCACGGACGCCACAGACGCCGCCGAGCCCGCTGCTGAAGAGACCACAGCGGTGGACGACGCCGCGCCAGCGCAAGGGCCAGCCGCTGAGGCCGATGCAGCGGCATCAGGCATGGAGTTGGATGTAAAGCCGGAGGAGCCTTCGGCGGACCAACCTGTCCTCGAGGGAGATGCGGCGCCCACGGAAGCCGCTAACCCTGCATCGGACGCAGCGCCTGCGGAACCTTCCGCACCCGTCGAAGAACCGAAGCCCATCCTTCTATGGCGGCCGGGCCGCTTCGACCGGCCGGCTGGCGGGCGCCGTCACGACAATCGCCAGCGACACGGCCGGGGAGGCCAAGCGGCCGACGGCGACAATGCCGGCGAACGGCAGCGCGGCAACCGGCCGCCCTTCCAGGGGCGGCGCGAGGGTGCCCAAGGCGAAGGCAAGCCCCGCTTCGACCGCGGCAAGGGGCGTCCCGAAGGCGGGCGTCCGGACGACCGCCGCGAACGGGAAAGCGGACGTCCCGAGTTCCGCAAGGGCAAGCGCGACGAGAGGCGGGACGGCAATCGCGATCAGAAGCCGTCGTTCCAGCAGCGTCCCGCACGCGAGGAAAGGCCGGCGAAAGTCGACCCGCTGTCGCCCTTCGCAAAACTCGCCGCGCTGCGCGACCAGCTCAAGAAGTAGATGGACGGCGGCGCTTCACGCCAGCGCATCGACAAATGGCTTTTCTTCGCGCGCGTGGTGAAGTCGCGTTCCCTGGCAGCCAAGCTGGCCGCAGCAGGCCGCGTACGGATCAACGGGCAGAAGACGACACAGGCCTCGGATCTGGTCAAGCCGGGCGACGGACTCACCATCACGCTCGAGCGCCGCATCCTGGTTTATAAGGTGCTGGATGCCGGTTCGCGCCGGGGCCCTGCGGAGGAAGCGCGCAAACTCTACGAGGATCTGTCGCCGCCGTCCGAGGCCACGGGGGAGGCGCCGGCGGACGCCTTGCAGCCGCTGCGCGAAGTCGGCAGCGGGAGGCCTACCAAGCGCGAGCGCCGCGAGACCGACCGGCTGCGCGGACGCGAGTGAGGCGGAATGTTATTTCCCCGAGGGGCCGACCGAGCGGAACGGCAACCTTGCCAGTGCCCGGCAAACGGGATACCTCACCAAAAACATTGCAAATGCGGGACAATTCCCGGAGCCTACGATGACCTATGTGGTGACCGACAACTGCATCAAGTGCAAGTACATGGACTGCATCGAGGTGTGTCCGGTCGACTGCTTCTACGAAGGCGAGAACATGCTCGTCATCCATCCCGACGAGTGCATCGACTGCGGCGTCTGCGAACCTGAGTGTCCTGCCGACGCAATCAAGCCTGATACGGAGTCGGGCCTCGATAAATGGCTCGAACTCAACATGGAATACGCCGCCAAATGGCCGAACATCACGGCCAAGAAGGAACCGCCGGCCGACGCGAAGGAATTCGACGGCGTCGACGGCAAGTTCGAGAAGTACTTCTCAGCGGAGCCGGGCGAAGGCGACTAGCACGCCCCGAGAGACCCAGCGCAGCGGGTCGTACCGAACGTGCCGTTAACCAGTCCATGTCTTAGGCAGGGGCTGCTTTTGCACGCGCATGCAGCAAATTGTTGATTCTTGCGACTTTTTATGATAAGCGTTGCAAATATGCCGATGGCAGAACGTCGATCGAGGCGCGAAAGCCGTAATCATCGAAAGGTGCAACTCGACTGAGGACCAGGTCTATCTGGGCCAGGCGGACGTCTGTGACGTCGGGCCCTTTTGGAACTGTCCTGGCGAATGCGCCGTTTGCTCTCGGCATGGGTTGGGCCCCAGGGGCCGCCATACCTAGGCAGAGGTCTGTCCGACTGCCGCAACGAAGGAGTTCAGGGCGTAATGGCAACCACCACCCAGCAGAAGAAAGGCGCACAGCGCCACGGGTTCAAGACCGGCGAATTCATCGTCTATCCGGCACATGGCGTAGGCCAGATCGTGACGATCGAGGAGCAGGAAGTGGCGGGACACAAGCTGGAACTCTTCGTCATCGATTTTCAAAAGGACAAGATGCGCCTGAAGGTGCCGGTCGCCAAGGCGACCGCGATCGGCATGCGCAAGCTTTCCGAAACGGACTATGTCGACCGCGCGCTAAAGGTGGTGCAGGGCCGCGCCCGCGTGAAGCGGACCATGTGGTCGCGCCGCGCGCAGGAATACGACGCCAAGATCAATTCGGGCGATCTGATCTCCATCTCGGAGGTGGTGCGCGACCTCTATCGCGCCGACAACCAACCCGAACAGTCCTACTCGGAGCGCCAGCTCTACGAGGCCGCGCTGGACCGTATGGCCCGCGAGATCGCGGCCGTCAACCGTATGTCGGAAACCGAGGCAGTTCGGCTGATCGAAGCCAATCTTGCCAAGGGACCGAAGCGTGGCGCCAAGGCAGACAATGAGGAATCCGAACAGGAGGAAGCAGCCTGAATACTGGCTGATCCATCCGCCACATGAGAAAAGGTCGCGTCCCCGGACGCGGCCTTTTTTGTTGGGGGGGGGGGCAGTGCTCGGCAAGTCGGGCATGGCAACGCGCCGGCGCCTGCCCCCTGATCGCCATCATGCTGAGTGGGCCATTCGATGAGGCAGGTGCAACCCGAACGAGCAGCACTCGCTTTTTGAAAAAGGCCGCCCCGGAGGCACCGGGACGGCCTTTGTCAACTGGGAGTGAGTCAGGCTATGCGGCCGGCTGCGCCTCGATCGTTCTCAGCGCCTGGACCTGACGCTTGGCCGCCGCCTTGACGGCGTCCTGCACTTTCTCGAAGGCCCGAACCTCGATCTGGCGGACGCGCTCTCTGCTGATGTCGAACTCAGCGGACAGCTCCTCCAGCGTCATCGGCTCCTCGGAGAGCCGTCGGGCCTCGAAGATGCGCCGCTCGCGCTCGTTCAGAACCGACATCGCATCGGTCAGCATGGTTCGGCGGTTCTCGAGTTCATCCTGCTCGACCAGGATCTGCTCGGCATTGTCGCTGTCGTCGACCAGCCAGTCCTGCCATTCGCCGGACTCGCCTTCGGACGCGCGGATCGGAGCGTTGAGCGACGCATCGCCGGACAGGCGGCGATTCATCGACACGACTTCCTCTTCAGAGACGTTCAGCCGGGTGGCGATCTCCGCGATCTGGTCCGGCTTTAGATCCCCATCGTCGAGCGCCTGGATCTTGCCCTTGACCTTGCGCAGGTTGAAGAACAGCCGCTTCTGGTTCGCGGTCGTGCCCATCTTGACCAGGCTCCAGGAGCGCAGGATGTACTCCTGGATCGAGGCCTTGATCCACCACATCGCATAGGTGGCGAGGCGGAAGCCGCGCTCAGGCTCGAATTTCTTGACGGCCTGCATCAGGCCGACATTGCCCTCCGAGATCACCTCGCCGATCGGCAGGCCATAGCCGCGATAGCCCATCGCGATCTTGGCGACGAGCCTCAGATGGCTGGTGACCAGCTTGTGGGCCGCGTTGGTGTCGTCATGCTCTTGGTACCGCTTGGCGAGCATGTACTCTTCCTGCGGCTGGAGCATGGGAAAACGTCTGATTTCCTCGAGATAGCGCGAAAGACCGCCTTCTCCGGAAACGATGCTGGGTAGTGTCTGGGCCAAAACTGCGCCCTCCTCTCTCTTGAATTGCCCCCTGAGCCAGGCGGGCATGAGGCTCGACCGCATTCGCGCGCATTCGAGCCAACCGACTTATATAGGAACAAAACCGGAATAGACAGGTATTTGTTCAATCGTGACGAAAATGTAATGTGCGCGTGAACGACGCCAGCACGATTTACTGAAGGCTTGTTCAGCTTTGCTGAAGCTCACATCCCTCGAAAGGCTGCCACGAGCTCGGCCATGTCTTCCGGCAACTCAGCTTCGAACCGCATCATCTCGCCTGTTACGGGATGCGGAAAGGCAAGAAGTTGCGCGTGCAACGCCTGGCGGGGAAAATTCTTCGCCAGGCTTCTCGCCGGTTCAGGCAGGCGGTTGGCCTTCGTGCGGAAAGCCTGTCCGTAATCCGGATCGCCGACGACGGGGTGGCCGACATGCGCCATGTGCACGCGGATCTGATGCGTGCGGCCGGTTTCGAGCCGGCATTGGACGAGAGAGGCGAGCGCGCCGACTCGTCCCGGCAGCTTCGCTCGCACGTCATCCGGAGCGGCGTCGAAGCGTTCGAGAACCTCGTAGTGTGTCACGGCATGCCGTGCGTCGCTACGGCCGGCTGGCACGACGGCACGCCGCACGCGGTCAGCCGCGCGACCGAGCGGCGCGTCGATGACGCCTGTATTCCGTTCAGGAGTGCCCCACACGAGCGCTATATAGGCACGCTCGAGCCCGGTTTCCAGGCCGTGGTCGGCGAAGGCTTGCGACAGGGCCTTGTGGGAACGATCGGTCTTGGCGGCCACCATGACGCCGGACGTCTCCTTGTCCAGCCGGTGGACGATGCCGGGCCGCTTGACGCCGCCAATGCCTGAGAGGCTGTCGCCGCAGTGCCGGATCAGCGCGTTCACAAGCGTGCCAGTCCAATTGCCGGCGCCGGGATGCACGACCAGCCCGGCCGGTTTGTCTATGACGATCAGCTCGTCGTCCTCGTAGAGGATGTCGAGCGGGATGTCCTCTCCGAGAGGCTCGGCCGGCTCCGGCTCCGGGACGAGGATTTCAACCGTCTGGCCGGCTCTCAGCCGCCTTCCCGGATCGGTGACCTGATCGTTATCGACCGCAACCGCGCCTTGGCGGATGAGCGCTTGGATGCGGTTGCGCGAAAAATCGCCGCCAAGCTGCCTGGTAAGCCACTGGTCGAGCCTGGCCGCCTCGGCATCCGGCCCGGCTTCGAGCCGCAACGGGCCGGCCCCTATCAATTGGCCGGGCTCTTCGCTATCAGGATCGCGCATCGACATCCGGAACACATTCCATGGCGCAGTCGCCATTCGACGACGAAGAAGACAAGCCGCTGGATCCCGCGGTCGAGAAGGTGCGGCGCAAGCTCGTCCGCTTCGTCGCGATCAATCTAGGCCTGCTGTTCGCCGCCCTTATGGCCGTGGTGGCGGCGCTTGTCTACAAGTCGGTGACGGCGCCTCCCCGGGAGCAGGTGGCCGAACCCGGCGCCGAAGTGCCCTCGCCCGAAAGTGTCGCCGCCGGCAGTATCCAGATACCGGCGGGAGCGCGGATCGCGTCGCAGTCCCTGTCCGGGAGCCGCCTTTCGCTTTCGCTCGAAATGGCCGACGGCGCGCAGGCGATCCATATCTACGACACGGCGACGGGTCGCGTCGTTTCCCGCTTCGTGATCGTGCAGGAATAGCCTGCCCTCGTGACGCCTCGCTTTCGTACAAGCGACGCAGAACCGATGTTGCTTTTTGCGGAGGGCCGGACTATATCGCGGTCTCTACGCGCCCATCGTCTAGCGGTTAGGACGGCGCCCTCTCACGGCGCAAACAGGGGTTCGATTCCCCTTGGGCGTACCATTCTTCCCTTCATTTCGCCTTGCCCGTCGCTTCCCGCGCCTTACGGCCGATGGCGATCTCCGCCCTGCGCTCCCACACCACGAGCAGCATGCTCGACGCCACGATCAGCAGGGCCCCCGCGAACACATTCGCCGCCGGCACTTCCGCCCAGACGATGTAGCCGTAGAGAAACGCCCATATAAGCCCGGTGTATTCGACCGGGGCCAGCGCCGAAGCCGGCGCGAAGCGGAAGCCTTCGTAGAGCAGATACTGGCCGATCGTCGCGACCAGGCCGAGCGCGACCAGAAGCCCCCAGCCGGCGGCGTCTGGCCATATCCATATCCAGGGGAAAGATGCGGCACAGGCCAATCCGAACAGCAGGCTGGTAGCGAACATCTGGGTCAGCGTGGTTTCGGTCCGGTTGACCATCCGCACGAGAACGGTACTGCATGCCCAGCAGAACCCCGCCGCCACACACATGAGCGCCGGGATCAGGTTGGGCGAATGGCTCGGGTTCGCGGCGACGACCGCCCCGACGAAACCGCCTATGCACGCGATCCAGCGCGAGGCGCCCACCGCCTCCTTCAGGAACAGGATCGAAAGGATGGTGGTAATGATGGGCGCGGAAAAATAGAGGGTGGTGAGTTCCGCTAGACCCAAGTAGCGGGCGGCGTTGTAGAAGAGGAGCCAAGCAAGGAGCATGAGCCCCGCGCGCAGCACGAGTGTTCCTCGATAGGGGCTCTTCAGGAACGACGGATGGCCCCGGCTGCGCACGAGAACCCCCGCGATCACGACGATGACCAGGCTGCGCATGAACAGGATCTGCGGCACTTGGTAGTCGTCGACCAGCCATTTCACCAGCGCGTCCTGGACCGAGAAGCAGGCATAGCCAGCCGCGGCCAGCGCTATGCCCACCAGCGGCTTGTCTATCCTTTCAGAAGACATCGGTCCTCTCGCATTCTTCGATGGCTTGCGCGATAGCCGCTGCCCTTCCACCCGTCGAGAACCACGTCGCCCCGTCCTCTCGTCCAGGGACGGGACGGCCTCTCATCAGGCGGTCCTCGCGATCGGTTGATGAGAGGCGGCCATTTTGGGGGTTGTGGCGGATTCAGGGAGATTCTACCCCTGATATGCTTGGCTGATTCGGGGGCCGGAGCATTTGGATCCAGTTGGGAGCGGCATCGGCCAGAACCGGTGCCCGGGGTCGGGACGGGGCATTATGAATTTGCGCAAGTCGAGCGCCGTACATTATGGGTACGGTCGGATGTGGACTGAACCCAAGGCAAGGGGAACTGCCCGGCTTTCCCAAATGTTGCGGGAACCTGCCACCCGGATTTCCGCACCGCTGATGTTCGCCGGAACCCTGGCGCTGTATCTCCTCACCATGAGCGCGCTCTACGCCGTCATGCATGTCGACGATCTCGCGAGGGAGATCGAGACGACCGACAAGAAGGATGAGCCACAGATTCCCGTGAGCCTCGCCACCGGGACAAAAACCGCCGCCTGAGGACGCCTCACGCGGAACGGGCAGCTTGCGCTCGCATCGCCGAGGCGTTGTCGCCCGGGCGCGGCAGGTGCCCGCCGGGGCTTTCGGAGTAGAGGGCGCGCTTTGCCTCGTACATGCGCAGATCGGCCCGACGGACTACTTCCTCGAGCCGATCGCCGGCCGTTCCTGTCGCCGCACCCATTGAGAGGCTGAGCGGAATGCCCGGATAGAACTGGTTGTTCACCTCGGTCAGCTGGCGCACCTGCTCCATCACGAGTTCGCCGTCGCGGGCGTCCAGCCCGGGCAGCAGCAGTGCGAATTCGTCGCCGCCGATGCGGGCGACGCAGGACGGTTTCTCGACCGCCTTCGCCAGCACCTCACCCGCCCTGCGCAGCAGCGCGTCGCCTATCGCGTGGCCCCACTGGTCGTTGGCCCCCTTGAGGCCGTCGAGGTCCGCGACGATGATCGTCACCGGGCTGGTCCGCTTGCGTTCGAGCCGGTTGAGTTCCTCCACGTAGAAGGAGCGGTTGTAGAGCTTGGTGAGCACGTCGTGCTTGCCGAGGAATTCGAGATAGGCCTCGGCCTTCTTGCGGGCCGTGATGTCTGTCAGAGCCACCTGGACCAGGGACCAGTCGTGCTCGTAGCCCGGCAGCACGGAGAACTGCATGAGCACATGCACCTCGGTGCCCGCTAGGTTGTAGTTCACGACCTCGCGCTGTTGGAACAGCTTGCCGTTCCAGAGATCGATCAGCTGCTCGCGAAACGAATCCTCCATATTGCCGCGGAAGACGTCGGCGAGACGGTGCAGCAGGGTCGGCTTGTCATCGGCCATGAACAGAGTGAGTGTCTGCTGATTGACGTCGAGAACGCGGATCTCGCTCATGCAGCGGCGGACGAATTCGGGATGCACGTCGGTGAAGACACGCAGGTCCTCGATGCCGCGATCCCTGACCTCATCCAGGAGGCGCTTGATGGCGCTGAAGTCCTCGACCCACAATGACACCGGGGAATGATCGAAGAGGCCGCGAGCGTAGTTCGCGCTCACCTCGTGCCTCCTGCGCGCGCTTTCCCGCTCGGTGACGTCCTCGATCGCGACGAGCACGCGATCCCAGCTGTCCTGGTGTCCGGGAAGGATGCGGCCGGTGAGCTGGATGTCGATCCGGCGGCCCGACAGGCTGTAGTTCACCGAGTGGCTGAAGAATTCAGTCTTGCCGTGCCAGAGGGCCGAGAGTTCCTGGATGTGCCGGTCCAGCATGTCGTCGCGGAAGATGCTGCCCAGGTTTGCAGTCAGGTGGTCGAGGTCGGCAGCCTCGAACAAAGCGAGCGTGCGGGCGTTCACCTTGACGACACTGATGCGTTGCGAACAGGCCTTGATCCGCGATGGATCAGACCGCAGGTAGGCTTCGATGTCGGCGACACCAGCTGCCCGCCATTCCTCGAACAGCTCCCTGACCCCGCTGAAATCCTCGAGCCAGAGCGAGACGGGCGTCAGGTCGAACATCTCGAATTCGTCGTTGCTGGCCCCGCTCATGGCGCACCGTTCGTCGAAATTTCAGGGGAAGCGCCCGGCTGCCTTTGCGAGCCGAAGCTCCGCCGGAATTCTGCGTTTCGCTGTGTCTGGACGCTTATGGGGCGCTACCAGTTAACAATACCCTGCGGAGAGGGCTAAGATGCGCGGCGGCTGCGTTTTGCCTTCGTCGAATGCTCGACCGGGGACTGTATCAGCCTGCCGAAGGTGAAGACGTCGGTCTCCTTTCGATCGGAAACGAATTTGCCGAATATCGCCGGATCGGCGCGGCGGTCAGACCATGCCCAGCGCGTTCATGTACAAATCGAGTATGGCTTCTGCTTCCTGCCGTTCCGCCTGATCCTGCTTACGCATGCGGATGATCGCTCGCACCGCCTTCGTATCGAAACCCGTGCCCTTCATCTCCGCGTAGACATCCTTGATGTCGTCGGCGATGGTCTTCTTCTCCTCCTCCAGACGCTCGATGCGTTCAATGAAGGCGCGCAGCTGGCCGGCGGCGACGGTCTGGCTGCTTTCGGTAATTTCATCGGCCATCTGCTTCTCCTGGCTATCCGCGCCGTCCATGGGAATCGGCCGCGACAAGGCGTGCGGTTCGATGCCCGAAGCGGGTCGGAGGGTCAAGGGGGAGAGGACGGACCGGTTTCAGTGCTCTTTGGGGCGGTTTTCCTCGAACGCCGCCTTCTGGGCCGGCGAGGCCTCCGTCTGGAACTTTCGCTGCCACTCGGCATAGGGCATGCCGTAGACGGTCTCGCGCGCCTCTTCCTTCGACAGGGACACGCCGTCGGCTTCGGCCGCTTCGCGGTACCAGTTCGAGAGGCAGTTCCTGCAGAAGCCTGCGAGGTTCATCAGGTCGATGTTCTGCACGTCGGAACGCTCGCGGAGATGGTCGAGCAGCCGACGGAACGCCGCGGCCTCGAAGTCGCGCTGCTGGGTTTCGGTCAAATTGGCCATTGCTCGACTCCGGAAGTTCAGACTGGCCCCGTTCGCGACCCATATCGTCTTACCTCGTGTATATCGGGCAGGCGGTTGATGGCGTCAACGATGGGCGCCAGGCGTTCGGCCCACCTGCGCGCGCCGCTTTCCTCCGCGATCAGATCCTGCCTGATCTCGACCAGCGCATGGGCAAAGCCTTTGACGATGGCATGCCGGTACATCGTGTCGCCGCGCAGCGCGCCGTCATAGGGCTCGTTGTCGCCGACGACGAGCAGCGGGTCGGCACCGAGCATGTCGATCAGCGGCCGCGCCGCGCGATCGTCGCGATCCCAGAGCACCCCGGCGTGCCACGGCCGGACATGCCCCTGCATCACCGGCGTGAAGGAATGGACGGATAGGATGAGTGGCGGTCTGCCCGATGCGGCGGCGACGGACGCGATCATCGCGTCGACTGCATCATGATAGGGCCGGTAGAAGCGATCGAGCCGGCGCTCCCGCTCCTGCGGCGCCATCGGATAGTTTCCCGGCACGACGGTCCCGTCGTAGAGTTGGCGGATCAGGGTCGGATCCTCCTCGCCGCGGTTCGGATCGATCAGCAGCCGCGAGAACCCCGCGAGTACTGCGGGCGCGCCTGTGAGTTCCGCAAGGTTGCGTGTCACAGCCTCGACGCCGATATCGAAGGCGATGTGCCGGTCAAACTCGGAGGCGGGCAGGCCAAGCTCGCCATATTCTTCCGGAAGGTCGCGCCTGGCATGGTCGGCGACCAGCACTAGGCCGAGCGTGCGGTCGCCCTCCAGCACGTGGAAGGGAGCGAATACAGCCGTACGGGTCATGGGTGGGACAGGTTCCGGATTGCGGATAGTTGCGGATTCTCGGGGCGGTGCAGCACAATGCCGTTGTTTAGTCATGCTTTTCAAGGAATTCTGGGCCGGACGCTCCAATGTGGCCGCCGAACCGGCTAAATCGATTGATTCGGGGGTTCGGGCGCGTTGACATGCGTGCGCAGTTCTTCGAAAAGGGCGCCTTGCGATGCTTCTGAGATCGAAAAGAGACCCGTGGATGGCTGTTGCCGTTTGGCTGCGCACCCGTCTGGCGCCCTCCATCCCGCTGCTGCTCGTCGCCGCTGCCGGTTTCACCGTCGTCGGTGCCGGCCAGGCGAGGGCCGATTTCCGTGTCTGCAACGCAACCCAGAATCTGGTGGGAGTCGGCATCGGCTATCGCGCTGCCGCCGGCTGGGTGAGCGAAGGCTGGTGGCATATCGAGGGGTCGAGCTGCAAGACGCTAATCGAAGGCCCGCTGTCATCGAGATTTTATTATCTTTATGCAGAAGACGCCGAGCGCGGCGGACGCTGGGATGGCCCGGTCACCATGTGCGTGGCCGAAAAGGAGTTCAAGATCGCCGGCGTCAACGACTGCCTGGCTCGCGGGTTCCAGCGCGCCGGCTTCCAGGAATACGACACGGGTGAGCAGGCGAGCTGGATGGTCCAGCTGACCGACGAACCCGCAGAAGACGGCGAAGCCGCCGTCACAGGACAGACCACTCCATGAGACGCAGCCGCAAGGTCAAGATACTTGCCACGATAGGACCGGCCTCCTCCAGCGAAGAGATGCTGAAGAAGCTCTTCATCGCCGGAGCGGATGTCTTCCGCATCAACATGAGTCATACGGACCACGAGCTGATGCGCACGCTGGTGACCCGCATCCGCTCGGTGGAGACCGCGATGGGGCGGCCCATCGGCATCCTCGCCGACCTGCAGGGTCCCAAGCTTCGTGTCGGCAAGTTCGCCAACGGAAAGGAGACACTCGAGCCGGGCCAGACCTTCACGCTCGACGACGATCCCGCCCCTGGCAACACCCGGCGCGTCTATCTTCCGCATCCCGAAATCCTGCGTTCGGTGGAGCCGGGACACCGGCTGCTCATCGATGACGGCAAGCTCCAGCTGAAGGCGACGGCCTGCGACGGGAAGTCGATCACCTGCACCGTGGTGTCGGGAAGCTCGATTTCGGACAAGAAGGGCGTCAGCCTGCCGGACACCGACCTGCCCGTGGGAGCGCTGACCGAGAAGGACAGGGCGGACCTCGACGCGGTGCTCGAAACCGGCGTCGACTGGGTCGCGCTATCCTTCATCCAGCGGCCGGACGACCTCGCCGAGGCGCGCAAGATCGCACGCGGCCGGGCCTTGCTGATGTCGAAGATCGAGAAGCCGCAGGCAGTGACCCGCCTTGCCGAGATCATCGACCTCTCGGATGCGCTGATGGTGGCGCGCGGCGACCTCGGGGTCGAGATGCCGCTCGAGGCGGTACCCGGCATCCAGAAGCAGATCACCCGCGCTGCCCGGCGCGCCGGCAAGCCGGTCGTCGTCGCGACGCAGATGCTGGAATCCATGATCACGGCCCCGGTGCCAACGCGCGCCGAGGTATCGGACGTCTCGATCGCCGTCTTCGAGGGTGCCGATGCCATCATGCTGTCCGCCGAATCGGCGGCCGGCGACTACCCGGTCGAAGCTGTCGCGACCATGGACCGGATCGCCACCAAGGTGGAGACCGATCCACTCTACGCCGGCATCATCAATGCCCAGCGTTCCGAGCCGGAGGCGACGGGGGCCGACGCAATATCGCTGGCGGCGCGCCAGATCGCGGAAACGCTGAAGCTTTCCGCCATCGTCACCTATACAGCCTCGGGGACCACCGGACTGCGCGCCGCTCGCGAGCGTCCGCAGGTGCCCATCATCGCCCTGTCGCCGATCCTCAATACCGCACGGCGACTGTCGCTGCTCTGGGGCACGCATTGCGTGGTTTCACCGGACGCGACCGATCTCGACGACATGGTGGATCGCGCGTGCCGGATCGCGCATGAGGAGAACTTCGGCAACAAAGGCGACCGCATCATCATAACCGCTGGCGTGCCGCTAAGGACACCGGGTTCGACCAACATGCTGCGTATCGCCTATATCGGCGCCGACCATCACTCCGTCGATCCCGAGCGTGGCCGCATCACGCCGCAGAGAGCTCCCCGGTAGCCTTGGTGGCTTCGCAGCCGACGCCGAACCGGTCGCCGGCGATCCTCTCCTCCACCGCAAGTGCAGCTGCCTGCAGGTCACGGGGGTAGCCGCCGAGCTTCTCGATCGCGGCAACGACCAGGTCGGGAGCGTTCCAGTCCGGCTTGTGGCCGAGATTGCGGACCCAGACGAGTTCGGAGCCGCGAATGTCGCGAGCGAGCCCGAGCGAGTGGATCTCTTCGTAGACGACAGTGTCGGCATCGCCGGAGATAACGACCGTCGGCACCGTGATCTCGTGGTAGCGCGGTGCATTGGCTTCGGCGAACCGAAAAAGCCCCTCGACGTCCGCGGCGTTGGCGCGGAAGGCCCGCGGACGCAGCACGAGCGGTATCTGCGCACGCCTGTGATAGCCGGGCGGCACCGGATTGGGCGCGAAGACGCACTCCACGGCTCGCTTCAGCCGCGCCGTGCCCGCCGGATTGGCGACCGTCTCGGAAAACAGCCATCCGATCAGCGGGATCGTTGTCAGGCGATAGTACCAGGAGGTCCGGCCGCCCGGCCACGGATGCGTCGCCGCAGAGAGGAACACCAGGCCCTTGACCCTCTCGGGATAGGCGAGGGCGAATGCCGCGGCCACCGATCCGCCGAAAGAATGCGCGACGAGGATCGCAGGGCCGACGCCGAGCCGGTCCATAAGCCCCGCCAGCAGCTTGGCCTGCCCGGCCTGGGAGTCGTGTCCTCTGGATCGTCCCGACCAGCCATGCCCCGGCCGATCGAAGAACAGCATCTCCGCGCGCCCGTCGAGCAGCGGCTTCAGCGGCTCCATTTGGTCGTTCAAATTGGCGCTCGCCCCGTGGATGAACACCACCGGCGGAAGGTCCGCGCCGTCGGACGCCTCCATATGGACGTGATGCAAGCCGACGCCGTTCACCTCGACGAGCCGCCCTCGCGGCGGATTGTGTTGGGCGATTCGCCAGCTGTTGATGCGCGTGATGAGAGCAAGCAACAGGAACAGCAGGGTCGGGATGCCAATCAAAGCAATGGGGGCAGGCATGCCGAAGCGCTCAGCTCGCGACGGCGTTCAGATGTTCTCGCCCGCCAGTTCCTCGGAGAGCGTCGCCACCTCGTCCTGGGCGCCGCGCAACATGGGATAGATGTCGAGCACGCGCTGCCAGGCCTGCAACGCCAGGTCGTTGCGGCCGCTGGCCTTGAGGATCTGCCCCATCCCTGACAGCGCGCCGAAATGGCGCGGCTCCAGTTGCAGCGTGTGATGGATGTCGGACATCGACTTGGCGTAGTTGTTCATCATGAAATGCACCGTCGCGCGGCGATTCCAGCCTTCCGCATAGTCTGGACGCAGGGTGACGACCTCGTCGAGGAAATCCAGCGCGACGTCAAACTTCTTGCCGTCCATCGCCGTCTTCGACCATCCCATCATCAGATCGATGGAGGCGCTGCCCGATTGGGCCCATTCGCCGGCAATACGAGCAGCGATACGCTCGGCCGCTTTCTCGTTGCGCTCGCGCTTCAGTTCGGAAAACAGTGTGTCCACGCGGCTCTGTTCGCCTGAGCCCAGGGCGGGAGAGGAGTCGTCCGGCGCTAATGCCGCGACGCCGGCAGGTTGTTCCAAACCCTTTACGTCAGGGTCGGCGGCACCTGCAGGTGAAAGAGCCGCGATGATCAGCGCCGCGCTGAAAAAAATGGCGTAGGTAGACCGCATGCGCGGAATCTATTCGCGCGCACCGAAAGGTCAAACTGAAATTTACGTGAGCCTTGCGGCCCGCGATCAACCCTGGCGGGCCTTGTAGCGCGGCGCGGTCTTGTTAATCAGGTACACGCGGCCCTTGCGGCGAACCAGCTGGTTGTCGCGATGGCGGGCCTTGAGAGCCTTGAGGGAGTTCTTGATCTTCATCGGTCTGGCCTGTCGAACGAGCCCGCATCCGGGCCTAACACAAAGGCGCGCCCAAGAGCGCGCCCGAATTCGTGATAGGCTCTTAGACGAGAGCCCTCGCTTGTGTCAAGCATGCCGGGACGGCGTCGGCACGGCCGCGCCGGCGCACATCCTGCGGCTGCTCCTGCGCCGACGGATTGTCAAACAGCTGAAGTTGAGTTCGAGTAGGGAAGACGAGAAAGGGCAGAGAGGTCGAGAACGATGCAGCTTGGCATGATGGGACTGGGCAGGATGGGCGCCAACATGGTGCGCCGCCTGATGAAGAGCGGCCACGACTGCGTCGTCTATGACATCGATGCCGGTGCAGTGGAAGGCCTGGCCCGCGAAGGCGCTACCGGGGCGTCGTCGATCGAGGATTTCATCGCCAGGCTGGAAAAGCCTCGCGCCGTCTGGCTGATGCTGCCGGCAGCGATCACCGGCAAGGTCGTGCACCAGGTGGCAGGGCTGCTGGAGGCCGGCGACACGATCATCGACGGCGGCAATTCCAACTATCGCGATGCCGTCGATCTCGGCGCGGAGCTCGCGCGGCGCGGCATCAGCTTCGTCGACGTTGGCACCTCGGGCGGCGTTTGGGGCCTCGATCGCGGCTACTGCCTGATGATCGGCGGGCCGGAAGAGGCCGTGAAGCGGCTTGATCCGATCTTTTCCTCGCTGGCACCGGGGGCCTTTCCAGGCGCCGAGCCGCCGGCCGCGGGGACCGCATCCTACGGCTATCTCCACTGCGGGCCGAGCGGCGCCGGCCATTTCGTCAAGATGGTGCACAATGGCATCGAATACGGGCTGATGGCGGCCTATGCCGAAGGTTTCAACATTCTGAAAGCCGCCGACGCCGGCAAGCAGGCGCGGACGGCCGACGCCGAGACCACACCGCTGGACCAGCCGCAATACTATCAGTTCGACATCGACCTGCCGGCGGTGGCCGAGGTCTGGCGACACGGCTCGGTCATCGGCTCATGGCTGCTCGACCTGACCGCCGGGGCGCTCGCTTCCGATCCGAACCTGACGAACTTCGGCGGGCGCGTCTCGGATTCGGGGGAAGGCCGCTGGACGCTCAAGGCGGCCATCGACACCGGAGTGCCGGCGCCGGTGCTGTCCACCGCGCTGTTCGACCGCTTCTCCTCGCGCGGCGAGTCCGAATTCGCCGACAAGCTGCTGTCGGCGATGCGCTTCGCCTTCGGCGGGCACCTGGAAAAGAAGGGCTAGGTTGGCTCGAGACTTGCCCGAGCCGCCTACCGCCGGCGGCTATCCTACGTCCAGCATGATCTTGCCGATGTGCTCGCTCTCCTCCATGCGCTCATGCGCCTGCCAGGCCTCGCTCAGCGGATAGATCATGTCGAGCACCGGAGCGATCCTGCGGGTTGCCAGCAGCGGCCAGACATTGGCCTCCAATGCCGCTGCTATCCTGCCCTTGAACTCTATCGTTCGCGGACGCAGCGTCGAGCCGGTGTGGGTGAGGCGCTTGACCATGAGCCTGGCGAAATCGGCCGGCGCCACCGCCCCCGCTTGTGTGGCGATCTGCACGATGCGCCCATCGACCGCGGCGGCGTGGTAGTTGCGCATGACATAGTCGCCGCCCACCATGTCCAGGATGACGTCGACGCCCTTGCCGCCGGTGACCTCCTTCACCGCTTCGACAAAATCCTCTTCCTTGTAGTTTACGGCGCGTTCGGCGCCGAGCTTCACGCAGGCGGCACATTTTTCGGCCGAGCCGGCGGTTGTGACAACGCGTGAGCCCATGGCTACCGCTAGTTGGATGGCGGTGGTGCCGATACCCGAAGAGCCGCCATGCACCAGCAGCGTTTCGCCAGGCCTGAGCCCGCCGCGTTCGAAGACGTTGTGCCAGACGGTGAAATAGTTCTCGGGCAGAGCGGCCGCCTCGGTGAAGGTGAACCCGCCGGGCACGGGCAAGGCATTGCTCTCGTGCACGGCCACGTATTCGGCATAGCCGCCGCCGGGCGTGAGCGCGCAGACCTGGTCTCCCCCATGCCAGCGGGTCACGCCGGCGCCGACCGCCGCCACCTCGCCGGCCACTTCCAGCCCGGGAAGATCTGAAGCATCCGGCGGAGGCGGGTAAAGCCCCTTGCGCTGCTGGATGTCAGGGCGGTTCACGCCTGCGGACCGGACGCGGATCAGGATCTCGCCTTCGCCCGGACGCGGCACATCGCGCTGCGTCGACCTGAGGACGCGCGGGCCACCGGGCTGCGATATCTCGATGGCGGTCATCCGGGCGGGGATGCTCGTGGTCCTGGCCATTGCAACCTCCTTGCGGTTTCGTGGTCTGGCTGGTGCTTCGGACCCGCCTATGTATGCTGCCCGACGCACACTGCAAAGCGGAGGACGTCATGGCGCTGTTCGATGATGAACCAGTACGGAAATCGAAGCCGCATGAAATCGGCCAGGACCTTTCCCTGCTCTCGGTGGCCGATCTCAACGAGCGGATCACATTGCTGCGCGTTGAGATCGCGCGGCTGGAAGCGGAACTCAAGGCGAAGGGTGCCACCAAGACCGCCGCGGAGGCCCTGTTCCGGCGCAGCTAATCGCCGAAATGTCGTCGCGGCGCCCAACAAAAGTCGCCGACTCGACTACGTTGCGAGCCTGATTCGAGAGCCCCGACGCATGCTGAACTTCGCCGCCTACAAACCAATCTTCTCGCTGCTGCGCGGTACCGCATTCCTGCTCGCCGCCTCCGGACTGCACAGCCTGCTCTTGCCGCTGCGCGGTCAACTTGAGGGTTTCTCCACGGCCTCGCTCGGCCTCATGGGGACGGCGTGGGCCGGCGGTTTCGTGGCCGGCTGCCTCTTCGCGCCGCGAATCGTGCGGCGTGCCGGGCATGTGCGTGCCTTTGGCGCCTTCGCGGCTGCAGGCGCAATTATTGCGCTGCTGACCGGGCTGATGATCGACCCTTATGTCTGGATCCTGCTGCGGGTCTGCACCGGTTTCACGATGGCGGGAGCCTTCATGGTGATCGAAAGCTGGCTCAATGAGCGGGCGACCAACGAGAACCGCGGCACGGTCTTCGGCCTCTACATGATGGTGACCTATGCCTCCATCATGGCGGGGCAGATGATCGTCGCGGCCGGCGACGTTGCTTCCGCTTCTCTTTTCATGGTCACCGGCATCTTCTTCTGTGCCGCCCTGCTGCCGACTGCGGTTTCCACCGCGGCGCATCCCCAGCCCCTGCAGGACGTCAGGCTGGACATACGCGGGCTTTATGCGAACTCGCCCGTGTCGTCGGCAGCCTGCCTGCTGATCGGCGTTGCCAACGGCGCCTGGGGCACGCTCGGCGCGGTCTATGGCGCGCGCATCGGCATAAGCACTGCAGAGATCGCGCTGATGATGAGCATCGTGGTCGTCGCGGGCGCGGCGATGCAGATGCCTGTCGGCCGGCTCTCGGATAGGACCGACAGGCGCTACGTACTGGTCGGCGCCGCGTTCGTGTGCGGCCTCGTCGGCTTGCTGATCTTCTTCGTCACGCCACGCTCCGCCGCCTTCGTGATTGCCCTCACCGCCTCCTACGGAGCCTTCGCCTATACGCTCTACTCGCTGGCCGTCGCTCACGCCAACGACCATGCCAGGCCCGAGGAATTCGTGAAGGTCTCCGGCGGGCTGCTGCTGCTCTACGGTTTCGGCACCATGATCGGGCCGGTCATCGGAGCCGCCCTCATGGGGGCGATGCGCCCGGAAAGCCTGTTCCTGGCCACAGCTCTCGCGCATTTCTTGCTCGTCGGCTATACGAGCCTGCGCATCCGCCGCCGCGCCCCTGTTCCGCTGGAGGAGCGCGAAGCCTTCAAGACGATGCCCGCCGAACGCGGCGCCACACCCCAGGCCGCACGCCTCGATCCACGCACCCCTGCGGACGATTCGCCCGCCGAAGCGGCATGAGCCGGCCGACGCGCGGCCGGTTCGGATAGGTCCCCCGAAGACTGCGTAGCCCCCATCGTCGGGCGGATGACGGCAGGCCGCGAAACCGATAAGATGGCTCAGGCATATCGCGAAGGGGCCCTGAATGCTGATGCCATCCGGACGTTCCATCCTGCTTCCGCAAGTCTGCCTCGCCGTCCTCCTGGCGGTGCTGTGCACGCTGTCATCGGCCATTCCGTCGTCGGCCGCCAGTTGCACCACTTCAGCCGGGCCCGGCATCGACTGGACCGAATGTGACAAGAAGGTCATCATCCTGAGCGGCAGCGATCTCGGCGGTGCCACGCTTTTCGGTACGGACTTCACCTCGACGGACCTGCGCGACACAAACCTGCAGGCGGCGAATCTCGAGAAGGCGACGCTGGTCCGCGCATCCCTGGCAGGATCGAATGCGGTCGGGGCGCGCTTCGACCGCATCGAGGCCTACCGCACCAACTTCAGCGGAATGGACGGCCGCGACGCGACCTTCGCGAGCGCCGAGATGCAGCGGTCCAATTTCAAGAACGCGCTGCTGACGAATGTCGATTTCACGAAGGCGGAACTCGGCCGTGCCGATTTCACCGACGCCGACATCAGCGGTGCCAGGTTCGCACTCACGAATTTGGCGCGGGCCGATCTCAGCAAGTCCAAATTCAAGAAGTCGATCGACCTGGCCCGATCCTTCCTGTTCCTGACCCGGATCGAAGGCCTCGATCTGAGCGCAGTGACGGGGCTGGAGCAGTGGCAAGTGGACATGGCCTGCGGCGACGCGGCAACGAAGCTGCCGGCCGGCCTGCAAACGCCGTCGAACTGGCCCTGCCAGTTCGACTAGAGGGCGGCGACACCCGGCCGGTTGCGGCGGCCATCCCTGCTGGAGTTGATTCATTACGGGCTAGGCGAGGCCCGAGTCGGCTGATTGAGCCTAGTAAACCCTATCCCGGCGACGCGCTGCGTCGCCGGTGGACCGAGGAGCCGCTAGAGTCGGCTACCTAGTGTATATGCGGAACGCCCGGAAAGGCTTCCGACGGTTATGCGAACGATCAGTGTCGCGTAGGCCTTACCCTCAACTTCTCAATCTCGTCCTTGATAGCCAGCTTGCGCCGCTTGAGAGCCGCGATTTCGAGGTCGTCGACGGATGGATGAAGCATTGCTTCGTCGAGCTCTCGCTCGATATCGCCGTGCTTCCGCTGCAGCTCCTCAAGATGGTTGGCAAGAGACATGATTGGTTCTCCCTTTCATGGTTTCCTCGTGATCAACCGTAATAGACGGCTCCACCGCCGGTTCCGTCCATGACGGCACGATGACAGTTTGCCATCTCAGGGCTCGGATGTCGATTTGGACATGGTAGCATTCACGTGAGCATCGAAATGTGTTATGGGCGGCTCGCAGGTGGTCTTCGCTTCCGGACCTTCCGGACCGGCGCCTCAGCGGCGCCGCCAACCCCCGCAGACGGTAGCCATGTCGGACCAGGAACAGACCGAAATTCGCCTGGAATACGCCAAGCTCAAGCAGGAACACACTGACTTCGACGCCGCGATAAACGCCATGATGGCGATGGGCTGCGATCCGCTGCAGATCCAGCGCATGAAGAAGAAGAAGTTGGGCCTGAAGGACAGGATGAAGGCTCTCGAAGACCGGATCATTCCCGACATCATCGCCTGAACCCGGCTTACGTTGCCGTTCTTGCGGCATGGCTGCAATTGCACTACAGCACGGTACGTGAAAAGGGCTTCAGACGACGCGCTGCAGCTTGTTGTTCTCCCGTATGTCTCGACGGCACCGCTGCTGGTTCGAGAGACATGCTCTAGAGCCTTTCACTGTTCGAACGGGAGCGTGCTGCCAGCGGAACGCTGCCCCGCGACATAAATCGTATGCCGGTAACATGCCGGGGGACTGACGTTTTGAACGACGAGCGCGCCGATGTCGCCATCATCATGGGGAGCCAGTCTGACTGGGCCACCATGCGTCACGCAGCCGACACGCTACATGTGCTCGGCGTTTCTCACGATCGCAGGATCGTATCGGCACATCGCACGCCGGAGCGCCTGTTCGAATTTGCCAAGAGCGCCAAGGCGGAAGGCTACAAGATCATCATCGCCGGCGCCGGCGGGGCGGCGCACCTTCCCGGCATGGCGGCCGCTCTGACGCCGTTGCCCGTCTTTGGCGTGCCGGTTGAATCGAAGGCGCTGTCGGGACAGGATTCGCTTCTCTCCATCGTCCAGATGCCGGCGGGCATACCGGTCGGCACGCTCGCCATCGGACGCGCCGGCGCCGTGAATGCCGCCCTTCTGGCAGCGGCGGTGCTGGCGCTGTCCGATCCGGCTCTGGAGAAGCAGCTCGACAGTTTCCGCGCCGCGCAGACGGCCAAGGTCGCCATCGAGCCCGTCGATACGCCATGAGCGTGCCGTTGCAGGCCGGATCGACGATCGGCATCATCGGGGGGGGCCAGCTCGGCCGCATGCTGGCCATGGCCGCTGCCCGGCTCGGCTACCGCACAGTGGTGCTGGAGCCGCAGCCCGACTGTCCCACGGCGCAGCTCTCGAATCGGCAGATCGTCGCCGCCTACGACGACGAAGCGGCGCTCGCCGAGCTTGCCGCCGTGTCGGATGTCGTCACCTACGAATTCGAGAATGTGCCCGTCGCGGCGGCGACCCGACTGGCGCAGGACGTCGCCGTCTTTCCGCCACCGAAGGCGCTGGACGTCAGCCAAGATAGGCTGAGCGAGAAGCGCTTCCTCAACGGTATCGGCATCGAGACCGCAGCGTTCCGAGCGGTCGACAGCGACGCGGATCTCGCGCGCGCTCTCTCCGACTTCGGCGGCAGCGGCGTGCTGAAGACCTGCCGCATGGGCTATGACGGCAAGGGGCAGCGCGTCTTCCGCGCCTTTGTTGGCGAGGTGAACGGCGTCCATGCCGGCATGGGCGGCGTGCCCCTGATCCTCGAAGCCCTGGTGCCTTTCGAACGCGAGATCTCTATCATCGCCGCGCGGAGCCCGAGCGGGGCGCTAGCCGCCTACGATCCGGCGGAGAACGTCCATCGGGACGGCATACTGCACATGTCCACCGTCCCTGTCCCGGCAAGCCGGGATACAGCCAACGCGGCGCGGACAGCCGCTTTCCAGATCCTGGAAGCCCTGGATTATGTCGGGGTCATCGGGGTCGAATTCTTCGTGCTGGGAGACGGGCGCCTGTTGGTCAATGAGATTGCGCCCCGGGTGCACAATTCCGGGCACTGGACGGAAGCAGCCTGCGCCGTCTCTCAGTTCGAGCAGCACATCCGCGCGATCACCGGCCTGCCGCTCGGCGACACGGGGCGTCACTCCGCCTGCGTGATGGAAAACCTCATCGGGGACGACGTGGCGCGGGTGCCTGCATTGCTCGACGAGTCCGGTCTGATGCTGCATCTCTACGGTAAGTCCGAAGCGCGTCCCGGCCGCAAGATGGGGCACTTCACCCGCATCCGGCGTATGTAGGCTCCAGAAGAAGCGTAGGCTCCAGAAGAAGCGGAACCGGCGTCAGGCCGGGCGCTGCGGGTACGCCCAACTCCGCTCGATTTCTTCCAGCGACCTGCCCTTGGTCTCCGGCACCGCGCGATAGATCCAAATCCAGCCCGCGAGGCAAAAGAAGGCGAACAGCCAGAAGGTGGTCGAGGTCCCGATCGCCTCGATGAGGGTCAGGAAGAATTGGCTGACGAGGAAGGCCGAACCCCAGTTGACCGCGGTTGCCACCGCGACCGCGCGGCCGCGCACCCGGCCCGGGAATATCTCGTTGATCACGGTCCAGGTCACCGGCCCGAGCGAGAAGGCGAAGGAGACGATGAAGACGACCAGCGCTGCCAGCGTCACGATGCCTGCCGTGCTCGGGCCCTCCTGCGCCGGCTGCCCGTCGATCGACAGGAAGGCGAAGCCTACCACGAGCAGGGCCAGGCCCATGCCAACGAGACCGGCAAGCAGCAGCGGCCGCCGCCCCACCCTGTCGATGAAGGCGATGGCGATGAAGGTCGCGGCGACGTTCACGCCGCCGACGGCCCAAGTCGTCGCCGTCGTCTGCGCCTCCGGCGTCGAAAAGCCTGCCGCGGCGAAGATCTGGTTGGCGTAGTAGATTATCGCGTTGATGCCGGTGATCTGCTGGAAGACGGCGAGGCCAAGCGCGATCGCCAGCGGCTTCCGCCAGGCCGGGTTGAAGACCTCGCGCCACGTGGCCGGGCCGGCCTCCTCGTCGAGCGTGTGCTCGATGGCGGCAAGCCTTGCGGCATTGTCCTCTGCGGGCCAGACCCTGGCGAGGACCTCCTGCGCCTCCTTGCGTCGTCCCGCCTTGACCAGCCAGCGCGGCGATTCCACGCCGAGCAGGGCGACCAGCACGAGCAGCGCGCCCGGCACCAGCGAGACGCCCAGCATCCAGCGCCAGGAATCGTTGGCGGCAAGCCCGGCATCGACCAGATAGGCGAGGAAGATGCCTATCGTGATGGCGAGCTGATAGGCGGAGACGAAACGGCCGCGATGCGCGGCGGGCGCCAGTTCGGCCCCATAGAGCGGAGCCGCCACCGCAGCGACGCCGACGCCGAATCCGACCACCAGCCGTCCGGCCACCAGGAGCGTGACGTCGGGGGCCAGTGCCTGCAGCAGCGCGCCCGCAACGAACAAGACGCCCGCGATCAGCACGGCCCGCCGCCGTCCATGGCTGTCGGCAAGATAGCCGCCCAGCAGTGAGCCGATCAGCGCGCCGAGCGTCACCCAGCTCGTCACCACTTCGACCAGCAGCGAACCCAGCGTGAAGTGCTGCCGGATGCCGTCGAGCGCGCCCGAGATCACGCCCTGATCGTAGCCGAACAGTAGCCCGGCAACCACAACAACGGCCAGCACCACGACCAGCGGCCCGGTCAGCGTCTCGCTGCGTGCCGGGTTGAGGTCGGCGGACGGCTGCGTCGCAGACATGGTTTCCCCCAGATCCATCCCGCATCCCCTCGACGCGGGTCGGCGTATCAGTCGCACTGGCGAGGAAAAGCGCCGCCGCATTTGGTGCCACGGCGCCCGGCACTTGTCCATGCCGCCGGGTAAGGCCTTTCCGGCTATGCCCTGATTGTTTCCAGCGTCCGCATTATACCGCGCAGTTCCGCCAGCCCCTTGAGGCGGCCGATGCAGGAATAGCCGGGGTTCACTTTTTTGCCGATGTCGTCGACGATGGCGTGGCCGTGATCTGGCCGCATGGGCAGTTCCCAATCTCCGCGGCCTTCGGCCTTGCGCCGGCGCTCTTCGGCCAGAAGCGCGTCGACCACCGCGATCATGTCTGTGTCGCCCTCCAGATGCTCCGCCTCGTGGAAGGAGCCATCGGGCTCCTTGGTCACGTTGCGCAGATGCGCGAAATGGATTTCCGGACCGAAGCGTCTGGCCATCGCCGGCAGATCGTTCTTCGCGTTGGCGCCATAGGAGCCGGTGCAGAGCGTGAGGCCGTTCGACGACGACGGCACGGCCGCCAGCAGCGCCGCCGCGTCATCGGCCGTCGATACGACGCGCGGCAGGCCGAACAGCGGGAAAGGCGGATCGTCGGGATGGATCGCCATCCTGACCCCATGCTCCTCCGCCGCCGGCACGATCTCGCGCAGGAACTCGAACAGGTTCTCGCGCATCCCGTCCAGAGAGATATCTCGATAGAGGTCCAGCGCGCGCCGGAAACTCTCGCGGTCGAACACGAACTCCCGGGCCGGAACCCATCCGATCAGATTGTTTTCCAGTTTGGCAACATCGCCCTCGCTCATCGCCGCCAGCCGCTTCTTCGCCGCCTCGATCCGCTCGGCGGGATGGTCCGCCTCGGCACCAGCCCGCTTCAAGACCAGCACGTCATAGGCGCAGAACTCCACGATGTCGAAGCGCAACGCCGTGCCGCCGTGCCACATGGGGTAGTCGAGATCGGTTCGCGTCCAATCGGTGATGGCCATGAAATTGTAGCAGATCGTTTTGATGCCGGCCGCCGACAGCGCGCGGATCGACGCCTTGTAGTTGTCGATCAGTTCGCGGTGGCGGGGCCCGCGCGTCTTGACATCCTCGTGCACGATGACGCTCTCGACCACCGACCAGGTGAGCCCAGCCGCCTCGATCTCGGCCTTGCGTCGGGCGATCTCGTCGGCCGGCCAGGCGCGGCCATCGTTCAGATGATGCAGGGCGCTTACGACTCCCGTGGCGCCGGCCTGCTTGACGTACGAAAGCTGGACAGGGTCCTCGGGACCGAACCAGCGCCAGGTCTGTTTCAAGCGGTTTCTCCGGGTATCAGGACATTCAAAGTCGCGTCGACGCCATCCTTGCGCAGCCGGTCGAGATGGCTGGCGGCGAGCTTTTCCAGCGTCCCTCGGTGCTCGCTCCCGCGCGCGAAACCCGCTGCCTCGAAGACGGCGCCCACCGTGTCCGCCGCCGGCTTGCCCGTTTCGAAAATCTCGTCGAGCCGCGCATCCAGCGGATCCGTGAAATGGCCGGCAGGAAGCACGCTGCCACGCAGTTCCGCGGCGCGGATCCACGCCGCCACCGTCAGCATGAGATGGTTCGCGCCGCCCCCCGCCTCCAGCCTGTCCAGCGCCGATGCAACGATGCGCTGCGGCAGCTTCTGACTGCCGTCATTGGCGATCTGCGCCGTGCGATGCGCCAGGGCCGTGTTGTCAAAACGTTCGGTCAGCGCCTTCGTATAGGCCTCGGCGTCGAGCCCCGCGTCCGTGGGAAGCGTGGGAACGGCTTCCGCCCACAGCGCGCGGACAAAGCAGCGGATCGCAGGATCGCCGAACGACTTCGCCACTGTCTCGTGGCCCGCCAGCAGACCCAGATAGGCGATCGAGGAATGCGCCCCATTGAGCAGCCTGAGCTTCATCTCCTCGAAGGGTCGGACGTCGCGCACCATCTCGACGCCGAATCGTTCCCACTCCGGTCGGCCTTCCGGGAAATCGTCCTCGACTACCCACTGGCTGAACGGTTCGGTCATCACCGGCCAGGCATCCTCGACGCCCAGGGAAGCCGATACTCGCGCGCGGTCCGCGTCGGTCGTCGCCGGGACGATGCGGTCGACCATGCTCGACGGGCAGGCCACGCTCTCGACATGAACCGCAAGGTTGCCACCACGCAGCTTTGCGAACTGCACCAGCAGCCGGTGCAGGGTCCAGCCGTTGGAGGGGAGGTTGTCGCAGGACAGGATTGTGAACGGCTGGATTCCTCGCGCTCGCCTTCGCGCCAGCGCCTCGACCAAGAAACCGTGCACCGTCTGCGGCCGAGCCGGGTTCGCGAGATCGGCCGCGATGCCGGGATGGGTCGCATCCAGATCGCCCGCCGCATCCCGCAGATAGGCCTTTTCGGTGACCGTCAGCGTCACGATGCGCGTACGGGGGTCGGTCATCACGTCCAGCAGCCGCCCGGGGTTTTCCGGGGCGACGAGCACGGACTGGATCGAGCCGACAACACGCAGCTGTTCGCCCTCGCTGCCGCGCACCGCCAGTGTGTAGAGCCCGTCCTGCGGCGCCATCGCGTCGCGCGTAGACGTGCTCTGCAGCGACGCGCCGACGATGCCCCATTCCGTCTCCCCTGCGGCCAGGCAGTCATCGACGTAAACGGCTTGGTGCGCGCGGTGGAACGCTCCGACGCCCAGATGCACGATGCCCGGCGCAACCGAGGCGCGATCATATCCGGGGACGGCGACGGTGGATTGCAACCTGCCGAGCGTCGTGTTGGAGAGCCGTGCAGCCATGCGATTCGGCCTACAGGAAGTCGGCGCGATGCGGCGTGAAATTGTCGATCAGCCGACCGGCTTCGAGCGCCTTCACCCCATGCACCAGCCCTGACGGCACGATGTAGCCGCCGCCCTGCTCGATGATCTCGCTCTTGCCGTCGATCGTCACCTCGAAGCGGCCTTCGGCGACATAGCTCGACTGCACGTGTGGATGCGAGTGCAGCGCGCCGACCCCGCCTTTCTCGAACGCGAACTCGACCATCATCAGCTCGTCCGTATGCAGGATGATCCTGCGCCGGTTGCCGTCCGGCGTCGCGGTCCAGTCCTTCGCGCCGGGCTGCGCGAAAAGCATCGTCTCCGTCATGTCATCTCCCTTACCTTGCGAGCCAGCCGCCGTCGACCGGCACCACCGCGCCGTGCATATAGGCCGAAGCAGGCGCCAGCAGGAAGACCGCAGCGTCGCCGATGTCCTCAGGCTTGCCCCAGCGGCCTGCGGGAATGCGCCCGAGAATTGCGGCGCTCCGGTCGGGATCGGAGCGCAGCGCTTCCGTGTTGTTGCTGACGATGTAGCCCGGCGCGATGGCGTTGATGTTGATGCCCCTTGCTGCCCATTCGCAGGCGAGCAGCCGTGTGATGCCCAGCGCGCCGTGCTTCGAAGCCGTGTAGGAAGCAACCCTGATGCCGCCCTGGAAGGAGAGCACCGAGGCGATGTTGACGATGCGTCCCTCGCGGCCGCCCTCCAGCACCTTCCTGCCGAACGCCTGGCAGAGGAAGAAGAGCGTCTTGAGGTTCACGTCCATCACGTCGTCCCAGTCGTCCTCCGAAAAGTCGACGGCGTCTGCCCGGCGGATGATACCGGCATTGTTGACAAGCCCGTCGATCGGTCCCGAGCCCGCCCAGACATCGTCAAGCATCCTCGCGGCGGCCGCATGGTCGCCGAGGTCGCATGTCACCGCCGTGAACGCCCCGCCTGCGGCCTCGACCATGCTGCGCGTCTCTTCCATCGACGAACGCCCGACGCCAACGACGGCGCCGCCGGCGCGCGCCACGGATAATGCGATACCCTGTCCGATACCCGTATTGGCGCCGGTGACCACGATGCGCCTGCCCGCCAGGCTGAAAGCCGAGAGATCGTTCATTCCAAGCATGTCCTCGCCATTCAGGAAGCCCGCGCGTTGCGGACCCCTGCAAGATAGTCCGCCTGCTGTCCGCGCAGCCGGCGCCGGTACCGGTCCTGGCTTGCCGTGAGATGATGGCGCATCGCGTCGCGGGCTGCCTGCGGGTCGCTCGCCGATACCGCGTTCAGGATCACCAGGTGCTCGCGCTGGAGTCCCTCCTGGTATTCGCGCGTCAGCACGCTTTCCGTGCCCCAAGGAGAAGTTATGTCGCAGGGAATGGTCCGCGAGCCTAACGCGTCCAGGACCTCGACATAGAAGGGATTGTTCGTCGCGGCTGCGATGGCGCGGTGAAATGCGAAGTCCGTCCTGCCGGTCGCTTGGCCGAGGGCAAGCAGCCGCTCGAATTCGAAAAACGCTTCCTGGATCGCCGCCTCCTGCGCGTTGTTCCGCCTGAGCGCCGCAAGCCCCGCGCTTTCGATCTCGATGCCCATGCGCACCTCCAGAACATTCAGCGCCTGGCTGATCTTGTTGCCGACATCGAGGCTGATCGATCCGAAGGCGAGCGTCGGATGATCGCGCACGAATACGCCTGCACCCTGCCGCGATTCCACCAGCCCGTCGGCGGCCAGAGTGGCCATGGCCTCGCGGATCACCGTGCGGCTGACACCAAATGTTTCGGTCAGCTGACTTTCCGTCGGCAGCTTGCGGCCGGGCAGGATCTGGCCGGACAAGACCTGGCTGCGCAGCGCTGCCACCACGCGCTCCGAGAGCTTCGGCTTTCTTTCCACGCGCGGTTCTGAAGCAGCGTCGGACACAGGTGTTCCCCCTATCTGAATGCGGCCGGCAGCCACAGCGACAGCGCGGGGACATAGGTGACGAGGCCGAGCACGACCAAGCCTGCGAGATAGAAGGGCCAGATCGAACGCATCGCCTGCCACACGGTGATCTTGCCGACCGCGCAAGCGACGAACTGTACGGCCCCCACGGGAGGCGTGTTCAGGCCGATACCGAGATTGAGGATCATGATCACGCCGAAATGCACGGGGTCGACGCCGAAATGCATCGCCACCGGCAGGAAGATCGGCGTTGCGATGATGATCGTCGGGCCCATGTCCATGAACGTCCCGAGGACGAGGAGGATCACGTTGATCAGGATCAGGATCACCGTCGGGTTCTCGGACACCGCGCCCATCCACGCGATCATCTGGGCCGGGATGCGCAAATAGGCCATCAGCCAGGCGAAGGATGCAGCGGTGCCGATGATCAGCAGAACCATGGCAGTCGTGCGCACCGCGCCTAGTGTAGCGTGAACGAAGGCCGCCCGGTCCAGCTGCCGATAGATGAACAAGGTCACCAGGATCGCGTAGACGACGGCGATGCACGAACTCTCCGTCGCCGTGAATACGCCGGAGCGTACGCCGCCGAAGATGATGGCGATCAGGAGCAGACCGGGCAGCGAGTTGAGCAGGAACCAGCCGACGCGCCTGAAGCCGGGGAAGGGCTCGATCGGATAGCCGCGGCTGCGCGCGACCATATAGGCGGTCGCCATCAGCGAAAGCGCCAGCAGCAGGCCGGGGATGATGCCGGCCGTGAAAAGGTCGGCGATCGAAATCTGCCCGCCGGCCGAGATCGAATAGATGATCATGTTGTGAGACGGCGGCAGCAACAGCGCTATCAGCGCCGCCATGGACGTCACGTTCACCGCGTAGTCTGCGCCGTATCCACGCGCCTTCATCTGCGGGATCATGAGCCCGCCCACCGCCGCGGCTTCCGCCACCGCCGAGCCCGATATGCCGCCGAACAGGGTCGACGCCGCGATGTTTACCTGACCCAGGCCGCCCCGCATGTGGCCGACCAGAGAGCCGGCGAAGGCGACGATGCGCTGGGCGATGCCGCCGCGCACCATCAGGTCGCCGGCATAGATGAAGAAGGGGATGGCGAGCAGCGTGAAGACACTCATGCCGGAATTCATCTGCTGGAAGATGACCAGCGGCGGCAGGCCCATGTAGAGGATGGCGGCGAAGCTCGCAGCGCCAAGGCAGAACGCAATCGGCGTGCCGATCAGCATGAGCAACGTGAAGACGCCGAAAAGAACCAGCGAGGCCATCAGAGTTCCTTCACCTCCGCCATAGAGGCGATCTCGTCCTCGTCGTGCACGTCACGGTCGACGTCCACTCCGGACCAGCGCAGGACGATGCGCTCCAGCGAGAAGAGTGCGATCAGCACACCGCCGGCGGTAAGCGGCAGGTAGCGGAAAGCGCCGGAGATGCCCAGCGAAGGCATCACCTCGTTCCATTGCAGGCGCATCAGCGCGGCGCCGTACCAGATCATGCCGAATGCGAAGGACAGCACGACCGCATCCGAGATGGTGCGCAGCACCTTCTTCGATCCCGGCGGCAGCACGTAGAGCAGCACATCGAAGCCGAGATGATAGTTTTCCCGCACCCCCACTGCCGCGCCGAGAAAGATGAACCAGCTCATCAGCATGATCGCGCTGAGCTCGGTCCAGGCGTTCGAGTGATTAAGCACGTAGCGCAGGAAGACCTGCCAGAACACGATCGCCGTCATCACCACCAGGCCGATGCCGGCGAGGTACAGCGCGCCGCTGGAAACAACGGAGAGCGCCCTGGCAATGGCGTCGAGACGGGGTGCCTCGACACCCTCTCGGCTTCCGCCGTTTCTCATCGGTACCGGCATTTGTCTTGCTCTCCCGGCTGGCAGAGCCGTCACCCGAGGCAATGCTCGGCGTGACGGCTTCTGCTCAAGCGTCACTGCACGGCGCGGATGCGCTCGACGAATTCCTTCAGCTCGGGCGTGTTGACGTACTTCTCGTAGACCGGCGCCATCGCGTCGATGAAGGGCTGCTTGTCTGGTGTCGTGATCTCGGAGCCGGCTTCTTCCACGATCTTGCGGGATTCGGCGACACGCGCGTCCCAGAGCTCCCACTGTCTCTCCATCGATTCCTTGCCCGCCTGCTTGAAGATTTCCTTGTCCTCGTCAGACAGTGCGTCCCAGCGCGTCTTCGACATCACGAAGACCTCGGGCACGATGGTGTGCTCATCGAGCGAATAATATTTGGCGACTTCATAATGCTTCGCCGATTCGTAGCTCGGGAAATTGTTCTCGGCGCCGTCGATGACGCCGGTCTCGATCGAAGAATAGACCTCGCCATAGGGCATGGGCGTCGCTGTCGCGCCGAGGGCGGAGACCATGTCGACGAAAACGTCAGACTGGATGACGCGATATTTCTGCCCGGCGAGGTCGGCCAGCGAATTGACCGGCTTCTTCGAATTGTAGAATGAGCGCGCACCGCCGTCGTAGAAGGCGATCACCACGACCCCGTGCTGCTCGAAGCCGGCCGCGATTTCGTCGCCGATCTCACCTGCCATGACCTTGCGGGCGTGGTCCGGCGAGGTGAACAGATACGGCAGCGACGGAATCATCGTCAGCGGCACAAGGCTGTTCCACGGCGCCATCGAGACGCGATTGAGGTCGATCACCCCCGAGCGCACCTGCTCGATCGTGTCGGCTTCCTGGCCTAGCTGGGCGGAGTGGTAGACCTCCACCTCGTAGCGGCCCTGCGTCCGTTCCTTGATCAACTCGCCGAAATACTTCACCGCCTCCACGGTCGGATAGCCGTCAGGATGGGTGTCGGACGAGCGCAGCACCGTTTGCGACAGGGCGCTGCCTGTCATCATCGCCGCTGCCAGCAGCGTCGCTCCCGCCAGTCTTGAAAAATGCAACATGGTTTCCTCCCGTTTGCATTGAGGGCCGGATGGCCCGCTAAAGCCGGTACGCCTTCTTCGCCAGCGTATAGGCCAGTTCTCGCGCGAGTTCGTGCGCCTCGTCCTCCCGCAGCCGGTGCTCGGAGACCAGGCGCGCGAGAAACACGCAGTCGACCCGCCGCGCCACGTCGTGGCGGGCCGGAATGGATGGAAAGGCGCGGGTATCATCGTTGAAGCCGACTGTGTTGTAGAAGCCCGCGGTCTCCGTCGTCATCTCGCGGAAACGCCTCATCCCCTCGGGGCTGTCGTGGAACCACCAGGCTGGGCCGAGCTTCAGGGCGGGATAAACGCCGGCGAGCGGCGCAAGCTCGCGCGCATAGCTCGTCTCGTCCAGCGTGAAGACGATGACGGAAAGGTCGGGCTCCAGGCCGACAGCATCGAGCAGAGGTTTGAGCGCAGCGACATAGTCGGTCGCCGTCGGTATGTCGAAACCCTTGTCGCGACCGAAGCGTCTCATCATTCCCGACGAATGGTTACGCCAGGAGCCCGGATGGATCTGCAGAACGAGCCCGTCTTCCAGGCTCATCTTCGCCATCTCGGTCAGCATCTGCGCCCGGAACAGCTTCTTGTCCCGATCATCGGCTTTGCCGGCGCGCACCCGGTCGAACAGGCTCTTCGCTTCGGCGTCGGCGAGGTTGGCCGTTTCGGCAGTCGGATGTCCGTGGTCGCTGGAGGTTGCGCCAAGTTCCATGAAGAAGGCACGCCGCCTGCGATGCGCGTCGAGATAGCCAGCCCAATTTCCCGTGTCGCAGCCGGTGATCTCACCAAGCCGGTCGAGATTTGCTGAAAAAGCCTCGAAATCGGGATCGACGACGGAGTCCGGCCGATAAGCCGTCACCACCCGTCCGTCCCAACCGCTGTCGCGGATCATGCGATGCCAGCGCAGATCGTCGAGCGCGCCCTCGGTGGTGGCGATAGCCTCGATGTTGAAGCGCCTGAACAGGGCACGGGGGCGGTATTCGTCCGTAGAGAGCAGGGACGCGATGCGGTCGTAGGTCGCGTCCGCGGTCGCGGCCGTCAGCGGTTCGTCGATACCGAACAGCTTTTCCAGCGTGTAGTCGAACCACAACCGGGTCGGCGTGCCCCGGAACAGATGATAATGTTCCGCGAAGCGCCGCCAAATCGTGCGGCCGTCCGTTTCGACAACCGTCCCATCCTGGGCGGGCACGCCGAGCTCTTCCAGCCGCACGCCCTGACTGAACAACATGCGGAAGACGTAGTGGTCCGGCACCACGAGAAGCTGCGCCGGGTCGGGAAACTGCTCGTTCAGCGCATACCAGCGGGGATCGGTATGCCCGTGCGGGCTCACGATCGGCAGGTCCTCCACCGACGCATAGAGCTCACGCGTAATTGCGCGAGCCGCCGCTTCAGCGGGAAATAACAGATCCTCGGCGATTAGAGCGCCCATCGTACCGCAGGTATCCTCCCTTGCATCCTGACGGTAGAGAACCAGCGGACAGGGTGTCAACATACAAAAATGCCGATGTTGTATGATGACTTTCCGGCCGCTATCCTGCTGCTGCACTCGGGAGGACGCACATGAAGCAGATCGGCATCATCGGGCTTGGCATGGCGGCTGCGCCGCATGCGAGAAGCCTTCAGGATCTGAAGGAACGCGTCGCGGTCAAGGCAGTCTTTAGTCCAAGCGTGGAGCGCCGGACGGCGTTTGCAGCGTCATATGGTTTTCCCCCGGTCGACAGCGCCGAGGCGATTTTCGACGATAGCGCGGTCGACGCCGTGCTGCTGCTCACGCCGCCGAACACTCATCGCGAACTCGTCGGGCGCGCCGCCGCAGCGGGCAAGCATGTCCTTCTGGAAAAGCCTCTGGAAATCAGCCTCGATCGCGCCGAGCAACTCGTCGCCGCCGCGGAACGGGCGGGAATCAAGCTCGGCGTCGTCCTCCAGCACCGCTTTCGTCCCATCAGTGTCGCGCTAGCGCGCCTCATCGGCGAGGGGCGGCTCGGCGACATCGTCAGCGCTTCGGCTCGCCTATACAACTGGCGGCCGCAAAGCTATTACGACCAGCCGGGGCGCGGCACCAAGGCGCGCGACGGCGGCGGCGTGTTGCTCACCCAGGCGATCCACACGCTCGACTTGATGATTTCTCTAACAGGCCTGCCGGTTGAGGTGACCGGCTACGCGGCCACAAGTCGGGTCCACCGTATGGAGACCGAAGATCTGGCATTCGCGGCAACCCGATTCGGCAATGGCGCCATAGGCGCGATCAGCGCCACGACGGCGGCCTATCCCGGTATCCCCGATGCGGTCGACATAGTCGGCACGAGGGGAATGGCGCGTATCGAGGGTCCTCGGATGATCGCCCATTTCCACGACGGCACCGAGGAAACCGCCGACGACGGCGCACTCGCCGGCGGTGCCGGAGCCGACCCAATGGCCTTCCCGCACCAGCATCACCGCGCGGTGATCGAGGATTTTCTGGATGCCATAGGGACAGGTCGCGACCCCGCCGTCACCGGAAGGGAGGCGCTGAAGGTACATCGTCTGATTGCTGCGATCCTGCGCTCGGCGGAGACCGGCGAGCGGGCCAGGGTCTAGGTCCTATTCCTCGATCCGATCCGAAGCGTCTTGGTCGCGCTCAAACCGCTTCATCCGAAACGAAGGCAGCCAGGGCAGATGCCGACCGGTACGGGTGCCCATGCGCAAGGACGATCACCGCGCCGCACAGGCACCCGCCGGTGATCGGCTCCGCCCTCATGCCGGCTCGAACTCCAGCGCCACGCCGTTGATGCAGTAGCGCAGATAGGTCGGCGGCGGGCCGTCCTCGAAAACGTGGCCAAGATGGCTTCCGCAGCGCGAGCAGTGCACCTCGGTGCGCACCATGCCGTAGCTTCGGTCCACGGTCGTCTCGACCGAGCCCGCGATCGGATCGTTGAAGCTCGGCCAGCCGGTACCGCTCTCGAATTTCAGCTTGGATTCAAACAGCGGCTGGTCGCAGCCCGCGCAGCTGAACGTGCCGGCCCGCTTCTCGTGCAGCAAGGCACAGCTGCCGGGCCGCTCGGTGCCATGGTTGCGCATCACCTGGTACTGCTCGGGCGTCAGCAAGGCACGCCACTCCGCCTCCGTATGTGTGACGGGATAGACTTTCGCATCCATTGAGATTCTCCGGTTTTCAGCCCGGAATATAGGCATTCGGCGCAGCCCGGAAAAGGATGGGCCGGCAGCGCGGCCGGCCGGGGCTGCGCGCCTCAAGCCGCGTTGCGCGTTTCGGAAATCACCCCGACGATGTCGTCCACCACCTTGCGCACCAGACCCGGATCGTCGCCCTCCGCCATCACGCGGATCAGCGGCTCGGTACCGGAAGGGCGAATGACCAGCCGACCGCTCTTGCCGAGCCGACTCTTGGCCTCCTCGATGGCGGCCTTAACCGGCGCCTCCTCGAGCGGCTCGCCGCCTGAGAAGCGCACATTCTTGAGGAGCTGCGGCACCGGCTCGAATTTCCTGGCGACCTCGCTCACCGGCTTGCCCTGGCGCTTGACGCAGGCCAGCACCTGCAGCGCCGAGACCAGCCCGTCGCCAGTGGTGGAGAAATCCGACAGCACGATGTGCCCCGACTGCTCGCCCCCGACATTGAGCCCATGCGCGCGCATGTGTTCGACGACGTAACGGTCGCCGACCTTGGTCCTGTGCAGTTCGAGACCGATGCCGGAAAGGAAGCGCTCGAGGCCGAGATTGGACATCACTGTAGCCACGACTCCGCCGCCGGCGAGCTTGCCCGACTGGTGCCAGGATTCGGCAACCAGTGCCATGATCTGGTCCCCGTCGATGATGGTGCCGTTCTCGTCGACGATGACCACGCGATCCGCGTCACCGTCGAGCGCGATGCCAATGTCGGCTCGCACCTCGTGCACCTTCGTCGTCAGGCCAGCGGGATGGGTCGATCCGCAATCCTGGTTGATGTTGAATCCGTTCGGCTCGACATTGATCGGGAACACTTCCGCGCCGAGTTCCCAAAGGGCTTCGGGCGCCACCTTGTAGGCGGCACCGTTGGCGCAGTCGACGACCACGCGCAGGCCCGAGAGTGACATCGCTTTCGGCAATGTCCGCTTCGCGAATTCAATGTAGCGGTCATGCACGCCGTCGACACGCTTGGCACGGCCGAGGCCTTCCGAATCGGCAAGCGCCATCTCGACGCCGCCTTCGAGCATCGCCTCGATGCGACCCTCGATCTCGTCGGACAGCTTGTAGCCGTCCGGGCCGAACAGCTTGATGCCGTTGTCGAAATAGGGGTTGTGGGAGGCCGATATCATTACGCCCATGTCGGCGCGCAGCGAGCGTGCGAGCATGGCCACCGCAGGCGTGGGTATGGGCCCGAGCAGGAATACGTCCATCCCGGCCGCCGTCAGCCCCGCCACCATCGCGTTCTCGATCATGTAGCCGGACAGGCGCGTATCCTTGCCCAGCACGACGCGATGGCGGTGGTTGCCGCGCTGGAACGACAATCCGGCCGCCATACCGACCTTCATCGCCACTTCCGCCGTCATCGGAAATGCGTTGGCTTTGCCACGGATGCCGTCCGTGCCGAAATATTTGCCGGCCATCTGTCGTCCCCGAAAACGTTGGCTCTTCCACGGGCTGAGAGTGTGGGCTTTTGCCACAGTCTTACCTGCGTCGAGCATCACATTTGATGATTCTATGTTACGAACTCCTTCAAAACCATTGCTGATTTCTTGCTTCGTCAAAATGCCGGAATTCGAACTCCTCCCCACGAGCAAGTCTCTATCTTGCCTCACCGAGCCCGAACGGCCAAGGCGACGGGCGCCATCAGAATGGGGGGGAACGAAGGCCGGACACGCTCCACGAAAGCATGACTACCGACTAAATTAAACCACATGGTTGATGATTCCTGCAGATGCCGCTATGTTAAACCACATGATTGACGAATTTGCGCTCGACGACATCTTCCACGCCCTGGCCGACCCGACACGGCGCGCCATGCTGGCGAGCTTGGCCGTTTCGCGCCGAACGGTCGGCGAACTCGCCGCCCCATTCTCGATGTCGCTCGCCGCCGCCTCCAAGCACATCCGGGTGCTCGAACGGGCGGGTCTGGTTAGACGCAGCGTGGAAGGCCGCACGCATGTCTGCAGCCTCGACGCAGAGCCGCTGCATGCAGGCATGGAATGGATCCGCCACTACGAAAAATACTGGGATCAGCGCCTCGACTCGCTGCAGGCGCTTCTCGAAACGGAGGATGCCGCGACCATGCACTCCAGGTCCCTGCCAACGAAAGGAAAGAAGCCATGACTGCTTATGGAATGATCGTCTCCGCCGACACCGTGCGCATCGAGCGGTTGCTGCCGGGCCCTGCCGAGCGGATTTGGTCCTGGCTAACGGAGTCGGACAAGCGCCGCCTCTGGCTCGCTTCGGGCGATATGGAACTTTCACCGAAGGGCGACGTCGAACTCGTCTTCCGCAACTCTGAGTTGGCCGAGCACGACTCGCCACCACCGCCGAAATATGCCGGACTGGCGGGGCCTGTCACATTGCATGGTTCCGTCACAATCTGCGAGCCGAACCGACGTCTCGCATTCCTCTGGGGCGAACGCCCGGACGCTTCCGAGGTCACGTTCGAGCTTGCGCCGCGCGGCGATCGCGTCCTGCTTACCGTCACCCATCGCCGCATCCCGGACCGAGAGGCAATGCTCTCGATCTCGTCGGGCTGGCATGCCCATCTCGATATACTGGCCGACCGGCTCGAAGGGCGCGAGCCCGTGGGCTTCTGGACCGCTCACACGCAGCTCGAGGCGGAGTATCAGCGGCTGGTGCCGCGCGCCTGAACCGTTTCGAGGAATGCCGCGATTCTCGTTGCCGCCTGACGCCCGGCGACGATCGCGCCCTCGACATAGCCTGGAAATGACGGCGAGAGTTCCGACGAGGCGAAGAAGATCGGCGGCGCCGCGTCTTTCAGCACCGCCTCGGCGTCCCTCGCATCCATGTCGACGATCAGGTCGCTGTAGGCACCGCCGCTCCAGCGGTCGCCCGTCCAGTCGCGCACGGTCATGTCGAGCATGTCGCCCGCCGGCGGGCCTAGAGCGGCCGTTAGTCTTGCCGCCGCCTCTTCGCGAACCGCGTCCTCGCCGCGCACGCTCCAATCGACGGCCAAGGGTCCGCCGATGAAAAGAACGAGCGCAGGCCGGCTCTCGTCGGGGCTGGCATCGATGGCGAAGAGGCCCGACGGCTCCCGCCACATCACCATGCCGCTCCGGCCGTGGTCGCGCCAGAACGCGCGCTCGTAGCGGGCGAACACCTTTACCGCGAAGCCACTCTCCCAGGCTGCAAGCGCGCGCTCGACGTCGTTTGGCAATGCCGGCGCGTGTTCGATCCGCGATGCCATCACCGGCGGCACGGCGATGAGGACCGCATCCGCCCCGAACCGACCTGCTGCGGTATGCACGATTGCACCGCCGGCGCTGAGCTCAATGCGCGTCACGGGAGCACTCAGCCGCACCCTTCCGCCGAGATCCCTGGCGAGATCGTCCGCCAGCGAATGCAGGGTCTCACCCAGCGAATACTGCAGTTCACCCACCTCATTGGTGATGCGGCGGTCGTTGTCGATCAGATACCACATCGGCAGACGGTCGATGCCGAGGCACCACAAGCCCTCGACCATCGCCCTGAACGCCGCCTGCGCGTCGTCCGGCGCCTCCTGGAGAGCCAGCCAGTCCGCGACGCTCAGCCCGGCCAGCGAAGGATCATCAGGTGATAGGCGGTTCATGCGCTCGCGCAACCTGTCCGCGCCGGCGCTCGCCCGTTCGGCTTCCAACAGCGGCATCCCCGGCTGCACCACGAAATCGCCTTCGAAATCAGTCTCGACCAGGGTCTTTCCGTTAACTCGGGCGAGCCGCATCACCTCCGGCATGTCTTCGCAGATGAACTGGCCGCCCGCGTCCACGATCTCGCCTAGCCCGTTCGTCCGCGCCTCGACCCGCCCGCCGACGCGGTCGCGCGCCTCCAGGACGATCACGTTGATGCCGGCCTCATCCAAGGCGCTCGCCGCGGCGAGGCCGCAAAAGCCGGCACCGACCACGATGACGGTTGCTTCGGAGTCTGGTGGAGGCATTCTGTGAACAGTCTTCCCGGTACAATCTCGGGTAGCATACCTCCCCCGAATTGGAAGAGGCATGGCTCCGAAGCATGAGCCGATGCTTTGGCACGTTCAGTGCCGGCGCTGCGCCTTCCAGCTCAATATCCGGCTTTGATCTTCTCGAATTCTTCGATCATCTTCTGCTTCAGCTCGACCGGAACAGGCGACTGAAACAGGGTCTTGTCTACGAACTTGTCGACGTCGCCATAGCCCTGCGCCTGGACGACGGCCGGGTCGATGCTCGCCATGCTCTTGGCGTCGGCATGGCCATAGCCCCAGTCCGACAGCAAAAAGCTCGCCACCTCGGGCGCGTTGATCGAATTCAGGTAATCATAGGCCTTGTCCTTGCTGCCCGGCGCATTCTTCAGCATCACGTAGCCGCACACCCAGGTCGACTGACCTTCCTCGGTGTCGCGCGTGTTCTTGATCGGCGCGCCGGCCAGCGCCGATTGAACGGCCGCATCGTTCCACGCCCAGGCGAGGTCCACCTCGCCGCCGCTCATCGCTTGAACGATCTCGGTGTTGTCCGTCCAGTAGAGCCGGACGTTCTTGTGAACCTGGCGCAGGAAATCCGAGGCCTGCTCGAACTGTTCGTCAGTCATCTGCGTCCAGTCTTTCAGCCCAATCGCCAGCGCGCCCAGCGCATAGGCATCGTCGACATTGTCGCCGATCGACACCTTGTCCTTGAACTTCGGGTCAGCGAGGGATTTCAAAGACTTGATGTCGTCCGGGCTGACCGTTTCGCTGTTGTAGGTCAGGAGCGTGTTGCCCCAGTCCCAGGGCATGAACCAAGCCGTGCCGCTTTCGTCCGTGGCCAGGTTCTTCATCGCCATGATGCCGGGATTGAGGTCGCTCCAGCCTTCGATCTTCGACGTGTCCAGCGGTTCCAGCAGGCCCGCATCGCGCCACTTCACCACGCTCTGCGAGCAGGGATGGGCCAGATCGGACTTGAAGCCGGCGCGCAGCTTCTCGAACGCCTCGTCCTCGTCGCCGAAGAAGGTGAAGGTAGGCGACTGACCATGCTTTGCGGCGTAGCCGGGATGGAATTCCGGCGCCTCGTATCCAGACCAGTCGAAGATCGTGAGTTCGCTGTCTTGGGCCGTCGCGGCGGCCGCCGAACCGAGCAGGGCAGCGGCCAGAGCGATGCTGGTGCCGAAGCGGCGTGTTACCGGTTTCATGCTTGTTCCCCTTTTGCTGTCATCGGTGAGGTGGCCTTTTTGAGGCGTCGGCCTTTGCGCGGAAAATGCTTCGGGAAGATCGAGACGAGGAGATCATAGGCGGCCTGATAGGCGCTCTCGCGCGTAACGTCCTCGGTTCCCATCATCAGGCGCAGCCACAAGCCTTCGAGCGACGCCGAAAGAGCGAGCGCGGTGTCCTGCGCATCGAAGTCGTAGTCCCCCTCCCGCTTGAGCCGTGTGCAGAGATCGACGAACACGTCCTGGTAGGCCTTGTCGCGCGCGCCGCACAGCGCCTGATAGGTCGGCCGCGACTTCGCCTCACCCCAGAAGGCGCACCAGGCGGCCAGTTTGCGCTTGTTGCAGATCGTCCGGTCGAAGTCGGCCGCCACCAGCACCCCGAGTTGGCTCGACGGGTCGTCGCCGGCCTTCTGCAATGCAGCCCGCCAATGGGCCGCATACTCGTCGGCCATGTATTGCAGCGTGGCGACAAGCAGCTTCTCTTTGCTTTCGAAATGGAAATTGACGATGCCGCGTGATAGGCCGGCGCCGTCGGCGACGTCCGCCATCGTCGTCTCGGAATAACCCCGCTTGGCCAGGGAATCGATCGTCGCCTCGATCAGTTGTTGCCTGCGCGTTTCCTTCGAGGCTTTCCGGCCGCGCTTCTCGGCGTCTGCCGTCGGAGTCTTGATCTCGACGTTCATCGAAAAGCACCTCCGCCGAAACCGCCGATATCCCTCCCCCTAGGCGAGAGGCCCGGCAGGGCAAAGGGGCGCGCAAGGAAACTCATCGCTTCAAACTTTCCCACTTAATCCGGCTTCCAGCCGCGCAGATGAGTGGGCCGGTGCTCGCCCGAGTCAAGCACCTTCTGCATCGCCTCCCAGGTGCGTATGTTCTTGTCCAGGTAGGCTGCGCCGACCGCCGCGGCGATCTCGTCGTAGAGTGGTCCCTTCAATTGTTCGAGTTCCCGCCTCGCGACCTTGCGATACCAGGCATTGCGGTCACGCGTCACGATGCGCTCGAAGCCGGCCCGCCGCATCGCGTCGGCGTAACGAGCCGGCGAGGCCATGGCGAAGCTCAGCCCCTCCGCGGCGATGTAGTCTTGCATCTCGCGCGAAGGCTCGCCGTCATGCGAGATCATCCAGTTGGAAGCCGCGAAGACGCCGCCGGGCTTCAGCACACGGAAAATCTCGGCGAACAGCGCATCCTTGTCCGGCACGTGCAGGAGCGCGTCTTTCGAAAACACCACATCGAAGGTCTCGTCTGCGAAGGGCAGCGGTCCCGGGGAGGCATGAACGAAGCGCGCCTTGTCTGCCAGTCCACGCGCCTCGGCCCGCCTGCGCGCCGCTTGGACGACCGGAAGTTCGACGTCGAAGCCGGTCACCTGCGCCGTTCCATGCCTCTCCACCAAATGAAGCGTGATGCCGCCCGAGCCGCAGCCTATGTCGAGGATCGTCTTGCCCGTGAGCGACAGGCCTTGCACGACCCGGTCCACCTCCTCCGGTCCGCCCGGCGACAGATACCCGTCGCCCCACAGCGTCTCCAGGAACCGCATGGCGACATCGTCATATTCCGGCGCGGCATCTTCCCTGTCGATCACCGATAGCTTCCCGGATGACTTACCCTCGCCGCTTCCGCCGATTGGCCGCGGCACGAGAAAGCCTATCCCACGCTGAGCGGATTGCAACCTCGTTTGTTGAACATTCATTCAGAATCGCTGGACAGGCGCTCGGATCGCGTGCCAGATTTGCCAGCATGAGAACGCCGGCAATGCGGTAGCAGATCATGAAATCCTACGACGCCATCGTCATCGGCGGCGGTCACAACGGCCTCGTCAATGCCTGCTACCTGCAGCGTGCCGGGCTGGACGTGCTGGTGGTCGAGAAGAACGACTGGGTGGGTGGAGCCGCCGTCAGCCGCTCGCTGACCCCGGGCTTCGTCTATTCCAACTGCTCCTATGTCTGTTCGCTGTTCCGCCCCGAGATCATGCGCGACCTCGAACTGCCGCGCTTCGGCCTGCAGGTAATCGCCTACGAAGGGGGCGCGGTGTTCACGCGCGACGGCGATTACCTCGCCAACTACCGCGACCACGACGCGCACCGTCGCGAGTTCGCGCGCTTCTCGCCCCGAGATGCCGAAGCCTACGATCGCTACGCCCGCGACGTGACGCGCCAATGCCGCTTCATCCAGCCGCTTCTGATGCGCACCGCGCCAGACCCGACCAGCCTGCGACCGCGCGATGTCGGCGAGCTGATGTTCCTGGCGAGAAAGTTCTACGATCTGGGCCCGCGCGAAATGGCGCAGACGCTGCGCTTCTGGACCATGTCGATCTCCGATTTCCTCGACGAATATTTCGAGACGGACGTCATCAAGGCCAACTTCTCCATCTCCGGCATCATCGGCACGGCGCTCGGGCCGATGTCTCCCGGCACCGCCTACGTGCTCCTCCACCACTACATGGGCGAGGTCGACGGCTCGGTCGGCGCCTGGGGTTATGCGCGCGGCGGCATGGGCGCCATCACGAAAGCCCTGTCCGAGAGCTTTCTCGCTTCGGGCGGCACGATCCGGACCGGCGCGGAGGTCGACAAGGTACTAGTCAAAGATGGGAGGGCGGCCGGCGTGGTGCTGGCAAATGGTGACGAAATCCGCGGCAGGCTCGTCATCTCCAACGCCGACGTGAAGCGCACATTCCTGAAGCTGGTCGAGGAAAAGGAGCTGCCGGAAATATTCCTGCGCCGCGTTAAAAACTTCAAGATTCGCGGTTCGTCCGGCAAGGTCAACATCGCGCTCGACTCCCTGCCAGAGTTCCCGGCGCTGCCGAAAGACTCACCCTGCTATCGCGGCGACCTGCATTTCACCGACTCGGTCGAGCGCATGGAGCGGGCCTATGACGACTGGAAGGAAGGCCGCTGGTCGGCCGACCCCTTCCTCGACATGATGATCCCGACCACGCTCGACCCGACCATGACGCCGCCCGGCAAGCATTTCATGAGCTGCTTCGTTCAGTACTGCCCGCCAAAGGTCGAGGGCCGCGACTGGACCGACGCGGACCGCGACGCCTTCGGCGAGACCGTGATATCCCAGATCGCCGACCATTCGCCGGGCTTCCGCGACCGCATCGTGCATATGGAGGTCCGCACGCCGCGCGAGTTGGAAGCTGAGGTGGGCCTCACCGAGGGCAATATCTTCCAGGGCGAACTCACCTTCGACCAGTTGCTCTTCAACCGCCCCGTGCCCGGCTACGCCCAATACCGCTCTCCGGTCGCCGGCCTCTATATCTGCGGCTCCTCAACCCATCCCGGCGGCGGCGTCATGGGCGCTCCCGGCCGCAACGCCGCTGCGGAGATCCTGCGAGACCTGAGGAAGCCCACAACGCATATGAGCCCCGCCCATGACGTTGTTTGAGACATACGTGGTGGAGCCATTGTTTGCGGTCGGCGCGAGCTTTCCGGATGCAGTGCTGCCACTCACCTGCCTGCCGGCATCCTCTTCCCGTGAAAAACAGGAAGAGGAGCGCTGGCCGCAACGTCGGCGTCCCACTCTCCCCGCTTGCGGGGAGAGGGTAAGGCTGAGGGGCAGCCGCAACTCTGTCAAATTCGCACAGGCCCCGTCATGACCGCCCACGACGTCATCGTGATCGGCGGCGGGCACAATGGCCTCGTTTGCGCGGCGCTGCTCGCGAAGTCCGGTCGCAAAGTCCTCCTCCTAGAGGCCGCCCCGGAACTCGGCGGCGCTGCGCGCACCGAGGAATTCGCGCCCGGGTTTCGGTCGTCCTCAGTCGCCCACATACTCAATCGCCTTCACCCCGAGGTGATCCGCGAACTGGAGCTGGAAAAACACGGTCTCAGCCTGACAAGAGAAGGCTCGATCCCCTCCGTTTCTTTATCGGCTAATGATAATCCCCTTACCCTCACAGGCGCCTACGGCGAGTCCCTCGTCGGCGCCTCCGCCACCGAAGGCGCAGCCTGGAAAGACCTGCGCGGCCAACTCTTCCGCTATGCCGGCATCCTGAAACCTTTTCTCGCGCGCCGCCCGCACGACCTCGGCGCGAGGATGTCGGCATTCGAAACCCTCGCCCTCGGGCAGTCGGCACTCGCACTGAAGCGGCTCGGCAGGGAAGACATGCGCGATTTTCTGCGCGTGATCCTGATGAACGTCGCCGACCTGCTCGACGAGCAGCTCACCGACGACCGCCTGAAGGGCTTGCTCGCCTTCGACGCGGTGCTGGGCAGCCGTCTCGGGCCGCGCTCGCCCACCTCGCTGCTCGGCCTCTACTACCGCCTCGCAGGCGAGACCGGCGGCGCGCCCGGAGGACAGGTGCTGCCGAAGGGCGGCATGGGCGCCGTCGTCGCGGCGATTACAGCTTCCGCCGCCGATGCCGGCGCCGTCCTGCGGACTGATGCGCCCGTCGCCCGGATTGGCATCGTCGACGGACACGTGACCGGCATCATCCTCGAAAGCGGGGAAGAGATACTCGGCAGGACCATCGTTTCCGCCGCCGATCCGGCTTCCACTTTCCTCGGCATGGTCGGCCCGCGCGCTTTGGACACGGGATTCGTGCGCAGAATCAGGAACATCCGCAACCATGGTGACACAGCCAGGCTGCTTCTAGCGCTGGACCGCCCGCCGGAGTTCCCAGGCATCGACTCCGCCAGCCTGCGCGGTCGGCTCGTCATCGCACCGTCGACCGACCATGTCGAACGGGCCTTCAATCCCTGCAAATATGGCGAGTTCTCCGCCGAGCCGGTGATGGAGATCACGCTTCCTTCACTGTCCGACTCTTCGCTCGCTCCCGATGGCGCCTGCGTGCTCTCCGCCACGGTCCAGTACGCTCCCTACGCCCTGAAGGAAGGCTGGGACAGCGGCAAGCCGAAATTCCTGCAGGCGATCATGACTGTTCTTGAACGGTATTCGCCCGGAATCGGCATGCTCGTGCGCCATGCAGAACTCATGACGCCCGCCGACATCGAGCAGCGCTACCGAATGCCTGGCGGCCACTGGCACCACGGGGAGTTGCAGGCGGACCAGATGCTGATGAACCGCCCGGTCTTCGGCGCCGAGGCATATTCCACGCCCATCGACGGGCTTTACCTCTGCGGCGCCGGCTCTCACCCCGGCGGCGGCGTGTCGGGCCTGCCCGGCCTCAATGCCGCCCGGCGCATCATCGCACTGGAGCGCTAACCGATGGAACAGACAGCGAAAAAGCCAAGCTCTCCCTTCGCCGCCCGGATAGCGGCGCGCAGCCATTTCCGCACGCTGCGCCTCGACACACCCTTCCAGCCGCGCATCGACGCGCTGATGAAGCGAAACGACTGGTACTCCTGGGGTGGATATCGCGCGCCAGCATCCCTGTGGGACGAGGAACTCGAATATTTCGCCATCCGCAGCCAGGCGGCGCTCTTCGACATTTCGCCGATGGTGAAGTATCGGATCGAGGGACCCGACGCCGAGCTTTATCTGAACCGCGTGACGCTGCGCGACGTCTCCAAACTTCGCCCCTACCGCGTCCAATACACCGCCTGGTGCGACGACGAGGGCCACGTACTCGACGACGGAACGCTGTTCCGTCTCGAACAGCATCGCTTCCGCCTCTGCTGCCAAGAACGTCACCTGCCCTGGCTGCTCGACTCCGCCTTCGGCTTCGAGGTCTCGGTGGCAGAGGAGACCGAGGCGGTCGCCGGCCTGGCTCTGCAGGGACCGACCTCCTTCGCCATCCTGCGCGACGCGGGTTTCGACGGCATTGAGCAGCTGAAAATCTTCGATCTGGCCGAGTTCCCCTTCGAGGGCGGCATCGTGACCATCTCGCGGACCGGCTTCACGGGCGATCTCGGCTATGAGCTGTTCATGCCCGCCGGCCTGGCGCTGACCGTATGGGACAGGCTGATGGAAGCCGGCCAGCTGCGCGGCATCCGCGCAATCGGCTACACCGCACTGAACCGTGCCCGTCTCGAAGCGGGTCTGATCGTCGCCAATGCGGATTTCTCGACAGCCGAGCACGCGCTAAGACCGGACCGCGCGCGTCAGCCCGACGAGATCGGCCTCGGCTTCATGGTCGATCTGAAGAAAGGTCATTTCAACGGCCGCCGCGCCATCGAGCGCGCGCGCCGCGAAAAGAAACTGCGCCATGTCCTGGTCGGGTTGGAGGTCGACGGCAACATTCCCGCTGAACACGCCATCGTTTATCATCGGCAAAAGAAGGAAGTAGGCCTGGTCAGCGCCGCCGGCTGGTCGCCGCTGGCAAAACGAAACATTGCCATTGCGAGCCTGCAACTGCCCTATGGCGACAGGATCACGGAAGACCTCTGGGTCGAGATCTATGCCATGCGCGAACTGCGTTACGAAAAGCTGATGAAGCGCGCGGAAATCGTAACGCGCCCCTTCGTCAAGCTGGACCGCCGCACCGCGAACCCGCCGGCGGATTTCTGACTATGGCCGAGCCGGACACAGAGGCAGCGGAACAGTGGGAACTGGTAAACACGCCGCTCGGCGAGCACTGGTCGGGCCGCACCCGCTATGCTGCCGCCATGTATTTCTACAAGCGCGGCGAACTGCCTGCCGAGGTGCTGGAGGTCTACAGGCTGTGTTCCCGACTCGACCACCAGGATCCCCTCTCGATCATCCGCGACCGCGGTGTCGGCAAGGACTGGGTGAAGCGCATCGAAACCGCCGGTTGACCCTCTTCGCCGTCGTGCGTCCATCTGCTATCCCGGGGCGAAAGGAAGGATTGCCGATGCAGCAAAAATTTCGCTGGCTGAACGAGCCGGCCGACTGGCAGGGCGACGGATCGGCGCTCGAACTGCGCACCGGTGACACCACGGATTTCTGGCGGAAGACCTTCTACGGTTTCGTCCGCGACAACGGCCACGCTTACCTTCGAGCCATCTCCAGCGACTTCACCGCCTCCGCGGTCGTGGTCGGCGACTATCGCGAACTCTACGACCAGGCCGGGCTCTTCCTGCGCATCGACGAGACGCGCTGGATCAAGGCAGGCATCGAATACACGGACGGGCTGATGCATTTCAGCGTGGTGGTGACAAACGGCGCTTCCGACTGGTCGGTCATCCCGCTGCACGACGCGACGCCCGCCGATCCGCTGTCCGTCCGGTTGACCCGCCACGACGATGCGGTGCGCGTACAGTTCTCGATCGACGGCGGGCCGTGGCAGATGGCGCGGCTCTGCCCGTTTCCTGCCGACGACGCCGAGGTCGGCGTGATGGCCTGCTCACCGCAGCGTGCCGGCTTTTCCGCCAGTTTCCGCGACATCAAGATCGGTCCGCCGATCTCGCGCGAACTGCACGCCGAAGACTGAAATCTACTCTGCGGCTCCCCGAAATGCGCTGGCGCCGCTCTCGAATTGCAGTTTTGCAAGCCGGGCGTAGATGCCGCCGTTGGCGACCAGGCTGGCATGCGTGCCCTCCTCGACAATGCGCCCCTTGTCCATCACGAGGATTCGGTCGGCTTTGAGCACCGTCGCCAATCTGTGCGCGATCACGATGGTGGTGCGGTCGCGCATCAGCCGCTCGAGCGCGGTCTGCACCATAGACTCGCTGTTTGCGTCGAGCGCGGATGTTGCCTCGTCGAGCAGCAGGATCGGCGCGTCGCGCAGGATCGCCCGCGCGATCGCGATGCGCTGCCGCTGGCCGCCGGACAGCGTCACGCCGCGCTCTCCGACCTCGGTCTCGATGCCCTTGTCGAGCCGAGCGATGAACGCGTCGGCCAGCGCGTCCTTCGCGGCTTGTTCGATTTCGGCATCGCTCGCGCCCGGCCGGCCGAAGGCGATGTTGTCGCGCACGCTCGCCGCGAAGATGGTCACGTCCTGTGGCACGATGGCGATGCGGGCGCGGACGGCGGCGGGGTCGGCCTGCCGGATGTCGACGCCGTCGACGACGACGCGGCCGCTGATGGGGTCGTAGAAGCGCAAGAGCAGCGAGAACACCGTGCTCTTGCCCGCGCCAGATGGCCCGACGATCGCCACTGTCTCGCCCGGCCGGATCTCGAAGCTGACATCGTGCAGCGCGGGGAGGTCGGGCCGCGCCGGATAGGCGAAGGTCACGTTGTCGAAGACGATTTCGCCGCGAACCTCCGCCGGAAGAGCGACCGGGTTGGCGGGCGCGGCGATGGCCGGGCGCTCCGCAAGGATCTCCGACAGCCGCTCCGTCGCGCCGGCGGCCTGCGACAGCTCGCCCCAGACCTCGGACAGCGCGCCGAGCGCGCCGGCCGCGAACACCGAGAAGAGCAGGAACTGTCCCAACGTGCCGGCCGACATAGTGCCGGTCAGCACGTCGTGCGAGCCGAACCACAGCACCATCACGACCGAGGCGAAGATCGCGAAGATCGCGACGAAGGTCAGCGCCGCACGCGCCAGCGTCGAGGCGCGCGCCGCATGGAAGGCCGCCTCCACCGCTCCCGCAAACCTCCCGGTTGCAAGTCGCTCATTGGTAAAGGACTGCAGCGTGCGCACCGAGGAGATCTGCTCGCTGGCATAGGCCGTCGCGCTGGCGAGCTTGTCCTGCGCCTGCCGCGACCGGCGGCGTACCGAGCGCCCGAACGCCATCAGAGGCAGCACCACGAAGGGGATCGCCGCGAGCACCAAGCCCGATAGCTTCGGGCTGGTCACCACCATCATGAACACCGCGCCCGTGCCCAGTATGACATTGCGCAGCGCCACGGACGCCGTGGCCCCGACCACGGACTTGATCTGGGTGGTGTCGGCCGAAAGGCGCGAGACGATCTCGCCCGACAGCGATGCGTCGAAGAAGGCCGGCGACAGGGTCGTCAGATGCGAGAAGACGTCCTGGCGCAGGTCCGCTACCACGCGCTCGCCGAGCGTGATGACGAAATAGTAGCGGCAGGCCGACGCCAGTGCGAGCAGCGCGGCGATGGCGATCAGCATGGAAAAATAATTGGCCACGAAGGTCGTGTCGGCGCTGGTGAAGCCGTGGTCGATCATCCGCCGCACGGCAAGCGGCAGGGTAAGCGTCGTAAGGGCCGCAACGGCGAGCGAGACGAGTGCTGCGGCGACCAGCCCGGGATAGCGTCCGACATAGGGAACGAGGCTGCGCAGCGGCTTGAGCGCGCGTCCCGACCTGTCATCGGCGGATGCTGCCGTAACGGCCATTTTCTGCCTTCCCGCGGTTGCGACGCACTCGCCGGCGCGGCCTTGTGATTCAATTCCGGCTGATGTATAGGCTCGCCGACCGTTTTAGAAGCCGCGGCTGGCTGATAGCTGCGGCTTCGAGCTTTTCAAAAGAGACCTATCGACGCAGGCCGAATGCGCGCCGGCTTAAGGACGAGACCGATGAAAGAGAAGATCCACCCCGACTACCACACCATCACGGTCGTCATGACGGACGGCACCACCTACGAGACGCGCTCGACCTACGGCGCGGCCGGCGACACGCTGAACCTCGACATCGACCCGAACACGCATCCGGCCTGGACCGGCGGCCAGCAGAACCTGCTCGACCGCGGCGGCCGTCTGTCGAAGTTCAAGAATCGTTACGCCGGCCTGTCGATCTGATCGCTCCGGCAGCATACAGCTTCTGAAAAGGTCCCGGTTCCGGGGCCTTTTTCATTTGAAGCGGTCGGTCCGCGCCGTCCCCAAAAAGCAAAAAAATGCGCGCGGCTTCGGGCTCAGCCGGCCGGTTTGAACGCGATCTTCTCGGCGAGGCTTTCCATCCGCTGCGCCAAGCCGCTCAATGCGCCTGTCAAGGCGGCCTCGTTCTTGTCGGCCCGGCTCAGCGCCTCGTCGCGCGTCTTGCGAAGGGTCGCGATCTCGCTTTCGAGCCCTGTCAGCCGCTTCTGCAACTCGGCGAGTTCGTCGACCACCATGATGCCGGCCATCACGGTCAGGCGCTGGTCGCCGATCTCGCCGAACGAGTCCTTGAGATGCGAGACATAGCGGTCGAAGCGTTGCGCGAGGCCGATGAGGTGCTCTTCCTGGCCCTCGTCGCAAGCCATCCGATAGGCCTTGTCGTCGATCGTTACGGTCACCTGTGCCATGGCGTTACCTGTCCAACACGGCGCGGATGGTCTCCATCGCCGTTACCAGACGCCGGGAGACTTCCTTGTTCGCTTCTTCCAGCCGCTCGCCGCGCGCTTCCGAATTGTCGAGTTCCTGTGCCAGCCGGGAGCGGTCGGCGTTCAACCGCTGCACCTCCGCCTCAGCCTCGGAATAATCCTGCTCGTTTTCCAGGCGCGCCAGAGCGGCGGTTTCGACGGCATCCATCGCCCGCCCCAGGCGGGCGAGAACTTCCTTCAAGGTAGCTTCCCCGGTCATGGTTCCCGTATCCGACCCGCCCATCACCGAATCGCCCACGTAATGAACGATTTATGTAGGAAAGATTAGGCGCCGTGTGAATCGGTCGTCAACAAGCGGTCGACGCTGTCCCCCGCTAACCGGGAGCCGGCATCGGCTGGCGTTCCGCAGCCCGGAAGCCGGCCGAAGGAATCAGCGCTCGCTGTCGAGCGTCGCCATGCCGTGCGCGTTGTAACGGTCTCCGGCAGCCGCTCCCTTCGGCACCGCCTCCTCGATCGCAGCGATATCGGCGGCATCGAGCGTCACGTCGAGTGCCGCCAGCGCTTCGGCCAGCCGGTCACGACGGCGGGCGCCGACGAGCGGCACGATATCTTCTCCCTGCGCCGCCACCCAGGCGATCGCGATCTGGGCTACGCTCACGCCCTTGCCGTCGGCTACTTTGCGCAGTGCCTCGACCAGCGCGAGATTGCGTTCCAGATTGTCGCCCTGGAAGCGCGGGCTCATGCCGCGGAAGTCTGTTTGGCCCAGCGGTGCCTTGGACCAGTGCCCGCTGATCAGGCCCCGCGACAGGACTCCATAGGCGGTGAGGCCGACGCCGAGCTCCCTGCATGTCGGCAGGATCGTGTCTTCGATGCCGCGTGAGACCAGCGAATATTCGATCTGGAGATCGGCGATGGGATGGACGGCGGCCGCCCGCCTCAACGTATCGGCGCCGACCTCGGAGAGACCGATGTGACGGACATGCCCCTCCCTGACCAGATCGGCGATCGCGCCCACCGTCTCCTCGATCGGGACTTTGGGATCGAGCCTGGCCGGACGATAGATGTCGATGTGGTCCGTGCCTAGGCGTTTGAGCGAGTAGGCTGCGAAGTTCTTGACCGCCTCCGGCCGCGCATCATAGGCGATCCAGCCGCCCGAGGGGCCGCGCATAGCGCCGAACTTGACGCTCACCAGGGCCTTGTCGCGCCGGCCGCCCTTGAGCGCTTCCCCGATCAGCATCTCGTTATGGCCCATGCCGTAGAAGTCGCCGGTATCGAGCAGCGTCACCCCGGCGTCCATCGCCGCATGGATTGTCGCTATGCTCTCCTGGCGGTCGCTCGGGCCATACATGTCCGACATTCCCATGCACCCGAGCCCGATTGCCGAGCTCACCGGACCGGTCTTTCCAAGCCTGCGCTGTTCCATCGTCCTTCTCCTTCGCTCGAAACGATGACCTCTATATGCGCCACCGGAATTCGTGCGATAATCCGGCTGTCTCGGCACGGCTCGTGCGGAAAATTGCACAATGACGAACCCCGATCTCAATGATCTCGACGCCTTCGCGGCTGTTGTGCGCGCCGGCGGCTTCCGTACGGCGGCGGCGAAAAGAGGCGTGTCGGCCTCACAGCTCAGCGAGGCGCTCCGCCGCGTCGAGGCGAAGCTGGGCGTGCGACTCGTCAACCGAACCACCCGCGCCATGACGCTCACGGATGCGGGCGCACAGCTCTACGAGCGGCTGGTGCCGGCGTTGAGCGAAGTCGGCGCGGCGCTCGACGCGGTCAACTCCTTCCGCGACAGCCCGATCGGCACGCTGCGGCTCAACGTGCCCACGATCGTGGCTCGCGTGATCCTGCCGCCGCTTGTCAACCGTTTCCTGTGCGAGAACCCCGGCGTGACCCTGGAGGTCACCGCGGAGGATACGTTCATCGATGTCCTCGCCGCGGGTTTCGACGCCGGCGTGCGCTATGACGAGCGCCTGGAGCGAGACATGATCGCGGTACCGCTCGGTCCCCGGCGACAGCGTTTCGTGATGGCCGGCGCGCCGTCTTATTTCCTGGAGCGTGGCCGTCTGAAGCATCCTTCCGACGTGCTGAACCATCCTCTGATCCGCCACCGCTTCGCCAGCGGGGTCTCTCACCCGCTGGAGTTCGAGAAGGATGGCGAAATCGTGCGGGTGGTGCCCGACGGCCGCCTGATCTGCAACACGATCGACATGCAGATCGCCGCGGCCGTCGACGGCTTGGGACTGATCGTCACCTTCGAGGACTTCCTGGCGCCGCATCTCGCCACCGGCGCGCTTGAAAGCGCGCTCGAGGACTGGCTGCCGCCATTCTCCGGGCCGTTCCTCTACTATCACAGCCGGCGGCACATGCCGGGCCCATTGCGCGCCTTCGTCGATTTCCTGAAGCGGCAGCCCCGCTCCTGAAATGCGCCCGACCTTCATTTTGTTGACACGCAGGCCGTGCCTGATATGTCTCGCGGCGACTTTCCTGCTCCATCAATCGAACCCGCCACGGAGGAACCATGGCCTCGCGCGACCAGCATGACAGGATGGCGAACGCCATTCGCTTCCTATCCATGGATGCAGTCGAGAAGGCGAACTCCGGCCATCCTGGCCTGCCGATGGGCTGCGCCGACATCGCGACCGTTCTGTTCACGCGCTACCTGAAGTTTGATCCCAAGCACCCGAAATGGCCCGACCGGGACCGTTTCGTGCTTTCGGCGGGCCATGGCTCCATGCTGCTGTACTCGTGCCTATATCTGACCGGCTACGAGGACATGACGATCGACCAGATCGAGCGCTTCCGCCAGCTCGGCTCCAAGACCGCCGGCCATCCCGAGTACGGCTTCGCGAGCGGCATTGAGACCACGACCGGCCCGCTCGGCCAGGGCATCGCCAACGCCGTCGGCATGGCGCTCGCCGAGCGTGTCATGAACGCCCAGTTCGGCGACGACCTCGTCGACCACCACACCTATGTCATCTGCGGCGACGGGTGCCTGATGGAGGGCATCAGCCAGGAAGCCATCGCGCTCGCCGGCCACTTGAAGCTCAACAAGCTGATCCTCTTCTGGGACAACAACAACATCTCGATCGACGGCCCGGTGTCGCTCGCAGATTCGACCGACCAGGTTGCGCGGGTCAAGGCGTCCGGCTGGAACGCGGTCCATATAGACGGCCACGATCCCGAGGCCATCGCCGCCGCGATCGAGGATGCGCAGAAATCCGACAAGCCGACGCTGATCGCGGCCAAGACCACGATCGGCTTCGGCGCGCCGACCAAGGCTGGCACCAAGGCTGCCCACGGTTCGCCGCTCGGCAAGGACGAGATCGCCGCGACCCGAAAGGCGCTCAACTGGGATTCGCCGCCCTTCGTCATCCCGGACGACATCCTGTCGGCCTGGCGCGAGGCAGGTGCGCGCGGCGCCGCCCCGTGGGCCGAGTGGAACGAGCGGCTCTCGGCCGCAGGCGAAAGGGGCGCTGAGTTCAGCCGCCGCACAGCCGGCGAACTGCATGCAGGTTTCGACGATGCCATCGCGGAATACAAGCGCAAGCTCGCGACGGACCGGCCGAAGGTTGCGACCCGCAAGGCTTCGGAGATGGCGCTGGAGGTCATCAACGGCGCGCTGCCCGAGACCATCGGCGGATCGGCCGACCTTACGCCATCGAACAACACCAAGACGAGCCAGACCAAGGAACTGACGCCGGACAATTACGGCAACCGCTATATCCATTACGGTATACGCGAGCATGGCATGGCGGCGGCCATCAACGGCATCGCGCTTCATGGCGGCCTGATCCCCTATGGCGGCACCTTCTTCTGCTTCACCGACTATGCGCGTCCGGCCATGCGTCTGTCTTCCCTGATGGGCATCCGCTCGCTGTTCGTGATGACCCACGATTCCATCGGGCTCGGCGAGGATGGCCCGACGCACCAGCCGGTCGAACATCTGGCCGCAATGCGCGCGATCCCGAACCACCTCGTGTTCAGGCCGGCGGACGTGACCGAGACGGCGGAATGCTGGCAGGCGGCACTCCACTCGACGAAGGCTCCGTCTACCCTGGTTCTCACCCGCCAGGACCTGCGCGCGGTACGCACGGAGTACGTCGCGGAGAACCTGTCCGCCAGGGGCGCATACGAACTGGCGGCAGCCGAAGGCGGCGAGGCCAAGGTCACCATCTTTGCCAGCGGTTCCGAGGTCGAGATCGCGCTCGACGCACGCGAGCTGCTGCAGAAGGAGGGCACGCCGACCCGCGTGGTTTCGGTTCCCTGCTTCGAGCTCTTCGAGGAGCAGGACAAGGCCTATCGCGAGAAGATCCTGGGCAGCGCCCCCGTCAGGATCGCCGTCGAAGCTGCTCTTCGCTTCGGCTGGGACCGCTTCGTCGGCTCCGACGGCGCCTTCGTTGGAATGACCGGTTTCGGCGCCAGCGCGCCCGCCAAGGAACTCTACAAATATTTCGGCATCACCGCAGAGGCGGTCGCCAAGATCGCCCGCGAGCGCGTGAAGGACGGCGTGCCGCAGGGCGAGGACGCACGCGCAGTGCCCGACAGCGAGCCTGCGCGCCCGCACCCGTAAGCGGTCCGGGCCGGCATGTGCCGGCCTTGATACTTCGGCAGCTAATCGATTTAAAATCCTCGGGGCTGCGTCTGGATTCTTTGCGCGTTCGCCGCTATGAAGCGGCGACCGTTCCAAAGCGCCGCAGGAGAATGACATGGCTGTCAGAGTTGCAATCAACGGATTTGGCCGCATCGGCCGCAACATCGTGCGGGCGATATATGAGTCGGGGCGCAAGGATATAGACGTCGTTGCCGTCAACGACCTCGGCCCGGTCGAGACCAACGCCCACCTGCTGCGCTTCGACAGCGTCCACGGCAGGTTCCCGCAGGACGTCGGCGTCGACGGCGACACGATCACCATCGGCAGCGGCGAGAAGTTCAAGGTCCTGGCCGAGCGCGACCCGTCCAAGCTGCCGTGGAAGGACCTCGACATCGACATCGCGATGGAGTGCACCGGCATCTTCACCGCCAAGGAGAAGGCGTCGGCCCATCTGACCGCCGGCGCCAAGCGCGTGCTCGTCTCGGCCCCCGCCGACGGCGCCGACCTGACGGTCGTCTACGGCGTCAACCACGACAAGCTCACCAGCGAGCATGTCGTCGTCTCCAACGCGTCCTGCACGACCAACTGCCTGGCGCCGCTCGCCGCGGTGCTGCACGAGGCCGTCGGCATCGAGAAGGGCATGATGACGACGATCCACTCCTACACCGGCGACCAGCCGACGCTGGACACGATGCACAAGGACCTCTACCGCGCCCGCGCCGCGGCGCTGTCGCAGATACCGACCTCGACGGGCGCCGCCAAGGCGATCGGCCTGGTGATCCCCGAGCTGAAGGGCAAGCTCGACGGCATCTCGATCCGCGTGCCGACCCCCAACGTCTCGGTCGTCGACTTCAAGTTCATCGCCAAGAAGAACACGACGGTCGAGGAGATCAACAACGCGATCATCGCGGCCTCCAAGGGCAAGCTGAAGGGCGTGCTGGCGACGACCGCGCACCCGAACGTCTCGATCGACTTCAACCACGACCCGCATTCCTCCACGCTCGCGCTCGACCAGACCAAGGTCATGGACGGCAATTTCGTGTCGGTCCTGTCCTGGTACGACAATGAGTGGGGCTTCTCGAACCGCATGGCCGACACGGCCGTCGCCTTCGCCAAGACGATCGCCTGAGCGGTCGAACCCGACGCTATCGGACACGCCCGGCTCGCCCGGGCGTTTTCGTTTCAGGCGCGGAAAATGCCCGATCCATGCGTGGCACCCATTTTCGCGCAAACCGTTTCGTACTCCGGCCGGAATTGGTTAGTCTCCGGCGACGCCTTGCCGCAAAGGATTCCGATCATGGCCCATTTCCGCACACTCGACGATCTCGGTGACATCAGGAGCAAGCGCGCCCTCGTCCGGGTGGACCTCAACGTTCCGATGGCGGACGGAAAGGTGACCGACACCACGCGCATCGAGCGGGTCGCGCCGACCATCCTCGAACTGTCCGACAAGGGGGCCAAGGTCGTGCTGCTCGCGCATTTCGGCCGACCGAAGGACGGACCCGACCCCGACCTGTCGCTGGAGCCTATCGCCCGCGCCACCGCGAAAGTCGTCGGCCGCAACGTCACCTTCATACCCGACTGCGTCGGCGAGATGGTCGAGGGCGCGATCTTCGCCATGCTGCCCGGCGACATCGCATTGCTCGAGAACACGCGCTTCTACAAGGGCGAGGAGAAGAACGACCCCGCCTTCACGGAGAAGCTTGCCGCCAACGGGGACATCTACGTCAACGACGCGTTTTCCGCGGCCCATCGCGCACATTGCTCGACCGAAGGCCTGGCGAGGCTGCTTCCGGCCTATGCCGGGCGAACGATGGAAGCCGAACTCGAGGCGCTCGATCGCGGTCTCGGCGATCCGGAGCGGCCGGTCGTGGCGATCGTAGGCGGCGCAAAGGTGTCCACCAAGCTCGATCTCCTGATGAACCTCGTCAAGAAAGTGGATGCGCTCGTCATCGGCGGCGGCATGGCCAACACCTTCCTCGCCGCCCGCGGCGAGAATGTCGGAAAGTCGCTGTGCGAACACGATTTGGCGCCGACGGCCCGGCAGATCATGATCGAGGCCGCCTCGGCGGGCTGCGCCATCGTGCTTCCCTCCGATGCGGTCGTCGCCCGCGAGTTCAAGGCGGGCGCGGCCAGCGAAACTGTGCCCGTCAATGTCGTTCCTGCCGACGCGATGATCCTGGATGTCGGCCCGAAAACGGTCGAGACGATCAACCAGTGGATCGACCGCGCCAAAACGCTCGTCTGGAACGGCCCGCTCGGCGCCTTCGAAACCAAGCCCTTCGATGCGGCGACCGTCGCGGTCGCCAGGCACGCCGCCAAGCGTACCAGCGAAGACAAGCTGCTTTCGGTCGCGGGCGGCGGCGATACGGTGGCGGCTCTGAACCATGCAGGCGCGGCCGACGACTTCACCTATGTGTCCACCGCGGGCGGGGCATTCCTCGAATGGATGGAGGGCAAGGAACTGCCCGGCGTCGAGGTGCTGAAGCGGCAACGGAGTGCGGCTGAAGGCGAGGCAGCGAATTGAATCGATTGAGGTGAAGCCGGGACCCGCCGGCATGGTGGCGTTGCCGCGCGGCATGACGTATTGAGTTCTGGCAACGACGTGGAGGAACAGATGAACGAGGAAATGGCCGCGCAAGCCGCCAAAAGGGACGGCTTCATTGCAGCGCTCGACCAGTCCGGCGGCTCCACGCCGAAGGCGCTCAAGCTGTATGGGATCGACGAAAGCGCTTGGTCCAGCGAAGCGCAGATGTTCGACCTCGTCCACCAGATGCGTACGCGGATCATCAAGTCTCCGGCGTTCACGGGCGACAAGGTCATGGGCGCCATCCTGTTCGAGCAGACGATGGACCGCGACATCGATGGCATTCCGACCGCGCAATACCTCTGGGAGAAGCGCCATGTCGTGCCTTTCCTGAAGGTCGACAAGGGGCTGGCGGACAGCAAGGACGGCGTCAAGCTGATGAAGCCCATGCCGGATCTGGACGCGCTGCTCAAGCGAGCCGTCGCCAAGGGCATATTCGGCACCAAGATGCGCTCCGTGATCGATGCGGCGAACCCTGCCGGGATCGCCGCCGTCGTCGACCAGCAGTTCGAGATCGGCAACCAGATCCTGGCGCACGACCTCGTGCCGATCATCGAGCCGGAAGTCACGATCTCCATCCCCGACAAGGCCGAGGCGGAGAACATCCTTCTGGCCGAGATCCAGAAGCACCTCGACAAGGTCCCGGCCGGCAAGAAGATCATGCTGAAGCTGACGCTGCCGACAAAGGCCAATCTCTACAAGCCGCTGATCGACGATCCCCGCGTGATGCGCGTCGTGGCTCTGTCGGGCGGCTATTCCCGCGACGACGCGAACGAAAAGCTGCGGCACAACACCGGCATGATCGCCAGCTTCTCGCGTGCGCTGACGGAAGGCCTGTCGGCAGGTCAGAGCGACGAAGCGTTCAACGCCGAGCTGGCGTCCACCATCGACAGCATCTTCGATGCTTCCAGCAGGAAGATTGCCGCCTAGGGCATCGTAGCCGCCGGAAGGGGCGATTCCGGGGAGGTGCCCGGGATCACCACAAATCCGTCGGCGGTACCGCTGGTGTCGGCTGTGCGTGTCCCGCGCCGGCCTCAGCGTCCATGGCTGAGCAGGACCGTCAGCGAGATCGCCACCAACGCAGCGACGGCGAGCTTCCAGGCGTCGCGCCTCTGCTTCAGGCCGGGCAGGCCGAGCGGCTTGATGATCTGGACGATCATCATGCCGAGGATGACGAGGGCGAGGATCTTGGACATGCCGCCTTTGAGCAGGCGCGCGTTTCCCTGTCAAAGGGCCTGCCGCCGTTCGATCACCGCCCATCGCGTCACCCGGGTAATCCGGATGCCGATTATGTGGTAGAAGGTCTGCCATGTTCCGACGATGGACGATTGGCTATCTGCAATCCTTCTGTCTGGCCGGCCTCCTGATAGGCACGCTTTTCTTCGCCGCCTCGCTCACGCCCACGCTGATCCCGAGGGACTACGTCACGCAGGGCATCCTGTCGGGCTGCGTCGCTGCCGTTGGTTACGGAATCGGCGTCTTCCTGCGCTGGGTGTGGGCCTATCTGGAACTACCCTCGGCGCGCGGCAAGACATTGCGGATGCTGACCATCGTCGGCATCGCAGCCAGTGCGGCCGTCGTGCTCGCCTTCCTCTGGCAAGCGGCGGCGTGGCAGAATTCGATCCGCAGCGTCATGGGCCTGGCACCCGTGGACACTGCCCACCCGATCCAGGTCGGCGCGATCGCCATCGCCACATTCGTCGCCCTCATGGCGCTGGCCAGACTGTTCACTTTGGTACTCTTCGCGATTTCCGAAAGGCTGCGCCGCTTCGTGCCGCGGCGCATCGCCTACGTGGCCGGGACCGCAATCGCGGCGACGCTCTTCTGGACGCTCGCGGACGGCATCATCTTCCGAAGCGCGCTGCGGGTTGCCGACAGTTCCTTCCGGCAACTGGACGAGTTGACGCCGGCAGAAACGGTACAGCCGGCCGATCCCGCCAAGACGGGAAGCGCGGCCTCGCTGGTGGGCTGGCAGGATCTCGGCCGCATGGGCCGCGCCTATGTCGGCAACGGTCCCTCGGCCGGCGATATTTCCGCATTGACCGGACGCCCCGCACGCGAGCCCATCCGGGTCTATGTCGGGCTGCAATCGGGCGAGACGCCGGACGACCGTGCCGCGATGGCGCTCGCGGAGCTGAAACGCGTCGGCGGCTTCGACCGGCAGGCGCTGATCATCATCACGCCGACCGGCACCGGGTGGGTCGACGAACAAGGCATCGATCCTGTCGAGTATCTGTTCCATGGCGACGTCGCCAGCGTCGGCGCACAATACTCGTATCTGGCAAGCTGGATGTCGCTGCTGGTCGAGCCCGGCTACGGGGCGGAGCAGGCCCGCTCGCTGTTCCGCGCGGTCTATGGCCATTGGCGAAGCCTGCCGGAGGAAACGCGGCCGAGGCTCTATCTCTACGGCCTCAGTCTCGGCGCGCTGAGTTCCGAGCTTTCCAACGAGCTGTTCGAGGTGCTCGGCGCGCCCTATCACGGGGCGCTGTGGAGCGGTCCGCCCTTTCCGAGCCGCATCTGGAATGCCGTCACGCGCGATCGCAATCCCGGCTCGCCCAGCTGGCTGCCCCGTTTTCGCGACGGTTCCTACATCCGCTTCACCGCGCAGGAGAACGCTTTGCCGCTACCCGGGGCGAAGTGGGGTCCGCTGCGGGTCGTCTACCTGCAATATGCGAGCGACCCGATCACCTTCTATGACCTTCACGCCTTCTATCGCGAGCCCGACTGGATGAGACGTCCGCGCGGGCCCGACGTATCGGCTGAGCTGCGCTGGTATCCCGTCGTCACCTTCCTGCAGCTCACGCTCGACGTCGCCCTCGCCACGACGGCGCCGATCGGCCATGGCCATGTCTATGCCGCCGAGCACTATATCGATGCCTGGCTGGAGGTCGCCGGGATCGAAGACTGGCCGGCCGGCGAGGTCGGGCGTCTCAAGCGCCATTTCATCGAGAAACGCCGCTAGATTCGTCCGATCCGACGGCGCCCCGGGGGTGAAGCCGGTGCTATTGCGGCTGCGGCACGATGCGCAGATAGGGCCGCGGCGCCTTCCAGCCGTCCGGATACTGCTTCCTGGCATCGTCGTCCGAGACTGAGCCGAGGATGATGACATCGTCGCCCTGCTTCCAGTCGACCGGCGTCGCGACCTTGTGCCTGGCGGTAAGCTGGAGGGAATCGATGGTGCGCAGGATCTCGTCGAAGTTGCGCCCGGTGCTCATCGGGTAGATCAGGGCCAGCTTGATCTTCTTGTCCGGTCCGATGACGAACACGGCCCGCACGGTAGCGTTGTCGGCCGGCGTACGGCCGTCGGACGTGCCCGAAGTGTCTGCCGGCAGCATTCCGTACAGCTTCGATATCTTGAGGTCGGTATCGCCGATCATCGGATAGTTGGGCGCCGTTCCCTGCGTTTCCTCGATGTCGATCGACCACTTCTTGTGATTCTCGACCGGGTCGACCGAAAGGCCGATCACCTTGACGCCGCGTTTCTCGAATTCGGGCTTCAACGCCGCCATGCGACCGAGCTCCGTGGTGCAGACCGGTGTGAAATCCTTGGGATGCGAGAAGAGCACGCCCCAGCTGTCGCCAAGCCATTCATGGAAGCGGATGGCGCCTTCAGTCGTGTTGGCCTCGAAATCCGGCGCATTGTCGTTGATCGTCAGTGCCAATTCAGCCTCCTCCTTGATCATTTCCCGACCCCGAGGGGACGGCCCGCGCGGCAATCTAAGGCGATGGCGGGACAACGGCAAGCATCGCCGCCCGACTCCCGGGCGCCGGCGCCTCTGGCCCGTGCGGTTGACCTCGCTGTGCCTTGCGGCCAGCATCCGGCATTGCGATCCGCAGTCCGAAGCATTTTCACAGGAGCCCCCCATGAACCTGAACGGCAAGGCAGCCATCGTCACCGGCGGTGCCGGCGGCATCGGTTATGCGATCGCGGAGCGACTCGTCGGCGAAGGCGCCAGGGTCATGATCGCCGACATCGACGAGCAGCGCGGCGCCGAGGCGGCCCAAACGCTGTCGCGGGATGGCGAGGCGCGCTTCCAGAAGACCGACGTGTCGCAGGCTGGCGATGCACGCGCGCTGGTGGAAGCTGCGGTCGGGGCGTTCGGCAGGATCGACGTGCTGGTCAACAATGCGGGCATCGTGCATGGAGCCGACTTCCTGGACCTGTCTGAGGCGGATTTCGACAGGGTCCTCGGCGTCAACCTGAAGGGGTCGTTCCTGGTCGGGCAGGCCGTTGCCCGGCATATGGTCGGGCGCGTGAAGGCCGGGGACAAGCCGGGCTCCATCGTCAACATGTCTTCGGTGAACGCCGTCTTCGCCATCGCCAACCAGGTGCCTTATTCGATCTCCAAAGGCGGCGTCAGCCAGCTGACCAAGGTGATGTCGCTCAGCCTTGCGCCCTACGGCATCCGCGTCAATGCGATCGGACCCGGTTCCATCATGACCGACATGCTGGCGAGCGTGAACAACGACCCCGCCGCGAAGAACCGGATCCTGTCCCGCACGCCGCTCGGCAGGATCGGCCAGCCCGCCGAGATCGCGTCGATCGCCGCCTTCCTGGCATCCGACGAGGCCAGCTACATCACCGGCCAGACCATCTACGCAGACGGCGGGCGGCTGCCGCTGAACTATGTCGTACCGGTGAAGGAATAGGGCTTTTCGGCCCGGCATCGCGCGCCAACTGGTTCCTGACGGACAGCTGTCAGGAGGGGTATGCGATAGTGCCTCCATCACAGAAGGAGGACCGCCATGACGCCGATCGCACCCCGATTCTACCGCACCGTCCGCAGTATCGCGGCGAGGCTGCGGACCAAGCGCGACGACTTCCGGATGGCGCATTTCATGTACTCGCTGCCGGAAGACATCCGCAAGGACATCGGCTGGCCCGACCTCGACGGCGGCCGCTACACGCGCGGGCGATGAGCGAGGCCGGCGTGCCGCAGCTTCTATTCGCCCGCGAGACGGCTATGCTGGAGGCTCCTGACATTATGCTGTCAGGAGCCTCGTGGCATGGTGCGCATGTGGCGGGTCTCGCCGCGCGGCGCGGGCGGCGCCGCCCTGAGGGTGCAAGAGCGGGATATACGCATGAGGAGAGCGGACCGGCTTTTTCAGATCGTCCAGCATTTTCGCGGCGGCCGCCTGGTCACCGCGCAGAAGCTCGGCGAATGGCTCGAAGTGTCGGAGAGGACCATCTACCGCGACATCGCCGACCTGCAGGCGACCGGCGTGCCGATCGATGGGGAGGCCGGCGTCGGCTACATGATGAGGGAAGGTTTCGACCTTCCGCCGCTGATGTTCACGCGTGACGAGATCGTCGCCTTGGTGGCGGGCGCCCGCATGGTGCGCGCCTTCGGCGGAGCGACCATGGCGCGCGCCGCGGAAGAGGCGCTGGTCAAGATCGGCGCGGTTCTGCCCGACGCCGAGAAGGACCGCATCGCACGCACCGAGATCCACGCGCCGATGTGGGTGGTGAGCGACGCCGACCGCGCCCATATCGACCGCATCGAGCGCGCGGTGGAGAAGCGCGAGGTGCTGACGCTCGACTACCGCGACGAGGCCGGCCGCCCCTCGGCGCGGGACGTGCGGCCGCTCGGTCTGTGGTTCTGGGGCAAGGTGTGGACGCTCGTCGCCTGGTGCGAGATGCGGTCGGACTTCCGCGCCTTTCGCATCGACAGGATCGCGGCGGTGGTTCCGGCGGGGCGCACCTACCGGCCGGAACGCGGCAAGCAGCTCGCCGACTTCTACCGCTCGATGGAACGTGGCGAGCGGGCGGGCGCGGTGCCCGGCCGCGCCAGCGGATATTGAGGACCGCCGTGCCGGACATGGATCGCCGCGACTGGGAGGGCGCCTGCCACTGCGGCACGGTGCGGCTGCGGGTCCGGCTCTCGCAGGGATTGCGTTCGGCCCGGCGCTGCAACTGCAGCTACTGTCGCATGCGCGGCGCAGTCGTCGTCTCGGCGCGGGTCGGCGATCTCGACGTGGTTTCGGGCGCCGAAGCGCTTGCGCTCTACCAGTTCAACACCAACGTTGCCGAGCACCATTTCTGCTCGCGATGCGGCATCTACACCCATCACAAGCGCCGTTCCGACCCCGACGAATACGGCGTCAACGTCGCTATCCTCGATGGCGTCAGCCCGTTCGATTTCGCCGAGGTGGCCGTGACGGACGGCATCAACCATCCCTCGGACGGCAAGTCGGACGGCATCGTCGGCGTTCTCGGCTTCACGCCCGCCCGCTGAACGAAAAAAGCCCGTCGCGGCGGGACCGGACGGGCTTTTTGCAGATCGGCCTTACGATACGGCCTATTTCTCTTGCTCGTCGTCCTCGGGCTGCGCCGACTTGAGGGCCGAGAGTTTCGCGAAAACCGCGTCCGCGTCGAGTTCGTCGTCGTAGCTCTTCGGCTTGGGCTGCTCCGGCTGCAGGCGCTCGGTGAGCGCGGCGGGCAGCAGCGTCTCGCCGGTCGCCGGAGCAGCCTGCTCGCGGCCCTTCGAGGCGCGGTTCACCTCGAGGTCGAGGTCGATCTGCGAGCAGAGGCCGAGCGTCACCGGGTCCATGGGAACGAGGTTGGAGGCGTTCCAGTGGCGGCGCTCCCGGATCTGCTCAATCGTGGACTTGGTCGTGCCGACCAGGCGCGAAATCTGCGCGTCCTTCAGCTCCGGATGATTGCGCACCAGCCAGAGGATGGCGTTGGGACGGTCCTGGCGCTTCGACAGCGGCGTGTAGCGGGGCGCCTTGCGCTTGGATTCAGGCACGCGGACCTTCGGTTCGGACAGGCGCAGACGATAGTTCTCGTCATTCTCGGCCCGCTTGATCTCGTCGCGGGTGAGCTGGCCCGTCATGACCGGATCCATGCCCTTGATGCCCTGGGCGGATTCGCCATCCGCGATCGCCTTGACCTCGAGCGGATGCAGGCCGCAGAACTGCGCGATCTGGTCGAAGGACAAGGCGGTGTTATCGACCAGCCAGACCGCGGTCGCCTTGGGCATCAGCAGCGTATTCGCCATCGGATAATATCCTCTCGTTCGCCCGCGTCCCTTCGCGGACGGTGGTCAGACCACCAATTTGGGAAATCGAGGCGTATATAGCCGCCTTCGCTGCCTGGAGCAAGAATCTTCCGCGGAAGGTGCCGGCGGGCGGCTCTGCCCGCGCTGTCATTCAATTGTCACACCTTCGTCATCGCACTGAAATGTAGCGACTCCAAAGCAGGCGAATCCACCAGAAGGAGAGCCTGCCGTGCCCCGTCGACCGACGCTTTTCACCCTTACCGCCGCGCTTGCCGCTTCCGTGTCGCTCCCTGCCCACGCCGACATGATGTTCAACCGCATCGCGAGCTTCGCCGTTGCGGAAAACCTGCCTTCCGATGTCGAGGCGACGACCCCGACCTCGTCGGAAATCATCGCCGCCAGCGAGGACGGCATGACCCTGGTCTATTCCGACAGTCCGCTCGGCGCGGTCGGGTTCATCGACATCACGGATGCGAAAGCTCCGCAGGCGGGCGGCATCGTCAGGATCGAGGGCGAGCCGACCTCGGTCGTGGTGGTCGGCGGCAAGGTGCTTGCCGGCGTCAAGACTTCCGCCAGCAAGTCCGATCCGTCCGGCAATCTCACGGTCATCGACCTTGCAGGCAAGGCGATAGAGAGCAGTTGCGACCTGGGTGGCCAGCCGGACTCCGTGGCGGTGAGCGCCGACAGGACTTTCTTGGCCGTCGCGATCGAGAACGAGCGCGACGAGGATGTCGACGACGGCGCCATCCCGCAGATGCCCGCGGGCAACCTGAAGATCGTCCAGCTGGACGGTGGAGTCCCCGACTGCAATGCGATCAGGACGGTGGAACTGACGGGCCTGGCCGCCGTGGCGCCGGAAGACCCGGAACCGGAATTCGTCGACATCAACGGACGCGGCGAGGTCGTCGTCACGCTGCAGGAGAACAACCACATTGCCATCGTCGACGGCAGGACCGGCGAAATCGTCTCGCATTTTCCCGCCGGGGAGGTCTCGCTCGACGAGGTCGATACCAAGAAGGACGGCAAGCTGTCCTTCACCGGCAGCCAGGACAACGTTCCGCGCGAGCCGGACTCGGTGAAGTGGCTGGACGACGGCCGTTTCGTCGTCGCCAACGAGGGCGACTGGAAGGGCGGTTCGCGCGGCTTCACCATCTTCTCCAAAAGCGGCGAGGTGCTGTTCGAGTCCGGACCGGCCTTCGAGTATGAAATCGCCAACATCGGCCACTATCCCGAGCATCGCAACAAGAAGGGTGTGGAGCCCGAGGGCCTGGGCACCGGGACCTTCGGCGAGGACCGGCTGATCTTCGTCGGTTCCGAGCGCGGCTCCGCCGTCGGCGTCTACAAGGATACGGGCGCGTCGCCCGAACTCATCCAGATGCTGCCATCCGGGATCGGTCCAGAAGGCCTGATCTCCATCCCGTCGCGCAACCTCTTCGTCACCGCGAACGAGACCGACCTCGTCGAGGACGGGCTCGCCCGCTCGCACGTCATGCTTTACGAACGCGCCGAAGGCCCCGCCGCCTACCCGATGATCACGGCCAAGCTGACGGAAGAAGGCGTTCCGCTCGGCTGGGGTGCGCTCGGTGCCCTCGCTGCCGGCGCCGAGGCAGGCCAGCTCTTCGCCGCTTCCGACTCGGTCTACGGTGCCGCGCCGTCGATCTTCACGATCGACGCGACGCAGACACCGGCGCTGATCACCGGCAAGACCATCGTCACCCGCAACGGCGACGCCGCCCAGAAGCTCGACATCGAGGGCCTCGCCACCGACGGCGAAGGCGGCTTCTGGCTTGCGAACGAGGGCGACGCCGCCAAGCTGGTGCCGCATGCCCTGATCCATGTCGACGGAACAGGCGCGATCACGCAGGAGATCGGCTTTCCGGTCGAGCTGCTCGCCGGCCAGACCCGCTTCGGACTGGAAGGCATCACGACGGTCGGCGAGGGCGACGACATGATGCTGGTCATGGCCGTGCAGCGCGAATGGGCGGACGACCCGAAGGGACAGACCAAGTTGCTCGCCTACAAGCCGAAAGACAAAGAATGGTCGGCGGCGCGCTATCCGCTCGAGACCGCCGAGCAGGGCTGGATCGGCCTGTCGGAGATCGCAGCCCACGACGGCAAGCTCTACGTCATCGAACGCGACAACCAGATCGGTGCCAACGCCAAGGTCAAGCGGATCTATTCGATATCGGTCGAGGGCTTCAGGCCGGTAGCGCTCGGGGCCGAACTGCCGGTCGTCGAGAAAACCCTGGTCCGCGACCTCATGGATGACTTGAAGTCGGCCACGCATGGCTACGTGGTCGACAAGGTCGAAGGCCTAGTCTTCGACGCGAACGGCGACGCCTATGTCGTCACCGACAATGACGGCGTCGACGATTCGTCCGGCGAGACGGTCTTCCTCCGCCTGGGCAAGATCGGCGCCGCCGACTGATCCTCTTCGACACTACGCGGGAGCCGCCCGCCACTGCGGCTCCCCCGTTTTCCAAGGAGCCTCAGCTGCTCGTCCGCGCCGCTTCCGCTACGATCCAGTCCCGGAATGCCACGATGCGCGGATCCTGAGAACTTGCCTGCGGATAGACCAGGAAATAGGCGAATTCCGGTGACATCCGCACCCCGAGGTCGAAGGGCTGAACCAGCCGGCCCTCCGACAGGTCGTGCGCCACCATCGCGAAGTCGGCGAGCGCCACGGCGCTCCCCTCGATCGCCGCCTGGATGCAATCCGACGACGTGCCGAACACGACGGCGCGGCCGTCGTCGAAGTCGTCGATGCCGGCTGCCGCCATCCACATAGGCCAGTTCGGCCAGGTGACGCCCCTGCGCGACCATTCGATGTGAACGAGGCGATGGTGGAACAGGTCGCGCGGTGTCTTCAAAGGTGGCCCCGTCTCGAGCAGCCGTGGGCTGCAGACCGGGATGATGACGTTTTCGAACAGGCGTTCCGCAACCAGGCCCGGATAGCTGCCAGAGCCGAACCGGATGCCGATATCCACATCGTCGACCTCGAAATCGCGGACCTCGTAGGTGATGTCGAAGCGCAGCTCGATGTCCGGCCGCACAGCTCGGAAGCCGTCGATCCGCCTCATCAGCCACTTGGCCGCAAAGTGCGCGTCGGCCGTCACCTTGAGCAAGGTCTGGCCGCGCTGCAGCTTGCGCGCCCGCGAAACCGCGCGGTTCATCATGGCGACGGCTTCGGCCGAAGCGTCGGCCAACACCGTGCCTGCTTCGGTCAACCTGATGCTGCGGCTGGTCCGCATGAACAGCGTGATGCCCAGTTGGTCCTCGATCTCCTTGATCTGATGACTGACCGCAGCAGGAGTGAGGCCGAGCTCGTCGGCCGCGCGCGTGAAATTGAGATGCCTGGCCGCTGCCTCCAGCGTCCTCAGCGCACGCGTCCCCGGCACCAGTCGAGCCATCATCTTCAAATCACGTTTGACAATCAGATGAAATCTACTCGTTTCCCAAAGGTCATTCAACGAGCGAAGGTAGCCACCAAGGCACAATCATCAAACCGGATTTGGAAATCCGGAGATCGGCACAACCCCATGGCACTCCGCTTCGTATTGCGCTGGCTGCGTCGCACGGCGCCAGACCGTATCAACCATATTTCCGGCATGTCCGAGCGCGAACTGGACGACATCGGGCTGCGCTCAGGCGCCTTGTCGAGTGTCGTCGACAGGGATCTCGGCAGAACACGCCTGGTGGACTTCGGCTGGCGCCTGGGCCGCTGAGTCAGGCGCCACAGTTCAGCGCCTGACCTCCAGCACGGTCCGGTCCGACAGCAAGGGCAGCAGCCTGCGCATGACCGCGGCGGTTACCGCGACACAACCCTGCGTCGGCGTGAAGCCGGGGCGGGCGAGGTGGAAGAAGATGGCGCTGCCACGGCCGCGCCGGCGCGGCGCGATGTTCCAGTCCAGCACCAGGCAGATATCGTAGAGCCGGTCCGGCCGACGCATCGTCTCGTGCGCGGCGGCGTAGGGAAGCTGCACCGGACGGTTGTAGTTGCGGTCGTCCGGGACTTCGCACCAGCCGAGATTGGTGGAGATGGGTTTCATGCGCAGCATGGTCGCCCGCGCCGCCATGTGGTCGGACCGGTAGTAGCCGGACAGGAGTCGCATGCGCGCCAGGGGCGTGGCTCCGTCGCCTTCTCGCTTGTTCGCCGAAATGCCGCCGCGGCCCAAGGCGCAGGGGAAAACCGTTGCGCCAGCTGCCAGCAGGCCCTGCGACGGGTTGCCCGGCCGGGCGCGCACGACGATGCGTGACAATCCCGGCTTCTGCCCCCACGGCTTTGCTTTGCCGCGATTGCACATATATCTTGTGTTGTATGTTCCCTGCATGAGACTTCGCCAGACCCGAACCGAGCGACGTTCCGCACAAACGAGGCTTCGGGTCAACCGACCAACCGGCCAGTGCCGCCAACACGGACCGAGGAATGACTTCACGCACCATTTTGATCGTCGATGACGATGACGACCTGCGCACGACCCTCGTGGAGCAATTGTCGCTTTACGAGGAGTTCGACGTGCTGGAGGAAGCAACTGCCGCGAAAGGCGTCGCTGCCGCTCGCGGCGGCGTTGTCGACCTGCTCATCATGGATGTCGGCCTGCCCGACATGGACGGGCGCGAAGCGGTGAAGCTACTTCGCAAGGGCGGCTACAAGGCGCCGATCATCATGCTGACGGGGCACGACACCGATTCCGACACGATCCTCGGCCTCGAGGCCGGGGCCAACGACTATGTGACCAAGCCGTTCCGTTTCGCGGTCCTGCTGGCGCGCATCCGCGCCCAGCTGCGCCAGCATGAGCAGAGCGAGGACGCGACCTTCGCGGTCGGACCCTACACGTTCAAGCCGTCGCAGAAGCTCCTGGTCGACCAGCGCGGGGCCAAGGTCCGGCTGACGGAGAAGGAAGCCTCCATCATAAAATACCTGTACCGGGCGGACCAGAAGGTCGTCACCCGAGACATCCTGCTGGAGGAAGTCTGGGGCTACAATTCCGGCGTCACCACCCATACGCTCGAGACGCATGTCTACCGCCTGCGGCAGAAGATAGAACGCGATCCTTCCAATGCGGAAATTCTTGTGACAGAAAGCGGCGGATACAAGCTGGTTCCCTAAGGGTTCCGCACAAGGGCAGGGGATGTTGCAGGAGGGGGCGCCAGACTGAGTTTCCGGGGACATCATGGCGCTGGATGAGCATATCCGCATCCTGTCCGGCGTGAGGCTGTTCGAGAGCTTCACGGACGAACAGCTGCGCCTGCTCGCCTTCGGCGCGGAAGCCGTGCGGTTGCCCACCGGCAGGAAACTCTACCGCGAGGACGACGCCGCCGATTGCGCCTATGTCGTCATGCGCGGCGAAATAGGACTATTCCGCGACCATGACGGGCAATATGTCCGGATCGGCACGGCCGGGCCCGGTGCCGTACTCGGCGAACTGGCGCTCATCGCCGACACCACCCGCCTGACCAGCGCCGCAGCAGAGACGTCTTCCGAAGTGCTGCGCATCAGCAAGACGATGTTCAGGCGCGTTCTGGAGGAATATCCCGACACGGCCGAGAGCCTGCGCGCCCAGATCATCGACGACCTGCAGGCGCTGGTCAGCCAGATAGAGAAGATCGGCGAGCGGCTGGAGTAGCGGCGCCGCGCCGCAATCGCCAGGCCGGATCAGTCGAAATCGAAACGGGCGATGACGGGCACGTGGTCGGACGGACGCTCCCATCCGCGTGCGTCCCGCAGGATCTCGATGTTCTTCAGCTCCGAGGCGAGGTTTTCGGACGACCAGATGTGGTCGAGCCTGCGGCCGCGGTCAGACGCCTCCCAGTCGGCGGCACGGTAACTCCACCAGGTATAGATCTTCTGCTCCGGCGGTACGTCGCGCCGCATCAAGTCGATCCAGCCGCCCGACTTGCGCATGGCCTCGAAACTCTCCGTCTCGACCGGCGTGTGGCTGACGACCCTGAGCAGCTGCTTGTGCGACCAGACGTCGTTCTCCAGCGGGGCGATGTTCAGGTCGCCGACCAGGATGGAGCCGGACGCATCGTCTGCCTCGGCGCGGATGGCGTGCATCTCCGCGACGAAGTCGAGCTTGTGCCGGAATTTCGGATTGATCTCGGGATCGGGTTCGTCGCCGCCTGCCGGGACGTACAGGTTATGCACCAGGATGGACCGGCCGCCCGCCTGCACCCGGACGGAGATGTGGCGGCTGTCCGGTATGTCGCAGAAGTGGCGGCGTTCGACCACCTCCATCGGACGCCGCGAGATGGTGGCGACGCCGTGATACCCTTTCTGGCCGTGGATCTCGACGTGCTCATAGCCGAGTTCGCGGAACCGCGCGGCGGGAAACAGGTCGTCGGGACACTTGGTTTCCTGCAGGCAGATCACGTCGGGCGCGCGATCCAGAATCAGCCGCTCGACGAGGGGCAGGCGCAGCCTTACGGAGTTGATGTTCCAGGTGGCAATGGAGAAGGGCATGCAGCGTCCGGTCCAGAATCAGAGCCGGGAAACTGGCAGCAGAGCGGCCGGACCACAAGCCGGTCAGCTGGTCGGGTCACCCGCCGAGGCGGCGGGCCGCACATCGGGCGCGGGCCCGCGCTGCTTGCCGCGTGGCGTCAGCGGTTGGTGTACTTGGCGCCGGGCCGGTTGAGCTCGTAGTTGCGCTCGTAATCGACCTTGAACAACGCCTGGTCGATCTTCACGCCCTCCTTGACGTTGAAGATCATGACCGTCGTGTCCTTGCCCTGCGGGTCGGTGATCGTCCACTGCTTGAGTTCGTAGGACTTCGGATCGAACATCATGGTGATCGTGGAGTTGCCGAAGAACTGGCGATCGGCAAGCTGGATCGTCGTCATGTCCGGCTCCTCGCGCACGCTCTTGACCTTGTTGCCGGACAGGTCGATGCGGCGGTCGAGCAGCAGCTTGAGCGGCGTCTTCGACAGCGGGTAGAGGTCCATCGTGTTCAGCTTGCTGTTGTCGATCACGACGTTCTTGCCGTCGGCGATCACCTGGTAGCCCGAGGGCGCCTCATAGTTGAAGCGCAGCTTGCCCGGCCGTTCGATGAAGAACTTGCCGCCGGTCTGCTCGCCGCGCGGACCGAACTGCACGAATTCGCCCGACATGGTGGTGACCCGGGAGAAATGATCCGCGATCTTCTGCGCCGAGTCCGAGGCCGCCTGCGCGGGCGCTACGAAGCCGGCGCCGGGCGCCGCCGCGAGCGCCGTTAGCATGGCGCCGGCCAGCAGGCCCAGCAGGCCACGGCGGCGCGTGTCGAATGAGTGTCTTGCACGGGTGTTCATACCGGTCGTCACTTTCGTCCTTTCGTGTCGTCTGATCGTTAGGCAGCCAGTGAGGCCTAAGTTTGGCGGCTGGAAGCGCAGCGCCCTGACACCTTACATAGGACGATATCTTCCCAAGTTCAGCCCGCCGCGGGGCTAAAGCTTGTCCTCCTCGGTCGGCACCAGGATTTCGCGCTTGCCGGCATGGTTCGCCGGGCCGACAATCCCCTCCTTCTCCATCTTCTCGATGATCGAGGCCGCGCGGTTGTAGCCTATGCCCAGCCGGCGCTGGATGTAGCTGGTCGAGGCCTTGCCGTCGCGCAGGACCACCGCGACTGCCTGGTCGTAGGGATCCTCGGAATCGTCGAATACGCCGGATACGCCGCCGCCCTTTCCGGAGGGCTCGCCGTCACCATCCTCGTCGTCGTCCTCGGTGATCGCGTCGAGATACTCCGGCACGCCTTGCAGCTTGAGATGGCCGACCACCTTCTCGACCTCGTCGTCGGATACGAACGGACCGTGCACGCGCTGGATGCGGCCGCCGCCGGCCATGTAGAGCATGTCGCCCATGCCGAGCAGCTGCTCGGCGCCCTGCTCGCCCAGGATGGTACGGCTGTCGATCTTCGACGTCACCTGGAAGGAGATGCGGGTCGGGAAATTGGCCTTGATCGTACCGGTGATGACGTCCACCGACGGGCGCTGCGTCGCCATGATGACGTGGATGCCCGCCGCGCGCGCCATCTGCGCCAGGCGCTGGACGGCGCCTTCGATGTCCTTGCCGGCCACCATCATCAGGTCGGCCATCTCGTCGATGATGACGACGATGTAGGGCATCGCCTCGAGGTCCATCTCCTCGGTCTCGTAGATCGCTTCGCCTGTTTCGCGGTCGAAACCGGTCTGTACGGTGCGCGAGATCTTCTCGCCCTTCTTCTCGGCCTGAGCGACGCGGGCGTTGAAGCCGTCGATGTTGCGCACGCCGACCTTGGACATCTTGCGGTAGCGGTCCTCCATCTCCCGGACCGTCCATTTCAGCGCCACGACCGCCTTCTTGGGATCGGTCACGACGGGGGTGAGCAGATGCGGGATCCCGTCATAGACGGAGAGTTCGAGCATCTTGGGATCGATCATGATCAGCCGGCATTCCTGCGGGGTCATGCGGTAGAGCAGCGACAGGATCATCGTGTTGATGGCGACCGACTTGCCCGAACCGGTGGTGCCGGCGACCAGAACGTGCGGCATCTTGGCGATGTCGACGATGACGGCCTCGCCATTTATCGACTTGCCCAGGGCCAGGGCCAGCTTGCCCTTGCTCTGCTCAAAATCGCGGCTCGCCAGGATCTCGCGCAGGTAGACCGTCTCGCGCTTGGCGTTGGGCAGCTCGATGCCGATGGCGTTCCGGCCGGGCACGACCGCTACGCGGGCGGCAATCGCGCTCATCGAGCGCGCGATATCGTCGGCGAGGCCGATCACGCGGCTCGACTTGATGCCCGGTGCCGGTTCGAGCTCGTAGAGCGTCACAACGGGACCGGGACGCACATGGATGATCTCGCCCTTGACGCCGAAATCCTCGAGCACGCCTTCCAGAAGCCGGGCATTCTGCTCCAGCGCATCGTTGGACAGTGTGTTGTCGCGGACGATGTTCCTCGGTTCCGAGAGGAAGTGCAGGGACGGCATCTCGAAGGCGTCTGGACCGATCAGCGACGTCTGCGCCTCGCGCTTGACGCGCGCACCGGGTGCCGGACGCGGCGCCGGAGCCTCGACCCGGGTTGCGGCATCGGAGCGGAAGTGCCTGACGGTCGCAGCGGAGCGCGGCGCGGGCGGCTCGATCTCGAAGTCGTCATCGTCCTCATCGGCCTGCGCGAAAGCATCGCCGACCTCGACCGGATCGACCTCCGCAGCGCGGGGCGACACCATCGCGGCGAAGAATTCCGGCTCGACGCGGGCTCGGCCCCCATTGCTGACCTGGGTTTCGGCGAGTTCTGCCCTTTCGACGCGCTCGGCGGCGCGCCGCCAGCCGCCGGCCCGATCGAGGGGCTCGAATTCGTAATCGTCCTGCCGTTCGAACCTCGCCCTCACCCGGCGCACGAAGGCGCGCGCATAGAGCCACCAGTGCACGACAAGGCCTAGCGCCTGCACGCCCGAATCGTCGTCCTCGCCGTCGTCGAACGCGTCGTCGTCCTCGGGCGCCGCCGCCCTCGGCCTGGCGGGCGCCAGCACCGCGAAGCCGTTCCTTCGCGCCGAGAGGCCCGATCCATAGGCGAAGAGATAGACGGCCGGCGCGATGAACAGCACGGCGAGCGCCGTCGCAAGGAAGCCGCCCGGATAGGCGCCGCCGGTGAAGAGCGCCGGGATGTTCAGCACCATGTCCCCGAAGACCCCGCCAAGGCCGGTCGGCAGCGGCCAGGTCTCGGGCGGGGCGGCGCAGCCGGCGATCGCGGCGAAGAAAAGCGATGCGCCGAACCAGGCCGCGGCGCGGCGGGGCAGGCTATCGACCCCGCGCGCCGTCGCGAAGAAGAAACCCCAGATGACGGCCGGCACCAGGGCCGCGACCGACGAAAGGCCGTAAAACTGCATGGCCAGATCCGAGAAGACCGCTCCCGGATAGCCCATGGCGTTGGTTACAGGAGCATCCGTCGCATGGCTGAAGCTGGGGTCGGCGACATTCCAAGTACCGAGGCTCGCCAGGGCAAACGCCACGAACGCGAAAAGCGCGACGCCCGCCACGCGGCCGGCCTGGCGGCGCAGGAATCCGTGCAGCCCATGTCCCGCATCTTCCAGCGCGAGCGGTGTTGAAACCCCAGAACCCATCTGTTTCCCCGTGATTCCGTGCAGATGCATGCGCGGCAGCGCAATGCGGCTGATGACGGAAGCCTATCGACGGGAGGTTAAGGCGCTATTAACCATGGGTTTCGACGGAGGCCGGAAACCTGCACTTCCCGTGTGACATCATGTGGAAACATGGACTCTGGCTAGAGAGCGCTTGCACATTCTGTTCGGCGAAAGATGATGGAACGATGAAAAAACTGCTTTCCGCGGGCCTGCTTCTGCTCTCCGTGACGGGCGCACACGCCGTCACCCGCTTCGAGATCACCAACGTCACCTGCGAAACCGTGCAGGCGCTGATCAGGTCGGAGGGGTCGGCGATCCTGACCTACAGGTCGAAGGGTATACTGGGCCTGCCGAGATATGACCGGTATGTGCAGAGCCAGGAGTTCTGCGACTTTGGCGAGGTCGCCCGCGGCGCAGGCGTTCCCACCATCGACCGCGAGTACTGTCCAGTGAAGAAATGCGTCGCCAGCGAGATTTTTCGCGCGCGCTGAGCCTCATTGCAAATCTCGACGAGCGTGCGGCTAGCGGCGATCCCGCGTTCCCAGACGTAAAAAGGAGCCCGGCCTAAGCCGGGCTCAAATGCGGGAGAAATCTCCCGACGGGATTCTTGGTGGCAGGAGAGCGGGCGGCCCTATGCCGCCCGCCGCCCGGCTCATGAGCTGTGGTAGGCGACTTCGCCATGCGAGGTGAGGTCGAGGCCCTGGGTCTCGTCTTCCACGCTCGGGCGCAGCCCGACGATGGCGTCGACGATCTTGTACAGGATCGCCGAGACGATGCCGCACCACACGATCGTGACGACGACGGCCAGGAACTGCGTCCACACCTGGCCGCCCATGGTCACGCCTTCGGCGTAGCCGATGCCGCCGAGGCCTTCCGAGGCGAAGATGCCGGTGCCGATCGCGCCAACGATGCCGCCGACGCCATGGATGCCGAACACGTCGAGCGAGTCGTCGTAGCCGGCTTTGATCTTCACGACCGTGACGAAGTAGTAGCAGATGATGCTGGCGATGACGCCGAGCACGATGGCGCCGATCGGGCCGACGATGCCGGCGGCCGGGGTGACCGCCACCAGGCCGGCGACCATGCCGGACGCCGCACCCAGCATCGACGCCTTGCCGCGGGCCACCGACTCGACCAGGCTCCAGGCCAGGATGGCACCGGCCGTCGCCGTGAAGGTGTTGATCATGGCGAGGGCCGCGCCGCCATTGGCCTCCAGGTTCGAACCGGCGTTGAAGCCGAACCAGCCGAACCAGAGGATCGAGGCGCCGACCATGGTCAGCGTCATCGAATGCGGCGCCATGTTGTCGCGGCCGTAGCCCGTGCGCTTGCCGACCAGGATTGCGCCCACCAGCGCGGCGATGCCGGCATTGATGTGAACGACGGTGCCGCCGGCGAAGTCGAGCGCGCCCCAGCCGAACAGCAGTCCGTTGGCGTCCCAGACCATGTGAGCGATCGGGAAGTAGACGAAGGTGACCCACAGCGCCACGAAGAGCAGCACGGCCGAGAACTTGATGCGCTCAGCGAAGGCGCCGACGATCAGCGCTGGGGTGATGCAGGCGAAGGTCATCTGGAAGCAGATGAACACGAGTTCGGGAATGACGACGCCTTCGGAGAAGGTGGCCGCCGTGGAATCCGGCGTCACGCCGGCGAGGAACAGCTTGCCGAGGCCGCCCCAGTAGGGGCTGGTGCTGCCGCCGAAGGCGAAGGAATAGCCATAGAGCACCCAGATCACGATGACGAGGGCGACGATGGCAGTGCACTGCATCAGCACGGAAAGCATGTTCTTGGCGCGCACGAGGCCGCCGTAGAACAGCGCCAGCCCCGGCAGCGCCATGAACAGCACGACCATTGTCGACAGCATCATCCAGGTGGTGTCGCCCTTGTCCGGAACGGGCGCAGCAGCTTCGGCAGCCGGTGCCGCGACATCCTGCGCGAACGCCGCAACGGTGCCCAGCGCGCCGAGGATCGCCGCCCCCGTCAGCGCAGTGCGCGCCGCGCTCTTCAAATTCGATGGAATGTTCATTGAAATCTCCATGAAACTAGTGATGCCGGGCCTAGAGCGCGTCGGCGTCGGTTTCGCCCGTGCGGATGCGCACGGCGTGGTCGAGCGGAAAGACGAAGACCTTGCCGTCGCCGATCTGGCCGGTCTTGGCGGCGCCGACGATGGCCTCGACGGCCTTGTCAACGATGTCGGTGGCGACGGCCACTTCGATCTTGATCTTCGGCAGGAAGCTCACGGCGTATTCCGCGCCACGGTAGATTTCCGTATGCCCCTTCTGACGCCCGTAGCCTTTGACTTCGGTGACGGTCAGGCCCTGTATCCCGACGGCGGTGAGCGCCTCGCGCACCTCGTCGAGCTTGAATGGCTTGATGATTGCCATCACGATTTTCATAAGGTTTCACCCTTCGCTGATGCGGGTCCCCCGCGTTACACGTGACTTTCCGGAGACCTTTCGGAAGCCGGGCAGCGCGTGATAGCAATCAAGCTCCGTGCCAGATGCCGGCATCAGGCCCTAAGTGACTGATATTAATATTCAATATCGCCCATACTACGGGCGATGCGGACCAGCGACGTATGCGCGCTGCTCAAAAAACGGGCAATTTTTCGGATTTGCCTATCCGTGCGGCTGCGCGCGCAGCCGGATGAGCCCTTCCTGTGCAACGGAGGCCACAAGCGTACCGTCCGAAGCGTAGATCGTGCCGCGCGTGAAGCCTCGAGCATTCCCGGTCGACGGGCTGTCCTGGGTGTAGAGAAGCCAGCCGTCCAGCGGATGAGGGCGATGGAACCACATGGCGTGGTCCAGGCTCGCCGCCTGCACATCGGGATCGAAGATCGCGCGCCCATGCGCGAAGGTGGACGTATCCAGGAGGGTCATGTCGGACAGGTAGGCAAGGACTGCCGATTGCACCGCCCGGTCGTCGGGGACCGGCCCGGCCGTGCGGATCCAGATGTTCTGCTGCGGGTCGAGCTTCTCGCGACTGGTATAGTGTTTCAGCATCACCGGTTTCATCTCGATCGGCCGGTCTCGCCTCCAATATCGCTTGATGCCCTCCGGCACCCGATCGCCATACTGATCGAGCATCTGGCGCTGGTCGAGCAGCGTGTCCGGCGCCGGCACGTCGAGCGGCATCGGCACCTGATGCTCCAGACCCGGTTCGTCGCGTTGGAAGGAGGCTTCGAGCGAAAAGATCGCGTAGCCGTGCTGGATCGCGACGACCCGACGGGTGGTGAAACTGCCGCCGTCGCGGATGCGGTCGACTTCGTAGATGATCGGCAGCTTGGTGTCGCCCGGACGCATGAAATAGCCATGCAGCGAATGGACGTGGCGGTCCGGCTCCACGGTCCGCTGCGCGGCGACGAGTGCCTGCGCGATGGTCTGGCCGCCGAAAACGCGCTGCCAGTCGAGTTGCGGGCTGCGACCTCGAAAGAGGTTGTGCTCGAGCCTCTCGAGGTCGAGAATGGCAAGAAGCTCCTGCATGGCAGCCGTCATCGTATCGCTCTCGTGGAACGGTGCAGATGCAGGCGGGTTTCCCTTGGCAAGGCGCGGCAAGTCAAGACCGATGAGCGGGAGAGGTGGAGATGGCGAAGAATGAACGGGGGTCGGACAGCCCCCTTGATGTCCTAATCGCCGGTGCAGGTTATGTCGGGCTGGCGACGGCGGTGTCGCTGAAACAGGCAAGGCCGAGCCTAGTGGTGACCGTGGTCGATGCCGCGCCGGCCGGCGTCTGGGAACGCGATAGCCGGGCATCTGCCATCGCCGCCGCCGCTTCCCGCATGCTCGACAGGCTCGGCTGCTGGGACGAGATCGAGCCCGAGGCGCAGGCGATAAACGAGATGATCGTCACCGATTCCCGCACCTCCGATCCGGTGCGCCCGGTGTTCCTGTCCTTCGACGGCGAGATCGCTCCGGGGGAGCCTTTCGCGCACATGGTGGCGAACCGGACCCTGACCGGGGCGCTTCGCCGCCGTGCCGCCGCGCTCGGCATCGACATCGTCGAAGGCGTGGCGGTCGCCTCCTTCGAAGACGGGCCGGCCACGACGCGGGTGCATCTCGCCGACGGCATCTCGCTCGAAACGCGTCTCCTGGTGGCTGCGGACGGCGTGAAATCGCGCCTGCGCGACATGGCCGGCATCAAGACGGTCACCTGGGAATACGGCCAGTCGGGAATCGTCTGCACGGTCCGGCACGAACGTCCGCACAACGGCAGGGCCGAGGAGCATTTCCTGCCTGCCGGCCCGTTCGCCATCCTGCCGCTGAAGCCGACGGACGATGGCGTCAACCGGTCGTCGATTGTCTGGACCGAGCGTACCGCCGATGCGGAGCGCCTGGTTTCCGGCGACGAACTCGTCTTCGAGGTGGAGCTCGAACAGCGTTTCGGCCTCAGGCTCGGCGAGATCGGCGTGATGGACAAGCCCCGGGCATGGCCGCTAGGCCTCACCCTCGCCCGCTCCTTCGTCGCGCCGCGGATCGCCCTCGTCGGGGACGCGGCGCACGGCATCCATCCAATCGCCGGCCAGGGCCTCAACCTCGGATTCAAGGACGCGGCGGCACTTGCCGAAACGATCGTCGAGGCTGACAGGCTGGGCCAGGACATAGGTGCCATGGACGTGCTGGAGCGCTACCAGCGGTGGCGGCGCTTCGATACGCTGCAGATGGGCATCACCACGGATGTCTTGAACCGGCTTTTCTCCAACGATTACGGGCCGCTGCGCCAGATCCGGGACCTCGGCCTCGGGCTCGTCGACCGCATGCCGCGCCTCAAGGACTATTTCATCCGCCAGGCATCCGGCCTTGCAGGCGAAACGCCGCGACTTTTGAAGGGTGAGCCGATTTGAGAGGCAGGCGGTCTTCCGGGACGTACTCGCGCGATATACGAATGACGCACTTGCGCCTTATATTGATTCCGTCGGATGCAGGACAATCCTGTCGAACCGTACAAGCAAACTGAGGAGTCACGCATGGATCGTCACGCAACAGCCGTCTGGCAAGGCACGCTCAAGGAAGGCAAGGGAACCGTCGACACGCAAAGCGGCGCGCTGACCGGTGTCGCCTATTCCTTCAAGGGCCGGTTCGAGGACGAAAGCGGCAAGTCCGGCACCAACCCGGAGGAACTGCTCGCCGCCGCGCATGCCGGCTGCTTCGCCATGCAGCTGTCGCATTTCCTGGCCGAGAACGGCACGCCCGCCGAGAAGCTGGATGCCAAGGCGGTCGTCACTCTCGTCCCCGGCACCGGGATAACCGCCAGCGCGATAACGCTGGTCGGCACGGTGCCCGGCCTGGACGACGCCAAGTTCAAGGAACTTGCGGACAAGGCAAAGGCTGAATGCCCCGTTTCGAAGGCGCTCGGCGCCATCAACGTCTCGCTGGACGCCAGGCTCGGCTGATCGGCAGGACTTCCCGCCGGGTGCGCGGCGCGACGTTCCTGGAGCTGTAGCATCAGGAACTCCGCCGCGCGATCGTGCGTTTCTGACGACAGCTACATCAGATGGCGGTCATGGAACAGCTCGTCGAGGAATTCGCGCATCCGACCTACACCTCCTTTCCCGTCATGGCCGCGAGGCTGATCCTCGCGATGTTGTTCGGCGCGGCGATCGGTTTCGAGCGTGAATGGCGCCACCGCCCTGCCGGCCTTCGTACCCACGTCCTGGTCTGCGTCGCCTCGGCCACCTTCGCGCTGCTCACCATCGAGATCGTCCACGCCCCGATGTTCGAGCTGGACACGGGCCGTTTCGATCCCGTCCGCATCATCGAAGCGGTGACGGCGGGCGTCGCCTTCCTGGCGGCGGGCGTGGTGATCTTCACGCGCGGCGAGGTTCATGGACTGACCACCGGCGCCGGCATGTGGCTGGCCGGCGCGATCGGCGTGGCCTGCGGCCTCGGCCTTTGGCAGATCGCGCTCTTTTCCACGGTCGTCGCACTGGTCGTGCTCACCCTGCTTTACGCGTTCGAGAGCAGGTTCGACCTCAACGCGGACGACGAACTTCCCAACGAGGGCACGCGCGAGCCGCAGGCTACCGGCACAAGAAGAGACAGGCCCACGCGGGCGAGGCCCACGGCCTGACCCGTCCGGACCGTCCCTGTACCGGCGCAGGCCGCGATTGCCGAGCCCCCAAAAGCTTGGTATGAGGCCCGGCATGGAAGAGCTGTTCGGCGATCCCGCCTACAAGGGCTTCGTGCTGCAGGACAAGAAGCGCCTGCCGGCGAGGTTCTTTTCGCGCGTGGCAGGCTCCCTCACCAGCCGACTCCGTCGGACGTGATCTCCCCGGCAAAGGCCGGGCCTATCGAATAACTCTTCAGATCGACGGATTTACGCACATGAGCGCACCGCGCACACTCTACGACAAGATATTCGACGACCACGTCGTCCAGCGCGACGAGGACGGAACCTGCCTGCTCTACATCGACCGCCATCTCGTCCACGAAGTGACGAGCCCGCAGGCCTTCGAGGGCCTGCGCATGACGGGCCGCCAGGTCCGGCACCCGGAAAAGACGCTTGCTGTCGTCGACCACAATGTTCCCACCTCCCCTGACCGCGTCAACGGGATCAAGAACGAGGAAAGCCGTATCCAGGTCGAGGCGCTGGCGCAGAACGCAGCCGACTTCGGCGTGGAATACTATTCGGAGAAGGATCGACGCCAGGGCATCGTCCACATCATCGGTCCGGAGCAGGGCTTCACGCTGCCCGGCATGACGATCGTCTGCGGCGACTCGCACACTTCGACGCACGGTGCGTTCGGCGCGCTGGCGCACGGTATCGGCACGTCGGAAGTCGAGCATGTGCTCGCCACCCAGACGCTGATCCAGAAGAAGGCCAAGAACATGCTGGTGCGCGTCGACGGCCAACTGCCGGCAGGCGTCACCGCCAAGGACATCATTCTCGCCATCATCGGCGAGATCGGCACGGCGGGCGGCACGGGCTACGTCATCGAATATGCTGGCGAGGCCATCCGCTCGCTGTCCATGGAAGGGCGGATGACGGTCTGCAACATGTCGATCGAGGGCGGCGCACGCGCCGGGCTGATCGCGCCCGACGAGACGACCTTCGCCTACGTCAAGGACAAGCCCCGCGCTCCCACCGGCAAGGCATGGGACATGGCGCTCGACTATTGGAAGACCCTGAAGTCCGACGAAGGCGCGCATTTCGACAAGGTCGTCGTGCTCGACGCGGCCAAGCTCCCGCCGATCGTGACCTGGGGCTCCTCTCCCGAGGACGTGACGTCCGTCACCGGCGTGGTGCCTAACCCGGACGAGATCGAGGACGAGAACAAGCGCAACTCCAAGAAGCGCGCGCTCGAATATATGGGACTCGAACCCGGCACGAAGATCACGGACATCGCGATCGACCGCGTGTTCATCGGCTCCTGCACCAATGGCCGCATCGAGGACCTTCGTGCCGTGGCCGCCGTGGCCAAGGGCAAGAAGGTCGCGCCGACCGTCAACGCCATGATCGTCCCCGGCTCCGGGCTCGTGAAGGAACAGGCCGAGGCCGAAGGCCTCGACAAGATCTTCATCGAGGCGGGTTTCGACTGGCGCGAGCCGGGCTGCTCGATGTGCCTGGCCATGAACGACGACCGCCTCAAGCCGCATGAACGTTGCGCCTCGACCTCGAACCGCAACTTCGAGGGCCGCCAGGGCTTCAAGGGCCGCACGCATCTCGTCTCGCCGGCCATGGCGGCGGCGGCGGCGATCGCCGGCCATTTCGTAGACATTCGGGACTGGAACTGAAAGCTGGCGATCTGCCGGCCGGGCGAACGCGTCCGGGGCTTGCCCCCGGCGCATCAATCGCCCACCGGGTAGCCGGGTCAGTCGTCGCGGCGCACGATCTCGTGGAAATTGTCGCGACGGCCGGGAACGTCTTCCCCGACGACCAGTGCCAGTTCGTGCTCGTCGAACAGCTTGAACCACTCGTCCCATTCGACGAGCTCATAACCGCCGGCATTGACCGGACGTTCTGCGCGGTCCTGATCCTGATAGGCCGCCTGGTCGAAGACCAGCCTGAGCATGGGCTGGGTTCCGCCGACCGGCGACACGTCGACGATCGCGGGAAAGCCGGAGCGCGCCGCTGCCCAGTCGCGGATCGCTTCATGGTCTGTGATGAGCACGGTATCGGCCATTGGCAACCTCCTTGAGTGGGGCGGGAACGCTGCCATCCTAGCATGGTTCCCGCCCGGATTGGAGGCGCGTCCCACCCTGGGAGTCAGTGCTGGGGCTTCCTTAACGTAATCTTTGCAGATGTCCATTACCCCTGTCGTTCCGCAAAGGGGGTAGCGGCTGTTTGGATAATTTCGTTTTTACCTCGCTGGTCAGTCCGGCGATCGCATTTACGCTCGCGGTGCCTTTCGCGGCCTTGTGGGCCAATCGGCGTGAACGTCTCTATCTCCTTCTGATCGCGCTCGCCTATGTCGGGGCCGGATGCGGCTTCCTCCTGCAAACATTCATGCTGCCGTTCGGCTTCGCCGGAACGAAGCTTCTCTCCAATGTCGCGTTCGTGCTGGCCGCGCTCTCCATCGCAAGCGCCATCGCTACCAGATATGGACGGCGGGTGCCCTGGCTTCCGCTCGCCGCCGCAGCGACGCTGGGCCTGGCCGGCTTCTGCTGGTTCCTGCTGGTCAAGCCCGACCTCGCCTTGCGCGTGCTGTCGACAAACCTGGCGCTGGGCGGAATCACCTTGATCGTCGCTTCGGAGCTAAGCGCCCTGCCTGCGCAGGGGCGGGTTGAACGGGCGCTGATCGTCCTCGCTCTCCTGTCCGGCGTCAATTTCCTGATCCGGCCCATCGCCCTCATCGCGCTGCACGACCAGCCCCTGACCTACGAGACGCTCCACGCCTCCGCCTACTGGACGACGACGCTCCTGACGCACGCCGTCTTCTCGCTGCTGATCGCGTTCTGCCTGCTCACGGCGGAGGCGCTCGACGTCATCGAGGCGCTCCGTTCCGAATCTGTCACCGATCCGCTCTCGGGACTTCTCAACCGCCGAGGTTTCGAGACGCAGGCCGCCGAACTGCTCGAACGCAGCCGATCGGCGCGTCAGGCCTTGTCGCTCGTCGTCGCCGACCTCGACCGATTCAAGTCGCTCAACGATCGCTACGGCCATGCGCTCGGCGACCGCGTGATCGAGCAGTTCGGCGCGTTGCTGAACCGGGCGAAAGGACCCGACATGCTCGCGGCACGCCTCGGCGGCGAGGAGTTCGCGGTCATGCTGCCGATGGCCGGCCCTGCCACGGCACGCCTCTTCGCCGAAGATCTGCGCGCCCGCTTCTCCGCCCTAGTTATCGAGGGCCTGCAGGACGCGGAAGTGACCGCGAGTTTCGGCGTCGCCTCCCGACTCGGCGACATGTCCCTTGAGGAACTCGTACGTCGCGCCGACGAAGCCCTCTACGTCGCCAAGAAGGAAGGGCGCGACAACGTGCGGGTTTACCGCGGTTTCGCTTCCGCCAAGCGCCCTTCGATGGCTTCCGCCATGGCCGCCGACCCAGACATGGGCGACTACATCCTCAAGACGTACTGAGCGCACACGGCCTATTCCCCAGGTTGCCGTGTGATGTTACTGTAACGTTGCAGGTGAACGGCACTCACCGCTTCCGCCGTACAGAACAATCGATCAGTTCGAACCAGGATATTGCACGGACAATGACCGGGGCAGAGTTTATACTGGCCATCAACCTGTTTGTAGCCGGGTTGCTTGCCGCCGCGTTTCTGGCGATTGCCGCCTATGACAAGCGCCGGGAGCCGGCGCGCTGGATCGCCCTCAGCTACACCGTCGGCATGTTGACCTACCTGGTCGAGCTGACGATAGCCAGCTTCGGCACATCGATCGGCCTTGTGCTCTCCTCCTTCGGCAGCCTCCTGGCGGCCCTTTTCGTTTTCAATGTCGGCATAGCGCACAAATACAGCGTTTCCGTCCCGTCGAGCGCGATGTACGTTGTTTTCAGTGCTGCGCTGGCGACCTGCTATCTCATACAGGACATGCCTCGCGACTCGTTCGTGCGAATGCTGCTCTACCAGCTCCCCTACGGCATCATGCAGCTGATCGCCGCTGCCATGGTGGTGAGGGCGAAGGCGCGCACGGCTCTCGACAACCTGCTGGCCGGGCTACTGGTCGCCAGCGCGGTGCAGTTCCTGTCCAAGCCGTTTCTATTCCAGTCGCTCGGCGGTACCGGCGCAAGGCCGGACCTTTACGTCACCACGACCTACGCGATGCTTTCGCAATCCGTGGGCACCGTCTTCGCCATGGCGATCGCCCTGACCTTGCTGGTCATCCTGGTGCGCGACGTGCTGAGCGACGCGCATGAACGCTCGGAAACCGACATGCTGTCCGGCCTGCTCAACCGGCGGGGTTTCGAGAGGCATGCGGCGACGGCGATCCGGGACGCCGTGAGGACGGGGAGCGCCGTGTCGCTGGTGATTTCCGACATCGACCACTTCAAGTCGGTCAACGACAGTTTCGGACATGCCGCAGGCGACAAGGTGATCGTCGCCTTCGCGCGCTACCTCCAGGCGAGCATCGCACGTCACCAACTTTGCGGACGGTTGGGAGGCGAGGAATTCGCCGTTCTCATGCCAGCCACCAACGTCGTGGCGGCAAGGCTGTTTGCCGAGGCAGCCCGCTCGGACTTCGCTGCGATGGCGGTCGAAGGCCTGCCGGGCGAGAAGCGTTTCACCGCGAGCTTCGGAGTGGCCGAACTGGCTCCGGGAGAGACGATCCACAGCCTTGTCGCGAGGGCTGACGAGGCTCTCTACCTGGCCAAGAACAGCGGTCGTGATTGCGTGAAAATCGCACCGCGGCCCCGCCGCGCCCCACAGGACCAGCAGACGGCGGTCAGCCTGGCTTGACCTCGCGCGCTCGCGCCGTCGGAGCCGGCGCGGTGACCAGTCGGTACTTGGCCAGCTCCTCGGACGACAGGTAGTAGAGCGCCTGCGGCGGCGTATCGAGCGCATGCAGCCATAGCGCCGGGTCGACGCCCATTTCGGCGAGATGGCGCGATATGCGTGCGGTCGTCATCTGGGCATCGGCCATCGCCTGTGCAGGCTCGGCAGGCCTGGCGGCACCGGAATAGAACTGGTGGACGCCGACCGCTGCTTTCGGTCCGACCGTACGGGTGAGACCGCCGGCAAGCAGCAAGGGACAGGAGGAGGCGCACAGCGCCCCGTCTGCGACCACCGTGGCAAGGTTCCTTTCCCGGACGAGCTTCGCCATCGCCATGGCGTCGTCAAGCGCGCCGCCCGGCGAGTTCAGCGACAGGACCTGCACATATTCACCGCGCGATTCGAGCTCCGACGCCAGGCGCGCGGCAGAGCCGGCATCGATGCTGCCCTCGGCCGCCAGCACGCCTCCGCTGCCCAGAGTGAATGTCATCGGACGGCCGAGCGTATCCTCTCCGGCCGTCACGAAACGGCGGGGGTCGTCGGGCGGGATCGGCGCGTCCGTCTGGATGACGGGCGGCAGGATGGGATCGGAGGTCACGGACGGCGGTGCCGCCGTGTGTGCCCACCACCCGTTCTCACGCGACATGTCGTGTAGGTCGAGTGCCAGCACGCCGATGGCACCGAGAAGGAGCCCCCGGAACACCCAGCGAGCCATTTCGCCATCGTCGAGGCGGGACAGTCGGGCAAACAGGTCTCCTGTCCGCACGGAAGCCTTTTTCGTCAGGCCGGCTGCGATCGTCCCCTTGCTCATGGTTCGCCCCGTTTTCGATCTCCGAGGGCTAGCGGCGTGACGTTCTCGGCTGCCGGCCGCTGCTCGGGAAGCTGTGTGTCGCGGCCGGCGGGCTCGCGCACGGCCGCCGCTTCTGCCGCGGCCTTGCGGCGGGCGAGCAGCGATTCGTGCAGGTCGAGCGAGCGCATCATGTCGGCCGCGGTGATCCGGTCGGCGCCTTCCATCTCGTCCTCGCCGCGGCGCATGGCGCCCTGCACGACACACATGATCCCCACCAGAACGGCGGGCAGGAGGTCGATCGAGATGGCGCCGGCCCAGCTGGGAATGAAATCGCCCGCATAGCGTATGACGGCCTCGGCCGAGGTCAACGGCACATAGCGGCGCTCCGGCACCTTTGGCTGCGCGAGGATCTCGCCGGCGGCATCCGACAGGGCCTTCGATTGCGCTTCCACCGAAGAGCGGATCGTGGCCATCACCTGATCCTGCCTGCCGGCGAGGTCGGCCGAGCTTCCGTCTGCGACCGGAGCGATGAATCCCACCGAGAGATCGGCCGCGGCGCGCATCACCGAGGGTGCGATCGATGTCTGCTCGAGCGCCGCTATGACACCGGCAAGCTTCACCGATTCGGCGGCGAACTGGTCCGAACGCAGATCGATCGGGCCTGGCGCCGAAACGAGGCCCCGCATGGCGGCGAGATGGCTTTGTCCCTCCGAGAAGCTGTTCTGCACGGTCTCGCGGGAGCCTTCGATCGTCGCGGCTAGTTCGTTCATCTGCGACGACATCTGGCTGAGAAGCTGTACCACGCTGCCCGAGCCGGACGTTCCGGTCAGTGCGCCGGAACTCTGCTCGTCGGCGGCAAGCCGCGAAAACCGTTCCGATGCGCGCTGGATGTCGGGCAGCAGCGACAGGGCACCGAGCGCGTTGCCGTGGGCCTGGTCGAGATCGCCGGTATAATCCTCGAGGGTCACCGCCAGGTGCTGCTCGACGGCAGCCGAACCCGCCAGCGCGGCAGCGTTCAGCCATGACGACATCGCGACGATCATCGCCGAGCCGACAGCCATGATGGCAAGCAGCGACAAGCGGGAGCCGCCGTCACGCATCTCGGGCAGGAAGCGGATCAGATAAGTCCAGAATCCGTACATCGCGACCGAGACGGAAACCGAATAGATAACGGCGGCAAAAAAGACCACGGTCGCCGAGCCGTCCAGCAGGCTGCGGACGCCGAGATAGGTGTAGACGCCGCTCCCCAGCGCCAGCGTCGCAAGTACGAAGCGCGTCATTGTCTCCAGGGAGGCGGCATGTTCCTTCAACCGGCGGGCTTGGACGCTTCGACTCATGGCTGCTTCACTCTGGCTTGGACTCCGCAGCCAATCCGCGCGCATGAAGGTGACGAAATCAGGGCTGCACCCGCGTGATCGCCGCTCCGGGCGCGGCAATCTCGGAAAAACCGCACCGGTTTCCGGGCAGATCGGGCAATTCGCCATCCGCCAGACCGTACATGTAGTCCCGGCCCTTCAGAAGCACGGCTGGCCTCCAGCACCAGTATGACGCCTCGTTCAGCCCATAGCGGCGATAGAACTCGCCCCGCCCGCCGGGCTCCTGCACGCCTGCTGCATCGATGGCGAGGTGACCCTTGCCGACCACGATGCGCTTGTAGCCGCTTCGGCTGTGGATCACGAGATTGCCGAAGCTGTCGGCATGGACGCGGTCGCCGAGGGCTTGTGCCGTAGCCGAAACGACCGGAAGCGCGAGCGCAAGGCTCGTCGCGACGGCAACGGAGCAAAGACGGCTGGGCCTTGGACGCATGACCCTCCTCGGCGAGCTGGAACTCCCATGGCTGCAGGTTAACCTTTTATTAAGCTTTGTTAAGAGGTGTCGTATTCCGGGTCTGCCTATCCACTCGCGGGAGCGATCGACTGGCCTCAAAGGAGTCCGGGTGATTCGCGGACCGTTCGATCGACGAGCGGTTCGCAAACTCCTCAATCGATTGAATTTTGCAGCGTTCTATCCGCCGCCTGAAATCGGATCGATTATATGGTCCGCCGGTCGGTTCGCGCTTTGACGCGGTGCAAAAAGAGATTTAGGGAAGCGGCAGCAAACGTCGCAAAACCGCAAGGCGGCTAAGCCCCGCCCACCCGGGACGACGCCTCATTGAGGAGAGCCATGAGCAAGGCCGCAGCCAACCGGGCGAGACCGCTTTCGCCGCATCTCACGATCTATCGGTGGCCGATCACGATGACGATGTCGATCCTGCACAGGATCACCGGTGGCGCGCTCTACTTCGGAACCCTTCTCGTCGCCTGGTGGCTGATCGCCGCAGCCACGTCAGAGAGACACTTCGCCTTCGTCGACGGTCTGGTCGGTTCATGGTTCGGCCTGCTGGTCCTGTTCGGCTTCACCTGGGCGCTCTTCCATCACATGCTGGGCGGCATCCGGCACCTCGTCTGGGACACGGGCGTCGGGCTCGAGAAGGAGAACTCCGCCAAGTTTGCCTGGGCGACGGTTGCCGGCTCGGTGCTGCTGACCGTGGCCCTCTGGATCTTCTATTTCCTGGCAGGATGAGTGCGTCGATGAGCGATATGAGAACACCTCTCGGCAAGGTCCGTGGCCTTGGCGCGGCGCGCGAGGGCACCGGCAGCTTCTGGCGCATCCGGCTGACTTCCATCGCGCTCGTGCCGCTTTCGATGTTCGTGGTCGGATGGGTGCTGTCGCTGCGCGGCGCCGGCCTGGCGGAGCTTCGCCTCTCCCTGTCGAATCCGTTGGTCGTGCTCGCGGTTGCCCTTTTCATCATCATCAGCCTCGACCATATGCGTCTTGGCATGAAGGAAATCATCGAGGACTACGTCCATAGCGAAGGCGGCAAGCTCGGCCTGGTGATCCTCAACACCTTCTTCAGCGTGCTGGTGGGCGCCGTGTCCGTCTTCGCGCTCGTCAAACTTGCATTTGGGGGCTGATGTGGCTGAAGCGAGGAAGGCCGGCAACGCGGCATACACCTATGTCGACCACAAGTTCGACGTCGTCGTCGTCGGCGCCGGCGGGGCTGGGTTGCGCGCCACGCTGGGCATGGCCGAGCAGGGGCTGAAGACGGCCTGCATCACCAAGGTCTTCCCTACCCGCTCCCACACGGTCGCGGCGCAGGGCGGCATCGCCGCCTCGCTGCAGAACATGGGGCCGGACAGCTGGCAGTGGCACATGTACGACACCGTCAAGGGGTCGGACTGGCTCGGCGACGTCGATGCCATGGAATACATGGTGCGCGAAGCGCCGGCAGCCGTGTACGAGCTGGAACACTACGGCGTGCCATTCTCCCGTACCGAGGAAGGCAAGATCTACCAGCGGCCGTTCGGCGGCCACATGATGAACTATGGCGACGGCCCGCCCGTGCAGCGCACCTGCGCGGCGGCCGACCGAACGGGCCACGCCATATTGCACACGCTCTACGGCCAGTCGCTGAAGCACAATGCGCAGTTCTTCATCGAATATTTCGCGCTCGACCTGATCATGGAGCCCGACGGGCGCTGCACCGGCGTCGTCGCCTGGAACCTCGATGACGGGACCATACACCGCTTCTCGGCCAAGATGGTCGTGCTGGCGACCGGCGGCTACGGCCGCGCCTATTTCTCCGCGACCTCCGCGCACACCTGCACGGGCGACGGCGGCGGAATGGTCGCGCGCGCAGGCCTGCCGCTCCAGGACATGGAATTTGTGCAGTTCCACCCGACCGGCATCTACGGCTCCGGCTGTCTCATCACCGAAGGGGCACGCGGCGAAGGCGGCTATCTCGTCAATTCGGAAGGCGAGCGTTTCATGGAGCGCTATGCGCCCTCGGCCAAGGACCTCGCCTCGCGCGACGTCGTCTCGCGCTGCATGACGCTGGAGATCCGCGACGGCCGCGGCGTCGGCAAGAACAAGGATCACATCTTCCTGCATCTCGACCATCTCGACCCCGCCGTGCTGCACGAGCGACTGCCGGGCATCTCGGAAAGCGCGCGGATCTTCGCCGGCGTCGATGTAACCCGCGAGCCGATCCCGGTGCTGCCGACCGTCCACTACAACATGGGCGGGGTGCCTACGAACTATTGGGGCGAGGTCCTGAACCCGACCGCCGACGATCCCGACCGCGTCTCCCCTGGCCTGATGGCGGTCGGCGAGGCGGGCTGCGCATCCGTGCACGGCGCCAACCGGCTCGGCTCCAACTCGCTGATCGACCTCGTCGTGTTCGGCCGCGCGGCCGCGATACGCGCCGGCCAGGTCGTCGACCGCGAGGCTGCGATCCCGTCGATCAACGAAGCATCGGTCGAGAAGATCATGGAGCGCTTCGACCGGCTCCGCCATGCCAATGGCTCGTCGCCTACGGCCGGGCTGCGCGACAAGATGCAGCGCGCCATGCAGGAGGACGCCGCCGTGTTCCGGACCCAGGAATCGCTGGAGCAGGGCTGCCGGCGCATTTCCGATATCTGGAACGAGTTGAGCGACATCAGGGTCACCGACCGCTCGATGATCTGGAACTCCGACCTTGTCGAGACGCTCGAACTGGAAAACCTGATGGCCAACGCCATCGCGACGGTTTACGGCGCAGAGGCGCGCAAGGAGAGCCGCGGCGCGCATGCGCGCGAGGATTTCACCGGCCGCGACGACGCGAACTGGCGAAAGCACACGCTCGCCCGCGTTTCGCCGGACGGCGAGGTCACGCTCTCGTACCGACCCGTCCATACCGAGACCATGCTGCCCTATGATCAGGGCGGCATCGATCCTGCCAAGATCGCGCCCAAGGCGCGGGTATACTGACGTCATGGCAGCGGCGCGGCACCACTTGCAGGGCAGGCGGGGACACCATCCGGCCCGTCTTGGCCTACGGGTGGCGCGAGGCTGAAGTCATGAGCGAACTCGCCTTCTTCGCCATCAATCTGGACCGTTCGAAGGAGCGGTGGGCCGATATCGACTATCTATTCGGGCCGATGCCGTGGCCGCTGGTCAGGATCAGCGCCTGCGACGCACGCGATCCTGAGTCGGTCCTCTCCGAGAGAGGGCAGACGATCGACCACCCGCCGCACGGAGTCGGCTGGAACCCCTATCGCTACCGTATGTTCACGCTGGTGGAAGAGGCCTGCTTCGCCAGTCACGTGAAGGCGCTCAAGGCGTTTCTGGCCAGCGATCACGACTACGCGATCATCCTCGAGGACGACGCCCTGCCCCAGGATGGGTTTGTGGAAGCCATGAGTTCATTCTTGGCCGCCCGTCCTCCCGTGGACCTGGTCAAGCTCGAGGGGGTCAAGCGCAGGGGAAGGCGGCTCGCGGTGCGCGTGGCGCGACTGGGGAATGTGGACCTGGTGAAGTCGCTGCGGCCATCCTCCGGCTCCGCAGCCTATCTCGTATCGCGCGCGGGGGCGGCCAAACTGCTGAACCGTGCTGGAACGCTGCGCGTACCGATGGACGACTATCTCTCCAATCCCGCCTTCCACGGGTGCGACATGGTGCATCTGTCGCCCTATCTGGTCGTTCAGGCGCGCAACGGCTCGACGATGAAGGACCTGAAAACCGGCTACCGCCATGTCAAGCGGCGAGATCCCGTGCACTTCCTGCTGCAGGGAACGGCGCGAGGAGCACTGCGCGTCAAGCTATGGCTGGCGGCGTTGGGCTCGCTGCCTTTATCGCTCCTGAACCTGCGCCGGGCGCGGTGGGAGACGGACAACATACGCCGCCTGGTAGAGCGGCCTTCCGCGGCGGATGCTGCGGCGGGGCTCCAGGCAATTCCACACGAAGTGTGAGGAACGATCGTGGTCGAACTGACTCTCCCGAAGAACTCGCAGATCCGGCAAGGCAAGACCTGGCCGAAGCCGGAAGGCGCGACCAACCTGCGCGAATACCGGATCTATCGCTGGAATCCCGACGACGGGGAGAACCCGCGCGTCGACACCTACTTCGTCGACATGGACGATTGCGGGCCGATGGTTCTCGATGCGCTGCTTTGGATCAAGAACAAGATCGACCCGACGCTAACGCTGCGCCGCTCCTGCCGCGAAGGCATCTGCGGTTCCTGCGCCATGAACATCGACGGCTCGAACACGCTCGCCTGCACCAAGGGCTGCGACGACATCAAGGGCGCGGTCAAGGTCTATCCGCTGCCGCACATGCAGGTGGTGAAGGACCTGGTGCCGGACCTCACCAATTTCTACGCCCAGCACGCCTCCATACAACCCTATCTGCAGACCGTGTCGCCGGAGCCGGCCAAGGAGTGGCTGCAGAGCCATGAGGACCGGCAGAAGCTCGACGGCCTCTACGAATGCATTCTCTGCGCCTGCTGCTCGACCTCCTGTCCGAGCTACTGGTGGAACGGCGAGCGCTATCTCGGCCCGGCGGTCCTGCTGCAGGCATACCGGTGGCTGATCGATTCCCGCGACGAGGCCACCGGCGAGCGGCTCGACAATCTGGAAGATCCGTTCCGCCTCTACCGCTGCCACACGATCATGAACTGCGCGCAGGTCTGCCCGAAGGGGCTGAACCCAGCCAAGGCGATCGCCGAAATCAAGAAGATGATGGTGGAGCGGCGGGTCTGACTTTGGCAGACGACCTACCCATCCTCAATCCCGCGGAAGCCCGCGTCCTGGGCTGCCTGATCGAGAAGCGCGAACTGACGCCGGACGTCTATCCGCTGACCCTGAACGGCGCGCTGGCCGCCGCAAACCAGAAGACGGCGCGCGAGCCGGTCATGGCGCTCGAACAGGTCGAGGTGAACCGCGCCCTCAAGACTCTGGCAGAGAAGGGCCTGGTGCGGCAGGCCTTCGGGTCGCGGGTTGAGCGCTACGAGCACCTGCTGGCGCAGAAATTCTCGCTGACGCAGCCGCAGATCGCCATTCTCGGCCTGCTTCTGCTGCGTGGTCCCCAGACGGCATACGAATTGCTGTCGCGCTCCGAGCGTATGGTGCGCTACCAGTCGATCGAGCAGTTGCGCGGCGATCTCGATCTCCTGATCGGCCGCCGCCCGCCTCTGGTGCAGTTGATCGAGCGCGCGCCGGGCCAGCGCGAGGAACGTTACGCGCACCTGCTTGCGGGCGAAGTGGAGATGCCCGCGCCTTCGGCGCCTGGCGCCGCTGGGTCGGACTCCCGCCGCTCAAGCCTCGAGGATCGTGTCGAGACGCTTGAACGGCAGGTCGCAGAGCTCACGGAGAAGCTGCGGGTGCTGGTCGGCGACTGACGTCACCGGCCTTGGGAGGTCGTCAAAGGATCTCGAACACGAAGGCCTGCACCAGCACCTCCGGTTCGGCGATCGCGAAGGCCCGGAACGGCTCGCTCTCTTCCTTGCGCCGCCAGCTCCCATCCTTTTCCAGCCTGTCGAAGACGGCGAGGAAGCCGCCTTGAACCAGCACGCTTTCCCGGACCGTGAAGACCGCATGTCCACCCGGCCTGGTTATTCTTACGAGTTCCTCCAGCGACGATGCCGGCGCGTGGCCTTCGGTGAACACACCGGTCGACAGGAAAGCCGCGAAATGACCGTCCGCCCACGGCAGGCTCTCGCCGAGCGTCGCCCGCTTCAGCACGCGATAGACGTTGCGCTGCCGCGCCAGGCCGAGCATCTCGTCCGAGAAATCGAGCCCCTCTATCGTCGAGTAGCCGAGCGCCCGCAGATAGGGACCCGAAAGTCCGGTGCCGCAACCGGCGTCGAGTATCGGCCCAGCGCCTGCCGGCACGTGGCGAGCCAGCCAGGCGGGAGCCACGAAGGGCAGGCAGTAGCCCAGTTCGATCGTCTCCCGGTCGTAGTCGCAGGACCATCTCGCGTAAGCGGACGACAGCTCTTCTGCCGAACCCGCTGCATAAACCTCCTCGAGGGCAGACCTGTCGCCGTTCATCCGATGCCTCCCTTGGCGCGCAACCTTCGCTCGAGTGCCCGCAATGCGATGGAAAGACCGACCGTGAGAACGAGATATACATAAGCCACGATCGAGTAGGTTTCGAAGAAGCGGAAGGAGCCCGCCGCGTAAACCTTGCCCATCTGGGTGATGTCGGCCACGCCGAGCACCGACACCAGGGAACTGTCCTTCACCATCGCGACGAAATCATTGCCGTAGGGCGGCAGGATGGTGCGGAATGCCTGCGGCCACACCACGTGGCGGAACCGCCGGTAGCGCGACAGGCCGAGCGCCTTAGCTGCCTCGATTTGCCCCGCACCCACCGACTGGATGCCGGCGCGGAATATCTCCGCGATGAACGACGAATAGGCGATGGACAGGGCGATGATCGCCCGCCACAGCAGCGATATGTCGCGCACCAGCAGCTCGTCGGTCAGGCCGGCATTCCGCAACGGTCCGGTCACCAGGTTCCAGACAGCGACGAACGCAGGCACGCCGGCGAAGGCGATCCAGAAGAGCAGTACCAGGATCGGGATGCCGCGGACGATCTCGACATAGAACCGGGCGGCCTCGCTCAGCCAGCGCGAGGGGGACAGCGCCATCAGCGCAACCGCCAGTCCGAGCGCCGATGCTGCGGCAAAGGCGGCGATCGTCACGAGAATCGTGATGCCCACGCCCTTCACGATGACGGCGAAGACTTGGCTGTAGATATCGCTCGCCGCGATGACGCCTGCCGCGCCGAGCGCGAGGGCGACAGCCGCCGCAAGCCACCATGGGAAAGCGTTCCCGGTCCGGCGCGTCGGGGACTGCGCCATGGTCAGCCGCCGCGCGGACGCATGCGCTCGAATATCTGCTCCTGCACGTTCCCGCTCCACTGGTCGACCTCGGTCTCGGCGCTCAGCACGAAGCCATGCCGCTCGTAGAGGGCACGGGCGGCTTCGAGCCCGGCAAAGGTGGTCAGCCAAATGCGCTCATAATTCCGTTCGTCGCAGAAGCCGATGGCGCGGCCGAGCAGCTCGGCGCCGAGCCCCTTGCCCTGCATCTCCTCCGCCACGATGAACCAGCGCAGATGCGCGCCGCGCGGCCCGCCGCCGCTGGCGTCGACGATCACGGAGGCGACCGCCCCGTCCGGCGAGTAGGCGGCCAGGAAGACGTCCTGTTCGGCGTTGCGACGGGCGAGGAATTCGGCCAGTTCCATGCCCACTTTCGTTTCGAAGGGGAGGCCGAAATTCCAGTATTTGGAATAATAACGCGCATGCAGTCCGACGATGTCGGCGAGCGCCCCCGGCCTGTAGTCTCCTATCTCGATGTCCATCAGGCGCCCGTCACGGCTTGTAGTCGACGAACCACTTCTTCGTCAGTCGGTCGAGCGTGCCGTCGGCCTTCAGGGCGGCGATGCCCGCATTGATCGGGCCGACCAGGTCGGAGCCCTTCGGGAAGATGAAGCCGAACTCCTCGGCCTGCAGCGGCTCGCCGATCATCTTCAGCGCGCCCGACGAGTTCTCGGCGATGAACGTGCCCGCCGCGCTGTCGGTCAGCACCAGGTCGACGTCGCGGCTCTTCAGTGCCTCGACGGTCGCCGCGAAGGTCTCCATCAGCTTGATGCGCGGGTTCTGTTCGTTGCCGTCGAGAACGGTGTAGACCGCCACGTAGAAGGGCGACGTGCCAGCCTGGGCGCCGACCAGGAGGTTTTCGTCGGACGCGAAACTCTTCGGATCCGCGAAGCGGCTCTCGTCGCCCCGCACCAGCATGAAGATCTCCGACTTCATGTAGGGATCGGAAAAATCCACCTTCGCCTTGCGGTCGTCCTTGATGGTGATGCCGGTCATGCCGATGTCGTACTGCCCGTCGGACACGGCCTGGATCATCACGTCCCAGGAGGACTTCTGGTAGTCGGGCTTGAAGTTCAGCCGGTCCGCGAGTTCGCCCATGACGTCATATTCCCAGCCGATCGCCTGGCCGGTCTTCGGGTCGCGGAACTGCAGCGGAAAATACGCGTCCTCGGTGATCACGGTGACCGTCCTGCCGCCGAGGTCTGGCAGGGATTGCGCAAAGGCCGACAGCGTGGACAGAAATATGAACAGTGCCGCGAGAGGTGAGCGCAAGGTTGGATCCTCGGAGATGGTCTGCTGCGCCCAACGTAGACCTGAGCGCCGCCGATTGCAAAGCATGTGGAAGCTCGGCAGGCAGTTGGAACACCAATGAAAAAGGCGGCCGAAGCCGCCTTTTTTGATCGGATTCCGGCCTGCCTTATTCGGCGGCTTCGGTCTTCTCGGCGGCGGCTGCCTTTTCGGCGGCTTCCTGCGCGGCCTTCTCGGCTGCCAAGGCCTCGGCGGCAGCGACCTTCTCGGCCTCGATCTTCGCCTTCTCGGCCTGCGCGGCGTCGCGCTCGGCGTCGTTCAGCTTGCGGGCGCGCACGCCGGTGTTCTCGGTGATGCGCGCGGACTTGCCGCGGCGATCGCGCAGATAATACAGCTTGGCGCGGCGCACCTTGCCGCGACGGACGATCTCGACGCCCTCGACCAGTGGCGAGTAGACCGGGAACACGCGTTCCACGCCTTCGCCATAGGAGATCTTGCGAACGGTGAAGTTCTCGTTGAGGCCGGCGCCGGAGCGGGCGATGACAACGCCCTCATAGGCCTGCACGCGGGTGCGCGAACCTTCGGTGACGCGCACCTGGACGCGAACGGTGTCGCCGGGCTGGAATTCGGGCAGCGTGCGCTTGGCTTCGATCTTGGCGGCCTGCTCGGCCTCGAGTTGACGGATGATGTCCATCGGATGATCCTCTTGTTGCTTCTCGACAGCCAGAGCGCCCGACGCTCGCCTTGAAGTTCCGGAACCAGTCTGGTTCCGACCGCTTGGCTATGCATTCCAGGCCTGACGGCCGGAGGAGCAGGGGCGATTCACCGTCACTGTTGACGGGTCCGGAAGGAATATCCTCTCGGTCGGCGAGGCCGATACAACAAAAGCGCGTGCTTGTCACGCCTAGCAGGGCTTTTTTTGAACCAGCCTGCGGCCGCGCCGCCAATCCGTTGCGCCAGCAACCAGCCGTGCTTGCGCCATCCGCGACCGGCGCATACACCCTGCGCCGATGAGCCTGGTCGACGCAATCCTCCTCTTCGCCGCCGGTTTCGTCTCCAGCGCGGTCAACGCCGTGGCGGGCGGCGGCACCTTTCTCACCTTCGGCGCCATGTCGCTGGTCGGCGTGCCACCCATCGCGGCGAACGCCACCTCCTCCGTCACACAGTTTCCCGGCTATGTGACCTCCACGCTCGCCTACTGGAGCGACATCAGAACATTCTGGCGCGGCGCGCTCCTGCTCTGCGCCATCTCGGTCGCAGGCGCGCTGGTCGGTTCGCTGATCCTGCTCGCGCTCGACAATCCCCAGTTCCGATCCATGGTGCCTTGGCTGCTGATTGCCGCGACCGCGCTCTTCGCCGCCGGCCCGTGGCTGAAGCCCGCCCCGCGCGACGCTGACCGCGCCCATGTCGGGACGGCCACCGGGTCGCTCGTGCAGTTCGTCACGGCCGTCTATGGCGGGTTCTTCGGTGCCGGCATGGGCGTGATGATGCTGGCGACGCTCGGTCTCACCCAGCATGGCGACTATCACCGCCTCAACGCGCTGAAGAACATGCTGGCGATGGTGATCGCTGCCGTCGCCATCCTGGTCTTCGTGGTGGGCGGCGTCGTCGCCTGGCCGCAGGCGCTCGTCATGCTGCCGGGCGCGGCACTCGGCGGCTATGCCGGTGTCTGGCTCGCCCGCCGCGTCCCGCAGCCGCTGCTGCGCGGCTTCGTCATCGCGGTCGGCCTGCTGCTCGCGGTCTACTACTTCACGACCGCGTAGCGACGCAGGGAGAGCTCAGCGCTTTTGCGCTTCCACCCGCAGATCGGTTTCTGCCAGAAGGTCGGGCCGGCGCTCCGCCGTAAGCTTTTCCGCCTGCTCGCGCCGCCACTTAGCGATCTTGCCGTGATTGCCGGAAGTCAGCACCGAGGGGATCTCCAGCCCCTCGAAGACCTGCGGCCGCGTGTAGTGCGGATGCTCCAGCAGCCCGTTCTCGAAACTCTCCTCCTCGCCAGAAGCTTCGTTGCCCATGACGCCCGGAAGCAGCCGCACGACCGCATCCAGCAGCACGAGCGCCGCCGGTTCCCCGCCCGACAGGATGTAGTCGCCGATGGAAACCTCCTCCAGACGTCGCGAATCGATGAGGCGCTGGTCCACGCCCTCGAACCGCCCGCACAGGATCACCGCGCCCGGCCCCGCCGCCAGCTCGCGCACCCGCTGCTGCGTCAGCGGCTGCCCGCGCGGGCTCATCAAAAGGCGCGGACGCGGGTCGCCAGGCGGCGACGCATGGTCGATCGCCCGCGCCAGCACGTCAGCGCGCATCACCATGCCCGCGCCGCCGCCGGCCGGCGTGTCGTCCACCGTGCGATGCCGGTCGGTCGCGAAGTCGCGGATCTGCACCGCCTCCAGCGACCACGCCCCGGCTTCCATCGCCCGGCCGGCGAGCGAAAGGCCGAGCGCGCCAGGAAACATGTCTGGATAGAGGGTAAGGACGGTGGCTCGAAAACTCATCAATTTCCACCCGCACCCTTCGGTCCGCGCGGCCGTGCCTGAGGATCGAACCTGACTTGCCCGTCCGGCCCGCCGTCCTCGTCGGTGTCCTCGACCAGCCCGGCGGCAACCGGGTCGATCTTGACGTAGCCCGAGCCGACATCCACCTCCGGCACCGCCGTCTGCGAAAAGGGGATGAGCAGCCCCTTTTTGCCGCGAAAGGTAATCTCCAGTAGATCGCCTCCGCCGAAATCCTGCACGGCGGTCACTCGTCCCGCCTCGGCGCCGGTTTCGTCGCGCACGGCGAGCCCGACCAGGTCTGCGTGGTAGAACTCGTCCTCCTCCTCTGGAGGCAGGGCGGAGCGGTCGACGAACAGTTCGGTTCCCGTCAGCCGCTCGGCGGAGGTGCGGTCCCGCACGCCCTTGAAGCGCACCACGATCACCTCTCCCGCCGGCCTGATGTCCTCGATCTCGAAGGCGCGGCCGTCCTTGGCGTAAAGCGGCCCGTAATCGCCGAGCGCGGCGGGATCGCCCGTGAACGACTTGACGCGCAGTTCGCCCTTGATGCCGTGCGCCGCCCCGATGACGGCGAGTTGGACAGGATTTTCCGGTTTCATGCTGAAAGCCGTTTCACACGTTGCTAACCTGGTTCGATCAGTATCGGCTTATTCCAACCGGACGCATCGTGCCAATGCAGGAATTTCTTGTTTCGGCGAAAGCGGACCTGCAGGCAGCGCGCCAGGAGTGGCTGGCTTCGCTCGCAAACGAGCGCCGCCTGTCGTCCGAGACGGTCGAGGCCTATGAGCGCGATACCCGGCAGTTCCTGCAGTTCCTGACCGGCCACATTGGCGCTCCGCCCGCCATTTCCGACATCGCCGATCTGCGCCCGGCCGATCTGCGCGCCTTCCTGGCGCATCGCCGGGCCGGCGGCGCCGGCGCCCGCACGCTGGGGCGCGGGCTTGCGGGTGTCAGGTCCTTTCTCCGCTTCCTGGAGCGGCGCGGCCAGGCCAACGCAGCCGGAGCCTTGGCGCTCCGCGCGCCCAAGCAGCCGAAATCCCTGCCCAAGCCGCTGACGGCCGGCGATGCGCGGCGGGTCGCCTCGGCCGGCGAGCAACTGGCCGAGGAGCCCTGGATTGCCGCACGCAATGCAGCCGTGTTCACGCTGCTCTACGGGTCGGGGCTTCGCATATCGGAGGCGCTCGGGATCGTGGCCGGCGATCTTCCTGGCGGGGGTACGCTGCGCGTCATGGGCAAGGGCGGCAAGACCAGGCTCGTCCCCGTTCTCCCTGTCGCGCAAAGGGCGGTCGAGGAATACGGCCGGCTTTGCCCCTATCATCTCGAGCCCGGGACACCGCTCTTCAGGGGCGCGCGCGGCGGACCGCTCGATCCCGCGATCATCCAGCGGGAGATGCGCAAGCTGCGTTCCGTGCTCAACCTCCCCGACGCCGCGACGCCGCACGCGCTGCGTCATTCCTTCGCGACACATCTGCTCGGGCGCGGCGGCGACCTGCGCACCATCCAGGAGCTTCTGGGCCACGCCAGCCTGTCGACGACCCAGATCTACACGGGCGTCGACACCGAGCGGCTGCTGGGCATCTACGACGCCGCCCACCCCCGCGCTTGAAAGGCCTGCCTGGAAGCCGACATTTTGCAGGCTGACGTTAACGGTTCGATCGCAAATGACGGGTAGTGTCGGCGCCATGAAACGAGCACGGGTACTGACCCTCGCGGATCCCGCCTGCGCAGCGGCGCTGAAGCTCATCGCGGCCGGTCACATCCTTCTCCTCGGTTCGTTCCTGGTTGCGCTTTACATGGCTGCCGTCGCGGTCGAATAGGACGACACGTCCCGCAGTTGCGGCGCAGACGCGGCGCGGCTATCAGGCTGGTGCGGCTCGGTTCCTGCCGGTCGCGCGTCGTTCCAGCTGAAAGCCTTCCATGAGCCGCCTCGAAAGCTTCATCCGTCGCCTGACCGCGCAGCGCGACATACTGGACATGGTCTGCCGGGGGCTCGGCGAAGGTCCGGTAATCGAGCTCGGCCTCGGAAACGGGCGCACCTACGACCATCTTCGCGAGCGCCTGCCGGGGCGGCGCATCATCGCCTTCGATCGGGTGAATGCGGCGAACCTGCGTTCGCTACCCCCGGAAGGCGATCTCGTCCTGGGCGAGATCAGCGAAACGGCGCGACGTTTCGCTGGGATAGGCGCAGCACTCGTCCACGCCGACATCGGCAGCGGTTACGACGATCTCGACGAGATGAACCTGCGCTGGCTGCCGCAGCTCGCCGTCGACCTGCTGGCGAAGGACGGCATGGCAGCCAGCGGCGTGCCGCTCGATCATCCCGAACTCGGCGCGCTGCCGCTGCCAGACGGCATCCGCCCAGGCCGGTACTTCCTCTATCGCCGCGTCTAGTCGAAGGACCGCACAACGATCAGGAACGGCTGCGCAGGTCCGGCGGCATGCTCTAGCTTGCGTCCGCGGCGGCCGCCACCGGATCACCGGTCAGAGGCTTCGGCACGGCTCGGATACCGTTCTCCTTGAATGCGTGATGGACCGCCTTCATCACGGCTCGCCGGATGCCGGTCTGCTGTCCGGGCTTGGCGACGAACTTGCCGCGCACGAGCAGCGTGCCGTCCTCCACGTTGGAGATGCCCTGGCTCTTGAAGGTCTCGATGATGACCGGCGCCAGTTCCGGATCCTGAAGGAGGTCCTGGCCGATCTTCTTGAACAGCTTGCGCACCAATTCGACATCGGTGTCGAAGGCGACGCGGAACTGGATCTTCTCGATGGCCCAGTCGCGGCTGAAGTTGACCACCTTGCTGATCTGACCATAGGGAACGGTTGCGACCGGCCCGCGTGAATTGCGCAACGTCACAGACCTTACGGAAATCTTCTCCACCGTACCCTTTGCGCCAGAGGTCTCGATGTATTCGCCGATGCGGAAGGCGTCGTCGACGAGGAAGAACAGGCCGGACACGATGTCCTTGACCAGCGTCTGCGAACCGAATCCGATCGCCAGGCCGAACACGCTTAGGCCGGTGATGAGAGGCCAGACGTTCACTCCGATCGAAACCAGCATCGAAAGGACGGCGAGAGACACGATAGCCGACTTGCCGGTGAGACTGATCAGAGGTACCAGCGTGCCGAGTCGCGAGCTCGGGGCGCCAACCGGGTGGGCGTCATTGGCGGGTTGTCCATGCGTTCCGGCCTGGCTGGCACCCTGTATCACGCGTGCCATGGCTGTCCCCAGCAGGTTCCAGATGAACGCCGCCGCGGTTGCGATCAGCGCCACGTGAAGCGCCTCCGAGCCGATGCTGTGCAGGTTGATGCCGAAGCCGGAGGCGAGCGGCGAGGCCCATACTGCGCCCAACATGGTCAGCATGAGCACCAGCAAGGCGAAGCGGAGCGTCTGCCGGATTGCCACGCCGACGACGGAAAAGCGCGCCCCTTCCATCGCCAGGTTCGCCCTGGTGGCGATCAGCGCATCCAGATGAGGGGTGAGAAACACGATGACGATCGTCAGAAGCACCGTGATTCCGGGCAGCGGAACCCCGAGCGTGAGCGCCACTTCGGCAGTCAGGAACGTGACGACGAGGAAGCTCAGCACCAGGCAGGGCCAGATGCGCGCCAGCCAGCCCTGCCAGCGAAGTCTCGGCTTCGTTCCGGCGACGGCGCCAGCCAATGTTCTGCGGTGACGCCACACCGTCCAGCCGAACAGCAGGAAAGCCGGCAGCGCGATGAGCACCGTCGAGAACATGTCGCGCATGCCTTCGCCTGCGTCCCAGAGACGCAGCGTCGACATGAAGGCGACGCCGAACAGGCTCCAGCAGATGGCGATCGACAGATCGCGGGCGAGCGATGGAAGCCGCCCGGCGCTGGTCAGGCTATGTCTCGTCAGCAACGCGCGCACGCCCAACAGCACCAAAGCTGCGATGACGGTCACCACGATCCAGATCCGCAATGTACGCACCGCCGGCCCCTCCGCCGGAAGCAGGCGCTGCGCCACTACGCCGGCGACAACGGCGATGAAGGCAGCCGCGAGCGTCGCGAAGAGTCGGCGCCAGGGATTGCCGCTGCCGTTGCGGAACCAACGGCGGCACAGCATGAACACACCTGCGGTGACTGCGACCACGACCAGGATCTGGAGTCCGAGTGCGGCGGCGCTGGTCCCGCCGGCGGCAAGCGATGCATGGAGACCGGCAATCTCCTGCCGGATGGCTCCCAGCGCCACGATCCTGGCTTCCAGGCCTCTGACAAACCTGTCCACAATGAATTCGAAACCGGCCAGCACGGACGTGACGTCCGCCACCGCAGTCGACGAAGCCACTTCTGCCATGTTCCCTCAACACAACGTCAGGCCTGCGCCGCTCGCATGGCGGCGAAATGCACGTGGTGGACCCCTTGCAGGTACCCTAGAACGGTACGGTGCCGCTGTGAAACAAATTCATCCAGCGGTCGGCTTCGCACCGACGACCTCGGTCGGCTGCAGAATCCCAGGACCGGCGCGAGTCAGGAAATCTTTGGCGCGCGCGGGAACACGGGCAGGCAGTCGCAGTTCGGTAGCCGCATCCCCCAAGGGTGTTCGCGGCAATAGCCGCGAGATGCACCCGCTGCCGGATCCCGCGTCCCTCCACGGCGTTCGGCAGCGGGGCAAGACCCCATACACCGCCGGCGCGCGGAGCCTGGGCCGGCTCTCCGCGCCGCTTCGGCTCCCGAGGACGCAGCATGGCAGACGACAAGAACAGGATGGAAGACGATCGCAAGCCCACGGGGTCTGATGACTCCTACGAGGTCGCCGATTTCGTCAGGAAGTTCGGCATTCCGGCCGGAGAGGCCAAGACAATCATCAAGCGCTATGGACCGTCGCGGAAAAAGCTCGACGCCTACATGGCAGCGCGCAACGTGTGACAACCGACGCCGCGGGAGCACGGCGCGAGCCGAAAACAAACTGCTACAAGTTGACATTTGAGCAGTCGCGCCCGGCGCTGAGACCGGGCTGCGTTGGACCGGAGCGGGTCGCTACAGCCCGCCATTCAGCCTCGGGCGGTCAGGCAACGCGCCGGAGAGGCCGCCGGACACCCCGTGCAGAACGAGCCGCCGGGCTTGGCTGCGCTAGAGCGCCGCTTCCAGCGTCTTGAGATGGTTCAGATATTCCTCGGCCTTCTGCCGGGATTTCGCGTCCTTGGCGTCGGCGACGTCCTCGCTCGCATCCCTGATGCGCTGGGTGATCTCGGCCGGATCGATGGACGCGACAGGGACGGCGGACTCCGCCAGCAAAGTACAGCCCGAGGGCAGGATGTCGGCGAAGCCCCCGAACACCACGTAGCGTTCGGTGGCGCCCGCAGCCGTTTTCACCGTCACGACGCCCGGCTTGACGGTGGTCATCACCGGCGCGTGGTTGGCGAGAACGGTCATCTCCCCGTCAGTGCCGGGTATGACCACGGATTCAACCTGCTCGGAGACGAGCAGCCGCTCCGGGGAGACGAGTTCGAACTGGAAAGCTTCAGCCATCGAATTTAGCCAATAGCGAGTAGTGGGTAGCGAATAGTAGTGTGGCTATCCGCCCGTCCCATATTCCCCTATTCGCTACTCCCTATTCCCTATTCGCTTTCTTATGCCGCTTCCGCAGCCAGCTTCTGTGCCTTGGCGATCGCCATGTCGATACCGCCGACCATGTAGAAGGCGGCTTCCGGCAGGTGGTCGTACTCGCCTTCGACCAGGCCCTTGAAGCTCTTGATCGTGTCCTCGATCGGAACCAGCTGGCCCGGCGAGCCGGTGAACACCTCGGCGACGAAGAAGGGCTGGGACAGGAAGCGCTCGATCTTGCGGGCGCGCGCCACGGTCAGCTTGTCCTCCTCGGACAGTTCGTCCATGCCCAGGATAGCGATGATGTCCTGCAGCGACTTGTAGCGCTGCAGCGTCTCCTGCACCCTGCGGGCTACCTGGTAGTGCTCTTCGCCCACGATCATCGGGTCGAGCATGCGCGAGGTCGAGTCGAGCGGGTCGACGGCCGGATAGATGCCTTTTTCCGAGATCGCGCGGTTGAGAACGGTGGTCGCGTCCAGGTGGGCGAAGGAGGTCGCCGGCGCCGGGTCGGTCAGGTCATCGGCGGGCACGTAGATGGCCTGCACCGACGTGATCGAGCCCTTCGTCGTCGTGGTGATGCGCTCCTGCATGGCGCCCATGTCGGTCGCCAGCGTCGGCTGGTAGCCCACGGCCGAGGGAATGCGGCCCAGCAGAGCCGACACTTCGGAACCCGCCTGGGTGAAGCGGAAGATGTTGTCGACGAAGAACAGCACGTCCTGACCCTGATCGCGGAAATGCTCGGCAATGGTCAGGCCGGTCAGCGCCACGCGCGCACGTGCGCCAGGCGGCTCGTTCATCTGGCCGAAGACCAGCGCGCACTTTGAACCTTCGGTCGAGCCGTTGTTCTCGTGCGGGTCCTTGTTCACGCCCGACTCGATCATCTCGTGATAGAGGTCATTACCCTCGCGGGTGCGCTCGCCGACGCCGGCGAACACCGAATAGCCGCCATGCGCCTTCGCGACGTTGTTGATCAGTTCCTGGATCAGCACGGTCTTGCCGACGCCGGCGCCGCCGAACAGGCCGATCTTGCCGCCGCGCGCATAGGGCGCGAGCAAGTCGATGACCTTGATGCCGGTGACCAGGATCTGCGCTTCCGTCGACTGCTCGACATAGGGAGGCGCATCCTGGTGGATGCCGCGCCGCTGCGCGGTCTTCACCGGGCCCGCCTCGTCGACCGGCTCGCCGATGACGTTCATGATGCGGCCGAGCGTTTCGTCGCCGACCGGCACCGAGATCGGGCCTCCGGTGTCGGTGACCGCCTGGCCACGCACCAGGCCTTCCGACGTATCCATCGCGATGCACCGCACGGTATTTTCGCCGAGGTGCTGGGCAACCTCGAGAATGAGCCGGTTGCCGCCGTTCTGCGTCTCGAGCGCGTTCAGGATCTTCGGCAGTTCGCCGTCGAAGTGAACGTCGACAACGGCGCCGATGACCTGCGCGACGTGGCCGGTTCTTCCGGCCGCCTGGTTGGTAGCTGCGTTCGCCATCTTATCGTGCCTCTCGTCTTTGTCCTGGTTCGGGAGCCGTTGTGCCCGGCGTCCTAGAGCGCTTCCGCGCCCGAAATGATCTCGATGAGTTCCTTGGTGATCTGCGCCTGACGCTGACGATTGTAGGTGATCGTCAGCTTGCCGATCATCTCGCCGGCATTGCGCGTGGCGTTGTCCATCGCGCTCATCTTCGCGCCCATCTCGCCGGCCGCATTCTCCAGCAAGGCGCGGAAGACCTGCACCGAGATGTTCCGCGGGATGAGGTCGGACAGGATCTCGCCCGGCTCCGGCTCGTATTCGTAGATCGCCGAGCCGCCGGTCTCTGCCTCGACCGCGGCCGGAGCCGCCGCCGGGATGATCTGCAGAGCCGTCGGGATCTGGCTGATCACCGACTTGAACTCCGAATAGAACAGCGTGCAGACGTCGAACTGGCCGTCGTTGAAGAGCTCGATGATCTTCTTAGCGATTGCGTCCGCATGCGTGAAGTTCAGCGTCTTCACGTCGCGCAGGTCGATGCGGTCGATGATCAGCGGCGCGAAATCGCGGCGCAATATGTCGAAGCCCTTCTTGCCGACAGTGATGATCTTCACCGTCTTGCCCTCACCCTGCAGGCGGCGGATGTGGTCGCGGGCGAAACGCGAGATCTGGCTGTTGAAGCCGCCGCAAAGGCCGCGCTCGGCGGTCGCGACGACGAGGAGGTGCACGTCGTCCTTGCCGGTGCCGGTCATCAGCGCCGGCGCGTCGCCGTCGGCGCCGACCGCTTGCGTGATGTTGGCCAGCACGGCGCTCATGCGCTGGGAATAGGGACGCGCGGCCTCGGCCGCCTCCTGCGCGCGACGCAGTTTCGCCGCGGCGACCATCTGCATCGCCTTGGTGATCTTCTGCGTCGCCTTGACCGAGGCGATCCGGTTGCGGAGGTCTTTTAGCGAAGGCATGCCTTACCCGTCAGCTCCGGCTCGTTTCAGGCGAAGTTCTTGGCGAAGGAGTCGAGATGCTGCTTCAGCTTGGCCTTGGTGTCGTCGCTGATCTGCTTCTCGGTGCGGATCGTGTCCAACACGTCCTTGCCGTCGGCGCGCATATGCGCGAGCAAGCCCTGCTCGAACCTGCCGACCTGCGGGATCGTCAGCTTGTCCAGATAGCCGTTGACGCCGGCGAAGATCACGACCACCTGCTCCTCGGTCTTGAGCGGCGAGAACTGCGGCTGCTTGAGCAGTTCCGTGAGGCGCGCGCCGCGGTTGAGCAGGCGCTGGGTCGCCGCGTCCAGGTCGGAGCCGAACTGGGCGAAAGCCGCCATCTCACGATACTGGGCGAGTTCGCCCTTGATCGAACCCGCGACCTGCTTCATCGCCTTGATCTGCGCCGACGAACCGACGCGCGACACCGACAGGCCGACGTTCACGGCCGGACGGATGCCCTGGAAGAAGAGGTTGGTCTCGAGGAAGATCTGGCCGTCGGTGATCGAGATCACGTTCGTCGGAATATAGGCCGACACGTCGTTGGCCTGCGTCTCGATGACCGGCAGCGCGGTGAGCGAGCCCTTGCCATTCTCGTCGTTCATCTTGGCCGCGCGCTCGAGGAGGCGCGAATGCAGGAAGAAGACGTCGCCTGGATAGGCTTCGCGGCCCGGCGGACGGCGCAAGAGCAGCGACATCTGGCGGTAGGCGACGGCCTGCTTGGACAGGTCGTCATAGGCGATCACGGCGTGCATGCCGTTGTCGCGGAAATATTCGCCCATGGCGCAGCCGGCGAACGGCGCGAGGAACTGCATCGGCGCCGCGTCGGACGCAGTGGCGGCGATGATGATCGAATATTCGAGCGCGCCGCGCTCTTCCAGCACCTTCACGAACTGCGCGACGGTGGAGCGCTTCTGGCCGACGGCGACGTAGACGCAGTACAGCTTCTGGCTCTCGTCGTCGCCGTCGTTGAGCGGCTTCTGGTTGAGGAAGGTGTCGAGGATGATGGCGGTCTTGCCGGTCTGGCGGTCGCCGATGACGAGTTCGCGCTGGCCGCGGCCGATCGGGATCAGCGCGTCGATGGCCTTGAGGCCTGTCGACATCGGCTCGTGCACCGACTTGCGCGGAATGATGCCGGGCGCCTTGACGTCGACGCGGCGGCGCTCCTCGGCGACGATCGGGCCCTTGCCGTCGATCGGGTTGCCTAGCGCGTCGACGACGCGGCCCAGCAGGCCCTTGCCGACCGGCACGTCGACGATCGAGCCGGTGCGCTTGACGATGTCGCCTTCCTTGATGTCGCGGTCGGCGCCGAAGATGACGACGCCGACATTGTCGCTCTCGAGGTTTAGCGCCATGCCCCGGATGCCACCGGGGAACTCGACCATCTCGCCGGCCTGGACGTTGTCGAGACCGTAGACACGGGCGATGCCGTCGCCGACCGAGAGAACCTGACCGACCTCGGAAACCTCGGCTTCCCTGCCGAAATTCTTGATCTGGTCCTTAAGGATTGCGGAGATTTCCGCGGCGCGGATGTCCATCAGCCGACCTCTTTCAGTGCAAGCTTGAGCGAATTGAGTTTAGTCCGGAGCGACGTGTCGATCTGGCGCGAGCCGATCTTCACGACGAGGCCGCCGAGCAGCGAGGGATCGACCGAGGCGGCGATCGCCACGTCCTTGCCCGTCACGCCCTTGAGCGCGGCCTTGAGTTCCTGCTCCTGCGCCGCCGAGAGCGGATGCGCGGAAGTGACTTCGGCGGACACCTCGCCGCGCGCCTGCGCAGCGATGGCGCGGAACGCCTTGATCATGGCGGGGACGGCGAAGAGACGACGGTTCTGCGCAACGACGCGCAGGAAATTTCCCGCGAGACCGATGATGCCCGCCCTGTCGGCGACCGCGGACACGGCCTTCATCTGCTCCTCGGCGGAGAAGACCGGGCTGCGGACCAGCCGCGACAGGTCGTCGCTTTCCGCAAGCAGCGCCTCGAAGCGGCCGAGATCGGCCTCTACGGATTCGACGGACTTGGATTGCGCGGCAAGCTCATAGAGCGAGCCTGCATACCGTTCGGCGATACCGGAGACTGGCGATGAGGACTGTGCCACGGATCGTCTTTTCTCTCGTCTGTTCGGACGCAGGTCCCGCAAGGCTAGCTTTCACGCTAACTAAGTACCTGGCCTTATTGGATTTTCTTCGACACGAGCCTACGCGCTCGGCATCCCCCTGTCGAAGGTCGCCTGCCGCATAGCACAGGCTCCCCGAGACCGCAACACGTTGGCGGACGGCCTTTCCGGCACTTTTGTCGCAGCCGCCGGGAAGCTCGGGGCAGGAGCCGGATCAGGCTACGAAACCCAGCGCGAAGGCGAGTGCGAGAGCGGCCAGCGCGAGGTCGACGACGAGCCATATCCAGTTCGACAGGCGCGCGGCCTGGTCGGACATCATCGACACGATGCGGCCGAATGCCGTGAAGAGCCAGGAGAAGCCGAGCGCCAGGTAGAGAAGGGGCTGGGCGAGCAGCAGCGCCGAGAGGCCGACCCCCAGGCAGAAGCCGGCCATGTTGGCGCGTGCGGCGGCGTAGCCTTCCGGATGCTCCGGCTTCGGCGCGAGGCGGAACAGGCGGAAGGAAAGGCCCGGTGCGAACAGGAAGAAGACGCCGATCAGCACGGTGACCGCCGCCGAGGTCCAGGCGAGCCATTCGCCCTGCGTCGTCGGCCAGGGAAAGGTGAATTCCATAGTGTCTCCTGGATAGCTCACTGAGACCGGGCAGCGCGATTCGCGGCGAGTGCCGGAGTCGAGCACATCATGGGCTGAAAGTCGCTGCCGTCTTCAGAATCTTGCGATGGATCCGCAGCGATCGCACACCCCATTGCGGCGTCACCCTGGCGCTCCACGGTCCCGCAACGACTTGCGGGACGGCCGGAACCGAGCGCCGGCATTCTTTCGGCAGGTTCACCCAGGCCTCACAAAAAGCTCTGCGGGTCGATGTCGACCGAAACGCGAACCGAGCCCCTGACCTTCGGGCCGGCGGCGAGCATCGCCCTGATGAAGCGCTGCATGTCGGACCGCCTCTCGCCATGCACCAGCAGGCGAAAACGATGCCGGCCGGCGATTAGCGCCAGCGGCGCCTCGGCCGGCCCGAGCACCTGGATATCCGACACAGCCGGGGCCGACTGCCTGATCCCGCGGGCGTGGCTTTCCGCCTCGGCGCGGGTGGCGGCGCTGACGACGATGCCCGCGAGTCGGCCGAAGGGCGGCAGCAGGGTCCTTTCCCGTTCCGCGATCTCGCGCTGATAAAACGTCTCGGCGTCGCCCGAGACGATCGCCCGCATGACGGGATGGTCCGGCTGAAAGGTCTGCAGGAGGCCGAGGCTCTTCTTGCCGGTGCGGCCGGCCCGCCCGGTCACCTGGCTCAGCAGCTGAAACGTCCGTTCGGCGGCGCGTGGGTCGCCATTGGCGAGGCCAAGGTCGGCGTCGACGATGCCGACCAGCGTCATGTTCGGGAAATTGTGTCCCTTCGCGACCAGCTGCGTGCCGATGACGATGTCCGCATCTCCATTCGCGATCGCGTCCAGTTCCATCCGCAGCCGCTTGACTCCGCCGAGAAGATCGGAGGACAGGACAATCGTCCGCGCCTGCGGGAAATGGCCGACGACCTCCTCCGCCACGCGCTCGACGCCGGGGCCGCAAGCCACCAGATGGTCGAAGGTGCCGCATTCGGGGCAGGCTTCCGGGCGTTTCTCGTGATGGCCGCAATGGTGGCAGACGAGCTGGCCGCGGAACCTGTGCTCGACCAGCCAGCTCGAACAGTCCGGGCATTGGAAGCGGTGTCCGCACACCCGGCAGAGCGTGAGCGGCGCGTAGCCGCGCCGATTGAGGAAGAGCAGCGATTGCTCGCCGCGTGCGAGCGTGTCGCTGATCGATGCCAGCAGCACCGGCGACAGGAAGCCGCCGCGCGCTGGGGCCGAACGGCGCATGTCGATCGTCCGGAGGTCGGGAAGCGCCGCCTCGGCGAAACGCGCCGGCAGCACGGCGCGGGCGTAGCGCCCCTGGTCGGCGTTGACGCGGCTCTCCACCGAAGGCGTCGCGGAGGCGAGCACCACCGGAAAAGCGCCGATGCGGCCGCGCACCACCGCCATGTCGCGGGCGTTGTAGGTGACGCGGTCCTCCTGCTTGTAGGCGGGATCGTGCTCCTCGTCGACGACGATCAGGCCGAGTTCGTGAAACGGCAGGAACAATGCGGAGCGGGCTCCAGCGACCACGCGGATGCTGCCTTCCGCGACCTGCCGCCACACCCGTTCACGCATCCGCGGCGGCAGGTCGGAGTGCCACTCCGCCGGCTTCGCGCCGAAACGGTCCTGGAAGCGTTCCAGGAAGGCGTGGGTCAGCGCGATCTCGGGCAGCAGGATCAGCACCTGCCTGCCCTCGTCCAGCGCGGCCGCCACCGCCTCGAAATAGACTTCGGTCTTGCCCGAACCAGTCACGCCGTCGATCAGCGTCACGCCCGCGCCGCCTTTATCGACCGCGGCGCGCAGCATGCCGGCCACCTCCTGCTGATCCGGCGACAGGTCGGCCCGCCCATAGTCCGTGTCCGGACGGGCGACGACCGGTCGCGGCGGGATCATCACCGTCTCGAACACGCCCTGGTCGCGCAGCCCGTCGATGACGGTCGACGACACGCCGGCCGCGTGCGCCAGGCCCGAGCGCGTCCAGGCCAGCCCGTCGTTGGAGGCCTGCAGCACCCTCGCCCTGGCCGCCGTCATCCTGTCCGGCTCGGCCTCGGTACGCTGCAGACCTTCCGTCCAGGGCTCCGGGTCGAATGCCGCGGGCGCGCGCAGCAGCATGCGCGCCACCATGCCCGGGGCCGACAGCGTGTAAGCCGACACCCAGTCGACGAAGCGGCGCGTCTGTTCGTCGATGGGCGGGCAGTCGAAGACCTCGGAGATCGGCTTCAACTTCTTGGGGTCGACAGGATCGGTCGGCGTGTCCCACACCACGCCGGCCACCTCGCGGGGGCCGAGGGGGACGCGCACGATCGAGCCCGGCTCGACATACATGCCGTCGGGAACCGCATAGGTATAGGGCCGCTCCGCCGGCATTGGCACCAGCACCGGCGCCGAGCGCAGCGAAACGGCGGGTGGCGAATCGTCCTTCATGGCGCGTGACCTTGCCGCGACTTTCGGCTAGAGCAAAGACCGGCAGGGACAGAGCGTCCCCAGGGAATTGCGCCCAGTCGATTTGAAGGAGACGGCCATGAAGTTTTTTGTCGATACCGCCGACGTGAAGGAAATCCGCGAGCTGAACGATCTCGGCCTGCTCGACGGCGTCACGACCAACCCGTCCCTGATCTTGAAATCCGGCGGAAACATCGCCGACGTGACCAAGGAGATCTGCTCGATCGTCTCCGGACCCGTTTCCGCCGAGGTCGTCGCCGTCGAATACGACCAGATGATGAAGGAAGCCGAGTTCCTCTCCAAGATCGCCGACAATGTCTGCATCAAGGTGCCGCTGACGCTCGATGGCCTCAAGGCGTGCAAGACGATCCGCACCGAGCTCAACCGCATGGTGAACGTGACGCTCTGCTTCTCGGCCAACCAGGCCCTGCTCGCCGCCAAGGCGGGCGCCTCATTCATCTCTCCCTTCGTCGGGCGCGTGGACGACACCGGCTCGGACGGCATGGAGTTGATCGCCGAGATCCGCCAGATCTACGACAACTACGACTATCCGACCGAGATCCTCACCGCTTCGGTCCGCACCGTGAATCACGTGAAGCAGGCGGCGCTCATCGGCGCCGACGTCATCACCGCGCCGCCCGCGACGCTGCGTGCGCTGGTCAGCCACCCGCTCACCGACAAGGGCCTCGCCGCCTTCCTCGCCGACTGGGCCAAGACCGGCCAGAAGATCGGCTGATTCGCCGATGGATGCCGCCGCGGTCGCAGCCTCCGTTCTGCGTGCGATCGACGGCGGCATGCAGGTCGAGCCCTTCACGGCGCTTGACCCAGCCTTTTCCGAAGCCGACGCCTATGCGGTGACCGCCAATCTGCGGGCGCTGCGCGTCGCCCGCGGCGAAAGGCCCATAGGCCGCAAGATCGGCTTTACGAACCGCACCATCTGGGCTGAATACGGCGTGTTCCAGCCGATATGGGGCGACATCTACGACACCACGGTCAGCGACGTCTTGCCCGGCGACCGCGTCCAGGTCTCGCAGCTGCCCGAACCGCGCATCGAACCCGAGATCGTGTTCGGCCTTGCCCGCGACCTCACCCCCGACATGGATCTCCAGGCCATTGCCTATTCGCTGGAATGGGTGGCGCACGGCTTCGAGTTCGTTCAGTCCATCTTTCCCAACTGGACGTTCCAGGTCGCCGACTGTGTCGCGGATGGCGGACTGCACGGCAGGCTCTTCGTCGGCCCGAAGCGGCAGCTGGCCGGCGGGGACCACGAGATGCTGGCCGGCGAACTCTCCCGCCTGAAGATCGACCTCAGCCGGGACGGCGAATCCGTCGGCACCGGTTCCGGGGCCAACGTGCTCGACGGGCCCGTCCACGCGCTCGCCCATCTCGTCGCCGTGCTTGACAAGGACAGGCTCAACCCGCCGCTAAAGGCGGGCGAGATCGTCACCACGGGAACCCTGACGCGCGCCTTTCCGGTACGCCCCGGCGAGCGCTGGTCGACGCGAATCGACGGCTTCGATCTGCCCGGACTGTCGGTCGAGATCGCCTGAACGGGCCGGCCGGCTCAGTCCAGCCTGATCCTCGCGGCCTCCGCGGCCTTGCGCATGCGCACGAGTTCCTGCCTGATCAGGGCCTGGAACTGCTCCGGCGAACCGCCGACGATGATTGCTTCCTGGTCGGCCAGCCTGTTGCGCGTCGCGGGCATCGCCAGCGATTGCGCGAGCGCCTGGTTCAACGCCCGCAGGGTCGGCTCGGGCGTCGCCTTCGGCGCGACCAGCCCGAAGAACGCCGTCCAGTTCATCTCGGCAAGCCCCGCCTCCGCGAAGGTCGGCACGTCGGGCAGGGACGACACACGGCTGCTTCCCGAGACCGCCAGCGCGCGCAGCCGCCCGTCCTTGATGAGCGGCAGCGAGGTCGGCAGGTTGTCGAAGAGGATCGCTACCTGCCCGCCCACGGCGTCGGCCAGTGCAGGGCCGATGCCCTTGTAGGGGACGTGTACGATGTCGGCCCCCGTAGCGATCCGGAACTGCTCGCCAAGCAGGTGGCTGACGGAGCCGTTGCCCGCCGATGCATAGGACAGCCCGCCGGGATCGGTGCGCGCAAGTGCGACCAGCCCGGCGATGTCCGTCGTATCTACAGAGGGATACACCGCCATGACGTTGGGTACCGCGGCGATGGCGCCGATCGGCGCGAGGTCTTCGAGCGGGTCGAAGCGAAGCTCGTCGTAGATCGCCGGGTTGATCGCCAGCGTTGACGCCGTGCCCATGCCGATCGTGTAGCCATCGGGCTCTGCGGCGGCAATTGCTGCCGTGCCGATCGAGCCGCCGGCGCCGCCGCGGTTCTCCACGACCACCGGCTGGCCGAGCACCTGGCGCATCGCTTCGGCGACGATGCGCCCGATCGCATCCGTCGAGCCGCCTGGCGCGAACGGCACGATCATCGTGACCGGCCTGCTGGGATATGTGTCCTGGGCCGAAGCCGGCGATGCGAGCGTTGCGGCCAGACCGAGCAGGGCCAGAGCCGCGGCCTTCATCATCGCCGCGGCCCGCCTATTTCGACAGTTCTTGCGCGATTGCCAGGTTGATGAATTCGGCGAGCTCGCGCGCGGCGCGGTCCTCGGCGTTGAGCCGGGCCCGGTAGGCGGCGAACTCCTGCTGCGGGATGTCGTACATCGACGATACCTGGCGCTTGCCCTTCGCCACGACCTCGCCGCTCGACGTAAGCGCCAGCGTGTAGTTTGCGGTCATGGTGATCGTGCCGGCGGTCGGCTCGTTGTCCTCGCCGATCTGCACGATGGCGCCGGTCCGGTCTATCGCCGTGACATCCAGCGTCAGGGTATAGACCGATGCCGTCGGCTGTCCGGCGCCGCGGTTGAAGAGGAAGATCAGCCTGTTGCGGACCTGCTGTGCGTAGCGCTTCTCCACCGGCTTGATCGCGATGGACGAGAGGTCGGCGGTGACGCCGGCCTGCGTGCCGCCCGAGGCGGGGTTCGAATAGAGCGGCTTGACCGTGCATGCTGCCGCCATCGGGATGGTGGCCAGGACGATCAAAGTTGCAATTCGACGGAAACCCGCCCCCGAGAACCGTTCAGACGACGACATTCACGATCCTCTGCGGCACGACGATCACCTTGCGCGGCGGCTTCCCCTCGAGAGCCTTCCGCACGACATCGAGATCGAGCGCGGCTTTCTCGACCGCACCTTGGTCTGCGTCGCGGGCAATTGTCAAATCCCCCCGCTTCTTGCCGTTGATCTGAACGGGGATGACGATCTCGCTGTCGACAACGAGAGCCGGATCGTAGGCCGGCCAGGTCTTGTCGGCCACCAGGCCCTGGCCGCCGAGCGCCGAGAAGCACTCCTCGGCGAGATGCGGCATCATCGGCGCGATCAGCAGGACCAGCATGTCGAGCGCTTCGCGCACCGCGGCCTTCAGCGCGGGAGACGCATTGCCCGCCGCGATCTCTCCGACGGGCCCCTGCAGCAGGTTCGCCAGTTCGTAGATGCGCGCGACGGCCTTGTTGAAGCCCAGTCGCTCGATCTCCTCGCCGACGGCCTTGACCGTCTTGTGCGCAGCCTTGGACAGGGCAGCGGCCTCGCCTTCGCCAGCCGGCTTCGGCGCGACGCCCGCCAGGCCAGGAGCCGCCTCGGAGACCAGCCGCCACAGCCGCTGCACGAAGCGGTGCGCGCCTTCCACGCCGGCCTCCGTCCAGATCACGTCGCGTTCCGGCGGCGAATCGGACAGCATGAACCAGCGGGCCGTGTCGGCGCCGTAGCTGCCGATGATGTCGTCCGGATCGACTACGTTCTTCTTCGATTTCGACATCTTCTCGATCGGCCCGATCTCGATCGGCGTGCCGTCCGCGAGCAGGAAGGCTCTGCGCGAGCCGTCGAAATCCTCGACCTTGACCTCGGCCGGCGTGACCCAGCCGTCAGGTCCCTTGTAGGTCTCGTGCACGACCATGCCCTGGGTGAAGAGCCCTTCGAAAGGCTCCTCGACCGCGTTCAGATGTTCCGTCGCCTTCATGGCGCGCGCGAAGAAGCGCGAATAGAGAAGATGCAGGATCGCGTGCTCGATCCCGCCGATATACTGCTTGACCGGCAGCCAGCCGTTCTCGCCATCGACGATCGAGAGCGTGGTCGGCTCCGTCTCGTTCCAGGGGTCGGTGAAGCGCGCGAAATACCACGACGAATCGACGAACGTATCCATCGTGTCGGTGTCGCGGCGGGCGTCCCTCCCGCATTGCGGGCACTCGACATGTTTCCAGGTCGGATGATGGTCGAGCGGATTGCCCGGCCTGTCGAAGGTTACGTCGGCGGGCAGTTCGATCGGCAGCGCCGATTCCGGCACCGGCACCGCGCCGCAGGCCTCGCAGTGGATGACCGGAATCGGGCAGCCCCAGTAGCGCTGCCGCGAAATCAGCCAGTCGCGCAGGCGGAACTGCACCTTGCGCTCGCCCTGCGGCCGGCCGTTCACCGTCACGCCCGAGAGCCGCGTCGCGACCTCCTCGAAAGCCTGGGCCGGCTTCATTCCGTCCAGGAACCGCGAATTGATCATCACGCCGTCCTCGACGAACGCCTCGTCCAGGATGCGGAACGTGCTGGCGTCGGCGCCTTCCGGCATGACGACCGGCACGACCGGCAGCCCGTATTTGTTGGCGAAGTCGAGGTCGCGCTGGTCTCCCGACGGGCAGCCGAAGATGGCGCCAGTGCCGTAGTCCATCAGCACGAAGTTCGCCACGTAGACCGGCAGCGTCCAGTCCGGATCGAACGGATGCACCACGCGGATGCCGGTGTCGGCGCCCTTCTTCTCGGCGGTCTCCAGCTCGGCCGCTGCGGTGCCGCGATGGCGGATCTCCTCGCAAAAGGCGGCCAGCTCGGGGTTGTTTTCGGCTGCCTTCTTCGCCAGGGGATGATCGGCGGCGATCGCCATGAAGGAGGCGCCGAAGATCGTATCCGGTCTCGTCGTATAGACCTCCAGCTCCGTCTCGCCCGCCGGGGCGGTGGACGGGTCCAGCTTCCAGCGCAGCAGCAGGCCTTCCGAGCGGCCTATCCAGTTGGCCTGCATCAGCTTGACCTTGTCCGGCCAGTTCGGAAGCGTATCCAGCCCGTCGAGCAGCTCCTGCGACATAGACGTGATCTTGAAGAACCACTGCGTCAGGTCGCGCTGCTCGACCAGGGCGCCGGAGCGCCAGCCGCGCCCGTCGATGACCTGCTCGTTGGCGAGCACGGTCATGTCCTCGGGGTCCCAGTTGACCTTGGCCGAACGGCGCTCGACGAGCCCGGCCTTCCAGAAATCGAGGAACATCTTCTGCTGGTGGCGATAGTAGGACGGGTCGCAGGTCGCGATCTCGCGCGCCCAGTCCAGTGACAGGCCCATCACCTTGAGCTGCGCCTTCATCGCCTCGATGTTCTGGTAGGTCCAGGAGCCGGGATTGATGCCGCGGTCGCGCGCGGCGTTCTCGGCTGGCAGCCCGAAGGCGTCCCAGCCCATCGGGTGCAGCACATTGAAACCGAGCGCGCGGCGGTGGCGCGCCACCACGTCGCCCATCGTATAGTTGCGGACATGGCCCATATGGATGCGCCCGGAGGGGTAGGGGAACATCTCGAGGACGTAATATTTCGGGCGCGGATCGTCGTTTCGTGTCTCGAAGAGCTTGGCCTGGTCCCAGGCCTGCTGCCATTTCGGTTCGGAAGCGCGCGCGTTGTAACGTTCGGTTGCCATGACCGGTAATTCACTTAAACAGGAACGGACGGATCGCCGGACGTGCCGCGCGGACCGGGAATTCGGGCCGGACCTTCACCATGGTTTGCCCGGGGCGTCAACTGCGCGGGCGCGCGTCGGGCGCCCGAAAGGAGCGGAAAAGGGCATGAGCGACGCGGTGGAACGGTTGGCGATCGTACGCGAACGGGTCGCCTCGGCGGAGCACGCCGCGGGGCGGCCTGCCGGTTCGGCGACGCTGGTCGCCGTGTCCAAGACCTTCGACGCGGACGCCATCCGCCCCGTCATAGAGGCAGGCCAGCGTGTCTTCGGCGAGAACCGTGTCCAGGAGGCGCAGGGCAAGTGGCCGACGCTCAGGGCAGCGTTCAGCGGCATCGAGCTGCATCTGATAGGCCCGCTGCAGTCGAACAAGGCGAAGGATGCCGTGGCCCTGTTCGACGTGATCGAGACCGTCGACCGCGAGAAGATCGCCGCCGAACTGGCGAAGGAGATCGCCAGGCAGGGCAAGGCGCCAAGACTCTATGTCCAGGTCAACACCGGCTCCGAGCCGCAGAAGGCGGGCATCGAACCCCGCGACGCGGTCGCCTTCGTGAAGCGCTGCCGCGAGCAGCACGGCCTGGCGATCGAAGGGCTGATGTGCATCCCGCCCGCCGACGAGAATCCCGGCCCGCATTTCGCCCTCCTGGCCAAGCTTGCCAAGGAGGCGGGCGTCGACAAGCTGTCAATGGGCATGTCCGGCGACTATGAACTGGCCGTGGCCTTCGGCGCGACGAGCGTACGGGTCGGCAGCGCCATTTTCGGAGTAAGGTAGCTGCCCTGCCGAGATCCCGGAGCGAGGCGGTTACAATTGACGGAAGCCGGGGGTTCTGGCGGCGGTGGGCCGTCGTGCCTGCAATCCAAGATGTGCGGGTTCTATTTCTTAGCGTGCTGCTACTCGAGGTTGCAGGTCGCTGCGGCCGCTGCTAAAGCAAGTCGACCATTCGGGCAGATGGTCGGAGCCAAGCGCCGTTGATTCGCCAAGGGGAGCGGGGAAACTTGCGCATCCACAAATATCGGCCGGAAATCGACGGCCTTCGAGCAGTGGCCGTGCTGCCGGTGCTGCTTTTTCATGTCGGCTGGCCGGGCTTCTCAGGCGGCTTCGTCGGCGTGGATGTCTTTTTTGTCATAAGCGGCTACCTCATCACGAAGCTAATCGTCGACGAATTCGAAGCCACGGGCGGCTTCCGCTTTGGCGAGTTCTATCTGCGACGCATGCGGCGTCTTTTTCCTGCCTTGGCCGTGGTGATGGCCACGACCGCACTCGCTACCTTGTTTATCCTGTCGCCGGGCCACCTCCGCATTTTCGGACAAGAGCTGATCGTCGCTGCGCTATCCATTTCCAACGTCTACTATTTCTCTGAAAGCGGCTACTTTGCCGTCGGCAAGGAATTCAACTTTCTGCTGCACACCTGGTCTCTCGCGGTGGAGGAACAGTTCTACCTGCTCTGGCCGGTCTTCCTCCTTGTCTTCCTTCAGCGCGGCCGCGCCGCCCTGTGTGCCATATTGACGGCGTTGGCCCTGTGCAGCCTGTTCGCTTCGCAGTTTCTGCCCGACCGTGAGGCCGCGTTTTTCCTGACTCCCTTTCGCGCGTTCGAATTCGCCGCAGGTGCCCTGCTCGTCGCAACGAAGCCGTTTTCCCCCGGTCAATCCAGACTGGCACCGGAAATCATGCTCATCGCCGGGCTTTCAATGATCGGGTTCTCCGTCTACGCCTTCTCGGCAGAGACCCGCCTGCCGGGGTTTATGACACTCCTGCCGGTCGTAGGCGCCGTCCTGTGTATCCATGCGGGCCTCCCGTCCTTTTCAGGCTGGCTGCTGGCCAATCCGGTCAGCGTATGGATCGGCAAGATCAGCTATTCGCTTTATCTCGTCCACTGGCCTTTGTTCATGCTGTACGCCTACACGGTGCCTGCGTTGACCGACGCGGACCGGGTCGCCCTGCTTTGCGCCGCATTTTTCTTGGCAGCCATCCTGCACTATGGCGTCGAGCAGCCTCTGCGTCATATTTGGAGCGAGAGCGGAAGCAACGTCACCTTCTTCAAGGGCGCTGCCGCGATTACCGCTGCCTGCATCGCCCTGGGCGCGGCGACATCACTAGGCAAAGGCTGGGAGTGGCGACTTCCGCCCGATGCCGCCGCACTTCTGGCAAGCGCCAAGCGCGAGACGAAGGTCGACAAATGCCGCTACGCCACCGAGATGCCCGATGCCGACTTCGAACGCCGCTTCCTGAAATGCGTCGCCCGTGACGGACCGGCGATCCTGGTCGTGGGCGACAGCCACGGGGGCGATCTGTTCCCGGCCCTTGCGGTCAATTCGCGCCGTCCGCATATCGCGAGTATCTGGCAAGGAGGCTGCCGGCCCTCGGATCCCGAGCCGGAATGCCCCTTTGCCGCGGCTGCGGAGTTCGTAGCCCGCCACAAGGATGGCATCGCGGGCATCGTCTACAAGCAGAAGGGCAGCTATCTGCTGACCGAAAACCGTTACCTGCCCGTCGAGCGGCAGGAGATCGAACTGACACTCGACTACCTGTCGAACCTCAAGATGGACGGCGTGCCGCTCTTGTGGGTCGGCCCGCATTGGGAGCCCCGCTACGACATCGACAAGATGCTCGAAATGGGCAGTTCCCGTGACACGGACTACCTTCGCCACCAAAATACCGCCATCGACGACGTGGGCGATGCGATCAAGGCCGCTATCGCGCGCCGCAAGGCGCCTGTGGTCTATGTATCCGTGGTGGACATCCTTGGCCCGCTGACCAACGACGACTTCGTCATAAACGGCGAGTACACCTACGCAGACAAAGACCACTGGTCGGCCAAGGGCGAGGAGGTGTTCGGCGCCCGGCTTATCGCCGGCAGCCCGACACTTCGTGCATTGATGGGTGGCCTCCATTCATCTCGCTGAAAGAGCAATGCAAAGGGCTACGTTTAGGCTCGTTGGCGACGTTCACCCTAGAAGCCGTCTTGAAGCGCTGCCGCGAGCAGCACGGCCTGGCGATCGAAGGGCTGATGTGCATCCCGCCCGCCGACGAGAATCCTGGCCCGCATTCGGCCCTCCTGGCCAAGCTCGCCAGGGAGGCGGGCGTCGACAAGCTGTCAATGGGCATGTCCGGCGACTATGAACTGGCCGTGGCCTTCGGCGCGACGAGCGTACGGGTCGCGCGATTTTCGGCAGCCGTTAGACGCCTGCTCGCTGCAAGCCGATTTCGTTGCGCATGGCGGCCGCGGCTCCGCGACCCTACATTGTGCATCGCACAAACAGCGGGAGCCTCCCATGCGCTACAACCAGCTCGGCAACACCGGCCTTTTCGTTTCTGAACTCTGCCTCGGCACCATGACGTTCGGGCCGGCCGGGGAGAATGGGCTTTGGGGCAGCATCGCGAGCCTGGGCCAGGACGGCGTCGACGAGATCGTCGGCCGCGCGGTCGCTGCCGGTGTCAACTTCTTCGACACCGCCGACGTCTATTCCTTCGGCGCGTCGGAGGAACTGCTCGGCCAGTCCATCCGCAATCTCGGTCTGAAGCGTGACGATCTGATCATCGCTACGAAGGTGCATGGACCCATGGGTTCGGGACCCAACCAGCGCGGTTCCTCGAGGGGCCACATCATGGACTCGGTCGAAGGCAGCCTACGGCGCCTCCAGACCGACCATATAGACCTTTATCAGCTCCACGGCACCGACACGGTCACGCCCATCGACGAGACGCTGCGGGCGCTCGACGACCTCGTGACGAGCGGCAAGGCGCGCTATGTCGGCGTCTCCAACTGGCAGGCCTGGCGTGTCGCCAAGGCGCTCGGCATCTCGGAGCGCAGGGGGTTCGCGCGTTTCGAGACCATCCAGTCTTACTACTCCATCGCCGGACGCGATCTCGAACGCGAGATCGTGCCGCTCATCCGCGAGGAAAAGCTGGGCCTGATGGTATGGTCGCCCATGGCCGGCGGACTTCTGTCCGGAAAATACGGGCCGGGCGCGCCGGGCAACGGCGAAGGGCGCCGCGCCAATTTCGACTTTCCGCCCGTGAACGAGGATCGCGCCTGGGCCGCCGTGGCCGAGATGAGGCGGATCGCGGCTAAGCATAACGTCGGCGTCGCGACGGTTGCACTCGGCTATGTCCTCGCAAAGCCCTTCGTGATGAGCGTGATCATCGGCGCCAGCCGCATGGACCAGCTCGAGCAGAACCTGGCATCCGTCGCGCTGCGGCTCGACGATGACGACATGGCCAGGCTCGACGAAGTCAGCGCCCTTCCTTCGGAGTATCCGGGCTGGATGCTCGAGCGGCAGGGCGGAAGCCGTCGGCCTGAGCCCTTCAAGCCGAAGGGTTGATCGTCGCCTTCGACCGGGTCAGTAAAAGCGCTGCACCCGAGGATGGAAAGTCAGCGGTACCGGGCGGTACGGTGGGCGGTACCCTCTGAAGCGCGTTTCGATTCGCGGGGAAAGTGGATCGATGTCGATGGTCTCGGCCCTTATGGTGCGCTCGGCAGGCAGCCAGAACACGCCGAAGCCGGTGCGTTCGTCATGCGCTTTGCCCAGCACCAGGTCCATGCCCTCGACCGTGAGCGGTATGTGCAGGTCGGCGAGGTCGCCGAGCCGCTCAAGCATCCACGCGAGCGCCAGGTCGGCCAGCCTGCTGTCGTCCGTGTAGCCGCCGCCGATGTCGGAATGCACGCCGGGGAACCAGACCTGCTCGATCACCTGGCCCGCCCCTCTGCCGGCGGCGTCGACATCGTCCCACAATACCGGCAGGAAAGCCTTGCGATTCTCGTCGACGGACAGGGCATGCAGGCCCACGGACACGCGCACGTTGAGTTCGGTGTCGTGGAATTCGTGCCGCCAGGGATTGGCGACGTTCATGACCCCGGGCAGGCCCAGCGACCGCACCGTGTCGAAGACGCCCACCACGTCGGGCACCACGAGCTCGGACGCATAGCGGACGGCAAACGCCCTGCCTGCGACCCGGCGTTCGGTCTCGTCCTTGATCTTGTAGGCGGCGACCGCCTCTTCGGCGATCTCGCGTCGTCTTGCCGCGCCCGGCCCCGCGCGATCCTGCGGGATCGGCGCGCCGCCGTCACTGCGGGCGATACCGCAGGTCGCCAGCACGCCCCCGAGGCAGCGAACGGTATAGGCGCCCCGGCTGAAGCCGAACACGCCGATCTTCGTTCCCGGCTGCCAGCCCAGCATCAAGGCCTCGTAGCAGTCGGCGATGTTGGCGGAAATCCCCCAGCCCGTCGCCTTGCTCCAGAGATTGCGTGCCGCCCGCGTCCAGCCCCAGGCGCCTTCCTCCGGCGCACCCAGGCCGGGATCGTAGAAGGCGGTGAACCCGTCCTGGCCATCCGCCGCGGCATACATCTGGAACACGTTGGTGTTGCGGATGTGCCTTCCGCCCTGCGAGACGATTTCCCGGTCGCGCACGCCGCGCTGGCCCGTTCCGTCCGAGAAGATCAGGCACCAGGAATGCGCTTCAGGCATGCGCCCCTCGCCGCGTCGCCAGCCGACCGGGCCGGCATTTCAGCACCGAGTAGGCCTGCGATCAAGCATGTGTCCCGCGGCTCAGTTCAAGCCGAACTCGCCGCTGACATTGCGCCACTCTGTCGGCGAGATCAGTTGCTTGTGTGTGTAGCGCACGGAATGCAGCGGCCCCTCGAGCCTGCTCTTCCAGAAATCGATGAACCGGATCAGAGCGGGGAACCTCGGCGCCAGGTCGTAGTCCTGCCATATGTAGCTCTGCAGCAGATGCGGATGGTCCGGCAGGTGATAGAGAATATGGGCGGTGGTGAGACCGTACCCCTTCAGCATCATCTCCATCTCGTTATGGTCGCGCATGCAGGTCCTCGCTCGCCGAAAAATGCACCTTCTTCCAAGACGAGTGTCGACCATCTTTGGTTCCGAGGCTATCGCGAGCTTTGCTCTCGATGTAAAAACTTTTTGATTTCAAACGGTTGGCAGCAGCGATGCCGGAGTGCTGATCAATGAGGTCGGGGGTTTCCGATCTCGCCGCGACATGCGGCCGCGCGGACCGAACGTCTAATGTTGCCCTGTTCCCCGAACTGATAATAAATGCGGCCGATCGCGGGTCCAGCGCGTCCGAGACGCTTCAGGGCCGAGCAGCAGTACCGGGAGGGAGCCAGCCATGTCCGATGTTCACGTCCACGAAATCCAGCCCGCATGGAAGGAGCGCGCGCTGATCGACGACGAGACCTATCGGCAATGGTATGCGGACAGCGTCGAGGACCCCGAGCGCTTCTGGGCCGAACACGGCAAGCGGATCGACTGGTTCAAGCCTTACAGCGCGGTCAAGAACACGACCTACGAGGGCAATGTCTCGATCAGGTGGTTCGAGGACGGCGAGACCAATGTCGCCTACAATTGCATCGACCGTCATCTCGAGCGGCGCGGCGACCAGGTCGCGATCATCTGGGAAGGCGACAACCCGTATCATGACAAGAAGATCACCTACCGGGAGCTGCACGAGCAGGTCTGCCGCCTCGCGAACGTTCTGAAGAAGCACGGCGTCGGCAAGGGTGATCGCGTCACGATCTACATGCCGATGATACCCGAGGCGGCCTATGCGATGCTCGCCTGCGCGCGCATCGGGGCGATCCACTCGGTGGTGTTCGGGGGCTTTTCGCCCGATTCGCTCGCAGGCCGCATCGTCGACTGCGAATCGACCTTCGTCATTACCGCCGACGAAGGCCTGCGCGGCGGCAAGCCGATCCCGCTCAAGGAAAACACAGACAAGGCCATCGACATCGCCGCCCGGCAGCATGTGATGGTGAAGAACGTGCTTGTCGTGCGCCGCACCGGCGGCAAGGTCGGATGGGCGAACGGCCGCGACCTCTGGTACCACGACGAGATCGCCGCGGTCGGGCCAGACTGCGAGCCTGCAAGCATGAACGCGGAAGACCCGCTCTTCATCCTCTACACCTCGGGCTCGACCGGCAAGCCGAAGGGCGTGCTTCACACCACCGGCGGCTATCTCGTCTACGCCTCGATGACCCACCAGTATGTCTTCGACTATCATGACGGGGATATCTACTGGTGCACCGCCGACGTCGGCTGGGTGACGGGGCACAGCTATATCCTGTACGGGCCGCTCGCCAACGGCGCCACCACGCTGATGTTCGAAGGCGTGCCCAACTATCCGTCGATGTCACGCTTCTGGGAGGTCATCGACAAGCACAAGGTCAACATCTTCTACACCGCGCCGACCGCGCTGCGCGCGCTGATGGGCGCCGGCGACGCCCACGTCACGAAGACGTCGCGCGAGTCGCTGAAAGTCCTCGGCTCCGTCGGCGAGCCGATCAATCCGGAAGCCTGGGAGTGGTATTTCAACGTCGTCGGCAACGGCAAGGTGCCGATCGTCGACACCTGGTGGCAGACCGAGACCGGCGGCATCCTGATTACGCCGCTGCCCGGCGCGACCCGCCTCAAGGCCGGCTCGGCGACACGCCCCTTCTTCGGCATCAAGCCTCAGCTCGTCGACGAGAAGGGCGAGGTCCTCGACGGTGCGGTCTCCGGCAACCTATGCATCATCGATTCCTGGCCAGGACAGATGCGCACTGTCTATGGCGACCACGAGCGCTTCGTGCAGACCTATTTCTCGACCTACAAGGGCAAATATTTTACCGGCGACGGCTGCCGCCGCGACGAGGACGGCTACTACTGGATCACCGGCCGCGTCGACGACGTTCTGAATGTTTCAGGCCACCGCATGGGAACGGCGGAGGTCGAATCCGCGCTGGTCAGCCACGACAAGGTGTCGGAAGCCGCCGTCGTCGGCTACCCGCACGATATCAAGGGCCAGGGCATCTATTGCTACGTCACCCTGATGGCCGGCGAATCAGGCTCTGACGATCTGCGCAACGAACTCGTAGCGCATGTGCGAAAGGAGATCGGGCCGATCGCCTCGCCCGACAAGATCCAGTTCGCGCCGGGACTGCCCAAGACCCGGTCCGGCAAGATCATGCGGCGTATCCTGCGCAAGATCGCCGAGGACGACTTCGGCGCACTTGGCGACACTTCGACGCTCGCCGATCCGGCCGTCGTCGACGACCTCGTCGCCAATCGCCAGAACAGGAAACCGTGACGGCGCCCGCCCCGGCTGCCGGGAGCGGCGCGCTTGGCGGCGTCGCCGCGCTCTGGCGCTATCCGGCTAGTTCGCTCGGCGGCGAGAGCCTGGACGCCTTGGCGATCGACCTCGGCGGCGTCGATGGCGACCGCCTGTTCGGGCTCATCGACGCCGAGACGGCGGAGATCGCGCGGCCCGACGCAGGCGTGAAATGGCACGGCGTGCCTCGCATCCTGGCGCGTCTCGCCTCCGGAGGGCTCGAAGTGAGGGTTCCTGGCGGCTATTGGCTATCGGCGCCCGGCGCCGCCGCGGACCAGGCGGCAAGCGACTATCTCGGTTTCTCCGCTTCGATCCGGCGCTATGAGGCGGGCACCGTCCCCGGTGAGCCCCGCTATCAAAAGGACCCGATCCATCTTCTCACGACGGCCTCGCTTGCCGAACTCGAGTCCTCGCATCCGGGCGGCGATGCAGATCCGCGCCGTTTCCGTCCCAACATCGTGGTCGACATTCCGGCCCAGCCGGGCCACTTCCCGGAAACCGAATGGATCGGGCGCCGGCTGGCCGTCGGCGAGGTCGAACTGACCGTCACGGAGCCCTGCAGGCGCTGCGGCTTCACCATCATCGCGCAGGACAGCTTCGACAACGATCCCGACATCCTGCGCACCCTGGTCCGCAGGAACCGGCACAACCTTGGCGTCTATTGCGCCGTCGACCGCCCCGGGACCGTCCGGCTCGGCGACCGCATGCGCTTCCTCGACTGAGCACTTGCAATAAGCGCGCGGCCGTCCCACATTCGCGTCGTGTTCAACGAAACGAAAGGAGGTGATCCGATGTCGAGTGGTTTCGGTTTCCAAAGCGTGGCTCGTGCGGATTGCCCTTTCGGGAAGCAGCCTTCCTGACAGCGGCATGAAGCGCGGCCGGTAGCGCCAGCTACGGGCCACGGGCCGCGCCACGGACGAAAGCACGGGGCCGCCTCATCGAGGCGGCCCTTGCTTTTTGTGCTCCAAACCCATGCCGTTCCGAAGTGCCGTAGGAACTCCGTTGAGACCCGCGGTCGCGCTCAAGCGAGCATCTGCGCGTTCATGGTCCGGTCGATACCGTGCAGGGGCGGCGTAGCGGGATGACTTTCCTGCTCATACGTCCAGACCTTGAACAGGCTCAGCCTGTGCGGCCCGAAGCTGTGCAGCAGCGGAACGTCGGTCGCGTCGCGGCCCCGGGCGATGACGACGCGGCCGATGCGTGGGATGTTGTGCCGCGGATCGAACGTGTACCACTTACCGTCCAGGAACACCTCCATCCAGGCGGAGAAATCCATCGGCGCGGGATCCTGCGGCACGCCGATGTCGCCGAGGTAACCGTTGACGTAGCGCGCCGGGATGTTCATGCAGCGGCAGAGCGTGATCGCCAGATGGGCGAAGTCACGGCAGACCCCCACCTGTTCTTCGTGCGCCTGGGCAGCCGTGCGGGTCGACCGGGCATAGCCGTAGCCGAAGGACAGGCGGTTGTGCACATAGTCCACGATGGCCTGAACCCGCGCCCAGCCGGGCGGCATGTTGCCGAACAGGTTCCAGGCCAGCCCGCTCATATGATCGGTCTCGCAATAGCGGCTGCCGAGAAGATAGCCGAGGGCGTCGGGCGGCAGTTCGTCGACCGGCGTCTCGCGCGCCAGCATGTTCACTTCGTCCGGCTCGCCCGAGTCCTCGACGACCGCGTCATAGAGGATGCGGAACGTGCCGGCGGGTGCCGTGAAGCGCCGGCACGAATTGCCGTAGCGGTCCTTGTAGACCGATGTCGGCACGGTCGGCGACGTCAGCACCCGCGTCTGGCGCTTGATATCGGCCTGCCTGTCGTCGTGGATCTCCAGCAGCGAGATGATGGGGGTGCTCTGCTGGCACTCGATAGCTATTTCATAGCCGAGACGGATTTGCATCTCTGAGCCTCGCTGTCGCTCGCATTGCAGGGAATTCGTTCCCCACAACGCTTCGTTCGTCGGCTTGTTCCAGCGCGGCTCGCAGATTCCTAGAAGTCGGTCGCCAGGCCCTTCACCTCCCAGTCGCCGTAGCGCACCGGCTCCTGGCCGCCGCGTCCGCCGAGTTCACGCGGACGGACTGCCTCTGCGTCGCGATAGGCCTGCCTGCGGGCTTCGGCCTCGGCAAGCGCACGCATCGCCGCCGGTGCAAGCTGCCGTTCTGGTGAAGATCCTTCGTTCTCGGGCTCGTGGTCGCTCATGGCTTCCTGACGTTGAAACAAGTCGGTGACTTTACCATCATATAGTGCAAATGACGGCCGGATCGAACGCCTTCGCCGGCCCGCCACGGAGAACCTGATGAACATCCTTCGCACGGCCATGCTGCTGGCATTCCTGACCGCGCTCTTCATGGCGGTCGGCTACATGATCGGCGGCCAGGGCGGCATGATGATCGCGCTGCTAATCGCAGCGGGCTTGAACTTCTTCAGCTACTGGAGCTCGGACAAGATGGTGCTGCGCATGCACCATGCGGTAGAGGTCGATGAGCGCAACGCGCCTGAATACTACGGGATTGTGCGCGACCTAACCGCCCGCGCCGGCCTGCCCATGCCTAAGGTCTATCTGATCGACAATCCCCAGCCCAATGCCTTCGCCACCGGCCGCAACCCCGAGAATGCCGCCGTCGCGGCCACGACCGGCCTGCTCGAGCGCCTGTCCTACGAGGAGGTGGCGGGCGTCATGGCCCACGAACTCGCCCATGTGCAGAACCGCGACACGCTGATCATGACGATCACGGCGACGCTCGCCGGCGCGATCTCCATGCTCGGCAATTTTGCGCTGTTTTTCGGCGGCAACCGGGAGAACAACAATAATCCTCTCGGCATCGTCGGCGTGCTCGTCGCCATGATCGTGGCGCCGCTCGCGGCCGCACTGGTGCAGATGGCGATCAGCCGCACCCGTGAATACTCGGCCGACCGGCGCGGTGCCGAGATCTGCGGCCAGCCCCTTTGGCTCGCCTCCGCGCTGAACAAGATCGCGCGCAGCGTCGAGCGTATCCACAACCCCGACGCCGAGCGCAGCCCGGCGACCGCCCATATGTTCATCATCAATCCTTTGTCGGGCGAGCGCATGGACAATCTGTTCTCCACCCACCCGGCGACCGAAAACAGGGTTCGCGCCCTGCAGGCGATGGCTGACGAGGGTTTCGAACCGGCTCGCGCACCACAGACGCGACAGGCGTCCGGCGCCGCTGCTGCCGGCGAAGAAGGTCCTTGGTCGCGCGCAGGCCGGCAGGCCGGCACGCCTTCGCGGCAGGCCGGGCCGAAACCCAACCCTTGGGGACGCAATCCGACCGGACCGCGGAGCGACCGCTGATGGGCCGCATTGCGCGGCGCGGCGGCGAAGCTGACGCGGCCGACGGCGCCGGCGACAGAAGCAGCGGCAACGTTCCGGGCCTGGCTGCCCGTATGGCTGCGGCGAAGCTGCTCGCCGTGGTGGTGGATGCCAGGACTCCGCTCGACGGACTGACAGACAGCGAGCACGGCCATCCGCACTACCGCGCGCTTGACCAGCGCGACCGGTCGCTCGTCCGAGCCATCCTTACCACCGCTCTTCGCTATCGCGTCACGATCGGCAAGCTCATCGCGCGCCGGCTCGAGCGTCCTCTGCCGCCGAACGCCCATACGCTGGCGCATATACTTCACGTGGCGGCGGCGCAGATACTCTTCCTCGACGCCCCGGACAGCGCGGCCGTCGACCTTGCGGTGACCCACGCCAAGTCCGACCCGCGGACGGCCCGCTTCGCGGCGCTGGTCAACGGACTGCTTCGCTCTCTCGCGCGCGGCAAGGAAGCCGAACTCGGGCCCATGCTCGACACGACGGTTGATGCGCCCGCCTGGTTTGCCGAGCGCCTGACGTCGGCTTACGGGCGCCCCAAGGCGACCGCGATCCTGGCCGCGCACCGCGTGGAGGCCCCGTTCGACTTCTCTGTCAGGTCTAACCCGGAGCTGTGGGCGGAGCGACTCGGCGGCTTCGTGCTACCCACCGGAAGCGTGCGCGTCGGCCGCCTGGCCGGCGCGGTCTCCGATATGCCGGGCTTCGCGGAAGGCGCCTGGTGGGTACAGGATGCCGCCGCCGCGCTGCCCGCCCGGCTTCTCGGCGATGTCGCCGGCCACCGCGTCGCCGACCTGTGCGCGGCTCCCGGCGGCAAGACGGCCCAGCTCATCCTCGCAGGCGCCCGCGTCACAGCGCTCGATACGTCGAAGAACCGGCTCGCGCGGCTCGCCCGCAATCTCGAGCGCCTGCGTCTGGAGGCCGATCTCGTGGAGGCGGACATGCTGACGTGGCGGCCGGCCGAGCTCTTCGATGCGGTCCTGCTCGACGCGCCTTGCTCGTCGACCGGCACCGTCAGGCGGCATCCCGACGTGCCCTGGACAAAATCCATGGGCGACGTCGAGAAGCTCGCCGCTCTGCAGGAGCGGATGGTCGCCGCCGCGATGGGTCTGGTTAAGCCAGGCGGGCGCGTGGTGTTCTCCAACTGCTCGCTCGATCCGGCGGAAGGCGAGGATCTCGTCCGGACCTTCCTCGCCACGACTGGAGACGTCCAGCTCGACCCTGTCCTGCCAGGAGAGATCGCCGCAGCCGACGATTTCGTCACCGAGGGCGGCTTGCTGCGCACCACGCCCGCCAACCTGCGTCTCGCCACGCCGGCCGTGTCAGGGCTCGACGGCTTCTTCGCCGCCCGGTTCAGGCGGACGGCCTGATGACGGCCTGATCCGGTCGGGAAACTTGCCCGAAAAACGCGCAGTTGCCTTCAACTGGCTTTCACCCTCATATAAACTTCTGAATCGACTAGTCATTCGGCCTTGTGGGGTTGGGCCGGCTAGGGCAATTCCGGGCGCGCCTCTGCGACCCAGCCTTTGGAATTGCTTAAAAACAAGGAGTTAGGGGCGTTTCGGACGGATCGGCGGTCCAATGAAACGCTCTGTTTGCGGAGCGGAGAAGGGTTCTTGGCGACTGCGGCGGGCAACACGACGCGTCTCTGGACGCTCGTCGCACGGGAGATGTGGCGCAACATGCGCCGTCGCCTGCGCGGCGGCCCGATCTATCATTGGCGCTATTCGGGTCGCACGCCGGAACGCGTTCTGATCGCGCCGCCCGATCTTCGTCTAGCCGACCCGCAGATCGCGCTGGAGATCTATTACGGCCGCTTCCCCCTGGCCGGGCATCTTGTCGAGACCGGCGGCCGCTCGCCGTTCCAGATGGACGTCCAGCATCGCGGCTGGCTGCGCGCGCTGCACAGCTTCCGCTGGCTCAGGCACATGCGCGCGGCCGGCACGGAACTGGCGGCAGCCAATGCGAGGGCCCTGGTGTCCGATTGGATCACGACGCACGGCAATCGCATCTCGGGCCCCGCATGGGAGCCCGCCACGACGGCGAAGCGCATTATCGCGTGGCTCCAGCACTCGCCCGTCGTACTGAAGGGCGCCGAGTTCCCCTTCTATCGTGCCTATCTGAAGTCGCTCGCCGTCCAGATCCGATACCTGCGTTCCGTTGTCCGCGAGATGCCGGACGGCAAGGACAGGCTGCGCGCCCGGATCGCGCTGGCCTTTTCCGCCCTGTCGCTGCCCGCCCCAGCGTCGGCGCTGCGTGGCGCGACCCGCCATCTCGCCGAGGAACTGGACCGGCAGATCCTGCCCGACGGCGGCCACATCTCCCGCAATCCGCTCGACGTGATGGAGCTGCTGGCCGATCTGCTGCCGCTGCGCCATACCTATACCAACCAGGCGGAGACACCTCCGGCCGCCCTGATCAACGCGGTCGACCGCATGCTGCCGGCGCTGCGCTTCTTCCGCCATGAGGACGGGGCGCTCGCCCGCTTCAACGGCATGGGCGCCACCATCCACGACCGCATCGTCGCCATCCTTCGCCACGACGACACCCAGGGCGCGCCGCTCCTGCACGCGCCGCATTCCGGCTATGAGCGCCTGTCGATGGGCGGGACGACGGTGATCGCCGACACCGGTGTGCCGCCGCCGGTCGACGTGTCCAATGCCGCCCATGCCGGCTGCCTCTCCTTCGAAATGTCGTCGGGGCGCCATCACTTCATCGTCAATTGCGGCGTCGACACCTATGGTGCGGCCGAGTTCCGGCCGCTGGCCCGCGCCACGGCGGCCCATTCCACCGCGACGCTGAACGATGCCTCCTCTGCGCGCTTCAACCATTCGATCCGCGTCAACGACATGGAGAGCCCGCCCTTGATCGGCGGCCCGCAGCACGTGCCCTGCCGGCGCACCGACGGCCCAGGCGTGCAGGGGTTCATCGCCAGCCATGACGGCTATGTCGGGCGCTTCTCGCTTTTCCACGAACGCGCGATATCCCTTTCTTCGGAAGGCAACGTGCTCGCAGGCGTCGACCGCTTCCTGCGCGCCGGCGGCGCCGCCGCCCGCAACAACGGACGCGACCTGGCCACGATCCGCTTCCACCTCCATCCCGACGTCGAGCTCTTCCACGACGACGAGGAGCGGCTGGTCCTGACCCTGCAGGGCGCCGACAGGTGGGTCATGTCGTGCGAGGAGATCGCGCCGCGCGTCGAGGAATCCATCTTTTTTTCCGGTCTCGGCGGGCCGCGTCGCAGCCGACAGATCGTTCTCTCGTTCAGGGCGTCCGAAATCCGCGAGGTCCACTGGCAGTTCACCCGCACGCATATCGTCGACGGCTGAACTCCGGCTCTCCTTGATTTCCGCGTCCCGAGCCGCTAGGCGCAGCAATCCCTTCCTCTACCGAAAGGCTCTCCGCATGGCGGTCGCCTCCAAGAAGATCCCGGCTCCCGATCTCGTCCCGGTGCGTCGCGCCCTCCTGTCCGTCTCCGACAAGACGGGCCTGGTCGAATTCGCAGCCGCGCTGCACAAGGCGGGCGTCGAGCTGATCTCGACCGGCGGCACGGCGCGGGCGATCGAGCAGGCCGGCATCGCGGTGCGCGACGTTTCGGAGGTCACCGGCTTTCCGGAGATCATGGACGGACGCGTGAAGACGCTTCACCCCTCGGTGCATGGCGCGCTGCTCGGCGTGCGCGACGATCCGGAACATGCCGAGGCGATGGAGCGCCACGGCATCGCGCCGATCGACCTCGTCGTCGTCAACCTCTACCCCTTCGAGGAGGTGCGGCAGTCCGGGGCAGACCATGCCTCCATCGTCGAGAACATCGACATCGGCGGCCCCGCCATGGTGCGCGCATCCGCCAAGAACCACGCCTATGTCGCGATCGTCACCGACCCGGAAGATTATGCCGCGGTGCTCAACGCGCTCGACATGAACTTCGGCAGCCTTTCGCTCGAATTCCGCCAGAAGCTGGCGGCCAAGGCATTCGCGCGCACGGCCGCCTACGACGCCGCGATCTCCGGCTGGTTCGCCGACGCGCTCGCCATCGAGCATCCGACCTGGCGCGCCTTTGGCGGCAGGCTCGACAGCGTCATGCGCTATGGGGAAAACCCGCACCAGCAGGCCGGCTTCTACGTGACCGGCGAGAAGCGGCCCGGGGTTGCCACTGCGCGCCAGCTGCAGGGCAAGCAGCTGTCCTACAACAACATCAACGACACCGACGCGGCCTTCGAGCTCGCCGGCGAGTTCGACCCGGCCCGCACCGCCGCCGTCGCCATCATCAAGCATGCCAACCCCTGCGGCGTCGCGGAGGGCGCCAGCCTGAGGGACGCCTATCTCAAGGCGCTCGCCTGCGATCCCGTCTCGGCCTTCGGCGGCATCGTCGCGCTGAACCGCCTGCTCGACGCCGAGGCCGCCGAAGCGATCGTGAAGACCTTCACGGAGGTCATCATCGCGCCGGAGGCCAGCGAGGCCGCGCAGGCCATCGTGGCGGCGAAGAAGAATCTCCGCCTGCTGGTGACCGGCGGCCTGCCCGACCCCCGCGCAGCGGGCGTCGGCGTGAAGTCGGTGGCAGGCGGGCTGCTTGTGCAAAGCCGCGACAACGCCGTCGTCGACGACCTCGACCTCAGGGTGGTCACCAAACGCGCGCCCGACGACCGCGAGATGGCGGACCTGAAATTCGCCTTCCGGGTCGCCAAGCACGTGAAGTCCAACGCCATCGTCTATGCGAAGGATGTCGCCACGGTCGGCATCGGTGCCGGCCAGATGAGCCGGGTGGATTCATCGCGCATCGCGGCGCGCAAGGCCCTCGACGCCGCGAAAGCGTCCGGGCTGCCGGAACCGCTGACCAAGGGCTCTGTGGTCGCTTCCGACGCCTTCTTCCCGTTCGCCGACGGCCTGCTCGCCGCAGTCCAGGCCGGCGCGACGGCCGTCATCCAGCCTGGGGGCTCGATGCGCGACGACGAAGTGGTCGCCGCCGCCGACGAGCACGGCATCGCCATGGTCTTCACCGGCACCCGGCATTTCAGGCATTGACGCCGCGCAGCCTCCACTGCTCAGCGGCAGGTGAGCTTCGACTCCGGTAGGACCTAAGGTTGGCAGACAACGGCCTCAGGCCGAGCCCGCGACTGCGGGCCGCCGGTCTATCCGGCGCCCCCGCGGAGGGCCAGCAGCCGCAGGCTGCGGTACGCCCCGTGAGCGGAAATTACGCCGCCCGCTTCTTCGGCTGGATCAACCCTCGTGCCACCAGCAACTCGGCGATCTGGACGGCGTTCAGCGCCGCGCCCTTGCGCAGGTTGTCAGAGACTATCCACATGGCCAGCCCGTTCTCCACGGTGCCGTCCTCGCGGATACGGCTGATGTAGGTCGCGTCCTCGCCGGCGCTTTCGATCGGCGTGACGTAGCCGCCGTTCTCGCGCTTATCGATGACGAGGCAGCCGGGCGCGTCACGCAGGATGTCGCGCGCCTCGTCGGCGGTGATCGGCTTCTCGAACTCGATGTTGACGGCTTCCGAGTGGCCGATGAACACGGGCACGCGCACGCAGGTCGCGGTCAGCTTGATCCTGGGGTCGAGCATCTTCTTGGTCTCGGCCACCATCTTCCACTCTTCCTTCGTGTAGCCGTCCTCCATGAACACGTCGATGTGCGGGATGACGTTGAAGGCGATGCGCTTGGTGAACTTCTTGGCCTCGACCGGATCGGCGACGAACACGGCGCGCGTCTGCGTGAACAGCTCGTCCATGCCCTCCTTGCCGGCGCCGGATACCGACTGGTAGGTCGCGACGACCACGCGCTTGATGGTGGCCACGTCATGCAGGGGCTTCAGCGCCACGACCAGCTGGGCGGTCGAGCAGTTGGGATTGGCGATGATGTTCTTCTTGGAGAAGCCGTCGATCGCTTCCGGATTTACTTCCGGCACGATCAGCGGCACGTCCTGGTCGTAGCGGAAGGCGCTCGAGTTATCGATGACGACGCAGCCCTGCTGCCCGATCTTGGGCGACCATTGCTTCGACACCTCGCCGCCCGCCGACATCACGCAGATGTCCGTGTCGGAAAAGTCGTAGCTGGCCAGATCGCGCACCTTCAGCGACCTGTCCCCGTAGGAAACTTCCGTCCCGACCGAGCGGCGCGACGCCAGCGCGACCACCTCGTCGGCGGGAAAGCCGCGCTCTTCCAGGATGTTGAGCATTTCGCGCCCGACATTGCCCGTGGCGCCGGCGACTGCAACCTTGAAACCCATGATACTTCTCCTGCCCCTCTCGCCTGCTTCTGTTGGAGGAACCGCGCCGGCCGGCTCGGGCCTCGCCTCCCCGGGCCGGACCCGGGAGGGACGGACAGGCCAAGGGAGATCAGACCGTTTTCGCGGTCGTTTTTTTGGTGATCGACTTGGTCTCGCCGGTTACGGCACCGGATTCGGGAAGGATGGGCGCGCCAAGGTTCCCGGCCCGGTGGTTCGCGAGGACGACGGCACCGTTGCCGGGCACTTCAAGAGCCAAGAGCGCCATCGCGAGGCCGCGCATCGTCCGAATTCCCGTTCGAGGCCGGGCTTGTACCGGGAATCGACAAATAGTCAATCGCCGCGCCTGCCTGCGCGGCTGGACGGAGCCGCGATCATCCGGAAGTGATTGGACGGGGTGGCCGCCGGCCCTACCTTCTGCCGGACTGCCATCGAGGAGAGACGAGACATGGCCATGTCCAGACGCGTTCTGCTTGCCGGGGCCGCGGCCTTCGCGCTGCTCGCTGCATTTCCGGCATTCGCCCATCACGGCTGGTCGTGGACGGAGGACGGTTTCTTCAAACTTACCGGCACGGTAACCGCCGTCTATTACGGCAACCCGCATCCAACGCTGGATGTCGACGTCGAAGGCGAGATCTGGCGGGTCGAGCTGGCGCCACCTTCCGCAAGCGCCCGCGCCGGCTTCACGGAGGATACCGCAAAGGTGGGCGATGAGGTGACCGCGCTCGGCAACCGCTCGCAGGACGAGGCGGAAAGACGCATGAAGGCCGTGCGCATCACGGTCGGCGGCAAATCTTACGACGTCTATCCGCGACGGGCCCCGAGCTGAGCGACGGTTCGGCCGGTGGAGTTCCTCGAGGCTGTCGAGCAGCTTGCGCCGGCCCGGCTGCTGCGCAGCTCCTTCGTTGCCTATCCGCTGGTCAACGCTTTGCACATCGCCGCCATCGGGACGCTCTTCGCCGGGGTGCTCCTGATGGACCTCGCCGTCCTCGGCGCTATCCGCTCGATTGCCCGTGAACGACTCCTGGCCTTGCTGCGTCCGATGGCATTCGGAGCCTTCGCCCTGGCAGGGGTCAGCGGCCTGGTGCTGTTCTCGATCCAGGCCACGGCCTATGCGCAGAACCCGGCTTTCCTGACCAAGCTCGGCCTGATCGCGCTGGCGCTGCTGAATTTCCGGGCCTTCACGGCGCTGGACCGGAAGGCTTCCGCGCCGACGCCGGCGCTTCGACTGTGTGCACTCGCGTCTATCCTGCTGTGGAGCGGGGTGCTCGTCGCCGGCCGCTTCATCGGCTTCGTCTGAAGCTTGCGCCCGAAGGCGCCGCCGCGGGTGACGCATGTCTGTCATGGACATCTGCTAGGTCCCGGCGTCCAACAGGGAGCTTAGCGATGCGCACCGACACCGCCCACCGTAAATGGAACGAGACTTGGCAGTCGGAGGACGGGCGCCGCGCCTGGTCCGAAGCCGAACCGCAGGTGCTGGCCTGCGCCACCGAGGTGCTCTCGGCAGGCGGCGCAACGGCGCTTGATCTCGGCTGCGGCGTCGGGCGTCATGCGCTCGCGCTAGCGCGGCTCGGCTTCGAGGTCGATGCGCTCGACGGCAGCGAGGTCGGCATCGCTCAGCTGCGCAAGGACGTCGAGGCCCAGGGCCTCGCCCTGCGCACGCATCACGGCTCGATGACCGAACTGCCTTTCGAAGACGCCACCTTCGACTACCTGCTCGCCTTCAACGTCATCTATCACGGCGACCCGGATATCCTTTCCGCTGCCATCGCCGAGATCACGCGCGTGTTGCGTCCCGGCGGTACGCTCCAGCTCACAATGCTTTCCAAGCGCAACGTGAACTACGGCGTCGGGCAGGAGATCGCCCCGAACACCTTCGTGGTGCCCGATGCCGCCGACGACAAGACGCATCCGCACTTCTATTGCAACGCCGCGGAACTGGTCGGCCTCCTGCCGGGCTTCGAGCTCAGGAGCCTCGTGGACCGCGAACAGAAGCCCGGCCACTGGCACTGGCTGGTCGTCGCGGAGCGCATCTGACCCGGCAACCGCCGGCCAATCCGATCGTTCAAGGCCCTCCGCGACCGGTCGCGGAGGGCCTTTTCGTTGCTTGTCGTGTCGCTTCAGGAAAGCTTGGTCCGCAGCCGGTCGGTCGCCCACTCCATCGCCAGCACCACGACGAACACGGCGATGATGATCGTCGAGGCGTTACGGTATTGGAACAGGTCGAAGGCGACTTTCAGCTCCTGCCCGATGCCGCCGGCGCCCACCAGCCCGAGCACGACGGAGGCGCGCACGGATTTCTCCAGCGCGAAGATCGCCGTGTTGATCATCGAAGGCAGCGCGTCCGGGATCACCGCGCCGCACAGGATGCTGAAACGGCTCGCGCCGATTGCGGTCAGCGCCTCCTGCGGCTGCTTGTCCGCGTCCTCCATCGCCTCGGCGAAGAAGCGGCCGCAAAAGCCGATCGTGTCGACGATGATGGTCATCGTGCCGGCGACGGCGCCCAACCCAACCGACGCCACGAACACCAGCGCCCAGACGAGGTCGGGCACCGTCCGGAAGAAGGACACCAGGCCCTTGAACAGGAAGGCCGTCACTGCCACGGGCGTGACGCCCCGCGCCGACATCCAAGCGATCGGCAGGCTGACCAGTATGCCGATCGCGGTACCGGCGATGGCGATCTGGAACGTCTCGATCAGGCGCAGCATGACGCGCCAGAGAAAATCCGGATTGGTCTCGGGCGGCAGCATGCGGCCGACGAGCCGCGCCATGCGTTCGGACCCGTTGACCAGCCGCTCGGGCGAGGGCGCGACATCGCCTATGGAGACGATGACGATCGCCGCGGCGGCGACCAGCAGGGTGAAGCGCAGTGCCGAGACCCCGGCCATGCGGGGCGGCGCGCCATGGCGCGGGGCGAGGGCTTCAGCCACGGAATACAGTCTCCAGGTCGTGCGACCGCAGGTCCCGGCTTTCGCCGTCGAGCACGACGCGGCCGCGCTTCAGCGCCACCACGCGGCGGGCATAGGAAAGCGCATGCTCCATGTCGTGCGTCGTGAAGACGAGCGTCGTCCCGGTCGCCTGCGCGATGTCGGCGAATGTCCGCATCACCTCGTGCCCGGCAGCAGGATCGAGGCTTGCCGCGGGTTCGTCGGCGATAAGCAGGCGGGGTCCGCGTATGAGCGCGCGAGCGATTGCCACGCGCTGCGCCTGGCCGCCCGATAGCCGGTCGGCGCGCGACTGGGCCTTGTCGGCCAGCCGCACGGCCGCCAGTGCTTCCATGCCCTTGTCGCGCCATGCGCCCGGTGCAATCGCCTGGTGCCAGGCCCGCCAGCCCGACGCCGTGCCGAGCATGCCCTGGATGACATTTGTCAGCGCGGTCTGCCGGCGGACCAGCCCGTGATGCTGGAAGACGAACCCGATCTGGCGGCGGATGGTCGCCGTCTGCCGGGCCGTCGGTCTCGCCTCGAAGCGCGCCCCGAAGATGCTGACCGATCCACCGTCGATCGCGTTCAGCCCGATCAACGTCTTGAGCAACGTCGACTTGCCCGCCCCGTTTGCGCCGATGAGGGCGACAGTATCGCCCTCCCTGACGGTCAGGTCGATGCCGTCGAGGACCGGCGCCGCGCCGGCATAGCGCTGCACCAGGCCGCGGGTCTCGATGATAGGAGCCGCCGCGGGCGAGCGCGGCGGCCGCAGGCTTTCGATCACCGCCGAGGACCGCTCCGCGGTCCCCGGCTGACCGATTTCAGTCGCCGACGAAGGCATTGAAGCTGTCGACGCCGATCGTGCGGTACATGTCGCGGACGTAGTCGTAGTCCGAGTCCTTGACGGACGTGATGAAATGGCCGCCCTGGTATTTCTTGTTGTCATCGGTCGTCTCGACGACGGCGGCCATCAGGGCCTTGCCCTCGTTGACGAAGGCGTCGCGGATCTTGGCGACCGATGCATCATCCGCGCCTGCACGTGCCACCAGCACGTCGTTGGGCAGGTCGCGGCCGCGCGCCAGCACCAGGAAGGCGACGTCCGGATAGGCCTCGCGGACGCCGTCCAGATGGCTGCGGTTCATGCCGACTGCCGCGATATCCCCGTTGATCATCGCCTCCACGGCGACGTTGCGGTTGATCAGTTCCGGCGTGTAGTCGGTACCCTGCTTCAAGCCGAGGTCGGTCAGCACCTGGGCGGGGCCGAGATGCTGGGAGGTGGACCCGACCGCGCCGAAGGCCACCTTCTTGCCCTTGAGGTCGGCGACCGACTTGATCGGGCCGTCGGCCAGCACCACGACCTGGGCGAAATAGTCGGGCCGCTGCCAGGCGGTGACGATCTCGGCGTTGGTCAGCTCCTTCATCACGACATATTCGGCCGGCCCCGTCAGCACGAGATCGACCTGCTCCGAGGTCAGCGCTTCCACTGCCGCGGTTCGCGAGTTGACGGGGAAGAATTCGATCTCCAGCCCAGTGAGCTCCTGGAGCTTGCCGCGGAAGGGTCCGAACTCCTGGTGAAGCTGCTCCAGGCCCTCGACGTCGGTGACCGCGAAGCGCACCTTGTCGGCGGCGGTCGCGGTCAAAGTCATCATCGCGAGAGCGGCGGCCGCTCCTATCATCCTCAGCATTGTCTGCCCCTTCCTGTGTTGCACGGGTCGGGGCAAGCTAGTGGCGCTGGTTGACAGGCGGATGACGGTCCGCCGCCCTGTTGAAATCGCCGGGCGGAAGCCGCCCGGTCCGGTTCACCACATGGTCTTGCGGTAGGCGTCGTCCAGCCAGCGGTCGGTCTCGGCGGCGCTCTCGTCGAGCGCCAGCTGGTCGCGGAGGATCTCGCCGAGCGTCGGTATGGTCTTGCGATCCGGCCAGCTTTCCGGCTTCCAGAGTTCCGAGCGCATGAAGGCCTTCGCGCAATGCATGTAGGCGGCCTTCACGCTGACCACCACGACGCTGAGCGGCGGCCTGCCGTCGACGGCCAGACGCTCGCGCAGGTTGGCGTCCACCGTGATGCGCGCCTCGCCGTTGACGCGCAGCGTCTCGTTCATCCCCGGGATCAGGAAAAGCAGCCCCACCGAGGGGTTGCGGACGATGTTCTCGAGCGTGTCCAAGCGATTGTTTCCCGGCCGGTCGGGGATGGCGATGGTGCTGTCGTCGAGGATCGCCGTGAAGCCGGGCTTGTCGCCTTTCGGTGTTACATCGGCATTGCCGCTGCCGTCCGACGATCCGATCAGCACGAACGGGCTTTTTGCGATGAAAGACCGGCAATGCCCGTCGAGCCTCTTCAGCTCCTTGCGGATCGAGTTGGCATCCGGCTCCGGCGTCTTGTAGATCCGCCGCAGTTCCTCATGCGATGTTATGAAGTCCACGCGTCCCCCCTCACTTCTTATGGAACTTCTCGTCGAGCGAATGCCGCATGATGAGCGGCATCTGGCTGAAAGTGAAGAGCAGCGTGATCGGCATGATGCCCCATACCTTGAATGCCACCCAGAAGTCGGTCGAGAAGGCGCGCCAGACGATCTCGTTGAGCACGGCGAGCAGCAGGAAGAACAGGCCCCAGCGCAGCGTCAGCTTCCGCCAGCCCTCGGCGTCGAGGCTGAAGGCTGAATCGAAGACATAGCCCAGGAGCGACTTGCCGAACCACAGGCCGCCCAGCAGAACGGCGCCGAACAGCGTATTGATGATGGTCGGCTTCATCTTGATGAAGACGTCGTCCTGCAGGTAGAGCGTCAGCCCGCCGAAGACGAACACGACCACGCCCGACACCAGGGGCATCATCGGCAAGGTGCGTGTCAGCGCCCACGAAACCGCCAGCGCGACCGCCGTGGCGATCATGAACAGGGCGGTGGCGATGAAGATCGGCCCGCCGAAGGCCGAGAGCGCGGGGAACCGCTCCACCAGCCACGCGCCGCGGGCATTGGCGAAGAAGAAGACGAGCAGCGGCCCGAGCTCGAGCGCCAGCTTGAGCAGCGGGTTGACCTCCTTCTTCTTCGGGTCGGTCGGGTCGCGTTCGAGTAAGGGTGCGTTCATCTGTCAGGCCACTCCCGCGATCGCCTTTGCGAAATCGCCTGCCGAAAAGGGTTCGAGGTCGTCGACCTGTTCGCCGACGCCGACGAAATAGACCGGCAGCTTGTGCCTGGCCGCGATCGCCACCAGGATGCCGCCGCGCGCCGTCCCGTCGAGCTTCGTCATCACCAGCCCGTTGACGCCGGCCACATTGCGGAAGATCTCGACCTGGTTCATGGCGTTCTGGCCCGTCGTCGCATCGACCGTCTGCAGCACGGTGTGCGGCGCCTCCGGATCGTGCTTGCCCAGCACGCGCACGATCTTCTCCAGCTCGGCCATCAGCTCGGCCTTGTTCTGCAGGCGGCCTGCCGTGTCGATGATCAGCACGTCCGACCCGGCTCCCTTTGCCTTCTGGTAGGCATCGAAGGCGAGCCCCGCGGCATCGGCCCCGAGCTTCGAGGACACGACCTGCGAGCCGGTCCGCTCGCCCCAGATCTTGAGCTGTTCGATCGCGGCGGCCCGGAAGGTGTCGCCGGCGGCGAGCGTCACCTTCAGTCCGCCCGCCGTCAGCTTCGCCGCGAGCTTGCCGATGGTGGTCGTCTTGCCGGTGCCGTTCACCCCGACTACCAGCACGACGTGCGGCTTGTGCGACAGGTCGAGCTCCAGCGGCTTCGCCACCGGCGTCAGAACCTTCTCGACCTCGCGTGCCATCACCGTGCGCACGTCGGAATCCGAGACATCCTTCCCGTAGCGGCTGGCCGACAGCTGGTCCGTGATGCGCAGCGCAGTCTCCATGCCGAGGTCGGCGCGGATCAGCACGTCCTCGAGGTCCTGCAGCGTGTCCTCGTCCAGCCTCTTCTTGGTGAAGACGCCGGCGATGTTGCCGGTCAGTTCGCGCGACGACCGCGACAGGCCCTGGCTCAGCCGCTGGAACCAGGAGAGCCTGGCCGCCTCCGCCGGCGCCGGTGCGGCTTCCGCGGCGCGCTCGACCGAGCGCGAGACCGTCACCCGGCCGTACCCCGCTTCCGAAACCGGCCCCGTGGGCGGCACAGTCGCGGGTCCGGCGGGAAGCTCCGGCGCCGGCGCGGCCGGCTGTGGATCGGGAGCGGCGGGTACCTCGGCGGGCGCAGGCTCGGGCTGCACCGGCGGTTCGGCGGGGATTTCGGGCGCGGGGGCGGGCGGCGTGCCGGGCTCCGGCACGGTCGGGGTCTCCGGCGGCGGAGCCGGCTCGATCTCGGGCGGCGGCGGAGGCGCGGCCGGCGGCGGAGCGGGCGGCGCCTCCGGAGCGGGTGCCGGAACCGGCGATGGGACCGGGGACGGTTCCGGCTCCGCCGCCTGTCCGAACGAGAAGACCTTCTTGAAGAAACCCATCGCCATGCTGGTCAGGCCGCCCGTTGAACGTCGACCGGCGCGGCGGTCAGCCGTTCGCCGTCGTGTCCGGTAATCGCGGCCTCGACGATCTCGCCCGGCTGGCCCGCGTCGAGCGCGGTCAGCGTGAAGCCTTCGGTCCGGCCCAGTCCCTCGCGTTCGATCAGAACCTGCTGCCTCGAGCCGGTCATTACCGAAAGGTGCCTGTGATACGCGCCGTCGCCTGCCGCCCGCAGGCGCGCGGCGCGCTCCTTGACGACCTCGCGGCGCAGCTGCGGCATGCGCGCGGCCGGAGTTCCCTCGCGCGGCGAGAAGGGGAACACGTGCAGGTATGTCAGCCCGCATTCATCGACGATCTTCAGCGAATTCTCGAACATGGCCTCGGTTTCGGTAGGGAAGCCTGCGATGATGTCCGCGCCGAACACGATCTCCGGCCGCAGCGCACGCAGCTCGGCGCAGAAGCGGATGGAATCGTCGCGCAGGTGCCGCCGCTTCATGCGCTTGAGGATCATGTCGTCGCCGGCCTGCAGCGAAAGGTGCAGATGTGGCATCAGCCGGCGCTCGGTCGCCAGCGCCTCCAGCAGTTCCGGATCGGCCTCGATGGAATCGATCGACGAGAGCCTCAGGCGGCGCAGGCCCGGTACCTGGCGCAGGATGGTTCCGACCAGCCTGCCCAGCCGGGGGGTGCCCGGCAGGTCGGCGCCATAGCTCGTGAGGTCGACGCCAGACAGCACCACCTCCGCATAGCCGTTGCCGGCGAGCCGCTTCACCTGCTCGACCACCGCGCCCATCGGAACCGAGCGCGAGTTTCCGCGGCCGTAGGGAATGATGCAGAAGGTGCAGCGATGGTCGCAGCCGTTCTGCACCTGAACGAAGGCGCGCGCTCGGCCCTCTATCGCATCGACCATGTGCGACGCGGTCTCTCGAACCGAGAAGATGTCGTTGACGCGCGCCTTCTCGAAATCGTTGACACCGAAATCCGGCAGGGCGCGATAGTTGTGGCGCTTCAGCTTCTCCTCGTTGCCGAGCACGAGGTCGACCTCGTCCATCCCTGCGAAGCTCGCCGGATCGGTCTGCGCCGCGCAGCCGGTGACGATGATGCGCGCATTGGGGTTCTCGCGGCGCGCCTTGCGGATCGACTGCTTTGCCTGGCGCACGGCTTCCGCCGTCACGGCGCAGGTGTTGAAGATCACCGCGCCGTCCTTCAGCTCGCCCAGGCCCGCCGCGGTCGCCTCGCGCCGCATGACCTCCGATTCATACGTGTTGAGCCGGCAGCCGAAGGTGACGATGTCGAGCTTCGTCATGTCGAAGCCTCGCCCTGGAGGCGTCCGCCTCCGAAGTTGGAACGAACCATCAGGCTGCGCTCTCGGTATCGCGTGCCCAGGCGCCGGTCGCCGGGTCGAACGTTCCCGAGAACTCCCACTCCGCCGGTCCCGTCATGACGACATGGTCGTCGTCACGCCACTCGATGTGCAAGGGCCCGCCCGGCACCGTCACGGTCACGCTACGCCCGGTGCGGCCGGTCCGCGCCGCGCTGACCGCGGTCGCGCAGGCCGCCGAGCCGCAGGCGCGCGTCAATCCGGCGCCCCGTTCCCAGGTCCGAATGGTGACGGCGTCGGGCGCCGTCACCTGCGCGATCGTTATGTTGGCGCGTTCCGGGAAGATCGGATGGTTCTCGAGCATGGGGCCGAAGCGGTCCAGCGCATAGGTCCAGACATCGCCGTCGACCCAGAACACGGCATGCGGGTTGCCCATGCTGGCGACCGAGGGCGAATGCAGCACGGGGGAGTCGATCGGTCCCACCTGGAGCTCGATCATGCGCGTGTCGTGGAATTCCTCCGCCAGCGGAATGTCGCGCCAGCCGAGACGCGGCACGCCCATGTCCACCGAGATCAGCCCGTCGGCATGTTCCTCGGCGGAGAGGATGCCGGCGACCGTCTCGAAGGTGAAGCGCTTCTCGCCGGTCTCGGCGGCCAGCGCCTGCACCACGCATCGCATGCCGTTGCCGCAGGCCTGCGCCATCGATCCGTCCGAATTGACGATCTCGACATAGTTGGCGGTGCCGGGCGTGCGCGGGTCGTGGATCGCCATGATCTGGTCGAAGCGGGTTGCCGCATCGGCATTGAGCGCGATGGCCGCCGCCGGTCTGACCCGGTCCGCGCGGCCGCGCATGTCGGCAACGAGGATTTCGTTGCCGAGCCCGTTCATCTTGGCAAAAGGGGCCGCGCTGGCCATCACGCAAAGCTTCCGCTGTCTCCAACCCGGGTATATGGCCGAAACGCCGCCCGATTACCAGTGCGCGGCCAGCCTCGCCTGATGCCTCAGGTGATCGCGAAGATCCCAAGCACGACGAGCAGGAAGATGATGAGCACGATGCCGATGAGCACCTTGGCGCCGGTGGCCGCCGCTCCCGCGAGGGCGGGCATGCCGAGCAGGCTGGCCACGGCTGCGACGATGAGGAGGATGAGTATCCATTTGATCATGGTCAGGCTCCGGTTGTCGATGCAGGTCCGAACGCCGGCGGCTCCGGCAGTGTTCCCCTCTGGCGCAAGGGTTTGCGCCGCTTGTGGCTTCGGCGGCAACCGGGCGCTCGACTAAACTCGCCTGATAGGGACATTTGGGAGGAAGGCCGCCATGGCGATGAAGCGCACCGGCACGCCCTGGATGAAGGCGGACGAGTTCGGCAGGTCGCTGCCGCGAGGCATCGGCGTCAATCTGCTCGTACCGGACATCGCGCCGATGGCGGCGTTCTGCCGCGATGTGCTGGGCGCGACGGTCATCTATGCCGACGAGGATTTCGCCGCCGTGACCCTGCTCGGCTCCACGTTCATGCTGCATGCGGACCACTCTTATTCCGACAATGCCATGACGGGCGTGATCCAGGGCGTCGAGGTGCGGGGCGCCGGCGTGGAAATTCGGATCTACGGCCTCGATCCCGATCTCGTCGAAACCCGCGCCCGCGAGCACGGCCACCACGTGCTTGCCGGCTCGCTGGACAAGCCGCACGGCATGCGCGAATGCCATATCGTCGGCCCGAACGCGTATGTATTCGTGCCGACCGTGGCGATGCCGAGTTGATGAAGAGATTCGGCGCGTCACAATAAGTGAGATATTTTTGCAACATTTTGATCGCAAACCCCGCCTGATGCATATAGGGCTGGAAAAGCGCCATCTTAACCATCGAGTAGTTGGCGGAAGTCGCGATTCGGCGGCGCCGGGCGTACAGGACGGAGGGTTGATATGGCTTTTTCGAAGACAGGTCTCGCAGCGGTCTCGCTGGCGGCACTGCTTGCCGCTGGTTGCTCGAGCACCCGTTTCTCCTCGATGAACGACCAACCGGCGCCCCTCCCCGCCGCGCCGTCGGGTTCGATCACGAGTTCGAACACGCTGCCGCCTCCCGCCGCTCCGGGCAGCGCGCCACCCGCCGATCCCGCGGCCTTCCCCGCCGCTCCCGGCGGATCGACCCAGATGGCCGCCATCCCGGGAGAGCCGGCAGCTGCGGCCCCGCCCATCACCACGGCCACGGTAGCCGGCGTCTGGAGCGCCTCGGTCTCCGGACAGAGCTGCCGCGTTGCCACGCCGCAGACGAAGTACGGCGCAGGATATCGTGCCGGTCCGCTGCGTTGCCCTGCGCCGATCGACGGCGTCAAGAGCTGGAACGTCTCCGGCAATCAGCTGTCGCTCTATGACGAGGGGGGATCAGTGATCGCTCGGCTGCAGTCGTCCGGGGAAGGAAAATTCGATGGACAGACCTCAACGGGATTGCCAATCTCGCTTTCCAGGTAGGGGCAAAGTCCAGTTCCATTGATGACCGATGCATCTGCGTGACGGCCTCGAGCCGCATTCGACCGTCGCGCAGCGCTACGCGCATCTCGTCGAAACCGGAAAGCTCACCGACGATACGGCGCAACGCCGGATCGTTGCCGCGCTCGACAGGCTGAACGACGAGATCCGCGCGAAAAGGCTGCAGCGGAAGTCGAGTGCGCTCGGCTGGCTCTTTGCACGGAACCGCGCTTCTCTCGAACCGGTGACGGGCCTCTATGTCCATGGCGGCGTCGGACGCGGCAAGACCATGCTCATGGACCTGTTCTTCGAGATGGTGCCGGTGCGCCGCAAGCGGAGGGTGCACTTCAACGACTTCATGGCCGATGTGCACGACCGCATCCAGAAGCAGCGGCTCGCGCGCAAGAATGGCGAAACGAAGCAGGACGATCCGATCCCGCCGGTGGCCAAGGCTCTCGCGGAAGAGGCCTGGGTGCTCTGCTTCGATGAATTCTCCGTCACCGACATCGCCGACGCCATGATCCTGTCGCGGCTGTTCTCTGCGCTGTTCCAAGAGGGCGTGGTTCTGGTCGCCACCTCCAACGTGGCGCCCGACGACCTCTATCGTGACGGGCTCAACCGTCAGCTGTTCCTGCCTTTCATCACGCTCCTGAAGCGTCACGCGGAGGTCATGACGCTGGAGTCGCCGACCGACTACCGGATGGAGAAACTGAACCGCATGCCGGTCTACCTGACGCCGCTGTCGCCGGAAACAGACCGGCTGATGGACGAGGCTTGGGAGGCCGTCGCCCATGGGCATGCCACAGCCGCAGACGCCATCGCGGTGAAAGGGCGACAGGTGCCGGTGCCGATGGCGGCCGGAAAGACGGCACGGTTCGATTTCGCGGATCTCTGCGACGCACCACTCGGAGCACGGGACTACCTGGCGATCGCCGAGCGATACGACACGCTCTTCATCGACCGCGTCCCCATCATGGACCAGACGCGCCGCAATGCGGCGAAACGCTTCATCCTCCTGGTCGACACCATATACGACAAGGGCCTGCGCGTCGTGATCAGCGCCGAGGCCGGGCCCGACAGGCTCTACGCCGGCAGGCCGGGCGTGACGGAAGCCTTCGAATTCGACCGCACCGTGTCACGCCTCATCGAGATGCAGAGCCATGAGTGGCTCGAGGCCTGGAAGGCGGCGCAGACGGTCGACGCCTGAGCCCGTCCCTCACGATGGGCACGCAGTCGTTCGTGCGCTGCGGAAACGATCGCATTTCAAAATTTGCGTGAAATCTTGCACCCGCCAAGTCCCGCCCGGCAGGAGCGCGCGCGGCCTTGCAGTAAAGTGAGAGCCCCTGCGGCGAGGAACCTCAAGCTACCCGCAGCGTTTGGCCAACATCTCGGCTCACAGATTTGCCCGGGTCGACCATCTGGCAAGTTCTGTGAATGCGCCGTGGAGACCAAAGCCGGCGAACCAATTTTGACGTTTACGTAATTCCCGAACAATCTAAACGATTGAAAATATTGAACGAAAAATAATCGTTTGAATTTTCTCCGTCGCGGGGTTATTGCAGGCGCGAAATTCCGGCGACATGCCGCATCTCTGGCCTCTTGCATTCCCCGGGCCAAGTGCCCGGTTCACGGATTAAGGGAAAATCCTCACATGGCACGCAACAAGATCGCCCTCATCGGGTCAGGCATGATCGGCGGCACCCTTGCCCATCTCATCGGGCTCAAGGAACTCGGCGACGTCGTCCTCTTCGACATCGCCGAGGGTATCCCGCAGGGCAAGGGTCTCGACATCGCCGAATCCGCCCCCGTCGAAGGCTTCGACGCGCGCTATGTCGGCGTCAACGACTATGCCGGCATCGAAGGCGCCGACGTCTGCATCGTGACGGCGGGCGTCCCGCGCAAGCCGGGCATGAGCCGCGACGACCTGATCGGCGTCAACCTCAAGGTCATGGAACAGGTCGGCGCAGGCATCCGCAAATACGCGCCTAAGGCCTTCGTCATCTGCATCACCAACCCGCTCGACGCGATGGTCTGGGCGCTGCAGAAATTCTCGGGCCTGCCCAAGACGCATGTCGTCGGCATGGCCGGCGTGCTGGACTCGGCCCGTTTCCGCTACTTCCTAGCGGAGGAGTTCAAGGTGTCGGTCGAGGACGTCACCGCCTTCGTGCTCGGCGGCCACGGCGATTCGATGGTGCCGCTGACCCGCTATTCGACCGTCGCGGGCATCCCGCTGCCCGACCTGGTCAAGATGGGCTGGACCTCGAAGGAACAGCTCGAGCAGATCGTGCAGCGCACCCGCGACGGCGGTGCGGAGATCGTCGGCCTCCTCAAGACCGGCTCGGCTTATTATGCCCCTGCCTCCTCGGCTGTGCAGATGGCGGAAGCCTATCTCAAGGACAAGAAGCGCGTGCTGCCCTGCGCCGCGCATCTCTCGGGCCAATACGGCGTCAAGAATCTCTATGTCGGCGTGCCGGTGGTCATCGGCTCGGGCGGCGTCGAGCGCGTTATCGAGATCGACCTGAACAAGGCCGAGCAGAAGATGTTCGACAAGTCTGTCGAGTCCGTCCAGACGCTCTGCGAGGCATGCGTGAAGATCGCCCCCAATCTCGCGAAGAAATAGGCTGGCCAGGAAGAAGGGTTTCGAGATGAACATCCATGAATACCAGGCCAAGCAGGTCCTGAAATCCTATGGCGCGCCGGTCGCCGAAGGCGTCGCGGTGCTCGATGCCGGCGAGGCGCAGGCGGCGGCCGGCAGGCTGCCCGGCCCGCTCTATGTCGTGAAGAGCCAGATCCATGCCGGCGGCCGCGGCAAGGGTCGCTTCAAGGAACTCGGCCCAGACGCCAAGGGCGGCGTGCGGCTCGCCAAGTCGGCCGAGGAGGTCGTCTCCCACGTCAACGAGATGCTCGGCAACACGCTCGTCACCAAGCAGACCGGTCCCGCCGGTAAGCAGGTCAACCGCCTCTACATCGAGGACGGCGCCGACATCGAGCGCGAGCTCTATCTCTCGATCCTCGTCGACCGCTCCGTCGGCCGCATCGCCTTCGTGGTCTCGACAGAGGGCGGCATGGACATTGAGGCCGTCGCCGAGGAAACCCCCGAAAAGATCGTCACCGTGGCGATCGACCCGGAAGCCGGCGTCACCGCCGCCGACGTGAAGACGCTCAACGAGGCGCTCAGGCTCGACGGCGACGCCGCCAAAGACGGCGAGACCCTGTTCCCGTTGCTCTACAAGGCCTTCGTCGAGAAGGACATGAGCCTGCTCGAAGTTAATCCGCTGATCGTCATGAAGGACGGCCGGCTGCGCGTGCTCGACGCGAAGGTGTCGTTCGACAACAACGCGCTCTTCCGCCATCCCGAGATCGTCGAGCTCCGCGACCAGACCGAGGAGGACGAGAAGGAGATCGAGGCGTCGAAATACGACCTCGCCTATGTCGCCCTCGACGGCAACATCGGCTGCATGGTGAACGGCGCCGGCCTCGCCATGGCCACGATGGACATCATCAAGCTCTACGGCGCGGAGCCCGCCAACTTCCTCGACGTCGGCGGCGGGGCGAGCAAGGAGAAGGTCACCGCAGCGTTCAAGATCATCACCGCCGATCCCGCCGTGAAGGGCATATTGATCAACATCTTCGGCGGCATCATGAAATGCGACGTCATCGCCGAGGGCGTCATCGCCGCCGTCAAGGAAGTCGGCCTGAAGGTCCCCCTGGTCGTCCGCCTTGAAGGCACCAACGCCGAGCTCGGCAAGAAAATCATCAACGAGAGCGGCCTGAACGTGACGTCCGCCGATGATCTCGACGATGCGGCTCAGAAGATCGTCGCGGCGGTGAAGGGTTGAAGGGTTACACGTAATTACACATATTGGCCTGTGTGATTATGTGGAGTGTTGAAGCATGAGCAACATCACCTTGGCGGTAGACGACTCGCTTCTTGAAAAGGTTCGTTCCTACGCGGCTAGCCGCGGCACGACGGTCAACGCGATGGTTCGTGACCACTTCGAGAAGGTGACGCGGGATGTCGAACGACTGGCACAGGCGAAGCGTGAATTGTTGCTGCTAAGCGAGAAGGCCGACACGGATCTCGGCGCCGACTACCGGTTTGATCGCGGGGAGACTTATGCCGAGCGCGATTTTCCTCGACACGAACATACTGATCTACGCAGCGGCGGGAGCAAAAAGTGAGCCACGCAAGTGGAAAATCTCCGCCGGGCTCTTCAGCGACCCAGAGGCCATCATCTCCTCGCAGGTCATGTCGGAGTTTTACTGGAATGTCGTCAAGAAGGAATATCTGGACGCAGGCTCCGCAGCCCGATGGCTGGAAACCCTGTCGATGATGCCGGTCGTTGACGTTACCGCCGAGCTCGTCGTGCGTGGCGCCGCGCTCGCAGGGCGATACCAGATTTCCTATTGGGATGCCGCGCTGATCGCCGCCAGCCAGCGTGGCGGCGCGGATACTCTGTACACGGAAGACCTCAACCACGGGCAGCTTTACGACGGGGTCCGAGTCGTAAATCCGTTCAAAGAACACTGACCGCGAAAAGGCATCGCATGTCCATTCTCATCGACAAGAACACCAGGATCCTGGTGCAGGGCCTCACCGGCAACACCGGCACCTTCCATACCGAGCAGGCGCTCGCCTATCACGGTACCAAGATGGTCGGCGGCACGCACCCCAAGAAGGGCGGGGAGACCTGGACCGGCAAGAACGGCGAGACGCTGCCGATCTTCGCGACCGTTGCCGAAGGCAAGGAGAAGACCGGCGCCGATGCCTCCGTCATCTACGTGCCGCCGGCTGGTGCAGGGGCGGCGATCATCGAGGCGATCGAGGCGGAAATCCCGCTCATCGTCTGCATCACCGAGGGCATACCGGTGATGGACATGGTCAAGGTGAAGGCGAAGCTCGACAAGTCCAACTCGCGCCTGATCGGCCCGAACTGCCCAGGCATCGTGACGCCCGACGAATGCAAGATCGGCATCATGCCCGGCAACATCTTCCGCAAAGGATCGGTCGGCGTTGTTTCGCGCTCGGGAACACTTACCTATGAGGCAGTGTTTCAGACCACCAACGAGGGGCTCGGCCAGTCCACGGCCGTCGGCATCGGCGGCGATCCCGTGAAAGGCACCGAGTTCATCGACATCCTCGAGATGTTCCTCGCCGACGACGAGACGAAGTCGATCATCATGATCGGCGAGATCGGCGGCTCGGCCGAGGAGGACGCGGCGCAGTTCCTGATCGACGAGGCCAGGAAGGGCCGCAGCAAGCCCATGGCTGGCTTCATCGCCGGTCGCACCGCCCCTCCCGGACGCACCATGGGCCACGCCGGCGCTGTGATTTCCGGCGGCAAGGGCGGCGCGGAAGACAAGATCGCGGCGATGGAAGCCGCGGGTATAAAGGTATCGCCCTCGCCGGCGCGTCTCGGCAAGACGCTGGTCGAGGCGATCAAGGGTTGAGAAGGCAATAGGGGAGTAAGGCAATAGGGCAGTAAGGGTCGTATCCTCTCGTTGCCCAACTGCCCTGCTCACTTACTGCCCTACTGCCTAACCAAAGGAGACGGAGCGCGGCGCTCCGAAGGCAAGATGGCACGGCAAGATCAGGCCAACGACGAATTTTCCCTCACGTCCTTCCTCTATGGCGGCAACGCCGACTACATTGAGCAGCTCCAGGCCGCCTACGAGGACGACCCGCAGTCGGTCGACCCTGAGTGGCAGCGCTTCTTCGGCGCGCTGAAGGACGACGCGATCGACGTCAGGAAGAATGCCAAGGGTGCTTCTTGGTCGACGCCGAGTTGGCCGCTGCAGGCGAACGGCGAGCTGGTATCAGCGCTGGACGGCAACTGGGGACTGGTCGAAAGGCACATCGAAAAGAAGGTCAAGGAAAAGGCCGCCAACGGCGGAACCGCCCTCTCCGAAGCCGATGTGCTCCAGGCCACGCGCGATTCGGTGCGCGCCATCATGATGATCCGAGCTTACCGCATGCGCGGCCACCTGCATGCCAATCTCGACCCACTCGGCATCGCCAACCCGCTCGAGGACTACAACGAGCTGTCGCCGTCCTCCTACGGCTTCACCGAGGCGGACTACGACCGCAAGATCTTCATCGACGGGGTTCTCGGCCTCGAATACGCGACCATCCCGCAGATGGTCGACATCCTGAAGCGGACCTACTGCTCCACGCTCGGCGTCGAATTCATGCATATCTCCGATCCGGAGGAGAAGGCCTGGATTCAGGCGCGCATCGAAGGCGCCGACAAGGAGATCTCCTTCACCGCCGAGGGCAAGAAGGCGATCCTGTCCAAGCTGGTCGAGGCCGAGGGCTTCGAGCAATTCATCGACGTCAAGTACAAGGGCACGAAGCGCTTCGGCCTCGATGGCGCCGAGGCGCTGATCCCCGCTTTGGAGCAGATCATCAAGCGGGGCGGCTCGCTCGGCCTCAAGGAGATCGTGCTCGGCATGGCCCATCGCGGCCGCCTCAACGTGTTGTCGCAGGTGATGGCCAAGCCCCACCGCGCCATCTTCCACGAATTCAAGGGCGGATCCTACGCGCCCGACGACGTCGAGGGCTCGGGCGACGTCAAGTACCATCTCGGCGCCTCGTCGGACCGCGAGTTCGACGGCAACAAGGTGCACCTGTCGCTGACCGCCAATCCCTCGCACCTCGAGATCGTCGATCCCGTGGTTATGGGCAAGGCGCGCGCCAAGCAGGACCAGCTCTATAGCCGCAACAAGGAAGAGATCGTGCCGCTGGAGGAGCGGGCCAAGGTGCTGCCGCTGCTGCTGCACGGCGATGCGGCCTTTGCCGGCCAGGGTGTGGTGGCCGAGATTCTTGGCCTGTCGGGGCTGCGCGGTCACCGCGTCGCCGGCACGCTGCATTTCATCATCAACAACCAGATCGGCTTCACCACCAACCCCCGCTTCTCGCGTTCGTCGCCCTACCCGTCGGACGTCGCGAAGATGATCGAGGCGCCGATCTTCCATGTGAACGGCGACGACCCGGAGGCGGTCGTGTACGCGGCCAAGGTCGCGACCGAGTTCCGCATGAAGTTCCACAAGCCGGTGGTCGTGGACATGTTCTGCTACCGCCGCTTCGGGCACAACGAGGGCGACGAGCCGGCCTTCACGCAGCCGATCATGTACCGCAAGATCCGCACGCAGAAGACCACGGCGGCGCTTTACGGCGAGCGGCTGATAGCCGAAGGCCATGTCACGCAGGGCGACATCGACAAGATGCGCGCCGACTGGCGTGCCCGGCTGGAGCAGGAATGGGAGATCGGCCAGGCCTACAAGCCCAACAAGGCGGACTGGCTCGACGGCGCCTGGTCGGGCCTGCGCGCCGCCGACAATCAGGACGAGCTTCGCCGCGGCAAGACCGCCGTGCCTGTGAAGACGCTGAAGGAGATCGGCAAGAAGCTGACCGAGGTACCGAAGGACTTCGAAGTCCACCGGACCATCGGCCGCTTCCTCGACACGCGCCGGGGCATGATCGAGACCGGCGAGGGCCTGGACTGGTCGACCGCTGAGGCGCTCGCTTTCGGCTCGATCCTGCTCGACGGCAACCCGATCCGGCTCTCCGGTCAGGATTCGGAGCGCGGCACCTTCTCGCAGCGCCATTCGGTTCTCTACGACCAGCGCGACGAGACCCGCTACATCCCGCTGAACAACCTGTCGCCCGCTCAGGCCGGCTACGAGGTCATCAACTCGATGCTGTCCGAAGAGGCGGTGCTCGGCTTCGAATACGGCTACTCCCTCGCGCAGCCCAACGCCCTGACGCTCTGGGAAGCGCAGTTCGGCGATTTCGCCAACGGCGCTCAGGTCGTGTTCGACCAGTTCATCTCGTCCGGCGAACGCAAGTGGCTGCGCATGTCGGGCCTCGTCTGCCTGCTTCCGCACGGATATGAGGGGCAGGGGCCGGAGCATTCGTCGGCACGGCTGGAGCGTTTCCTCCAGCTCTGCGCCGAGGACAACATGCAGGTCGCCAACGTCACGACGCCGGCCAACTACTTCCACATCCTGCGCCGGCAGCTGAAGCGCGACTTCCGCAAGCCGCTGATCCTGATGACGCCGAAGTCGCTGCTGCGCCACAAGCGTGCGGTATCGACCCTTGCGGAGATGTCAGGCGAGTCGGCGTTCCACCGGCTGCTCTGGGACGATGCTCAATATCTCGGCGACCAGCCGGTCAAGCTCGTCAGGGATTCCAAGATCCGCCGCGTCGTCCTCTGTTCCGGCAAGGTCTATTACGATCTCTACGAGGAGCGCGAGAAGCGCGGCATCAACGACGTCTACCTGCTGCGCGTCGAACAGCTCTATCCGTTCCCGGCCAAGGCGCTCATCACCGAGCTGTCACGGTTCCGCAATGCGGAAATGGTTTGGTGCCAGGAAGAGCCCAAGAACATGGGAGCCTGGTCGTTCATCGATCCCTATCTCGAATGGGTGCTCGCGCATATCGACGCCAAGCATCAGCGGGTGCGCTATACCGGCCGTCCGGCCGCGGCGTCGCCGGCCACCGGCCTGATGTCCAAGCATCTGGCGCAGCTGGCCGCCTTCCTCGACGACGCGCTCGGCGAATGACGAGGCCCGATCCCGAGGGGCGCGGCTTCCCGGGATCGCCATTCGCGATAGATTAAGAAGCGGGCGGGCAGGAAACTGTCCGCCAAGAGACAGAAACGCACAGGCAGGCAGGACAATGGCTACCGAAATCCGCGTTCCCACCCTCGGCGAATCCGTGACCGAGGCCACGGTGGGCAAGTGGTTCAAGAAGGTCGGCGACACGATCGCCGCGGACGAGCCGATCGTCGAGCTGGAGACCGATAAGGTCACCGTCGAGGTGCCCGCGCCCGCCGCCGGCACACTTGAGGAGATCGCCGCCGGAGAGGGCGAGACGGTCGGGCTCGGCGCCCTGCTCGGTCAGATCGGCGCAGGTGCCGCTTCAGCCAAGCCGGCGTCGAAGGGTGAGGCCGAGAAGCCGGAAGCAAAGCCGGAGGCGGTCGCTCAAGCTGCCGGTGCTTCAGGTGCGGATTCCGTCAAGGATGCCGCCAGCAAGACCGCCGACACGGCGGGCGACGCAGGCCCGGTGCAGGACAGGAAGATGCCCCCGGCTCCGTCCGCCGCCAAGTTGCTGGCCGAAAGCAATCTATCGGTCGATCAGGTGACGGGGACCGGCAAGCGCGGACAGGTTCTGAAGGGCGACGTGCTCGAGGCGATCGCTCGCGGCGCCGCCTCGCAGCCCGCCGAGGCCCCCAAGGTCGCCGAGCCGCCTGCGGCAGCGCGCCCGGCGCCGTCGGCCGAGGATGCCCCGCGCGAGGAGCGCGTGCGCATGACCAAGCTGCGCCAGACCATCGCGCGGCGTCTCAAGGAGGCCCAGTCCACCGCTGCGATGCTCACCACCTTCAACGAGGTGGACATGAAGGCGGTCATGGATCTGCGCGGCAAGTACAAGGACGTCTTCGAGAAGAAGCATGGCGTGAAGCTCGGCTTCATGGGCTTCTTCACCAAGGCCGTGACGCATGCCCTGAAGGAGATCCCGGCGGTCAATGCCGAGATCGACGGCAACGACATCGTCTACAAGAATTACGCGCATATCGGCGTCGCCGTCGGTACCGACAAGGGGCTCGTCGTGCCGGTGGTGCGCAACGCCGACCAGATGTCCATCGCCGAGATCGAGAAGGAGATTGGCCGGCTCGGCCTAGCCGCGCGCGACGGCAAGCTGTCGGTCGCCGACATGCAGGGCGGCACCTTCACCATCTCGAACGGCGGCGTCTACGGTTCGCTGATGTCGACGCCGATCCTCAACGCGCCGCAGTCCGGCATCCTCGGCATGCACAAGATCCAGGAACGGCCGGTCGTCGTCGGAGGACAGATCGTCATCCGCCCGATGATGTATCTCGCGCTGAGCTACGACCACCGCATCGTCGACGGCAAGGAGGCCGTGACCTTCCTCGTCCGCGTCAAGGAAAGCCTCGAGGATCCCGAGCGGCTGGTGCTCGACTTGTAGGAAGCCGCTTCGTCCCGCATGCTCGCTGGTACGGCGCCACCATGATCGGCACGGACTGTCGCGGAAAACGTCTCTTCGTTTCGGCACGGTGAAAACTTGGAAGCTGCAGCGACATCGACGGAGATATGGGTCCTCGGCTGGAGCGTTGCGCTCCTGCTCGTCCAGGTCGTGCTGCAAGCGGTAGCCTCATACGATCTCGGCCCCGCCTACCTGCTTGGCCCGCGCGACGAGAAGCGCGTATCGAAGAACGTGCTCGCGGGCCGGATGGCCCGCGCGCTCAGAAATCTCCTTGAGACCTACCCCGCTTTCATAGCCCTCGTGGTCGCGCTGGTTGTCAAGGGCAAGACCGGCGGCATCGCCGCGACCGGCGCATGGATCTGGCTGTCGGCCCGCATCGCCTATGTGCTCGTCTATGCGGTCGGAATCCCGGTCCTGCGCACCGCGCTTTGGCTCGTCGCGGCGCTCGGTCTCGTTCTGATGTTGATGAGGTTGATGGCGTGACGATGCAAAAAGGCGCGCGAGCGGGCGCCGCGGCGACCGCGTTCCTGATGCTGCTGTCCCCGGCGTTCGCCGATTGCCCGGTCGAACTGTCGACCTATGGCGACACGCGCGGCGTCGCCGAGATCGACTTCCTTCCCGCGATAGGCGGCGAGATCAGCAACAGCTTCATGCTGCTCCTCGACAACAACGTCGTGCTCGACGGCACCGTGAAATGGGAAGGCCGCGAATCGCGGCCGATGGCGAAGCTGCTTTACAAGTGCCCCGAAGGCGAACCGACCGCCGAGGAGATCGCCGCTTGCACGGTGTGGCAGGGCATCGTCTACACGGTGGATGCCGGCGGCAAGGTCGGCCTGTTGCCGGGCCAGGGGCAGCCTGCGCCGGCGACGCTCCTCTTCCCTGCTCTGGGTCCGTCGCTCCAGTTGTCGGTCGCCTACGGCGCGGAAGGGTTCTCGGAAGTGCCGCACGACGTCTTCACGCTCAAGGGCTGCCTGGAATGAGCGGTGGCGGTGGTCATGGGACCGCCGCGGCCTTACCTTAGCAAGTGCTCCGCCTCGGGGCTCGGAAACACGGGATTAGAGACATGGCATATGATGTGGTCGTCATCGGGTCCGGACCGGGCGGGTATGTCTGCGCCATCAAGGCCGCACAGCTCGGTCTAAAGACCGCGGTGGTGGAGAAGAACGCGACCCTCGGCGGCACCTGCCTCAATGTCGGCTGCATTCCGTCCAAGGCGCTGCTGCATGCTTCCGAGATGTTCGCCGAAGCCGGCCATTCCTTCGACACGCTCGGCGTCGAGGTGTCGCCTCGGCTGAACCTCGCGAAGATGATGGCCCACAAGGACGCCACGGTTGCGTCGAACGTGAACGGCGTCGCCTTCCTGTTCAAGAAGAACAAGATCGACTGGCTTAAGGGCACCGGCAAGGTGCTGGCCGCCGGCAAGGTGGCCGTCACCGGCGATGACGGCAAGGTCGAGGAAGTCGAGGCGAAAAACATCGTGATCGCCACCGGCTCCGATGTCGCCAGCATTCCCGGCGTCGAAGTCGCCATCGACGAGAAGGTGATCGTCTCCTCCACCGGTGCGCTGTCGCTCGACAAGGTGCCGGGCCATCTGGTGGTGGTAGGCGGCGGCGTCATCGGCCTCGAACTCGGATCGGTCTGGGCGCGCCTGGGGGCGAAGGTCACCGTCGTCGAGTTCCTCGACACCATCCTCGGCGGCATGGACGGCGAGGTCGCGAGGCAGTTCCAGCGAATGCTCGGCAAGCAGGGCTTCGAGTTCCGGCTCGGCTCCAAGGTTACCGGCATCAAGAAGGCGAAGAAGGGCGCGTTGGTCACCTTCGAGCCCGTCAAGGGCGGAGACGCCGAGACCATCGAGGCCGACGTCGTCTTGGTCGCCACCGGCCGCAAGGCCTATACCGACAAGCTCGGGCTTGCGGAGGCGGGTGTGGCGCTCGACGAGCGTGGTCGAGTCAGGACCGACGGCCATTTCCGCACCAGCGTTCCCGGCATCTACGCCATCGGCGACGTCATCGCCGGGCCGATGCTGGCGCACAAGGCGGAGGACGAGGGCGTCGCCGTCGCCGAGATCCTGGCCGGGCAGGCCGGACATGTGAATTACGGCGTGATCCCGAGCGTCGTCTACACCAGCCCCGAGATCGCTTCCGTCGGCAGCACCGAGGAGGAGCTGAAGAAGGCCGGCATCGCCTACAAGGTCGGCAAGTTCCCCTTCTCGGCCAATGCGCGGGCCCGCGCCACGCTGCACACCGACGGCTTCGTGAAGATCCTCGCCGACAAGGAGACCGATCGCGTTCTCGGCGGCCATGTCGTCGGCTTCGGCGCCGGCGAGATGGTGCACGAGATCGCCGTGCTAATGGAGTTCGGCGGTTCGTCCGAGGATCTCGCACGCACCTGCCACGCGCATCCGACGATGTCGGAAGCCGTGAAGGAGGCCGCGCTGGCGACCTTCTTCAAGCCGATCCACATCTGAGGGTCCGCATCCGAGCCTGACGCCCGGCAGGACGGGTCCGCGCCATGGGACTCGTCAGGATCGATCGGCGCCATGAATTTTTGTGACTGTTTCGCGCTGCAAACTTCATGTAAGAGTTGCAGCCCTCTCCGTTGCGCCGGGCGAGGAGAGTGATTTCGATCGTTTGAACAGAGTTTTGCGCTATTCCCGTCGCATCCATGACCGGACGCGCTGCCCAGCGGTACGGATGAATGGCTAGGATCAGGTTTCACAAGGTCGCCGCGGTTTTGGTGCTGATCGGCGTCGCTGCCTGGGTTGCGACCGGGGAGTTTTCATCCGTCGGCAGCGCCCAGGACGAGGCGCCGCCGACTCCGGCCGAGAGCGCAGGACAGACCGCGGCCCCGGTGAGGACCGTGGGCGTCGTGACGCCGCATCGCGTCATGCATGAGCGGGCGATCCGCATCTCCGGCCACACCGAGGCCGAAAAGCGCGTGACGCTCGCCACCCGCGTCATGGGCGTCATCGAGAGCCTTCCCGTCAAGCAGGGCGAGCGGGTCGAGCGCGGTGAACTCGTCATGCGCCTGGACGCCGACGATAAAGAAGCCGCCGTCCGCATGGCCGAGAGCGTAGTGGCGCAGCGCCAGGCCGAGGCCGATGCCGCCGAGCGGCTGGTGGAAGGCGGCAATGCCCCACGGCTTCAGGCCGACCAGGCCCGCGCAGCACTTGCCACCGCGAACTCGCAGCTGGAGGCGGCCAAGGCCGAGTTGGCCCAGTACTCGCTCTATGCGCCCTTCAACGGCTTGGTCGACCGCGTGCCGGTGCAGCGCGGCAGCGCGATCCTGGCCGGCACCGAGGTCGCGACCATGATCAACCTCGATCCGCTGCTCGCAATAGGCGAGGTCAGCGAGCGCGACCTCGCTTATATCGAGCTTGGCGGTTCGGCCGACATCCGGCTCGTGGACGGCACCGTCGTTCAGGGCACGCTGCGCTACATCAGCCGCGACGCCTCGTCGGCGACGCGCACCTTCCGTATCGAGGTCGCCATCCCCAACGAAGACAAGAAGCTGCCCGCCGGCATGACGGCCGAGATCACGCTGCGTGCGCAGCCCACCGATTCCGTGGTGCTCCCGCGCTCCGTGGTCACGCTCAGCGCCAATGGCGATCTCGGCATCAGGGCCGTCGACAAGGACAACAAGGTCGTCTTCTTCCCGATCGATCTGGTGGACGACACGCCGAGGGGTCTCGTCCTGGCGGGCATACCCGCCGATGCCAGAGTCATCGTCGCCGGACAGGACCTCGTCACCGAGGGTGATGTGGTCGAGCCCGTCGAGGCCGACGCCGAGGCGATCGAGAAGCTGGTCGGCTCGACCGCGAACGACAGCTAGCACGCTCCCGGCTGGCAGCGCCGCATCGCCTTCGGGCCGTGCGCGCCGGCGGCCGGGACCCAGAAGCACCGGACTCAGGCGCCATGGATATCGTCAGGATAGCGATCAACAACGCCCGGCTCACCCTCGCGGTGCTGGTGTTCCTCCTGATCGCCGGCGCGGCCGCATATCAGGCCGTTCCCAAGGAGGCCGAGCCGGACGTCGCCATCCCGGTCATGTATGTCAGCCTGGTCTATCAGGGCATATCGCCGGAAGATTCGGAGCGGCTCCTGCTGCGCCCGGTCGAGTCGCAGCTCAAGAGCCTGAAAGGGCTCAAGGAGATGAGGTCCGCCGCCTACGAGGGCGGCGGCTACGTCCTCGTCGAGTTCGATCCGTCGACCGATCTGGGCGACGCGCTGATCGACACCCGCAACAAGGTCCAGGACGCCAAGCGGGACCTGCCCTCGGGTGTCGAGGAGCCGACGGTCAACGAGGTCAATGTCTCGGAATTCCCGGTGCTGGTCGTCACGCTGTCGGGCAACATTCCCGAGCGGACGCTGACCGCCGCCGCCAAGGAACTGCGCGACCGCATCGAGGAAGTCCCGGGCGTTCTCGAGGGCGTGATCCAGGGTTCGCGAGAGGAGCAGGTCGAGGCGATCATCGATCCCGTGAAGCTGTCGTCCTATGGGTTGCAGCTCGACCAGCTCATCCAGGGGGTCGGCGCCTCGAACAGCCTGGTGGCCGCTGGCGCCATCGAAGGATCGGAAGGCAAATACGCGGTCAAGGTGCCGGCGCTGATCGAAACCCCGGAGGAGATCGGCAACCTCCCGGTGGTCGCCGGCGAGAACGCCATCGTGCGTGTCCGCGATCTCGCCACCGTCCGCTCCACCTTCAAGGACGCCGAGACGATCACGCGGCTCGACGGCAAGCCGGCCATCGCGATCGAGGTGAAGAAGCGCATCGGCGCCAACATCGTGCAGACGATCGAAGGCGCCAAGGCGGTGGCCGACGCCTTCGTGGCGTCAGCGCCGGAAGGCATGGAGGTCACCTACACCCAGGACAAGTCGGTGTTCGTGAACACGCTGCTCAACGACCTGCAGAACCACGTGATCATCGCCGTCATCCTGGTGTTCATCGTCATCCTCTACGCCCTTTCCGGCCGCGCTTCGCTCCTGATAGGCCTCGCCATCCCCTCCTCCTTCCTGATGGGCATCCTGGCCCTCGCGCTGATGGGCTACACGATCAATATGATCGTGCTGTTCAGCCTCATTCTGGCGGTCGGCATGCTGGTGGACGACGCGATCATCGTGACGGAGTTCGCCGAACGCCGCATGTCGGAGGGCATGCCCAAGGAGCAGGCGTTCGAGCTCGCCGCCAAGCGCATGGCCGGCCCGGTCATCGCCGCCACCATGACGCGCATCGCCGCCTTCTCGCCGCTGCTCTTCTGGCCGGGCATCGTCGGCGATTTCATGAAATACCTGCCGATCACCCTGATCGTGACGCTCGCGGCGTCGATGGCCTATGCTCTGATCTTCGCCCCATCGATCGGCGCGATCTTCGCCAAGCCGCCCAAGCATCACGAGGATGATCACCGCGACGGGCTGTACATGGCCGTCGTCAAGAAGGCGGTGCACTATCCGATCACCGCGCTGGCACTCACCGTCGCGATTCTCGTCGGCGGCACCGCCGCCTATGTCAAATACGGCAACGGCGTTGAGTTCTTCCCGACAGTCGAGCCCGACTACGGCCTCCTCTACGTCCATGCGCGCGGCAACCTGTCGCTTGAGGAGATGGACGCCGCGACGCGCGAAGCCGAGCGGCGCATACTCGGCTGGCCTGGCATCAAGTCGGTTTATACCCGCTCGGGCAAGTCGCGCGGCGGCGGCGCGGACATTCCGGAGGATGTCGTCGGCGTCATCCAGTATGAGTTCATCGACTGGCGGCAGCGCAAGTCTGCTCACGAGATTCTCGATGAACTGCGCGAGACGATGGCCGGCATTCCCGGCGTCGATGTCGAGGTTCGTGTCCCCGACGCGGGCCCACCCACCGGCAAGGCCATCCAGGTCGAGCTTTCGGCCGTCGACCCGGCAGGCCTCAACGAGAAGGCGGCGGAAGTCGCCGCGGCGGTTGCCAGGGTGCCCGGCGTCATAGACGTCACCGACGGTCTGCCTCCGCCGGGCGTGGACTGGACGCTTCAGATCGACCGCGCCAAGGCCGCCCAGTTCGGCGTCAGCCCGCTCGCCGTCGGCACCGTCGTGCAGCTGGTCACCACGGGCCTCAAGCTGACCGACTACCGGCCGGAAGGCGCGGATGACGCAGTCGACATCAGGCTTCGCCTGCCCGAGGATCGCCGCACGCTCGGCACTCTGGACCAGCTCCGCATCGAGACGGCGCAGGGATCGGTGCCGATCTCCAATTTCGTTTCCCGGACCCCCGAAAAGACGGTCGGCATCCTCAACCGCATCGACGGCAAGCGCACCATCACCGTGCAGGCCAATGTGGCCTCCGGCCACCAGGTCGCGGCGGTGCAGGCTGAGGTGAGCCGCGTCGTCGGCGACATGGAACTGCCCGGCATCGACTGGAAGCTCGCGGGCTCGAACGAGGACAGCGAGGAGGCCGGTGCGTTCCTGGTCAATGCCTTCGGCGCGGCGATCTTCCTGATCTTCATCGTTCTGCTCGCGCAGTTCAACAAGTTCACCAGCGTGTTCCTGGTTCTGACCTGCGTCGTGATGGCGACCATCGGCGCCCTGCTAGGCATGCTCCTGACCGGCCAGGCCTTCGTCATCGTCATGTCGGGCATAGGTATGATCGCGCTTGCCGGCGTCGTCGTGAACAACAATATCGTGCTGATCGACACCTACGACCGCCTGCGGGATGAAGGATGGGACAAGCTGGACGCCGTGCTGCAGACCTGTCGCGAGCGAGCGCGGCCGGTGGTGCTGACGGCGCTTGCCGCCATCCTCGGCGTTCTGCCGATCGCCTTCGGCCTGGGCCTCGAATTCGCCCATCACGAGCTGACGATCAACGCGCCGTCGACGCAGTGGTGGATTGCCCTGTCCTCGGCGATCGTGTTCGGCCTCGCCTTCGCCACCGTGCTCACGCTGATCGTCACGCCGTCGATGCTCATGATCTTCACCAGGAGCAAGGACAGCCGCTTCTACGCCTTCTTCCGCCGCATCTTCCGCCGCGCTTCGGCGAGGCCGGAGGCGGCGCCCGGCAAGCCGGCCCACGAGCCTGCGACGGCTCTTCCGAAGGCTGCGGAATGAAGTCGTGCTGCGGCGCGGGCCGGGACACGACGCAAGCGTTACCCCGGCCGACTTGCCGCCGATCAGATCTCGCTGCGGGCGGAGGAGAACAGCACGTCGGCGACGGCCGCCAGGACCACGGCCATGGTCGCGCCGATTCCGGCTCCGGCGAGAGGGAACCCGACCAGCAATCCGAGGCTGGCTCCGATCCCGATGCCGATCGAGAGTGTCAAGGGAACGCCGCTCATGGATGACCTGCCTCCGTGTCGGCTCATAATGCACGACGGCGTCGGACGGTTCCCGCCTCGCCGGCTCCCCAATTCGGCGGGCGTGCCATCGGCTTTCGGACGGAAGATCAACTTTGCTGCGCTGCGGCATAAGTGCTCTTTGCCGCGAGAACATTTATGCTAGAATCGCGGTATCACCGATCGGAGGCGAGCATGAGCGGAGACCGTGAGCATCGCATTCGCGAACGCGCCCACGCAATTTGGGAAAGCCAGGGACGGCCGCACGGAGCGGATCGCGATCATTGGGATCAGGCGACCAAGGAAATCGAAGCCGAAGGCGGCCCGGCCAATGGCTCGACGTTGAAGAAGCCGGCCCGGGCGCCGGCCAAGCCGCGGACCAAGGCCACCGCGGCCGCGCCGAAATCCGGCGAGGCGCCGGCTGCCAAGAAGACGGTCAAGACGAAAGCTGTCCGTCCTTCCTGACAAAGCGTCGCTCCGGGGAATCCAGTTCTCCGAAAACCTGCGGACCGCCTGCCGGGCGGATAGCATCCAGGCTAGCCACAGCCACCGGCATGTTGCGCGGAAGGATTTCCGCGAAACGTGTCGGGGCGGATTGTAGCAAGCCTGTTCAGGCCGCAACCCAGTGCTTGTGTACCCCGGCGGCGCGGGCGAGCTGGTGGGCCGTCTTGAATTCGTGGCCCAGCGTCGCGGCGGCGCGCCAGGGCCAGCGCGGATCGGCAAGGATGGGCCGCGCCAATGCCACCATGTCCGCCCGGCCTTCGCGGATGATCTCGTCGGCCTGCCGCGGCTCGGTGATCAGTCCCACGGCGCGTACCGGGACGCCGACTGCCTTCTTCACCGCCTCCGCCAGATGCACCTGGTAGCCCGGTCCGGTCGGGATCTTCTGGTGCGGCGAGTTGCCGCCACTCGAACAGCAGATGTAGGCGGCTCCGGCGTCGGCCAGCGCCCGTGCGACCTCGACTCCTTCGTCGACGGTCAGTCCTCCCTCGACCCAGTCCGTCACTGAGATGCGGGCGCCCAGCATCAGCGTGGGAACCTCGCCACGGATAGCGCGCGCGATCTCGAAGGCGAGCCGGACACGGTTCTCCAGGGAGCCGCCCCAATGATCGGTGCGGTGGTTCGAAAGCGGCGAGATGAATTGGTGCAGTAGGTAGCCGTGCGCGGAATGCAGTTCGATGAAATCGAAACCGGCGCGCTCGGCCCGTTTGGCCGCACTGACGAAATGGCCGATGATCGCATGGATCTCGTCGTCACTTAGCGCATGGGGCGTATGCCAGCCCTCGTCGTAGGGCACGGCCGAGGCGGACACCGTCTGCCACGGGTCCTGGCCGGCCTTGAGCGGGCCGCCGCCTTCCCACGGCCGCTGGCATGACGATTTGCGGCCAGCATGCGCGAGTTGGACGCCGAACACCGTGCCGTGCAGGGCGACGCGCCGCGCGGCGTCGAGCGTACGCTTGGCGGCGGCCTCGTTATGGTCCGAATAGAGGCCGAGGCAACCATGCGAAATGCGACCGCGCCGCTCGACGTCGGTCATCTCGAGCGTGACCATGCCGGCGCCTGAAAGGGCGTAGGTCATCCATTGCTGGAGATGCCAGTCCGATGCCGATCCGTCGTCAGCGGAATACTGGCACATCGGCGCGATGGCGATGCGATTGGGCAATTCGAGATGGCCGAGACTGATCGGCGAGAACAGATGCGTCATGGGAAGCTCCTGGGAGGGACGTGCGATACTTATGCGTTCGAGGGACCCGCGCAACCATGCGGATGTATGAGCGGTTGGGCCAGCAAGGCGAGAGCGTCTGGCGCGGGCTGACCAAGCAGACGGCCGGCCGCCTGGCGAGACCCTCGGACACGGCGCTACGATAGATGACTTGGACGGCCCTGCCGCGAAAGATTTTTCACCCCAGCCATCCGCGTTAGGATGACCTGTTCCAAACCGAAACGTTCCGCTATCGGCCTACCGCCATCCGAGTCCGGGGGCGACATGCTTCAGGATCGCTTCGATCACATGGGCGTTGTAGGCGACGCCGAGCTGGTTGGGCACGGTCAGCAGCAGCGTATCGGCTTCCGCGATCGCCTCGTCGCCCTTGAGCTGCTCGACCAGCACGTCGGGCTCCGCCGCATAGCTGCGGCCGAAAACGGCGAGCTTTTCAGGCTCGATATAGCCGAAGTGGTCTGCGGTCTCGCCGCGACCGAAATAGGCGCGGTCCATGTCGTTCACGAGCGCGAAGATGGAGCGGCTCACCGAGACGCGCGGGTCGCGCGCGTGGCCGGCTTCCTTCCATGCCGCGCGGAACTTCCGGATCTGCTTGGCCTGCTGGATGTGGAACGGCTCGCCGCCCTCGTCGAACTTCAGCGTCGAACTCTGCAGGTTCATGCCGAGCTTGGCTGCCCATTCGGCCGTGGCGTCGGTGGCGGCGCCCCACCAGATCCGGTCGCGCAGGCCTTCCGAATGCGGCTCGAGCCGGAGCATGCCGGGCGGATTGGGGAACATCGGGCGCGGGTTGGGCTGCGCGAACCCCTTGCCGCGGATCACGTCGAGGAACACTTCGGCGTGTCGGCGAGCCATGTCCGCGTCGGATTGGCCTTCCGCAGGCGCGTAGCCGAAATAGCGCCAGCCGTCGATCACCTGTTCGGGGGAGCCGCGGCTGATGCCGAGCTGAAGGCGGCCACCCGCGATGAGGTCCGCAGAGCCGGCGTCCTCGGCCATATAGAGAGGGTTCTCGTAGCGCATGTCGATGACTGCCGTGCCCAGCTCGATCCTGCTAGTCTTCGCACCGGCCGCGGCGAGCAACGGAAATGGCGAGGCGAGCTGGCGGGCGAAATGATGGACGCGGAAATAGGCGCCGTCGGCGCCAAGTTCCTCCGCCGCGACCGCAAGTTCGATGGACTGCAGGAGCGCGTCTGCCGCCGAGCGCGTGCCCGACTGCGGCGAGGGATTCCAGTGGCCGAAGGAGAGGAAACCGATCTTTTTCATCGCACTTAGATATGCGATGCGGCCCCACCTGCAAATGCCCACCCGCCACGCATACGGGAGACGCTGTGTTCAGGGAAAGCGTCGGCGGTAGAGGTCGACCGCTTCGGGATTGCGGAGATTGACGGGGAGCTCGCCATCGAGCACGCGGATCGCTTCCTCCGCGGCGCCCACGCCCATGCGCATCATGCTCTCTTCGGTGATCCCGGCCATGTGCGGCGTGACGATGACATTGTCGAAGCCGAGATAGGGATGGTCGGGCGGCAATGGCTGGGTGGAGAAGACGTCGAGCGCGGCACCGCCGAGGTGGCCCGCCGACAGCGCCTCGATCAGCGCCGCGTCCTCGACCACCGGGCCGCGGGAAACGTTGACCAGCAAAGCGCCAGGCTTCATGCGCGCGATCCGTTCCCGCCCGATCAGCCCGGTCGTCTCCAGCGTCAGCGGGCAGCAGAGCACCACGATGTCGCTTTGCCCGAGGAGCTCGTCGACACCTGCGAAGCGGACGTGAGATGGAAGATCTCTGGGCGCGCGGCTGTTGACAACAACCGACAAGCCGAAGCCGTGGGCGGCGATCTCCGCGACTGTCCTGCCTACTGCGCCGAAGCCGATGATGCCCATCGTGCGGCCGGACAGATCGTGGCCGCTCTCGGCATGGGCACGGCCTGCAAGCCAGCCCTCCCGCCTGAGGTCACGGTCGACGCTGCGGAATTTCCGTAGCAGCGCCATCGAGGTCCAAAGCACGTGCTCCGCGACGGTGCGCGCATTGGCGCCGGGTACGTTGGCGACGAGCACACCGGCCTCCGTGGCGGCTTCTATCGGGATCATGTCGAGCCCCGCGCCGTGGCGGATGGCCGCCCGCAGCTTCTTCGCTCGCTCGAACAGGAACGGCGGAAGGTTGGCACGCACGATGACGATGTCGGCGTCCTCGGCTTCGCGGGCGAGCGTATCGGCGTCGAGTGCCGAGGCGACAATCAGCCGGCCGTGGCTGGCCAGCATCCCGGTCGGTTGCGGATGGAGGTTATGGGTCGAGAAGATGAGAGGGGTGTTTTCCCTTTTGCGCATCCCTGGAGCCCTCGCGTCTTCCGGCTATGCCTGTTCGAGCGTCCTGCCGGCTTCCTGCGGCCCGCCCTGTATCAGGCCTTTCCAGTAGCTTTCGACGCCCTGCAGATGCGCGTTCATCAACGCCTGCGCCAGGTTGCCGTCGCGTTTCAGCAGTGCTTCGAAGATCTGCAGGTGCTCGGCATGGGATTTGCGGCCGCGCTCGGGATCTTGGAAGTAGATCGGCAGGCGCTGCTCGCCCATCACATAGTAGACGCTGCAGACCTTGTGAAAGACGCTGTTCTTGGTGGCCCTCACGATCTCAAGGTGGAAGTCGCGATCCTCGCGGGCGATACCTTCGCCCTCGGCCAGGCGCTTCTCCGACTCGCGCAACACCTCGCGCAAGCGCTCGTAATTCTCGTCGGTGGCGCGGGAGCAGGCGAGCTCGGCAGCCTTGATCTCATGGATCTTGCGCAGTTCCACTGTCTCGTAGATCTGGATCGGGTCGAGCGGCACGCCTGCCTTGGCGAAGAGTGCCATCGCTTCGACGCTGGCCTGCCTGGTAGTGAGATAGATGCCGGATTTCGCCCGGCGCTCGACGATCTGCATCGCCTCTAGAATCGCCAAGGCCTCGCGGATCTGGCCGCGGCTCACAGAGAAATGTTCGGCCAGTTCGCGCTCGGAAGGCGTGCGTCCGGTCTCCGCGTTCGATGCGGAGAACAGGTAGGCCGCAAGCTCGGCGAGCAGATTCTTTTCCTTCATGCTCTCTCTTCGTGTCTGAGCACGATCTTTTCCTGCAACCCGTTCACACTCCCCGCCGACGCGGACCCGCGGTTCGGCATCATCAAGCCCTAGCCCTGCGCATGGGCCTCCAAAAAGCGCTCGTTCATCGTGAAGCCGAGGCCGGGCCGTTCCGGAATGGCGATCAACCCGTCGCAGACCTCTATGTTGTCCTCGACGAGGTCGTGGATCATCGGGTTGGCGCCGAGCGAATACTCCACCGTGAAACTGGCCGGCGACGCCGCGCATATATGCAGGCCGGCGAAGAAGCAAGGCGCGCCGGCCCACAGATGCGGCGCGAGCCTGATATTGAAGGCGCTGGCCAGCGCGCCGATGCGCATCGCCTCAGTGATGCCGCCGCAAAAGGCAGGGTCCGGCTGGAAGATGTCGGCGGCCTTGAGCACCGCGAGGTCGCGGAAAGCGAAGCGCGTCGCCTCACTCTCGCCCGTGGCGACCGGCACACGGCCGGCGGCCCGCACCTCGGCGATGCCGGCCTTGTCGTCGGCGGTCACCGGCTCCTCGAACCAGGCAAGATCACATTCCTCGACCATGTGCACGAACCGCTTCGCGTCCGCTACGGTGTAGGTGCCATGGGCATCGACGGCGAGCTCGACATCGGGACCGATCGCCGCGCGGGCGGCCTTGACGCGCGCGGCGGAGACATGCGGGGCGCCGTCCATGGCGCCGACGCGCATCTTCACGGCTTTGAAGCCGCCCTTTGCGATGTAGTCGTTGATCTGCTCTCCGACCTTGTCGGCCGCGGCCCAGCCGCCCGAAGCGTAAGCCGGCATGCGTTCGAGCTTGCGTCCGCCGAGCAGGCGCCAGACGGGGACGTCGAGCGACTTGCCGAGGATGTCCCACAGCGCGATGTCGACCGCGCTGATGGCGGCAACCGTGGTGCCGCGCCGCGCCATCTGAGGCATGACGTGGCCTTCCTTCACGGCGAGGTCGGCGCGCACGCCGTTGTACAGCATCTCCCAGATCACGCCGATGTCGCCGGCATGTCTGCCGATCAGCTGCGGCCCGATCTCGTGGTTGAGCATGTGGACGAGCGCGCCGTAGTCACCGGCGCTGCCCGCGGCGTTTTTGCCTTCGCCCCAGCCGACCAGGCCGTCATCGGTCTCGATGCGCAGGATGGCCGCATCGAAGGTCTGCACCTGGCCGAAGTCGCTGCGATGCTGGCGGCCGGTTTCGATGGGTATGCGGACCCACCACGCTCTGACGCTCTTGATGCGCATGTCTGCTCCTCAGCCGTGCGGTAGCCGGGGGACGAACGTCCCGCCGGCGGCCGTCTCAGCCCGGCATCTTCTTGCCGATCAGGGGAAGGATGGTCTCGGCCGTAATGCGCATCTGGTCGGTGTAGAACTTCTCCGTCAGCACGCTCGAACCATGGTCCTGAATGAACTTGAGCTGCTCGGGCGAGATGTCGACCGGGTTGCGCTCGACCATGTCCGGGTAGCGATTAGCCGGCGTACGATCGACCGGCGCGACGAACTCGTTGGTGAGCGCGCCGTCATAGCCGATGTCCTGGAGGATGCCGATGATCTTCGGCCAGTCGATCGTGCCCAGGCCGGCCGCGAAGCGATTGTTGTCCGCGATGTGGAAATCGAACAGGCGCTTGCCCGCCTTGCGGATCGCCTCCTCGACGTCGAACTCCTCCATATGGATGTGATAGGCATCCAGGCAGACGCCGCATTCGGGGCTGACCGCGTCGGCCAGAGCCAGAGCCTGCTCACCGCGGTTGAAGATGTAGGTCTCGAAGCGGTTGAGTGGCTCGATCGCTATGCGCACGCCGACCTTCTGCGCATGGTTGAAGCACTCGCGGGTGGCGTCGACCAGCCAGTTCCACTCCTCTTCCTCCGTGGCGTCCGGTGTCACCTTACCGACAGTGCCCGGCACCAGCGTGATGATCTGCCCATCGAGTTCGCTGACCATGGTCAGCACGTCCTTGACATACTGCACCGAACGTTCGCGCTGGCCCTGGTCCTTGGCCGCCAGGTTGCGCTCGCCGAGCATCAGCGTCACGGCGCCCCAGCAGCTAATGCCGTATTCCTTGAGCAGGGCGCGCGTCTCGGGGACCTTGTACTGCTCGGGCTCGCCCGAGATTTCGATGGATTCGTATCCGAACTTCTTAATGCGCTTGAGTGTGACCTCGAGCGGCTCGGCCCGCATCCAATTGTGCGTCGAAAGGTGCATGTCTCTCTCCCGAAAAATCTTCGCCGCCGCCAGCGGCGTACGCATATGCCCTTATGTCTTTCCGAATTGTCCAGCTCCTCCTAACTGGTTGTACCAATTCGGGTGACCACGAGGAGTATAACAAAAGGAATGTTGCCGCAACCCGGATCGAAGGTAGCCATCGCAGGTGCTGGGATGACTGCTAACCCTTTGTAGTTGCAACGTTTCGAGAACGCGTGGGCCTGATGGTTGGCTTCGCGGACAGCAGGATACTGCCTTGACCCCGCCTAGAAATTTGGTCATACCAGAAACCGGGGGCTCAAGACGGCGGCCGACAAAGCGCTTTCGGAGGCGGCCGTCTGGGGGCAGTTGGCCGGCGGCGGAGGTGGCGCTGCCGGCCGTTGCTGACAGGCGATGGCCATCCCGGCCAATGGTGGCCGTTCGGCCGCTGGACTTTCGGCGGTATAGATGCGACCGGTGGCAAAAAGACCGGCGAATGAGGGAGGATTTCGTGGCAAAGACGATGAAGGGCCCGGCGATATTTCTGGCGCAGTTCGCGGGCGACGCAGCGCCCTTCAACTCGCTGCCCGCTATCACGAAGTGGGCGGCCGAGCTTGGCTACAAGGGGGTGCAGATCCCGACCTGGGATGGCAGGCTGTTCGATCTGGAGAAAGCCGCGACCTCGACAGCTTATTGCGATGAGGTAAAGGGCATCTGCGCTGATGCCGGCGTCGAGATCACCGAGCTGTCGACGCATCTGCAGGGTCAGCTCGTGGCGGTCAATCCCGCCTATGACAGCCAGTTCGATGCCTTCGCGCCTGCTAAGGTGCACAACAACCCGAAAGCTCGGCAGGAATGGGCGGTCGAGCAGATGAAGTTCGGTGCCAAGGCATCGCGTAACCTCGGCCTCGACGCGTCCGTCACCTTCTCCGGTGCGCTGGCCTTCCCCTACCTCTACCCGTGGCCGCAGCGGCCGGCCGGCCTGATCGAGGAAGCGTTCGCGGAGCTTGCAAGGCGCTGGAAGCCGATCCTCGACGCCTATGACGAGGCGGGGGTCGACGTCGGCTACGAAATCCATCCGGGCGAGGACCTGTTCGACGGCGCCACCTTCGAGATGTTCCTTGACGCCGTCGGCGGCCACAAGCGGGCCAATATCAACTACGACCCATCGCATTTCCTGCTGCAGCAGCTCGATTATCTAGCATTCATCGACATCTACCACGAGCGGATCAAGGCATTTCATGTGAAGGACGCCGAGTTCAATCCCACGGGTCGGCAGGGCGTCTATTCCGGCTATCAGAGCTGGATCAATCGCGCCGGCCGTTTCCGCTCGCTGGGCGATGGCCAGGTGGACTTCTCCGGCATCTTCTCGAAGCTCGCGCAGTACGATTACGACAGCTGGGCGGTCCTCGAATGGGAATGCTGCCTCAAGCACCCGGAGGACGGCGCGGCGGAGGGCGCACCCTTTATCGCAAGCCATATCATCCGCGTCACGGAAAAGGCTTTCGACGATTTCGCCGGCGGCGAAACGGATACGGAACAGCTGCGCAAGATGATGGGGATCTAGGACAGCAAGGACCTGGGGCAGCAGGGCAGCGGGGCAAGAGATCACCTACTGCCTTACTGCCCCACTCACCTACTGCCCTAAAATTTTCAGGGAGACAAAGACATGGTCAGCGGCAGGCAGGTCGAGTCTGGGCAAGGTCCAATCCGCTACGGCATGGTCGGCGGCGGTCAAGGCGCATTCATCGGCGGCGTGCACCGGCTGGCGGCGCGCATGGATGGCGATTTCGAACTCGTTGCGGGCGCGCTTTCGTCCAATCCCGAGCGTGCGAAGGCTTCCGCGGCCGAACTCGGCCTGGACCCCACGCGCAGCTATGCCAGCTATGCCGAGATGGCCAAGGCCGAGGCGGCTCGGCCCGACGGCATCGAGGCGGTAGCCATCGTCACGCCGAACAACGTGCACTATCCGGCGGCGAAAGCCTTCCTTGAGGCCGGCATACACGTCATCTGCGACAAGCCTCTCACCTCCAGCCTGGCCGACGCGAAGAAGCTGGCCGCGCTGGTTGAGAAGACCGGAAGGGTGTTCGTGCTGACGCACAACTACACCGCCTATCCGATGATCCGGCAGGCCCGCGACATGGTGGCGAAAGGACAGCTCGGTGACATCCGGGTCGTGCAGGCCGAATATCCGCAGGACTGGTTGACCGATCCGATCGAGACGAGCGGCCAGAAACAGGCCGCATGGCGTACGGATCCGAAGCAGTCGGGCGTAGGCGGCGCCAGTGGCGATATAGGCACGCATGCCTACAACCTCGCGCGCTTCGTGTCGGGGCTGGAACTGGACTCGCTGGCCGCCGATCTCGACGCGTTCGTGCCGGGTCGTCTCGTCGACGACAATCTCAATGTCCTGCTCCGGTTCAAACAGGTGGGTAGCGCGCCGGCGGCGAAGGGCATGATCTGGGCGAGCCAGGTAGCGCCCGGCAACGAGAACGGGCTGAAACTGCGCGTTTACGGGACCAAGGGGGGCCTGGAATGGGTACAGGCCGACCCGAACTATCTCTGGTACACGCCCTTCGGTCAGCCGAAGCAACTGCTGACGCGCGCGGGAGCCGGCGCCGGCCCGGCCGCGGCCCGGCTGACGCGCGTGCCTTCGGGCCATCCGGAAGGCTATCTCGAAGGCTTCGCGAACATCTACCAGGAAGCCGCGCGAGCCATCCGCGCCGCGCGGAAAAAGGGCGGCAAGCCTGGAAAAGACGTCATATACCCGACGGTGCACGATGGCGTGGAAGGCGTGGCTTTCGTCGAGGCTTGCGTGCGTTCGTCGAAGAAGAACGGCGCCTGGACGAAGCTGTAGCTGCGCCGCGGGCGCTTCCCTGCGAGCGTGCGGCGCCAGTGGGACAGGCGTTTGGCACTGCCTGGAAACTCAAGCCGGCATCGCCGCGGCTCGACGGAACCAGCATGCTGCGGTTCAGGCCACCGACCAGCCGCCGTCCACGAGCAGGTTGGCGCCTGTGATGAGCGCCGCGGCTGGTGAGGCGAGGAAGACAACCGCGCCCGCGACGTCGATCGGATCCCCGATGCGGCCGAGGAGAATGTGGTCGAGGACCTTCTGGTGGAAAGAAGGATCCGACAAAGCCGGCTTCGTGCCGTCGGTGTGGATGAAGGTGGGCGCGATCGAGTTGACCGCGATGCCGTGCTGCGCCCATTCGGCCGCGAGGCAGCGGGTGAGATGGTTGATGCCGGCCTTCGTCATGCAGTAGATGGCCTCGCCGCGCAGCGTGACGGAACCGGCCTGGGAACTCATGTTGATGATGCGGCCCGACTTCTGCGCGATCATCAGCCTGCCGACCGCCTGCGTAGTGAAGAAGGTGCCCTTGAGGTTGATGTTGACCGTATAGTCGAAGTCCTCCTCGGTGACGTCCTCGGCCAGGTTTTCGGGACCGATCCCGACATTGTTGACGAGTACGTCGATGCGGCCGAAGCGCTCGTGGCCGGCCGCGACCGCCGAGCGGACGGACGGTAGGTCGGCGAGATCCATGCCGACGGCTAGGGCCCGGCGGCCGAACGCCTCGATGTCGGCGACAAGGGCCTCCCCGTCCGCCGCCTTGCGCACCCCGACGATCATGTCGGCACCGGAAGCGGCGCAGGCGAGCGCCGAGGCGCGGCCGATGCCCCGCGTCGCCCCGGTGACGAGCACGACCTTGCCGGCCAGATCGAAGTTGGGCTTTACCTGTTCCGCCATGGTGTCCTCCCGATGCGCTTTGCGCGGACTTTAGCTGCATGGCCGGGTGCGCGGAAGCCGCTTCGGAACTGATTCGGCCGCGGCGGCATTTGTCAGGAGCCGGTTCCGCGCGGGCGGGATGCCGTTGCGTTTGCCGATGCCGGTCGTAAGCTGCGAAAGGCGAACCAAGGCGATGATTTGGCTTGGATCCGCAGGGAGGTTTTCGGCATGGCACCCCGTCCCGCCTGGAAAGGCTATCTCAAACTTTCCCTCGTGACCTGCGCCGTCGAACTTTCAGGCGCCACGACGGCAAGCGAGAAGGTGTCCTTCCGCACCTTGAACCGCAATACGGGCAATGCGGTCCGGCGGCAGTATATCGACCAGACGAGCGGCAAGCCCGTCGGCGACAAGAACGAGGTGCGCGGCTACGAGACGGAGAAGGACGAGTTCCTGCTCATCGAGGACGAGGACCTCGAATCCGTACAGATCGAATCGTCGCATACGCTGAACCTCGACAGCTTCGTCGAGAAGGCGGACGTCGACCCGGTCTATATTGAAAAGCCCTATTATCTGACACCAGCCGACAAGGTTTCGGAGGAGGCTTTTGCCGTCATCCGCCAGGCGCTCGAAAACAAGAAGATGGCGGGCCTTGCCCGGATCGTCCTCTATCAGCGCGAAAGGCCATGCCTGATAGAGCCCTTCGGCAAGGGCATGCTCCTGACCACCTTGCGCTACGGCGACACGGTGCGATCCGCCGATCAGGCCTATGATCCCGACGACAAGGTCAAGGTCGACCCGGACTTGCTCGAACTGGCCACGAAGGTGATCGAGAAGAAGAAGGGCAAGTTCGATCCGTCCACCTTCGAGGATCGCTACGAGCTGGCGCTGCTCGACCTCATCAAGTCGCAGAAGAAGAGCGGCAAGAAGGCGCCGGCACGCAAGGACGACGACGACAAGCCGTCGAACGTGATCAATCTCTTCGACGCCCTCAAGAAGAGTCTTGCGGCCGGCGACCGCAAGGACGAGGGCAAGGATGAGGAGAAGCCGGCGAAAAAGCCTGCCGCCAGGAAGGCGCCGGCAAAGAAGTCCGCGCCGGCAAAGAAGAAATCCTAGGCGCGGCCTTGGCGGACAAGCTCGAAACCTATCGTGCCAAGCGCGACTTCAATCGCACTCCCGAGCCCTCGGGTACCCCAAAGCGAACGCCGTCGGGCAAGGCCGGCGGCGGCATCTTCGTGATCCACAAGCACGATGCGACGCGACTTCACTACGATCTCAGGCTCGAGCATGAAGGCGTGCTGTGGAGCTGGGCCGTTACGCGAGGGCCGAGCCTCGACCCGGCCGACAAGCGCCTTGCGGTCCATGTCGAGGACCATCCCTTTGAGTATCGGACCTTTGAGGGGATCATCCCGGCCGGTTACGGGGCCGGCACGGTGATCATCTGGGATGAGGGGACGTGGACGCCGGAATTCGATCCGGCTTTCGGGATGCAGAAGGGCCATATCCGCTTCGCTCTCGAAGGCGAGAAGCTGCATGGGGTATGGGACCTAGTGCGTTTGAAGCGGAAACCCGGCGAGAAGCGGGATAACTGGCTCCTGATCAAGGCCGACGACGCTTTCGCACGGCCCGGCGAGGACATTCTCCAAGATGAGCCGCGATCGGTGAAGTCGGACAGGACGATCGAAGAGGTCGCCGCCGGCAAGCCGCCGCCACGCAAGCCGGTACGCAAAGCCGCGAAGGCCGAGGTTGCAGGGACGAGTCGTGCGGCAAGGAAAGGCGCAATGGCCGGCAAGGCTGGGCGAACGCCGATGCCAGGCTTCATCGAGCCGGAGCTAGCGACGCTGCGGCCAAACCCACCGACCGGAGCCGAGTGGCTGCATGAGATCAAGTTCGACGGCTACAGGATCCAGGCGCATGTTTCAGGCGGCAAGACGACCTTGTTTACGCGCAAAGGCCTCGACTGGACGCACAAGTTCGGCAAGGCAATCGCCAACGCGCTCGGCGCGCTCGATTGCGAGGCCGCGGTGCTGGACGGCGAAATCGTCGTGCTGTCGAAAGAGGGCGCGGCATCCTTTTCGGCTCTGCAGGACGCCCTGTCGCGCGGCCGGACCGACAACATGCTCTACTACGCCTTCGATCTGCTGCATCTCGACGGCGCCGATCTCCGCTCTGAACCACTGGCGCAACGCAAGGCCAAGCTCAAGGCGCTGACGGCTGCAGCGGGAGGGTCGCCCGTCCACTATAGCGAAGATTTTTCGGAGCCCGGCCAAACGATGCTCGCGCATGTCTGCAAGATGGGGCTCGAAGGCATCGTATCGAAGCGGGCGGACGCGGCTTATGAAAGCGGCCGCGCGGCCTCGTGGATCAAGACGAAGTGCACACTGCGGCAGGAGTTCGTCGTCCTGGGCTACGTTCCGTCGGAAGCCGCCGGTCGGGGCCTGCGTTCGCTGGCGGTCGGCTACTACAAGGACGGAAAGCTTCGCTATGGCGGCCGCGTCGGCACGGGCTTTTCAGGGACCATGACCAACGACCTCAAGAAGCGCCTCGACACGATCAGGATCAAGAAGGCGCCGGTGGGCGGAGTCCCGCCTAAAGACAAGCATGTCGTGTGGGTGAGGCCGGAACTGGTAGCGGAGGTAGAGTTTCGCAGTTGGACGACCGACGGCATCTTGCGGCAGGCCTCCTTTCAGGGCCTCCGCGAGGATAAGCCGGCGAACGAAGTGGTGTTAGAGACGGGCGCGTCGGCAGAGTCGACGTTGGATCGCGCGAGAGAGCCCGATGTAGCAGCCGCGGCGCGAGCCCTGCGCAAGGGAAGCGGAAGGAAGAAGATGTCCGTGAAGCTGACCAGTCCCGACAAGCTGCTGTGGCCTGACGCCGGGGTGAGCAAGGAGGACCTGCTGGCGCATTACGAGAAGGTGTGGCCGCGCATGGAGCCGTTCGTTGTGAACCGCCCACTCAGCCTAGTGCGAGCGCCCGACGGAATCGGTGGCGAACGCTTCTTTCAAAAGCATGCATCGAAAGGCATGCACGAAGCGATCATCAGGACCAAGGACCCGGAAGATGGCGAGGAACTCCTGTCGATCAAGGATTTCGACGGCCTGGCGGCGCTTGTCCAGTTTGGCGTCGTGGAGGTGCACATCTGGGGCTCCACGCTCAAGGCAATCGACCAGCCTGACCAGATCGTCTTCGACCTCGATCCTGACGAGGGGCTCGGCGTGGAGGACGTGCGCGCCGCCACGCTGGAGGTGAAGGACAGGCTCGATGCGCTCGGCCTGCCGACATTCGTCAAGACCTCCGGCGGCAAGGGATTCCACGTCGTCGTGCCGCTGAAGCCGAAGGCCGACTGGGAAACGGTGAAGACGTTCTCCCACGATTTCGCGCGTGCAATGGAGCAGTCCGACCCTGGTCGCTACACGTCGGTACTGTCCAAAAAGGCTCGCAAGGGCAGGATCTTCGTCGACTATCTGCGCAACGGACGCGGTTCGACGGCCGTTGCGCCATGGTCGTCCCGTGCCAAGGACAGGGCCACGGTAGCCGTGCCGATCACGTTCGACATGGTTCGAGACGGCGCCGGACCGGCGGATTTCGCCATCGGCTCGAAGGAGCTGGACGAGGCGCTCAAAGGCTCTGATCCGTGGGCTGGTTTCTTCAAAGCGGCGAAGCCGCTGAAGCTGTGACCCGGGTCAGAAGCCTCAAGCTGTGTGCCTGAGGCTGGTGCCGGTGTTTTGATCGAAGAGGATGACCTTCTCCGGGTTCCAGGACAGCGCGACCGTCTCGTCGGGCTTCAGCCTGGTCTGCGCCGGCACTGTTGCATGCAGCGTCGCGTCGCCGACATGCAGGGTCAGGATTTTCTCGACCCCGTGGTTCTCGACGTCGTGGACTCTGGCTTCGACCGGCGCACCTTGCTCGACGATGATGTCTTCCGGACGGATGCCGAATGTCAGCGGCCGGCCATCAGTCTCGCCTGCCGCCTGTCCGCTGAAAGGCAACTCGAAGCTCATCGGAGTCATCACGGCCCTGCCGGATACCAGCTTGCCACGAAGAAGATTCATGGGAGGCGAGCCGACGGCACGGGCGACGAAGGTATTCTTCGGATTGTTGTAGATCTCCGCCGGCGTACCGGTCTGAACGAGATGGCCGTGGTTGAGCACGCCGATCTTGTCTCCCATCGACATCGCCTCGACCTGATCGTGCGTCACGAACAGGAAGGTCTGGCCGAGGTTCATCTGGATGTTCTTGAGCTCGGTGCGCAGTGCTTCGCGCAGCTTTGCGTCGAGCGCCGAAAGCGGTTCGTCCATCAGGAAGACGCGCGGCTTGCGCACGATGGCGCGGCCGATCGAGACGCGCTGCATCTCGCCGCCGGAGAGGCGGTCGGTCTTGCGCTCGAGGAGATGCTCGATACGCAGCGTCCTTGCCACCCGGGTCACCCGTTCGGCGATTTCGGCATCCGGCACGCGACGCAGCTTCGATTTCAAAGGGAATTCGAGGTTCTGCCGCACCGTGTATCGCGGATAGAGCGAATATTGCTGAAGGACGAGCGCCACGTCGCGTTCGGCCGCGCCCCACTCGGCAACGTCGACGCCATCGATGAGCACCTGCCCCTCCGTCGGCTTTTCGAGGCCGGCGATGATGCGCAGCGTGGTGGTCTTGCCGGCACCGGTCTCGCCGAGCAGGACGAAAAACTCGCCGTCGGCTATGTCGAGGTCGAGACGCCTCAGGGCCGCGTGGCTGCCGAATGTCTTGGTGACGTTCTTGAGCTTGATGTGCGCCATCAGAGTCTCACCCCGAGCGATTGGCCGCTCTGTGCATCGAAGAAGTGGGCCTGGGTCGGGTCCAGGCGAGCAAAGACGTGGTCGCCGGCCTTGGCCACAAACCCGGAGCGGGTGCGGGCACGCAGCATCTGTTCCCCGAATTTGAGGTCGACGATGTCGTAGGAGCCCAGCGGCTCAATGATGTGCGCCTCAGCGGGGAGAAAGCCTTCTGCCGGCTCGTGAGCGACGATCACGCCTTCGGGGCGGATGCCGAGCGACAGCGGCTTGCCGGCGCTGCCGTTCAGCTTGGAGAGGAGTTCGGACGGAAAGGTGAAGCCCTGCGCCGCGCCATCGACTGTGACGCTGGCTCGGCCGGCTTCTTCGGAGACGGCCGCATTTGCCACGTTCATCACGGGGCTGCCGACGAACTGCGCCACGAACAGGTTCTGCGGATGGGCATAGACCTCTTCCGGGCTGCCGACCTGCTGCAGCACGCCTTCGTGCATGATGACGATCCGGTCGGCGAGGCTCATCGCCTCGATCTGGTCGTGTGTCACATAGATGGTGGTCGAGCCCTGCTTGATATGCAGCCGCTTGATCTCGGCGCGCATCTCCTCGCGCAGCTTGGCGTCGAGGGCACCAATCGGCTCGTCCATCAGCATGGCCTTCGGCCGGCGCACCAGGGCTCGGCCGATGGCGACGCGCTGCATATCGCCGCCAGACAGCGCGGAGGGCTTCCGTTCCAAGAGGTCGCTGATGCGCAAGACCTTCGCGACCTCGCGGACCGCCTTGTCGATGTCGGTGCGATTCATGCGCGTCGCCCGCAGGGGGAACGCGATGTTCTCGTAGACGCTCATGTGGGGATAGAGCGAGAAGGACTGGAACACCATGGCGATGTCGCGGTCGGCAGCCTTCAGGTGCTGTACCGGTTTTCCATCGATCAGGATGTCGCCCTCGTCGATGGTTTCGAGCCCCGCGACGGCACGCAGGGTCGTGGTCTTGCCGCAGCCCGACTGGCCGAGAAGGACAATGAACTCGTTGTCTTCGATCTTCAGGTTCAGGTCCTTGATGACCTGGACGGCGCCGAACCACTTCTGGACGCCGCGTAGCTCGATCTGTGTCATGGCCGGCCTCCCGCATGGCTGCCGGGCGCCATACCGTCGCGATGGTCCGATACGTCGAACACTCCGTCGACCTCCTTTTCCCGGTCGGCGGCCGGCTTGCCGAACCAGTTGGTGAGCATGAAAGTGACGAGCCCGATGAGGATGATGGTAACGCCGTAGCGGTGAAGGAACATGTTCCAGGGCTGGCAGAGCGCCACGATGCCGAGCACCATGACGATCTCCGCCGCCCGCTGAAGCCTGGCACTCGAAATCATTTGCGGATCGCTCCGAAGGACATGCCGCGCAGGAGATGGTTCCTGAGCAGGAAGGTGAAGATCGCGACCGGCAGCAGGAACAGGAAGGTGCCCGCCGCGATCACCGTCCAGTCGGGCAGGCCGGAACCGACCTGGCTGGGGATGAAGGGCGGCGCCGTCTGCGCGCGCCGGTTGGTCATGATCAGCGCGAAGGCGTATTCGTTCCACGCGGTGATGAAGCAGAACACGGCGGTGGCCGCGATGCCGGTGGCGGCTTCCGGGATGACGATCTTGAAGAAGGCTTCCATGCGCGTGTAGCCGTCGACCAGCGCCGCTTCTTCGTATTCCTTGGGAATCTCGTCGATGAAGCCCTTCATGAGCCACACCGAGAACGACAAGTTGAAGGCCGTGTAGAGGATGATCAGGCCCCAATGCGTGTCGTTGAGGCCGACCGCCCGGTACATCAGGAACATCGGGATCGCCACCACCACGGGCGGCAGCATGCGTGTCGACAGGATGAAGAAGAGCAGGTCGGCTTCCCCCTTCACCCTGAAACGAGAGAAGCCATAGGCCGTGATCGTGCCCATGCCGACCGCCAGCACCGTCGAGGTGACGGCGACGATCAGCGAGTTCATGAAGCGGCTGGGATAGGCCGACCACTGGACCTCGCCACGTCCGTCGCGTACCACCTTCTCCCCGCCGTCGAACACGATGCGCTCCCACCAGGGCGCTGCCTCGTATTCCTCCGGGGTCGGTTGCTCGCGCAGCTGCGAGCGCTTCGTGAACAGCTTCACGAAAGGAGAGACTTCGGGCTCGAACAACACCGTCGGCGGGATGGTCGTCGACAGGTTGCGCGGCTTGAACGCCGTCGAGGCGATCCAGTAGATCGGCGCGAGGAAGATGAGCGTGATGAGGAGCACGGCGACAATGGCGATGCGGTTGCCCGCCACCTCGCCCGATGTGCGAACGGCGGCCATCTCAGCGCTCCTTCACCTTGTTGAGGTACTTCACGTAAATGTTGGTGATCGCCAGGATCATGATCAGCACGATGTATGCCAGCGCGCAGGAACGGCCTGTCTGCCATTCCTGGAACGCCATCTTGTAGAGCCGGATCGAGATGACCTCGGTGGTCGGCTGGCTGGTCAGGATGTAGGCCAGGTCGAAGGTCTTGAACGCCTCCATGGTGCGGAAGATGATCGCGATCATCAGGATCGGCGCGACCAGCGGCAGCGTGATGCGGAAGAAAGTGTAGAGGCTGCCGGCCCGGTCGATCGCCGCCGCCTCGTAGAGGTGCTTCGGCACGGCGGACAGGCCCGCGAGCGACAGCAGCATCACGAAGGGTGACCACATCCAGATGTCCGTCAGCGCGACGGCGTAGAGGGCCATGTCGGGATTGGAGAGCCACTCGAACCGGCCGAGGCCGAGCGCATAGTTGATGACGCCGAAGGACGGATCGTAGAGCAGCTTCCAGAACAGGCCGACCACCGCCATCGACAGCATCATCGGCAGCAGCAGCAGCGTGGTGATGAATCCCTTGAAGGGAATATCGCGGTTGAGAAGCAGCGCGACGCCGAAGCCGACCAGCACCTGACCGGCGACGGATACGATGACGTATTTCGCCGTGATCGCGAAGTTCGACCAGATGAAGGGGTCGTTGAGCAGCTCGCGGTAGTTCTGCAGCCCGACGAAATTGGCCGCCGCCTGCGACGACGCACGGAAATCGGTGAAGGAGTAGCCCAGCGAGTAGAGCAGGGGGAAGATATTGAAGACGATCAGGAAGAGGATCGTCGGAATGATGAAGAGATTGCGGATCGCGATGTCGCTCATGCCGCGGCGGGCGGCGCGCGAGTTCGGATCCAGCGTTGTCATGACTGCGGTGGCCAAGGCCCGTTCCTTCCCGTTCTGCAACCTGCCTGGGTCGTCGAGAGGCTCTGCGAGCCCTCATCAAAAGAAACGGAGGGGGCGGGCTCCCGCCCCCTCCGTCTCCGCAGCTCTTACTGCTGGGTGCGGTTGTACTTCTTGAAGGTCGCGTTCCAGTCCGCGGCGAGCGAGTCCAGCGTCTCCTTCGCAGTCCCTTCGCCGGCCGTGACGTAGGGATAGACGCGCTGGTTCATCTGGATCAGCAGCTCGGCATATTCCGGCGTCGCCCAGAAGTCCTTCACCTTGAACATCGTCTCGTAGAACGCCTTGTTGTAGGGCGTCGCATTCTGGAACTCCGGCGATTCCAGCACGGCCTTGTTGCAGGTGTACCCGCCGAGCTCGGCCCAGCGCTTCTGCGTCTCGTCCTTGATGAACCACTCCAGGAACTTGAACGCCTCGTCCTTGTTCTCGGAATAGTTGACGATCGAGATGCCCTGTCCGCCGAGCGCCGCAAACTGGTCGCCGCCCGGACCGGCCGGATTGGCGAAGAAGCCGGTCACCTTGGCGTTCGGGTTGGACGCCTCGTTCACCAGCGCCGGGAAGAAGGCGAAGTAGTTCATGCTCATCGCCGCCAGGTTCTCGGTGATGGCCTGGTTGTTTTCGACGAAGAACGCCTTGGCCCAGCCCGGAGGCGTAAAGCCATAAAGCTCGCGATAGAGTTCGAGCGCCTTCACGTTCTGGTCGGAATTGATGATGCCGTCGACCTTGTAGGTCGCGTAGTCGCCGAGCTCGCCGCCATAGGAGAAGATCGCGTTCTCGACGCCCATGACTAGGCCGTCATAGGAGTTGTCGGTGTAGATCGCGATGCCGTAGCGGTTCTGGTCGGGGCGATGGAAGAATTCCGCTATGTCGCGCATCTCCGCCCAGGTCTTCGGCACGGCGAGATCGTAGCCGTACTTCGCCTTGAAGGCTTCCATCTCCTTGGGATCCTCGAACCAGTCCTTGCGATAGGACCAGCCCACTGCATCGCCCTCGGCCGGGATCGCCCAGTACTTGCCCGAGTTCGAGGGATACTCGGCGTAGTACTTCACGGTCGCCGGCGCCATCGTCTCGCCGAGCTTGTGCTTGTTGAAGAATTCGGTCAGGTCGACATAGTGGCCGGCTTCCGATGCGACGCCCAGCCACTGCGAATCGCCAACGACCATGTCGTAGGCCGAACCCTGCGCGTTGAATTCGGTGAACGCCTTTGTCTGGAAATCCTGCCACGGGGTCGTCTCGACCGTGACCTTGACGCCGGTCTCAGCTTCGTACTCGTTGACGAGCTCCTGCAGATAGTTCGCTGGGTCCCACTCCGCCCAGAAGATCGTCAGCTCCTGCGACATCGCCGAGGTCCCGCTCAGCAGCGTCAGCGACAACCCGGCCAACAGGCCCTTTACACCATTTCGCATGTTGTACTTCCTCCCTTGAGATGCAGCCGCACGAAGGGGCGCCATCTCTGCCAAATTCACTTCCGGCTTTCTTTACGGTCCTCCCTGACCGGCATGCGGCGACGGCTTCTCGAAGCACGGCCAGCACACACCTCATCTGGTATTACCAAAAGCGAGCTGCCGTCAAGCGGTTTTCTCTGGGAGCAAGGGGTGCTATCGTGTCGTCAGTTGCGCAAAAAAGCGGCACAAACGCGCAGTTCCGCCGGACCCACCCTATCTGGCACCTCGCTTAGCGGCCGAAACAGACAGCAGCGGATACCATTGCAGCGGCGCAGAACTGGTCTAGCCAGTTCGGGGGTTTTTACCCGTTATTCCGTTTCCTCGAGAAGCGCCGCGCGCACCATTGACGCAGCGGCCCACTTCGCCACTGACTGAGCGGCCGCACCGTCGAGGCCCCAAATATCCTTCAACACGGTCAGCACCTCAATACCGAATACGAGAGACAATGCCTGAGTCAGCCGATCCAGCCTTTCGGGCAAAAGCGCTCCTTGAAGTGGCGACAGTGCGTCCTTCAGCAGTTCGATCCGGTGACCGCGCTTGAACGCCGGCTCCTCCCCAAGCGTGCCGGCGCGGTCCTGCGCCCACTGCTCGAGCGACAGCTTGAGCGCCGCCTTGAAGGTCGCTTCGAAGGCGTCGATACGCGGCAGGCCAGTGTCCATGAGCTGCGCGACCCGTCGCGCCGGATCGGAAGAGTTGGAAGACCACGTCAGGATTGGCCCGAGCGCCTGATCCACGACGGCACCGACGAGAGCTGCCTGGCTGGGAAAATAGCGATAGGCCGTGGCGCGCGAGACACCTGCCGCCTCGGCAACGTCGGTGACGGACGGCGTCCCTCCGTCCTGCATGAGACGCATGGCCGCTTCTAGGATGAGCCGGCCCGTCCGTGCCCTGGGGCCCGTCATGGGGGCCCCCGGGTTGACCGTTGCTTCTGATTGACGTGAGACGAGCATATCAATACGATACGCGCGTCTCAAAAAATTGCAATGGCCGCCACGGCCGTGGTGAGAGGGACAGCCGGCGACGAAAACGTCGCGGCTCGGGAGGAGCGCTTGAAGCACATCCATGTGGTCGGCACCGCCGACACCAAGGGGGAAGAGCTTGCATATCTGGCGGAGCTTATCAGAGCCGCCGGCGCCTCTGCCTTGATTGTTGACGTCGGCACACGGGAGCCCACGATCAGGCCCGACGTCGCCGCAGGCGAGGTTGCCGGCTTCGGTCCGGACGGTACGTCTGGTGAGATCGGATCCGGCGATCGCGGCCGCGCCGTCGCGGCGATGGCACAGGCCTTCACGCGCTTCGTCGCCTCCAGAGACGATATCGCCGGGGTGATCGGCATTGGCGGTGGCGGCGGCACGTCGATCGTGACCGCCGGCATGCGCGAGCTTCCGCTTGGCCTGCCCAAGATCATGGTTTCAACGCTCGCGTCGGGCGATGTGTCTCCTTATGTCGGCGTATCCGACATCGTCATGATGCCGTCGATCACGGACATGGCAGGACTGAACCGTATCAGCCGGGTAGTCCTGGCCAACGCCGCGCAGGCGATCGTCGCCATGTCCCGTACCTCGGTGCCGGCGGGCGACGGCAAGCCAGCGATCGGGCTCACCATGTTTGGCGTCACGACCCCCTGTGTAACCCAGATCGTCGACCGTCTGAAGGACGACTACGACTGCCTCGTGTTCCATGCGACCGGCACCGGAGGCCGGACCATGGAGAAGCTCGCCGATTCCGGATTGCTGTCGGGGGTGATCGATATCACCACGACGGAGGTCTGCGACCTGCTGTTTGGCGGCGTCCTGCCGGCGGGCGAGGACCGGTTCGACGCGATCGCTCGGACGCGACTGCCCTATGTGGGTTCGGTCGGTGCGCTCGACATGGTGAACTTCTGGGCGCCCGACACGATACCGGAGCGATATCACGGCAGGCTCTTTTACAACCACAATTCCAACGTGACGCTGATGCGGACCACGGCAGACGAGTGCCGGGTCATCGGAGAATGGATAGGCCGCAAGCTGAACGCCTGCGATGGACCAGTCAGGTTCCTCATACCGGAGGGCGGTGTTTCCGCTCTTGATGCGGACGAAGGGGCATTCTGGGATCCGGAAGCCGATCGGGCGTTGTTCACATCGCTGGAAGCAACGGTGCTGGAGACCGATCGGCGTCGCCTCGAGCGTCTGCCCCTCCACATCAACGACCCACAATTCGCGGAGGCGGCCGTCGCCGCCTTTCGCGCCATGACAAGCGCCTGACCGGCTCGACATCGAGGAAGACAATGCCCGCCATCGCACGCATCGCAATCCTGGAGAAATTCCGCCGAATGATCGAACGCGGCCAGCCTATCGTCGGTGGCGGCGCCGGCACCGGCCTCAGCGCCAAGGCGGAGGAAGCGGGCGGCATCGACCTGATCATCATCTATAATTCCGGCCGATACCGCATGGCGGGCCGCGGCTCCGCGGCAGGCCTGCTTGCCTACGGCAATGCCAACCAGATCGTGAAGGAGATGGCCTATGAGGTGCTGCCGGTCGTCAAGCACACGCCCGTACTCGCGGGCGTCAACGGCACCGATCCCTTCGTCATCATGCCAAAGCTGCTGGCGGAGCTGAAGGAGCTCGGATTTTCCGGCGTGCAGAACTTCCCGACCATCGGTCTCTTCGACGGCAGCATGCGGCAAAGCTTCGAGGAGACCGGCATGGGCTTCGGCCTTGAGGTCGACATGATTGCCGAGGCCAACCGGCAGGATCTGCTGACGACGCCCTATGTCTTCAATCCCGATGAGGCAACGGCGATGACCCAGGCAGGCGCCGATATCGTCGTGGCTCACATGGGTGTGACGACGGGCGGCTCCATAGGCGCCACCTCGGCGAAATCGCTCGATGACTGCGTCCGGGAGATCGACGCCATCGCCGACGCGGCGCGCTCGGTTCGCAGCGACGTGATCCTGCTCTGCCATGGAGGCCCCATCTCCATGCCAGATGACGCGCGCTACGTTCTCGACCGATGCCCCGGGCTGCACGGCTTCTATGGCGCCAGTTCGATGGAGCGACTGCCCGCGGAAGCGTCGATCCGCGACCAGACGGCAAGCTTCAAGGCCTTGCCGACCCGCAAACCTGTCTGAACACGATCCGCAGGGAGTAAGCAGAATGGACAATCCGGCGAAGGGCGATCCCAACAGGATGTTCGTCTATCCGAAAGACGTCGATGCTTTCGGCTTCGACTGGGGTAGGCTGTCGCTGACCGTCGCACCCGAAGTCAACGCAGCGAAGCGGTTTTCGGGCGGGGTCGTGGACCTTCCGCCCGGCCAGGGCCATGCGCGCCACAATCACCCCGGCGCCGAGGAGATCATCTTCGTCATCGCTGGCCATGGCGAGCAGATGGTGGAGGATACGGGGGGCAATCCGATCACGGAGAAGGTCGGGCCGGGCTGCACGATTTTCGTGCCGGAAAGCCGGTTCCACTCGACCCTTAATACCGGGACGGCGCCCATGCAGCTCTTCGTGGTCTATTCTCCCGCAGGTCCGGAACTCGGATTGCGCGAACTGCCGGACTTCAAGCTGGTGCCCGCGGGGAGCTAGTCCAGCCCGGCCTCGGATTGCGGTCCGCTGCGGAAATGCGCGGCGGATTCCGGCGCGCTGGGCAAATTGGCGGATGCGGACCACGAAGCGCAGGATATAAGGAAGAATCACCGTCAGCCCGGCGGCTTCTTCCCGAGATTTGCGTGAACAACGGTATCCTGCTCGCCCTCCTCGCCTATGCCGTCTATTCCTGGGGCGACGCGGCCATCAAGGCGTTGGGCGAAGGGTTGTCGGTCTTCGCGATCGGCTTCTACCTGACGTTGGTCGCCGCCGTCTGCATCGCACTGACGACGCCGAAGGAAGAGAAACTTCTCCATTTCTGGCGGATGAAACGCCCATGGGCCGTACAGGCGCGTGCCGTTTCGGGAACGGCGGCAAGCATACTCAGCGTGGTCGCCTTCACCTCGATACCCTTCGCCGAAGTCTATGCGCTGATATTCCTGGCGCCACTGTTCGTGACATTGCTGTCGCTTCTGGTGCTGAAGGAACATGTGGGGCCTTGGCGATGGTTTGCCGTACTCGCGGGTTTCGCCGGCGTGCTTCTCGTCGTCAGGCCTGGTTTCCGAGAACTTCAGCCGGGTCATCTTGCGGCGCTCGCGATCGCATTGCTGGCTGCCATCAGCGTCATCTTGATGCGCTCGCTCTCGGCGAAGGAGACCCGCACGACCATGCTCGGTTTCCTGATGATCTACACAATCTGCTTCAATGGTCTCGCCATGCTGGCTACCGGGCCGGTGCTGCCGGACCTGCGACAGGCTTTGATCCTTCTGTTCGCGGGCGTGTTCGCCGCGACGGGCAACGTCATGCTGCTCAGGGCGACACGCTTCGCGCCGGCCAACCAGCTGGCGCAGACCCACTATTCGCAGATCGTCTGGGCGGTCGTGCTAGGGGCGGCGTTCTTCGGCGAAAATCCCGACGCGGTCGCGGTGCTGGGCCTCGCGATCATCGCGGGCTCAGGTCTGCTGACCGTCGCTCGCGAGCGCATCAGACTGGGCACGGTGCGTTGGAACCCCTTCACCCGCAACCGGATCTGAAGCGGAACGGTCAGTCCTGGATCGGGTCAGGTCCGGCTTCCAGCTGTTCCGCCGTCGGTCCTCCGCCCCGGTTCCAGCCCCGGCCGTTCTCGCCGAACATCTCATATCCGTCGGCGGTCACCGCGACCGTATCCTCCAGCTTTATGAAACCGCGGCGGGGATGGAGCATGGTCGTTTCCACGGAGATCACCATGTTCTCCTCCAGTGGCCGGTCCGCATCCACGCCTTCATAGGTCACTGGATGGTTCGTCATGAGGAACGGTGCCTCATGCGAGACCAGACCCATGCCATGGCAGAAGAAATCGGTGAATGATGCTGACGGCGAGGTTTTCAGGGTGGCCTCCGCCTCGACGATGACTTCCTCACCGAGGGCGCCCGCCTTGATCTTGGAGAAGGCTGCCTGCTGGACAGCATCGATCTCGTGCAGCAGATCCTCGAGCTCGGCGTCCGGTTCGCCCAGAACACCCATCCGGCACAGATCGCCGATGTAGCCGTGGTAGTTCCCACCGGAATCGATCGACATGACGTCGCCCATGGCCCAGGCTTGGTCCGACGCAGCCCGGTTGTGGCTGGAGCCCAACGTGAGGAGGCAGTATTCGAACTGCAGCCCGCGATTGGTCTCCTCGCGACGGAGCTGCTCGATGATCTCGGCTTTGGTCGAGCCTTCATGTGCGGCAGAAATCGTGGCCAGCATGGCCTCGGTGATCAGTTCCGACGCCCGGCGCAGCTTGATGAGTTCATCCGGGCTTTTGATGGCCCGCAGCCGCTCGAAGGTCGAGGTGGCGTCGAACACCTTGGCCTCCGGAAGGGCTTTGCGGAGGGCAATATAGGCGTCCGAAGGCAGGAATGAGGGCTCGATGCCAATGCGTGCATCGGTACGGCCGATCCTGCTGAAATGCTCCGCGGCGAGCGCCGTCGCGTCCAGCGACCCCCATGTGGCGGTTTGAACCTCGGGCGTCCAGAACGGCCGGTTCTGGTGTTCGCCGCCTTCCATCTTGTTGCCGATATAGGCAGCGCGGTCGGGTCGGCCCTTCTCGTAGACGACGAGCGGCAGATAACGGCTATGGCCTATGGCATCCATGGCCGAGAAGAAGATGAACTTATAGCCCCCCAGCAAGTACTGGACGTTGTGCTTGGATGACGCGATGACGAAATCCAGTTCGGCGTTCTCCATCAGACGGTCGAGCCGCTCGCTGTCGAACGGGGCAACGGTCCCCTGGCCTTTTTCCGGTACTGCGTCCATGGCGCTTTTCCTGTCCTCTCCTTCCAGATCGACGGCCGCGTCCCTCGGCGGCGACCTGAAAATGCAATGTGCAACAATCGCCCAGCCCGGTCCAGTATCCGCAAAAAGCCTAAATAGTATGGCGGCCGGCAAATCCGGTCAGGAAAGCGGTAAGATTGTCCGACAGCACGTCGCACAGATAGCCGCCTTCCTGAACGATAACCGTGGGCAGACGCAGCGCGGCTATTGCTTCGCCGATGCGTGCAAAGCCAGACGTGGTCACGGACAGACCACCGAAAGGATCGTGTTCCGACGCGTCGAGACCGAGCGCGACGACCAACGCGTCCGGCGCGAAGGCGCCTATGCGCCGGGCGGCGGCGGACAGTGCTTCCAGGAATACCTCGTCTCCGGACTTGCGTTCCAGCGGCAGGTTGAGATTTGCCCCTAGGCCGGGCCCTTCGCCGCGTTCGTCGGCATAGCCCCAGAAGAACGGATAGAAGCGCACCGGATCGGCGTGGATCGACACGGTGAGCACGTCCGCCCGCCGGTAGAACACGCCTTGCGTACCATTGCCGTGATGCAGGTCGACATCGAGGATCGCAACCCGGTCCGCATTCCTGCGCAGACGCTGGGCGGCTATGGCGGAATTGTTGAAGAAGCAGAAGCCGCCGGCGACATCTGCGAAGGCGTGGTGGCCGGGCGGCCGGCACAACGCATAGGCGCCGGGCTCTCCGGCCTTGACCGCCTCAGCCGCGGCGGCCGCCGTCCACGCGCTCCAGCACGCGCTTTCGAATGTGTGCTCGGAGATCGGGCAGGACGTATCGGCCATGTGATAGCCGGCCTGGCCTACCGCCGAGGCAGGATAGGATCCGCTGCGCGTGATCGGATGGATGTTGGGGATCACCTCCGCCGATGCACCTTCAATGCGCCGCCAGCGGTCGTGGATATGCTGGAGGAACTCGATGTATTCCGGCGTGTGGATGTCGGCCATCGGGCCCAGTCCGTAGCTTGCCGGCCTCTCGAACGTGCAGCCAGCGGCGCGCGCGCCGGCTAGAAGACGTTCGACGCGCTCGGGGACCTCCGGATTCGGCTTCGGCGCGCCGGAAGAGAGAAACGATTTCGGGCCGTGGCGTCTTTGTTCGTCGGCGAAAAAGGCTTTCATGGTCTGTCCTGTTCGAGCGTATCAGCGTTCGCCAGGCGATCGAAATCGTCGCCGCGCGCGGCATGGACCTGCTCGTCCGCTCGATGCCTGATGCCGCAGCGGCTGTAGAAGGCCTGAGCGCGATGGTTTTCCGTGTCGACGGCTAGCCGGATGTAACACCCGCCGCGCTTCCGCGTGACGGCGGCGAGACGCCGCAGGAGCCGCTCGCCCACGCCCCGGCCGCGGAACGCTTCGGCGACGAAAAAATCCTGAACATAGACACCCGGCCTTCCCATCCAGGTGGAAAAGCTCGGGAAAAAAAGGCAGCAGCCGGCGAAATGACCCTCGACCTCCGCCATCAGCGTCTCGAAGGCAGGGCGATCGCCGAAGCCGAAGCGGCGCAGATCATCGGCGCTGCTGGTCAGCTTGTGACGTTCGCCGACCGTTTCGGCGATGCCCACGAGCGCGCCGAACACGTTTTCCATGTCGTCCGGCCGGGCGAGCCGGATCGTGACGTTCGCTGACGGCCCGCTCATGGCTGCACGGCCCTTTGCATCAGAACGAAACCCTGTCGCCGCCCTTGAGCGCGAGGCGCTCGCGTGCCTCGGCTGGCGTGGCGACCTCAAGAGAAAGACCCTCGAGAATGGAGCGCACCCGCCGCACTTGGTCTGCGTTCGACCTGGCCAGGGCGCGCCCGTCGTAAAGCGAATCCTCCAGCCCGACGCGCACATTGCCGCCCATCGCGGCGGCGACGGAAAGCATCGGCATCTGGTGGCGGCCCGCCGCCAGCACGGAGAACTCGTAGCTGTCGCCGAACAGCTTGTCAGCGATGTGTTTCATGTGAATCAAATTGTCCGGGTCGGCGCCGATGCCCCCAAGGATGCCGAACACGAACTGGATGAACAGGGGGCCTTCCACGAGTCCCCTGTCCCGGAGATGGGCCAGCGAGTAGAGATGGCCGACATCGTAGCACTCGAACTCGAACCGTGTACCGCATCCCCGGCCTAGCCGTTCGAGTATGGTTTCCATGTCGGCGAAGGTATTCCGGAATATCGCGTCGCGGGTTGCCTCGAGAAGTTGCGGCTCCCATTCATGCTGCCACGCGTGCGGCTTCTCGAGGATGGGGAACAGGCCGAAATTCATCGATCCCATGTTGAGCGAGCACATCTCGGGACCAGCTTTCAGCGGTGCGGCGAGGCGTTGGTCGAGCGTCATCAGCGACGATCCACCGGTGGTGATGTTGACCACTGCATCGGTTGCCTGGCGGATGCGAGGCAGGAACTGCATGAAAACCTCGGGATCGGCGGTCGGACGGCCGTCCTTTGGGTCGCGGGCGTGAAGATGGAGGATGGCGGCGCCCGCCTCCGCTGCCGCGACGGCATCCGCGGCGATCTGGTCTGGGGTGATCGGCAGATGGGGGCTCATGCTCGGCGTATGGACTGATCCTGTTACCGCGCAGGTGATGATGACTTTCTTGCGAGCCATTGCCGACCTCAGGGACCGATGGACAGGCCGAATTCGGCCGCGAAGGCTTCGAGCGTGTCCGAAAGCAGGTCGACGATTTCCGCAATCTGTTCCGCGGTGACGATCAGCGGTGGGCAGACCATGAAATTGTCGCTCTCGGGTCCGCCGGCCACACGCCGGGAATAAATGATGAGGCCGCGCTCGAAGGCGAGGTCGATCAGCCGCACATTGGCGTTGGCCGCGCGCGGCAGCGGGCGCTTCGCTTCCGGATCGGCGTAGATATCGGCACCAAGTAGCAGGCCTCTGCCGCGCACGTCGGCGACGAACGGGAAACGCCGGGCCAGCGCTTCGAGTTCTGCCTTGAGAAGCTCGCCCATGGTGGCGGCGTTGTCGACCAGCCCCAGCCTGTCGACCTCCGAAAGGACGGCCAGCCCGGCTGCGCAGGACACGGGGTTAGCACCGTAGGTATGGCCGTGGAGGAAGCCCCCCATCGCCAGGACCGGTTCCACAATCCGTTCGGACGCGGCGATGGCGCCGAGCGGCGCATAGCCAGACGACAGGCCTTTCGAGAGCGCCACGACGTCGGGCCGGCAGTTCCAATGGTCGCCGCCGAGAAACTTACCGGTGCGGCCGATCCCGGTCATCACCTCGTCGTGGATCAGCAGGATGCCGTAGCGATCGCAGATTTCCCTGATCCGCGGGAAATAGCTGTCGGGCGGAACGAGCGCAGCCGTAGCCGCGCCGCCGATCGGCTCCATGATGAAGGCAAGCACGCTTTGCGATCCTTCCTCGCGGATCTTGTCCTCCAGCATGTCGGCGTAGCGCAAACCGCGCTCCTCGAGCGATAGGTTGTCGCTATCCCTGTGTACGAGCGGGGCCGGTATAAGGGGCATGGGCCGGTTCATCACAGCGAAGGCCGAGGTCAGCACCTCGTCCCCTGTCGCCTCCAGCGCGCCGAGCGTGATGCCGTGATAGGATGGCATCCGGCCGATGACCTTCCACCGACCCTCCTGACCGGTGGCAACGGCCCACTGGCGCGCCAGCTTGATTGCCGCCTCGACGGCCTCCGAGCCGCCGGAAACGAAATAGATGCGGTCAAGGTCATGAATCTTGAGCGCGAGCACCCGGGCAAGCTCGTTAGCCGGCTCATTTTCGAAATGAATCGGATAGGCGAAGGACACTCTGTTCATCTGCCTTGCCACGGCCTCGATCACTGCGCGGTTGCCGTGGCCGATGTTTACGTTGACCGCGCCTGAGGAGCCGTCGACATAGCGTCGGCCGGTTCGGTCCCAGAGATAGATGCCCTCGGCGCGATCGACCGTCGGGCGCGGCAGCCGGGTAAAATGGAACAGGCTCTTGCTGCGCTGCTGGATCTGTTTCATTCGGCCGCGCTTCCTTTAGCCAAATAGCGGTCGAGCACGTTGGCGGTGACGCGTTCGACCATGGCATCTTGGCGGAGCAGGCCGGCGACCCATTCGCAGCTTCCGGCGTGGAACACCTCGCCCTTGCCGCGCGGGAAGTTGACGATCATCCCGTTGGAATAGCGCACCTTCTCGAGATTCTCGTCATTGCCTTCGCCATAAAGCGTCTCGGCGACGAAGCGGCCGTCCTCGTCGCCGAAGAACTGGTCCGCCGGTTCCAGAAAGTCGGCTTCCTCCACCTGGCTCGCCATTCCCATCGCAAGAATCTCCAGTCCTTCCGGCGCGCCGCTGCCGGCCGCGGGATACGGCCGTCCGTCGCGGATCTCGTAGTCGAGCCCGTCGACCTCGTAGCCATAGATCTGGCTGTCCTGCCCGAGCACATCGCCATAAAAAAGGCCGGTGTGGGCGAAGGCCCAATGCTTGGGGCGGTAGACTGGAAAGCCCTTGACGCCGCGCGGTGAGCAGCCTCCCCATCCCGCATAGATGCCTCGGGAGGCATTCAGGCCGAACGTAGCGGCGCCTGGCCTGCCGATTTCCGGCGCTTCCCAGGAATTCGTGGCACGGCTCATATCGCCGCTCTGATACACGGGATCTTCCGCGCGCGCGCGGTACTTGTAACAGACCTGCCGACGCCCCTCCTCTTCGAGGCGGGTCTGCCACATGAAGTTGCCGGCAAAGCGGGCGACATACCCACCGGCTTCGACGTAGCCGTCGACGGCATCGCGCATTTCCCAAGTCCAGTATTCATCGTGTCCGACAAAAACGACACAACTGTAGCCGGCTAACAGATCCGGTCTGAAATGCAGGTCGTGTTGGGTGGCGAGGTCAATGGCGTAGCCGTGGCCTTCGGCCCAGCGGAAGAAATGGGAATCGTAGCTGGCCCAGCCAGCAGAGGCATATTTCTTGGAATGGCCGGTTGCCAAAGCCCATTCCATGTGAGGATAACGCGGCACCGTGCAAGGCGGCAGCGAGGCATCGACCGGTACGCGTGGCGCCTCGCTCGGCAGCGTGACGAAGCCTCGGCACCACGGCCGCTGCGTCGAGACGGCGCGTGCATACTGGTTTCTTGCCTCGCCGGCGATGCCCTCATAGGCGTTCGATCCGCCCCAGGTGTTGTAGGCGAGCCAGGTGCCGGTCGCTGCGACCTGCAGCAAGCGCCCTGCCGCGGCGCCCATTTCCGGCGCCACGACGAAAAGATGCTGGCAGGTCACTTGTTCGCCGTTGCGTCCCTCCGCCAAGAGCGTGACACGGTAGGCTCCGGACGGCCACTCCTTCAATATGCCGATCTCGAAGGTCGGCTGCCAGCCGCAGCCCTCCACAGAACACTGGTCCGGCGTATCCTGCCAGCGGCTGGCGATGTCATGCTGTTCTAGGACCCGAACCAGCGCCGCCCCGTCACGCTCGATGCGGATCGAAAACCGGGCCGCAGTTGCACTGACATAAAGAATCGCGGTGTCGCCGGGCCGGTAAGAGAACCGGTCCGTGTAGCACCAGATTTCGCCCCTTTCGCCGTCCATTCCGGGATATTCGTAGTAGAGGCCGCGCACGGCGAAGCGGCGCTGCTCGGCGCTCAGGCCGAAGTCTGGATAGCCGGTACCGGAAGTCATCATGCCCTTTGTTGCTGCGGGTGTGCTCGCCACAGCAGGCAACGATTGATGTCGGGAAGGCGTCCGAGGTCAAGAGCCAAAGATCCCGCTCGGGTTGTCGCATATAGAGGCTGCGCGTGCTATCGACGCCGGATGGCGCACAAGAAGGCACATGAGGTCGAAGCGTGGCTGGCTCGCCCCAGCGACGGCATCTCCATCGTTCTAGTCTATGGACCCGATCGCGGCTTGGTCGCCGAGCGCGCGAAGGCCTTCGCCGAGAAAACCGGTCTTCCTTTCGATGATCCTTTTTCGGTTGTCCGGCTCGATGGCAGCGAAGCGGAGCAGGGCCGTCTGCTGGACGAGGCCCATACGGTACCGATGTTCTCCGCCCGGCGGCTGCTCTGGGTCCGCAATGCCGGTGCTCACAAATCGCTGGCGGAGGATTTGAAGGCGCTGTCGACAGAACCGCCGCGCGATGCGGTCATCCTCATAGAGGCCGGCGAGCTCAAGAAAGGCGCGCCGCTTCGCTCGATCGTGGAGGCAAGTTCAGCCGGCATGGCGCTGCCCTGCTACGGCGACGAGGATCGCGACCTCAACTCGGTCATCGATGACGAACTCGGCAAGGCCGGCATCGGCATAGGCCTCGACGCCCGGAATGCACTGAGGCGCAATCTCGGCGGCGACCGCCTGGCGACACGCGGGGAGATCGCAAAACTCGCCCTTTATGCGCATGGCAAGCGAGAGATCGAACTCGAGGATGTCCTGACCCTGACCGGTGACGTCTCGGGCGTGTCAGTGGACGCGGCCGTCGACGCGGTACTCGACGGCAAGGTGGACGCCTTCGACCAGGCCTTCACCCGGCATTCACTCGGCGGGAGTCAGGCCTATCTGGTCTTGGCGGGAGCAATGCGACAGCTGCAAGCGTTGCAGATCATGCGGGCGGGCATGAACGGCGGCCGCAACGCCGCTGCGGCCGTCGCCGCGGCGCGACCCCCTGTGTTCTTTGCGCGCCGTAAACTCGTTGAACGCGCCCTCGAGCGCTGGACGTCGGAGGGTATACAAAAGGCGCTCATGCGATTGCAAAACGCTGTTCTTGCATCGCGCAGGCGTCCCGATCTGGCGGTCGAACTTGCTCGCCAGGCGCTCCTGGGGATCGCTGTCGAGGCCGCCCGTCAGCCGGCGCGGCGATAAGGCCACTGATGTGGATCGAACGTCAGTGCTGGAGTCGGCGGCAAAGATCGTCCAGCTGATCCAGGGTCCGATAGCCGATTCGCACCTCTCCGCCCCTGTCCTTGTGAGAAATGGCCACGGCCAGCCCGGTCACGTCGGACAGCAGCTTTTCCAATGCGAGCGTGTCGGGATCCTTTTCCGCTTGCTGCCTTGGCCGCTTTTGCGACTGACGGGTATCTCCCTCGGGTTGCTGAGCCAGGACTTCGGCCTGGCGGACCGAAAGGCCTCCATCCACGATCTGCTTAGCCAGGCCTGCAGGGTCCTGGGCATTGACCAAGGTGCGCGCGTGACCGGCCGATAGAGTGCCGTCGACCAGCAGGTCGCGGATCACGTCGGGGAGCTTGAGTAGTCGCAACGTGTTTGCGACGTGGCTCCTGCTCTTGCCGATTACATTGCCGAGGTCAGCCTGGGTATAATTGTGCTCGTCGATCAACTGCTGGTAGCCAAGCGCCTCCTCAACCGGATTCAGGTCCGCGCGCTGGACGTTCTCAATGATGGCAAGCTCGAGCGCTGTACGGTCATCGACATCGCGCACCAGCACCGGGATCTCGGTGAGGCCCGCACGCTGTGCCGCGCGCCATCTCCGTTCACCCGCGATAATCTCGAATTTTCCGTCTCCGGTGCGTCGCACGAGGACAGGCTGAACGATGCCGTGTTCCTTGATGGACTGAGCGAGGTCAGTGAGATCCCCATCGCCGAAGCTGCGCCTGGGGTTTTTGGGGTTGGGCAGGACAAACTCAATGGGCACACGGCTGTCCGCGGAAGGAGGGACCACACCGGGGGCAACCTCGCGCGATACAGCAGGGCGATCCATCTCGCCTATGAGCGCAGCAAGTCCGCGGCCAAGTCTTCTCTTCGATTGGTCTTCGGTCATCTCACGTCCAATTTATTTCGAATCCGAATCGATCATGCCGCCCTGAGCTGCCGTTCCCGGCGGATCACCTCCGATGCAAGCTGGAGGTAGGCCTGGCTTCCCGAACATTTCAGATCGTAGAGGATGGCAGGCTTGCCGTAGGACGGAGCTTCCGAAACCCTCACGTTTCGCGGGATGACCGTGTCGTAGACGGTCTCGCCCATGTGCTCCCGAACATCTTCCACGACCTGGCGTGCGAATGAATTGCGGCCATCGAACATGGTCAAGACGATCCCCTGGATGGACAGATCAGGATTGATGGTGTTGCGGATTTGATCAACCGTTTCAAGAAGTTGGCTCAGGCCTTCCAGTGCAAAGAACTCACATTGCAGCGGCACGAGCACGGAGTCTGCTGCTGCCATCGAGTTGAGCGTCAGAAGGTTTAGGCTGGGAGGGCAGTCGATCAGCACATAGGTATATGGCGCGTTGCGTATCGAGGAATCCAAGACCGCATTGCGCAAACGCAGCACCCGATCCTGTGCACCCGCTATCTCCATCTCTATGCCAAGCAGATCCAACGTGGATGGGACGATCGACAGCCCGGGCACCGCGGTCTCCATTGCCGCTTCTTCGATGGTCAGCGCCCCTGTGAGGACATCATATGAGGAAGTGGATCGCTCATTCCTGCTAACGCCAAGCCCGGTGCTGGCATTTCCTTGGGGATCCAGATCGACGATCAGAACTCGTTCACCAATCGCCGCCAGAGCCGTCGCCAGATTAATGGCAGTGGTCGTTTTGCCAACGCCACCCTTCTGGTTGGCTAACGTGATGATGCGCGGTCCTGGCTTCATGTCGAGCCTATGATGATCATTGCTCTCGTCTGCGCGCGAGATTCCTTACTTCTAGAATCACGCCCTGCGGATCGATCTTGCTGCGATGCTCTACCAGATCGAAGAGCCAGCCGTGAGCGCTTTCTTCGACTTCGCGGCGGTAATCCCGACCTTTATGAAAGAGGCCGATCGCGCCGGCACCGAGCCAAGGCTCGGACAGCGTCAAGAGCTCCGGTAACGCTGCAAGAGCGCGCGATGTCACAATCTGCGGCGTCCTATCGAGCGCTAAATCGACAATGCGGGTGGAATAGACTTTAGCAGGCAGCGAGAACGCCCCAACACAGTTCTGCAGGAAGGCTGTTTTCTTGCGATTTGAATCGACCAAAGTTATTGAGCCACCGAGACGACCCTTTAGCAGGAATGCGAGGATCAGACCAGGAAAGCCTCCTCCCGAGCCCAGGTCGAGCCAGGACACGGTATCACTGGGGGCGAGGGGCCATAGTTGCGCACTGTCAAGGATGTGACGCCCCCACAATGCCTCCCGGGTTGAACTGGCAACGAGATTGAGCCGGCTGGACCAATCTAGGAACATTTCCTCAAAGGAGGAAAGCTCATCGAATGTTTCACGTGAAACCGGACCGACGATATCGCAAAGTTCGGTGTAGCGAGTGCTCACGCTAAAGCCTTAAGGCTCGATGATTGGCGCACGTGAGAGAGAATGATCGCAATCGCTGCAGGCGTCATTCCATCGATTTTTTGAGCTTCCGCTAAGGTGCTGGGGCCACGCAACTTTAGCTTGTGCTTGATTTCGTTTGACAATCCTGGAAGGTGGTCGAAGTCGACTCCGCTCGGGATTTGGAGTTGTTCTTCCTTTCTTATCAACTCGGCATCCGCCCTTTGGCGCTCCAAATACACGGCATATCGCGCTTCGGTTTCAAGCCTTTCCGCCGTACTTTGATCGATGGATCCGAGTTCCGGCCATAGCGCCGCCAGTGAAGAGCAAGTGAAGTCCGGAGAAGCGAGAAAGTCATATGCGGACCGGCGCATGCCATCCTGGTTGACCGAGAGCCCGTGCCGTGCAGCTTGCGCTGGCGTCGTGGTTACACGCATCGCCAGTTCTCTTGCTGCATCCAAGGCGCGCTTCACGCCGATAAAGCGATCACGCCTCGCCGCAGAGGCAATACCGAGTTCCATGGCAAAGGGCGTCAGCCGGTCATCGGCATTGTCGGCGCGTAGCGATAGCCGGAATTCGGCTCTTGACGTGAACATGCGATAGGGTTCGGCTATACCTCGCGTGGTGAGGTCATCTATCATTACACCGATATAGGCCTTTGTGCGGCTGAGAGTGATGGGCTCCAGAGCACCTGCCCTCCGCGCTGCATTGATGCCGGCAATCAGTCCTTGAGCTGCCGCTTCTTCGTAGCCGGTCGTGCCGTTAATCTGCCCTGCCAAGAAAAGACCCCTGACGCGGCGGACTTCCAACGTAGGCCGCAGTTCTTTCGGATCGATATGGTCATATTCAATCGCATATCCCGGCTGGATCATGACAGCCTTATCGAGGCCGGGAATGGTCTTGAGCAATTCGCATTGGACATCCTCGGGCAACGATGTCGAAATCCCGTTCGGATAAACGGTATCGTCTTCCAAACCTTCCGGCTCAAGGAATATCTGATGTCCGTCACGATCGCCGAATTTGACGATCTTGTCTTCGATGGAGGGGCAGTAGCGAGGACCCACGCCTTCGATGGAGCCGGAATACATTGCCGAGCGGTTCAGGTTCCTGCGAATGATATCGTGCGTCTCGGGCGTAGTGCGGGTAACTCCGCACTCTATCTGCGGATTGACGATCGCATCCGTAAGAAGTGAGAAAGGTACCGGCCGTTCATCAGCGGCCTGCTTCTCAAGCGACACCCAGTCGATCGTTCTCCCGTCCAACCTGGGAGGGGTGCCCGTCTTCAGGCGACCCAAGGAAAGCCCAGCCCGTGCGATAGACTCCGAAAGGCCCATAGCCGCCTTCTCGTTCATGCGGCCGGCAACGATCTTCCTCTCGCCGATATGGATCAGTCCGCGCAGGAAGGTTCCTGTCGTGAGAACGACCGCCCCGCAAGGTATCTCGCGGCCGTCGTCAAGGGTTACCGAGTCGATGAGGCCATCGCCGAAACCTAGATCCACGACTTCGCCTTCGATGACGTCGAGACCACCCCTGTCCTGAATTGCGTCCTGCATTGCGGCTGCGTAGAGCCTTCGGTCCGCCTGGGTACGTGGCCCGCGCACGGCAGGTCCTTTGCGCCGGTTCAACAAGCGAAATTGTATCCCTGCCGCATCGGCCACGCGGCCCATCAGGCCATCCATTGCGTCGATTTCACGGACGAGATGGCCCTTGCCAATCCCCCCAATCGCCGGGTTACAGGACATGGAGCCTATCTTGTCGCGGCGCAAAGTGACCAAGGCGGTCGTAGCCCCGGATCGCGCGGCCGCGTCAGCAGCCTCACAGCCCGCGTGGCCCCCTCCTACTACGATGACGTCGTATTTCGTGCGCATAATTTTTCCGCCATGACGGGCCTGCAGATGTGCTCAAGAGAAGCGCGTGTCAAGCGCCCGATCCACTCACGTTTTAGCCGCGCGGTGTTTCACGTGAATCAAAAGCGGCCTAGGGAACCGGTGGCGCTACTTGCCGATGCAAAACTGAGCGAAGATCACGTCCAGCAGGTCTTCCACATCCACAGCGCCGGACATTCGGCCGATGCTATCGGCCGCGCGCCGAAGATCGTCCGCTTTGAGCTCTAGTTCGCCAAACGGATTGGCGCTTGCGTCGTCCAAACTCGCCAAGGCCAGCTCGAGCAACTCCTTGTGCCTAAGTCGAGATGGCAGGATATCCCCCAAGTTACCCACAGCCTCTACAGCCCGTTCGCTAATCGCAGCAAGTAACTCCTCAAGGCCCTTCCCGGTTCGTGCGGACACGGTCACAGCATCCGATATCTGATTTCCGCCTGCATGAAGATCAGACTTGCTGGCAACATGTATCAGGCGTCGTTCGTCGAACGCCGGAAACTCTCCGACAACTCCCGACCCATCGTCGACTAAGAGAATCAGATCGGCTTGCTCAATCCTGTCCAGCGCCCGCGCAATTCCGATCGCCTCGACCTTACCGGCGCCGCTGCGGATCCCTGCGGTGTCGGTGAGGCGCACCTTAACGCCGGCGAGGTCGATTACCACCTCGACGAGATCGCGTGTCGTACCCGGTTCCTCTGACACGATTGCGGCGTCCCTACGGGCGATGGCGTTCAAAAGGCTGGATTTCCCTGCGTTCGGCGCTCCAACGATCACGACGTCATAGCCATCCCTGATTATCTCGGAGCGATGGTATTGGCCGATATGGGCCGCGATTTCTTCACGTAATGCTGCCATGTCCGCCCAGACCTCTGCGGACGCAGAGCCAGGCACGTCACCCTCATCGGAAAAATCGAGTTCCGCTTCTACCATGGCACGACCTCTTATCAGCCGCTCACGCCACGATTGATAGAGTTCGGATTGGCATCCCTGAGCATTGAGGACAGCGTGGCGTCTTTGCCCTTCGGTTTCCGCGGAGATCAGATCGGCCAGGGCTTCTGTCTCGAGAAGGTCTACCTTTCCATTCACGAAGGCACGACGAGTAAATTCCCCAGCCTCGGCGAGCCTGACGCCTTTGAGGTCCGTCAGCGCCGACAACAAAGCAGCAACCGTCGCCTTGCTGCCATGGAGGTGGAACTCTGCGCAATCCTCGCCAGTAAAGCTCTTCGGAGAAGGGAAGAAGAGCAGCAGTCCTGTATCAATGATTTCTCGACTTGGTGTCCGGAAAGTCCGGTAGGACGCGGTCCGCGCGGGAGGGAGGGCGCCAGCAATCGTTTCGACGGCGAATCGAGTTCGTGGTCCCGATATCCGAAGCACCGCAACCCCGGCCGGAAGCCTCCCGCTGGAAAGGGCTACAATCGTGTCCGCCATGTCGACGCCATAACATTTTGCCGGGCGAAGCGGCCAACCGCTTCATGGATCCCATGTTCCATCGGCGCGGAGACCCCGCGCCCTGGTTATGTATTCATCGAATCGAAGAAATCGGCGTTGGTCTTCGTCTGCTTCAGCTTGTCGATGAGGAACTCGATGGCATCGGTGGTGCCCATAGGCGCCAGGATTCTACGCAGGACAAATATCTTCTGCAGATCCGACCTCGGTACGAGAAGGTCCTCCTTGCGCGTACCGGACTTGAGGATATCCATCGCCGGGTAGATGCGCTTGTCGGCCACCTTGCGATCAAGGACGATTTCGGAGTTACCTGTTCCCTTGAACTCTTCGAAGATCACCTCGTCCATTCGGCTGCCAGTGTCGATCAGAGCCGTGGCGATGATCGTCAGCGACCCGCCTTCTTCGATGTTGCGTGCCGCTCCGAAAAACCTTTTCGGGCGCTGCAATGCGTTTGCGTCGACGCCGCCGGTCAGGACCTTGCCCGACGACGGAACGACCGTGTTGTAGGCACGGCCCAGGCGGGTGATCGAGTCGAGAAGGATGACGACGTCACGGCCGTGCTCAACCAGACGCTTGGCCTTCTCGATCACCATCTCGGCTACCTGGACGTGGCGCGCCGCGGGCTCGTCGAATGTCGACGACACCACCTCGCCCTTTACGGAGCGTTGCATGTCGGTGACTTCCTCCGGACGCTCGTCGATCAGAAGCACGATGAGATAGCATTCCGGGTGGTTCGACGTGATCGAATGAGCGATGTTCTGGAGCAGCACGGTCTTGCCGGTGCGCGGTTGCGCGACGATCAGCGATCGCTGTCCCTTGCCAATCGGAGCAACGAGGTCGATCACCCGCGGCGAAATGTCCTTGCTCGTCGGGTTGTCAACCTCCATGCGCAGGCGCTCTGTCGGGTAGAGCGGCGTCAGGTTGTCAAAGTGGATCTTGTGCCGGATCTTCTCAGGATCGTCGAAATTGATCGTGTTGACCTTGAGGAGAGCGAAGTAGCGCTCGCCCTCCTTGGGACTGCGGATCGGACCTTCGACCGTATCGCCGGTCTTCAGGGAAAAGCGGCGGATCTGCGACGGGGAGATATAGATGTCGTCGGGACCCGGAAGATAGTTCGCGTTGGCCGAGCGCAGGAAGCCGAAGCCGTCCTGGAGCACCTCGACCACGCCGTCGCCGATGATCTCGATGTCCTGTGCCGCCAGCTTCTTGAGAATGGCAAACATCAGCTCCTGCTTGCGCATGACGCTGGCGTTTTCCACCTCGAGCGACTCGGCGTATGCGATCAGCTCCGGCGGCTTCTTGTTCTTAAAATCTGCGAGTTTCATTTCCTGCATGGATGGACTCTGGGTAGGCAATTGGAGGGGAATCGATCGGCAAAGGCGATTGTCGTCGCAGGCGGCCGGGCCAATGGCGGGCAGACGGCTCAGGACGATGAAGGAAGAATCGTCTTCTATCCGCGCGGCGCGCAAAGAGCAAGCAATGAAATGTCGTGTGGCACCCGGCTGGGCGGGTTGCCGACTTCACCCATGCGGATGATGCGCCTAAACGGCTTCGCGTCAGAAAGGCTTGACGACGACCAAAATCACTATGGCGATCATCAACAAGGTAGGTATTTCGTTGACGATCCGCCAGTGTCGCGACGACCTCTCGTTGCGATCACCTGCGAAACGCCGCACCGACGCCGAAAGATAGCCGTGAACGCCCGACAGCAGGAAGACCAGCGCGATCTTGGCGTGCAGCCAACCGCCCTGAAACATGAAACCCTTCCAGGCGAGCCACAGCCCGAACATCCAGGTGACGATCATCGCCGGGTTGATGATCGCTCGCAGAAGCCTGCGTTCCATAACCTTGAAGGTCTCGGACTGAGGCGAACCGGCCGGCACTTCGGCATGATAGACGAAGAGCCGAGGCAAATAGAGCATGCCTGCCATCCAGGCGATCACCGCGATAACGTGGATCGCCTTCGCCCAAGGATAGAGTTCGTCCGGACCGTATGCGAACAAAGCCGCCGTAAGCGCAGCGAAGATCGCTAGCGCTACGAAGGCGCGGCTGACGGGGGAGTCGGAGTTCTTACGCATCGTATGGCATGGCCTAACTCATGTGACGGCAGTCACGTTTTTGCACGCAACTTTCGCGGTCATGCACGGGAGCTCTAAGGCAGGCGGATACGATCGCCCTGCGAGGGCTTCTCGCGATCGTTCCCATATCAGCCAGATCCTCGCCGCACCCGCGATATCATCTGCTCGACATGGCCGATCGGCGTCTCTGGCGTGATGCCGTGCCCGAGATTGAATACCAGCGGCCCGCCGCCGAGCTCCTTCAGTATGGCATCGACACCCTCCTCGAGCGCGCGACCGCCGGCTACCAGGCGCTGCGGATCGAGATTTCCCTGGACTGCACCATCGCCCTGCAGGCGTCGAGCCTGGGATAGCGGTACCGTCCAGTCCAGGCCGAGCGCGGTGGCGCCGGTCGCGGGTCGGTAGCCGTCGTAGCGGCTGCCCGCCCCGCGCGGAAAGGCGATCACCGGCACATGGGGAAACACTGCCCGAACCTGCCGGATGATGTCGGCGACCGGCTCGACGGCGCAGTCGCGGAACGTCGTCTCGTCCAAGACGCCGGCCCAGCTGTCGAATATCTGCACCACATCGGCTCCAGCCTCGATCTGACGGATCAGATAGGAGGCCGAACGGTCGGCCAACAGCTTCAAAAGCCTACGCATCGCTTCCGGGTGACGATAGGCAAACTGGCGTGCCGGGGCCTGGTCAGGGGTCCCGTGCCCTGCGATCATGTAGCTCGCGACCGTGAATGGCGCGCCGCAAAAGCCGATCAAGGTTGTCTCTGCAGGCAGGGCAGCGCGCAGGCGGCGCACCGTTTCGTACACCGGCGACAGATTCACGTGAAACATGTCGACGGTACCGGCCTGCTCCAGACGTTGCACTTCCGGCGCCTCAATGGGCGTCATCAAAGGTCCGCGGCCTTCCTCAAAGCGAAGATCACGGCCAAGCGCATGGGGGACCACCAATATGTCGGAGAACAGGATCGAAGCGTCGAACCCGAAGCGGCGGATCGGCTGCAGCGTCACCTCGACAGCCAGGTCGGGGTTGTAACAGAGGTCGAGGAAACTCCCGGCCTGCTTGCGCGTTTCCCGATACTCGGGGAGGTATCGTCCCGCCTGGCGCATCATCCAGACGGGGGGAGGAAACACTGCCTCACCTCGCAGCACGCCGAGGACGATACGTTTTCCCGGTTGAGCCTCTAATACCAAATTCAAGATTCTTTCTTTTTCTGATTCTTAGACTCTGTGGGAATCGATGGTCACGATCAGTCCACACAGCCGGGCAAAAATCCCGCTTTTGTCTTACAGGACGACTTTCGACCGGGAAAGGACAAGTCTGGGGAGGAGTCGAAATCCGCGTGGTTTTGTCGCGACTTAGCTAAAGCCCGCTTCTTCGCCCGGTGCTTGTGAGCTAGACCCGTGCTATTTATCCCCAATGTCCTCCATAGGGTCGAAGCAGTTCGGCGGCAGGCCAAAATTGTGGACATCCTGCCATGTGATACAGTGCCGGCCCTCACAGTCGGCAATCTGCCTGCCTTTTCCACATCCGCCCACAGCCCTGCGGGCAACCCTGTTGAAACATGATCCGGCCCCAAAGCTTTTTCCACCTTCATCTGATCTCCGATGCGACCGGCGAGACACTCCTTGCTGCCGGACGAGCAGCCGCGGCCCAATACAAGGACGCGAGGGCGATCGAGCACATCTATCCGCTCATCCGCACCGAGAAGCAGCTCATGAAGGTGTTCGACGACATCGAGGACGAGCCGGGCATCGTCCTTTACACCGTGGTCGACCAGTCGCTGGCCAGCCAGATCGACGCGCGATGCGCTGCCATGGGGCTGCCTGCCGTGTCGGTGCTCGAGCCTGTGCTGGCGGTTTTCCAGTCCTATCTAGGCACCCCTGCAGGGCGCCGCGTGGGAGCGCAGCATGTCCTCGACGCAGAGTATTTCCGTCGCATCGACGCATTGAACTTCACGATGGAACATGACGACGGACAACTGCAGGAGGAAGTGGACGAGGCGGACGTTGTCCTGATAGGCATATCGAGAACGTCGAAGACGCCGACGTCGATCTATCTCGCGAACAGGGGCATCAAGACCGCGAACATCCCGATTGTGCCCGGGGTGCCGGTCCCCGACAGTCTGCTTCACGCCCGGAGACCGCTGATCGTGGGGCTGGTGGCCAGCGCTGAGCGCATCTCGCAAGTGAGGCAGAATCGCCTGCTCGGAGCCGTGCCGGGCTTCGATGCACAGCTCTATGCCGATCGGGCGTCGATTACTGAGGAACTTACCTATGCGCGACAGATTTTGACCAGGCATGGGTGGCCGATGCTCGACGTGACGCGGCGGTCGATCGAAGAGACGGCCGCTGCCATCCTGGCTTTGCGGCCGAAGACGCGTTGAAAAGCGGCAGACCCGAGACATCACAGTAGGCGAGGCGACCTCGGGCTAAGGAGCAGCAAGGAGGATAGGACAGTGACTGAGACAATTGTGCTGGCGTCAGGAAGCCGATTCCGAAAAGCCATGCTCGAGGCTGCCGGGATAAGCATTGACGTCGTGCCGGCGGAAATAGACGAACGCGCAGCCGAAAAGCCACTGGAAGGAACGGGAGCCTATCCGGAGGACGTAGCGCAGGTTCTGGCCGAGGCCAAGGCGCTCGATGTCAGCGAGAGGATGCCGGGTCGTCTGGTCCTCGGATGCGACCAGACGCTCTCGCTCGGCGACGAGCTGTTGCATAAGCCGGAGGACATGGAGGCGGCGCGTCGGCAACTGCTGAAACTGTCGGGCAAGACGCACCAGCTCAACAGCGCGGCGGTCCTGGCCCGCGACGGCGAGGTGATATGGCGCCATGTCGGGATCGCCCGGCTCACCATGCGCCACCTCGACCCGGCTTTCATAGGCAGGCATCTCGCCCGCGTCGGAGCAGCAGCCCTGAATTCGGTGGGCGCCTATCAGATCGAAGGGGAAGGCATACAGCTGTTCGAGGAGATCCAGGGCGATCACTTCACCATCGTCGGCCTGCCGCTGATGCCGCTCCTGCACGAACTGCGCAAGCTGGGCGCGATCGATGGCTGACATTGAGTTCAAAAGGGCATTTGTCTGCGGCCATCCGATCGCGCACTCGCGCTCGCCGAAGATACACGGTCACTGGCTTCGGCAGTACGCCATCGCAGGAAGTTACGACGCCATCGATTTGGCACCGGAGAAGGCGGCCGAGTTCTTCGCCACCTTGAGAGAAGCAGGCCTCGTCGGCGGCAACGTCACGATTCCTCATAAGGAGGCAGCCCACGCTGCTGCGGCAAGGCTGGATGGCGCGGCCGAGATCATAGGGGCAGTGAACACGCTGTGGTTCGACGAGGGCCTGCTCCACGGCGGCAACACGGACGCGCTGGGTTTCGCGGCGAACCTCGACGACCGAGCGCCGGGCTGGGATGAAGGAGCGATAGCGGTCGTTCTCGGAGCAGGGGGTGCCTCGAGAGCGGTTATCCACGCGCTCAAGCAGCGCGGCTTTGCGGACATCAGGATCGTCAACCGGACGGCTGCGCGGGCGCAGGAACTGGCGCATCGTTTCGGAACGGGCGTATCCGCCCATCCGCTGGCGGCTACCAGCGAGTTGCTTGGCGAAGCGGACCTGCTGGTAAACACGACCCCGCTCGGTATGTCTGGCAAAGAGCAAGCTGGAGAGCTACCCACGGACCCGCAAGCGCTGCCGCGGCACGCGATCGTTACAGACATCGTCTACGTTCCGCTCGAAACGCCTTTGCTGGCCGCTGCCAGACGGTGTGGTCTGAAGACGGTCGACGGCTTGGGCATGTTGCTCCATCAGGCGGCCCCAGGCTTCGAACGCTGGTTCGGCCGGCGGCCGGAGGTTACACGGGAATTGCGGGAAATGATCGTCGCGGACATGGCGGGCACAATGGCGGTTACCGGTCGATGATCCTGCTCGGCCTCACCGGATCCATCGGCATGGGCAAGTCGACGACTGCCAAGATGTTCTCGGATTTCGGCGTGCCGGTTCATGATTCGGATGAGGCCGTGCATAGGCTCTATCGCGGCAAGGCCGCACCTCTCATTGAGGGTGCTTTCCCGGGCACCACGGTCGACGGTGTCGTCGATCGCACCAGACTTGCAGAGCGTGTGCTGGGCAATGGCGACGCCATGAAGCGGCTGGAGGCGATCGTGCACCCGCTCGTAAGGGCCGACGCCACCGCCCATCTCAAACCGCACCACGTCGCCGGAGCTCCCTTGGCCGTGCTCGACATCCCACTTCTGTTCGAAACCGACGGTAGGGACCGAGTGGACATGGTGGCGGTGGTCACTGCTCCTTACGAAGTACAGCGTGAAAGGGTCATGGCGCGCCCTGGCATGACCGAGGAGAAATTCCAGTCGATCCTGGCCAAGCAGGTGCCGGACGCCAAGAAGCGGCAGATGGCCGATTTCGTGATCGATACCGGGCAGGGCATGGACTCGGCGAGGCAGGCCGTGGCCGACATCATAGAGAAGCTGACGGGGTCGAAGCCCCGCATTGTCCCGGCGATAGCCAGCTGACGTGTTCCGCCGGCGTCTTTAGGGACTTGCGATCCTTGCAGGTGCCGTGGACGAACTCAGTCGACGCTTGCGGCGGCCGCGCCTCCACCCCATGCTTGCGTCGCAAGGAGTGACTGATTCGATGCGGGAAATCGTCTTCGACACCGAGACGACGGGACTGGACTTTCGCGACGATCGCGTGATCGAACTTGGAGGGATAGAACTCCTCAACAGGTTCCCGACCGGCCGCACATTCCACAGATACATCAATCCGCAAGGTCGCGCGATCCATGCCGAAGCGCAGGCGGTCCACGGCATCAGCATGGCCGACCTGGCGGACAAGCCGAGCTTTGCCGAGATCGTGGAAGAGTTCGTCGAGTTCATCGACGGAGCGCATCTCGTCGCCCACAACGCGACTTTCGACATCAACTTCATCAATGCCGAGCTTGCGCGGCTCGGCCATGCCGCTGTCGAGCAGACGCGCATCGTGGACACCCTTGCAATTGCCAAGCGAAGACACCCGATGGGTCCGAATTCGCTCGACGCGCTTTGCCGACGATATGGCATCGACAACAGCCGCCGGACCAAACACGGGGCTCTTCTCGATTCTGAGCTTCTGGCCGAAGTTTATATCGAACTGATCGGTGGCAAGCAGGCGGCGCTGGTGCTCGACAGCTTCGTCACCGGTCCTACAACGGCCATCGAAGTCAAGACCGTCGAGATATCGGTTCGGCAGCGTCCGGCACCACTTGCTCCGCGTCTGACGGAGGCGGAACTGGCCGCGCACTCACTGCTGGTGCAAAATCTCGGTGAAAAGGCGAACTGGTTGAAGTTCGCCGAGATACGTCAGGGCTGACCGCTCCGCTTTTTGGCTGGATACGAAAAACCCGGCTTTGCGCCGGGTTTTGCAAGCTTCATGGGCTTGAGCTTAATTCGCTTGGACCTTGGCCTTTGCCTGATCCTCGGCGAGCTTCTGCTGGAACATTTGCGCGAAGTCGATCGGATCCAGCATGAGGGGCGGGAAGCCGCCGTTCCGGGTCGCTTCGGCGACGATCTGCCGGGCGAAGGGGAACAGAAGCCTCGGGCATTCTATGAAGAGAAGCGGCAGCATGTGCTCCTGCGGGAAACCATCGATGCGGAACACCCCGCCATAAATCAGTTCGACGTTGAAGAGCACGTCCTTGTCCGATGACGCCTTGGCATTGAGCGTCAGCGTTACGTCGAATTCTTTCTCGGAGAGCGGATTGGCGTTCACGTTGACGTTGATGGCGATGCCCGGTGCCTTGTCGCGGCCCCGCAGCGAGTTGGGCGCGCCGGGGCTCTCGAACGAAAGGTCCTTCACGTATTGGGCTAGAACGCTGAGCGAGGCCTTCGTGGCATCGTTTCCGTTTGTCGCGGCGCCAGCCGGCTTTTCTTCTTCATTGGCCATTGTGCCGAAATCCCGGTTTCGGGCCGCCTGGGCCCCGTTAGAGTCGGCGCGTTGGCTAGCATGGTGGATGTGCCAACACAAGGTTCGCCGAGCGGCACTGCGGCGTCAGTCGCGCTTGATCTTGCGCCATGGTGAGTCGGAGCGCGGCTCGTGGCTGTATTCGTCAGCGTCGAGATCGATAGTGCCTCCGCGGGCGCTCGCCGCCCCCGCCCGGAACCCCCCGAAGCGCGTGGAGGTAACGACCACGCGGCGTTTCAAAAGCCGCCACGCGAACTCGCGGACGACTGGGAGAAACAGAAGCAGGCCGATGAGGTCAGTGAAGAAGCCGGGAATGATAAGCAGAATGCCGGCGACGAGCACCATGACACCTTTCGCCACCTCGCCGCTGGGATCCCGGCCGGCCTCGACCTCGCCGCGGATGCGGGTCATGACGCCGAACCCCTGCGTCCGGAGCAGGATGGCGCCCAGCATCGCGGCCGCGATGACCAGTGCAAGAGTGGCCAATACGCCGACAGCCTCGCCGACGATGACGAAACCGGCAATCTCGACGAAAGGCAGGACCAGGAGGAAGAAGGGTAGGAAAGGCAGTCGCATCAGGCCCGCTTCAATCAACTGTTGGAGCGGCGGGTCGGCCGCCGCTGGCGCTTTTCGTGATAGATAGGTATGCAAGCCTTGTATTTGAATGATGGCGGCACGCGTTCTATATGCGGGAGGAAGCCTGCCTATATAATGCAAGCGACCTTCGCGAGCCGTAAAACAGGGGTTTTGGCGAACGTTATGGAATTCTTCGACTTCGGCACGATCTTCTTCCTCGTCGCGGCGGTGGTTATCTTCTTCCAGCTGCGCAACGTGCTTGGTCGTCGTACCGGCAACGAGCGTCCGCCTTTCGATCCCTATACTGCCGGTAGGGCGGCCAAGGATGCCCCCGCCAAGGCACCGGAGAACGTGGTATCTCTGCCAAGGAAACGGGCAGCGGGCGAGACCAACAACGAAGCTTATGCATCCATCGACGCGTTCGAGAAGCCCGGCAGCGATCTGAACAAGGGATTGCGCGCGATCAAGGACGCGGATCCTGGCTTCGAACCGAAGACCTTCGTCGACGGGGCCAAGATGGCCTATGAGATGATCGTCATGGCCTATGCCGATGGCGACCGGAAGACGCTCAAGAACCTGCTGTCGAAAGATGTTTTCGACGGCTTTGTTGCGGCGATCTCCGATCGTGAATCGAGGTCGGAGAAAGTCGAATCGTCTTTCGTGGGGATCGACAAGATCGACATCGTGTCGGCGGAGATGAAAGGGAGCGAAGCCCACGTCACGCTGCGGATCGTCAGCGAGCTTATCTCGGCGACGCGCAACAAGGCCGGCGAGGTGATCGACGGCGATCCCGAGACGGTGGCGGAAGTGAAGGATGTCTGGACCTTCGCTCGCGATACCCGTTCGAAGGACCCGAACTGGAAGCTGGTCGCCACCGAGGAAGAAGAGTAGCGTGGGCAACCTCTAAGGCGTGGAGGCATCCTTGCCGCTTTCGCCGCTCTTTATTCCTCTTCAGTTCGCCGATTTGCCGGGATGGGAGGATGACGACCACATCGCGGCCTTTCAGGCGTTTCGCCGTTCAGCGGTCCATGTGCTGACGAAGCCATATAAGACAGGCTCGCTCGGTGTTCGCTTTTCCGCTTTCTCGACCGCGTATCAGGATTCACGTGAAACACAGCCCGAGGACGCGCGAGCGGCGCGGGTCTTTTTCGAGCGGCACTTCGTCCCCGCCTTGATCGACGGAACAAACCGATCGTCGAACGGCAAGCCGGACGGCTTCGTCACCGGTTTTTACGAGCCGGTAATAGCTGCTTCTCCGGAAAAGACCCACGAGTTCACGGTTCCCTTGCTGGCGCGGCCAGACGACCTGATCGACATCGACGACACCAACAGGCCCGTAGGCATGGACCCCTACCTCGCCTTCGCCCGAATGACGCAAGATGGCCCTGTCGCATATTTCGACCGCAGAGCCATAGAGCAGGGCGCCCTTGAAGGTCGCGGGCTCGAACTGGCATGGCTCAACAGCCGCGTAGACGCGTTCTTCATTCACGTGCAGGGTGCAGCGCGGCTCTCGATGACTGACGGGTCGCTCCGAAGGGTGACCTATGCGGCCAAATCGGGACACCGTTTCACGGGTATAGGCAAAGTCTTGGTGGAGCTCGGGGAGATACCGCTCGAGCAAGTGACGATGCAGACCATCCGCGCATGGCTGGCCGCTCATCCGCACCGCCTCGACGAGATCCTCTGGAACAATCGCTCCTACATCTTCTTTCGCGAGGCGCCGGTGGATGACCCTGAGCTCGGACCGATTGCGGCGGCCAAAGTACCGTTGACGCCCGGACGTTCCTTGGCTGTGGACCGTAATCTGCATACGTTCGGCACGCCGTTCTACATCCATGCCCCAAATCTGAAGGCGTTCGGCAACGACGACTTCAAGCGCCTGATGATCGCGCAGGACACCGGTTCGGCGATCGTCGGCCCGGCTCGCGGGGACCTCTTCGCCGGCTCCGGCGACGCGGCGGGCGAAATTGCCGGGGTGATCAGGGAAGCGGCACATTTCTATGCGCTGCTGCCGCGCTCCCTTTTTGAGGATCGACATCCATGAGCCGCTCCGACAGAAAGCTGTCAGACGAGGATCGCGTGTTGTGGAGCCTTGTGGCGCGATCGGCGACCCCCCTCAAAGGGCGCAAGACGCTTCAGGACGGAACGATGTCAGGGCGCCCGGTAGGAGAGCCAATGCCGACCGCCTCGTCCATGGCCAAACCCGCCGAAGCCGCCGCAGCGCCGCCGAGGAGGCTGCATGTAGCAGCCGCCCTCGACAAACCGACTATGGAGAAGCTGTCGCGCGGCAAGCTGCCGATCGAGGGACGGGTAGACCTCCACGGGCTGACGCAAAGCGAGGCACATTCGCTTCTGCTGTCCTTTCTCCAGCGGGCGCACGCCAATGGAGTGCGCTACGTGCTGGTGATCACCGGCAAGGGCTTCTCGTCGGGTGGCGATGGCATCCTCCGCCACCAGGTACCTGCCTGGCTGTCAACGCCTCCGTTCCGCGCACTGGTTTCCAGTCACGACGTATCCGCCCGCCATCACGGCGGCGAGGGTGCCCTCTACATCCGATTGAGGAAGAAGCCCTGACCCCTCTCGGTGAAAAGCTGCGGCAGCATCGCCTGCGCAAGGGTGTCTCGCAAAAGGAGATGGCCGCCGCGATCGGAGTCAGCGCGGCCTATCTGTCGGCGCTCGAACATGGGCGCCGCGGCGTGCCCACCTGGGTGCTGCTCCAGAAGATTATCGGCTATTTCAACATAATCTGGGATGACGCCGAAGAGTTATTGAGGCTGGCCGCCGAGTCGCATCCTCGGGTGGTGATCGATACCTCCGGCCTATCGCCGATGGCGACCGAACTTGCCAACTTGCTCGCTCGTAGGATCAGCGCGCTCGAACCTGAGACGCTGGAGCGGATGCTTGTGTTGCTGCAGGAGCAGCCGTCGGTGCCAAACGACCGCTGACACCCCCGTTCCGAGGGACGTCGGCCACGTTTGTTTTTAGTGCCAGAAGCCGGTCGGGGCGGTCAGAAGAGCGTCCGCAGTTCGGGCAGCTTGTCGTTCACGAGCCAGCCGTAATAGTTCTCCTCGGGGAAGCGGGGCTGTTCGCCACGGGCAATGCGCTCCTCGTTCTCGAGCTTCAGCGCGGACGCCCGCGCCTCCGGGTTGCCAATATTGTAAAGCGTGGCCGTGACGCCCGGATTCTCTGAAATGTCGAAGCCGGCGATTCGGGCATAGGCGTCGATCGACTTCTTCAGGGCTGCCGCGACATAGTCGAGGGTCAGGTCCGGATCCATGATCGTCTCGTAGACCTGGTTCGGGTTGCCGGCATCCAGGCGGGGCAGGCCCGAAACCTCATGCACCAGGTCGCTCATCTGCAGCGCCGTCAACGGGCTGAGTTGGCCGAGGCCGAACGTCTGCCCGGCGTAGAAGGGCTGAAAGAACACTGCCGCGAAACGATTGTCGGGAAAAGACCTGCCGTCCACCGTCCTGCCACGGAAGACTTCGTTCCACACGCGTTCCCGGCAAGTCCAGAGCGCGTAGCTGTCGGCCATGGTGCATTGCGCGAACTGCGGGCGCTGGACGAAGTCGTCGACCTCTTCACCGTCGTAGCTGAAGGAGAGGTCGGAACGCAGATAGGCGACCGCCTTGACGTAATAGGTCTGAAGCCGGTCATAGGCATCGACATTATATGTGTGCTCACCGACGATCGCTCCGACGATGTGAATCGGATCGATCCCGTAGGCGCGGGCTGCGGCTGAAATCTTCTTGCGCAGGGTGTCGTCGTTGCCGAGCAAGGCGTAAACCTTGCGGTATTTCGCCTCGAACGTGGTGCGTCCCGCCTGCGTCCGCTTGGAACTGCCTCCAGGCACGCCGGGTTGCTCGACGGAACGATTGCCGGGCGGAACGAGTGTCGTGGCGTCCGAGCCCGAAGCTGCCCCGGCCAGGATGAATACGCCCAGAATTGCGGGCGCGAGGAGCGCCCGAACCGCGAGCGCATGCCCTGGAAGGAACTGCCTGATCATCGCTATGCCGCCAAACCCCGGAAATTCTCTCAAATTGCGGGCAAACTAGGGAATGCACCTGAACAAGTCGAGGACAAACGCCGACTCGCAGGCGGTACGCGATCGGGAAGAGAGCGGGTGCTTCCTTACGGACACACCCGCATAGTCTGCTAGAGGATGAAGCGCGACAGGTCCGTGTTACGGGCCATGTCACCGACGTTCTTCTCGACATAGGCGGCATCCACCTTGACGGTCGTGCCGCTGCGGTCGGGTGCGTCGAACGAAATGTCGTCCAGGACGCGCTCCATCACGGTCTGCAGGCGCCGAGCGCCGATGTTCTCGACGTTGGCGTTGAGGTCGACCGCAATCTGCGCCAGCCGGTCGATGGCATCGGGCGTGATGTCGAGATCGACACCTTCCGTCTGCATCAAGGCGACATACTGCTTGATCAGGCTCGCCTCGGTCTCGGTCAGGATACGGACGAAATCCTCCTTCTCCAGCGCGCGCAGCTCGACGCGGATCGGCAGGCGCCCCTGCAGCTCCGGAAGCAAGTCCGAAGGCTTAGACACGTGGAACGCCCCTGACGCGATGAACAAAATATGGTCCGTCTTGACCGGCCCGTATTTGGTCGCGACGGTCGTTCCCTCGACCAGCGGCAGGAGGTCGCGCTGGACGCCCTCTCGGGAGGGACCGCCGACGACACCGGAACGTGCTGCGATCTTGTCGATCTCGTCGAGGAAAACGATGCCGTCGTTCTCGGTCGATTCGAGAGCCTGGCGGATCACCTCGTCCTGATCGAGAAGCTTGTCGGACTCGTCGCTGACCAGAAGGTCGTAGGAATCCTTGACGGTGGTCTTCCGCATCTTGGTCTTGCGGCCGCCCATGGCTTTCGAAAGCATGTCGTTGATGTTCAGAACGCCGACGCTGCCCCCTGGCATGCCGGGAATGTCGAAGCTCGGCATGCCTCCGTTTCCGGTGTCGGCCACCTCGACCTCGATCTCCTTGTCGTCCAGTTCGCCGTCACGCAGTTTCTTGCGGAAGCTGTCGCGCGTAGCGGGGGAGGCAGTCTTCCCGACCAGCGCCTCGAGCACGCGCTCCTCGGCGTTAATGTGGGCGCGCGCCTTGACGTCCTCGCGCATCCGTTCGCGGACGAGCACGATGGCGATCTCGACGAGGTCCCTGACGATCTGCTCGACGTCGCGGCCGACATAGCCGACCTCGGTGAATTTGGTGGCCTCGACCTTGACGAACGGGGCGCCCGCTAGCTTGGCCAGACGACGCGATATCTCCGTCTTGCCGACGCCGGTCGGCCCGATCATCAGGATGTTCTTCGGCATGACCTCTTCACGCATCTGGCCGTCCAGTTGCTGGCGGCGCCAGCGGTTGCGCAGCGCGATGGCGACGGCGCGCTTTGCGTCCTTCTGGCCTATGATGAAACGGTCTAGTTCTGAAACGATTTCGCGGGGAGAGAAATTGGACATAACGGAAGGTACTCAACCAAACGGGAGGGTTCGCGCTTATGTATGGGCCAGAGGCTCCGGTACAAGAGCGCGGCGGGCGAGGGCTCTTCAGACGCCGCCCTGCCAGGTCTTTACGGCATCGATGGGATAGACGAGCATCAGCACGTTCAAGGTGAGGTTGTCCCGGATCAGCCAGCCGACGACCAGCTCGAAAACAATGGCAAGCGTGACCGTCAGCCAGACAGGCAGCCGGGCGGCAAGCACAAACCCGAGCACCATCCAGAGCGTGTCCGAAACCGAGTTGAGGATCGAGTCGCCGAAATAGTCGAGCGAGATCGTCGCCTCGCGATAGCGCTCGATGATCATCGGGCTGTTCTCGACTATCTCCCAAGCGGCCTCGAGCAGAACGGCCGAGGACAGTCTGGTCCACACGGTGGCCCCGCGCAGCAGCGCCCAGAACAGGAGATAGAACAGGAAGCCGTGGATGACGTGGGAGAATGTGTACCAGTCGGAAAGATGCTGGGAGTTCTCCGGACTGACGACGACGCCGTGCCACAGCTTCACGTAACCGCATTTGCAGATCCAGACATGGCCCATCATGCGCAGGGCCAGCGCTTGGGCCACAAGGAGCAGGACGGCGGAAAGCAGTCCCGTCTTCCAGTTCAGGCCCCAAGGCATCGGTTCGTGCGGCGCTTCCGCGCGTATCGCCGGTTCGGTCCCCCGCATGTCGTCCCCCGCTACGAACTGGCCCTGGCGGATGCTATTGCGGATCGGCGTCCAGCGCCATCATCAAAGCAGGACCGAATACGGTGTCGCGCCGTCCAAAAGGTGTGAAACCGGCTTTCTCATAGGCGCGGATGGCGCGCAGATTGTCAGGATGGGGATCGATGATCAGGCGGGGACAGCCTTCCTCGAAGAGCATGTCCGCGAACTGTCGCACGATCGCGGAGCCATGGCCAATGCCGACGAGGTTGGGCGGACCGATGGAAATGTCGATGCCCAGCGTGCCGAACGGTTGGTCCCGATAGGGGTGGCCATCCTCGAGATGCGGGTCGTAGCTTTGGACATAGGCTATCGGCCTGCCGTCGAGTTCGACGATCAGAGGCTCTGTTTCGATGCTGTCCATAGCTTCCATGATTTCAGCCAGCGCCTCATGCGGATCGTCGCCCCACCACTCTGCGAGATGCGGCTGACTTAGCCACTCGAGGAGCATGGGCGCGTCGTCTTGCTCGACGGACCGGAATGCATAAGGCGTCACGATGCTTTCTCCACCCGAAGGACCGACTTCAACGAAGCATTAACCAGGCAAGCAGTCCGATCTGTACGGCTTGCGAAGCCGCGATGGCGACCAGCCAGCGTCGTCGATTTCGTTGCCGCCGGCGGCGCGAACGGGAAGCGCCGGCGTCCATCCAGGAAGCGACGTTGGCTTCGGTCGTCGCCAGGCGGTTGCGCCAGTCGCGCACCATCGCCAGATGCTCATCGGGAGACAGTCGTGCCGTCCAGAGATCGTCGAGCGGGGCAAGGACCGGATCGCGCGGCGAAGCGGCGGCGGGGCGCCACGGCTTCGAGGGCGTGTAGTGAACGATCTTGAGCGCGCGATCCTGCGCCTGGGCGCGCAGCAATGCGTGCGCGCGCAGGAAATTCAGGCCGAGCGGCAACTGCCGCCATTGCCGGAAGAAGAGGTTCAGCACGCTCTGATCGCCGTCCTCTGCGGATAGCGCAGGCAGCAGCCTGAAAAGACCGCGTCGGGTGTCGGCGGAGGGGGTGAACGCGAAGACCCCGGAGTTGAAGCCGCGAATGTCATAGTGGACGAACAGATCGGGCGCGGCGGCAAAGCCGTCGCCTTGGAACAGCTCGTCGATGGGCTGCAGCACCAGGCAGTCCGCATCGAGGAATGCCACTCGTCCCGGCCGTGTCAGGGAAAACACCCAAAGCTTGCTGAGGGCAACCGCTAGATGCTGCGTCCCAGCGGGGAACTCCTGACCGTAGCGCACGAGAGGCGGAACCTTCAGATACGCGATGTCGGTACCTTCCACATCGGGCGAGAAGTCGCCTTGCGTCAGGATCAGGACTGGCACATCGCTGACGGCCCGAACGGAACGCACGAGCGCCGTCACACCCAGAGCGAAGTCGGCAGTGGCTAAGGTTACGAGCAGCCTGCCGCCACTGTCATCCGCGAGCCAGGCTTCCACGGCCGCATCGATCGCCGTTGCGACTTTGTCGCAAGCAGCGAAGTCGTTGTCTCGTACCGGGGCCTCTTCGAGATGGCCAGGCAGGCGAAGCCGCATGGGCCGGCATCGCGCCTGCACCCCCGGCTGAGCCTCTAACCGGGCCGGCAACGCGGCCTCGCCATCGGTCACGCCGCATCCAGTATTTCGATGACGAAGTTGTTGTTGGTATAGACGCAGATCTCGGACGCGATTTGCATGGCCTTTCGAGCGATCTCCTCAGCATCCCTGTCCGTGTCGATCAGCGCGCGGGCAGCTGCCAGGGCGTAATTCCCGCCCGACCCGATGGCCATCACCCCGTGCTCAGGTTCGAGGACATCGCCATTGCCGGTAATGGCCAGCGATACGTTCTTGTCGGCGACCAGCATCATGGCCTCGAGGTGACGCAGATAACGATCGGTTCGCCAGTCCTTTGCAAGTTCCACTGCGGCTCGGGTCAGCTGCTCGGGATACTGTTCCAGCTTGGCTTCGAGCCGCTCCAGCAGGGTGAAAGCGTCGGCGGTTGCGCCTGCAAAGCCGGCGATCACGTTGCCGGTGGCGCCGATGCGGCGCACCTTGCGCGCATTGCCTTTCATGATGGTTTGACCGAGGCTGACCTGCCCGTCGCCGGCGATCACGACCTTGCCTCCCTTGCGCACCGTCACGATGGTTGTGGCGTGCATAGTCAGACTGTTCGACATGGATTTGCTCCGATTTCGCGTGGGCCCCAATGGCAGCCCGCGCGGTACGAGGTGGGTTGGCGCTTATGTATGTGAGCTGGCTGCTTTTGCAAATGCGTGGATCCCACCACCGACCCGCGCCGCACCCGTCGCCTCATCGCAACTTTCCTTCACGATATCGCGCTGATAGAAGGCACGCTTTCGCAGGATTTCCCATGGCATCCCGAACCGCCGAAGTCAGACGCAACACGAAGGAAACCGATATCGCCGTTTCCGTGTCGATCGACGGTACAGGAAAGTCGGACATCGGAACCGGCGTGGGATTCTTCGACCACATGCTCGACCAGCTGTCGCGGCATTCGCTGATCGACATGAAGATCAGCGCCAAGGGCGACCTGCACATCGATGATCACCATACGGTGGAGGACACCGGCATCGCCATCGGGCAGGCACTGGCCAAGGCAATGGGCGAGCGGCGCGGCATCATGCGCTACGCCTCGCTGGACCTTGCAATGGACGAAACGCTGACGCGCGCCTCCATCGATGTGTCCGGGCGCCCTTACCTGGTCTGGAACGTCGGGTTTCCGTCCCCGAAGATCGGTACCTTCGATACCGAACTCGTTCGCGAGTTCTTCCACGCGCTCGCGCAGAATGCGGGCGTGACGCTGCATGTGACGAACCACTACGGCGTCAACAGCCATCACATCGCCGAGACCTGCTTCAAGTCGGTCGCACGCGTGCTGCGCGCCGCGCTCGAGCCCGATCCGCGCCAGCCGGACGCCGTGCCTTCGACGAAGGGAAGCTTGAAAGGATAGGCCCATGGCGACCTATGTGGTGATGGAGCCGCCGGCGACGACCGACGACGATGCCGTCTTGCGGGCGGTCTTCGTGCGCGACGGCTTCCATTTCCTGGCCTTCATCGTGCCCCTGTTCTGGCTCCTCTGGCATCGGCTGTGGGTGGAGGCGGTGCTGGTCCTGGCTGCCAGCCTTGCGCTCGCCGCGTTGGGCGAGATTTGGGACCTGCCATTCGCGGCAAGTGCACTCACCCTCCTGGTCTCGATCCTGGTGGGCCTGGAGGGAGCCGCATGGCGGATCGAAGCGCTGCGGCGGCGCGGCTGGCGGCAGGCGGACATTGTCGAAGGCGCGAACCCTGCCGAAGCGGAGATCCGCTACATCGCCGGCGATGATGCGGATGACCGGCCCGCACCGGCCCCGCAAACGGCGTCTGCCATGACGATGCGCTCCAATCCGACACAGTCTTCAAGGCCCGCCCTCGGGCTGCTCGGCTATCCCGCAAGGCACTGACATGCGAGTCGCCATCATCGATTACGGATCGGGCAATCTGCGATCGGCCACCAAGGCGTTTGAGCGCGCCGCGCGGGAGGCCGGCATCCGCGCAGACATCGACCTGACGGCCGACCCGGACCGCGTGCGTTCCGCCGATCGGATCGTGCTTCCGGGCGTAGGCGCCTATGCCGACTGCGCCGCAGGCCTGCATGCCGTGCCTGGCATGTGGGAGGCAATCGGCGAGACGGCAAAGAAAAGGGCGAGGCCCTTTCTCGGCATCTGCGTCGGCATGCAACTCATGGCTGAACGCGGGCTGGAAAAAGTCGTGACCAGCGGATTCGGCTGGATCGGCGGCGATGTGCGGGAGATGACGCCTGCCGACCCTTCGCTGAAGATCCCGCAGATCGGCTGGAACACGATCAGACTCTCCCGACCGCACCCGCTGTTCGAAGGCGTCGCGACCGGCGAGGGTGGGCTGCATGCCTATTTCGTCCACTCCTATCATCTCGGGGCGAAGGACCCCGCAGATGTGCTGGCCGTGGCCGACTATGGCGGACCGGTCACCGCAGCGGTCGCCAGGGACAACCTGGCCGGAACGCAGTTCCACCCCGAGAAGAGCCAGACGCTCGGACTGGCGCTGATCGCCAATTTCCTGAAATGGAGCCCGTGATGAAAAAAGGCTACTGGATGGCCATAGTCGACATCACCGACCCTGAAAACTATCCGAACTACATCGCCGCCAACAAGGCCGCCTTCGAAAAGTACGGCGCCAGGTTCATCGTGCGCGGCGGCAAGGGTGAGGTGCTCGAGGGGCCGCCGGCGACGCGCATGGTGGTGATCGAGTTCGACAGCCTGCAGGCTGCGCTCGATTGTTTCCATTCGCCCGAATACCAGGCCGCGCTGAAGATCAGGAGGACCTGCTCGACCGCCCATCTGGCGATCGTGGAAGGGATATAGGGTGATCCTGTTCCCCGCCATCGACCTCAAGGACGGCAGGTGCGTGCGCCTCAAGCTCGGGGAAATGGACACGGCGACGGTCTACAACGAAGACCCCGCCGCGCAGGCAAAGGCCTTCGAGGATCAGGGCTTTTCCTGGCTGCACGTCGTCGATCTCAACGGCGCGTTCGAGGGGCGGAGCGTCAACGGCGCTGCTGTGGAAGCCATTCTCGAGGCGACCGCGAACCCGGTGCAGCTCGGTGGCGGCATCCGCACCCTGGCCCAGGTCGAAGGCTGGCTCGAGCGTGGCCTGGCGCGCGTCATCCTTGGCACCGTTGCCGTGCGCGACCCGGCGCTGGTGAAGGAGGCGTGCCGGAAATTTCCGGGCAGGGTCGCGGTGGGTATCGACGCCCGCGGCGGCAAGGTTGCGGTCGAAGGCTGGGCCGAGGCATCGAGCCTCGGCGTGATAGACCTGGCCAGGAAATTCGAGGGCGCGGGCGTGGCGGCGATCGTGTACACCGACATCGACCGCGACGGCGTTCTGGCGGGCATCAACTGGACTTCGACCATCGCGCTGGCCGAGGCAGTGTCGATCCCCGTGATTGCGTCCGGCGGTCTAGCTTCGCTGGAGGACGTCCGGCGCATGACCATGCCCGATGCCGCGAAGCTGGCAGGCGCCATCTCCGGCCGGGCGCTTTACGATGGCAGGATCGATCCGGCGGAGGCACTGGCGATCTTGCGCACTGAAGGTGCCCAGCAGTGACTGTCATTCGGGCTAAGCGCCTGGCCGAAGTCCCCACATGCGCGGTATAGAGCGACAATGACCCTCAAGGCTCGCGTGATCCCCTGCCTCGACGTGAAGGACGGCCGTGTGGTCAAGGGCGTCAATTTCGTCGATCTGATCGACGCCGGCGATCCGGTGGAATCGGCGGCTGCCTATGATGCAGCCGGGGCCGACGAACTCTGCTTCCTCGACATCACGGCCTCGTCGGACAATCGGGATACGATATTCGACGTCGTCGCTCGAACGGCGGAGCGCTGTTTCATGCCGCTCACCGTCGGCGGAGGCGTGCGACAGGTTGCAGACATCCGAAAGCTCCTGCTGGCCGGCGCCGACAAGGTGTCGATCAACACGGCGGCGGTCAGGAATCCGGATTTCGTGGCGGAGGCCGCCGACAAGTTCGGCAACCAGTGCATCGTCGTCGCGATCGATGCCAAGAAGGTCTCGGGCGTCGGGGAGCCCGATCGTTGGGAGATCTTCACACATGGCGGACGCCAGCCGACCGGCATCGACGCCGTGGAGTTTGCGCGACGGGTCGTCGATCTGGGCGCCGGCGAAATCCTTCTCACCTCCATGGATCGCGACGGGACGAAGGCCGGCTACGACATTGCCCTGACGCGGACGGTCGCGGACGCCGTGCGGGCGCCGGTGATCGCGTCGGGCGGCGTCGGTACGCTCGACCACCTGGTCGAGGGAATACGCGACGGACACGCCACCGCGGTTCTGGCCGCCTCGATCTTTCACTTCGGAACGCATTCGATCGGTGAAGCGAAGACCCACATGGCGGCTGCCGGCCTTCCGATGAGGCTGGACTCTCCTGTTGCAGCGCAATAAACGGCGGACATGGGAGAATTCTCGCTTGCCGACCTCGAGAGGATCATCGCTGAGCGCGGCAGCTCCGGCGACTCAGGCTCCTGGACGGCGAAATTGTTCGCAGGCGGCGCCGAGAAGGCCGCCAAGAAGCTCGGCGAGGAAGCGGTCGAAACGGTGATCGCGGCTGTCGGCGGCGACAGGGCCGCGCTGGTTTCGGAAAGCGCGGATCTCATCTATCATTGGCTGGTCGTCCTCGCCGTCGCAGGCGTGCCTCTCTCGGAAGTGGTCGCCGAACTCGCGCGACGGACATCGCAGTCGGGCATCGCTGAGAAGGCGTCTCGCGAGGGGTCGGCCTGACCGGCCGCCGGAGGGGTGTCGATGGATCAGTCGGTCGCGAGCGGCAAGTATTCACCATACCGCTTCTACGCGGCGGAGCGCTGGGCCGAATTTGCCGCCGGCGCGGCGCTCGATCTGACGATCGAGGAGGTGCGGCGGCTTTCCTCGCTCAACGATCCGATCGATCTGGACGAGGTCCGGCGCATCTACCTTCCGATCTCGCGGCTGCTTTCGGCGCATGTCGAATCCAGCCAGCTCCTGTTCAGTCAGCGTCGCGACTTCTTCCAGGTTCCGCACGCGGTCAAGACGCCCTTCATCATCGGCATCGCCGGCTCGGTGGCTGTAGGCAAGTCGACGACGGCCCGCCTGCTGAAGGAGTTGCTGGCGCGCTGGCCGTCCAGCCCGAAGGTCGACCTGGTGACGACGGATGGATTTCTTTTCCCCAACGAGGTGCTGCGACGGCAGAACCTCATGGAGCGAAAGGGCTTTCCGGACAGCTACGATGTCGGCGCCCTGCTGCGGTTTCTGTCTGCCATCAAATCGGGCCAGGCGGACGTGCGCGCGCCGGTCTACTCGCATCTCACCTACGACGTGCTGCCCAATCGGCACGTGGTCATCGACAGGCCGGACATCCTCATCTTCGAGGGCCTGAACGTGCTGCAGACCCGCGAACTGCCCCGAGACGGCAAATTCGTGCCCTTCCTTTCGGACTTCTTCGACTTCTCGATCTACATCGATGCCGAGGAGGACATGATCCACGACTGGTATGTCGCGCGCTTCATGCGGCTGAGAGAAACGGCGTTCCGCGATCCTCAATCCTTCTTCCACCGCTATTCGTCGCTGTCGGAAGATGCAGCGCGCGCCATAGCCGAGGGGCTGTGGGCGAACATCAACCTCAAGAACCTGCGCGAGAATATCCGGCCGACGAGGCCGCGCGCCGATCTGATCCTCCGAAAGGGCGAAGATCATCGGGTCGAGGAAGTGGCGCTGCGGAAGCTGTGACGCGCTGGGGCTGCGACGGCACATAATCGTGATTTGCCGTCGGGCGCACGCTGCGTAAGCTTCGCCGTGGGGTCGATCACGAAGGAGCCAGCAATGAAGACTATCCTCCTGCTTGCCGCGGCGATGGGATTCACCGTCTCGGTCGCGGCCGCCGATTGCGCCGGTCATGCCAAGACCACCTCCGTCGATACGGACACCAAGGTGGCTAGCCTCACCACGAAGCCGCCTGTCGCCGACTCCGAGGAGGACAAGGCGGACTAAGGGATGCGCTGGTTCCCGTCGATCCCGAATTCGTCCACAGCGGCGTTTCGGCTTCGGCGGGCTCAGGAGCCCCTTTGCGGTCTATCCGTTCCGAACCGGCGGCTTGGATGCTCTTAAAGTTCGCTTAACTCGCTGCGAACTACTCTGCGACCTTCTTCAATGAAGCAGGATCGCGGCCGGCGATGAACGCACCTTTCCCCCACGTCGACCTCACGGCCGGCGGCGCGCCGCATCTTGCTCCCGACGTGGATGGTGCGTCCGTTGCGACCGTTGCGCTGATCGTCCCGATCCACAACGAGGAAGCGGCAATAGCTCCGTTCCTCGAAGCGGTCTATCGCAATACGGAAATGCTCACTGAGCAGGGCGTCGTCTTCGAATTCTTCTTCGTGAACGACGGCAGCACAGATGCTACGCTCGACTGCCTGCTACTTGCGCAGCAGGAGGATCCTCGCATCCGGGTCATCGATCTTTCGAGAAGCTTCGGAAGGGAGGCGGCGATGACTGCCGGCCTGGATTTGTGCGACGCCGACGCCGCGATCCCGATCGGTGTCGACCTACGGGATCCGCCTCACGTTATCCCGCTGCTCGTCGACAAATGGCGCGAAGGCTATGACGTGGTGCTGGCGAAGCGTGCCGTTGGCTCGCGGAACATCGTCGGCAATGCCGCCGGATCCCTTCTGCAGCGGCTGCGCGACCTTGTCCCGGATCGGCATATACCGCACGGCGTCGGGGAGTTTCGGCTGATAGACAGACAAGTCGTCGACGCGCTGCGCGGCTTGCCGGAGCGGCGGCGCTACATGAAGGGCCTTTTCGCCTGGGTCGGCTTCAGTACCGCTTCAGTCGACTATGTCGGGGAGCCGGACCTGCCTCGCAGGGCTTCCGGCGGCAGGCTGAAGCACTTCGTGCGCGAAGGCCTGGCAAGCTTCTCCACTGCTCCGCTCGAAATCTGGACCAATATCGGCGCGGGTATCGCGTCTCTGGCATTCCTCTACGGTCTGGCCATCATTGCCAACACACTGATTGTCGGCAGCGACGTGCCGGGATACGCCTCGCTGATGGTCAGCATCCTGTTCCTCGGCGGCATCCAGCTTCTCGGTATCGGCGTGCTGGGCCAGTACCTCGCCAATGTCCATGCCGAGATCAAGCAGCGTCCCGTCTACCTTGTGCGGCAGACCTTCGGCGTCGGCTGATGGACACTGTCTGCTACATGGAATTCAGCGCCTTTACGAACTCTTAGCGTTCGCGGAAGAATGATGCACGCTTGAGTGGTGGGGTGGCTCATGAGCAATTGGCTTGCAAACCTTCCGGCGCACTATCGTTGGGCCTTCTTCGCTGGCATCGGCTCCCTGATCGGGGTTATCCTGATCACCGCTCAAGGACTACTCCTCCCTGGAGTCCATCCAGGGTTCGCCGACAAGGACTTCGCAAACTACTGGACAGCCGGCAAACTGATATTGGAGGGCAGGACCGACGATCTGTTCGGGCCACAGCCAGTCTATTTTGCACATCTGGTATCAGCCTTTGGACCCAATTATCCGTGGCACAACTGGAGCTATCCTCCGCACTATTTGCTGATCGTGTGGCCTCTGGGCTTCTTCGGCTATAAAGCCGCGATGATGTTATTCCTCGGCTTGAGCGTCGTTCTCTATCTCTGGAGCGTGCGCCGACTCGGGGGCAAAGATAACCGGCTGATCTGGATAGCAATCATACCGTTCCTGGCTCACAACCTCTGGGTTGCGCAGAACGGCTTTCTCTTCGGAGGGTTCGCGCTTGCCGCTCTGGCACTGCGCGAAGAGCGTCCAGTCCTGGCGGGAATATGTCTTGGGTTACTGACCATCAAGCCGCAACTCGGCATTCTTTTCCCTTTCCTGCTGCTGGCCGAGCGGCGATGGACCGTGATCGCAAGCGCAGCTTCATCCACGATCGTCCTTGTCTTCTTGTCTGCCGCGATCTTCGGTCTCGAAACCTGGCGCGGATATCTGGGAGAAGTCGTTCCTTATCAGACATTTGTGATGCGTGAGTTGGAAGGAACGTTCCTGGCCATGCTTCCTTCGGCATACGGACTGCTGCGCAACTTGGGACTGGACGCCGATGCGGCACTTCCCCTGCACCTGATCTTGGCCATACCGGTAGCAGCTTGCACGATAGCGGCGTTTTTCCTCGTTCGACGCGATGAAGACAGATCGATCCTGCTTCTGTTGGCGACCTTCGTCGTCACCCCGTATTCCTTGACCTATGACCTGGGCATGCTCGCTGCGGCGCTCGGTCTGCTGGGGGTGCGCCAGGAGACCGCCGCCAGCGCAGCCAAGGGCAGCTTGATCGCGATTGCCATGCTTCTGCCAGCCGTGATGATGCCCTTGGGCGAAGCGCACCTGCCTATCGCACCCGTCGTAATTCTATGCGTCTATGTCGTAGCCCTGCAGCAGTCCGGATTTCCAACATGTGTCCGCGAAGTATGGTCGGGCCTCGTCAATCGTCATCGCCGGCCGTCACCCGCCTCAGCGTCAGGTTGATGCGGCCGCCGTTCTTCAAGAGCGTCGATGTTCTCGGATAGATGCGGTCGACGCCGTGGAAGGCCAGCCGCCCCTCGCCGCCGAGCACGAGCACATCGCCCGAGCGCAGCCGCAAGGACTGTGTCGGATCCCGGCGTGTCGTGCCGCCGATGCGGAAAAGGCAGTCGTCACCGAGCGATACGGATAAGACGGGAGCGGAGAAATCGTCTTCGTCACGATCCTGGTGCAGGCCCATCCTGGCATCGTCCGAATAGAAGTTGACGAGACAGGCCTCGGGTTCACGCGGATGGCCGGCCACCTCGTTCCAGAGATCGATCAGGGTCTGTGGGATCGGTGGCCAGGGCGCGCCGGTCACGGGATGGGTGGCCTGGTACCGATAGCCTCGTTCCTTGTCGGTCACCCAGCCAAGCTTGCCGCAATTCGTCATGCGCACACTCATTTCCTTGCCGGTCTTGGGCATGGCAGGTGTGTAGAGAGGCGCCTCGCCGACGACATGGCGGATTTCCTCGACCAGGGCTTCCTGTCCGCCGCGGTCGAAGCGGTCCGGGAGGTAGCGGATGCCTGCCGGCAGCGCGGCCATCAGTCGCGCTCCACGCGGCCGCGCATCTTCTTGACGCTGGATCGGCCGGCTTTTGCCTTGAGGCGGCGCTCGACGGAGCCCTTGGTGGGTTTGGTCTTGCGGCGCGGCGGCGGAGGTGGCTCCGCGGCTCTCGCAACCAGTTCGGTCAGCCGGGCCCGCGCGTCGGCGCGGTTTTGCTCCTGGGTCCTGAAGCGACCGGCCTCGATGACGACGACGCCCTCCTTGGTGGCGCGCTGCCCGGCCAATTTCAGAACGCCGGCGCGCACGCGATCGGAAAGACCTTCGGCAACTCGTGCATTGAAACGCAACTGAACAGCTGTCGCGACCTTGTTTACGTTCTGGCCGCCCGGCCCAGACGAGCGGATGAACGCCTCCTCGAGGTCGCCCGGATGGATGACGGCCTCGGCGGAGATGATGATGGGTTCGTCGGCGGACATGGCGACAGAGATGGCGCGTGCGGCGAAAAAAGAAAAGGCCCGGCGAACCGGGCCAGATCCGAGCCGGCGCGAGGGATCTCCTACTCCGCCGCTTCCAGCACGCGCGGGGCGGCGCCGAGGACGGCATTATCGACATGCTCCTCGAATTTCGAGAAATTGTCGACGAACATGCCGACCAGCTTCGCCGCCTGGCGGTCATAGGCCGATTTGTCGGACCAGGTCGAGCGCGGGTCGAGGATCGCGCTGTCCACGCCCGGTACGGACACCGGCACGGCGAAGCCGAAATAGGGATCGGTCCGGAACTCCGCCTCAGCCAGGGAGCCGTCGAGCGCGGCAGTGAGCAGTGCCCGCGTCGCCTTGATGGGCATGCGCTTGCCAACGCCGTACGGACCCCCGGTCCAGCCGGTATTGACCAGCCAGCAGGCGACATCGTGCTCGTCGATCAGCTGCTTGAGGAGCGCGCCATACTCCGAAGGGTGGCGCGGCAGGAAGGGTGAGCCGAAGCAGGCGGAAAATTCCGGCGTCGGCTCGGTGATGCCGCGCTCCGTGCCGGCCACCTTGGCTGTGTAGCCTGAAAGGAAATGGTACATCGCCTGGGCCGGCGTCAGTTTCGCGATCGGCGGCATGACGCCGAAGGCGTCCGCGGCGAGCATCACGATGTTCTTCGGCTGGCCGGCGCGTCCGGTCGGCGAGGCGTTGGGGATGAAGGCAAGCGGATAGGCCGAGCGGGTGTTTTCGGTGTTCGTTTCGTCGTCGAAATCCGGCTCGCGCGTGACCGGAGCGAGCGCGACGTTTTCGAGGACCGTCCCGAATCGCTTGCTGGCGCCGAAGATTTCGGGTTCCGCCTCGGCCGAGAGCCGGATGCATTTGGCGTAGCAGCCGCCCTCGAAGTTGAAGATGCCGTCCGGTCCCCAGCCATGCTCGTCGTCGCCGACCAGAGTGCGCGCCGGATCTGCCGAAAGCGTGGTCTTGCCGGTACCCGACAGGCCGAAGAAGATGGCTGAATCGCCCTGCGGCCCGACATTCGCCGAGCAATGCATCGGCATCACGCCCCTTGCGGGCAGCAGATGATTCAGCGCCGTGAACACGGCCTTCTTCATCTCGCCCGCATAGGCGGTGCCGCCGATCAGCACGATCATGCGGGTGAGGTCGATGGCGATGACCGTTTCGGACCGCGTGCCGTGCCGTGCTGTGTCGGCGCGGAAGGAGGGCAGGTCGACGATGGTCATGGCCGGCTCGAATTGCTCGAGCGCCTCGGGTTCGGGGCGGATCAAAAGGTTGCGGATGAACAGCGAATGCCAAGCGTATTCGGTGACCACCCGGACCGCCAGGCTGTGCGACGGATCGGCGCCGCCCACCAGGTCCTGAACGAACAGGTCGAGGCCGGCGGCGTGGGCGAGAAAGTCCGCGTGAAGCCTGTCGAAGGCAGCCGGTTCCATAGGCTGGTTTCCAACCCACCAGACGACAGGCGACGTGTTTTCGTCGCGGACAACGAACTTGTCCTTGGGCGAGCGGCCGGTGTGCTGCCCGGTATAGGCGACGAGCGCACCATCGGCGCTGAGTTCGGCTTCGCCGCGCCGGAGCGACTCGCGATAGAGGTCGGGGGCCTGCAGATTGTAATAGGCCGCGCCCTGGGTCGTCAGGCCGGACGGGCCGAGGCCGCAGGCACGATTCCACAGTCCGAACTCTTTCATCGGAGGGTCCCCTCGTTCACATTATCGGATTTTTCCGGGTGGACCGGAAGAGGCTTCAACGAAGCCTTGCTTCGTGGAAATCAGAAAAGCTCAACGATATCAAATCATTAATCGATTTAAAGAATTTGAAATTCGTTTAAATCGTTTATACGAGCAGGAAAATGCGAGCTTTGCCCAAGGATTTGGCAACCACGCAGCGTCACAGGCGTAATCGTCAAGCACGTCGAAAGGGGGAGCCGTCCTGTGACATGACCGGAAAACTGTGCCACAATTTGTACCCAATTTGTCCCTCACAAGCCGCAAGCTTGCAGCAGGAAGGGACATCCGCTCATGAGGGAGCCGCTTGAAATGGCAACGATCGCGCTTGTCGACGATGACCGCAACATTCTCACGTCGGTCTCGATCGCGCTCGAGTCCGAAGGCTATCGCGTGGAGACTTACACCGACGGTGCCTCCGCGCTCGAGGGCCTTGCCTCCCGGCCGCCCAACCTCGCAATCCTCGACATCAAGATGCCGCGCATGGACGGCATGGAACTGCTTCGCCGGATGCGCCAGAAGTCCGATCTCCCGGTGATCTTCCTCACCTCAAAGGACGACGAGATCGACGAATTGTTCGGCCTCAAGATGGGCGCGGACGACTTCATCAGGAAGCCGTTTTCGCAACGCCTCCTCGTCGAGCGGGTCAAGGCCGTGCTGCGCCGCGCATCCGCGCGCGAGGCCGGCGTCAAGCCGCCGACGCAGCAGGCCAAGTCGCTGGAGCGCGGGCAGCTCGTCATGGACCAGGAGCGCCACACCTGCACCTGGAAAGGCGAGCCGGTTACGCTGACGGTCACCGAATTCCTGATCCTGCATTCGCTCGCCCAGCGCCCGGGCGTCGTGAAGAGCCGCGATGCGCTGATGGATTCGGCGTATGACGAACAGGTTTATGTCGACGACCGGACCATCGACAGCCACATCAAGCGGCTGCGCAAGAAGTTCAAGCAGGTGGATGAGGAGTTCGAGATGATCGAGACGCTATACGGCGTGGGCTACCGGTTCCGCGAGGCGTAGGGCCCGGGCCGGTCCTCACGGAAACCGAGCCGATGGTCATGGAAGCGGAGATCAAGGATGTGCAGGCCGCCTCGAAGCGGCCGGCCAAGCCCCTGCCGTCCTGGATAGGCCGGCTGCGGATCAGGACACAGCGCTTCCTCGGTCACCACATCTTCTCCAGCCTCACGCGCCGGATCCTCTTCCTCAACCTCGCCGCCCTGTGCGTGCTGGTGGTCGGCATCCTCTATCTGAACCAGTTTCGCGATGGGCTGATCGAAGCGCGCGTCGAAAGCCTGATGACGCAGGGCGAAATCATCGCCGGCGCGATCGCGGCATCGGCCACGGTCGAAACGGATTCGATCTCCATCGATCCAGAGAAACTTCTCGAGCTCCAGGCGGGCCAGAGCATCGGACCCGGTTCGGACCAGCTCGACAGCCTTGATTTCCCGATCAATCCGGAGCGCGTCGCCCCTGTTTTGCGAAGGTTGATCTCGCCGACGAGAACGCGCGCGAGGATTTACGACCGCGACGCCAATCTCCTGCTCGATTCTCGGCATCTGTACTCGCGAGGACAGATCCTGCGTTACGACCTTCCTCCAGTCGATGAGGAGGAGGAGGATCTCTTCGATCATGTCCAGAAAGCTGTATTCGGCTTCTTTCGCCGGACGGATCTTCCAATCTACAAGGAACAGCCCGGCGGCAACGGCGTCGCCTTCCCGGAAGTGGTGAACGCGCTGACCGGCGTTCCATCGACCGTCGTGCGGATCTCAGAACAGGGCGAGCAGATCGTATCGGTCGCCGTTCCCGTGCAACGCTTCCGCGCCGTTCTCGGCGTGCTGATGCTGTCCACCCAGGGCGGCGACATCGACAAGATCGTGGCGGCCGAAAGAAATTCGATCCTGCGCGTGTTCGGGGTTGCGGCGCTGGTCAACGTGCTTCTCTCGATCATGCTGGCGTCGACGATCGCCAATCCTTTGCGAAGGCTGGCGGCGGCCGCTAACCGCGTGCGGCGCGGCGTCAAGAGCCGCCAGGAGATCCCCGATTTCTCCGACCGCCAGGACGAAATCGGAAATCTCTCGGTCGCGGTCCGCGACATGACCAAGGCGCTGTACGCCCGCATCGAGGCGATCGAGAGCTTCGCCGCTGATGTCAGTCACGAATTGAAGAACCCGCTGACGTCGCTGCGCAGCGCAGTGGAAACACTGCCGCTTGCCAAGACGGACGTCTCGCGCGCGCGGCTGATGGAAATCATCCAGCATGACGTGAAGCGGCTGGATCGGCTGATTACCGACATTTCGGACGCATCGCGACTCGACGCGGAACTGGCCCGCGAGGACGCCGAGAAGGTTGATCTCAAGAAGTTCGTCGGCGACCTGGTCGCCGTCACACGCGATGCAGGGGGAAGCCGAAAGAAGGTCGACGTCGAGTTCAAGCTCGGCAAGCCGGCACATGGCGCGAAGGAGTTCGCCGCCAAGGACTTTATAGTCATGGGTCATGATCTGCGTCTGGGACAGGTCATCACGAACCTGATTGAGAATGCGCGCTCGTTTGTCCCCGAGGACTCCGGCCGCATTGTCGTCACGCTGTCGCGCATCGGCCGTTTCGTCATCTTGACGGTCGACGACAACGGTCCAGGCATCCGGGCGGACAGCATCGAGCGAATCTTCGAACGATTCTACACCGATCGGCCCTCCGGCGAGGCATTCGGACAGAATTCGGGGCTCGGCCTCTCGATCAGCAGGCAGATCGTCGAAGCGCATGGCGGCACGCTGAGCGCCGAAAACCTGATCGGCGGCAAGCCGGGCGAGATCCGGGGGGCGCGCTTCACGGTGACGCTTCCCGCCGAAGGCTGACCGTCAGTGCCCAACATCCACGCCACTGCGGTCGTGCTGTCTGATCGCGGCATTGTGATCAGGGGTGAATCCGGGACGGGGAAGACACAGCTTGCCCTGGCCCTTATATGCCACGCGATGGCTCAGGGCCTGTTCGGTCGGCTTGTTTCGGACGACCAGATCATCCTGTCCATCCATGGGGGTCGGTTGGCCTGCGAGGCTCCGGCAACCATTGCGGGTTTGGTCGAGGTCCGCAGCGTCGGTCCGTCAAGGATGGACTTCATCGCGAAGGCACCCGTCGATCTCCTCGTCGACCTCGATGCGGGGTCTGCGGAGCGCTTTCCGGAACTGCGCACGGACTTGCTGCTGGGCTGCGAAGTACCCGCGGTCAGGTTGTGGTCCGGGGACCGGCAAGCAGCGCTTGCTGCTGTTCTGGCCCGACTGTCATTGCCTCCTTTCGGAGGAAGCTGAGCAAAAAGTAGATATTGCACTGCGGCAAAATGGCTTATTTGTGCTCAAGTTTGGTCTTGTCAACGCTGCGGTCGTGGACAAGATTGCGCACCCGCTACCGGTAAGCCCGGAGGAGCGAGCCTGATAAGGCTCTAGAGAGTGCCGGTGAACGGATGATGACGAAAGCTGGGAAAGCATGATCGGCCTTGTGCTGGTGACGCATGGCCGCCTGGCCGAGGAATTCCGCCATGCCGTCGAGCACGTGGTGGGACCGCAGGAGCATTTCGAGACCGTCTCGATCGGTCCCGACGACGATATGGAGAAGCGGCGCAGCGACATAGTCGATGCCGTGGGTCACGTGGACGGCGGGAAGGGCGTCATAGTCCTCACCGACATGTTCGGGGGAACGCCGTCAAATCTTGCTATTTCGGTGATGGAAGCCGGCCGCATCGAGGTGATCGCGGGAATGAACCTTCCCATGCTGATCAAGCTCTCAAGTGTCCGCAAGGGCGACAATCTCGCCGCGGCCATAGACGAGGCGCAGGCCGCCGGGCGTAAATATATCAACGTGGCCAGCCAGCTGCTCGCGACGAAATGAGCGGTGACCAATGAATCCGGATGGTAGCGCCGAGGCGGACGGGACTGTCGCCCGTGACCTGCTGATCGTGAATCAGCGCGGCCTCCATGCCAGGGCGTCGGCGAAGTTCGTGCAGTTGGCGGACTCCTTCCGGGCAGCGATCAGCGTCGAAAAGGACGGCATCAAGGTCGGCGGTACGTCGATCATGGGACTGATGATGCTCGCTGCGAGCCCCGGATGCTCGATCCGCGTCACGGCGGAGGGCCCTGATGCCGCCGAGGCTATGGAGGCCATCCAGAACCTGGTGGCAACGCGCTTCGGCGAGGAAGTTTAGCCGCAGTTCTCCTTCGACGTATGCACGAATAAAGATTTCTTTATATGGCATTGTCCGCCTTCCGTTGATCTGCTAGTCACGCGGACGGTTCCAGGCGGCGCCATGCTCGTTGTCGGCGCTCCTGCTCGGCCCTCTTCGAAGGGTTGCCAACAATCGGAGCAAAGCATGTCCAACGACTACAAGATTGCCGACCTCTCCCTCGCGGCCTGGGGCCGCAAGGAGATTGAGATCGCCGAGACTGAAATGCCGGGCCTGATGGCTACACGCGAGGAATATGGCGCGAAGCAGCCGTTGAAGGGAGCGCGCATCACCGGCTCGCTGCACATGACGATCCAGACGGCGGTTCTCATCGAGACGCTGAAGGCGCTGGGCGCCGAAGTGCGCTGGGCGTCCTGCAACATCTTCTCGACGCAGGATCATGCGGCTGCCGCGATCGCCGATGCCGGCATCCCGGTGTTCGCCGTGAAGGGCGAGTCGCTCGAAGAGTATTGGGACTACACCGACAAGATCTTCCAATGGGCCGATGGCGGCCTGTCGAACATGATCCTGGACGACGGCGGCGACGCCACCATGTACATCCTGATCGGCGCGCGCGCGGAAGCCGGCGAGGAAGTGCTGTCGCGGCCCGGCAGCGAGGAGGAGGAGATCCTCTTCGCGCAGATCAGGAAAAGGCTCGCCGCCTCGCCGGGCTTCTTCACGAGGCAACGCGACGCGATCAAGGGTGTGACCGAGGAGACGACGACGGGCGTCAACCGGCTCTACCAGCTGCAGAAGAAGGGCCTGCTGCCCTTCCCCGCGATCAACGTGAACGACAGCGTCACTAAATCCAAGTTCGACAACAAGTATGGCTGCAAGGAATCCCTGGTCGACGGGATCCGGCGTGGAACCGACGTGATGATGGCCGGCAAGGTCGCCGTCGTGTGCGGCTACGGCGACGTGGGCAAGGGCTCCGCAGCATCGCTCAAGGGTGCCGGCGCCCGCGTCAAGGTCACCGAGATCGATCCGATCTGCGCGCTGCAGGCCGCCATGGACGGTTTCGAGGTCGTGACCCTCGAAGACGCCGCGCCGACCGCCGATATCGTCATTACCACCACAGGCAACAAGGATGTCATTACGCTCGACCACATGCGGGCGATGAAGGACATGGTGATCGTCGGAAACATCGGCCACTTCGACAACGAGATACAGGTCGCAGCGTTGCGCAATCTGAAGTGGACGAACGTCAAGCCGCAAGTGGACATGATCTCGTTCCCGGACGGCAAGAGGCTGCTGCTGCTGTCTGAGGGCCGCCTGCTCAACCTCGGCAACGCGACAGGCCATCCGAGCTTCGTCATGTCGGCCTCGTTCACAAATCAGGTTCTCGCCCAGATTGAGCTCTTCACCAAGGGCGAGCAGTACGAGAACCAGGTCTATGTGCTGCCGAAGCACCTCGACGAGAAGGTCGCGCGCCTTCACCTCGACAAGCTCGGCGCCAAGCTGACCGAACTCTCAGGCGAGCAAGCCGCATATATCGGCGTGGCTCAGAGCGGGCCCTTCAAGGCAGAACACTACCGCTATTAACCCAAGTATACTTGAACACAAGATGTTGAGATCGGGCGATTGACTTTCGCCCGATCTTTATTTTTGGACGCATCCCTCCTTCACCTCGATTCGCACAGGAGTTATTGTGGCGATTCGCGATGCCACCGCCTGTCGGAGACGGTGGAAAGCGCCCTAGAACCGCTCTGGCCTGGGGCGGGCTGGCATGCGGGCGGCGGAGAGGTACAGACATGCCGGGGGAACTCCCGCGCAGCGCGGGAACGGTCGATTCCGGCCGGGAGAGGGATTCCGGGAGTGCCACAGCCGTGGCGCGCGGGCGCCGCCGCTTTTGGTTGGCATCCGTGAGCTTCCCGCTGGCGCCGGCAACGGCGCACGCGCAGGATGCGTTGTCGCGGTCCATCGTTTCGTTCGGCACGGCCGATGTCGTGCAGCTTTCCGTGCTCGCGGGGGTGATGGGCGCTGCGCTCCTGTCGGCGATCTTCCTCATCCGCGAACGTGCGCGCACGGCCGCCGAAAACGTCGAATTGCGCGCCAGGGTGGCCGATCTGCACGGCGCGATCCGCCGCTCGGATGCTTTGGTCAATCTGCGTGACCAGCGGCTGATCGTATGGAACGAGGAGCGCCGGAAGCCGGAGATTCTTGGCACGCTGCCACCCGAAAGCGGCGCTCCGGACGAACGCTCTTCCTTTCTGGCATTCGGACGGTGGCTCACGGCACGCTCCGCCGCCGCCCTCGAAAACGCCGTCGCGGGACTGCGCGAACGCGGGAGCGCCTTCGACATGGTCATCGAGGCGCAGAACGGCGCGCCGCTGGAAGTGCAGGGGCGACGAACTCCGGCCTACGTGATCGTACGTTTCCTGTCGCTGTCCGAAAGCCAACGCCTGCTTGCTCGGCTCAAGCTGGATAACCAGCGGCTGTCCTCGCAATACGGAACCGTTTTGGGACTGCTGGACGCCTTGGCCATGCCGGCATGGATCAGGGGAAAGGACGGCCAGCTGGATTGGGTGAACGGCGCTTATGCGGCAGCCGTGGAGGCGGGCTCGGCTGAAGAGGCCCTGCGCGGCGCCAAGGAGTTGCTCGGCACCCAGGCCCGCGAGTCGATCGCGGCTGGGCATCACACCTCGGCGGTGGTCAAGCAGTCGCTGTCCACCGTGGTTGCGGGAGACCGGCGCGTCTTCGCCGTGACGGACTTCTCGGGCGAGGAAGAGTCGGCGGGCATCGCTTTCGACAACAGCGAAGTCGAGGCGATCCGAGCCGACTTCGAGCGGACCGTGCGGAATCACGCCGATACGCTCGATCGGCTGACGACGGCCGTGGCTATATTCGACGAGGACAAGAAGCTCCGTTTCTTCAACCAGGCCTTCCAGAAGCTCTGGGAACTCGACGGCACTTTCCTTGCCAGCGCACCCGACAACGCCATGCTGCTCGACCGGCTCCGCAGCGACGGAAAGCTGGCGGAGCAGCCGGAATGGCGGCGCTGGAAAGAAAATCTGTTCTCGGCGTACCGCTCGGTCGAGCCGCAGGAGCACATGTGGCACCTGCCCGACGCCAGGACCATCCGCGTCATTGCAAATCCGCAGCCGAGGGGCGGGGTGACCTGGATCTTCGAGAACCTGACGGAGAAGATCGACCTCGAAAGCCGCTACGCGACCGCGGTGCGCGTGCAGGGGGAAACGCTGGACAATCTCGCCGAGGGTGTCGCGGTGTTCGGGCCCGACGGCCGCATCCGGCTGTCCAATCCCGCCTTCAACGCACTGTGGAAGCTCTCCGATGACATTGTCGGTCGCAAGACCCACATCACCGAAATAAGAACCCACTGCGATGCCCTGACCAAGGACAGCCCCTGGCCTGGTCTCGTCGCATCGGTTACGGGTTTCGACGAGGAGCGCCGCGACCGCCACGGACAGACGGAGCTGATCGACGGAACTGTACTGCGCTACGGTGTCAGCCATCTCCCGAACGGGCAGGTCATGCTGACGTTCGTCGATGTCACCGATGGCGTGCATGTCGAACGCGCGCTGAAGGAAAAGAACGATGCCCTCGAGAGGGCCGACCAGCTGAAGAACGACTTCGTCCAGCACGTCTCCTACGAACTGCGCTCGCCGCTGACCAACATCATCGGCTTCACCGAACTCCTTTCGCTTCCGGCGACGGGACCACTGGCACCGCGCCAGCGCGAATATCTGGAGCACATCGGCACCTCGTCGTCGGTCCTCCTCACCATCGTCAACGACATCCTGGACCTCGCCACCGTCGATGCGGGCATCATGGAGCTCGACATTTCGGAGGTGGACGTCAAGAAGACGATCCGCGCGGCAGCGGAACTCATCGCCGACCGGCTGCAGGAACACGCGATCGGACTGAAGATCGAAACCGTGTTCGCGCCGGAATTCATGCTGGGCGACGAGATCCGTATCCGCCAGATTCTCTACAACCTGCTCAGCAACGCAGCAAACTACGCGCCGGAGAACAGCACCATCCGTCTGGCCTGCCGGCAGCTCGAGATCGGCATCGAGTTCAGCGTGCATGACGACGGCCCCGGCATGCCCTCGGAAGTGCTCGACACGGTGTTCCGGCGCTTCGAGCCGCGCGTCAACGGCGGCCGCCGACGCGGTGCCGGGCTTGGCCTGTCGATCGTGAAGAGCTTCGTCGAACTGCATGGCGGCACGGTCGGCATAGAAACGGCGCCGAACCGGGGCACGACGGTCTCCTGCCTGTTCCCCTTCAACCCGCGTGGCCTGCGCGACGCGGCTGAATGAGCACGACAGGAAGACAACCGCGCGTCATCGAACGCCGGCTGCCGGACGAGCGGGCGACGTCATTGCTGGGCGAAGACCTTGCCATGGCATTGCGTCCTGGCGACGTCCTGGCGCTCGCCGGCGACCTCGGTGCCGGCAAGACGACGCTGGCCAGGGCGCTGATCCGCGCCATGGCCGGCGAGCCCGAACTCGAAGTGCCCAGCCCGACCTTCACGCTTGTCCAGTCCTACCAGACGCGCGTGCCCATCCACCACTTCGACCTCTATCGACTGGGGTCACCGGAAGAGCTGGACGAGTTGGGACTCGACGAGATGCTCCCCGAGGGCGCGGCGCTGATCGAGTGGCCCGAACGCGCCGCCGACAGGCTCCCGGATTTTGCCGTCGTCGTGGAGCTGGTCCATGACGGCAATGAACGGCGCGCGCGGATCGTCGGGTCCGGCCCGCCGTTCGACAGGATCGCGCGTTCGCTCGACATTCGCGACTTCCTCGTGCGATCCGGCTGGGCGGAAGCCGAAAGGCGGCCCTTCACAGGGGATGCGTCGGCGCGCTCCTACGAGAGCTTGACGCTGCCGGGTGAAGCGCCCCGCGTCCTGATGAATTCGCCGCCGCTGGTCCTTGGCCCGCCGGTCAAGGACGGCAAGCCCTACGCGGTGATCGCGCATACGGCACGGACGGTGACGGCCTTCGTCGCGGTCGACCGTGCCTTGGCGGCGGCCGCCGTCTCGGTGCCTGAGATTTTCGCGCAGGACCTAGATCGCGGCTTCCTCATGCTCAGCCATTTGGGTACGGGCCACTTCCTCGATGAGCGCGGTAGTCCGGTCGCCAGCCGCTATGCTGCCGCCGCCGAGCTGCTGGCGTCGCTGCATGAAAGGGCGTGGAGCGGGCGGTTGGAAGCCGCGCCCGGGGTCTTCCACGATGTGCCGCCCTTCGATCGCGACGCGATGATGATTGAGGCCGAACTGCTGGTCGACTGGTACATGCCCTATGCCACGGGCCGCCCGGCGGGCGAGAGCGTCCGCGCCGGATTCCGGGTCGTTTGGAATGCGCTGTTCGACAGGCTTGACGGCGCGGAGCAGACCCTGGTTCTGCGCGACTTCCATTCGCCGAACATCATATGGCGCGGCGACCGGCAAGGACACGAGCGGCTGGGAATCGTGGATTTCCAGGACGCCTTGATGGGCCCTGCCGCCTACGACGTGGCGTCGCTCGCCATGGATGCGCGCGTGACGGTGCCGAGGGAAATCGAGATGGCGACCGTGGACGCCTATGTGGCGGCTCGAAAGCAAGCCGGAGCGTTCGACGACGCGGCTTTCGCCGAGGCTTATGCGATCATGGCTGCCCAGCGCAATTCCAAGATAATGGGGATCTTTGTCCGCTTGAACGAGCGGGATGGCAAGCCGGACTATATCCGGCACCTGCCCCGTATCCGGAACTATCTGGATCGCGCGCTAAGCCATCCTTCGCTTAGCAAACTCGCCGATTTCTATCGGCGCAACGGCCTGATAGGAGATGTCCGATGACGGCATCCCTCAAGCGAGCCATGGTGCTCGCCGCCGGCTTGGGCAAGCGGTTGCGCCCGATCACCGACACCATGCCCAAGCCGCTGGTCAACATCGCCGGACGTACCCTGCTGGACTGGGGCCTGGACAGCCTGGCCGCAGCCGGCATCGAGACCGCCGTCGTCAATGTTCATCACCTGCCCAACCAGATCGTCGAGCATGTGCGATCTCGCACGGCACCCAGGATCATTATCTCGGACGAGAGCGCCGAACTGCTGGATTCTGCGGGCGGCATCGTGAAGGCGCTGCCCGAACTCGGTGCGGAGCCCTTCTACATCCTGAACGCCGATACGTTCTGGATCGACGGTCCCGAGCCGAACCTGCAGCGCCTTGCGCTTGCCTGGGACGAGGCGAGAATGGATATTCTGCTGATGCTGACGGACGTCGAATCAGCGACCGGTCACACTGGCGGCACCGACTTCCTCGTCGACGCGGAGGGGTCGCTTCGCCGCGCCATGGGAGACCCTTCCGGCCTCATCTATGCCGGTGCGGCGATCGTCGCCCCGTCCATCTTTGCCGGCGCGCCGCAGGGCCCGCAATCGCTCAACCGCTATTTCGACCAAGCCGCTGCCAAAGGCAGGCTCCACGGCATGAGGATGCAGGGCCGCTGGATCACCGTCGGCACGCCGGACGCGATCCCGCTTGCCGAGGCGGCCGTCGAGAAAGCCCTGGCCGTCGGAGCGGCATGAGCCGAGCCTCTCTTCCGCGCGTTTTCACCATCCCGCCGGGGGCGCCCTTCCTTGCGACCCTTGCCGACGCGCTCGTCGGCGGCCGGCTGGTGCCGGGTTTTCGCCACGACGGCGATCCGCTCCAGATGTCGAACGCCACCATATACGTGCCGACGCGTCGCGCCGCGCGCGAACTGCGTTCGATCTTCGTCAGTCGATCGGCGGGCGGATCCGCCATTCTGCCGACGGTGAAGCCGCTCGGGGAATTTGACGAGGAGGAGGCGGCTTTCTCTCAGGACGGCGCGGGCGTGCTCGACCTGGCGCCGCCGATCGCGGCTGTAGACCGGCTGCTTCATCTGGCGCCGCTGGTCCGCGCCTGGAAAAGCAGGCTGCCTGCAGAAGTCGCCGAGCGCTTCGAGGAGCAGGTCACTGTTCCAGCCTCCGCAGCCGATGCAATCTGGCTGGCGCGGGATCTCGCCGCCCTTATGGACGAGATGGAGACGGAAGGGTCCGACTGGAGCAGGCTCGCCGGCCTGGCGCCGGACGCATTGTCGGGTTGGTGGCAGGTCACGCTCGACTTCCTTTCGATCGTCACGCGGCACTGGCCGGACTTCCTTGCGGAAAAGGGCTGGTCGAACCCGGCGGTCCATCGCAACGCCCTGATCAGACTCGAGGCGCAACGCCTGCTGGCCGCGCCCCCCGCAGGCCCGGTGATCGCGGCAGGCTCGACGGGTTCGATTCCCGCGACCGCCGAGCTCCTGGCGACGATCGCGCGTCTGCCGAACGGAGCGGTCGTGCTGCCCGGCCTCGACAAAAGCCTGGACGAATCGTCCTGGGCGGCACTGACCGATCCGGCACCGAAGCCTGCGGTGCTTGGCCATCCCCAATACGGCCTAGCCAGGCTGATCGGCAGGATCGGGATCCTGCGTCACGACGTCGATGACCTGGTCATTCCTCCCCAGGGCCTGGCCTTGCGTAACGAGTTGGTCTCGCAGGCGCTGCGGCCGGCGGAGACCACGGACGGCTGGGCGTGCAGCCGGGCGGGTTTCATGGAGACGGACGTGTCGGAGGCGCTGGCCGAAGTCACGCTTGTCGAAGCGCCGCGCGAACGCGACGAGGCGGCAGCGATCGCGGTCTCCCTGCGGCATGCTGCCGAAACCGGCAGGGCTGCTCTGGTCACCGGCGACCGTGAGCTGGCGCGGCGTGTCGCGGCTGAACTGCTGCGCTTCGGAGTCAATGCGGACGATTCCGGAGGAACGCCGCTTATAAGCACACCGCCGGCAACGCTGCTCGCCCTTCTGGTGGAAGCGGCGTTCCGGCCCGGCGATCCGGTGCCGATCGTCGCACTGCTGAAGCATCCGCTTCTGCTGCTGGGAGGCGAGCGCAGTCAGGTACGCCATGCGGTCGAGACGATGGAACTCGTCGCCCTCCGCGGCGGCACCGGGCGTCCGGATGTCGCTTCGTTGGATACCCTGTTCGAGGAAAGGCTGAAGGAGCTTGCGGATGACAGCCGGCGCAAGCCGTTCTGGATGGCGCGCGTAGGGGAACACCGTATCGAAGCAGCCCGCCGTCTGCTGGCAAGAGCTGTCGAAGCCGTTGCACCCCTCGCTGGAATGCGTGAGCGGCGGCTGGTCAGCCTGGCCGAGATGGTGCGCATGACGGTCGTGGCCTTCGAGGCTCTCGGCCGCGACAGGGACGGCAGCTTGGCCGCCCTCTACGGCGGCGATGCCGGCGACAAGCTGGCGGACACCTTGCGCGGCCTCGTTGAGACGAGCGCCGGCTTCGACTTCGCTCCGTCCGAATGGCCCGACGTTCTGCGCGCGCTGATCGGGCCGGAGTCGGTGAAGCCGTCGCCCGGCGCCGAGAGGCGCATCGCGATATGGGGTGCGCTCGAGGCGCGACTCATGCCTGTCGACACGCTGGTCATCGGCGGCCTCAACGAGGGCAGCTGGCCGCGCCGTGCCGAAGCCGACCGCTTCATGTCGCGGCCGATGAAGTCCGGCCTGGAGCTCGAGCCGCCCGAGCGGCGCATAGGCCAGGCGGCCCACGACTTCGTGATGGCCATGGGTGCAAAACGCGTGATCCTGACGCGGTCAACTCGTTCCGGCGAAGCGCCGGCTGTCGCCTCGCGGTGGCTGCAGCGCCTGATGACCTTCGTCGGCAAGCAGGCCGCGGACGAGATGCGTGACCGCGGCAGCGTGTTGCTGCACTGGGCTTCCGAACTCGACCGCGGCCCTCGCGCGGATTTCGCGAGGCGGCCGGAGCCGAAGCCGCGGGTGGATCGTCGGCCGACGCATTTCTCGGTCACCGAAATAGAGACGCTTCGCCGCGATCCCTACGCGATATACGCGAGAAGGATTCTCAAACTGTTCGCGCTCGATCCGCTGCTGCGCGACCCTGAGGCCGCCGAGCGCGGCACCCTGTTCCATGCGATCCTGCATCGTTTCGCGATCAGCGGCATCGGCCCGGACGAGCCCACCGCTCTCGCCGGTCTTATCCAGAAGGGGCGCGAATGTTTCGACGAAGCAGCTCTGCCGGCCGATGTCGAGGCGATCTGGTGGCCGCGTTTTCGCATCCTTGCGGGTGCCATCGTCGACTGGGAAAGAACGCGCAGGGTTGAACGGCGCATTTCCGAAGCCAGGGCCGAGAAGACCAAGGTCGGAGCGTCGGGCGTGACCCTGTCCGGCTATGCGGATCGCATCGACCTTCTGCACGGCGGCATCGCCGACATCCTCGACTTCAAGACCGGTTCGTCGCCGAGCAAGGGTCAGGCCCACACGCTGCTCTCGCCACAACTCGCGCTCGAGGGAGCGCTGCTGAGGCGCAAGGCGTTCAAGGACATCGGCAGGAAGGAGCCCGCTGATCTTGCCTACATCCGCCTGAAGGCGAATGGCGAGGTCCTTCCCGAGTCCATCCTCAGACATGGACGGAGCGACAAGACGGCCGACGAGCTTTCCGAGGAAGCCTGGGAGCGTCTCGAGAACCTGCTGCTGCATTACCGAGACCCGAAGACGGGCTACCTGTCGCGCGCGGTTCCCTTCCGCGAGGGAGAACTCAACGGGGATTACGACCATCTGGCGCGGGTCCTCGAATGGTCGTCCGGCGGCGATGGCCCGGATGGGGAGAACGGCGAATGAAGCCGCGCCCGCAGGTACCCGAGGAAACGAGGCGTCTACAGGCGGCGGCCGCCGACCCTGCCAGCTCCGTGTGGGTTTCCGCCAATGCAGGGTCGGGCAAGACCCATGTGCTCGCGCAGCGCGTCATCCGGCTGCTGCTCGAAGGCACCGATCCGTCGAAGGTTCTGTGCCTGACCTATACGCGCGCCGCCGCCGCCAACATGTCGAACCGGGTGTTCGCGACGCTGTCGGAATGGACGACGTTGCCCGACGACGATCTTGCCGCGAAGATCGAAGAGCTCGAAGGGCAAAGGCCGGGAAGGAACAGGCTGAACGCTGCACGCCGGCTTTTTGCCGAGGCTCTGGAAACACCGGGCGGGCTGAAGATCCAGACCATCCATGCCTTCTGCGAAGCCGTCCTGCACCAGTTCCCTCTGGAAGCGAACATCGCCGCCCACTTCGAGATGCTCGATCCGAAGATGGAGGCGCTGCTCTTCGGCGAAGCCCGACGCGAAATGCTGACCGGCGCGGTGGCCAACGACGAAGGGCTGGCGGAAGCCTTCGCCACCGTTCTGGAGCGGGCCGGCGAATTCGGCCTGGATCTCCTGCTGAAGGAGATCGTCACCAGGCGCGACGACCTGCGTGACTTCATCGACAGGCTGGGCGGAGATACAGGACGCTACGAAGTCTTGTTCGAGGAGTTCGGTTTCCAACCGGAAGAGACTGCCGCAACCATCGCCGGCGCTGCATGGCCTCTGCCTGGCTTTCCCGCCGATATGTTCGCGCTGCTGCACGAAACGGCGCTGGCTACCAACGCGAAGAGCGTGCTCAAGAACATCATTCCCTCCATGGAGGCGGCTTTTCGGGAGAAGGATCCAGTCCGGCGGCTCAAACTGCTCGGCCAGGGGCTGCTGAAGGCCGATGGGGATCCCTACGATCCCGCCAAGACCTTCACCAAGGCTCTGCACAATGCGATCCCCGATCTCGGCGAGCGCTATGCGGCCGCAACGCGCGCCGTGCTCCGGATCGGCGACCGCCTCGCTCTCTTCCGAATGTTGGAGGGCACGCGCGCCGCGCTGACCATCGCCGACTGGCTGATCGCGCGCTACGAGCAGCTGAAGACGGGCCGCGGGTTCCTCGACTTCAACGATCTGATCACACGGACGTTGCGTCTGCTCGCGCGGGCCGACGCAGGCGCCTGGGTGCAATACAAGCTCGACCAGGGCATCGATCACATACTGCTCGATGAGGCGCAGGATACGAGCCCGAACCAGTGGAACGTGGTGAGACGCTTGGCGGAAGAGTTCTTCGCCGGGCTCGGCGCGCGCAACGAGGCCCGGCGCACCGTGTTCGCCGTCGGCGACGAGAAGCAGTCGATCTACTCGTTCCAGGGCGCGTCCCCGGAATCGTTCAGCGAAACCGGCATCGAATTCGCGAGGCGCGTGCGCGAGGCGGACGGCCGCTTCGAGCGCGTGCGGCTGACGCTCTCATTTCGTTCCACCAACGACGTTCTGCATGCCGTCGATCACGTCTTTGCCCTCGAAGACGCCCGGCGCGGCATCACGCACGATCCCGGTCCGGTGCGACACGACGCGATCCGCGACAGCGACCCGGGCTATGTGGAGATCTGGCCGTCCCTCGGCGCCGACCAGGTCGACGAGCCTGACGACTGGACGCTTCCCGTCGATCACGCACAGGCACCCGCAGTTCGGGTCGCCGAGCAGGTGGCGAAGACCATCAAGCACTGGCTCGATTCGGGCGAGATCATCGAGGGCAAGGGCCGGCGCCTGGCGCCCGGCGACGTGATGGTCCTGGTGCGCAAGCGCGACCGCTTCGTGCATGCGCTCTCGCGCAGCCTGAAGAACAAGAACGTGCCGGTGGCGGGCGCCGACCGGCTGAGCCTGCCCGCGCATATCGCGGTTCAGGACCTTACCGCGCTAGGACGGTTCCTGCTGCAGCCGGAAGACGACCTGTCGCTGGCGGCGGTACTGCGCAGTCCCATCTTTTCGGTGACGGAGGACATGCTTTTCGAGCTTGCCGCCGATCGCCCGGCCTATCGTTCGCTCGACGAGGCACTGCGCATGAAGGCTTCGGCCGACCTGCTGCTGTCCGGCATCGTCGCCTCGCTGGACAAATGGGCGACGGAGGCCGCCTTCAAGCCGGTGTTCGAGTTCTATTCCGGGATTCTCGCCAGGGACGGCATCCGCAAGCGCATGATCGCCCGGCTAGGGCACGAGGCAGGCGATATACTGGACGAGTTCCTGAGCTTCTGCCTCGCCGAGGAGCGGGCCGGACTGCCAGGCCTCGAGGCATTCCTGGCGACGCTCGACAGCGCGGCGCCCGAGATCAAGCGCGAGATGGACCAGGGCCGCGACGAGGTCCGCATCATGACCGTCCATGCGGCCAAGGGCCTCGAGGCGCCGGTCGTCTTTCTGGTCGACTCCGGCGCGACGCCTTTCAGCGAACAGCATCTGCCGAGACTGATGCCCTTCGATCTCGCGAACGGCAGGGGATATCTCTGGCGATCGACGAAGGAAGTCGCCAACGGCTTTTCGCGGGAGGCGGAGGCGCGTGTCCGTGCCCTGGCGGACGACGAGTACCGGCGGCTGCTCTATGTCGGCATGACGCGCGCGGAAGACCGGCTGATCGTCTGCGGCTACCATGGCAAGCTGGCGCGCAGCCCGTCCACGTGGCACTCCATTGTCTGCCGCGCGCTGCTAGGGCTCGAAGCAACTGAGGAACGGCTCCACGAGGCGACCGGCGAGCTCGTCCACCGCTATCGAAGCCGTATCCTGCCAGCCGTGGAAGCGGACCAGCCGGATGAGAAGAATGAGGTCGGCGAGCTCCCGTCGCTGCCCGAATTCGGGGACCTCGACAGGGAAGACAATCTTCCTCGCCCGCTGTCGCCGTCTGGCGCCTTCCTGCTCATCGACGACGCGATGGAGCCGGTGCCTTCCACGCGCTCGCCAGTGCTGGATGGCGAGGCCGAAACCGGTTTTGCAGCTGCTCGCGGATCCGCGATTCACAAGCTGCTGCAAGTGCTCCCCGACCTTTCGCGGGAGGGGCGCGAGGCGGCCGCCATGCGCTTCCTCGACCGCGTCGCCGTGGACTGGAATCCGGCGCACCGCCAGGAGGCCTGGAAGCAGGTCGAGCGAATACTGAACGATGCGGATTTCGCGCCGCTCTTTTCGCCGGGTTCGCGCGCGGAGGTGGGGATCATAGGCAGCATGGCCGTACGGGGCCGGCAGCGGCAGGTCTCAGGAAAGATCGATCGCCTCGCCGTCACGGACGACGAGGTGCTCATCGTCGACTACAAGACGAATCGCCCACCGCCCGCCAGCCTCGCCGAGGTTCCGCCGGCATATGTTTTGCAGCTGGCGCTCTACCGCTCGCTTCTCGAGCCGATATACCCTGGGAAGTCCATCAGGGCGGCACTGCTCTTCACGGAAACGCCGAAGCTGATGGGGCTGCCGGAGGACATGCTGGACGAGGCGCTTGCCCGACTCACGGGTGCATGACACAAACGCTGCTTGAAGGCAGGCATGCCCGGCACCACATATTGCGCGGAACGAAACACCGAAAGGCTCATCCCATGGCAACGGTCAAGGTCGACAAGAACAATTTCAGGAGCGATGTTCTGGAGGCCGAAGGGCCAGTGGTCGTCGATTTCTGGGCCGAGTGGTGCGGGCCCTGCAAGATGATCGGCCCCTCTCTCGAGGAGATTTCCGGCGAGCTCGCCGGAAAGGTCAAGATCACGAAATTGAACATCGACGAGAACCCGGAACTCGCCGCCCAGTTCGGTGTGCGCTCTATCCCGACGCTGATGATCTTCAAGGGCGGCGAAGTCGCAGACATCAAGGTCGGCGCTTTGCCCAAGACGGCATTGTCGCACTGGATCAACGGCAACGTTGCCTGAACGACGATAACTGATCGTACAAAAAGCCCGGCCCGCTGCCGGGCTTTTTTGTTTGCGGGCTCCTCGTCCGGCATCGGTTGCCAAGGCATATCGTTGGTGCATGATGCGGTCGAACGGAGGTACAGGCATGACCGGATCGGCCAAAGCCACGACGCTCATCTACAATGACCGGGTGATCGTAACCGAATATCGGTTCCAGCCGGGCGACAATACGGGATGGCACCGGCACGAGCACGACTATGTCATCGTGCCCATGATGGACGGCAGGTTGAAGATCAGCACCGAGGGGGGCGAGACCATCGCCGAAATGAAGAAGGGAGTGCCATACTTCCGTAGCGAAGGTGTCGAGCACGATGTCATCAACGCAACCGATGGCGAATACGTCTTCATCGAAATCGAACTGAAGTAGGTTAACACGCGACTTGGACGCCTTTTGCCAGAGGCGCTAAGCCCGCTACAAGCAGACCGCCGCCAGTGGATCTGGTCGTGTGCGAACAGTTCGAAGACTCCTTCAAGTCCAAGCCGAATAAAAATGTGTTTCCAAGAGTCATGAAAGGTGCGGATCCGTCACGGAACTGCCCGCCGGTCGCCGCATTTGCTGCCTTATTCGGTTCGTACGCGCCTGTCTCCGATCAATCGAGACATTCTAGACATGGCGAAGAGAACCACCGCGATCAGTGCTGTTGCAATGGCTGGAGCCCTGTTCTTTGGCGCATCCACCCTTTCCGCTTCGGCGCAGTGCGGCGGCGCATCCTGGTACGCGCTTCATTCCAAGACGGCATCGGGCGAGCGCATGGACCCGAGCAAGCTGACCGCGGCTCACCGCACCCTGCCTTTCGGCACCAAGCTCAAGGTGACCAATCAGAAGAACGGAAAATCCGTCGTCGTGCGGATCAACGATCGCGGGCCGTTCATCAAGGGCCGCGTGATCGACGTGTCCAAGGCTGCGGCGAAGCAGCTCGGCTTCGTGAGTTCAGGCGTGACGAAGATTTGCCTGGCAGAGGACGCCTGAGCGTCTGAGCCCAAAGGGGCTTGCGCCCTCAGGCGTGTTGAGCAGCGAGCCGGTTGGCGGCCGTCTGTGCAATCGCCTCGGGCAGCCCCAGTCCCCATTGCGAACGACAATAGGCGGAGAAGTCGAAGCACGGCAGGCCGGGGCAGACTTCGAACTCGATGAGGTGGACCGTATCGTCCGCCTCGACACGGAAGTCGATCGAGAACACGTCTTTCAGGCCGAGAGTTCGCATGAGCCGTGCGGCAATGGCGCGAATTTTCCTGTCGGCCGCCGGCTGGCTCTCGGCGACGGCGACAAGCTCCGGCTCGGCGTAGCGGCCCTCCGCGACCGCAGACGCGCCTGTCTCTCCGTAGAGCGCCATCGAGTCGTCCATCGTCTGGAAATCGCCACCGGACTCCACGAAGAATACGCCGAGCGCCTCGGGACCGGCAGCCGTTGGCACGGCGAGAAAGCTGGCTCGAACGTTTCGACCCGGCACGTAGGTCTGAACGATGACATCGTCGCAATAAGCGTCGTGGACCCGTCGGCTGAGGCCGAGTGCCTGATCCAACGTGTCGCAACGTGAGTCTGGCCAGATTCCGATCTTCGCGCCGAGCCGATTCGGCTTCGCGAACCATCCCCGGATCGACGGCGGCGGCTCGACGACCCATTCGCCCGCATGGGCCAGCCCTGCCGGCGGGACAGGCAGGCCGAGCGACGAGAGAACCGCGCCAGATCGAAACTTGTCCTGGCAGAGGGCGAACAGAGAATGCTCGGCGCCGATGGTCTGCAGTCCATGCAGCCGCGCCAGAGCGGGCGAGGCGCTTCCGCGGAAGTAGGCGATGCCGTCGGTCAGTGTCCAGACGAGGGTGCGGTCGGCCGGCCGCGCCGCCAGGCCCCTCGGTGCGTCGTCGAGGTCGAGCGGGAGGAAACCGACACCTCGTTCCCGGCAGGCCTTTTCGATCGCGTGGAAGTGCGGCGCAAGATCGGTAGACTGCGCCAGATAGGATGAAATCTCCAGGATGCGCGCTTCTGCGAAGCCGAGAGCTGCAAGCCGTTCCTGGCACGCAGCCTCGGGTTCATAGACGAGGATGAGGGTAGGCCTGTCGCGAAGCATTTTTGACCCTGCGCTGAACGGCGTCGCAAGCTAGCCATTCCGGCGCGAAGCGCTGACAATACTGCGCCACCGAATGCTATCGATGCGACTTCATGTCGCATCTAATGACGTGATCGTGCGAAGGTTGCGTCCCACGCGGCTACCGCTTCCGCGGCACGTGCGCCAACCTGCCGCGCGCCTAAGCCAGGTGTGTAGAGGCTTGATCCGAGGCCGAAGACGGAGACGCCGATCTTGGCATAGTCTTCGAAGTCCTTCTCTGAAACTCCGCCGACCGCACCGATGACGCTGTCCCCGGGAAGGACGGCTTTCACTGCAGAAATGCCTTTCGGGCCCAGTGCGCTCGCGGGAAAGAATTTCAATGCCGATGCGCCCAACGACAGGGCGAGAAATGCCTCGGTCGGCGTGAAGACCCCAGGCATCGTGACCATGCCGAAGGAAACCGCACGCCCCATGACCTTCCGGTCGATGTTGGGGCTGACGAGCAGCCTCCCGCCAGCATTGTGCAGGTCATCGACCTGTCCCGGACCGAGAACGGTGCCGGCCCCGACCAGAGCCGTATCGGGCAGGGACTTCGCCAGCTGCTCGATCGACCGGAAAGGGTCCGGAGAGTTCAGCGGAACTTCGATCGCCTCGATGCCGGCCTCGAAGACCGATTGTCCCACGGCGATCGCTTCGTCGGGCGTCAGACCCCGCAAGATCGCAACCAGGCGCCGTCGGAGGTTCGGAAAGGGAACGGTCATCGAAGGCTCGCTATCTTCAAGGCACCATGCCAAGTCGCTTGGCGGCCGCGAACAGGCCGGCCCTGACAGCCTCGTCCGCATCCGCGTGCAGGACGGCGCAGCCAGCCTGCTTCAATACGGCCGCATAAAGCGATCCGAGTCGCCCCGATGCGACGAGGATGACCTTGTCGCCGAAACCGCCGAAGATGCGTCTGGCCGAAGCGATCTCGGCGCCGATGAGCTGGCCCGACAGCGAGGCGGCCGGCACGTCCGGCGTCTGGTCCTGCAAGAGCGTCGCGGCGCGAATTCGGAAGAGCGACGGTCCGAGATCGCCGCCGGTACCGAGCGCCTCGATGCAAGCCGCAACGAAGCCCGGGTGATCGGGCGACGGGGGCGCTGGGTCGTCACCGAGCGAATGGCGCAGGATCGAATGTCTCGAAAGAACCGAAAAGAGTTCGCCGGTAAGCCATGTCCGAAAGCCTGATATAGTCCCGTCGGCGGCCGCGACCCATTTGGAATGGGTTCCGGGCATGCAGATGACATGGCTGCCCGAGGCGAAAAGCGGCATGATCCCGGCGAGCTGTGTTTCCTCCCCGCGCATCACGTCGGGAGCATCGGCGGCGCGCTGGGCCAGTCCCGGCAGGATGCGGATGTCGCGCCTCTGGCTGGAGACTTGCGCGGTCACGGGAACCGCACCCGCGAAGATGCCGTCCAGACCCGTGGGAACGGTCACGTAGGGGGCTTCGATCCACCCTTGGCGCGCCCCCGCCATGCCGCAGACGACTACGGGCAGATCGTCGGGTGCGTCGACGGCAGAGAGGTGCCGCTCGAGAATGCGATGAAATCCTTCCGTTCCTGCGGTCAGCATGCCGTCCCCGCTTCGCTTCTCGGCGAGGACCGCCCCCGAGTCGTCGAGCAGCCAGAGGCGAAAGCTCGACGTACCCCAATCGACGGCTGCGACCGCGGGACGCGTCACAGATATCCTCCGTCGACGATCATTGTCTGAGCGGTGAGCATGCGAGATGCGTCGGAGGCGAGGAACAGGCAGGGTCCGACCATGTCGTCGGGACGCATGGTCTCGCGTATGCACTGTTTGGCGACATGCGCGCCCAGCGTCTCCTCCGTGACCCAGAGCTTCTGCTGCCGCTCGGTGATCACCCAGCCTGGAGCAACCGCGTTGACGCGGATGCCGTGGGGCCCGAGCCGGCCCGCCAGCCCCTTTGTCAGGCCGATGACGCCCGCCTTGGCGGCAGTGTAGGAGGGCATTCCGCCCAGATTGATCATGAACGATGTCGACGTGAAGTTGATGATCGATCCCCTACCGGCGGCGATCATGCCTTCGGCGACCGCCTGCGCGGCGAAGAACTGCGGCTTCAGGTTGATCGCCTGGTTCTGGTCCCAGTATTCCGGCGTGACGTCCATCATCTCATGGCGCTCGTCGTAGGCGGCGTTGTTGACGAGAACCGTGACCGGACCATGCTGCGCGCCTGCCCGCCGGACAACCTCGCGCAAGGCGGCCACGTCCCGGAGGTCGGCTTCGAGGTAGAGCGGCACGTGGCGCGCTTCGGCCGAAAGCCTTTCGACCAGCGCCCGGCTCGGCTCCGCAGCGATGTCGATGAAGGCGACTTTCGCGCCCTGCCGCACGAAGCCTTCTGTCAGGGCGGCGCCGATCCCGCTGCCTCCCCCTGTTATGAGCACCGACGCGTCTGCGAGGTCTGGAAACTGCGCCGATGGCATCATTGTCTGGCCTCCCGATAGGTCGCGCATGGTATCGACCAGTCCGGCAGTAAGGGCAAGGCCCATGAGAGGTCTCGCGCGATGACGCCGCCAGACTGCCTGGCAATGCTGCAACGACGTGCAACACCTCTCGTCGATTGACCCTCGGGCCTTTGCGTGATCAAACGCCGCCTTTGGCCGACGATGTCTGTGAGGAGAAGACAGCAATGACCGACCGCTTGGAGATTTCCGGGTTGCATATCGCCCGCGAGCTGGTCGACTTCGTCGCCGAGGAGGCCGTTGCCGGTACGGATGTCGATGTCTTCGAGTTCTGGGAAGGCTTTTCGCAGATCGTGCAGGACCTCGCCCCGAAGAACCGGGCTCTGCTCAGGCGCCGCGACGAGCTTCAGGAAAAGATCGACGCCTGGCACCGCCAGAACGGCGCTCCCGCCGACATGGAGGTCTACAAGGATTTCCTGCGCGAAATCGGTTACCTCGTCCCCGAAGGAGAATCGTTCCAGGTCGGCACCGAAAATGTCGATCCGGAGATCGCCGAACTCGCCGGACCGCAGCTGGTCGTCCCGGTGATGAACGCGCGCTATGCGCTGAACGCGGCCAATGCCCGCTGGGGATCGCTCTACGACGCGCTCTACGGCACGGATGCCATATCGGATTTCGGCGGCGCTGAAAGGGGCAAGGACTACAACCCCGTTCGCGGCGGCAAGGTCATCGCCTGGGCCCGCGGCTTCCTCGATGACGTCGTGCCGCTGCGGGATGCGAGCTGGCGCGAGGCGCGCAGCTTCTCCGTCGAAAACGGAACCTTGGCAGTCAGGCTCGAAGGCGACAGGACTACTGGTCTGCAGTCGCCGGACAAGTTCGCCGGCTATCTGGGCGACCCGTCTGCCCCCAAGCAGTTCCTGCTCAGGAACAACGGCATCCACATCGAAATCCTGATCGACCCGACCTCGGCGATCGGCAAGGCCGACGCGGCGAACATCTCCGACATCTGGCTCGAATCCGCGCTGACGACCATCCAGGATTTCGAGGATTCGGTGGCGGCCGTCGATGCGGCTGACAAGGTTCTCGCCTATCGCAACTGGCTTGGCCTGATGAAGGGCGACCTCGTGGAGGAGGTGACCAAGGGAGACCGGACCTTCACGCGCAGGCTCAATCCGGATCTCGACTATCTCGCGCCCGACGGTTCGACTTTTGAACTGAAGTGCCGCTCGCTGCTCCTGGTGCGCAATGTCGGCCACCTAATGACCAATCCGGCGATCCTCGACGCCGACGGCAACGAGGTGCCCGAGGGCCTCATGGATGCGGCGATCACCGCGCTGATCGCTCTGCACGACGTCGGACCGCAGGGAAGACGCAAGAACAGCCGGGCAGGCTCGATGTACGTCGTGAAGCCCAAGATGCACGGGCCGGAGGAGGTCGCCTTCGCCGTCGAGATCTTTTCGCGCGTCGAGGCGCTACTCGGAATGGAGCCCAACACGATCAAGATGGGCATCATGGACGAGGAACGGCGCACGACGATCAATCTCAAGGAATGCATCCGGGCCGCCAGCGAGCGAGTCGTGTTCATCAACACCGGCTTCCTCGACCGCACCGGAGACGAGATCCACACCTCGATGGAAGCCGGACCCATGATCCGCAAGGGCGACATGCGCCAGGCGGCCTGGATCTCCGCCTATGAAGCCTGGAACGTCGATACGGGCATCGAGTGCGGCCTGTCCGGCCACGCCCAGATCGGCAAGGGCATGTGGGCGATGCCGGACATGATGGCGGCGATGCTCGAGCAGAAGATTGCCCATCCCAAGGCGGGTGCTAACACGGCCTGGGTGCCCTCGCCCACCGCGGCGACGCTGCATGCGACGCACTATCACAAGGTGGACGTCCACGCCGTGCAGGAAGGGCTGAGGAGCCGTCCGAAGGCGAAGCTTGACGACATCCTCTCGATCCCGGTCGCGGTGCGGCCCAACTGGACCGACGAGGAAATCCAGCGCGAACTCGACAACAACGCGCAGGGCATCCTGGGCTATGTCGTACGCTGGATCGACCAGGGGGTCGGTTGCTCCAAGGTGCCGGACATCAACGACGTCGGTCTGATGGAAGATCGCGCGACGCTTCGCATCTCGTCGCAGCACATCGCCAACTGGCTGTATCACGGCGTCTGCAGCGGCGAGCAGGTGATGGAGACGATGCGGCGCATGGCGGCCGTCGTCGACGAACAGAACGCAGGCGATCCGCTCTATCGTCCCATGGCCGCGGATTTCGACAGCTCCATTGCATTCCAGGCCGCGTGTGACCTCGTGTTCAAAGGCCGCGAGCAGCCCAACGGCTACACAGAGCCGGTCCTTCATGCACGGCGGCTGGAACTGAAGGTACGGGCCAGCGCAGGATGAACGACGGCGATGCCTGGCCGCTGCCGTTGACGGCGGTACTCGTCGGCGCGCCCAAACGGGCGGCAGGCAGGATCTGGCACCGACCATCATGATCGTCCTCGCCATCGATACCTCCTCCACGATCTGTGCTGTCTGCGTGTATGACGCTGGCGCGGGCGAGGAGCGCGGCCGTGCCGTGCTCGATCTCGGCAAGGGCCATGCCGAACATCTGATGGGCGTCGTCGACGACGCTTTGAACAGAGCGCGCCTGTCCTTCCCGGATATGGACCGCATCGTGGTGTCCGTCGGCCCGGGTTCGTTCACCGGGATTCGTGTCGGCGTGGCCGCGGCGCGCGGCTTCGCCCTCGCCCGCCGGATACCGGCTGTCGGGGTCACCACGCTGGAGGCGATCGCCGCCGCTGCGCGCGTGGAATTCGCGGGCGTAGCGATCATGGTGGCTCTGGACGGCGGACGGGGCGACATCAACCTCGCCGCATACGATACGGATGGTCGGCAGATCCTTGTCCCGCGCGCTGTCGGTCTGGCGGAGGCGGCCCGGCTGGCCGCGCTGCACGCGACCGTCCTTGTCGGGTCGGCTGCGAATGCGGTCGCGTCGGCGGCCGGTCCGGGCCTGAAGCTGGGGCCGGCCTGGGCAATCGCGGACATCGGGGTCTATGCAAGGCTCGGCGCAGCGAAGGATGCCGGCGAAAGGCCGAAGCCCCTCTATCTGCGCGAAGCCGATGCCAAGCCTCAAGCCGGTTTCGTCCTGCCGCGAATCCGGTCATGATCGTCGGCGGAAACGCCCAGAACAGACAATCGACCATGCACATCCCGTTCCTGACGCCAAAAGCGCGCGACTACGCGCTGGAACCTCTGACCGCCGCCGACAGCACGGCGATTTCCGCGATACACCACGAGGATTTCGTCAGGCCCTGGTCGGAGGACGAATTTGCGAGCCTCCTCGGCCAGGACACCGTATTCGGCTATGCCGTCCGTCAGACCGGCCGGGGGCATGCCGGGCCCGTCGGTTTCGTGCTGGCCCGCCTTGCCGCCGGCGAGGGCGAGATCCTGACCGTCGCAGTGGCGCGTGCGCACCGGCGGCAGGGTCTCGGCTGGCGCCTCATGGACGCCGTTCTGCGCGAATTGCATGGCCAGCGGGCGGAAGCGCTTTTCCTCGAAGTCGACGAGAAGAACAGCCCAGCCATTGCGCTCTACAAGCGGATGGGCTTTCGCGAGGTGGGTAAACGTCCCGCTTATTACCAGGGTCCGGAAGGTCGCAGCGGCGCGCTTGTCATGCGCCGCGATCTTCGATAGCGCTCGCTTTAGAACAGGGCGCACAGGGAAACATGATCGGCAGGATCAGGCTGTTGCTGGCGCTCGGGTTCGTCGCCGCCTCGACGCTGACCCTTGTCCCGCTGCAACTGGTCGCGATGAAGACCAGGCTCTGGAGCGAATGGCGCATCATACGCCTCTGGCATCGCATCAATGTGCGGGCGCTTGGCTTCCGTATCCATCAGAAGGGGCAGCTGACCGACAAGCGCCCCCTCGTCGTGGCGGCAAACCACGTTTCCTGGACGGACATTCCCGTCATCGGTTCGCGTTGCGAGGTGTCCTTCATCGCCAAATCCGACATGGCGCGATGGCCGGTCGTGGGTTTCCTGGCGCGGCTGCAGCGCACGATCTTCGTCGAACGGGAACGCAGGCGCAGCTCCGGAGCGCAGGCCGGCGAGATTGCGCGCCGGCTGGCGCAGGACGAGGCGCTGGTTCTCTTCGCCGAAGGCACGACCGGCGACGGCAACAATGTGCTGCCCTTCAAGAGCACCCTGTTCGGCGCCGCGACCCTGGCGATCTCGCAGGGCGAGGTGGAAAAGGTCTACATCCAGCCCCTGACGATCGCCTACACGCGGGTCCAGGGCATCCCGATGGGCCGGCAGCATCGCCCGCTCGCTTCCTGGATCGGCGACGCCGAGCTTGCACCTCACGCAGCCGCGCTGCTGAAAGAGGGCGCGATCGACGTTGAGCTGCATTTCGGCGCCCCGATCGAGTTCTGCGTGGGCGACGACCGCAAGGCGGCGACCCGGAAGGCAGAGGCCGAGGTGCGTTCCATGCTGCAAAGAGCCTTGGCCGCTCCGCAGCCGAGCGCGACGTCGCGCAAATAGGATCTGCCGGCTGTCCTTTGTCGCGAAAACCTTCTAAAAGCCGCGAAATGGAACTGGATCACATCGAGGCGCCCGTGCGGCGCGTTGCTCCCGGCGGCGAACCTGCCTCGGAAGCGCCGGCCAGGAAGGTCTTCGTCAAGACCTATGGCTGCCAGATGAATGTCTATGACAGCCAGCGCATGTCCGACGCGCTGGCCGCGGACGGCTATGCCGGCACCGATCGGGTCGAGGACGCCGATCTCGTACTGCTCAACACATGTCACATCCGCGAGAAGGCGGCAGAGAAGGTCTATTCCGAACTTGGCCGCCTCAAGAGCCTCAAGGCCGATCGCGCGGCGCGGGGGCAGGAGATGGTCATCGGCGTCGCCGGCTGCGTCGCTCAGGCGGAAGGCCGCGAGATCATCCGCCGGCAGTCGGCCGTCGACCTGGTGATCGGCCCGCAGACCTATCACCGCCTTCCCGAGGCTCTGCGCAGGGCGCGCGCAGGGCAGAAGGTTGTGGAAACCGAATACGCGATCGAGGACAAGTTCGAGCACCTGCCCAAGCCGCGGCGTGCCGAGATCGTGGGACGTGGTGTCACTGCCTTCCTCACGGTCCAGGAAGGCTGCGACAAGTTCTGCACCTTCTGCGTTGTGCCTTACACCCGCGGCTCGGAGGTCTCGCGCCCGGTGGCTCAGATCGTGGCGGAGGCCCAGAAGCTCGCCGAGGCCGGCGTGCGCGAGGTGACGCTCCTGGGCCAGAACGTCAATGCGTGGCACGGAGAGGGACCTGACGGCGGCGAATGGGGGCTCGGCCGTCTGCTCTATAGGCTGGCTGAGATACCGGGCATCGCCCGACTTCGCTACACGACCAGCCATCCGCGCGACATGGACGATGAGCTCATCGACGCCCATCGCGACCTTCCGGCGCTCATGCCCTACCTGCATTTGCCGGTGCAGGCGGGATCGGATCGCATCCTCAAGGCCATGAACCGCCGCCATAGGGCAGAGGACTATCTCCGCCTCGTCGAACGAATCCGAGCTGCCCGCCCCGACATGGCGATGTCCGGCGATTTCATCGTCGGCTTCCCCGGCGAAACCGATGCGGATTTTGAAGCCACGCTGGAGTTGATCCGCAGCGTCCGCTACGCCCAGGCCTTCTCGTTCAAATATTCTCCGCGGCCCGGCACCCCGGGCGCCGAGATGACTGACCACGTCTCCGAGGCCGTAAAGGACGAGCGCTTGCAGCGGCTGCAGGCGCTGCTCAGCGACCAGCAACGCGCTTTCACCGATTCCATGGCCGGAAAGAGGATCGATCTCCTGATCGAGAAGCCTGGCCGCCAGCCCGGCCAGCGGGTTGGACGGTCGCCTTGGCTGCAGCCCGTGGTCGTGGACGAGACGGCCGGCGCCATCGGTGACATTATCGACGTGCGAATCACGCGAACCGGTCACAACAGCCTGTTCGCCGAGCCGCTAGTAACCGGCTCCAGAGGGAGAGACGTTTGAGCGCTTCCGAATTGAAGAGGCCTGCCAACCCGGCGTCAGGGGCTTCGGACATGGCGCATATCGTCCTCACCTTCGACAACAACAAGCTCGCGAGCGCGCTCTACGGGCAGTTCGACGAGAATCTGGCCCGGCTGGAACAGAAGCTCGGCGTCGACATACGGTCGCGCGGCAACCAGCTGACGATCAGGGGATCGTCGGAAGCGTCGGAGCAGGCGCGCCGCGCGCTCGACACGCTTTACGGCATCCTGCAGAAGGGCGCCGACATCGGCCAGTCCGATGTCGACGGGGCGGTACGCATGGCGATCGCCGCCGACGATCAGCTGACGCTGCCGACGCTCGAGCGCAAGGGCAAGATGGCCGCCGCGCAGATCGCCACCCGCAAGCGCACGATCTATGCCCGCTCGGCCAACCAGGACGCCTATATGAGGGCGCTCGAACGCTCCGAACTCGTCTTCGGCATCGGCCCCGCGGGCACCGGCAAGACCTATCTCGCTGTCGCCCATGCGGCCATGCTGCTCGAGCGCGGCATGGTCGAACGCATCATCCTGTCGCGCCCGGCCGTCGAGGCGGGAGAACGGCTGGGTTTCCTACCCGGCGACATGAAGGAGAAGGTCGATCCTTATCTGCGTCCCCTTTACGACGCGCTCTACGACATGATGCCTGCCGACAAGGTCGAACGTGCCATCACAGCTGAGGTGATCGAGATCGCGCCGCTCGCGTTCATGCGCGGCCGCACGCTCGCCCATTCGGCCGTGATCCTCGACGAGGCGCAGAACACCACGCCGATGCAGATGAAGATGTTCCTGACCCGCCTTGGCGAAGGATCGCGCATGATCATCACCGGTGACCCGACGCAGATCGACCTGCCTCCCAACACCAAGTCCGGTCTGGTCGAGGCCCTGCGCGTCCTGGACGGCATTCCTGGCGCGGTGACAGTGCGCTTCAACGACGCCGATGTCGTGCGCCATCCTCTGGTGGCCGAGATCGTCAAGGCCTACGACCGCGACGCCAAGCTGGCGCGCGGGCTGGGCGGCACCGAGGATTGACCGATGGGCGGCCGCAAGGCCGCGGCGCCTGCAAGCGGTAAGACACGGATTTCGATTGACCTCGTCGTCGAGGCAGGGGACTGGCCGGACAGGCGCAGCCTGCGGAGCTTCGTGTCGCGTGCGGTCGATGCCGCGCTGCGGGAGGCGGGCGTCGAGCCCGGCGGGGTCACGGAGCTAAGCGTCGTGTTCACCGACGACGCGAGCATAAGGGCGCTCAACGCCGCATGGCGCGGCAAGGACAAGGCCACCAATGTCCTATCCTTCCCGGCCTTTCCAGCCAAGCCTGGAGATCGGTTGCCGCCGATGCTCGGCGACATCGTGCTCGCCGCCGAAACCGTGGCGGGAGAGGCGGCCCTGGAAGGCAAGCCGCTCAACCACCATATCTCGCATCTCGTGATTCATGGCCTTTTGCACCTGCTCGGGCACGATCACGAGGATGAAGCGGAGGCGGAAAGAATGGAGGCGCTGGAGCGCTCGGCGCTCGCAAGGCTTGCCATTCCCGATCCATACGCTTAACAGACAGTTCGAACCAACTGTGAGACGATGAACGACAGCGCACAGATCGCCCCGCCGCCGGAAACCGGCGGCGCGAAGGCCGAAAAGACGGAAGAGGGACCGAGTTCGAGTCCCGGGCAGTCTATGACGCCAGCCGTCGCGGGGACACCGGCAAACCGGTCCTCCTTCTTCGATCGGCTGGCAAGCCTCTTCAGCAAACGCAACGGTTCCAGCCTTCGCGAGGAGATCGTTGACGCGCTCGCCGAGACCGCGACAGATGTCGAGGCCTTCTCGCCGGGCGAACGGGCGATGCTCAACAATATCCTGCGCCTGCGGGAAGTCCGGGTCGAGGATGTGATGATCCCGCGCGCCGACATCCAGGCGGTCGGCATCGGTACGACGCTCGGCGAGCTCATGAACTCCTTCGAGCGCTCCGGACATTCACGTATGCCGGTCTATGCCGAAACGCTCGACGACCCGCGCGGCATGATCCACATCCGCGACGTCCTGGCGCACATAACGCGGCGCGCACGGGCCAGCGAGCCTGATCGGTCGAAGGCGAGTGAAACGCCGTCCCTCGATTTCGCCAATGTCGACACGACCAAGACCATCGGCGACCTCAACCTGATGCGCCCGGTGCTGTTCGTGCCTCCGTCGATGCTGGCTTCCGACCTGATGGCGAGGATGCAGGCAAGCCGCACACAGATGGCGCTGGTTATCGACGAGTATGGCGGGACCGACGGCCTGGTCTCCTTGGAGGATATCGTCGAGACGGTGGTCGGCGACATCGAGGACGAGCACGACGACGAGGAGACCCTGATCACGCGAGCCGGCGACGGCGTCTACATCGTGGACGGCAAGGCCGAGATCGATGAGGTCGCCGGCGTGCTCGGCAACGACTTCAAGCCCGGCGAACACGGCGAATACGTCGACACGATCGGCGGCATGGTGGTCAATACGCTGGGGCGGGTGCCGGTGCGCGGCGAGGTCGTCCAGGCGATACCCGGCTTCGAGTTCCATGTCCTCGACTCCGATCCGAGGCGGGTCAAGCGCGTGCGGATCGTCGATTTGGCCGAGATCGAGCGCCGGCGCCAGCCTTCTCACACCGGCCAAGCGGCGCGCTGACCTGATAGTCCATTCCATCCCGTCCTGAACCGCTCTAACCTCTGCCGCGTGATTCTCTGGAACGCATGACCCCGGCTTGCCCGCTTCAAGGTCATGGGAAGTTCAGACGGAGCGGGACGAGCATGGAGCGCCTGGCCGGGCGAATAGTTCTGCTGTGGGGATGGCGTCGCCTGGCCGCGGCCTTCGCCGCCGGCGCGTTCCTGGTTCTGGCGCAGGCACCCTATGACTTCTTCGCCGCCGGCTTCGTGTCGTTTCCGGTTCTGGTCTGGCTGCTCGACGGCCTGACCTGGGAACCGTCGCGTAATCCGCTCAAACGGCTGGCCCCCGCTTTTTCGGTCGGCTGGTGGTTCGGGTTCGGCTATTTTCTCGCGGGGCTGTGGTGGATAGGCGAAGCGCTCATGGTCGAGGCCGAGAGCTTCGCCTGGGCGCTGCCATTCGCGGTTCTCGGCATCCCGCTGTTGATGGCGTTCTTCTACGGCTTCGCAGCAGCCGTCGCTCGCCTCTTCTGGACGAATGGCATAGCGAGAATCGCCGCTGTTGCATTCGCCTTCGGACTGGCCGAGTGGCTTCGCAGCTTCCTGTTCACCGGCTTTCCGTGGAATCCCGTAGGCTTCGCGGCCATGCCGACGCCTCTTCTCATGCAGAGCGTTGCGTTCGTCGGCGTAACGGGCATGAACGTCCTGTCCATATTCGTATTCGCCATGCCGGCGCTGTCGGTGGCCGCTCACGGGCGACGGACCGGCCTTATCCTGGCGCTTGCGCTCGCTGCCGCCCATGTCCTGTTCGGCTATGTCCGGCTTCATGCACCCGCGGAAACGTCGGCCAGCCAGCTCCGGGTCCGCATCGTGCAGCCGGCCATCGACCTTTCGGAGAAGTGGGACGATAGCGTGGTCGACAGAGTTTTTGCGACGACGATGGACCTGTCTTTCCAGAAGACCGAACCCGACGGGCCAGAGCCGCAACTCATCCTGTGGCCGGAAACTTCGGTGCCCTTCCTGTTCACGGATCGGCCCGATGCCCTGGCTGCCATCGGCGAAAAACTGAGTTCGGGTCAAATGCTGGTTGCCGGCGCGGTAACCGAGGAACAGGGCCCGGGCGCTTTGCCCCGCTACTACAATTCGGTGGTCGCAATCGCCGACGGAGGAGAGATCGTCGCCTCCGTCGACAAGGTCCATCTCGTCCCCTTCGGAGAATATATCCCTTTCGGGCCAGTGCTTTCTCGTCTCGGCGTCGAACAATTGGTTGCCGGGCCGATGAACTTTGCAGCCGGGACTCACCGCCGCCCGCTCCTGCTTCCAGGCGGCATAGCCGCAACGGCATTTATCTGCTATGAAATAATCTTTCCTGAGCTGATAGAGGTTGACGCAAGGTCAGCAAAGCTCATTGTGAATGTCACGAACGATGCATGGTTCGGCGATACGCCCGGTCCGTACCAGCACTTCAGACAGGCGCAGATCCGGGCTGTGGAGAATGGTTTGCCTCTACTGCGCGCCGCCAATAACGGAATATCGGGTGTCGTCGACCCTAAGGGTCGGGTGGTGGACGCGCTGGACCTGGATGTCCGGGGAAAGCTCGACCTGACTGTCGCCATCCCGTCGGATGCAGGAGCATCGTTTCCGATGCGTCAGGCGGTTGGCCACCTAATTCTCGGATTTTTCGGGCTTTTCGCCTTGATGGGATCAGCTGTGCAAAGGCTACGCGCGAATTGACAGAAGATATATTAGAAACTCATACTGAAGCGGTCCGACATGGGGCGAGCAGCTTCGGCATCGTTGGGGACCGGGAGAGGTCGGGCTAAACCAAATACGAACGAAAAGCCGGACAGGACCGGCGAGGAAAAAATGGCACCAACAGATAACAAGAAGAAGCCTAATCCCACGGACACGCACGTTGGAAGCAGGATAAGGCTACGCCGGAACATGCTTGGCATGAGCCAGGAGAAGCTGGGAGAGAACCTCGGCATCACGTTTCAACAGATCCAGAAATACGAGAAGGGAACCAATCGCGTCGGGGCAAGCCGGCTGCAGGCAATCGCCAACATACTTGGCGTGCCTGTCGCTTTCTTTTTTGAGGATTTGCCGGGACATGATGGCTCGGCCGAGAACCGCGGCTTTGCCGAGGACACGTCGGCGAACCTTGCAATGGAGTTCTGTACGAGCGCGGAAGGGCTGCAGCTCAGCCGTGCCTTCGTCAAGATCTCGGACATGAAGGTCCGGCGCCGCATCATCGATCTGGTGAAGAGCCTATCGAACGACGACGGCTGAGTCCGGCCGCAGCCAGGACGGAAAACCATTCTCCTTTCGGCGGTATCGGGAGCGAAAGGCTGCTTGACGAGTAAGGGCGCGCGTCGCTAACACGATGCCGCCCGGCGCGGGCCCTTTCGCCGGCCGGTTGTTCAGAGGGGACAAATTCGTGGCGCGGCAGAATTATCTTTTCACCTCGGAATCCGTTTCCGAAGGGCATCCGGACAAGGTCTGCGACCGCATTTCGGACGAGATCGTCGATCTCGTATACCGGGAGGTCAAGAAGGTCACACCGGAGGATGCCAAGCGCTACGAGGCGGTCGCGGTTTCGGACCCCTGGAAAGTTCGCGTGGCCTGCGAGACGCTGGCCACCACCAACCGCGTTGTCATCGCCGGCGAAGTTCGCGTTCCGCACACGCTTCTGAAGAAGGACAAGGACGGCAACGTCCTGATCGACGCCGCCGGCCACCCGGTCATCAACCCGTCGAAGTTCAAGTCGGTCGCACGCAAGGCAATCCGCGCGATCGGTTACGAGCAGGACGGCTTCCATTGGAAGAGGGCCAAGATCGACGTGCTGCTGCACGGCCAGTCTCCCGACATCGGGCAGGGCGTGGACAGCGCCGCCGACAGGCAGGGCGAGGAAGGGGCGGGCGACCAGGGCATCATGTTCGGCTATGCCTGCCGTGAAACGCCCGACCTTATGCCTGCACCCATCTATTACAGCCACAAGATACTGGAACTGCTTTCGGCTGCCCGCCATGCGGGGACCGGCGATGCCGGCAAGCTAGGCCCCGACGCCAAGAGCCAGGTCACGGTGAAGTATGTCGACGGCAAGGCCGCCGAAGTGACCTCGATCGTGCTCTCGACCCAGCATCTCGACGAGAAGTGGGACTCCAAGAAGGTCCGCAAGGTCGTCGAACCCTACATCCGGGAGGCTTTGGGCGACCTCGAGATCGCGGCCGACTGCGCCTGGTACATCAATCCGACCGGCAAGTTCGTCGTCGGAGGTCCCGATGGTGACGCCGGACTGACCGGTCGCAAGATCATCGTCGACACCTATGGCGGCGCCGCACCGCACGGCGGCGGTGCCTTTTCCGGCAAGGACACGACCAAGGTCGACCGGTCCGCAGCTTACGCGGCGCGCTATCTCGCGAAGAATGTCGTGGCCGCCCGCCTGGCTGATCGCTGCACGATCCAGCTCTCCTACGCCATCGGAGTCGCACAGCCGCTGTCGGTCTATGTCGACCTGCACGGCACCGGCAAGGTCGACGAGGCAAGGCTCGAGGAGGCGCTTCGAGAGGCGATGGACCTGTCGCCATCCGGCATTCGCAGGCATCTCGACCTCAACAAGCCGATCTATGCGAAGACCTCGTCCTACGGGCATTTCGGCCGCAAGGCCGGACGGGATGGCTCGTTCTCGTGGGAAAAGACGGATCTCGTCAAAACGCTGAGGGACAGGCTGGCCGCCTGAGACCGGATTGCATGGCCGACGCTCGCAAGAGCCGCTCGACCGAAGCCTTCTTCGGAAGGCGGCGCGGAAAGACCATCCGTCCTCACCAGGCCGAGGCCCTCGGCGAGGGGCTCCGGCGCTATCGGCTGGACCTGGATGCTCCCTGCCCTGCGAGTCTCCCGGCGATGTTCGAGGCAACGGTCGCCGACGTCCGTCTCGAGATCGGCTTCGGCGGGGGAGAACATCTCCTCCATGAGGCGGCACGTCATCCCGGCACGGGCTTCATAGGCGTCGAGCCCTTCGTCAACTCGATGGCGAAGATGATGGTGGCCCTCGGCGAAGCGCCGCTGCCGAACCTGCGTGTCTACGACGATGATGCGACGCAGCTTCTGGATTGGCTCCAGCCGTCGTCGCTGGCGGGCATCGACCTCTTCTATCCGGATCCCTGGCCGAAGAAGAAGCATTGGAAGCGCCGCTTCGTGAGCCGGGTCAACCTCGACCGGTTTGCGCGCGTGCTCCGGCCGGGAGGGCTTTTCCGCTTCGCTTCCGACATCGACACCTATGTCAACTGGACCCTGCTTCACTGTGCCGCTCACGAAGCCTTCGAGTGGCTGGCAGACGAGGCAGCCGACTGGCGCAGGCCCTATGAAGGCTGGCCGGGCACTCGCTACGAGGCCAAGGCCTTTCGCGAAGGCCGCACGCCGGCCTATCTGACCTTCGTTCGCAGCTGACGCTTGTCGACGAGCCAAGCGGGACACGTGCGTCAGCCGTCCGCGTGAATTCCTCGCACGCCGGGCGCGGCAGTCCGGCATGCCTTGCCGCTCTGGCGCCGAACTGCCAAGATGCCGCTCCATTGGCTTTGATGAATGGGGGCATCAAGGTCCGGACCAGGGAGGTTTCGTTATGAAGCGTTTCGTACTGTCGGTCGCCTTGGCCGGCTTCCTGGCCGCGCCTGCCGCGGCGGCCGACTACAAGATCATGGCGCCCGCCGCGCCTGGCGGCGGCTGGGACCAGACGGCCCGCTCTATGCAGGCGGCGCTACAGGACGAGAATATCTCGGAAAGCGTGCAGGTCATCAACGTGCCTGGAGCCGGCGGCACGATCGGTCTGGCGCAATTCGTCAATCAGGCGAACGGCGATCCCACGCAGCTCATCGTCGGCGGATATGTGATGGTCGGCGCGATCCTGACCAACCAGTCCCCGGTCACGCTCGACCAGGTGACGCCGATTGCGCGCCTGACCGGAGAATTCGAAGCGATCGTCGTGCCCGCCGCGTCCGACATACAGGACATGGCCGGCCTGGTTGAAAAGCTGAAGGCCGACCCTGGCTCGGTGTCGTGGGGAGGCGGCTCGGCCGGCGGCACCGATCACATCACCGCCGGCCTGATCGCCAAAGCCGTCGGGGTCGATCCCACGAAGGTCAACTACATAGCCTTCTCCGGCGGCGGAGAGGCGCTGGCTGCGATCCTTGGCAATCAGGTGACGGTCGGCATCTCGGGCTACGGGGAATTCGCCGAACAGGTGAAGGCAGGCACCCTGCGCGTCATCGGCGTATCGGGCGACGAGCGTATCCCCGGCGTGGACGCGCCGACATTCAAGGAAGCCGGCGTCGACGTGTCGATACAGAATTGGCGGATGGTGGCCGCGGCACCGGGGATAACCGACGAGGAGAAGGCCGCGATCATCGCCGATATCGACAAGATGGTGAACTCCGAGACATGGCAGAAGGCCTTAGCCGACAAGGGATGGGCGAACACCTATCTCGCCGGCGATGCCTTCGCCGAACAGCTCGAAGAGGATAGGGAGGCGACGGCGGCCATTCTGAAAGACATCGGCCTGGTGCAATGAACGGCGAAGGCACGCGCGGGCGCCGCGGCGCCGATCGGGCTGCGATGGTGATCGCAGCCCTGCTGGCACTGGCCGCCGTCGCAATCGCCGTCAGCACCTTTCGGGCCAGCGGCACGGCCGGCTATTCCCCGGTCGGGCCGAAGACCTTTCCTTACAGCGTGTCGGCAGGGCTGTTCATTCTGGCGGCCCTTACGGCGATCGAGGCATTGCGAGGTGACTTTCCCGATCGCGAACCCCAGGCCTTCGGCCCGATGGCGTGGGTGATCGGCGGCTTGGCGGTGCAGATGCTGACCATGAAGACGGTCGGGTTTTCCATAGCGACGGGGCTGCTCTTTGCAGCCACCGCGCGGGGGTTCGGCCGGGGTCCGCTCTGGATGACCATTCCAGCCGGCATCGTCTTTTCCTTCGTAGTCTGGTTCATCTTCGCGAAAGGGCTGCAGCTCAGCCTGCCTGCCGGACCGCTGGAACAGCTTTTCTGATCCTCGCTGTGGCAGCCGGAGGAGCCGACGTATGAGCACTTTCGAGCTTCTGGGCCAAGGCCTTCTGACGGCATTCGAGTTGTCGAACCTGCTCTACGCTCTCATCGGCGTGACGCTAGGCACGGCGGTCGGCGTCCTGCCCGGCATCGGCCCGGCCCTCACCGTGGCGCTCCTGCTGCCGGTAACATACAAGCTCGATCCCGCCGGGTCGCTGATCATGTTCGCCGGCATCTATTACGGCGGCATGTATGGTGGTTCGACCACCTCGATCCTGCTCAACACACCCGGCGAGAGCGCTTCCATCGTCACGGCGCTCGAGGGCAACAAGATGGCGCGGCAAGGTCGTGGCGGTCCTGCCCTGGCGACAGCCGCCATCGGATCCTTCCTGGCCGGGCTGATCGCAACCCTTGGCCTGGCATTCATCGCGCCCTCGGTGGTGAGGTTCGCTCTGTCATTCGGCCCGGCCGAGTATTTCGGCCTTATGCTGCTCGCCTTCATGACGGTTTCTGCCGCCTTCGGCGAATCGACGCTGCGCGGCCTGACGTCGCTGTTCGTAGGCCTCGCGCTCGGGCTCATCGGCATCGACCAGCTGACCGGCCAGACGCGACTGGCGATGGGCCTTCCCAATCTTTTCGACGGCATATCGGTGACGACGCTGGCCGTTGCGCTCTTCGCCATCGGCGAAACGTTGGCTGTAGTGGCGGCCAGGCATCGGCCCGAGGAAAAGGTCGAGGCGGTAAAGGGATCGGTCTGGATGAGCCGCGAGGACTGGAAGCGGTCCTGGGCGCCCTGGCTGCGAGGCACTGCGATCGGCTTTCCGATCGGCGCGATGCCGGCCGGCGGCGCGGATGTATCGAGCTTCCTGTCCTATTCGGCGGAACGCAACTTCTCCAAGCACCCGGAGGAGTTCGGCCGGGGTGCGATCGAAGGCGTAGCGGGCCCAGAGGCCGCCAACAACGCTGCGGCCGCGGGGACGCTCGTTCCGCTGCTGACGCTCGGACTGCCGACCACGGCGACGGCGGCCATCATGCTGGCCGGTTTCCAGCAGTTCGGCCTGCAGCCTGGTCCCCTGCTGTTCGCAACCAACGCGCCGCTGGTCTGGGGCCTGATCGCCAGCCTGCTGGTCGCCAACATGATGCTCCTGGTCCTCAACCTCCCCCTGATCGGCCTATGGGTGCGGCTGCTGACGATCCCGAGACCCTGGCTCTACGCCGGGATCCTGGTTTTCGCGACTCTCGGAACGATCGGCGCGGACGCATCGACATACATGCTGTTCGGCCTGCCGGTCTCGTTCGGGCTCGGCCTGCTCATGCTGTTCGGCATCCTTGGCTACGTGCTGCGCCGCTTCCACTACCCGATCGCGCCGGTCGTGGTCGGGCTCATTCTCGGTCCGATGGCCGAGAAGAGCCTGCGGCAGGCCCTCCAGATAAGCCAGGGCAACGTTCTTGCCCTGTTCCATTCCTGGATAGCGATCGTGTTGTGGGTCCTGGCGCTGACGGCGGTGCTTCTGCCGCTCTACCTTCGATATCGTGGCAAGGGTCAGGTCCTGGCGCAGATCGCCGGCGATTCGGACTGAGCTCCGAGTTTGACGGTGGGCGCGTCTAGTAGCGGATTTTGCCGAAACTCGTCGGGTCGATGCCGAGCGTGCGCAGGTCGCGTGCGCGGGGAATGCGCTGCAGTTCCACGGCATAGGACACCGCGACGGCGCTGCCGACCATGTTGAGGAATGAGCCGATCCTGGCGAGGGCATTGCGGGCGTTCATTTTTTTTCCTTCGGAGCGCGGGGGTTTCTGCTGCGCTCCATGTCAGATAGGTGGTCCCGCGATTGCTCGTCAGTGGCCCGGCCGCAGGGCTGCCATGCGATCGCCGCACATGTCGGCCGACGCGGTCCCGAGCCGAGCCGCCTGTTAAGCTCCAGCCACGATCTGCCGGCCAACCCGCTGACCCGAGCGCAGGACTTGAAAGAAAATCGCCTTTGGTCTATATAGGCTTCAAATTCTTGGTCGATATGACGAAGAGTGGGTCCAGCCGGTCCCGCTCTTTTTTATTACCTCGACCGGCTCTACCGGCGACCGGAGACTTGATGACAGCATCTGCTGGCGACGCGATGGAAGACGACCGCATCATCCGCGAGAGCGGCATCGATGCGCGGATCGCTTCGATCGTCATGCCCGTTCTGCGCGGCATGGGCTTCCGGCTGGTCCGGGTCCGCCTGTCGGGGCAGAACGGGCTGACGCTGCAGATCATGTGCGAGCGCAGCGACGGCACCATGACCGTCGAGGATTGCGAGGAGGTCAGCCGTGCGGTGTCGCCGGCGCTCGACGTGGCGGATCCCGTCGAGAAGGCCTATCATCTCGAAGTGTCGTCGCCCGGCATCGACCGGCCGCTGGTCCGCAAATCGGACTTCGCGACCTGGGCTGGCCATCTCGTGAGGATCGAGACGTCCATCCTGGTCGCCGACCGCAAGCGGTTCAAGGGCAGGATCGCCGAGGCCGGCGAGAGCGACGTGCGGATCGAGCGCGACGTGCCCGCCTATGGCGAAGACCCGGCGGTCAGCGTTCCCTACGAGGCGATCGCCGAGGCCCGGCTGATCCTGACCGACGATCTCATCCGCGATGCGCTGTCCAAGGACAACAAGGCGCGCAAGGAAGCACGGAAGCGGCGCGGCGAGCCGGAAGACGTCGCCGGGAATGACAACGAAACTGAGGATTGATTGAGGTCCCGACCCGATCGGGAGTTCAGGGAGACGGAAATGGTAGTCAGTGCCAACAGGCTTGAGCTGCTGCAGATCGCGGATGCGGTCGCGCGCGAGAAGTCCATCGACAAGGGTATCGTCATCGCCGCCATGGCGGATGCGATCCAGAAGGCCGCGCGCCAGCGCTACGGCCAGGAGACGAACATACGCGCCGACATCAACCCGAATACGGGTGAGATGAAGCTGCAGCGCCTCATGGAAGTGGTCGACACCGTCGAGGATTACGGGCGCCAGATCGCGCTTTCCTCGGCACGCGAACGCAATCCCGACGCGGAAGTCGGCGACTTCATCGCCGAGCAGTTGCCGCCGATGGATTTCGGCCGCATCGCAGCCCAGTCGGCCAAGCAGGTCATCGTGCAGAAGGTACGTGAAGCCGAGCGCGACCGCCAGTTCGACGAATACAAGGATCGCATCGGCGAGATCGTCAACGGCACCGTCAAGCGCGTCGAGTACGGCAACGTCATCGTCGATCTCGGCCGCGGCGAGGCGATCATCCGTCGCGACGAGCTTATCCCGCGCGAGAACTTCAAATATGGCGATCGCGTCCGCGCCTATGTCTACGATGTGCGGCGCGAGCAGCGCGGCCCGCAGATTTTCCTGTCGCGCACCCATCCGCAGTTCATGGCGAAGCTGTTCACCATGGAAGTGCCGGAAATCTACGACGGCATCATCGAAATCAAGTCGGTCGCCCGCGACCCGGGCAGCCGCGCCAAGATCGCGGTCATTTCGCGCGATTCCTCGATCGATCCCGTCGGCGCCTGCGTCGGCATGCGCGGCAGCCGCGTTCAGGCGGTCGTCGGTGAACTGCAGGGCGAGAAGATCGACATCATTCCGTGGTCGCCTTCGGCAGCATCCTTCATCGTCAATGCGCTGCAGCCGGCGGAAGTCGCCAAGGTCGTGCTCGACGAGGACGCTGAGCGTATTGAAGTCGTCGTTCCGGATGACCAATTGTCTCTTGCCATCGGCCGTCGCGGGCAGAACGTCCGTCTGGCTTCGCAGCTGACCGGTTGGGACATCGACATCCTGACCGAGCAGGAAGAATCGGAGCGCCGGCAGAAGGAGTTTGTCGAGCGCTCGACTTTGTTCATGGAAGCGTTGGACGTCGACGAGATGGTCGGCCAGGTCCTGGCGTCGGAGGGTTTCACCTCTGTCGAGGAAGTGGCCTATGTCGAGCCGGGAGAGATTTCCTCGATCGATGGCTTCGACGAGGACACGGCCGGCGAGATCCAGCAGCGCGCGCGCGAATACCTCGAGAAGATCGAGGCCGAGCATGACGCCAAGCGCAGGGAACTGGGAGTCCAGGACGAGTTGCGCGACATTCCGGGCGTGACCACCGCGATGATGGTCACCCTCGGCGAGGACGGCGTGAAGACCGTGGAAGACTTCGCGGGCTATGCGGTCGACGATCTCGTAGGCTGGAAGGAACGCAAGGACGGCGAGACGAAATTCTATCCCGGCGTGCTGGCTTCACACAATGTGTCGCGCGCCGAGGCCGAGCAGATGGTTTTGGCCGCGCGCCTGCAGGCCGGTTGGATATCGCCTGAAGAGGCGGCTGCCGAAGCCGACGCACCCGCTGAAGCGGATGCGTGAGGTGATACGGTCCGGAGCAGCTGTTGGACGAGATGAACGATCGCACCTGCATCGTCACGCGTCGGCAGACCGAGCCGGATGAGCTGATCCGTTTCGTGGTCGGCCCCGATGGGGCCGTCGTGCCGGATCTGAAGAGAAAACTTCCGGGCCGCGGCTGTTGGGTGACCGGCGACCGTGACCATGTGGACAGGGCCTCCCGGAAGGGGTTGTTCGCCAAGGCCTTCAAGGCCCAGGTCATCGTGCCGGACGACCTCGGCGGCATGGTCGACAGGCTCCTGTCGAAGTCGGCGCTCGGTGCGCTGGGCCTTGCCCGCAAGGCAGGCATGCTGGCGCTCGGCGCCACCAAGGTCGAAGCGTCGGTCCGGAGCGGAGCTGCGCTTTTCGTGCTCCACGCCGCCGAAGCTTCGGAGGACGGAACGCGCAAGATTGCCCAGGCCAGGCGTTCGGTCGCCCATCTCGGAGGGCTGGAAATCCGCGCCTACAAACTTTTTTCCGAACAGGAAATGGGTTTGGCATTGGGCGGTACAAATGTGATACATGCAGCCGTTCTTGCGGGAGACGCCGGACGGGCGGCTGAAAAGCGCATGGTTGCGCTTGACCGATACCGGGGCGGGTCTCCGGACGAGCTGGCGATGTTTGCGGCGATTGCCGGCGGGAATGATGCCGCAGAGGATGTGGAATGAGCGATACGAAAACCGGTGACGACAAGACGTTGAGCGTCAATCCAAAGAAGACGCTGACGCTGAAGCGGCCGGGCGTCGAGCAGTCGACCGTGCGGCAGAATTTCTCGCACGGCCGGACCAAGTCTGTTGTCGTCGAGACGAAGCGGAAGTTCGTGAAGCCGGGCGAAAAGCCGGAGGCGGCCTCGGTGTTCACGCCGAAGCCTGCGCCTGCCCCGGCGCCCGCACAGGCACCTGCCAGGCCGGTGACGCAGGAAGCGCCGAAAGCGCCGCCGCGCCCCCGCGCGCCCGAGCGTCCCAATCTGGTCCTGAACGATCTGTCCGCCGGCGAGATCGAAGCCCGCCGTCGCGCGCTCGAAGGTTCGAAGGCCCGCGAAGCGGAAGATCGCCAGCGCGCCATCGAGGATGCGAGGCGCCGGCAGGAGGAAGAAGAGCGCCGCAAGCGCGAGCGCGAGGAATCCGCGCGCCGTCAGGCGGAGGAAGAGGCGCGTCTGCTCGCCGAGGCGGAATCCCGTCGTCGTGCCGAGGAAGAGGCCCGGCGCCGCACGCCGCAGGCCGACCAGACTGCCGACGAGGAAGAAGGCGCACGTCCGCGCCGGACCGGTGTTGGTGCCGGGGCCGGAGCGGGAGCTGGTGCTTCCAGCCTGCCGCCGCGTCGCTTGACGCCGCAGGTGCCGGAGCGTCCGCAGCGAACCAAGGGTGACGACGATCGCCGTCGCGGCAAGCTGACCCTGTCGTCCGCGACGTCGGACGACGGTGACGCCTCGCGCGGCCGCTCGCTGGCAGCGGCTCGCCGCCGGCAGGAGAAGTTCAAGCGCGCCATGTACCAGGAGCCGCGCGAGAAGATCGTCCGCGAAGTGGTGCTGCCCGAGACGATCACGATCGCCGATCTCGCCAACCGCATGTCCGAGCGGGCCGTCGATATCGTCAAGTTCTTCATGAAGCAGGGCCAGATCATGAAGCCCGGCGACGTGATCGATGCCGACACCGCCGAACTGGTAGCTTCGGAATTCGGCCACACGGTCCGCCGTGTCGCCGAGGCCGACATCGAGGAGGGCGTCTTCAAGGATCCGGACAAGCCGGAGGATCTGGAGCCGCGTCCGCCGGTGGTCACCATCATGGGCCACGTCGATCACGGCAAGACCTCGCTGCTGGATGCCATCCGCAACGCCAATGTCGTGTCGGGCGAGGCCGGCGGCATAACGCAGCATATCGGCGCCTATCAGGTGGAGAAGAACGGCCACAAGATCACCTTCATCGATACGCCCGGCCACGCCGCGTTCACCGCCATGCGCGCCCGCGGCGCGCAGGCGACCGACATCGCGGTGCTGGTGGTTGCGGCCGACGATTCTGTGATGCCGCAGACGATCGAGTCCATCAGCCATGCCAAGGCGGCCGGCGTTCCGATCATCGTCGCGATCAACAAGATCGACAAGCCGAGTGCTGATCCGCAGAAGGTGCGCACGCAGCTCCTGCAGCACGAGGTGTTCGTCGAATCGATGGGCGGCGAGGTTCTGGATGTCGAGGTCTCGGCGACCAAGGGCACCAACCTCGACAAGCTTCTCGAGGCGATCCTCCTGCAGGCCGAAATCCTCGACCTGAAGGCAAACCCCGATCGCACGTCGGAAGGTGTCGTCATCGAGTCCAAGCTCGACAAGGGCCGTGGCGCCGTGGCGACCGTGCTGGTGCAGACCGGCACGCTGATGATCGGCGACATCGTCGTCGCCGGCAGCGAATGGGGCCGAGTGCGCGCCATCATCGACGACCGCGGCGAGCAGCTCAAGGAAGCAGGTCCGTCCACCCCGGTCGAGGTGCTCGGCCTGCAAGGTTCGCCGCGTGCCGGGGACCGCTTCGCGACCGTCAAGAACGAGGCGCGTGCCCGCGAGATCACCGAATACCGTCAGCGCATCGCTCGGGAGAAGGCTGTCGCGAAGCATGCCGGCCAGCGCGGTTCGCTGGAGCAGATGATGTCGCAGTTGCAGACCAGCGGGTTGAAGGAATTCCCGTTGATCATCAAGGGTGACGTGCAGGGTTCCATCGAGGCGATCGCCACGGCGCTCGACAAGCTAGGCACCGACGAGGTGCGCGCACGCATCGTCCATTCGGGCGTCGGCGCGATCACCGAGACTGACGTGTCGCTTGCCGAAACTTCCGGGGCAGCGATGATCGGTTTCAACGTGCGCGCCAACCCGCAGGCACGCACGGCTGCCGAGAACATCGGTCTGGATATCCGCTACTACAACGTCATCTACAATCTCGTGGATGACGTGAAGGCGGCGATGTCGGGCCTGCTCTCCCCCGAGCGTCGCGAGACCTTCCTCGGCAACGCCGAGATCCTCGAGGTGTTCGACATCACCAAGGTCGGCAAGATCGCCGGCTGCCGTGTCACCGAGGGCCGCGTCGAGCGTGGTGCAGGCGTCCGCCTGATCCGCGACAACGTCGTGATCCACGAAGGCACGCTGAAGACGCTCAAGCGCTTCAAAGATGAAGTTTCGGAAGTCCCGGTTGGCCAGGAATGCGGAATGGCCTTCCAGAACTACGAGAACATCCAGGTCGGCGATGTCATCGAGTGCTTCCGCGTCGAGATGGTGACGCGCACCCTGTAAGGGTGCGCAGTTGATGTGGCGAGGGGCGGCGGCAGGCTGCCGTCCTTCGATTGCCGGCATGACCGGCCTTGTGAAAGCATTGTGAAACATGCGGGCGCGGTTCGATTCCGCGCGCGCACGATTTCAAGATAGGAACCATGTCGAGATCTTCCGGCCCCGGCCCCTCCCAACGCATGCTGCGCGTCGGCGAACAGGTGCGCCATGCGCTTTCCGACCTCCTGAGGCGCGGCGAGATCATCGATCCGCTGATCGAGACCAGCGTCATCTCCATTTCGGAGGTGCGCATGTCGCCCGACCTGAAGATCGCGACGGCTTTCGTCTCGCCGCTTGGCGCCACCGACGACGAGGCGGTCGTCTCGGCACTCAACCATCATGCCCGGTTCATCCGCGGCCGCGTCAGCCATGCGCTGCGGCAGATGAAGTACATGCCGGAGTTCCGTTTCCGGCTGGACACCAGTTTCGACAATTTTGCGAAGATCGATGACCTTCTGAGGTCGCCCGAGGTGGCGCGTGACCTCGACCACGGTAGCGAAGACAAGGACGATTGATGGCCCGCAGAGGCAAGAAGAAGGGCCGGCCGGTTTCCGGCTGGGTGATTTTGGACAAGCCTGTCGGCATGGGTTCGACCGAGGCCGTGTCCAAGGTGAAGTGGCTGTTCCAGGCCGAGAAGGCAGGCCACGCCGGCACGCTCGATCCGTTGGCGTCGGGCATGCTGCCCATCGCGCTGGGCGAAGCGACCAAGACCGTGCCTTATGTGCAGGACGGCGCCAAGGTTTATCGCTTCACGGTTGCCTGGGGTGAGGAGCGTTCGACCGACGACCTCGAAGGGCCGGTAACAAGGTCGTCCGACCTGCGTCCGGCCGAGGCCGAGATCCGCGCGCTGCTGCCGAAATATACCGGCGTCATCATGCAGGCGCCGCCGCAGTTCTCCGCCATCAAGATCGCAGGCGAACGCGCCTATGATCTCGCCCGCGAGGGCGAGACGATCGATATCCCGGCGCGCGAAGTCGAGATCGGGCGCTTCGATCTGGTCGAGATGCAGCCGGATGGCAAAACGGTGTTCGAGATCGAATGCGGCAAGGGCACCTATGTGCGCAGCCTGGCCCGTGACATGGGCCGCGACCTCGGCTGTTTCGGGCATATCGCTGATCTGCGCCGCGTCGAGGTCGATCCCTTCACGTCCGAGGATTTCGTGACGGTTGCCGAACTCGAGCAGGCACGTTTCGGCGAGGCCGGCCAGTTGGCGTGGGAAGAGGCAGGAAGGCCGCTTCTGGATTTCGCTGCCATCGACGATCTGGTGATAGACACCGGCGCGGCATTGGAGTGCCTGCCGCAGGTGGCGCTGACCGACGATGCGGCAAGCCGCATCCGGCTCGGCAATCCGGTCGTCATTCGCGGCCGCGATGCACCGGTCGAGGCCGACGAGGCGTGCGCCACGGCGCGCGGGCGATTGGTCGCCATCGGCGCCATCGAGGCCGGCATGTTCAAGCCGAAGCGTGTCTTTGCGGGCTGATCGGTCAAGCGACGCGTGCTGCTCGGCGAATGCTCTGGCTTTTTCCCGGATTTTCCCCTATATGCGCCCGCAACATCGCGCTGGAAGCCTCGTAGAGGCTGATCCCGGCGCTTTGTCCACTGGCCCCTGCTGGACGACATCCCGGCTGCGGGCGTCCCGTTCCTCACATTCGAAAGGAAGAGTCCGATGTCGATAACCGCAGAGCGTAAGGCGGCCATACTGGCCGAGTATGCAACCGCAAAGGGCGATACCGGCTCCCCGGAAGTCCAGGTTGCGATTCTCTCCGAACGCATCAAGAACCTGACCGAGCACTTCAAGGACCACAAGAAGGACAACCATTCCCGCCGTGGCCTGCTCGCTCTGGTCTCGCAGCGCCGCAGCCTGCTTGACTATCTCAAGCGCAAGGACGAGGCCCGCTACTCGACCCTGATCGACAAGCTGGGCCTGCGCCGCTAACTGCCTGACCGGCGCGCTTCGGCGCGCCGGTTTCGCATTCGGGCCGTCGAAGGACGGCTCGGGTTCTAGCCGGAAGGGGTCCGGCGTGAACCACCCATGGACGGTCATGGGGCAGGATTGCAGGACGCCCGGCAGCGCGTATCGCGTCTGGACTTCCCGTTGTCTTGCCCGTGGCTCGCCCGAACGAAGCCGGGGAAGAGATCGCGCCTACAGGTGGCGAGGCCTTCCCACACAGAAGGACATGACATGTTCAACCATCACAAAGTCGAAATCGAATGGGGCGGACGCCCCCTCACCCTCGAAACCGGCAAGATCGCCCGCCAGGCCGACGGAGCCGTGCTTGCCAGCTACGGCGAAACCACGGTGCTGGCGACGGTCGTCTCCGCCAAGGAGCCGAAGCCGGGCTTCGACTTCTTCCCGCTGACCGTCAACTACCAGGAAAAGACCTTCGCGGCAGGCAAGATCCCGGGCGGCTACTTCAAGCGAGAGGGTCGTCCGTCCGAGAAGGAGACGCTGGTCTCCCGCCTCATCGACCGTCCGATCCGCCCGCTGTTCGCCGAAGGTTACAAGAACGACACGCAGATCGTCGTCACCGTGCTCCAGCATGATCTGGAGAACGATCCCGACATCCTGTCGATTGTCGCCACGTCCGCCGCGCTCACCCTGTCCGGCGTGCCCTTCATGGGCCCCATCGGCGGTGCCAGGGTCGGCTACATCAATGGCGAATATGTGCTCAATCCGCACATCGACGAGATGCAGGAGTCGAAGCTCGACCTCGTCGTCGCCGGCACCGACGCCGCAGTGCTGATGGTGGAGTCGGAAGCGCAGGAACTGCCCGAGGACGTGATGCTCGGCGCCGTGATGTTCGGCCACAAGGGCTTCCAGCCGGTGATCGACGCGATCATCAAGCTAGCCGAAGTGGCGGCGAAGGAGCCGCGCGACCACCAGGTCAAGGATCTGTCGGAGCTCGAGAGCACCATGCTCGGCCTCGTCGAGGACGAACTGCGGGCCGCCTACAAGAACACGGTGAAGCAGGAGCGCTACGCCGCCGTCGACGCCGCCAAGGCCAAGGTGAAGGCCGCTCTGCTCCCCGAGGGTGCCGAGGAAACCGCCTGGTCTGCCGAGCAGGTCGCAACGGTGTTCAAGGAGCTCCAGGCCAAGATCGTGCGCTGGAACATCCTCGATACGGGTTCGCGCATTGACGGTCGCGATCTTTCCTCGGTCCGCAAGATCGTGTCGGAAGTTGGTGTCCTGCCGCGCACGCATGGCTCGGCGCTGTTCACCCGCGGCGAGACGCAGGCTCTGGTCGTTGCGACTCTCGGCACCGGCGAGGACGAGCAGTACGTCGACAGCCTGACCGGCATGTACAAGGAGAAGTTCCTCCTCCACTACAACTTCCCGCCCTATTCGGTCGGCGAGACCGGCCGCATGGGTTCGCCGGGGCGCCGCGAGATCGGCCACGGCAAGCTCGCCTGGCGCGCCATCCATCCGATGCTGCCCGCCGCCGAGCAGTTCCCCTATACGCTGCGCATCGTTTCCGAGATCACCGAGTCGAACGGCTCGTCCTCGATGGCGACCGTCTGCGGCACCTCTCTGGCACTGATGGATGCGGGCGTTCCGCTCGCCAAACCCGTTGCCGGCATCGCGATGGGCCTGATCAAGGAAGGCGAGCGCTTCGCGGTGCTCTCCGACATCCTCGGCGACGAGGACCATCTCGGCGACATGGACTTCAAGGTTGCCGGCACCAAGGACGGCATCACCTCGCTGCAGATGGACATCAAGATCCAGGGCATCACCGAGGAGATCATGAAGGTCGCGCTCGCCCAGGCGAAGGACGGCCGCGTCCACATCCTCGGCGAGATGGGCCATGCCCTGTCCGGCGCCCGCTCCGAACTCGGTGAGTTCGCGCCGCGCATCGAGGTCATGCAGATCCCGACCGACAAGATCCGCGACGTGATCGGCTCCGGCGGCAAGGTGATCCGCGAGATCGTCGAGAAGACCGGTGCCAAGATCAACATCGAGGATGACGGCACGGTGAAGATCGCCTCGTCGAACGCCAAGGAGATTGAGGCAGCCAAGAAGTGGATCCACACCATCGTCGCCGAGCCGGAAGTCGGCGAGATCTACGAGGGTACGGTGGTGAAGACCGCCGACTTCGGCGCCTTCGTCAACTTCTTCGGCCCGCGCGACGGTCTGGTCCACATCTCGCAGCTGGCCGACGCCCGCGTGCAGAAGACCACCGACGTGGTCAAGGAAGGCGACAAGGTCTACGTCAAGCTGATGGGCTTCGACGAGCGCGGCAAGGTCCGCCTGTCGATGAAGGTCGTCGACCAGACCACTGGCAAGGAACTGCCCAAGCCCGAAAAGAAGGCGGAAAGCGAAGACGCCGCCTGATTGTTCAGGAATGATAGTGGAACGGGCGCGGCGATTGTCGCGCCCGTTTTCTTTTGCCGGACACCCATATGAGGTCGGCAGCCAAACGCCGAAAAGCAACGGTACACCCTTATGAAACCTAGCCGTCCCTTGGACACGCTGTTCCATCCGTTCGAGAACGGCACCCTCGCGGTACCGGCGGAGGGCCGCTTCCTCTTCCTCGGCGCGGAGCCCGGCTACCGGCTGCCGGAGGGCTTCCGTGCGGAGCTTCATCTGGTGCAGGGCTTTCGGCCGCATTTTCGATCGCTACAGGGGTCCGGCCATGCCATTTCGCCGCTACCCGAAGGGACCGGCTATGATGGCGCTCTCGTGCTGGCAGGCCGCCATCGCGGCCAGAACGAGGAAAGGATCGCCGAAGCAATCGAGCGCGTCATTCCCGGTGGGCTCATCCTCGTGGCCGGCAGCAACGATGATGGCATCGGCTCGCTGCGCAAGCGCATGGCGAAGCTCACCGGGATCGAGGGCTCGATGCCGAAGCATCACGGCGTCGCCTTCTGGTTCCGCAGACCGGATGAAAGCTCCGCGCTTGTCGCTGCGCTGCGCCCCCAGCCATTGTTGCTCGAGAACCGCTTCGCCACGGCGCCCGGCATGTTCTCGCACGAGCATATCGACGCCGGGTCGCGGCTGCTCGCCGAATTCCTGCCCGGTGGGACCAAGGGCGCTGCAGCCGATTTCGGTGCCGGCTGGGGTTTTCTATCAGCCCAGCTCGCAGAGCGCACAACTGGTCTGACATCGATCGACCTTTACGAGGCCGAGTTCGCGGCCTTGGAGGCGGCGAAGACCAACCTTGCAGGGTTGAAGCGTGAGTTCGGTTTCTTCTGGCACGATCTCGTCGGCGAGCCGGTCGCCCGCAGATATGACCTGATCGTCATGAACCCGCCGTTCCACAGCGGCCGCGCCGCCGAGCCGGCTATCGGCCTCGCCTTCATCAGAGCAGCCTCTCTCGCACTGAACCCCGGGGGTAGCCTGCTCATGGTGGCCAATCGCAGCCTTCCCTATGCTCAGGAACTGAGCGCCGGCTTCAGGACGGTGAAGGAACTCTGCGACCGGGACGGCTTCCGCGTCACCCTCGCCTGCCGCTGACTTGGCTGGCCCGGCAGGATGGTGACAGCGCAAGTCCGGCTCGGTATGACATCCGCACACGGGAGGTCCGCATGTTTTTCCATCACGTTTCCAATTGGGACGACGCCTACACCAACGGCGCCAACATCCCCGGCGGCGATCGCTGGCCGGACGCCTGGGTGGGGCCATCCAGGGCCTATCGCGAGAAGCGGGTAGCCGCGGGCAAGGCCAGGATAGGCCTCGAATACGGGTCCGGCCAGCGCCACCGCTTCGACCTTTTTGAGCCCGAATCCCCATCGAACGGTCTCGTGATCTTCATCCACGGAGGATACTGGATGAAATTCGACCAGAGCTTCTGGTCGCATCTGGCGCAGGGAGCTGTCGAGCGCGGTTACACCGTCGCCATGCCGACCTATACGCTATGTCCCGAGAACCGGATCGCCGGCATTACGAGTGAGATCGGCCAGGCCGTGGAAAGCATAGCCGGCATGGTGGACGGGCCGATAGTCATCGCCGGTCACTCGGCCGGCGGCCATCTGGCAACCCGCATGGTGTGCACGGACTCACCGCTTTCCGGGGCGGTGCGGGGTCGCATCCGCAATGTCGTATCCATCTCGGGACTTCACGACCTGCGGCCGCTGGCGCGCACGTCGATGAACGAAACGCTGAAGATCGATGAGGCCGAAGTCGTGGCGGAAAGCCCGGTGTTTGGCGAGCCGATCGAAGGCATTCCGGTTGTCTGCTGGGTAGGCGGGGCCGAACGTGCGGAGTTCATCCGTCAAAGCAAATTGCTCGCAAATGCATGGGTCGGCGTCGGCGGGGCCATGGCCTATGTCGAAGAGCCGGACAGGCATCACTTCAACATCGTGGACGGGCTCGCCGATCCCGATCACCCCTTGACGCGCGCCCTCCTGGCGGTTTGATAGCCTTCGGCTGACGGGCTATCGACTGGTCCAGATGAACAAGATAGCGCCGAGCATCCGCTTGGCGCGCCGCAACGGAAAGACCGCGATGAGAGCCGTTTTCGTGCAGCTCCAATGCCAGCCCGGCAAGACTTACGAGGTTGCCGACGCCCTCTTCGAACGCGAGATCGTGTCCGAGCTCTATTCCACCAGCGGCGAGTACGACCTGCTGATGAAGATCTATGTCGAGGGTGAGGAGGACATCGGCAAGTTCATCAACGAGCACGTCGCCAATGTCCCTGGAATCGTGCGTTCCCTGACGACGCTCACCTTCAGGGCATTCTGAAACTCTGTATAGCCAGGGTTCCCCGGTCGGAATTAAGGCTGGTATCGCTCGAACACCGCCACCGCGGCCGCTAGATCCTCCAGCGCCGCGCCGACAGACTTGAACAGGGTGATCTCCTGCGGCGTTTGTCTCCCGGTCTTCTCGCCGCGCGCGAGTTCATGCAGATCGCCGACGATGGCCTCTTCGGTCAGCACGCCGGAGGCCAGGGGCTGGACTATGTCTCCGGCTTCCTTCGTCGCACCCGCGCGGGTGTCGACATAGACGCGCGCGCGGCGGATGGTGTCGTCATCGCTTTCCCGCATCGCCGGCGTGAAGCCGCCGACCAGATCGATATGCACGCCCGGCCGGAGGAGGACGCCTTTGACGAGCGGCGTCTGGGATATCGTCGCGCATGAAACGATGTCGGCCCAGTTCAGTGCCTCGTCCAAATCGTCCACCACGCTCGCGTCCATACCGTCGGCGGATAGCTCGTCGGCAACTTTCCGTGCGTTCGCCGGCGTGCGGTTCCAAACCCTGATCTCGCGGATCGGGCGGACCGCCGCATGGGCACGCGCGAGGAATGGAGCCAGGGCGCCTGCGCCGATAACGAGCAGCCGCGACGCGTCGGCACGCGCGAGATAGTCGGCTGCGAGGGCGGATGCGGCGGCCGTGCGCCACTGCGTCAGGCGAGGGCCGTCGATCAACGCCTTGGGTTCGCCCGTCACGCCGTCGAGTAGCAGATAGACGCCCATGACGGCAGGCTTGCCGACGGCATTGTTGTCGGGAGAGACGGTGACGATCTTCACGCCCAGATAGCCTTGGCTGTCCGCGGTACCGGCCGCGAAGTCGGTCCAGGCCGGCATCAGCAGGAGCGTCGAGGCGGAGCCCGACTGCCGCTCCACCGTATGGTGATGTCTCACGGGCTGCACGGCGCCCGCTATGAATGCGCCGCGCAGAATGCCGACCAGACCTCGGAAGTCCAGCGCGCTATCGACTGCGTCGGCGGAAATGTTCAGCATGGCGCAGCCGTCGGCGTTGCGGGATCAGGGGCGCGGCAGTTGTCGCGCCGTCTGCACGGGAACGCTGCTCGCGACTTCCTGCCTGAGTGTTTCGGCCTCGCGGCCGCGCTGCCGCGCCAGCTTCCTGTAGCGTCCCTGTCTCGCCCAGGTCGCGATGCTGCCCACGATCATGCCGAGCGCGATAGCCGCGAACAGAAGCACGAAGAGAGGCATCTGCCAGGTCAGGCCTGGATTGCCTGGATTGAACGGGTCGACTGTAAACGCCACGCTTCCGCGGTTGGCGACGGCCAGCGCCACGAGAATGATGGCGAGCGGCACGAAAACCGCGATCAGCACGAAACGATGGATCATCCTTCACCCTGTCGACGGGTTCACTTTCCGCCGTTCAATCTCTCACGCAGTTCTTTGCCGGTCTTGAAGAACGGCACCCATTTTTCTTCGACCTCAACGGATTCACCGGTCCTCGGGTTGCGCCCTGTCCGCGCCGGACGGTTCTTGACCGAGAAGGCGCCGAATCCACGCAGTTCGACGCGGTTCCCATCGGCCAAGGCGTCGGTGATCTCCTCGAAGATCGCGCTGACGATGTTTTCCACGTCCCTCAGGAACAGGTGCGGATTGCGTGAGGCAATAATCTGTACGAGTTCGGACTTGATCATGATCGCGTTCCCCGCCAGTAGATATTATTATCAGATTATGCGGATGATTTTATTGTCTTTTCAGTCGCCCCAGACTGCCTTTTGAGGTTGCCAGAGCGATAGCAGACCGTCAAGGAACAAGCGCTCGCCGACAATTTCCCTGAGGAGAGCCGCTCCCCCGTCCGGCAGGCCTGCAAGCCTGCCAAGCATCGAGGCCACGGCTTCGGACGACAGAAACCAGCTTTCGTCCTTGGCTTTCCATTCGATGACCTGCAATTCGCCGTCGACCCCTTTTGTCGCCAGCCAGGCGACGGCTCGGTCTTCGCCGCCGAGCTCGTCCACCAGCTTTTTCTGCAGGGCCTGACGCCCTGTGAAGACCGAGCCGTCGGCGACCGCAGCGACCTCGGCGCGCGTCATCGGGCGACGTTCGTCGACCAGTCCGACGAACCAGTCATAGCTGTCCATGATCATGGAGCGGAGCATCGCGCGCTCCTCATCAGTGGTCGGGTTGAAGGGCGAAGGTTCAGCTTTCAGCGGAGAGGATTTCACCTCCTCCAGCTTGATGCCGATCTTGTCCATGAGACCGGTGACATCGGGGAACTGCACCAGCACGCCGATGGAGCCGACGATGGACGACTGGCGTGCGACGATGTGGTCCGTGGCGCTGGCGATCATGTAGCCGGCGGATGCGGCGAGTGTGCCGACCTGCGCGACCACCGGCTTCTCGGAAGCGAGCTTGCGAACCGCCTCGAAGATGGCTTCGCCGCCGGCGGTCGTTCCGCCAGGTGAATCGACCGCCAGAATGACGCCCTTCACAGCCGTCGACTTGCGGATGGTTTCCAGCCGCTCAAGCAGCTCATCGTCTTCGGTGATCGTGCCTTCGACCCGGACCTTGGCAATGTGGGACACGCCTGTTCCTGCCAAGTCACCTTGGAAGAACTGCGCCGATGCCCAGAGGATCGCCGCGGCGGCGACGACGAGGGTGGCCGCTCTCCAAAACGTCAGCTTGCGTCGCAAGCGTCGTCGGTCGATCAACTCGTCGGCGCGCTTCGCCATAAGTCTTCTCCTGCATCGCGATTGGAGCCGTTCTAATGCATGGCCTGTACCCTCGCTACCGGATTTATCGGCACGTCAGGCCGGTCCGGGCTGGTCAAACTTCGCAAAATAACCATATTGGGGTGTAATTCGCGCTTGTGTAAGATTTCGTGATGACGCTTGGAGAGGCATCCGGCATTTTCGAACTTCGGCGGCAGGCGCGAACTCGTGCGCTGGGGCGCATGGACGTTCCGGGACGCAGCGGTTGAGGCGACAGTCGCCCGGTGCAGCCCCGGCACCTTGCGACATGATGGATGGAAGGCAGCGCGTTGGCGCGATCAGTCGGACAGATCAACAACGATGCGGCGTTCGCGCTTCCGGCATGGCAGGAAACGGTGGGTGCCCGCGCGGAAGCTTTCAGCCGGGCTGAACGGCATTCCCGCAGGGTTCGGCGCCTGAAGGTCCTGCTGCCGACCCTGGCTGTGCTGATGGCCGCCGGATTCATAAGCTATTCCTTCCTCGCTACGCCGGGCTCGGCGGCGATCGAGACCGGTGCAGTGGCCATGGCCGAAGGCAAGCTGGTCATGGACAGCCCCAAGCTTGAGGGCTTCACCGGCGACGGCCGGCCCTACTCGGTCAGCGCTCTGCGGGCGACGCAGGACTTCGACCGGCAGGACATCATCAATCTCGACGGCATCGACGCGAAGATGCCGGTCGAGCAGGCGAACTGGGCGCGCGTCGAGGCGACCAGCGGCACCTATGACCGCATGGCCAACACGCTGAACGTGCCGACCGACATCCTCGTTACAACCACGGACGGGCTGGTGGCCAAGCTCAAATCGGCCTTTCTCGACATCAACAACGGAAGCTTGAAAAGCACGACGCCGGTGGATATCCAGTCGCATGGATCGCGGATTACGGCGGACTCGATGTCGGTCCTCGACAGCGGCAGGCGGGTGATATTCGAGACACGCGTGCGGGTCCACATCGATCTGGCACAGTTGAAGGCCGCTGAGGCGGCCAGGGGAGAAGCGAATGCGTCGAATTAGGCCAGTTGCGACGCTGTCGCTGATCGCGCTCAGCCTTGCCTGCCTCCCGGCCATGGGGCAGCAGCAGAGCGGTGTCGAAAGCCGTTTGACAGGTCTCCGCCTCAACGGCAACGAGCCGATTGAGATCGAAAGTGACAAGCTCGAAGTCCAGGAGGCCGAGAACAAGGCCATTTTCACCGGGAACGTCAGCGTCACGCAGGGACCGACCGTCCTGCGCTCCGGTACGATGACCGTCTTCTACGCAAAGGACGGCGGCTCGGCTGCGACCGGATCTTCGAACATCGAGCGCCTCGAAGTCGATGGCAAGGTCTACGTCAAGTCGGACAGGCAGGTCGCTACTGGCGACAGTGGCGTCTTCGACATGAAGACCGAGGTGCTGACGCTTTCGGGCAAGGAGGTCGTCCTCTCCGAGGGCAACAACGTCCTGCGCGGCTGCAAGCTGACGGTGCAGATGAAGTCGGGACGTGCCCAGGTCGACGGTTGCGGCAAGGCCGGCAGCGGTCGCGTGCAGATGAAGCTCGATCCGTCTTCCAGGCAGTAATGGCCGAAGGAAAATCGCTAGTGACGCGCCTGTTCGGGGGCAAGGGCAGCGCGCCTGCGGTCAAGCGCAGCGAAATGGCAGCGTTCAGGGGGACCCTGATCGCGAAAGGGCTGACCAAAAGCTACAAGAGCCGCCGTGTCGTGAACGGGGTCTCGCTGGGCGTGAGGGCCGGTGAGGCCGTGGGGCTGCTCGGTCCCAACGGGGCGGGCAAGACGACTTGCTTCTACATGGTCACGGGCCTTGTTCCAGTCGACCAGGGCACGATCGAGATCGACGGTTTCGACGTGACATCGATGCCGATGTACCGTCGCGCGCGGCTGGGGATTGGCTATCTGCCCCAGGAATCGTCGATCTTCCGCGGATTGTCGGTCGAGCAGAACATCAGGGCGGTGCTCGAAGTGGTCGAGAAGAGCCGCAAGCGTCGCGAGCACGACCTCGACTCCCTGCTCGACGAGTTTCACATCGCGCATCTGCGGAAATCGCCGTCGCTCGCCCTCTCGGGAGGCGAGCGCAGGCGCCTTGAAATCGCGCGTGCCTTGGCCAGCCGGCCCCAGTACATGCTGCTCGACGAGCCCTTTGCCGGCATTGACCCAATCGCCGTGGCCGACATCCAGCAATTGGTGCGACACCTGACCTCGCGTGGAATCGGCGTCCTGATCACCGACCACAATGTGCGCGAGACGCTCGGGCTCATCGATCGCGCCTACATCATTCATGCGGGCGAGGTGCTTACGCATGGACGGCCCGACGATATCGTCGCGAACGCGGATGTGCGCCGGCTATATCTCGGCGAAGGCTTCACCCTTTAGGCTTTGTCTGTTTTCTCTGTGACTGCGCCGCTCAAGCGCGTCGCGACGTCGCGACGCGAACTCGCGGCCGGTTGGCGGCTTGACAAGCAAAAGCTGGGCCACTTTTTATTGTGTCGGGTTCCTAGGCGGCAGGGTGCTGCGTAGCAGAGTAGCGAGGACCGGGTTCGTCGATGGGGCTAGCCGCCAAACTTCAGCTGAGGCAGTCGCAGTCACTCGTGATGACGCCCCAGCTGATGCAGTCGATACGATTGCTTCAGCTGACCCATATGGAACTCGAACGCTTCGTCGACGAAGAGATCGAGCGCAACCCACTGATCGACCGCGCGGAATCGCGCGACGACGCCACGGCGGACCAACTTCAGAAGCAGGATGGCCTCGTCGGCGGCGATTCAGATACGGACTGGTTCGAGGCCGATCAAGCCTGGACCGCCGAAGCGATGTCGGCGCGGCTGGACAGTACGCTGGAGAATATCTTCCCGGACGATCCCGGCTCGGCCGAGCGCATCGGGCCTGATCTCGCCGCGCAATGGAAGTCGGTGGGCGCGGGTCCCGGCGGTACGGCCAGCGAAGGCTTCGACATGGACGACATGGCCGCCGCCCCGCTCGACCTGCGTCAGCATGTCGGCGAACAGATCGCCTTCGCATTCACGGCGCCGGGCAGCCGGCTCGTCGCCCGGGAACTGGCGGACAATTTGGATGACGACGGGTATATCCGGGCCGACCTCCAGGATATCGCGGAGCGCCTGGGGGCCGCCTTGCCAGACGTTGCTGGGGTCCTTGCCGGTTGCCAGGCATTCGACCCGCCCGGCCTCTTTGCCCGCGACCTGAAGGAATGCCTGGCCCTCCAGCTTGCGAGGCAGGACAGGCTTGACCCGGCGATGACCGCGCTGCTGGACAATCTCGATCTGCTGGCGCGTCGCGATTTCGTGGCTCTCAAACGGATCTGCGGCGTCGACCAGGACGACATCCTCGACATGCTTGGCGAGATCCGCGCGCTAGACCCTCGCCCCGGCGCGCGCTTCTTGCGGGGCGCTGCCGACGCGATCGTCGCCGACGTAGAGGTGCGCGCCGTGGCGGACGGCAGCTGGACGGTCGAGCTCAACCCCGAGACGCTGCCTAAGGTGCTGGTCGATCACATCTATTTCGCTCGGGTGGCGGGCCAGGCCAGAGACCAGGCGGAGAAGGACTTCCTCTCCGAATGCCTGCAGAACGCCAACTGGCTGACGCGTAGCCTCGACCAGAGGGCCAAGACGATCCTCAAGGTCGCGACCGAGATCGTGCGCCAGCAGGATGCATTCCTCGCCTACGGCGTGCGGCATCTGAAGCCACTCAACCTGCGCATGGTGGCGGACGCAATCGGCATGCATGAATCGACGGTGAGCCGGGTTACCGCCAACAAATACATGCTGACTCCGCGCGGCATCTTCGAGCTGCGATACTTCTTCACGGCCTCCATTGCGGCTTCGGGCGGCGGAGAAGCGCACTCGTCGGAAGCGGTACGCGACCGCATCCGTGAGATGATCGAGGGCGAGAAGCCGTCGGACGTCCTTTCCGACGACGCCATTGTGGACATGCTGAGGAAAAGCGGTGTCGACATCGCGCGCCGCACCGTGGCGAAATACCGGGAAGGCATGAATATCCCGTCGTCCGTGCAGCGCCGTCGCGAGAAGCGAGCGATGGTTTCGGCCGGCCGTTGAGCCGCGTGCAAAGAGTGCGCATCGCACTTCATTGACATTGTCACGCGAAGTGACTAGAAGCCCGCCCGCATGGAACGGGCCGCATATCCCGCTCGTTGAACACCGTCTGGAGACGGCTTGTGATCAACCACAAAGTTCGGACTGGAATTCAGCCGTGAGGCTGCCGCGCAGCTTGTGTCGGTTAGCCATGGGTATACACTCCCAGACATCCAGATTCTGAACAGGGAAGGTCAACAACAAGATGAGCCTGCGGATATCGGGAAAACACATGGAGATCGGCGATGCCTTCCGGTCTCGCATCCAGAGCCGGATCGGAGATGCCGTCGACAAGTATTTCGACGGCGGATATTCGGGTCACGTCACGGTCGAGAAGTCGGGTTCGCGTTTCTCCGCCGATTGCGTCATCTTTCTCGATACCGGCATGGGCCTCCAGGCCGCAGGACAGGCCTACGACCCGCAGGCGGCCTTCGAGGCGGCTTCCGATCGCATCGAGACACGGCTGCGCCGCTACAAGCGCAAGCTTCGGTCATACGAAGCGGCGTCTGCGGCCAACCGGGACCAGGACATAGCCTATCGCGTCATGGCGCCGGCGGCCGAGGAGGTCGAGGAAGTTCCGGAGGATTTCTCCCCCGCCATCGTCGCCGAATCGACCGTGTCGCTCAAGACGATGTCGGTCGCGCGGGCCATCGTGGAACTCGATGTGAAGGACAGCCCGGTTTTCGTTTTCCGCAATGCCGGCAACGATCAGGTCAACATCGTCTACCGCCGCGCCGACGGCAATATCGGCTGGATCGACCCGTCCACGGCCCCGTCAACAGCAATGACTGCCTAGACAGAACCCGCATCGCCCGGCGCTACCCAGTGGCAGGCCGGGCGGAGCATAAGGATGATTTGGAATGGATCTGAGCGATCTCATTGAGGTGCCGGCGATCATGCCGGCACTCAAGGCGAACTCGAAGAAGCAGTTGCTGCAACTGCTTTCGGAACGGGCCGCCTCGATAACCGGCATCCCCGAGCGCGAAATCTTCGATACGGTGTATCAGCGGGAGCGTCTCGGCTCGACGGGAGTCGGCAATGGCATCGCCATTCCGCATGGAAAGCTCGGTGGCGTGAAGCGCATCACGGGCGTCTTCGCGAAGCTCGACACGCCCATCGACTTCGAAGCGCTTGACGACGAGCCGGTGGACCTGGTCTTCCTTCTGCTGGCGCCGGAAGGATCGGGAGCCGACCATCTCAAGGCGCTGTCGCGCATCGCACGCGTTCTACGCGACAGCGATACCGTGGCGAAAGTCCGCGGTGCCAGGGACGCAGCGGCGATCCATACGCTTCTGTCCGATACGCAGGGCTCCAAGGCGGCCTGACGCCCGCGCTGAACGCACGGCGATCCCGACGCCAGGGGCGGTGCGTTGCGCCGCCCCTTTTCTCGTAGTCTTAGTGAATGCTGACAGGCGTCAGATCGTTGGCGACGGCGCCCGCGATGGCGCGCTCGCGCTCGTCGGAAAGAAGGATCGGCTGGCCGTTCGCTGCAAACAGCGCCCAGAGCTTCGTATCCGGTTCTATGTGCGGGAGCCCGGGAAACTTGCCGTTCAGTTCGTCGCCGCCCATCTCGCGCAGATACGCTACCGTGCCTTCTCCCAGATGGGCGAGATCGGACTGGGTGATGATGTGGCCTTCATCCATGTTGGTCATTCTAGTCTAGCCTCATGATCGCGGGCGTCCCTGAGGACCAACCCGTTGTTGAGCCAAAAGTTCCAGCTCGTGGCTGGGGTGCGTGGGTCCGGACCGTTCAGTCCTTCACCGAGATGTTGATCCTGCGCACGAGCTTCTCCGGCTCGGGCCGGTCGAGATCGATGGCAAGAAGTCCGTTCTTGAGTTCCGCTCCGGTCACGCGCATGCCTTCCGCAAGCACGAAACAGCGCTGGAACTGCCTGGCCGCAATGCCGCGGTGCAGGTATTCCCGTTCCGTATCGTCCGACTGGCGGCCGCGCACGACGAGCTGGTTCTCCTCGGTCGTGACTTCGAGATCGCCTTCCGCGAACCCTGCCACGGCCAGCGTGATGCGAAGCTTGCCGACGGTTTCCTCGCCGCCGCGCAGGCGCTCGATATTGTAGGGCGGGTAGGAGTCGCCAGTTTTCGCCAGACGTTCGAGCGTCTTTTCCATGGTGTCGAACCCAAGAAGGAGCGGGCTCGAAAACGGCGTCATGCGAGTCATGATCGTGTCCTCTGAGAGCGACATAGGAGGGAAGAACCCGAATGGCATTCTTCCCGTTGCTCCTGATATGGTCCGCGCCGCCGTCCAGTTCAAGAGATGCGCCAGGCGCGTCACCAAGGAAGAGAGATGTCTGAAATCAAGAAGATAGTCATCGATACCGATCCCGGCCAGGATGACGCGGTGGCCATGCTGCTGGCGCTGGCGAGCCCCGAACTGGACGTGCTGGGGATCACCGCCGTGGCGGGCAACGTCCCGCTCTCCCTGACCGAGAAGAATGCCCGCCGCATCTGCGAGCTCGCCGGCAGGCCGGACGTCAGGGTTTTCGCCGGAGCGGCGCGCCCGATGGTGCGCGATCTCGTGACGGCGGAGAACGTGCATGGCAAGACGGGACTGGACGGTCCGGACCTCCCCGACCCCACCATGCCCCTGCAGGAGGCGCATGCCGTCGACTTCATCGTCGAGACGCTCATGCGCGAGGAAAGCGGAACCGTCACCCTGTGCGCACTCGGCCCGCTCACCAACCTGGCGCTGGCGCTGGTGAGGGAGCCGCGGATCGCGGCGCGCATCGAACGGATCGTCCTGATGGGCGGCGGTCTCTTCGAGGGCGGCAACGTCACCCCGGCGGCCGAATTCAACATATATGTCGATCCGCATGCCGCTGACGTCGTCCTGCGGTCGGGCGTACCGATCGTCATAGTCCCGCTCGACTGCACGCACCAGGCGTTGACCACCGCCCGGCGCGTTGCGGCCTTTCGCGCGCTGGCCACGAGGCCGGGCGAGGCAGTGGCGCAGATGCTGGAGTTCTTCGAGCGTTTCGACGAAAACAAGTATGGCACCGACGGCGGCCCGCTCCATGACCCTTGCGTGATCGCCTATCTGCTCAAGCCGGAGCTCTTTTCGGGGCGCCTCATCAACGTCATGGTTGAGACCGCGTCGGATCTGACGATGGGCATGACCGTCGCCGACTGGTGGGGCGTCACCGATCGGCCCAGAAACGCGACCTATATCCGCGATGTCGATCACGAAGCCTTCTTCCAGTTCCTCGTCGAACGGATCGGCAGGCTGTAACCCGGTTCGCTCGCCTACCGGTGGCTAGCCTTGTCATCCATCGGGCCAGGCCTCTACGGGCGCGCACGGCGGTGAAATCGGTGCTATAGGCGGTTGGCTGCCGTGAGCCCGGCAGGAGGGAAAGCGCATGCCGACAAGAACCGATATCGCGACACGTGTGTACAATCACACCTGGAAGCTCGATCCGATCGTTCGCAGCCTGCTCGACACGGATTTCTACAAGCTCCTGATGCTGCAGATGATCTGGGGGATGTATCCCAAGGTCGATGCCACCTTCTCGCTGATCAATCGGAACACCAGGGTGCGGCTCGCCGATGAGATCGACGAGCATGAGCTGCGCGAGCAGCTGGACCATGCACGGACCCTGCGCTTCACGAAGAAGGAGATGATCTGGCTCGGCGGCAACACGTTCTACGGCCGCAAGCAGATCTTCGAGCCTGAATTCCTGGCCTGGCTCGAAGGCTTCCGCCTGCCCGAATACGACCTCCGGAAGCGGGACGGGCAGTATGAACTCGAATTCCCGGGTCCATGGATGTACACGACGCTTTGGGAGATCCCGGCGCTTGCCATCATCAACGAGCTGCGGTCGCGCGCCGCGATGAAGAACTTCGGGCCGTTCGCCCTCGACGTGCTTTATGCCCGCGCCAAGGCGAAGATGTGGGCCAAGACCGAGCGGCTGCGCGCTCTGCCGGGCATTCGCATATCCGACTTCGGCACGAGGCGCCGGCATTCCTTCCTGTGGCAGCGCTGGTGCGTGGAGGCGCTCAAGGAAGGCATAGGAGAGGCCTTCACCGGCACGTCCAACGTGAAGCTGGCGATGGACACCGATCTCGAGGCCCTAGGCACCAATGCACACGAGCTTCCCATGGTGCTTGCGGCGCTGGCGCGCGAAGAGGCGGAACTGCGCGCGGCGCCCTATAAGGTATTGCAGGACTGGCAGCGATATTATGGCGGCAATCTGTTGATCGTGCTGCCCGATGCTTTTGGTACGGCCGCCTTCCTGCGGGACGCACCCGACTGGGTCGCGGGGTGGACAGGCTTCCGCCCCGACAGCGCCCCGCCGATCGAGGGCGGCGAAAAGATCCTGGCCTGGTGGCGGGAGAAGGGCGTCGATCCGCGCAAGAAGCTGCTGATCTTCTCCGACGGGCTCGACGTCGACACCATCGTCGAGACCTACCGGCATTTCAGGGGCAAGGTGCGCATGTCTTTCGGTTGGGGCACCAACCTCACCAATGACTTCGAGGATTGCGCGCCCGAGGAAACCGGCAGGCTGAACGCCATCTCGCTGGTGTGCAAGGTCACGCAGGCCAACGGGAGGCCGGCGGTGAAGCTTTCGGACAATCCCGCCAAGGCGACCGGCGACCCCGGCGAGATCGAGCGCTACCTGAAGGTGTTCGGCGCGATGGACCGCGTCGAGCATTTGGTCAAGGTCTGAGGCCATAGGCGGGACAGGAGGGCTGTTCATCTGAGGTCTCCCGCATCGCCAGGCGACCCGTCAAAGGGAAGGTCCGTGGACTACCGGCCGTGGGCGATATCGGCGCTGTCATGCTGCGCCGCGGCTCTCGCCCCCACCTCCGCCCTCGCCCACGCCTCCGACCGAGGCCATGTGCTGCTGCTGCCCACCGGCCACTACATCGTCGGCGGTGCGCTTGCGGTCGCTGCGAGTTTCCTCGTCCTGCTGCTGGTCAGTCCGGCGAGGCTCGAGCGCTTGGCATCGGCGCGGTTGGCGATCGGCGACATCGCCGACGGTTTGAAGCTGCCGCTCAGCCTCCTCTCCTTCTCTCTGCTCGTGGTTCTCGTGGCCGCCGGCTTCTTCGGCAGCCGGGATCCTCTCACCAATCCGCTTCCGCTGATGGTCTGGACCATCCTCTGGGTCGGCCTCACGCTCGTCCAGGGCGTGTTCGGCAATCTCTGGGCCTGGATCAATCCGTGGTACGGACCTTGGCGGCTCGTCTCTCCCTTGGTGCTCAGGATGGCCGGCAGGCCCAAGGCGGCCGAAGTGCCGGTCCTGATGGGCTCATGGCCAGCCGTGCTCCTGCTCTTCGGCTTCGCTTGGTTCGAACTGGTCTACCCGGCGCCGGACGACCCCGCCCGTTTGGCGATCGCGGTCGGCATCTACTGGATCTTCAGCTTCGTCATGATGCTCGTCTTCGGCTTCTCCGAATGGAGCAGGTGCGGCGAGTTCCTGTCGGTATTCTTCGGCATGGTGGCGCGGTTCGGAACTATAGGGCGACGATGCGGTCGCCTCGCCCTCTGCCTGCCCGGGGCCAGGCTTTTGGACACCCCGGCACTGGGGCTCGGCGCCACGCTCTTGCTGCTGTTCGCCCTGGCCAGCGTTTCCTTCGATGGCTTTTCGAAGACGTTCTTCTACTTCGCGCTCCTCGGGCTGAATCCTCTGGAATATCCGGGTCGGACCGCCCTGATCGGGGAAAACAGCGCCGGCCTTCTGGCTTCATGCGCGCTGCTTGCGGCCGTATTCTTTGTCTGCGTTTTTCTCGGCGAGCGGCTCGCCGGCAGCCGGCAAAGCCTTCGCGTCGTCGCCGGGACGCTGGTCTGGTCCATCGTGCCGATCGCCCTTGCCTACCACTTCTCGCACTATCTCACCCTGCTGCTCGTGAACGGCCAGTACGCCCTGGTGTCGCTGTCCGATCCCTTTTCGCTCGGCTGGGATCTGTTCGGCACGGCCTACATCCCGGTCAGGGCCGCGATAGCCTCCGGGTCGGAAGCGGCCTGGACAGTCTGGAACGCGCAGGCCGCCGCGATCGTCGCCGGCCATGTGCTCGCCGTGCTCGCCGCTCACCTCCTGGCTTATCGCCTCTACGGAACGACGCGCAGGACGGCGTTCAGTCAGCTCCCGCTGACCGTGCTGATGATCGCCTACACCGTGTTCGGGCTCTGGTTGCTGTCGACGCCCACCGCTGCCTGACGCAGCGTTGCGCGCGTGTTGCCAGCCCTCGGGATTGATGGTTTAGTTTTGCGAAACGCGATTTCCGCCTTCAGCGGCAGGCGGCGCTTCCAACGATCGACAGACCGCAGAACAGGGGAACCGCATGACCGATCGAATTTCGATTTTCCGGGGCAAGGTTTCGCGTCGCAAGGCGCTGCAGGGACTCGGCGCGACTGCGGCCGGAATCGTCGCCGGGCCAGGGTTCGTCCGCTACGCGCAGGCGCAGAGTTCCGCTCCCATCAAGATCGGCTTCCAGGCCCATCGCACCGGGATCGGCGCCGCTTACGGCCGCTGGTACGAGAAGACGACCAATGCCGCCATCAAGGCGATCAACGACGCGGGCGGCATCAACGGGCGGCCTGTCGAGGTGATCGTCGAGGACGACGGCACCGACCCCGGCCGCGGTGCCGAGATCGTCGGCAAGTTCGCGACGCAGTACAAGGTGGATGTCGCCTACGGCACGCTTTTCAGTCACGTCGTCATCGGATCGGCGCCGGTCGCCGGCGAAATGAAGCTTCCCTACTACGTCGTCTCGGAAGGTCATCACGTCGCCTCGACCAAGCTGAACCGCTATGTCTTCCAGCCCGGCATCACGGACGTGAAGAGCCAGATACAGGCCATGGCTCCCTGGATCGCGGCCAATGCCGGCAAGAAGGTCACGCAGATATTCCCCGACTTCGCCTTCGGCTACGATCACCGCGACTACCTCCCGCCTGCTTTGAAGGCGCAGGGAGGCGAGGTGATCGCGCAGATCGCCATCCCGCCGACCGAAAGCAGCTTCACTCGCTACTTCCCGCAGATTCCGGCCGACACCGAGGTCATCTACCATGTGATGGTCGGCCCGGCCGTCCTGACTTTCGTCAAGGAACTCGGCGAATTCTACGGGTCCAACCGGCCGCAGCTGTTCGGCTTCATCGACAGCCTCGAAGCCGTCGACATCAACAGCGCGGGTCTCGAATTCCTGGATGGCAGCCATTTCTGGGAAGGTGCTCCGCGTTATGCCCAGCCCGACGATTCCGAAGCGATGAAGGGCTATCGTGCTGCTGTCGGCATCGACGATAACGGCGCCTCCGTCGACGATCCGAAGGATATCTCCACCGCCGCCCACATGTTCGGCTGCTGGGAGACGCTCTACGTCATCAAGAAGGCCATGGAGGACGCCGGCTACAGGGGTCCCGACGATCGCGCCAAGCTGGTGGAGGCGACGGAGGCGCTGACCGAATTCGCCGAGGGACCAGAACACCCGCAGGGCCGCAAGACCTTCAACGGCAAGATCCACCAGTGCTTCGGCATCCAGAACATCTCGAAGGTCGAGGACGGCAAGCTCAAGGTGGTTCACAAGACCTCCATAGAGGACGGACTCTACGAGCCGGAAGGCGACTACACGACACAGCCACTGTGAGGCAGGTTGGATCGAGGTACTGGAGCAGCCTGTTTGTTCTAAATTCGTTTCGAGCAGTGCGGGTCGTGTCAGAGGAAGCTGCCTTGACGGTGAAGCTGGAAGACGGGATGAGAGATGGGTCCATAGCGGCGAAAAGCGCAGACCGTCCGGCGACCCAGATTGACCGAGAGTTCCACCCGATCTCGTGATTGCTCCCGTCCCCATCGCCCGCCATTGGCCACCCATCGAGGATGGGGACTGAATGGCATTCGGCCCCCATCTCCTTCTCGCCACGCTCGAAGGGCTGGTGACGTCGGCGGTGCTGGCGCTCATGGCGCTCGGCCTGTCGCTCGTCTTCGGCGTCATGCGCGTGGTCAATGTGGCGCATGGCGAGTTCTTCATGCTCGGCGCGGTTCTCGCCTGGGCGATCGCCTCGGCCTTCGGCGGCCACCCGGGGATCGGCTTCCTCGCAGCGCTGGTTGTCTCGCCGCTGATCGTCGGCGCCATCGCGCTCGTCGCCGACCGGCTCGTCTTGAAGCGATTGAACTACAACCCGGAGGCGACCATCGTCGCCACGATCGGTCTGCTTTACATCATCCAGCAGGCGGCCCTGACGTTCTACGGTCCCGACGCCCGGCCGGTAGAGGCGCCCTTCAGCTACCGTTTTCTTCTGCCGTGGTTCGGCTATTCCGGCTACAAGCTCGCCGTCATCGGTGCCTCCATCCTGCTGCTCCTGGCGACGTGGTTCGTGTTGTCGCGCACCAGGGTCGGCATGATCATGCGCGCCACCCAGTATGACAGCGAGACGGCGCAGAATTTCGGCATACCGGTCGGCCGCGTCTACGCCGGCGTATTCGCCGCCGGGGCAATGCTGGCCGCTGTCGCCGCCGTGCTGATCGTGCCGATCAGCCAGGCGCACTATCTGATGGGCCGCGACCCGCTGCTCCTGTCCTTCATCGTGGTCATCATTGGTGGGCTCGGCAGCCTGCGCGGCACCGTGGTGGCGGCCCTGCTCATCGGCGTGTCCGACGGCATCGTTTCGGTCTTCTTTTCGCCGACGCTCGCCAAGATCATCGCCACGTCCGCGGTCGCCATGGTGCTGGTGTTTCGTCCGCAGGGCTTGTTCGGGACTGCCGCGCGATGAGCGGAAGCGTCGCACAGGACAATTCCGGCAAGGTGTTCGCCTTGCATGTCGTCGTCATAGCGATCCTCTTCGGCCTCAACTTCGTCCTGCCGGACTACCACCACGGCGTGCTGGCCCGCGTTCTCGTGCTCGCCGTCTTCGCGATGGGCTACAATCTTCTCTTCGGCTATGCGGGGCTGCTCAGCCTCGGCCACGCCATGTTTTTCGGCGCCGGCCTCTATGGCGCCGGCCTGACCATGTACCATCTGCAGTGGGGCGTGCCCGCCGCCTTCGCGTCCGGGCTGGCAGCAGGAGCCGCACTGTCGCTGGTGATCGCCCTGCTCGCACTCAGGACCACGGGCGTCGCATTCATGATCGTCACCATGATGTTCGCGCAGGTCGCCTATCTTATGGTCTATTATTTCGGCGCCTATACACGTGGCGACGAAGGCCTCGTGGTCCAGCAGTCCGCACGTATGCTCGAACTTGGCGGCCTGCGCGTCGACTTCACCGACCCGGCCACGCGCTACCTGACGGCGCTGCTTCTCTTTTCCGTCGTGCTCGCCTTTACCGCACTCGTCGTCCGCTCGGCGCTCGGCCGCGTGCTCGTAGCCATCCGCGAGAACGAGGAGCGCACCAGGATGCTCGGCTACGATACATTCTCCAACAAGCTCCTAGCCATGGTCGCGTCTGGAACCGTGTGTGCGGCGGCTGGCGCGGCCTACGTCATCCTCTTCGGCTACGTCGGTTCGACATTCGCTTCGATCCAATATTCGATACTGCCCCTGCTGTGGGTGCTGCTCGGCGGTGCTTCCACGACGCTCGGACCGCTGGTCGGAACGGTCCTGATGTTCTATCTCATCGACGGCTCGGGCGACTTCCTGCGGGCCTATGCGCCGGGCTGGAACATAAGCCATCTCGGTATCGTCGGCGTTGCGCTCATCCTGCTCGTCATGTTCTTCCCCAAAGGCCTGCTCGGCACCGTTCGTGCCCGCTGGCTGCCGTGGCTGCCATGAAGCCGCTGCTCGCCACGAAGGGGCTGAGCCGCCACTATGGCGGACTCAAAGCCGTCGACGCGGTCGACTTCTCCGTCGCTCCCGGGGAAATCCGGGCCATCATCGGTCCCAACGGCGCTGGCAAGACCACGCTGGTCAGCCTGATCTGCGGCCGCGTCCAGCCCTCCGCCGGTTCGATCCTGTTCGACGGCAACGACATCACCCGGATGCCCGCCCACCGCCGCGTCCGCCTCGGCATCGCCTACACGTTCCAGATCACCAGCGTGTTCGCCAACCTGACGGCCTATGACAATGTCGCGCTTCCCGTCCAGCGGACGTTGGCGAGGCGCCACGACATCCTTCACGCAGGGGTCATGGCCGCCTTGCAGCGCGTCGGCCTGGCGGGACTCGAGCACATGCCCGCGGGTGCGCTGGCCTACGGCCACCAGCGCCTGCTGGAGGTGGCGATGGGATTGGCGCTGAAACCGCGGCTGCTCATCCTCGACGAACCGACCCAGGGTCTGTCCGATGGCGAGATCGAGAATTTCGTCCGGCTTGTGCGCGATATCGCGCGCGATGCGACCGTGCTGCTCATCGAGCACAACATGCCGGTGGTGATGCAACTCGCCGACCGGATCACGGTGATGAATGTCGGCCGGATCCTGGCCGAGGGCACGCCGGAGCGGATTCGCGAGAACCCGGAGGTCCAGCACGCCTATCTGGGCACGCCCGAGGAGGCGGGCCCGAATGGCTGACGTGCTGACCATTGCCGATCTCGACAGCTTCTATGGAGCGACGCAGGTCCTGCACGGCCTGGACCTCTCCCTGCGCAAGGGAGAAGTGCACTGCCTGCTGGGTAGGAACGGTGCCGGCAAGACGACCACGCTCAAGGCCATCATGGGCCTGGTGCCGGCCCGCTCGGGTTCGATCAGGCTGGACGGCGTCGAGTTGACGGAGCTTCCGCCTCACGAGGTGCCGAGGGTCGGCATTGCCTACGTACCGCAGGGTCGTCGTTTGTTCGCCGAGATGACCGTGGCCGAAAATATCGAGATCGGGCTCTATGCCCGCAGGAAGGGCGCAACGGTCCGCGAGGCTGTGCTCGACCTCTTCCCAGTTCTTCGCGAGCGATTGAAGCAGCGATCGGGCACCCTGTCGGGCGGGGAGCAGCAGATGCTCGCGATGGCTCGCGCGCTTTGCCTGGAGCCGCAGGTCCTCCTCCTCGACGAGCCGACCGAGGGATTGATGCCTTCCATGATCGAGACGATCCGCAGGTCCGTCGCCGCGTTGAGGATGCGCGGCGTGTCGACGCTGCTGGTCGAACAGCGCGTCGACGCAGTCCTGCCGGTCGCCGACCGCGTGTCCTTCATAGAGAGCGGACGGGTCCGCCTCACGGTCGAGGTTGATCGTCTTCGCGCCGAGCCGGATCTGGTCAAGCGCTATGTGGGAGTGAGCTGACGGCTCAGCTGCCGTGAACGAGCCGGACGCCTGCAGCCTTCATCTCTGAGGTCATGGTCGCGACGGTCCCACCCAGGTCGATGCCGCGGCACGCATCAAGCCTGATGTTGGTGGTGAAGCCCCGTCCCACCGAATCAAGAGCGGAATAGGCTACGCAATAGTCGGTCGCCAGTCCGGCGATGGTGACGGTGCGGATGCCGCGCTCGCGCAGATAGCCGGCGAGGCCCGTCTGCGTCTTGTGGTCGTTCTCGAAGAAAGCCGAATAGCTGTCGATCGCGGCCCGGAAGCCCTTGCGGATGATCAATTCGGCCTTGTCGTGAATGAAGTCGGGGTGAAAATCGGCTCCGGACGTCCCCTGGACACAATGGTCCGGCCACAGGGTCTGCGGGCCGTAGGGCATCTGGACCGTCTCGAAAGGACTGCGCCCGGGATGGCTCGAGGCAAAGCTGGAGTGATGCGCCGGGTGCCAGTCCTGCGTCAGGATGACATGCTCGAACTCGTGTACCAGCTTGTTGATTATCGGGACGATCTCGTGGCCGCCTTCGACCGCGAGCGCGCCGCCCGGGCAGAAATCGTTCTGCAGATCGACGACGATCAATGCCTCGGATGCCATCAACTTCTCCTTGCCCCGGGTAAGAATGTTGGCGCGAGGTTCGGGCCTCGGAGCCCCGCCGTCAACGCTTTTCTGTCGATACCATGTCAGGCCCCGCAGGCGTCGGGCCGCGCATTGTTTTGACAATCCCCCTCCTCTTGATATCATTTGCATACGAACGATTTGCCTGTTCCGCCAACCTTCGGCGACAGGCAGCGAGGCATTGCGTGATCCGTTACGCGAAACCCGGCTCTCTCGAAGAAGCGCTGGCGCTTCTCGGCGAAGCGCGCTGGAAAATTCTCGCCGGCGGCACGGATTTCTATCCGGTTCTAGCCAACCGTCCGCTCTCCGAAAACGTCCTCGACATCAACGCACTCGATGATTTGCGCGGCATCGCCGTGACGCCGGATCATCTGACGATCGGCGCGCGGACGACATGGACCGACATCGTCAGGCATCCGCTGCCCGCCGCCTTCGACGCGCTCAAGCAGGCTGCTCGCGAGATCGGCTCAGTGCAGATCCAGAACGTCGCCACAGTCGCCGGCAATCTCTGTAACGCCTCCCCCGCCGCGGATGGCGTGCCTGCGCTGATGGTGCTCGACGCCGAGGTCGAACTGCGTGCATCGACCGGATCGCGCACGCTTCCGCTCGACCGGTTCGTGCTCGGAAACCGGCGAACCGCCATTCTCCCAGGCGAGATGGTCACCGCCATCCGCATTCCGAAGGCCTCGCTCGCCGGCTCCTCGTCTTTCCGGAAGCTCGGCGCGCGGCGCTATCTCGTCATATCGATCGCCATGGTCGCCTACCGGATCGTTCTCGGAACCGATGGGCGGATCGAACGGGTGGCAATCGCGATCGGTTCCTGCTCACCCGTGGCGAGGCGGCTTTTGCCTCTGGAGGCATCCTTGATCGGGTTGAAGCCGGGTGACCAGGCAAGGCGTGCCGTCGCCATGGATGACCTCGGCGAGTTGTCCCCCATAGACGATGTTCGCGGCAGCGCCGGATACCGCCGGTCCGCCGCGAGAGAGATACTGCTGCGTGCGCTCGATGGCGCTCTCGGCAGCCCCACTAAGGCTGCCGCATGAACGTCCATGGTCACACCATCAGCTTCGAGGTGAACGGAGCGGCTGCATCCGTTGCCGTGCAGCCGCTGGAGCGGCTTTCGTCCGTCCTGCGCGACCGCCTGCGGCTGACCGGCACGAAGGTGGGATGCGACGCGGGCGACTGCGGCGCCTGTACGGTTCTGCTCGACGGCGAGCCCGTCTGCGCATGCCTTGTTCCCGCTGCTTCTGTCCAGGGCCGGTCGGTGCGAACCGTCGAAGGCCTTGCCGGCGCCGGCCTGTCGCCGCTGCAGACCTCTTTGCTCGAACATGGCGCTGCGCAATGCGGCATCTGCACGCCCGGCGTGATGATGGCCGCGACGGCCCTTCTGGAGAAAAGTCCCCGACCGTCGGAGACCGAGGTCAAGGATGCGCTGGGCGGCGTGCTCTGCCGCTGCACCGGCTACCGCAAGATCATCGCGGCCATCATGGCGGCATGGCGATACCGGTCCGATGTCGATCCGCCCCTAACCTCTCTCGCTGCCGGACAAGCCGTCGGCTCTTCGCCGGTCCGCCTCGACGGCGTGGCCAAGGTCACCGGTGCGGAGATGTTCGGCGCGGACGGCTTCCCCGCCGACGCGCTCCAGGTGCTGGTGGTCCGCTCGCCGCATCACCGGGCGCGCTTCGAGTTCGGCGATCTCGACGGCTGGCTTCGCGCCAATCCCGATGCTGTCGCCATCTTCACGGCGGCCGACGTGCCGGGGAGGAACCGCTTCGGAGCCATACCCCAGTTCGCCGATCAGCCGGCCCTGGCCGAGGGACGCGTGCGGTTTCGGGGCGAGGCGGTGGCGCTCGTCGCGGCCGAGCGTACGGCGGATCTCGATCTATCCACTTTTCCCGTGAAGTGGAGCGAAGAGCCTCCTGTGCTGTCGGCGGACGACGCACAGAAGGAGGGTGCGCCGCTGCTGCATCAAGGCCGGGCCGCGAACCTGCTGACCAGCGGCCTGGTCGAGCGGGGCGACGCGGACGCCGCATTGGCCGGTGCCGCGCAAGTCGTGTCCGGCGGCTTCGAGACCTCCTATGTAGAGCACGCCTATATCGAGCCTGAAGCCGGCTTCGCCCGCATGGACGGCGACACGCTGGTGATATCCGCCTGCACGCAGGCCCCGCACATGGATCGCGAAGACGCGGCGCTCGTGCTCGGCCTGCCGCTGGAGCGGGTCCGCATCGTGCCGGCGGCAACGGGCGGCGGCTTCGGCTCCAAGATAGACATGTCGCTGCAGCCCTTGATCGGACTTGTCGCGCTAAGGACCGGGCGGCCTGCCGCGCTCGCCTATACTCGGCAGGAATCGATGACCTCGACCACCAAGCGCCATCCGGCCTCGATGAACGCAAGGATCGGTGCCGACGCGCAAGGCCGCATCGTCGGCATGGTGTTCGACGGAAACTTCGACACCGGGGCCTATGCCAGCTTCGGTCCGACCGTTTCCAGCCGTGTGCCGGTGCACGCGTCCGGTCCCTACCGTACGCCGAACTACCGGGCCGTCGCGCGCGCGATCCACACCAACGGGCCGATCTCGGGCGCATTTCGCGGCTTCGGCGTGCCGCAGGCGACGATCTGTCAGGAAGCGCTCTACGACGAGCTTGCTGAGAAGCTTGGCATGGATCGTCTCGCCTTTCGGCTCAGGAACGCGCTGCGGGATGGCGATACGACCGTGACCGGCCAGAGGCTTGAGAGCGGCGTCGGCATCGTGGCCTGCCTCGAAGCGCTGCAGCCAGGGTGGCAGCGTGCTCTGGCCGACGCCGAGGCCTTCAATGCGGCTCACGACACGCGCAAGCGTGGTGTGGGTATCGCTTCCTGCTGGTACGGCTGCGGCAACACCTCGATCGCAAACCCCTCGACGATCAAAGCGGGCATAGGCCGTAACGGTCCGGTGATGCTGCACCAAGGCGCCGTCGATATCGGGCAGGGCTCCAATACTGTGATCGCCCAGATTTTCGCCGATGCGCTCGGCGTGCCGCTCGCCGACATCGGCTTGGTTGGCGCGGATACCGCCGTCACGCCCGACGCCGGAAAGACGTCGGCATCGCGTCAGACCTTCATCTCGGGCAAGGCCGCCGAGATGGCTGGCACGGCTTTGCGCGAAAAAATCCTGCGCTTTGCGAATGTTTCGCCCGCAGCCGAGCTCGGCTTGCGGCCTGGGGCCGTCGAGGTGCGCGAGGGCGAGGCAGTCCGGCACATCGATCTGTCCGATCTGCCCTCCGACGCAGACGGCTATGTCTTCGCCGCCTGCGAGACATATGATCCGCCAACCGAGCCTCTCGACGAGAAAGGACAAGGCAAACCTTATGCGGTTTACGGCTGGGGCGCGCAGATTGCCGAGCTGGAGGTGGACTTGAAGCTCGGCACCGTCGATCTCGTCAGGATCACAGCCGCCCACGACGTCGGCCGCGCCATAAATCCGATGCTTGCCGAGGGACAGATCGAGGGCGGCATTGCGCAGGGGATCGGCCTCGCCCTGATGGAGGAATATGTGCCGGGCCGCACCGAGAACCTTCACGACTACCTGATTCCGACCATCGGCGACGTGCCGCCGATCGAATCCATTCTCGTCGAAGTGCCTGACCCGGAAGGCCCGTTTGGCGCCAAGGGGCTGGGCGAGCATGTTCTGATCCCCACCGCCCCGGCGATACTCAACGCCATCCGGCACGCCACCGGCGTGCTGGTCCGCAAGCTTCCGGCCACGCCGACGAGATTGCTGGCAGCGATGCAGGAGGCGGAGAACGGCGGGCCGCGGCGCGGAGAGGCTCCATGAGCGAACTCTCCGAACGCTTCGAGACGCACGACCCGGGCGCGAAACAGGTGGCGGAAAAGGTCCGGTGCGACGCCTGTCCGGTCATGTGCTACATCGCAGACGGCCGCTCCGGCGCCTGCGACCGCTACGGCAATGCCGGCGGCCGCATCGTGCGCCTCGACCCGCTGACGATCCTCGAACAGGGCCGGGAAGCAGTCGCGTTCGATGCCGGCCATTCCGGCGGCGACCTCGTGAACACGAGGGAGCGCTTCGTGACGGCGATCGGCGCCGGCACCACCTATCCCGACTACAAGCCGGCGCCCTTCATCGTCAGCCAGGAGGTGGAGGGCGTCGATCTCGTCACCGTGGTGACGGAGGGCATCTTCTCCTATTGCGGCGTCAAGGTGAAGATCGACACCGACCGCCATATCGGCCCCGAGACTGCGACGGTGCGCGCAGGCGGCGAGGCGATCGGGCATGTCACCACGGGCGAATACGGCTCGCAGATGCTGTCGCTCGGCGGCGTCCATCACCTGACCGGCGGCTCCAAGCAGGAAGGCCGCGCGACCTGCGACGCGATGCTCGCGCTCTGCAACAAGCAGGCGGTGGAGCTGACGGTCGATGGCGGCGCCAGCGTCGTGGTGCAGGCCGGCCAGCCGCCGATCATCGACGGCAAGCTGGAGAGCCGCATGCGCGTCGGCTGCGGTTCTGCCACGATCGGCATGTTCGCGGCGCAATGGCGCGGGCTGGTCGACGAGGTGGTCGTGGTCGACGACCACATCACCGGCGTCGTGTCCGAACACCAGGCCGGGAAGGTGCTCGGATGGGAGGATACGGGCATCAAGATCGTCGGCAAGCGCTCGACGCCGGGGCGCTACTTCAAGGTGTCCGAGCCCGGCCTCGGCTGGGGCGGCACCACGATCACCGATCCGCTCGCCATCCTTGCCGAGTGGAACCCGAAGAAGGGTGCGCGGCCCGGCCTCTCCTTGCTCATGGTGTCCACGACAGGCGAGCAGTTCGCCTATTACGAACTGGACGAGACTCTGAAGCCGGTGGAAAAGCCCTTCCCTGAACGGCTCCGAAGATCCGTGGAACTGATCGAGGAGAATTGCGAGCCGGCGCTGTGCACGGTCCTCTTCGTCGGCGGGGCCGGAGGTTCGCTGCGCGCCGGCGTGGTCGGCAACCCGGTGCTGCTGACGCGGTCGGTCCATCGGCTCGAGACCTATGTCACTGTGGGCGGCGCCCCGGTCTATGTCTGGCCCGGCGGCGGCATTACGCTGATGGTCGACGTCATGCGCACACCCGACCATTCCTTCGGCTATGTCCCCACCCCGGCCCTGGTCGCACCGATCGAGTTCACGCTCCGCCGTGACCTGTACGTCGCCCTCGGCGGCCATGCGGAACATATCCGCAGCGTCGGCGATGTGATCGAGACCGGAGGCGAATATCTGAACCCGCGCCGCGGGGAAGCGGCTTCGGCTGACAACCCCTGGCCGCCGCTCGCCCAGCTGCACCGCCTCGATGCGGGAGGACGGGCGGCATGAACGGGCCGCAGGTCGGACATTTCGCGGACGGGCGGCTGCACCTCAACCATGGCCCGATAGATCTCATCGTCCAGGGCTTCGGCGACGATGCCGAGGTGCAGGCATCATACCGGCAGGCGACTGCGCGTTTCCGGACCATCCTGGCCAAACTCGTCGAGGAACTGCCAGCCTTGCGCACTTCGGCCTCGACGCAACTCCGCGTCTTTCGGGGCACGACCGCGGGGCGCATGGAAGCCGCCGTGTACCGCCTTGCCGGAGAGGGGTTCATCACCCCGATGGCGGCAGTCGCCGGATCCGTAGCCGACGAAGTACTCGCCGCCATGCTGGCCGGCCGGTCGCTCGACAGGGCCTATGTCAACAATGGAGGCGACTGCGCGCTGCATCTCGCGCCGGGGCAGTCGATGCGGCTGGCGATCGCCGGTACCGGCAACGGCCTTGCCGATCGCGTCGCCGTCCATGCCGACGATCAGGTACGCGGCGTCGCGACCAGCGGCTGGCGAGGACGCTCCTTTTCGCTTGGCATTGCGGACGCGGTGACAGTGCTTGCGCTGAACGGCGCCGAGGCGGACGCCGCTGCCACGGTCATCGCCAATGCCGTCGACCTTCCGGGTCATCCGGCGATCCGGCGCGAGCGGGCGGTCGCCCTGGCACCCGACAGCGATCTCGGCGAGAGGCTCGTCACGGTCGATGTCGGCGATCTCGCCGGACGCGACATCGCAGCCGCGCTCGATGCCGGACTTGCCATGGCGGACAAGCTCAGGCGGCAAGGCCTGATTGTGGCAGCAGCGCTGTTCCTGGGCGGCGAGGTGCGGATATGCGGCAGGCTTGGCGGCGCTGGGTCTTGTGACACCGAGCACGAGTCTCTCCGTCGAGCTATGCGCGTCGCATGACGGCCGCGACGACGAAGCCCGCGGACGGCGATCCCTACCGGCTCGACCAACAGATCGGCTTCCTGCTGCGCAAGGCACATCAGCGGCATGTCGCTATCTTCGCCGCGCGCATAGGCGATCTGACGCCGCCGCAGTTCGCCGCGCTTGCCAAGTTGGCCGATGTGGGGGAAACATCGCAGAATCAGCTCGGCAGCCTGATCGCCATGGATGCCGCGACGGTGAAGGGGGTCATCGACAGGTTGAAGGCGCGCGGACTGGTCGAACTCGCCAGGCACGACATGGACAGGCGGCGGCTCATGGTCCGGCTGACGGCGGACGGACGCGAAGCGGTCGGCCGCCTCGTCCCGCTGGCCGAGCGGATCACAGCTGACACGCTGCAGCCCCTCTCCCGCAAGGAAGTCACCACGCTCCTGCGACTGCTGTCGCGCATCACCTGAGGCGTTCATGCTTTCATCGTCGGTCAGCGGCTCACGCACGGCGCTCTGGCGCTCCCTCCATGCCCCGGGACATGACACGGCGCTGCTCACCGAATCGCTGGCCGGCTGGAACCTGGTCGGCATGGCATCCTTCCTGGGACCCAAGGGGCCTGCCGCCGTCAACTACTCCGTCGAGGTGGACAAGCAATGGATGACACGGCGGGGCAGCCTGCGCGGTTTCTCCGGAGGCCGGCGCTTCCACCACGCGATCGAGCGGACGCCGGACGGATGGACACTCGACGGCAGCCGCAACGGCATGGCGGATGTGACCGACCTCGATTTCGGCTTCACGCCGGCGACCAACCTGCTGCAGCTGCAGCGCGCCGCGCTCAAGGTGGGCGAGCGCGCGGAGTTCTCCGTTGCGTGGTTCGACCTCGGCAGGTTCTCCCTCGTCGAACTGCCACAGATCTACGAAAGGCAGGCGGAAACTCTCTATCGCTACATTTCCCCGCCATCCGGCTACGACGCGGTTCTGGAGATCGACGAAGGGGGGTTCGTCAAGGTCTACCCGGATTTGTGGGAGATGGAAGCGAAGTCCACCCAGGCCTGATCACGATCCGCGAAACAGGCGGTTTGCCTCCGCCTCCCCATAGTACCCCAATTCGACGTCGCGACAGATCAGATCGGGATCGCGCTCTAATGGATCGCCGTAGCCGCCTCCGCCCGGCGTCTCGACCCGCACACGATCGCCGGCCCTGAGCTGGATGTCCTGTTCCTTCGACAGATGTCTGGGCACATAGGCCACGCCGCCGCGAAAAACCGTGACCGTGTTCACCGCGCCGTCGGCGCCGCCAAGCGCGCCCTGGGGGCCGAAGCGGCCATGGTCCATCACGAAGGAGGCCCGCGCTTCGCCGCGCAACAGCTCGATCTCGTAGGCCAGCCCGAAGCCCCCGCGATGCTTGCCGGCCCCGCCCGAGCCCTCGCGCAGGGCATAGTGGCGGTAGAGCACCGGAAAGGCCTGCTCCATGATTTCCACGGGGGGCGATTTCGAGATGCCGATCGTGGAGCATCCATTGGAAAGCCCGTCCTCGCGGGCGTTGCCGCCATAGCCGCCGCCGGAAATCTGGTACATCACATAGTCGCGGCCGCGCGCCGGGTCGTGTCCGCCGAGCGCGAAATTTCCGCTCGAGCCGGCCGGCGCTGCCGTCACTTTGTCCGGCAGCGCCTGCACCATCGCCGCGAAGACAGCCTCGGCGATGCGCTGCGAAACTTCTGCCGCGCAGCCGGAAACCGGTCGCGGGTATTTCGCATCCAGGAAGGTGCCTTCCGGCGTGAGGACGGTGAGCGGCTCGAAGGCCCCGGCGCTGATAGGCACATCGGGGAAGATGTGGCGCATGGCGAGATAGACGGACGAAAGCGTAGTCGCGAGCACGCTGTTCATCGGCCCCGCGCAGGGTCTCGATGAACCGGCGAAGTCTAAGACGAGGCTGTCGCCCTTCTTCTCGAGGGCGAGCGCGATGGTCAGCGGCTCGTCGACCACGCCGTCCGAATCGACATAGGCCTCGGAGCGGTAGATGCCGTCGGGAATCGCAGCGATGTGGGCGCGCATCTGTTCCGCCGCGCGCCTGCGCAGTTCGGCGATCGCCGCCGATACCGTCTCGTCGCCGTAGCGATCGAGGATCGCGACAAGCCGTTCCTGGCCCACGCGCAGCGCGGCCGCCTGCGCGCGTATATCGCCGATGCGCTGGTCGGCGACGCGGATGTTCGATGTGATGATCGCGTAGATTTCCGGATCGAGCTTGCCCCGCTTGAACAGTTTCACCGGCGGCAGGCGCAGGCCTTCCTGTTCGACTGCCGTCGCCGAGGCCGAGAATCCCCCCGGCACCGCGCCGCCGATGTCCGGCCAGTGGCCGGTGTTCGACAGCCAGCAGAAAATCCTTCCGTCGCGCCAAACGGGCATGGCGAAGCGCACGTCCATGAGGTGCGTGCCACCGAGATAGGGATCGTTGACGATATAGATGTCGCCGTCCTCCGGCGGCAGGCAGCGGCCGTCCGCGATCATCTCGATGAGCGTGCGCGTCGAATGCTGCATGACCCCCACGAAGACCGGCAGGCCCTGCGAGCCTTGCGCGATCAGCGAGCCGTCCAGCGCCGAATAGATGCCGTCCGAGCGGTCGTTCGCCTCGGCGATGACGGGCGAGAAAGCCGCGCGGGAGAAAGTGAGGTCCATCTCGTCGCATGTCTGCTGCAGCGCGGCCTGGATCACGGAAAGGGTGATGGCGTCGAGACTCATCTTCCTGTTCCCCGCTTGCGGGGAGAAGGCGTCACGAAGCGGCGGATGAGGCGCAGAGCAAGGTCCGGCCATACGTGGCGCATCACCTCATCCGCCTGCTGGCATCTTCTTCCCTTGAACGGAGAGAAGATCTGCACCGATGCCGCGCTCATCTCCCCACCTCGATCAGCAAATTGCCGTCAGGGTCGCTGCGCGCAACGTCGCCCGGTTCCAGCACCGTGGTGGCGTCCATCTGCTCGATGATCGCGGGTCCCCTTACCGTCGCATCGAGCGGCAGTCGATCGCGTTGATAGACAGGCGTCTCCAGCCATTCGCCGTTCCACCAGACGGTTCGGATCTCGCGACGTGCCTCGTCGAGCGTGGCTGCGCGCCCCTCTGGATCGATGAGGCGACCCAGATCGACAGCGGGCCGCACGCCAATCACCGAAGTGTTGAGGTTGACGAGGTTGGCCCGGATTTCCGGCAGTTCGACGCGAAAGCGTGCGTAGTAGGCTTTCTCGAACAATGTCTGCAGCATCTCGCGCGACACGTCCGCGGAAGGAAGCGGCACGTTGAGGATATGGGTCTGCCCGACGAACTGCATGTCGGCCGAGTGCATCGTGCGGATCGTTTCGGGCTCGATCGCTTCCTTGGCGATAAGCGCCCGCCCCTCTTCCGCTTGACGGCCGAGAACCGCCTTCATCAGCGCCTCGTCGAGCAGCGGAACAGGCTGGTTGACCGTATTGACGAAGTCGTGGCGCAGATCCGCGACCACGCAGCCGAGTGCATTGGTGATGCCGGGGCGGGCCGGCACCAGAACCATGGGCAGGCCCAGTTCGCGCGCAAGCGCGCAGGCGTGCAGCGGCCCGGCGCCACCGAAGGCGAAGAGCGCGAAGTCGCGCGGGTCATGGCCGCGTCCGACCGAAACCATGCGGATCGCGCCGGCCATCTTCAGGTTGCCCAGCTTCAGCACCGCGCCTGCTGCCTCGATCGCATCGAGCCCGGCGGGAAAGCCGATCTTCTCCTCGAAGATGCGCCGCACCTCTTCGACCGTCACCGGCGCGTCGACGGCGAGCAGGCGCTTCGGGTCGAGACGGCCCAGCAGCAGATTGGCGTCGGTGATGGTCGGCTCGCGGCCCCCGCGCCCATAGCAGATCGGACCGGGGCTGGCTCCGGCGCTCGCGGGTCCGACCTGGATCAGCCCCGAAGCATCGACGCGCGCAATCGATCCGCCGCCGGCGCCGACCGTGTGCACGGCGACCATGGGCACATGGATCGGCATGGCGTACTCGATCTCCGTCTCGTTGGAGACGGCGGGCTCCGCGTCGAGGATCAACGCCACGTCGGTCGAAGTGCCTCCCATGTCATAGGTGACGAGATTTCTGTGGCCGGCACGCGCGCCGGTATAGGCGGCGGCGATCACCCCTGAAGCCGGACCGGACATCACCGTCTTGGCGGCCTCGAGGGCAACGAAACGCGCCGAGATCATGCCGCCATTGCCGTTCATGATCAGGACGTCGCGTCGATAGCCCAGGCGCTCCAGTTCGCCGCGCAGCCGACGGACATAGCGCTCGAGGATGGGCTGCACTGAGGCGTTGACCGAAGCCGTCACCCCGCGCTCGAATTCGCGCGCCTCCGACAGGAGCGAGTGGCCGGTGGTGATGTAGCCGTTCGGCCAGGTTTCGGCGGCGATCTCGGCGGCCCGCCGTTCATGCGCCGGATTGGCGTAGGCGTGCAGGAAATGGATGACGAGCGATTCGCAGCCCGCGGCGAGCAGTTGCTGTACCGCGGCTCGCGTTTCCTCTTCGTCGAGAGCGTGGCGCACGGCGCCGGAGGCTTCGACCCGCTCGCCGACCTCGAGGCGGAGGTTGCGCGGGATCACCGGCACGAAACTTCCGGTCATGCCGTAGGCTTGCGGCCGCGTTCGTCGGCCCAGTTCGATGACGTCGCGAAAGCCGCGCGTGGTGATCATGCCGGTCTTCGCAAGCCGGCGCTCGAGGACCGCGTTGGTGGTGGTCGTGGTGCCGTGCACGATGAGATCGAGATCGGCGGGATCGACACCGGTGCCGTTCAGCGCGTCGATGACGCCGAAAGCCTGGTTCTCGACCGTGGTCGGCACCTTGGCGACGCGTACGCCTCGCCGGTTGTCGACGAGGATCAGGTCCGTGAAGGTTCCGCCGACGTCGATGCCCGCGACGATGCCGCCTCCGTCGACGCTTCCTTCGTTAGGCTCAGCCCGAATTTTCTCAGCCATGCACGAAATCCGAAACGCCGGATTTGACTATCGGCGGCAGATTGGAAGCCTGTTCCGCCTCGTTACCTTGACCCGATATTCGTTTGTATACTAATAAATTCGGCAAACAAGGCATCACTGTTCAAGCCGAATAGCCAGACGCGCCGGGTGCTTGTGCCGCCCGGGGCGCTGCAGGTTTCGTGCCGTCGAAAGGCCAGCAATGCAACATCAAGCCGCCGTTGTGCAGCAAGACGCCGAACGCGTCAGCTTCCCCATTCCGGCCAATGTCCATGCCGAGACGGTGGTTTCGGTGCGCCACTACACCGACCGTCTGTTCTCCTTTCGCGTGACGCGGCCGCAGTCCTTCCGGTTCCGTTCGGGCGAGTTCGTGATGATCGGGCTACCCAACGCCGAGAAGCCCGTGTTCCGCGCCTACTCCATCGCAAGTCCCGCCTGGGACGAGGAGATCGAGTTCTTTTCGATCAAGGTGCCGGATGGGCCGCTCACCTCTCACCTGCAGAGAATACAGCCGGGCGACACCGTGCTGCTGCGCCAGAAGGCGACCGGCACCCTGGTCACCGACGCGCTGACGCCGGCGAAGCGCCTGTTCATGATCTCCACCGGTACCGGCATCGCGCCATTCGCCAGCCTCGTGAGGGACCCCGATACCTACGACAAGTTCAAGGAGATCGTCGTCACGCACACCTGCCGCGACCACGCGGAACTGGCGTACGGAGTCGAGCTGTTCGACAATCTGGTGACCGATCCGCTGATCGGCGAACTGACCCAGGGCCGCGTCACGCTCTACTCGACAACGACGCGCGAGATCACGCCGCGCATGGGCCGCATCACCCGCCTGATCGAGAACGGCCGCTTCTACGAGGATCTCGGCATCGCGCCGCTGTCGCCGGAGACCGACCGCGTCATGATCTGCGGCTCGATCCATATGCTGAAGGACGTGAAGGACCTGGTCGAAGGCTTGGGCTTCAAGGAAGGCTCTCTCAGCCATCCTGCCGATTTCGTCGTCGAGCGTGCATTCGTCGGCTGATTTCGCTGCCGCTGGCGCCTCAGTAAGCAGTTTTTGCTTGTCGGCAGGCGGCGCACCTGTAAAAGATGCGCCTGCGCAGCCGTACCCGCCGGTACGGTTGCTGGCGTCGATGGCCTTTCGTCGGGCGTTTCCGATATGGTCCTCCGCCGATCGTGACCATGCCGACCGCGGCCCTGCCCTCGGTGGGCCTCTCAGGAGGAAATTTCCTTGAAACTGCTGCGTTATGGAAGGCCGGGCAAGGAACGTCCGGGCATGCTCGATGCGGAGGGCAAGATCCGCGACCTGTCCGAGCATGTCGATGACATCGCCGGTGCCGTGCTCGCGCCTGCCGCGCTGAAGAAGCTGTCGAAGATCGACCCAGCCAGCCTGCCGCTGGTCAAGGGCAAGCAGCGCCTCGGCCCGTGCGTCACCGGCACCAGCAAGTTCATCTGCATCGGCCTCAACTATTCCGACCACGCGGCGGAAACGGACGCAACCGTGCCGCCGGAACCGATCATCTTCATGAAGGCCAATTCGGCGATCGTGGGGCCGAACGACGATGTCCTCATCCCGCGCGGCTCGAAGAAGACCGACTGGGAGGTCGAACTCGGCGTCGTCATCGGCAGGAAGGCGAAATACGTCACGGAAGACGAGGCGCTGAACTACGTCGCCGGCTACTGCACCATCAACGACGTCTCCGAGCGTGCCTTCCAAGCGGAGCGCCAGGGGCAGTGGACGAAGGGCAAGAGCTGCGACACCTTCGGTCCCACCGGCCCCTGGTTGGTGACGAAGGATGAGATCCCGGACCCGCAGAACCTCAAGATGTGGCTGACCGTCAACGGGAAGAAGATGCAGGACGGCTCGTCGAAGACCATGGTCTACGGTGTCGCTTTCCTCGTCTCCTATCTGTCGCAGTTCATGTCGCTGCTGCCCGGCGACATCATCTCGACCGGCACGCCCCCCGGCGTCGGGCTGGGCATGAAGCCGCCGAAGTTTCTCAAAGACGGCGACGTTGTCGAGCTCGGCATCGAGGGGCTCGGCACCCAGCGCCAGACCTTCGTCCAGGACAAGTAGCCGTCATCCGCTTGCCGCCGTCGCGCCGTCGGCGGCAAGCTCCGGGTCCAGCGTGAACAGTTCGCGCGCCCGCCCGACGCCGCGCAGCGCGTAACGCCCGACGGAAACGAGGCGCTCGCGCTCGGCCTGCGGCAGCGAAGCCCTGAAATCGGACGAGAACAGCACGTCGCGATCCGTCGAACGGCACATCGACGCGATGCGGCTCGCCTCGTTGACCGCCTGGCCGACGACGGTAAAGTCCAGCCGGTCCTTGCTGCCGATGTTGCCGTAGAACACGTCGCCGATGTGCAGCCCGAGATAGATCGACGAGACCGGAAGGCCGGCGGCCACGCGCCGGAGGTTGAGATCGGCCAGTTTCTGGCGCATCTCCGCCTCTGCCCGAAATGCCGCCGCGCATGCATCGGCGGGATCGTCGGCCTTGAAGATCGCGAGCACGCCGTCGGCCATCAGCTTGAGCACGTCGCCGCCCGCGGCATCGATGGACGTTATGGCGATCTCGGCATAGTCGTTCAGGAAGGGGATGAGCTGGTCGCTCTCGATGCGCTCGGACAGTTTCGTATAGCCCTGCATGTCGGAAAACCAGATGACGGCGTTGATGCGCTCGGCGGCGCCGCGCGACACACGCCCCTCCAGCACGCGCCGGCCGGCATCGCGGCCAAGATAGGCTTCGGCCACCGACTGCACGACGCGGGCGAGCGACATCGACTTGATGGCGAGACCGAGCACCGGAACCAGCCGCCGCAGCGCCGCCAGGTCGGCGTCGGAGAAACCGCCTTCTCGGTTGGTCGTCCACCGCGACATGAAGCAGTCCATCTCGCCGATGGCGGCGTCCTTGTCGAAGCGCTGCACCAGGGCGAACCAGTCGGTCTGCCCTTCCTGCCGCAGCTCCTCCATCACGGGATATTCGGCAGGCTCGTCCTGCTGCAGCCGGCGGCGCATCTCGTCCTCGCCGCTCTGCAGAAGGTGGTAGAACGGACTGTTGAGCCAGTTCGCGGCGTCCTCTCCGCTGCTCGCGGTCGGCGCATACTGCGCCATCGCGACCTCCAGCGGCTTGTCGCCGCTCCAGTAGAAGACCCGTCCCTCATAGACGGGGTGCAGGGTGTCGATGATCGCGATGCCGCGTGTGATGGCGATCCCGGCGGCCACGCAACGTTCGCAGAATCCGTGGAGCAGGCTGATCTCGTCGTCGCCGGCAAGTCCCCGCTTGACCGTCCAGTCGGCTATGCCTTCGATATCGGCGTGATCCATCATCATCCTCGCGGCGCGACCGCAAAGATGTAGCGGCGACCGCCGATGTTCAAGCCAGCGTCCTGCCGTCCTCGCCGAAGCGGTAGATCTTCTGCGGATCGGGCGTGACGTAGAGAGTCGAGCCTGGTTCGGCGCCATGGACGCCGAAGATGCGCACGGTGATCAGCCCCGCCTTCTCGGTGTCGACATAGAGATTCGTGTCTGCGCCGAGATGCTCGGCATGGACGACCGTGCCCTTCCACTCTCCGCCGCCTGTATCGACCGTGAGGTGTTCGGGCCGCACGCCGATGGTCTTGGCCTGCTCCTCGCCCAATCGTTCCGCGTCGATGAAGTTCATCCTTGGCGATCCGATGAAGCCGGCCACGAATTCGTTGGCGGGCCGGTCGTAGAGCTCCATCGGCGCGCCGACCTGCTCGACGCGGCCGGCGTTCAGCACGACGATCCTGTCGGCAAGCGTCATAGCCTCGATCTGGTCGTGCGTGACGTAGATCATCGTCGCCTTCAGCCTGCGGTGCAGCTGCGCGATCTCCAGCCGCGTGTTGACGCGCAGCGCGGCGTCGAGGTTGGACAGAGGCTCGTCGAAGAGGAAGAGCTTCGGCTCCCGCACAACCGCGCGGCCGATCGCGACGCGCTGGCGCTGGCCGCCCGAAAGTTCTGCCGGCCGCCTTTCCAGATAGGGCTCCAGCGACAGCATGGCGGACGCGGCCGCCACCCGGCGCTCTATCTCGGCGGAAGGCGTGCCGATCTGCTTCAGGCCGAGGCTCATATTGTTGCGCACGGTGAGGTGGGGATAGAGCGCGTAGGTCTGGAACACCATGGCGATGCCGCGCTCCGCAGGCGGTGTCGCGGTGACGTCCGTCCCGTCGATCAGCACGCGGCCCGACGTCGTGTCCTCGAGTCCCGCGACGATCCGCAGCAAGGTGGACTTGCCGCAGCCGGACGGCCCGACGAAGACCACGAGCTCGCCGTCCTTCACGGCGAGGTCGATGCCCTTCAGCACGTCGACCTTGCCGAAGCTCTTCTTCACATTGTCGATCGTCAGCGAGCCCAAGCCGGCCTCCGCTTTGTGTTGGCCTTCACTTCACGGCTCCCGCCGTGATGCCGCGGATCAGCTGCCGCGAGAAGATGAGGTAGAGCACCAGCACCGGCAGGATCGCAAGCGACAGCGCCGCGAGCACGGCGTTCCAGTTGGTCACATATTGCCCAATGAAGAGCTGCGCCCCGAGCGTGATCGTCTTGGTGGACTCCGATGGCGCCAGGATCAGCGGGAACCAGAGGTCGTTCCAGATCGGGATCATGGTGAAGACCGCCACCGTCGCCATCGCCGGCCGCACCAGCGGCAGGACGAGGCGGAAGAAGATGCGGTATTCGGAAAGCCCGTCGATGCGCCCCGCATTCTTGAGGTCGTCCGACACGCCCTTCATGAATTCGGAGAGGATGAACACGGCGAGCGGCAGCCCCTGCGCGGTATAGACGAGCACCAGCGCCGTCAGCGTGTTCACCAGCCCGCTCGCCACCATCATCTGCAGGATCGCCACCGTCCCCAGCCGGATTGGGATCATGATGCCGAGGGCGAGATAGAGCCCCATCAGTGCGTTGCCCCGGAAGCGGTATTCGGATAGCGCGAAGGCCGCCATGGCGCCGAACAGGAGCACGATGAACAGCGACGCCACCGTGACGACGAGGCTGTTCTGGAAATAGAGAAGGAAGTCGCCCTGGTTGAGGACAGTCGTATAGCCGACGAGGTCGAAGGTCTGCGGCGTGGGCGGCGACATCGGCGAACGGAAGATCGCGTTTCGCGCCTTGAATGAGTTGATGATGATGATCACCACCGGAAACAGGGCAATCGCCGTGTAGGCGAGCAGAGCGGCATGCGCCCCGATGGTGCGCGTAAGCGAGGAGGTGGCGCGGCTCATGCGATCCTCCTCAGAACTGATACCGACGCAGGCGCGTCTGGATGGTGAAGAGATAGATGCACACGCCGGTGAGGATGATCAGGAACATCATCGAAGCGATGGCGGACCCCATATAGGGATTCCCCAATTGGTTCTGGAAGCCGAAGAAGGTGCGGTAGAGGAAGGTGCCGAGAATGTCGGTCGAAAAGTTCGGGCCGGCGAGCGCGCCCTGCGCGGAATAGATCAGGTCGAAAGCGTTGAAATTTCCGACGAAGGTCAGGATCGAGATGATGCCGATCGACGGCAGGATCAGCGGCAGCTTGATCTTCCAGAACTGTGCCATGCCGGTGATGCCGTCCATCTCCGCCGCCTCGATCACCTCGTCGGGGATCGAAAGCAGCGCGGCATAGATCAGCATCATCGGGATGCCGACGAACTGCCAGACCGATATCAGGCCGAGCGCGGTCAGCGCATATTCTTCCTTGCCGAGCCACGGCGTGAAAAGGCTCTTCAGGCCGACGAGGTCGAGCAGGTTGGGCGCGACGCCCCAGAGCGGCGACAGGATGAGCTTCCAGGCGAAGCCGACGATGACGAAGGAAAGGATCGTGGGGATGAAGATGGCCGTTCGGTAAAAGGCCGAGAAGCGTAGCTTCGGGCTCGACAGAAGCGCCGCGAGGGCGATGCCGATCGGATTCTGCACCAGCATGTGGATGATGAAGAACCAGGTGTTGTTCCAGAGGGCGTTCCAGAACGTGGTCGACCACCGGGGATCGCCGAACAGCGTCGCGAAATTCTGCAGGCCCACGAACACCCGCTGCTGGTTGTCGGCGCTGTACAGCGACAGCCGAAGGGTGCCGAACAGCGGGATGATCATCACCGCCGTATAGACGAGAACCGCCGGCGCAAGGAAAACCGCGATGTGCCAGCGGATCGGTTTTCTTGCTGTCTCGGACACCGCTTTTCCCGCTGCTCGTCTCTCAGGCGCTCGCATGACCGACGCTCCCTAGCGATCAGCGTCGGTCATGCCTCGTTCTCCGCTTCCCTCGACGTGAAGGAGGCTGGGCCGTGCGAGGCCGGGTGCAGGTGTTCACTGTGCGAACCCCTTACCCGGAGCGCGTCTTACTTCGCCGGCTTGTACCAGCTGTCGAGACCCTTCTGGGTCTCTTCGCCTGCCTGTTGTGGCGTCTGTGTGCCGTTGATCACATTCGCGGAGGTGCGCCACATCTCGAGATCGAGGTTGGGCTCGCCGCGCCCGACGATCGCTGCGCTCGGGCGGATCGTCGACTGGCAGTTCTCGCGCCAGGAGACGAATTCCTGCGCCAGCGGATCGTCCATCTGCACAGGCGCCGAGGACAGGCTGAAGAAGCCAGGCAAGGCGTTGGCGTAGATCGTCGCGAATTCGGGCGAGGCGACCCAGGTCAGGAAGGTCTTGGCAGCTTCCGGATTTGCGCTCTTGGCGTTGAGGCCGATGCCGATGTCGTTATGGTCCGAGATGTAGCAGGTATCGCCGGCCTGCTTCACCGGCGGCGGGAAAGCGCCCATTTCGAAGTCCGCCTGTGCGCGGAACGGCGAGATTTCCCACGAGCCCGCCGGATAGATGGCAGCGCGACCAAGCGTGAAGAGATTCTGGCTGTCGGGATAGGACTGCGCCTCGAAACCGTCTCCCAGATAGTCCTTCCACTTCGCCAGCGTGGCGTAGGGCTCGACCCACTGCGGATCGGTCAGCTTCTGGGTGCCTGCGATCAGCGCCTTGCGGCCTTCCTCGCCCTTCCAGTAGTTCGGGCCGATGTTGTAGTAGCCCATGGTCGCGGCTTCCCACTGGTCCTTGGTGCCCATGGCCATCGGGATGTAGTTGCCGTCCTGCTTGATCTTCTCCAGCGCCGCGAAGAACTCCTCCTCGGTCTTCGGGACCTCGATGCCGAGATCCTCGAAGGCCTTCTTGTTGTAGATGAAGCCGTGGATCACCGATGCCATCGGTACGCAGAAGGTGGTGCTGCCGTCATCCGTTGACCATGCCGACTTGGCAACGTCGGAGAAGTTCTCCATGCCGGGCAGGTCGTTCAGCGAGGCGAGCTGACCCTTTTCGTACATGGCGAGCGAGAGATCGAATGGCCGGCAGGTGATCAGGTCGCCCGCCGAGCCCGCTTCGAGCTTGGCGTTGAGCGCAGCGTTGTATTCGGTCGGCGCCAGGGGAGCGAACACGACCTTGATCCCAGGGTGCTTGGCTTCGAAGGCGGGGATGATCTTGTCCTGCCAGATAGGCAGGTCGTCGTTGCGCCAGCTTTCGATGGTGATCGTCGTGTCCTGGGCGAAGGCTACGCCCAGGGTCGAAAGCGCGGCCGTTCCGGCGAGCAGCGCGGTAAGCATCGTTCGTCTCATGTCAATGTCTCCCTGTGCAAGGTGTTCCACGGTGAGTTCGGGAGCGCCGCCTGCGACGTCCCGAGCTCGATTCAGCTTGGCGCATCGGCGCGGCGAAGGCAGTCATTCAAGTCGAGCCGTCGTGGCAGGCCGGCTGCCGACGGCTTCCACCCGGGTATGTTGGGGACGTGCAAAATGCGCTTGCCACCGCAACGGCAGTCGAACCGCATGGATCTTCGGTGCGTGTCCGCCAATTGCCGCGCCTCCTGGAGGAAACGATACCAAAAAAGGACCACCTGTCCAGCGGCGTCACTCCAACTGCAAGTTGTCGCAAGGTCAGGAGATGAATCGTTTATCGGCAAGGGCTTGCTGACGCGGCGAGAACAACCGACAACCTGGCGACTTGGCTATTGGTATTTTATTGGTATCGTGGAATCTCGTAGGAGACGGTTGTGGCGTTCGTACTAGGGATCGACGGCGGCGGCACCGGGTGCCGGGCAGTTCTAGCGACGGAGTCGGGAGCGATCGTTGGCCGCGGCAGGAGCGGCGCGGCCAACATTCGCACCGACCTGACCGGCGCGCGCGAAAACATCCTCGATGCAGCAAGGCAGGCCTTCGCGGAAGCCGGGCAGGACCCGCGGCTGATCGGGGAAACCTCCGCCGTTCTCGGCCTCGCCGGCACCAATGTCGGCACCTATGCCCAACAGCTCGAAGCCATCCTGCCCTTCGCCGGCAACAGGGTGGTCAGCGATGCGCTGATCGCTCTCGAGGGTGCCGTCGGCGCTTCCCGTGACGGCGCCATCGCAATCCTCGGCACCGGCACGGCCTATCTGGCGCGGCGCGGCGGCAAGACGCGGGCGATCGGCGGCTGGGGTTTCCAGGTCGGCGACCAGGGCGGCGGCAGCCGCATCGGCCGCGACCTCCTGGAAGAGACGCTGCTGGCGCATGACGGCATCCGCCCGGCTTCGCCGCTCACCGATGCCATGCTCGCCGTATTTCGCAACGATCCGCAGGAAGTGGTGGAGTTCACGGTGACCGCCAAGCCGGGCGACTTCGGCGGCTTCGCTCCAAAGGTGTTCGAGTTCGCAGAAAAGGGTGATCCGGTCGCGCAGGCGATCGTCGCACGTGCGGTTGCCGCAGTAGAGGCTTCGCTCGCCGCCCTGCATCTGGACGAGGGTGCGCCGCTCTGCCTGCTGGGCGGTCTCGCACCGATCTACGAGCGCCGCCTTTCCGCACGGTTCGCCGAGGCAATCCGGCCGCCGCGGCAGGATGCGCTTGGCGGCGCCGTGTCGATGGCACTGCGCCTGTTCGCTCCGGCGGCGGACGGTAAGCCGGCACGCACCGATGCCTGATGCCGCGGAAGCCATATTCCAATCGGTGCGCGATGCGCCGGCAGGAGCGCCGCTATACCTCCAGCTGCGCCGATGCATCGAGCGTGCCGTGGCCGCGGGCGTGGTCGGCCCGGGCGACGCGCTGCCTTCGGAGCGGGACATCGCAGTCAGGGCCGACGTGTCGCGCGTGACCGTTCGCAAGGCCGTGCAGGAACTCGTGCGAAGCGGAATGCTGGTGCAGAGGCATGGCTCCGGAACCTTCGTCGCGTCGCGCATCGGCCGGGTCGAGCAGCCGCTGTCGCGTCTCACGTCCTTCACCGAGGACATGGCGCGTCGCGGTCTCGAGCTACGGTCGCAATGGCTCGACCGCGGTCTCTATGCGCCGTCGCAAGAGGAGGTGATGACGCTCGGCCTTTCGCCCAGCGAGCGCGTCGCGCGAGTGTCTCGCCTGCGCATTGCGGGCGGCACGCCGCTCGCCATAGAGCGGGCTTCGCTCGCCGCGGCGATCCTGCCGGATCCGGGCGTCATCGGCGAGTCGCTCTACGCCGCGCTCGAAAGGACCGGGCACCGCCCTGTGCGCGCGATCCAGCGCCTGGCAGCCAGGAACATCACCGGCGACGAGGCGGCGCTGCTGGACGTCGCGCCGGGGTCCGCCTGCCTCACCATCGAGCGCATATCTTATCTTGCCAGCGGCAGGGTCGTCGAATTCACCCGCTCTATATACCGGGGCGACGCTTATGATTTCGTCGTCGAGCTCAGGCCCGCCGACGCGCATGGAGACCAGACGTGACCGAAACATTCATGCGGCGCGAGATCGCCGAAATCCCCGACGCAGCAGCCCGGCTGCTCGATGCGTCCGACGGCGCGCTGGCGGATGCGGGGCGACAGCTGCGCGACCTGTCGCCGAAGGTGATCGCGACGGTGGCGCGCGGGTCCTCCGACCACGCCGCCTCCTTCCTCAAATACGCGGTGGAGCTTTCGGCCGGCATTCCGGTTGCGTCGCTGGGGCCGTCCATCGCCTCGATCTACCGCGCGAAGCTGCGGCTCGAGGGCGCGGCCTGTCTCGCCGTATCGCAGTCCGGCAAGAGCCCCGACATCATCGCCATGGCCGAGGCGGCCCGCAGCGGCGGCGCGCTCACCGTCGCGGTCACCAACACCGCCGGCTCGCCGCTCGCGCAGGCTTGCGACCATGCCGTCGACATCCTTGCCGGTCCGGAGAAGAGCGTCGCGGCGACCAAGAGCTTCGTCAATTCGGCGGTCGCGGGCCTCCTGCTCCTCGCGCACTGGACGGACGACCGAGAACTGCTCGCGGCTCTGCGCAGGCTGCCGCAGCATCTCGGCGCGGCCATCGACTGCGACTGGATGGCCATCGCCGAAGCGCTGACCGGCGAAAATTCGCTGTTCGTCCTCGGCCGCGGTCCGTCCGCAGCGATCGCCAACGAGGCCGCGCTGAAATTCAAGGAGACCTGCGCCATGCACGCTGAGTCGTACAGCGCGGCGGAGGTCATGCACGGGCCGCTGGCGCTCGTCGGACCCGGCTTTCCCGTCGTGGCCCTGGCCGCGCGCGATGCGTCGGAACAGTCCATGGCCGACACCGCGGATCTTCTCGCCGGCAAGGGAGCCTCGGTCTTCGCGACGTCCGCGCTTTCGTCGAAGGCGACGATGCTCCCGCATGTGGCGACCGGCCATCCGCTGACCGATCCGCTGCCGCTGATCGTCTCATTCTACGGCTTCGTCGAGGCCTTCGCTCGCTCGCGCGGCCTCGATCCCGACCAGCCGCCGAACCTCCGCAAGGTGACGGAGACGGTATGAGCGCGTTCGCCCTCTCCGCGAAGCGGATATTCGACGGCGAGGCGTGGCACGACGATCACGTCCTGGTCGTTCGAGACAAGGCCGTCGAAGGCGTCGTGCCGTGCGCTGCTCTGCCTGCCGATGTCGAGGTCATCGACACAGGCGCCGCAATTCTGGCTCCGGGCTTCGTCGACCTCCAGGTCAATGGCGGCGGTGGGGTCATGCTCAACGACCAGCCCACCGTCGAGGGCATCGCGGCGATCTGCAGCGCCCACGCACGTTTCGGCACGACCGCGCTGCTGCCGACCCTGATCACCGATACGCCGGAGACGACAGCGGCCGCGGTAGCCGCCGGCATCGAGGCGTATCGGCGAGAGGTTCCGGGCTTCGCAGGTCTGCATCTCGAAGGCCCGCATCTTTCGGTTGCCCGCAAGGGCGCCCATGACCCGCAGCTCATCCGTCCGATGACGGAGGCGGATTTCGCGGCCCTGGTCGCTGCCAGGGCTGAGCTCCCGACCCTGCTCTCCACAATCGCGCCGGAATCCGTGACTTCGCAGCAGGTGTCGTCCCTCGCCGGCGCGGGAATCATCGTCAGCCTGGGCCATACGGAGGCGGACTTCGCCACGTCCGTCGCTTACGCGGATGCCGGCGTGACGATGGCGACGCATCTGTTCAACGCCATGAGCCAGATGGGAAACCGCGAGCCGGGTCTGGTCGGTGCCGCGCTAGACGATGGCCGTCTCCACGCCGGCCTCATCGCAGACGGTATTCATGTCGATCCCGCGTCGATCCGGGTCGCCGTTCGCGCCAAGCTCGGTCCTGGCCGCATCTGCCTCGTCACCGACGCCATGTCGACCATCGGCACGGACCTGTCGTCCTTCACGCTCAACGGACGCACCATCTACCGCAAGGACGGTCGCCTTACGCTCGCAGACGGCACGCTGGCCGGTGCCGACCTCGACATGATCTCGGCCGTGCGCTTCATGCATCGCCGGATCGGATTGCCGCTCGAAGAAGCGCTGCGCATGGCTTCCCTGTATCCCGCCGAGGCGATCGGCCGGCCGCGTCTCGGCAGGCTCACGAAGGGCGCGGCGGCCGACGTCGTCGCGCTGACCCACAAGCTCGACGTGTCGGGCGTGTGGATCGGCGGCAGGCAGGTCTTCACTCCCTGAGCGCGGCTCACCGCACGGCGGGCCAGGTGTCCGTCAGTCGGTAGCCGAGCGGCCAGGGATCGTCGGGATCGAGCATGTGCTGGTGGGTGCCGGTGATCCAGGCGCGGCCCGAGACGGTCGGCACGATTGCCGGCCTAGCGGCCACCGTCGTGTCGGCCTTGATCCTGCCGGTGAAGCGCGAGCCGATGATCGAGACGGCGGTGAAGCCCTCGCCGACATCCAGCTGCCCCCGCGCGCGCATCACTGCCAGCCGGGCCGAGACGGCCGTGCCCGTCGGCGAGCGGTCGATCTTGCCCGGCCGGATTGCGACCGCGGAGCGCGACAGGCGCTCGCCGTTTTCCCCGGTGAATGGTCCCGTGAAGGCGCAGAACGATATGTGGTCCCAGTCTGCGTTCTCCGGGTGCGCGAAGCCGATCTGCTCGTTCGCCGCGGCGGTTATGCGCGTACCGAGCTCGGCGAGGTCGCGCGCCTCGCTCTCCACAAGCGAGAAGCCAAGCTCAGTAGCCTGGACGATGACGAAGCTGTCGCCGCCATAGGCCGTGTCGACCGTAAGCGTGCCCAGTCCCTCGACCTCCAGCTTCGCGTCGAGCCTGTCGGCGAAGGAGGGCAGGTTGGTCACGGTGATGCGCTGCGCCTTGCCGTTGCTGCACTGCGCCAGCACTTCGACCAGGCCGCCCGGCGCTTCCAGCGTCAGCCGCGTCTCCGGTTCCGTCATCGGCACGATGCCGCTGTCGAGGAGCACGGTCGCCACGCAGATCGAGTTCGAGCCCGACATCGGCGGCGTATCCTCCGGCTCCATGATGATGAAGCCCATGGCCGCGCGCGGATCCTTGGGCGGCACCAGCAGGTTCACGTGCCGGAACACCCCGCCGCGCGGCTCGTTCAGCATGAAGCGCCGCAGCGACTGGTCCCGCGCGATGAACCGGCTCTGCTCCCACAGCGTCTCCCCGGGCGGCGGCGCCACGCCGCCCACGATCACGTCGCCGACCTCGCCCTCGGCATGGCAGCTCACGACATGAATGATCCTGGTCGACCGCATCGCACTCACCTGTTTCGCTGACCGCTCGTACGCGGCGGGAATTATTGTCGACGCCGTGTCGGCGTTGTCCTAACTCTTGCGTCCTTCGAACGGGAGACAGAAGAATGCTTTATGCCGTGCTCTGCTACGCCTCGGAAGATGTCGTCTGCGCCTGGAGCAAGGAGAAGGACGAGCAGGTCATGAACGACCTGCTGGCCGTCCAGCAGAAATATGCCAAGGCCGGCAAGCTCGGCCCCGTCGCGCGCCTCATGCCGACGACCGCCGCGACGACGGTACGCACGGTCAAGGGCGAATCGCTCGTCCTCGACGGGCCGTTCGCCGAGACCAAGGAGCAGTTCCTGGGCTTCTACACGCTCGACTGCGACAGCCTCGACGAAGCCGTCGCCTTCGCGCGCGAGATCGCAGAAGTCAATCCGTCCGGCGGCTCCTACGAGATCCGGCCGATCGGCATACTCAATCCCTTAGCGCCGACCTTATGACGGACCTGTCCTGGATAGACCCTCTTCTCACGGCCGCTCGGCCGCAGGCGGTCGCGGCGCTGTTGCGCTATTTCCGCGACCTCGACCTGGCGGAAGAGGCTTTCCAGGACGCCTGCCTGCGGGCGCTGAAGAACTGGCCGAAGAACGGCCCGCCGCGCGATCCGACCGCCTGGCTGATCTTCGTAGGCCGCAACGCCGCCATAGACACGGTGCGGCGGCGTTCGAGGCAGGAGGTTCTGCCCGACGAGGACAAGCTTTCGGACCTGGAGGACGCCGAGGCGGCGCTCGCCGAGCGGCTCGACGGAGCAGATTATCGCGACGACATACTGCGCCTGCTCTTCATCTGCTGCCACCCCGACCTGCCGGCGACGCAGCAGATCGCACTGGCGCTGCGCATCGTCTCCGGCCTTTCGGTGAAACAGATCGCCCGTGCCTTCCTGGTTGGCGAGAGCGCCATGGAACAGCGCATCACGCGCGCCAAGGCCAGGATCGCCGACGCCTCCGTGCCTTTCGAGGCGCCCGGGCCGGTCGAGCGCTCGGAGCGGCTGGGCACCGTGGCCGCCATGGTCTACCTCGTCTTCAACGAAGGCTATTCGGCGAGCGGCGGCGACGTCGCGATGCGCATCCAGCTCTGCGACGAGGCCATCCGCCTGGCGAGGCTGTTGCTGAGGCTTTTCCCGGCAGAGCCCGAGATCATGGGGCTGACAGCGCTGCTGCTGCTGCAGCATGCGCGCGCCGATGCCCGCTTCGATGCCGGCGGCGCGGTCGTCCTGCTGGAGGACCAGGACCGTTCCCGCTGGAACCGCAAGCTGATCGACGAGGGGCTGGCGCTGATCGACAAGGCGATGCGCCACCGCCAGCCGGGACCCTATCAGATCCAGTCGGCGATCGCCGCGCTGCATGCGCGCGCGCGCCGCGCTGAGGACACGGACTGGCGGCAGATCGACCTGCTCTACGGCGCGCTCGAAACGATGCAGCCATCGCCCGTGGTAACGCTGAACAGGGCCGTCGCCGTCGCCAAGACGCGCGGTCCCGAGGCCGCGCTCGAGATGATCGCGCCGCTCGAGACGCGGCTTTCGGGCTATTTCCATTTCTTCGGCGTCAAAGGCGGCCTGCTCATCCAGATCGGCCGTGGCAGCGAGGCACGCATCGCCTTCGACCGGGCCATCTCGCTCGCCAATACGGCGGCCGAGGCCGCCCATATCCGCATGCATCTGGACCGGTTGGCCGCCGAGGCGCCACCGGCCGCGCCGGCGCGGTCCCCCTGAGGCCATCTCGCCCGGTTATTTCATGACGCCGCTGGCCGAGAGCAGCATGAGCCCGCTGCGCAAGACGCAGGCGTCGACCGCACGCCGATGAACCGTTTCGGCAAGCTGGAAGAAATCCATAGCGCAGCTCTGTTCCTGGCATCACCGGCATCGACCTTCACGGCACCATGGTCAACGTCGATGGCGGCTACCTGCATGCGGGGCATAAGGTGCACGCTTGAAGGCTGGACTGACCAGTCCCGGTCCAGCCTCTTTCAGGCCGGTCAGCACTGTTGCGCCGAAATTGGCCATAAGCTCCATAGGCTATTGTTAGCATCGAAATATCCGGCCTTCTTGCAACAAGGGCTGGATATTGCCATATCCAGCGCAGCGGGACCGGGCCCCTCTGGCGAACTTCTTTAAGTGTCGCGATGTCGGACCGTTTGGATATCGGCCCGCTTTGCAATGTTCCTGAGCGGGCAACATGAGGAACCGTTGCCGTGATGCGCTTTGGACGCTTTCGATTTCTTGCTCTCTTGTCTGCGGCCTTTGTCGCCACGACGCTTGTCTCGGTGGATTTCGCCGAGGCGCGTCGCGGCGGCAGCTTCGGCAGCCGTGGTCTGCGCACGCAGCAGGCGGCCCCGCCGACGCGAACCGCCCCGAACCAAACCGGTTCTGTCGAGCGCAGCATGACCCCGGCGCCGAACGCGGCGGCGCGCCAGCAGCAGACGGCGGGCCAGCAGCGGCCGGGTCTGTTCAGCGGGCTGGGCGGCGGGCTTATGCGCGGCATCCTGATCGGAGGCCTGTTCGGCATGCTGCTTGGCTACGGTTTCGGCGGCATGGCGGGCGCGCTCGGCTTCCTGCTCCAGTTGCTCCTGATCGGCGCCCTGGTCTGGCTGGCAATGGCGTTCTTCCGCTCGCGCGGCCAGCCTGCCGTGGCAGGCGGCCCGCCCGCTCGTGGTCCAGACTTCGCCCGACCCTCGCAACGCGACGCGTCGCCCCGGTCCATGCCTGCCCGATCGTCCGCCGGTTTCACGCTGCCCCGCGTCGGCGACGGCGCGGCAGCCGCTACACCGAGGACGACCGACATCACGCTCGACCAGGCCGATCTCGACATGTTCGAGCGCCGGCTGGGCGAAGTCCAGCGTGCCTTCGCGGATGAGGATAACGCCGCTCTGCGCCGTCTCTCGACGCCCGAAATGGTTTCATATTTCTCGGAGGAACTTGCCGACAACGCCAAACGCGGCGTGCGCAACGAGGTGTCCGGCGTGCAGCTGCTGCAGGCGGATATCGCCGAGGCATGGAACGAGGGCGAGCACGACTACGCCACCGCGGCCTTCCGCTACGAGGCGATCGACGTCCTGCGCGACCGCGCCACAGGTGCCTTGGCGGGTGGCGTCGAGAAGCCGACCGAGACGGTCGAGCTTTGGACCTTCGTGCGGAAAAACGGTGGCGAGTGGAAGCTGTCGGCGATCCAGGAAGCAGACGACCAAGGCGCTTGATCTCGCGGCGTGGCCGGCTAGTTGATGTGATTAGACATTTCTGTTCACCATCGACCGATGGTCGTGTCGGAGTCCGGCACGATCATCTTTAGGCCGGAACGGCGTTCATCGTCATAGCCCTTGAGCATAGACTTATCCCGCTGACCTCCTCGCGGCAGCTATCGGCTAGTCACGGTCCGCAAGCAGACTGTCAATTTGCGGCTAGTCCGCTCTGAGTAAAAGACGGCCTGAAGCAGAGGTCGATCCCGAGAACGATCTGCGCGGAAAAATCCGGCCACCGATGTCGGGATGGCCACGCCCTGCTCGTCTTGATGGCACTGGCAGATTTTCGGAGGCTCACATGAACGTACATGCACCTGTCGAACCCGGCTTTCCCGCAGAGCGCGAGCTCGTGCTCGAAAGGATTTTCGATGCCCCGCGCGAAAAGGTCTACCGCGCGTGGACAGAGCCCGCGCTCCTCAAGCAGTGGTTCGTGCCGCGCCCCTGGACGATCTCCGGCGTGGCGCTCGACGTCAGGCCGGGAGGGCAGTCGCACATCGTCATGCGCGACCCGGAGGGGAAGGACTACCCCAATGCAGGCATCTATCTGGAAGTGATCGAGAACGAAAGGATCGTCGTCACGGACGCATTCACGGCTGCATGGGAGCCGTCCGGGAAGGCCTTCATGCTCGCCATCATCACCTTCGAGGATATTGGGGACGGCAAGACCCGCTACACCGCCCGGGTCCGACACTGGACCGTCGAGGACCGGGAATCGCACGAGAAGATGGGCTTCCACGAGGGCTGGGGGCAGTGCGCGGACCAGCTCGCCGAACTGCTGACCACGATCTGAGAGGAGGAAGCCATGACCGATAGCATGAAGATTCCGGGCGTCGTCGCCTATTTCACCGTGAGCGACAGCAAGGCCGCAACCGCCTTCTACGAGAAGGCGTTCGGCGCGAAGCTGATCGACCGACGCGAGGGCGACGACGGCCGCTCCATGCATGTCCATGTCGAAATCAACGGCGGCGCGATGATGTTCAACGATCCGTTTCCCGAGCATGGCGTCGAGGCCGAGCCGAAGAAGAACATCACCCTGCACATCATCGTCGACGACGCAGACGCGCTGTGGAAGCGCGCGACCGCAGTCGAGGGCGCCGAGGTCACCCTGCCGCTGGAAGTCGCCTTCTGGGGCGACAAGTACGGGCAGATCAAGGACCCGTTCGGCGTGACCTGGGGCATAGTCGGCCCGGCTTGATCGCCATAGGCCTCATCACGGAAGCGGTGGCGAAGCTTAATCGCAGATCTCGGCGAGAGGCGCAGAACAAAGTCCCTCCCCCCTCTTGACGGGAGGGGCTACCGCGCGTGGGTTCGAGCCGCCCACCAACGCGTGAGCCTCCTCACTCCCCATACCCCAGCACCGGACCCGAACCTGCCAGGCTCTGCAGGGACGCCGCCGGCGCACCGGCGATCAGCGCCACGATGGACCGCGCCAGTTCGCGTCCCGCCAGACGGATATCCTCGTTCACCACATGGATCTCCGGGCGGAACAGGTGCAGGAGCCGGGCGGACTGTTTCGACACGATGTCGACGTCGTTGCCGAGCTTCAGCCCGGCATCCTCGATGCCGGCCACCAGCGCGAAAGTCGCACCTCCGGCGCCGCTGACGATTCCGTCCGGCCGGTTGGGCCGCTGCATGAGCTGCAGCGTGCGGGCGCGGATATGCTCGATGGAATGGTCGACCGTCACGCCGTTGATCGGGACCTCGCTGAACCCGATCTCGGCCATGGCATCGAGAAAGCCGCCCCGCATGTGGCTGTAGTAGGAGAGCGACGACGGCGGCGCGAGCAAAGCCAGCCGTTTCCGGCCGAGTCCGGCGAGTTTCCTCACCGCATCGGCCGCGAAGGCGTGGTTGTCGAAATCGTGGAAGGCGTGCGCCGTCGCCACTTCCGTGCGGCCGTGCGTGGCGAACGGAAAGCCGCGCTCCATCATGTAGCGCACACGTTTGTCGTCCGGCTCGGTGCGCGAGATGATGATGCCGTCGGCCGAGCCCGTTTCCACCACATATCGCACCGGCTCGAGCGGATCGTTGTTGCGGGAATAGGGCGTGACGATCAGGTGGTAGGGCGTCTGAGCGAGATGTTCCGAGATGCCGTAGATCATGTCGGAGACGAACCCGCCGATCTGCTCCTCGGTGTTGAGCACCAGGCTGATGACGTTGGTCTTGCCGGTGCGAAGCCTCACGCCGGCCCGGTTCGGTCGGTAGCCGACCTGGCGGGCGACCAGCTGCACGCGCCGGCGCGTCTCGACGCCGATCTCCGGCGCATCCTTCAAAGCGCGAGATACGGTCGTGACGCCGAGCCCGGTCATGAAGGCGATCGTCTTCAGCGTCGGGCGGCCCGCATCCGTCCCGGAGGCCTCGGTCGCCTGTCTTTCCGAACCGTGCTGCTTGTCCATCGGCACCGGCCTACAATCCGCCCGCTCACGACGCAACGGCAACGGAGACTGAATAGCATTATTGCCATGTGCGCATCAAGTTGAAACGTTACAGAATCGGGGGATGTCACGGGATCGATGGGGCTGGGCGGTGGGCTAAGCTCGGTCTGGAGCGCGCAGTTTGATGCCGACGCTTGTGCAGTGCGCAACCAAGGCAATCAGCGGCTTGAGGCCGAAAGCACCTTTATTTCTGCACTGCAACCGTCGTGCTTGATCACGGGATACGGGCTCAAGCAGACCGGGCCTCACCGATGCGCAGGATGATTGCTGCTTTAGTGGCATTGCGCGATCGCCAAGCCTGATCTATCCTGACCACCTGTAACGTTTCAGATTTCGGGAGGAAATTCATGCGTTATAAGATGTTGACCGCCGCCTTCGCGACCGCGGCGGCCGTTTCGCTCACCGGACCGGCCGCCGCCACCGACGTGGAGGTTACCCACTGGTGGACGTCCGGCGGCGAGGCGGCCGCGGTTGCCGAATTCGCGAAAGCCTTCGACGCGACCGGCAACAAATGGGTCGACGGCGCCATCGCCGGCTCCGGCGACACCGCGCGCCCGATCATGATCAGCCGCATCACCGGCGGCGACCCGATGGGCGCGACGCAGTTCAACCATGGCCGCCAGGCTGAGGAGCTGGTCCAGGAAGGGCTGATGCGCGACCTCACCGATCTGGCGGAGAAGGAGGGCTGGACCAAGCTCATCAACCCGCCGACGCTGCTGGAGAACTGCACGCTCGACGGCAAGATCTATTGCGTGCCGGTCAATATCCATTCCTGGCAGTGGCTGTGGCTTTCGAACAAGGCATTCGAGGACGCCGGCGTGCCGGTGCCCACCAACTGGGACGAGTTCGTCGCGGCCGGCCCGGCGCTCGAGAAGGCAGGCAAGGTGCCGCTGGCGCTCGGCAAGCAGGCCTGGCAGGAATCCGGCGCGCTCAACGTTCTGATGGCGGCGATCGTCGGCCCGGAGATCTTCCTCCAGGTCTACAAGGACAAGAACGCCGAAGTCGCGGCGGGTGCCGACATCGCCAAGGTTTTCAAGGCCGCCGACGACGCCCGCAAGATGGCCGCCAATTCCAACGTGCAGAACTGGAACGAGGCGACCGCGATGGTCATCAACGGCCAGGCAGGCGGACAGATCATGGGCGACTGGGCGCAGGGCGAATTCCAGGTCGCCGGCAAGGTCGCCGGGAAGGACTACACCTGCCTTCCCGGCCTCGGCCTCAACGAGGTCATCGCCACCGGCGGCGACGCCTTCTACTTCCCGTTGGTCGACGACCCTGCGGTCAGCGCCGCCCAGGAAACGCTCGCCAGCGTGATGCTGTCGCCGGCCACTCAGGTCGCCTTCAACCTCAAGAAGGGCTCGCTGCCCGTCCGCGGCGACGTCGATCTGAACGCCGCCAACGACTGCATGAAGAAGGGCCTCGAGATCCTCGCCGCAGGCAAGACGGTGCAGTGGACCGACGAGCTTATCAGCCCTGACACCGTGCAGCAGATGAACGACCTGATGGCCGAGTTCTTCTCCACCCCGAGCATCACCGCCGAGGATGCGCAGAAGCGCTTCGCCGAGATCATCGCCAGCGCCGACTGATCCGCTTCGGGCGCCGGTCCGTCCCCAACGGCCGGTGTCCGCTTTTCACGCGTTGCGCATGGTGACCGCATGACAGATGCAAGGACGGCGCCTCCGAGCAGGCTGTTCAAGAACCTCAACGCCAAGATCGCCTCGATCCCGATGGTGCTCACGGCGCTCTGCGTCTTCGTTGGCGGCACTCTCTGGACGGTGGTCTATTCCTTCACCGACTCCAGGCTTCTGCCGCGGCTTCGCTTCGTGGGTCTCGAACAGTACGAGCGGCTGTGGTCGGCGCCGCGCTGGCTCGTGTCGATCGAGAACCTCGCCATCTACGGAATCCTGTCGCTGGTCTTCTCGCTCGTCATCGGCTTCGTGCTGGCCGCCCTGCTCGACCAGAAGATCCGCTTCGAGGACGCTTTCCGCACCATCTTCCTCTATCCCTTCGCTCTTTCATTCATCGTCACCGGGCTGGTCTGGCAGTGGATCCTCAATCCGGATTTCGGTGTGCAGGGCATCGTGCGGCGACTGGGCTGGGAGAGCTTCACCTTCGACCCGCTCTACAACGCCGACATCGTCATCTACGGCATCATGATCGCCGGCCTCTGGCAGGGCACGGGGCTGGTCATGTGCCTGATGCTCGCCGGGCTCCGCGGCATCGACGAGGACATCTGGAAGGCGGCGCGCGTCGACGGCATCCCGATGTGGAAAACCTATCTCTTCATCGTCATCCCAATGATGCGGCCGGTCTTCATCACCACCCTGGTCATCATCGCGAGCGGCATCGTCAAGCTCTACGATCTCGTCGTGGCGCAAACCGGCGGCGGGCCGGGCAATGCCTCCGAAGTGCCTGCGAAATACGTCTACGAGTTCATGTTCCGCGCCCAGAATCTCGGCCAGGGTTTCGCGGCCTCCACCATGATGCTGCTCACCGTCGCGATCATCATCATTCCCTGGGCCTATCTCGAATTCGGGCGGAGGCGGCACGGATGAGCAACCCGGCCATTCTCGCCTCGGCGGTCGCAGGCGCCGATGCCGTCGCCCCCGCGCTTTCCGGCCCGCGCGGGCCGAGGCCGCGCATCGCCTTCTCCCGCCGCAACATCATGCTCTACGGCATACTGACCGTCGCCGCCGTCTACTATCTCATTCCCCTCTACGTGATGGTCGTCACCTCGCTGAAGGGCATGCCCGAGATCAGGCTCGGCAACATCTTCGCGCCGCCCCTGGAGATCACCTTCGAACCATGGGTCAAGGCCTGGGCCACCGCCTGCACCGGGCTCAATTGCGATGGCCTCAGCAGAGGCTTCTGGAACTCCGTGCGCATCACCGTGCCTTCGGTGATCCTGTCCATCGCCATCGCCTCGGTCAACGGCTATGCGCTGGCCAACTGGCGCTTCAAGGGCGCGGAGACCTTCTTCGCCATCCTCGTCTTCGGCGCCTTCATCCCCTACCAGGTGATGCTCTATCCGATCGTCATCCTGCTTCGCGAGATCGGCATCTATGGCACGCTCACGGGCCTGGTCATCGTGCATTCCATCTTCGGCATGCCGATCCTGACCCTGCTGTTCCGAAACTACTTCGCGTCCCTCCCCGAAGAGCTCTTCAAGGCCGCACGCGTCGACGGCGCCGGCTTCTGGGGCATCTATCTGCGCATCATGCTGCCGATGAGCCTGCCGATCTTCGTCGTCGCCATTATCCTGCAGGTTACCGGTATCTGGAACGATTTCCTGTTCGGCGTCGTCTACACGCGACCCGACACCTATCCGATGACCGTCCAGCTCAACAACATCGTCAACTCCTCCCAGGGCGTGAAGGAATACAACGTCAACATGGCCGCGACGCTCATCACCGGACTGGTGCCCCTCGCCATCTACTTCATCTCCGGGAAGCTCTTCGTGCGCGGCATCGCCGCCGGGGCGGTGAAAGGATGAGGATGGAAGACATGCATGCTCCGATGCCGATACGGCCCGATGCCTGGTGGTACCAGGCCCTCGTAAACGGGGGAGCATCAAGGCGGCGGCACTTCCGGTTGCTCCCCTGCGAAGCGGAGCAGGGGGACCATGCGAAGCATGGTGGAGGGGGCCGCGTCGCACATGCCCTCGGCGGAGCCACCGCATGACCAGCGTTTCGGTGAAGGAACTCTCTCTGCAGTTCGGCGCGGTGTCGGTGCTGAAGAACCTGAATCTCGACATAGGCGACGGCGAGTTTCTCGTCCTGCTCGGGCCGTCGGGATGCGGGAAATCCACGCTGCTCAACTGCATCGCCGGCCTGCTCGACGTCTCCGACGGCCAGATATTCATCAAGGGCAGGAACGTCACCTGGGAAGAGCCGAAGGACCGCGGCATCGGCATGGTCTTCCAGTCTTACGCGCTCTACCCGCAGATGTCCGTCAAGGGCAACCTCTCCTTCGGCCTGAAGAATGCCGGCGTGCCGCGCGAAGAGATCGCGCGCCGCATCGCTCGCACCGCCGAGATACTGCAGATCGAGCCGCTTCTCGATAGAAAACCCTCGCAGCTCTCCGGAGGCCAGCGCCAGCGCGTCGCCATCGGCCGGGCGCTGGTGCGCGACGTCGATGTCTTTCTGTTCGACGAGCCGCTCTCGAACCTCGACGCCAAGCTGCGGTCGGAGTTGCGCGTCGAGATCAAGAGGCTGCATCAGAAGCTCGCCAACACCATGATCTACGTGACCCACGACCAGATCGAGGCGATGACGCTGGCCGACCGCATCGCCGTCATGAAAGGCGGTCTGATCCAGCAGCTCGACCGCCCGCAGGAAATCTACAAGCGTCCGGTCAACCGCTATGTCGCCGGCTTCATAGGTTCGCCGGGCATGAACTTCCTGGAGGGCGAGATCGTGCTGCAGGAAAGTGGCCCGGCCTTCGCCGCGAACGAGGTGCACATACCGCTCGAACGGTATGCTTTCGGGCCGGACGGACCGAGGCCGGGCCGCGTGGCCTTCGGCATCCGTCCCGAACACATCGCGGTCAACGCCGGCAGCGACTGGCCCTTTTCCGCCGAGGTCCCGGTCGAGGTCGTCGAGCCGATGGGCGCAGACACCTTGCTTTGGACGCGCCTCGGCGGACAGAACCTGACACTGCAGGTGACGTCGGAGCGCACGCCGACCGTGGGCGATCGGGTCGTCATCGGTTTCGATCCGATCAATGCATCCCTGTTCGATGCCGACGACGGCGAGCGCCTCTGACCCCGGCTTGGATTGCGTACACAGGCGCCATTAGGCGCAACATATTTGGAAGGGAACGGTCATGGACTGGTCAATGCAACTCTACAGCGCGCGCAACTTCCTGCCGTGGGAAAACGTGCTCAGGATCCTCGGCGAAGCCGGCTACAAACAGGTGGAAGGCTACGGCGCCGTCTATCACGATCCGTCCGCGATGCGCCGGGAACTCGACAGCAACGGCCTCGCCATGCCGACCGGCCACTTCTCCGTCGAAATGCTCGAGGACGATTTCGACGGCGCGCGCAGGATCGCCGACGCGCTCGGCATCCGCACGATGGTCTGCCCCTATCTTCAGCCGCATGACCGCCCCGAGCCCTCCGCTGCGGGATGGCGCGGCTTCGGCGAACGGCTCGCGCGCATCGGCGACCGGGCCTCCCGGGAGGGCTACGGTTTCGCCTGGCACAACCACGATTTCGAGTTCAAGGCGCTGCCGGACGGCTCGCTGCCGCAGGACCACATCCTCGAAGCGGCGCCCGGCATCGGCTGGGAAATGGACGTCGCCTGGGTCGTTCGCGGCGGCGTCGATCCGCTGCCCTGGATCGAACGTTATGGAGATCGGATCGTCGCCGTGCATATCAAGGACATCGCCAAGCCCGGCGAGGGACGCGACGAGGACGGCTGGTCGGATGTGGGTTACGGCACGATCGACTGGCCCGGCATTCTGAACAATCTGCGGGAAAAGACGCCGGCAAAATACTTCATCATGGAACAGGACAATCCGAACGATTTCGAGCGTTTCGCACGCCGCTCGATCGCATCGGTCGAGTCCTACTGAACGCCACTCCAGGAGCTTCTCAGATGGCACGCAAGCTTGGCCTCGGCATCGTCGGATGCGGCCATATCTCAACCACCTATTTCACCTTCGCCCCCCTGTTCAAGGGCATCGAGGTCAGGAGCTGCGCCGACGTCAATCCGGCGGCGGCAGAGGCGAAGGCGGCCCAATACGGCGTGCGCGCCGAAAGCGTCGACGATCTGCTCGCCGCGTCGGACGTCGACATCGTCGTCAATCTGACGGTGCCGGCTGTGCATTACGAGATCTCGCGCCGCGCGCTCGATGCCGGCAAGCACGTCTACTCCGAAAAGCCGTTCGTGCTTTCGGTCGCGGAGGGGCTCGACCTCAAGAAACGCTCGGCGAAGAGCGATCTGCGCGTCGGCTCGGCTCCCGACACCTTCCTCGGCGGCGCGCACCAGCTGGCGCGCCAGCTCATCGACGAGGGCCGGCTCGGCATGATCACGGGCGGCACCTGCCATGTCATGGGCCGCGGCATGGAGCACTGGCATCCCAATCCCGATTTCTTCTTCCAGCCCGGCGCCGGCCCGGTGCTCGACCTCGGGCCCTACTACATCACCAATCTGATCCAGCTCATCGGCCCGGTGAAACGCGTGGCGGCGCTTGCGGCAACCCCGCGCAAGGAGCGGGTGATCACCAATGGCCCGCGATACGGCCAGAAAGTGCCGGTGACGACGCCCACCACGATCCATGCGCTGCTGCATTTCGAGAGCGGGGCGGTCGTGACCTTGGGTACGAGCTGGGACGTCTGGGGCCATGGCCACGCGCCGATGGAGCTCTACGGCGAAGCAGGCACCATTTACATTCCCGACCCCAACTTCTTCGGCGGTACGCTGCGCTACACCGAAGGTGCCAAGGAAGTGAAGAAGTTGCCGGCTTGGAAGCACCCGTTCGGCGTGCCGAACCAGCAGCACGATTTCGGCCTGATGGCGAACTACCGGACCGCCGGCCTGTCGGACATGGCACTCGCCATCCAGGCGGGCAGGCCGCACCGCTGCTCGATGGAGCTTGCTCTGCATGCGGTCGACGTCATGACCGCGATCCTCAAGTCGGGCGAGACGGGCAAGTTCGTTGCGACCCGCACCACCTGCGAGCGGCCGGCGGCCTTGGGCCCGAAGGAGGCGAGGGCACTTCTCGCCAAGTGAGGCACGGCAGCACGCGGAGAAGTTCGTCGCGCGCACCGCCGCTTGCCCCTTGCCTCTTTATGACGAAGCGTCGGGGATAGCGGCAGCACGCAGGGTGCAGCCACCCGTTACCGCACCCAGCCCGTCACATAGACGACGATCGCAAGGTAGGTCAGCCCGTGCAGGAGCTGGTCGAAGCCGATGGCGTTCCAGAAGCGGGCCCCGACCTTCCAGTCCAGCCGCTTCACGGTCTGCTCCTTGCTCCAGTCGATGTGGTAATGGACGATGAATTCCGCGGCCAGCACCACAGCGATCACCGACAAAGGCGGCATCACCGCCAGAAGCGCCACCAGCGTGCCCGCGACATGAATTGCGGAATGCACCAGTCCGCCGCGCGCGCCGTAGATACCCTTCTGCCCGATCTGCCAAGGCGTCTGCAGGACGAAGTCGCAGACGAAATGCTTGACGAGAAGCAGGGCGAGGAGGGTGATTGCGGCAGTGGTCATTTCGTTCCGGTCGGATGATATGGCCGATCGCCCGGCCCCCGTCGCTCGATTACAGCATGCAATGTGTCAATCGGCTAATACACCTATCGATTGACACATTGCGCTGGATCAAGCCAGCTACCATCTTCGAACCGAAATGAGTTCCAGCGAAAATTTCGCCGCGCGGCTGGCTTTCCGCAGCTCGACCGCCGACCAGCCGCCTTTGGCCGCCCAGATCGCGACGCTGCGCCATCTCAAGCGCTTCTTCGCCCAGGTGTGGCGTACCAGTCCGCCGCTGATGGTTGCGAGCATGGCGCTGCGCCTCCTCGCCGCCATCCAGCCCCTGTTGATCCTCTATGTCGGCAAGCTGATCATCGACCAGGTGGTCCTGCAGGCCGGGCAGCCCGCGCCGGGTCCCGTCTTCGGCGACTGGGTCGCGAGCGGACGCCTGGTGCCGCTGGCGGAACTGCTGGCGCTGGAGTTCGCGCTGGTCGTCGCCGCCGACCTCCTGTCGCGCGGCATCTCGCTCGTCGACGGCATACTGGCCGAGCTTCACTCCAACACGGTCAGCATGGAACTGATGCGGCATGCGGCGGGCCTCGACCTGCGCCATTTCGAGTCCAGTGAATATCAGGACAGGCTGGAGCGGGCGCGGCGTCAGGCGGCGGGGCGCAATGCGCTGCTCGCGCAGATATTCGGTCAGGGGCAATCGGTGGTCACCGTCGTCTCGCTGGCGATCGGCCTCTTCGTCTACGCGCCGTGGCTCATCCTCATCCTCCTCGTCTCGCTGATCCCGGCCGTGGTCAGCGAAGCCAAGTTCAACACCCGCAGCTACTATCTAAACCGCCGGCGCTCGCCGGAACGCCGCGAGCTGGAATATCTGCGCTATATCGGCGCCAGCGCCGAGACGGCGAAGGAGATCAAGCTCTTCGGCCTCGGCACTTTTCTCGTCGGCCGCTTCAGGCGTCTCGCCGACACGATCATGCGCGACAACCGCCGGCTAGCCACCCAGCGCGCCGTCTGGGGCGGGCTCTTCGCTGCACTTTCCAGCGTCGCCTACTACGGCGCCTATGCCTACATCGTCTGGCGCACGGTCGAGGGACATTTCACGCTCGGCGACCTGGCGTTCCTATCCGGCTCTTTCCTGCGGCTGAACGGGCTGTTCTCGCAGCTTCTCCTCGGCGTCACCAACATCGCCGGCCAAGCGCTCTATCTCGACGATCTTTTCTCGTTTTTCGACATCAAGCCGACGATAGCGCTGTCGCCCGACCCGAAGCCGTTTCCCCGGCCCATCCGGCAAGGCATCGTCTTCGAGAATGTCGGCTTCCGCTATCCCGATACGGAGCGCTGGGCGGTTCGGGGCCTGAATTTCGAGATCCCGGCGGGACAGGCGGTCGCGCTGGTCGGCGAGAACGGCGCCGGCAAGACGACCATCGTCAAGCTGCTCGCCCGGCTCTACGATCCCGACGAGGGCCGCATCCTGGTCGATGGCATCGACCTGCGCGATTTCGCCGTCGAGGACCTGCGGGCCAACATCGGCGTCATCTTCCAGGACTTCATCCGCTATTCCTTCACGGCCGCCGAGAATATCGGCATCGGCCAGGTCGATGCCGGGCTCGACCGGGCGCGCATTCAGGCGGCAGCCGAGAGGAGCCTCGCCGCCCCGGTGATCGAGCGGCTGCCGCTTGGCTACGACCAGCCGCTCGGCAAGCTCTTCGCCAATGGCCGCGACCTGTCCGGCGGCGAATGGCAGAAGGTGGCGATCGCCCGCGCCTACATGCGCGACGCAGGCCTGGTCATGCTCGACGAGCCGACCGCCGCACTGGATGCGAAGGCGGAAGCCGAGGTTTTCCAGCGCTTCAAGAGCCTGGCGGCGGGCAAGACGGCGGTGCTCATCTCGCACCGCTTCTCGACCGTGCGGATGGCCGACAGGATTCTCGTGCTGTCGGGCGGCCGCATCATCGAGTCCGGTTCCCACGAAGAGCTGGTTGCCGCCGGCGGCGTCTATGCCGATCTCTTCGAGCTCCAGGCGGCGGGCTACCGCTGATCCGTCAAGCCGCCTGGCGCGTCTTCTCGAGCGCTTCCAGCAGCAGCTCCTGAATCAGATCCTGCAGCGCGTCGGTGGCGTCGCGCACCCGGGCCAGAGCCTGTTCCACGTCAGATTGGACGTAAGGCGTGGCGGTGGCCGTCTCGGCAAGCGCCCGTCGCGCCTGCCTCAGTTCGCGCAACGCGCCGAAAGCCTGCTGCCGGTTCTCGCGCAGGAGCTTACGGAACTCCTTGCGAACCTCCTGCGGATAGGCGCGAACGAGGGCCTCGGCGACCATTCCCGGACCGAGGCCGAAGCCGGTCCGATGCTGCCGGAACACGTAGCCGGCGAGGAAGAAGTTGGCCACCACGGAAAGGACGAGAGCCGCCGCGAGTACGATCTGGAGCCACGATCGGCGAGTCATAGCTGTTCCTCCGCCCCAAGTTCGTCGCTCAGCAGTTCGCTGCCGCCCGCCTCGCCTGCACCGAGCGCGAAGGCCAGCAACGCGTCGTCCAGACCTTCCGTGCCGTCCCCGGCCGCCATGTAGCCGCCGACACATGCCATCATCAGGAGGACGGCGAACGCCGATGCTGCCGCCGGGATGGTCCACAGGCGCCACGGCCCGCCGCGGAGGGCTGCCGTTTCGCGCTCGCGCGCCATCCGCGCCAGAACCTTCCGCGTCAGGGCGGCCTCGTCCGTATCGCGCAGCGCGGCGGCCAGGACCAGCCGGTCGAGTGCCTCGTCGGTGCCCGTCGTCGCCTTATCGCCCGCGAGGTGAGCCAGTGCTTCCTGCCTGTGCGGCGCCGGCCACGCCGAAACGTCGGCACCGAACCGCCGCCGCAGCCTTTCGAACTCCTGTTCGGTCATGACACACTCCCTCGCCGTTTCTCGTACTTCTTCTCGTTGGACGCCATATGCTCGCGCAGCGCGCGGCGAGCGCGTACCAGCAGCTGTTCGGCCGAGCCTATGCTCGTCGCCATCACGGCCGCGATCTCCGGCACGTCCATGTCCGCCACCGCCCTGAGCAGCAGCGCCATGCGCTGCCGTTCGGGCAGGGCGGCCAGTCCGCCGCGGACGATTTCCAGTTCCTGCCGCGCGCCCAGGCGGTCGTCCGCCGGAATGTCGTCATCGGCAGGTTCGTCCGCCATCGCCTCCATCCCGAGGAACGCGCGGAAGCTCCTGCGGCGGCGCATGTCGATGCAGCGGTTGGCCGCGATGCGGTAGAGCCAGGTCGAGGCCTTTCCCTTCGCCGGGTCGAAGCGGCCGGCATGTTTCCAGGCCGCAAGGAAGACATCCTGGACGATGTCCTCTGCCTCGGCGGGGCGGCCCAGCAATCGGGCGGCGAAAAGGCGCAGGCCGCGCCCGTGGCGATCGATGATCCTCGCCAGCGCGGCCTGGTCGCCGGAGGCGACGCGCAGGATCAGGCGATCGTCCTCGCGACCGTCGCTGGTTGCCGCCTCCCGCACCTCCGCCCCGCTCATGGCCGGCCTATCTTCGCCAGAAGCGGCGCGCGCCCACAACGCTGTTGCCGTTGGGTCCGGTCACGATGCCGGCCTGCCGGACCCGGTAGGGGCCGCGCGCCGTGTAGCGCTTGCCCGACACGGCTCTGCCGTCCGGCCCAGTGGCGGAGAAGCTGCGCCTGCAGAGGTCGACATAGCCGTCCAAGCAGGTCGTGCTGGACGAGTAGGAGCCGCCGTTGCGCCCCTCCCGCGTCGTCTCGCCATGATAGACGCGTCCGTCGCGATGCGCTTCGCGCGTCAATTCTCCGCCTTGCACAGTCGAACGCTTCCACTCGGCTGCCGTGGCGGACGATAGCGCGGCGACCGTGAGCGCCAGCGCCGCAAGACAGGACCTCAGTATAGGATTCATGGAATTCTCCGTTTTTAGTCCAGACAAAAATTTCTAGGGAGGTGGTGAGGTCAACCGCCGCGTCTTCCCCTACCGATCGATAGCGGCGCGCATGAATTCGATCTCCTCGGATGTCACCACGCCGTCGCCATCGCGATCGGCTATCTCGAAGATCATCCGGCGCTGCTGGAACTCCGTCACCGACACCTTGCCGTCGCGGTCGGCGTCCATCTTCTCCCAGCGTCGTGCCAGCCGCGCCTTCATGACGGCCGCGCGGTCTATGACGGCCTGGCGCGCCCTGTCGATTTCCTTCTCGTCGACGAAGCCGTCGCTGTTTCTGTCGAGGCGTTTGAAGACCCTCGCACGCACCGCGACCACCTCGTCGCGGGTGATCCTGCCGTCGCCGTCGCTGTCCATCCGGGCGAAGCGATCCTTGCCGGCCGGCTGCGCATGGGGGGCCGTCGTGACCGTGACGACGATGGCGGCAAGCGCCAATGATACGGACTTCATACTGATACTCCTTGTTCTCCGATGCCGACCCGTCCGGGCCGTTTGATCGTCGATACGCCAGGACGCCCGGGCTCCTACGCGCCGGAACAAGATTTCGACCGGGCAAGAATGCGCGGCGAAACTTCGTAGGCGCGCGCATTGCGCTGCGTAGAGCCCGCGTGAACCCAGAAATCCGAGGAGACAAGATGATTTGGAAACTGACAACGCTCGCAGTGATCACCGCCGGATTGTGCACCTCGGCATTCATCGGCGCCAATGCTTCCAATGTCGAAGGAGTGCGCGCGAAATTCCGCGAGATCGACGCCAACGGTGATCGCGCGCTTCAGTGCAGCGAGATCAGGGCGGCACGCGCCACAATATTTTATCGGATGGACGCCGACCGCAACGGCGTCCTCGACGCCAACGAGATTGAAACCGTCCGCAAGGTAGCCGCCTCGCACAAGGCTCGATCCACACGAGGCGACCTGTTCAGCGAAGGCGACATCGCACAACGCATGACGCTCATGGACGCAAACCGAGACGGCAGGATCGGCCGCGATGAATTTGCCGGCTATGTGCCCCCGCGCCTGCGGGCGGCGGACAGGAATGGCGACGGCACCCTTTCCATGCGCGAACTGCGCTCTCTCAGGCCCGACGCGCCGGCCAACAACCCTTGATAAGGATCAGCGAAGATGACCAACCGTACGCTTTCGATGGCTGTCGCCATGCTTGCCCTCTTCACGATGATCCCGCCCGCCTCCGCCATGCCGACCCTGTCCGCTCCTGTCGCCGCCGCGGCCGTCGAACCCGTTGCCCACCGTCACGGGTTCTACCGGGTGCGTGGCGTCTACTATTACAACGGCCACCGCGGCGTCGTCGTCGCCAGGCCGGGCTACCGCTACTACAGGGGCTACTGGTTCCCGGCTGCGGCCTTTGCGGCCGGAGCGGCGGTGGGCGCGGCGGTGGCTGCGCCGCCCCCGGCCTACCGCCAGCCAGCTGCCGCGCATGTCGCATGGTGCTACGAGACCTATCGGTCCTACCGCGCCTGGGACAACACGTACCAGCCCTATGGCGGACCGCGCCGTCAATGCTGGTCGCCATACAGTTGAAGCACGTTTGCGTCGGCCCCGATCTTGGGGCGAAGACATTCTGTCCGAGCGCTTGAAGGCGGCATCATGCCGCCTTCCTTCGCTTCTCAGGCTACCAGCTTCAGTCCGACGATGCCGGCGACGATCAGCGCGATGCAGGCTAGCCGCATCACGGTCGCCGGGTCGCCGAACAGATAGATGCCGAGCACCGCGGTGCCGACCGATCCTATTCCCGTCCAGATCGCATAGGCGGTGCCGACCGGCAGCGTCTTCAGCGCCAGTCCCAGCAGCCCGAGGCTGATGAGGATGCTGGCGATGGTGAAGACCGTCGGCCCGATGCGGGTGAAACCGTGCGTGTATTTGAGCCCGATGGCCCAGGCGATCTCGAAAAGGCCCGCGACGAAAAGATAGACCCAACTCATGGAAGAAGACTCCTCAGGCAGGAAGGGTCGTCCCTTCATTCAAAGGCGAAGCGCCCGAGGTCGTCCTCGAGCGCCGTTCTAGAGACCTGGCGGCGTGGCGTGAAGCGCCGACCCGTCATGTCTGCCATGCGCCAGGCGCCTCGATCGTGATCCCGTACTCCGCGCCGGAATCGAGCAGCGTGTGCCACAGGCTCTCGGCGAACGTGCCGAAGATCAGTAGATGGAACACCGCTTGCGCCTCGGCGTCCGCGCTCCGCCAGAGGTTGACCGACGTGTGGTCGATATAGGTCACCGCCGTCGTCCCCACCGGAAACACCTCGTCGTGCAGATCGAGCGAACAGACTTTCGCCAGCATGTCGCGGGCGCGTGGGCCCGTGATGCGCAGCAAGGAGCGCGCATCCGACTGTTCGGAAATCGACGCCGCCCCCGCGAAGCCCGCCTGCGCGGTTTCGAGTGCGTTCCCGCGTGGCGACAGCACGAGGAACTGGTCGGGTCCCGACCAGATCAGGAGTGCGTCGCCGGTTTCCACGGCCTGCGGCCGGGCAGGTGCCGCCTTGCCGTACGTCGAGGCGCATGCCGCGTCGGTGGCGCCCCATTGGCCGCGACGCGACATCACCTGCACCAGTTCGAAGCCGGTCAGCTCGGCCATCGACAGGCCAGACGCAGTGCGGGCGCCGTGATGCCCTGCCTTGTAGATGCGCGACAGCGGCGTGGTCGGGGTCCAGGACAGGTCAGCCACGCTGGCGTCCTCCTTCGGGATCGTAGAACACCGGGTTGCAGATCTCGATCTCGTAGTCCTCGCCCCGCACGGGGTCGTGCGCGATCGCGACCTCGCCGATGCGCTCCCTTCCCCGCGAAACGAGGCCGAGGCCGATCCACTGGTCCATCATGGGCGAGAAGCAGACGGAGGTGACGTAGCCGCCGTCGGTGTCAGGCGCGGGCTTCGCGCCCTTGGCGATCACATGCGCGCCGGATCGCAGGCGGCGCGCCTTGTCGACCGGCCTGATGCCAACCACCACCTGCCGGTCGGCTGTCGTCAGCGCCTCGCGGCCGGCCATGACACGGCCAATGAAGTCCTTCTTGGTGGACATCATCTTGCCGAGGCCTAGGTCCGCCGCCGTCGTGGTGCCGTTGAGTTCGGGCCCGGCGACATGGCCCTTCTCGATGCGCATGACCCCGAGGGCCTCGGTGCCGTAGGGCGTCACGCCGAACTGCTCGCCCGCGCTCATCATGTTGCGCGCCAGCGCGTCGCCGAAGCGGGCCGGCACGGAAATCTCGAAGGCGATCTCGCCCGAGAAGGAGATTCGGAAGAGCCGCGCCTTCACGTGGCCGCGCAGCTTCACCTCCCGCGCGCCCATGAAGGGGAAGCCCTCGTTGGACAGGTCTTCCGACGGGTCGACGATCTCGCGCAGCAGGTCCCGCGTCTTCGGACCGGCGATCGAGAACTGCGCCCACTGGTCAGACACGGAGGTGAGCTGGACGTCGAGTTCTGGGAACAGCACCTGCCGGCAGAACTCGAGATGCTGCATCACCGGTCCCGCCTTGGCGGTGGTGGTGGTCAGGAAATAGTGATCCTCGGCCAGCCGCGAGGTAGTGCCGTCGTCATAGACGATGCCGTCCTCGCGCAGCATGATGCCGTAGCGCGCCTTGCCCACCGCGAGGTTCGAGAAGCTGTTGATGTAGACGCGGTCGAGGAAAGCGCCGGCGTCCTTGCCGTGGACGTCGATCTTGCCGAGCGTGGAGACGTCGCAGAAGCCGACCCCGCCGCGCACCGCCTTGACCTCGCGGGTCACGGAGTCGAGCCAGTCCTTCTCGCCGGCGGTCGGATACCACTGCGCGCGCTTCCACAGGCCGGTGTCGACGAACACCGCGCCGCGCTCGGCCGCCCAGTGATGCGACGGCGTGAGCCGGGTCGAGTGGAAATTCTCGTCGCGGTGATGGCCCGCCAGCGCGCCGATCGCGACCGGAACATAAGGCGGCCGGTAGATGGTGGTGCCCGTCTCGGGGATCGACCGGCCGGTCAGCTGCGCCATGATGGCGATGCCCTGCACGTTCGAGTTCTTGCCCTGGTCCGTCGCCATGCCGAGCGTCGTATAGCGCTTCAGGTGCTCGACAGATTGGAAACCCTCGCGCGCCGCGAGCGCGATGTCCGACGCCGTCACGTCGTTCTGGAAATCGACGAACGCCTTCTTCTTGCTTTCTACATGCCAGAGCGGCGTCACCGTGTAGCCGCTCGCGTCGCCGCAGGTCGGTGCCTCGCCGGCGCTTTTGCCGAAGCCCAGGTCGCGGGCGGCGGCAGCGCCGGTGGCGTGGCCGTCCCGCAGGCAGTCGGCGAGCGGGAAGGCGCCGTTCGCCGAACCTGCGGCCACCATGCCGACGGGTCCTCCGTCGGGCACGAAGGCAGCGATGTCGTCGCGCCACATAGGCCGGCCTCGATGCTGCGAGGTCAGCCCTACGGCCGGGTTCCAGCCGCCCGACACGGCGAGTGTGTCCGCCTCGAGCGTGGCCTGTGCGCCGCCCGCCAAGCGAACGGCAACCTTCCTCACGCCCGCCTTGCCGCCTTCGACATGATCGACGACGCCGTGCAGGACGGCGAAGCCATGCCTGGCAGCCAGGGCGCGCTGCTCGGCCGCGATTTCGTCGCGCGCATCGACGACGCCGGCGACCGCTACGCCGGCGGCAAGCGCGGCCTCGACCGTCTTCCAGCCGTCGTCATTGTTGGTGAAGAGGGCGAGCCGCCGGGCGGGAGTGACCGCAAAGCGATTGATGTATGTGCGCACCGCCGAAGCCAGCATGACGCCGGGCGTGTCGTTGCCGCCGAAAACGATGGTCCGCTCCAGCGCGCCTGCGGCGACGATGCTGCGCTTCGCCACGATCCGCCAGAAGCGCTGCCGCGGCTGGTGCTCGGGCGGAACCGGCAGATGGTCGTTGACCCGCTCCAGCGCGCCATGCGTGCCGTGGTCGTAGGCGCCGGTCACGGTCGTGCGCGTCATGATGCGCACGTTTGGCATGGAGCGCAGTTCGGCTTCGGCCCGCGCCAGCCATTCGGCCGCCGCCTCGCCGTCGATCGTGCCGCCGTCCGACAGCAGCCGTCCACCGAGCCTGGGCTCCTCCTCGCACAGGATGACGCGCGCGCCCGCCCGGCCGGCCGCAAGGGCAGCCGAAAGGCCCGTCGGACCGGCGCCGGCCACCAGCACGTCGCAATGCGCCCACGCCTTCTCGTAATGGTCCGGGTCGCTCGCTTCGGCGGCACGGCCGAGGCCCGCCGCGCGGCGGATCAGCGGCTCGTAGAGCTTCTCCCACAGCGCCGACGGCCACATGAATGTCTTGTAGTAGAAGCCGGCGACGAAGATCGGCGAGGCGAGCTGGTTTACCGACAATAGGTCGTAGTCCAGCGACGGCCAGCGGTTCTGGCTGTTGGCCGTCAGCCCCTGGTGCAACTCGATCATGGTCGCGCGCGTGTTCGGCTCGCGGCGCGCGCCGGTGCGCAGCTCGACCAGCGCGTTGGGCTCCTCCGACCCCGCGGTCAGTATGCCGCGCGGGCGGTGGTATTTGAACGACCGGCCGACAAGCTTGACGCCGTTGGCGATCAGCGCCGAGGCAAGCGTGTCGCCGGCGAAGCCGCTCATCGCGCGGCCGTCGAAGGTGAAGTCCAGCCGCCTGGAGCGATCGATCAGGCCGCCTGCGGAAAGGCGGTGGGTTTGTCCCGTCTGGGCCATCATGCGTCTGCCTTGGCCGCGCCGGCACCCGCCGCAGGCTCGACCGAAAAGATCTCGTGCGTCACCGTGTTGCGGCGCACCTTAAGCCAGGAGCGGCAGCCGCCGGTGTGGTACCAGAGCTCCTCCATTTCGCCGGCGACGTTGTCGCGCAGATAGACATAGTCGATGAAAGCTTCCAGGCCGGCATCCGGCTCCGGGCGCTTCGGCTTCGCGTCGCCCAGATAGGAGAACTCGCCGTTCTCGCGCGGGCCGCAGAAGGGACATGCGATACGCATCTTTTCGTGCTGTCCTCAGTGCAGGTTGGGTTGGGCGCCCTGGCCCTTCTCGTCGATCGTCGCGCCGCGGTTGAAGCGGTCGAGCCGGAACAGCGCGCCTTCCTTGTGCAGTTCGTCGCGCGCAAGCAGATGCGCGAAGACGACGCCGGAGCCGGGCGTCGCCTTGAAGCCCCCGTAGCACCAGCCCGCGTTGAGATAGAGGCCCTCGACCGGCGTCTTGTCGATGATCGGCGAGCCGTCCATCGACATGTCCATGATGCCGCCCCACTGGCGCAGCAGGCGGATGCGGCCGATGATGGGCATCAGCGCCATGCCGCCCTCGCAGACATCCTCGACCACCGGCAGATTGCCGCGCTGGGCGTAGGAATTGTAGCCGTCGATGTCGCCGCCGAAGACCAGCCCGCCCTTGTCCGACTGGCTGACGTAGAAATGGCCGGCCCCGAAGGTGATGACGTTCGGTATCAGCGGCTTGATGCCTTCCGAGACGAAGGCCTGCAGCACGTGGCTCTCGATCGGCAGGCGCAGGCCGGCCATGGCCGCGACTCGCGACGAATTGCCCGCCACCGCCACACCCACCTTGCCGGCGCCGATGGCTCCGCGCGTGGTTTCGACGCCCGTGACCCTGCCGTTTGCGTCGCGGGTGAAGCCGGTCACCTCGCAATTCTGGATGATGTCGACGCCGAGCCTGTCGGCCGCGTGCGCATAGCCCCACACCACGGCGTCATGGCGCGCTGTTCCGGCGCGCGGCTGCAGCAGGCCGCCCTGGATGGGGAAGCGCGCATGGTCGAAATTGAGGAACGGCATCATCTTGCGCACGCCCTCGCGGTCGAGCAGCACGGAATCGATGCCGTTGATGCGCATGGCGTTGCCGCGGCGGGCATAGGCGTCGCGCTGCGCGTCCGAGTGGTAGAGGTTCACGATGCCGCGCTGGCTGACCATCGTGTTGTAGTTGAGGTCGCGCTCCATCGTCTCCCACAGCTTCATCGACAGCTCGTAGAAGCCGATGTTGCCAGGCAGCATGTAGTTGGAACGGATGATGGTGGTGTTGCGGCCGGCATTGCCGGAGCCGATCCAGCCCTTCTCCAGAACCGCTACATTGCGGATGCCGTGTTCCTTGGCCAGGAAGTAGGCGGTGGCGAGCCCATGGCCGCCGCCGCCGATGATAACCACGTCGTAGCGCGCCTTGGGCGCCGGGTCGCGCCAGGTGCGCTCCCAGTTCTTGTGGCCGGATAGGGCGCCGCGTGCGAGCGAGAAGATCGAGTATTTCATGTGCCTGCGCCGCGCGCGTCCTGTTTGCCTGTCGCCCGTCAGATGTCGAGCGTGTGGTCCCGTTCCCACTGCGTGAAGTGGGAAGCATAGGAATTCCATTCCTGGTGCTTCAGCTTTAGGTAGGCCGACGAGAATTCCTCGCCAAGCGCCGCCTTGAGAGACTTGTCCTTGTCGAACTCGCGCAGCGCGTCGAGCAGGTTGAGCGGCAGCTTCGGCGCGCCCTTCACCGTATGGCCGTCCTTGTACATGTCGATGTCGTAGCGCTTGCCCGGATCGGCCTTGGTGCGGATGCCGTCCAGCCCGGCCGCGATGATCACCGCCTGCATCAGATACGGGTTCGCCGCGCCGTCGGGCAGGCGGAGCTCGAAGCGGCCCGGGCCGGGCACGCGCACCATGTGCGTGCGGTTGTTGCCGGTCCAGGTCACCGAATTGGGCGCCCATGTCGCCCCGGAGATGGTGCGCGGGGCGTTGATGCGCTTGTAGGAATTCACCGTCGGGTTGGTGATCGCCGCGAGCGCGGAGGCATGCTTCATGATGCCGCCCAAGAAGTTCTTTCCCTGCGCCGACAGGCCGAGTTCCATGTTCTGGTCGGCGAAGGCGTTCACCTTGCCGTCGAGATCCCAAACCGAGATGTGGGCGTGGCAGCCATTGCCGGTCAGGCCCTGGAAAGGCTTCGGCATGAAGGTCGCCCGCAAGCCGTGCTTTTCCGCGACCGACTTCACCATGAACTTGAAGAAGGAGTGCTTGTCGGCCGTCGCCAGCGCGTCGTCGAAGGCCCAGTTCATCTCGAACTGGCCGTTGGCGTCCTCGTGGTCGTTCTGGTACGGGCCCCAGCCGAGTTCCAGCATGTGGTCGCAGATCTCGGCGATCACGTCGTAGCGCCGCATCACCGCCTGCTGGTCGTAGCAGGGCTTCGACGCGGTATCGGCGGCGTCGGATATCGCGGTTCCGTCCGGCGAGATCAGGAAGAACTCGGCCTCCACGCCGGTCTTGACGCGCAGCCCCTCCTGGGCGGCCTCGGCGATCAGCCGGCGCAGCGTATCGCGCGGCGCCTGGGCGACGGGCTGGTCCTCCATCACGCAGTTGGCCGCCACCCAGGCGACTTCCCGCTTCCACGGCAGCTGGATCACCGAGTCCGGGTCCGGCACTGCCAGCATGTCGGGATGCGCCGGCGTCAGGTCGAGCCAAGTGGCGAAGCCCGCGAAGCCCGCGCCGTCCTTCTGCATGTCTCCGATCGCCTGCGCCGGCACCAGCTTGGCGCGCTGGCCGCCGAACAGATCGGTGTAGGAGATCATGAAGTACTTGACGCCGTTCTTCTGGGCGAATTCAGCGAGATCAGTTGCCAAAGGTGTTCCCCATTGCGTGTTTTGATTGCCGTTCCCGCGGCCTGAAATCTTTCTTGCAGAAAAGCGGCTTCGTTAGAAGCCGCCCTTGCCCGGTATCCAGCTCGTGCCGGCCAGCGGCACCTGTGCCATCGCCGCCGCCTCGACGGTGAGTGCGCAGAGGTCTTCGGGCTCGAGGTTGTGCACGTCGTTCTTGCCGCATGCGCGCGCGATGGTCTGCGTCTCCAGCGTCATCACCTTGAGGTAGTTGGCAAGGCGCCGTCCCGCGGCGACCGGATCGACACGCTTCATCAGCTCGGGATCCTGCGTGGTGATGCCGGCCGGGTCTTTGCCCTCGTGCCAGTCGTCATAGGCGCCGGCCGTGGTGCCGAGCTTGTTGTATTCCTCTTCCCAGTGCGGATCGTTGTCGCCGAGCGCCACCAGCGCGGCGGTGCCGATCGACACAGCGTCGGCGCCGAGCGCCAAGGCCTTCGCCACGTCGGCGCCGTTGCGGATGCCGCCCGAGACGATCAGCTGCACCTTGCGGTGCATGCCGAGGTCCTGCAGCGCCTGCACCGCCGGGCGGATGCAGGCGAGGGTGGGCTGTCCGACATGTTCGATGAACACTTCCTGCGTGGCGGCCGTTCCGCCCTGCATGCCGTCGAGCACCACGACATCGGCGCCGGCCTTCACGGCGAGAGCGGTATCGTAGTAGGGCCGCGCGCCCCCGACCTTGATGTAGATCGGCTTCTCCCAGTTGGTGATCTCGCGGATCTCCAGGATCTTGATCTCCAGGTCGTCCGGCCCCGTCCAGTCGGGATGGCGGCAGGCCGAGCGCTGGTCGATGCCCTTGGGCAGGTTGCGCATGTGGGCAACGCGGTCGGAGATCTTCTGGCCGAGCAGCATGCCGCCGCCGCCTGGCTTGGCGCCCTGGCCGACCACGATCTCGATCGCGTCGGCGCGGCGCAGATCCCGCGGGTTCATGCCGTAGCGCGACGGTAGATACTGGTAGACAAGCGTCTTGGAGTGGCCGCGCTCTTCCTCGGTCATGCCGCCGTCGCCGGTGGTGGTCGAGGTGCCGGCCGCGGTCGCGCCGCGTCCGAGCGCTTCCTTGGCCGGGCCGGACAGCGAGCCGAAGCTCATGCCCGCGATGGTGATCGGGATCTTCAGCTCGATCGGCTTCTTGGCGTAGCGCGTGCCGAGCACGACGGAGGTGTCGCAGCGCTCGCGGTAGCCTTCCAGCGGATAGCGCGAGATCGAGGCGCCAAGGAAAAGGAGGTCGTCGAAATGCGGCAGCTTGCGCTTCGCGCCGCCGCCGCGAATGTCGTAGATGCCGGTCGCCGCGGCGCGGCGGATTTCCGACAGCGTGTAGTCGTCGAAGGTGGCGGACTTGCGGGGCGTCGTCGGCGGGTTCTTGTAGGTCATGTTGTGCGGTCCCGCCCTCAGTACGCGTCGGCGTTGTCGATGTTGAAGTTGTAGAGCGTGCGCGCCGAGCCGTAGCGGGTGAATTCCTCCGGCTTGACATCCTTCACGCCGGCGGCGTCGAGCAGCTTCTGCAGGCGTTCGATGTGCTTGGGGTGCATCTTCTTCCTGACGCAGTCCGCGCCCAGGCTCTTCACCGTGCCGCGCACGAAGAGCTTCGCCTCGTAAATGGAATCGCCCAGCGCATCGCCTGCGTCGCCGAGCACGACCAGCGTGCCGGATTGCGCCATGAAAGCCGACATGTGGCCGATCGAGCCGTGCACCACGATGTCGATGCCCTTCATGGAGATGCCGCAGCGCGACGAGGCATTGCCCTCGATGACGAGCAGCCCGCCTCGGCCGGTGGCGCCGGCATACTGGCTGGCGTCGCCCTTCACCACGATGGTGCCCGACATCATGTTTTCGCCGACGCCCGGCCCGGCCGAACCATGCACGGTGATGGTGCCGCCGTCGTTCATGCCGCCGCAATAGTAGCCGACCGAGCCGTGCACATCGACGGCCACCGGCTTGTCGACGCCTACCGCGACCGCGTGGCTTCCCTTGGGATTGACGACCTCCCAGGAGGTCTCGTTGGATCCTTCCTGGATGCTGTGGAGGGCCTCGTTGAGTTCGCGAAGCGTGGATTTCGAAAGATCAACGGTAGGCATCAATGCTCCCAGAAATAGACTTTTGCGGGCTCGGGCTCCCAGACCTTGGCATTCTCGATGCCGGGAAGGTTGGCGAGCGCCCTGTATTCCGAACCGAAGGCGACATACTGGTCGGTCTCGGCCATGACGGCCGGTTTGCAGGCGATCGGATCGCGTACGACGCCGAAGCCGTTCTTGGTGCCGACGACGAAGGTGAAGAAGCCATCCAGGTCGGTCAGTGTCTTCTCCAGCGCCTCGCCAAGATTGTCGCCATGCGCCATCTTGTTGGAGATGAAGGCGGCGGCCACTTCGGTGTCGTTCTCGGTCTCGAAGCGCATGCCGTCCTTCTTCAGGGTACGGCGCATGTTGTTGTGGTTCGACAGCGAGCCGTTGTGCACCAGGCACTGGTCCGGACCGGTCGAGAAGGGATGGGCGCCCATGGTGGTCACGGCGCTCTCGGTCGCCATGCGGGTGTGGCCGATGCCGTGCGTGCCCGACATCCTGGTCAGGTCGAAGCGCTTGACCACGTCGGCCGGCAGCCCGACCTCCTTGAAGATCTCGATCACCTCGCCGACGCCCATGACACGCACCGACGGGCGCAGCTCGAGGATCGCGTCGCGCGCGGCCTCCGCCTTGTCGGTCGGCACCTCGATGACGGCATGCGTCGACTTGACGAGGACGTCGACCTCGGAGCCGATCTTCTCACCGAGTTCCTTGCCCAGGCCGGCAAAGTCGGTCGCCGGGTCGGCCGACTGGATGGTGATCTTGCTCTTCTTGCCTTCGCCGGAGCCGTAGATCGCGATCCCGGCACTGTCGGGGCCGCGATCGGTAAGCGTCACCAGCATCTCCGACAGCATCTCGCCGAGCTTGGGTTCGAGCGACTTGTCCTTGAGAAATAGACCGACAATTCCGCACATGGCTGCAATCTCCTGTGTGATCTGACAGCTATCAGCATCGCGGGCGTAATTCAACTCGCATGAAACAAATTTTCATTAGGGGAACGAACCGTTTAACTGCCGCGGAAGAGGCGCGCAGACGGGTTCGGATAGCGGCTCGGGCCGATGGCAGGTGTGCCGTGGTTCGCCTGTCAGCCGGCCGCGGCCGCGCGGCGGAAAGCCTCGAACCTGATCTTCGCGAGGCGATATGCATCGGTGATCGAGATCGCCCAGACGAAGAGGCCGCCGGCGTGGCGGCCGATGAAGGACTGGTCCGGGCTGGTGGTGAGATAGGTCACCATCATCAGCAGGATCGCGAACAGGACGAAGCACAGTCCGCGCTGCGTCTGCCCCACCGCGACATGCCCGGCGCCGGGCAGCGCGATCGCAAGGGCCAGCACAAGACGCGGGTTGAGCGGGCGGTTCATCGAAAGCTCCGTCATGCCTGGGCGCCCTCGGGGTACCGTTCGAGCGCGCCCTCCAGCAGGCGCAATTCCGAGAGCGCGGTGCGCACGAGTTCGGGCGGCACCTGCTCCACCGCGAACCGCATCTGCCGATACAGCACGTGGGCGCCGCGTTCGCCCTCGGCGATCCGGCGCACCAGCCCGGCGCCGCGCGGCGTGATCACGACTTCCTTGAGGGCCGGATCGGCGAAAAGTTTCCGGAACAGCCCGCTGGTGCGCTCGACCACGGCATCGGTCGCGTCGCGCCCGCGCATCAGCAGCGGGAAGTCGGCCGTGAAGGGAGGCGCGATCATGTCGGGCAGGCCGAGCACGCGGGAATAATATTCGGTCCCGAACGGCCGTGCCAGCACGCCGATCGACGGTCGTTCGGCAGCCTCGCGCGACAGCATGGTCAGCCTCAGCCAGAGCTGCGGTAGCCGCCGCGGCACGAGGCTGTCCGCCACGACTTCGAGGCTGACGCGGTTGCCGCCGCTGGTCCCACTGAGCTGCGGGTAGCCGTCATGGCCGATCGTCACCCGGGCGTCGTCGACGAGGCCGGCGGCTGCGTCGAGCAGCTTGCTGCGTCGCTTGAGGTCATCGTTCAGTTCCTTGCGGGCGAGCGCGACGATCGCCGCGACGCCAGCAAGGCAGAACAACAGGAATGCCAGACCGCCGGCGGTCAAAGGCAGTGCAAGCTGTTCGAGCGCCGACGGCATGGGAGGCCTTTACCGAGAGCCATCAATAGCCCAGCGGCCGCGGCCAGGGCATGGTGAACTGGTCGCCGCGCTTGACGAAGCGGTAGCGCCAGAAATGGAACCAGAGCGAGGCGATGATGTAGAAGCAGAGCATCGCGATCAGCTGCGTTCCGTAGCCCAGGAACACGGCGAAATAGGTCGCCGCGCAGAGCACCAGCAGAACCATCGCCGGCAGGGGATGCCAGGGATGGACATAGCCGCGCTTGATCGTGTCGAGCGGCCACTTCTTGCGGAACATGACCATGTTGAAGGTCATGAAGGTGTAGCCCAGCAGCCCGGACAGGATCGAGAAGGTCACCACCTGGTCGAGCGGAGCGCCCAGCGCGAAGATCAGCGCGATGGGGATGAGGAACACGATCGAGCGATAGGGCGTCCGGTAGCGCGGATGCACCGCGCCGAACCAGCTCGGCAGATAACGGTCGCGCCCCATGGAGAACCATGCGCGCGATGCATCGTTGATGCAGCCGTTGGCCGAGGCCGTCGTGGCGAAAACCGTACCGATGAACAGGAGCACCATCAGCGCCGAATTGCCTGTCACCCGCGCCGCGTCGAAAAGCGGCGTTCCTGCGCTGCCGAGATATTCCCAGGGGATAAGGCCGGAGCAGACATACCAGGTCAGCGTCGCCGCGATGACCAGCGTCATGATGCCGGCCATGGTGCCGAAGGGCAGCGAGCGCGACGGCGAACGCACCTCCTCCGCCGCCTGGCAGGTGCCCTCGATGCCGAGATAATACCAGAGGCCGAAATGCAGCGCCGCGACGATGCCGAGCCAGCCATAGGGCAGCGGATCGTTCGTCACCGCCGAGAAGTCGAGCGGCACGGCCGAAGCGCCGAACTGCACGGCCAGGAACAGCACGATGATCGCGACGAAGGCGAATGCGGTGATCACCAGGTTGAACGACAGCGACGCCAGCACGCCGCGATAGTTCAGCCATGCGAGCGCCAGGATGGTCAGGATGATGAACGGCTTCTGGTCCAGCCCGGAATGCCCCGTCATGCCCGCCACCGTGTCGAGCAGGAAGCCGATGGTGATGGCGTTGGCCGCCTCCAGCATCGTGTAGGCCATGACCAGGAACAGGCCGACATTGAAGGCCATCAGCGGGCCGACGATGTGCTTGGCCTGCGCATACTGGCCGCCCGCGGCCGCGACGGTCGATGTCACTTCGGAATCGATCATCGCCACGCAGGTGTAGAGCAGGCCGGCAACCCAGCAGGCGACGAGGCCCGCGATCATGCCGCCTTTGCCGACCGAGAAGTTCCAGCCCATATATTCGCCGACCAGCACGATGCCGACGCCGAGCGCCCATACGTGGCCGGGGCCCAGCACGCGCAGGAGGCCGAGCCGCTCCGGCGCTTGCGTCGCGGAAATGTTGCTCATGGAAGTCCCCTCTAGAGCTCGTGACGTTCCTGCGTCAGCTCGAGCTCTCCTTCTCGAGATGACGTCAGAAGTTCGTTGTCGTAGGTCGTGTCGATCCTGAACATGTCGACGAGCATCACGGCGGCCACCACCGCCGAGAGCGCCCATGCCGCGTATTCGAGATAGTTCCAGATATCCATGGCGCGCCTACCTGTTGCGGTTCTTGCCGAAGCGCTCGTCGATGACCTCGCGGTACTCCTTGTCCGACAGCCTTACGACGAGGAAGAAATAGCCGAGCACCGCGACGATCATCACGATCAGCGCGGTCCAGCTGAACGTGTAGTCGAAGCGCGCAGTGATGAGGTCGTTGGCGGAGGCCGCATCCGGGAAGCCGAGCGCCGCCCATTGCTGCTGCTCGGCCTCGTTCTGTCCGAGCGCCTCCCAGGTGGGATTCTCGATCGGCGCGGGTGTCTTCGCGGCGCCGGCGAGCCCCAGATAGAGGGGCAGGTAAAGCGCGCCGACGGTGAGGACGAGCAGAACGACGACGTCCGCGATCTGCCCCCCAAGGCTTTGTTTGGGCGGTTGGTATGCCATGTTGGTGTTCCCCTCAGGAGCGCTTGCGCCGGCGCATCTCGTCGAGATGCATGATGTCGAGCCCGTAGATGAACGACTTGTCGTCGTTGTAGTGGCGCAGCATCGCGACGATCGCCGCGGTGTTGAATGCCAGAACGGCGGCCGCCGCGACCGCCAGCACCATCCTGATGCCGCCATTGCCGATCAGCGGCCAGATGCTGATCAGCGTGAACAGGACGGCGACCCACAGTCCCGCCACGAAGGCGAGCGCACCCATGCGGTCGCGCTGGTGCATGCGGTCGATGCGCGACGCGTGGGAGCGCGTATCGACCCTTTCTCCTAGCCTTGCTTCCAAGTGTCTGTTCCTCCCCATAGGCGGCTCGACCGCCGATTTGATTGTCATGAAAACAACTTGCCTGTCGGGAATGTCCGCCTGTTTGCCCGCTGCGTCAAGCTGTCGCGCATGCTGCGGTGCATCAAATCGATGCAGATGCACACGTTTCAGGCAGTATTGCACGGACTACTGGTCAATCCGTAAGCGGCGGCTCAGACGCTGCGCTGCAAAGCCTCGCCTGACTTGCCTCTCAGGAAAACAATTTGCACGCCAGTATTGCGCTGGCCGGTGAAATCGGTTCAGTATTTCTATGCGTTGGGAGAGAGCCCGGGGAATGGCTCCGCAGCGCGTACATGACGACTGATGGGAGAGCCTTGATGACCCGTTCCTGGAGATTTTCGACGCTGATCGACCGCCACAAGGCGCTCGGCTCAAACCTCGAGGACTGGAGCGGCATGGGCACCGCCTGGAGCTATTCCGGCGACGCTGACGAGGAATACATCGCCATCCGCACCAAGGCCGGCCTCATGGATGTGTCTGGCCTCAAGAAGGTGCACATAACCGGCCCCCACGCCGCCCATCTCATCGACATCGCCACCACGCGCGATCCGGAGAAGATCTATCCCGGCAAGTCGGCCTATGCCTGCATGCTGAACGAAGCTGGCAAGTTCACCGACGACTGCATCATCTACCGCATCAGCCCGAATTCCTGGATGGTCGTGCACGGCTCCGGCACCGGCCACGAGGAACTGACCCGCGCCGCGCTGGGCAAGGACGTTTCCATCCGCTTCGACGACAATTTGCACGACCTGTCGCTGCAGGGCCCGCTCGCCGTAGACTACCTGGCGAAGCACGTGCCGGGCATCCGCGACCTGCCCTACTTCCACCACATGCAGACGCAGCTCTTCGGCTTCCCGGTCATGATCTCGCGCACCGGCTACACCGGCGAGCGCGGCTACGAGATCTTCTGCCGCGGCCAGGACGCCGTCGCCATCTGGGACCGCATCCTCGACGAGGGCAAGGAGATGGGCATCATCCCCTGCCGCTTCACCACGCTCGACATGCTGCGCGTCGAGAGCTACTTGCTCTTCTACCCCTACGACAATTCGCAGAAATATCCCTTCGAGGACGAAGGCCCCGGCGACACGCTTTGGGAACTCGGCCTCGACTTCACCGTCAGCCCGGGCAAGACGGGCTTCCGCGGCGCCGAGGAGCACTACCGCCTGAAGGGCAAGGAACGATTCAAGATCTTCGGGGTCCTGCTGGAGGGCACGGAGCCCGCAGACGAGGGCGCGCCGGTCCATGCCGGCGGCCAGCAGGTCGGCGTCGTCACCTGTGCGATGTATTCGCCCCTGGTGAAGAAATCGATGGGTATCGCCCGCCTTTCGGTCGACACGGCCGTGCAGGGCACGCCGCTCGAGATCCACAACAAGAGCGGGGTCATCAAGGCCACCGCCCAGCCGCTTCCCTTCGACGACCCGAAGAAGACGAAGCGCACCGCCAAGGGCTGAGGGAAAGCGCCGCCGGAGGAGCTGGCTTCGCACATGGGGAAAGGCCGCATTGCCGATTGAACCGACGATCAAGAGCAGGCCGGTCTATGGCACGCTCTCGCCCCAGCCGGGCACCGAACATCTCCTGATAGCCGACGCCGAGGGCGCCGAGGCGATCCTCGACCTGGCCAAGAAAGCGCCCGAAGGCTTCTTCGCCGCCGCCGGGATCGTCTTCATCCCCCGCGCGACCGGCGAGCGCTACATTCCCGCGCTCCAGGCGCTGCAGCCCGCCCGCTTCTACGAAGGTCCCTCGATCGGTGCCGCGCTCCCGCGCCTGCGCCAGACCTTCGCCACGGCCCATATGGGCCTGCGCGTCTATCTCGCCGGAACCGAGGGCCTGATCGGCCAGGCCATGCAGGCTGCGCTCGAGGCCGGCATCGACCACGGCTCGATCCAGACCGAGCATCGCGGCTCGCTCGCCCGCCGGGTCCAGTGCGTCCATTGCAAGGGCATCACGGAGGACGTCACCACCCAGCCCGTGACCTGCTCGCATTGCGGCCTTCTTCTCCTGGTACGCGACCACTATTCGCGCCGGCTCGCCGCCTTCCAGGGCGTTTGCATCAACGCCGAGGATAGCAGCGAACAGGTTCCCGCCGAGGAGATCTTCCGATGAGCACCGGCACCACCAAGCTCGACGTCACCGTCGCCGACGTGGTCCCGGTCAACGAGCTGGTCACCCGCTTCCATTTCCGGCCCGCCAATGGCGGCCTGCTGCCCACCTTCTCGGGCGGCGCCCATGTCGTCGTCGAGATGCGCGAGGAGGAGGGCAAGGCGCCGCGCCTCAATCCCTATTCGTTGATGTCGTCGCCGCTCGACACCTCGGAATACACCATCTCCGTGCGGCGCGACGATGCCGGCCGCGGCGGCTCGCTGTTCATGCACAGGCGCGTCAAGCCGGGCGACCGCATGGTCATCTCCTATCCCGTGAATCTGTTCTCGCTTGACCTGCGCGCGAAGAAGCACCTGATGATCGCCGGCGGCATCGGCATCACTCCTTTCGTCGCGCAGACAGCGCAGCTCGCCGCCGAAGGCGGCAATTTCGAGCTCCACTATGCCTGCCGCACCGCCGCGCTGTTCACCTATGGCGACCTTCTCCAGGAGCGTTACGGCAGGCGCGTCCACCTGTATCACGACGATCTCGGCCAGAAGATCGAGCTCGACCGGCTGCTCACTTCCCAGCCGCTCGGCACCCATCTCTATGTCTGCGGCCCCGCGCCGATGATCGACTGGGTGCGCGGCCGCGCAGCCGCGCTCGGCTGGCCCTCGGAGAACGTGCATTTCGAGCATTTCGCGGCTCCCCAGCCCGGCCTGCCATTCGAGGCGACGCTCGCCGTCTCCGGCAAGACGATCCAGGTCGGCGAGCAGCAGAGCCTCTTGGAGGCCATCGAGGCCGCCGGCGTCGACCCGCCTTATCTCTGCCGCGGCGGCGTCTGCGGCCAGTGCGAAACAAATGTCATTTCCTACGACGGCAAGTTCCTGCACAACGATCACTGGCTCACCGAGGAAGAGCACCGCTCGGGCAGGAAGATCATGCCCTGCGTGTCGCGCTTCGAGGGCCGCTCGCTGGTTTTGGAACGATAAGGGAGCACGGGAAGATGGGCATCCAGTTCCGCACGGAAACCTTCCGCGACGATTTCACCTACAGGAACTCGCCTGAGCACATCCGCCGCTTCCCCTTCCCGTTCCACGAGGACAGCTACATGTACTCGGTGAACATCGAGCCGCATGTGCCGGGTCGGGCGGGCAGCGTGCTCGAAAACCTCATCGACGTCGACGAGCACTATGTCTCCGAGATGCACGACCGCGCGCTGGTGCTGGCCGAGGATCCGCTGCGCTGCCAGTCGCTGCCGCACATGACGCTCGCCGGCTGGGACCTGCTCGAACTCCTGATGACCGAGCAGGCCAAGGGCTATCCCGAGCACTTCTCGCTCACCCGCGACGGCGACAACTGGCACTGGATCAACCGGCCGCTCGGCATCGACCAGAAATTCGTCTTTGGCGATCTCTCGACCCTGCCCTACGGCCCGATGGAATACATCACCCGCCAGAGCCAGGGCGATTTCTGCATCCTCGACCAGCGGGACGGCAATCTCTGGATGGATGCCGGCATCGTCACCACCCAGGCCGACTGGTCGCTCGATTTCGACATCGGCATGAACTTCTTCGAGTGGCATGCACCCGTGCCAAAGGCGCACGAGATGGGCATCTTCCAGCGCGCCCTGAAATTCCTGCTCAACGTCCAGCAGGGCAAGCCGGCGAGGCGCCTCAACTGGACCATGACCATCAATCCGCGCCTCGACACCTCCCCCGAAAACTACCACAAATGGGGTCCCGACCGCACCACCGTCACGCCGGAGAACGTCGGCCGGAAGGTACATCTGCGCGTCGAGCTGCAGAGCTTCTGGCGCCTGCCGCGCTCCAACGCACTCGTCTTCCCGATCCGCTGCTACCTGATCAGCATGGACGAACTCGTCACCTCGCCCAAATGGGCCAAGCGCCTCCATCGCGTCATCCGCGACCTGCCGGAGGAGCTCGCGACCTACAAGGGCCTGACACGCTACCGCCCGACGCTGGTCGAGTGGCTGTCGAAGTATGACGACGGCGGCGTGACGAGCCCGGGTTTCGGGCCGGACTGAGCCAGCATCCCTTCCGGTCATCGAGCGCCGCAGCGCTGGCGCTTGGCACGTCTTGCCAACCGGGGGCAGTGGGAGCGATGGCTCGGTCGGAAGGTCCGAGACGGGGAGGGGGGTGCTTCCAGCCCTCGCTCAACTTCCCTTTTGGGGCGAGCTCGCGCCCGCCTTATGCCCTCGGCGGCCACGCCCTCTGGATGGCCGCGAAGAAGAACGCCGTCGTCAGCCCGAACAAAATGAGGCCGTTGATCGCTTCGATAGTGCCGAGCAGCATCCACTGCCGTTCAAGGTAGATGTCGGCATGGCCGTAGCTGGTCATCGCGCCCAGAGAATAGAGCACCGCCGTCCTGAAATCGGGCAGCGCGCCGAGCCACACATAGAACCACGCCCAGGCAAGCCCCTCCAGTCCGTGCAGCAACGCGGCGGCGATCGCGAGCAGCCCGACGGTCGCAATGAATCGGTAGTGCCCGTGCCTGCGCTCTGCGACATCGGGCACCACCGCGCGCGTGATCAGCAGGAAGGCCGCGACATGGAACACGATCGTCGCGACCGCGAGCGGCAGGCCGAATTCCCAATCGGATCCCCACATGGTGATATCCCTCCCGCGCCTCAGTGCTGACGTTTGCACGGCACATATGACCAAGGTCGAGCGATGGCAAAACGAGCGGCGGAAGACAAGGTCACCTTGATGCCGCCAGTCCCGGCGGGTGCACGCGATCCGACTCCCCCTTTCGTCATCCTCGGGTCGAGCCCCGAAGCGTCGTTGGGTTCGCTCGCGCCAAACCCCAATCGACTCCCACCCGTCCCCATGCCACCATGTGCTCCCCCAACCCGGAGCGCCCCATGTCCGACACCGTCATTCTGCGCCGCTGGACCGGAAAGGTCGCGACCGAACGGGCGGCGGAATATGCGAAATACATGGCCGAGACGGGCATCGAGGAGATCGAGACGACCGACGGCAATCTCGGCCACCAGGTCATGCTGCGCGACCTCGGCGACGGCACGACGGAGATCACCGCGCTGTCCTGGTGGGTGGACATGGACGCGGTGCGCGTCTTCGCCGGCGACGAGCCCGAGCGCGCCCGCTACTACACGATCGACGACATCTACCTGATCGAGCGCCCCGACCGTGTCGAGCATCATGTCGTGGTCAGCCACGATTACAGCTTCCGAAGGAGCTGAACCACGCCCCCGAAAGTGGTCTCGGTTGGGGGGGGACACGTCGTAGCGTAACGGAAAGACGCCAAACTTGCGCCCTGCGCCATACTGGGGCAAGCTTCGTGTCGGGGTCGGCAGGTGGCGGAAGGAGGTTCCGCCGCCGTGTCATCATGACTAGGGAGGAACGCCCATGAAGAAGACCCTCTTGCTGCGCGCCGCGCTGGCCGCGCCCGTCCTTGCCGCGCTCGCCTTCTCCGCGCCCGCTTCGGCGCAGCTGAAGTTTCCGCCCGGCGAGGACCCGCGCTTCCACTGGGACAACTACGAAGAACTCCAGAAAGTCGACCTCAGCGGCCAGACCCTGTCGGTTTTTGGCCCGTGGCGCGGCGAGGACGAAGACCTCGTGCGCTCCGTGCTCGCCTATTTCTCCGAGGCCACCGGCGCCACCATCAACTATTCCTCGTCCGAGAACTACGAGCAGCAGATCGTCATCGACACGCAGGCCGGCAGCCCACCCAACATCGCCATCCTGCCGCAGCCGGGCCTCCTGCAGGACCTCGCCTCCAAGGGCCTGCTGGTTCCGCTCGGCGAGGACGTCGCCGATTTCGTGCGGGAGAACTACGGCGCCGGTCAGTCCTGGGTCGACCTCGGCACCTACGAGGACAAGGACGGCACGGAGAAGTTCTTCGCCTTCCCCTACAAGGCCGATCTGAAGTCCCTCGTCTGGTACGTGCCGGAGAATTTCGAGGAGGCCGGCTACGAGGTGCCGAAGACCTGGGAGGAGATGCAGGCGCTGGCCGACCGGATCGTCGCCGACGGCGGCGTGCCCTGGTGCATCGGGCTCGGCTCCGGCGGCGCCACCGGCTGGCCGGCCACCGACTGGGTCGAGGACATCATGCTGCGCACGCAGCTCCCCGAGGTCTACGACAAGTGGACCACCAACGAGATCCAGTTCAACGATCCGGCGGTGGTCGAGGCGCTGCAGATCTTCGCCGACCTCGCCACCAATGACGAGTATGTCGACGGCGGCACGGCGGCGGTGGCCGCGACCGACTTCCGCGACAGCCCTAAGGGGCTCTTCGGCATCCCGCCGAAATGCTACCTGCACCGGCAGGCGTCGTTCATCTCGTCCTTCTTCCCGGAGGGCACCGAGCTCGGCGTCGACGCGGATTTCTTCTATCTGCCGCCCTTCGCCTCCAAGCCGGAGCTCGGCACGCCGGTGCTCGGCGCCGGCACGCTGGTCTCGATCACCAAGGATTCCGAAGCCGCGCGCGCCTTCATCGACTTCCTGCAGATGCCGCTCGCCCACGAGATCTGGATGGCGCAGTCGGGGCTGCTCACGCCGCTGAAGACAGTCAACCAGGAGGCCTATGCCAACGAGCAGCTGAAGAAGCAGGGCGACATCCTCGTCAATGCATCGACCTTCCGCTTCGACGGCTCCGACCTGATGCCGGGCAAGATCGGCGCCGGCGCCTTCTGGACCGGCATGATCGACCTGGTCGGCGGCAAGCCGGCGCAGGACGTGGCAACCGACATCCAGAAGAGCTGGGACACGATCAAGTAAGGAGGAAATAGGGGAGTAGGGCAGTAAGGCAGTAGTTGGGCGCGGGGCCGTTCGCCTCCTGCCTTGAAGGCACAAATCCCTACTGCCCTACTGCCTACTGCCCTACTGCCCAAGCCGGAGGGACCCGTGGCTGCTCAGATCCTGTCCGCCGTCATCACGATCATCTTCGGCGTCGGCGGCGCCGTCGCCTATTTCTGGGGCGCCAATCGGCTCCTCGACCTCGTCTTTCCATCGCGAGGCGTTTCGGGAATGGCCGCGGTGAACAATCTGCGCCGCCAGGGCCTCATCCGGCCATGGCTGTTCCTCGGCCCGGCGCTGATCATCCTCATCGTCTACCTGATCTACCCCGTCGTGCAGACGCTCTATCTCTCCTTCCACGGCCGCGCCGGCGAAAGCTTCGTCGGCGCCGCCAACTACGAGTGGGCGCTCGGCGACCGCGAGTTCCGGGTGTCGATCTTCAACAACGTCCTGTGGCTTGCCGTCGTGCCGGCCGCCTGCACCTTCCTCGGGCTGATCATCGCCGTCCTCACCGACAAGATCTGGTGGGGCACCATCGCCAAGAGCCTGATCTTCCTGCCGCTCGCCATCTCCTTCGTCGGCGCCAGCGTCATCTGGAAGTTCATCTACGAATACCGTGGCGAAGGTCAGACGCAGATCGGCCTTCTCAATGCCGTCGTGCAGTTTCTGGGTGGCACGCCCCAGGTCTGGATATCGCTGCCGTTCTGGAACAATTTTTTTCTCATGGTCATCCTGATCTGGATCCAGACAGGCTTCGCCATGGTCATCCTCTCCGCCGCGCTCCGCGGCATACCGGAGGAGACGATCGAGGCCGCCGTGATCGACGGCGCCAGCCCGTTCCAGATCTTCTGGAAGATCATGATCCCGCAGATCTGGGGCACCATCGCGGTGGTGTGGACCACGATCACGATCCTGGTGCTGAAGGTCTTCGACATCGTGCTGACCATGACCAACGGCCAGTGGAACAGCCAGGTGCTGGCGAATCTGATGTTTGATTGGATGTTCCGCGGCGGCGGCGATTTCGGCCGCGGCGCCACCATCGCCATCGTCATCATGATTGCCGTGCTGCCGATCATGATCTGGAACATCCGGCAGGCCAACCGCGAAGGGAGGCTGTGATGGCCCACGCCAGCGGAAAATCGGCGGGCAAGTCCTTCCTTGGCCGGTTCGGTGTCCACATCGCCGTCCTGGTGTTTGTGATCATCTGGACGATACCCACGCTCGGCATCCTGGTCTCGTCGTTCCGCGACAAGGACCAGATTGTCGCCTCCGGCTGGTGGAACGCCTTCTCCAGTTCGAGCCAGACAGAGGCCGGCCGCCTGCCCCCGCCGGAAAACCAGGTCGAGCGGGACGGCCGCTTCGTCATCGAGGGCAACATCTTCGGCGATGGTCCGCAGCGCGAGATCAGCGCCTTCGGCCTGCGCTCGGCGGCACCGACGCAGTATGACGCCGGCGAGGCCGCCGATCTCGGCGACGGCGTGACGCTGCAGCTCGACCAAGACGGCAGCTTCCTGCTCGCCTCGCCGGTCGCCTTCGAGGGGAGCCGCGGCCAGCGCGTCTATTTCGCCTCGTCGGTGCCGCCGCGCTTCACCACCGAGAACTACGAGACTGTGCTGTTCTCCGAAGGCATCGGTCGCTCCTTCCTGAACTCTCTGACGGTCACCATTCCCGCCACCGTCATCCCCATCCTGATCGCGGCCTTCGCCGCCTATGCGCTGGCGTGGATGCGCTTTCCCGGCCGCGCGCTCATCATCGCCGCCATCATTGGCCTGCTGGTGGTCCCGCTGCAGATGACGCTGATACCCCTGCTGCAGCTCTACAACGGCGTCGCCCTCTTCTTCGGCGTGCCGTCGAAGACCTATCTCGGCATTTGGCTGGCGCATACCGGGTTCGGCCTGCCCTTCGCCATCTTCCTGCTGCGCAGCTACATGGCGGGGCTGCCGAAGGAACTCATGGAGTCGGCGCGCATCGACGGCGCCAGCGACTTCGAGATATTCATCAGGATCGTGCTGCCGCTCTCGCTGCCGGTGCTTGCCTCCTTCGCCATCTTCCAGTTCCTCTGGGTCTGGAACGACCTGCTTGTCGCGATGGTCTTCCTGGGCTCGGGCGGGAACCAGCTGGTGCTTACCGGCAAGCTCAACGCCCTGCTCGGATCGCGCGGCGGCGACTGGGAGATCCTGACGACCTCGGCCTTCGTCACCATCATCGTGCCGCTGATCGTGTTCTTCTCGCTGCAGCGATATTTCGTGCGCGGCCTGCTTGCGGGCTCGGTCAAAGGGGGCTGATGAATGCGGCCTGGGCTGCGCGGGGTGATCGAATTCCAGGAATATGGAGCATGGTTCGGCTTGCTGGACTAGGCGTTGGGCGAGCCTCTACAAGGGAACAGGCGAAGTCAGGAGCTGGCCATGGCGGATCTCACCCTCAGACAAATCAGGAAGGCCTATGGTGCCGTCAACATCCTGCACGGCATCGACCTCGACATCACGTCCGGCGAGTTCATCGTCTTCGTCGGGCCGTCCGGCTGCGGGAAGTCGACCCTGCTGAGGACCATCGCCGGGCTCGAGGAGATCACGTCCGGCGAGCTCATGATCGCCGGCGAGGTCGTCAACGACGTGCCGCCTTCCAAGCGCGGCATCGCCATGGTTTTCCAGTCCTATGCGCTCTACCCGCACATGACCGTCTACGACAACATGGCCTTCGGCATGAAGATAGCGCGGGAGAACAAGGCCGAGATCGACCGGCGCGTGCGCCAGGCCGCCGACATTCTTCAGCTCACCAAATATCTCGACCGGCTCCCGAAAGCCCTCTCGGGCGGCCAGCGCCAGCGTGTCGCCATCGGCCGCGCCATAGTGCGCAATCCCAAGGTGTTCCTGTTCGACGAACCGCTCTCCAATCTCGACGCAGCGCTCCGCGTCGCCACGCGCATCGAGATCGCCAAGCTCAAGGAATCGATGCCCGATACCACGATGATCTACGTCACGCACGATCAGGTCGAGGCGATGACGCTCGCCGACCGCATCGTCGTGCTGAAGGACGGCCGCGTCGAGCAGGTCGGTTCCCCGATGGAGCTCTACCATCATCCCGGCAACCTGTTCGTCGCGCAGTTCATCGGCTCGCCGGCCATGAACATCGTTCCGGCCACGATCGAGAAGGCGGGCGCGAGCACGGCGATCGCGATCACCGGCGGCCTAAAGACGGAGGTCCCGGTTGCCACGCCCGCGGATGCCGCCGGCATGGGCATCAGCTTCGGCGTCCGTCCCGAGGATCTGCGGATCGCCACCGGCGACACGGTCCTGTTCGAGGGCCGCATCGACTACATAGAACAGCTCGGCGAGGTCCTCCTGGCCTATGTCGACATCGGACGGGCCGACACGCCGCTGGTGGTCAAGCTGCCGGGATTCACGGAGATGAAGCGCAACCAGGTGCTCAGGCTGGACGCCGATCCGGGCACGCTGCACATCTTCGATGCCGACGGCCGATCCTTCGCCCGAAAGCCGGTCGCGGCGATCGCGGCTTGAGCACCATTCCGCCCCAGGCGCTGCGCATGGGGAACTGCTCCGGCTAGGCCGCGCCGGCCTGGCGCTCGGCGAATTCCGCGACCTGGCGCACCTCGCCGATCAGGAAGACCTCGATGGGCTCGCCCCGTCCCCGAAGCCTGTGGAACCCGGCAGGAATGGTCTCGAACCGTTCGTCGAGGCGCGACGCGGTCTCCGCCGAAATGGCGATGGTCGTATCCGCGTCCGGCGCCAGCTCCTTGCCGAGTCCCTGCAGGCGCTGGCTGACATTCACCGTGTCGCCAATGATCGTGTAGTTCACGCGGTCCGACGCGCCGATATTGCCGACGATGACCGGCCCCGTATGCAGCCCGATGCGCACCCTGAGCGCCGGCAGGCCTTCCCTGACGGCCGCCTCGTTGTCGGCAGCCAGATCGTCGCGGATCTGTGCGGCGGCACGCACGGCCGCCGCCGCATGGCCCTTCAGCCGGTCCGGCGCGCCGAAGAAGGCCATCATGCCGTCGCCGAGGAACTTGTCCACCGTTCCGCCATGCGCGTCCACGGCCTTGCACAGGATCGCGAAATGCCGGTTCAGCAGCTGCGAGACGGCAGCCGCATCCATCTGCTCCGACAGCGACGTGAAGTCGGCGATGTCGGTGAACATGACGGTCACCACCGTTTTGCGCGGCTCGGCGATGCCGATCTCTCCCGAGCGCACCAGCTTGGCGACGAGCGAGCGCGGGATGTAGGTCGAGAAGGCGCGCAACCCGATCAGCATCGCGTTGAATGCGGATGCCTGGTCGTCGAGTTCCTTGATCCGGCTCCGCGGCAGGGGCGTCACGCCGTCGAGGTCGAAATCGGCGACGCGGGTGGCCTGTCCGGCAATCGCCTGGATGGGACGCGAAAGCCGCCGTCCGAGAAGGACGGCGATGGCCAGCGCGAGCGCCATGGCGCCGAGGCCCAGCATCGCCGAACCCACCACCCGTTCGATCTCGCCGCCGACCTGCCTGCCTTCGAAATAGGCACCGATCGTCCAAGGCTGGTCGCCATATCCGGTAATCTTGCGGGTGATCGCGATATAGGCATTTCCCGCCCACCACGCCTCGTCGTTGCCATCGAGCCGTATTTCGGAGAGCTCGACGTCGGGGGTCCGCGCCGCGCCGAGCTCGTCTTCCGGCCGGCGGTCGGGATAGGCGGCGAGGACCGGGTCGCCGAATGCCGCCAGCGGCATCAGCGGCGCGATGCCGCGCTCCGCCGCGTCCGGCGCGGCCAGGCGTTCGTCGGCGATGACGCGATCCTCGCCGTCCAAGATGAACGCATGCGTGCCGAATCGCGCCGAGAGTTCGCGCGTGATCTCCGCGAGCTTGTGCAGCTCGATCGCCGCGATCACCCATCCCGTGGTCGGCCCGCCGTCGCGCGACAGCGGCATCGAGACATGGGCGAATAGCCCGTACTGATTGACGAGGAACGAGCCCCACCGTTTCCCTTCGACCCGCCGTCGCTGCTCGAGCGCTTCGATGATCTGCGTTGATTTCTCGGCTTCAACGGGCAGCGGTTCGACCGTCCCGTCTTCCTCGCGGGAAGCGCCCCTGCAGGAAAGATCCGGCGTGCAGATGAGGAGGGCCGTCGTCTGTCCGGCTCCCGACAGCGCCCCGGCCAGGACGGCGGCCATGGCTCCGCCGTCGTCTATGTCGAAATCGCCCTGGGCGTAGAGCGAGGCGACCCCGCTCACCGCGCTCTCGGCGCGCTGCATCTCCGCGTTCAGGGCATCTTCCATCGCGTCGACGAGCAGCGCCGACTGCACACCGAGCAGGTCGAGCGTGTTGCGGTAATTGGCCCCGACCGTCAGCGCCAGCACCCCGCCGATCGAGAACAGGACCAGCGTGCCGAAGCTGAGGGCCAGCATGACGGCCACCGGCACACGGCGCCGCTTTTCGGCTGGACGGACGAAGCGCACGAGCTCGGCTGAGGAATCCATTGCGGAAAATGGCCTCACGAATCGGCCAAATGCAAGGCGGTTGTGGGCGTCAGCCTGCCTCGACCGTCCGTTGCGAATGCACGGCGCGCAACCGCGACAGGCCGAATGCGAAGATGAATGCGGCGCTCAGCAGAAGGACGATGGTCGGCGCCGGCGCGCTGTCCAGGAAGAAGCTCAGATATACACCGGTCACCGAGGCGAGAACGGCGACCGCCACCGAAACCGCCAGCATGCGCTCGAAGCGGGTCGTCAGGAGGAAGGCTATCGCGCCCGGCGAGATCAAGAGGGCGATGGCCAGTATGATTCCGACTGCCTTCAGCGCCGCGACGATGGTCAGCGAGAGGAGCGACAGCAGGCCGTAATGCAGCAGCCGTACCGGCAGCCCGATCGCCCGCGCGTGCTGCGCATCGAAGGCATGCAGCAGCAGATCGCGGCGGAAGATGCCGATCGCCCCGACGCAGAAGACGGCGATCAGCGCGGTCTGCCCGACATCGCCCCACGACACGCCGAGCATGTCCCCGAACAATATGTGGTCTAGATGCACCTCCGTCTGGATCTTGGTGTAGAGCACGAGGCCGAGCCCGAACATGCCCGAGAACACGACGCCCATCACCGTGTCCTCCTTGATGCGGCTGTTCTCCTTGAGGTAGCCGGTCGCCAGCGCGCAGAACATGCCGGCGGCGAAGGCGCCGACAGCCAGCGGCAGGCCGACGATGTAGGCGAGCACGATTCCCGGCAGCACGGCATGGCTGACCGCGTCGCCCATCAGCGACCAGCCTTTGAGCACCAGGAAGCAGGACAGCAGCGCCGACGGCACCGCCACCAGCAGCGCGATGGCGAAAGCCTGCTGCATGAAGGGAAACTGGAAGGGGAGGAGGAGAGTGTCGAGGGTCATGTGATACCTCCCGGGGTTTGCGCTCCGTTAAGCGCCGCCTCGGATCCTCCCCCGTTTACGTGGGAGGGGGACCGGCGAAGCCAGTGGATCGGGCGGCTCAGAACGCGGCCTGGAACCATCCTCACGCCTCTCCCTCCAACGCTTCGCGCGCCTTCCTTCGCGCCGCCAGCAACCCATGCTTCGGAGCGAAGACGAACGCCGCCAGGAAGATCAGTGTCTGCGTGACCACGATGATCCCGCCCGTCGCGCCGTCGAGGAAGTAGCTGGCATAGGCGCCGACGAAGCTCGTCAGCGTGCCGATCGCCACCGAGATCATGATCAGCCTCGGAAACCGGTCGGTCAGCAGGTAGGCCGTCGCGCCAGGCGTCACCACCATGGCGATCACCAGGAAGGCGCCCACGGTCTGCAGCGCCGCCACCGTGGACGCCGCCAGCAGCGTGAAGAACAGCACCTTCAGCCGGTCCGGATTGAGTCCGACGGAGCGCGCATGGTTCTCGTCGAAGAAGGCGACCATCAGGTCCTTCCACTTGGCCAGCAGGATGACGAGCGAGACGCCCCCGATGATGACGAGCTGCAGCGTGTCGGCCGGCGAGACGGCCAGGATGTTGCCGAGCACGATGGTCTGCACGTTCACCGACGCCGGCGACAGCGAGATCATGAACAGGCCCAGCCCGAAGAAGGAGGTGAAGATCAGCCCGATGATGGCGTCCTCGCGCAGCTTCGTGCGCTGGTTGAGGAACAGCATGGCGGCGGCCGCAAGGCCGCCGGAGAGGAACGCGCCGAAGGCGAAGGGAAGGCCGAGCATGTAGGCGCCGGCGACGCCCGGCACGATCGAATGGGAGAGCGCGTCGCCGATAAGCGACCAGCCCTTCAGCATCAGATAGGCCGACAGGAAGGCGCAGACGCCGCCGACCAGCGCCGAAACCCACATCGCATTCACCATGTAGCCGTAGGAGAACGGCTCCGCGAGAAGCTCAATCATTTCTCGCTCTCGTCGACGATGCGCCTGCTGTCCGCCCCGATGCCGTCCGGCCCCGTATCGTAGATCACGAAAGGCCGCTCGTCGTCCGTCAGCACCCGCACGCTGCGCCGGTCGTCGTCTGAATGAAGTTCCGCGCCGCCCAGCGTGAACTGCCTCAGCACGCCGCCGAAGGCCTTTTCCAGATTGGCCTGCGTGAAGACTTCTGCCGTCGGCCCGTAGCAAAGCACGGTGCGGTTGATCAGCACGGCGCGGTCGCAGAAGCGCGGTACGCTGCCGAGATTGTGCGTCGAGACCAGCATGACCCGGCCCTCGTCGCGCAGCGACTGCAGCAGGGCGATGATCGCCTCCTCCGTGCGCACGTCGACGCCCGTGAAGGGCTCGTCGAGAAGGATGACCTTGCCGTCCTGCGCCAGCGCACGCGCCAGGAAGACGCGCTTCTTCTGACCGCCCGAAAGCTCGCCGATCTGGCGCTTGCGGAAATCGGCCATGCCGACGCGCTCCAGCGCGCGGTCGACCGCCTCGTGGTCCTCCTTCTTCGCCATGCGAAGGAAGTTCATGTGGCCGTACCGGCCCATCAGCACGACGTCCTCGACCAGCACCGGGAAGTTCCAGTCGACGTCCTCGCTCTGCGGTACATAGGCGACGGCGTTCTTGCGAAGCGCCTCGCCGCCCGGCATGCCGAGGATGGTCACCTTGCCGGCAGCCAGCGGGACGAAGCCCATGATCGCCTTGAACAGGGTGGACTTGCCGCTGCCGTTGACGCCTACCAGCGCGGTGATCGTGCCGCGCGGGATGGCAAAGGAGGCGTCGCGCAAGGCAGTGTGGCCGTTGCGATATGTAACGGTCACATGCTCCACGTCGAGCCCGCCATGCAGGTCTCGCGCTTTCGGCTCCGCCTTCAGGGGTACGTTCATTCCTGCAGGCCCTTGGCGATCGTGTCGGTCGTCACCAGGAGCAGGTCGAGATAGGTCGGCACCGGCCCGTCCGCATCGCTCAGCGAGTCCACATAGAGCACGCCGCCATATTTCGCGCCGGTTTCGCGGGCGATCTGCTGGGCCGGATCCGGCGACACCGTGCTTTCACTGAACACCGCCGGGATCTTGTTATCCCTCACGGCGTCGATCACCTTGCGGACCTGCCGCGGCGTCCCCTGCTGGTCCGCGTTGATCGGCCAGATGTAGAGTTCCTTCAGGCCGAAGTCGCGCGCGAGGTAGCTGAAAGCGCCTTCGCTCGTCGCCAGCCAGCGTCTCTCCTCGGGTATCGCGGCAAGCGCCTGCCGTATCGGCTCCACCTCCGCCTTGATCTTCTCCGAGTAGCCGGCGGCGTTCCGGTTATAGGTCTCGGCATTTGCCGGATCGTGTTCGACGAAGGCCTTGCGGATGTTCTCCACATAGATGAGCGCCGCCTCGGGCGACATCCAGGCATGCGGGTTCGGCTTGCCGCTGTAAGGGCCTTCGGCGATGCCCATCGGCTCGACCCCTTCCGAGACCACGACGCTCGGCACGTCGCTGACGTTCTGGAAGAAGCGCTCGAACCACAGCTCCAGGTTCAGTCCGTTCCAGAAGATCAGCTTGGCATCCTGGGCGCGCAATATGTCGCCGGGCGTCGGCTGGTAGTTGTGGATCTCCGCATTGGGCTTGGTGATCGATTCCACGACGGCGGCGTCGCCCGCGACGTTGCGAGCGATGTCGGCGATCACGGTAAAGGTGGTGACGGCCTTGAACTTTTCCTGCGCCAGTGCGGGCGCGGCAGCGATCGACAGGGCGGCGGCCAGCACGGCCGATTTCAGCAGTCTCATGTGGCTCTCTTCGGTCTGTGTACCTCCTAGATAGCGCAGCCGCGCCTCTCAGTCAATGCAGTTGCAAAGCGTTTGCAACTAGATTGCAAGGGCGATATTTTTTGCAACTGAGTGTCATCTGGCCCATAATGGGGCGATGGTCGAGCAAGTCGAAAGTTATGAAAAGCAGCTGCGGCGCAAGGGCGTGCGCATCACGCGCCAGCGCAGCATCATCCTCGGCATCCTGTCGGACACAGAGGGCCATCCCGACGCGCTGGAAATATTCCAGCAGGCCGTCAAGGCCGACGCCAGCATCTCGCTTTCGACCGTCTACCGTACCATGAAGCTCCTCGGCGACATGGGCGTCATCCATCGCCACGCCTTCGAAGGCGGGCCGTCGCGTTTCGAGCACGCGTCCGGCGAGCATCACGATCATCTCATCGACGTCGAGACCGGCGACGTCATCGAATTCAAGTCCGACCGGATCGAGCAGCTGCAGAACGAAATCGCCGAATCGCTCGGCTACGAAATCACGCATCACCGGCTCGAGCTCTACGGCCGCAAGCGCCACGCGGGCTGAAGGGAGCGGGGCTGCGTGGTTGACGTGGCTTCGCGGGCGGGTCAAACATCGCCGCGCAAAAAGACTGGCGCGGCATCGGCCAAGGTCGATGCCCCTTGAGGGATGGAACCATGGCGGCGGATGCGGAAATCGGACTGATCGGGCTCGGTGTGATGGGCTCTAATCTGGCCCTGAACATCGCCGAGAAGGGCAACAGGATCGCCGTCTTCAACCGCACGGTCGCCAAGACCCACGAGTTCAAGGCAAATGCCGGCCAGCTCGCGGACATGATCGTCCCCTGCGAGACCATCGAGGAATTCGCCGCCGCGATCCGCCCGCCGCGGCCGATCATCATCATGGTCCAGGCGGGCGGCGCCGTCGACGAGCAGATCGCCCATCTGCGCGGCGTTTTGTCCGAAGACGACATCATGATCGACGCCGGCAACGCCAATTTCCGCGACACGATGCGCCGGTTCAAGGAACTGGAGGGCACCGGCCTCACCTTCATCGGCATGGGCGTCTCCGGCGGCGAGGAAGGCGCGCGTCATGGCCCCTCCATCATGGTCGGCGGCACCGAGGCCTCGTGGAAGCGCGTCGAGAAGGTGCTTACCGCCATCTCCGCCAAATATGACGGCGAGGCTTGCGCCGCCTGGCTCGGCAACGACGGCGCCGGCCATTTCGTCAAGACGATTCACAACGGCATCGAATATGCCGACATGCAGATGATCGCCGAGATCTACGGCATCCTGCGCGATGGGCTCGGCATGGCGCCGAAGGAGATCGGCCAGGTCTTCGCCGACTGGAACAAGGGCCGGCTCGACTCCTATCTCATCGAGATCACCGCCAAGGTGCTCGCCGCCGATGACCCCAAGACCGGCAAGCCGATGGTCGACATGATCCTCGACCGCGCCGGCCAGAAGGGCACCGGCAAATGGTCGGCCATCGAGGCGCAGCAGCTGGGCGTGCCGGCAACCGCGATCGAGGCGGCGGTTGCCGCCCGTGTACTCTCTTCGCTCAAGGACGAGCGCGAGGCCGCCGAGAAGGCCTATGGCAAGACGGGCGTGACGAAGTTCGCCGGCAGCAGGGAAGAGATCCTCGCAGACCTCGAGCTGGCGCTCTTCGCCGGCAAGATCGCCGCCTATGCCCAGGGCTTCGCCGTCATGGCGGCGGCCTCGAAGGAATTCGGCTGGGACCTGCCGATGCCAACAATCGCGAAGATCTGGCGCGCCGGCTGCATCATCCGTTCGCAGTTCCTGGGCACCCTCGCCAAGGCCTTTTCCGACGGCCCGGTCGCTAACCTGCTCATGGCGCCTGCCTTCATCGAAATGATGAGGGAGGCGCATCCGGCCCTTCGCCACATCGTCGCCCGTTCCGCCGAGGCCGGCCTCCCGACGCCGGCGCTGTCGTCCGCGCTCGGCTATTTCGACAGCTACCGGCTCGGCCGCGGCACCTCGAACATCATCCAGGCGCAGCGCGATTTCTTCGGCGCGCACGGCTTCGAGCGCGTCGACGAGCCTGGCGCGCATAACGGACCATGGGGCAGCGGCGCGGCCTGATCTCCCCCTTCGCGAAAGGAACCTACGATGACTTGGCAGCCCGCCGACACGCGCTATGACGCGATGATCTACAACCGCTGCGGCAATTCCGGCCTGAAGCTGCCGGCGATCTCGCTCGGCCTCTGGCACAATTTTGGCGACGACACGCCGCACCAGGTCAAGCGCGCGATCTGCCGCCGGGCCTTCGATCTGGGCATCACCCATTTCGATCTCGCCAACAATTACGGGCCGCCCCCCGGCTCCGCCGAGCTCGCCTTCGGCGAGATCCTGCGCACCGATTTCGCGGGCTATCGCGACGAGCTGATCATCTCGACCAAGGCCGGCTACAACATGTGGCCCGGCCCTTACGGCGAATGGGGCAGCCGCAAATACCTGCTCGCCAGCCTCGACCAGAGCCTCAAGCGCATGGGGCTCGACTATGTCGACATCTTCTATTCCCACCGCTACGACCCCGACACGCCGCTCGAGGAGACGATGGGCGCGCTCGACCATGCCGTGCGTTCAGGAAAGGCGCTCTATGTCGGCATCTCGTCCTACAATTCGCAGCGGACCCAGGAGGCGGTCTCGATCCTGCGCTCGCTCGGCACGCCCTTCATCATCCACCAGCCCAGCTATTCGATGATCAATCGCTGGATCGAGGACGACGGGCTGCTCGACACGCTCGACGGCCTCGGCGTCGGCTCGATTGTCTTCTCGCCTCTGGCGCAGGGTATGCTGACCACGAAATATCTCGACGGCATCCCCGAAGGCAGCCGCGCGACGCAGGGCAAGTCGCTGAGGCAGAGCTTCCTCGACGAGCGCAACCTCGCGAACATCCGCGCGCTGAACGGCATTGCCGAGGCGCGCGGCCAGACGCTGGCGCAGATGGCGATCGCCTGGGTCCTGCGCGGCGGCCGGGTGACGTCGGCCCTGATCGGCGCAAGCCGCGTCGGCCAGGTCGAGGATTGCGTCGGCGCCCTGAAGAATCTCGATTTCAGCGAAGCCGAACTCGCCGAGATCGACCGCCATGCCAAGGATGCCGACATCAATCTGTGGGCACGGTCCGCGGAACGCGCCGGGCCGCAGCGCTAGGTCGATCCGCGGTCGGACCGGACTATCCCTCCCCTGCGATGCGGGGGAGGGGGACCACGCGAAGCATGGTGGAGGAGGCAGACTGGCTCGGCTGAATTAGCCGGCTACTGCCCGGTCTTCTCCGCGATCCAGTCCTTGTAATTCGCCACACGCGTATAGACGCCATAGGCGTTCGCGTGTCCGCAGGCTGCCGCCGCGTCCATCGGACCTTCGCCCCAGCTCACGATTCCGACCTGCTCCACGCCGCCGGCCTTTTCGACGAACAGCGGACCGCCGCTGTCGCCGTTGCAGGCGTCGCGGACACCGCTCGTGGTGCCGGCACAGATCATGTTGGCCGTCAGCCGGTCGCTCATCGTGTCGACGATCGACTTCGTCGCGGCGCTGATCCCGGTTTCGGAATACATCATGCGCGGAGCGAAATTGCGCAGGATCAGCTCGAGGTCACGGGCATAGATCGTCCGCAGGCCGTCATTGCAGGCCGCATTCGGCTGCAGCTCGATCTCGGCTTCCATCAGCGTAACCGGGAAAGTGCCGTCGTCCATGCGGCCCCAGCCGGTGACGCGGACCTTTCCGGAATCCTCCCCCGGCGCCGCCACCAGCTTCACCGGCGGGGCGGATGCGGGCTCGGTTAGCTTGACGAGGGCGATGTCGTTGTCGAGCGTCAGCTCGCTGTAGCCCTCGTGGCGGACGATCTCGGCGACCGCGTAGCGCTTGCCCTCGGTCAGGGCGGTCGCTTCCGTCAGGATGGTCACCGCTCCCGGCTGGATGGTCTGGCCGGCGTCCGTCACGCAATGCGCCGCCGTCAGCACCCATTGCGGGGCGATCAGGCTGCCGCCGCAGAACTGCGCGTTGGCCTGCGAGACCGCGCTGTCGTCGAGCATGTCGCTCGACAGCAGCGCGACCTGGAACGGCCATTCGCCGGGTTCGGCCTCGTTACCGCCGAAGACGCGGTCGCCTGAATCCCCGGCTTCCTTCGCCTGCGCGGCCCGCGCCGCCGTAACGCGGCTCATCGGCGACAGTTCGGGCCTTGCATCCTGTGCCGCCGCCATCCCCGCCGGCATGGCCGACAGCAGCGCAACCGCCGCGAGCGGCGCCAACTTCCTCATGCGAGTCACGTGAACCTCCTGAGACGTTTCTCCTCGTCGTGCAGGCCGGGTCGAAACCCCACGCCCGGCTCGCGCACACCTGTTCATCATAGTCCCCGACCGTATGGTAGACAGGGACCTTCTCACCGCCGATCCCGGAAAATGTTGGGCTGATCCGTGGCGGGCTGACGGCGAACCTTCCGTAAGGTAAAAATCGTCCCGGCGCATCATGGAATCGACAACTTTACCGAGAAGTGATGCGGTCCTTGCTGACCCTTGGGAGAGTCTCACGTGACGAAATTTGCCAGCGGAATCGCATTGCTTGCGACAAGAACCCGCCGGTCCTCATGTGGCGCGCCACCTGCGAGGTCATGGCCAAGAATGTCGGCACCGACAACTTCGCCTATGACTGCGACACCTAGCCCGGTTCGAGCGGCTCGTCCGTCTATGCCTATGACGAGGGCCTGAAGCAGCGCGTCGTCGTCGGCGTCAACATCGCCGAGAGCCCCGAATTCAACAGGCCGTCAGGCTCAATACGAGCTACGTGGCGTGGATCAACGGGCTCTGGAAGTAGGTCGAACGCCTGGCACGGCGCGCGCCGCGTCGCGTGCGCCGTAGAATGACCCAGAGCGGCTGCCTTCAGCGCGGGGCGCGCTTGGCGAGGATGCGCTGCAGCGTCCGGCGGTGCATGTTGAGCCGCCGGGCGGTCTCGGAAACGTTGCGTTCGCACATCTCGTAGACGCGCTGGATGTGCTCCCAGCGCACCCGGTCCGCCGACATCGGGTTTTCCGGCGGCGCGGCGCGCTCGCCCCCCATGCTGGTCAGCGCGGCGTAGATGTCGTCGGCATCGGCGGGCTTGGACAGGTAGTCGACCGCGCCGAGCTTCACGGCGGTGACGGCGGTGGCGATGTTCCCGTAGCCGGTCAGGATCACCGTGCGCGCGTCGTCGCGGCCTTCGCGGATCGCCGCCACCACGTCCAGCCCGTTGCCGTCGCCGAGCCGCATGTCCACCACCGCATAGGCCGGCGGATTGGCCCGCGCCTTCGCCACCGCTTCCTCGACGCTCTCGGCCGTATCGACCGTGAAGCCGCGCCCTTCCATGGCGCGTGCGAGCCGGGTGACGAAGGGCTTGTCGTCATCGACCAGCAGAAGCGTGGCGTCGCCGACGATCTGGCCGGCGTCGGAGGATTCGGCGTTCATCATTTCATCCCGTCTTTTCTTCTTCTGCCTTCAGATATGTCCAGCGCGCAGCCTTGTCCATTTCTTGCCGTGATTCACGCCACGTCGAACATCGCCTCCGATACCTGTCCGCTCGCCAGGAACGCCGCGCGCGGCCACGATATCCGTACGATGGCGCCCTGTCCGGGCTCGTTCGAATTGCGGAAGGAAAGCGTCGCGCCCGACCGCTCCAGCAGGGTCTTGGCGATGAACAGGCCGAGGCCGAGCCCGCCCCCGCGTTCGGCCCCCTGCCGCGTCGACATGTAGGGCTCGCCGATCCGGCCGACGACCTCGGGCGGAAAGCCCGGACCGTCGTCGATGATCGTGAACGCAACCTCGTCCTCGTTCCAGCGCCAGCCGACCGTGACCTTCGCCTTGGCGAAATCCACCGCGTTCTCGACCAGATTGCCGAGGCCGTAGATGACGCCGGGATTGCGCCGTCCCACCGGTTCGGGTCCCTTCATCTCGCCCGGCTCGAGCAGGATCTGGATGTCGAAGTCGCGATGCGGCGCGGTCACCTCCTCGACCAGCGACGTCAGCGGCAGTCGCGCGAGATGCGCCTCGCCTTCCGACGAGAGGCTGGTGAGCCGTTTCAGGATTTCGCGGCAGCGTTCGGTCTGCGAGCGCAGCAGCTTCACGTCCTCGGCATGGTCGGGATCGTCTCCAAGCGTGCGTTCCATCTCGCGCGCCACCAGGGTGATCGTCGCCAGCGGTGTGCCCAGCTCATGCGCTGCCGCCGCGGCGAGACCGTCGAGCGCCGACAGGTGCTGCTCACGCTGCAGCACCAGCTCGGTGGCGGACAGCGCCGTGGCCAGCAGGCGCGCCTCCTCGGCGACCCGAAAGGCGTAGATCCCGGTGAAGGCGATGGAGGAGACCAGCGCCACCCAGGTCCCGGCGACATAGACGAAGGGAATTGCGAGCTCGACCCCGTCATACCAGGGCAGCGGCAGCTGGAAGAGGCCGAGCAGCGTTGCCATGGCGATGACGAGGGCGCCGAGCAGCGCCGTCATGGCGAGCGGAAGCGACGTCGCCGAGATGACGACCGGCACCGTCATCAGCAGCGAGAACGGGTTGTTCAGCCCGCCCGTCATGTAGAGCAGGCCGGCGAGCTGCAGCGCATCGAAGGTCAGGATGGCGAAGGCGGCCGGCGGCGGCAGGCGGTAGGAAGCCGGGTACTTCAAGGCGAGATAGACGTTCAGCGCCGCCGAGCAGGCGATCGCCACGAAACACGCCATGACCGGAAAGGGAAAGCCAAGCCCGTAGGCGACGAAAACCACCGTGATGCTCTGGCCGACGACAGCCAGCCATCTGAGGCGCACCAGCGTGTTCAGGCGCAGCCGGTGGCTTGGCCCTAGATCGGGCGCGTTCAGAACCATGTCGTCTCCCTGCAATCGCTCGGCCGCATATCCTAAAGCATGTCGCCCGAAAGCGCGCCGCGGTTTTCGGAGGTCAAGATCGACAGGCGATAGCGCATCGCGTGCATCCTGTTCCAAGCGAACCGCCGGAACGCTACTTCGTTCGCGGCTTGGCGCGTGCCGTCGCGGCGGCTGACAGAGGATCGTCGGGCCAGACATGTTTCGGATAGCGCCCCCGCATGTCGGAGCGGACGTCGGCCCAGGAGCCGCGCCAGAAGCCGGGCAGGTCGCGCGTCGTCTGGATCGGGCGATGCGCCGGCGACAGCAGTTCCAGCGTCAGCGGGACCCGACCTTCGGCGATCGACGGGTGGGTCGCCAGCCCGAACAGCTCCTGCACGCGGATCGCCAGCACCGGCCATTCGCCGTCATAGCGGATCGGCACATGGCTGCCCGAGGGCGCGTCGAAATGGGTCGGCGCCAACGCCCCGATCTTTCGCTGGAGATCGTGCGGCACCAGCGACATCAGCCCGGCCTGCACGGAACCGGGATCGATGCGCGCGAACGATGCCTCGCCGCGCAGGAAGGGCGCGAGCCAGTCGTCGAGCTTTTCCGCCAGCGCCTCGTCCGACATGTCCGGCCACGGCTCGCCCAGCCCCCTGTGCAGCCAGGCGAGCCGCTGGCGCAGCGTCTCCGTCTCCTTGCTCCACGGCAGCAAATGCAGCCCATGCTCGCGAATCGCGTCGAGGATTGCCCGGTCGGCCGACTCGCCGGCCGGCGCGGGCATCATTCGTTCCGACAGAACGATTGCGCCGAGCCGCGCCGTCTCGCGCACCCGCACCGAGCGCTTCTGCACGTCGAACAGGCTCTCGGTGCGAGTCCTGATGTGGGAACCGAGCAGCGCGCGGATGTCCTCCTCGGACACGGCCGCCGCCGATGCGATACGCGCCGACTGCGCCTTGCCCTGCAGGTCGGCGACGACGAGGAAGGCTTCTCCCGCAAGCGGATCGGCGGCATCGAGCTGCGCGCCGCCGCCATTGGCGAGCACGAACCGCCCGCGCTCGCCCCGCGCCTTGGCGACCCGGTCCGGCCATGCGTGGAGCAGGAGGGAGCCGACGCTTGGAGGCTGAAGTTGCCCCTCACCCTCACCCTCTCCCCGCAAGCGGGGAGAGGGTGGCGCCGACGTTTGCGTTCCGATCACCAACGCTCGCGAACCCCTCTCCCCGTCCTTCACGGGGAGAGGGTGAGGGTGAGGGTGAGGGGCAACCTTCACCTCCTTCGCCAATCTCTCCGCCAGCCCCTTCGCCGCGCTCGCCCTCGGCCCCCGCTCGGACCGGAACCGCGTCAGCCTCAGCTCCAGGTCGACGCTGTCGCCGCCGAGCCCGCGCTCGGTCACCAGCACCGCGAGCTCGGCAGCGATGGTCACCTCCCCCGCCTTGGCGGCCTCCGCCACCATGTGCGCCAGCCGTGCCGGCAGGGCCAGCCTGCGCATGGCAGCACCCGCTTCGGTGAGCCGGCCGGACTCGTCGATCGCGCCGAGCTCGGTCAGCAGCGCGCGCGCTTCCACCAGTGCCGGGCTCGGCGGCGGGTCGAGGAAGCGCAGCGTTGTCGGGTCGGCCACACCGAAGGCGGCGCAGTCGAGCAGCAGGCCGGAGAGGTCCGCCTGCAGGATCTCAGGCGGGCTGAAGGCCGGCAGGGCGGCCGTCTGCTCCGCCCGCCACAGCCTTATCGCGACACCCGGCTCGGTGCGTCCGGCGCGGCCGGCACGCTGCTTGGCGGAGGCACGGCTGGAACGTACCGTCTCCAGTCGTGTCAGGCCCGTCGCCGGCTCGTAGCGCGGCTGTCGCGCCAGGCCGGAATCGATGACGACGCGCACGCCGTCGATGGTGATCGACGTTTCGGCGATGGACGTGGCCAGCACGACCTTGCGCTTTCCTTGTGCGGGCGGCCGGGTCGCCGCGTCCTGCGCCTTGCCGTCGAGCTGGCCGTAAAGCGGCACGACATCGACCTGCTCCGGCAGCCGTCCCGCCAGCCGCTCGGCCGTACGCTCGATCTCGCGCTGGCCGGGCAGGAAGGCAAGCACGCTGCCGGGCTCAACTGCGATCGTCTCGCGGATCGCCTTCGCCATCGCGTCCTCGATCGGGATGCCCGCCGGCCGTTCCTCATGGCGTATCTCGACCGGAAAGCTGCGGCCCGCGCTCTCGATCACCGGGGCATCGTCCAGCAGCCTCGCCACCCGTGCGCCGTCGAGTGTCGCCGACATGACGAGCAGCCGGAGGTCGGGGCGCAGCGCATCGGCCACGTCGAGCGCCAGCGCCAGCCCGAAATCGCCGTCCAGCGAACGCTCGTGGAACTCGTCGAACAGCACGGCGGAAACGCCGGGAAGCTCAGGATTGTCGAGGATCATGCGCGCCAGCACGCCTTCGGTCACGACCATGATGCGCGTCTTCGCCGACATGCGGCTTTCCATGCGCATCGCATAGCCGACGGTCGCGCCCGGCTCTTCGCCGAGCAGCGCCGCCATCCGCCGCGCAGCCGCCCGCGCTGCCAGCCTGCGCGGCTCCAGCAGCACGATCCTGCCGCCGCCCAGCCAGGACGACTCGAGCAGCGCCAGCGGGACCAGCGTCGTCTTGCCCGCGCCCGGCGGCGCAACCAACACCGCCTTGCGGCCGGCTTCGAGCGCCCGCACCAGTTGCGGCAGGACCTCTGTGACGGGGAGTGTTGGAAGCGGCGGCATGGCGCGGCCTTAGCAGGCCAGGCCGGCCCGCTCAATCGGCGGCTATACCTCCACCCACCGACCTTCCTGGAACGACCTTCCCATCGCCGCGATGGTGCGCTCGATCAGGATGCCTTCCTCGAAGCCGACCGAGACGCTCGGCTGTCCGAGCATGCGCGCGATGAGCTGCCGGCATTCGATGATCTTCAGGTCGTTGAAGCCGAGATTGTGGCCGGCCGCCGGGATGAACCTGTCATAGGGCGGGTGGTGCGGGGCGGTGAGGATGGTGCGGAAGCCCTGCTCGGTCGGCCGGTCCGAGGTCACATAGAGCTGCACCTCGTTCATCCGCTCCTGGTCGTAGAGGATCGAGCCCTTCGCGCCGAAGATCTGGATGGCGATGCGGCCCTTGCGGCCCCAGGCAGTGCGGCTCACGGCGATATAGCCCGACGCACCGTTTTCGAGCCGCAGCAGGATGGTCGCGATGTCGAACACTTCGACCGCGCGCTCGCCTTCCGGCGTGTGCCGGGTCGGATAGGGCTTCGCCATGTCGCACATCACCTTCGTGACGCCGCCTACCAGGGTCTGCAGCAAGGACAGCGGGTGCACGCCGAAATCGTCGAGCGCGCCCCAGCCGTTGATTGCCTCGTGACGCTGCTGGAACGGCGCTTCGGGATCGGCGAGGAAATCCTCGTCCATCTCGATGCGCACATGGTTGACCGCTCCGATGACGTCTTCGTCGAGCAGCTTGCGGATATGCCGGATCGCAGGGTTCTGGATATAGTTGTAGCCGAGCACCGCGGCCTTGCCCGACTTCCGCGCGGCGGCCAGCATCTCCTCCGCCTCGGCGAGTTTCGGCGCCATCGGCTTCTCGCACCAGACATGCTTGCCTGCCGCGAGCGCCGCCGTCGCCATTTCGAGATGGAACTTGTTCGGCGTGGTGATCGACACGACGTCGACCTCCGGGTCGGCGATCACGTCGCGCCAGTCGCCCGACGCCTTCTCGAAGCCGAATTCGGCGGCCTTGCGATGGGCCAGCTCCTGGTTCGCTTCGCCGAGATGGAGCAGCCGCACCGGCGGCACGTCGCCGAACACCGGCCGCACCGAGTTCCAGGCCAGCGCATGCGCCTTGCCCATGAAGCCGGTGCCGATCAGGCCGACGGAGATGGATTGCATGGGGGGAGGCTCCGGAATTGGGGGTAAGGGCAGTGGGCAATGGGCAGTAGGCAATGGGCGGATGGGAGGAGGGCATGGAGTGACAATAGACCTGCAGCGGGACTGGAAAGCCCCTACTGCCTACTGCCCACTCCCTGATGCCTTAAACCGTCCCCCCCAGTTCGCTCGACAGCTCCGCCAGTTCCTTGCCGCCGGCCATCATGGTCTGCAGCTCTTCGGCCGAGATCTCGCCGCGTTTGGCGGTTCCGAGCGTCTTGCCGCGGTTGAGCACGGTGAAGCGGTCGCCGACCGCCATGGCGTGGCGAACATTGTGGGTGATGAAGACGACGCCGAGCCCCTTCTTGCGCACCATGTCGATATATTTCAGCACCATCGAGGTCTGGCGCACGCCGAGCGCCGAGGTCGGCTCGTCGAGGATCAGCACCTTGGCGCCGAAATAGACTGCCCGGCTGATCGCCACGCATTGCCGCTCGCCGCCCGACAGCGTGCCAACCGCCTGGCCCGGATCGCGCACGTCGATGCCGATCCGCTTCATCTCCTCGCGCGTGACGCGGTCGCAGAAGTCGAAGTCGACATGGCGGAAGGGCCAGATGCCCTTCACCGGCTCGCGGCCCATGAAGAAGTTGCGCGTCACGCTCATCAGCGGGATCATCGCCAGGTCCTGGTAGACGGTGGCGATGCCGGCATCCAGCGCCGCGCGGGGCCCGGAGAAGAAGACGGGCCTGCCCTCCAGGAACATCTGGCCCTTGGTCGGCTTGTGCACGCCGGCCATCGTCTTGATGAAGGTCGACTTGCCGGCGCCGTTGTCGCCGAGCAGGCAATGGACCTCGCCGGCATTGACTGTCACCGAGACGCCGGACAGCGCGATGACCGAGCCGAAATGTTTTTCGATGTCGCGCATTTCCACGAGCGGAACGTCGCGCGCCCCATGTGTCGGGCCAGCCATCAGCGTTCTCCCGTCACGCGCTTGCGGATGATGTTGTTGAAGAACACCGCCATCAGCAGCATCGCGCCGAGGAAGACGAGGTACCAGTCCTGGTCGATCGTGGTGTAGGTCAGGCCGATCAGCACCATGCCGAAGATGATCGCGCCGATCGCAGCACCGATCGCCGAACCGTAGCCGCCCGTCAGCAGGCAGCCGCCGATGACCGCCGCGATGATTGCCTCGAACTCCTTCTGGAAGCCCCGCCGCGCGTCCGTGGAGCCGGAGTCGAGCACGGTCAGGATGGCGACCAGCGCCGCGCAGCACGCTGTCACCATGAACAGCGAGGTCTTAACCCTCCGCACCGGCACGCCCGAATTGCGCGCCGCGTCCGGATCGCCGCCGGAGGCGAAGATCCAGTTGCCGTATCGGGTACGCGTCAGCACCCAGGCGGCGAGCGCGGCGATCAGCGCGAACCAGACGATCTCGACCGGGATGCCGGTGACCTTCGGCTGCCCATTGGGGAACTTGGCGAGCAGGTCGTTGTCGGCAAGCCAGGCGAACAGGCCCTCCAGCGCGTCGCCGGCGAAGATGTCGTAGAAGAAGGCGTCGAGCCCGCTGTCGGTCGCCGCCTCGCGCACCCCGCGCAGCTGCGTCGAGCCGCCGGTCGCCCATTTCAGGCCCACCAGCGACAGTCCGCGCAGGATGAAGAGGAAGGCGAGCGTGACGATGAAGGAGGGCAGCCCGGTATGGATGACGATCTGACCGTTCATCAGGCCCATCACCGCCGCGAAGGCAAGCGTCAGCAGGATCGCGACCGGCAGCGAAAGGCCGATCGTCACCACGCAGGCGGCGAAGATCAGGCCCGTGAAAGCGACCATCGAGCCGACCGAAAGGTCGAACTCGCCGCCGACCATCAGCAGCGAGGCGCCCACGGCCAGTATTCCGAGCTGGGCGGCCGGCGCCAAGAAATTCATGACGCCGGAGAATTCGAACATGGTGGCGTTGGCCACCGTGATGAAGAACGCCGTCACGATGACCAGTCCCATCGCCGCGCCGAGTTCGGGCCGGCGCATCAGGCGCAAGGCGAACGATGCTTCCTTCAGCCGCTCGTCCTTGGCAGATGTGAGGCTCGCTGCTTGCTGGTCGGACATGGTTTCCTCCGCTCCGGCGGCGGCTTTGCGCCTGTCGTTTCCGGTTTTGGGAAAGGCCGCGCCAGGCGGCCTTCCCCATCGAGCCATGCAGTCAGCGAATGCCTTTCGCCGACAGGTCGACGACCTGGCCGGCCTTCTCCTGGGTCACGAGGTTCGGGCCCGAAGGCACGTTGCCGCCGGGCATCAGGCCGTATTTCGCGTTGAGCGCCAGGAACACCACCGGCAGGTAGCCCTGCAGATACTGCTGCTGGTCGATCGCGAAAGCCGCCTTGCCGTCGGCCACCGCCTGCAGGAAGCCCGCGGACATGTCGAAGGTCGCGACGTTGATCTTGCCTTCCATGCCCGACTCCGAGACCGCGCGCAGTGCGGGCTCGCCCACCGTTGCCGCTCCCAGCCCGAGGATCGTGTCGACCGAGCTGTCGGTGGACAGCGCCGCCTTCACCTTCGAGACCACTTCCGCCGGATCGATCGAGGCCGGCACCACGGTCACGTCGCCGAAGCCTTCGGTGAAGCCCTTGCAGCGAAGGTCGAGCGCCACGTTGCCGACCTCCTGGTTGACGCAGAGCGCCTTCTTGCCGCCCATCTCCTTGAGCTTCTCGCCCGCCGCCTTGCCGGCATCGAACTCGTCCTGGCCGACATGCAGCAGCGCGCCGAGGTCCTTGGAGACGTCAGAGCCGGAGTTCATCGAGATGACGGGGATGCCGGCGGCAACCGCCTTCTGGATCGATGGCCCGAGCGCGTCGGCGTCCGGGATCGAGACGATCAGCCCCGCCGGGTTCTGGTTGACGGCCGCGTCGATCAGCTGCGCCATCGCCACCATGTCGAAGGTCTCCGGCGCGCGGTAGTCGACATTGACCCCCATGTCGGTGGCGGCCTGCGCGACGCCGTTCTTGACCACAGACCAGAACGGATCGGACGCCTGGCCGTGGCTGACCACGATGATCGACGTGTCCTGGGCGCTGGCGCTGAACAGCGACATGGCCATGGCCGATGCCGCGACAAGGCATTTCAATGCATGTTTCATGAATTCCTCCCAATGATCGAACGATGACGAAGTCCGGGGGCTCTCCTCCCTCCCGAATGCAACGCAGAAACAGAACAAATATATTGTTTGTTTTTTCTGCTGGAATATTTATTCCATTGCTGCCATGAACCGTCAAGCGATGTTTTGGCGGATGCGGGGTTCCGTGCCAACACGCGAGGTGGACTGGATGACGGACGGGCGGATCGAGGAGGCACCGGGCGATTTCGAGACGCTGCGCGCCTCGATCGTGGAGCGCCGCCACGTCCTGCCCAAACGCCTCGCCCAGGTCGCCGTCTACGCGCTCGACCATCCGGACGAGATCGCCTTCGGAACGGCTGCCAGCGTCGCCCAGTCGGCCGCCGTGCAGCCGTCGACGCTCGTCCGCTTCGCCCAGAGTTTCGGCTTCCAGGGCTTTTCCGACTTGCAGGACGTGTTCCGGGCCAGGCTGCGCGACCGCGTGCTGAACTATGACGAGCGACTGTCGCGCATGCGCCGCCACGGCGTCGAGGCAAGCCAGTCCAGCCTCGTTCTCGACGGCTTTCTCGAAGCGACCGAGCAGTCGGCCGCCGCCTTCCGCAAGAGCGCGGACCGCGCCGCGCTCGAGCGCGCGGTGGATCTGCTTGCGCGCGCCGAGACGATCTATCTCATCGGCCTGCGGCGCTCGTTTCCGATCACGTCCTACATGAGCTACGCCATGGCCAAGCTAGGCGTGCGCAACATCCTCGTCGATGCCGTGGCCGGCATGGGTGCCGAGCAGGCCAGCTTCATGAGCGCGGGCGATGCGGTCCTGGCCGTCAGCTTCACGCCCTATGCGAGCGAGACCGTCGCCCTAGTCGGCAGCGCCAGGGCACGCGGCGCGCGGATCGTCGCCATCACCGATTCCGTCTTCTCGCCCATCGCCTCGCCCGCCGATGTGATGATCGAGGTCGGCGAGGCGGATTTCGAGGGGTTTCGGTCGATGGCGTCCACCATGGCGGTCGCCATGGCGCTCGCCGTGGCCGTAGCTGCCAGGCGCGGCGAAAGCTGAGCTCTAGCCGTCCACGGCCGGCGGCGGATAGGGCGCGTCGCCCGTGCCGCGCACCTGCTGGTCGAAGTCGACGATCGAGCCGGTCATCATGCCGCTCTCGTCGCTCGCCAGATAAGCGATGGCGCGGGAGACCTCGTCAACTTCCAGCAGCCGACCGAAGGGCTTCGTCTTCTCCGCCTGTCCGAGCCAGCCCTCCTCGGCGCCGTGATAGGTCTTCATGATGCGGTCCTCGCCGGGCGTGTTCATGTGGCCGATCGTCAGGCCGTTAACCCGGATGCGGTGGTTCATCACCGAATAGGCGACGTTGCGCGTCAGCGTGATCAGCGCACCCTTCGACGAGCAGTAGGCGGTGATGAAGCTCTGCCCGCCATGGCCCGACATCGAGATGATGTTGACGATCGAGCCCTCGATCTTCTCGCGTTTCATGACCTTCAGCGCGTCCTGCATGAGGAAGAAGGGCGCCCGCACATTGACCGCGAACATCGCGTCGAACAGCTCTGGACTGGTGTCCCATATGGTGCCCCGGTCGGTGATCCCGGCCGAGTTGACCAGTATGTCGACGCGGCCGAACGCCTTGTCGGCCTCCGCGACCACGCTGCGTGTGTCGTCCATGGAGGCGAGGTCTGCCCGCACGAACACCGTCCTGACGCCCTTCGCCTCCAGCGCCGCCTTGACCTTGGCGCCGCGCTCGGCGTTGCGCCCCGTGATGACGAGGCCGGAAACGCCGCGCTCCGCGAAGAGGTGGGCTACGCCTTCGCCGAGCCCCTGCGTCGAGCCGGTCACGATGGCCACTTTCCCAACGAGGGAGGAGTGCCTGAAAGAATCTGCATTGGTCACGTTCGGTATCCCTCCTACCCGATCTTCACCGGCTTGCCGGTCTCGCGCGACTCGGTGGCCGCGTCGGCCATCATCTGCGCCTTCAGCCCGTCCTGGCCGTCCGGCTTCGGCTTCTCGCCTTTCAGCACCGCATCGATGAAAGCCTCGATTTCGTTACGGTATGCAGCCGCATAGCGCTCGAGAAAGAAATTCTGCACCGGGTCGGCGCTGATGCCCTTCTCGCCCGCAAACTGCACCGTCGTCTCGTGCACGTTGCCGGCCGACAGCAGGCCCTTCGAGCCGTGCACCTCGATGCGCTGGTCATAGCCGTAGGTGGCGCGACGCGAGTTGGAGATCTGGCAGATCTTTCCGCTTGCTGTCTTCAACACCACCGCCGCCGTGTCGACGTCCCCGGCTTCGCCGATCGCCGGGTCGACGAGGGACGAGCCCACGGCGAAGACCTCCACGGCGTCCTCGCCGAGCAGGAAGCGCGCCATGTCGAAGTCATGGATCATCATGTCGCGGAACAGGCCGCCCGACCGCGCGATGTAGGAAATCGGCGGCGGTCCGGGATCGCGGGAGATGATTGTCACCAGTTCCACTTCGCCCGCCGTTCCGTCCGCCAACCGCCGCTGCAGCGCCGCGAAATTGGGGTCGAAGCGGCGATTGAAGCCGATCATCAGGGGCATGCCCGTCTTCTCGACCCGCTCCAGCGTCTGCCTGATCCGCGCCGAGCTGAGATCGACGGGCTTCTCGCAGAACACCGCCTTGCCGGCCGTGGCAGCGCGGTCGATGAAGTCGGCATGGGTATCGGTCGGCGTCCCGACGAGGATGGCGTCGATCGCCGGGTCGGCGAGGATTTCCTCGGGCGTCCGCACCGGCGCCCCGGTGGCGTGTGACAGTGCTTTCGCGCCGTCCGGCAAAGGGTCCGCGATCGCCGCCAGCCTTGCCCGCGGCGAGGCCGCGATGTTACGGCCGTGGATCTGGCCTATGCGGCCCGCGCCGAGCAGCCCGATCGAGATCAATGTCGTCTCCTCCCCAACATCATCCGTTCACCAAATAGAATAAATATTCCACATTGACTGTCAAACGGAATTTGTGTTTCATTTCCGAGGACTTCAGCCCAGCAGAAAGCAGACTTTCGACGATGACCACCCCTTCCGCTGCCGAAGCGCCGGCGACCCTGCTCGACGTCATCGCCATCGGCCGCGCTTCGGTCGACCTTTACGGCCAGCAGATCGGCTCGCGCCTGGAGGACATCGCCTCCTTCACAAAGGCGGTCGGCGGCTGCCCCACCAACATCTCCGTCGGCACGGCACGGCTCGGCTTGCGCTCGGCACTGCTGACCCGCGTCGGCGATGAGCAGATGGGCCGCTTCATCCGCGAGCAGCTCGTTCGCGAGGGTGTCTCGGTCGAAGGCATCGCCACCGACAGGGACCGGCTGACGGCGCTCGTCCTGCTCTCGGTGGAGGATGAAGGCGTCTCGCCGATGATCTTCGTGCGCACCGACTGCGCCGACATGGCGCTGTCGGAAGACGATGTCGACGAGGCCTTCATCCGATCGGCGCGCGCCATCGTCGTCACCGGCACGCATTTCTCGCGGCCCAACGCCGAGGCGGCTCAGCTCAAGGCCATCCGCATCGCCAAGGCCAACGGCCGCAAGGTCGTCTTCGACGTCGACTACCGCCCGAACCTCTGGGGCCTCGCCGGCCATGCCGAAGGCTTCGAGCGCTACGTGAAGTCCGACGTCGTGTCGGCCAAGATGAAGCAGGTCCTGCCCGACTGCGACCTGATCGTCGGCACCGAGGAGGAGATCATGATCGCCTCGGGCGCCGACGACGTCCTGTCCGCGCTCAAGGCGATCCGCGCCGTCACCGATGCCGCCATCGTGCTCAAGCGCGGCGCCATGGGCTGCATCGTCTATGACGGCCCGATCTCCGACGACCTCGAGGACGGCATCGTCGGCAAGGGTTTCCCGATCGAGATCTACAACGTGCTCGGCGCCGGCGACGCTTTCATGTCCGGTCTCCTGCGCGGCTGGCTCGGCGGCGAGAGCTTCGAGACCGCCGCGACTTGGGCCAATGCCTGCGGCGCCTTCGCCGTCTCGCGCCTGCTGTGCGCGCCGGAATATCCGACCTTCGAGGAGCTGCAGTTCTTCCTGAAGAACGGCAGCAGGCACCGGGCGCTGCGCAAGGACGAGGCGATCAATCACATCCACTGGGCGACGACGCGCCGGCGCCACATCCCCGCGCTCATGGCCTTCGCCTGCGACCACCGCATCCAGCTGGAGGACATCGCCAGGAAGGTCGGAGCGGACGAGAAGAGGATCGGCGCGTTCAAGGTGCTCGCCGTCAAGGCTGCCGCCAGGGCGGCCAATGGCCGCGAAGGCTACGGCATGCTGCTCGACGAGAAGCATGGCCGCGAAGCCATGTTCGAATTCGCCCGTCACGGCTTTTCCTGGCTCGGCCGGCCGGTCGAGCTGCCCGGCTCGCGGCCGCTGCGCTTCGAGTTCGGCCAGGACATCGGCTCGCAGCTCATCGAATGGCCGGTCGACCAATGCATCAAGTGCCTGTGCTTCTACCATCCCGACGATCCGGCGGAGCTGAAGCGCGAGCAGCAGGAAAAGCTGCGCGCTTTGTTCGAGGCCGCGCGGAAAGTGGGCCGTGAGCTTCTCGTGGAGATCATCGCCGGCAAGCACGGCACGCTCGCGGACGACACGGTTCCGCGCGCGCTCGAGGAACTCTACGCGCTCGGCATCAAGCCGGACTGGTGGAAGCTGGAGCCGCAGGCCTCCGCCGATGCCTGGGCGCGTATCGGCGCCGTCATCGAGCAGAACGATCCCTGGTGCCGCGGCGTCGTGCTGCTCGGCCTCGACGCGCCTCAGGCGGAGCTGGAAGCTGCCTTCGCGGCGACCGCCGATGCTCCTGTCGTCAAGGGTTTCGCCGTCGGTCGCACCATTTTCGCCGAGGTCGCCGAGAAATGGCTTGCCGGCAGGATGTCCGATGACGATGCCGTCGCCGAGATGGCGCGGCGTTTCGAAAAGCTCACCGAAGCCTGGCTTGCCGCGCGCGGCAGAAAGGCTGCATAACTGGAGCCGACCGGGGTCCCGCATCGAGGAGGGTGCGGGACGTCGAAGGGAGGAGCATCGATGGAAAAGACCGTCCGCCTGACCATGGCGCAGGCGCTGACCCGCTACATGACGCGGCAGATGACCGTGATCGACGGCGAGAAGGTGCCGATCTTCGGCGGCGTCTGGGCGATCTTCGGTCACGGCAACGTCGCCGGCATGGGCGAGGCGCTCCATCAGGTGCGCGACGCACTGCCGACCTACCGCGCTCACAACGAGCAGTCGATGGCGCATGCCGCGATCGGCTTCGCCAAGGCGAGCTTCCGCCGCCGCTTCATGGCCGCGACCTCCTCGATCGGCCCGGGCGCGACCAACATGGTGACGGCCGCAGCGCTCGCCCACGTCAACCGCCTGCCGCTGCTGCTTCTGCCCGGAGACGTTTTCGCCAACCGCGCGCCCGACCCGGTGCTGCAGCAGGTGGAGAGCTTCGGCGACGGCACGGTCAGCGCCAATGACTGCTTCCGCCCCGTCTCGCGCTATTTCGACCGCATCACGCGCCCCGAGCAGATCATCCCCGCCATGCAGCGCGCCATGCAGGTCCTGACCGACCCGGCCGAATGCGGGCCGGTGACGCTGTCGCTCTGCCAGGACGTGCAGGCCGAGGCGTTCGACTATCCGGAGGCCTTCTTTGAGGAACGGATCTGGATTCCGCGTCGTCCGCAGCCGGACGCGCGCGAGCTGGACGCCGCCGTTGCCGCGCTGAAGACAGCGGAGAAGCCGGTCATCATCGCCGGCGGCGGCGTGCTCTATTCCGAAGCCACCGAGACGCTGAAACTGTTCGCCGAAAAGCACGGCATTCCGGTCATGGAAACCCAGGCCGGAAAATCCAGCCTGCCGCACGACCATCCGCTCAACATGGGCTCGGTGGGCGTCACCGGCTCGTCGGCCTCCAACCTGCTCGCCGAGCAGGCGGACGTGGTCCTTGCCGTCGGCTCCCGGCTGCAGGATTTCACCACCGGCTCCTGGGCGCTGTTCAAGGCGGAGGGCGTGAAGATCGTCGGCCTGAACGCGCAGGTCTTCGATGCCGGCAAGCACAGCGCCCTGCCGCTGGTCGCCGACGCCAAGGCCGGCCTGGAGGCGCTCGAAAGCCGGCTGGGCGAATGGAAATCGCCGGCTGCCTGGGTCGATACGGCCAAATCCGCCAAGAGCGAGTGGCTCGAAGCCGCCAGGGCCGTCACAGACCCGACCAACGCGCTGCCGTCCGACGCCCATGTGATCGGCGCGGTCCATCGCGCGCGGGGATCCGATGCGATCCTGGTCTGCGCCTCCGGCGGCCTTCCCGGCGAACTGCACAAGCTGTGGCCGGCCGGCGAACCGGGCAGCTACCACCTCGACTACGGCTTCTCCACCATGGGCTACGAGATCGCCGGCGGGCTCGGCGTCAAGATCGCGCGGCCGGACGCCGACGTGGTGGTCATGCTCGGCGACGGCAGCTACATGATGCTCAATTCCGAGATCGCCACCTCGGTGATGCTGGGGAAGAAACTCACCATCGTCGTGCTCGACAATCGCGGTTTCGGCTGCATCAACCGGCTGCAGATGGCGACCGGCGGCGCCAACTTCAACAATCTCTTCCAGGACGCGCTGCACGAGACGCTGCCGGAGATCGATTTCGCCGCCCACGCCGCCTCGATGGGCGCCGTCGCCCGCAAGGCCGCATCCATCGCCGAGCTGGAGCATGCGCTGAAGGAGGCCGAGGCCGACACCAGGACCAGCGTCGTCGTCATCGACACCGACCCGCTCGCCTCCACCGAAGCCGGCGGCCACTGGTGGGACGTCGCCGTCCCGGAAGTCTCCGTGCGCCCGACGGTGAACGCGGCGCGCAGGGACTACGAGGAAAAGCGCAAGCTGCAGCATCTGGTGAATTAGCGCCGCTCACCCTCCCCCTTGAGGGGAGGGTCGGCGCGCAGCGCCGGGGTGGGGGTTCCCCGCGCCGACGACAGCCAGAACACCCCCACCCGCGCCGGCGGCGCGACCTCCCCGTCGAGGGGGAGATGAGAAAACCGGAGGACCCATGAAAGCCAGGCTCGGCATGTCGCCCATCGCATGGTGGAACGACGACCTGATCGAACTCTCCGAGGATGTGTCCCTGGAGGAATGTCTTCGCCAGTCTCGCTCGGCGGGCTTCACCGGCATGGAGATGGGCCGACGCTTCCCGAGCGACCCGGCGGTCATGCTGCCGATCCTCAAGGAGGCCGACGTGACTTTGTGTGGCGGCTGGTTCTCCGGCACGCTGGTCGACGAGGGAATGTCGGTCAACCAGGACCGCATCATGCCGATGATCGAGCTGTTCAAGGCGGTCGACGCACCCTGCATCGTCTATGGCGAGGTCGGCCGCTCCATCCAGGGCGACCGCGCGAAGCCACTGTCCGAAAAGCCCGTACTGTCGGACGACGAGATGAAGGCCTATGCGCGCAAGCTGACGGAGTTCGGCGAATGGTGCGCCGACCGGGGCATGCCGCTGGTCTACCACCACCACATGGCCGCCGTGGTCCAGTTCGAGCACGAGCTCGATGCCTTCATGAAATATTCGGGCGCGGGCATCCCGCTGCTGTTCGACGCCGGGCACATGGCCTTCGCCGGCGGCGACGTGTTCGCGACGATCGACAAGCACCACAAGCGCATCAGGCACGTCCATGTGAAGGACGTACGCATGCCGGTAATCGAAAAGCTCGACCGCACCAAACAGTCGTTCCTCGACGCCGTGGCGCTCGGAGCCTTTACCGTGCCGGGCGACGGATCGCTGGATTTCGGCCGCATCGTGCAGAAATTCGCCGACTATGGTTACGAGGGCTGGTTCGTGGTCGAGGCCGAGCAGGATCCGAAAAAGGCACCGCCGCTGAAAATGGCCGAGATCGGCCACAGGGAATTGATGCGCGCCATGACCGCGGCAGGCTATACGGTCGAGACCCAAGGATTCCCGAACCGATAGGATCATCCGCTTGAAGGACCACGAACATCCGTTTTTCCGGCCGCTCTGGCGGCGCGTCGCCGTCGTCGCGCTCTGCGTTGCCTGGTCGATCTTCGAATTCTCGACCGGCGCTTCCATGTGGGGAATGATCGCCGCCGGCTTCGCGGCCTATGCGGTGTGGCAGTTCTTCTACCTCTACAAGCCGGCCGACCCCGCAGCGTCCGAGGGCGCCACGCCCGAAAAGAAGGAATAGCCCATGTCCAGGCTGCTGGTGAAGAAGCGGGACGGCACCGGCCGCGTCGCCCATGTCACGCCACAGAGCGCCGGCTGGACCTATGTCGGCTTCGATCTGCATCGCCTCGCTCCCGGCGATACGGTCTCCGAACACAGTGGCGACCGCGAAATCTGTCTCGTCCTCGTCACCGGCAAGGCGACGGTATCCGCCGGCGGCCAGGATTTCGGCCTCATAGGCGAGCGTATGAGCCCCTTCGCCGGAAAGCCCTGGTCGGTCTATGTGCCGCAGGGCGCCGATTGGAAAGTGACTGCCGACACGGATGTCGAGCTCGCAGTCTGCTCCGCGCCGGGGCTCGGCGGGGGGCTGCCGGCGCGCCTCATCGCGCCCGATGCTCTCCCCCGGGAGGTGCGCGGCAAGGGCACCAACACACGCTACGTCACCAACATCCTGCCGGAAAACCAGCCGGCGGATTCGCTGCTCGTCGTCGAGGTCGTCACGCCGGGCGGCCACACGTCGAGCTACCCGCCGCACAAGCACGACCGCGACGACCTGCCGAGGGAATCCCGCCTCGAGGAGACCTACTACCACCGCCTCGACCCGCCGCAGGGCTTCGCCTTCCAGCGAGTCTACACCGACGCCGATTCGAACGGCGTGCGCGAGCTGGACGAGGTCATGGCGGTGGAAGACGGCGACGTCGTGCTGGTGCCCAAGGGCTATCACCCCTGCGCCGCCTGCCACGGCTACGATCTCTACTATCTCAACGTCATGGCCGGGCCGAAGCGGACCTGGAAGTTCCACAACGCGCCCGAGCACGAATGGCTGATGAAGGCGTGACGCCTTCCGTCAGAGCATGGGCCGCCCGCCCGTCACCTCGTAGAGTGCGCCGGTCGTGTAGCTCGACTCGTCCGACGCGAGCAGGACATAGGTCGCTGCCAGTTCCGCCGGCTGTCCGGGCCGCTTGAGCGGCGTGTTCTCGCCGAAACTCTTCACCTTCTCCTCCGGCATGGTGGAGGGGATCAGCGGTGTCCAGATCGGCCCCGGCGCGACCGCGTTGACGCGGATGCCGCGCTCGGCGACGAGGCCTGCCAGGCCGGCCGTGAAATTCGCGATCGCGCCCTTGGTCGTCGCATAGGCCAGCAGCGTCGGCGACGGGCTGGTCGCGTTGATCGACGAGGTGTTGATGATCGTCGCCCCCGGCTTCATGTGCTTCACCGCCTCCTGGCTGAGATAGAACATGGCATAGACATTGGTGCGGAAGGTCAGGTCCCATTCCTGCGACGTGATGTCCTCCAGCTTCTCGAAGGTCGCCTGGTGGGCGGCATTGTTGACGAGGATGTCGAGGCGGCCGCACTCGTCGATGGCCCGCTTCACCAGCGAGCGCGCGAAGCTCTCGTCGCTGATGTCGCCGCGCGCGATGATGGCCTTTCGTCCGGCCTCCTCGACCCACTTCGCGGTTACCTGGGCGTCCTCGTCCTCTTCGAGATAGGAGATGACGACGTCAGCGCCCTCGCGAGCGAAGGCGATCGCCACGGCGCGCCCGATGCCGGAATCGGCCCCGGTTATCAGCGCCACGCGACCCGACAGCTTGCCGCTGCCGCGGTAGCTCTGCTCTCCATGGTCTGGCTGCGGGTCCATCTTTTTCGTGTAGCCGGGCATCTCCTGCTGCTGTTCGGGCATCGGCGGCTGCGGGTGCTTCTTCTGCGGGTCGTCCTGCATGGCGGGCTCCTGTTGTTCTCGGCGAAACACCACCGCGACGCGATTTGTTCCGTCTCCGCGATCGCATGGCTGGGAATGCTGCCCTCGGCAGTGACTTCGCCGCATCCCTCTGCTATTTCCGGCATATTCAGCCGGCTTCGTCATTTCGTCATGCAAATCGCCTAAGGGGACGGGCCGACGAGGACTCTTCGATGCGCTACGCCATCTATTTCACGCCGGGCCGGGACGATCCGCTGACGCATGTCGCGGCGAGCTGGCTCGGCCGCGATCCTTTCACCGGGACCCATCCCGCTGCGCCCGCCCTTGCGCAGCTGTCGCCGGCCGAGATCGCCTATCATACGGCAAGCGCGCGCCGATACGGCTTTCACGCCACGCTCAAGGCGCCGTTCCATCTCGCCGAGGGTGCTACCGAGGCGGAGCTGGACCTGGCCGTCGCCGCCTTCGCAGCCGAGTCCGAGCCCTTCTCGCTGCCGGCGCTCGCACCCGCAAGGCTCGACGGCTTCCTCGCGCTCACCCCGACTGCGCCCTCGGCGGAGCTCGACCGCTTCGCCGGCGATGTCGTGCGCCGCTTCGACCCCTTCCGCGCGCCCCTGTCCGAAGCCGACGTGAAAAGGCGCAATCCCGAAGCGCTGAACCCCGACGAGTTCCGCAACCTGCTGCAGTGGGGCTATCCTTACGTGTTCGAGAGTTTCCGCTTCCACATGACGCTGACCGGCCGCGTCTCGGAGCACGATTCGCCCCGCGTGCGCGCTGCGGTGGATGCCGTGTTCGCCCCGGTTCTGGACCGGCCAGTGGCCATTGACGGAATTGCTCTCTTCGTCGAGCCGGAGCCCGGCGCGCCCTTTTTGGTAAAGTCCTGGCACGGCCTCGGCCGGCTGCGGGACAGAAAGACAGCCTGAGATGACCGAGACCATACTCACCAACGCACGCATCGTGCTGGCCGACGAAGAGCTGCACGGCACACTCGTGATGCGCGAGGGCAGGATCGCTGACATCTCCGAAGGTTCGAGCCGCACCGGCGAGGACATGGAAGGCGACTTCGTCATTCCCGGCCTCGTCGAGCTGCACACCGACCACCTCGAGGGCCACTATGCGCCCCGCCCGAAAGTGCGGTGGAACCCGATCGCCTCGGTGCTCGCGCATGACGCGCAGGTCGCCACCGCCGGCATCACTACCGTCTTCGACGCCCTGCGCGTCGGCATGGACTACGAGGCCGATCTCACCATCGAGGACATGCGAAAGCTCGCCGACGCGATCGAGGCCTCGGTGCGCGAGGACCGCGTGCGCGCCGACCACTTCATCCACCTGCGGTGCGAGGTCTCGGCGCCGGACTGCCTCGAGGCTTTCAGCCAGTTCGATGGCGACGACCGTGTAAAGCTCGCCTCGCTGATGGACCACGCGCCGGGCCAGCGCCAGTTCGCCAGCCTGGACGCCTATGCGATCTACTACATGGGCAAGATGAAGATGTCGGAGGAGCGCTTCCGCATCTATTGCGAGACGCGGGTCGCGCAGTCGGAAGCCAATTCCGCGCGCCACCGTGTCGCCATCGCCGATGCGTGCCGCGAGCGCGGCATCGTGCTGGCGAGCCATGACGATGCGACGGTCGCCCATGTCGAGGAAGCCGTCGAGCAGGGCATTCGCGTCGCCGAGTTCCCGACCACGGCCGAGGCCGCGGCGGCGTCGAAGCAGGCAGGCCTCGGCGTGCTGATGGGCGCGCCGAACGTGATGCGCGGCGGCTCGCACTCGGGCAACGTATCGGCCCGCGACCTCGCGGCCGAAGGCCTGCTCGACATCCTGTCGTCCGACTACATCCCCTTCAGCCTGATCCAGTCGGCCTTCTTCATCGGCGAGGCGGTGGACGGCATCTCGCTTCCTCAGGCGGTCGCGATGGTGTCGAAGAACCCGGCCGAAGCGGTCGGCCTCGCCGACCGCGGCGTGATCGAGCCGGGCCGCCGCGCCGATCTGGTGCGCGTGCGCGTCGACGAGCATGTGCCGGTCGTGCGCACCGTCTGGCGCGAGGGACGCCGCGTCGCATGATGACCTCAGCGATGCTGGAGCGCGAGCAGGAGAACGCGCTGCCGATCCGCAACGGCGTCTTCGTCGCGGTCGTCGGTCCGAGCGGTGCCGGAAAGGACACGCTGATCGCGCATGCGAAGGAGGCCTTGGCCGACGAGCCGCAGGTCGACTTCGTGCGGCGCATCATCACAAGGCCCTGCGACGGCGAGACCGAGGAACACGACACCATGGTCGACGCCGATTTCGTGGCGGCCGAGGCGAAAGGCGCCTTCGCGCTGTCCTGGCAGGCGCATGGGCTCCGCTACGGCCTCCCGGCCGCTGTCGACCGCGCCATCGAGAACGGCCATGTCGCCGTCGCCAACCTCTCGCGCGGCGCTTTGCCTGCGCTGCGCGAGCGCTACGTCAATGTCGCCGTCGTCGAGGTTACGGCCGATCCGGAGGTCCTCGCGGCACGCCTCGCCGGTCGCGGTCGCGAGTCGCGCGACGAGATCCTGGCACGGCTCTCGCGCACCGTCTCCTGCGACACGACGGGTCCTTCCATAGCGCTCGACAACAGCGGCACCAAGGACGTGGCCGGCGAAAGGCTCGTCGCCATCATCCGCAAGGCCATGGCCTTCGCCGACGTGTCCGGCACCGTCTGAGTGTGAATAGGTTTTCGCGACTGGAACGGCTAAGCCGTTGATCCTGTTCTGTCGTGCAGAATTTAGCAACTGCACTCACAGCGTGACGCCCGCACTCCCGCGCCCGCACCCTCAGCCGATCCTCAGCACATGGTTGTCCCAGACGAAGTCCTCCGCCTCGACCGACCGCTCCTGTCCGTCGATGCGCCCGGTGCCGGTCGTCACCATGTAGCCTTCGTGGTCAGGGGCGATGCCGCAGACTTCTATCAGCCGTTCGGCCGCGATCACCTTGCCCGTCGCGGCCTCGATCACGGCATAGACGTTCCCCTGCGGCGAGGTCACCGCGATCGTACCCGCCGCCGGGTTGGCGGCGACTGAGCCGATATAGTTGCGGAAGCCGGCGAGCACTCCCGGCTCCATGTCCAGCAGGTCGAGCTCCCTGCCCCGTCTGGCGCGCCCGACGAGCGCCGGCCGCTGGGTCGCGGGCCCCTCGTGCTGGCAGCCGAACCAGACCGTGCCCGCCGCGTCGGTCGCCATGTGGCGGATCGAAAGCTGGTGGAGTTCGGCCGGCAGCTCGTGCTTTTCGAGCAGGTCGCCGGTCAGCCTGTCGACCAGCACGAAGGACGGCTTCATGGTCGACAGGTTCAGTTTCGCCCGGCCGAAATCAGGATGGGTCTCGATGCCGCCATTGGCGACGGCGATGGTGCGCCCGTCACCGAGCAGCAGCAGTTCGTGCGGGCCGACGCCATGGGTCGGGAACTCGCCGACGCGGGCGAAGCCGCCGGTCGCGTCATAGACGCCGACCATGCCCGCGGCATTGTCGAAATCGTTCTCGGTCGCATAGAGCAGCCTGCCGTCCGGCGAGAACACGCCATGCCCGAAGAAATGCCTGCCCGGCACGCTTTCGATCGTGACCGGCGGCGTCTTTTCCGCAGGGTCGAAGACGACGAAGAAAGTGCCCGGCTGGCGCGCGAAGACGACCGATCGTCCCGAAACCTGGTCGAAGGTGATGTCGTGACCGCGATCCGGCAGGTCGACCGTGTGCAGGACGCGGCCGGCCTCCGACAGGATCGCCGCACCGTAGGCGCCGTCCCGGCGCTGATAGGCGGTGGCGAACACCGCGTCCGATGTCAGCGTTTCGGCGAGCGCCGACGGGGCCAGCGAGGACAGGAAGGTGACGCCCGCCGCGCGCAGAAAATCGCGGCGATCAATCATCCTCGTGCGTCTGCCGGGCATGGCCTAGTCTCCGTCGAGCGAGGAGAAGCCGGCGGTCAGGCCTAGCGCGCCGGACATCTGCGTGCCGAATATCTCCGACAGGCTGGAGGTCACGAGCCCGAAATAGGCGAGCATCGCCCGCTTCTCCGGGTCGGCGAGCACGTCCGCGATCGGGCCTTGCGCCCCTTCGGCCGCCCGCGCCGCGTTGGAGAACTCGAACAGTGCGCTTCCGCCCATCCAGGCCTGGTCCGCAGGCAGCGCCCCGGCCAGCTTCGACGCCTCGAGCAGGCCGCGCATGCCATCGAGATTGCCGGCCAGCGCATCCACCGTCTTGCCCGAGCGCCAGAACAGCGCCTGGCGCGGCTTGTCCTGTTCCGGTTCCTCACCGAGGAAGCCGCCCAGCCGAACGTCGCGAACCAGTTCCGTTCCGGTCACGAAGACATCCATCAGCTCGGTCACGGCTTCCGTGCCGTCGCGGAAGAGCGGGTTGTCGGCCGACGGCTGGGACCACAGCGCGGCGAAGCCGGAGGGATCGTCCCAGGCGGTTTCGAGTTCCGCGGCAATCGTATCGAGATTGCCCGCGATCGCGGCGGCGTAGTCGCAGCGGTAGCCCGTGTCCCCGCCGGCCGCCAGTGCCTCGGACCCGGTGCCGAATAGCAGGAATTCCAGCGCGCCGAGGCCCTGCATGGCGACGCTCTTGCCCGCCAGCCTGGAAGGATCGGCCGCGGTCCCGTCCTCCTCGGCGAGGGCGGCCTGCACCTGCCGCAGCCCGGTCCCCTTGCGGTCCGGCCAGAACAGCACGCGCTCCAGCCTGTTGTTTTCCGTCACCGGCCCGAAGCGGATGATCTCGATGCGCGACCAGGCCTCGACCGTCGTGCCGAAAGCGCCTCGCGCCGCGTCGAGCGCGGCCTGGGAGGGTGCGGCGCAAAGCGCGTTCTCGGCGTCGACCAGTTTCGACGTGGTCTCGTGGAACGCCTCATAGCCGGGCCGGACAAAGCCGTCGATCGCGCCGCCGACGATGTCGGTTGCCTTGGTTGCGGATGCGGGTGTTGCGACACCCAGGCCAAACGTGATTGCGATGACGATTGCGGCGGATCGAAAAAGCGCCCCCCGGCCACGCATCGCGCTCGAATCTCGCCAATGCCACATCACAGAGACTCCAGAAACTTCACCAGCGCTTCGCGATCCGACGCCGGCAGCTCGGCGAATCTGTCCCGCGCCGCCTGCCCCTCGCCGCCGTGCCAGAGGATCGCCTCGGTCAGGTTCCGCGCGCGGCCGTCATGCAGGAAGAAGGTATGACCGCTGACGCGCTCGGTCAGGCCGATGCCCCACAGCGGCGGCGTGCGCCACTCGCTGCCGCTGGCATCGCCGACGCGCTGCCCGTCGGCCAGCCCTTCGCCCATGTCGTGGAGGAGAAAATCGGAGTACGGCCAGATCAACTGGAAGGCATGCGCCTTGTTGGGGGCGTCGCGCCGCGTCACGAATTTCGGCGTATGGCAGGACGCGCAGCCGGATTCATAGAAGACCTTCTTGCCGCGCAGCACCTCGGGCTCGCCGACATCGCGCCGCGCCGGCACGGCGAGGTTCTGTGAATAGAAGGTCACGAGATCGAGCACCGGGTCCGGCGCCTCGGTATCGCCGAGCCTGTCCTGGACACCCGTCGGCATCTCCAGGCACGCGGCTTCCGCCTCCGTGCAGTCGCCGAAATGACGCGGTGCGTCGGGCGACGAAATTCCGATGTCGGACGCGAAGGCATCCGCCGACTGCTGGCGAATGCTGGGCATCTCCGCCTTCCAGCCGAAGCGCCCGAGCACGACATCGCCCTGCTTGGCGCCGCGCTTGACGACCTTCTCTCGCACCAGCGCAGCTCTGCCCGAAATGCCATCGCCGTCGACGTCGTCAGGATCCGCTTTGGCGAGGATGTCGGCAGGGTGGATCTGCTCGACGAGGCCGAGACCGATCATCGGCGGCGCAACCCGCGGCGAAAGCGTTGTTGCCGTGTTGAGCGGACCGTAGGCCGGATCACTCACCGCATAGCTCGGCTTGCGCAGCGAAACGGTGGTCCCGTCGGCGAGCGTCACCGGGACCTCCTCGTAGGCGATCTCCATGCGGCCTTCGCCGGCCAGTCCCGGCACCGCCAGGTCCTGCAGCTGGCCGCCATAGACCGGGTCGGGGAAGTTGAGCACCGTGCGGTCGGCGACCGCCTTGCGCTCGGCTTCGGTTTCCGCATCCCGTGCCAGCCGCAGGAACATGGACGTCGCGTCGGGATTGCCCTCCGGCGGATGGCCCCGCCCGTCCTTCAGGTGGCAGCTCTGGCAGGCGCGCGCGTTGAACAGCGGTCCCAGCCCGTCGGAGGCCTGGGTGGAGGAGGGGGAGGATACCCACAGCTTGCGGAACAGGGCGTTGCCGAGCTTGAAGGTGCCCTCTTCCTCGAAACTGATGTTGGCCGAGGATTGCGAGAACGCATCCTGGTTGACGCGCTTTTTGGACGTGCCCGCGCCGCCCTGCATCAATTCGAAATTTTCGGGCTTTGTGAAGTCGGTCGTCGGCTCGGTGACCGCCTCGACGCGGGCCTTGTCCTTGTCGGTCAGGTCGGTGCGGGTGGTGGGAAGGTTGTCGGATCCGCCGGCGGCAGCGGTTGCCAGGCAGAGCGGGAGCGCTGCGGAAAGGAGCGCGGCGCCGGCCCCGGCGGCCACCGCCCTCGAGAAGCGCGCCGCGCGACGCAGAAAGTCTACGCCGCGCCGCACGATGTCATGATCCTAGTGGTCGCCGCCCTCGGCTTCGTTTGCGGAATCGGCATTGAGCAGGCCGTATTTCTCTTCACCGATCTTGGCCAGCAAATCGAGCTGGGTCTCGAGGAAATCGATATGGCCTTCCTCGTCGGCCAGAAGCTCTTCGAAAAGCTTCATGCTCACATAGTCGCCGGCGTCATGGCAGATGTCGCGCGACTTCTTGTAGGCGGTGCGGGCGTCGTACTCGCCGGCGAGGTCGGCTTCGAGCACTTCCTTCACATTCTGCCCGATCCGCAGCGGCGCCACGGATTGCAGGTTCGGATGGCCTTCGAGGAAGATGATGCGCGCCACGAGCCGGTCGGCATGGTGCATTTCCTCGATGGATTCGGCGCGCTCCTTCTTCGCCAGCTTGGTGTAGCCCCAGTCCTCCAGCAGCCGGTAGTGCACCCAGTACTGGTTGACGGCGCCCAGTTCCAGGAACAGAGCCTCGTTAAGCCGCTCGATTACCTGCTTTTCGCCCTTCATGGCTCCTGCTCCCAAATTCAGACCGGAGTCCACGCACCCGGTCTAGGTGTGAAACGACATCCGCGCCGCTCGCCTCCGAGCGGGCGTGGTAATGTTCGGTGACCCGAATGATCGTTTCCACCACATTTGGAAAGCAGCCGCAACAACGTCCGCGTTTTTGCAGCGTATGGTACACCTTGGCCGGCACGATGAGCTGCCATGGGTCCTTCTCCAGCAGATCGATGATCGTCTGCTCGATCTCCTTCTCGGTAATCATGTTGCAATGACAGACGAGCATCTGGAACTCTATTGGCTGGCGGCGCCCTCCGCGCCGTCTGGCTCTGGTTTGACGGGTCTATTCAAAGACCTTGTCAGGGGAATCGAGGCTGTCGGAGCCTTCGAACGCAATGGCGTCGAGTTTCAGCACGGCGACAGCCCGTTCGATCGACTGCGTCTGGTCCACCAGCGCATCGATCGCTGACTGCACGGCGGCGTTGCCCTCGGCATTGCCTTCGCCGATCTGCTGGTCGTAGGCTTCGCCTCCCTCGGCGCGCGTCTGGATCGCCTTCATCGCCGCGACCGTCTTGTCGAGCTTGCCCGACAGTTCGCTGTCGACGCCTGCGTCCGCCGCCTTGACGAGGTCGGATACCGAGGGACCTTCCACCTTCGATCCGTCGACCCGCGTATAGCTGCCCTCGTAGACGTTGCGGATGCCGACGGCATCGTAGAGATGCGAGATGTGCGTGTTGTCCGAGAAGCAGTCGTGCTCCTCTTCCGGATCGTGCAGCAGCAGGCCGAGCTTCATGCGCTCGCCGGCGAGCTCGCCATAGGACAGCGAACCCATGCCGGTCAGGATGGTCGAGATGCCGGCATTCGCGTCGCCTTCCAGCAGGCCCTTGCGCGCTTCGCCGTCCGCACCCCAGTTGGCGACCATCTCTTCCAGGTCGGCGACGAGGAGGTCGGTCGCGGCGCCCAGGTATTCGGAGCGCCGCTCGCAATTGCCGCCCGTGCAGTTCGCCTTGTCGAAGTCGGTATAGGGCCTGTTTCCGGCGCCGGCTCCGGTGCCGTTCAAATCCTGTCCCCACAGCAGGAACTCGATGGCGTGATAGCCGGTGGCGACATTCGCCTCGATGCCGCCGGCCTCCTGCAGCGAGGCGGAGAGGAACTCGGGCGTGATCTTGGACGCATCGACCTTCTCGCCATTGATCTCGATGGACGGGTTGGCGATCACATTGGCGGTATAAAGCGTGTTCTCGTCGGACTCGGTGCCGTAGCTGCCATCGACATAGTCGATCAGCCCCTCGTCCAGCGGCCAGGCGTTCACGCGGCCTTCCCAGTCGTCGACGATGGCGTTGCCGAAGCGGTAGACCTCGGTCTGCTGGTAGGGGATCCGCGCTGCCTTCCAGGCATCCCGCGCTGCCGCCAGGGTCTGCTCGGAGGGATTGGTGATCAGGGCGTCGGCGGCGGCGTCGAGAGCCTTGGCGGTCGTCAGCGCATCCTCATATTTCGCCTCGGCGATGTCGGCATAGGTCGTCAGCACGGCTTTTGCATCGGGATCGGCCGCCGCTGGCCAGGCGGCCATCATCGCCGCTGCCGCTGCCGCCATCCTCAACCGGCCCACCCGCTTCACCATGCTCATGCTTTCTCTCCTCGACGAGGCTTGCGCGCCTGCACCAGACTGGATCAGTTCCAAGGATCGGGGATACGATGGCGCCGCATACCGGGTGCGGATGTCCCGTCGCCGGGCGGACGGGAAAGCCACCGAATTCCTCCAATCGAAACGGTTCAAGGCCCAGACATCAAAGGTTTGCCTGACTGCAGGCAGACCTGAGATAGGCCAGGAAGCCCGAAAGAGTCAACGACAAACAGGAAAAACATAGACCGATCAATAGTTTAGAATTATTCTAAACTGCAGCGGTCATGTTTTAAGAAAGGCGGGGAGTTGACTCCGCGATGCACAGGATGCGACCCGAACGTGCACGGTCGCGCCGCAACCGGACATTGGGGCTGGGCGCCCGCATGCTAGGAAGGTCTCATGGGAAACGGCGTCGTCATCATCGGTGCGGGACACGGGGGCGTGCAGGCGGCAGCGAGCCTGCGCGAAGAGGGCTTCGACGGCCGCATCGCCCTGGTGAGCGACGAGCTCGACCTGCCCTACCACAAGCCCCCGCTGTCGAAGACCTTCATCAAGGATGCGCAGGCCAGGCCGCAGATTCTCAGGGCAGACGCCTTTTATGAGGGCGCGGGCATCGACCTCATCCTCGGCGAGACGGTGCGGGCGCTCGACCCGGCGGCGGGGAGGATAACCTTCGCTTCCGGCCGTGCCATGGATTTCGACAAGGCGATCCTGGCAACCGGTTCGCGTGCACGCACGCTTCCTGTCGAAGGTCCAGCGCTCGAAGGGGTGCTGTCGCTGCGGTCCATCGCCGATGCCCGCGCCATCCGCGAACTGTCAGGCGCCGTCGAGGAGGTGGCCATACTGGGCGGCGGCTTCATCGGGCTCGAGATCGCCGCCACCCTTGCGGCGGCCGGCCGGCGTGTCACCGTCATCGAGGCGCAGGACCGGCTGATCGCCCGTGCGCTCGCGCCCGTGATCTCGGCTCATGTCGCCGAACGACTTGCCGCTTCGGGCATACGTCTGCTGCTGAACACCGTCATCGACCGCATCGAGGGCGAGCATGGCAAGGTTGCCGCGGTGATCACGTCGGCGGGTGAGCGTATTCCGGCGCAGATGCTGATCGTCGGCATCGGCGTGGTCCCGAACGTCGAGCTCGCAACCGACGCCGGCATCGAGACAGCCAACGGGGTGCGCGTCGATTCGCTCATGCGGTCGTCCGCCCCAAACGTGCTGGCGATCGGCGACGCCGCCAGCTACCGCCACTGGTTCACAGGCAACGACGTTCGGCTGGAATCGGTCCAGAACGCCACCGATCAGGCGAAGCTTGCGGCCAGGACGATCGTCGGCCATGCGGAGCCTTATGCGGCAGTGCCTTGGTTCTGGTCTGACATCGCCGACATGAAGCTGCAGATGGTGGGCCTGACGATGGGCAGTGACCAGCAGCTCGTTTCCGGTGATCCGGCGGAGAACAGGTTTTCCGTCTACCACTATCGGACCGGCCGGCTGATCGGGATCGAGTCCGTGAACCGTCCGGCCGATCACATGCTGGGCCGCAAGATGATGGGTGCCGGCTTCTCGCCCGACCCGGCGCATGTGGCCGCCGGCGGGGAAGCACTCAAGGCCGCACTGGCTGGCTGGCAGGCCGCCCCCGCCGCCTGAGCACCGTCAACCCGGTCTTAAAATCTTCCCGTCATGCTCGCTGCATGGCTTTGGCTCTTCCCAGATTGAGATGGCTGCTGGTCGGCGCGGTGGCGGCCGGCGCTTGGGTCGTCCGCGAGGACATGAAGGCGCCTCACCCGTCCGAAAGCGTGCCGCCGGCCAAGGTCGAAAGGAGCGCCGGCGCGAGGCCGCGCCCGCAGAAGCCGGCTTCGATCGCGCGGCCGGTCCCGCCCGAGCCGCTGGCGCCAAAGGCAGCAGGAAGCCGGTCGGCCGCGCTCGCTCTGCCGAAGGCGGTGGAACGCCCGCCTGCCAGGCCGGGCAAGGAGACCACCGGCTCGGTGCGCCGGCCGGGCAATCCGGCCTTCGTGCAGACCCGGTCCAGGGTCCGGCTGCGCGCGCAGGCCCGGGCGGACGCCTCGGTGATCGCCACGCTGGAGCCGCGGACCGTCATGCGCGAGGTAGCCCGCTCCGGCGACTGGCGCCTGCTCGTCGGCGGCGGACGTAAGGGCTGGGTCAGGGCAGACTATCTCACGCCGGCGACCTATCTCTCGCGGCGGCCGAAACTGCCTGTCGCCGAGGTTCGCTGAAGCCAGCCGCAGCCGCGCTCGGCGCAAAGTCGACGCGGCAGTTCCGGCGCCGGCTCTGGTTCTCCTGTTCCGTCAGCTTGCCCCTCCGCATGGGCTATGGCAGAAGCGCGGCAGTCCGATCGGGAGCCCGAAACGTTGAAACCCTCGCGCGACAAGCGCCGCGACGAACGCGGTCGCCATGCCGGCGAAGCGGCACGGAAAGGCCGCGAGGCGGCCGACGGCAAGCCCGTCGCCGGCTCCGCGAAGCCCGGGGATGCCGGGCATCGGCACGCGCTTCCGCGCCGCTCGGGGGCTCTGCCCGCCGAAAGGCTGCCGCTCATCCTCGAAGTCGCTCCCAACGCGGACTACGCGCTGCTCGACAGCGGCGACGGCGAAAAGCTGGAACAATACGGCCCCTATCGCATCGTGCGCCCGGAAGGACAGGCGATCTGGCGGCGCGCCCTGCCCGAGGGCGACTGGAACCGCGTCGACGCCATCTTCACCGGCGACACCGACGAGGAGGGCATCGGCCGCTGGCGCTTCCCGAGGGCGCCGCTCGGCGAGACCTGGCCGATGAAGCATGACGGGATCCACTATCTCGGCCGCTTCACCTCCTTCCGCCATGTCGGCGTCTTTCCCGAACAGGGCTCGCACTGGGACCATATGGCGGGCCTCATCGAAAAGGCCGGTCGCCCCGTCAAGGTGTTGAACCTCTTCGGCTATACCGGACTCGCGTCGCTGGTCGCCGCCCGCGCCGGCGCCGAGGTCACGCATGTCGACGCGTCGCGCAAGGCAATCGGCTGGGCGCGCGAGAACCAGGAAGTCGCCGGCTTGGCGCAGAAGCCGATCCGCTGGATCTGCGAGGACGCCATGAAATTCGTCGAGCGCGAGGTGCGTCGCGGCAGTCTCTACGACATCATTCTGTTCGATCCCCCCGCCTATGGCAGGGGCCCCAAGGGCGAAGTCTGGCAGCTCTTCGAGCACCTGCCGGCGCTGACCGATCTCTGCCGGCAGATCCTCACGCCGAAGCCGCTCGCGGTGGTGCTGACCGCCTATTCGATCCGCGCCTCCTTCTTCGCCATCCATGCGCTGATGCGCGACAGCTTCGCGGACATGGGCGGCACCGTCGAATCCGGCGAACTGATCATCCGCGAGAAATCGGCAGGCCGCGCGCTCTCGACCTCCCTCTTTTCCCGATGGGTCGCGACATGATCAACGACAGCCAACGCGCCGGCGGTGCGCCGGGCCAGGTCAGGGAGATCACCAGCCTCGCCAATCCGCTGGTCAAGGACATCAAGGCGCTGTCGCTGAAGAAATTCCGCGACGAACAGCAGGCCTTCATGGCCGAGGGGCTGAAGCTCGTCATCGACGCGCTCGATCTCGGCTGGACGATCAGGACGCTCGTTTTCGCGAAGTCGTCGCGCGGAAACCCGGCCGTCGAGAAGGTGGCGGCGCGCACCGTCGCCGCCGGCGGCACGGTCCTGGAGGTTCCCGAGAAGATCCTCACCGCCATCACCCGGCGCGACAATCCGCAGTCGGTCGTCGGCGTGTTCGCGCAACGCCTCGTTCCGCTCAAGGAGATCCGGCCGGCCGCCGGCGACGTCTGGGTCGCGCTCGACCGCGTGCGTGATCCCGGAAACCTGGGCACGATCCTGCGTACGGTCGACGCCGTGGGCGCCAAGGGGGTCATCCTGGTCGGCGACACCACCGACCCGTTCTCGCTGGAAACGGTCCGCGCCACCATGGGCTCGATCTTCGCCGTTCCTGTCGCGAAGGCTTCGCAGGAGGCGTTTCTCGCCTGGCGCAGGCATTTCTCCGGCCTGGTGGCCGGCACGCATCTGAAAGGGGCGGTCGACTACCGCACCGTCGACTTCGCCGGCCGGCCGGTCGTGCTGGTCATGGGCAACGAGCAGCAAGGCATCACCGAAGAGCTGGCCGAGGCATGCGACCGGCTGGTGCGGATACCCCAGGCGGGGCGCGCGGATTCCCTCAACCTCGCGGTCGCGACGGGCGTGATGCTGTTTGAAATTCGACGTCCGGCCCTCGCGCTGGCGCAGAGCGAGGCAGGCAAGTGAGGCACCTATCCCTTTACGCGGCCATCGTCGCCCTTTCCGTGGCGCTCGATCAGTGGATCAAATATCTGGTCGAGACGCGATTGGTCATGCACGAGATGGTCGAGGTGCTGCCCTTCCTGGCGCTCTATCGTACCTACAACACCGGCGTCGCCTTCTCCATGTTCTCCTCCTCGGGCGACACGCTCCTGGTCGCCGTCTCGCTCGTCGTCATCGCCTTCATGCTCTATCTCGCGAGCCGCTCGGCGCAGGATCAGCGGCTGGCCAGGCTGGGTTTCGCCCTCGTCATCGGCGGCGCGGTCGGAAACGTCATCGACCGGGCGATCTATGGCCACGTGATCGACTATATTCTGTTCCATACGCCGGTCTGGTCGTTCGCCGTGTTCAATCTGGCCGATGCGTTCATCACCGTCGGCGCCGGCCTCGTTCTGCTGGAAGAGTTCATCGGCTGGCGCCGCCAGCGACGGGGAGCGGCCGAATAGGCCGACAAGGAGGACGGCATGTCCGACAGGTTCAGAGTGATCGTGATCGACCGTGACCAGGATCGCAAGCAGTCGGTCGTCGTCACGGAATTGAGCGAAGCCGACCTGATGGAGGGGGACGTCACCGTCGCGGTGGAAGCGACCACGGTGAACTACAAGGACGGCCTGGCGATCACCGGCAAGGCGCCGGTCGTGCGCCGGTTTCCGATGGTTCCGGGCGTCGATTTCGCCGGCACGGTCACCACGTCGGGCCATCCGTCCTGGAAACCCGGCGATAAGGTCATCCTCAACGGGTGGGGCGTCGGCGAGGTCCATTACGGTGCCTATGCCGGCAAGGCTCGCGTGAAGGGCGACTGGCTCGTTCCTCTCCCCGCCGGCATGACCGTCAGGGACGCGATGGCGATCGGTACCGCCGGCTATACGGCGATGCTGTGCGTCATGGCCCTCGAGCGGCACGGCATCGTGCCAGACCGCGGCCCGATCATCGTCTCCGGCGCGGCCGGTGGGGTGGGATCGGTCGCGATCGCGCTGCTTTCCAAGCTCGGCTATCATGTCGTCGCCTCTACCGGCCGCGCCGCGGAAGCACCCTATCTGACGAGCCTTGGGGCACGCGAGATACTCGACCGCGAGGAACTGGCGGCCCCTGCGAAGCCGCTCGGCAAGGAACGGTGGGCGGGCGGCATCGATACGGTCGGCAGTCATACGCTAGCCAACATGCTGTCGATGACGTCCTATGGCGGCGCGGTCGCCGCATGCGGGCTCGCCGGCGGCATGGACCTCCCGTCCAGCGTCGCGCCCTTCATCCTGCGCGGGATCGCGCTGCTCGGCATCGATTCCGTGATGGCGCCGAAGGAGCTTCGCCTCGAAGCCTGGCGCCGGCTGGCGACGGACCTCGATCCCGGCAAGCTCGACGCGCTGACCACCACCATCGGCTTCGACGGCATCATCGAGGCCGCGCGGGATATCGTGGAGGGCAAGATCAGGGGCCGTCTCGTCGCCGAGATGTGAGGTTTGCGCGGCTTTGCCGCCTGATCGCGACGATCGTTAAAATTGAAGCGACCGGCCAAAAGCTTCTCTAATCTGTCTCTGTCAGGAACGCGTCATGATCACGCAATCCTTGCAGAACACAGCCTCTCCCGACCAACAGGGAACGGGATCGGCGGAACCGGGCCACCGCCGGCTGATTGCGGCGCCGCCGCTCGCGCCGGAACTGCCGAAGCGCCGCTTCATGCGGGTACTCTCATTTGGCTCGGCGATCACCGTTATTGCGCTTGCCGGCTTCGCGCGCGCCGCCCATGCGCCGGATTTCCTGGTCGTCGGACTGGTGCTGGTCGGCATCCTGGGCCTCGCCTTGCTCGCCCGCGCGCTCCGCGACGACGGGCGCGCCAGGAGCTTCATCGCCGAGAACGCCGCCCGCAGCCGTGCCGAGGTCGAGACCTTGGCCGACCGCATGTGGGAATTGCAGGAGAGCGAGGAGCGGCTGCGCGGCCTCGTCGATGTGCTCGGCGACCTCGTGGTCCACCGCAACCGCGAGGGCGGCGTGGTCTATGCCAACAAGGTGTTCGCGGATCTGGTCGGCGTCGAGCAGCGCGACCTCATCGGGCAGACCCTCGTCCAGCTCGGCGTCGATGTCGGCATCGTGCCGGAAGACGCTCTGTCGTCCGGCGAGTGCCTGAGTTCGACCGACGTGGCCATCCGCTCCGCCGGCGGGGTGCGCTGGTACTCCTGGATCGAATTCTCCGTGCGCGACCAGGTCACGGGGGAAATTTCCCACCGGGCGATCGCACGCGACATCACCTCCCGCAAGCAGGCGGAAACCGCTCTGATCAACGCACGCGAGCGTGCCGAATATGCCAGTCAGGCCAAGTCCCGCTTCCTGGCGACCGTCAGCCATGAGATCCGCACGCCGATGAACGGCATCATAGGCATGGCCAAGCTGCTGGAGGACACCGAGCTGTCTGCGGAACAGCGCACCTATGTCGGCGCGGTTTCAACCTCCGCCTGCGCGCTGCTTGCCCTCATCAACGACCTGCTCGACTACACCAAGATCGAGGCGGGCCGGTTCGATGTCGAGCCGCAGCCGATGTCGCCCCGAGAGATCGCAGACAATGTGATCGAGTTGCTCGCCGCCAAGGCCTTCGCAAAGGAAATCGGGCTCGGCTGCCACGTCGCGCCGGATGTGCCTCAGATGATGACGTCGGATCCGGGTCGCGTCAGGCAGGTGCTGCTCAACCTGCTCGGCAACGCCATCAAGTTCACCGATTCCGGCGGCGTCCTCCTGTCGGTCGCCTGTTCCGGCAGCGACGAGGCGCCGGCCATCCGCTTCAGTGTGTCGGACACGGGACCCGGCCTGCGAGCGGAGGATCGCGAGCGCATCTTCAACGAGTTCGAGCAGGCCGACGGCAGCACGACCAGGGTGCATGGCGGCGCCGGCCTCGGCCTCGCGATCTCCAAGCGGCTCGTCGAGTCGCTGGACGGTACGATCTCCGTCGCGTCCGAGCCGGGCAACGGCGCGGAGTTCTTCTTCGAGATACCGGCGGCAGGCGCCACCCAGGGACCGCGCGTCCATCACGAGGCGCTGGCCGGGCGCAAGGTCGTCGTCTTGTCCAGGAACAGCGTGGAGGCCGAGGCTATAGCGATGACGGTCCGCGCGCATGGCGGCTCCGCATTCATTGCCGCTACGGTGGCGCAGGCGATGACCTACGCCGATGGCTGCACGTCGCTTCTCGTCGACGCGAAGATCGAGAGGTCCGACGGCCGCGTGCTGCAGCGGCTGCGCCAGGGCGGTTTCGCCGCCGCCGACGCGATCACGATGATTTCCCCGACCGACCGCGGCCTGCTTGGCGAATTCAGGGCCAGCGGCTATTCCACCTTCGTCGTGCGGCCGGTTCGCGGCGAAACCCTGCTGCGGGTGCTCCTGGCCCAGCTGCCGACGGCCAAGGTATCCGCGCCGGTCGTGGCGAGGCAGGGCGCGAAAGCGACGACCAAGCGCGCCGACCACCGTCTGCCCGGGCTCGCCATCCTCGTCGCCGAGGACAACGACATCAACGCCATGCTGGCGCGGGCGACCCTGCTCAAGGCCGGTCATCGCGTCGATGTGGTCGGCAACGGCAAGGCGGCAGTCGAGGCGGTGATCGGCGGCGGCCGCAAGCGACGTTACGACATCGTCCTTATGGACCTGCACATGCCGGTTATGGACGGCCTCGATGCCATCGCCGCGATCCGGCGCTACGAGGAGGAGACCGGCCTCCCTCCCGTGCCGATCATGGTCCTGTCGGCCGACGGGCAGGAAAAGACCCGGCACACGGTGCTGGCGCACGGCGCCAACGGGTTCGTGACGAAGCCGCTGGATCCGGAAGCGCTGGTGCGCACCGTAGAGGAACGCGCCGTCGCCTGATGGCGGCGCAATGCAACCACTGGATGTTGCGCCGCAGCAACACGCCGCGGAATAACGCGAAACCTTGGCTGCCGGGAGGACGTTTCCGGATCGGACCGCAGCCGATTGAGTCGCTTACTAAAACTGACAAATTGAAGCGAGTTTCTCGCTCGACCTTGGAATGGCTCTAAATCATTATGGTTGCAGGATAATCACGAAAGGCCTAGGCGAGCCGTTGATATGAACTCGGGGGCTGGTCAACCCGGACCTGTGCTCGAAAGACGACCCGGCTTTCCTTGGCATGTGGGACATACAACAGCTTTTCCTCCGCCATGCGCGCGAAATCGATCGTTTCCTGCGGAGGCGAGGCCATAATGCCGAAACGGCGGCGGACCTGACCCAGGACACCTTCGTGCGCGTGATGACCGCCGCTCCTGCCGAGGGCGGCAATCCTCGCGCCTATCTTCACCAGGTCGCGCGCAACCTCTCCGTGGACCTCATCCGGCGCAACAGGATTGTCGACTTTGTCGACATGCCGGACGAGGACGTCCGCCGCATCGCGGATGGCGGCGCCAGCCCGGAGACGATCGTTTACGACCGGCAGCGCCTTGCCATCGTCGAGCGGGCGCTGGGCGAACTGCCCGACCAGACGCGGTTCGCCTTCGAGCAGCATCGCCTCGGCGAGAAGACGCTTGCGGAAGTGGCCGCCGACCTCGACGTTTCGGTGTCGCACGCCTGGAAGCTGGTGCGGACGGCCTATCTCCACCTGCGCGATCGCCTCGGCGACGGCGCCGTCTGATACGACCGCGCGGCGGCATTTACGATGAACGGCGAAAAACGCGGCCGCTCGTTCGTTTCTATGTCTCTTAGCCTGAATCGTTAGGCTTGGCTGGAAAAGGCATGACGGAAGAAGCCTCGGACGACGACATGCGGTTCGAGCAGGCGCTCGACCTCATCATTCGTCTTCAGAACGACCCGGCAAGCCCGGTCACGCGCGAGCTGATCCGGCGCTGGCGCGCGCGGGGGCCGGACTACGAAGCGGCCTGGGTCGAGGCGGCCGAAATCCACGGCATGGCCGGCAAGGTGCTCGTCGAACGGCGCGCCTCCGCGGGCGGGGAGGGCGGCGTGGTCTCGCGGCGCGGACTGCTCCTCGGCGGTGGGGCGCTGGTGGTGGCCGCTGGAACGGGGGCGCTGGTCGCGCCCGGCCTGCTCCTGCGCGCCCGCGCCGACCACGTCACCTCCACTGCCGAATTGCGGCGCGTCCCGCTCGCCGACGGCAGCATCGCGACTCTCGGCCCCGACAGCGCGGTTCGCAGCGCCTTCACGCCCGAGCGGCGCGATGCGGAGCTGCTAGCCGGCATGGCCTTCTTCGAGATCGTGCCTGATCCCGCGCGGCCGTTCCGGGTTGTCGTCGACGGCTTCGTTGCGTCGGCGCTTGGCACCGCCTTCGAGGTCATCCGCGATGCGGGCGGCGTTACCGTCTCAGTCAATGAAGGGGTCGTCCAGGCATCTGTCCCCGGATCGCCGCGGGCACGCGACGAAACGCTTGCCGCCGGCGAGTGGCTGACCCTCGACGAGACGACGAACGGGTTCGAGCGCGGTGCTCGCGACGCGGACCAGATCGCAGCATGGCGGGATGGCCTGATCGTCGCCGACCGCGAGGCGGTCGCATCCGTGGTGGCGAAGATCGCGCGCTGGCAGGCCGGCCGCGTCGTGATCGCCGATCGGCGCCTTGGTGCGCAGCGCATCAGCGGCGTCTTCGACCTGACGAACCCGCTCTCGGCTCTGCAGGCCGTGATCCAGCCGCATGGTGGCCGGGTCCGCCAGTTCTCGCCCTGGCTGACGGTGATCTCTTCGGTCTGAAGGACGCCGAGTCGCGGAAAAAACCCGTGCGGCAGAAAAAATCGCCAGCCCCGTTCGTTTCACTCAACAGGATCCGCCGTCAGCCGCTGCCAGACCGTCGATCTTTCCCGGATGATGGACATGGAGTGGCAGCGATGGGGCTTGGGGCTGGAATGTTTGGGGCGCGGCGCGTCGGCAGGCGCGCGCTCGTCGCCGCGCTGCTGGGATCCACCTGCGCCGGTCTCGCGGTTCCGCACGCCGCGCAGGCGCAGGCGTCACGCCAGGCGAGCTTCAGCGTCCCCGCTGGTCCGCTCACCAGCGTGCTGGCAACATTCGGCCGGCAGTCCGGCCTGCAGGTAACCTACCTGCCCGATATCGCATCGGGAAAAAGCTCGGCCGGCGCGTCGGGCAGCCTTTCGGCAGGCGACGCGCTGTCGCGCATCCTGCAGGGCTCTGGCCTGACCTACAGCTTCACCGGCGGCGACACGGTGACGATCCTGGACCCGGCGGGCGCTCCACCGAGCCGGGTCGATGCCGACGGCTCGCTTGTCCTCGACGTCATCGATGTGACGGGCGGCTCCGGTGTCAGTCCCGCCGACGCGCCCTTCGAGACGGCCGGCTCGAGCAACTACATCTCGCGGGAGCAGATCCAGCGCTTCGGCGTCACCTCGCCGGGCGATATCTTCAAGGGCACGCCGGGCGTGATCGCCGCCGGCAGCCACAACGGCGCCAAGCTCGACGTCAACATCCGCGGTCTGCAGGGCCAGGGCCGCGTCAAGGTCGCGATCGACGGCACCCAGCAATCGTCCACCACCTGGCGCGGCTATCTCGGCGTCGACGAGCGCGTCTACATCGACCCGGACCTGATCGGCGGCGTCGGCATCGAGAAGGGGCCGACCGGGGACGCAGCGGGCGCCGGCACGACCGGCGGCGTGGTCGCCATCCGCACGCTCAATGCCGGCGACATCGTGCAGGAGGGCAAGGAGTTCGGCATCCGGCTGCGCGGCGGCGTCAGCGACAATGCGATTGCGCCGATCCAGCCATACACTTACGACCAGCGCACCGACGCCCCGACCTTCTGGGACTTCGACAACGGCTCTGGCAGCGCGGCGCTCGCGATCAGCAAGGAGAATTACGACTTCGTCATCGCGGCGGCCAAGCGCAAGACCGGCAACTACTTTGCCGGCACGGAAGGCGCGCCATCGACGCCGATCTCCTTCACGAAACCCGGCGAGGAAGTCTTCAACACGTCAGAGGATACGGTCTCGGGGCTCGCGAAAGGCACCCTGCGCTGGGGCGAGGGCCACAGTCTGGAGCTCGGCTACGTGCATTTCGACAGCGAGTTCGGCGAGTCCATGGGCAGCTTGCTGTTCCAGCAGGACAATGGCTTCCGGCAGGTCAAGCTGTCCGACATCACCACCGACACATACACCGCGAAATACCGCTGGAACCCCGGCGACGATCTTTACGACCTGCGCCTCAACATCTGGGCGTCGGATGTGGCCGGCACCACGCGCGCGGTCGCGGCCGCGCCCGATTTCAGCCAGTGGGGCTACATCCCTGCCGACGAGCCGCGCTTCTCCGAGACCTGGACCTACGGCGTCGACGCGACCAACACCAGCCGCTTCGACACCGATTATGGCGCGCTGCGCTTCGACTACGGGGCGTCCTACCAGCTCGAAGACCTGGACGGCGAGGAATATTGCAGCCGGACCTATACGAACAGCGCCTGCGTCTGGATGCAGCCGAGCGTCGGCACGCGGGAGATCGGCAGCGTGTTCTCAACCGGCATGTGGGAGATCAACGAGTGGCTGAAGCTCGACGGCAGCCTGCGCTACGACGCTTACCGACAGGAGGATGAGAGCTACAAGGCTGTTCCCGGCGCGGACAAGAAGGACGGCGGACGGCTGAGCCCCACCATCGCCCTGACCGTCACCCCGGTCGAGGGCGTGCAGCTCTTCACCCGCTATGCCGAAGGCATGCGTCCGCCGACCATGCGCGAGACGATGATCAGCGATGCCAATACCGTCCCCAATATCGACCTGCAACCCGAGATCGCCAGGAATTGGGAAGCCGGCGTCAACGTCTTGCGCGACTCGCTGTTCATGGCGGGCGACAAGGCGCGCTTCAAGCTGGCCTATTTCCACAACGACACGGAGAATTACATCTCCCGCATCGACAACCCGAATGGCGGCCCCGGCCTGCCCGTATTCGCCTTCGCCAATCTGGATAGCGCCATGTTCTCCGGCTTTGAGCTGTCGGGCGAATACGAGGCGGGCATGTTCTTCTCCAGCCTTGGTCTCAACTACTACACCGACTTCGAGTTCTGCCAGCATGGGGTCTGCAGCGATGGCACCGTCGGCAGCGACTATGCCGTCGCCCATGTCCCGCCGAAGGTCTCGGTCAGCCTGACCCTCGGCGCACGCCTGCTGGAAGATCGCCTGATGTTCGGGACGCGCATCACCCACAATGGTGAGCGCCTTGCACCCGTGCCGGACGGTGCGGACCGCCAGAGGACGCCGTTCTGGCTGCCCTACACGACGGTCGACGCCTTCGCGAGCTACCAGGTCAACGACAACCTGAAGATGGACGTGCAGGCCGAGAACATCTTCGACCGCTACTACATCGACGCCCTCGACGGCTGGACCCCGGCGCCCGGCCGCACCATACGCGCCAATCTCACGGCGACGTTCTGATTTGGGGTGCGCGCCACGGGCAAGGGCCCGCCCGTGACGCATGTCCGGCCTTCGCTTTTACCGGCACACCCCCATTTTGTTCACCGCCCGAGGGCTAGGATCGCCCGAGCGTGCTGCCGCCACGCGGCTTCACGTCTGCGCTCTTCGGAAAATGAGCCGGCTTGCCTTCTCCTGATCCGGCGAAGCATTGCCCGCCGGGCGGCATCACGCTAACGTCACAGTCCTGTTGCAAAGCGTGCTTATCCCGCAGAGAGAGTGTGGCTCCAAGGAGAATCACCCGTGCAAGCAACTTTGCCGGATCGTGACGCTCGTCTGACCGTTTCCCCAGCTTTGCTCGTCGACCGCCTGCCCGAAAGCCTCTTCACGACCATGCCGCTGGGTCGGATCGGGTCGCTCGAGGTCCGGCTTGCGAGTACGACTGCCGAGATCGCCGCCGCGCAGGAAGTCCGCTATCGCGTCTTCTACGAGGAGCTCGGCGCGACGCCCGCCGAGAGGATGCCCTCGGGGCGGGACGCGGATCGCTTCGACGACGTCTGCGACCATCTGCTGGTGTTCGACACCTCCCTTCCCGGGCCTGACCACCGGCGCATCGTCGGCACCTACCGGCTTTTGAGGCAGGAAGTGGCGGTCCGTTCGGGCGGCTTCTATTCCGAGGAGGAGTTCGACCTGAAATCGCTCGTCGCGCGCCACCCCGGCCAGCGCTTCCTCGAGCTCGGCCGCTCCTGCGTGCTGCCCGAATACCGCTCCAAGCGCACCATCGAGGCGCTGTGGCAGGGTATCTGGGCCTATATCAACCAGCACAACATCGGCGTCATGACCGGCTGCGCATCCTTCCAGGGCGTCGACCCCGCCGAGCACGCCGTGGCGCTGTCCTACCTGGCGCACCACTGCCGGGTCAGCGCCGAATGGGACGTGCGCGCCGTCGCCGATCGCTATTGCGCCATGGACCTGCTGCCGGCCGAGGCGGTCAACATGAAGGCGGCGCTTGCCGCCATGCCGCCGCTCATAAAAGGCTATTTGCGCGTCGGTGCGCGCGTCGGCGACGGTTGCGTCATCGACCGCCAGTTCGGCACCGTGGATGTGTTCATCGTCATGCCGGTGGAGCAGATCTCCGCCCGCTACGTCACCTATTACGGCGGCGAAGCGGAGCGTTATGCGGCCTGACGCCTGAGCGGCATCACGGAATGTCGTCGGGATGACGGCCGGGCCGGCTCTTGTAGGTCGGGAAGCTCCAGCCGAAATAGAGCGCGCCGCCGCGGACCATGAAGGCCGCGGCAAAGGCGAGCAGGGCCGACGCATAGTCCGGCAGCCCGGCCAAGCTTCCCGCGGTGAAGACGGTCGCGCCGGCCAGGGCGGCTGTCACGTAGATCTCCGGACGCAGCAGGACCGAAGGCTCGCCCGCCAGCAGGTCGCGCAGTATGCCGCCGAAGGTCGCCGTCAGCGTGCCCATGACCACCGCGACGATGGGGGAGCCGGTCGCCATCAGGCTTTTTGCGGCGCCGAGCACGCAATAGGCGGCCATTCCGATCGCATCGAGCCAGAGCAGCAGCTTGTAGCGCGACTCGACGAGATGCGCGGTGAAGAAGATGACGATGCCGGCAGAGGCGCATACGGCCACATAGGTGTGGTTCAGCACCCAGAACACCGGCACCCCGAGGATCAGGTCGCGCACCGTGCCGCCGCCGATGCCCGTGACGCAGGCGAGAAAGATGAAGCCGACGATGTCCAGTTCCTTGCGCGATGCCGCGAGCGCGCCCGTCGCCGCGAAGACCGCGACGCCGGCATAGTCGAAGAACTGGATGGGGGTCATGGGAGCAATCGGCAGGTCGGCGGTCGGTCAACTGCCTTCTAGCACAGGCCCGACCTGTTTGCCGTATCCTTGAGACTGCCGAACGCCGATCAGGCGTCCGTTTCGGCCTGGCCGTCCACCGGGCCTGGCTCGGCCGGCGCGGCGGGCGCCGCCTTGGGGCCGCCCTTGGCGACGCCGACCATGGCCGGCCGCAACACGCGGTCGCCGATGGAATAGCCTTCCTGCACGACCTGCACGACGGTGTTGGCCGGCACGTCGGGATTGGGCACCTCGAACATGGCCTGGTGGAAGTTCGGGTCGAACTTCTCGCCCTCGGGGTTCAGCTTCTTGACGCCATGGCGCTCGAGCGCGGCAAGCATCGCCCGCTCCGTCAGCTCGACGCCCTCTGCCAGCGATTTCAAGCCGGCGTCGCCGCTCTCCCTCGCCTCCGGAGGGATGGCGTCGAGCGCCCGCCGCAGATTGTCGGACACCGACAGCATGTCGCGCGCGAAATTGGCGATGGCGTAGCTGCGGGCGTCATGGACGTCCCTGGCCGTGCGGCGGCGCAGGTTCTCCATCTCGGCGGCGACGCGCAGGCTGCGGTCCTTCAGCTCCTCGTTCTCCTTCACCAGCCGCACGACGGCTTCATAGTCGCCTGCGCTCGAAGCCTCGTCCGCCGGTGCTGGAGCCTCGGCCGGCTGGTTCTCGTCGGGCGCGCGTTCTTCTCTTGCGTTGTCGCTCATAACGGGATCCGTAAGTGTTGGAAGTTGCGCCGCATATCGAGCTTCACCGGACAAAAATCAAGTCCCGGCAAAGCCGCCGGTCCTACGGTCCGGTCTGCCCCGCAGCTCCGGTAACCATGCAATTAAATCAAATTTTACCTTACGCCCGCAGGACGCTTGCGGTCCGGCCCGATACCGGGAACCATTCGAATGCGGGGAGAGTTTCGATGTCGAACAACGCTTGGAACGATCATGTCCCGCATTGGAAAAGACGGCGCAAACAGGGTGCAGGAGGAAATCCGGAGGCAATTCGGATCGGCCGGCACCACGCGCTTTCTGAAATCGCTGCCCACCTTCGAGGTCGATGACGACGTCCCGGACAGGTTCTCCAGCCTGCTCGGCGAACTCGACCGGGTCGAATCCGAGCGGCGCGATTCCCGCAGCAATGGCAGCCGCCCGAACTAGCGGGAATTTCAGCTGCTTGGCAGCCTTCTCAATGCGATCTCATCCGCCGCCAGGAATAGCCACCCGCACGGGGCTCCGTCCCTGACACGGGCTGGTAATACAGGCCCAGCCCGCCCCTAACCCCGGCCTCCAGCCTCCCGATCAGCACCGGATTGCTGACCTCGAACTCGTCGAAGCCAAGCCGGAGCATGTGCGGCAGCTGGTCGACGAGGACGTCTCCGGTGGCGCGGATAGCTCCCTCGAAGCCGTAGCGCGAGCGCAGCAGTTCGGCCTTGGAGAACGAGCGCCCATCGTTGAAGGCGGGGAAAGCCAGCGCCACCAGCGATAGATCGTCCAGCATCCCGGCTATCGCGGCAAGGTCCTCGCCCGGCTGGAGAAGCACGCCCAGCCGCTCGCTGGCCGACCGGCGCTCCGCGGGGTCGAGGGCCAGAACCGCCGCCAGCGGCAGGATGAAGCGACCGTTGCCGGCAAGCGCTTCCGCCGTGTCTGCATGCGCCCACTCGTCCTCGCGGAAGCCTTCAAGCGTCCAAAGTCGGGTCGCCGGCGTCGTGTCGGTCATCGTGGCGATCATCTGGAATTTCGCTCCAATCGTTCCCAGGAGGATGGCGTGGCCTTCACAGAGACGCGTCCGTCAGCGAGGCGTCGAGGCCGCTCAGGTGGATGCCGCACTCGACCTTCGCCTGTCCGGCCCATCTGCCGCTGCGCGCGTCCTCGCCCGGCTTCACCGGCTGTGTGCACGGGAAGCAGCCGATCGACAGGTAGCCATAGGCGACCAGCGGGTTCTCCCGCAGGCTGTGCGTGCGCATGTAGTTCGCCTGGTCGGAGGTCGTCCAGTGCGCCAGCGGGTTGATCCTGACGCGGGAGCCGACCGCTTCGAAGACCGGCAAAGCGGCCCGCGTGGCGGCCTGATGCCGCTTGCGCCCGGTGAACCAGGCGTCGAAAGGTGCCACGCCCCGCGCCATCGGTTCGACCTTGCGCACCTCGCAGCATGCGTCCGTGTCGGACAGGTGCAGCCGCCCGTCCGGATCGATGCGCTCGAGCGCGGCCTCGTCCGGCGCCAGGACTCGCACGTCCGTCAGGCCGAAATCCGCGGCCAGAGCGTCGCGATAGGACAGCGTTTCCTCGAAATGCTTGCCGGTATCGAGGAAGAGCACCGGCAAGGTGCGGTCGACTCGCGCGATGATGTCGAGCAGCACGGCCGAATCCGCGCCGAAGGACGAAACGGCCGCCACGCGGCCGGCGAACTGCTCGCGTATCGAGAGCTCGACGATCTTTTCGGCCGCGAGATGGCCGTAGAGCGCTTCGAGGCTGGCGGCGAGGCCCAGGGCCTCCGCCTCGCCGTCACGCGGCCTTGGCTTCGCCAGCATAGAGCGCCTCCTTGAACGGAGCAGGCCCGACCCTGCGATAGGCGTCGAGGAACCGCTCGCCCGCGTCGCTGCGGATGGCCAGATATGTGTCGACGATCGTTTCTATGGCGTCGGTGATCTCGTCCGGTCCGAAGCCGCGGCCGATGATCTCGCCGACGGAGGTGTTCTCGTCGGCCGAGCCGCCGAGGGTCACCTGGTAGAGTTCCGCGCCCTTCTTCTCGACGCCCAATATGCCGATGTGGCCGACATGGTGATGGCCGCAGGCGTTGATGCAGCCGGAGATCTTCAGCTTGAGTTCGCCGATCTCGCGCTGCCGCTCCAGGTCGGCGAACCGCTTGGAAATGTTCTGCGCCACGATGATCGAGCGGGCGTTCGCCAGCGCGCAATAGTCGAGGCCGGGGCAGGCGATGATGTCACTGATCAGGTTGGAGTTGGCGGTCGCCAGCCCGATCGCGACGAGCCGGTCGTACACTGCCTTGAGATCGGCGCGCGCGACATGCGGCAAAATCAGGTTCTGCTCATGGCTGACGCGTATCTCGTCGAAGGCATAGGCCTCCGCCAGGTCAGAGACTGCGTCCATCTGGCTGTCGCTGGCGTCGCCGGGAACCTCGCCGATTCCCTTGAGCGAGATCGTCACGGCGGCATAGTCCGGGTGGCGGTGCGTCACCACGTTCTGGTCCAGCCACTCGGAAAAGCCGCGCGAGTCCAGCCGCGCCAGCCTGATCGCCTCGTCGCCTTCAGGGCGATCGGGCAGGGACGGCGGCGCGAAATAGGCGCGGATGGCGTCGATGTCCGCTTCCGGCAGCGTCAGCTCGCCGCTCTTCAGCTCGGCCCACTCGGTCTCGACTTGGCGCGAGAACTCCTCGACGCCCGTCTCGTGCACGAGGATCTTGATCCGTGCCTTGTACTTGTTGTCGCGTCGCCCGTGGAGGTTGTAGACGCGCAGGATCGCCGTCGCATAGGAGAGCAGGTGCTCTTCCGGCAAGAAGTCCCTGATCTTCTTGGCCACCATCGGCGTGCGTCCCTGTCCGCCGCCGACATAGACGGCGAAGCCCAGTTGGCCGGCCTCGTTGCGCTTCAGGTGCAAGCCGATGTCGTGCGTCTGGATGGCGGCGCGATCGCGCTCGGCGCCGGTCACCGCGATCTTGAACTTGCGCGGCAGGTAGGAGAATTCTGGATGGACCGACGACCATTGCCGCAGGATCTCGGCATAGGGGCGCGGATCGGCAACCTCGTCGGCGGCCGCACCGGCGAAATGGTCGGCGGTGACGTTGCGGATGCAGTTGCCGCTGGTCTGTATGGCATGCATCTCGACCGAGGCGAGGTCGTTCAGGATGGCCGGCATGTCGGACAGCGCCGGCCAGTTGAACTGCAGGTTCTGACGCGTGGTGAAGTGGCCGTAGCCCTTGTCGTAGGTGCGGGCGATGTGGGCCAGCATCCGCATCTGCTTGGCATTCAGCGTGCCGTAGGGGATGGCGATGCGCAGCATGTAGGCGTGCAGCTGCAGGTAGACGCCGTTCATCAGCCTCAGCGGCTTGAACTGGTCTTCGGTGATCTCGCCCGCCAGCCGGCGCTGGACCTGGTCCGTGAACTCGGCGACACGCGCCTTTACGAAGTCGTGGTCGAACTCGTCGTAGCGGTACATCTTCGTCTTCCCGGGCGCGTCCGCCCACTCTTCATCTAAGCGGCCGGTGTCGGCCGCGCCTGTTTGCCCAAATCGGTCCGGTTGGTCGGCCCCGCCGCGCGGATCCTCTCGCGCAGCCGTTGCGGCACGATCCGGCCGTCGATCACGTCGACGTCGATCAGGTTGACGTCGACGACTTCGTTGTTGGCGTAGGCAGCCTTGCCGATGGCTTCGAGCCGTGCTTCGCCTTCCTTGTCGCCGACCACCTCCGAGGGCTCGATGGCCGCGGCCCAGGACCCATCGCGGGCGAACCACACGGCCTCGCCGTCGGTCAGTCGGTTTGCTGTGAGGATCTTCACGCCCGGGCTCCTTCATACGGGGCGGATGCCCGCGCGGCGCGCATTGCCAGCGGCTGCGAATGCTCGAAATTGGCCCCGGCGACCGCATCGCCGATCACCGTCATCACCGGACCGGTGAGGTCGGCACGATCCTCCAGCGTCGGCAAATCGGCCAGCGTGCCATGGAAGCGCCTTCGGGTCGGCAGGCTGGCATTCTCGACCACGGCCACGGCCGTGTCGGGCGACAGGCCCGCCTCGATCAGCCGCGAGGCGACGTCGGCCGCGACGGACCGGCCCATATAGACCGCCACCGTCGCGCCCGAGATGGCGAGCCTGGCCCAATCCGGCAGCGTGCCGCCCTTGAGGTCGTGGCCGGTGGTGAAGACCATCGACGACGACACGCCGCGCAGCGTCAGCGGCAGCTCGAAATCGGCGGCCGCGGCGAAAGCCGCCGTCACGCCCGGCACCACCTCGTAGGAAATGCCTGCATCGCGCAGCGCCGCCATCTCTTCGCCGGCGCGGCCGAACACCAGTGGATCACCCGATTTCAGGCGCACCACCCGTTTGCCCTCTCGCCCGAGCGAGACAAGAAGCGCATTGATGTCGGCCTGGCTCTTCGAATGGCAGCCCTTGCGCTTGCCGACCGGCAGCCGCTCCGCGTCGCGGCGGCCCATGGCGACGACCGCCTCCGGAACCAGCGCGTCGTGGACGATCACGTCCGCCTCCATCAGCAGGCGCTGCGCGCGCAGCGTCAGCAGATCTTCCGCTCCGGGGCCTGCGCCCACCAGCGCGACGTGCCCGCTAGTCTCCGCCGTGCGCGACAGAAGGTGGGTCGCGGCGCGGCGCGCACCGGCAGCGTCGCCTGCCTCGAGAGCGCGCGCGGGCGCGCCCTTGAAGAACTCGTTCCAGAAACGCCGGCGCGGACTGCCCTTCGGCAGCAGCCTTTCGGCCGTGTCGCGCAAGGTGTTCGCGAGCGCCGCCAGCGGACCGAGCGACGGCGGCAGCAGCTGGTCGATCCTTGCGCGGACCATCTGCGCGAGAACAGGTCCGGCTCCCTCGGTGCCGATCGCGACGGCCAGAGGCGCCCGGTTCACGATGGCCGGGGTGAAGAAGTCGCAGAGTTCCGGCCTGTCCACGGCGTTGACCGGGATTCCCATGCGGCGGGCGTCCTCCGAGATCCTGCGGTCGAGCGCTTCGTCGCCGGTCGCGGCGAAGACCATGACCGACCCCGCCAGCGACTCGGCCCGGTAGCTCTGGCGCACATGCTCCGCGCCGTTCGCCTCCATCCAGTCGCGCAATGGCGCCTCCGGTCCAGCCGACACCACGCGCAGGCGCGCGCTCGACTGTCGGAGCAGCCTCGCCTTGGCGAGAGCCTCGTCGCCGTCGCCGACGACGACCACGGTCTTCTCCGCGACCCTCATGAAGACGGGGAAGGCGTTGAGCCTGGTCGTTTCCTTGTCCATGCGAGGTTTTCCGGCTTGCATCATGGAGTTTTACTCCCGGCAATCCTGACTCAGAAGGAATGCACTGGCGCGGCGCCTCGGCAGGCGCAAACTTTTTTCCGGTACGCCGGTAGGGCGCGCAAAACTGTTCCGCCGCTCGAGACGCGTCGATCGGGAGCCATGCGAGGAACGTGGAAAGCGGCCCGGCGTTGACCACCTGTCAAGCTGATACAGGAGATCAATCATGGACCGCATCACGCTCAAGCATGGACTCTTGGTTATGGTGGCGGATGGCGAGAAGGCCCTGTTCCTCAAGAACGAAGGCGACGCGAAGTTTCCCAACTTCCAGGTCGTCCGCGAGCTTACGCAGGAGAATCCGGCCACGCGCGAGCAGGGCTCGGACAGACCCGGCCGGTTGAGCGACGGTCCGTCGCCGCACAGGAGCGCCGTTGCGGACACAGACTGGCACAAGGTGGGCAAGCTGCGCTTCGCCGACGAGATCGCAGAGCGCCTCTACAAGATGGCGCACCGCGGCGATTTCGAGAACATCGTCATCGTGGCGCCGCCCGTCGTGCTGGGGGAATTGCGCAAGAAGCTGCATTCGGAAGTCACGGACAAGGTCGTCGGCGAAATTCCGAAGACGCTGACCAACCAGCCCGTGTTCGACATCGAGAAGATGCTATCCGCCGCCTAGTTTAAGCCGGGTTCATCAGGTCGCACCGTTGGGGTTCCCGCCGGGCCCCGCCGCGATCCGGGCGCTATGGAGATATCGAGCCAGATCCAGCTCGCGCGGTCGCGCCGGTGTCCGGTCGCCTCAGAAGGGAAGAAAACCCGACCTTCGGGTTGCATGGCGGGCTTCTGGTCCGCCATAGTGCATGCGGGGCTCCGCAGCACCGCCTTTTCCTTGTTTTTTTGAGGTCCTCTTCCGGCCTATGCCGCACGCCACGCCTTTGATCGCCACCTTGGTCGCCGGTCTCGGCCTCGCCTTCATCTTCGGCGCGCTGGCCAACCGCTTCCGCGTACCCCCTTTGGTCGGCTACCTCGTCGCGGGTGTGCTGGTGGGGCCGAACACACCCGGCTTCGTCGCCGACCAGTCGCTCGCGCTGGAGCTCGCGGAGATCGGCGTCATCCTGCTGATGTTCGGGGTCGGCCTGCACTTCTCGCTCAAGGATCTGCTGTCGGTCCGCGCCATCGCCGTGCCGGGAGCGGTCGTCCAGATCGCCTTCGCGACCATGCTGGGCGTGGCGCTGTCCTGGGCGCTGGGCTGGTCGCTCGGCGCCGGCGTCGTGTTCGGCCTCGCCCTGTCCGTGGCGTCGACGGTGGTGCTGCTGCGCGCCCTCCAGGAGCGCCGCCTCATAGAGACGGAGCGCGGCCGCATCGCTGTCGGCTGGCTCATCGTCGAGGATCTCGCGATGGTCCTGGCGCTGGTTCTGCTGCCGGCACTGGCGGGCGTTCTGGGCGGAACCAGCGGCGAAACCCCGACCTCCACCGTGGAAGTCTTCGCGCTGCCGGCCGATCTCGGCGTCTGGGGCGTCGTCGGCATCACGCTCATCAAGGTCGTCGCCTTCGTAGCGCTGATGCTGATCGTCGGCCGGCGGATCATCCCCTGGATCCTGCATTATGTCGCGCATACCGGATCGCGCGAACTGTTCCGCCTCGCGGTACTGGCCATCGCGCTCGGCGTGGCCTTCGGTGCGGCCCATCTGTTCGGCGTGTCGCTGGCACTCGGCGCCTTCTTCGCAGGCATGATCATGAGCGAATCCGAGCTCAGCCACCGAGCGGCCGAGGAATCGCTGCCGCTGCGCGATGCGTTCTCGGTTCTCTTCTTCGTCTCGGTGGGCATGCTGTTCGACCCGATGAGCCTGATCGAACACCCCTTGCCGGTGATCGTCACCCTCTTCATCATCGTCGTCGGCAAGTCGGTCGCGGCCTTCCTAATCGTCATGGCGTTCCGCCATCAGGTGGGCACGGCGCTGATGATCTCCGCCAGTCTCGCGCAGATCGGCGAGTTTTCCTTCATCCTCGCCGAACTCGGCGTCGGGCTTGACCTGCTGCCGGCCGAAGGACGCGACCTGATCCTCGCCGGCGCGATCCTGTCCATCCTGCTCAACCCGCTGCTTTTTGCCGGCATCGATCATTTCAGGCCGTGGCTGGAGAAACGCCTCGGCATGGTTCCACCTCCCCCCGAGCCGAAGCCCATCGGCCCGGCGACCGAAGTCGGCGCCGTCGCGACCGAGAGTTTGCCGGGCGATGTCGAAGCGGCGCCGGAGGACGGCCCGCCTCCCCCGACCGCCCTGTCCGATCATACGATCCTGATCGGTTATGGACGCGTCGGCAGCCTCGTCGGCCGCTCCTTGAAGGAAAGCGGTCTTCAGTTTCTCGTGGTCGAGGATGCCGACAAGACTCTTGCCCGCCTCCAGGCCGACGGCATCGAGACGGTCGCCGGGAACGCGGCCAACGCCGGCGTCTTCGCCGCGGCCAATCCCGCCGGCGCACGGCGGCTGATCCTGGCGATACCGAACGCCTTCGAGGCCGGGCGCATCGTGCTCAGAGCCCGCGCCGCGAACCCCGATATCGACATCATCGCGCGCGCCCATTCCGACGCCGAAGTCGACCATCTTTCCGGGCTCGGCGCCAACACGGTGATCATGGGTGAGCGCGAGATCGCCCGCGGAATCCTCGACGAGGTGCTGCGCGGCAGCCCCGAGGCGTCCCGGCGCAACGCCGCGAGCCTGTCTGTCGGCGATCCCGTCGAGCGCCCGGCCTGAGGATACTCCGAGATTGCGCACGATTTCGGGAGTAGCGAGCGATCGCTGCGCCCGCCTCGAAACCGTCAGTGGCCGAAGGCCTTCTCCAGCGCGACGGGATCGTTGTGGGTGGCGAACTTGTCCATGATGGTCGTGCTGGCATCGTTCATCCCGACCACTTCCGCCTCGACCCCCTTCTTGCGGAACTTGATCACCGCACGGTCCACGGCGTTCACGCCCGTCAGGTCCCAGATGTGCGCTGCCGAGACGTCGATGCGCACCGCCTTCACGGGTTCTTCGAAGTCGATCAGGTTCAGGAATTCGTCCGCCGTGGCGAAGAAGAGCTGCCCCCTGACCATGTAGGTCCGCATTCGCCCGTCGCCGGACGATGTGGAACGCACTTCGAAGAACTGGGCGACCTTCCAGGCGAAGAAGATGCCGGAAAGCAGGACGCCGACCCCGACGCCCAGCGCAAGGTTGTGGGTGCCGACGACCGTTACGACCGTCGCCAGCATCACCACGCTCGACCGCCGGGGATGCTTGCGCAGGTCGTTGAGCGAGGACCAGCGGAACGTACCGATCGACACCATGATCATGATGGCGACGAGGGCAGGCATCGGGATGATGCGCACGAGATCGCTGAGGGCGATGATCAGGACCAGCAGGAAGGCGCCGGCGACGAAGGTCGACAGCCGGCCGCGTCCTCCCGATTTCACGTTGATGACCGATTGCCCGATCATGGCGCAGCCGGCCATGCCGCCGATGAAGCCCGTGAAGAAGTTCGCCACGCCCTGGCCGACCGCCTCGCGGTTCTTGTCGCTCGGCGTGTCCGTCATCTGGTCGACGACCGATGCCGTCAGCAGGCTCTCGAGCAGGCCGACGGCCGCGATGCTGGCCGAATAGGGCAGGATGATCCAGAGCGTCTCCAGCGTGAAGGGGATGTCGGGGATCATGAACACCGGCAGGCTGTCGGGCAGTGCGCCGAGGTCGCCTACCGTCCTGACGTCGATCTGCAGGAAGACGGCGAGCGCCGTCAGCACGGCGATGCACACCAGCGGCGAGGGGATTGCCGTCGTGACGCGGGGGAACAGGTAGATGATCGCCAGGCCTCCGGCGATCATGGCGTAGGTCTGCCATGTCACGCCGGTGAGTTCCGGCAGCTGCGCCATGAAAATGAGGATGGCGAGCGCGTTGACGAAGCCGGTCATGACCGATCGCGACACGAAGCGCATCACATAGCCCAGCCGGCACAGGCCTGCGACGACCTGGATGACGCCGGCGAGGACTGTCGCGGCCAGCAGATACTGAAGCCCGTAGTCGCGTACGAGCGTCACCATCAGCACGGCGGTCGCCGCGGTCGCGGCGGAGATCATGCCCGGGCGCCCGCCCGTGATGGAGATGATGACGGCGATCGAAAAGGACGCGTAGAGGCCCACCTTCGGGTCGACGCCGGCGATGATGGAGAAGCCGATCGCCTCGGGAATGAGAGCGAGCGCGACGACGATGCCGGCGAGGACGTCGCCGCGTATGTTGGAGAGCCAGTCACGGCGGAATTGGTTCATCAGGAGATTTCGAGCACAAGGCAAGCCCCGCCCGTGCGCGAGCGGCGAGTGATCGGATGTCGGGGCTTGGAGTGTTGTCCGGCGGATTGGCGGCCGGAATAGCCACCCGGATTTGCACCGGGTCCAGATAACTGGCGCGACCTATAGCATAACTCTGCCGCGCCGCAACATTCCGGCCCGGATCGGTCTCAGCCGCCCATCAATATGTCGAGGATCGACGTCGAGCGGCGCTGCGCAGGCGCTCCGACCTCGCCTGGCGGGACGACCCGGTCGATGGAGCCGGTCGGGCCGTCCCCCGGCGATGTGCCGTATCCCTGCGTCTGGCCGTCGCCCGGCGCGTCCGGGAAAGCGTCCAGGTCGCCCGTCGGCGCAGCGCCCGCAATCGCCTCTCCGGCGCCGCCGTGCCAGTCGCCCGGCAGGGGCGCGATGGGCACGCCTTCATGCGCCGCCACCATGAACTCGTGCCACGCCTGCGCGGGAAGGGCGCCGCCGGTGACCTTCTTCATCGGCTTGCCGTCGTCGTTGCCGAACCAGACGCCCGTCGTGAGGTTGGCGGTGTAGCCGACGAACCAGGCGTCGCGCGAATTCTGGCTGGTGCCGGTCTTGCCCGCCGACGGCCAGGCGAAGGCCGCCTTGCGTGCCGTTCCGGTCTCGACGGTCCCGGCCATCATCGCATTCATCATGCCCACCACGTCGGCGCGCACCACGCGCGGGCTGTTGCCACCGGCGAATTCGTAGAGCACCTCGCCGCCAGCCGTGGTGACGCGCTGCACGAAATGCACCTCGGGCCGGTAGCCGCCATTGGCGAAGGGAACATAGGCCGCGGTCAGTTCCAGCGGCGTGACCTCCGAAGTGCCGAGCGAGATGGTCGAGTTGGCCTGCAGATTGGATTCGATGCCCATTCGGTGGGCCGCCTCGACGACCGCTTCCGGCCCGACTTCCATGGTGAGCTGGGCCGCGACCGAGTTCAGCGACTTCGCCAGCGCCGTGGCCAGCGTGACCTGGCCGTAGTATTTGCCGTTGTAGTTTTCCGGGGACCACTTGCCGATCCGGATGGGCGCGTCGTTGCGGACGCTGTCGGGCGTGCGGCCCTGCTCCATCGCCGCCATGAAGACGAATGGCTTGAACGCCGAGCCGGGCTGGCGGCGCGCTTCCGAGGCACGGTCGAACTGGCTGGTGGCGTAGTCGTAGCCGCCGACCATGGCGCGGACGGCGCCGGAGTTGTCGATCGAGACCAGGGCACCCTGGCTGACGTCCAGTTCCTTGCCCTTCTCGTCGACCAGCTGCCGGATCGATTTCTCGGCCAGTTCCTGGAGGTCGAGGTCGACCGTCGTCTCCACGACGATGTCCGAGCGGACGTCGCCGATGAGCCCGGGCAGTTCTTCCATGACGCGATCCGCGACATAGTTCTCCGAGCCGGACCAGTAGGCAGGAGCACGGCTCGCGGGCACGCTCATCGCGCTCGCCAGCTCGCCGTCGCTGATCATGTCTTCCTCGCGCATCGCCGCCAGCACGAGCTGCGCGCGTTCTTCGGCCGCCTTGGGGTCGCGCGCCGGCGACAGCCGCGACGGAGCCTTGAGGAGGCCGGCGAGCAGCGCTGCCTCCGCCAGGTTCACCTCGCGGGCGGATTTGCCGAAATAGCGGCGCGAGGCCGCCTCCACGCCATAGGCGCCGGAACCGAAATAGACCCGGTTCAGATACATTTCGAGGATCTGGTCCTTCGAGTGCTTCTGCTCCAGCCACAGCGCCAGCAGCACCTCCTGCACCTTGCGCTCCAGCGTGCGGTCAGGCTTCAGGAACAGGTTCTTCGCGAGCTGCTGCGTCAGCGTCGAGCCCCCCTGGCTGAAGCGCCCGCTGGTCAGGTTGGTGGCCATCGCCCGCGTGAAGCCGATCGGATCGATGCCGAAATGGGAATAGAAGCGGCGGTCCTCGATCGCCATCACCGCCTGGGGAATGTAGGGCGACATCTCGTGCAGCCCGATCGCCTCGCCGCCCGTCATGCCGCGGTTGGCGAGCAGCCGCCCGTCGACCGAGACGATGCGGATGTTGGGCGAGCGGTCCGGGATCGACCACGTCGTCGCCGCCGGCATCTGCGCGCCGTAATAGACGACGACGCCCGCCGCCGCGATGCCGCCCCAGATGGCGAGCACGAAACTCCAGTAGACCAGCCGGCTTGCGATCCCGAACAGTCCCGAGCCGCCCGTGCCGCGCCCACGCCGCCGTTTGGTGCCGCGCCTGGAAGGGGGCGCCGCCTTCTTCTTCGGCGCGGCCCTGGTCCTCCGGGCCGGCACGACGCGGTCCTCGTCGCTCACCGACAGGTCGCGCGAAGCGCTGCCTTTCGCAGGCCCGTCGAACGTCGGCTCGATGCGCCGGTCGCCTTTTCTCGCCATGAAAACCGCTGGTCCAATCCCGAAGAGAGTCCGGTTGGACGCTAAATGCGGCGATTTAAGGTGGGGTTAAGTGATGCCGGACGCGTCGGCGTGACCCCGGTGAGGAGGGTGCCGCCGGCCCGGCGGTCAGTTCTCCTCGACCGAAATGCCGGACTCGTCGATCCTCAGTTCCACGCCGTCGGGCTTGGACTCCTCGCGATAGACGTAGATGCCAAGCACGACGACCGCGACGAGGAGCGCGCCGATGATCAAATAAAGTGAATTCTGCCGCATCGGCGCGCCTCGCTCGTTAGGTGCTCTTGATGAGCCTTATGATGACCAGAAGGATGATTGCGCCGATGGCGGCGTGGATGATGGCTGCGATGATGCCGGTGCCCAGCGAGACGCCGAGCGCCGGGAACAGCCAACCGGCGATGAACGCACCGACGATGCCGACGACGATGTTGCCGAGCAGGCCGAAGCCATAACCCTTGACCAGCAGGCCGGCGAGCCAGCCGGCGATGGCGCCGACGATCAGGAAGACGATCAGACTTTCAATGCCCATTGCGATTCCCCTCCGTTGCGAAGCACGAACCCGAACCGGCGAAAGGCACGAATCAGTCGTGCATCGCGTGCATGCTAGTCCAAGTCCCGGCTTGTCGCGATAGCGCCCGCTCCGGCTTCCCCGGCTTAGTCTTCAGGCTCGTCGGAATCCGGCGGCAGCCAGCCATGCGGCTCCACGCGCTTCTGGGTGTCGCTGTCGACATAGGCCCACCAGCCGGCGTCGCTGTCGTCCCATTGCCCGCCCGTACGATTCAGCTGCTCCAGCGAGCGGTACTGGGCGATCGTCTCGTTTTCCTGGCCGTCCCTGTCGGTCCAGACGACCGTTACCTTACGCCCGTCCATCGGCGCTGTGGCGATAGGCTGCGGATTGCCCATGACGTTCCCTCCGGCATCAATGCCGCAGTCAACGCGTTCAGGCAGCCTTTCGTTTCACGCGCGGGGAGGTCCGGAACGATTGTGCGGTCTGCGAATTGTTGCGGCAAGTTCGACCCGCTTCCAGGAGCAACCCATGAAACGCATCCTATTCGCCATCGCCGGTTACGCCCTCTACCGCTGGCTGACCAAGCCGTCCTCGGACGCCGATAACGGCGAGATCGTCGGCATCCTGCCCCCGCCGCGCCGCAACGCGCCTCAGCCGAAGCCCGCCGCGCCGGCCTGATTGGTCAGCTGTGGGCGAAGATATCGTCTTCCGGCCAGCCCATCAGGTCCAGCTTCGAGCGCGTCGGCAAGAAGCGGAAGCAGGCTTCCGCGACCTCCGTGCGGTTCTCGCGCGCCAGCCGGCCCGCCAGCGCATCGCGCAGCCTGTGGAGATAGAGGACGTCTGAGGCGGCATATTCCAGCTGCTCCGGGCTCAGCGTCTCCGCCGCCCAGTCGGATGACTGCTGCGCCTTCGACAGGTTGACGCCGAGCAGTTCCGAGCAGATGTCCTTCAGCCCGTGCCGGTCGGTATAGGTTCGAGTCAGGCGCGAGGCGATCTTGGTGCAGAACACCGGCTCCGCAAGGGCGCCGAACGCGTGATACAGCACCGCTATGTCGAAGCGGCCGTAGTGGAACAGTTTCGTCACCGCAGGGTCGGCCACCAGCCTTGCCAGGTTCGGCGCCTCCCGCTGTTCCGGCGCTATCTGCACGATATCCGCGGTTCCGTCGCCGGGCGAAAGCTGAACGACGCAGAGCCGGTCGCGATGCGGGTTGAGCCCGAGCGTCTCGGTGTCGATGGCGACCGCGGGCACTGCGTAGCGCGACAGGTCGGGCAGATCGTGCTTGTGGAAACGGATGTTCGTCATGGCGGTCTCGGATCGCGTCAGCGGGACAGGGCGTCGAGGATGCGCGCCCAGGAGCGCTGGCCCTTGTGGAAGGAATTCAGATCGTACTTCTCGTTGGGCGAATGGATGCGATCGTCCGCCAACCCGAAGCCAACAAGCAGCGACTCCATGCCGAGATAGGTGCGGAAGTCGCCGACGATGGGGATCGATCCGCCGCTGCCGACGGTCACCGCGGGTTTCGGCCACTCCTCCGACAGCGCATGCCGCGCCTTCGTCAGGAATGGCGCATCATAGGAGAGCTGGATCGCGGGAGAGCCGCCGTGCGGATGGAACTCGACGCTGCAGTCGGCCGGCAGCCTCTCGCGTACGAACTGCCGGAACGCCTCGCTGATCTTCGCCGGATCCTGCCGGTGCACCAGCCGGAACGACACTTTCGCCGAAGCCTCGGCCGCGATGACCGTCTTGAAGCCCTTGCCGGTATATCCGCCCGAAATGCCGTTGAACTCGGCGGTCGGGCGCGCCCAGACCATCTCGAGCACCGAGCGGCCCTGCTCGCCGGCGGGCCGGGAAAGCCCGATCGGCCCGAGAAAAGTCTCCGCCGTGGTACCGAGTTGTTCCCATGACTGCAGGATCTGCTGCGGCGTCTCGTCCACGCCGTCGTAGAAGCCTGGTATCGTCACCCGGCCGTCGGCGTCGTGCACGTCGGCGAGGATCTTCGCCAGCACCCGGATCGGGTTGGCCGCTGGTCCGCCATACATGCCGGAATGCAGGTCGCGATTGGCCGCCCGGATGGTGATCTCCTCGCCGACCAGGCCGCGCAGGGAGGCGCAGATCGACGGCGTCTCCCGGTCGAACATGTCCGTGTCGCAGACCAGCGCGAAATCCGCCGCGAGCTCCTGCCGGTTGGCCTCGAGGAACGGCTTCAGCGACGGCGAGCCGCTTTCCTCCTCGCCTTCGAAGAGGATCGACACGCGGCAGGGCAGCTGGCCGTGTTCGGCCTTGAAGGCGCGGCACGCCTCGACGAACAGCATGAGCTGGCCCTTGTCGTCCGAGGACCCACGCCCGCTGATCACCTTGCGCCCCGGTTCGATCTCCTTGATCTGCGGCATGAAGGGAGCGGTCTCCCAGAGCTCGATCGGGTCGACCGGCTGCACGTCGTAATGGCCGTAGAACAGCACGTGCGGGCTCGCTTCCGACGGACCCGGGTGGTGGGCGACGACCATCGGATGGCCGGGCGTGTCGCGCACGCTGGCCTCGAAGCCTATCGAGGCCAGCTCCGCGGCCAGCCACTCGGCCGCCTTCCGGCATTCCGCCGCATAGGCGGGGTCGGTGGAGATCGACTGGATGCGCAGCAGCGCGAACAGGCGTTCGATGCTTTCATCGAGATGGCTGTCGATGTGGTCGAGAACGGGCGCGATGGCGGGCATGCTGGATTTCCTGTGACCGACGCCGTCCTACAACAAGCGTGTCGGGAAGGAAACCGCGCCCCGAAGCCGAACCGGGGCCGGGTTACGCTAGGCGGCCGCTTTCGCGACGTGGGCCGCCACATCGGGCAGCACAGGCGGCGCGATCACGGTGATCGCCTCGGGATGGACGATGAACTTCGCCGGCGTCGACGTGACGATCTCGCCGTCGGCATTGACCGGCATCGGACGCTTGGTTTCGATCTCGAACTCGTCGCTCCTGGCCGTGCGCACTTCCTTCCAGGCGCCATGCGTTCCGCTCCGGAACGAACGCAGCATGCCGGCGAGCTTCCAAACCCGGTTCATTTCCAGGCTGTAGAGATCGAGGTGGCCGTCGTCGATCTCTGCATTCGCTTCGATCACGTTGCCGCCGCCATAGTGGCGGCCGTTGCCGACCGCGATCTGGAACGTCTTGACTGTCGTGACATGGCCCTTCTCGCGGATGGTGGCGGTGAAAGGCCTCGCCTTTGCCAGCACCTTCGCCGCGGCCATGGCATATCCCAGGCGGCCGAACCTCTTCTTCAGCGTCGGATCGAGGCCCTGCGCCAGTTCGGCGCTCAGCCCGATGCTCGCGACGTTGAAGAAGGCGTAGCCGTTGACCGAGCCGAGGTCGATCTTGCGCGTCCTCCCTTGCAGGATCACGTCGGCGGCCTGGTTCAGGTCCATCGGAATGCCGAGCGTGCGGGCCAGGTCGTTGGCCGTTCCCATCGGCATGATGCCGAGCGGCAGCCCGCATTCCTCCACCGCCAGGGCGCCCGAGGCGATGGTGCCGTCGCCGCCGCACAGGATGATGAGATCGGCGCTTTCGCGCAGCCTCACGATGTCGCGCGCGATTTCCGGAAGCGCCTCGAAGGATTCGATGGTCACGTCGAGGCCGCCGCGATGCAGCCGTCCGACCACGGCGTCGATGGCTTCTCCGCCGCGGCGCGCCTTGGGATTGACGAGGAGCAGGGCGCGTTTCTTTGGCTTCGTCACATTCGACCTCATGCTGCGGCTATGTCCGCGGCACAGTAATCGCGGGTGGATACCGGGTGCCAGTGTGGAAATGGAGCGAACAGGCCCGTTTGCAAGGAAACCGTCTCTGCTGCGACCCAAAAAAATGCCGCCGTGGCGGAGGGGACAACCACGGCGGCCTTACTATAAACGCGACAGCCCGGAGAGGGGGATGAGGCTGTCGCAAAGTCCGGTATAGGCGGGGGACGGGCCTTGCTCCGGACTTCGGCAAAAACTGCCGATGCGCTGTATTTGGTCGCCTGAACGTGGCGATTCAAGGGCGCGGACATTACAGTTGTGTAACGAAGGCGTGAGCGCTTTTGTTACGCATTCGGGCGTCAGGAGCGTCGCCTGCGGGCCGCCTTTGCGGTGGACAGTCCAAAGGCCCCGCGCTACGGCTTGCGCCCATGAAAAAGGGCGATCATCTCTTCCTCGTCGACGGCTCCGGCTACATCTTCCGCGCCTATCATGCCCTGCCGCCATTGAACCGCAAGTCCGACGGTCTTCCGACCAATGCCGTGCTCGGCTTCTGCAACATGGTGTGGAAGCTCATGCAGGACGCCCGCAACACCGATGTCGGCGTTACTCCGACGCATTTCGCCGTCATCTTCGACTATTCCTCGAAGACCTTCCGCAACGAGCTCTACGCCGACTACAAGGCAAACCGCTCCGCGCCGCCCGACGACCTGATCCCGCAGTTCGCGCTGATCCGGGAGGCGACGCGCGCCTTCAGCCTGCCCTGCATCGAGATGGAGGGGTTCGAGGCCGACGACCTGATCGCCACCTATGCGAAGCTCGCCTGCGAGGCGGGCGCCGACACCACCATCATCTCCTCCGACAAGGACCTGATGCAGCTCGTCGGCGCCACCACGTCGATGTACGACCCGATGAAGGACCGCCAGATCGGCGTCCCGGAGGTCATCGAGAAATGGGGCGTGCCGCCGGAGAAGATGATCGACCTGCAGGCGATGACGGGCGATTCCATCGACAACGTGCCGGGCGTGCCGGGCATCGGTCCCAAGACCGCCGCGCAGCTGCTGGAGCAGTTCGGCGACCTCGACACGCTGCTCGCCCGCGCCGGCGAGATCAAGCAGGAGAAGCGCCGGCAGACGATCATCGAGAATGCCGACAAGGCGCGCATATCCCGCGACCTCGTGAGGCTGAAGAACGACGTGCCGGTCACCGAGGGGCTGGACGAGCTGGTCCTGCAGCAGCCTGACGGTCCGAAGCTGATCGCCTTCCTGAAGACGATGGAATTCACCACGCTGACGCGCCGCGTCGCGGAAGCGACCGGAACCGAGGCCGCCGCGATCGCGCCGGCGCCGATCGTGGTCGACATGGCGGACGTGCACGGTCCCGATGTCGGCGCCGGCAGCAAGCCGGCCTCGGACGCGAAGCCCGTCGCGGGCGCCGGGGCCGCTCCCGCCGGGGGCTACACGCCGGCCGCGCTCGCCAATGCGCGGGCGCAGGCCGCCGCCGGCGCCAGCATCGAGCACGACCGCTACACCTGCATCCGCACCCGCGCCGAGCTCAACGTCTGGATCGCGGAGGCGCGCGAGGCGGGCATCGTGTCCTTCCGTACCGAGACGACCTCGCTCGATCCGATGCGCGCGGAGCCGGTCGGCTTCGCTCTGGCCACGAAACCCGGCAGGTCCGCCTACATCCCGGTCGGCCACCGCTCCAGCGCCCAGGATCTGCTGGGCGGCGGTCGCGTCGATCAGCAGATCCCGCTCGATGAAGCGCTCGCGGCCCTGAAGCCCCTGCTCACCGACGCCTCCGTCCTGAAGGTCGGGCACAACCTGAAATACGACTGGCTGATGACGCGCCGGCTCGGCATCGACATCGCGCCCTTCGACGACACGATGCTGATGTCCTACGTGCTCGGCGCCGGCGCGGGAGCGCACGACATCAACGCCGTGGCCGACCGCTGGCTCGGCCATGCGATGATCCCCTTCAAGGATCTCGTCGGCTCGGGCCGCAACCTCGTCACCTTCGATCTCGTCGACATCGAGCGCGCCACCACCTACGCGACCGAAGGCGCCGACGTCGCGCTCAGGCTGTGGCGGATCCTCAAGCCCCGGCTCGTCGCCGACGGGCTGGTGTCCGTCTACGAGCGGCTCGAACGCCCGCTGGTACCCGTGCTGGCGCGCATGGAAGAGCGCGGCGTCTCGGTCGACCGCCAGATGCTGTCGCGGCTTTCGGGCGAGTTCGCGCAACGCGCCGCCGCGCTGGAAGAAGACGTCTACCAGGCCGCCGGCGAGCGCTTCACCATCGGCTCACCCAAGCAGCTGGGCGACATCCTGTTCGGCAAGATGGGCCTGCCCGGCGGCACGAAGACCAAGTCGGGCCAGTGGTCCACCACCGCGCAGCTGCTCGAGGAACTCGCCGCCGAGGGCCACGAACTGCCGCGCCGCATCGTCGACTGGCGCCAGCTCACCAAGCTGAAGTCGACCTATACCGACGCGCTGCCCGAATACATCAACCCCGAGACCAAGCGCCTGCACACGTCCTACGCCCTGGCGTCGACGCCGACCGGCCGCATCTCGTCCTCCGAGCCGAACCTGCAAAACATCCCGATCCGTACGGCGGAGGGCAGGCGCATCCGCACCGCCTTCATCGCCGATCCCGGCAACAAGCTCGTCTCGGCCGACTACAGCCAGATCGAGCTGCGCGTGCTCGCCCACATCGCCGACATCCCTCAGCTCCGCCAGGCCTTCGCGGACGGCATCGACATCCACGCGATGACCGCGTCCGAGATGTTCGGCGTGCCGGTCGCGGGCATGCCGTCGGAAGTCCGCCGCCGCGCCAAGGCCATCAACTTCGGCATCATCTACGGCATCTCGGCCTTCGGTCTCGCCAACCAGCTCTCCATCGAGCGCTCCGAGGCCGGCGACTACATCAAGAAGTATTTCGAGCGCTTCCCCGGCATCCGCGACTACATGGACAGCCGCAAGCAGATGGCGCGCGACAAGGGCTACGTCGAAACCATCTTCGGCCGCCGCATCCACTATCCGGAAATCCGCTCGTCCAACCCATCGGTGCGCGCGTTCAACGAGCGCGCCTCGATCAACGCGCCGATCCAGGGTTCCGCCGCCGACATCATCCGACGCGCCATGATCCGCATGGAGGATGCGCTGGCGGCCGAAAAGCTCTCCGCGCGCATGCTGCTCCAGGTGCATGACGAGCTGATCTTCGAAGTCGCCGAGGAAGAGGTCGCCGCCACCCTGCCGGTCATCAAGCGCGTGATGGAAGGCTCGGCCATGCCGGCCGTGGCACTGAAGGTGCCGCTCCAAGTCGATGCCCGCGCCGCCGACAACTGGGACGAGGCGCACTGAAAAGCGTTCGCCGCCGCGCTTTGGCTTCGAGCGGGGGCGCTGTTCTTCCCGCGAGATCCGAAGCTAAGCCTGTGCGACGCACTTTCCGCAGGTGCCGCGAAATTCGAGGACCGCCTTCTTCGAGGCGAAGCCGGTCGATCGCACCCAGGCGTCCAGCTGGTGCTCTATGGCGTGGTCGGACAGTTCCGCCACCTGTCCGCAGCGGTCGCAGATGGCGAAGGCGGCCATGCCGTGGTCGTGGTCATGCGGCTCCGAGCAGGCGACGAAGGCATTCAGGCTCTCCAGCCGGTGCACGAAGCCGCCTTTGATCAGGCTGTCGAGCGCGCGATAGACCTGCAGCGGCGCGCGAAAGCCCTTTTCGCGCAACTGGTCCAGCAGCGTGTAGGCGCTGAGCGGTCCGGTCGCGGATTCGAGCCGTTCGAGCACGCAGAGCTGGTTCTTGGTCAGCGCGTCGCGTGCGGCCATCGCGGAGCTTTCACTGTTCATCCTCGGAAAATGGCGACGATCGAGCTCGGTTGCTACCGGTTTCGTGGCGCAAATACAATGTCGGGCCGCTTTCGCGCCTTCGCCCTGCCGCAACGGCAGTTTTTCGTTGCTCGTGCCCTCGAGTTCCAAAATACTGCCTGAATTGCCGTCGAGGCATAGGGCGGGTTGGGCTTGGGAGAACTCTCGTCATGAGAAGGTGGTTCGATGGGCGCGGTCTCGCCGCGGCCGCGGCGCTGGCGGCGCTTGCATCCGGCTTTGCGGCTCCCGCCTGGGCTCGGACCAACTATGCGGTGCTCATGGCGGTCACCGCCTATCCCAACCTGCCGCCCAAGAACGCCCTGGTCGGACCCAACCATGACGCCAGCCTGGTGCGCGACTATCTCGCCGCCGCCGCGCCGGTGAAGTTCGAGCCCGGCAATGTCACCGTGCTTGCGGACGGGCTGGATGGCGCCGAGGCGTCGCCGACGCGCGCCAACATCCTCGCCGCGCTTGAGGCCGTCGCTGGCAAGGTCGGCCCGGACGACTTCGTCTATCTCCACTATTCGGGCCACGGCTCGCAGCAGCCGACGAAGACGCCGGAAACCGAAACCGATGGTCTCGACGAGATCCTGCTGCCGGCCGATTCCAGGCCGTGGAACGATCAGGCGAAGGCGATCCCCAACGCCCTCGTCGACGACGAGATCGGCAGGGCGCTGGACGCGATCCGCGACAGGGGCGCCTTCGTCTGGATCGTCGTGGACGCCTGCAATTCGGGCGCCGTGACGCGCGCCGCAGCGGTGCGGATCGCCGATGACGAGGCCGACCGCAAGCTCGACCCCAACGACCCGGAAGGGCTCGGGATTCCCCTGTCGGCCATGCCGGAAGCCGCATCCGCTGCTGCTGCCGGCGGCGGGGAGCGGCGGTCCGGCATGCAGCTGACCGACGACGGGGCGACCCGCGCGCTCGGCAAGGCCGGGCAGTCCGCCGGCGCGCAAGGCGAGAGGGGCGGCATGGTCGCCTTCTTCGCCGCGCAGACCATCGAGACGACGCCCGAGATGCCGCTGCCCAAGGGCCAGCCCGACGCCCAGCGCCTCGGTCTCTTCACCTTCACCATCTTCTCCAAGCTCGCCGCCAATCCCAACATGACCTATCGCCAGCTCGGCCACTCCGTGCTGCAGCAATATGGCGCCGATGCCCGCCAGCGGCCGACGCCGATCTTCGAGGGCGACCTCGACGCGCGCGTCTTCGGCTCCGAGCCGGTGGACGCCGTCATGCAGTGGCAGGTCCAGGCCGGTGACGGGGCAATCATGCTGCCCGCCGGCCGCCTGCATCGTCTGACCCCCGGCACCAGGCTCGCCATCCTGCCGACGCCGGCCTCCGATCTGTCGGAAACGCGCGGCTATCTGGAAGTCACCGCGGCGAACAACCTGTCGAGCAGGGCCGTCCCGGTCGCCTTCGAGGACAAGCCGGCGCTGGCCCTCTCGGACATTCCGCCCAACGCCTATGCGCGGCTCTCCGAACTCGGCGTCGACTACCGCCTGAAGGTAGCCCGCCCCACGGCTGCTCCAGGCCTGGAAACCGAAGCCGGCTGGGTCAACGCGGCTCTCGACAGGCTGGCGGCGGACGAGGAAAAGCGCTTTGACGTCGAGTTCGTCGAACCGGGCGCCGAGGCCGACATCCGCCTCGCCGTCTTCCGCGAAAGCGATGTGGAAGGCGCGCCAGCCGACGCCGGCAGGGAGGCCGCCTTGTGGTTCCTGCCGCCGTCCGGCGAGCTGTCGCTCGCGCCGGGCCGGCGGCCGCCGCTCGTCTATATCGGCGCCGACCGGCTCGACCGACTCCAGCAGGCGACCGGCGAGAACCTGCAGAAGATCTTCCGGGCCACCGGGCTGTCGCGCCTGGCCGTCGCCGCGGGCGAACAGCCCGAGGGCGTGTCGGTGTCGTTCCGGATCAAGCGGGCCGCGAGCGGCGCGATGCAGCCGCTTGTCGCGGCCTCCGTGCCCTCCGTCACGCCCGGCGACGAGGTCCATATCGTCGCCGAGAACAATTCGCGCGGGCTGGTCGACATCAACGTCCTCTATGTCGGAAGCGACTATTCCATCACCCACATGGACGCGCAGCGCCTGGTCGGCGGCGCCAGGATCGAGGAGCCGCTGCTCGCATTCACCGATTCGACCTTCGGCATCGAGAGGATGATCGCCGTCGTCACCGAGGCGCCGCCTTTGTCGGAGGTCGAGGATCTGAGCTTCCTCGAACAGGGCAAGGTGCCGTCCGCGACACGGTCGGCGGGCGTCGGCCGCGAGGGCGGATATTCGGATTTCGCCGCTGCGCTCACCGACATAGGGCAGGTCCCCGTGACGCGGGCCGCCGTCAAGCTGAAGAGGAACTCCGCGCCCAGGAACGCGGTGATGATCTTCCCCGTCGAAACGACCCCTCTTCCCTGACGAGGACCGGCGATGCGTCTCCGAAACCGACTGGTGCCGATGAGCGGCGTTCTCGCAACCCTGCTGGCGCTGCCCGCCGTCGCTCAGGAGTCGTGCGGCATATGCGACGAGCAGGTCGTTACGACGCCGGCGCTGGCCCAATGCTTCCTCCACGAATATCCCGCTTTGGCCGAGCAGACCGCGTCCACGGTCGTCGTCGACCTCTCGGCCTGCGAGCAGGAGCGCAGCATCGTCGCGCCGCTCGGCGCGGGCGCAGCCGCCGCCGCGGAACCCAGCCTCACCTTCATGGTGACGCGGGCGCAGCTCGACTGCCTCAAGGTGAAGCTGGAGGATCCCGGGCTCGATCTCGATCCGTCGGCGACCATCGAACTGGATGCCTGCGAATGAGCGCCGCCGCAGCGCCCGCCGGTCAGGCTGATGCCGCGCAGCCGCCGGCCAGGAAGACCTTGCCCGACAGCGCCGACGGCCTGCCGCGCACCGGACCGGAGATCAAGAAGGAAACGAATCCCTTCACGGAAGGCGACTGGCGCATGCTCGCCTATGCCTGGCTCGGCATGTTGGTGCGCGTCGTGCTGGTCCTCGGCGCCTTCTTCACCCTGTTCCAGTACCTCGCGGCGCAGGAGCAGTCGCGCCTGCAGCGCGCCTTCGAGATGGTCGAGATGTGGGAGGAACCGGAATACCAGGCCGCGCAGCGCGCGCTCCGCAACCGCGTCGACGAGCTGACCGCCCGCTACGCCGCGATCCTCGACGATCAGCCGACCGCGAACGCCCGTTCCGTGGTGATGCGCAAGATTGGCCAGGAAGCGATGACGGCGGATGGCGGCGCGATGCCCGCCCAGCAGTTCCGCGAGGAAGTCGACAGGATAGTCTATTTCCTCAACCGCATCGCCTTCTGCGTGGAGGGCGGCATCTGTTCACGCAAGGTGATCGACGTCTATTTCGCGGACTTCGCCCGATCCTTCTGGACCTACTTTGCCGGCTATGTGGAAACGCAGCGCAAGGGCGCCTCTCCCAACTTCGCCCGGCCCCTCGAGCGCTACGTCGCCGAGCTTGGCGACGATCCCGGCCCGCAATGAGCCGGGCGAGCCGTCCCCGCTATTCGCTTTCGCCGTCGAGGGCCGGCACGGCGACGCCGGCGAGTTCGGCCGCCAGCAGCCGCGCCGCGCCCGCCCGCGCCAGCCTCAGCATCAGCGCCTTGCGGGTGGCGGCCGAAACGCGGTGCTCGGGCGCATCGCGCAGGATTTCGGCCCCGTAGCCGTCCGACAGGATGAAGCCGCACTCCTGCGGGAAGATGTCGGCCGGCACGCCCGGATGGGTCGCGAAGAAGAACCGGTCGGAAAACAGCCGATACTCCGGCCATTTGCGGTCGACGCGGAAATCTTCGATCGAGGACTTGATCTCGATGATCCAGATGTCGCCCTTGCGCGTCAGCGCCACCAGGTCGGCCCGCCGACCCGTCGAAAGGCACAGTTCCGGCAGCACGTGAGCTCCCATCTGCGCGAGAAGGCGCTGCACGCCGCGCCTGACGATCATGGCGCGTTCGGATTGCCGGCCGTCGACCAGCGGGTTCTGGAGAATCGGTGAAACGAGAGGCATGGCCGGACCATGCCAGTTTTTGTTCACGATTTGAACGCGTATTTCGTTGCGACCCATGCCCGATTGACGCGGTGTCGTCACATTTGCAGCGTAGGATCAAACCATCGTCAGCCACTTGTAAGGGCGCTGACGGCTGTTAGCGACCATCTGTGCTTTCGCCCCAATATGGAAGGAAGCCGATGGCGCAAAATTCCATCACCATTCGGCGTCTGTCAGTTGGCGGCTGGCAAGTGATCATCATCGAAAACGAGGAACAAACCGTTCGCGAATTCGAGAACGGCGGCTTCGCTCTGAGCTACGCCGAAGGGCAAGGCATGAGACTATGCGTGCCAGTCACCCACGTAAGAGAGGCAGAACTCACCGAGAATGGCGAACCGCCTTCAATGGCGGCTTGTAATCCTCCGGTGGCGATGCCTTCGACATCTTCGTTACGATAAGGCTTAACGCTTCCGCGCGGGCGGCGTCCGCGATCGCGCTCTGCGATGTCTTGCCGCTCATAGGGCGCAAGCCCGTCCGCGACAGTCCACGCAGCCTCTACTGGTTCGCCCCGATCACCGCGCCGGCGGCCGCGCCGCCAAGTCCACCGATGACTGCTCCCGGCGTGCCCGCCACCGCCGCGCCGGCGACGGCGCCCGTGCCGCCACCGATCACCGCCCCGGTCGCGGTGCGCATGGCCGGGGTGGAGCCGCATCCGGCAAGCGCCAGCGATACGAGCGATACGGCCAGGATGCGGGTCATGGTCTGTCTCCACCTTTGCGGTAATGGCGGGAAGACTGGGCACACAAGGTTAACAACGTCTTTATCGATTGTGAGCCCGGAGGGCGGTCTGTTCAAGTTATCGTGCCCGGCGACATTTTTTCGTGCATCTGACGATGAAAGGTTCTACATACCTCCCATCGTCAGCCTTCAACAAGGGCGCTGGCGACTGGAAGAGCCCACACATGCTTTCGCCCCAAGACTGAGGTCGAAAGACATGTCGGCCAATCCATTTCCCCCGGCTTCCTCTCACAACGCCGTTGAGCTCGTAGAGTCTTTCGGCGAGTGGTTCGTTCGCGTCGTCGAGAACGGCGTCGAGCAGGTCGCCTCCTTCGTGGCGGAATCGTTCGCTCTGGCCTTCGCCGAAGGCCAGAGGGTCCGGCTCGGCCTGGACAGGGTCACGCGGCTGTAGCGCGCCGGCTTCGGCTGGCCTCCTGCTTCGACGGCGCCTCGCTCGCCATGTCGTCCAGGATCGGACAGTCCGGCCGGCCATCCCCGTGACAAGCGCTGATCAGCTTGGTCAGCGTCGCTCGCATCCCCTCCAGTTCCCGAACCTTCTCCTCGATCGCACGGACGTGGCCCTTGGCCAGCTCCCGCACGTCGTGGCTGGCGCGGCTCTTGTCGTCGTAGAGTGCCATGAGCTGCCGGCATTCCTCGATCGAGAAGCCGAGCCCGCGCGCGCGGCGCAGGAAGCCGAGACGATGCACGTCGTCGGCGGAATAGTCTCTGTACCCGTTGCCCGCGCGGGCCGGCCGGATGAGCCCGATCTCCTCGTAATAGCGTATCGTCTTCGCGGGTAACCCCGAGCGCCGGGCGGCGGTGCCTACGTTCATGGCCTTCTCGTTCTATGCGCACCCGCTTGATCACGGGTCATTGATTTTGCTTCACATTCTCGTGAAAGCTGTTGCCGAAATGCAATAGTCAGCGGCTTACTTCGCGTCACCGGGCGGATATAGGCAGGCGGCCCTTGGCGACCAAGGCTGGCACACTTAAGAAGGCGAAATTGCGGCTCGAATCGGGCCGCTCCTGGACCACCGGGGACAGAACCAAGGCATGCACCTCAAGTCACTGCTCATAGCTGCCGGTATGGCGCTGGCGACCGCGATTGCGGGCTGCTCGACCGACGGCACCAGCACCTTGTTCACCAACGCCTACAGTGCGCGTACCGATGCCGGCTACCGCGTGCCCGCCATCCCGGTCACCAAGGTCCCTGCGAAATACCGCCGCCAGGTCGTCAACTATCCGACAAACGAGCGGCCCGGCACGATCATCGTCGATACGGCGGAGAAGCATCTCTATTTCATCGAAGGCGGCGGGCGGGCGATCCGTTACGGCATCGGCGTGGGCCGCGAAGGCTTCGAATGGAAGGGTACGACCCGCGTCGCCATGAAGCGCGAATGGCCGGTCTGGACGCCCCCGGCTGCGATGATCAGGCGCCAGCCCGAGCTCGCCAAATGGCGCGGCGGCATGCCCGGCGGCCCGAACAACGCGCTCGGCGCCCGTGCCCTCTATCTCTACAACAAGGGCGGCGACACCGGCTATCGCCTGCACGGCACGCCGGAATGGTGGTCGATCGGCAAGGCGATGTCGTCCGGCTGCGTGCGCATGATGAACCAGGACGTGATCGATCTCTACGAGCGGGCCAGCGTCGGCGCCAAGGTGATCGTCAAGTAAGCAGGAGTTTTCCGCGGACCGTCTCGGCAACAACGGTGGTCCCAGAACAGAAAACCGGGTCGGGGGGCCCGGTTTTTTGTTGTTTGCCCTTTCATCCGGGCCTAACCTGACGCTGCGCGACATCGGCAGGCGGACGGCCGGCAGGGATTGCGCAAAATGCGGCACACGGGAACAGGCGCGATCGGAAGGCGTCCGATCCTGCGGCTTGTGGAGCCGGTGTTCGCGGCAGGATGGGGTCTGTCATGAATATGAGCGAGCGTTTCGAGACGCGAGGCGAGATCGGCCATTCGATCGCCGGCGTGAAGGATCAACTCAGGCTGCAGGCGCGCGCCTTCACCGTCGCCGTGCTGATCTCGGTGGTGGTCCTCGGCTTCCTCTATTACCAGAATGCGAGCCTGGCCGAGCGCTACGCCGAACTGCAGGCCGCCAACGCGCGCATCGAGGCGCAGCTGCAGGCCGCCCTCGCGAGCGTCGCGGCCGTCAAGCAGGACACCGAGCAATCGCGCGTCGACGCGCAGGCGATGAAGACGGCTTTCGAAACGTTCCAGGCGTCCCTGCGGCCCGCGCCGCCTTCCAGCGCGTCTTTTCCGGGCTGGCTCGGCATGAAGGCCGAAGGCGTCAAGGAGGCCAAGACACTCATCGACCAGTACAAGGCGCCGGTCTGGATCTACGCTACCAGCCCGAGCGAGTAGTCTCGCTTCGGCTGGCGAGTCCGCGGCGGGGGCTTAGGACGCGACCTGCTCGACCTGCTGCACCTCCGGCACGAAATGCCGCAGCAGGTTCTGGATGCCGTGCTTCAGCGTCGCCGTGGAGGAGGGGCAGCCGGCGCAGGAACCCTTCATGTTGAGGAAGACGGTGCCGTTCTCATATCCGCGGAAGGTGATGTCGCCGCCGTCCTGGGCCACCGCCGGGCGGACCCGCGTGTCGAGCAACTCCTTGATGGTCAGCACGATCTCCTCGTCGGCCTGGTCGTAGAACTCGCCGTCCTCGTCGGCGCGCTCGGAGGCCGACGGGCCGGAATGCGCCATCACCGGCGCTCCCGACATGAAGTGCTCCATGATGGCGCCCAGGATCGCCGGCTTGAGGTGCTGCCATTCGAGGCTGTCGTTCTTGGTGACCGTGACGAAGTCGTAGCCGAAGAACACCCCCGTAACCCCGGAGATCGAGAACAGCTTGCCGGCCAGCGGCGAGGCCGCGGCCGCGCTCTCGGCATCGCGGAAATCGGCGGTGCCTTCCAGCAGCACTTCCTTGCCGGGCAGGAACTTCAGGGTCGCCGGATTGGGGGTCGCCTCGGTCTGGATGAACATGGCTTTCTCCTGACCGAGCCTCGTCGGTCGCTTCTTTGGAATAGTTCTAAATAGGCCTGTTTTCAGGTCCATTCAAGCAAAAGCGGAGTATGCTTTTCCCGCGCCGCTTAGAATGCCTTTGCAACGGTGCCCCGCCGCGGCCGCGCGCTTCCGGTTCAGGCCAGGCTGTCGATATCCTCGTCGGAGAGGTTCTGCGGCACGACGGTGACCGGGATCGGAAACGCCGCAGCCTTTCCGGCAATGGAGGCGACCAGGGGGCCGGGGCCCTCCTTTCCGGCGCCCGCCGCGAGCACCAGTATCGCTATGTCCTGGTCGTCCTCGATCAGCTTGTGGATCTCCTCGGCGGGTTTGCCCTCGCGCACCACCAGTTCGGGCTCGATGCCCACCGTCTCGCGCACCTTGGTGGCATGGACGTCGAGCGCCGCGCCCGCCGCCTGCGCCGCCTCCTCGCGCATGATCTTCTCGACACCCAGCCAGTGCTGGAAGTCGCCGGGCTCGATGACGTAGAGCAGCACCAGCGCGCCGCCCGTGCTCTTGGCGCGCTTCGACGCGTAGGCGACGGCCCGCTCGCATTCCGGCGTCTCGTCGATGATCGCCAGGAATTTCCGGCGATGGCCGGCTTCCCGGCTCAGACGTTTGGAGACCATGGACAACTTCCCCCACATGGCGGCGGTCGCACCGCCAGTGGCCTTCAATTTGCCACCCGCCTGCCCGCCCGGCAAGCGGCACCGAGTTGACGCGGCGTCCGCCGCGCCGCTAGTCGTCGAGCAGGCCGATGATCTCGCGCACCGTCTTCATCGTCTCCTCAGCCTTGACGCGTGCCCTGTCGCCGCCGTCGCGCAGGACTGAATCGACATAGGCGCGGTCGGCCGAGATGCGCCGCATCTCGCCGGCGACCGGCGCCAGCTTCTCGACCGCCAGATCGGCCAGCGCCGGCTTGAAGTCCGAGAACTGCCTGCCGCCGAACTCCTTGAGCACGGCCTCCGCCGTCGTGTCCGCCAGGCCGGCATAGATGCCGACGAGATTGTCGGCTTCGGGACGGGAGGCCAGGCCCTCGACCTCGCTTGGCAGGGCGTCCGGATCGGTCTTCGCCTTCCTGATCTTCTTGGCGATCGTATCGGCGTCGTCCGTCAGGTTGATGCGCGAGAGATCGGACGGGTCCGACTTCGACATCTTCTTCGAACCGTCCCGCAGGCTCATGATGCGCGCCGCCGGCCCGCCGATCACCGGCTCTGTGATGGGGAAGAAGCCGTTCACCGTCTCCTCGCCGACCTGCATCTCGACGCCCGCGCCGAGCTGGGCGATGCGGGCGGAGAAGTCGTTGTTGAACTTCTGGGCGATGTCGCGGGTCAGTTCCAGATGCTGCTTCTGGTCCTCGCCGACCGGTACGTGGGTCGCGCGGTAGAGCAGGATGTCCGCCGCCATCAGGCTCGGATAGGCGAGCAGGCCGAGCGAGGCGTTCTCGCGGTCCTTGCCGGCCTTGTCCTTGAACTGCGTCATGCGGTTCATCCAGCCGATGCGCGCCACGCAGTTGAAGATCCAGGCGAGTTCCGCATGCTGCATCACGCGACTCTGGTTGAAGACGATGTGCTTCTTCGCGTCGATGCCCGAGGCCAGGAAGGCCGCCGTGATCGAGCGCGTCTGCTCGGCGAGGTCGTCGTGGACGAGCTGTGCCGTCAGCGAGTGCAGGTCGACCACGCAGTAGATGCACTCGCTGGTGTCCTGCAGGGCGACGAATTTCTTGATCGCGCCGAGATAGTTGCCGAGATGGAGGTTGCCTGTCGGCTGGACGCCGGAGAAGACGAGCTGCTTGAAGCCGGACATTCTTTGTTCCCGTGGCTGGTGGAGGGCCTTTTCGTCGTGCACCCGCCGGGTCCGTTCCCCGAGGGCGGATGCTCGCGTACCGTGCAGCGAAGCATGGGACGCGCGCGCTTATGGACGAGCGCCGGTCCAGGATCAAGCGTGGCCGCGTCGATTTGCTCGGATCAAGGGGCTCTCGGGCTGCGTCCCGGCAATCCGGTAACAAGCTGTTATGACGAGCGCTCTATACCAGGCGGCCGTAACGTCAGGCTACAGGAGATGAGATGCGTTTCAGGTGGGGGTTGGTGCTTGCCTTTTTGGCGTTTGCGCTGGGCGCGACGCGGGCGGCGGCGCAGGCGGACGGGCCGGTGCAGGTGTCCTCCGACGTTCGCTACGAACTGATCGGACGATGGGAGACGGAACGCCTCAACACCATCCTGTCGTCGGAATTCCCCGAATTTGCGGGGATAGACGTGAAATATCCGCCTGCCGTCAATGCGGTGCGCCTCTACCGCGTCTCATACGACTCCGTGGTGCCGGAGCAGGGCAACCGCCCGATCGCGGCCACGGGCCTGATCGCCGTTCCGGACACGGACGGCAAGACCTTCCCCATGCTGTCCTACCAGCACGGCACGGTCTACGGCAAAGAGGAGGTGCCTTCGTTTCCCGACCAGTCGCCCGAAACCGAGCTGATGATCGCGCTGTTCGGCGGTCAGGGCTATGTCGTGATCGGAGCCGACTATTTCGGCATGGGCGAGTCCAAGGAGCCGGAAGGCTATCTGGTCAAGGGCAGCCACCAGCAGGCCACCTACGACATGCTCGTCGCCAGCCGGGCCGTGCTCGATCACATGGGCGTGGCCAGCTCGAAGCTCTTCCTCTCGGGCTGGTCCCAGGGCGGTTTCGTGACAATGGCGATGCTGGAGAAGCTCGAAGCCTCGGGCGTCGAGGTGAATGCGGCAGCGACCGCCAGCGCGCCGCTCGACCTCTATGCGCTGATGGAAGGGCTGCTCGTCTTTCCACGCAAGATTGACGCGTCGTGGATCAACAGCGTCATGATCCTCTCGGCCTTCGCCTATGAGAACTACTACGGCATACCGGGCCTCGCCCGCAGCATCTTCGTGGACGAGCACTACGAGACGGCCAGGCGCGCCTACGAGCGGCTTCCGACCGACGTGGCCACCATTCCGACCGATCTGCGCAAGCTCATCCGGCCCGAATATTTCGACACCGGCTATTTCGGCCGGTCGGCGTTCGGCCGCCTGATGGCCGCCGCCCATGCTTATCGCTGGGTGATCCGCACGCCGGTCCGCAACTACTACGGCGATACCGACGAAGCGATACCGGTGGGGATCGGCCAGATCGCGATGTTCTACCAGCACGCCATGGGCAATGGGAATCCCAAGGTCGAGGCCATCTCGACCGGCCCCACGACGCATCGCGGCACCTACGCGAAGGCGGCGGCCGAGTGGAAGACCTGGTTCGACGGCCTCTGACCGTCTGCCGCCCGCCCGCGATCCCGCTTCTGCCGGCGTGGGTTGTCACTCGGAGTCGGCTGCGGGCGGCGCCCCGCCGCCCTTGCGCCTGACGTTGCGGCGGATCATGCCCATGTCTGCCCCGCCCAGCCCGAAGGCGGCGGCGAAGTAGAGGAGCATGGCCCCGAACACGATGGCGGCCAGGCTCGCTGCCTGCGTGTAGAGCGGCGACGCGGACGAGAGGTACGGCGCCAGCCAAGTCACCGAGCCGTAGATAGCGCCGGCCATCACCGCCGAGGCGAGGATAAGCCTCGGCGTGCGCTTCAGGAGACCTGCATCGCCGCCCCAGTGGCCGCGCCTGACCAGGACGGCGAGCAGCAGGGCGGCGTTGATCCAGCCGGCCAGCGCCGACGCCGTCGCGATGCCGGGCGCGCCGAACCGCGGGAAGAGCCATAGCGCGATCGATATGTTCACCGCCACCGAGACCGCGGCGAAGATCATCGGCGTGCGCGTGTCCTCGCGCGCGAAATAGCCCGGCGTGAACGCCTTGATGAGCACGAACGCCGGCAGGCCGAGCCCGAAGATGGCCAGGATCCGCGCCACCACCACGGTGTCCTCGGGGGAGAAGGCGCCCCGCTCGTAGAGCACGCGCACGATCGGCTCCGACATGGTCAGCAGCGCCGCCGCCGCCGGTAGCGTCAGGAACAGGGTGAATTCCACGGACCGGTTCTGCAGGTTGGAAGCGTCGACGAGGTTGCCCGCCTTCAGCGCCCGCGACAGCTCCGGCAGCAGCACGATCGCCACCGCGACGCCGACGACGCCGAGCGGCAGCTGGTAGACGCGGTCCGCCAGGTTGAGCGAGGCGACGGCGCCGTCGCCGCCCGAGGCGATGGCGGTGCCGATCAACGTGTTGATCTGCGTGATGCCGCCGGTGATGGCCGCCGGCAGCGCCAGCCACAGCAGGCGCTTCACGCTGGGCGTCAGCCGCGGCCTGCGAAAGCCGATCCGCACCCCGGCATGGCGCACAGCGAACCAGACGATGGCCAGCTGCACGATGCCCGCCGCGAGCACACCCCAGGACAGCGCGTAGCCGACGGCCGGCCCCTCCATGCCCCGGTACCATGCATAGCCGAGCACGGCGATCAGGATGATGTTCAGGAAAACCGGGGCGACCGCAGCCGCGAAGTAGCGGCGCAGCGAATTGAGCATGCCCGCCATCATGGCTCCCAGCGACATGCAGACGAGATAGGGGAACATGATCGTGGCGAGAGAGATCGTCACCGACAGCTTGTCCGGGTCGTCGGCGAAGCCCGGCGCGATCAGATAGCGCACCAGGAGCGGCATGGAGAATTCCATGACGATGGTGATGGCGAGCAGAGCCGTGAACAGCACGCCGAACACCTCTTCCGAGAAGCGCTTCGCGCCGTCGACCCCGTTCGCCTCTATCTCCTTGGCGAAGAGCGGCACGAAGGCTGCGTTGAACGCCCCTTCCGCGAAGAGCCGGCGGAAGGTGTTGGGAAACTGGAAGGCGGCATAGAAGGCGTCGGCGATCGGTCCCGTGCCCACCGCCGCCGCCATCAGCATCTCGCGCGTGAAGCCCAGCACGCGGCTCATCAGCGTGCCTGAAGCGACGGTCGCGAATTTTTTGACGAGGCTCATCTCCCCCTCCCCCTTGCGGGGAGGGTGGACGCCGCGCAGGGGCGGACGGGTGAGGTCGCCTCGGCAGTGCTCGGCATTCCCCAACGCTCCGCCCTGCCTCCGGCTACCCCGTCTGTCGCCTTCGGCGACATCTCCCCCGCGAGGGGGGAGAGAAGCGGCGGGGCGCTGCTCATTCCGCCGCCGCCTTCGTCTTTGCGCCGACGCCGCCCTCCAGCGTCTCGACCAGCCGCTTCTTCACCGCTTCCTGCCGGGTCGGGTTCTCGATCTTCGCCCCGGTGAGGTCCGTCACGTAGAACGTGTCGATCACTTTCTCGCCGAAGGTGGTGATATGCGCCGACGCGATGTCCAGCGACAGGTCCGAGAGCGCACCGGTGATCTCGGAAAGGAGGCCGGGGCGATCCAGCCCCTCCACTTCGATGACCGAGAAACGGTTCGAAAGTGTGTTGCCGATGTCGACACGCGGCTTGATCGTGAAGGCCTTCTGGCCGCGCTTGGGCTTGGTCCGCTTGGCGATCATCTCCGGCAGCCAGATCCGCCCGGAAAGCACGTCCTCGATCAGCTTGCCGACCCGCTCCGCGCGCCTGCGCTCGTCCTCGTCGCGGTCGAACTCGCGGCTGATCAGGATGGTGTCCAGCGCTCGCCCGTCGGCGGTGGTGAAGATCTGCGCGTCGACGATGTTGCCGCCCGCCGCCGCGCAGGCGCCCGCGATGACCGACAGCAGGCGCGGATGGTCCTGCGCCAGCACGGTGATCTCGGTCACCGCCTCGAAGCCGTGCGGCTGCACCATCGTCGCCAGCTTCCTGTTCGCCGCGTCGGCCTCGCGGATGAACTCGGCATGGCGCAGCTGGTCCTTCAAATCCACGGTCAGCAGATAGTTCTCGTAATGCAGCTGGACGTATTTGCGGCGGGCCTTCTCCGGCCAGCCGGCCAGCCCGGCCGCCAGCTGCTCGCGTGCCTCGACCGTGCGCTCGGCGCGGGTCACCTCCGAGAAGCCGCCCGTCAGCAACAGCTCGGTCTCGTAATAGAGCGTGCGCAGCAGCTGGCCCTTCCAGCCGTTCCAGACGCCCGGGCCGACGCCGCGGATGTCGCAGACCGTCAGCACGAGCAGCAGCTTCAGGCGCTCCACCGACTGCACGATCGAGGCGAAGTCGTCGATCGTCTTGCGGTCGTTGAGGTCGCGGGTCTGCGCCGTCATCGACATCACCAGGTGGTTCTCCACCAGCCAGGCCACGGTCTCCGTGTCGGCGGGCGACAGGCCCATATGCGGGCAGAGGCGTCGCGCGATCCTCGCTCCGGCCTCAGAATGGTCCTCGGGCCGGCCCTTGGCGATGTCGTGCAGGAGGACCGCGACATAGAGCACCTCGCGGCTCTTCTTCAGCCCGGGCATCAGCGAATGCGACAGCGGATGCACCTTCTCGCCGCCGCCGCGCTCGAGTTCCGAGAGCACGCCGATGCAGCGGATGAGATGCTCGTCCACCGTGTAGTGGTGGTACATCGAGAACTGCATCATGGCGACGATCTTGCCGAAGTCGGGGATCAGCCTGCCCAGCAGCCCGGCTTCGTTCATCCGCCTGAGATTGAGCTCCGGGTTGCGGTCCGAAGTGAGAATGTCCAGGAAGAGCTGATTGGCCTCCGCGTTGCGGCGCAGGTTCCGGTCCACCAGTCCGAGCGAGCGTGTCAGCAGCTTCAGCGCGTCCGGGTGGTATTCCAGCCCGTGCTTGTCCGCCAGCCAGAACAGCCGCAGCATGTTGACCGGGTCGCGCTCGAACACGCCCGGATCGGCGATGTTGATGCGATGGTTGTCGACGATGAAGTCGCTGGTGCCCGCGAGCTTGCGCCTGCGCCTCTGGAAGGTCTGCAGGATGCGGTTGAAGCCGGGCGCATGTTTCGCCTGCTCCTCTTCCAGCGCGGCGCAGAAGATGCGCGTCAGGTCGCCGACATTCTTGGCGATCAGGAAGTAATGCTTCATGAAGCGCTCGACCGCCGAGAGACCCGGATGGCTCGTATAGCCGAGGCGCTCCGCAATATCGCGCTGGATGTCGAAATGCAGCCTCTCTTCGGCCTTGCCGGTCAGGAAGTGCATGTGGCAGCGCACGGCCCAGAGGAAGTCCTCCGCCTTCCGGAACTGGTCGAACTCGGACTGCGTGAACACGCCTTTCTCGACCAGTTCCTGCGCTTCCCGGACGCGATAGAAATACTTGCCGATCCAGTAGAGGGTCTGCAGGTCCCTCAGGCCGCCCTTGCCGTCCTTGATGTTCGGTTCGACGAGATAGCGCGTGTCGCCGGCCTTGGCATGGCGGTCGTCGCGTTCGGCGAGCTTGGCCTGGACGTATTCGGCCCCCGTGTCCTTCACCACCTCCTTGTCGAAGCGCGCCATCAGCGCGTCGTAGAGGGTGCTGTCCGCCCACAGGTACCGGGCTTCGAGGATCGAGGTGCGGATGGTGATGTCGGCGCGGGCCTGTCTCACGCATTCGTCGATGTCGCGGGTGGCATGGCCGACCTTCAGTCCCATGTCCCACAGCATGTAGAGCATGTATTCGACGGTCTGTGCGCCCGAAGCGGTCTGCTTGGCCGGCAGGAGGAAGAGCAGGTCGATGTCGGAGCCCGGCGCCAGCGTGCCGCGGCCGTAGCCCCCCGTCGCCACGACAGCCATCCGTGCCTCTTTCCCGGCATCGGCCGGCTGCAGCTGGCCCGCGGCGAAGTCGTAGAGCGCCGCCATGATCTCGTCCATGAGATGCGACAGGCGGGTGGCGCATGCCGTGCCGCCGCCGTCCTCCAGCAGCAGGCGCTCCGCCGTCGCGCGGCCCGCTGCCAGCGTTTCCTTGAACAGCGCAAGCGCCCGCGCCCTCCTGTCGGCTGGCGTCGACTTCGCTTCGCTTGCGATCGCGGCGAGCCGTTCGCGCAGCTCTTTCGCGTCGATCATGGCTTCGAGCTTGAGGGGGGTCTTGGAGCGGGTCATCAGGTTTCGCCGTAACGGCGGCGTCTATAGCGTGATTTGCGATCCGTGAATATGGCGCTCCGGGCCTGCCGTCACGAGGCCGCGCGCAGCTTTCGTTCGCGGGCGAAGGCCTTGAACTTCGCCGCGCTCATCGCCGCCGCGAAGGCGTGACCCTGCAGGGCGTCGCAGCCGAGCGTCTGGAGCATGCGGGCATGCTCCAACGTCTCGACGCCCTCCGCGAGCACCTCGATCCCCAGCGACGCGCCGATGTCGCTGATCGCCGCCACCAGGTGGCGCTGCGTCGGAGACGTCAGGATGGGCGTCACCAGCTGGCGGTCGATCTTGAGGCGCCGCGGCTTCAGCTTGAGCAGGCTGACGATCGACGTGTAGCCGGTGCCGAAATCGTCGATCTCGATGTCGATGCCGAGCGCCTTGATCTGGTCGACGTTCCAGGTGAGTTCCTCGTCGTTCTCGTCGAGGAAGATCGATTCCACCAGTTCGAAGGCGATCGTGCCTCGCTTGATCGACAGTTCACGCAGGCTGCTGATCAGCTCCTCGTCGTTCAACCGCCGCGCCGAGACGTTGACCGAGGCCTTCGGCACCTCCAGTCCCTCGCTCTCCCATTCGTCCATGTCGCGCAGGACCTGCTCGAGCACGATCCGGTCGATGGCCGCAAGCACGTTGAGCTCTTCGGCGATCTTGATGAACTCGCTCGGCGGCAGCAGCCCCTCGACGGGATGGTTCCATCGCACCAGGGCCTCGACGCCGACGATCGCATAGGTGGCGGCGTCGAACTGCGGCTGATAGTGGGCTACGAATTCGCCGCGCTCCAGCCCCGACAGGATCTCGTCGGCCCTGCGCTTCGTCTTGACGATCTCGGCCAGCAGGGCGTCGTTGAAGAACTGGTAGCGGCCGCGGCCGCGGTTCTTGGCGCGGTAGAGGGCGAGGTCGGAGTTGACGAGCAGCCGTCGCGGGTCGCCGAGCTGGTCGAGATCGCAGGCGATGCCGATGGACACGCCGACCCGGCATTCGTGCCCTTCGTAGAGCACCGGCTGCTGCATGCGCTCGATGATCCGCTCCGCCATGACCGAGAGCATCTCGCTCCAGCGCTCCCGGTCGGCATCCTCGATCTTGCACAGGATCACGAACTCGTCGCCGCCGACGCGCGCGACGAAATCGCCCGGCCGCATGTTCGACTTCAGCACCTCCGCCGCCCGCATCAGAATGGCATCGCCGGCGGCGTGGCCGAGCGTATCGTTGATCTGCTTGAAGCGGTCGAGGTCGAGATGCAGGAGCGCCGCCCGCTCGCCCTCTGAGTCGAACGCCCTGACATGGTCGGCCAGCATGCCGTCGAGCCACCGGCGATTGGGCAGGCGCGTCAGCGAGTCGTGCAGCGAGTTGAACTCGAGCCTAGCCTTGGCCGCATGGAGTTCGGCGTTGCGCGCATCGGCGAGGATTTTGGCGCGCTTGAGCTTCTGGTTCAGCAGGACGTCCGTGGTGACGTCCCAGTTGACGCCGACGATGTGCACCGAACCGTCCTCGTCGGTATAGGCCTTGGCGGTCTCCCTGAGATAGCGGGTCGATCCGTCCGGCCGGCGCACCCTGTACTGGACCTGAACCGCGCCGCCATCGTCGGCCTGGGTCTGCTCGATGACGCGCTTGAGGTCGTCGGGATGGACCGAACGTTCCCAGTCGGAATAGGTCCTGGGCCCACCGTCGGCCGGATAGCCGAAAAGCCCGTTCACCCGATCGTCCCAGAACAGCTCGTTGGTCTGCGTGTTCAGCTCCCAGACACCGATCTCGGAACTGTCGAGCGCGAGCTTGAGGCGGCGGGATAGATGCTCCAGCTGCGTCTCGCGCTGGCGCAGTTCGTGGACCGTCCGCGACCGGGCTTCGATCAGCCGGCCGGTCGCCACCGCGGGGATGAGCACCAGGAGCCCGCCGGCCAGCACCACCAGCCGCATGGGCCACGTGCTCGGCGGCTGCTGGTCCCAGCCTCCCTTGGGCACCGCCGCGATGGTCCATGACCCCGACGGGAAGACAACGTCAGTAAGCACGGGATCCGAAGCGAGCGTCCGGTCCTCGCCGAAGAAGCGTTCGCCGGTGCGTCCCTTGCCGTCGCGTCCGACGACTGCCAGTTCGATCGGCGCATCGGGGTCGAGCAGCCCGCTTTTCCTGAACAGCCTGTCGACCGGCATCGTGGCCGACACCGTGCCCCAGAAGCGCCCCCCGGCGCGGCCGTTGTCGACGAGCACCGGATACCGCCCGATGAATGCGTTTTGGCCGTCCTTGAGCGTCACCGGTCCGGCGAGCACCAGCCGGCCGGTGTGGCGCGCACGCAGCGCCATCTCCCGGTGCACGGGGTTCTTGCGGTAGTCCAGGCCGAGGACGTGCGCGTTGCCCTCCAGCGGATAGACCATGCTGACCACGAGATCCGGTGCGACCGAGATGTTGCGGATCTGTGTCCGACCGCCCAGCAGCGTGGCGGCGAGTTCCGAGAATCGGCTCTGCGACATGTTCGGCTCGGCCGCGATCGTCGAGACGAGCCCGCGCACGAGTTCCAGATTGTGCGTGAGATTGCCCTCGAGCTTTGCCCTGACGAGGCTGACCTGGCTCAGCACCTCCGTCCGCAGGCGCTCCCGATGCAGTTTCTGGCTCTGGTTCTCGGCGAGGATGGCGACGCCCAATATCGCCAGGATCGCGAGCGCGGCGGGCACGTTCGTCGGTTTCCAGATCGATCGCAGCGCGCTGCGCAGGCCGGTGAGCCAAGCTCCCAAAATAACACCTTCGGCCGGAAATCCGGCGTCGCGTCCTACGCTAAGGACCATCCGTTAAACAGGACATAAGAGCCGATCGGAAAGCGACGCGAAATGCGGTTCTAACGCGTCACCATGCCTGCGCTGTGTCTTCGGGCCGCTTTATGGCCGAGCGGTACCGGCCACGCCGTTCGCCCTTCAGGACATGATGACGAAATCCTTCCCCGACCGGGCGTCCGGCGACAGCGGCGCATCCGTCAGGATCATCACCATGCCCGGGTGCATCCGCTGCTTCATCTGCTCGATGAAGGCGGTGTCGGCAGTCAGCCTGCTAAGCGCGTTCACGTCGGGCTGCGCGGCGTCGTTGCTGTGCGTTACCGCGACCCACTTCATGCCCTGGATGCCGGCGTCGGCGCCCTGCAGCACGAAGACGTGGCTGCCCAGCGGGTCGCCGCCCTTAATGGTCAGCGCACCGGAGGCGACCACGTCAGCGTCGACGACCATCTCGATCTTCCGATCGGCTGAGGATGCGATCACCGAGACGACAGGATCGGCCTCGGCGGCCACCCAGTCTGCCGGCTGCTTCTTGCCGGCCAGGCCCGCCTCGACCTGGTCGAACTCGCTCTCGGCATAGCCCGCCAGCACCATGCCGGGATGCGTGAGTTCCCATGGGTCGCTGTGGCTGCCGGCGATGATGACCGGCGTGCCGAGATGCGTGACCTCGAACAGCTTGGCGGAAAAGTCGAGCGGCAGGCGCACGCAGCCGTGTGACGCCGGATAGCCGGGCAGGTTCCCGGCGTGCAGCGCGATCCCCGACCATGTCAGCCGGTTCATGTTCGGCATCGGCGCATCGTCGTAGGTGGACGAGTGGTGGTTCTTGTCCTTCTGCAGCACCACGAACACGCCGGTCGGCGTCTCGTGGCCGGGGCGGCCCGTCGAGCAGGTCGACACCGCGATCCGGATGCCGTTGCGGTAGACGTGGACCAGTTGCTCGGGCAGCGAGACCACCACAGCGACCGGTCCCGTCGGCTGCCGGTCGGGATGCCAGGTGAACTCGCCCGGCTTCAGGTCGCCGATCTCCTTCAGCACCTCCTGGCCGACGACGTCCGCGGCGATCAGGCTGACCCCGGCGGCCAGGCCGCCGATAAGCACCTCGCGCCTGTTCGGCCCTTTCGGTCGACCCATTCTACTGCCCCTGCGAGATCATCCGGAAATCACCGTAGAGGATTCGTGATCGCCCCGGAATACTTGACAGGCGGGTTTGCTTTGAGAATTTTCGAGAGTATTTCCGGGCAGGGAGGTTCAGCATGTCGCGCATTCGAAACGGCTTGCAGGCCTCCCGCTAGAGGCATGCCGAAGACTCCGCCTTCTTTTTTGGCGCGCAAGGCCGCGGCGCGGGCATTCGCCGTGCTCGTCACGCTGTTCGCGCGCTTCGTCACGGCCGTGCGCGCAATCTGGGTCGGCAACGAGCCGTCCCGCAAGCGCCGCATCTACTTCGCCAACCATGCCAGCCACGGCGATTTCATCCTCATCTGGATCGTGCTGCCGCCGCGCCTGCGCCGCAAGACCCGCCCCGTGGCCGGCGCGGATTACTGGCTGAAGTCCGGCTTGCGCCGCTTCATCGGCCGCGACGTCTTCAACGCGGTCCTCATCGACCGCAATCGCGAGACGCGCACGGAGGACCCGATCGCCATCATGCAGGATGCGATCGACAGGGGCTCCTCCCTCATCCTCTTCCCGGAAGGCACGCGCAACGAGACCAATGCGCCGCTGCAACCTTTCAAGGCCGGCCTCTACCATCTCGCCAGCAGCCGCCCGCATGTCGAACTCGTCCCCGTCTGGATCGAGAACCTCAACCGGGTCCTGCCGAAGGGCGCGTTCATCCCAGTGCCGCTGATGTGCTCGGTCACCTTCGGTCCGCCGCTCCAGGTCGCCGCCGGTGAAAGTGCGGATGCGTTTCTCGCCCGCGCCCGCGAAGCCCTGCTCGGCCTGAGGCCGGCGCGCAACGGGAGCGCGGCATGATCGATCCCGATCTGCTCCGCTTGCTCGCGGGCGTGCTCGCCGTCCTGGTCGCCGCTTCGCTCGCGGGCTATCTCCTGCAGAGCCGCTATTCTCCAGACGGCGGCAACCAGGCGATCGAGAACCTCAACGAGCGCATCCGCGCCTGGTGGGTGATGGCGGTGCTGCTCGCCGTCGCCTTCGCCGGTGGCCGCGCCGGGGTCATCCTGCTGTTCGGCTTCTGCTCCTTCGCGGCCTTGCGCGAGTTCCTCACCCTCACAAATGCGCGCCAGGCCGACCACTGGTCGCTGGTCGCAGCCTTCTTCATCGTCCTTCCGCTGCAGTACTATCTCGTCTGGGTCGAATGGTACGGCCTCTATTCGATCTTCATCCCGGTCTATGTCTTCCTGCTGCTGCCGATCGTCTCTGCGCTGCGCGGCGAGACCGAAGGCTACCTCGTGCGCATCGCGGAGGTGCAATGGGCGCTGATGATCTGCATCTTCTGCGCCTCCTTCGTGCCTGCCCTGCTCAACCTCGACATACCGGGCTACGAGGGGCGCAACGTGCTGCTCATCGCCTTCCTCATCGTCGTCGTCCAGCTTTCCGACGTGCTGCAATATGTCTGGGGCAAGCTCCTCGGCAAAAGGAAGATCGCCCCGCGTCTGTCGCCCTCTAAGACCGTCGAGGGCTTTGTCGGCGGCGTGCTCAGCGCCACTGCGATCGGCGGCTGCCTGTGGTGGATGACACCCTTCACCTTCCTCGAGGCGGCGATGCTCGCCTTCACCGTCGCCATACTCGGCTTCTTCGGCGGGCTCGTCATGTCGGCCATCAAGCGCGACCGCGGCGTCAAGGACTGGGGTCACGTCATCGCGGGCCACGGCGGCTTCATCGACCGGCTGGACTCGGTGGTTTTCTCGGCTCCTGTCTTCTTCCACCTCGTGCGCTACTGGTGGTCGGTGGACGTGCCGCTATGAAGCGTTCGTTCGGGATCAGATGATGGCTGACGAAGCCAACCGCCGCCCCCTCGCCAGCCGAAGCACCGGCTGGGCCGCCGCGTTGACCCGTCGGCTGGCTGCGACGAGCATCACTCCCAACGGGATCTCGCTCGCCAGCATGGTCTTCGCCGCCCTGGCCGGTGCGTCCTTCTGGGCCGCGGGCACTGTCGACGGGCCGTTCCCTCGATCCCTCCTGCTCGTGGCCGCGGCCGCGTGTTGCCAGCTGCGGCTGCTCTGCAATCTTCTCGACGGCATGGTGGCGGTGGAGGCAGGCAAGGGATCGCGCGACGGAGCCTTCTGGAACGAGTTCCCCGACCGCGTCTCCGACCTCCTCATCCTCGTCGGCATCGGCTATGGCGTCGCCGCGCCGGCGCTTGGATGGGCGGCGGTCGCCCTGGCGATCCTGACCGCCTATGTGCGCGAGCTCGGCCGAGGCTGCGGCCTGCCGGCCGATTTCAGCGGGCCGATGGCCAAGCCGCACCGCATGGCGCTCGTCACCGCCGCCGCTCTCCTGTCGCTGCTCGAGCTCCTCTGGCAGGGCCGCAACGAAGTCCTCATGGCCGCTCTCTGGCTGGTCGCCGTCGGTTCGGGCGTCACCGCCCTGCGTCGCTCCCGGCGCATCGTCGCAGCCTTGCGCTCGAAACCCTGAGCGCCTGCCAGGCTTTGGGTGCCTGGCGTCATGATGAGCCCGACCTCGGCCTCGTCCAGCCTGTCGTGGCTTGCGGCTATAGGACCGCCACGTAGCGGTTCAACTCTCCGACCGTTCTTGGCAACCCTTGCCGTTCGAGGGTATCGAGATATTCTGCAACGGTTCGTGGCGGGTTCTTGAGGCGTGCACGACATCGTTGCGCCGCAACCACGACCTTGGCCTCATCGAGGCCCAACTGGTGATATATGAAGTCGTCCGGGTGAAGCAATTCAATCTGGTAACGCGCCACGTAGCCGGCGGGGAAGTCCCGCATGTTGAATGTTACGATGGCGTCACTTCCAGAGTGGATCGCGGCAGCCAGGACGTGGCGGTCATCCTCATCCGGCAACTGCAGGCCTTCCACCAGTTCGTCGTAGCCCTCCACAACGCAATCAAGGACCGCATCGTTCATCAGATCCCTGGTTCTCGTCAGCTGTTCTCGGGTCAGATCGGGCCTGTCTGAGAGAACGTTGCGTATCCACTCCTCATGGATACTTTCGGTCCATTTGGCGCGATAGAGACCGCCCGCCGCAAGCTCCACCATCAAGTCTCGAAGCGGAGCGGGGTACAGGACGCACGCGTCCAGTAGCGCCGTAAAGCGGGAGCTTCTAATAACCCATCCCCAGCTTCTGGGCCTGCTCGGCCAACTGGTTCATCGTGGACTTGCGCTGTTCCTCGGCTTCTTTCCGGAAAGTCTCCAGGTCCGAAAACCGAATGCGGCGATGGGTGCCGACCATTTCGAACCGCAACTTGCCCTGTTCCAACAGCTTGATGAGAAATGGCCTGGACACGTTGAGGTAGTCCGCCGCCTCCTGCGTCGTCAGGACCGCATGGACCGGAAAAAGAGTTACCGCATTGCCTTTCCCCATCTCGGTCAAGAGATGGTAGAGCAAGTCATGGACCGCTTTGGGCAGACGCAAAACTTCACCGTCGTCTAGCTGAACGCGCAGTTCTCCGCCCTCGTGCTTTGCGAGGTGACGGCTGGCTTCCTTGGCCAGGGCGGCTTCTTCGGACGATGGAAGCACCGGTCGATTCAGTATCTGCGTCATAACCATCTCCCCTATGTCGGGCAGGATACGCCCCGGGATCGCTATCCGCAACATTCGAAACAAACGAAATAAACGCATGACGAGCATATTGCTGTAAGGATACCCCCGCAGCCAGTACTCGGTTATGCCGTCATACTATGTTCCCGGCGCTTCAGTCCGAGCTCTAGTGGCCCACGGGGCGAGCCGGTTGCCGGAGTTCGGGGCTTCGAATCCGATGAGGCACAGGCCAGCATCAGTGAGATGGATTGGCCTCGGCGAACCAGCCTCACGAAGCCCTGCGGGAGGCGACGATCGCATAGACGGCAAAGGCGACCGCGGCGCCGACCGTGTAATGGATCCACGCGCCGCCATAGTCAGCCGTTCCCCCGCTCATGGCCGTATAGGCGCCGGCCACGACGAAGGTGGCGAGCAGCAGCCCGAGCCCGAACGCCTCGCCCCGGCTGAGATCGCCCACGAGCCACGCGAGGCGATCACCCTTCACCCTGCCGCTTATGAAGCGCAGGATTTCCCCCACGATGGTGCCTGCGACGGCCATCACGATGGCTGCGCTGACAATCCAGGCGAGGAAGGCGAGGGTCTGCTGCACCATGATGTCCCACCCGTCATCGGTCCATCATCTAGCTGCCGATATGTCCGCCCCGTCAAGTGGCATGCCCGGGCAAAGCGGGTACGAGAAAGACTGCACCGCCAACCACCGGCGCTCAGAAGGGCCCGCCACGCTGAAGGTCGGCGCCGGACCCGTCGCTAGGGTTTTCGGAGCGCCTTGAGCCGGTAGAGCACTTCCAGCGCCTCCCTGGGCGACAGCTCATCCGGGTTGATCGCCGCAAGCGCTTCCGCTACCGGGTCGTTCTTCACGACCGCCGGCGCCTCACGCCGCAGCGCCGCCGAGAACAGCGGCAGGTCGTCCACCAGCCTTTCCGCCTTGTTGGCCGTCTCGCCGCTTTCGAGCTGGGCGAGCACGTCCTTCGCGCGCGCGACGACGGCGGCCGGCAGCCCGGCGAGGCGCGCGACCTGAACGCCATAGCTGCGGTCGGCCGCGCCCTTGGCGACCTCGTGCAGGAAGACCACGTCGCCTTCCCATTCCTTCACGCGCATGGTCACGTTGTGCAGCCGCGAGAGCTTGCCCGCCAGCGCCGTCATCTCGTGGAAATGCGTGGCGAAGATGGCGCGGGCGCGGTTATGCTCGTGCAGATATTCCACCGCCGCCCAGGCGATGGAAAGGCCGTCGAAGGTCGCCGTGCCGCGGCCGATCTCGTCGAGTATGACCAGCGACCGCTCGCCCGCCTGGTTGAGGATCGCGGCGGTCTCCACCATCTCCACCATGAAGGTCGAGCGGCCCCGCGCCAGGTCGTCCGACGCGCCGACGCGGGAAAACAGCCGGTCCACCACGCCGATATGGGCCGAGCGCGCCGGCACGTAGCTGCCCATCTGCGCAAGGATGGCGATCAGCGCGTTCTGGCGCAGGAAGGTCGACTTGCCGCCCATGTTCGGCCCGGTCAGCAACCAGATCGCGCCGTTCTTCCCGCCGTTCTCAGGCGACAGGTCGCAATCATTGGCGACGAAGGGCGCTTCCGCCTGGCGGCGAAGCGACTGTTCCACCACCGGATGCCTGCCGGCTTCGATCGCGAATGCCAGACTGGCGTCCACGATCGGCCGCGCATAGTCCTCCGCCTGCGCCAGGCAGGCGAGCGCCGCCGAGACGTCGAGCACGCTCAGCGCCGCGGCCCCGGCGCGGATCTCTTCCGCACATGCGACCGCCTCCGCGACCAGCCGGTCGAAGGCTGCGAGCTCGATGCTCAGGGCGCGGTCGGCCGCATTGGCGATCCTGCTCTCCAGCCCGGCCAGCTCCGTCGTCGTGAAGCGCATGGCGTTCGCCATGGTCTGGCGGTGGATGAAACGGCTCTTCGCCTCGTCGGTGCCGGTCATCACGGCGTGATGGTTGGCGGTCACCTCGATATAGTAGCCGAGCACGTTGTTGTGCCGGATCTTCAGCGACCGGATCCCGGTCTCCTCCTGCAGATCACGCTCCATCCCGAGGATGATCTTGCGCGTGTCGTCCCGCAATCCCCGCGCCTCGTCGAGGCCTTCATCGTAACCCGCACGCAGGAAGCCGCCGTCCCGCTTGAGCAGCGGCAGTTCGTCCGCGAGCGCCGCCTCGAGATGCCGCGCGAACTCCGCCGGCAGCCTGCCGAGCGCCTGCATCGCGTCGCCCAGCTCGTCCGGCAGCGGCGTGCCAGCAAACAGCGCCGCGATTTCTCCCGCCGCCGACAAGCCCGACCGCAGCGCGCCGAGGTCGCGCGGCCCGCCCCGGTTGAGCGCCAGTCGCGTCAGCGCACGCGGCATGTCGGCGACGCCCTTCAGCGCCGTCCGCAGCGTCTCGCAGAGCCTGGTCCCCGCCATGAAGAAGGAAACCGAATCCAGCCGGCGGTTGATAGCCTCAGGGTCGGTCAGCGGCGCCGTCAGCCGCTCGCAGAGCAGCCTTGCGCCGCCGCCGGTCACCGTGCGGTCGATCGCCTTGAACAGCGAGCCGTCGCGGCTGCCGGACAGCGTGCGCATCAGCTCGAGATTGGCGCGCGTCGCCGGGTCGATGAACAGGGTCGCGCCGTTCTCCTCGCGCTCGGGGAAGTCCAGCGGCGGCCGCTCGGCGATCTGCGTCTTCTCGACATAGGCGATCACGGCCGAAATCGCCGACAGCTCGGCACGTCCGAACGTGCCGAAGCTGTCCGGCGTGGCGATGCCGTAGAAGCGCGCGATGCGGCTCGCCGCCGCGCTCGATTCGAAGAGCTGCGCCGGCTGCGGGTTCGCCACCCGGCCGAGCACGTCGAACGTCGCCTTCAGCTCCTCGTCGTGGAACGCGCTGTCGGCGACGATCAGCTCCTTCGGATCGACCCGCAGCACGTCCGACAGCAGCCGCTCGGCACTCGTCTCCGCCACCCGGAACGCGCCGGTCGAGATCTCCGTCCACGCCAGCGCGTAGGAAGTCTCGCCGCCCTTGACCCGCCCGAGCGCCATCAGGAAGCTCGACTCCGATGGCGCCAGCAGCTTCTCCTCGGTGATGGTTCCGGGCGTCACCAGGCGCACGACGTCGCGCCTGACCACCGATTTCGAGCCGCGCTTCTTCGCCTCGGCCGGATCCTCCACCTGCTCGCATACCGCGACCCGGAAACCCAGCGCGATCAGCTTCTGCAGATAGTCGTCGGCCGCATGCACCGGCACGCCGCACATCGGTATGTCCTGCCCGAGATGCTTGCCGCGCTTGGTCAAGACGATCCCGAGCGCGCGCGACGCATGCTCCGCGTCGTCGAAGAACAGCTCGTAGAAATCGCCCATGCGGTAGAACAGGAGCGAATCCGTGTTCGCCGCCTTGATCTCCACATACTGCTCCATCATCGGCGTGGCGGCCGGCTGGGCAGTGTCCTTCCTTGTCGGCGTCTGGTCGTTCAAGAATCGCGTTCCGTCGCGGCAAAAAGCGCCGCAAGCCGCCTGTTTGGCCCTTTACGCGCCTGGAGTGTAGCCTTAATCCCGAACGCTCCACAAAAACCGAGCAGAATTCCCTGGGAGGGGACCCGCAGCATGTCGAACAAGCGCGAGAACGCCGGCCCGAATTCAGGCCCGTCCGTCAGCCCCGAGGAGGCACTGCACTTCCACGCCATGGGCCGTCCCGGCAAGCTGGAGATCGTGCCGACCAAGCCGATGGCCACCCAGCGCGACCTGTCGCTCGCCTATTCGCCCGGGGTCGCCGTCCCCGTCAAGGCCATCGCCGAGGACCCCGCCAAGGCCTTCGACTACACCACCAGGGGCAATATGGTAGCCGTCATCTCCAACGGCACCGCCATCCTCGGCCTCGGCAACCTCGGCGCGCTCGCCTCCAAGCCCGTCATGGAGGGCAAGTCGGTGCTCTTCAAGCGCTTCGCCGACGTCGATTCCATCGACCTCGAGGTCGACACCGAGGATGCCGATGCCTTCATCAACTGCGTGCGCTATCTCGGCCCCTCCTTCGGCGGCATCAACCTGGAGGACATCAAGGCGCCCGATTGCTTCATCATCGAACAGCGGCTGCGCGAGCTGATGGACATCCCCGTCTTCCACGACGACCAGCACGGCACCGCCATCATCGCCGCCGCCGGCCTCATCAACGCGCTCCACCTCACCGGCCGCGACATGAAGACCGCGAAGCTCGTCTGCAACGGCGCCGGCTCGGCCGGCATCGCCTGCATCGAGCTCATCAAGTCGATGGGCTTCGCGCCGGAGAACATCATCCTCTGCGACACCAAGGGCGTGGTCTACCAGGGCCGGACCGAGGGCATGAACCAGTGGAAGTCCGCCCATGCCGTCAAGACCGACCGCCGCACGCTCGCCGAGGCGCTCGACGGCGCCGACATCGTCTTCGGCCTTTCCGCCAAGGGCGCCTTCACCGAAGACATGATCCGCTCCATGGCGCCGAAGCCGATCATCTTCGCCATGGCCAATCCCGACCCGGAGATCACGCCCGAGGAAGTCGCCAAGATCCGCGCCGACGCCATCATGGCGACCGGCCGCTCCGACTATCCCAACCAGGTCAACAACGTGCTGGGCTTCCCCTACATCTTCCGGGGCGCGCTCGATGTCCGCGCGACCACCATCAACGACGCCATGAAGGTCGCCGCCGCCGAGGCGCTGGCCGAGCTCGCCCGCCAGGACGTGCCGGACGACGTCGCCGCCGCCTACCAGGGCAACCGGCCGAAATTCGGCGCGCAATACATCATCCCCGTGCCCTTCGACCCGCGCCTCATCTCGGCGATCCCCGCGGCGGTCGCCCGCGCCGCCATGGAGACCGGCGTCGCCCGCAAGCCGATCGAGAACTTCGAGCGCTACGCGCAGGAGCTCAGCGCCCGCCGCGACCCGATCGCTTCCACCCTCTCGCGCATCTACGACCGCGTGCGCAGAAAGCCACAGCGCGTCGTCTTCGCCGAGGGCGAGGAGGAGCAGGTCATGCGCGCCGCCGTCTCCTATGCGAGCCAGAAGCTCGGCACCGCCATCCTGGTCGGCCGCGAGGACATCGTGCGCGAGAATGCGCGGCTCGCCGGCGTCGACATCGAGAAGCCCGGCATCGAGATCATCAATGCCCGCCTGTCGCGCCGCAACACGGCCTATACCGACTTCCTCTACGAGCGCCTGCAGCGCAAGGGCTACCTCCACCGCGACGCGCAGCGGCTGATCAACAACGACCGCAACCACTTCGCCGCCTGCATGGTGGCGCTGGGCGACGCCGACGCGATGGTCACCGGCCTCACCCGGAACTATTCCACCGCCCTCGACGACGTGCGCCGCGTCATCGACGCGCGTCCCGGCCACCCGGTCATCGGCGTGTCGATCGCGCTCTGCCGCGGCCGCACCGTCATCGTCGCCGACACGGCGGTCCACGATATGCCCAACGCCGTCGAGATCGCCAACATCGCCGAGGAGGCCGCCGGCTTCGCGCGCCGCATGGGCTACGAGCCCCGCGTGGCCATGCTCGCCTATTCCACCTTCGGCCACCCCGCCGGCGAGCGCTCCGAGCGCGTCCAGGAAGCGGTCAAGATCCTCGACAAGCGCCGCGTCGATTTCGAATATGACGGCGAGATGGCCGCCGACGTCGCGCTCAACCCCGAGGTCATGAAGCGCTACCCCTTCTGCCGCCTCTCCGGTCCCGCCAACGTTCTCGTCATGCCCGCCTTCCACTCCGCAAGCATCTCGACCAAGATGCTCCAGGAACTCGGCGGCTCCACCGTCATCGGCCCGCTTCTGGTGGGCCTGAACAAGCCGGTGCAGATCGTGTCGCTGAGCGCCAAGGACTCGGACATCGTCAACATGGCGGCCATCGCGGCTTACAGCGCGGGCGTCTAACCCTCCCCCTCGAGGGGAGGGTGGCGGCGAAGCCGCCGGGTGGGGTCCTACCGGCCGGGCGCGACGCCTCTTTTCATCTCCCCCCTTGCGGGGGAGAAAGCGATTTCAACATCTTAGCCGAGCACGACCGCAGCCCGCGCGCAGGCTAAGTGTTAGAAATCGCAAGAGAGGGGGCGCTCGCACGCGATGCCCCCGCGACCGTAGCTGGAACAACGAAGTGGAGAGGGCCGCTAGGGCTGGGCCAAGGGGGCATTCTTGCGCGGCGCCACGCGAAGGAACCGCAAACCGCGCATCACCTCCACCCCCCGAAAGCCACTATCAATCGCCCGCGTCCCGCGCTTTACTCCCCCCGGCGCAAGACGCGCCGCAGTCGTTGTGACATCAACGAGGGAGGGAATTGCGATGACGAGATTCCAGTCCATGCTTCTGGCCCTTGCGATCGCCGGCCTTGCCGGCAGCGCGCAGGCCCAGGAGCCCGGCACCATCGTGCCCGAGGGCGAGATGACCATGTTCTGCCAGAACGCGGCGGCGGCGCGGTTCAATGCGCCGCTCGACGCCATCACCACCGATCCGCCGATCCGCCGCGAGGGCAGGCTCCTGGTGCTCGGCACGGTCGACAGCCCCGACACCGACCGCGACGCCGGCTTCGACTGCCGCTTCGAGGAGAACGGCGCCTATATCGACATCATCGGCGCCCCGGAGGAGTGAGCGCCGCAGCCGAAACGCGTCTCCTCTCCCCGCCTGCGGGGAGAGGAGGCCGGCAGGCAGGTGAGGGGCAGCGCGAACGATGCGGAACTCTGCGCAGCCCTTCAGGGAGGCGGAAGAGCCCGCCGTCCGCGCCAGCCTGATCCTCCCCCGTTCACGGGGGAGGGGGACCATGCGAAGCATGGTGGAGGGGGCGGCCTCGCGCAAACGTCCGCTTCATCTCAGATTTCACGGCATCCGGAGATGAGCCCCATCGGACTTTGTCAGCATCTGTCAGCAAGCTTCGAATCTTTCTCCACACCCCTCCGACCGCCCTCATACTTGCCCCTGCTTCTCCCATCGGGAACACCGGTCGCGACGGTGGTCGGTGGGGAGGAGACGGCGCTTCCGGTGCGGGAAGACGTAGCCCGCGCCCGGAGAGGTTCCGTCCAAGGGTTCCCCTGCTGCCACTACGGGCGGCGCGTGCTGGACGAGCACATAGGCGGGACCGGGGAAGGCTCGCGGAAGCGAGACGCGACGGTTTGGGCGCAGATGCCCGGCCGTCAGAACCGGTCACGCGCAGCGGAACGGGCGGGAACAGAAATCGCCGGCGGGGCGCGGAAGTCGCGCCACGTACTTTGTTTTGTGAGGCTCGGCCCTGCGCCCCGCTTCCCGACTTCTCCGTCCGCGGCAGGGAGCGTTCTTTGACAAAGGCCAGACTGCGAGAGCAGGGCGTGGCGACGGAGAGATGCGTCCTGTCGGCGCCCGTCACGCCTTCCGCGGCTTCGGCTTGATCAGGTTGGCGAGCAGAAGCCCCGCGACGATGAAGGCCGCGCCCGCCATGTGGAAGGGATGCAGGCTCTCGCCGAGCAGCAGATAGGCGAGGATCGCCACGAACACCGCCTGCAGATAGAGCAGCATCGAGGCGCGCGCCGCACCCAGCGCCTCGACGCTGCGGTTGTAGATGAGATACATCAGCGCGCCGCCCGGCCCGGCGACATAGGCGAGCGCCAGCAGCCCGTCCATGTGCAGCGCGGAGCGCTCGCCGGTGGCGAGTTCCCAGAGATAGAAGGGCAGCGCCGCCAGCGCGCCCGCGCCGAGCAGCAGCACCAAGAGCGGCAGCAGTTCGAGCTCGAATTTGGAGCGGCGCAGCATCACCGTGTAGAGCGCCCAGCAGAGCGCGCTGCCCACCACCCAGAGCTCGCCGGGGTTGAGGTCGAGGCGAAGCAGCGCGGCGGGCTCGCCGCGCGTCACGATCACCACCATGCCGGCCAGCGCCAGGGCCGCGCCGACGCCCTGCCACGGGCCGAGCGCCTCGCCGAGCACGATGCGCGCCAGCACCATGGTCATCACCGGCGACAGCGCCATGATGATGCCTGCGGTGGTGGCGTCGGTGTGGTTCAGCCCGGTGTAGATCATGCCCTGGCAGAGCGCGAGGCCGATCGCGCCGATGGCGATCAGTTCGAAGGCGCGCGTCTTTATGAGGCCGATCATGGCATCGTGGTGGCGGTGCACGATCGGCACCAGGATGGCGCAGGCCAGTGCCAGCCGCCAGAAGCAGAGCGCCCAGGGCGGCATTTCCGGCGCCGCCCATTTGGCGGCGATGTAGACGCCGGCCGAAAGCAGCCAGCCGAACACCGCCATGCCGTAGGCGGCGGCGAGGGGCGGCGCGGCGGGTGTTGTCTTGGCCCCGGGTATCGAAACGGACGTCCCGGGCTCGGCCGGTCCGTCCGCCACGCCATGATCGATGGGTACCGCGTGCATGGCCGTCCCCTCCGACGACTGCGACCGGCTGCACCCTACAACGGAATCTCAACCTTGCCGAGAGGCCTGCCCTCGGCAGAAAGACGGAGCGCGGCCGCCGGTACTGGGGAAGGCGCGCGGCTCGCGCCCCCGCCTCAGCCGTACCAGGGGCCTTGCACCACCTTCACGTCGGGCGCGGCCGCCTTCACCTTCTCCTCGAAGGACTTCGGGTCGCTGTCCCTGTAATGATAGGGATAGACCACCTTGGGCATGAAGGCCGCGACCGCCGAGCTCGCCTGGTCGACATCCATCGTGTAGGGCAGGTTCATGGGCACGAAGGCGATGTCGATGTCGGTCAGCGCCCGCATCTCCGGTATGTCCTCGGTGTCGCCGGCGATGTAGACGCGGCTGCCGCCGACGTTCAGCACATAGCCGTTGTCGCGGCCCTGCGGGTGGTACTGCTTGCGCTCCTCGGTGGTGTTGTAGGCCGGCACGGCGTCGATCTTGATGTCGCCGACCGTGGTGCTCTCGCCATTGGCGATCGCCGTCGCCTTCGACTTCAGCGCCTCCGGCAGCTTCTCCATCACCGCCGGGTTCACCACCAGCTTCGCCGCGTCGCCGACGATGGCGTTCAGCGTCTCGGGGTCAAAGTGGTCCTGGTGCTCATGCGTGATCAGGATGAGGTCCGGCGCCTCGTAATTCTGGTACAGCGCCGCGCCGCCGACCGGGTCGTTGTAGATGACCATGCCCGGCACCGTCATCACGAAGCTGGCGTGCGAGACCGGCGATATCACGATCTCGCCGCCCTCGATCGGGTAGCGGTCGCCGCCGCCCTGAGCCCGCGCGGCGAAGGGCATGATCGTCGTCACCCCGAGCGTGGTGGCTCCGAGGCCTGCCAGTCCGGCCAGCCCGAGTTGCAGCGTGTCGCGTCGCGAAAATCGCATGGGAAATCTCCTTGCTTGGTGCGGCGGCAAGCTCGCAGCTTCCGCTACGCCAAGAATAGGAGGGAGCGGCCTGCCGGCAAGCCGCTCGCGGTAACGTGAATTATGCCAGAGCGCCCCCGATGGCGGCACCCTGAGCGGCTGCCCTGGAAATCAATGGAAGGGCGAAGGCGTGCGCAGGCCGCTGCGCCGCGCACAGGCGGGGCCGGGACCGCGCATGTAGTACCGCTCCGGTCGATAGGACGGAGCGACGAATTCACGGACGGCGAATGCAATATGAGCGATGTGATTCCAGAGCGACATGACCATATTTCCTGCGCATCGGCCCACCCCATTGCGAAATGCCTACAATTTTAGGCATGCAGTCGTGAATCTTGGGTGAACGCGATGTTAAGCTTTGCGGTCGAACCGCAGATTGTCCGAATCAAGGCGCGCCGCTGCTCGACCTTCGCCTTGCGGAAACTATTTCCGCCATGTGTTTTCTAGGACACGGGCGTTTCGCGCCCGTGCCGGGCGCCCGTCCTTCCGTTTCAGCTTTGTGTCCGAGCGAATTCCTCTTTGCCCGGAACAGGGGTCGCGCCAGCACGTTGGAGCCACTGAGCCGGAAAGATCCGGCCCGCCGGTCGCGGCGCTGCCGTCCGGCGCATTCTCCAGATAACGACAACGTGGAAGGGCAAAGCCATGGGCTTCTTTTCGAAAGACATAAAGACGCTGGACGACCTGTTCGTGCACACGCTGCAGGACATCTACTATGCGGAAAAGCAGATCGAGAAATCGCTTCCGAAGATGGTCGACAAGGCGACCAACCCTGAACTGGTAGCCGGTTTCGAGAAGCATCTGCAGGAAACCAAGGGCCATATAGAACGTCTCGAACGCGTGTTCGAGATGCATGGCGCCAAGGCGAAGGCGGTCAATTGCCCCGCCATCGACGGCATACTCGAGGAGGCCGATGAGGTCGCCGGCGACGTCGACGACAAACAGGTGCTGGACGCGGCCCTCATCGCATCGGCACAAGCCGTCGAGCACTATGAGATCACGCGCTACGGCACGCTGGTCGCCTGGGCCAAGCAGCTCGGCCGCGATGACTGCGCTTCCGTTCTCGCGCAGACCCTCTCTGAGGAAGAAGCGACCGACAAGAAGCTGTCGCGACTTGGCGAAAGCAAGATCAATCTGCGGGCAGCTGAGTAACCGGCCTTAACAGGCGGCCGCGCCCACGCGGCCGCCTAGGGCCAGCGGCCACTTCGCCGGCGTTACGGCATCGTTACGGGCCTAGACGTCCAGATTGGCGACGGACAGCGCGTTTTCCTGAATGAATTCGCGACGCGGTTCCACCTCGTCGCCCATCAGCCTGGAGAAGAGCGAATCCGCGTCGGTCCCATCCGTGACCTTCACCTGAAGCAAGGAGCGGACATTCGGGTCGAGGGTCGTTTCCCAGAGCTGTTCGGCGTTCATCTCGCCCAGCCCTTTGTAGCGCTGCATGGACAATCCCTTGCGGCCCGAGGCGAACACCGCTTCGAGAAGTGCGAGCGGCCCGGAAATAGTCTCGGAGGAGTCCTTGCGGCGCAGCACCGGGGATTGGGCATATATCTCGCCGAGACGCGCCGCATAGCGGTCGATGGCGCGGGCGTCGGCGGAATTTATGAGGCCCAGGTCGATCTGGGCAGTTTCCTTGACCCCACGTACGGTGCGCTCGAAGATATAGCCCGCGGGACCTTCGTTGGATGTCGATAGCCGTCCGGTCCAGCCGCGCTCCGTATCCTCCGCGATGGTGTCGAGCCTCCTCGCAACCGCTTCGGCCATTTCGCCCGCCGCTCCGAGATCGGTCAGCACCGCCGGATTGAGCGCACCGGCGATGGCGGCCTGTTCGACCACCGAGCGATTGTAGCGGGTATGAAGTCCGTTGATCAGCGAGCGCACCGCGAGAGCATCGTCGATCACCGCCCGCAGATCCTGGCCTGCGCGGACCTCCCCGGAGTTCAGCGTCAGGACGGCCTCGTCGGTGCCGGCGTCGATCAGGTACTCCTCAAACGCCTGCTCGTCCTTCAGATATTGCGAACTCTTGCCGCGGCTGACCTTGTAGAGCGGAGGCTGCGCTATGTAGAGATGGCCGCGCTCGATCAGCTCGGGCATCTGCCGGAAAAAGAAGGTGAGCAGCAGCGTGCGGATGTGAGCGCCGTCCACGTCCGCGTCGGTCATGATGATGATCTTGTGATACCGCAGCTTGTCGGGATTGAACTCGTCGCTGCCGATGCCCGTGCCGAGCGCGGTGATCATCGTCCCGATCATGTCGGAGGACAGCATCCGGTCGAAGCGAACGCGCTCGACGTTGAGAATCTTGCCGCGCAGGGGCAGGATGGCCTGGTTCTGGCGTGAGCGTCCGCCTTTGGCCGATCCGCCGGCGGAATCACCCTCGACGATGAAGAGTTCCGACTTGGCCGGATCGCGCTCCTGGCAATCGGCAAGCTTGCCGGGCAGTGAGGTGACGCCAAGCGTGGTCTTGCGCGTGATATCGCGCGCCTTGCGCGCCGCCTCCCGTGCCGCCGCCGCCTGGATCACCTTCTCGACGACAATCTTGGCCTCGCCCGGGTGCTCCTCGAGCCAGGTATTGAGAGCCTCGTTGACTAGGCTTTCCACCACCGGTCGCACTTCCGACGAAACGAGCTTGTCCTTCGTCTGGGAGGAGAATTTCGGGTCCGGCACCTTGACCGAAAGCACTGCCGTCAGCCCCTCGCGGCAGTCGTCGCCGATAAGCCCGACCTTCTCCTTCTTCGTGAGCCCGGAGGTCTCGCCATAACCCGTGATCTGCCGGGTCAACGCGCCGCGAAAGCCGGCGAGATGTGTGCCGCCATCGCGCTGCGGTATGTTGTTGGTGAAGGCAAGGACGTTCTCGTGGTAGCTGTCGTTCCACCACATGGCGACTTCGACGGTGATGCCGTCGCGTTCGGCCTTGATGGCAATCGGCGTGCCGATCAGCGGCTTCTTGGCGCGATCGAGATACTTCACGAATTCGATGAGCCCGCCGTCGTAGAGCAGTTCCGTCGACTTAACGTCGGCATGGCGCGCATCGGTCAGCACGATTCGCACGCCTGAGTTCAGGAAGGCGAGTTCGCGAAGGCGGTGCTCGAGAGTCGAATAGTCGAACTCGATCATCGTGAACGTTTCGGCCGATGGCATGAACGTTATTTCACTGCCCGAGCGACCCTCATAGGTGCCAGGCTGCTTGTCGGCGACGTAGGTGCCGGTGACCGCCAAGGGCGCATCCGCGTTGCCATGTGTAAAGCTCATCTCGTGGATGCTGCCGTTGCGGCGGATCTTGAGCCTGAGGAAGGAGGACAGCGCGTTGACGACGGAAACGCCGACGCCATGGAGGCCGCCGGAGACCTTATAGGAGTTCTGGTCGAATTTTCCGCCCGCATGCAGCTGGGTCATGATCACTTCCGCCGCGGAAACGCCTTCCGACGGATGAATATCGGTGGGAATGCCGCGCCCGTTGTCGATCACGGTGCAGGAGCCGTCCGGATTGAGCGTCACGGTGACGAGATCGGCATGGCCGGCAAGGGCCTCGTCGATGGCGTTGTCCACGACCTCATAGACCATGTGATGCAGGCCGGAGCCGTCATCGGTGTCGCCGATGTACATGCCGGGCCGCTTGCGGACCGCATCCAAACCCTTCAGCACCTTGATGGAGTCGGCGCCATATTCGGCTGCCGCGCCGGGAAGGTTCTCGGACTGGTCGCTCATGAAAATCTTTCGTCTCGATGTCACAAAAGTGGCGTGGAATATCCTGCCCCGAATCGCACGCCCGAATCTTCTTGGAATATAGGTCGGGAAGGTGGTTTTTCCAAGGTTTGCAGGCATTTCCGCTTTGGACGACGCCAGCTTCAAACAGAGCTGGGGCGTCGGCCGAGCAGCGCTGTCCTGCGAAAATTCAGCTCGACGAATTGTATCTCATCACCATAATGCCAGCCTTCCGTTAGGTGGCGCCGCCTCTTGGTCTGGGCTTGGCCGGGTCATGAAAAAATACTTTCCGGGGTTTATTGCCGCGCTTCTGTTTCAGATGCATGTGGCGCTGCAAGGGGCGGCCTACGCGGCCGAGCCCCTGAAGGGCGTGGCGCTTGTCATCGGCCAATCGGATTATGAGCATCTCACCAGGCTGGCCAACCCCTCTCGAGATGCCCGCAATATCGAGGATCTGCTCAACAGGCTTGGACTTGAGACCAGCGTTGTGGAGGATCGCGGGGCGAGGCGCCTCAGGCGCGATATCGACAGGTTCCTCGAGGATGCGGAAGGGGCCGATGTCGCGCTCGTCTACTATTCCGGCCATGGGATAGAGGCCGGCGGACAGAATTATCTGCTCCCCGTCGACGCCGATCCCGCAAATCTCGATAGCGTCAGCGACAGCTTCGTTTCGCTTGAGCAAGTTCTCAGGGAATTGCGCCGCACGGTCAGGATAACGATCGTTCTGCTTGACGCCTGCCGGACGAGTCCGTTTCCACCGGGCACATCTTTGAAGACGGAGGGGCATGACGAGGCCGTAGCCATTTCGGCAGCCGGTCTCGGGATGCCGCGTGGTGCCGTATCGATCGCGAGCCCGGACGACGCGACCCGGGAAAGCCTGGGCATCGTCGTCGGCTATGCCGCGGCGCCCGGGCAGGCGGCTCTGGACGGCCCGGCGGGGACGAACAGCCCGTACGCGGCGGCATTGCTGAAGCATCTCGGAGCGAATGATTTCGACTTCGCCGATGTCATGACGATGATCTCCGAGGAAGTCTACCTGTCGACACGGGGCCAGCAGCAGCCTTGGACCAACGCGAGCCTGCGCCGCCTTCTCTACTTCGGCAGCACCGCGGAAGCCGAGGTCGGCGAAGAGGCGCAGATCCGCGGCGCGCGGCGCGAGCTGCTACTCACCATCGCTGCCGAGCCCCGCGAAACGCGGAATCTCGTCGAATCCCTATCCAGGAACGATTCGTTGCCGCTCGCCGCGCTCTACGGAATGCTGAGGGAACTGGACGTCGATACCAGTGCCGGCCCCGACGACTTGGCCCGGCAGCTCAGGGCCGGTGCCGACAATCTGCGGCAGGTCATGGAGCGACGGAGCGAAGCTGGGCTACGCAACGATCCCGAGCTGACACGCTACGCCGAACTCGCCGACAAGGCCCAATCCGAGGGGGCGCTGGCACTCTCGCGGCAATTCCGTGAACGGGCCAGCGCGCGCGCCGAGGCGTTGTCGCGAGCGCTCGATCGCAGGCAAGAGGAATTGAGGTCGGATCGGCTGGAAATTGCGGCCACCTATGCGGACGAAGCGCAGTCCGCTCTTCTGGCCTTCGATGAATTGCGCGCCGCCGAGCGGTTCGGTGACGCATACGAGCAGGTTAGGCCGTGGGACGCCCACCTTGCCTGGCGTTACAAGACCGATCAGGGTTTCGCGCTCGCCGCCTACGGAGACCGCATGGGCGACCGCGAGGCCATCGAGGGCGCGATCGATGCCCATGCAGCCGCGCTCGCGCTCGTCTCGAAATCGGACAATCCGCAGGATTGGGCAACCAGCAGATATGGCGCCGGCGTTGCCCTCTCCTACCTCGCGCGGATCGGTGACGGCGTCGATATACTGGACGAGGCCGTCGCCGCGCTGGAGGAAACGCTCGATGTGCGTACCCGGGAAGGATATCCGCAGGAATGGGCGTCGACCCAGCTCGCGATCGGCAATGCGGCAATGAACTACGGCCATGTCTATGGCGATGCGGCATGGCTGGAGCGGTCCGCCCAGGCTTACAGCGAAGCCGCCGAGGTGATGCGGGGGCGCGTCTACGATTGGACGATCACGCAGCGCAATCTCGGTCTCGCCCTGTACCTGCAAGGCTACTACAGCAACGATCCGGCGGTCCTTCGCAGGTCAGTCGAGGCTTATTCGCGCGTGCTGCTCAATTGGACCAAGGAGGAGATGCCGCAGCAATGGGCGCTCGCCGAGGCAGACCGGGCGAAGTCGCTGCTCGCCATTGCTACGCTCGAACAGGACGACATGATTCACCGTCAAGGTCTGGCGGCAATCCGGGGATCGCTCGCAGTGCTCGACCGTGACCAATCTCCGATGGACTGGGCCTTGGCGAGCCACTATCTCGGAGATGCCGAACTGACGCTCGCCAAGCGATCGCGCAACCCCGAGCAACTCCGAAAGGCGATCCGGGCCTTCGAGGGGGCGCTCGAGGTCTGGACGCTGGATCGCTCGCCTACCGACTGGGCGGCGGCCAGTACGCGCATGGCCGAGGGAATAGAGTTGCTGGGGACCGTGACCGGCGATCGGGCGATGGTCAAGCGGGCTCGCGATCTCACAGCCCAGGCGCGGGATGTTCTAAGCGGCGCAGGCTACGCTCAGAATGACTCCTATTTCCAGGAGCGCCTGGAGCAGATCGATGCCACCCTTGCCGGCATGAGATAGCTTTTCTCGCATTGTGGCGCAGGGGCTCCATCGGCCCTACATGGACGATATGGAGACTAAGCCCGCCCCGTTCGTTCCGCCGGCCCCGGCGCCGCGCACCCAGCCGCCATCGATGCTGGAGATGATGCGCATCGTCTACCGGAACCCGCTCGAGCTTTGGGGAGAGCCCTCCTACAACGAACCCTACATTTCCGTCGGCGGCGTCGGCGGCCCGCTCGTGATCGCCAACGACCCCGCCCTGATCCGCCACGTGCTCGTCGACAATGCGAAGAACTACCGCATGGCGACGGTGCGTCAGCTCATCCTGCGGCCGATCCTGCGCGACGGGCTGCTCACCGCCGAGGGCCCGGTCTGGAAGCGCTCGCGCAAGGCGATGGCGCCGGTCTTCACGCCGCGCCACATCTTCGGCTTCGCCGGCCCGATGCTGAGGCGGACCGAGGCCTTCGCAGCGCGCTATGAAGACGGCGGCGTGCACGACATCGCCGTCGACATGACCAATCTGACCTACGACATCCTGGCCGAGACGCTCTTCTCCGGCGAGATCGCCGGCGAGCCGGGCAGCTTCGCCCACCAGATCGACAGGCTCTTCGAGACCATGGGCAGGGTCGATCCCCTCGACCTGCTGCGCGCGCCCGAGTGGCTGCCGCGCATCACGCGCATTCGCGGGCGCAAGACGATGGCCTATTTCCGCGCCATCGTTTCGGACACGATGGAGATGCGCCGCGCTCGCATTGCCAGGTACCCCGACGGCGTGCCCGAGGATTTCCTCACCCTGCTTCTGCGGGCCGAGGGACCGGACGGGCTGACGCGCGGCGAGATCGAGGACAACATCATCACCTTCATCGGCGCCGGCCACGAGACGACGGCGCGCGCGCTGGGCTGGACGCTCTTCTGCCTCGCCGAGGCGGCGTGGGAACGCGCGCCGATCGAGGCGGAGATCGATGCGGTGCTGGCGCGCGAGCCGGATCCGACCAAGTGGCTGGACCTGATGCCTCTCACTCGCGCCGCCTTCGAGGAGGCGCTGCGCCTGTACCCGCCGGCGCCGTCGATCAACCGCGAGCCGATCGAGCCGGAACAGTGGCGCGACCTGAAGATACCGGCAAAAGCGGCGGTGCTGGTGATGCCGTGGACGGTGCACCGGCACCGGAAGCTGTGGGAGAAGCCCGACGCCTTCATGCCGTCGCGCTTCCATCCCGGCAACCGGGACCGGATCGACCGCTTCCAGTACCTGCCCTTCGGGGCGGGGCCGCGCGTCTGCATCGGCGCCAGCTTCGCCATGCAGGAAGCGATCATCGCGCTGGCGGTGCTCCTCTCGCGCTTCCGCTTCGACACTCTGCCGGAGACGAGGCCGTGGCCGGTGCAGAAGCTGACCACCCAGCCGCAGGGCGGGCTGCCGATGAAGGTGAGCGCGCGGCGCTAGGCATCAGGCCGGCGGCGCTTCCGGCACGAAGGGCTCGACCTTGCCCTTGAGCTTGATGGTCATCGGGTTGCCGAAGCGGTCCTTCGAATTGCCCGCCTGCACGCGGATCCAGCCTTCGCTGACGCAGTATTCGGAGACGTCGGTGCGCTCCTTGCCGTTGAAGAGGATGCCGACGCCGCGCTCCAGCAGCTCGGCGTTGTAGAACGGACTGCGCTCTTCGATGCTCAGGCGGTCGGGAAGGGTCGTCATCGTGGTCTCCTTGGCCGCATGAGGCGCGGCGGCTGCCCGATAGCCGTCCGCCGGGAAGGATTCAAGCCGCGCGACCGGAGCATCTCAGCGCCCGCCCTGGAAGATGCCGGGCACATGCACCGGCCAGCGCCAGGGCAGCACGGCGACCAGGTCGAAGCGCAGCGAGAGCCGGGCGCCGTCGGGCTGGCGCGACAGCCAAAGATCGGCCGCGCCCTCGATGCGCCGTTCGGCCCCGCGCCCGACGGCCTCCATCGCCTCGATCAGCGTCCTGCGCGCCTTCACCTCGACGATCAGCACGAGGTCGCCGCGTCGCGCGATCAGGTCGATCTCGCCGAACCGCGTGCGGTGGCGCCGCGCCACGATGCGGAACCCCTTCGCCATCAGGGCGGCGGCCGCCAGCCACTCGCCGGAATGGCCGCGCCGGTAGGCCCGGCGGCGCAGCTTCAGCGAGGCGGCGGGCCGCTCAGCCATGCTTGAGCTCCATCAGCCGCCGGTAGAGCGCCTGCTTGGGCTGGCCGGTCATGCGCGCGGCCTCGGCCGCCGCCTTCGAGGCGGGCATCTCGGCGGAAAGCGATAGGAGCAGCCGGTCGACGTCCTCCGGCGCCTCGGTCCGTTCCCCGGGCGGGCCGACGCAGACGACGACCTCGCCCTTCGGCGTCGGCGCCTCGGCATAATGCGCGGCGAGCTCGGCGAGCGTGCCGGTGCGCATCTCCTCGAAGGTCTTCGTCAGCTCGCGCCCGATCGCGGCGCGCCGCTCGCCCAGGACCTCGCTCATGACGGCGAGCGTGTCGGCCAGCCGGCGCGGCGATTCGAAGAAGACCAGCGTCGCCGGCGTCGCGGCGAGCTGCGACAGCCGCGTCCTCAGCTGCCCGTCCTTGACCGGCAGGAAGCCGGCGAACAGGAAGGCGTCGGACGGCAGGCCGGAGGCGGTGAGCGCCGCCAGCACGGCGGACGGGCCGGGCACCGGCACGACGCGGATGCCCGCCGCCAGCGCCTGCTCGACCAGCCGGAAGCCGGGATCCGACACCAGCGGCGTGCCGGCGTCCGACACCAGCGCGACGCTGCGCCCCGCCGACAGCGCCTCGATCAGGCGCGGGCCGGCCTCCGCCGCATTGTGCTCGTGATAGGCGACCGGCCGCTGCCTGATCCCGTAGCGGTCGAGCAGCACGCGCGTCACCCGCGTGTCCTCGCAGGCGACGACGTCGGCGCCGGCCAGCGTCTCCAGCGCGCGCAGCGTGATGTCGCCGAGATTGCCGATCGGCGTCGCCACCAGGTGGAGCGCGGCCTCCAGCGGCCGCGCCGCGATCTCGGCCTGTCCGACCAGGTAGGTCCTGGCGGTCTCGCTTCTGGGCTGGTTTTCCATGCGCGCATTAACCAGCGACCGGGCATGCCCCGCAAGCCCCATGGAAAAGCCTCGGCCGGCGGGCGCGCCCCTTCGGCCTTTTCCTCGGCGCTCTTCCTGCCTCTCATCGGACTCCTCCTCGGCGGTCGGGGGTTCGCGCCGGCGAAAGGCCGCGCGCCGTCGTCGCCACGCCCTGCTTTCGCAGTCTGGCCATTGAAGTGCCTCTTCGCCTCGGGAAGAGAAGTCGGGAAGCGGGGCGCAGGGCCGAGCCTCACAAAGTAAGAACGGCCCGGTTTCCCGCGCCCCGCCGGCGATTTCTGTTCCCGTCCGTTCCGCTGCGCGTGACCGGTTCTGACGGCCGGGCATTTGCGCCCCGACTGTCGCGTCTCGCTTCCGCGAGCCTTCGCCGGTCCCGCCTATGTGCTCGTCCAGCACGCGCCGCCCGTAGTGGCAGCAGGGGAACCCTCGGACGGAACCTCTCCGGGCACAGGCTACGTCGGCCCATACCGGAAGCGCCGTCTCCTCCCCACCGACCACCGTCGCGACCGGTGTTCCCGATGGGAGAAGCGGGGTCGAGTATGAGGGCGGTCGGAGGGGTGTGGAGAAAGATTTTGAGGTTGCTGACAGATGGTGACAAAGTCCGATGGAGCGAGGCCGCCCCCTCCACCGGCTTCGCCGGTCCCCCTCCCCCGTGAACGGGGGAGGATCCGGCCGGCGCGGCTCTTTCCTACGCTCCCGCCGTCATTCCGGGATCGCGAAGCGAGACCCGGAATCCAGAGGGCCGGCGGCGGGGAGCGAGGCGCGGCGGACGGCGTCAACCCGTCCGAGGTCGGCGCTCTGGACCCCGGGTTCCGCTGGCGCGGCCCCGGGGTGACGGAAGGGTGGCGGCGCAAGCGAGAGGTTTCTTCGCGCCGGCGCCTTTCCCCCTCTCTTGCAAATTCCAAGGACTTGGCTGCGCCAAGCCCAGGAATTTGCTTTCCGGCCGGGTCCCCGCTGCTTCGCAGCGTCCCGGCGTTCGCCCGCCTCGATGCCCTCTCCGTTTCGTCATCCTCGGGCTTGACCCGAGGATCCATTCCGTGAGGCCGAAGACATATGCCGGCGGCGCAGTTGAGCGAGAGTTCTGCCCAGCCGGCGCGCGGCGGCAACGTCACGGCATGGATCCTAGGGTCTGCGCCTCGCTGCGCTCGGCTCCGCCCTAGGATGACGAAGTGGATGCGAGTGCGGGGGCATTGATCGCGACGGCGTTTTGACCGATGTATGGATCATGTGCAAAGCGGCCAAATCCAAGTCTTCGGTGACGGTCAGGCGATCGTCGCAGTACGGTCAATTCATTGGCCGAACGAAGGAAGGCATTCTGGTGCCCAAGCCTGATTTCAAGCCGGCCAGCTTCACGGTGCGCGAACTCGAGGAGGCCGTTCAGGCCGCCAAACGGCGACAGTCGGCCGCGCAGGCAGGATAGCGCTTGGCTCCTCGGCAGAAGCCGGTTTTCATCAACTGCCCCTTCGACGGCGACTATCTGCCATTTTTCCACGCGATCGTGTTCACGGTGCTTCGCTGCGGCTTCAAGCCGCGTTGTGCGCTGGAGATCGTCGATGCCGGGCAGACGCGCATCGCCAGGATCGAAAAGCTCTCGAGGACTGCGCGCTCGGCATCCACGACATCTCGCGCAAAAGGATAGCACGTCGCTGGCTGTTATCTAATGGGATACCTCACCACTCGATAGCGCATAAGACAGCGCCTGGAAGAATTCAAATACCTCCGTTCCGGACGCGCTGTACACGATTTCCCGTGGATCGGTAGCAAATGCAACTCCATGAAGCGGGTTGATTAAGATCAGCTTGTCGAATGTTGATCCGCTCTCAAAATACTTCAGGCCGGCGTATGTTATCAGCTGCCGCAAATCTTGGCTGCGAAAGCCGCGATCGACGTACTTCATTTCTACGAGTGCGCCGTCGAGTTCAAAGTCACCAGTGCATGGTCCGATTAGGCCATGACCCTTAAACGCTGGTCTCTTGAGCCTGCGTTTCCAATCGGTAGCGCCTAAATCGGCAAAATATGATGCAAGCCATCGCACCAGCCGCTCGATTTCCTGAGTCTCGTCAGATGTGGCGCTATCTATCGGTTCGCCACCATGAGCAAAGTTTGCCGATAGATACCTCTGTGCCTCAGCAACTGCCTCGGCACGTAAGCCCTCCCGATCCACTGGCACACCACCCAAAAGCTTCAAAAAAAAGCGATAGCCGCCCTCACTGATTAAATCTCGCCGATATGGATTTGTCCTAGGTTCGAATGGCGCGGTCACTCTGATGTAGGCAATGTTCGTTGATCGTACGACAGCTTCAAGATTCGGAAGGTTGCTTCGCCAAAACTCCGAAAAATGCGCCGAAAACACTTTTTCATTGATCATATTGGCAGCGGCCCATTTAACCGCTCGGTTCGCCAGTCGCGAACCAAGACTTCGAAGGGATCAAAGCGCGACTTCATGTGGTCACGCCAGTGCTTGCCTTCATCCCTCATGGAGTACGATGCGAGGATAAGAGCTCGACGCTGCCAACCGGAGATCGCCTGGAAGTTGGCCTTGAAAATCGAAAGCCAAGCGAAGTTACCCCAATTAGAAAATATCAGTATGATATCTCTTCGAATAAGTTCAGATGGCTCGCGATCAAAACATCTATGAAGATATGATCTCGTATTTACCGTATCTAGCTTGCCAATAATGCGATTCGCGAATGCTATATGGTTCTCTATTCCCATAGCCTCATGACAACTATCATACAAGTCGATAATCTTATCACACACAAGATGCTTAACGCTTTCGTCGAGTGATTCAAAAATACTGTAGATCGTATGAAAAACGGTCGTAGAGATAGGGTACAGCGCGCTTAAATTATCCAACATTGATAAAACCGCGCCGCCTTGAACAGATGGTTCCACAATCCGCAATGCCTCGATGATCTTTCGGGCCGAGGGGATGTGTATTCGGGTTCTAGCCAATTGCTCGTTCAAAAGAGCCAGAATGTCGATGTCGTCTAATTGGCGCTTGAGTTCCTCATACTGATCTGCCGCATTAGGCGCATAGGGATCGTAGCGAAGCGCAAGGGCCATCAATCTCTGAATAGGTGATCGCGTGTCGGCTTCTTGCCCTCTTGCGGTGGATAGAACGTTCTTAAATTCCGACAAGGAAAGGACCCGAGTTTTCGATTTTTGGAGCGTTAAACCTTCGTTGTCGAGTACCTTATGTAGTCGCACAATTATGTCGTGGGCGTCTTTTTTTGACCTACAGAAAATGTGGTAGTCGTCCGCATAACGTAGAAATTTCACGCCAGCGGTGAATAAAAATTGGTCGGCGTTATTTAAGGAAATCTCCGAGAGTATACGAGCAGCCGGGCCACCAATTGGTAAACCAGAGGAACGGGTTCCGGTGAGATATCCGAGGTATTCTATTATAAACCTGCTTATATTAGGGGGTGCTCCTACAAGCCGTAGCGCGTTATCCAGTTTGTGATGTCCGATGCGCGAGTAGCAGTCTGCAATGTCCGTGGTGACGATGTATTCGTAGGAGCTGCTCAGTCTAACGGATCGATCAATAAAAGATTGCCATGAGACATCTCGTCTAAATAGGTCGCCGTAAAGGAAAGAGCCGCGGTCTAAGCGGTAGGAAAAGACAAACTCAGTTCCCAACCGATGATTTTCAATTTGCTCTGCAATAGAAAGGACGCACCCGAGGAATATAGCGTTCCAAACTGGATCAAGTTGTGTCGCCCACCTAAACCCGGTGTGATGGACGGCGATCAAGGATCTAATGTCGTCAGAAGGATTCTGAACGAACGCTGTTTCTATATCTTTGTACAAAACATCAATATAGTCGATGAACGCGTCCTTCTTGTCGTAGATGATTCTATTCTCAATCGGAAATGGAAATACGTCCGTGTCGCCGTGTCGGTAGATGTTTTCGACGGCGGCCTGAAAGAACTGACGCATTGATCGATCGGTAGCCCCATTTCCCCGAAAAGCATACTGCGATGAGTTGGGCAGAATCATCAAGATGCGAATTTAGCGTTAAAAGCTGCTATAGTTGCCGCCGCTGCGTAACAGCGCCAATGAGATATCCTCAATCGCTCATCTTCAGCGCCGGGATGAACGCTTCTGTGGGCGTGTCGGCCTTGCCGAACCGGCGTACGCGCTTCTTGCCCTCCTCCTGCTTTTCGCTTCCGGGGGACGTCGCCGGCGCTGATCCACCCCCGCACGCGGGGGAGGATCGGAGCGGCGCGCTGGCTAGGGCTTCCGCTCGGCAAATTCGTAAATCAGATAGCTCGGCGGGACAGCGCCCCCCTCTGCCCTGCCGGGCATTTCCCCCTCAAGGGGGGAGATCACGCGTTGAGGGGTGGGCGCCTTGCCCCCTCCACCCATGCTCCGCACGGTCCCCCGTGAACGGGGGAGGATCAGGGCGGCGCGCTGGCGCGGGGGACCCCACCCCGATCCGCTGCGCGGATCGACCCTCCCCTCGAGGGGGAGGGTTGGCGGCGCTAGTCCCCCATCTTGAGCGCCTGGATGAACGCTTCCTGCGGGATGTCGACCTTGCCGAACTGGCGCATGCGCTTCTTGCCCTCCTTCTGCTTCTCGAGCAGCTTGCGCTTGCGGGTGACGTCGCCGCCGTAGCACTTGGCGGTGACGTCCTTGCGCAGGGCGGAAATGGTCTCGCGGGCGATGATGCGGCCGCCGATGGCCGCCTGGATCGGGATCTTGAACATGTGCTGCGGGATCAGCTCCTTGAGCTTCTCGCACATGACGCGGCCGCGCTTTTCCGCCGCGGTGCGGTGGACCAGCATGGAGAGCGCGTCGACCGGCTCGTCATTGACCAGGATCGACATCTTGACCAGGTCGCCCTCGCGGTAGTCGGTGAGGTGGTAGTCGAAGCTGGCATAGCCCTTGGAGATCGACTTCAGCCGGTCGTAGAAGTCGAACACCACCTCGTTGAGCGGCAGGTCGTAGACCAGCATGGCGCGCTTGCCCACATAGGAGAGGTCGGCCTGGATGCCGCGCCGGTCCTGGCAGAGTTTTAAAATGCCGCCGAGATAGTCGTCCGGGGTGAGGATGGTGGCGCGGATCCACGGCTCCTCAATGGAGGCGATCTTGATCAGGTCCGGCATGTCGGCCGGGTTGTGCAGCTCCTTCACCGTGCCGTCGGTCATCACCATGCGGTAGACGACGGAGGGCGCGGTGGCGATGAGGTCCAGGTCGAACTCGCGCTCCAGCCGCTCCTGGATGATCTCGAGGTGCAGCAGGCCGAGGAAGCCGCAGCGGAAGCCGAAGCCGAGCGCGGCCGAGGTTTCCATCTCGAAGGAGAAGCTGGCGTCGTTGAGGCGCAGCTTGCCCATGGCGGCACGCAGATCCTCGAAATCGGCCGCGTCGACCGGGAAGAGGCCGCAGAAGACGACCGGCTGCGCCGGCTTGAAGCCGGGCAGCGCGGCGGCGGTCGGGCGGCGGTCCTCGGTGATGGTGTCGCCGACGCGGGTGTCGGCCACCTCCTTGATCGAGGCGGTGATGAAGCCGAACTCGCCGGGGCCGATCTCGTCGGCCTGGATCATTTTTGGCGTGAAGAAGCCGGTGCGCTCGACCGGGTATTTCGCGCCGGTGCCCATCATGCGGATGGTCTGGCCCTTCCTGAGCACGCCGTCGATGACGCGCACCAGCACGATGACGCCGAGATAGGCGTCGTACCAGCTGTCGACCAGCATGGCTTTCAGCGGCGCCTTGGCGTCGCCCTCGCGCGGCGGCGGCAGCTGCTTGACGATCGCCTCCAGCACGTCGGGCACGCCGAGCCCGGTCTTGGCCGAGATCATCACGGCCTGGGAGGCGTCGATGCCGATCACCTCCTCGACCTGCTCCTTGACGCGCTCGGGCTCGGCGGCGGGCAGGTCGACCTTGTTGAGGACGACGACGATCTCGTGGTTGTTGTCGATCGCCTGGTAGACGTTGGCGAGCGTCTGCGCCTCGACGCCCTGGGAGGCGTCGACGACGAGCAGCGAGCCCTCGCAGGCGGCCAGCGAGCGCGACACCTCGTAGGCGAAGTCGACATGGCCGGGCGTGTCGATGAGGTTCAGCACATAGGTCTCGCCGTCGCGCGCCTGGTAGGTGAGGCGCACGGTCTGCGCCTTGATGGTGATGCCGCGCTCCTTCTCGATGTCCATGTTGTCGAGAACCTGCTGCTGCCCCGCCATCTCGCGCTCGTCCAGCCCGCCGGTGAGCTGGATGAGCCGGTCGGCGAGCGTCGACTTGCCGTGGTCGATATGGGCAACGATGGAGAAGTTGCGGATGTGCGAGACGGGCGTGGACATGCGCGGCGCTTTAGCAGGCGCAGCATGGGGCGGCAAGCGGAGGGCGGGGAGCGGCCCCCGGGGCCGGGGTGCCGGAGGGCGTGGCCATCCCAGAACGATACAATCAGGAATATAGTATCGGAGTCTAAGACAATCAGTGATTGACAAACCGTCAGACTGGGATCAGCATGACACTGCCGCCGCAAGGGCGCAGGGCCGAAGATGCCCGTGCCTGCCGGCAGCGTGAGGGTCACATCACATTCATGCAAGGTCCGGCGGGCGCCTGCCACGCCGCTGCGGCACGTCGCGTGCCGCATGCGGCCGCGCGGCTGTGGCAGCCCTGTGCGCGAGGGATTGTCATGCCGAGAGGGGACTGGCAGGCGGATGGACGGGCGGCTGGGCGGCGCCGCTTGCGGTGGGGCCGAGCGGCGGCGCTGCTGCTGGCCATCAGCGCGGCGGGAACGGCGCCGGGGTGCGCCTGGGTGACGGCGCAGCCGGTGAAGCCCGGCGATCGCATCAACGGCATAAGAATCTATGACGTGAAACCGCTGCTGGTGGTGAGTGACACCGTCACCATCCAACTGGTGCCGAACTATAACCGCGCCTATGCGCTACGCTTCGGCGCGTTCCTGGCGAAGAACCATTTCCAGGCCTCGATGTCCAACGGCGTGCTGACCAATGTGAACGCCAATCTCGACTCGACCGAGTTCATCAAGGTGCTGACGGCGCTGATCGAGAAGCTGCCGGTTCCGGGCGAAGGCTTTTCCGGCAGCGCGCCGCCGGCGGCGAAGGGCGGCATCCAGAACCGCTTCCAGGTCTACGAGATCGTGTTCGACGACGACGGCAACCTCGTCGGCCTGCGTCCGCTGCTGCACGACGCACAGCTCTTGAAGGTGCGGACGACCGCTCCGACCGCCGCGCAAGGCTTCAGCGGCGGCAACGTCATCATCCAACAGCAGCCGCAGCCGGGCCAGCCGTTCGTCGTGCCGCAGCCGGACGCCACCCCGCAGCCGTCACCGGCGACGGGAGCAGGCTGATGGCGGGCACGCCGCGCAAGAGCAAGCAAGGTGCCGTGCTGCCGCATCCGTCCTACGCGATGGTCGAGCAGACGGTGCTGGAGCGCAATGACGAGCTGCGCCGCACCTACGGTGCCCACCACATCGGCGTTTCGAAGAAATACCGCGACAATGAAAGGCAGTCGGAGACCTGCATCACTTTCTACGTGAAAGAGAAGTCGAAGACGCCGCAGGCAGAGCCAATCCCGAAACACATCGCGCTGACCTCGCCAGGCGGCGCGCGCAGGGCGCTGATCGCTACCGATGTCTGCGCGATCGGCACTGAGGAGCCGCAGGGCTTTCGAATGCGCGGCGGCAACCTCGTGGTCGCCAGCGACGGCGAGACCGGCACGGTCGGGCTGGTTTTCAGGCGCGGCGGCAGGGATTTCTTCCTCACCAACGCGCATGTGATCACAGATCCGGGTATCGTCGTGCCTGGACCGGTGACGGTGCATGATCCCGATGGGATGCCGGTGCAGGGCGTGGTCCGGCAGATGGACAAGCTGCATGCTCCGCTCATCCGCAGCGACGCGGCGCTGGTCGAGGTGCCGCCAGGCATCGTGTCGCCGAAGCAGTTCCGCGGCACCGACCTCGTGCTCGACTCGTGCGGCGAGATCGCCAATAACGACCCGCGTCAGTTCTTCTACGTCGCAGGCGACAAGACGCCTGTGCTGCGCTGGCGCGCCTTCGTGCCGGCTGCGACGCAGATCAGGATCGACGGCCACCTACTCAACTATGCCGGTTTCCACAAGCTCGCCGTGGTATCTGAGGAACGCTGCGGACCGGGTGATTCCGGCGCGGTCGTGTTCTGCCGCACGCAGGGCGGCCTCAAGGCTGTCGGGCTGCTGTTCGGCGGCATCGTAGCGACCAACGAGGTCTGGGTTTTCCCGGTCAGGCTCTCGCTGGCGCAAATGGGCATCGATCCTGACAGCCTTTGAGCGCTAAGCCTTCGCCCCGCTTTCGCAGGGTAGGACGCCGACTGCGGCGTGCGGTCGCCTGTCTTCCGTCGTGGTACTCGATCGCTGAAACCGTTTCGCACTTTCCGTTCCGATGCTGTAAGCCGAAGGTGCCGGGTCATGGAAGCCCCGATTGCGGCTCGAAACGGAGCGAAACGCCGAAATGAATGCAAAGACCCTCATCGCACCCTCCGTCCTGTCGGCGGACTTCTCCAAGCTCGGCGACGAGGTGGAGGCGATCGATCGGGCGGGGGCGGACTGGATCCATCTCGACGTGATGGACGGGCATTTCGTGCCCAACATCACCTTCGGCCCGCCCGTCATCAAGGCGATCAGGGGGCGGACGAAGAAGTTCTTCGACGCGCATCTGATGATCGCGCCGACCGACGCCTATCTGGCGGCCTTCGCCGATGCCGGCTGCGACAACATCACGGTGCATGCGGAGGCGGGACCGCATCTCGATCGCTCGCTGCATGCGATCCGCGAGCTCGGCGTGCAGGCGGGCGTCGCGATCAACCCGGCAACGCCGGAAAGCGCGATCGAATATGTGCTCGACCGGCTGAGCCTGATCCTGGTGATGACGGTCAATCCCGGCTTCGGCGGGCAGAGCTTCATCCATGCCATGGTCGACAAGGTGAAGCGCGTGAAGGCGCTGATCGGCGAGCGGCCGATCCGCATCGAAGTCGACGGCGGCATCGCGCCCGACACCGCGCCGCTGGTGACGGCGGCCGGCGCCGACGTGCTGGTGGCCGGCAACGCGATCTTCAGGGGCGGCAGCGAGGAACGCTACCGCGAGAACATCGAGGCGATCCGCAGCCCCGCCGACGCCGCCCGTCGCTGACGTCTCGCGTCAGTAGCCCTCCGGCCAAAGGCCTACGGCGGGAAGGCATGCGCGGCGGCTTGACGGTCATGGTCTGTGAGGACGATCGACGTCGAGAACACTGCTATCGTGTTCGTAGTATCCATGCTCAAACGGCGAGGTGATGTTGCTCGCCCGGCGGAAGCCGCTGCGCAGATTCGGTCCCGACAAAGTCTGGGGGCGCTAGTCTCCGCGTCCGGACTTACCTGCCGTCACCGAGTGTAATCAAAACCATAGCTGGCCGCAAAGAAACCACTATGCGCCGTACCGCGCAAAGTGGGCTGGCGGGGGGCTGCCTCGCGTTGGAGGGCTAGTTATCGGTTGTCCTTTTGAACTTCAGGGTGACACCCGCTTGTGCCGAAGCGGTTACTATACCGATCGTTCCTTCTCCCGATACGGCCAAGCTGACTTCGAATTCTTCCAAACGAAATCCGCGTTTCTGTTCGGATTGCAGCTTCGCGAGCATGGCATCGATGGCTCTTTGTGTCTTGTCGAAGCTCTCAAGAAGTTTTTCAACTGGAACTTCCTTAGCGACTGGAGCGAACCAGCGCCAGAGAGAGGCATGTAACTCCGTCTCCTTGCCTGGGAGTGCGGCCTTGCCCTGGGCTTCCGGTGGTTCCGACCCGATCACGTAGAAAGTCAGATCGTTCATGGCGTCTTCTCTTCATACATCTCGATATCCAACAACTCTGCGGCCTGCCGAATACCCTGCGACATTCCCGACTGCGACGAGCGGCCGGTCTTGATTCCCGTATAGATACCAATCGCTTCCCCAGTGGCGGTCAATCTGACCAGCGCTCCGCTGTCGCCAGGTGCGCCTGTGACATCGAAATGTACGCGTTGAGCATCGTAAGGATCGGGATCATTTGGAAACAGCCAGGTCTTGGTAATTGTTCCTGATTTCTTTCGGGACATCGCACCGGTGAAGTTCATGTCCAATCCTATTGGAGGATCGGGGTTGATCACCAATTGCACCACAGGCGGTGGACTGGCGGGAGGCGTAACCAAGGCCGCATCGACGGAACCGTCGCAGAAGTCGACCAAAGTCCCGAAACCTCCACCCGCGAAAGCAACGGCCTGGCCTCGGGCCAGCCCTACGACTGCGTGCTTGGCCGTCACAATGTGACGCACGTCGTCTTCGCCACGTCTCGAAGCCCAGGACGTCGCAGTAGCTCCGACAGGATCCGGCGCATGATGAATATCGGCTGCGGCCATACGCACGGCGGGGATACCGCTGGCTGCTTCGTCAAGTCCGCCGATGTCCCGACTGACGGCGATGCCGCTTCCAAGTCCTCTGTGGTCGTACAAGATGGCGCCAAAGACGTAACCGGTACCCCTCTCAGCGTCCAACACCATCGGGTCAGAGGCAAACGATGCGTCCACTTCGATATACCCAACCGCTTGCTGGTAGAGCGGGGGGTTGTAGATCTCGCCGGTAAGCGACATCGACAGCCAATCCCGCTCCTCCCGAAGGAGTAGGCAGAGGTACTTCTGCCAAAAGTACCCTCGGGTATAAGGTCCGTCGCCGCCGTCCCGCCTCCGAAGAAGGCCGACGTTTCTCTGCTCCAGCGGAGTTCCGGGCTCCCATGGCGGCATTCGATTCGGCAGAATGCGCGCCATAACTTCCGTGGTAAGGGGCATCGAATATCGTATCCGAAGAAGTCGTTACCCGGAGCTTATAATCATCGATCCAAATATAGAATATATATACACGTAGTATATATATTCATCTGCAATCAAACTGTAGGTTCAGAAGAATAAGCCGATAGTCGTAGATAAATACGATGGCCCACGGATTCCTGCGAAGGTCGGTGTCCCAGTCGGCGCGTGTCTCCCCCGCTTCGCACGGACAAAGCACGCAATTGTCATGCTTCGTGAGGAAGTCCTATCTCAGGCTACCCGCCCAGGCCCTCGAACAGGACGGTGGACAGGTAGCGCTCGGCGAAGGAGGGGATGATGACGACCATGGTCTTGCCGGCATTCTCCTGGCGCGAGCCGACGATGGCGGCCGCCTGGAGGGCGGCGCCCGAGGAGATGCCGACCGGCACGCCTTCGAGGCGTGCGACAAGGCGGGCATTGGCGACCGCGTCGTCGTTGGAGACGGTGACGATCTCGTCATAGACCGACGTGTCGAGGATCTTCGGCGCGAAGCCCGCGCCTATGCCCTGGATCTTGTGCGGGCCGGGCTGGCCGCCCGACAGGACCGGCGAGGCTTCGGGCTCGACGGCGACGACATGCAGCGACGGCTTGCGCTGCTTGATGACCTGGCCGACGCCCGTGATGGTTCCTCCCGTGCCGATGCCGGCGATGAAGATGTCGACGGCGCCGTCGGTGTCGTTCCAGATCTCCTCGGCGGTGGTGCGGCGGTGGATATCGGGGTTGGCGGGGTTCTCGAACTGCTGCGGGATCACCGCGCCCGGAATCGTGGCAGCCAGTTCGTCCGCCTTGGCGATGGCGCCCTTCATGCCCTTCGGGCCTTCGGTGAGCACCAGTTCCGCACCGAGCAGCATGAGCATCTTGCGTCGCTCGACGGACATCGTCTCCGGCATGGTGAGGATGAGCTTGTAGCCCTTGGCGGCGGCGGCGAAGGCGAGCGCGATGCCGGTATTGCCCGAGGTCGGCTCGATGAGCACGTTCTTGCCCGGCGCGATCCTGCCGGACGCTTCCAGAGCCTCGATCATGGCCACACCGATGCGGTCCTTCACGCTGGCGATCGGATTGAAGAATTCGAGCTTGGCGAGCAGGTTCGCGACGATGCCCTTTTCCCTGGCGAACTTGTCGAGGCGCACGAGCGGCGTGTCGCCGATCGTCTCGGTGATCGAATTGTAGATGCGTCCGCGGCCGGCGGTGCGGCTAACAGCGTTGGTCATGCAAGGAAGCTCCTCTATCGCAAGGCAACATAGTGCGCCGGTTGCCCGAATCCGAGTGCGTGTTGTGCCGAAAACGGCGATGGTGAGGATTCAGATTCCTGCAACCGGCCCGAAGCAGGAATGGTTTGGCGCTATTGGCGGGCCGCGATGGCGGCGGCAGCGCCCGCCATGAAGGCGGCGGCCGTCCGGTTGAGCGCCTTCAGCGCGCGCGGAGACCGCAGGAACCACCGCGCCTTGGCAGCGAGCGCCAGATAGGGCACCAGCACGACCAGGAGCACGACGACCGTGAGGCCCGCCAGCATGCCGTATTCGGCGAGCGTCACGGTCCTGAGGTCGACGATGGTCGGCGTGATGGCGAGATAGAAGACCATGGTCTTAGGGTTGCCCAGCGTGACGGTCAGTCCGGCGGCGAAGCTGTTCAGGAAGCCCGCCTTGCCGCTTCCCGCCTCGACCTTCTCCGCGGTGATGCCGCTGGTCCAGAAGGTCCAGGCCAGAAACGCGAGATAGGCGATACCCAGCCATTTGACGGCCAGGAAGAGGAGGCCGAAGGTCTGAGCGACGATGGCAAGCCCGAGGACGACCGCCGTGAGGTAGACGAGATCGCCGCAGACGAGGCCGAGCGCCATGAACAGGGACGAGCGGAACCCCGATCCGAGCGCCCTCGCCACCAGCGCGGTGACGCCGGGGCCGGGAATGGCTGCAGCCAGCGCGAGCGCGCCGCTATAGGCGATGAAACCGGCGAGCGTCATGACGGGCGTTCCGTTGCGGACGGCCGGAGATAGCAGACCTCGCGGCGCCCTTCACACGAATTCCCGAGATGACGCCATCAGCGGGATCGATGAGTCGCCGCGCCTCCGCCCGTCCGGGCCGGCGGCTCACGCGAAAGTCCATGCTGCTTTCCGCCCGGACCGATCCCGGGACATCGTGATGTCCGATACCTGAAAGCGCGCCGGCTAAAGGAATTTCGGGATCGGCCCGCGCTGGGGCGTGGTGCGGTCGCCGAGGTCGATGAAGATCTCGTCCACGTAGCACCAGCCCCATCCCTCCGGCGGGTCGTATCCTTCGATGACGGGGTGGCGCGTCGCGCGGAAATGGGCGGTGGCATGGCGGTTCGGCGAGTCGTCGCAGCAGCCGACATGGCCGCATGTCCTGCAGAGGCGCAGATGCACCCACGGCGATCCGATCCTGAGGCATTCCTCGCAGCCGAGCGCGCTCGGCGTCACGTCCTCGATCTGCGTCGCGTGCCTGCATTCGAAACCCATCGGCGTTCCCCTGTATCAGCTGGCGGCGTGGCTGCGCGCGATGAATTCGTGGATCGCCGCGACGACCTGCGCGCCTTCTCCGACCGAGGACGCGACGCGCTTCACGGAGCCGGAGCGTACGTCGCCGATGGCGAAGGTGCCGGCGCGGTTTGTCTCGAGCGGATGGCGGCCGTCACCGACGCCTGTCCGCACGAAGCCCCGCGCGTCGAGGGCCACGTCGCAGCCGGCCAGCCAGTCGGTGTTCGGGTCGGCGCCGACGAGGAGGAAGATGTGGCGGACCGGCCGCTTCGTCTCCTCGCCGGTGACGCTGCTGCGCCAGCAGACGGCGGCCAGGCTGCCCGCTTCGCCCTCGAGGCATGTGACCTCCGAGGACAGGACGACCTCGATGTTCGGCTGCGCTTCGATGCGCTCGACGAGGTAGCTCGACATCGAGGCGCGCAGGTCCGCGCCGCGAACGATCATCCAAACCTTCTTCACCTGGCTGGCGAGATAGACCGCCGCCTGTCCGGCCGAGTTGCCAGCGCCGACGAGGACGACCTCCTGGCCCTCGCACAGGCGGGCTTCGATGGGCGAGGCCCAGTAGTGGACCGAGGTCGCCTCGAACTCGGCAAGGTTCGAGAGGCCGAGCCGGCGGTAGCGGGCGCCGCTGGCGATCACGACGGTGCGCGCGCGCAGCTTCTCGTCGTCGCCGATGTCGAGCTGGAAGATCGTGCCGGCGCCGTTGCCGTCTGCGCCCAGATGGCGCACCTCATCGGGTATCGCCATCTCGACGCCGAACTTCTGCGCCTGGGTATAGGCGCGCGCCATCAGCGCCATGCCGGAGATGCCGGTCGGGAAGCCGAGATAGTTCTCGATGCGCGACGAGGCGCCGGCCTGGCCGCCGAACGCCCGGCAGTCGAGCACGATGGTCGAGAGGCCTTCGGATCCTGCATAGACCGCAGCCGCGAGCCCGGCCGGGCCCGAGCCGACGATGGCGACGTCGTAGACGCGGGTCCCGTCGATACGCCGCACCAGGCCCAGGCAGCGCGCCAGTTCCTTCTCGCCCGGATTTCGCAGGATGCTGCCATCGGGGCACAGCACGATGGGCAGGTGATGGACGTCGATGTCGAACTGCCGGATCAGGCAGTCCGAATCGGCGTCGCGGTCCGGATCGAGGACGCGGTGCGGCTGGCCGTTGCGGCTGAGGAAGCCCTGGAGGCGCATGACGTCGCCATTGTCGGCCTTGCCGATGATGATCGGACCGCCGGCCTGGTTCTCGAGCAGGTTCACCCGGCGCAGGATCAGCGCCCGCATGATGCGCTCGCCGAGGAAGGCTTCCTGCACCAGCACGTCGCGCAGTTTTCCGGAGGTGATGACGAGGGCCTCGGCATCCTCGACGACGTCGGCGTCGACCAACGACGGCCTGTCGGAGAGCTGCGCGAGCTCGCCCATGAAGTGGCCCGCCTCGTGGGTGACGATCGTCTCGCGGCAATCGAAGGCGGCGTCCTGGGTGATCTCGACCTTGCCCGACAGGAGCACGATGAGGCCCGGCGACACGCTGCCCGCCTTCACGATCTTGGTGCCCGCGCGATAGGCGGCGTGCGTGCCGAACCGGCGCAGCCGGTCGATGTCGCCGGCGTCGAGCACGGGAAACATCTGGTCGAAGCGGGAGTTGAGCGTCGTTCGCGGGACTGGCTTGTTCATGCGCCGGATTTCATTCTTCGCGGACCCAGACCGGCCTAACCGGTCCGGACGGCAGACGTTCCCCTGCCGTTCCACAGGGGTGGCGACAGATTGCTGCATGTTCAGGCCGAGCGCAATATCGGCCCGCGCGGTCGGCTCTGTGCGGGGCCTTGGCTAGCCGGCGTGCTTCAGCTGCAGGAGGACGACGTCGGTGGACCCGGCGACGAAACCGGTCTCGCAATAGGCAAGGTAATATTCCCACATCCTGCGGAAGCGCTCGTCGAACCCCATCAGCTGCAGGGTCGGCCATGCCTTGCGGAAGCGTGTCCGCCATTCGGCGAGGGTGCGGGCATAACCCTCTCCGAAGGGGATTTCCGCGCCGATCCGCAGGCCTGCATCGGCCGCCAGCCGACGGAGGTTGCTCCTGGTGGGCAGCATGCCGCCAGGGAAGATGTAGCGCTGGATGAAGTCGGGCGAGCGACGGTAGCGTTCGAAACGGTCCTCGGCGATGGTGATGACCTGGAGCACGGCGGTGCCGTCCGCCGCCAGGTGTTTCGCCAGCTTCCGGAAATACCCTGACCAGTAGGCCTCGCCGACGGCCTCGAACATCTCGATCGACACGATGCGATCGAAGCGGCCGCCGATGTCGCGATAATCCTGCAGCCTGATGTCGGCGCGGCCCGCGGCGATTTCCGGGCTCAGCCGCTCGCGCGCATAGGCGAGCTGCTCGCTGGACAGCGTCACGCCCATCAGCCGGCAGCCGCGGACCCGCACGAGGTGCTCGGCGAGGGCGCCCCAGCCGCAGCCGATCTCGAGCACGTTCTCGCCGCCTGCGAGATCGAGAAGGTCGGCGACGCGGGCGATCTTGTTCTGCTGCGCCTCCTCCAGCGTCTCGTCGCCCTCAAACAGGGCCGCGGAGTAGGTCATGCCCTCGTCGAGCCAGGGGCGGTAGAAGTCGTTGCCGAGATCATAGTGCTCGGCGATGTTGCGCCTGCTGCCGCGCCGCGTGTTGCGGCGAGCGCCGTGCCGCAGCCTGGCGGCGACGCGCGACGAGAGCGGCGAGCGCCGCAGGGCGGATTCGTTGAGCATCACCAGTTCGAACAGGCGCAGCAGGTCGGGCGTCGACCAGTCGCCGTCCAGATAGGAGGCGGCGAAGCCGAGGTCGCCGCCGAGCGCCGTCCGCAGGAGGGCGCGGGCGTTGTGAATGGACAGCGAGACATCCGGCCCCGGCGCGGCGCCGCTCCGCTCGATCCTGGCGCCCGACGGCAGCTCGATCACCAGCCTGCCGGCGGCGATGCCGGGGACGAGGCGGGAGACGATCCGGGACTGGGCGGCGGCGAGGAAGCCGCGCCCGGCGGATCCGGTATCGCCGATGAAGGTTGCTTCCGATTTGCCTGTCATGATGCCTGGATGCCGGATGCCGGGGTGGTGGAAAAGGCGGGTGCTGGAGGCTTGCGCCGCACGCGGACGCCCTTGAGCCAGAGCCGCAGCGCATGCCAGTGGATCGCCGCCGTGACCTTGATCGTCAGGAGCGGGTAGAGGAGCAGCCCGCGCAGCAGGTTTGCGGTGGTGAACGGGGCGGCTTCGCCTGCCAGCGACGCATGGATGACCGCACCCTCCGCGTCGGTGCCGCGGATGGCGAGGCTGAAGCGCTCGCCCGGCAGGCAGGTGCGGAACTCGTATCTCATGGCCATGTCCATGAAGGGCGAGACATGGAAGCGCTTCGCCGCGCCATGCGCCGCGCAGGCATTCGCGTCGCCGGCGTCGAACACGTAGCTGTGCCGCTCGCCGAAGGTGTTGTGCACTTCGTAGATCACGGCCGCGAGTGCGCCGTCCCGGCGGTTGCAGAAATAGACGCTGATCGGATTGAAGCCGTAGCCGAGCACGCGCGGCATGCAGAACAGGCGGATCGTCCCGCCCTCGAAGGCGATGCCGTGGCAGGCGAGCAACGCCTCGACCTGCGGACGCAGCGGCGAAGCGCTTCCGCCGCCATGATTGCGGTCGTGGAAGCTCAGGAGGTTGAACCGGTTGTGCGAGAAAAGAGCGCTGCGTGCCGGCAGTTGCGGGATTTCGTCGAGATCGAGGAGCATCCAGAAAAGGCGGTAGCGCAACACATGCGTCCTCGGCCTCAGCCTGCGGTGCATGACGCTGCCGAAATAGAGCCGCGACCGGATCACGCCGCGATCTCCCGGGTGGGTTCCGGATGGCGTGCCATGGAAGGCCAGCCGACGGGGAGCGCGATGCGCGACGATTCATCGGCCACGGTCCAGGGCCGCCTCACGCCGCCGAGCGCTTCGGCAACGGCAAGTCCCGACTGCAGGCCGTCCTCGTGGAAACCGGAGCCGAAATAGGAGCCGCAGAACCAAGTTCGGCGCTGCCCTTGCAGCGTCCAGAGATCGCGTTGCGCCTCCATTGCGGCCCGGTTGAAAATCGGGTGGCGGTATGTCTCGCGATGCAGGACCGACGCGTCGCGCAACCGAGTCCGCGGGTTCAGCGTGACGAACAGGGGGTCGTGGGTTTCCAGTCCCTGCAGCCGGTTCATCCAGTAGGTCACGCCGACTTTCGCGTCCGGCGTACCATCGCCGACGTGGTTCCAGCTCGACCAGACGGCGCGCCGCCTCGGCATGGCGCCGGCATCGGTGTGGAGCAGGACCTCGTTGCGGCTGTACCCGAACGCCCCGAGCAGGGCGCGCTCCTCATCGCTGGGATCGCGGAGCAGGTCGAGTGCCTGGTCGGCATGCGACGCGATGACCACGTCGTCGAAGATCGCGGGGCCTGACTGGCGGTCGACGACCGTGACGCAGCCGTCGCCGCGCACGATCTCGACGATGTCGGCATTGAGCCGTATGGAGCCGGAAAAGGCGGCGGCGAGCCGGCGCACATATTCGATGCTGCCGCCATCGACCGTCCGCCAGCGCGGCCTGCCGCTCAGCATCAGCAGGCCGTGATTGTGGAAGAAGCGGATGAAGGCGGCCGCGGGATAGCCGAGCATGGCCGAGCAGGGGGCCGACCAGATCGCCGCGGCCATCGGCAGCAGGTGGTCGTCGCGGAAGGGCGCGCCGTAGCGCCCCTGGCGCAGATATACCTCCAGCGTGATCGAGTCCCGCAGGCCGGGCAGGTCGGCCGCGGCCGACCTGTAGAAGCGGACGAGGTCGCGCAGCATCGACCAGAAACGGGGATTGGCGAGATTGCGCTTCTGGGCGAACAGCCCGCCGAGACCGGTTCCGGAATATTCGAGCCTGCCGCCGTCGCGCGACACCGCGAAGGACATGTCCGATTCCCGGGTGCGCACGCCGAGATGGCGAAAGAGCGCCGTCAGATTGGGATAGGTCGCCTCGTTGTAGACGATGAAGCCGGTGTCGACCGGCAGCGCTCCGCTCGGGCCGCTGACCGTCACCGTATTCGAGTGCCCGCCGAGCCGGCTGTCGCGCTCGTAGAGGACGACATCGTGGCGGTGCGCGAGCAGCCAGGCCGCGGACAGGCCGGATATGCCGGCCCCGACGACCGCGATGCGCTTTCGTGCCTGATGCGATTGCATTGCTTCCCCCGAAGCGTCGCCGCTGTGTTCCATCTACACGGCTACGATACGGGCAAGCCAGCGAAACGGATCATCGCGGGTGATCCGTTTCGCCCTACCGTTCGTATAGGGAACGGAAAATCGTCGGAAGACGGCTCAAGCAGCCCTTCTTGCCAGCCGAGGCCCGCTTGAACGTATATTGCAAAGCGATGGTGGAATTCGATCCAGTCCGGCTGATCACGCGGATCGCGGCAACCCAGGACAGGGGGGCCTTTGCGGAGCTTTTCCAGCATTACGCGCCGCGCGTGAAGGCGATGATGATGCGCAGGGGCGCCAGCGCGGACAGGGCCGAAGATCTGGCGCAGGAGACGCTGCTGCGGCTGTGGCGCAAGGCCGGTCAGTACAACCCGGAACGGGCGAGCGCTTCCGCCTGGGTCTATACGATCGCGCGCAACGTCAGCGTCGACCTCGTGCGGCGCGAGGCCTGCGCAGCGGCGTGGCTGAACGAGCAGGGCAGTTTCGAGGAGGAGGATCCCGACCAGCCCGAACAGCATCTACTGGTTTCGGAGCGGGAGGATCTCGTCCGATCGACTTTGGCGACGCTTCCGGAGGAACAGTTGCGGGTGGTGAGGCTTTCGTTCTTCGACGGCCTCGCACATTCCGAAATCGCGGAACTGCTGGGCATACCGCTCGGCACGGTGAAGTCGCGGATCAGGCTCGCTCTGCGCCGCCTGCGCGACGCCCTTGGTGAACTGACATGACGGACCACATCACTCATCATCCCTCCCACGAAACGCTTGCCGCCCATGCGGCCGGCACGCTCGACGAGGCGCGCCGACTGATCGTATCGATGCATCTGGCACGCTGCGGCGACTGCCGCCGGACGGTGGCGCGGTTCGAAGCCGTCGGCGGCGCGCTGCTCGAACAGGCACCGGCCGTGGCCCTGCGGCCCGGCGCGCTCGAAGACACGCTGCGGCTCATCGGCAGGACGCAAAGTCCTCAGGCCGGAGAGGAGCGCGAGCCGCTGGACCGCTATGCGCTGGGACCATGGCGCTGGGTCGGTCCCGGGGTCCGGCAGCGCAGCGTCTCGGTGCCCGAGGCAGGCGGCATGAAGGTGTTCATGCTGAAGGCGGCGCCGGGCACCCGGCTGCCGCACCACAAGCATTCCGGCTTCGAATGGACCTGCGTGCTCGAGGGAGCGTTCGAGCACCAATATGGCCGCTACGGGCCGGGCGATTTCGACGAAGCCGACGAGACGATGGAGCACAAGCCGACCGTCTGCGACGGCCCGCCTTGCGTGTGCATCGTCGCGTTGCAGGGCGGCATCATGCTCCAGAGCAGGCTCGGCCGCCTGGTGCAGCCGCTTATCAGGCTCTGACGGAGCCGGCGCGGTGACGGTGTCCGCCTTCCTGCTGACGGTGGCCTGCGTCGCCCTGGCGCTCGGCGCAGGCATGACGGCCGCATGGTTGGCCTGGCGGCGGACCGGCAACTCCGGCTGGGTCGACACCGTGTGGACCTTCAGCGTCGGCGCGGTCGGCCTCGCGGGCGCATTGTTGCCGCCGACCGGAGCGGCAGCGCTCGAATCCAGGCGCGCGATGGTGGGTGCCTTCGCCGTGATATGGGCGCTCAGGCTCGGCCTGCACATAGCACGGCGCACGCGCGGCATCACGGACGACCCTCGCTATGCCAGGCTGGCCGAGGGCTGGGGCGCCGACGCGCCGCGGCAGATGTTCGTGCTGCTGCAGAAGCAGGCGCTGGTCAGCATACCGCTCGGGACCGCCATGGTGCTTGCCGCGGCGAACCCGGAACCCGGACTGCGTCTCCAGGACTGGCTGGCCGTCGCGGTCATGGCGGTCGCGATCGTCGGCGAGGCCACCGCCGACCGGCAGTTGCGGCGCTTCGCCGTCGACCCTGCCAACCGCGGGAAGGTCTGCAATTTGGGTCTGTGGCGCTGGTCCCGGCATCCCAACTACTTCTTCGAATGGTTCGGCTGGCTGGCCTATCCGCTGCTTGCGATCGGCGCCTGGGAATGGGGCTGGGTGGCGCTCGCGGCCCCTGCCTGCATGTACTGGCTGCTGGTCTACGTCTCCGGCGTCCCTCCGCTGGAGGAGCATATGGTGGACACGCGCGGCGACGCCTATCGCGACTACCAGGCGCGGACGAGCGCCTTCTTTCCGCTGCCGCCCGCTTCAACAGGAGCATGACCGATGGCATTGATGGATCGCGCCGCCGACCTCGGTGAAGCCTTTTCCTGGCCCGATCCCATCCTCAGGACCGCGATCGGCCGCCTCGTGGCGCGCACGGACCGCCGGCTGTCGGCCGCGCCGGACGCCGCCGCGCGGCGCTTCGCCGAAGAGATGGAGGGCTACCCCGTCGCCGTCCACACGGACGACGCGAATGCGCAGCACTACGAGCTGCCGCAGCGCTTCTTCGGCCTGGTGCTCGGGCCGCGCCGCAAATACTCCTGCTGCCTTTTCCCGACCTCCGGCACCTCGCTCGCCGAAGCGGAGGAGCTTGCGCTGGCGCAGACCGCCGAGCATGCCGACCTGCAAGACGGACAGCGGATCCTCGAACTCGGCTGCGGCTGGGGATCGCTGTCGCTGTGGATGGCTGAGCGGCTTCCCGGCGCGCGCATCAAAGCCGTATCCAATTCGCACTCGCAGCGCGCCTATATCCAGGCGGAGGCGGCGAAGCGCAGCCTCAACAATCTCACGGTCGTGACCGCCGACATGAACGACTTCTCCGCCACCGAGAAGTTCGATCGCGTCGTCTCGGTCGAGATGTTCGAGCACATGGCCAACTGGCGACTGCTGCTGGCGCGGACGCGGAACTGGGTCGCCGACGACGGTCGCGTCTTCATCCACGTGTTCAGCCACCGGCAGGCGCCGTACCGCTTCGACCACACCAATCCTGCCGACTGGATCGCCCGGCACTTCTTCACGGGCGGCATCATGCCGAGCCATGCGCTGATGCGGGAGTTTGCCGAGAGCTTCGAAGTCGAGCAGGATTGGCGCTGGGGCGGCGAGCACTACCGGCGCACCGCCGACGCTTGGCTCGCCAACTACGATGCACACAGCGCCGAGATCAGAGCCATCCTGCGCGAAGTCTATGGCGGCCAGGCGGCGCTGTGGCGGCGCCGCTGGCGCCTGTTCTTCCTGGCGACCTCAGGCCTGTTCGGCCATGGTGGAGGAGACGCGTGGGGGGTGAGCCACTACAGGCTGGCGCCGGCCGGTCGCGGCTGAGGCGGATAGCGTCAGCCGGCGAACCAGCGCGCGGCGTGGTAGGCGGCGAAGGAGGTGAGCGACGCGACGACCGTTCCGTAGAGGAGGTCGATGAGGGTCAACTGCAGGGTCCAGTTTCGCAACGTCGCGTAATTGGTGAGGTCGTAGGTCGCGTAGGCGAGCAGGCCGAAGAGGGCGCCGTAGGCAAGCGCCATGACGGCCGACTCGGCGCGCACCGCCGGCATGGCCGCGAACACGACGAGGCCGACGGGATAGAGGAAGTAGAAGACGAGCGCGGGGGTGACCCGCAGATCGTTGAGCAGGATGTCGCCGAGGGCCGGGCGGTAGAGCCGGCTGGCCATCGTCGTCAGCCAGATGGCGTCGAGCACTCCGAACACGATCAGCGAAGCAATGTAGGCGACGATATGGACCATGGCATCCTCTCCGGGTTGCCATGAATACGCGTCGCACCGCCCATCGGATCAGCGGGCTCGAGCAAAGCGTGCGTGGTCAGCCCGCCCGGATCGACCGGTAGGCCGACATGGCGCGCTCCCGCGCCTCGGCGTGATCGACGACCGGCAGCGGGTAGTGGCGGCCGAGCTCGATCCCGGCCGACTTCAGCACCGACTGCGGCGCCTCCCAAGGACGATGCACATAGCGGTCGGGCAGGCCGGCGAGCTCGGGCACGTAGTGGCGGACATAGGCGCCCTCCGGATCGAACTTCTCGCCCTGCAGCACCGGGTTGAAGATGCGGAAATAGGGTGCCGCGTCAGCGCCGGAGCCGGCCACCCACTGCCAGCTGGCGGCATTGTTGGCGGGGTCGGCGTCGACCAATGTGTCCCAGAACCATTCCTCTCCCGTGCGCCAGTCGATCAGCAGGTCCTTGATCAGGAAGGAGGCGGCGATCATGCGGACGCGGTTGTGCATCCAGCCGGTCCGCCAGAGCTGGCGCATGCCGGCGTCGACGATGGGATAGCCGGTCGCGCCGCGCTGCCACGCCCTCAGGGCCGACGGCCCGGTTCGCCATCCGAACGCTTCGAATTCGGGGCGGAAGCTTTTTTTGTTCAGGTCGGGGAAATGGCAGAGCAAGTGGTAGGAGAATTCGCGCCAGGCGAGTTCCTTGCGGAAGGTCTCCGCGTCGGCGCTGCGCCTGCGCCGGAGCGCCGCCATGATCTGGAAGGGCGTGATCTCGCCATGGGCGAGATGCGGCGACAGGCAGGACGTGCCGTCGGTGCCGGGCAGGTCGCGGTTGCGGGAATATCCGTCGAGTCGCTCGCCGACGAATTCCTCGAGCCTGTCATGCGCTCCGCCTTCGCCCGGCCGCCAGCGCTCGGCAAGCCCGCCAGACCAGTCCGGCTTGCGCGGCAACAGCCCGAGCGCGTCCAGTTTTTCCGAGGGCATCCGTGTCTTGCATGCCGTGAGCGCGGCCGGTGCATCCACGGGGTCGCGCGGATCGTCGCCCGAGGCGAGGTTTTTGTAGAAGGGCGTGAAGACCTTGTAGAATTCTCCCGACTTGTTGGCGACTTCCGGCGGCTCGTGCAGCAGGAAACCGTCGAAGCTTTCGGCATGCAGGCCGTCCTTGCGCAGCCTCTGCTCCATCGCCGCGTCGGCGGCGGCGCCGGACGGGGTGTAGCGCCGGTTCCACAGCACCGTGTCGGCGCCGGTGGTTTTTATCGTTTCGGCAAGCACCCGTCGAGCATCACCCTGCGAAAGCACCAGCGGTGCGCCGAGGTCCTCCATGGACCGGCATAGAGAGGCCAACGAATGGTGCAGCCACCAGCGGCTTGCCGCGCCTGCGGGGCGGGTGCCGCCTTCGTCGTGGACGTAGAGCGGCAGGACGGGCCGCCCGCTCTCCGCCGCCGCGGCCAGAGCCTTGTTGTCGGCGGTACGCAGGTCGTTTCGGAAAAGGACGATGATGGGAGGGCCGGCATTCTTCATCGGGTGCTATCTGGCTTGCTATCTGGCCCGGGTCCAGGACACGTCCTTGCAGATCAGCTTGCCGAGGAAGCAGCCGCGGGTGGTCATGCGGCCGTTGCCGGCCGTCAACACCACGGAGTAGCGGAGCTTGCGCTTTGGGTCATAGATCGTGCCCGTGAAGCTGTCCGCGGACTCTCGCGACAGCGACATCACCAGGCGGTCGCCGACCGCCTCGCCCCTGCTGCCGTCGCGGATCCAAAGATTGGTCGCGCAGATGTTCGCACCGCACGGGGCGATGTCGACGAGCGCATTGCCGTCTCCGCGCATCCACTTGCCTTCGATGGCCGCCTCCTGTGCGCCGGCGCTGCCGCACGCCAGCACGATCGATATCAACGGCAGCAAGCTTGCGCGCATGATCGTCCTCTCCGCAAGCAGATATACGCGCGAGCGCCGGTTCCGGATCAGTGGCAAGGCACGGAAGGCGGGGAAAATTTCAGGCTTGCGCTCGAGCCGCGGCTTGGCTATAAATATCTCAACGATTCTTGAGTTATTGAGATGACGATACAGGAACCGCAGGCGCTCCAGGCCTTCGCAGCGTTGTCGCAGGAGACGAGGCTCCGGATTGTGCGGCTCCTTGTTCAGGCCGGCCCGGAAGGCCTGTCCGCCGGCGCTATCGGCGAGGCGATGGAAGGGGCATCCTCGTCCCGCATGTCCTTCCATCTCAGCCATCTCGGGCAGGCCGGTCTCGTCAGCTCTCGGCGCGATGGTCGCTCCATCATCTACAGCGTCGTCCTGACGACGCTTTCGGACCTCGTCCAGTTCCTGATGCGCGACTGTTGCCAGGGCCACCCGGAAGTGTGTGGCCCAGCGATGGCGGCGCTCTCCTCCCGCTGCGAACCCTCGAAAGGCAGGTCCCATGCATGATGCCGCGCCGTCCGACCGCGTCTTCAACGTCCTTTTCCTGTGCACCGGCAATTCGGCGCGCTCGATCATGGCAGAAAGCATCCTGAACAAGGACGGCAAGGGGCGGTTCCGAGCCTTCTCCGCCGGCTCGCAGCCCAAGGGCCAGGTCAACCCGCTTGCGATCAAGGTGCTGAGGAGCTTCGACTATCCGGCCGAGGGCTGCCGCTCGAAGAGCTGGGAAGAATTCGCCGAGCCCGGTGCGCCGGTGATGGATTTCGTGTTCACAGTCTGCGACGACGCCGCGGGCGAAGCCTGCCCGGTATGGCCCGGTCAGCCGATGACGGCGCATTGGGGGATCGAAGATCCTGCGGCCGTCACCGGCTCGGACATCGCAAAGGAAGCCGCTTTCGTTTCCGCCTTCCGCTATCTGAGGAACCGCATTTCGGCCTTCGTCGCTCTTCCCGTCGCCAGCCTGGACAAGGTGTCGCTGCGCAGCAGCCTGGCGCAGATCGGGCAGTCCGAGGGCGTCTCGTCGCCCCGGCACAGCGCAGCGTGAGACCGGCCATGGACGTCATCATCTACCACAACCCCGATTGCGGCACGTCCCGCAACACTCTGGCGATGATCCGCAATGCCGGCGTCGAGCCGCATGTGATCGAATATCTGAAGACGCCGCCGTCGCGCGCACTGCTGGCGCAACTGATCGGGCGCATGGGCATCCCGGTTCGTGCGCTGCTGCGCGAGAAGGGAACGCCTTTCGCCGAGCTCGGCCTGGACGATCCCACGCTGACGGACGGGCAGCTGCTCGACGCCATGATGGCGCATCCGATCCTGATCAACCGACCCATCGTCGTCAGCCCACAGGGGGTGAGGCTCTGCCGCCCCTCGGAAGAGGTACTCGACCTGCTGCCGCCGCAGCGCGGCGAATTCGTCAAGGAGGACGGCGAGCGGGTGACTGACGAACACGGCCGGCTCGTCCGGACCGCCTGAGGAAAACCATGTCCAGCTTCGAACGCTATCTCACCCTCTGGGTCGCGCTGTGCATCGTCGTCGGGATCGCGCTCGGCCACTTGCTGCCCGGCGTGTTCCGGGCCATCGGCGCGGCCGAAATCGCCAGCGTCAATCTGCCGGTTGCCGTGCTGATCTGGCTGATGGTCATCCCCATGCTGCTCAAGATCGACTTCGCCGCACTCGGCGAAGTCGGCCGCCACTGGCGGGGCATCGGCGTGACCCTGTTCATCAACTGGGCGGTGAAGCCATTCTCGATGGCGCTCTTGGGCTGGCTGTTCATCGGCTGGCTGTTCCGGCCATACCTGCCGGCCGACCAGATCGACAGCTACATGGCCGGCCTCATCATCCTCGCCGCCGCCCCTTGCACGGCCATGGTCTTCGTCTGGTCGAACCTGACCAAGGGCGAGCCGCATTTCACGCTCAGCCAAGTCGCGCTCAACGATGCGATCATGGTCGTCGCCTTCGCCCCGATCGTGGGTCTTCTGCTCGGCCTCTCGGCGATCATCGTGCCATGGGGCACGCTGATCCTTTCGGTGGTTCTCTACATCGTCATTCCCGTTGTCATCGCCCAGATCATCAGGCGCCGTCTGCTGGCGGGCGGCGGGCAGGCGGCGCTCGACCGCCTGCTTGCGAAACTCGGTCCGGCTTCGCTCGTCGCGCTCCTGGCGACGCTGGTGCTGCTGTTCGGCTTCCAGGGCGAGCAGATCATCGCGCAGCCGATGATCATCGCAATGCTCGCCGTGCCGATCCTGGTGCAGGTCTATTTCAATTCCGGCTTCGCCTATCTGCTCAACCGGATGGTCGGCGAACAGCATTGCGTCGCGGGCCCTTCCGCGCTGATCGGCGCCTCCAATTTCTTCGAACTGGCCGTCGCCGCCGCCATCAGCCTGTTCGGCTTCCACTCCGGCGCGGCGCTCGCCACCGTCGTCGGCGTCCTGATCGAGGTGCCGGTCATGCTGTCGGTCGTCTGGATCGTGAACCGGTCGAAAGGCTGGTACGAACGCGGCGGCGTCTCGCAACCCGCCATGGTTCGTCGCTGACGGCTGCGGCTCAGCGCGCGCGATCAGTCCAGGAGCCAGCGCAGCGAGCGCCGGAGACGCGCCGCGGCGTCGACCTGGAACCATCGGCCATGGGCGAAGATCACGCGCTCGGGCTGCAACGCCACGAGCTCGCGTGCGGCCGATTTGGCCGCGTCGCCCTTCGCCCTGACGATCGCGCGCAGATAGACGGGCGCCCTCCCATCGGGCGCGGTCACGCCCGCAACGGCCGCGAACGGCCGCACGATCAGCGGCAGCTTCTCCGGCTCCAGGTTCTGGACGAGGTCGGTGAGAACCAGGGTGCGGCTTCCGGCGTGGAACAGGCAGACCTCGCGGAAGCCGCCGGCGCCCGGTACGTGGATCTGCTGCAAGCCCGCCGGCCAGCCTTCAGCCGAAGGAGCCAGGTCGCGATCGAGGCGGATGCCGGACTTGCGCACTTGCGCCCGCTCGCGCAGGCCGGGCGCGGCCCACACCGTCGCATCGGGCGCATGGCGCTGCCAGTCCTTCACGAACATCCAATGGGCACTGTTCGGCGAGACGATGTGCCGGATGGGCCCGATCTCGTCCATCTGCCGTTTCAGCCCGGGATCGAAGCGGGTCGGCGAATGCAGGAGGAGGCCGCCCTCCGCGATCCGGATCACCGTCATGCGGACCGGTAGCGGAATGAAACCGGCCGCCTTCAGGGGGCCGCTGTCGACGATCCAGACGTCCTCGGCGACCGGCTTCAGCCTGTCGAGGGGAGGGTAGGTGACCTCGACGCTCATCGGCGCGCCTGCGCCGCCCGGACCGCGAGGCCGAGAACCAGCAGGCCGCCGGCAAGGCCGACAGCGGCGAGCGCCGCGCTGCGTCGGTGCCGCGAGCGCATGCCGCCGTCGATGCCGCCTGGCGTCGGAGGCGGGTCGAACAGGTTTCCGCGCGACTTCGCCACTTTGGGCGCCCGGCGGAAATAGAATGCCATTAGCTTCGACAACATCCGGGTGCTGAGTTCCGGCGCGAGGAAGTGGCCGAGCCGTACGAGCCCCGTCACCGCGCCGACCATGGTCGTCGGTTTCGGTTTGCGGGAGACGCGGACGATCGCCGCCGCCACGGTTCGTGCGTCGAGCACGGGTGGCGGCGCCGACAGCCTCCTGCCGACATAGTTGGCGCCGTGGGCAATGCCCGGCGTGTCGACGAAGCCGGGATAGATGTCGCAGATGTGGATGCCGGGATAGGCGGCCAGTTCCCCGCGGAGCGCTTCGGCGAAGCCGCGAAGGCCGAACTTGGCGGCGCTGTATGCCGCCGCGAAGGGCGCGGGCGCGAAGCCGCCGAGCGAAATCATGTTTATGAAAACGCCACGGCGCTGCTCCAGGAATATGGGCAGCACCGCGTGGGCATCGTTCATGTGGCCGACGAGACTGGCCCGGACGATCTGCTCGTGGGCCTCCATCGGCGTCTCGTGGAAGGCGCCGACGGCGCCTATGCCCACATTGCTGACCCAGACGTCGATTCGGCCGCCGAAAGCGAGCGCCTGCTCCGCGAGCCGCTTGACCGCGGCCGCATCGGTGACGTCCGTGGCGACCGCGAGCGCAGGCGCGCCGAATGTCCGGCAGCGCGCGGCGACCTGCTCGACGGCGTCGCCGTCGCGGGCGGCCAGCACGAGCCAGGCTCCCTCGCGCGCGAACGCTTCGGCCGTCGCCTCGCCGATGCCGCTCGACGCGCCCGTGATGACGACGAGCGGAGCGTGCCGCGATCCTGCATTTGCGTGAACCATGTTTCGTCCCTTGCCGAAGGCGCGATATGCTTTCCCGTGTAGCGCCCAACAGGAGCCATGCCGATTGGTTCCGAGCTGTCCCCCGTCGCAGGCGCAGGGCGCAGAGCGCCCCGCGCCCGGCCGTTCATTGCATCATGCCTCCGCGGGCTGGGCGCCCGCTTCCTTGAGCCGCCTGGGCAGCAGGAAATCGACGAGGGCGAACAGCGCTATTCCGATGCCGGTCAGCGGGAAGGCAAGGCAGACGGCGACGGCGATCGCGACGATGGCGGCCGGGGCACGGAAGCCGCGCGGATAGAGCGGCGCGCCGAGCCGGCCCGCGGGCCGGCGTTTCCACCACATGACGACGCCGGAAACGCACATGAACAGGATGAAGAGGCAGAACAGAAGATTCAGCGCGGTGTTCAGCGGACCGAGATTGCCCTGATGCAGCGCGATGCCGACCGCCATCGCCTTGCCGGCCAGCGAATAATCGGAAAAACCGACCTCGGCGAGCACCTTGCCGGTGTACCGGTCGACATGGACCGTGCGGTCCCCCGTGGCGTCGGCGGTGTCGCCGTCCATGGAATCGGCCGAGATGGTGAAGACGCCGTCCTCGCCTTGCGGGACATTGATGCGGAACTGGCCGTCGAAGCCGATGCGGCGCGCCAGGGCCGCGACCGTGTCGAGGTCGACCGGCCCGCCGTGGTGTGCGCCCTCCGCACCCGCCTGCGAGCCCGAAGCCGGCATTGGTGTCTGCTCAAGCGCCCAGGGCACCTCCTTGAGCGCGCCGTGGTTCATCGAGGCGTGCGTCTTGTCGGAGAGCGGGACGTTCTCGAATTTCTCGGCAGGAAACGTGCTCCAGGCCTGGGTGATCTTCTCGCCCCAGATGCCGGCCCAGGACAGGCCGGATACCAGGAAGAAGAGGAGCACAACCGCCATGTAGAAGCCGGCGGTCACGTGCAGTTCCTTCCACGCGGCGCGGCCGCGGGCGGCGAGATTCGGCACCAGCGCGCGGGCGAGGGTACGCCCGTTGCGCGGCCACCACATGTAGAGCCCCGTCAGGACCAGCACGATGCCGAGCCCGGCGGCGATCTCCATGATGCGGTCGCCGACCGTGCCGATGAGCAGGGTGCCGTGGATGTTGTTGGCCCAATAGTACCAGGTGTCGTCCTTGACGATGCTGGCGATCGGCTTCGGTCCGTGCGGATCGACGCTGACGACGACGTTCTGCCCGTCGGCGTCGACCACGAAGACGGTCGCGCGGTCGTCGGAAGCGGGATGCACGACCAGCTTGAGGCTGCTGCCGGGAACGGCGGCCGTGGCGGTTTCGGCCTGGGCGACCAGCGGCGCGCGATCGCCGCCAGGCGCGACGTAGTGCCTGGCACCGAGGGAGGTCTCGATCGAATTGCCGTAGAGCATGACGATGCCGGTGAGCGCCGAGACGATGAGGAACGGCACGACGATGATGCCGGCATAGAAGTGCCAGCGCCAGACGGAACGATAGAGGCGCGTGCTGACCGTCTGGTCGGGCGCCGTGGCTGCAAGGGTGGACATCGCGAATTCTCCCGCGGATCGGTGGCGGCCGCATGCGGACCGCCGGTTAGGTTCGAGCGTTTTGGGGGGACCGGCCGGCAGGCCGGTCGGGGGCGGTGCGCGTGGCAGCGCGTGTGGAATGGCGCATCGAAATGCTCCGCGAACGCCGTGCGTTCGGGCGGCAAGGGCCATACTGATTTGACGGACAGGCGCGCATGGCGCGCCGGCGATGTCAGGCCGTCAGCGGAGGTGCGCGGGGACTTCCCGGGTCATGCTCGGGGGACGCGGTGACCACGGCCTCGCCGACCGCGAAGAGGACGTGGGAAACGAGAAGGGGACGGGCGATGGACGTGCCATCGGCAGCCCGCGCGGCCAGCATGGGGGAGACGGCGCTGCAGCCGAACGTGCAGCAGTCCGGCAGCTTGGAATGGTCAGCGGATCCGCCGCCATGGTCGCCGCTGGTGATGCACAGCGGGTTGCCGAAAGCGTCCAGCGTCGGCTGGATCGGCATGGCGCCTGCCGCCCAGGCGGACAGGAAAGACTGCAGCACGAGCAAGCAGGCCGCGACGAACGCGACCGCCGAACCCCGTCTGCGACCCACCTGATGCAAGAACCACCTCCGAGCGCCCCGATACCACGCCCGGCTGACCCATGGGAACAGGTCCGCCATGCGTCAAAATGCGGGCGAAGTCCCGCGCGCCTTCCTTGGCATGGCTCGCGGACCTCGCGCGCCGGCGGCTACTGCCAGATGTTGATGGTTGCCAGGGTCCGCATGAGATGGTCTGAGACCAGTTCCTCCGCCAGCTTGGCGTTGCGGGCGGCAATCGCGTCGACGATCGCCTTGAGGTCCTTGTGCGTCTGCTGCCGCACGGCGTGGGGCGCGGGCATGTCGGTATCGCGCCCGTCGAAAAGGACGGCGCGGCGGTCGTCCAGGATGCTCTCCATGATCTGCATCAGGAACTTGTTCCTGGTGCTGGCGAACATCAGCCTGTGCAGGGCGTAGATCTGCTCCTTGAAATCCTCCCAGGTCGGCGCCGAGAGGATCTGCTCCAGGGTTCGTCGCATCTCGACCAGGTCGTCCTCCTGCACCCGGTTGACCACCAGATGCATCATCGCCGGTTCGAACAGCAGCCGCCCCTCCACGATCTCGGCGAAGGAGGGCACGCCCTCGTGGCTGCCGACGCTCGTCTGGTCCATGCGGTCGAACACGAGGTCGGCGTCGTCGGTGAGATAGGTGCCGCTGCCGACGCGCCTCAGCACCAGCCCCTGCCGCTCCATCATCGCCAGCGCGCTGCGGACGGCGGTGCGGCTGGTGTTGAGCTGCTGCGCGAGTTCGCGCTCGTTGGGAAGCTTGGCGCCCGGGACCATCCGCCCCTCGCGCATGCTTCTCAACAGCGAGCGATAGACCAGCGACGGCGTGGCCCGATCGTTCGTGGCAATGACGGCTAGCTGCGCCAGCGCGGTGTCGGAGGGCATCTAGGGGCTTCCCGGCGAGAGGTCGCTTATGAACAGAATCGGCCTTCCCTTGTCAACCATTCGGCGCCAATGCTGCCCTTTCACCGGACCACCTCGACCGGCAATCCGGTGCGAGCGGACTGCGCCAGGGCGTCGAGCACCGGTATGGCGTCGAGCGCTTCGCCGTAATGCTGGACATAGGCCGCGCCGGAGAGAGTCGACTTGACGAAATGGTCCAGTTCGTCGGCAAGGTCGCCCGCGATGCGGCCGTTCACCTCCGGCCAGAGATGCGTGTCACCGCCGCTGGTGCCGTCCTCCGCAACGACGTAGAAGCCCTGATCCGCGCAATCCAGATAGGCGGCGGACTTGGTGCCGACGATCTCGAGCGAGGAGCGGAATCCATTCATCAGTCCGTCGGGCCAGGCCCAGCTGTAATCGAGGTTGCCGATCGCGCCGTTCTCGAAATTGACCACCGCGTAGAGTGCGTCCTCATTGCCCGTGCCGATCATCTCGACCTTCTGGGCGTAGACGCGGCTGATCCTCGAACGGGCGATCCACTGCAGGGCGTCGATGTCGTGCACGCCCATGTAGAACAGGATCGAGCTCGAGGCGCCGAGGCGTTGCGCGGTCGCGCGGATGCCGTTCCGCTTGGCACGCAGATGGATGGGCCTGCCGAGCCTCTCGGGGGCGGCGGCATGGAAGGTCTGCACGTAGCGTGGATCGAAGCGCAGGATATGCCCGACCATGAGGCGCACGCCGTTCCGCTCTACCGCCTCGACGATCCGCCGCGCCGCTGCGCCGTCCTGGGCGAGCGGCTTTTCGAGCAGGATCGCCTTGCCGGCCGATGCCGCGGCGATCGCCGCCTCCTCGTGGTGGCGGTCCGGCAGGCAGATGCTGACGGCATCGAGTTCCGGCAGGGACAGCAGCGCATGCAGATCGTCGAAGGCCCGCGCGGCGGTGTCCTCGGCTACCTGCCGGCTGCGCTCGGGATCGGTATCGCAGACGGCGACGAGCTCGGCCGCCGGGTGATCCGCATAGATGCGCGCGTGCCGGCCCCCGAAGAAGCCGAGACCGATGACGCCGACCTTCAGCACGTTGCGCATCAGGCTTGCTCCGGAATGGACCAGGTCCGGAAATCCTCGATCAAGGCCGCGAGTTCAGCCACCACCGCCGCGAAGAACCTTTCGCCTGCCTCCGGCGTCGCCAGCGCGGGATCGCCCAGCGTTCCGGTCGGCGAAAGATCGGCGAAGTCCAGATAGGTCTTGATTGCCGACCCGCCGAGCAGATCGGTCGTGAGGTAAGGCGATCCGGGGTCCGGATAGGTCGCCATCGCCCGCTCCATCTTCACCAGGTCGGGCCGGATGTGCTGGACCATCGCGGTCTCGAACTCGCAGGCATGGCCCATGCCGCCCGGCTCCGACCGGCGCAGCGCGGCGATCGCGTCGCGCGCCAGCTGGAAATAGGTCAGCGCGGCGATCCTCGCCTGGCCGTAGTGCCTGTGCCCGAGCTTCGACGCGAGGAGATCGACGACACCGCCGTTTCCGCCATGGCCGTTGACGATGAGGACGCGTCGGAAGCCGTGCGACACCAGCGAGCCGACGATGTCCTCGGCCACCGCCATCAGCGTCTCGGCCCCGAGCGTGATGCTGCCCGCAAACCGCATGTGATGAGCCGAAAAGCCGTACCAGGGCGGCGGCAGGACGACGGTGCCGCCCTGCGAGCGTTCGGCGGCAGCGAGAGAAACGCCGTGAGCAAGCAGCGTATCGGTGCCGAGCGGCATGTGGTTGCCATGCTGCTCCACGGAGCCGAGCGGCAGGACCAAAATCGTCCTGTCGCGGTCGAGGCTGGCGACTTCGGGCGACGTGAGTTCTTCGAAGCGCATCATTTCACCGTGAAAGTCGCGGTCTTCAGGTCGCACATGGCCGCCAGCGCGTGCCGGCCGCCGACCCTGCCGATGCCGCTGTCCTTGCCCGACATGCCGCCGAAGGGGATGTGCAGCTCCCAGTAGTTGGAGGTATCGTTGATGTTGACGATGCCGGTCGGCATCTCCTCGATGTAGCGGAAGGCCCGGTCGATATCCTGGGTGAAGACGCTGGAGACGAGCCCGTAGCGGTTGTCGGCCGCGATCTCGAAAGCCTCTTCGTCGCTGTCGATCACCAGGAGCGGCGCAACGGGCCCGAAGGTTTCCTCGGTGTTGATCAGGGCGTCGCGCGATACCCCAGTGAGCACGGTGGGTTCAAAGTACAGCGGGCTCGGATAGTCCTTCGGCGCCCCGCCGCCGGTGACGGCGGTGGCGCCGCGCTCCAGCGCATCGCTGACATGGCTCGCGACCTTTGCGGCGACGCCGGCATTGTTGAGCGGACCCATGGTGACCCCGTCCTTGCGTGGATCGCCGAGCACGACGGCGCGCGCCGCGGCCGCGAGCCGCTCGGCGAAGGCGTCATGGACGTTGCGGTGCACGAGGATGCGCTCCGACGAGGAGCAGACCTGCCCAGCGTTGACGAAGCAGCCCGAGGCCGTCGCGGCCACGGCCCGGTCGAGATCCGCGTCGTCGAGGATCACCACCGGACCATTGCCGCCGAGCTCCATCAGCTGCGGCTTGCCGGCCGCACGCAGGCTGATCTGGCGGCCGGTCGCCGCACTGCCCGTGAAGCCGACGGCGTCGGTGCCCGGATTGGAGACGACCTCGTCGCCGACGACGGCGCCCGCGCCCGTGACCAGATTGAGGATGCCGGGTGGAAGATCGGCTTCCTGGATGGCGCGCACGAGAGCAACGGCGACGAGGGAGGTCGTCGGGGCCGGGGTCCAGACGATCGTGTTGCCGGCGGCGAGCCCCGGCGCGATATATTCCACCGGGATGTTCACCGGGAAGTTCCACGGGGTCACCACCGCATAGACGCCGCGCGGCCGGTAGAAGGTCATCACCCGCTTCGTGGGGTCCTCCGTCGGGATCGTGTCGCCTTCGAGATATTTGACGAGGTCGGCGGCGAGGTTGAAGCCGTCGACCGATTTGCCGACCTCGAAGAAGGCCTCCGCGTAGGGCTTGCCCTGCTCGAGCGTCAGCAGCGCCGCCAGTTCGCCGCGCCGCGCCGCGATCGCGTCTCCGACACGCCGCATCGCCTTGGCCCGGTCCCAGATCGAAACCTTTCGCCACGCCGGCTGTGCCCTGCGCGCCTCGGCGATCGCTTCGACAGCTGCCTGCCGGGAACTCCAGCTCATCGACCCGATCACGGAACCGTCGATGGGCGAGGACACCGGCTTGATCTCACCGGCCGCATCGGCCCGCCACGTTCCGCCGATGAAGTTCGAAATTCCGTCGCCGCCCATCGATTGGTCTGCCCTCTGAGAAAAGCGGTTGCAATTGATCCTGATTGGTTCTTATAGTCCAGTTCAGGACGCCCAATGTCAACGATCATTTGGACGCCACGGGCCGAATGGGGCGCTCAGGCGTAGGCCCAAGACAGAGGATGGAACACATGAAAACCAGAACCTTCCTGGCTGCCGGCCTGCTGGCATCCGGCATGCTGGCGACTCAGCCGAGCTTCGCCCAGGACGGCCTGACCCTCGAATTCGTCGTATGGAACTACTCGCTGGAGACCATCCAGGACAATGTGCGGCAGTTCGAGGAGGCCAATCCGGGCATCAAGGTGAACGTCACCGACTACACATGGCCGGACTATCAGGACAGCCTCGTCCTGCGCTTTCGCGGCGATACGCCGACCGACGTGATCTATGGCGGTCAGGATTGGTTGCCGGCCTGGGGCGCGGCCGGCTTCATCGCGCCTCTGGATTCCGTGGCTCCGGCCGGCGCGGTGGACGAACTGACGAAGGACATCGCCGGCTTCGCGCTCACCGACGTGACCTACAAGGACAAGGTTTACGGCCTTCCCTATTACGCGGACACCATTTCGTTCATCTACAACAAGAAGATCCTGGCCGATGCCGGCATCGCCGTGCCGACGACCTGGGAAGAGGTGACGGCGGCCGCCGAGAAGCTCAAGGCCGGCGGCATGGAGCATCCGATCGTCTACGAGTACAACCAGGAGCTTCCCAACTTCTACGACGCCTTCGTGGCGCAGGCCTATGGCCGGGGCGCGGAACTCTTCGACAAGGACCTGAACCCGCTCTTCGCCGATCCCGAGAACGGGGCGTTCAAGCAGCTGCAGTGGATCGCGGACGCTTACTCAAAGGATCTCGTGCAGTCGGAGACGCATGAATCGAAGATCATTCCGGCGATGAACACCGGCGCGCACGCCTTCACCATCGTCTACACCTACGTTCTCGCCGCCCTCAACAACACGGCCGACCAGCCGAGGGCCGGCGAGTTCGCGCTCGCGCCGATGCCCGGCTCCACGCATGCCACGCTCGGCTTTGCCAAGTCTTATGTCGTGACCGCCAAGGCGGCGGCCGATCCGGCCCGCGGGGAGGCTGCCTGGAAGTTCGTGAACTTCATGGCCGGCAAGCCCTATACGGTGGCCAAGCGATGGGCGGTGGAGAAGGGCCTCGGCTTCGCCCAGCTGCCGCTCTTCCAGGACAAGGACGTCATCGAAGCCTGGGGCAAATGGGCCGACGTGGAGGCGCTGGGCAAGCAGGCATCCATCGCCAAGGCCGGCACCTATACCGAATACAGTTCGGTATGGTCGGCCTATTTCCGGCCTCTCCTTGCGAAGGCGATGGTCGGGGAGGCGAGCGTCGAGCAGACGATGAAGGACGGCGCCGAGCGCTGGAACCAGCTCAAGGAGCAGTTCGCCAACCGCTAGGCTCCGGCACCCGCGGCGGATGGCGCCGGAGCGCCGTCCGCTGCTGAACGCGAATTCCGAAACCGGCTGACCTGACATGTGGACCGTCAAACGCTTCCCGGCGCTCTGGCTGCTGCCCGCACTCCTGCCGGTGGCGCTGATGACCATATATCCGGTCGCGCATGCGTTCTGGACGAGCCTGCATTCGGTGATGCTGCTGTTTCCGGGCGAGCCTTTCGTGGGGCTCGACAACTACGAGCGGGTGGTCACAAGCAACTATTTCCACGACGCGCTGCGCAACTCGCTCGTCTTCACGCTGCTCGCCGCGCCCCTCGTCGTCGTCATCGGCACGCTGATCGCGCTGTTCCTGCAGAGGCGCTTCTTTGGCTCGCAGGTCGTGCGCTCCGTCGTCCTGCTGCCTTGGGTCCTGCCGGGTGCCATCAGCGCGGTCCTGTGGATCTGGGTGTTCCATCCGAGCTTCGGCGTGCTCAACGGGCTGCTGCGCGACCTTCATCTCGTCGACGGCTCCATTCCTTGGCTGACCTCGCCGAGGCTGGCGCTCGTCTCCGTGGTCGTCGCCCATGTCTGGACGCAGATCCCGTTCGCGGTCGTGCTGCTGATGGCGGCGCTTTCGGGGATCAATTCGGAGACGCTGGAAGCGGCGGCCATCGATTGCCGCAGTGCGCTCAAGCGCTTCCGCTACATCGTCTTCCCGGAGATCAAGGCGATGATCGTGGTGCTGATCGTCTACAACGCGCTCACCGCCTTCACCAGCTACGACCTCGTCTATGCCATGACGGGCGGCGGGCCGGGCACGGCGACGACGCTCCTGTCCTTCCAGATATGGCGCGAAAGCTTCTCCATGTACGATTTCGGCAGCGGCTCGGCGGTCGCCTTCATCGTCGTCGCGATTTCGGCGGTCCTGATCCTCGCCATCACCCGCGCGCTGCCTTCGGACCTGTTCGGGGAATAGCGGATGCAGCGCGGCCTCAACCCCTTCCTGACCTTCCTCTTCGCGTCCCTGATCGTGCTGTTCACGGGCGGCCCGGTTCTCCTTTCGCTCGTCGGAAGCGTCGTGCCGGACCGCATCCTGCTGGACGGCAGCAAGGCGCTGTTCAGCGAAGGGCTGAACTTCGAGACCTATCGGTATGTCTTCACCGGCCAGCTGCCGGATTCCTATCTCGCCGAGACCGCAAACCGGGCGATGATATCGGACGCGGCGCGGCAGGTTCCGCAAAGCCTCCTCAACAGCGGCATCATTGCCTTCTCGTCGATGGTCCTGAACCTGCTGATCGGCGCGCCGGCCGCCTTCGTCTTCGCCCGCTACGCCTTCCCGGGCAAGAAGCTCACCTTCATGTTTCTCATCCTGTCGCCGCTGGTGCCCGCGGTGGCGCTGGTGACGCCCGTCTACATCATGCTGCAGACGCTCGGCCTGGTCGGGACGCAGGCCGGCATCATCCTGGTCCACACGGCCAAGGCGCTGCCCTTCACGGTGCTCATCCTGTCGGTCTTCTTCCGCAAGATGCCGGCCGAGATATTCGAGGCGGCGGTGCTCGATCATTGCAGCCGCTTCCAGACCTTCTGGCGCATCGCTCTGCCGCTCGCCCTGCCCTCGGTGGGGGCTACGGGCCTGTTCGCCTTCATGCTCTCCTACTCCGAATACATGTTCTCGATGGTGCTCTCGGGCGATGCGGCGACGCGCCCGGTATCGGTGGTGATGGCTGCGCTCGCACGCAACACCGACGTTTCGTGGAGCCTGCTCAACACGGCGATCTTCATCGCCATCGTGCCGACGCTGGTGCTGGTCGTCCTCGTTTGGCGCTTCGTCGTCGAAGGCCTGCTCAGCGGCGCAGTCAAGGGATAGGACATGGCAGAAAACCGTCATCCGCTAAAGGCGCGCCCGAAAGGCGCCAGGCAGCACGCGACCGCGGGGCCCTATTCGCCGGTGCTCGAGGTCGATGCCGCGCGGCTCGTCGTGATCTCCGGCCAGGTCGCCGTCGACATGAGCGGCGCGGTGGTCGGCGCCACGATCGAGGAGCAGACGCGCGCCACGCTCGAGAACTGCGCCGGGCAGTTGGCCAGCGCCGGATGCACGCTGGGCGACGTCTTCAAGGTCAACATCTACCTCACCGACCTTGGCGAATGGAGCCGCTTCAACGCCGTCTATGAAGAGATGATGCCGGAACCGCTGCCGGTCCGCACGGCCGTGCAGGCGGTGCTGCTGCCCGGCTTCCGGGTCGAGATCGAGATGTGGGCCGTGAAGGCGAAGGATTGAGGAATTGGCATCCGTAGAACTGAAGAACATCGCCAAATCCTTCGGCCGCGTCGAGGCGGTGCGCGACGTCTCGCTGACCGTCGAGGATCGCGAACTCGTCGTCTTCGTCGGACCCTCCGGCTGCGGCAAGTCCACGCTGCTGCGCATGATCGCCGGGCTGGAGGAGATCACGTCCGGGACGCTGCTGATCGGCGGCAAGCCCATGAATGCGGTGGCGGCGGCCGACCGCGGCATCGCCATGGTGTTCCAGTCTTATGCGCTCTATCCGCACATGACGGTCGCGGAGAACATGGGCTTCGCGCTCAAGATGCTCGGCACCGATCCGGCCGAGATCGCACGCAAGGTTGCGGAGGCCGCTGCCGTGCTGCAGATCGAGGAGCTGCTCGGCCGCAAGCCGCGCGAACTCTCCGGCGGCCAGCGCCAGCGCGTCGCCATCGGACGCGCCATCGTGCGGCAGCCGGATGTGTTCCTGTTCGACGAGCCGCTCTCCAACCTCGACGCCAGCCTGCGGGCGCAGATGCGCGTCGAAATCGCCCGACTGCACGAGCGGCTGCAGACCACGATGATCTACGTCACGCACGACCAGGTCGAGGCGATGACGCTGGCCGACCGGATCGTCATACTCAACAAGGGAAGGATCGAGCAGCAGGGCTCTCCGCTGGAACTCTACGAGAGACCGGCGAACCGCTTCGTCGCCGGCTTCCTCGGGCAGCCGAAGATGAACCTGATCCCGACGATCGCCAGGCGCTCGCAGACGGGGATGACCCTGGCGATCGCGGGGTCGGGCGTGAATGTCCTGACTTTGGCCCATGGAACTTCGGTCGCGGACGGCGCTGAAATCGAACTCGGAATCCGCCCTGACGCCATATCGGTCGCGGGCCCCGGCGGCGGTCCGGCCCTTGCCGGGCGGATCGTCGTGGTCGAGCATCTTGGAGGGTCCAGCCTGCTCTACGTCCAGGTCGACGGGCTTGACCAACTGCTGACCGTGGAGCAGCGCGGCAAGGCCGATCTCGTCAAGGGACAGGAGATAGGGCTTCTCTTCGATGCGGGGCAGTCGCATCTGTTCGACGGCGAAGGCAACCGGATCGGAGGGAGGACGTGAGATGGACATGCTGATCGACGGCGCCTGGACCGGCGCATCCGACGGACAGGTCGATGCCGTGCTCAATCCGGCCTCCGGCGAACAGATCGATACGGTGCCGCGCGCATCCCTTGCCGACGTCGAGCGCGCCGTGGCCGCCGCGCAGCGCGGCAAGGCGGCGATGGCGGCCATGCCTGCCTGGCGGCGCTACGAGCTCCTCGAAGCGGTTGCCCGGCGCGTCGAAGAGAATCAGGTCCAACTCGGCAAGCTTCTCTGCCGCGAGAACGGCAAGCGCATCGGCGAGACGACCAGCGAGGTCGGCGTCGCGGCGCGAATCTTTCGCGGCTATGCGGAAGAGGCGAAGCGCATCTTCGGTCGCGCCTTCCCGCTGGATAGCATTCCGGGCCGCGAGAAGTCGCTCGCCATCACGCGGCGCGAGCCGCTCGGCGTCGTCGCGGCGATCGTGCCCTTCAACTATCCGGTAGAGCTCTGGAGCCACAAGGTTGCGGGCGGTCTGGCGGCCGGCAACGCCGTCATCACCAAGACGCCGGAGGACTGCCCGCTCGCGATCATCGAGGTCAGCCGCTATCTCGAGGAGGCGGGCCTCCCGGCGGGAGCGCATCAGTTGCTGACCGGCGGCCGCGACGTGGGCGAGGCGCTGGTTCGCGCCGACGGCATCCAGATGATCGCCATGACCGGCTCGACCGCGGCCGGCAGGCGCATCCTCGAAGTGGCCGCCGCGACCCTCAAGAAGGTGCATCTCGAACTCGGCGGCAACGACGCGACGATCGTCTGCGGCGACGCCGACATAGAAGCGACCGCGGCGGCGCTGATCTCCGGCCGCTTCACCTCCGGCAACGGCCAGATCTGCTGCGCGGTGAAGCGCGTCCTGGTGGACAGCTCCGTCTACGGTAAGCTCCTTGACGCCGTCGCTGCACGGACGGCGGCCCTCAAGGTCGGCGATCCCATGGACCCCGCAACCGATGTCGGGCCGCTGATCAACCGGCGCGGCGCCGAGCGGGTCGAGGCACAGGTACGCCAGGCCGTCGCCGACGGCGCCGCGGTGGTGACCGGCGGCACGCGCCGAGACAACTTCTTCGAGCCGACGATCCTCACCGGTGTGACGCCCGGCACGCCGGCCTTCGCCGAAGAAACCTTCGGGCCGGTCCTGCCGCTGATCCCCTACGAGCGCTTCGAGGATGCGCTGGCGCTGGCCAACGACAGTCCGTTCGGCCTCCAGGCCGCCATCTTCACGCACGACCTGCGCAAGGTGATGCGCGCCTACGAGGCGCTCGACGTCGGCACGGTGGTGGTCAACCACACCACGGCCGTGCGTGTCGAGACGCTGCCTTTCGGCGGCAACAAGGGAAGCGGCAACGGCCGCGAAGGCATTCATGATACACTGCACGAGATGAGCAAGGAAAAGACCTTGCTGCTGCACGAAGTGTTCGGAGCGTCTGCCTGATGCCTCGTCTCGCGGTCAGCCATGTCGCCAAGAGCTATGACGGCAATCCCGCCGTGCGCGACATCTCGTTCGAAGTCGACGCGGGGAGGGTACTGGCGCTCTGCGGCGAGAACGGCGCCGGGAAGTCCACCCTGATGAAGATCCTGTCCGGTGCGACCGCGCCCGATGCCGGCGAGATCCTGCTCGACGGCAGCCGGGCGGCGATCTCCAGCCCTTCGCAGGCGATGGCGCTCGGCATCCGCACCGTCTACCAGGAACTCAGCCTGCTGCCGCATCTCTCCGTCGCCGAGAACATGCTGCTCGGCCGGATGCCGACGCGAGGCCTACCCTTCGTCGTGGACTGGCCGGGCGCCAACCGGATAGCTGCCGAGGTGCTTGCCGATTTCGGCTTTCCGGAGATCGATCCGGCTGCGCTGGTCGGAACGCTGAGCGTCTCCCGCCAGCAGATCGTCGAGATCGCCAAGGCGCTGGTCGCGGAGCCGGCGATCCTCATCCTCGACGAGCCGACCGCAGTGCTTTCGGCCGCCGAGGCCGACAAGCTGTTCGCAAGGGTGCGCAGCCTCGCCGCCGGAGGCACGACGGTGCTCTACATCTCGCACCGGCTGGAAGAAATCTATGCGATCGCCGACGAGATCGTCGTGCTGAAGGACGGCCGCAGCGTGCTTTCGGGCGCCACGGCGGAGCTCGACCAGGACCGTCTCATCCAGGCGATGGTCGGCCGGCCGCTGTCTGCGATCTTTCCCGAACGGCGCGGCACGGCCGGGGCGCCGGTGCTGCAGGTGGAGAAGCTGTCGCTGGATGGTCACTTCGAGAATGTCAGCTTCGACGTTCGTGCCGGCGAGATCGTCGGCATGTTCGGCCTCGTCGGCAGCGGCCGCACCGAGATCGCCAAGGCGATCTTCGGCGCCGAGCCGGCGCAGGCCGGCACGGTGCGGCTGGCAGGCCGGGAAGCCGCCTTGGCCACACCTGCGCAGGCTGTCCGCAACGGCGTCGCCATGCTCACCGAAGACCGCAAGGGCGACGGCCTGGCGCTCGACGTGAGCGTCATCGACAATGCCGGCCTGGCGAGCTTTCCCCGCTACACGCGCCTCGGAATCATCGACGGCGCAAGGCGGCGGCAACTGGTCGACGAGAAGGTCCGCGGCCTGTCGATCAAGCTCGCCGATCCGGCGCAGCCCGTGCGCCAGCTGTCCGGCGGCAACCAGCAGAAGGTGGTGCTCGCCAAATGGCTGCTGGTCGAGAACATCCGGCTTTTCATCTTCGACGAGCCGACCCGGGGCGTCGACATCGCCACCAAGGTCGAACTCTACCAGATGATCCGCGACCTCGCCGACAGCGGCGTCGCAGTGCTGATGATCTCTTCCGAGATGCCGGAGGTGCTCGGCATGGCCGACCGGCTGCTCGTCATCCGCGACGGGCGGATCGTCGCCGAACTCCTGCCGAAGGAATTCCAGCCCGAAACGGTCTTCGCGCATGCCGCGGGACTGGAGGCGGGCGAAGCGCGACCGGAGCGACTGCATTGACCGAGATGGCGACCTCAGTTCCGCCTGCAAGGCAGCAGGGCATACTGCAGCGCTTCAGCCGCGCCGACATCTTCTTTGCCGGAGCTATCCTGCTCCTCGTGATCTTCGCGGCCGTCGCCTCCGATGCGTTCCTGACCGAGCGCAATCTCGTCAACGTGTCGCGCCAGCTCGTCACCAACGGCTTTCTGAGCCTCGGCATGCTGATGGTGATCCGTACCGGCGGTATCGACCTTTCGGTCGGTTCGGTCCTGGCGCTCGCCGGCCTGCTCGCCACCGGGCTGCAGGAGCAGATGCATTTCTCCGGCGCGATCGCCGTCGCTCTCGCCATGGGCGCGGTCGTGGGCTTCATCAATGGCTGGCTGACCGCGCGCTTCAACCTGCAGCCCTTCATCGTGACACTGGCGACGATGGGCAGCTTGCGAGGGCTGACCTATGTCTATGCCGACACGCCGCGCTATCCCGCGGACGAGATGTTCCGTGGCCTGATCGGCGGGGCCTTCGTGGGACCCGTGCCGGTCACCTTCATCGTCTTCGCGATCGCCGTGCCCTGCGTCTGGTTCTATCTGAACCACACGGTGTCGGGGCGAGCGGCCCTCGCGCTCGGCGTCAACAAGGAAGCCGTGCGGCTTGCCGGCGTCGACGTCAACAAGCACCTGATCTTCGCCTATGTCGCATGCTCGTTCTTCGCGGCGATCGCCGGCGTGCTGCTCGCCTCGCGGCTCGGCATCGCGCAGCCGAGCGTCGGCATCGGCTATGAGCTCGACGCCATCGCCGCGGTGGTGATCGGCGGCGGTCTGCTGGGCGGCGGCGGCGGGACGGCGCTCGGTGTCCTCGGCGGCGTGCTGGCGCTGGCCGTCGTCGACAATGTGCTCAACCTCTTCAACGTCGATTCCTATTACCAGCAGCTCCTGAAGGGGCTGATCATCCTGGTGGCGGTGCTCGCCAGGCGCAAGAAGGTTTGAAACCGCCGGCGTGGGGCCGGCTACCAAGGGAGGAAGACATGAAACTCGTCGCGACATTGAGAAGTGCGGCCCTGGCGGGTCTCGCTCTGACTGCGCTCGCCGCCGTCCCGGCATCCGCGCAGGACGAGGAGATCAAGATCGGCATGGTCAACCTGTCGCTCTGCTGCGCCTATTTCGTCGGCATGGACGCCGCCGTGAAGGACGAGGCCAGCAAATTCTCCAACATCGAGGTGCTGTCGACCGACGCCAAGGGCGACGTCGCCAAGCTGACCTCCGACGTCGAGGACCTGCTCAACCAGGACGTCGACGTCTTCATCATCTCCGGCGCCTGGATAGAAGCGGCGCCGGCGGCGCTGGAATCGATCAACCAGGCCGGCACTCCCGTCGTCATGGTCGACCGGCTGCTGAAGGGCGGAGACTTCACGGCCTGGGTGGGACCCGACAACCGCGCCATCGGCGAGGGCATCGGCGACTACATCGTCGAGCGGCTGGGCGGCAAGGGCAAGGTGGCCATCATCCGCGGCGGCCCGGCCGACAACACGATCGGCTCCAACAGGTCTGGTGGCGTCCAGTCCAAGTTCGAGGGCACCGAGATCCAGGCCATCGTCGCGCCCGGCTGGGGCGAGTGGAGCGCCGACGGCGGCTTCACCCAGATGGAGGATCTCCTGTCGAAGAACGACGACCTCGACGCGGTGTTCTGCGAGAACGACTCCATGTGCCTCGGCGCGCAGAAGGCGATCGCCGACGCCGGCAAGGCCGAGCAAATCTTCATCACCTCGGTCGACGGCGAGATGGGGACGCTGAAGGAGATCATGCGCGAGGGCTCGAACTACGGCGCGACCGGGCGGAACTCCTCCGACCAGATCGGCCGCGCCGGTTTCCACCGCGCCATGGCGATCCTTGCAGGCGGCGTGCCGGAGAAGGAGACCGCGCTGCCCTCGCCGATCATCACCGAGGAGAATGCCGTCAAGTTCTACGACGAGACGAGCAAGTTCTAGCCTGCGCTGCGCATCGGCTCGGGCCCGGCTCGCCGGTGCCCGAGCCTTGGCACATTCGGACGGCGCAACACGCACCTGCCGTTGGCGTGGAGCATCGGGGGGAGGGCAAGTTAGATCGCCTGGCCGATCCGCGTCAGCGCCGCGCGAACGATGCTGCGAGCCTGACCGCACGGTCCAGCTTCGCCGGGTCGATGCCTGTGGCGAAACCTTTGGCCTCCAGATGCGCGGCGAGCAGTTCGGTGGCGAGGTTTCCCGCCGCGCCGGGCGCATAGGGACAGCCGCCGAGCCCGCCTATGGCCGAGTCGAAGATGCGGATGCCATGCGCCAAAGCCACGTCGACATTCGCCAAAGCCAGGCCGCTCGTGTCGTGGAAATGGCAGGCCAGCCGTCCGACCGGTATCGCATCGATGACCTCCGCCAGCATCGCCCGGACCCGGTCCGGGCTCGCGCGGCCGATCGTGTCGGCGACCGCGATTTCACCGCAGCCTATCGCGAGCAGGCGCTCCGCGACGGCGCGCACGGCGGACGGCTGGACCGGTCCCTCATAGGGGCAGTCGATCGCGCAGGAGACATAGCCGCGGACGGCGAGGCCATGCGACCTCGCCAAAGCCAGAACGGGCCGAAAGCGCTCGATGCTTTCGGCAATGCTGCAGTTGGTGTTCTTGCGGGCGAATGTCTCGGACGCACTGGCAAAGACGGCGAGTTCCTGCGCGCCGGCGGCGATGGCGGCGATGGCGCCTCTCTCATTGGGAACCAGTGCCGAAAGCGTGAGACCGCGCCGCCGCGTCGCGCCGCGCATGACCGCATCATGATCAGCCATTTGCGGGACCCATTTCGGCGAGACGAAAGCGGTTGCCTCGATGCGCGTGAGGCCGGCGTCGGCGAGAAGCCCGATCAGTTCCAGCTTGTCGGACGTGGGTATGATCGTCTTCTCGTTCTGCAGGCCGTCGCGCGGTCCGACCTCGACGATGGTGGCGCGGCGCTCGTCACCCATCAATGCACTGCCGCGTACATGATCTTCTCTTCGTTGGCCTCCTCGATCGACATCTCCTCGACGATACGGCCTTGCTTGGCGACCAGGATGCGGTCCGATATGGCCAGGATTTCCGGCAGGTAGGAGGAGATGACGACCACCGCCGCTCCGGCATCCGCCAGTTGCTGGATCATGGTGTGGATCTCGGCGATCGCTCCGACGTCGACGCCGCGCGTCGGCTCGTCGAAGATGATCAGGTCGGGGTTCTGGATGAGGCTCTTGGCGATGACAACCTTCTGCTGGTTGCCGCCGGAGAGCTCGACCACCTTGGCGTTCTGGCGGATCGTGCGGATGTTGAGCTTCTCGATCCACTCGGCCGCAGCCTGCCTAGCCTGGGCCATGCCGATCACGGACAGCGGATTGGAGCCGGTCGAGAGTTTTCCCATGAAGATGTTCTGGGAGATGCCCATCGTGTCGAACAGGCCGTCGAGCTTGCGGTCCTCGGTGACGTAGGCGATGCGCCGGTTGACCGCGTCGCGGGGGACCTTGAAGCGCACGCTCTCGCCATCGAGCTTGACGCGGCCGCCGTGGAAGAAGTCGCGCTTCAGCACGCCGGCGGCGATCTTCATCATCTCCGTCCGCCCGGCGCCGACCAACCCGAACATGCCGGTCACCTGCCCAGCGAAGATAGAGAGGGTCGCGCTGCGCACCGCTTTGCCCATCGAGACATTCTCGAGTGCAAGCACCTTGCGCCCGATGGGCCGCGCCTTTCGCTTCCGGGCGGTGTCGTAGAGCTCGTCCTTGAGCTGCCGTCCGACCATCGCCTGGATGATGCGGTCGCGGTTGAAGTTCCGGGTCTCGTCGGTCACGACCAGTTCTCCGTCGCGCAGGACGCTGATGCGGTCGGCAACCGCCAAGGCTTCCTCCAGCGCGTGCGAGATGAAGATGATCGATGCGCCTTCGGCTTTCAGCCGCTCGACCAAGACGAAGAAATGCTGTTTCTCCTCGGGCGTGAGCGTCGCGGTCGGCTCGTCGAAAATGAAGATGCGTGCCCGGTGCTGCACAGCGCGGGCGATCTCCACCATCTGCTTCTTCGCGGCGCCCAGCGAAGAAACGAGCGCAGTCGGTTCGACGTGGAAGCTCAGCCGCTGCAGCTGCTGCTGAGCGCGGATGTTGACGCTGCGCAGCCGGTTGAAAAAACTCTCCTCGCCGAGGAACAGGTTCTGCGCCACCGTCATAGAGGGGATCAGGTTGGTCTCCTGGAAGACCATGGCCACGCCGTTGGCGAGAGCCTCACCGGGCGAGGCGAAGCTCCGCACCACGCCTTCGACCAGCATTTCCCCCGAGGTCAGCGGATAGAGCCCGGCGAGCACCTTCGTCAAAGTCGATTTGCCGGCTCCATTCTCTCCCAGCAGCGCGTGGACCTCGCCCTTGCGCAAGGTGAAATTCACGTTGCGAAACGCAGCGACGCCACGGAACGACTTAGTCGCATTCCTGAATTCGACGATGTCGGTCATGCAGCGGCACCTGGGTCGATATCGAGCCGCAGCAGCGTCCCGCCACCGCGCGATGCAGCGAAGACGTCGCCGTCGAATTCGACGACCGAGGCGATGCCGTGCATCATGCCATCGGCGCGCGAATGAAAGCTGGCGACGGGCCTCATCTCGCGGTCGAGCTTGGCGACCATGCCGTAGGACCGCGACGGCGCCCAAGGCTTCATGATGCCCATCTGGCGGACGGAGCCGGCTTGGAGCGGCTGGTCGTCGTCGTTGCCGTCGGCGAAGTCCGGGCCGATCCAGGACTCGGGCGGGATCGTCGCCATCATGTCGCGCCGATAGTCGTCCTCGCTGAGCACGAATTCCGTCAGTTGGCGGCGCGGCGCGAACAGAGCGAGCCAAAATCCGCCATCGGCGGCCGGCGCCAGCCTTGCCGGATAGGCGGGAAGGTCGGCGAGCAGCACCCCGGCCGCGCCTGCGGGCTGCGCCGGATGCGAAAGGATGCGATGACGCCAGCTCTCGCTGACGGCGAGCCTGCCATCGTCCAGGACGGCCAGCCCGTAGGGAAAGCCGAGGCCCTCCCCGATGATCTCTGCCGTCCCGGTCGAAATCCGGCATTGGAGGAGCGCGCCGGTCGAGCCGTGGCTCATCAGGTCGCGCTTCCATTCCGAGGCGGAATGCCGGCGGGAGCCGACAGCCAGGACGAGATTGTCTTCGTCGAGGAATGTGCCGGCGGTCACGCAGCGCGAGCAATCGGCCGGAAGGGCGAGACTTCGCCAGGCACCGTCTTCGAAAAGCGCCAGGCCGACGCCTTCCACGCCAAGCGCCAGCCTGCCAGATGGCGAGGCCGCGATCATCGTCACCGTGCCCTCGAACCGGTTGGCCGGTTCCGCGCGCCCGGTTTTACGGTCGACGGAGAACACTTCGTTGTCGCTGCTGCAATAGAGCCGGTCCCGGCCCGCTGCGAGATTGTCGATGCGCGGCAGGCTCAGGATCGGCTCGGCCGTGTCGAGCAGGCTGTTGGGCTTGAAGACGCCGTCCATCGCCGGCACGCTCAAGGCATCTTCCCGTCCCGCACCGAAGGCTGCAGCAAGGCTCGCGAGCAAACCCATCAGCCTTTCCCCCAGTAGTCGCGCTGCGCAGTCCAGTCCGGGTCGGCCTGGGGCAGCCGTATCCGGCCGATGCGGTTGTTGGAAACGCCGCCGAGGTAGAGATAGCCCTTGTGCTCGCAGGTGGAGGTGATCGACGGATGATTTTCGCCCATGCGATCCCACAGGACGTCGAGCACCTGGCCATCTTCCGAGAGTTGGACGACACAGCCGCGGTTGACGTTCGGAAAAAGCCATTCGTCGGCGGCGATCCGGCGCGCCATGCGGCGGCGGAAGGCGGGCTTGCGCATGGCCAGATCGAATGTCTTCGTGCGCAGCCCGAGCAGCGCGACCCAATAGGTGCCGTTCGACCCGCGGTTGATGTTGTCGGGATAGCCCGGGAGATCGGCGACGAAGATCTCCTTACGGCCCTTCTTGGGACCATCGAACCAGTAGCGCGAGATGCGGCATGCCCAGGTCTCGGCGAACAGCAGCGACTGGCCGTCGCGGCACATGGTGATGCCGTTCGGGAAGATCAGGCCGCGCAGCACCGTGCGCGTCCTGCCCGTGGAAGGGTCGTGGCAGATCAGGCGGCCGTTGCCGCGCCCTTCGAGCGCGTCGACCACCCAGTCGGCCATCTCGTAGCGGATCGTCGCCTCGCTGAAGAAGATGCGGCCGTCCGGCGCGACGTCGAGATCGTCGGGCAGGCGCAGACGCGAATCGTCGATGACGGAAAGCCAGCTGCGGTTGGTCTCGTCGGTGACCTTCGACACCAGCCCGTCGGGGCTCACCTTGTAGACGCCCATGCCGCCCACGCAGGTGAGGAGGTCGCCCTTCTCGTCGAAGGAGAGACCGAGCGGATGGCCGCCGATCCGCGCGAAGACCTCGCTCTTCGCGTAGTCGGGGGCGAGGAAGCGGACGATCGTCCCGTGCCGCGTTCCGGTATAGAGGTTGTCGTCCCTGTCGAGCACGACGTCCTCCGGCCCTTCCACCTTGCCCAGGCCGATCAATTCCACCGCGCCGAGACGGTCGTTGGGCGCGAAGGCGCCACGATGCGCGGAACCCTGCTCGGGAAGGGCGAGGAGGGTCGGCGAGACATAGACCTTGCTCAGGATCTTGCCGCGGTTCTTCACCCATTTGGCGTCGAAGAGGACCGCCACGATGAGGATCAGGCCAAGCAGAAGCTGATTGACGGAGCCGGGCGTGGAAAGCCGTATCAGCCCGTTGGTGAGAACCAGGACGAGGATCGCGCCGACGATGGCGTTACCGACCGAACCACGGCCGCCGCCCAGCGAGACGCCTCCGAGGACCACCGCCGTCAGGACCGAGATCTCCAGGCCGATGCCGGTATCGGCGCCGGTGCTGCCGAGGCGTGCCGAAAAGAGAAAGGCGGCTGCGGCCGTCAGCAGGCCGGACCATACATAGGCCATGCAGACTGTCCGCTTGACGTCGATGCCCGAATTGTAGGCCGACTTGCGCGCTCCGCCGACCGCCCGAAGGCGCCAGCCGGGCCGCAGACGCGACAGCGTGACGTGGACTGCCACGGCGATGACCGCGAAGACGAGGAACGACACCGGCACGCCGTTGAAGTCGCCGAAGCCGAGATAGTCCCAAGCGGGCGAGTCCGGCGTGCTGCCGACGATGGCGCTCGCAAGGCGCGGGAAGATGATGTCGTAGAGTGCGCGATAGATGACCAGCGTCACCAGCGTGGTGATGAAGGCGCGAAGCCTGAGGTAACCGATCAGCGCACCGTTGAGGAGGCCGCAGACGAGGCCGACGCCGAGCGTCATGGCGAGCGCGACCGGGAACGGCAGGGCCAACACGTTCATGCCGGTCAGTGCCGCCAGCACGCAGAGCGCGAATGTCGAGCCGACCGAAAGGTCGATGCCGCCGGACATGATGACGATGGTGAGCGCGAGAGCGATCAGGCCGAACTCGGCCAGCTGCCGCGAGAGGTCGGCGATATAGGCCGAGTTGATGAGGCCGGGAATCAACAGGCTCATGACGACGATCGTCGCCGCGAGGGCGATGACCGGGATGGCGCTGTCGATCCAGCTCTTGGACAGGATTTCTCCGACCAGGCGCCCGGAGAGATACCTGTAGCGCAACTGCGTCAGCGCATTGCCGCCTGCCATGACTTCCGCCAGCTTATTTCAGGTCGTCGAGGGTCCAGCAGTTGCGCTGGTTGACGTTGTCCTTGGTCACGAGCGTCAGCGGATTGAAGTACATCGTCTGGACTTCGCCCGCCGTGCCGTCGGACATCAGCAGCCGTGCGATCTCCTGGTTGAGCAGATCGCCCTGCAGCGGAACGTTGTAGCTGATGTAGAGGTTGAACAGGCCCTTCTGGACGTTCTCGCAGGCAACCATGTTGCCGCCGCCGCTGGTGACGAGGAAGACCTGGTCGCTCTTGCCGGCTTCCTTGATCGCCGAGGCGGTGCCGGTGTCCTGGTTGTCCCAGATGCCGATGGCGCCGCAGAGGTCCGGATGCTGCTGCAGGACGGTCGCCATGATCGAGCGCGCCTTCTCCGGATTGTACTCGGTGGCCTGCTGCGAAACGACCTGGATGTCGGGATGCTCGTTCAGCACCTTGTAGATGCCGTCGAGCTGGAAGACGTCGGAGGCGGCCGTCGGCACGCCCGTGTCGATGGCGACTTTGGTCGATACCCCCTTGCCGGTGTCGCACTTGGCTACGATCGCTTCGGCCGCCTTCCTGCCGATCTCGGTCCAGTCGGCGCCGACGTAGGAATCCGTGGTGGTGTTCGATTCCAGATTGATCTGCACGATCTTGATGCCGGCCGCCTGCGCCTGCTTCAGCAGCCGGGCGTAGGACTGGATGTCGGGATTGTGGATCACCATCAGATCGGGCTTTTCGCTGATCAAGGACTGGATCGCCTTGGTGCCGGCGTCCGTGCTCCAGGCGGGATCGCGGATCTCGAAGGAATAGCCCAGCCGATCGGCCTGCTTGCGCATCTGCGCCGCCCAGCCCTCCGTCAGGTCGAAGCCCATGGACAGAGGCACGAAAACGACTTTCTTGTCTGCAAGCGAAGTGTGGAAGGTCGTGCTGCGCGGGTTTTCAAGGCCCTGATCCTGCGCGCCGGCTATGGACAGGCTTGCCGCGAGCATGGCGGTGGCCACCGCGATCTTTCCCAATGCGTTCTTCATGTTCTCCTCCCAGGATTTCAATTGTCGCGTTCTTATAGATCCCCCTGCTGCGACGTCTGTTCGTCGCGCGGGTTGACGAGGGAATCGACGACGATGGCCAGAAGCAGGACCACGCCCTTGACGAGGTTCTGGACCGTGTAGCCGATGTTCATGATGGTCATGCCGTTGAGCAGGATGCCGACGAAGACGGTGCCGAGCACCACGTTGCGCACGCTGCCATGCCCGCCGTTGAGCCCGATGCCGCCCAGCACCACGACCAGCAGGATGTCGTAGATCATCGTCGAGTTGAAAAGCCGGGCGTTGATCGCCGCGGACGAGGAAGCGAGGATCAGCCCCGCCAGATAGGCGATGAAGGCGCTGATCGTATATTGCGCCACCGTCATCGGCCGGAACGGCATGCCGGTCACCCGCGCCCCGTTCGGGTTGTTGCCCATGGCATAGGTCAGCCAGCCGAAGCGGGTCTGCCGCAACACGAACTGGAACAGGACGCACAGAAGCGCGAAGGCGAGCACGGTTACCGGGATACCGAGCACGCTGCCCTGGCCGACGAGGCTGAACCAGTCCGTGTCCGGCGGCACATTCTGCATTTCCAGCGTGAAAAAGAAGGTCCGGCCGGCGCCGTAGATGACCGACCCGGCCGCCAGCGTGGCGAAGATGGGGGGTACATCGCCGAAGGCGATCAGCGCGCCGATCAGGATGCCCGCGAAAATCGCGAAGGCGGCGCCGATCAGCAGGGCGACCTCGAAGGGATAGCCGTCGCGCGTGATGACGAAAGCCCAGGATACCGACACGACCATGATGGCGATCATGGAGACGTCGATGCCGCGGGCGATGACGACAAGCGCCATGCCGAGCGCCAGGATGCCGAGGATGGAGACGCTGCGCACCAGCACCAGCAGGTTGCCGGGAGCGAGGAAGCCCGGCAGCAGCACCGAGAAGGTGACGAATGCCAGAAGCGCCAGCGCCAGCACGATGCCTTCCTGGCTGCGCAGCATGCGCAGATAGAAAGGCTGTGGTGCGTCCTCGGCGGGCACGGTCCGGCTCATCGTCTCAGCCCTTGCCGCGCCGCATGTCGTCGAGCAGTTCCTTTGCCCGGTCCACGCGGACATCGTGGCTCGCCGCCAGCATGCCGGCGACCTGCTCGATCTCGTCTCCGCTGGCGCCGGCGACGATGGCGATGTTGCGGGCATGAAGCGCCATGTGGCCCTTCTGGATGCCCTCCGTCGCCAGCGCCCGCAGCGCCGCCATGTTCTGCGCCAGACCGACGGCCACAGCCACTTCGGCCAGTTCCTGCGCGCTCTGGACGCCGAGGATCCTGAGCGCGGCGCGGGCCGCGGGATGCGTCTTGGTGGCGCCGCCGACCAGCCCGAGCGCCATAGGCATCTCCAGCGTGCCGACCAGGCGGCCCCTGCCGTCGATCTCCCAGTTGGACAGCGCCGTGTACCGCCCCGAGCGGGCGGCCCAGACATGCGCGCCGGCCTCGATCGCGCGCCAGTCGTTGCCGGTGGCCACGACGATCGGGTCGATGCCGTTCATGATGCCCTTGTTGTGGGTCGCCGCCCGGTATGGATCGACGATGGCGAAGGCGCAGGCTTCGACGATGCCGCGCGCGATGCGCTGGCCGTCGTAGTCCTCCGTCTTCAGAGCGTCCTGCGGGATCGTCACCGTCGCGCGCGCCAGGCGCAGATCGGCATAGTTGGACAGGATGCGCAGCCTCACCACGCCGCCGGTGATCCTTTCGATGATAGGGGCGACCGTCTCGGCCATCGTGTTGACGGTGTTGGCTCCCATCGCGTCGCGTACGTCGACGAGGAGGTGGACTGCCAGCATCGGGCCGACGGGCGTCTGGTCGAAGACGTGCACTTCGACGCCGCGGCAGCCGCCGCCCAAAGAGATCAGCACCTTGTCCTTGGCGTTGGCGGCGGCGACGATGGCGTCCTGTTCCTTGAGGACGCGCGCCCGCGCGCCGTGCGGGTCGGCGACATCGAGCACCTGCACCTGCGCCCGCATGATCGGCTGGCTGCTGGACGTCTGAAAACCGCCATTGGCGCGGGCGATGCGCGCCATGTAGGACGCCGCCGCAACCACGGAGGGCTCCTCGACCGCCATGGGGATCAGGTAGTCGCGCCCGTTGATGGTGAAGTTGGTGGCGATGCCGATCGGCAGCTCGAACGTCCCGATGACATTCTCGATCATGCCGTTGGCGAGCGTCAGCGGCAGACCTTCACGTCCGAAAGCCGCGAGGGCGGCATCGTCGAGAGCGGTGGCCGTCGCGACCTTCTGCAGCCTCTCGGCCGGCGAAAGATTGCGCAGGCCTTCCAGCCGGGAACTGACCGCCTGACGCGCCTCGCTCGTCTCCGCACCACTCAAAGGCTGCCCTCCCAAGCATTTTCCTCTTGAAGTGCAGATGACCGCTTCAGTACCCTTATGCAAAGGTACAGTTCGCATTAATTGTCCGAAACTGTACCTGCAAGAGGGACAGATGGTAACGGGCAATGGACGGAGCGCGCGGCCGGCGACCTTGGCCGATACCGTCGTGCGCAAGCTTCAGGCGGAGATCGCCGCCTGTACGCTCGTCGCCGGCAGCCACCTGCTGTCGATCCGCAAGGCGGCGGTGGAGTTCGGCGTCTCCAAGAACACGATCGTGGAGGCTTACGACAGGCTTGTCGCGTCCGGCCAGGTGACGGCGCGGCCCGGCTCGGGTTTCATCGTGGCCCCAGCCAGCGAGACCGCAGGCAGTCCCCGCCCCAAGCACGTCGCCGAGGCGGTCGATGTCGCCTCCTTGCTCAATGCGCAGCTCGAGCAGAGCTTTCAGATCCGGGTCGGCGACGGCCGGCCGCCGCCCTCATGGACCGAGCAGTCCGAGATCAGGCGACATCTCGGCGCGCATGGCGGGGCGCTGGACGCCGACGCCTATGGTTCGGCGCTCGGCTTCCTGCCGCTTCGGCAGCACCTTGCGCGCCGCCTCGGCGCTCAACAGATCGAGGCGAGGGAAGACAACATCCTGCTGACCTTCGGAGCCAACCACGCGCTGGATCTGATCATCCGCGCGATGTTGTCCCCCGGCGACACGGTGCTGGTCGACGAGCCGGGCTACTATCCGCTTTTCGCTAAGCTGACGCTCGCTCAGGTGCGCATGGTGGGCGTCAGCCGCACGCCGGACGGGCCGAATGTCGAGGACTTCGCCGCCAAGGCGGCCGCCGAACGTCCAAAGCTCTTCTTCACGCAGTCGCTGGGCCACAATCCGACCGGCGGCTCGCTGACCATCCCGGTCGCGCACGCGATCCTGACGATAGCCGAGAGGCATGGCCTTGTGCTGGTCGAGGACGACCCGTTCGTCGACCTGCCCGCCACCCCGGACCACAGGCTGGCGACGCTCGATCAGCTGAACAACGTCATCTCGATCGGCACATTCTCCAAGACGCTGTCGGCGAGCCTCAGGTCGGGCTTCATAGCAACGCGCGCCGACCGCATCGCGTCCCTGGCGGAACTCAAGATGCTCACCACGGTGAACAGCTCGGGCCATGTCGAGCGGCTGCTGCACCGGCTGCTGGTGGACGGCCACTATGACCGGCACCTGAAGCGCCTCGGGCAGCGCATCGGGGCGGCATCGGATCGGGTCCAGTCGAATCTGCGCCAGGCCGGACACCGCATCTTCAGCGACGCTGCGGACGGCTACTATCTCTATCTGCTGCTGCCGCCTGGCATCGACGATATCGAGATTGCCCGGGAAGGCGCGAAGGAAAGCATTTTCATCGCGCCCGGCAGCGTGTTCTGCGTGGACAAGACGTCGCCTCTTGCACGAGGCATACGCATCAACGTGTCCAGGTCGGACGACACGCGCTTCTATGAATTCCTCCTTCGCAAGCTGACGTGAGGGGGAAAGCGCACACGGCATTGCCCGCACACCGGCATTGCCTCTCCTGCGGTGCGCCATACGGCATCGCAGGCAACCCGGCACCTGCGCACGGACCATCGCATCTCGGCAGACGGCAGTTGCACATCGGCGCCCAGTCGGGGCTTAGTGTGAAGTCGACGAATGTCGGCGGCACTTGAGCCTGAGGCAACCGAACTCCATGGCCAGACGCTTCTACAACCTGCCGTCGCTGAGCGCGCTCGCCGCGTTCGAGGCAGCGGCCCGGCACCTCAGCCTGACCAAGGCGGCGGAGGAACTGAACGTGACGACCGGCGCGGTTTCGCGTTCGGTTCGCGCCCTCGAGGAAGAGGTCGGCAGCCCGCTGTTCGTGCGCCGGCACCGCTCGGTGGAGCTCACCAGAGAAGGCGAGACGCTGGCCCTCGGCCTGCGCGAGAGTTTCGAGCGCATGGCGACGGCCTTCCGGCAGGTCAAATCCTTCGGCCGGCAGGCGAATGTCACCCTGGGCAGCACGATGGCCGTGGCGCATCTCTGGTTGATGCCGCGCATGGGCGCGTTCTGGAACAGCAATCCGGACATCGTCGTCGATCACGTCATCTCCGACCATCCGCACGGGCTCGAACGTCCGGATGTCGACCTGCGCATCCGGTATGGCGACGGCGACTGGCCGGACGAACATTCGGCGAAGCTCTACGACGACCGCATCTTCCCGGTCGCAAGCCCGGCTTTCGCCAAGGCCTACCCCGTGTCGTCCGTCCCCGAACTGATCAGACTGCAGCTTCTGTCGGTCGAGGGAATCGACTGGACCTGGACGACCTGGAGCGAGTTCCTCGGCGCGATCGGCCAGTCCAGCCGCCAGGCCGACGTCCGGCGCTTCAACAGCTACGTCATCGCATTGCAGGCCGCGCGCAGCGGCCAGGGCGTCGCGCTGGGCTGGGAAAGCCTGGTCGCGCCGCTGATCGAGACGGGCAATCTCGTCCGGGTCACCGATGCCGTCATTCCGGCGCCGGGATCCTACTTCGTGACCTGGAGCGCACGTCGGCCGCTCAGTCCGCAGGCCGCCATGTTGCGGGACTGGCTGCTGACGCTGGGATCGTTGAGTTCAGCTCAAGCGAGCCGGCTTCCTATTTCGCTTGAAGAGCCAGCGAGGCGGCGCTTTCCTAAGACCTGAGGAGAGCCCGCATGAACGTTGCAAGTCCCGTCGAGACTCAGGAAGCACCTCAGGCCCAGCGCCGGGGGGGCGGCCGGCTCGGCCGCAAGGCGGTGCGCAGCGCGCCTATCGCCAGCTTCCCGACGCTCGTCCGCAACATACCGGTCTATGAGATCGTGCCCGACGAGGCGGTCGAGCTGATCCACGACGAGTCGCTGAAGATACTGGAAGAGGTCGGCTGCGAGTTCCGCGACGACGAGGCCATCCAAATGTGGAAGGCTGCCGGCGCCGACGTCAAGGGCACCCGAGTCCATATCGACCGAATGCTTCTCATGGATCTCGTCTCGAAGATCCCGGAGGAATTCACGCTCAACGCGCGCAATGCGGAGCGCACGGTCAAGGTCGGCGGCAGGAACACGATCTTCGTTCCGATGTACGGCGCGCCCTATATCCGCGATCTCGATGGCAATCGCCGCTACGGCACGCTGCAGGACCTGAACAACTTCCACAAGCTCGCCTACATGGCGCCCGCACTTCACTCATCGAGCTCGATCATCTGCGAGCCGATGGAGATCGCGGTGCCGAAGCGCCATCTGCACATAATCCACTCGGCGATCACCCATTCGGACAAGCCGTTCATGGGAATCGTGACCTCCAAGGACCGCGCCGAGGACACGATGGCGATGGCAGGCATGGTCTTCGGCGACGAATTCGTGAAGGACAACCCGGTCCTCGTCTCGATCACCAACTGCAATTCGCCGCTGGTCTGGGACGCGACCATGCTGGACGCCATGAAAGTCTATGCGCGTCACAACCAGCCGCTGATCCTTGCGCCGTTTGCGCTCTGCGGCGCCTCAACGCCGGCATCGGCGGTCGGCGCGGTGGCGCAAGTCAATGCGGAGGCGCTGGCGGGCCTTGCCTTCACGCAGCTGATCCGCCCCGGCTCGCCGCAGATCTACGGCCAGTTCATGGTCACCGTCGACATGAAGACAGGCGCGCCGATGGGCGGCACCCCGGAGGCCGCGCAGATGATGTATCTGATGGGTGCGCTGGCGCGCAAATACCGGCTGCCGTGGCGCACGTCGGGCTTTCACGTCGGCTCGAAGCTGAACGATGCCCAGGCCGGCTACGAGGCCAACATGCTCATGCACGCCGCGATCCTCGCCGGCGCGAACTACATCTGGCATTCGGCCGGCTGGCTGGAGGCTGGGTTGACCTGCGGCTATTCGAAATTCGCCACCGACTGCGAGCAGCTCGTCGGCTGGTACAAATATGCCGGCGGGCTGCCGTTCGAGGATTTCAAGGATGCGATGGCCGCCATCCGCGAGGTCGGACCCCAAGGCCATTTCCTCGGGACCCAGCACACGCTCGAACATTTCGAGAAGGCGTTCTTCATTCCCTCGATCATGGACTTCAACTCGTTTGAGCAATGGAGCGCCGAGGGCGCCAAGGACCACGACACGCGCGGTCGCGAGAAGGCGCGGGCCATGCTTGCCGACTACAAGGCGCCGACGCTCGACGAGGGCATCGCGGAAGGGCTGCGCGATTTCATTGCGCGACGCGAGGAGACGCTGCCAGATACGGTCAGCTAGCAACCCAGTGACGAGACCTCACCAGGCATGAACGCTCCTCTCCGCAACGATCCGCTTCTGCAGCCATACCAGCTCAGGCATCTGACGCTGAAGAACCGACTGATGTCGACCAGCCACGAGCCGGCCTACTCCGAGGATGGGCTGCCGAAGGAGCGCTACCGGCTCTACCACGCGGAGAAGGCCAAGGGCGGCATTGCGCTGACGATGACGGCGGGTTCGGCGATCGTTTCTCGGGACAGCCCGGCTGCCTTCGGCAACCTCCAGGCCTATCGCGACGAGATCGTGCCGTGGCTGCGCGAGCTCGCGGATGCCTGTCACGAGCACGACTGCAAGGTGATGATCCAGATCACCCATCTCGGCCGGCGCACCGGCTGGAACAAGGCGGACTGGCTGCCGGTGCTGGCGCCGTCGCCGGTGCGCGAGCCCGCTCATCGCGCCTTTCCGAAGACGATGGAGGACTGGGACATCGAGCGCATCGTCGCCGACTATGCGAGCGCCGCCCAGCGCATGCAGGCGGCGGGCCTCGACGGCATCGAGTTCGAGGCCTACGGCCACCTGATGGACGGGTTCTGGTCGCCGCTGACCAATCAGCGTGACGACGAGTACAACGGCTCGCTCGACAACCGGCTCCGCTTCACCTGGCGGGTGATCGATGCGGTGCGCGCCGCCGTCGGCCCGGATTTTCTCGTCGGCATCCGCATGGTGGCGGACGAAGACAACGCGAAAGGTATTTCGCGCAGCGAAGGCATCGAGATCGCCCGGCGGCTGGCGGACTCGGGCAAGTTCGATTTCCTGAACATCATCCGTGGGACGATCGAAACCGATGCTTCGCTCACCAAGGTCATTCCGATCACCGGGATGAAGTCGGCGCCTAGCCTCGATTTCGCGGGCGATGTGCGCGCGGCAACGAAATTCCCGGTCTTCCATGCCGCCCGCATCTCCGACGTCGCGACCGCGCGCCACGCGATCGCGACCGGCAAGCTCGACATGGTCGGCATGACCCGCCCGCACATCGCCGACCCCCACATCGTCAACAAGGTGCTGGCCGGCGACGAACACCGCATCCGTCCCTGCGTCGGCGCGACCTACTGCCTCGACCGCATCTACGAGGGCGGCGAGGCGCTGTGCATCCACAATGCGGCGACGGGCCGCGAAGCAACGATCCCGCATGTGATCGCCCGCGCGGACGGTGCCGCGAAGAAAGTCGTCGTCGTCGGCGCGGGACCGGCGGGGCTGGAGGCCGCGCGCGTCGCAGCCGAACGCGGCCATTCGGTCACCATTCTCGAAGCCTCCGGGCAGGCCGGCGGACAGATCCGTCTCGCCGTCCAAAACCCGCGCCGCCGCGAACTGATCGGCATCGTCGACTGGCGGCTCGCCGAACTCGAGCGCCTCGGCGCCGAAATCCGCTACGACACCTGGGCGGAAGCGTCGGACGTGGAGGCGCTGTCGCCCGATGTCGTCGTCGTCGCCACCGGCGGCCTGCCGCAGAACCCGCCGCTGGAAGCCGGCGACGAGTTCGTCACCTCGAGCTGGGACATCCTGTCCGGCGCGGTGAAGCCTGGTTCCGAAGTCCTGCTCTACGACGACAATGGCGGCCATCAGGGCATGGGCGCGGCGGAGATCATTGCCAATGCCGGATCGAAGCTGGAGCTGGTCTCGCCCGAACGGTTCTTCGCGCCCGAGATGGGGGGCATGAACCATGTGCCTTACATGAAGGCGTTCCAGGACAAGGGCGTCCGGATAACCATCAACACGCGGCTGCGCGCCGTGTTTCGCGACGGCAATCGGCTTGTCGCAACACTGGGCTCGGATTTCTCAAGCGACTATTGCGAAGATAGGCAGGTCGATCAGGTCGTCGTCGAACACGGCACGCTGCCGCTCGAGGACCTCTATTTCGCGCTCAAGCCCGGCTCGCGCAATCTCGGTGCGGTCGACTACGAGCGGCTGGTCGAGGGCGGCGACATCCTGCCGAGTCACAATCCCGGTGCCGCCTACGATCTCATCCGCATCGGCGACGCCGTGGCGTCCCGCAACATCCATGCCGCGATCTACGATGGCATACGCTACGCCATGAGGCTGTAGCCGACGTCTTTCAGTCCAAAGGGGAAAACGAAGGGAGCAGGAAGATGCGTTTTTTCAGAAGCAATGGTGACGCCGTTCCGGCCGCCATCGAGACGATGGCCGCCGAGGCCCGCGAGGGCAAACTCGACCGGCGGGAATTCCTGGCGCTGGCCAGCACCTTCGGTGCCTCGGCGGCGATGGCCTACGGCATGATCGATCTTGCCGCTCCGACGCCGGCCCTGGCGCAGCAGGGCACGAAGGGCGGCACGCTGAGGGTGGCCATGGCCGTGAAGGGCCAGAAGGACCCGCGCAACTACGACTGGGTGGAACTCGCCAACATCTCTCGGACCTGGCTGGAACCGCTGGTTCGCTACACGCGCGAATTCACTTTCGAGCCTGTCCTCTTGGAAAGCTGGGAGGTCAACGACGACGCCACCGAATATGTGCTGCATGTCCGCCAGGGCGTGACCTGGACGAACGGCGATGCGTTCACCGCCGACGATGTGGTCCACAACCTCACCCGCTGGGCCGAGAAGGACGTCGCCGGCAATTCGATGGCCGCGCGCGTCGGCGCGCTGATCGATGAAAAGACAGGCAAGGCCGCAGAAGGCGCCATCACCAAGGTGGACGACAAGACAGTCAGGCTGAAGCTCAATGCACCCGACATCTCGATCATTGCGAACCTGACCGACTATCCGGCCTTGGTCGTGCATCGTTCGTTCACCGGAGACGACCCGATCGGCAATCCGATCGGCACCGGTGCGTTCGAACTCGTCTCCTACGACGTGGGTACGAAGGCCGTGGTGAAGCGTCGCGAGAAAGGCGCGTGGTGGGGCGGCGAGGCGCTGCTCGACGGCGTCGAGTTCATCGACTACGGCACCGACTTCTCAGCCACGATCAACGCCTTCGAGTCGGACGAGGTCGACATCAACTTCGAAACCCCCGCCGACTTCATCGACATCCTCGACGGCCTCGGCCTGACCCAGTCGGAAGTCGCGACGGCAACGACGCTGGTGGCGCGCACCAACGTCACGCACAAACCCTATGACGACAAGCGGGTCCGCAACGCACTGCAGATGGCGGTCGACAACGAGGTCGTGCTGCAACTCGGCTACAACGGCCGCGGCGTGGTCGGCGAGAACCACCACGTCGCGCCGATCCATCCGGAATACTATCCGCTGCCGAAGAAGACGCGCGATGCCGCGGCCGCCAAGGCGCTGATGGCGGAAGCCGGCCAGGCCGACTTCGAGCACGAGCTCATCACCATCGAGGATGACTGGCAGAAGAGCACCGGCGACGCGATCGCCGCGCAGCTGCGCGACGCCGGCATCAAGGTAAAGCGCACCGTCCTGCCGGGTTCGACCTTCTGGAACGACTGGACGAAATATCCCTATTCGATGACGATCTGGTACATGCGCCCGCTCGGTGTCCAGATCCTGGCGCTCGGCTACCGCACCGGCGAGGCGTGGAACGAAAGCGCCTACTCCGATCCGCAGTTCGACGCCAAGCTGAAGGAGGCCCTGTCGATCAGCGATCCGGAGAAGCGCAAGCAGGTGATGAAGGATCTGGAGACGATCCTGCAGGATTCCGGCGTGATCATCCAGCCGTTCTGGCAGAAGCTGTACAGCCACACAAATCCGAGAGTGAAGAATTACGCGGTACACCAGACATTCCAGATGGACCTGCAGAATGTGTGGATAGAACAGGCCTGAGGCGGCGCAACCGACAGATTTGACGAAGGCCGGCGCCCCGGGGTGTTGGCCTTCGTTTTCTTTCGACGAGCTTCAACCAGGTCCGTATGACGCGGTTTCTGCGGCGCAAGGCTGCCGCTGCGCCCGACTGTCCGCCGGCATAGTCGCTTGCAGGCGTCCGAAAGCGAAAACCTGTGGGGGCGAGAGCAGACCGCTCACCCCGCGCGCTTGCGTGCGTCGCCTCTCAGTTCCGAGGCCAGCTCGACGAACGCTTTGTGAGCCGCCGACGGGTTGCGCCGTCCGGGATAGTAGATGCAGAGTTCGTCGGAAGGCGGCATCCATTCATCGAGAACGCTGATCAGCCGCCCCGCCTCGATATCGCCCCGGACGTCGCTCTCCATGACGTAGCCGAGCGCTACGCCTGCGAGCACGGCGCCGCGCGTCAGGCTTGCCTCGTCCAGCGTCAACGGTCCGCTCACGTCGATCGCCAGCGGCTCCCCATCCTTCTCGAAGCGCCACCGGAAGAGCGCGCCGTTCGGCAGCCGGACGCGGATACAGCGATGCTGCAGAAGGTCGGCCGGCGTGGAAGGCGTGCCGTGCAACTCGAAGTAGCCGGGTGAGCCTATGACCGCGTTTCGCTGCGGCCGGCCCAGCGAAACGGCGATCATATCGCTGGGCACGAGGTCTGCGCGGCGCACGCCGAGGTCGAAGCCTTCCGCGACGATGTCCAGCAGCCGTCCTTCGGTGACCAGATCGATGTGCACCTGCGGATACCGCCTGACGAACTCCAGAAGCAGAGGAGACAGGATCTCTCGCGCGGCGGTGGCATAAGAATTGATGCGGAGCGTTCCCGTGGGCACCGCCTGCTTCGAGCGCGCGGCGTCCATGGCGCCATGGATGTCCTTCAACGCAGGCCCGACACTCTCGATGAACAGCCGTCCGGCATCGGAGAGTGACACGCTGCGCGTCGTCCGGTTGAACAGGCGTATGCCGAGATGCGCCTCCAGCTTCGCGACCGCGTTGCTCAAAGCCGTCGTCGACATCCCGAGTTCGAGGGCGGCTGCGCGGAAGGAGGACCTGCCCGCGACCGCCAGGACCGCTTCGAGCTCGTGAAGGCCGGGCCTGCTCATTGTCCTGCTTTCCGTAATTCGACATCCCGCTTTATCCCAATTATCGGAATGGCGGAAGTCGCCTACCTGTCGAGCGTCGGTTCTCAAGAGGAGATGAACATGAAGATACCGCACGCGATCCAGGCCTATTTCGACGCGGATCGGAAGAACGATTGCGAAGCGGTGCTTGACTGCTTCGCGACGGGCGCCACCGTCCATGACGAGGGTCGTTCCCACGCCGGCCATCACGCCATCGGCGGCTGGTGGGAGTACTCCAAGGCCAGATACCAGCATGTCGCCGAGCCGGTCGAAGCGCTCGCCGACGGGCCCAAGACGAGGGTGATTGCCGAGGTCCGGGGCCAGTTTCCCGGTAGCCCGGCAAGGCTGACCTACACGTTCAGCCTCGCCGGCGAAAAGATCGAAGCCCCGGAGATCGGCGCATGAGCGACTTCCTGAATCTCTCCGGCAAGCGCGCCCTGATCACGTCCGGGACGAGAGGCGCGGGTGCGGCAACCGTGGACCTGTTCCGCAGGCTCGGCGCGCGCGTCATGACCACGGCGCGCTCACTCCCCGCGGATTTTCCGGCGGATCTGTTCGTGGCTGCCGACCTCACGACCAGCGAAGGCTGCTCCACGGTAGCCGAAGCCGTACGGACCCGATTGGGCGGCGTCGACATCATCGTGCACATGCTCGGCGGTTCGTCTTCTCCGGCGGGCGGCTTTGCGGCGCTGGGCGATGGCGAATGGCAACAGGAACTCGCCCTCAACCTGTTCCCCGCCGTGCGGCTCGACCGTGAACTCGTTCCGGCAATGATCGCCCAGGGCAGCGGCGTGGTGATCCATGTCTCCTCGATCCAGAGGTTGCTGCCTCTGCCCGAGGCCACCACCGCCTACGCGGCGGCCAAGGCGGCGCTGTCGACCTACAGCAAGAGCCTTTCGAAGGAGGTATCGCCGAAGGGCGTGCGCGTCGTTCGCGTGTCTCCCGGCTGGATCGAAACCGAGGCGACCGTCGAGTTTGTCCGACGTATCGCGGACAAGGCCGGCACGGACCTGGAAGGCGGCAGGAAGATCATCATGGACTCGCTCGGCGGTATCCCCCTCGGCCGCCCCTCCAGCCCCGCCGAGATAGCCAATCTCGTGGCCTTCCTCTCTTCCGACCGCGCTTCCTCGATCACCGGCGCGGAGTACGTCATCGATGGAGGGACTGTCCCGACGGTGTAGAGAAGCTGCGGCGTTCGCCGTTCACGCGACGATGAAGTGTTTCTCGTTTGCGGGTTCGGCGTCCGCCGTACAAGACCTGCTGCCTCCGACGGTTCAGGAAACGACGCGGGGAGTGCCGTGCGTTGCGGCGACGCTGCAAACAAACGCTGGCGCACCCGACAAGATTCGAACTTGTGACCTCTGCCTTCGGAGGGCAGCGCTCTATCCAGCTGAGCTACGGGTGCGGGCCGGAAGGCTTCCGATGCCGGAAGCACGGGTGTCATAGCCGAAGTGCGCGGCCGCTTCAACGGGCCGCTTTGATTTACCACTTCCGCCCGGCAGGCAGGAGCGGCACGGGATGTCCGGCGCGGTGGCAGGGGATGGCAGCTTCGGCTATGACACGGCGCGCGCGAGCCGCCGGGACGCGCTATGCTGGTGGACGCCAGACAACAGCCAGGGACGGAACATGGCCATCACAGACCTCCTGCTCGCCATCCTGCACCATTTCCTCGTCTTCTCGCTCGCCGGCGTGCTCGCGGCCGAACTGGTCCTCGTCCGGCCGGGACTCGGCGGCGCGAACCTCAGCCTGCTGGGGCGGATAGACGGCGCCTATGGCGGCCTCGCGATAGCTGTGATCGTCGTCGGCGTGTGCCGCGTGCTGTTCGGCCTCAAGGGCTGGGAGTACTATGTGTCCAACCATGCCTTCTGGGGCAAGATTTTCGCGTTCGCCATAGTCGGCCTGCTGTCGGTGCGGCCTACCAGGCGCATTCTCGCCTGGCGCAAGAGCGCCGCGGCGGCCGTCCCCGACAGCGAGATCCTGGCGGTACGCGCCTGGATCAAGGGCGAGATCGCATTCCTGGCGGCGGTGCTCGTCTTCGCCGCCGCAATGGCGCGCGGTATCGGGACCTGACGGCAAGGAGCGGGGTCGGGCTGCAGGGCCTCGCGACCCGGATTCAGGCGACGACCGGCCGGTCCGGGACGGCGGGCGTAAGCTCGACCAGGGGCGCCGGAATGTCGGTCGTCTTCTCGGCCGCCTTGCAGATGTCGGCGATGACGCAGTGCTCGCATTCGGGCCGCCGCGCCTTGCAGACATAGCGCCCGTGCAGGATCAGCCAGTGATGGGCATGGCGCATGTATTGCGGCGGAATGATGCGCAGGAGGCCGTCCTCGACCTGCTCGGGCGTCTTGCCCGGCGCCAGGCCCAGCCTGTTGCCGATGCGGAAGATATGGGTGTCGACGGCCATGGTCGGCTGGCCGAAGGCGGTGTTCAGCACGACATTGGCCGTCTTGCGGCCGACACCGGGAAGCGCTGTGAGTTCGTCGCGACTGGCAGGCACCTGGCCACCATGGTCTCGGATCAGCGCCTCGGACAGGGCGATGACGTTTTTCGCCTTGCCCCGCCACAGGCCGATGGTGCGGATATGGTCGCCGACCCTGGCCTCGCCGAGGGCGAGCATCTTCTGCGGCGTGTCGGCTTCGTGGAACAGCGCTCGCGTCGCCTTGTTGACCCCGGCGTCGGTCGCCTGCGCCGACAGCACGACGGCGACCAGAAGGGTGAAGGCGTTGACATAGTCGAGCTCGCCGACCGGCTCGGGCCGCTGCACGGCGAAGCGGCGGAAAATCTCGTTCACCTCGGCCTGGCTGTAGCGGGGCCGCCGCCTCGCCGGGCGGGGTCCGGCTGGTCGCGGCGGCGCTGCGTCGGTTTTTCCCTTGGGGTTTTTCATTGCCCCTCTATAATTATTGCCCATGAGCGAGACAAACGCCGCAGCCGACGAACCGCTGTTTGAGGCACTGCTCACGCCGCACCGGTCGCTCGGGCGCACCGGCTTCACGGTGCTGATGGGCGCGCTGCTGTTCGGTTGGCTGGCCACCGGCGTGATCTTCCTGTCGCGCGGCGCGTGGCCGGTCTTCGGTTTTCTCGGTCTGGACGTCCTGCTCGTCTATGTGTGCTTCAAGCTGAACTACCGGGCTGCACGCGCCCGGGAGGAAGTATCGGTGTCGCGCACCAGCCTCGACATCAGGAAGATCGCCCCGTCGGGCCGTGCCGAAGCGCATCACTTCAATCCCTTCTGGGCCAAGTTCTCGGTGGCCCGCCACGACGAGATCGGCATCACGCGCATGGCGGTCGAGGGGCAGGGGCGCAGCGTGTCCGTCGGCGGTTTCCTCAATCCGGACGACCGCGAGAGTTTCGCCGCCGCCTTTTCACGGGCGCTGGCGACCGCCAGGATGCGGTAGGTTTTTTCCTGCCCCTGCCTTGAAACTCGTCGCTTTGACGCATCCGCCGCGATACGCGGTATGAACATGTTTCGGGTGGCTGCCGGGACCGCCAGGGGCGATAGTGGCGGCCAAGGAGACATTGCCATGAACGCCCTGATGCCTATCGATACAAGGATGCCGCCGACCCCAATGCTCGACCGCGACATCACGCCGGAAGGCAGCGACTACGATGTCGTCCGCCGCGTGATCGAGAAGATCAGCCTCGACTATCGCGACCAGCCTTCGCTCGAAGACCTGGCGGCCGATGTCGGCTTGACCCCGGCTGCGCTGCAGAAGCTCTTCACGCGCTGGGCCGGCCTGTCGCCCAAGGCCTTCCTCCAGGCGGTCACGCTGGATCACGCGCGCAGGCTGCTCGACGAAGGGCTGCCGCTGCTCGAGGCCTCGCTGGAGGTCGGCATGTCGGGGCCGGGACGGCTGCACGACCTGTTCGTGACGCATGAAGCGATGTCGCCCGGCGTCTACAAGACGCGGGGCGCCGGCCTGACGATCCGCTACGGCTACCATGTTTCGCCGTTCGGGGTGGCCCTGGTCATGGTCACGGACAGAGGACTTGCAGGCCTTTCCTTCAACGATCCGGGCGAGGAGGCGGCGGCTTTCGCCGACATGTCCCGCCGCTGGCCGAACGCCACCTATGTCGAGGACGTTGCGCTGACCCAGCCCTATGCGTCGCGCATATTCGATCCCGGCCGCTGGCATTCGGAACAGCCCCTGCGGGTCGTTCTGATCGGCACCGACTTCCAGGTTCGCGTCTGGCAGGCGCTGCTGAGGATCCCGATGGGCAGGGCATGCAGCTATTCCTCCATCGCCGCGGAGATCGGCGCGCCGGCCGCTTCGCGCGCCGTCGGGGCGGCAATCGGCGCCAACCCGGTTTCCTTCGTCGTGCCGTGCCACCGCGCGCTGGGGAAGTCGGGCGCCCTGACCGGCTATCACTGGGGCCTGACGCGCAAGCGGGCGATCCTGGGCTGGGAGGCCGGTCAGCTTTCGCAATGATGCTGCTGGAAAACGGCAGGGACAGACGATAGCTTCCGCCAAAAAGGATGCTGTCTTGATCACTGTCGTAGGCTCAATCAATCTCGACCTCATCGCCAATGTGGAGCGGCTGCCCGGCCCGGGGGAGACGCTGCGCAGCGAGGGCTTCCACACGACCCCCGGCGGCAAGGGGGCCAACCAGGCGCTGGCGGCGGCCCGTGCGGGAGGCAAGGTGCGCATGATCGGCGCCGTCGGCCGCGACGGTTTCGCGACCGATGCGCTTGCCTGCCTCAAGCAGGGCAGGGTCGACCTTTCGGGCGTGCGGGAGGCGGCGGCCGCCACCGGCATCGCGCTGATCTTCGTCGACGGCAAGGGCGAGAACGTGATCGTCATAGCCCCCGGCGCGAACGACACCGTGCTTGCAGGGGATCTCGCCAAGGCACTTTTCGCCAGAGGCGAGGTCGTGCTGCTGCAGCACGAAATCCCGTTGGCGACGGTCGAGGCTGCCATCGACGCGGTAGCGAAAGCAGGCGGTGTGAGTGTGCTGAACACCGCTCCCTTCCGGGCGGACGCGGCCGGATTCCTCTTGAAGGCCGATTTCGTCGTCGCCAACGAAACCGAGTTCGACCTGTATGCGGATGTCCTCGGGCTCGAGGGCGAGGACCGGCAGGCCCGCATGGAGGACTTCGCTCGCAAGAGCGGGCATACGATGGTGGTGACGCTCGGCGCCGACGGCGTGCTCGCCGCCACCCCGGAAGGATTCGTGTCCGTGCCTGCGCTCGCGATCGCGCCGGTCGACACCGTCGGGGCCGGCGACACGTTCTGCGGCTATTTCGGGGCAGGGCTTGCGGCCGGACTGCCGCTCGAGGAAGCGTTGCGGCGCGCGGCCGCCGCGGGCTCGCTGGCCTGCCTCAAACCGGGTGCGCAGCCGGCGATCCCGCACGCCAAGGATGTGGACGAGGCGCTGAGTGCCCGCTGAAGTGGAGTTCCCGGTGCGCAGAGGCTCCGATTCGGTTAGCAAGATTGCCCGGCTCGTTCGAGCGGGGGCGGTCCTAGCGGCGGTCTCCGCCCCGGCGTCCGCCCGTGCCGACTGGGAGCCGGTCGAACGGGAAGAGCCTTACGCGATCTCGGGGACGACCGGCCCGGAACTCTACGCCTCGATCGGGGAGCGCGGACCCGAGGCGGGCATCGGCCGCGCCATCGCCTTCACCGACTTCAAGCTCACCTGGCGGCGCGACTACCGGCCGCAGCCCGACGGGGCATGTACGCTGGTGTCCGCGGTGCCGAAGCTCATCATCAGCTATGTCCTGCCGAAACCCTCGCGGAAGCTGGCGGAGCCCGTGGCGACGAACTGGGCGACCTTCATCGACGGCGTGCGCCGCCACGAAAAGGTGCATGGCGAGATGATCGTCGACATGGTGAAGGAGATCGAAGCCTATACCGTCGGTCTCTCGGTCGCAGACGATCCGAACTGCAAGAAGATCAGGGCGCAGATGACGGAGCGGTTGTCGCAGATCTCGCAGGCGCAGCGGCAGAGGAGCCGCGATTTTGACCGCGTGGAGCTCACCGAAGGCGGCGCCGTCCACCAGCTCGTGCTCAACCTCGTCAACGGCGGCTGACGAGGCGGCTCCGGACGCTCATCCTGGCGGTTCTACTCCCGACCGTTCTCGATCCGGTGCAGCTCTTCGAGGGCCGGCATGGAGACGATGTGGTAGCCCGAATCCACATAGTGGATCTCGCCGGTCACGCCTGAAGACAAGTCCGACAGCAGGTAGAGCGCCGAGCTGCCGACCTCGTCGATCGTGACCGTGCGCCGTAGCGGCGAATTGCGCTGCTGGTAGGAGAGCATCTGCCGCGAATCCGCGATGCCTGCACCGGCCAGCGTACGGATCGGGCCGGCCGAGATGGCATTTACCCTGATCCTCTTCGGGCCATAGTCGTTGGCGAGGTAGCGTACGCTGGCTTCCAGTCCGGCCTTTGCCACGCCCATCACGTTGTAGTTGGGCATGATGCGCACCGACCCCGCATAGGTCAGCGTGACCATCGAGCCGCCGTCCTGCATCAGGTTGGCGGCATGGCGCGCGACTTCGGTGAAGGAGTAGCAGGAGATCACCATGGTGCGGATGAAGTTCTCCCGCGTGGTGTTCGCGTAGAGGCCCTTCAGCTCGTTCTTGTCGGAAAAGCCGATGGCGTGGACGAGGAAATCGATGCCGCCCCATTCCGACGCCAGCATGTCGAAGGTCGCCTTGATGGAGGCGCTGTCCTCGACATCGCAGGGCAGCAGGAACTTGGAACCGAGTCTCTCCGCCAGCGGCTTCACGCGCCGTCCGAACGCCTCGCCCTGATAGGTGAAGGCGAGCTCCGCGCCCGCCTCCGACAGCTTCCTGGCGATGCCCCAGGCGATCGAATGGTCGTTCGCGACGCCCATGACGAGGCCGCGCTTTCCCTGCATAAGCTGACCCATCAAGCGGCTCCTAGGCGGCGTAGCGCTGGAAAACCAGCGTTGCGTTGGTGCCTCCGAAACCGAAGGAGTTGGAGAGCGCGGTGTCGATCTTGGCGTTGTCGATGCGCTTGCGCACGATGGGCATGCCTTCGAACTCCGGGTCGAGGTTTTCGATATGAGCGCTCTCGCCGATGAAGCCGCCCTGCATCATCAGTATCGAATAGATCGATTCCTGCACGCCCGCCGCACCCAGCGAATGGCCGGTGAGCGACTTGGTCGAGGTGATGTTCGGCATTTTGTCGCCGAACACTTCGCGGATCGCGCCCATCTCCTTGGAGTCGCCCACCGGCGTCGACGTGCCGTGCGTGTTGATGTAGTCGACGTCGCCTTTCACGGTTGCCAGCGCCTGGCGCATGCAGCGGACCGCGCCTTCGCCGGACGGGGCGACCATGTCGTAGCCGTCCGAGGTTGCGCCATAGCCGACGATCTCGGCATAGATCTTGGCCCCGCGCGCCTTGGCGTGCTCCAGCTCCTCAAGCACCAGGACGCCGGCGCCGCCGGCGATCACGAAGCCGTCGCGATCGACGTCGTAGGCGCGCGAGGCGACCGAGGCCCGGTCGTTGAACTTGGAGGACATCGCGCCCATCGCGTCGAACAGGTTGGACATCGTCCAGTCCAGATCCTCGTGGCCGCCCGCGAACATCATGTCCTGCTTGCCCCACTGGATAAGCTCATAGGCGTTGCCGATGCAATGCGCCGAGGTCGAGCATGCCGAGGAGATCGAATAGTTGACGCCGTGGATCTTGAACCAGGTCGCCAGCGTCGCCGAGGCTGTCGAGGACATCGCCTTCGGCACGGCGAAGGGACCGATGCGCTTGGGGCTGTTGTTCTTGCGCGTGATGTCGGCCGCCTCGACCAGCACGGCCGTCGACGGACCGCCGGAACCCATGACGATGCCGGTGCGCTCGTTGGTGATGTCCTTCTCCTCGAGGCCGCCGTCGGCGATCGCCTGCTGCATGGCGACATGGTTCCACTGGCCGCCCTTGGACAGGAAGCGCAGCGCGCGGCGGTCGATCAGCGGCGCCGGCTCAAGCGTGGGTGCGCCCCAGACCTGGCACTTGAAGCCGTGTTCGGCGAAGGATTCGGAGAAGCTGATGCCGGACTTCGCATCGCGCAGCGAGGCGGTGACTTCCGCGGCATCGCTGCCGATGGAGGACACGATTCCAAGGCCAGTGACGACCACACGTCTCATTGTAAAATCCTCGCCGTCTAAGGCCGATCCGATTGGCAGCTTCAGCCGGCCGCCGCTTCCTTGAACAAGCCGACCCGCAGGTCGGTGGCCTTGTATATGGTCTCGCCATCGGCCTTGAGCCAGCCGTCGGCGATGCCCAGCACCAGCCGGCCGCGCATCACGCGCTTGAAATCGACCCCGTATTCCACTGTCTTGGTGGCAGGCGTCACCATGCCGGTGAACTTGACCTCGCCCGTCGACAGCGCTCGTCCCTTGCCGGGTTCGCCGAGCCAGCCGAGATAGAAGCCGGTCAGCTGCCAGAGGGCGTCGAGACCGAGGCAGCCGGGCATGACGGGGTCGCCGATGAAATGGCAGGGGAAGAACCAGAGGTCGCGGTGGATGTCCAGTTCGGCACGAATGAAGCCCTTGCCGGACTCGCCGCCCGTCTCGCTGATCTCGGTAATGCGGTTGAACATCAGCATCGGAGGGTAGGGCAACTGGGCGTTGCCGGGACCGAAGAGTTCGCCGCGGGCGCAGGCCAGCAATTCGTCGTAGTCGTAGCTGGACTTCGATACCGCCATCAATTCGCCTTCCATTCCTCCGGACGATCCATCGCCCGATTTTGTCGTTGCGTAGCTATCACAGCCGTCATTGGGCGGAAAGCGGCGTCAGGGATTATAGTGCGCCCACGCCGGGGTCAATGTGCCGCTATTGATCGGATTCGACGGGCGGAATATATATCTCCCCGCAGGAAGTTGCACGGTCGGGGGCTCCCAAAGGGCCGCAGACATTGGCGCGAACCAGTCTTGAGGCTTATGGAGCACAAGGTCCGCAGTGATATGACGGCTGTCGACAAGCGGGTCCGCGACGCGGGCCTGAGGCCGACGCGTCAGCGCGTGGCGCTGGCCGAACTGCTGTTCGCCAAGGGCGACCGTCACCTTTCGGCCGAGGAACTGCACGAGGAGGCGATCTCCGCCGGCGTGCCGGTTTCGCTCGCCACGGTGTACAACGCACTCCACCAGTTCACCGATGCCGGCCTGCTGCGGATATTGGCTGTCGAGGGCGCACGGACCTATTTCGACACCAACACGTCGGACCATCACCATTTCTTTATCGAGGGTGAGAACAAGGTGTTCGACATCGGCAGTGGTCCCGTGCAGGTGACCAACCTTCCCGAACCGCCGGAAGGCATGGAAATCGCCAACGTCGACATCGTGGTGAGGCTGCGTCCGAAGCGGCGCTGAGCCGCGCGCCGCCTTCTGCCGGAACGCGGCGCGAGGGATGCGCCGCTTCTTCGCTCAATCCTTGACGAGTTCGCCTGGATAAGCGCCCCAGACCTGCGACTGGCTGACCCAGCCCACACGTCCCGCGAACGCCATTTCGCACCATTGCCCGTCGCAGCTTCGGATGGTGCCGATGGCGCCCGGCTCGACCATGGCGACGACGCGAGCTGCCTCGTCGGGCCTGGCGCGCATCTCGATGGTGACCTCCTTGCCTTTCTGCCAGGGCGCGGCGATTGCCGTCCGGCGGCCCGACAGGAGGGACTGCAGCACCCAGCCCTCGGCCCCGTCGGCATCGCGCACCCGGCGCCAGTTGTCGTACTCCTGGATGATCTCCATCGGCAGGCCGGGCTTCATGTACATCCAGTCAACGGCATAATTCACGCCGGGACCGATGCGCGAGTTCACCTTGCCGGACTTGAGGCTGACGAAGCGCGGCAGCGGCAGGCCGCTCGGCCCGCGCCGGATGTCGCCCGACGCCGGCTGGTCGGCAGGTGCGGCCACGGCATCGGCGCCCGGAAACGCGGTCGACGCGAAGGCGAGAAGGGAGAGTGTCGCGACAGCAAGCCGAAGGGTCCGAGAACGGGATGTCATGATTTCCTCTGCTGTTGCGCTGCCGCCTCCGGCGCCGGGCGGAGCGCCCTTTTTCTTTGTCATCGGTTGCCGCGCTTGCTACACAGGCGGCCTCGCCGAGGACGGTTTCCAGTGTCGCCTCTCTTGGTTAAAGAGGTCTGAAGCGGGACCGGATCAGAGGGAAGAATGGCCGGCAGGAAGAAGCCTCTCGTCGTGATCACGCGCAAGCTGCCGGACCCGGTCGAGACGCGCATGCGCGAGCTCTTCGATGCCCGCCTCAACATCGACGATCGGCCGATGGACCGCGCGGCCCTGAGGGCGGCGATCCAGGACGCCGACGTCCTCGTCCCCACAATCACCGACAGGATCGATGCCGACCTGATCGCCGAGGCCGGCGGCAATCTCAGGCTGATCGCCAATTTCGGCAACGGCACCGACCATATCGACGTCGCCGCGGCCAGCCGGAAGGGCATCACCGTCACCAACACGCCCAACGTGCTGACCGAGGATACCGCGGACATGACGATGGGGCTGATCCTCACCGTGCCGCGCCGCCTCATCGAAGGCGCCAACGCCCTGTCCGGCGACGGCAAATGGGCGGGATGGTCTCCGACATGGATGCTCGGCCGGCGCATCTGGGGGAAGCGGCTGGGCATCGTCGGCATGGGCCGCATCGGCACGGCCGTGGCCCGGCGGGCGAAAGCCTTCGGACTCTCGATCCATTATCACAACCGCAAACGCGTCATCGCCGCCGTCGAGGACGAACTCGAGGCGACCTACTGGGAAAGCCTCGACCAGATGCTCGCCCGGATGGACATCATCTCGGTCAACTGCCCGTCGACGCCGGCGACATTCCACCTGCTGTCGGGACGGCGGCTGGCGCTGATGCAGCCGACAGCCTACATCGTCAACACGGCACGCGGCGACATCATCGACGAGGACGCGCTGATCAAGCTGGTCAGCGAAGGCCGGATAGCCGGCGCGGGGCTGGACGTGTTCGAGCACGAGCCGGCGATCAATCCGAAGCTCCTCAAGCTTGCGGCCAAGGGCAAGGTCGTGCTCCTGCCGCATATGGGCTCGGCCACGATCGAGGGCCGCATCGACATGGGCGAGAAGGTCATCATCAACATCCGCGCCCACCAGGACGGCCACCGCCCCCCGGACCGCGTGCTGCCGAACCGGAATTGAGACGCTGGCCTTTCGGATTGGTCTGTCGTTGCGTAAGCTGTCGTATCCGACATAGGCGCGGTGGCCGGAAAGATCGGACCGGCTCGTGTTTCGGTGCCAGGAGGGCAATCGTGGTCAGGATGATTTCCGCATTGGCCCCTGCAGCGGGCGCAATCTTGATTGTTTTTGTGTCGAACGGCCAAGCCGCCCCGACCGACGCTCAGAAGCAGGCCATCCGCGCGTCCTGCCGCGCCGATTATCGTACGTATTGTGCCGACGTGCCGCCGGGCGGCCTGCCTTCTCTCCAGTGCCTGGAGAAGAATCTCGCGAGCCTGTCGCCCTCATGTCAGCAGGCTGTCAAAGCCGCGAACGGCGGCTAGATCGGCGCGAAAGATTGTGGCGCTCTCGCGTCAGACGCCCGCCTTGTAGCGTATCGTGTCGAAGCGCGCCGAAAGCGCGTCGTAGAGCAGCAGCCTTCCGACGAGCGGTTCGCCGATGCCGACGATGAGCTTGATGACCTCCATCGCCTGGAGGGTGCCGACCACGCCTGTCAGGACCCCGAGAATGCCGGCTTCGGCGCAGGAAGGCACGAGCCCCGCGGGCGGCGGCTCGGGAAAAAGGTCGCGATAGGATGGGTTGCGTCGCCCGTCCGGCTGGGTCTCGTAGGGCTTGAGCACAGTCACCTGGCCGTCGAAGCGGCCGACCGAAGCGTGCACCAGCGGGCGTCTTTCGGCAGCACAGGCATCGGCTACCGCGAAGCGGGTCTCGAAATTGTCGGACCCGTCGGCGACCATGTCATAATTTGCGACCAGCTCCGACGCATTGCCGATGCCGATGCGGACGGGGTGCAATTCGACGCTCACATGGGGATTGATGCGCCCGATGGATGCGCGGGCGCTTTCCAGCTTGGATGCGCCGACCGAACCGGTTTCATGAATGACCTGGCGCTGCAGGTTGGAAAGCGAGACGGTATCGTCGTCGACGATGCCGAGCGTGCCGACGCCCGCCGCCGCCAGATATTGCAGGACCGGTGCACCGAGGCCGCCGGCGCCGACGACTAGCACGCGGGCGCGCTTCAACTTCTGCTGCCCGGCGCCTCCGATCTCCGGCAGCACGATGTGGCGGGCGTAGCGTTCGAGTTCCTCGGGGGACAGCGGGGCGGGCGTTTCCATGGTGCGGTTCTACCGCCGCCGCCCGCCATTGTCAGGGGCCCTCGTTAGTGCCTTCCGTCGGTCGCACGCTGCCATGGTCGACCGTAAGGAACTGCGCCCGGCCCCTGATGCTGGAGAACAGCGTCGCTTCGGTGCCGGTCATGAAGGTCTGGCAGCCGAGTTCCTCAAGGATCGAAAACAGGGCGGCACGGCGCCCGGCGTCGAGATGGGCGGCGATCTCGTCGAGCAGCAGGATGGGCACGTCGCCCGACATTTCCCCGGAAAGGCGGGCGTGCGACAGCACGATGCCGACCAGCAGCGCCTTCTGTTCGCCTGTCGAGCAGAGTTCGGCGGGCATCGATTTGGGGCGATGGCGCACGCGCAGGTCGGAGCGGTGCGGCCCGTCCAGCGTACGTCCGGCCGCCCGGTCGCGTTCGCGGCCGGCTGCGAGCGCCTGGCGGAAGGCTTCTTCCACCTCGATGGCCGGCCGGTCGCCGACCATTTCCTCCAGAGAACCCTCCAGCGTCAGGTCGGCCTGGGGGAAGGGGCCTTCCGGCAGCTTGTCGACCATCGCGGCGAGCAATCGTACCATTTCCGCGCGCGCGGCGGCGATCGCCGTTCCAGACTCCACCATCTGCAACTCGATGGCGTCGAAGAACGCCCAGTCGCGCGAACCTTCGGCGAGCAGCCTGTTGCGCCCGCGCATGGCCTTCTCATAGTCCTGCGCGCGACGGCCGTGGCCGGGATCGACCGCCAGGACCAGACGGTCGAGGAATCGGCGGCGGTCGCCCGCCGGCCCGGTGAACAGCGCGTCCATGGCCGGGACAAGCCACAGCACCCGCAGCCATTCGAGCAACTCGTCGGCCGGCGCCTGGGCGGCATTGATCCGCACCCGCCGTCCGCCCTCGCTGGCGGGGTCGAGGCCGGCTGTTCCCGTGCCCACTTCGAAAGGTCCCTGCGGACCGTCGAGGCTGGCATGCACGGCGAAGCCGGCGTTGCTGCCCTCTCGCGCGAGCTCGGCATAGGCGGCGCGCCGCAGGCCGCGTCCGGGCGACAGCAGGGAGATCGCCTCGAGGAGGTTGGTCTTGCCGGCGCCGTTCTCGCCACTGAACACGACCAGGCCGGGCCCGAGTGGGAGCGACAGGGAAGCGTAGTTGCGGAAGTTCGTGAGCTTGATCTCACGGATGTGGGTGCTGGGATCGACCATGGGCTTGGTGCCCTATGGGGGCGTGAATAAATCCAACGTTCGAGATGCGCCTACACGCGCATCGGCATCAGCACGTACAGCGTGTTTTCGTCGGCCGTGTCCTGGATGAGCGTCGGCGATCCGGCGTCGGCGAGCATGAAACGGGCGTCGCCGCCGGAGAGCTGGCCGGAGACATCGAGCAGGTAACGCGCGTTGAATCCGATCTCGATGGGATCCGACGAGTAATCCGCTGCCAGTTCCTCCGTGGCGCTGCCCGAATCGGGGTTGTTGACCGTCAGCGTGAGCTGGCCGTCGGCGATCGACAGCTTCACCGCGCGGCCGCGCTCCGACGATATGGTGGAGACCCGGTCGACTGCCGATGCGAAGGTGGCGCGGTCGATGACCAGCGTCTTGTCGTTGCCGGTCGGGATGACGCGCTGGTAGTCCGGGAAGGTGCCGTCGATCAGCTTGGAGGTGAGGACGACGCCGCCGATGGTGAAGCGGATCTTCGTGTCGGAAAGCTCTGTGGCGACCGCGACGTCCGGCTGGTCGACGAGCTTCTGAAGCTCGTTGACCGTTTTCCTCGGGATGATCACGCCAGGCATGCCCTCAGAACCGGCCGGCGCGTCGATCTCGGCACGCGCGAGCCGGTGGCCGTCCGTCGCTACCGCGCGCAGCTTCAGCTTGCCGCCCGTCTCGATGGTGTGGAAATAGATGCCGTTGAGATAGTAACGCGTCTCCTCGGTCGAGATCGCGAACTGGGTCTTGTCGATCAGCCCCTTCAGCGCAGCCGAATCCAGCCTGAAAATGTGCGAGAAGGAGCCGGCCGTGAGCTCGGGGAAATCGGCCTGCGGCAGGCATTGCAGGCGGAAGCTGGAGCGGCCCGATATGACCGACATCGCGTTGCCGTCCTCGTCCGTCCGCAGCATCACCTCGGCGCCGTCTGGCAGCTTGCGCACGATGTCGTAGAGCAGATGGGCCGGCACCGTGGTCGCGCCCGCGCGCTCGACGCTGGCAGGCGTCGCCTCGGTGATCTCGAGGTCGAGATCGGTCGCCTTCATCTCGAGTATCGCCCCGGAAGCGTTCAGCAGCACGTTGGACAGGATCGGAATCGTGTTGCGGCGCTCGACCACGCGGTGGACGTGATTCAGCGACTTCAGGAGGTTCGACCGTTCGAGAATGACACGCATGACCAAACGAGCTCACTTGTAAGAAAACCGGAATCCGGACTCGGACTCCGCAACAGGCCTAAACAGTTCAGAATCGTCGCAAACTGACAGGAAAACCGCCTGGAAGGCAAGTGTAGGAGGCGTCGCCGGGCCGCCGTCGGCGGCTTTGTCGGGGATAAGATCGCCATGCGTCGTGGCGGCGGGCCTTGACCCGCCGCCGGGACGGTTTACGCTTGATCGTTGATCAGGCGGCGCAGCAGCTCGAGCTCCTGCGCAAGCGTGTTGTCGGCACCCGACAGGTCCTCGATCTTGCGTACGGCGTGAAGAACGGTCGTGTGATCCCTTCCCCCGAAACGGCGCCCGATTTCCGGCAGAGAACGCGGCGTCATGACCTTGGCGAGGTACATGGCGATCTGCCGCGGCTTGACGATGGTGCGCGTGCGCCGGTTGGACAGGAGTTCCGTCTTCGACACGTTGTAGTGGCGGGCCACGATGCGCTGGATGTCTTCGATCCGCACCCGCTTGGGCTCGCCCGAGCGATAGATGTGGCCGAGGATTTCGTCGATGCGCTCGATGGTCAGCTGCGGTTCGAAGCTCTGCCGGAAAAGCAGCTGGTTGAATGCACCTTCCAGTTCGCGGCCGCTGCCGGAGACTGTTCTCGCGATGTGCGCCAGGATCTCCTCGGAAATGTCGATCGACGGGTCCTCGGCCTTCGCCGCATCGAGCCGGAGCTTCAGCATGCCGAGCCGCATCGTGTAGTCGGGTGCGGCCATCTCCAACGCCACGCCGCCGTTGAGGCGGGAGCGGACGCGCGGCTCGAGGGACTCGAGCTCGGACGGCGGACGATCGGCCGCAACCACCACCTGCTTGGCGCTGTCGAGCAGCATGTTGATCAGGTGACAGAACTCGTGCTGGATCGACTTGCCCTGCAGGAACTGCATGTCGTCGATGATCAGGAGGTCGATGTCGCGCAACTGCTCCTTGAGCGACAGCGCGTTGTTGTCGCGGATAGCCGTCGCGAAACGCCACATGAAATATTCGGCGGTCAGATAGACGACGCGGGACTTCGGATTCTGCTTGAGCGACTCCGCCGCGATGGCCTGCAGGAGGTGCGTCTTGCCGAGGCCGACGGTCGCATGCAGGAAGAGCGGGTTGAAGCGGGAGGCGGATTCGGCGACTGCGCGCGCCGCAGCGAGCGCCACCCGGTTGGACGTTCCCTCGACGAAGGACTGGAAGGTGTAGCGCTGGTCGAGCGGAGACCCGAGCACGCCCTGGCGGAAATCCTGTGCCGCCTGCGCGGCTCCCCGCGGCAAAGCGGAACCGTCCGCCTTTCCGTTGGCGATCGTGCCGGAGCCGAGCGCCGTCTGCGCGGGCCGCTGCGGCTTGCGGGCAGGTTCGATCTCGCCCTCCGACGCCGACCGGACGGGCCGCGTCGCGCTGCGCACCACGATCTCTATGCGGAAGAGATCGGGCTCCTCCTGTCGCCACAATTCGGCGATGGTGTCGAGATAGTGGCCATTGATCCACGACTTGAGAAAAGCGGTGGGCACGGACAGGCGGGCTACGCCCTTGGACGCTTCGGCCAGCTTCATGCGGCCGAACCAGCTGGAGTAAACCTCGCCGCCGAGCCGGGCCTTCAATTGCGTCTTTACGCGCTCGAAAATCCTCTCCGCGTCGGTCGAAACCGCCATCTGGTCGCCCTCGGTAAAATCGATTGGTGAAGGGAGTTCACTGCGAACACCCTCCTCAACGCCGCTCTGCATTCTCAAATCCCCATTCCTCGTAATCGCCCGTCCGCTGCCAGTCCCCTGCAGCCCTGTATCCTTCCTTACGCACGTCCACGCTCCGGAGAACCTGTTGCCGAGCCGCATGCCGACAAAAGATACTCCTTCCGGCGAAGCACCGGATCAAACTGCTTACGCGTGCCGATAACCCCTTCTGCCCTCGAAGCAGACACACCTCGCCCGGGCATGGAATCATCCATGCTGCAAACTTCGCCTTTTGGCTGGTTGCGCGGGAGCTCGGAACCGGTCCGTTTCGATGGTTGGACCTTACAGAAGTCGGACGGGCGTGGGCAAGTGCGGGCTAACTGATTTTTAATGAATCCGGCCGCCCCAAAAACCGATTCCGCAGCCCCTTTCAGGCTGGAAAACGGCAAAGTCTTTGTGATTCAAAACCTTGTCGCGGCGTCGCCAAATCGGTCACAGTGCGGGAAATTTTTTCAAATAATTCGCTTGACAGCAAGTTGTCCCCGAAGCCTGCTCCGACATGCGCGCAAGCTGTGGATAACATCCTGTAACTTTATGAAAATAAATAGAAATTCAGGGTACAGCGTTGTGCACAGCGGAGGCTTGGCAGGGCGCAAGCCAGTTAAGAAAAAACACGAGCGCTGGCAAATGAACTTCCGCTGCGTAAGGATAACGTCCGTGCCGTCGCGGCGGCGTCTTGCGCAAGTCTTTGTCCGGCAAACAAAAAACCCGGCGTCCAGCGCCGGGTTCGGAGTATTCATTGGGTCCGTCCGAGGATCAGGCAGAAAGCGACTTGACCCGATGCGCGAGGCGCGAAACCTTCCGCGACGCGGTGTTGGAGTGCATCACGCCCTTGGAGGCGGCGCGCATCAATTCGGGCTGCGCTTCCTTGAACGCGGTCTCGGCCGCAGCCTTGTCGCCGGCGGCCAGGGCTTCTTCGACCTTGCGGACGAATGTGCGTACGCGCGAGCGGCGGTTCTTGTTGATGGCCGTCTTGCGCTCGATCTTCCGCGCCGCTTTCTTGGCCGAGGATGTGTTGGCCATGGTGCCTCTCTTCGTATCTTGTCAGATCAGCGCTAAGCGGTTGTCGATAGCGCAAAAAACAACGGGCCGCCGCGAAGGCCGCCCCGATTGGTGCGGGCTTATAGTGTAGCTTTTCCCGCGCGTCAACGGCTTCAGCGATTCTTGAAGGCAGGCGGACGCTTTTCGATGAAGGCAGCCATGCCCTCCTTCTGGTCCTCCAGTGCGAACATGGAGTGGAAGAGACGGCGCTCGAAGCGGAGGCCCTCTGCGAGTGATGTCTCGAAGGAGCGGTTGACCGCTTCCTTGGCCATCATCACGGCGGGCAGCGAGAAGCCGGCAATCTTATCGGCGGCCTTCAGCGCTTCCGCAACGAGCTCCTCGGCGGGCACGACACGCGAGACGAGGCCGCACCGCTCGGCTTCGTCCGCGTCCATCATGCGGCCGGTCAGGACCATGTCCATCGCCTTGGCCTTGCCCACGAAGCGGGCCAGGCGCTGGGAGCCGCCCATGCCGGGCATCACGCCCAGCGTGATCTCGGGCTGGCCGAACCGTGCGGTGTCGGCGGCGATGATGAAATCGCACATCATCGCCAGTTCGCAACCGCCGCCGAGCGCGTATCCGGCGACGGCGGCGATTACCGGCTTTCGCGTGCGCGTGAAACCTTCCCACCCTGCGAACATGTCGTCGAGATACATGCGGGCATATCCCGACGACGCCATCTCCTTGATGTCGGCGCCGGCGGCAAACGCCTTGTCAGAGCCCGTCAGCACGATCGCCCCGACGTCCGGGTCGGCATCGAAGGACTCGCACGCCGACAGCAGTTCGGCCAGCACCTGGCTGTTCAGCGCGTTGAGCGCCTTGGGCCGGTTCAACGTCACCAGCGCCACCTTGCCGCGCATCTCCGTCAGGATGGTTTCGTAGGTCATGTCCGGTCTCCTTTATGCCGCCGCCACGTCAGCGCTGGCAGCGGGGACAATAGAAGGTGGAGCGTCCGCTCTGCACGATGCGGGCGACGGTCCCGTCGCATCCGGGCCTCCTGCACGGTTCCCCCTCGCGGTCATACACCGAGAAGGCGTGCTGGAAGTAGCCGAGTGATCCGTCGGCGTGGACGTAGTCGCGCAGCGACGAACCGCCGGCCTCGATCGCGTCGGCGATGACCGATCGGATCGCGTCGGCCAGCCGTTCGGCTCTTGCGCCCGCCTTGCCATTGGCCTGTGCGAGGGTCCCGGAGATGCGCCGCGGCGAAAGGCCCGCGCGCCACAGGGCTTCGGAAACGTAGATGTTGCCGAGGCCGGCGATCAGCGTCTGATCGAGCAGCGCAGCCTTCAACGGGGTCTTTCGGCCGCGCAGGAGGCCCGCCAGAAGTTCGCCGTCGAGCGCGTTGCCGGTCGGCTCGACGCCGAGGTCAGCCAGCATCGGATGTTCGCCATCGCCATCGGCGAAAAGCATGAAGCCGAAGCGGCGAGGATCGTTGAAGACGACCTTCGCCTTCCGGCCGCCCGGCGAAGCCAGATGGAACACGACGTGGTCGTGCGCGGCCAGCTTGGAACGCTCGTGATGGAAGTCCCCCGGCATCGACGAGCCGTCTTCCTCCTCGATGCGGAAGGAGCCGGACATGCCGAGATGGCAGATCAGGCGCGGGCCGTTCTCGATGTCCGCGACGAGATATTTCGCGCGGCGACCCAGCGACACGATACGTCTTCCCTCCAGCCGTCTTTCGAAATCCGGCGGGAAGGGGAAGCGCAGGTCCGGCCGGCGCGTCTCGACTGCAAGGATGCGCGCCCCTTCCATCACCGGCTGCAGGCCGCGCCGGACCGTCTCCACCTCGGGCAGTTCAGGCATGGCCGGCGATCGTTCCGTGAAATGAGCGGCCGTGCCGTCCCGGGGCCAGCCCCAGATGTTCAGCCACCGTCTCCCCGATATCGGCGAAGGTAGCGCGCAATCCGACGCTGCCTCCCGTCAGGCCGGGAGCGTAACCCAGGATCGGAACGCGCTCGCGCGTATGGTCTGTTCCCTTCCATGTAGGGTCGCAGCCGTGGTCGGCGGTCAGTATGAGCAGGTCGCCCGGCGTCATGAGGTCGAGCACCTCGGGAATGCGGCGGTCGAAGGCTTCCAAAGCTGCGGCATAGCCCGCCACGTCGCGGCGGTGGCCGTAGAGTGTGTCGAAATCGACGAAATTGGCGAAGACGAGGTCGCCTCGACTGGCGTCCCTCATGGCGCCCAGGGCCACGTCGAACATCGCCATGTTGCCGGCCGCCTTGCGGACCTCCGACACGCCGCGTTGGGCGAAGATGTCGCCGATCTTGCCGACCCCGATCACCCGCGATCCGCCGGCGACGAGCCGGTCGAGCAAGGTCGGCTCGGGCGGCGGCACGGCGTAGTCGCGCCGGTTCGCCGTCCGCTCGAAGTCGGCCGCGGTACTTCCCAAGAAAGGCCGCGCGATCACGCGCCCGACATTGAAGGGGTCGGCGAGCCTCCGGACTGTCCTGCAGAGCGCGTAGAGGCGGTCGAGCCCGAAATGCTCCTCATGCGCAGCGATCTGGATGACGGAATCGGCCGAGGTGTAGAAGATCGGCTTGCCGGTCCGGACGTGTTCTTCCCCCAGCCGTTCGATGATGTCCGTTCCGGATGCGTGGCAGTCGCCAAGGATGCCCGGAAGCCCCGCCTCGCGAATGACCGCCTCAGTGAGCGAGGCTGGGAAGGCCGGAACGGTGTCCGGGAAGTAGCCCCAGTCGAACGGCACCGGCAGCCCGGCGATCTCCCAGTGACCGGACGGCGTGTCCTTGCCTGACGAAATCTCCGCCGCGGCGCCATGGAACGCCGATGCGCGCACCGGTCCGCTCCCGTGGGGGACACGGCCGGCAGCGGCCGCAGCCGCGCCCAGCCCGAGGGACATCAAGTTGGGAACGGAGAGCGGGCCGCTGCGCAGGCCGTCGCGATCCGCGCGTCCCGCCTCGCAAGCCTCCGCGATATGTCCGAACGTGTCCGCGCCCTCGTCGCCGAAGCGCGCTGCGTCCTCGGCGCCGCCGACGCCGAAGGAATCAAGGACGAACAGGAACGCGCGCGACATGGATCCGGAGCTCGAAGCGAGATGGGAAGTCCGGCCAGACATAGGCTGCGGCGGGGTCGATGGCAAATGCCGACGACGTCGGTCCTGCTTTCCGCCGGGGCTGTTCGTGCCGCACAGGAAAGGCGGTGGTCGCCCCGGAGGCCCGGGCCGGAAAGCACTGAACGCGGCCGGTTATCGGTTCTAGTAGCGGCCCATCTGTGCGTCGGACAGGCGTTCGGCATCGGTCCTGTACGAGCCTTCGCAATAGGGTGTGCAGGAGAGCGTCTGCACGGAGTCGCGCCTGTAGATCCGGACGGTCGAAGCCGTCGACCGGCTGACGATGATCTGGTCGTCGATGATGGGCGCGCCGGTGTTGTCGAGGATGACGAGGTTGGTGACGCCGAAACCCCTGCCGGTCAGGACGATGGTCTCGGGATCCTGGACCGAGGCGTCGGCGATCTGGGGGTTGCCGACGATGATCGTGTCGGCGGGGCGCGAAAGCTTGATGATCTTGGCCTGATTCATGGTCACCCCGATCCCGCCTTCGGCAAAAGCCGAGGTAGCCGCCGCGATCAGGATCACGAGACCAAGGGGCAGACCAAGCTTCGCCATCAGGCTCTCCGTGGGAATCGTCCTTAAGGAAAATGAAGCAGATTGGTGAACCAAGCATTAAGCGCGACGGCACGAAACGGCCGACGCGCCGCTGCAGTTCGGGCTCGCTCTACCAGCGCTATGCCGCCGTTAGCCAAGGTTTCGAACAAAATCGGCAACGGTTTGATAAGGCTGTTCATTAAGCCGTTCGAAAGAGCTTCCGGCTAGTGTTCAGTCCATCCGATCAACACCCGGTCACAACAGTTGACGGAAGTGCTGTAACAACCAAGTTTGGAGCTCAGGTATGTCGAAGGTTTTCAATCGTTTTCTACAGGACAAGTCCGGCGCGACCGCGATCGAGTACGGCCTGATCGCCGCTCTCATCGCTCTCGCCATCATGGTCGGCGCCGGCGCGCTGGGCAACGCGCTCGATGCGAAGTTCGACAGCATCGCGACGACGCTGGAAGGTGCCGGTGGTTCTGGCGGCACCGGCGGCACCGGCGGCACCGACGGTACTGACGGCACTGACGGCACTGACGGCTGATGTTTTCGGTCCGTTCTTAGCTACGAGGGCCGCCTGGTAGGCGGCCTTCTGTTATTCTTGGCAGTAGCATAGCTTCCGGCGAAGACGACCACGTGCTCGAGACACTCATCCTGTTCGTCTTCCCAGGCTGCATGGTCTGGGCGGCGCTGTCGGACGTGCTCTCGATGACTATCGCCAATCGCGTGTCGCTCCTGCTCGTCGCTGCTTTCGCCATCCTCGCGCCGTTCACGGGGATGGACTGGGCGTCCTATGGCTGGCATCTCGCCGCGGGGATCGTCGTCCTGGCGTGCACCTTCGTTTTGTTCGCGGCGGGCGTCCTCGGCGGGGGCGACGCCAAGCTGATTCCGGCGACGGCCGTCTGGATGGGCTTGAGCCAGCATCTGGTGGACTACCTCATGGTCTCGACCATGGCCGGAGGGGTGCTGGCATTGACGGTCGTCCTCTACCGAAAATCCCCCCTCGCGGCCCAGACGGCGCGCAATCCCTTCCTGCGGAACCTCGCGGATCGTCAGCTCGGCCTGCCATACGGCATCGCGCTGTGTGTGGGCGGTCTGGCCGCCTTTCCCGGATCGCCCCTGGCCGCCTGGGCGCTGGCAAGCCTCAAGGCCTAGAGGTCGCCGCCCGTAAGGTCCGGTTAATCATAACTGTAAGGAATGCATTAACCCTAATTTGAGGATTTGCCCGCATTGTCCGGCTTGGCTTGAGGTTCGCCCGGCGTGAGGTTTGGACGATGGCGGTATCCCGTCTGATCATATTGGCTGTCGCGGTCGCCGCGGCCGGAGGGGCCGGCTACGTGGCGAAGAAGATGCTGGTGCCGCCGCCGGCCAAGGTCATCGTCAAGGAGGCGCCGGGGCCTGCCATCGATCTCGTCGACGTGCTGGTCCTGAATGGCGACGTCGGCATGGCCGAAACCCTGGGCGACAGGATCGCCTGGCAGTCCTGGCCGTCAAAGGGACTGAACGAACATTTCATCACCCGCGACAAGGAGCCGGAGGCGCTCGAGAAATACAAGGGCTCGATGGCGCGGGTGGCGATGTATGCGGGCGAACCTCTGCGGAAATCCAAGCTGATCGGAGAGGGGCAAAGCTTCATGTCCTCGATCCTCCCGACCGGCCGCCGCGCAGTCGCGACGCAGATCTCCGCTTCGACCTCGGCGGGCGGCTTCATCCTGCCGAACGACTATGTCGACGTCATCATGACGCGCCGGTCCGACACCGCGACCTCCACCAGCGGCTTCGCGACCGAGACGATCCTCAAGAACATCCGGGTGCTGGCGATCGACCAGACCATCCAGGAGGATGCCGAAGGACGCCGCGTGAAGGTCGGCGAGACGGCGACGCTGGAGCTCACGCCGCAGCAGGCCGAGATCATCACGGTCGCGCAGCAGGTGGCCGACCGGCTGACCCTGTCGCTGCGCGCGGTCGTGGACACCAAGGAGCAGGTCACGGACGAGGCGGACCACCTTGTCTCGGGCACGGGGAAACGCGGCACGATCAGGATGATCAAGTCCGGCGAAGTCTCCGAAGTAGGGGCAAGGAAATGAGTGCAGGGGCTGCGATCGCGCCAAGCAGCGTCAGGCGATTCGCCGTTGCGGCAGCTGCCGCCCTGGCGCTGCTTTCCGGGATCGGCTGGGCAGGCCACGCCGGTGCCGGCGGACAGCTGAACGGCCAGTCGATCAGCATCGGCGCGATGGCCGCGAGCGAGGACATCAAGCTGGGGCTGAACAAGTCGGTCGTGATCGACCTGCCGGCCGATGCCTACGACATCCTGGTCGCCAACCCCGCCGTGGCCGACGCGGTGACGCGCACCGCGCGCCGCATCTATCTGTTCGGCAAGTTCGTCGGCGAGACCAACATCTTCGTGTTCGGGGCGAACGGCGAGCAGATCGTGAGCCTCAACGTGCAGGTCGAGCGCGATACCCAGGGCGTCGAGGAATACATCAAGCGCTTCATCCCGACCTCGAACGTGCAGGTTGAGCTGATCAACGACAATGTCGTGCTGACCGGCACGGTCGACACGCCGCTGGATTCCGCCCGCGCCGCGCAGATCGCCAACATGCTGGTGAAGGGCGGCGAGGCGACGACCGGCCAGTATTCGCAGACGGCGGCCGCGAGCAGCGACGGCGGCGGCGTCGACATCAACAACCCGGACGAGGCGCGCCAGATCAGCGGCATCGTCAACCTGATCGAGGTCATCGGCGAAGACCAGGTGATGCTGAAGGTCACCGTCGCCGAGGTCAGCCGCAACGTCATGAAGCAGCTCGGCGTCAATGTGGTGGCGCAGTCCGACGGCATCAGGTTCGACACGCGGAGCCTCGCCAACGACATCTTGGACGTCGGCACCGGCCTTGGCGGCGCCGATCTGCTGCAGGCGTATGTGCGCGCCATGGAACAGACCGGCGTGATCCGTACGCTGGCCGAGCCGACGCTGAGCGCGGTGTCCGGCCAGCAGGCGACCTTCAGGGTGGGAGGCGAATACAATGTCGTCGTCAACACGACGAACGAGAACGGCGTCACCATACCGACGTTGAACAAGATCGAGTACGGCGTCGGACTGGAGTTCGTTCCGGTCGTGCTGTCACCAGGGCGAATAAGCCTGAAGGTCCGCACCAGCGTCTCGGAGCCGACAACGGAAGGAGCCGTCGAATTTGACGGTCAGAACATTCTGTCGCTGCGCAAGCGCCTCGCCGATACAACCGTCGAACTACCGTCCGGCGGCTCGATGATGATCGCGGGTCTCGTCAACGACAATTTCCGCCAGCAGTTCCGCGGCGTTCCTGGCCTCCTAAAGGTGCCGGTCCTCGGAACGCTCTTCCGCAGTCGCGATTTCGTCCGCAACGAGACCGAGCTGGTGATCATCGTGACGCCCTACATCGCGCGGCCGACGGCGCGCAACCAGCTCGCCAAGCCGGACGACAATCTCAACGCCGCGAGCGACGGCGCAGCCATGTTCCTCGGCCGCGTCAACCGCGTCTACGGCACCATGCAGACCGATCTGCCCAACGGCCGCTACCACGGGGTCGTCGGTTACATCTATAAGTGAGCGGGGCCGGGAAATGAATGACACATCGTTCGTGATGAGAGCCGGCACCGCCGTAGCCTGCATGCGGGTAACGCTGGCCAGCGCGGTGGTGGCGCTTCTTGCAGGATGCGCGAACCGCGATTCCATTGTGGTCGGTGCCGTTCCGGACGACTACCGCACCAATCATCCGATCGTCATAGCCGAGAAGGAAGAGACGCTCGATCTTCCGGTTGCCGCCAGCGATCGCGGTGCCACCGATTCGCAGCGCGCCTCGCTCGAGGGCTTCCTTGCGGGATATGACAGGTCTGCCGCTCCGCCGCTGACCATCATCAAGCCGTCGGGATCCAGGAATTCCGTGGCAGCAGCGGATGCTGCCAAGGACTTCGCCCACATCGCGAAACGAAACGGCGTGCCGGCGCACCGTATCATGGTCGCATCCTATCAGGCGTCGGCCGACGAGGTTTCGGCTCCGGTGCGCGTTTCGTTCAAGGCGATGCGCGCGCAGACAGGGCGGTGCGGCCGCTGGCCGAAGGACCTCACCGACACGGTCGAGAACAAGCACTACGCCAATTTCGGCTGCTCCTATCAGAACAACCTCGCTGCGCAGGTCGCCAATCCGGAGGATCTGCTCGGGCCGCGCAAGCAGACGCCGATCGACCCCGCCAATCGCGCCCGGGTCATCAACGATTACCAGACCTACGGCGCCAACGGGACGATCGGCACCAGAGGCGTCTTCAGTCCGAGCATTGGATATTAGGGCGGCGGCAAGGGCGGAGCATAGAAAATGACAAGTCTTGCCTACGATCGCCTCGCCGAGACCGAGGCCGCTCCGACGCCCGCGCCTGACATCATGGCAATGCAGACGCTGCGGCCGGTGCCGCGCGTGTCCATCCAGGCATTCTGCGAAACCGATGCCGTGGCGCAGGCCGTCGAGCGGGCCGGCGCCGACCGCCGTATGGCGAAGGCCCACCTCAAGGTGCATATGGGTGGCGCGGCGACCGCGCTGGAGCTTTACAAGGAAGCTCCGACCCCGAACCTGATCGTTCTCGAATCGCGCAAGGAGCCGCGTGACCTGCTCCAGTGCCTGAACGAACTGGCGGAGCATTGCGACCCGAGCACGAAGGTGGTCGTCATCGGCCATTACAACGATGTCGGGCTCTATCGCGACCTGATCCGCTCCGGCATCTCCGAATACATGGTGGCGCCGGTCACGATGTCGGACATCATCGGCGTCGTCTCGACGATCTTCGTGGATCCGGACGCCGAGCCGATCGGGCGCTCCATCGCCTTCATCGGCGCCAAGGGCGGCGTAGGGTCGTCGACGATCGCCCACAACCTCGCCTGGGCCATGTCCTCCCTGTTCAAGTCCGAGGTGGTGGTCGCGGACCTCGACCTGGCGTTCGGAACGGCGAACATCAATTTCGACCAGGACCCTGCGCAGGGCATAGCGGAAGCCGTGTTCTCGCCGGAACGCATCGATGAGGTCTATCTCGATCGACTTCTCGCGCAATGCTCGGAACATCTTTCCCTGCTCGCGGCGCCGTCCACTCTCGATCGCGTCTACGACTTCGATCAAAGCGCTTTCTCGCAGATCATAGACACCGCGCAGCGCAGCGTTCCGAACGTGGTGCTCGACGTTCCGCATATCTGGTCGGCGTGGTCGCGCGAAACGCTCGCCAAGGCCGACGAGGTGGTGATCACCGCGACACCCGAACTCGCAAACCTGAGGAACACCAAGAACCTCATCGACATGCTCAAGCGGTTGCGGCCGAGCGATCCGCCGCCGAAACTCATCATCAACCAGGTGGGGGTGCCGAAGCGGCCCGAGATCAAGCCGGCGGATTTCAGCGATCCTCTCGATCTGTCGCCGCTCGCCGTCATCCCCTTCGAGCCGCTGCTCTTCGGCAATGCCGCCAACAACGGACGAATGCTTGGCGAGATGGACGCGGGACATCCGGTGGTCGGGACGATCAACGAGATCGCGCATGTGCTGACAGGGCGCAGCGAGATGAAGATGAAGAGGAAGGCCGGGCTCGGCAGTCTGCTTGGCAAGCTTGCCAGGAAGAAGAAGTAGCCGGCCGGAGCAGCGCAGATGTTCGGCAGAAGAGGCAATGACGACGGCTCGCGGGCGAGACCCGAACTCCGTTCGCCGCCACAGGCGGCACCGGAGCCTGGCTCGTCCGCGCGCCCCGAATCGCGTCCCTCCGACGGCCAGCAGGCGACGACCGCTACCGCAAGCCGCAGGCCCGTGGAGGCGCCGCCGCTAGCGGCGGAACCGCGAAGGGCGCCGCGCGAGCGCAACGAAAACTATTACGACACCAAGAGCCAGGTGTTCTCCGCGCTGATCGACACGATCGATCTTTCCCAGCTTGCCAAGCTCGACCAGGAGAGCGCGCGCGAAGAAATCCGCGACATCGTCAACGACATCATCGCCATCAAGAATTTCGCGATGTCGATCGCCGAGCAGGAAGAACTGCTCGAAGACATCTGCAACGACGTCCTCGGCTATGGCCCGCTCGAGCCTTTGCTCGCCCGCGACGACATCGCCGACATCATGGTCAACGGCTCGAAGAACGTCTACATCGAGGTCAACGGGAGGGTCGAACAGACGTCGATCCGTTTCCGCGACAACCAGCAGCTGCTCAACGTCTGCCAGCGCATCGTCAGCCAGGTCGGGCGCCGCGTCGACGAATCGAGCCCGATCTGCGACGCGCGCCTTCCGGACGGCTCGCGCGTGAACGTGATCGCGCCGCCGCTGGCCATCGACGGCACGGCGCTGACCATCCGCAAGTTTAAGAAGGACAAGCTGACGCTCGACCAGCTCGTCAAGTTCGGTTCGATCTCCCCGGCCGGCGCCGAGGTGCTGAAGATCATCGGCAGGGTCCGCTGCAACGTCATCATCTCGGGCGGCACGGGGTCCGGCAAGACCACGCTGCTCAACTGCCTGACCAACTATGTCGACCGCGAGGAGCGCGTCATCACCTGCGAGGACTCGGCGGAGCTGCAGCTGCAGCAGCCGCACGTCGTGCGCCTGGAGACGCGACCGCCCAACCTCGAAGGCGAGGGCGAGGTGACGATGCGCGACCTCGTCAAGAACTGTCTGCGCATGCGGCCGGAGCGGATCATCGTCGGCGAGGTGCGCGGACCCGAGGTGTTCGACCTCCTGCAGGCCATGAATACCGGCCATGACGGATCGATGGGCACCATCCACTCCAACAGCCCGCGCGAGTGCCTGAACCGCATGGAATCGATGATCGCCATGGGCGGCTATTCGCTGCCGCAGCGGACCGTGCGCGAGATCATCGTGGGATCCGTTGACGTGATCATCCAGGCCGCGCGCCTGCGCGACGGGTCGCGCCGGATCACCCACGTCACGGAGGTGATCGGAATGGAGGGTGACGTCATCATCACCCAGGACCTCGTGCTCTACAACATCAAGGGCGAGGACTCGAGCGGCAGGCTGATCGGCGAGCATGTCTCGACCGGCGTCGGCCGACCGCATTTCTGGGAGCGCGCGCGCTACTTCGGCGAGGAGCAGCGCCTGGCGACGGCGCTCGACTCGATGGAAAAGCGGGCGATCTGATGCCGGCTGGAGCGTACTGACCCGATGTTCGGCCTCGACATGACCGGGCTCCTGTTCCTGTTGCTGGCGGCGCTGTGCGCGGGCGCGGTGGCCTATGCGTTCCTGTTCAACAGGATCGCCAACGAACAGACGGCGGCCCGGCGTCTGGAGACCGTGAAGAAGGCCGAGACGGACGTGCTGGCAGTACGGGCGACGCGCGACCGGGCTTCCGAAGCCGCCAAGCGACGCAAGACCGTCCAGGATTCACTGAGGGACCTGGAAGCCAAACAGCTCGCCGCTGCGAGGAACGTCAAGAAGCCGCCGCTGCGCATCCAGCTCAAGCAGGCCGGCCTGCGCGTATCCATGGAGCGCTTCTATACGATGTCGGCGCTGGTCGGACTGGTCGTCGCGGCTGCCGCCTTCTTCCTGGGCGCGCCGCTGATCGTCATTCCCGGCGCCTTCGTCGCCGGCGCCCTCGGCCTGCCCCGGTGGTTCGTGTCGTTCCTGCGGGCCCGGCGCGTGAAGGCCTTCCTGGAGGAATTCCCGAACGCGCTCGACGTCATCGTGCGTGCGGTGCGGTCGGGCCTGCCGCTCAACGACGGCATCCGGCTGATCGCTTCCGAAGCGCAGGAGCCGGTCAAGAGCGAGTTCCGCCGCATCGTTGAATCGCAGCAGCTCGGCATGTCGATCCCCGATGCCGCGATGCGGATGCCGGAAACGATGCCGTGCACGGAGGCGGGCTTCTTCGGCATCGTCATCCAGATCCAGAACCAGGCGGGCGGCAACCTGTCGGAGGCTCTGGGCAATCTCTCCCGCGTGCTGCGCGACCGCAAGAAGATGAAGGCCAAGGTGCAGGCGCTGTCGATGGAGGCGAAGGCTTCGGCGGCGATCATCGGCGCGCTGCCCTTCGTTGTCGCTTTCCTCGTCTACCTTTCGAGCCCGGGCTACATCATGCCGCTGTTCACGACGAGCACCGGGCACCTTATCCTCGGCGTCTCGGCCGTCTGGATGTGCATCGGCATCTTCGTGATGCGCAAGATGATGAACTTCGAGGTCTGAGCTCCATGACCGGCCAAGTCGTCAAGACGTTCACCGATCCCGCTTTCCTGATCGCCTTGCTCGTCGGCATAGCGGTGTTCGCGACCTTCTTCACGCTGATGCCGTCGCTGTCGGGGAACACGCTCAAGACGCGCATGAAGTCGGTCGCGCTGGAGCGTGAAGAACTGCGCGTCAAGCAGCGCGCCCGCCTCGCGGCGGAGGCGGACCGCCGGCGCAGAGGCTTGCGCGAGGAAGAGTCCGCCGGCATGCGGGCGGTCGTCGACCGGCTCGACCTCAGGCGGGCGCTCGCCGACGAAGGCACTATCGCCAAGCTGAAGGTCGCCGGTTTCCGCGGGCAGAACCCGCTGACCCGGTTCCTTTTCTTCCGCCTAGTCCTGCCGTTCGTATTCTTCGGCGTGGCGGCAGCCTATGTGTTCCTGCTCGGCGGACTGCCCGAGCAGCCGCCGCTCATCAAGGCCTTCGTCTGCATCGTCGCGGCCTATGCCGGCTTCTACACGCCGGTCCTCTACGTCAACAACCGCGCGCAGAAGCGCAAGCAGTCCATCCAGATGGCCTGGCCGGACGCACTCGACCTGATGCTGATCTGCGTCGAGGCGGGCATGTCCATCGAGGCTGCGATCCGCAAGGTCGCGGACGAGATCGGCAGCCAGTCGGTGGGACTGGCCGAAGAGCTGATCCTGACCAATGCAGAACTGTCCTATCTCCCGGACCGGAAGCAGGCCTACGAGAACCTGGCCGCCCGTACGGGTCTCGATACGGTGAAGTCCATGACCCAGGCGCTGATCCAGGCCGAGCGCTACGGTACGCCTATATCGAGCGCATTGCGGGTGCTTGCCGACGAGAGCCGGGAAATGCGCATGAACGAGGCCGAGAAGAAGGCTGCAGCGCTGCCGCCCAAGCTCACGGTGCCGATGATCCTGTTCTTCCTGCCGGTCCTGTTCGCGATCATCCTGGGGCCGGCCGGCATCCAGGTCAGTTCGAGAGGCGGCCTCTTCGGCGACGGCCAAAAGGTCGAGCACGAATAGGGGCTTAGCGCGGGCGAGACCGCGCGTCAGTTGATGCGCGACGCCTTGCCATCCTTCGGCTGGTTCGATGCGTTCTGCTGGGCCAGCATGCTGCGCAGATAGGCCACGTTCGCCTTGGCCTGGTCGGGCGAGAGTTCCTGTCCGGCGATCGCCTCGGCTTCTTCGAAGCGGCCTTGCAGCCCCACCACCAGCGCCAGGTTCTGGCGTACCCGGCTGTCGGCGGAAGGCTGCGCGGCGGCCGAGCGCATGTGGGTTTCGGCGGTGCGCAGATCGCCGGCCAGCACGTAGGACATGCCCAGATTGGAGAGGATCGTCGGGTCGTTCGGCCTGATCTCCAGCGCGCGGCGATAGATCGTCCGTGCCTCGTCCGCCCGGCCGAGCTGGTCGAGGATGGCGGCTTCGGCGGACAGCAGCTTCCAATCCGGATATTCGGGCGTCTGGGCGCGGCGCACGGCATCGAGCGCTGGCTGGAGTTCGCCGGCGCCAGCGAGCGCCTTGCCATAGGCGGCAAGCACTTCGCGGTCCTTTGGATAGGTCATGGCGAGCTTGCGCATGACGGCCAGCGACTGGCCCGTGTTGCCCTTCATCTGCAGGGCCTGCGCATATTGCATGGCGGTGGGCTTGTCGGACGGCTTCGATGCGTAGGCCTGACCGAGCGAGGCGGTCGCACCGGAGAGCTCGCCCGCAGTCATCTGGTCCACCTTGCCGCCGGGTGCCGAGATTGATCCGGTGGTCATCTTGCTCGTGCCGCAGCCGGCCAGACTTGCGGACAGGGCGATGCCGGTAATGGCGCACAGCAGTCTCGTGGAGGCGGTCAAAGTCGAGCGGCTTTTCGGCACTTCGCAGATCTCCCAATCGCCAACCTGAACCGAGGCGTTAATCTGGATCAATATTCCGTTAACCCTAATGGATGGTTAACCGCGGCCTCGTGCGGCATCCCGGACGGCAACGCCGCCGCTTTCGGCGCCTTGCCGCTTGGCCGGTCTCTCCCGTGCCGCTATCAAGCAGTTGAACGCCGACAGGGCGTCCCAAGACGCGAAGATGGATGACCGATGCCAGTCGAACTGATCGAAAAGAAGCCGCGCGGCTCGCGCCCCATCCATCCGGTCGGCCTTGGCGCGGTCTCCGCCAGCGACATCGACCCGATTCACAAGGCTTGGGCTGCGGCAAACGGCTTCGACGGCGAGGCGGGCCGAACCCTGCTTCTGCCGGACGAGCGAGGCGAAGCCTGCGCCGCGCTTTTCGGCACGGGCAAGGCTGAGGATCTCGCGGCACTGCGCTTCGGCGCGATGGCCCGGGCCCTGGCTGCGGGAGACTGGCATTTCGCGGTGCCGCCGGACAATCCCACGCTGGCGACGCTCGCGTTCGTGCTCGGCAGCTACACCTTCACCCGATACGGCAAGAAGCCGGGCAGGGCGATGCGCCTGTCGGCGCCGGCGGGCGCCGACGCCGCCTATGTGCGGCGCGCGGCCGACGCCGTTTTCCTGGCACGCGACCTGATCAACACGCCGACCAACGATATGGGACCGGACCAGCTCGAGGCGGCGGCGCGAAGCCTGGCGGCGAAGCACAAGGCGCGCGTGTCGGTCATCGCGGGCGACGACCTCCTCGCGAAGAACTTCCCGATGATCCATGCGGTCGGCCGCGCGTCAGACAAGGCGCCGCGCCTGATCGACATGCGGTGGGGCGACAAGGCTGCGCCGAAGCTGACTCTCGTCGGCAAGGGTGTCTGCTTCGACACCGGCGGCCTGGACATAAAGCCGTCCAGCGGCATGCTGCTGATGAAGAAGGACATGGGCGGCGCCGCGAATGTGCTCGGCCTGGCGTCGATGATCATGGCGGCCGGCATGAGGGTGAGACTGCGCGTCCTGATCCCGGCGGTCGAGAACGCCATCTCGGGCAACGCTTTCCGGCCAGGCGACGTGCTGCGCAGCCGCAAGGGCCTGACCGTCGAGATCGGCAACACAGACGCCGAAGGGCGCCTCGTGCTCGCCGACGCTCTCGCGCTCGCCGACGAGGAAGCGCCCGACCTGCTGGTCGACATGGCGACACTGACGGGTGCCGCCAGGGTGGCGCTCGGCCCGGATATTCCGCCCTTCTATACGGACGACGAAGGCCTGGCTTCCGATCTGGCGCAAGCATCCCGCAGCGAAGAGGATCCGCTGTGGCGCCTGCCCTTGTGGACGCCCTACGAGGCCAAGCTCTCTTCGAAGGTCGCCGACATGAACAACGTGACCAGCGACGCGTTCGCGGGCTCGGTGACGGCGGCGCTCTTCCTGCGTCGCTTCGTCGAGGCGGCGAAGAGTTGGGCTCATTTCGACATCTTCGCCTGGAGCCCTTCGGATCGCCCGCATGGGCCGGCCGGCGGCGAAGCCCAGGGAATCAGGGCGCTGGAGAGGGTCATCGCAAGACGCTTCGGTTGAGCAGCGAATGAAACGGAAGCGAAACGATTACCGGGTACAGTCCGGATATGATCGTCCTCCGCCCGATACAGGCGTTGCGGCTGTGGCAGCAGGTGTCGCTGGCAGTGGTGCGCGACCAGCTGCCGGACCTGACGGTGCGACAGACCGCCATACTGCTGACCGTCTATCTCGAACCGCCGCCCCACACGGTAAGGGGCCTGGCCGAGCGGCTCGGCGTCACGAAACCAGTCGTCACGCGGGCGCTCGACACGATGGGCGCGCTTAACCTGTTGTCGAGGCATCGCGACAAAGAAGACCGCCGCAGCGTGTTGGTGCGCCGTACCGTCGAGGGTGCGCTGTTTGTCGAGCGTTTCGGCGATGTTATCATCGCCAAGGCACAGGAACTCCCGGTTTGACCTCCCCGATATCCCTGGACAAGAGACTTCACGCTTTTCGCCCCGACCTGGCGGACGAGAGCCTGCAAGGCCGGGTGACGGCCGATCGCTTCGTATGCGGAAGGCCGTCGAGGATCGTTGCGCCCGTCGCGGACGTGCTGCGCGCGCCGCGTCCCGACGCCCCCTTGGATACGCAGCTTTTGCGTGGCGACGATGTGACGGTCTTCGAGGAAGCCGAAGGCTGGGCCTGGGTTCAGGCGGCGCGCGACGGCTATGTCGGCTATGTCTCGGGCGGCGCCCTCGGACCACGAGAGGACGACGTCACTCATGTCGTCTCGGCGCCACGCACGTTCCTCTATCCCGGCCCCGATCTGAAGCTGCCGCGGCAGGGCGAGCTTTCGCTGGGCGCCGCCGTCGCCGTTCGCGACTTCGTCGAGGAGCGCGGTACGCGTTATGCGCAGCTTTCCACCGGAGAAGCGATGATCGCCGGCCATCTTCGCTCCGCCTCGGAGCCGGCCGCGGATTTCGTTTCGGTCGCCGAAACCCTGGAGATGACACCCTATCTCTGGGGTGGGGCCACGGCCTTCGGCATCGATTGCTCGGGACTGGTGCAACTCTCGATGCGCATGGCAGGCCGCGCCGCGCCGCGCGATTCGGACATGCAGGCGCAAGGGCTCGGCTCGCCGATCGATCCCGACAAAGACCGTGTGGGCCTGCAGCGCGGCGATCTGGTCTTCTGGAAGGGGCATGTGGCGATCATGGTCGACGCGGAAACGCTGATCCACGCCAACGGCCATACGATGCTGGTGTCGCGCGAGCGACTGAGCGACGCCGTGGATCGCATCGGCTATCTATACGGCGGACCGACGGGCTTCAGGCGACCGTGACCGCTGCCGGCGAGGCCGGTCCTACGACTTCGGCGAGTGTCAATAGCTCAGCTTGGGATACCAGTCCGTGCCGCGTCCTTCCGGCGTGAGGTCGAGGATCGACCAGAGCGAAGCGATGTCCGGCGCCGTCCGCGGATCCTGGCCGGGGTCCGCCATCTCGCGTGTCATGATGGCCGACCAGAAGGCCCGCACCTGGTCTCCGTCGCGGCGATAGACGACGAGCGCCGGGTTTTCGCTGCCGTCGTCGTTGATGAGGTCGAGATCCCGCGCATAGTCGTCGCCGACCGTCTGGACGAAATCCAGATGCTGCCAGCCCCGCTCGGCGGCGAAAGCCATCTGGCGCTCGACCGTGCTGCGGCCAAGTATCTTGATGGAGACGCGCTGCGCGATGTCCATGCCGTTGCCGTTCACGGCTCCGAGCCAGTTGGTGCACATCGGGCAGGGACGCTCGCGCTGCGGCCCGTACATCCAGAAATACGTGACCAGCGTGTCGTGCGCGCCGAACAGATCGAGCAGGCCGACCTCATTGCCGTTGGCGTCCTTGAATCGGTAATCCTTCTCGATCACGGGCCCTGGCGGCAAGGCGCGCCGCTGCTCGACGAGACGGGTCATATGCCTGCGGAACTCGATCTCCTCGGCAAGGAGCGCGCGCCGGGCCTCCCGATATTCGGCGCTTTCACCGGGGAAATGCGGGTATGGCAACCTTGCCAGTTCCAAGGCCGGCGTCAGGGCGGGTCTATCCATTTCGGTCTCCCATCGTGTGTCGTGACAAGGACGCATGGAGCGCTTGGGTTCCGACACCCGCCGATCGGAACATTCCGGATTGTCTTTGCCTTCAGGCGTTGGTCGCGGCATTCTCACATTCCACAGAGGAGTGTGCCATGACCGTCGCGCATTTGAAGACAGGCAGATTAACCAACCTTCCTTTTTATGAGGAGCGTGTCGACTTGGCAGCAGCGTTCCGCTGGACTGCACGCCTCAACATGCACGAGGCGGTCGCCAATCATTTCTCGCTCGCCGTCGACGATGACGGAACGAAGTTCCTCATGAATCCCAATCAGGTGCACTTTTCGCGCGTCAAGGCGGGCGACCTCCTGCTCATCGATGCGAACGATCCCGCCACGCTGTCCGGTCCCGACGCGCCGGACCCGACGGCCTGGGGCCTGCATGGTGCCATTCACCGCAACGTGCCGCATGCGCGCTGTGTGATGCACGTTCACTCGATACACGCGACCGTGCTCGCCTCGCTCGCCGACTCGCGGCTGCCGCCAGTCGACCAGAATTCCACGATGTTCTACGGACCGCGACAGGTGATCGACGAGAACTATGGCGGCCTGGCCTTCGAGGAGGAGGGCGAGCGCTGCTCGAAGCTGCTGGCCGATCCGCGCGTGCAGGTCATGATCATGGGCAATCACGGCATCCTGGTCGTAGGCAACACAGTCGCCGAAGCCTTCAACCGGATGTTCTATTTCGAGCGCGCCGCGGAGACCTATGTCAAGGCGCTGTGGACCGGCCGGCCGCTACGCATGCTGTCGGACGAGATCGCCGAGAAGACGGCTGCCGAACTCGACAACTATCCCGGCCAGGCAGAACGCCATCTCTCCGAACTGAAGGCGATCCTCGACGCCGAGGAGCCGGAATACCGGAACTGAGCTCGCCTGCCTCCGGCCCGGATCGGCTGTAGCGCTGGTATTCTCAATGCAGGCCGAGGAACGCGCGTACATCCTCGGCGGTCGCCGCGACGAGCGCGCCGTCCGGACCTTCCATGGGTTTCTCGGGCCAGAAGACGGTGCGCATTCCGGCGGACAGCCCGGCCCGCGAACCCGTGAACGAATCTTCCATGACGACGGTATCGGAAGGATCGATGCCGGTCAGCCACGCGGCACGCAGGAACGGCTCCGGGTTCGGCTTGCCTTCGCGCACGTCGTTGCGCGAGACGGTCCTGAAGCCGGCTTCGGTCAGTCCGACCGCGCGCAGATTGGCGTCGACGATCAGCCGGTCGGAGTTCGACACGATCGCCTGGGCGACACCGCGGCGCTTCAGATCCTGGAATATGTCGAGCGCGCCGGGACGCGGCTTCAGCCCGCCGGCGTGTCTCAGATAGTGATCGTATTTGCGGCGGATCCATTCGTCGAAGGGGAGGTCGAGCCCGAATTCGTCGCGCATCATCTCGTAGACCGGCCAGGCGGCGACGCCGAGCACCCGCTCGTGCAGGTCCGGCGGCGGCGTGATCCCGACGCTTCTCATCGCCGAGACGAGAGCATCGTTGTGCAAAGGCTCGCTGTCGATCAGCGTGCCGTCCATATCCCAGTAAACTGCCTTCGGCGTCATCGACCCTTCCTTCTTCCTCCCCTGTTTGCGCACACTCCGCCTGCAAAATCGATGCCTAACATGCATATCGGCGGATGGTTGCAAACAAAGGCGGTCGATTGTGCGCCCGCGGCCCCCACCAGTTCAGGCGGCAGCACTGGTGCGGGCTGGGAAGCCGTCCGCGAGAGCGGCATCCTGTGGCACGACCCGCACATGGACAGGCCTGCGACTGCCGCGGATGGCGATCTCGCGGATTTCGTATTGCGACAGGTCGAGCCCTGAGAGCTCGACGACCGAGTCCGAAACCACGATGGCGGCGTTGAATTCCTTCGCGGCCGTCTCCAGGCGGCTCGCGACGTTGACCGTATCGCCAATCGCGGTGACGTTCATCACCCCACCATAGCCCATCGCGCCCACGATAGCCGGTCCGGCATGGATTCCGATCGCCACCTTGAGGGGAGCGGGGATCTCGCCGGCTAGTTCGCGGCTCAGCCGCTCGAGTTCGCCAAGGATCGCGGCGGATGCGGACAAGGCCTGCCGGCAGGCGTCGGCGGTGGAGGTCTCCAGCCCGAACAGGGCCATCGCCCCGTCGCCGATGAACTTGTCCAGACGTCCGCCCGACTGTTCCACAGCCTTGCCGACGATCGAGAAGTAGCGATTGAGCAGGAACACGACGTCGTATGGCAGCCGGTGGTCGGCGAGCGCCGTGAAGCTGCGTATGTCGCAGAACAGCACGGCGATCTCCTGCTCCCGCCCGGGTGTCGTCGGACGGAGGCTCGCCGGGATCGCGCGTTCCCGCTCGGCCGCGAGAAGCGGCATGACGGTGACGTCGGCGGACGGGCGGAGCTGGCAGGCGAGGCGGACGTCAGGGCCGGCATGGATGCGCGAGAGGGTCGCCTGTTCGATCTGGCCGGGCGCAGGCAATTGGTCGAGCCCGGCGGTGATGCGGATCCGGCAGGTCGAGCAGCGTCCGCGGCCGCCGCAGACGGCGTAATGCGGTATTCCCCCGACCCGACTCGCCTCGAGCACGCTGGAGCCGCGCGGCACGCGCACGACCTGGCCGCTTTCGTAGCGCACCTCGACCTGGCTTCGCCGCGCCAAGACCTGGCGGAGGCCGCGCAGCGCGATCGTGCATGCGACCGCGCCGATGGCCACGGCATAGGTCAGCTGCACCAATTGGCTTTTGAGTGCGACAGCCTCGGCCATGCCTCGCGGGACGCCGCCCGGAAGGGGACTGTCCGAATTGGCCATAACCGCCTTGCCGGCGTCGGCGAAGCCAAGCAGCGCTAGCACGGGAACCAGGATGGCTGCGATCAGGAGAAGCGGCGCAGCAGCGGGATACCAGGCGCGGTAGCGCAGCCAGAAATGCATGCCAAGGCACCCGTGGGCCCAGATGACCACCAGCGCGACCGCCTGCAGCACGCCGATCGCCGGGGCATCGATCCAGAGGGAGCGCACGACGAATTCGTAGTCGACGTCGATGGCGGTCACCGTGTCGACCACCCTGACGCCGATGACATGCTCGGCTATCACGAGCGGGATGGCGATGCCGAGCAGGATCTGCGCGGCCTCGCGCAGCGGCATGCGCAGGGTGCGCCTGAGATAGAGCGCCTGCAATACCAGCACGAAATGCACCCCCGCGGCGCCGTAGAGGAGCACCATGCCGGGAATGCTGAGCCAAGGCGCCGTTAGCCAATCCAGACCCGCATCGGCCGTTTCCATGGAGATCAGGTTCAGTGCCAGGTTCGTGAGGTGCATGGTCACGAAGACCAGCAGGACGAGGCCGGACCCGAGGCGCGCGTTGCGGGCGATCCTGTCGCGGGGTTGCGGGCCGGATGCGCCTGGGGATCTGGTCGAGGTCATGCGGCGGAGGCAACCCGATGGCTCATGCGTTCAGCTTGGCAGGCTTGAGCGCATGCATCAATGGGCGACGCCTGCGCCCGAGGATGGCGCGGGCGCCGGAATCCAGCGAACGAATGTATTCAGGTGCCGGCGGCGGCAGCGGCCGCCTTAGCCTTTTCGGCAGCCTCTTCCTCCGCTTCCTTCCGCTCGCGGGCAAGCCGTTCCGCCTCGCGGTTGCGCTCGACCAGGCGGGCCGCCCAGATCGCCACCTCGTAGAGGATGATGGTGGGAAGCGCGAGACCGATCTGGCTGACCGGATCGGGCGGGGTGAGCACGGCGGCGACGACGAAGGCGATGACGATCGCCCATTTGCGCTTCTCCGCCAGGGTGGTTGACGACAGCAGGCCGACGCGCGCCATCAGAGTGGTCACGACAGGCAGCTGGAACACGAGCCCGAAGGAAAAGATCAGCGTCATGATGAGGCTGAGATACTCCGAGACCCGCGGCAGCAGCGAAATCTCGACTTCGCCATCGGTACCGGTCTGCTGCATGGCGAGGAAGAACCACATCACCATGGGCGTGAAGAAGAAGTAGACAAGCGCGCCGCCCATCAGGAACAGGATCGGAGACGCGATCAGGAACGGCAGGAAAGCCTTGCGTTCCGTCCTGTACAGGCCCGGCGCGATGAACTTGTAGATCTGCGTCGCGATGATCGGAAACGCGATGACCAGGCCGCCGAACATGGCGAGCTTGATCTGCGTGAAGAAGAATTCCTGCGGCGCGGTATAGATCAGCTCGACCTTCTGATTGTCCAGGCCGGCCCAGTAGACGGCCCACTGAAACGGGATGACGAGCAGGTTGAAGAGCTGCTTGGCGAAGAAAAAGCACACCAGGAAGGCGGCAAAGAAACCGCCGAGCGACCAGATGAGACGGGACCGCAGTTCGATCAGATGCTCGATAAGCGGGGCCGACGACTTGTCGATCTCGTCCAGGTCCGTGTTTGTCACGTCGCGCTGCTTTCGGGTTGGCCTTCGCGTGGGGCCGCCTCAGGCGTGACGGTCACCGGCGTCGCGGCTGGCTTGGCCGCCGCAGGGGCTGCCACCGCAGGTTCTGCAACGGGCGCCGGTTCGACCGGTCCCTGCGGTGCAGCCGAACCATCGGGTTTCGTCGAAGCCTGGTCGGCGCCGTCCCCCGGTACAGCTGCCGCGCCGCCCTTGAGCGGCTCGGCCGCGGTCGCGACGGGGGAGGCAGGCTCCGGGGGCTTGGGTTTCAGCGTATCGAGGCCGGAGCGAACATCGGCTGCAGCTTTCTCGAAGGGGTTGAGCTGTTTTTTTATCTGGCTGGCCGGATTGAGGTCCCGCAGGGAATCGACCGACTTCTTGACGTCGTCAAGTTCGGCTTCCTTGAGCGCCTCGTTGAACTGCTTTTGAAAATCGCCGGCCATCGCGCGCAGCTTGGCAGTCGTCCTGCCGAAGGTACGCAGCATTTTCGGCAGGTCCTTCGGACCGACGACCACGATCATCACGACCGCGATCACGAGCATCTCGGTCCAGCCGATATCAAACATGGCTTTCGTTCCGGCGCTGAGGCTTGGAGATCACCTTACGGCAATCAGCTCTTGGAAGCCTTTTCCTTTGCCGCGTTCAGCGATTCGTCGGCCCGGTGTTCGACGGTCTTGGGCTCGTCGGCGGTGTCGTCGTCGGCCATGCCCTTCTTGAAGCTCTTGATGCCCTTGGCCATGTCGCCCATCAGTTCGGGAATCTTGCCGCGGCCGAACACCAGAAGCACGACGACCAGCACGATCAGCCAGTGCCATATCGAAAAGGAACCCATTGTACTCTCTCACCCCATGTTTCTCTGGCTACGATCTATGCGTTTTCGTCGCCGGTTTCAAACACAAGTACGTCAGACTTGCGCAAGGAAAGCCAGATGTCTCTCGCGTCGGGAGACAAAGCGCCGCAGCGTATGCGGGCTCGCGCATGCTTTTCGCCTCCGGGAAGGGCAAATTCAATGAGTTCGACCACGCCCAGATAGCGCCGCGAAATGATGCGAGCCTCGGTCTCGCCGCCGGTCTCGTTCACATCGAAACCCGACAGCCGGACGGCCACCGTGACGGAAATGCCGTCGGCCAGGCCTGCCGCCTCGACCCTCCCCACCGGTGTGTCCACCATTCCGCCGCGCACCTTGCCCTCGAAAAGGTTGAGCTCCGAAAAGAAGCCGGCGGCGAAGAGGTCCCGGGGCTTGAGGTAGAGATCTTCGGCCCGGCCGGCCTGAACCAGGCGGCCGGCCTTCAACAGGGCGATGCGGTCGCCCATCCGCATCGCCTCTTCCGCGTCGTGGGTGACGACGATGGCCGTGGCCCGGCTTTCGCGAAGGATCGCGAGGGTCTCCGCGCGGACGCTGTCCTTCAGGCGCGAGTCGAGGCCGGAAAAGGGCTCGTCCATCAGGAGCACCGCCGGACGGGGCGCCAGGGCGCGGGCAAGTGCCACACGCTGCTGTTCGCCTCCGGACAGCAGATGCGGGAACGATTGCGCGTGGTGCTCGAGACCGACGCGCGCCAAGGCGCCATGTGCCTCCCGCCGCGCCTCCTCGCGCGACAGGGCCGTCAGCCCGAAACGGACATTGTCCAGGATGGTGAGGTGCGGAAACAGCGCGAAGTCCTGGAAGACAAGGCCGATCGACCGCTGTTCAGGGGGCAGGAACACGGCAGGGCCGGCGATCTCCCGGCCGTTGAGGAGTACGCGGCCGGTGGTCTGCGGCTCAATACCCGCTGCGATCCTGAGGAGGGTCGTCTTGCCGGAACCTGACGGCCCGAGCAGGCAGAGGACTTCGCCGGGCTCCGCCGTCAGCGATACGTCCGAAAGCGTCTCCTGGCCGGGCTTGAAAGAGTGGCCGATGTTCTCGAAGGAAAGCCGCGCGGCAAAGGTGACACCGGTCGTGAGCCGCCGCGACGACGCGGCGTTCGTTTCTAGCCTTTCGCGCGGGACGTTCAACCTCGAGCTCCAGCGGCCGAACTCAGGACCGGCCTCTCCGGCTGCGGGTCAATCATCTGTGACGCGAGGTGTCAACAATCCGAGTTCCTCGAGGTCGACATCGGTCAGCGGATCCTCGTCTTCCGTCAGGACGTCGGGATCGGCGGGAGGCACGGGCATCGAGAAGTTCGCCGGCATGCGGGTGGAGAGCAGACCGGCCCCCTTCAGTTCCTCGATGCCGGGCAGATCCCTGATCTCCTCGAGTGCGAAATGGTCGAGGAACGTGTCGGTCGTGCCGTAGGTCACCGGCCTGCCGGGTGCCCGACGCCGGCCACGCATGCGAATCCAGCCGGTTTCCATCAAAGTGTCGATGGTCCCCTTCGAGGTCTCGACGCCACGAATGTCCTCGATCTCAGCGCGCGTGACAGGCTGGTGGTAGGCGATGATGGCGAGCACCTCCAGCGCGGCGCGCGACAGCTTCTTCTGCTGCACCGAGTCCCGGCTCATCAGGAAGGCCAGGTCGCCGGCGGTACGGAACGCCCAGGCATCGCCGACGCGCACGAGATTGACGCCCCTGCGCGCGTAGGTCTGCTGGAGCTCCGCCATGACGGCGGGCACGTCGGCGCCTTCCGGCATGCGCTGGGCGATCTGCTTTTCGCTCACCGGCTCGGCGCTCGCGAAAACGATCGCCTCCGCCATGCGCACGGCTTCGGCCATATGGAGCCGTGCGGCAGGATTGCGCAGGCCCGTGTCCGCGGAGTCCGGCTCCGTTCCGGGAAAGGGGAGGACGGAGGCGTTGGCGCCGTCGCTCATGACACAACCTCAAACGGTTTCCTGGCCGGCTGCGACCGCCCACGCAGGTAGAGCGGCGCGAAGGCCGCGTCCTGGCGCGCTTCGAGCGCACCTTCTCGGATCAGTTCTAGGCTCGCGGCAAAGGAACTCGCGATCGCTGTCGCCCGATCCTCGGGAGTGGAGCAATACTCGATCAGGAAGCTGTCGAGCGCCGTCCAGTCGCTCAGTTCTCCCACCATCCGGGTCAGCAGGTCGCGGGCCTGCTTCAGCGACCAGACGCCCCGCTTGGCGATCCGCACATTGCTGATCGCCTGGCGCTGTCGCTGCGAAGCATAGGCGGTGAGCAGGTCGTACAACGTCGCCGACCACTCGTTGCGCTTTTCCACGATGACGAGTTCCGGCATGCCGCGGGCGAACACGTCGCGGCCCAGCCGGTTGCGATTGACGAGGCGTGCGGCCGCGTCTCGCATGGCTTCCAGCCGCTTGAGACGAAACTGCAGCACGGCGGCCAATTCCTCGCCGCTCTCGCCTTCGTCGCCGGGCTGCTTGGGGATCAGAAGCTTCGACTTCAGGAAGGCGAGCCAGGCTGCCATCACGAGGTAGTCGGCGGCGAGTTCGAGCCTCAGCTTGCGCGCGGATTCGATGAAAACCAGATATTGCTCGGCAAGCGCGAGGACGGAAATGCGCGCGAGATCGACCTTCTGGTTGCGGGCCAGATGGAGCAGGAGATCGAGCGGGCCTTCGAATCCGGCCACGTCGACGACGAGCGACGGATCGTCGCTGGTGCGCGTCTCGTCGCTCTCCGTCCAAAGACGGTCCATGGGAGCGGCTCTTTCAGCCCGGTGTTCGGCATTATCGGCCAATGGTCCAGCAACTCCTATGCGACGGCCGTTTCCCGAAAGTAGCTGGCGAATTCGGCGCGAAGTTCCGCCTCGTCGGCTCGATCCGGCTCGCGGACATGGCCGAGCGCACGGTTCGCCCGCTCCAGCGACGCGCCTTCCAGCCCACGCGTGCGTGACGCGATCCCCGCCATTTCCTCCATCTCGCCGTTGCAATGAAGGACGATGTCGCAGCCCGCCGCAAGGATGGCGGCCGCTTTCGACGGGAAATCCCCAGAAAGCGCTTTCATCGACGTGTCGTCGCTGATCAGCAGCCCGTCGAAGCCGATGTCGCGGCGGATGATCTCTTCGATCACCTTGCCGGAGGTCGTCGCCGGATTGTCCGGATCGATCGCGCTGAAGACGACATGCGCGGTCATGCCCATCGGAAGATGTGAGAGTTCGCGAAACGGCACGAAATCGTGCCGCTGGAGATCACCGAGGCTGGTGTCGACGACCGGCAGTTCGAAATGCGTATCGGAAAATGCGCGCCCGTGCCCGGGCATGTGCTTCATGACCGGCAGCACGCCGCCTGCCCTCAAACCTTCCGCGGCGGCACGCCCCAGCGTGGTGACCACGTCCGGCTTTTTTCCGTAGGCGCGAGCCCCGATGACGTCGGAAGCGCCCTCGACCGGGACGTCGAGCACCGGGAGGCAGTCGGCCGTGATGCCGTAGCGCTGAAGGTCGAAAGCATGCAATCGGGACAGAAGCCAGGCGGCGCGTTCGCCGACGTCGTGGTCATCCTGCCAGAGGGCTCCCAGCGCGGCACCAGCCGGATAGTTTGGCGCCAGCGGCGGGCGAAGCCGCTGCACACGTCCGCCTTCCTGGTCGATGAAGACCGGCGCATCCGGACGGTTCACGCAGTCGCGCATCTCCGCCACGAGGTCACGGATCTGTTCCGGTTCGCTGATGTTGCGCGCGAACAGGATGAACCCCCAGGGACATTCTCCGCGGTAGAAACGGACCTCTTCGCGGCTGAGCGATCGGCCGTGGCAGCCCAGGATCATCGATTTTGATTCGGTCATGCCGCCACCATACCCCAACGTCCGGCCGCCGCCAGCGTTTGCCGGCTTCACACGGCGGACGCTTGACCACGCCTTCGGTGGATAGCCGGGCTTTAACGAAAGCGGCGCAGCCCGCGAAGGGCCGCGCCGCCGGTTTGCCGATGCTGCAGGCTAGCGCGAGACGAAGCAGTTGCCGCCGGCCGCCTTGTACTGCTCGCAGAGGCTCACGGCCTCGTTGCGGGTGTTGGCCGGCACGCGGACACGCCAGAACGTGCCCTTGCCCTCGATTTCCGCCTTCACGATGTTGACTTCGCGGCCCTGAAGGACGCTGCCGTATCGGCGGGCGAGATCCTGGTAAGAGGACTGTGCCGCCGCTTCGCTCGGCTGCGAGGCAATCTGCATCGCCCAGCTGCCGGTCGAAGCCGAGGGGGCGGCGACGGCGGCAACCTGATCGGGCTTGACCTCTCCCACCACATCGACCGGCTGGTCGACCGGGCGCAACGGCGCGATCGGAGCCGTGTCCGGCATGGCTGCACGCCCGGCCGGTGCTTCGACCGGGGCGTCCGCCTGTACGGAGGCAACTGAAGGCGAAGCGGTTTCCGCCGCGGGCGCGTCAGGGATCTGGGCCTGCGTCGGGGAAGGCGCGAGCGCCGGCGCATCGGAGATAGCCTCAGCGGCAGTCGGTGCGGTCGAAACCGGCGCGGCAGTTGCCGAAGCGGCGGTCTCGCCCGAAGGCTCGGACGGCTCGTCTTCGCGCTGCACGAGGGTGCCGTCGGGCCGAACCACCAGTGTCCGGACCTTGCGAGGCGCAACAGCCGCTATCTCGGCATCCGATTGTGTTTCGGCATCCTGCACGATCTGCTCGATGCGATCCTCGCTCTTGCCCGAAGCCATTTCGCCGTCGTCCTCCTCGATCGCCGGGAGCGACACGTCCACTGGCTCCTCGGCTGTCGTGACGAGCGATTCCTGCTGCGGCGCGGTCGCAGCCGTCTCGCCCGCCACTGTTTCGTAAGCCTTGCTGTCCTGGTTCGGCACCGTCGTGCCGCCGGGATTCTCCGGCCGCACCTTCACCGGGCTGTCGTCGGCGCGGACCAGCGCGGGCGCTTCCTCGCCGCCACCGAAAGACAGGGCGAATGCACCGATGCCGCCGATCACGGCAACGGCCGCGATGACGCCGCCGATCAGGAGCCCTCGGGACCTCCCGTTCGGCCGGTCCTGCGCAGCCATGTATTGCGGCGCTTCCTCGTCGAAGTCAGCCTCGAACTCATAGTCGTCCTGAGCGTATGGCGCGCCGGGAGCATGCGGACCTCTCATGTCGCCCGCGTCCATGCCGAACGAACCCGGCTCGGGGCCCTCGGCATAGGGCGGCGCAGCCGAGGCTGCGGCGGCTACCGCCCCGGCGGCGGCGCCCTGGTGGGGTTGCTTGGCGAAGCCGTTGGCCGTGCTCCGCGCCGGGGGCACAGCAGGCCCGGGCTCCGTGTTCATCTCGTTGATCAGAGACGAGAACTCGGCGTCCAGATCGTCGTAGCCGGAAGCGGGCGGCACGTCGTCCTCCTCCGGAAGTTCAGGAATCTCGAAGTCGTCGGCAAGGGCGACAGCCTTGTCGCTGACCTCGATCGTCTCGATTTCGGGCTGCCCGTCGAAGGCGTCGGCGAAATCCTCTTCCAGCTGACCGGCGATTTCGTCCTCGGGATAGTAGGCCGCGGAAGCGGCTGCGCCCGCGGCGGCGCCGGCCGCGCGGCTGCTGCCGCCATCCCGGCGCGAATATTCCTCGGTCAGCTGCGTGATCTTGTTCAGCGGGTCTTCCTTCATCGGATCGGCACGCACGACTGGATCGCGATGAGGACTTGCCGCCGGCCGCGGAGCCACGCCTGCCGTGGCACGCGGCGGCTCGCCGGGCCGGGCAGCGATGCCGGCAGCGGCGGGTGCCAGCGCCGCAAGGCCTGTAAACCTGCCGAAACGATCGTCGGGGGCAGCGGAGGCGGTGGGATGTTCGTCGAGTTCGTCCATCACCTCGTCGAGGTTGATGGGCTCGTCGAGAAGATCGTACCCCGCATCGTCCGCGAAGGTGGACGGCACGCCCACATCTTCCCGGTCGGCATAACCTTCGGCCGGGCTACCGGTCGGTTCGGAAGACGGCTCCTCGCCCGCGTCGGCCCCTTCCTCAGCGGCGAAATCTGCGCCGAAGTCCCAGCTCAGCTCGTCCTCGGCAGGCGCGTCCTGCTCCGGTTCGCCGAAGTGGACGCTCGAGGCGCCGTATGAAAGCGGTGGTTCATATGAGGAAGCCTGCGCCGGCGAAACTGCCGATACCGCCGGAGAGGTGGGCAGTGCAGGGCTTCGGTCCGCCTTGGCGTTGCCGAGCAATGCGTTCAGTTCGTCTTCGAGATTGAATTCCTCACTCGTCTGGTCCGGGGTTGAGGCATTGCGCTGCCGGACTTCCTCGGCGGCCACGTCCATAGGCGAGGTCGGAAGCTTGCGCGGGACGTAGGCAGGGACCGAGAACTCGAAAAGCGGCTTGGACTTGTTCTCGAGGCTCGATTCGGCGACGACGGGCGGCTCGACGGAGGGGGCAGCGTAGTCCGCTCCTTCATCCGATCCGAAATGTTCGAATCCGAAATCGACATCGCCGAACGAAGGGTTCTCGATACCGCGGTCGTTTCCGCCGGATTGCGCGCCAGCGTGGTGAGACGCTGCCCCTTCTGGCTCGAAGCCATCGTCCTGCAGGTCGCCGAGCTCGAAATCGTGCTCGGCATCGAATTCGTCCGCGGGGCCACTTTCGGCTTTCACGCCGGCTTGTGCCGGATCGCCGGCCGCTTCGGAGCCGGCACGACCGTTAACGTCTCCTGCTGCCGGTTCGTGCGGCAAGCGGAAGTCTTGCTCGTCGAAGAGATCGAAGTCGAGGTCAGCGTCCGGTCGATCCGCTCTGGCGGATCCGGATGCGCGGAAATCGGAGCCGAGGCCGGATATGGCAGCATCCAGGTCCGGTTCGACGACGTCGCCAGCGCGGGGCGCCGCCGGAGCGGACGCGCCGGGCAAATCGCCGAGACCGTGGAAGTCATCGTCGGTCAGGCCGAGGTCGAACTCGTCCGCGGCCGCGGTGCTCCGCGTTTCCGGGGCCGTAGCCGCAAAGGCGGCATGCAGGTCCTCGTCGAGCTCGTCATGATGCTGCCGGCGCGGCTCCGCCGGAGCGCCGGCGGCAGCCAGCGCCGCATCGAGATCGTCGGAGAAGTCGAAGTTGATGTCGGTGTCATGCGGCCGCGTCGGAGCTTCGGCGAAGATGTCGTCGCCTCGCCCGGCGTCGTAGGCCGCGGCGGACGCATCCTCACCCTCGAGATCGAAACTTCCGAGCAGTTCCTTCTCGAGATCCAGCGAGAAGTCGTCGTCCGGCGATTCGGCCGGCGCCTGGCGCATGCCTGCGGCCGGCTGGGCCTGCCCGACCTGCGGGCGGGACATGTTGGCCGCCTGCACGGGCTCCGGCCGCTTGACCGGTTGGCGTGGATCGAAACCCATGATACGTGTCAATTCGGCGAACGGATCGTCGTCCGCGAAATCAGTCTGGCTGGCCGTTTTCAGCTGGTTCTTATCTGCCATCGTTTCCCGAACTCGCAAACATTCGGACGCCTAGGACGTCGCGCAGGGTTGGTCCCTACCAGCGCAATGTGGGCAAAAGGTGACAGGTTCCGGCGGCGAACCTAGCGCATCTCGGTGGGCGCTGCGGCCCCGATCAACGCCAGGCCGGACGTCAGCACGTCGGACACGGCCTGCACCAGCCCTAGTCTGGCAGATGTCAATTCTGGGTCGTTAACCTTAACAAAACGTAAGTCAACGTTATCCGTGCCCCTGTTCCAGTGCGCATGGAATGCGCTGGCCAGATCGTAGAGGTAGAAGGCCATCCGATGCGGCTCCTGCGCGAGAGCCGCGGATTCGATCATGCGGGGATACTCCGCGAGCTTACGGATCAGCGCGATTTCGCCCTCGTCGGTCAGGAGCGAGGAGCCTTCCGCCAGGCTGCCGCGTCCGGTGTCGATGGCGGGAAGCTGCTCGCGGGCCTGCCGGAATACCGAGTGGCAGCGTGCCGAAGCGTACTGCACGTAGAACACCGGATTGTCCTTCGACTGTTCCGTCACCTTGGCGAAGTCGAAATCGAGGGGCGCATCGTTCTTGCGGTAGAGCATCATGAAACGGATCGGATCGCGGCCGACCTCCTCCACGACCTCGCGAAGCGTGATGAAATCGCCCGAGCGCTTCGACATGCGGACGGGCTCGCCGTCGCGGAACAGCCTGACGAGCTGGCAAAGAAGCACGGTAAGCTTCACGCGTCCGTCGGTAACCGCCTTGGCCAGCGCCTCCAGGCGCTTGACGTATCCGCCGTGGTCGGCGCCGAGAACGTAGATCAGTTCGTCGAAGCCGCGGTTCACCTTGTCCCGGAGATAGGCCACGTCGGCCGCGAAATAGGTGAAGGAGCCGTCGGATTTCACCAGCGGCCTGTCCATGTCGTCGCCGACCTCGGTCGAGCGGAACAATGTCTGTTCGCGGTCTTCCCAGTCGTCGGGCCTCTCGCCCTTTGGCGGCGGCAGCTTGCCCTTGTAGATGTGCCCCTTGAGGGTCAGGTCGTTGATCGCGGAGCGGATCGCCTTGGCGCCGTCGGCATGCAGTGTGCGCTCCGAGAAGAACACGTCGTGATGGACGTTGAGGAGCGCGAGATCCTCCTTGATCATCCCCATCATCGCGTCGACCGTGCGGTCCTTGACGATCGCGAGCGCCTCGTCCTCGGGCATCTGCAGCAGGTTGCGCCCGAATTCGGCGGCCAGCGCCTGGCCTACCGGCACCAGGTAGTCGCCGGGATAGAGGCCGGGAGGGATCTCGCCGATGTCCTCGCCCAGCGCTTCGCGGTAGCGAAGGAAGGCCGAGCGGCCGAGCACGTCGATCTGCGACCCGGCGTCGTTGATGACATATTCCTTGGTGACGGCGTAGCCGGCGAAGGAGAGAAGGTTGGCCAGCGCATCGCCGACGACCGCTCCGCGGCAATGCCCGACATGCATCGGGCCGGTCGGGTTGGCGGAGACATATTCGACATTGGTCTTCCTGCCGGCCCCGATGTCGGAACGGCCGTAGTCGACGCCGGCCGCCAGGATCGACGCGAGGTGAGACTGCCAGAAGCCATCCGAGAGCTTCAGGTTGACGAAGCCGGGGCCGGCGACGTCGACCTTCACGACATCCTTGTCGGCACGCAGCGCCGTGGCGATCGTTTCGGCAAGGGCTCGCGGGTTCTGGCCGGCGGGCTTGGCCAGCACCATGGCCGCGTTGGTCGCGAGATCGCCGTGGCTGGCATCGCGCGGCGGTTCGACGGCGATACGGGAGAGGTCGAGAGGCGCGCCCTGTCCGTCCCGCAGGCCGAGGGCCTCTACGGCCTTTATGACCCGCTGGTTGAAATCGGCGAAGATATTCATGCGTCAGCTCTGGAAAACGGTCGCTCCGCCTAGCCGGCGACAGAGCGCGACCTCAACAATCGAGCGGCGGGCCTAGCCCAAATCCGGCGTATGGTCAAACAGACGCCGGTGTTCCTTGAGCGCGTAGGTGTCCGTCATGCCCGCGAGGAAATCGGCCACGTCGCGGGCCTTTACGCGGTCCTCGGCGCGGTCCAGCCCTTCGCGCCAGCCCTCAGGCATTCGGCGGGGATCGGCGAAATAGGCGTCGAAGAGGTCCTTGACCACGCGTTCTGCATCGGCGCGCGTGCACATGACATCGGGCGCGCGATAGAGATGCTTGTAGAGGAAGGCCTTCAGGTCCTGTTCCTCCAGGGCGACGCTGTCGGAGAACGCGACGATCGTCTCGCCCGCGTTGCGGACGTCGTCGGCATTCGATGGACGGATCCTGGCCAGCCGTGCGGTCGAGGCCGCGATCACGTCTTCCACCATGAAGGTGATCTGGCGGCGCAGAAGTTCGTGGCCGGTGCGCATGGGATCGAGATGCGGGTAGCGTTCGCGCACGCTCGCCAGGATCTTCGCGGGCAGCGCCACGGCCTCCAGCATGTCGAGGCTGAGGAGGCCGGCACGCAGGCCGTCGTCGATGTCATGCGTATTGTAGGCGATGTCGTCGGCGATCGCAGCGCATTGCGCTTCCAGGCTGGCATGCTTGTCGAGCCACAGGTCGAAGAGCTGCGAAAAGCTCAGGATCGCCTGCGGCACCGGGCCTTTCAGGCCGTTGCCCGCGGAGTCGGTGAGCGGGCCATTGTGCTTGACGAGGCCCTCCAGCGTTTCCCAGCTGAGGTTCAACCCGTCGAACTCGGCATAGCGGCGTTCGAGCCGGGTGACGATGCGCAACGACTGCGCGTTATGGTCGAACCCTCCCCACTGCTCCATCTTGAGGTTGAGCGCGTCTTCGCCCGTGTGACCGAAGGGCGTATGCCCGAAATCGTGGACCAAGGCGATCGCCTCGGCGAGGTCCTCGTCGCACCGCAGCGCCCGTGCGAGGGCCCGCGCGATCTGCGCGACCTCGATCGTATGCGTCAGTCGCGTCCGGTAATGATCGCTCTCATGCGCGATGAAGACCTGTGTCTTGTGCTTGAGGCGACGAAAGGCGGTGGAGTGGATGATCCTGTCGCGGTCGCGCTGGAAGGGCGTGCGGGTCGGGCTCTCGGGCTCGGGCTGAAGGCGGCCGCGCGAGCGTGCCGGGTCGCAGGCGTAAGGTGCACGCGGGCGGTAGCCGAAGCCGATGTCGCCGAGAATTCGCGTTTCCTCCATGCCCGTCCTGCTGAAACGCCGTCCCGGAAACCTTCCCGGCTCCGTTGACTTGCCCCTCCTCGCTTCATACCTATGGGGACAGGTTGAATGCAAGGTGACGCCAGGCCATGGGCGCAGACGTTAAGACCACGATGAAGGTTGACGTAACCGACGCGGCGGCGAGCCGCGTGGCGAAGATCATCGCCAAGGAACCGGGCAAGATCGCTTTGCGTGTCTCCGTCGAAGGGGGCGGCTGCTCCGGCTTTTCCTACAAGTTCGACCTCGTGGAATCGCGCAACGACGACGATGTCGCCATCGAAAAGAACGGCGCGACCGTGCTGATCGACGACCTGTCCCTGGTCTATATGGGCGGGTCGGTGATCGACTTCGTCGACGACCTCATGGGTCAGTCCTTCCAGATCAAGAATCCGAACGCCGTCGCTTCCTGCGGCTGCGGGACCAGCTTCTCCATCTGACAGATACGGCGCTTGCACACAGAGCGCCGCCTTCGCTTCGGCCATCAGGTGGGCGGCGTGCCGTTCTCGGCAAGCACCTCGCCCGCGAGATAGAGCGAGCCGCCGATCAGGATGCGCGGCGGAGGCTCACCCTCCGGCCATGTGTCGCGCAACAGCATGAGTGCGTTTGCAACCGAGGCGACCGGCTCCGCGGAAAGGCCTGCCTCCTGTGCCCGAATGGCAAGCTCCGCATTGGGGACACCGGCCTCCGATGCCCCGACGGGCACGGTATAGACATGGCGGCACATGCCCTGGAACGCCCGGAAATATCCGGTCTGGTCCTTGGTGTTGATCATGCCGGTGATCAGGAAGAGCGGCCGGGGCCGCTTCTCCTCCTGCTCGACCAGCGCTTCGGCGACCACGACTCCGGCACCCGGATTGTGCCCGCCGTCGAGCCAGATCTCCGACCCTTCGGGAGCGAGATCGACGAGCCTGCCTTGCTGGAGGCGCTGCATGCGTCCGGCCCATGAGACGCTGCGCAGGGCACGCTCGGTCGCGGCATGCCCGACATCGAAGCCCGCGGCCTTCACGGCCGCGATGGCCGCGGCGGCATTGGCAAACTGATGCCGACCGGGCAGGGCGGGCAGCGGCAGATCCATCAACCCGCCACCATCCTGGTAGACGAGCCGGCCGTTCTCCTCGAAAGCGACGAAGTCCTGCCCATACACCGTCAACGGACTGCGCAGCCGCTCCGCGGTCGCGACCAGCACGCTTTGCGCCGCCTCCGTTTCCTGCGCGCCCACCACGACCGGGCAGCCGGACTTGATGATGCCTGCCTTTTCCGCCGCGATCAGCTCGACCCTGTCGCCGAGATAGGCCTCGTGGTCGAGCGAGACGGGCATGATCAGCGATACGGCCGGCTTCGGGATAACGTTGGTCGCGTCGAAGCGGCCTCCGAGCCCGACTTCGATGATCGCCGCGTCTGCCGGATGTTCGGAAAACAGCAGGAAGGTGACGGCAGTGAGTATTTCGAAGACCGTGATCGTCTCGCCGCGATTGGCCTCGGCCACGCGGGAAATCGCATCGGCCAGCGTCGCATCGTCCACCAGCCGGCCGCCGTCCTCATGCGCGAGCCTGTAGCGCTCGTGCCAACTGACGAGATGCGGCGAAGTATGGACATGGACGCGGTAGCCGGCCTCCTCCAGCAGCGCGCGTGAAAAGGCGGCTGCCGACCCCTTGCCGTTCGTTCCCGCGATGTGGATAACCGGCGGCAGCTTCAGATGAGGGTTGCCCAGGCGGTCGAGAAGACGCGTGATCCGGTCGAGTGAAAGGTCGAAGCCCTTCGGATGCAGCGCCATCAGGCGCTCGATTTCATGGTCCGCAAGCAGTGTTGTCATGAAAGCCCCTCGGCCAGGCTGGCCCGGCCCGACTTTTCCGTGAAGATAGCGGGACCTCCCAGGCGCGCAACCGTCAGGCGTGCGGCCTGGATTCGGGCGCAGCAGGCGGCGGGGACGGAAGATCTCCGGGCTCCCCGAGGTCCTCGGGAGCCGGCATCTTCAGCAGGATCTTCAGAAGCCGCGCGATCGTGGAGCGCATCTCGAGCCGCGACACGACCATGTCGACCATCCCGTGCTCCATGAGATACTCGGCGCGCTGGAACCCTTCCGGCAGCTTCTCGCGGATGGTCTGCTCGATGACGCGCGGGCCGGCAAAGCCGATCAGCGCACCCGGCTCGGCGATGTGGACGTCGCCGAGCATGGCGTAGGAGGCCGTGACGCCGCCAGTCGTCGGGTTCGTCAGCACGACGATGTAGGGCAGGCCGGCCTCCTTCAGCCGGTCGACGCCGACCGTGGTGCGGGGAAGCTGCATCAGCGACAGGATGCCCTCCTGCATACGCGCGCCGCCGGAGGCTGCGAAAAGCACCAGCGGGCGCTTGCGGGCGAGCGCAGTCTCGAAACCCTGGACGATCGCCTCGCCGGCCGCCATGCCCAGCGAGCCGCCCATGAAGGCAAAGTCCTGCACGGTGGCGATGATCGGCAGGCCCTCGATCGTCCCCGCGGCGTTGAGGATGGCGTCCTCGAGCTGCGTCTTGTTCTTGGCGTCCTTCAACCGATCGACATAGCGCTTCTCGTCACGGAATTTCAGCGGATCGACGAAGACGCGCGGGCTTTCGAGCAGATCGTACTGGCCGTCGTCGAAGAAGAACTTGAGCCGCTCCTTGGCGGAAATCTTCATGTGGTGGCCGGACGACGGGATGACGTACTGGTTCTCCTCGAGGTCCTTGTGGAAGACCATCTCGCCGCTCTCCGGATCCTTGATCCAGAGGTTTTCCGGGATATCCCGGCGTCCGAGCATCGAATTGATCTTCGGGCGGACGAAATTGGTGATCCAGTTCATGGCAGAATTCCCTTTCGGGCAAAGATGGGAAGACTATTCGGCGGCAGCAAGGCGGGCCGTGCGCACGCCTTGCGCGAGGCCGCTGACCAGCGTGGCCACGGCCTCGGCCGGATCGGCGGTGACGCCGCCCTTGGGGTCGATGACGTTTGCGACCGCGTTGACGATCGCCGTGCCCACGACGACGCCGTCGGCCGAGGCGCCGATGGCGCGCGCCTGCTCCGCCGTCTTGACGCCGAAGCCGACGCAGACGGGCAGCGCGGTATGCGCCTTGATGCGCTGCACGGCAGTCGAGACCTTGGCCGTGTCGGCAAGCGCGGAGCCGGTGATGCCGGTCATCGACACGTAGTAGACGAAGCCCGACGTGTTCTCGAGCACCTTGGGCAGCCGCTTCTCGTCGGTGGTCGGGGTGGCGAGGCGGATGAAGTTGATGCCGGCCCTGAGCGCCGGGATGCAGAGTTCCTCGTCCATCTCGGGCGGCAGGTCGACGACGATCAGCCCGTCGATGCCGGCATCCTTGGCCTCGGCGAGGAACTTTTCGACGCCGTGGCTGTAGATCGGATTGTAGTAGCCCATCAGCACGATGGGCGTCTCGTCGTCGCCCACGCGGAAGTCGCGCGCCATGTCGAGCGTCTTCCTCAATGTCTGCCCCGCCTTGAGCGCGCGCAGGCCCGCCGCCTGGATCGCCGGTCCGTCGGCCATCGGGTCGGAGAAGGGCATGCCGAGTTCGATCACGTCGCTGCCGGCCTTCGGCAGCGCCTTCATGATCGACAGCGACGTCGCATAGTCAGGATCGCCGCCCATGAAATAGGTGACCAGCGCCGGCCGGCCTTCGTCCTTCAGCTTCGCCATGCGGCGGTCGATGCGGGTGGTCATGCTCAGATCTCCATCCCCATCATGCCGGCAACCGTGTGCACGTCCTTGTCGCCGCGGCCCGACAGGTTGACGATCACGATCTGGTCCTTGCCCATGGTCGGGGCGATCTTCATCGCGTGGGCGACCGCGTGCGCCGATTCAAGCGCCGGGATTATGCCTTCGGTCCTGGTCGTCACCTGGAACGCGTCCAGCGCCTCGTCGTCGAGGATCGGCACGTAGTCGACGCGGCCGGTGTCGCGCAGCCAGCTGTGCTCCGGGCCAACCCCGGGATAGTCGAGGCCGGCAGAGATCGAATGGCCGTCGAGGATCTGCCCGTCGGCGTTCTGCAACAGGTAGGTGCGGTTGCCGTGCAGCACGCCGGGGCGGCCGGCGTTCATGGAGGCGCAATGCTCGACACCCTCGAGCCCGCGCCCGCCCGCCTCGATGCCGATGATCTGCACCGAGCGGTCGTCGAGGAAGGGGTGGAACATGCCGATGGCGTTGGAGCCGCCGCCGACCGCCGCGATGACCACGTCCGGCAAACGGCCCTCCTGCTCGAGGATCTGCGCCCGCGCCTCCGAACCGATCACCGACTGGAAGTCGCGCACCAGCTCCGGATAGGGATGCGGGCCGGCCGCCGTGCCGATCAGGTAGTAGGTGTCCTCGACATTGGTGACCCAGTCGCGCAACGCCTCGTTCATCGCGTCCTTCAGCGTGCCGTGGCCGGAATTGACCGGACGTACCTCGGCGCCGAGCAGCTTCATCCGGAAGACGTTCGGCTTCTGGCGCTCGACGTCGGTGGCGCCCATGTAGACCACGCATGGATAGCCGAAGCGCGCCGAAACGGTTGCCGACGCCACGCCGTGCTGGCCGGCGCCCGTCTCGGCGATGATGCGCTTCTTGCCCATGCGCTTGGCAAGCAGGATCTGGCCGAGGCAGTTGTTGATCTTGTGCGACCCGGTGTGGTTCAGGTCCTCGCGCTTGAAATAGATCTTCGCGCCGCCGAGATGTCTCGTCAGGCCCTCGGCGAAATAGAGCTTAGACGGCCGCCCGGCATAATGCGTCGACAGCGCCGTCAGCTCGGCCTTGAAGGCCGGATCGTGCTTGGCCGCGTTCCACTCGCGCTCGAGATCGAGGATGAGCGGCATCAGCGTCTCGGCGACGAAGCGGCCGCCGAAAATGCCGAACATGCCCTGTTCGTCGGGTCCGGTGCGGAAGGAGTTTGGTTCGATCGGCTTGTTCATGACGGTTCCCGGCGGGTGGTCCTCTGGTAGCTGGCCGCGCGCGACCTTTCGCTTAGCCTTTTACGCGCCGACTAGGCAACTGGATCGGTGAATCTCAAGCTGTGGGCTCGATACGCGCCTCGCGCACCGCACGAAAGAAATCGGTAATCAAATCCAGGTCCTTCTCACCGGGAGCCGTTTCGACCCCCGACGAGATGTCGATGCCGGTCGGCCGTACCAGTCGCAGCGCCTCGCCGATGTTCTCGGCGTTGAGCCCGCCCGAAAGCATGTAGTCCACCGTCGGGTCCAGGGCCGCCAGCACGCGCCAGTCGAACGGCACGCCGTTGCCGCCCGGCAGTTCCGCCTCTTTCGGCGGCTTGGCGTCGAACAGGAACCGGTCGGCGATGCCGCGATACGGTTCGATCTCAGCAAGGTCGCCAGCGTCTCGGATCGAGAAGGCTTTCATCACCGGCAGTCCGTAGCGGCCCTTCACTGCCGCAACGCGCTCAGGCGCTTCGTGGCCGTGGAGTTGCAGCATATCCGGGGCCATCTCGGCGACGATCGCGTCCAGCATGGGGTCATCCGCATCGACGGTCACCGCGACGGCCAGCGCCCTGCCTTCAGCGGCCTGGCGCAGCCGGCCGGCCTCGGCCGGGGCGACGTTGCGCGGGCTTTTCGGGAAAAAGATGAAGCCGACATGGCTGGCGCCGCCGTCGAGCGCGGCGCCCAGCGCCGCGTCGGTCTTCAGCCCGCAAATCTTCACGTCCAGCGACATGGCGCGGGACCTTGCACGAAAGCGCTCGAAAGTCGAGGCCGGAGCTCTACGCCGCCTTCGACAGCGACCGCTGGGCGTCGGCCAGGATCTCGAAGGACTTGAGCCGCGCCTTGTGGTCGAAGATCTGCGCCGTAACCATGAGTTCGTCCGCGCCGGTCCGCCGCACGAAGTCATCGAGGCCACGGCGCACCGTTTCCGGCGAACCGACGATGGTGCAGGACAGCGCACTGTCGAGCATGCCCTTTGCCATCGGGTCGAGCGTCGCCTCGAAATTCTCGACCGGCGGCGGCAGCTTGCCCGGACGCCCGGTGCGCAGATTGACGAAGGCCTGCTGCAGCGAGCTGAACAGCAGCCGCGCCTCGGCGTCGGTGTCGGCGGCGAAGACGTTGAGGCCGAGCATCAGGCGCGGCGCCGCGAGACGCTGCGACGGCTGGAAGCGCGAGCGGTAGATGTCGATCGCGTGCTGCATCTCCGCCGGCGCGAAATGCGAGGCGAAGGCATAGGGCAGGCCGAGGATCGCCGCGAGCTGCGCCCCGTATGTCGAGGAGCCGAGCACCCAGACCTCGACATCCTCCCCTTCGCCGGGCACAGCGATGACGCGCTGCCCGGGTTCGGCCGGGGCGAAATAGTTCATCAGCTCGACGACGTCCTGCGGGAAACTGTCGGCGCCCGCCTCCAGGTTGCGCCGCAAGGCGCGCGCGGTCAGCATGTCGGTACCCGGAGCGCGGCCGAGGCCGAGGTCGATGCGGCCGGGATGCAGGGCGGCCAGGGTGCCGAACTGCTCGGCGATCACCAGCGGCGCATGGTTGGGCAGCATGATGCCGCCCGCGCCGACCCGGATCGTCGATGTGCCGGCCGCGACATGGCCGATGACGACGGACGTCGCGGCGCTGGCGATGCCCGGCATGCTGTGGTGCTCGGCTAGCCAGTAGCGATGGTAACCCAGCCGCTCGGCATGCTGAGCCAGCTCGAGCGTGTTGCGCAGCGACTGCCCGGCGGTGCTGCCTTCCGGTACGGGCGAAAGGTCGAGGACGGATAGTGCGGCCATCAGGGATCTCCGGGCACCTGGGAGGGATATCCCGATATAGGAACGCAGGGTCCCACCCGCAACGAATGAGAGCGAACCGAAGGCTAGGTGACGACCTTCGCCTGTGCCACCTCCGCTTCGGCGTCGGCTTCCGCCTGCTCCGGCCCCTGGTGGGCCGAGAGGAAGTTGCCGATGCTGTGCCAGCTCTCGAAATGGTCGCAGAAGACCTTGAATATGACGAGCAGCGGCACCGCGATGAGGGCGCCGACGAAACCCCACAGCCAGGACCAGAAGGCTACTGCGATGAAGATCGCCACGGCGTTGATTTCGAGCCGCCGGCCGACGATGAGCGGCGTCACCAGCTGCCCTTCGACCACGTTGCAGAGGACGACGAAGGCGGGCGGCAGCAGGGCATAGGACAAGGTGTCGAACGAGATCAATGAAATGGCCGCCACGAGGATGATCGTTGCGGCTGCTCCGATGTAAGGCAGGAAATTGAGCGCCGCCGCGGCGACGCCCCACACCGCCGGGTTGGGCATGCCGAGCGCCCACAGGCCCAGGGCGATCGCGGTGCCGAGGCCAGCGTTGATGATCGCCACCGTGAGGAGATAGCGGGAAATTTCCCGCTCCACGTCATAGACGATCCGCAGCGCCCGCTTCTTCTCGCTGAGACGCGTGAAAGACTGGATGATCTTTTCGTAGAACATCGTTCCGGAGGCGAGCAGGAACAAGGAGAGCACGAAGATGATGGCGGCACTGGTGCTGGCGGAAAGCAGGTTTCCGGCCGCCTGCGAGATGATGCCGGGCTGCGCAAGCACCACGCGTTGTACGCCCGGCTCCCGTGTCGTCTCGGTCGCCTGTTCCACCTGATGCGAAACGGCCATGAACTTCTCGAACGGGTGGCGGAACTCGGAAAGCCTTTCGGAAACGCGCCGCCCGATGTCCGGAGCCTCGTTTGCAAGCTGCACGACCGGTCCCGACAGGAAATAGCCCGCCGTCGCCAGGGCTGTGACCGACAGCAGCACGAGCATCGTGGCCGAGACCGCTTCGGGTACCCCGCGCTTGCGCAGGAAGCGGACGATCGGGGTAAGCATCAAGGCCAGCAGAAACGCCAGCAGGACAGGCATGACGAAATCGCGCGCGAAATACAGGGCGTATATCGCGGCCAGGATGAATATGCCGATCACCAAAGTGCGTATGATCCGGACATTGGCAAAGATCGGATCGAGCGCGGGCGACGCCTGCAATTCGGCCGGCGAGTTCTCCCCGCCGGGCACGTCGCTCTGGTTGTTCATGGATGTAGCCCTCACAGCCCGGAGCCGACCGGGACTGCGCAACAATGCTTAAGCAGGGGCTTAAGTTCCGGCGGCACGGGTCGCCTGAGGCCGCTGGTCCAACCATTTTTCATGGGAGTGTTGCCGGAAAGCGGGTTGAACTCTCGCCTTCGATGCGTATGTAAGCCACGCTTGAATACTTCAGGGACTGAAATTGGCTATATACAGGGAAAAGGACATCTTCGAGCGCCGCAACGCGGCGAACGAAGCGAAGAAGGCTTTGCTCGCAAGGTTCAAGGCGAGGCCGGCGGAAGACGACCCGGCGGTGCTTGCCCGCAAGGCGGAGCGTCAGGCAATTCTCGAGGCCCGCGAGAAGCGGAACATCGAGAAGGAGAAGCTGAGGCAGGAGCGACTGGCGCGCGAGGCCGAGGAACGCAGGATCCGCGAAGCGGCGGAAGAAGCGGCCCGGCTTGAAGCCGAGGAGCGAGCTCGCGCCGAGGCGCAGGCCCGCGAGGCCGAAGAGAACGAGCGGATCGCGCGATTGCTGGCCGACGAGGCCGAACGCAAGGCAAAGCGCGACGCGCGCTACGCCGCCCGCAAGGCCCGTGCCGGCCGTCACTGACGGACGCTGATCGCTACAGACATTCGCACGCCGCGTGAAACGATTCGCGCGGCGTGCATTCGCATGCCGTTTCAAGGCGCGTCACGGGCGTGAAGCGACGGCGCGAAACGCCTTGATGTTACTGATCGACAGGCTGCGAGATCTCCGGCTTGAGCTAGAGCCTCCGGGGCCGTCGGCTTTGGAAGCGGCCGCTGCTGCCGGTCATTTGTCCTTCTGGCGTGACGCAGCCACCGGAGCGGCCTTCAGCGCGGGAGCCGCCGCCGCGGGTTTCTTGGCGTCCTTCTTCGGCTTGCGCACTTCCTTCTTGGCTTTCATCTGGCCCTTGGCCATCGGCTTGTCCTCCACCGCTCTGTCGCGCGAGAGTGAAACAAGAGTCGCGGACGAGAGCAAGGGGTGTTCGGCTACGCGGCCAGCTTAGAGATTCGGTCCAGGTGGCTCATGCCCCCTCGTCGACGACTCGGAGCCGCAATTGCCCGCTCTTGCTGCCCACCGAGGCTCCTTCGTTCGCCGCAGGCAGGGCACGCTGCCCCTCCGAATGGTCGGCCTGTTCCGGGCCGAGGTCCATGTCCCTGATCTTCTGGCCTCGCTTGGACACCTTTTCTGTCGAGGTCACGATCTGCTCGATGTCCCGCGCCGTGAGCGCGAAGTGGCTCTGCAGCTTGCGCACTCTCTCGTCGAGTCGGCCGAGGTCGTCCATCAGCCGGGAGACTTCGCCCTGGATGAGATGTGCCTGCTCTCGCATGCGCGCATCCTTGAGGATTGCCTGCACGACCTGGATGGAGAGCATCAGCAGCGAGGGCGAAACGATGACGACGCGCGCCCGGTGCGCCTTCTGCACGACCGCCTCGAAATTCTCGTGGATCTCCGCGAAGATCGATTCGGACGGAACGAACATGAAGGCCGTGTCCTGCGTCTCGCCGGAGATCAGGTACTTTTCGGCGATGGCCCTGATGTGGACTTCGATGTCGCGCCGGAAAAGCTGCGCGGCGCGAGCCGAATCCGTCTCGTTGGCGGCGTCGCGGATCGCGTTCCAGGATTCCAGCGGGAATTTCGCGTCGATAACTAGGCTGGGCGCACCGTTAGGCATTCGGATCACGCAGTCGGGGCGGTTCCCATTCGACAAGGTGTGCTGGAACTCGTAGCCGCCATGCGGCAGGCCGTCGGCCACGATCGCTTCCATCCGCGACTGCCCGAATGCACCGCGCGTCTGCTTGTTCGAAAGGATGGCCTGCAACTGCACCACTTGGCCGGCGAGCGACTGGATGTTGTTCTGCGCCGTGTCGATGACCGCTAGCCGCTCCTGAAGCTTGGTCAGCGACTCGTGCGTCGATCTGGTCTGCTCGGTCATGGTCTGGCCGATGCGGCCCGTCATCGCGTCCAGGCGCTGGCTGATGGACTGCGTAAGCTCCGCCTGGCGCGCGCCGAACACGTCCGCAACCGCGCCCAGCCGCCCCTGCATCTCCGCCTGCGCCTGAACGATGGCGGCGAGCCGCGCTTCGGATTCCCGGGCGCGTTCGGCAGCCTCCGCGGCGGCAAATGCCCGCGCGCGCGAGGAGCGCCAGAGCGCCCATCCCAGCCCGACGAGAAGGACCACGATCAGAGTGGTACCGGCCGCCACAAGGTCGCCCAGCGTGATGGTCGTTGCCCCGAGGCGGGCCATGGGTTCGGAAAGAATCGCAGAGGTCTGGTCCATGAGCCGACCATAGCCGATTCCGCCGTCCCCGCCAGATCAAAACAGGAACATGTGACGGATGTTGACGCCTCAATTGCCAGGTCTTAGGTGAAGCGCATGTCGATCAAGCCCCTCGTCATCCTTCCCGATCCCGTTCTCCGCCTGGTCTCCAAGCCGGTGGAGCGCGTCGATGCGCCTTTGCTCAAGCTCGCCGACGATATGTTCGAGACGATGTACGACGCGCCGGGCATCGGTCTGGCCGCCATCCAGATCGGCGAACCGCTGCGGATGCTGGTCATCGATCTCGCCAAGGAGGGGGAGGAGCCTGCGCCGCAGGTGTTCATCAACCCCGAGATCCTGGCCGGCGGCGACGAACGTTCGGTCTATGAGGAAGGCTGCCTGTCGATTCCGGACTACTACGCGGAGGTCGAGCGGCCCGCGACGGTGCGGGTCAGATATCTCGATCGTGACGGCAAGGAGCGGGAGATCGAGGCCGACGGCCTGCTGGCGACCTGCCTGCAGCACGAAATCGACCACCTCAACGGCGTCCTCTTCATCGACCACATATCGAAGCTCAAGCGCGACATGGTGGTGAAGAAATTCAAGAAGCTGGCCAAGGACCGTCCGCCGGTGAAAATGGTGGGCTGACCTTCCTCGGCGTCACGCTTGACGCGGCGCCGCTTTGCCGGTTGAAGACCGCTTTCCGAGGCTGAACCGCAGCGCCATCATGCCGCTCCGCATCGTATTCATGGGCACGCCCGACTTCGCGGTGCCGACCTTGCGCGCCATCGTCGAGGCGGGGCACGACGTGGCGGCGGTGTACACGCAGCCTCCGCGACCTGCCGGCCGCCGTGGCCTGGAAATGACGCCATCGCCCGTCCATCGCGAAGCCGAGCGCCTGGGATTGGAAGTCCGAACCCCCGCCTCGCTCAAGGGGGAGGGCGATCAGCTTGCGTTCGAGGCGTTGAACGCGGACGCGGCTGTCGTGGTCGCCTACGGTCTTCTGCTGCCCTGGCGCATCCTCGAGGGCACGAGGCTCGGCGCCTACAACGGCCACGCCTCGCTGCTGCCGCGCTGGAGAGGCGCTGCCCCGATCCATCGCGCGGTCATGGCCGGCGACGCCGAGACGGGCATGATGATCATGCGGATGGACGAGGGACTGGACACGGGTCCCGTCGCCTTGACGCAGCGCGTGGCCATCGGCCCGAACGATACAACGGGCGAACTGCACGACCGTCTGTCGCGCATTGGTGCGGCACTGATGGCACAGGCTCTGGAAAAACTGGAGGGCGGAACCCTTTCCCTGCAGCCACAGGCCGCCGACGGGGTGATTTACGCGAGGAAGATTGATAAGACGGAGACGCGTATCGACTGGGCGCTGGCGGCGGACGAGGTCCACAACCATATCCGCGGGCTGTCGCCTTTTCCCGGCGCATGGTGCGAGATGGACGTGGGCGGCAGGCCCGAACGGTTGAAAGTGCTGCGTTCCGAGAAGGCCGATGGCACGGGAGTGCCGGGGGCAGTGCTCGACGACAGCCTGACCGTCGCCTGTGCGCAAGGAGCGGTCAGGCTCACGGAACTGCAACGAGCGGGAGGCCGGCCGGGGCCGGCGGAAGAATTCCTCCGCGGAACAAGAATAAGAAAAGGGATAAAACTCTCATGAGCATGATGTCCATCCGGACTGCGACCCCACGCGACCGCGAAGCCATACGCCGCGTCGAGGAGCATGCATTCGGCCAGAAGACGGAAGCCGGACTGGTCGATGCGCTGATCGACAGCGGCGACACGGTCCTGGAACTGGTTGCGCAGGAAGACGGCCAGATCGTCGGGCATATCCTGTTCTCGCGGCTCTACGTCGAGCGGGACGGGAAGAGGCATCCCGCCGTGGCGCTGGCACCGCTTGCCGTCGAACCCTCCTTCCACGGCACCGGCATAGGCGGCGCGCTGATCACCGAGGCCCATCAGCGGCTGAAGAAGGCGGGCGAGACATTGTCCATCGTGCTCGGCGAGCCCGGCTACTACGGCCGTTTCGGCTACACGCACGAGCGCGCGAGCGGGTTCGAGAGCGACTTCCAGTGCGAGGCCCTGCAGGCGCTCGCCTGGGGCGATGTCCCGCAGGCGGGCCGGCTGGTCTACGCCCCCGCCTTCGGCAACGAACTCGCCGCCTAGGCAGCCTTCTTGCCGCGCTACCGCCTCGACATCGAGTATGACGGCACCCCTTACGCAGGCTGGCAGCGGCAGGCCGGCCAGCATTCGGTCCAGGCGGCGCTCGAGGCCGCGATCCACGACTTCTGCGGTGAGACCGTAACGTTGCGCGGCGCCGGCCGGACCGACTCCGGCGTCCATGCCACCGGCCAGGTGGCGCATATCGACCTGGTGAAGCCCTGGCCGGACGACACGGTTCGCGACGCCGTCAACGCGCATCTGAAACTGGCCGCCGAGGCGGTCTCGGTGACGGCGGCGCGACAGGTCGCCGACGAATTCGACGCGCGCTTCTCGGCGACCAGGAGGCACTATCTCTACCGCATCCTGAACAGGCGCGCGCAGCCGGCGCTGGAGAAGAACCGGGTCTGGTGGGTGCCGGCGCCGCTCGACGCGGAAGCGATGCACGAAGCGGCGCAGGGCCTGCTCGGCCGGCATGATTTCACGACTTTCCGCTCTTCGCAGTGCCAGGCCAGCAGCCCCGTCCGGACGCTCGATCGGCTGGACGTGACGCGCAGCGGCGACCTGATCGAGGTCAGGACCTCCGCGCGGTCCTTCCTGCACAATCAGGTCCGCTCCATGGTCGGCACGCTGAAGCGCGCCGGCGAGGGAGCCTGGAGCGCTGAGGACGTGCGGGCCGCCTTGGACGCCCGCAACCGTGCCGCATGCGCGGGCATCGCGCCTCCGCAGGGACTTTACCTGACCCAGGTCGACTATTCGATCGGCGCCTGAACGACCGTCGCCAGCCCGAGCACCCCCTGCAACAGGAAGAGCGTGACCAGCGACACCACGAACATGCCCGCGAAGACGGCGGTCGCCACCGCCGGCCCCTTGCCTGTCGCGACGTTGGTGACCCGCCACGACAGCACCATGGCCGCCACGAAGAACAGCAGCGAGAGGAAGTCGTTGAAGGGGTTCGGTCCGGGCAGCACGAGACCGATCAGCGACGGCGGCAGCATGATCCAGGCGAGCAGCGCCGAAGCCCAGTTGCTCGCCACCACGAGGTGAACGAAACGGTCGGCGATCCCTGCCTTGCGCGCGACCAGTGCGAGCACGATCAAGGGCGCGATCCAGGTGGCGAAATCGATCGTTGCCAGGCGCATGACGATCGAGAAGCGGCCGCTTGCTCCGTCCGACAGCAGCGCCACTTCGTTCGCGAACCCCACCCAGCCGACCACCAGCGGCGGCGCTGCCACCACCATCGCGAAGAACGAGTTCCAGAAACCGTCGGCGCTCAGGTCCAGCAACCTCAGGCCGTCTGCCTTGCCCAGCATCATGCGCCAGACGCCGGTCAGTTGTCGCTGGATCTCTTCGCCTGACGGCATGCGGCCTATCCGAACCAGTCTTCCAGGAAGCGGCTGTAGATGTTCGTCAGCGTCTCGAGGTCCGCAACGGCGACGCGCTCGTCCACCATGTGCATGGTCTTGCCGACCAGCCCGAACTCGACAACCGGGCAATAGTTCTTGATGAAGCGTGCATCCGAAGTGCCGCCGGAGGTGGACAGCGCCGGCGTCCGTCCAGTGACAGAGGCGATCGAGGCGGAGAGGACGGATGTCAGCCGGTCGTCCCGCGTGAGGAAGACCGGGCTGGGCCTGTCTCGCCAGACCAGGTCGAACGCGATGGGCTCGTCGCGACCGGCGCGATACGTCTCGCTCGTGCTCGCGCGGTCGAGCCGGTTATGGATCTCGGCCTGCAGGCTCTCCGCGGTCCAGCTGTCGTTGAAGCGGACGTTGAACGCCGCGCTCGCGCTCGCGGGTATGACATTCGTGGAAGGGTTGCCGACGTCGAAGGAGGTGATTTCGAGGTTGCTGGGCTGGAACTCGGCGGTGCCGGTGTCCAGCGCCGGAGAGAGCAGCGCGTCAGCGAGCGTCATCAGGCCGCGCACCGGATTGTCGGCGAGATGCGGATAAGCGACGTGGCCCTGGCGTCCATGCACCGTGACGATGCCGGAGATCGATCCGCGGCGGCCGATCTTGATCATGTCGCCGAGCGCGTCGGGGTTCGTCGGCTCGCCCACGATGGCGGCATCCCAGGTCTCGCCTTTCGAAGCCGCCCATTCCAGCAGCTTCACCGTGCCGTTCACGGCGGGACCTTCCTCGTCGCCGGTGATGAGCAGCGAGACGGATCCGGGCAGTTCCCGCCCGGCCGCGACATGGCGGGCGACCGCGGCGACGAAGCATGCGATCCCTCCCTTCATGTCGACCGCGCCGCGGCCATACATGACGCCGTCGCGAATCGCGGCCTGAAACGGCGGGAAGGTCCAGGAAGCCTCGTCGCCGGCCGGCACCACGTCGGTATGGCCTGCAAACATCAGATGCGGCCCGTTGCCGGATCGGCGGGCATAGAGATTCTCGATGTCAGGTGTTCCGGGCTCCGAAAAGACCGGCCGTTCCACCGTGAAATCCAGCGTGCTCAGCATCGCCTCGAGCGCGGCGAGGGCTCCGCCTTCCGCAGGCGTCACCGATGGGCAGCGGATCAAGGTGGCGAGGTTTTCGACTGGATCGGTGGGCAGGCTCATGCTGGCGGGATAATCCAAAGCTTGGCCGATGTCACGGGGCCGTGATCTGTACCACGGTATCGGAGAAGGAGACCGGGAAAGCCACTCCCCTACGCGCGATCAGCGATGGTCGCCGCGCGACCCATCAACTCCGCATCGGCGCATTGGCCCGCTGGCCGTATCGATTGGGTCCCGACGTTCCCGGGATGAGGCAAAGGGCCACGAAGGCGACGATCTGCACGATCGGGATCAGCAGCGCGATCGAGAACACACCGCTCCAGCCGATGTCGTGAAGGCGCTTCGTGCTGAGCGCCAGATAGGGCCAGAGCATGACGAAAGTCAGCAAGCCGGCGATCGACCACCAATGCTCGAAGCCCGGGCTCATCTGCAGGAGCTCTTCGAGGCTTGCATCCATCAGCGTTTCCGGCCCCAGGCGAACGATCTCCATCGTGGCCTTCCAGACCGGGAAAAGCTGGATGACGCCGATCAGGAGGTTCGCCAGAAAATAGACGGTCCGGTCGATGCGTCCTCCGAACCGCAGGAAGAGCCAAGCAAATTGCGCGCGACCAGGCACCCAGCTTCCCCGCTTCAGTCGCGCAGCAATTCGTTGATGGAGGTTTTCGAGCGGGTCTGCGAATCGACGCGCTTGACGATCACCGCGCAGTAGAGGCTGGGACCGGGTTCGCCATTGCCCATCGGCTTGCCGGGCATCGCGCCGGCGACGACGACGGAGAAGGGCGGCACCTCGCCATAGGTGACCGCGCCCGTCGAACGGTCGACGATCTTGGTGGACTTGCCGATGAAGACGCCCATGCCGAGCACCGAGCCTTCGCGGACGATGCACCCTTCCACGACCTCCGAGCGCGCGCCGATGAAGCAGTTGTCCTCGATGATTGTCGGGCCGGCCTGCATCGGTTCGAGCACGCCGCCTATGCCGACTCCTCCGGACAGATGCACGTGCTTGCCGATCTGGGCGCAGGAGCCGACCGTGGCCCATGTATCGACCATGGTGCCTTCGCCGACATAGGCTCCGAGATTGACGAAGGATGGCATGAGGATCGCGCCGGGGGCGATATAGGCGGAGCGACGCACGACCGCCGAAGGCACCGAGCGGAAGCCGGCCTTCTCGAAGTCGGCCGCGCCCCAACCCTCGAACTTGGACGGAACCTTGTCCCACCAGCTCGAATTGCCGGGGCCGCCCTTGACGATCTCCATCGGATTGAGCCGGAACGACAGCAGCACGGCCTTCTTCAGCCACTGGTTCACCGTCCAGCTTCCGTCGGCCTGCCGCTCGGCGACGCGGACCTCGCCCTTGTCGAGCAGGTCCAGCGCGGTCTCGACGGCCTCGCGGACTTCGCCCCGGGTCGTGGAGACGGCGTCGCGCTCGTCGAAGGCCTTCTCGATGATCCCTTCGAGTTGCGACGGATTGGCGTTTGCCATGAAATTCCCCTAATACAACGTGCCGTTAAGCCGACGGCCGCTAAGCTCGACCGAAAACGCGCGGGACCCTATGTCAAGGCTGGGGGAGGGTCAATCGCGCCCGCCATGGACATCACGACGAAAGGCCGCGACGAATGAATCCAACCGAGAAGGCGGCGTGGACGCCGCTTCCGCATTCGGACGAGGATCTGGAGCGCGCCAAGAGCGTGCCCGTCACGCCTCAGACGACGGCGCCGACCTACCGGCTCGCATGGAACGACGAGGAGTTCATGACGCGGCGCGAACTGCGCCCGGTCAGGCTGCAACTCGAACTGCTGAAGCCGGAAATGGTGCTGGCCGAACGCGGGATCCGCTCGACGGTCATCCTGTTCGGCGGCGCACGCCTGCCGGAACCCGGCGGCGCTGCCTGGGCGGCGAAGAACGAGACGCAGAAGAAGAACCTCGAAGCCAACAGCCGCTATTACGAGGAGGCTCGCGCCTTCGCGCGCATATGCTCGCAGCATTCGGCCGCCTCTCACTACAGGGAGTTCGTGGTCGTGACCGGCGGCGGCCCCGGCGTCATGGAGGCGGGCAACCGCGGCGCGAGCGACGTCGGTGCGCCCTCGATCGGGTTGAACATCGTGCTGCCCCACGAGCAGGCGCCGAACATCTACGTCACCCCCGATCTCTGCTTCAACTTCCACTACTTCGCGGTCCGCAAGATGCATTTCATCATGCGCGCCAAGGCGGTCGCGGTCTTCCCCGGCGGCTTTGGAACGATGGACGAGTTGTTCGAGACGCTGACGCTGATCCAGACCGGGCGCATGGAGCGGGTGCCGATCATCCTCTTCGGCGAAGAGTTCTGGCGCCGCGCCATCGATCTCGACTATCTGGCCGACCAGGGCACCATTTCGCCCGGCGATCAGGACATCATCGATTTCGTCGATTCGGCAGATCAGGCCTGGGACATCATCCGCAAATTCTACGCGCTCTGACGGAACGCAGCCCGCTCCTTCCCGGTTACCTCCGCCGCAGGAGTGTGATGATGGCCGACAAACCCGGTTCGCCGAAAAAAACCGTATCGCCGCAGCTGACGGAAGAGGAACTCACGCGCCGCAAGCTCGAGGCCAGCGAATTGCGAAAGCGCATCGAGCGGCTCGAGGAGCGACTGGATGCGAGCATCGCCGGCGACGACGGCCTCGCCGAACTCGACAAGGGCATCGACAAGAGTCCGTCCGGGAACCCGCTCGAGCGCGCAGTCAGGCGATCCAACATCAAGCGCGGAAGCCGCAAGGCGTAGCGCCGCCCCGCGGCTTAACTGGACCCCTGGACGATAGAGCCGAGGAATGCGGCCAGATCGTCCGTGACGAAATCGACGTCGTCCTCGAACCCCGGATCTTTCTCCCAGATCTCCGAAAAGGTCGGCTCGAAGTTCTTTGGCACGATGAGCACCGTCGTCATGCCGAGCGACTTGGGCACGGCGAGGTTGCGGGCCAGATCCTCGAACATGACGGCATTCGGACCCACCACCGAATGCAGTTCGGCAAAGCGCTCATAGGTCTGGCGTGCCGGCTTCGGGGTCAGCCCGGCGGCGACGATGTCGAAGATGTCGTCGAAATGGTCGAGCACGCCGAGTTGCCGCGCGGCGCGTTCGGCGTGACCGCGGTCGCCGTTCGTGAAGATGAACTTTCGGCCGGGCAGCTGCCGGATGGCAGTTCCCAGCGCCGGATCGGGCACCAGCCACGAATAGTCGATGTCGTGGACTTTCTGCAGGAAATCGTCCGAATCGATGCCGTGGCGCTGCATCAGGCCGGCCAGCGTCGTGCCGTATTCGCGATAAAGCTCCTTTTGCAGCTTTCGCGCATCCTCGCGCGACAGGCTCAGCAGATCCGACACATAGGCCGTCATCTTGAGGTCGATCTGCGAGAACAGGTTCGAGTGGTGCGGGTAGAGTGTGTTGTCGAGGTCGAACACCCAGTCGGTGACGTGGGAAAATCGGCGGTGGTCCGGCAGTTCCGTCATCGATGTCCTGTCTGTTCTGTCTCGTGGGCGGAATGCGCCAGTTCCGCACAGTATCAGTAAGCGTAGACTTTCTGCAGTCCGGCAAAACCCTTGAACGCGACCTCGCCGACGAGACGGGACGGCCGCTCCAGATGTTCCAGCACCGCCTCGGAGGCGACCCGCGTCTTGGCGAGATCCGAAGCGGCCGCCAGCAGTCGGGCCGCGAAATTGACGGGCTGGCCGATGGCCGTGAAATCGAGCCGGTTCGCTCCGCCGATATTGCCATAGTGGAAGCGGCCGACATGGATGGCCGAGCGGAAGCCGAGCAGGTTTCCGACAGGGGCCTCGGACAGCTTCCTCTCGCTCTGCAGTACGGTTTCCCTCGCCGCCCTGATCGCTCCCGGCAGCGTGACGTTGCCGCCGTAGGGAAAGATGGCGAAGAAGCCGTCGCCGAGGAACTTCAGGATTTCGCCGCCATGTGCCTCAACCGGCGGCACCATGATGTCGAAGGCCTCATTGAGCAGAGTCACCAGTTCGGGTCCGCTTCTGGAATTGGAGAGCGTCGCGAATCCGATCAGGTCGGTGAACAGTATGGCGGCGTCGATCTCCTCGCCGTCGCCGCGATGGACGCGGCCCTGCAGGATCTGCTCGCCGCTGTTGCGGCCGACATAGGCCGAGATGATCGCAGCGGCGTTCAGTCTCAGCAGATAGGATTCGACGAGCCTCGCCAAAGGGGCACGGATGCGCTCGAAGACAGCGATCGCGGCATCGCTCCATCCGTCGGGGTGCTTCGTCGACCATGTGACGGCATGGGTCTCGCCTGTGGTGAAGACCAGAGGTTGGGCGATGTAGTCCGTGAACCCCTCCGCGACGAGTTCGCCGAGAATGGGATAGTCGGAGAGAAGGTTGGGGTTTATGAGCCGCCTGCGGATCGTGACCTGCTTCGACGTGACGGTCGGCAGCGGGTTCCTGACATATTCGTCGCGCGAATAGAGGTCGATGCCGCCCGCCGTCATCTTGAAGCCCTCTCCCGGCGTCCAGAGGAAGCGCCTCCCGGCGATGTTGGGATGAAGCGTGTCGACGAAGAGCGCGAAGCGTCCGATCGGCACGCCTGCGCCGACCAGCCTGCGACCGACCCCGTCGAGCAGTGAACGGGCGCTGCCGCCTGGCCGGGCGCCGTCCACCATCCATTCGACCAGCTGGTCGATCGCGGCCGTGTCGATCATGCGGGCTCCGGAATTGCCGTTTCGGCCAAAGCCTAGCATGACGATCGCCTGTCCGCCGTTCAAGCGGCCTTGTCGCGGACCTGATAGTCCTTGATGGCCGCGAAATGGATCTGCTTCCAGCGATCCGCTTCGTAGTTCAGGCCGAACTCGTGCGGGGCTAGGAAGACGGGATCGCCGTCGAGGTCGCGTGCGATGTCGCCGCGATGGCTTTCGATGAAGCGATCGAGATCGGCCTTGTCCGCGGCTTCGATCCAGCGGCAGACCGAGAAGCGCGACATCTCGAAGTCGACCGGCAGCGTGTATTCGACGCTCAGGCGTTCCCTCAGCACATCGATCTGCAGCGCGCCGACCACGCCGACGATGGCCGGCGAACCGTCCTCCGGCTGGAACAGCTGCACCACGCCCTCTTCCGCCATCTGCTGCAGCGCTTCCTTCAGCTTCTTGGCCTTCATGGCGTCGCCGAGCCGCACGCGCCGCAGGATTTCCGGCGCGAAGTTCGGCACGCCGCGGAACAGGATGTCCTCGCCCTCGGTCAGCGTGTCGCCGATCCTGAGCGTGCCGTGGTTGGGGATGCCCACCACGTCCCCGGCATAGGCCTCGTCGGCGGTTATGCGGCTGCGGGCGAAGAAGAACTGCGGCGCCGACAGGCTCATCGGCTTGCCGGTGCGCACCAGCTTCGCCTTCATCCCCCGCTCCAGCGTGCCCGAGCAGACGCGCACGAAGGCGATGCGGTCGCGATGGTTCGGGTCCATGTTCGCCTGGATCTTGAACACGAAGCTGGTCATCTTCGGCTCGGTGGCATGCACCACCCGCGCATCCGCCTCCTGGTCGCGCGGGGAGGGGGCGTAGCTGCCCAGCCCCTCGATCAGATCGCGCACCCCGAAATTGCGCAGCGCCGAGCCGAAATAGACCGGCGTCAGGTGACCCTCGCGGAACGCCTTGAGGTCGAACGGCCTGCAAGCCTCCCGCGCGAGCTCCAGCTCCTCGATCAGCGTGGCGCGCTCGTTCTCCGGCAGCAATCCCGCGACCTTGTCCGACTCCGGCCCGTTCACCTTGGTCCGCTCGACCTCGGCATCGCCGCGCCGCACTGCGTTCTGCGCCAGATGGTAGGTGCCCGAAAACGTCTTGCCCTGGCCGATCGGCCAGGTGATCGGTGCGGTGTCCAGCGCCAGCTTCTGCTCGATTTCGTCTAGGATTTCGAAGGTGTTGCGGGCGTCGCGGTCCATCTTGTTGACGAAGGTGACGATCGGGATGTCGCGCAGCCGGCACACCTCGAACAGCTTCAGCGTGCGCGGCTCGATGCCCTTGGCCGCGTCGATCACCATGACCGCCGAATCCACCGCCGACAGCGTCCGGTAGGTGTCGTCGGCGAAATCCTCGTGGCCGGGCGTGTCGAGCAGGTTGAAGACGTTGTCGCCATATTCGAAGGTCATCACCGAGGTGACGACCGAGATGCCGCGCTCGCGCTCGATCTTCATCCAGTCGGAGCGCGTGTTCATGCGGTCCTTCTTGGCCTTCACCTCGCCCGCGAGCTGGATCGCGCCACCGAACAAAAGCAGCTTCTCGGTCAGCGTGGTCTTGCCGGCGTCGGGATGGGCGATGATCGCAAAGGTGCGGCGGCGGGCGACCGCCTGGCGAATGTCTTCGGCCATGTCGGGATTCCGTTGGATGGCGGCTATATAGCCAGCAAGGACGGCTCTGTCGAGAAAATGGGCTCCGATCCTCCCCTCGCGGAGCGGGGGAGGGAACCGCCGAAAGCGCTGGAGGGCGCCGCCTGGCTATCAGCCCCGAGCCGCAGCTTTCAAACCGCCAGCTCGAAACCGCTTTCCGCCATCACCTCCCCATTCACCATCAGCTCCACGCAGTGGAACCCCGCGCTGTGCTTGCGCGTCGTGAAGTCCTTCACCGTCTGGCTGATCGACAGCGTGGCAAGCCCGCCCGGCGGCAGGTCGAGTTCCTTGAGCTTGAATACCTTGCGCGAGATCCCGTTCTTCTTCGGATAGTGGATGGCGTAGTCGACGACCAGTCTCTGCGCCGTCTCCGCGGTCGAGCGCAGCGCCGCATTCGTGGTGATGCGCTGGCCGAGCCATATCCGCGCCGGCTCCACGGCGAAGCTCTCCACCGTCACCTCCGCCTTGCCGGTCGTGCCGATCAGCGCAAGCGCGCGTGCGTCGCCCTGCTTGATCAATGTCCGCAGCGCATGGCGTACGATCCAGGCCGTGTGCCTGTCGTCCCGGTCCCAGGCCGAGACGCGCTCGACCAGAAGACCCGGATGGTCCTTGCCTATGTCGTTGAGGTGGTTCGCCACGGATTTTCGGACATAGAGGCTGGGATCGGCCTTCAGCGCCTCGAGGATAGGCCCGGTCGGCGAGGGGTCGGCGATCAGGTTCCTGAGCTGGAACGACCATGGCAGGCGCGGCCGCGACCCTTCGCTGGCCAGACGGCGGACATGCTCGTTCTCGTCTTCCGCCCACTTGCGCATCTCGACGAGCGTCCTCTCGAAATCGGCGATCAGGAAATGGCGGATGGCGAACTCCGAGGAGCCGAAGCGCGTCAGGAATTTAAGCGCATCCAGCGACCTTTCGAAGTCGCCGCGCCCGTAGAGCGCGACATATTCGGGCAACGCGATCGAGGCGAAGCCGTGTCCGATCCGGGGCGCGAGATCGCGCAGGATCGCCACTGCCCGCGGGAATTCCGGCGGCAGCGTCTCGTGCAGGCTGACGGCGACCTGCCGCATCCGCTGCATGATGCCGAGGTCGTCGAGACCTGTGGTGGCGAGCTCCATGAAGCGGCCACGATCGAATGCCGGCCAGACCTGCGACGTATGCCGGGCGATGTGGTCCAGCCGCTCACGGTTGAAGATCTCCTTGAGCGCGGGGGTGCCTTGCGTCGAATCGGTCATGTCGCATCCTCCGTCCGGGGCCAGGCTACACTACCCTCCCGACAAGGACTGTCAGGAGATCGCGCTCGGATCCTGCCGCCCGGGACCGGATGCGAAAAGAAAGCGGTTGAACGTCGCGCGGTCCGGTTGACCCGGCGGTCGCCAATTCCGATAGCTTCGGCTTTCATGAGCACCTCATCCGACAATGCCGGAGCCGGCGATCCCGTCATAGGCTTCGTACGCTTGCCCCACGGGCACGATCTGCCGCTCCCCGCCTATGAAAGCGCCGGCGCCGCCGGCATGGACCTGCGGGCGGCGGTCCCGGAAGACCGGCCGCTCGTTCTGATGCCGGGACGGCGGGCACTGGTCCCGACCGGGCTGGTCATGGAAATCCCCGAAGGCTTCGAAGGACAGGTGCGCCCGCGCTCAGGCCTCGCCTTCAAGCACGGCATAACCTGCCTGAACACGCCCGGCACCGTCGACAGCGATTATCGCGGCGAGGTCAAGGTGCTGCTGGTCAATCTCGGCGATGAAGAATTTTCGGTGACGCGCGGCATGCGCATCGCGCAGATCGTCTTCGCGGCGGTCGCGCAGATGCGCACCGAGGAGCGCAGCCTGGCGGGTACGACGATGCGCGGCAGCGGCGGCTTCGGATCCACGGGCACCGCCTGATCCTATCGGCCTCGGCGCAAATCCCGCGCGGTGATCGCCTTGTGCAGGTGGACCATCATTGCGGCGGCGAAGAGCGGCGTCAGAAGGTTGAGCAGCGGGATGGCGAGGAAGCCCGCGATCACAAGCCCCGCGAGGAACACCGTGCCGCCATAAGCCGAGCGCAGGGCCTTGGCTTCCGCTTCGGTGCGGAAGCGCATGGCCGCGAACTCGAAGAACTCGCGGCCGAGCAGGTAGCCGTTGACCAGGAAGAAGGCGGCGATGTTGATCCCCGGCACGAGCAGCAGCACCAGGGCGACCATGTTGCCGAGGATGACGACCCCGAAGAATTTCAGTGCCAGGACCATCGAGCGCAAAGTCGGCACCGGCCGGCCGGGCGGGTCGTGCGGATAGTCGTTCCGCTCGACCGTTTCGGCCACGTCGTCGAGGAAGAGACCCGCGATGATCGCCGTGACCGGCGCGATGAGCAGGGCAAGGCCCAGAGCAAGCCCGATCCCCGCCACGACCGCTGCGATGAATCCCAGCCATCCCGCCCAGTCGGGCATGCCGGGCAGCAATGCGTCGAGCCAGGGCAGCGCCAGCCATTCGAACAGTTCCTTCAGCCCGAACCAGAGCGAAGCGAGGGCGAGCAGGGTAAGGCCCAGCGTCTTGAGGAACACCGACCGGAATGCCGGCGAGAAGAGCTGGATGGCGGCGGCGCGGGCGGCGTCGAGGATCATGCATCTGTTTCCATTGCCGTCCGCACATAGGCGGCGGCAGCGGCTGCGGCAAGAATGCCATGGCCAGGTTGCAAAACGCTAGACCCGCCTCCGGCCAGCGTGCCAGAAAGGCCGCACCCAACCGGAGACTTCCATGAGCCAGTATGACGTCCTCTGCATCGGCAACGCCATCGTCGACATCATCGCTCAGTGCGACGACGCGTTCCTGACCGGCAACGGGATCATCAAGGGCGCCATGAACCTAATCGACACGGAGCGGGCCAACCTCCTCTACAGCCGGATGGGGCCGGCAACGGAGGCCTCCGGCGGAAGTGCCGGCAACACCGCCGCCGGCGTGGCGAGCTTCGGCGGCCGCGCTGCCTATTTCGGCAAGGTGGCCGACGACCAGCTGGGCGCCATCTACACGCACGACATCAGGGCGCAGGGCGTCGATTTCGATACGCGGCCGCTGAACGGCCAGCCGCCGACGGCGCGCTCCATGATCTTCGTGACTCCCGATGGCGAGCGCTCGATGAACACCTATCTCGGCGCCTGCGTCGAACTCGGACCCGAGGACGTCGAGGCCGACAAGGCCGCCGGTGCAAAGGTCACCTATTTCGAAGGCTATCTCTGGGACCCGCCGCGCGCCAAGGAAGCGATCCGGCTGACGGCAGACCACGCCCACAGGGCCGGCCGCGAGGTGTCGATGACGCTGTCCGACAGTTTCTGCGTCGATCGGTATCGCGACGAGTTCCTCGATCTGATGCGTTCGGGCACCGTGAACATCGTGTTTGCGAACGACCATGAGCTGAAGGCCCTGTACCAGACCTCGTCCTTCGAGGCAGGGCTGGAGGCGATCCGCAAGGACTGCAGGATTGCCGCCGTCACCCGGTCGGAGAAGGGGTCGGTGATCCTGCGCGGAGACGAGACCGTATGGGTCGACGCGACGGAGATCCATGAACTGGTGGATACGACCGGCGCAGGCGATCTCTACGCAGCCGGCTTCCTCTACGGCTATACGGCAGGCCTCGACCTCAAGCGCTGCGGCGATCTCGGCTCGCTGGCGGCTGGCTTGGTTATCCAGCAGATCGGCCCGCGCCCGCGTCAGAACCTTCGCCAGGCTGCGCAGGCAGCCGGGCTGCTCTAGGACAGCCTGCCCTTGCGCCTGCGAGCCTGCCAGGCAAACTATATTAGTCGGCGATACGGGGTCGGCCCGAGGCGGTGGCGATGAGCCGTGCCTCGATGAACATGCGGCGTCCCTCGATCGTCGTGGCCTCGACGATCCGCTCCACTTCGATCTCCGCGCTGTCGGTGCCGGCAGCCCGTGCGCGCTCGGCGACGATGGCGCGGATGCGGGCTTCCCCTTCGGCCAAAGCCTTGTCCTCGTCGCGGAAGTCGCGCGTCGCATCCTCGCCCGCCGAGACGCGAAACACGCTTTCCGACGGCTGGCTCACCACCGCTTCGGCATGGACGCGAACCTGGCCGACGACGGCGCCGAGCGCATTGGCCACGTCGGCGTCCCGGGGAACCTCGCAGGCGTTTCCGACCAGAGGCGGCAAGCCTGCATAATGAAGCGGCGCGGAAGCGCCGAGCCCGATCACTGGGCGGTCCAGCGCGACGGAAAGCCGGGCGATTCCGTGCCTGGAGTCGACTGCTCGCTGAACCAGCGCATGCGCGACTGTCGCCGCCCCGTCGAGGCCGTCTTCGCTGAAGGCTGTTTCCAGAATGACTTCCGCCGACTGGCGCGTCAGGGCCGTCAGCACGCGCTCGCAGAATGCCTCGCCGGACGCAGCGATGGCCTGGCCCCGGCCGTCGCGCCTGCGCGCAAGAAGCTCGGCGCCGAGTTTCGCGGCGGTCGCATCCCAGTTGGATTGCCTGCCGAGCACATGGGCGGCATCCGAGGGCGTGAAGCCGCAGATGTGGACAAGTCCCCGCGAGACGAGCCGGCCGAGCGTGGCCAGTTGCGCGGTCGACGCCAGCAGGGCGTCCAGCGCGACCGGCACGGAGCCTATCGCCTCGAAGATTTTCGCTTCCGCCGGGGTGAGTCCGGCGGCCAGGCGATCCGGCACGCCGGTGCGCACCGCGAAGCGGCCGTCGAGCCGACCGGGGTTGGGCGCGCGCAATTGTCGGTCGAGCACGTCGGTCACCGCCACGCCGTGTTCCATGCCGGCCAAGGACAGAGGCAGCAGGCGGCGTGGGCCGAGTAGAATCCGCGGATCCAGGGCACCGGATTCGAGTTGCACCTCCGAGTCGCCGCCGAGGCCGAACGTCCGCATCGCGACGGCCTCGACCATCGTGCGGTAGCCTCCGACGGTCGCGCCTTCCGGATCGAGGCGCGGGCGGCCGCGGTCGAGAACCGCGACGTCCGTCGTGGTACCCCCGATGTCCGATACCACCGCATTGTCGAAACCCGTCATGTGCCGCGCGCCGACGAGGCTTGCGGCGGGACCCGAAAGAATGGTCTCGATCGGCCGCGCGCGGGCGAAAGCCGCTGAAACCAGCGCTCCGTCGCCGCGCACCACCATCAGCGGACAGGCGATGCCGCGTTCGGCGAAGAAGCGTTCGGTCGCGGCCACGAGGCGATCGATCATCGAGATCAGCCGCGCGTTGAGCAACGTCGTCAGAGCGCGGCGGGGACCGCCGAGTTTCGATGTCAGCTCGTGGCTGGCGGTGACCGGCAGCCCGGTCGCCGCGCGGATCCTGTCGCGTGCGGCTATCTCGTGCGCGGGATTGCGGGTGGCGAAATACGCGCACACGGCGAAGCCGGAGACGGCGCGGCCGAGTTCGGCCAGGGCGGTATCGAGCGCGGACAGATCGAGTTCCGCTGCGCGGCCGTGCACGTCGTGGCCGCCGGGGCAGAAGATCACCGGGTCGGAGCCCAGCGCCGTCTTGAGGCCGTCCCGCTCCAGGTCGGCCTGTGAAAATCCGATCATCACCAGCGCGGCGCGCCCTCCCTGGCCCTCGACCAGCGCGTTGGTGGCGAGCGTTGTCGACATCGATGCGAGCTTGATGTCCGACGGGTCGACGCCCGCTTCAGCCAGCACGCGGTCGACGGCGCCGGCTATGCCGACGGCGAGATCGTGGCGGGTGGTCAGCGCCTTGGCTTTCGCGACGACGCGGCCCGGCTGCGCTCGCGATCCCTCGGACCAGAGCACCGCGTCGGTGTAGGTGCCGCCGGTGTCTATTCCGAGAAAGAGGGGATTTTGGGTGGACACTCTGGGAAGCGGCAAACTGGTCATCGGTCGTGGCGGGTTGTCGCGTCAGCCATAGAGGATCGCGCGGGAACGGGGAAGGGTGTGCTGTTGCTGCGCCGAACGGTCACCAAACCGTCATGCGCGCTTCAAGCCCCCGTCATGGCCGCCGTCTAACGGGAGCATGTCCATCCCCCACGGAGATTTTCCATGCGAACCATCCTCTTGTCCGCGACGGCGTTCGGCGCGCTGATGACGGCTATTGCCCAGGCAGAAGACCACGCCTTCCCGGCAACCCTCGAAAGCCACGCCATCCTGTCCGCCAACACCATCATCGCGGCTCCGGCCGACGCCCCGGAGCACCTCAGGACGTCCGGCAAGTTCTCGACGCCGGACCGCAAGCGGGCGACGGGTCTTGGTTCCGTTCCGGGCAAGGACGGCGTCCGTCCGACCGGGCTTTCGCTGCCTTTCGACGGTCAGCCCGTGCAGGGCTTTTCGGGCATCAAGGCGATGGACGACGGCACCTTCTGGTCGCTGTCGGACAACGGCTTCGGCAACAAGATGAATTCGTCGGACGCCATGCTGATGCTGCACCACATCCGCTTCGACTGGAACGCCGGCACGGTCGAGCGCATGGACACCCTGTTCCTGTCCGATCCCGACAGGAAGGCGCCCTTTCCAATCGTCATGGAAGGCAGCGAGAAGCGCTACCTCACCGGCGGCGATTTCGACGTCGAGTCGATCCAGCCGGTCTCCGACGGCTTCTGGGTCGGCGAGGAGTTCGGCCCCTATCTGCTGAAATTCGACATGGAGGGTCGGCTGGCGGAGGTCGTCGGCACCGAGGCCGACGGCAAGCCGGTGATGTCGCCCGACCATCCGACGCTCGCCCTGCCGGCCAATCCTGCTGCCAAGGCGCCGACCTTCAACCTGAAGCGCTCCGGCGGCTACGAGGGTCTCGCCATGGCAAAGGACGGCAGCAAGCTCTACGGCCTGCTCGAGGGGCCGCTCTACGGCGAGGACGGCAAGGTCGAGCAGGCGGACGGTGCCACCGTGCTGCGGATCGTCGAGTTCGACGTCGCCTCCAGGTCGTGGACCGGCCGCTCGTGGCTCTACCCGCTCGCGGAAGGCGGCGAGGCCATCGGCGATTTCAACATGATCGACGACACGACCGCACTCGTCATCGAGCGCGACAACGGTGTCGGCCGAGACGCCCAGGCGTGCGCCGACAAGGCAAACCCGCAGCCGGATTGCTTCGCCGTCGCCTCGAAGATCAAGCGTATCTACAAGATAGAGATGAACGACGACAATGTAGGCAAGCCTGTGCGCAAGATCGGCTATGTGGACTTGCTCGACATCAAGGATCCGAACGACAGGAAGCGCCAGGGCGGCGGCGAGGGATACTACGACATGCCTTTCGTCACGATAGAGAATGTCGACGTCCTCGACGCCGAGAGGATCATCGTCGGCAACGACAACAACCTTCCCTTCTCCGCCGGCCGCTCCCTCAACAAGGCGGACGATACGGAGTTCGTCGTGCTGAACGTGAAGGAAATGCTGGAGGCGCAATAGCGCTCTCGCGGCAGCGAAAGATCATGCCCAGGCGCGGCCGATCCGCGCCCGGGCGACGCGTTTTCCCGGGGCCGCCATTGCTTCGCCACAGTCGGGAACGAAACCGGCTTTCGCGGGTTAAGCGGCGACAAAATTCGTCCCGGGAGGACGCCATGGCCAGCCTCATCATCCAAGACACGTTCGATCCCTACTACTCCGGCAGGGACGACAGCGCGGATGCACGCGAAAAGCCGGCGTCCCGCAAGTCCGGACCGCTGCCGCGGTCCGCCTTCGATACTGCCGAAGAAATCATCCTGCCGTCGGAAGCACCCATCCGGCAGATGCCGGTGCGCAAAGAGCGTCGCGCCACCGCGCACTGAGCCGCCGCCTTGCCCAGCCGCTTCGACATTTGCATTGCGCGTCTGGAAACCGGCCTGCGCCGCTCAGGCCTCGCTGGCGATCGGCCCTTGGCAGGCAAAGATCAGCCCGAGGCCGAGCCGGGCGCCGGGACCAAGGTGCTCCCCGAGAAGGAAGACGCCGACCGTACGACCGGCGTGGTTCATAGGTAGGCCAAAAGCCCGTCAGCCTGACGTCCTGCCAATGTGGGGACCGCACGCCAGGGCGCCGGCCTCACCGGGCCAGGTCCGCCACCACCGCGTCGAGGACGATCATCCCGGACGGTGTCGCGCGCAGGCGCGAATTGCCGATCGGAGCGACCAGACCCTCGTCCTGAAGAGTCGTGAGGCGAGCCGGCGAAAAGCTCTTGCCGGAGAGCTGCTCGTAGCGCGTCAGGTCTATCCCTTCCGCCAGCCGCAGGCCCATCAGCAGGAACTCGTCGGCCTCCTCGCTCCGGGTCAGCGTTTCGCCGTCGACGATGCCATGGCCTTTCGCCTCGACGAGGTTGGCCCAGGTCTCGGGCATCTTTTCAGCCACGGTGACGACGCGCCTTCCCCCTTCGACGAACCGGCCATGGGCGCCCGGACCGACGCCGACATATTCCCCGTAGCGCCAGTAGGTCAGGTTGTGGCGGCTTTCCGCGCCGGGCTTGGCGTGGTTGGAGATCTCGTAGGCCGGCAAGCCGTGCGCTGCGGTGACTTCCTGCGTCACCCTGTAAAGCTCGGCCGCCAGTTCGCCGTCCGGTATGTCGAACTTCCCGGCCGCGTGCAGAGCGTGGAAGCGCGTCCCTTCCTCTATCGTCAGCTGATACAGAGACAGGTGGTCGGCGGCATGGCCGATGGCCTCCTGCAGTTCCGCCGCCCATAGATCGGGCGTCTGTCCCGGACGGGCGTAGATCAGGTCGAAGGAGAGACGAGGGAAGGTCCTGCGGGCGAGGTCGATCGCCCGCAGCGCTTCGTCGACATCGTGAAGCCGGCCGAGGAAACGCAGATCCTTGTCGTTCAGCGCCTGGACGCCGAGCGAGACCCGGTTTACGCCGGCCGCGCGGTAGCCGAGGAAACGTTCGGCTTCGACCGAGGACGGGTTTGCCTCCAGCGTCACCTCTATGCCCTCGGACACGGTCCAGTGTCGTGCGACGGCGTCGAGGATCGAGCCGACCGTCTCTGGCTTCATCAGCGACGGAGTGCCGCCGCCGAGGAAGATGCTGGTCACGTCGCGCGGTCCGGTCCGGCTGCGCATGGTCTCCATCTCGGCATCGAAGGCGGCAGCGAAACGCTCCTGATCGACGGCCTGGTGGCGCACATGGCTGTTGAAGTCGCAGTAGGGGCACTTGGCCGCGCAAAAGGGCCAGTGGACGTAGACGCCGAAGCCGGGATCGCGGCTTTCCTGCAACATGGACAGATCCAGTCCGTTCATGCCGAGCCGAGCTTGGCTCGCGCGAATTTCTGGAAAGCCCGTGCCCGGTGCGACAATGCTTCGGCCTGTCCGGGCTTCCAGCCGTGCTTTTCCTCGGCCGTCATCTCGCCGAAGGTGCGCTCGTGCCCGTCCGGCAGGAACACCGGGTCGTAACCGAAGCCGCAATGCCCGCGCGGCGGCCAGACGAGCGTGCCTTCCGCTTCGCCGCGGAAATACTCGGCCTCGCCGTCCGGCCAGGCCAGGCAGATGACCGCGACGAACCGCCCCTTGCGCTGCTCGGGCTCCACTGCCCCGACCTCCTGCATCGCCACTTCGGCGCGCTGCATCGCAATGCCGAAATCGCGGGTGCCGTCGGGAGTTTCCGCCCAGTTGGCAGTGTAGACACCGGGTTGCCCGCCGAGCGCGTCGATGACGAGGCCCGAATCATCGGAAAGTGCCGGAAGGCCGGTCGCCTTCGCCGCGGCGTAGGCCTTGATATAGGCGTTCTCCTCGAAGGTCGTTCCGGTTTCGTCGGGCTCCGGCAAGCCGTATTCTGCGGCCGACTTCGCCTCCAGCCCGAACGGCGCCATCAGATCGGCGAACTCCCTGAGCTTGCCGGCATTATGGCTGGCAACCACGATCTTCTTGCTGTCCAACGGCCGCATCTCTGTCCCCCGGTTCACTGTTCCCAGATCCTCGGCTCGGCGAATTCGAGCGAATTGCCGGAGGGATCGCGGAAATAGATCGAGCGCCCGCCGGCCGGCCATTCCAGCTCGGCCTCGATGTCGACGCCGTGCTTTGCCAGTTCGGTCTTCCACAGCCCGATCTCGGCCGCCGTCGCGGCAAAACATAGGTGACCCTCGCCCATGGTGCCGTGCGGTGGGACCGGCAGCTTGGCGTCCGCCGGAGGCGCCTGCCGCGTAGCCTGTGCGTCGAACAGCAAAAGCACCCCCTGTCCGCACCGGAAGAAGACATGCCTGCCATCGATCTTCGCGATGACATCCAGCCCGATCACGTCCCGGTAGAAGGCTTCCGAGGCGTCGAGGTCGGTCACGTAAAGCGCTGATTCGAGGATGGCGGAGGGCCGCATGCTGCTAGGCTACAGCCATCTGCTGCAGGTTTACCAGTCGCGAAATGCCCTTCTTGGCCAGTTCCATCAACGCCAGGAATTCGGTCTCGGTGAACGGGATGCCTTCAGCCGTGCCCTGGACCTCCACGATGCCGCCCTTGCCGGTCATCACAAAATTGGCGTCGGTGCCCGCGGCCGAATCTTCGACATAGTCCAGATCGAGGACCGGCTGGCCGTCATGGATGCCGCAGGAGATGGCCGCGACATGGTCTTTCAGCACCTTCTGAACGCTGACCATCTGGCGTGCCTCCATCCAGCGCAGGCAATCGTGGAGCGCCACCCAGCCGCCGGTGATCGATGCCGTGCGCGTGCCGCCGTCGGCCTGGATCACGTCGCAGTCCACAGTGATCTGCTGTTCGCCCAGAGCCTGCAGGTCGACCACGGCGCGCAGCGACCGTCCGATCAGGCGCTGGATTTCGAGCGTGCGACCGCCCTGCTTCCCCGACGAGGCTTCCCGGCGCATGCGTTCGCCGGTGGACCTGGGCAGCATGCCGTACTCCGCCGTGACCCAGCCCTTGCCAGAGTTCCGCAGCCATGGCGGCACCCTCTCTTCGAGGCTAGCCGTGCACAGAACATGCGTATCGCCGAACTTCACCAGGCATGACCCCTCCGCATGCTTGGAAATGTTGCGTTCGAAGGAAACCGGGCGCATTTCGTCGAATTGGCGCTTGGATGGACGCATGAAAAACACTCTCTGTCGGCTGGATTCGCTCTTGCGCGGCTTTTAGACCCCGCATGCCGGTAGCGCAAAGGAAAACCCTGCCGCAGGACCCGGCGTAATCGCCAGGCCGCGTCGCAGGCGTTGTGTTCGCACGCCGGCTGTCTATATCTTGTCAGCCGGAGGTCTGGCCGTCGATGAACAAGCCGATGCTCGATCAAAACCTGCAGCTGCTCGACATGCGCTCGCGCGACATCTTCCGGCGCATCGTCGAGTCGTATCTGCGCGACGGCGAGCCGGTGGGCTCGCGAAACCTTTCGCGGATGCTGCCGTCCTCGCTGTCGCCGGCAACCGTCCGCAACGTGATGAGCGACCTCGAACAACTCGGCCTCATCTATGCGCCGCACATTTCGGCCGGACGCCTCCCGACACAGCAAGGCCTGCGGTTTTTCGTCGACGCCTTCATGGAGATCGGCGACCTTTCCGAAGACGATCGCCGCGTCATCGAAGCGCAGGTCCGGGCCTCGGGCAACGGTGCAGGTCTCGAGCAGATGCTGACGGAAGCGAGCCAGCTTCTTTCGGGCATGTCGCGCGGTGCCGGCCTGGTGGTGACCTCGACCAACGAGGTTGCGCTGAAGCACATCGAATTCATCCAGCTGGAACCCACGCGAGCGCTGGTCGTCCTCGTCTCGCAGAACGGCGACGTCGAGAACCGGGTCATCGAGCTACCGGCCGGCATAACCGCTTCCCAGCTCCACGAGGCGGCGAATTTCCTCAATGCCCATATCCGCGGTCGTACCCTGGCGGAGGCGAAGACCGAAATCGCACGCGTCCAGCAGGAAACCAGGGCGGCGCTCGACACCCTGTCCCAGAGCCTCGTGGAGAAGGGGCTGGCCGTCTGGGCCGGCAACGAGGGCGGACTGCCGTCGCGCCTCATCGTGCGCGGCAGGGCGAACCTCCTGGAGAACGTGACCGCTCAGGCCGACATCGAACTCCTGCGCCGCCTGTTCGAGGATCTCGAGACACAGGACGGCCTGATCCAATTGCTCGGCCTTGCCGAGGAGGGGTCCGGCGTCCGGATCTTCATAGGTTCGGAGAACAAGCTGTTTTCGCTGTCCGGCTCGTCGCTCGTCGTGGCGCCCTATCGTGACAAGGATTCGCGCGTAATCGGAGCCCTCGGCGTCATCGGCCCGACGCGGCTCAACTATGCTCGCATCGTGCCGATGGTCGACTACACGGCGCAGATCGTATCGCGAATGCTGAGGTGAGAACCAAGGGGGCTTGGACAGAAGAGGAACGCCGCCTTTCCTGAGGCGGCCAGGGAGTGAGACATATGCTCGGCAAGACTTCCATGCTCGGACGCAAGGTCCGGCACGTGAGGGATGCATGCCAGACCTGGTTGCGGCCGAGAGTTGCGAGAACCGTGAGACGCTTCAGCAACGCCACCTTCATCGGGGTGACTGGCAGTTCCACGAAGTCGACGACCACCGCGCTGCTTGCCCAGATGCTGTCTGGGCATGGCAAGGTTCGCCCGCAGATTCTCAAGAACCAGCTGCGGGACATCCTCAAGACGGTGCGCAGGCACAGATGGGGTGAAAAATTCGTCGTCGCCGAGGTGGGGACTGCTGGCAAGGGGCAGATCCGGCCGATGGCGGACGTGCTGCGACCGGACGTGGCGATCGTCACCCTGATCGGCATCGAGCACTATACGCAGTTCAGGAGCCGCGAGGCCGTCGCCGAGGAGAAGGGCGACCTGGTCGAGGCCGTGCCCCCCGATGGGCTCGTCGTCCTCAATGCGGACGACGAGTTCGCCATGTCGATGGCCTCGCGCACCAAGGCCCGGATCGTCACGTTCGGCCGCTCGGAGCGTGCGGACTATCGCGTCCTTTCGGTAAGAACGTCATTTCCGGAAGGATCGGTCGTGGAAATCGCCTGGGCCGGCGGAACGCTGACCGTCTCGACACGGCTGCTCGGCGAGCATTTCTGGCTGCCCACGGTGGCTGCGACCGCGGCAGCCATCGAACTGGGCGTCCCGCCTGACGAGGTCGTGCGGCAGGCCGCAAGCTTCGGGGCGTTGAACAATCGCTGGGAACTCTACGAAACCGCGGACGGCCCGACCTTCATCCTCGACACGGCGAAGGCGCCGAACGAGACGCTTGGTCTGGCCTTTGATGCCATCGGAAAGCTGAGCGCACCCTCCAAGACGGTGGTGTTGGGCAGCATCTCGGATTTTCCCGGCAACCCGCGCCCCAAATACCGGGAAGCCTATCGGGGCGCGCGTGCCGTCGCCGACCGCGTCATCTTCATCGGCGACCATTCGCATCGTTCCGGCGCCAGCGACGAGGATCGCGCCACGGGGCGCTTCCTGGAGATGCAGGAGCCGCGCCAGATATATGATCACCTCAGGGCGACGGCGAAGAAGGGCGATCTTGTGCTCCTGAAAAGTTCGCAGGGTCTCCACCTCGAGCGGGTAGCGCTGGCGTTCAACATGGATGTCCAGTGCTGGCAGACCACTTGCGGACGCAAGACCGGATGCCGCTCATGTGGCCTGTTCGGCGTTCCTTTCGAAAAGCATTCAACCGCGGCAAACCCGCCCCCAGCCGAGCCGCAGGTGCTCGGACCATGACGATCCGGCGGCAGCGATGACCGATATAGGTGCGACCAGATCCTCGCTCAGGCGCCTGTTTTTCCGTTACATCCTGCTTTCGTCATACGCCATCGTGATCTTCGCCACCGGTGCGCTGGTGGCGCTTGCCGGGGCGGGCATACTCTACCTCAACTCACAACCGGATCTGTCCACCTGGCATCTGGTCGACCTGGACGGGGAGTTCAGCGCAGGAGCCGGCATCGAGAATTTCGACGCGTATCTGGAGCTTGAAGAGAAGCTGTTCGTCGAGCTGCGCAGCGAAGTCTATGACAAGATCAAGCCCGAGGAGCGCTCCTCCTTCAACCGCTATACGACCGGCAGCCGCTCCGATCCGGACATCTGGCCCCGGAACTGGAACCGCACTTTCGAGTACGCAAATGCCGGCGCGCGATTTGGCGTGCTCCTTCTGCACGGCTATTCCGACAGTCCATACAGCCTGCGCGGCTTCGGCACGATGATGCATGACGCCGGCGCCCATGTCGTAGGGCTGCGCATCCCTGGCCACGGCACGGTGCCGAGCATGCTGAAATACACGCGCGCCGAGGACATGACGGCGGCCGTCCGTCTCGCCATGCACCACATGAAATCGGTCATGGGCGGGCGACCCATCCTGATCGTCGGCTATTCCAACGGCGCGGCGCTCGCGCTCAATTACAGTCTGGAAACCATGGAGGACACGACTCTGCCGGCACCGGCCGGGCTCGTCCTGATGTCGCCGGAGATCGGCATCACGCGCGCCGCGGCCTATGCGAGCTGGCAGGCGCGCATCGGCGACCTGCTCGGCCTCGACAAACTCGCATGGAGCTCGGTCCTGCCCGAATTCGACCCGTTCAAGTACAATTCCTTCGCGGTCAATGCCGGAGAGCAGGCCTACCGCATGACGCAGAAGATCAGGACGCGGCTCGACCGGCTGCAGGCCGGCGGACGCCTCGGCGACGTGACGCCGATCCTCGCCTTCCAGTCCGCTGTCGATGCGACGGTGCTGGCGAATGCCGTGGTCAGCGGCCTCTTCGAACGGCTGCCCTCCGGCGAGCATGAACTGGTCGTCTTCGACGTCAACCGGTTCTACGAGGCGCAGGGATTGATCTCCAAGCCCATCGACCTGCAAAGGCTGGCCTCCGGGCCGGCGAAAACCTATTCGGTCGACATCGTCACCAACCGCGACGCCGAGAGCTTCGACGCAGTCAGCGTGAGTCGCCCCGCCGGGTCGTCGGAAGCGATCACCGCGCCGCTCGGCCTGTCATGGCCGGACGACGTCTATTCGCTGTCGCATATCGCGCTGCCGTTCTCGCCGGAAGATCCGCTCTACGGCGACGATCCGCGCGCGGAAAACCCCGGCATCAGGCTGGGGCGGCTGGCGCTGCACGGCGAGAACGGCACGCTGTCCGTGCCGCCGACGATGATGACCCGCCAGCGCTGGAACCCGTTTCATGCCTACATGACGCGCAAGATCACGGACTTCGTGCGCCGGCATTCGGGCGTCGCGGCTGCGCCGTAGGTCACCCGAACTTCCGCCTCGCATCGAGTGCCAGCCCAGCCCCGACGCTGCCGAAGACGTCGCCCTGCACGACCGAAGCGTCGGGCACGAGCGACAGGATGCTCGCCCTTGCCAGCGGAACGGCAGTCGAGCCGCCCGTCAGGAAGACGGCGGTGACGTCGCGGGGCCGAAGTCCCGCATCCGACAGCGTCTGCGCGACCGTCGTTCTCACCCGGTCGACATCGGCCCGTATCGTACCCTCGAGGCCCGTCCGCCCGATCGGCGCGATGAACTTCGCGTCCGTCAGATCGACCCTTACCGTCGCCGTCTCCTTGTCCGTGAGCTCGATCTTCGCGCGTTCCACCAGGCTTGCCATCGCATGGCCGTAGCGATGCTCGACCACGTCGATCATCCTGTCCAGGAGCTCGGGTCGCGCCGCCTCGAAACGTATCTGCCGCAGGTCCGACATCGCCTTCGGCGTATAGAGCAGGTTGATGCGCTGCCAGGTTGCCAGGTCGACGAAATAGCCTGCCGGCAGGTTGCGCTTGCCGTCCTTGGTCGGCGTCAGGTAGCCGAGATGCGGCATGACATGGTGCAGGCTCAGCAGCCGGTCGAAATCGGTGCCGCCGATGTGGATGCCGCGGTTGGCGAGGATGTCGCCTTTGCGGTCCGCCGCGCCGGAGCGCTCCGGAGACACGCGCACGATCGAGAAGTCCGAGGTGCCGCCGCCCATGTCGACGATGAGCGCCAGCTCCTCGCGGGTCACCGTCTGCTCGTAGTCCAGGGCCGCCGCGATCGGCTCGAACTGGAAGGCGATGTGACGGAACCCCTGCTTGCGGGCGGCGCGCTCGAGTTCGGCCTGCGCCGCCGCGTCCGCTTGGGCATCGTCGTCGACGAACTGCACCGGCCGGCCGAGCACGACCGTCTCGACGCTTTCGCCGGCGTGGTCGTCCAGCTGTTTCTTCAGATGGCCGATGAACATGCCGATGATGTCGGTGAAGGCGATCTGCCTTGCCTTCAGCCGCGTCTTTTCATTAACCAGCGAACTGCCGAGCACGCTCTTCAGGGCGCGCATCAGCCGCCCTTCCACGGCGTCGGTATACTGGCCGACGGCTTGCCGGCCGAAATAGGTCCCGTTGTCCTCGAAGTTGAAGAAGATGGCGCTCGGCAGGGTCACCTCGCCTTCCTCGAGAGGCACCAGGCGCGGCCTGCCATCCTCGATGACTGCGACCGTGGAGTTCGACGTGCCGAAATCTATGCCGCCGTAGATCGGTCGCATGGACATTTTCCTCGATGTGGCGGAAGCGCGGGGACGCGCCCGATACATGAGGTGCTTCGCCTTGTCGACCCCCAAACCGCGCAACGGTCACATGCGCTGTCCGGGCGGCGATGCCTGCCGCCCAAAAGGCTCCCCGCCCGGATCAGGACAGCGACAGCGCCATGCCCTTGGCCTCGCGGCCCGCCGCGACTTTCGCTTCCGGGACCACGATGGCCGGCGATTCAACCCGACCTTCCAGCGGAGCGGGACGCCCAAAGAGGTAGCCCTGGAAGACCTCGCATCCGGCGGCCCTCAGCAACGTGGCCTGGCTTTCCGTCTCGACTCCCTCTGCGATCGTGTGGACGCCGAGCGCCCGAGACAGGCCGACGATGGTGGAGACCACCGCCCCGGAATTCTGGTCCGTGCCGAGCCGGCTGACGAAGGACCGGTCGATCTTCAGCTTGTGGAAGGAGAAGTCGAGCAGGTAGCTGAGATTGGAATAGCCGGTCCCGAAATCGTCCACCGTGACCAGCACCCCCATATCGGTCAGTTGCTTGAGCATGGTCGCCGCGCGGTCCCGATCCTGCATCATCGCGGTTTCGGTCAACTCCAGCTCGAGCCGTTGCGGTCTGATGCCGGTCTGCCGGATCACGTCCGCGACACAGCCGACGAAATCCTTAGTCTGGAACTGTACGGCCGAGATGTTGACCGCCACGAAGCAGTGCTCCGGCAGGCGGCGAGCGTCCTCGCAGGCTTTTCGCAAGGCCCATTCGCCGATCGGCCCGATCATGCCGGTTTCCTCCGCGATGGGGATGAACTCCATCGGCGGGATCAGTCCGCGCTCGGGATGCCTCCAGCGGATCAGCGCCTCGTAGCCGACGGTAACCCCTTTCAGGAGATCGATCTGAGGCTGGTAATGGAGCTCGAAATCGCCCCGCTCGAACGCGACATGCAACTCGGTCTCGACCCATTGGCGATGATCGGCGACCGCCCCGATCTCCGGGCGGAACACCGCCCAGCTTCCGGTGCCGGCTGCGCGGGCGTTCTGCAGCGCCAGGTTGGACCGCCTCAGCAGGAGGAGCGCGTCCTCCCCGTCCTTCGGCATGGCGACGATGCCGGCCGACACGTCGACGGACTGCTGATGCGTGCCGAGGTCGTATGGCTCCATCAACTCGGCTATCAGGCCCTCGGCAACCACGTCCATCGACAGGTTGAAGTAGCCATCGGGATAGAGCACGGCGAATTCTCCCGCTCCTATCCTGCCGATCACCGCCTTCGGCGGGAGGCTTTCCTTCAGCCGCTGGGCGAAGGCTCGTACCAGCTCCTCGCCCTTGTTGAAGCCGATCGATTCGTTGATCTGCTTGAAGCGACCGATCTCGATGTCGATGAGGAAGACCGGCGCGCCCGTGACGAGCGTCGACTGCACCGCCTCCGAGATCTTCGCGATCATCGCGGGGCGAGCAAGCGAACCGGTTATCTTGTCGAAGCTGGTCTCCTCGACGACGAAGTTTACCGATTCGTCGACCCCGGCGAAGAACGACATGGCCGCTCCGCCTGCCGCCAGGGCGCAGAGACCGGCGATGATTGCGGCAGCGGCGTTCGCGGGCATGCCGGCTACGTCATTGCCGAACACGAACCCCAGTCCCCATAGTCCGATGACGAAGCTTCCCAGGGCGGAGCTTCCGATGGTCAGCAGCCTGAAAGCGGGGCTGCGATTGGGACTGCTGGCTGCGGACATTGTTTCTGTTCCAATTCTTTTCGGCGACCCTCGCACACGGCCTCTTAGAATCGGTTCCGGCAAACCGTCGCATTTTAGCGATCACGTCGAAGAGAGGCGAAATCCTGAGCCGAACGGCTCGCGGCATCCGATTTTTCGCCTCGCATGTTGCAGAAAGGGAATGGCAAGCCGGCGGCGAACAGGCTAGTTCAGGTACCGGAGCGAAGGTCTTGGGGAACGGAATGCGCGCCTGCGCGGCTACGATTTCAGCACCGGACGGCTGGCTCGCCCTGTTCCGCAGGGCGTCGGTGCTGGTCATGCTGCTGCTTGTCGCGGGTTGCTCGACCACTGGCGAGACATTGCAGCCGGTCGCTCCCCCGCCGGGTTCGGGAACCAAATATTCGGCCCTGGTGATCGACGCGTCCAACGGGACGATGCTCTACCAGGCGGACGCGAATGCCGCCCGTTATCCCGCCTCTCTCACCAAGATGATGACGCTTTTCCTGTTGTTCGAGGCGATGGATCAGGGGCGGGTGTCGAAGGCCACGGAGATCCCGGTTTCGGCCTTCGCATCGCGCCAGCCGCCGTCGAAGGTCGGGATCAGGGCCGGGCAGACGATCGACGTCGAGAGCGCCATACTGGCTCTGTGCGTGAAGTCCGGCAACGATGTCGCCGTGGCGGTCGCCGAATATCTCGGCGGCAGCGAGGAGCGCTTTGCCGCCCTGATGACGGCGCGCGCGCGCCAGCTCGGCATGACCGCGACGGTCTTCCGCAACGCTTCCGGGCTCCCGGACCCCGGCCAGACGACGACGGCCCGCGACATGGCCTTGCTCGGCATGGCGCTTCGCTCCCGATTCCCGCAGCATTTCCACTATTTCGCCAACCGCGACTTCGCGTTCCGCGGCCGCACGATCCGCGGACATAACGACATGCTGGGCCGGGTCGCGGGTGTGGACGGCATCAAGACCGGCTACACGCGCGCCTCCGGATACAACATCGTGACCTCGGTCAGCAGGGGCTCCCGACGGTTGATCGTCGTCGTCATGGGCGCTGACAGTGCCCGTGCCCGCAACGCGCATGTCGAGGAACTGATCGACAGATATCTGCGCCAGCCCGCGCCGTCCCGCAGCCTACTGAGTTCGCTGTCTCCGTTCTAGGTCCTTTCCCGGGTTGGCGATCCAGGTCTCCAGCCGCTTCACAAACGCCTTCGGCCGCCCGGAACCGGCATTCCCGCGGTGCGTTTATGTGGACGCCAACGGCTCAGGGAAGACCCAGGTCATGGAAGACACGGCCAGCCTAGAAAAGGAGCGCCAGAAGCAGGACCGTCTGCCTTTCGGCAGAGGAATCTGCATCCGGATCGACAGTACAAAACGTGAGGTCAAGACGGTTCGCGGTGCCTGCGAGGTCTTGATCGACTGGCCTCACGCAAGACGCGGGCCCGCCTATCAGGCCACGATGGAAGTTCTGCAGTCGGCGATTGCGGGCAAGTGTTCGGCCGAGGAGGCGCATGACGCTTTTCTGGCCTTCGCCAAGCACGCCGGCGTGCTCGCGGAGTAAGAACCATGTATCCAGAAGCAAGTGGCAGACCAGGCCCGGCCCCGGAACCATTCCCCGGGCCGGCGCCGGAGCCCATCCCGCCCGAACCCACGCCTCCTCCCGGACCCATCCCGGTTCCTCCGGTTCGAAAGGGTGACCTGGCATGAGCGACGGCGTGCGAAAGCGGGCGGTAGCCGCTCCCGACGGCGATCCGAAGCCGCGCGTTCCGGATGGCGACAGCAGCGCCAGGAGCAGGGTCTCGGAGGTGCAGGATCCTCAGATTACCGGCGACTCCGGTGCCGAGAGGAAGCGGATCGCGACAGGCGACGTGGTCGTCGACGAGGCGGGACAACTGACCCCGAAGGCAGAGGATAACGATCTCCTGCATTGACGGGTTCAAATGCCGGATGACCGCCGGGTTCGACACTAAGGAACGCTTGGAAGAGGCCGCCGTTGTCCCGCGGCACCAAAGCAACGGAGAATCACGATGACCGAGTACAACAACTCCGACATGACGGCGGAAGAAGCGCGAGAGCGCGTCTGGGAACTCGCCGAGGATATCAACATCTGCATGTTCATTACGTGGGACGGCGAACGGCAACGTGCCCGCCCCCTGGCAGCGAACGTCGAGCGCGACGAGCACGCGATCTATTTCCTCGTCGACGTCAACGGGGTGAAGGACGACCAGATCAAGCAGTTCCCGGTCGTGTCGATGGCTTTCGCGGACAACAGCAGCCACAAATATGTGGCGATCACGGGCGAGGCGACCGTCAGCAACGACCGTGCCAAGATCAGCGAGTTGTGGACGCCCGACAACAAGGCGTTCTGGGATTCCAAGGACGACCCGAACATCCGCCTGATCACGGTTCGCCCGGAAGACGCGGAAGTCTGGGACAGCCCCGGCAAGATCGTGTCCACCGTCAAGATGCTGACCGCAGCGGTCACCGGCTCGAAGATGGAACTCGGCAACAACCGCAAGGTGACGATGTAGCGGTCCTAAAAATCGAACAGAGCCGGCGCTGCCACGCGGCGCCGGCTCCTTGCTGTGGAGATCTTCTCTTCCGAAACCGCTGACACCAGAGGTGCTTCAGGCGGCATTCTCCTCGAAAAGCCGCGCGCGGCGGATCTGCACGAACCCTCTTTCGCCGGAGCGGGCGGAGACCTCGGGCGCTACGTCCAGCTCGAGCTGATCGCCCTCGTCCGTCCTTGCGAGGATGCGTCTTCCATCCGGCTTGTCGATGACCCGGGTAACCGTGGCCGCGATGCCGGGGGGCTGCTCCGACCAGTCGAGGTCGCGCGGTCGCAGGTAGACGGCGGCCCGGCCATCGCGAAGGCCGCTTGCCTCCAGCTCCGCATCGCCTAGCCGCGCTTTGCCGGACATCACGCTGGCATTCAGCCGGTTGGCATCGCCCAGGAAGTTCATGACGAAGGCCGAGTTCGGGTTGCGGCACACCGCCTCGGGCGTGCCTTGCTGGACGATCTTGCCTTGGTCGAGGATGACGACGCGGTCGGCAAGGTCGAGCGCTTCCTCTTGGTCGTGCGTGACGAAAAGCGTCGTGATGCCGAGTTCGTCGTGGATTTCGCGCAGCCAGCGCCGCAGGTCGCGCCGCACATTGGCATCGAGAGCGCCGAAGGGCTCGTCGAGCAGGAGGACCTTCGGGTCGACGGCGAGGGCGCGCGCGAGCGCCACGCGCTGGCGCTGACCGCCGGAAATCTGGTTCGGGAAACGGTTGCCGAGGCCTTCCAGCCGCACCAGTCGCAGCAGTTCGGCGACGCGGGCGTCGATCTCCGCAGCCGAGCGCTTCACCTTCGAGACCTTCATGCCGAAGGCGACGTTTTCGCCGACCGTCATGTGCGGGAACAGCGCGTAGTGCTGGAAGACGAAGCCGACGCCGCGGTCGCGAACCGGTATGTCGGTCGCATCCTGATCGCCGAAGTAAATCGACCCGCCGTCGGCATATTCGAGTCCTGCGACCATGCGCAGTATGGTCGTCTTGCCCGAGCCCGACGGCCCGAGCAGCGCCACCAGCTCGCCGCTCTCGATTTCGAGGGAGACGCCGTGAACGGCGCGGAAGGTGTCGAAGGTCTTCACGACATTGTCGAGGCGGATCTTCATGGCGTCGTTTCCTTCGGAACGGGCGGCGCGGCGAGCGACGGTCTGGCGGCGCGGCCGGCGCCGCGCCGCTCGAGCATCACCTTGGCGATGATGGTCACGATAGCGAGGACAGTCAGGATGGAGGCGGCCGCGAAGGCGCCTACCGTGTTGTAGTCATGGTAGAGGAGCTCGATATGCAGCGGCAGCGTGTTGGTCTGGCCGCGGATGTTGCCCGAAACCACCGACACGGCGCCGAATTCGCCCATGACGCGAGCGTTGCAGAGCACCACGCCGTAGAGCAGAGCCCAGCGGATGTTGGGCAGCGTGACCGAGACGAAGGTGCGCCACCCCGAGGCCCCGAGCGAGGTGGCAGCTTCCTCGAGGTCGCGCCCCTGGGCCTGCATGAGGGGGACCAGTTCGCGTGCCACGAAGGGCGCGGTGACGAACATCGAAGCGAGCACGATGCCCGGTAGCGCGAACAGGACCTTGATGCCTGCCGCATCGAGGACCGGACCGAAGACGCCCTGAAGCCCGTACACGAAGAGATAGGCGACGCCGGCGACGATCGGGGAGATAGAAAAGGGAATCTCGATGACCACGAGCAGGAAGCGCTTGCCCCAGAAGTCGAACTTGGTGATCGCCCAGGCCGCGGCAATGCCGAATGCGGTGTTGACTGGCACCGCGATCAGGGCGGTCGCGACCGTGAGCCAGATGGCATGGCGGGTGTCGGGATGCGCTATCGCTTCCGCGAAGTAGTCGAAGCCGCGAGAGAACGCCTGGTACAGGATGACGAGGAGCGGCGCGAGCACGAGGATCGCTCCGACGACGAGGACCGAGGCGATTAGCGTGCGGCGGAATGCCGGGCTGTCGCCGACCCGCGGGGGCTTTCGGCCTTGTTGCCCGGTCATGTGCGGCTCCGCTCCATGTAGCGCAATGCGCGAGCCTGCAGGAGGTTGGTGACCGCGAGCATGACGAAGGCCGTGATCAGCAGCACGGAAGCGACGGCGGCGGCGGCCTGGTAGTCATATTCCTCCAGCCTGATGAAGATCAGCAGCGCGGTGATCTCCGTCTCGAAGGGTTGGTTGCCCGCTATGAAGATGATCGCGCCGAATTCGCCGAGGCTGCGGGCGAAGCACAGTGAAACGCCGGCCAGCAGCGCCGGGGTGAGCAGCGGAAGGATGACCTTCCTGAAGATGGCCGCATCCGAGCCGCCGAGCGTCTGCGCGGCTTCTTCCAGCGCCGGATCGAGATCCTCGAGCACCGGCTGGACCGTACGCACGATGAAGGGCAGGCTGGTGAAGGCCATCGCCACGATGATGCCGAGAGGCGTGTAGGCGACGCTGATCCCGATCGTCGCGAGCACCGAACCGAACCAGCCGTTCTGCGCGAACAGCGTGGTCAGCGCGATGCCTGCGACGGCCGTGGGCAACGCGAAGGGCAGGTCGACGATCGCGTCGACCAGCCGCCGGCCGGGAAAGCGGTAGCGAACCAGCACCCAGGCAAGCGCCAGGCCGAAGACCAGGTTGAAGGCTGTGGCGGCGAGCGCGCTGAGCGCCGTTACGCGGTAGCTGGCGACGGCGCGCGGCGAGGAGACGATGCGCCAGTACTCCTCCGGTCCGAGGCTCGCGGCCTTGAACACGAGCGCGCCGAGCGGCAGCGCGACGAGCAGGGTGACGTAGAACAGGGTGATGCCGAGGGAAAGGGGAAGCCCTGGCAGGACGCGGCGTCTCAACACTTTACCCTTCGAACGGATGACGATGGCCGGCGGACAGGAGACCGCCGGCCATGAACCCGAAACCTGCGGTCAGGTCAACGGTCGCCGTAGATCTGGTCGAGAAGACCGCCGGAGCCGAAGTGCTCGGACTGCACCTTCTCCCAGCCGCCGAAGACGTCTTCCACCGTGACCAGGCGAACCTCGGGGAACTGGTCCTTGAACTCGGCAACGACGCCTTCATCATGCACGCGGTTCCCATTCTCCGCCGCAATCTTCTGGCCCTCCGGCGTGTAGAGGAAGTCGAGATAGGCCTTGGCGGCGTCGCGCGATCCCCTCGCGTCGACGACCTTGTCGACGATGGCGACCGGGAACTCGGCCAGCAGGCTGAGCGACGGTGTCACGCGCTCGAACTTGTCCTCGCCGAATTCCTTGGCGATCCCCCGCGTCTCCGACTCGAAGGTGATGAGCACGTCGCCGACCTCGCGTTCCACGAAGGTCGTCGTCGCGGCCCGGCCGCCCGTGTCGAAGACCGGCACGTTGTCGAACAGCTTGGTCACGAATTCGGTGACCTTGGCCTCATCGCCGCCGAACGCTTCCCTCGCATAGGCGGTCGCTGCCAGATAGGTGTAGCGCGCATTGCCGGACGTTTTGGGATTGGGGAAGATGACCTGCACGTCGTCGCGTACGAGATCGCCCCAGTCCTTGATGCCCTTGGGATTGCCGGCGCGCACCAGGAATGAGGGCAGCGAATAAAAGGGGGAGGCCTGGTTCGGGAAATCCGCCTGCCAGTCGTCCGACACGAAGCCGTTCTTCACGAGGAAATCGATGTCGGTCACCTGATTGAAGGTGACGACGTCGGCTTCGAGGCCTTCCACGATGGCACGGGCCTGCTTGGAGGTGCCTGCATGCGACTGGTCGACCGTGATGTCGCGGCCTGTGTCGGCCTTGTACTTCGGCGCAAAGGCGGAATTGACCTGAACGAACAATTCGCGCGCAACATCGTAAGAGGCGTTGAGCAGCTTGTCCTGGGCGTTGGCGGGGCCGGCGAGCGACGCCGCGAGCACCGCGCCGACGAGAATGAGGCGTTTCATGTGATCTCCTGTCCGGATTTGCCGCAATCTATCGCATTGCAGTGGCAACGAGAGAGGTATGGAAATCCGAAACCCGTGACGAGCAGGGTAGCTGGTTTCTGCCCAAGCCTCTGATCGAGAAAGAATTACCTCAAACGGAATTTTATTCTACACCCGGCTAAGGATGCCGAGGGCTCAGCCGGACGAGATCAGTTCCCGCAAGCATCCGCGGATGCTGCGATCGTGGCGATCATGGCGGCTGTGGGCGAATCGCGATCATCCGATACGCCGGGGTCGAAATGGCGCAGTACGCACCGGCAGATCGCCGCGGCATCGGCGCTTCCGGCTGAAAAGGCCGTGGCTTGCCGGGCGAGCAAGAGCTGTTCGAACTGTTCCGCGGCGAGTTCCGCCTTCTTGACCGAGGCGCGAACCGGCTCGCTCCCAGGGCCGAACGGTTCCACCTTCAGCAATCGGCGGATGCTTCGAAGGGGGACCACCATGATCTCGCGTGCTTCGCGGACAGCTTCGTCGAGCAGGCGGATCTCTTCCGCCGCCACGGCGCGGCCATTCCGAAGCCCGGCGTGGAGCGCCACCAGGAGCACGTTCACGTCGACGCCGTGCGCATCCTGCAGGTGAATGCAGGCCGGCGCCACGCCTTCGCTGGCATAGAGCCTGAGGGAGAAGCGCCAATGCGCGCCGTCGATCTCGATCATCTAGCGTCCGGCTTCGCCGACCAGGCTATCGACGGTCGTGACGGTGTCCCGTGCCCTGTTCTCGGAGCGACGCGCATTGTTGATCAGGGTCTGGATGGTCACCGAACGCAGCGTCGCCATCGTGATGCGGTCGAGTTCGGAAAGGACACGGCTAACCTCACGCGCCACGCTCGACGGCGCACTGTCCTTGTCCCGCTCATTGTCCCACCAGTCGCGTTCGAAGAGAACGATGATGTCATAGAGCGTGACGCGCTTGGCATCGGCGATGAATGTGCAGCCGCCGTTTGGGCCGCGGGTGGAGGAGACGATCCGCGCCATGGCGAGCGTCCTCAGCACCTTGGCAAGGTGATGCTGCGAAATCCCGTAGAACTGGGCGAGGTCGTAGGCTGAGACCTGACGTCCGGGATTGGCGGCCATGTGGACCGCCGCCCAGATTGCGTACCGTGTGGCCTGCTGGAGCTTCATGCGCCTTCCCAACCGGGTGGAGAAACGTCGTCGGTCGACATTTCGAGTTCGATGAACGGTCCCGCCGCCATGCCCTGAAAACGGAAGAACGACATCAGGAGCTGATTGTCGATGTGGATCATCGTGCGAATTGTCGTGGCGCCCACAGCCTTCAATTGCTTGGCCAGTTCCTTGAATAGCAGCGTGGCGACGCCGAGCTTGCGGCTGTCCGGCCGGACGCCGATCGCATGGACCCAGCCGCAACGTGGCGACCCAAATTCCCAAGCGCGGAACGACCCGATGATATAGCCCACCACGATGCCGTCCAGCCGCGCGACGAGAAACGGGCTGTGGGCGTCGCTCTGCCGCGCGGAGTAGAAGCCGTACCAGTATTCCGGCTTGGGCCTGCCCGTGATGTCGAGGTCTATCTCGATGATGGCTGGCAGGTCCGCAAGGTCGACCTGATCGATCACCAGCGATGTGGCCGGAGGCGAACCGAACTTCTTCTGCTGGCTGACGGCGTCTGTCTTGTTCATGGTTCCTGAAACCTGATGCAACCGCCGTAATAGCATCGGCGTCGTCTGCACGCAAAGGTGATTATGTATTTTTGGTGCTTAAATACGATAATAGCTTTACGACCGCAAGTCGGATTGCTATGCCGTTCGCGCTTGCCTGGTCCAGGAGGAGGACTTGACCATTCACCGACCGCCCGCCGAAACGCCAGCGGAGCAGATGACCGGCGTATCGGTAAGCGCCTCGCGCACAGCCCGTCCCTGGATGGGCCCGGGCCATTCCGTCCGGCCGGGCGGCCTCGGCGCGGCGATGCCGCGTGTCGAAGACCGTGCGTTGCTCACCGGAGCCGGTCGCTACGCCGACGATGTCCCCGTTGCGGTTGGCACGCTTCACGCCGCAATCGTTCGGTCGACCAGGGCGCATGCGAAGATCGTCTCGATTGACGGCGCGAAGGCGCTGTCGGCGCCGGGCGTCCATGCCGTCATCACCGGGGCTGACATCAAAGCCATCTCCGATCCGTTTCTCGTCGCCCTGAAGTCGCCGATCGACCAGTGGAGCCTCGCGGTCGACGTCGTGCGTTATGTCGGAGAGGCGGTCGTGCTGGTGGTGGCGGACGATCGCTACCTGGCGGAAGACGCCGCGGAGCTGGTCGATATCACCTATTCCGACCTTCCGGTCGTGGTCGATTGCCTGGAGGCGGTAAAGCCCGGCGCCCCGGTGCTGCACGAACCGGCCGGCTCGAACGAACTGTCGAACCGTCGGTTCGTATATGGCGAACCTGACGAGGCGTTCGCCAGAAGCAGGCATGTCATCGGGACGACGGTGAACTACCCGCGCTCGTCCTACACGCCGATGGAGTGTTTCGTCGTCGTGGCGAATTATCTCGGCGCGAGCGACAGCTATGATGTGCTCGCGAATTTCCAGGGACCGTTCAGCGCACATCCCGTCATGGCGAAGTCGCTTCGCGTGCCCGGTGCCAGGCTGCGCCTCAGGACGCCTGCAGACAGCGGCGGCAGCTTCGGCATCAAGCTTTCGGTCTTCCCCTACATCGTCCTGATGGGTCTGGCGTCCCGCATCACCGGCCGGCCCGTCAAATGGGTCGAAGACCGGCTGGAGCACCTCGTCGCGGCGAGTTCGGGGCCTAACCGGGTCACGACCATCGAGGCGGCAGTCGACGACGACGGACGCATCGAGGCGCTGAGGATGGATTGCCTCGAGGACTACGGCGCCTTCCTGCGCGCGCCCATGCCCGGGCCGCTCTACCGCATGCACGGCGCGCTGACCGGCGCATACGACATCAGGCATCTGGACGTGACGAACCGCGTATGCGTGACCAACAAGATGCCGGCCGCACTCATACGCGGCTTCGGCGGGCCTCAGGTCTACCTCGCGCTCGAGCGACTGATTCAGCGCATCGCGATAGAACTCGAGCTCGATCCCCTCGACGTCATCCGGCGGAACCTGATCTCGAAGGAATCATTTCCCTACCGGACCGCATCCGGGGCGCTTTACGATTCAGGCGACTACGCCAGCGCCATAAGTATGGCCACGGGCGACGGCCGGCTAGAGGGCCTGCTGCAGCGACGGGACGCCGCGCGTGCGGCAGGCAAGCATTACGGCATCGGATTTGCGGCCGTCGTCGAGCCCGGCATGTCCAACATGGGCTATCTGTCGACGCTGGTTCCGTTGAAGGTTCGGGAGCGGGCCGGCCCCAAGAACGGCGCCGTCTCGATGGTGACCGTCAACGTCGACCCAGTGGGCACGGTCAGCGTCACCGCCGACGTTACCGTGCAGGGCCAGGGGCACCAGACGGTGCTTTCGCAGATCGTCGGCGAGCAGCTGGGCCTGGAACCACGGGAGATCGTGGTCAATCTGGAGATGGACACCCAGAAGGACCAATGGTCGATCGCGGCCGGAACCTATTCGTGCCGCTTTTCGCCGGGCACCGCCGTGGCGGCGCACATGGCGGCCCAACGCATCAGGGACAAGATCGCGCGCATTGCCGCGAAGCAGCTCAACACGCTGCCGGACGACATCGATTTCGGCGGCGGCCGCGTGTTCTCCCGCAAGAATCCCGACAATGGCGCGCCATTCGGGCGGATCGCGGGCACGGCACACTGGTCACCCGTGCTGATGCCCGAGGAAGACGACCCGGGACTGCGCGAAACCGCCGTCTGGGCGCCCCCGGAACTGGAGCCGCCCACGGGCAAGGACGAGATCAACACCTCGCTGACCTATGGCTTCGTCTTCGACATGTGCGGCGTCGAGATCGATCCGGTCACCATGGAGGTTCGGGTCGATCGCTACGTGTCGATGCACGATGCGGGCAATCTGCTGAACCCCCTGATCGCCGAGGGGCAGATCAGGGGCGCCTTCGTCCAGGGACTGGCGAGTGCGCTCTACGAGGAGTTCATCTACGACGAAAGCGGCGCGTTCCTGACGGGCACGTTTGCGGACTATCTTGTGCCGACCGCGTGCGAGGTTCCGGACGTCGAGATCCTGCACATGGAAACGCCGTCGCCCTTCACGCCGCTCGGTGCCAAGGGGCTGGCAGAAGGCAATTGCATGAGCACGCCCGTCTGCCTCGCCAATGCCGTGGCCGACGCCCTCGGTCTCGGCGACGTGCCGCTGCCCATCACGCCGCGTCGCCTGAACGATCTGATCTCGGCCGAGGAGACGCCTCCTGCACGGGAAGCCAGATCGGCGTCCATGGACATTGCGCCGCCGGCAGCCGGGCGTGCGCTTACCGGCAATGGAGAGTTCATCGTGCAGGCGGCGCCGGAGGAGATTTGGCGCTCGCTGCTCTATCCCGAGAAGCTGAAGTCGGTGATCCCAGGCTGCCATACGGTCTCGGTCGTTTCCTCGAACCACTATCGTGCGGAAGTGTCGCTCGGCGTCGGGCCGATCAAGGGACGCTTCGTCGCCGACGTGAAGCTCAGCGATCTCGATGAGAACCGCTTCGCCCGGCTATCGGGGGGCATGACCGGACCGCTGGGCGGTTCGGAGGGCGAAGGCGCCGTCGCGCTGGAACGTCTGCCGGACGGCACGAAGGTTCGCTACAGCTACGCGGTCGGCGTGTCCGGCAAGGTCGCGGCGGTCGGCGGACGAATGCTCGACCGCGCCGCGGGACTGGTGATCGGTCAATTCTTCGAGCGCCTGGCGAAGGTCGTCGGCCCGAAGGATGCCGCAGCGGTGCAGTCCGACCGACATCCGATCGGACAAGACGGAAGGGCCGGCAGGCAGCCGTGGTGGAAACGTGTGCTGAGGCTCTGGAAATGAAGCCGCGCAAATTCGACTACATTCGGCCCGACACGGTCGCGGAGGCGCTGGACATCCTTGCCGAACATGGCGCGGAGGCCCGCATCATGGCGGGTGGCCAATCGCTGATGGCGATGCTCAACCTGCGCCTGATCGAGCCATCCGTCATCGTCGACATCTCGCGAATCTCAGAACTTTCGAACATCTCGGACACCGGCCCGGTCGTGGAAGTCGGCGCCGCCGTTACCCAGGCGCAGCTCGAAGGCTGGCCCGGTCTGGGGTCCAAGCTCCCCTTCGTCGCGCGCGCAATCCCTTGGGTGGGGCACTTCCAGACCCGCAATCGTGGAACGGTTTGCGGCTCGGTCGCGCATGCCGATCCGAGTTCCGAACTGCCGCTGTCGCTGGCGCTGCTGCAGGGCGAAGTCGTTCTGACATCGAAGCGGGGGCAACGCATACTGCGTGCGCGAGACTTCCAGCTCGGCATGCTCACGACGGCCCGGCGGGACGACGAGCTGGTAACGGCTGTGCGCTTCCCGACCGGGGTCGGTGCAAAAGGCGCCGCCTTCCGCGAGGTCGCGCGCCGGCATGGCGATTTTGCCATCGTGTCGGTGGGTGCCGTCAGGCTGAACGACGGCGCCGTCAGGCTTGCGGCCGGCGGCCTGGCCGACGCGCCCAAGACGATCGAGCTGCCGGCTGCGGCGAACGATCGAGAGATCGCCGAACGCATCGAGGCCTTTGCATGGGACCTCGGCGGCTTCGAGGACATCCATGCCAGCGCCCGTTATCGCCGCGACCTCCTGCGGCGCATGGCTCCGCTGCTCGTGCGGGAGGTTGCGTGATGAGGAAGATCGGCCGAGAAGACGTCACGCGTGTCAGTTTCGAGCTCAACGGCAGGCCGGTGTCCGGCGTGGCGCAATCGCGGACGCTGCTCAGCGACTTCCTGCGTGGCACGGTCGGCGCCACCGGCACCCATGTCGGCTGCGAACACGGCGTTTGCGGCTGCTGCACGGTGACGATCGACGGTATCGCCCAACGCTCCTGCCTGACGCTCGCGGTGCAGGCAGAGGGACGCAGCGTCGGCACAGTGGAAGGCCTTGCAGCGAAGGGGTCTGGCGAGATGAACGCGCTCCAGCGCGCCTTCAACAAGCATCATGCGCTGCAATGCGGGTTCTGCACGCCCGGCATCCTGATGTCCTTTACCGATTTCCTCGGCCGCAACCCCGCGCCTACCGTGGATGAGGTGAAGGAGGTGCTGGGAGGGCACATCTGCCGCTGCACCGGTTACGACGGCCTCGTCAAAGCGGTCATGGAAGCAGCCAACGAAGTCAGGCGGGAAACGTCCCCGGCCGCCGCGGAATAATCTGTTCGATTTTGAAGGAGAAGAGCATGGGCACGACGCCGACGCAGGAACGCATCACCATCGACGGCAAGAACGTCGTCATCCAGCGCGACAGCTCGCCGATGATCAATGGCGGCGTTCTGGAGAATGCGGAAGCGTTCCGCATGTTCAACATCTTCGACGAGAAGTTCCAGCCGACCAACAAGGACGCCGCCGATGGCACGCCGCTCAGGCTCTACAACGGCAAGGTCACCAAGATCGACGTTTCGAAGCGCTCGAAGGTCGACATGGGTTTCTGGCACCGCAACATCGACGCGCACGAGATCATCTTCTGCGTGAAGGGCGCGCTGCGTTGGGAAACCGAGATGGGCGTGCGCACCATGTATCCGGGCGACATGCTGTTCATCCCGCGCGGCATCGCCCACCGGTCGATGCTCTGCGAGGATTCCGCGGAGGAGAACGTGCTGATCGAACTCAAGATCGGCGAGGAGCTCCCCTATGTCGGCGAGAGCAAGTAGGCCGTCATGATCATCGAAGCGAATGGCGTTGCCTTCAACGTAGAGATCGACGGTCGGGAGGGTGCGCCCTGGATCGTCTGCTCACACGCCCTGGCGAACAATCTGACGCTCTGGGACGACGTCGTTGCCGAGCTGAAGGACGACTACCGCATCCTGCGCTACGACCAGCGCGGCCACGGCAGGACGAAGGCGGTCCCGGGACCGTACAGCTTCCCGATGCTGATCGATGATGCGCTCGCGCTCATGGATGGCGCCGGCGTCGACAAGGCACACTGGATCGGCCTGTCGATCGGCGGGATGATGGGCTACGGCCTTGCGATGGATCACCCCGAGCGCCTGCGCTCGCTGGTCGCGTGCGATTCACGACCCGACGCGCCGCCGGACTACGCCGCCTATTTCCAGAGCCGCATAGACAAGGCGAAAGCCTACGGCATGCCCGGTCTCGTGGACATGACGATCGAGCGCTGGTTTACGCCCGAATCGGTCGCCGGCAAGCTGCCGGTCATCGAAAAGGTGAAGGGCATGATCGCCACGACCGACCCGGTTGGCCACGAAGGCTGTTGCGAGGCGCTGAAGACGCTTTCCTATGGGCCGCGCCTGCACGAGATCCGCGTGCCCACGCTGATCATCGGCGGCGCCAAGGACAAGGGTGCCCCGCCGGAAGCGCTCGCCGAAGCAGCCGCCAAAATCCCCGGAGCGGAGCATGTCGTGGTGCCCGATGCGGGCCATATCAGCGCGCTCGAGAACCCACCGGCCTTCATGGCGGCCCTCAAGACGTTCCTGGCGAAGCACTGATGCGCACGCCACTCGTCCCGGTCGATAGCGCCTCGGCCATCATGACGGACGGCGCGGAACTGATCCTGCGCCGCCACGGCAATACCGACAAGCCGCGCATCGTCATCACGCATGGCAACGGTTTTGCGGTGGACGGCTACCGCGTCTTCTGGGAGCCCTTGCTGGCCGACTACGAGGTCGTGGCTTTCGACATGCGAAACCACGGGCGGAGCAAGCCGACCGGCGCCGACGGCCACAACTATCAGCAGATGTCGCGCGACATAGGCTCGGTGCGCGAAGCAGCCGGAAGGCTGTGGGGAGAGAAGAAGACCGCCGGCGTGTTCCACTCCATGTCGAGCCGCGCAGCGATGAAGCATGCGGTGGAGATCGGCTGGGTGTGGGATGCTCTCATCCTCTTCGATCCCCCGAGCGTTCCGCTCCGCGGTCACGAGCAGTACGAGGCGATGCGCACCTTCGAGCTGAAGCTGGTCGAGTTCGCGGCCAACCGGCCGGACCGTTTCGCCGATGTCGACGACATGCTGGCGATCTACCGGGAAAACCGGGCGTCGCAGGGCTGGATGCCCGAGGCGCAGGAGGACATGGCCCAGGCCGTATTGCGGCAGGAAGGCGACGGCTATGCCCTGAGCTGCCAGCGCGAACTCGAAGCCTCGATCTATCTCGCGGCACTGACGCTGAACCTGTGGCCGCCCGCCTCGGCCTTCGGCGGACCGACCAAGCTGATCGGCGCCGATCCGGAGATCAAGATCAATGTCACCGGCCGGGCCAACAAGGCACTGGGCACCGAACAGGGCTATGTCTACGAAGCCGTACCGGGCACCGGACATCTCATGCAGATCGAGAAGCCGGAGGAATGCCGCAGCGCCATGCTGAGCTTCCTGAGAGAGCACCACATCGCCTGACGCGCGTTAGGCGTTTCAGACGTTGCGATTTGACCTCCGCCGCGGCCCTGCCGCGGCGACCTTTTTTGCACGTTCGCTGTCGATGCTCGCGAGGGCTACATGCCCGTGAAGGACGGCTTGCGTTTGGCGAAGAAGCTCTCGACGCCCTCGCGGAAATCGTTCGAGCTGCGCAAGCGGCCGTAAGCCTGACCTTCCATCTCGATCGCTGCGCGCAGGCTGGCATGCTGTCCGTCGTTCAGCACGCGCTTCAGGGTGCGCTGGGCCAGCGGCGAGAAGGCAGTCAGTTCGTCGGCCAGCCGGTCGGTCGCCGCCTCCAGTTCGGCATCGGCGACGCATTCGGTCACGAAACCCCAGTCCTCGGCCAGCCTGCCCGGTATGCGCCGCGACCGCATGGTGATGTCCTTGGTACGCGCGATGCCGACCATGTTCAGCAGCCGGGCCGATCCGCCCGAGCCGGGGATCATGCCGATGCGCATTTCCGGCAGGGAGAACTGCGCAGTTTCGGATGCGATGCGGAAATCGCAGGCGAGCGAAAGCTCGAAGCCGACGCCGAAGCAGAAGCCGCGTATGGCGGCGATGACCGGCTTCGAGCAGCGTTCCGGCGCCGCGACATTGTCTGCGAGCTTCGAGACATGTTCCGGGCTGGCGTCGAGAAAGCCGCGAATGTCTCCGCCCGACGAGAAGTTCTCGCCTTCAGCGCAAAGCACGATGACGCGGATGGTCTTATCCTCGTCGAGCATCTCGAAGGCATGGCGGAGCCGGTCGCGCTGCACCATGGCGATGACGTTTAGCGGAGGCCGGTCGAGCACGATGTCGGCGCGCGTCCCGCGCCTCTCGATCCGGAATCCGTCGCGCGTCTCCTTGTCCGTCATAGCGGCACCTGCTCGGTGTTGGGCTTGCTGGTGCCGTCGGCCTGCTCCCCGCGCCAGCGCTTGACGATCTTGGGGTCGATGTCGAACAGGTCGAGTGCGCGGCCGACTGACTGGTTGACGATGTCGTCCACGGTCTGCGGCCGGTGGTAGAAGGCCGGCACCGGCGGCATGATGATGGCGCCGTTGCGGGTCGCCTGGTCCATCAATGCGATGTGACCTGCATGGAGCGGCGTCTCGCGCAGCATCAGGACGACGCGGCGACGCTCCTTGAGGCAGACGTCGGCAGCGCGAACGATGAGTTCGTCGTTGTAGGACGTGGCGATGCCGGACAAGGTCTTGATGGAGCATGGGGCTACGAGCATGCCCACGGTCTTGTAGGATCCGGAAGAGATCGACGCGCCGATATCGCGATAGGAATGCACCTCATGGGCGAGCGCCTTCACGTCGTCCGGCGACCAGTCGGTCTCCTCGCGCATCGTACGGATGGCAGAGGGGGACAGGATCAGATGCGTCTCGTATTCCGGCAGCCTGGCGAGGATCTCCAGGGCACGGATGCCGTAGATCACGCCGGAAGCTCCGGTAATGGCGACGATCATGCGCTTCATGAAGGCTTCTCCCCCGGTTCCCGAACGACGACCGTCGGCGTCATGGTCTGCACGAGTTGACCCGACTGGTTCGACGTCTCGACGAGCACCGTCAGGATGTAGGTGCCCGGCTTGGAGCGGGACGCCTTGACGTCCTTCACCGTGGCCTTGACCTGCAGCGTGTCTCCGGGCCGCACCGGCGCCGGCCATTTCAGCCCGTCGACGCCGGCGCCGACGCGCCCTCCGGCGAGCGGAAGCGCTTCGACGAAAAGCCGCATGGTGATGGCCGCCGTATGCCAGCCGCTCGCCACCTGCTCGCCGAAGAACGACTTCGGGTCGTCCATCAGGTGGAAGGCCTGCGGATCGAATTCCGCCGCGAACTGCCTTATGCCCTCCCGAGTGACCTCATAGGTCCCAGAATGGAACTCCTCGCCTGCGGCAAGATCCGCGACGCGGCGTGTTCGCGAATTCGCATTCGATACCGCCGTGCCGGACACTATGCGGCCGCCGTCTGCGCCGGGATCATCTCCCGCAGTTCTCCACGCAACACTTTGCCGCGATCGTTCTTCGGCAGTTCCCGCACCATGAAGATCCGCTTCGGCACCTTCGCGTTGGGCAGGTGCCTGCGGCAATGCTCGATCACCGTCTCCGCTGTCAGGTCTGCAGCCTTCGGGATGACGAAGGCGACGACCTCCTCGCCATAGATCGGGTCCGGCGCGCCGACGCAGGCGCCTTCCAGCACCAGTCCGCTGTTGATGAGGACGTTGTCGATCTCCACCGGCGAGATGTTCATGCCGCCGCGGATGATCAGGTCCTTGGTGCGTCCGGTGACAGTCACGAAGCCCTCGTCGTCCATCACGGCGAGATCTCCGGTCTTAATGCGCGTTGTGCGGACCGGGTCGAGGCTGCCGTCGTCGTTCATGGTGCCGAGCGCCGTCTGCGGGCCGCCGATCGTGACTTCGCCCTCGACGTTCGGCGCACAGCATTTGCCGTCCCCGTCGACGATCTCGAACTCCTGGTGCAAGGCAGGCAGGCCGACCGTTCCCATCTTGAACTTGTAGTGCCGGTTGCCGCAGATCCAGCCGGCCTCGGACATGCCGTAGAGCTGCAGGAGCTGGACGCCGTACATGGTTTCGAACTTCACCCATTGCTCGGGCGACAGCGGCGCGGTCGAGCAGGTCATGCGCTTCAGCGACGGTATGTCGTCGGCGGTATAGCCGAGCGGCTTGTTCAGCAGCATGTTGACGACCGTCGGCACGCCGGCCGAGAAGGTGATCTCGTGCTGCTTGATCCATTCGAAGAAGCGGCTGTGCGAGAAGCGCTTGGCCATGTGCATGGTCAGCCCGAGCTGCAGCCAGGGCATCAGGCTCAGCACCTGGGCGGAATTCCAGCCGAAAGAGCGGTATTCGAGCGTCCGGTCGTGCTCGGTCAGCCCGATCATGTCGATGGTCGAGAGGCCGCACAGCCAGTAGGCGGCGTGATCGTAAACGACGATCTTGGGCCGGCTCGTCGTTCCGGACGTGCAGAAGATGCAGGACACGTCCTGTGGATCGTTTTGCTCCGGCAGCTGCGATTCGTCCGCGCCGGCGCCGTCCACCACGCTGGCGAAGAATTCGTTTGCGGGCCGGCCGGCCTGCTCCTCGGCGTCGGACGACACGAAGGGGATGCAGGGCGCGTCCATCGCGATGGACGAGCAGTCGATCGAGACATGATGCAAGGCGAGCTTCGGCGCGACTATCTGGGACAGCTCGTTCAAGTGTTCGAAGTTCATCTCGATGTTGAGCGGGCAGCAGACGGCGCCCAGCCGCCAGATGCCCAACCAGAGGACGAGCTTCTCCAGCATCTCGTCCGAGAGCAGGAGAACGCGGTCGCCTTTAGCGACTCCCAGCGCCTTCAGCCGGGCGGCGATGTCGTTGGCCCGTCGATGCAATTCGCCGAAGGTGATCGACGTCCCCTGGTCGAGGTCGACCAGCGCGATCTTGTCGGGGTCGCGCTCGCTGTATTTCCGCAACAGGTCGGCCACCGGCATGTAAGGTATCGCCAGTTCGTGGTGGCCAAAGACGTCGTTCGACATGAGCTCCTCCAAGCGACGGGGCCGGCCTCCTCTCGGCCGGCCGCGAAATCCTCAGTGACCGGTCTTGGACAGGATCTCGGTCCAGCCCTTCATGCGGGCCTTCACGTTGTCGATCTGGTCGCTCGTGAAGAAGTCCTCCAGCTTCACCTTGTCGACGGGATAGGCCGGCCGCATGAAATCGCTCTCGTAGCCGTAGGGGACCGTGGCATCGATGCCCATGCCGCCTTCGTATGACGTGTTGGTGGCCGTCCATTCCTTGTCGCCGGCTGTCATGCGCTCGGCAGGCATGAACGTCTGGCCGCGTCCGCCCGGCGTCGGGTTGAGGATGTCGGTGCGCGGGTTCACCCGGGTGGTCAGGCACCACATGATCTCGTCCATCGAATAGATGTTCGTGTCCTCGCTGACTGCGATGGCGACTCGCATCCCCTGCGATGTCGACAGCAGGGCACTGAGGAAGTTGCGCTGCCAGCCTTCCTCGATGCGATTGCGCTTCTTCACCTGGATGATGACCCCGCCCCAGTCTGTCATGCAGTAGGGGATGTTCACGTCCTGCACGATGCCGGGCTGCATGCGGTTGCAAAGCTCGAACATGGCCGCCTCGCGGATCGAGGTGTCGATGTTGTGCTCGTCGAGCGTATGGGCGCCGAGCGCGAAGATGATCGGCTTGGACTCGGGGCTGCGTGTCGTGATGGCGGTGACGTGGAAGGTCGGAGCGCGATAGGACTTGCCCATGTAGCCGGCCCATTCCGGATGGAAGTGGTGACGGCCCTGCGTGCCGTCGGCCTCGGCTTCGGCGGTCTCGAACCGGCGATCGGCCGGGTCGATGTAGCCTTCGATGACCACTTCCGCGTCAGCAAGAGCCCAGGCGTCGACGGTCCGCGCCTTGACGACTCGTACGGGAAAGCCCTGCGCGGCGCCGGCAACGCCCACCTCATCGCAGCCATGCGGCAGGATCACATAGTCGAAGGCCGCGCCGGCGAGCAAGGTGCACGCGGCCGGAACGCCGAAGCAGAAGGTGAGCGGCACTTTCTCCTTCCGGCGGTAGGCCTCGCTGACGACCTGCCACATGTGCGAGCCGGGCGAGATCTGGAAGGTCCCGACATTGCCCCAGCGGAAATTCATGCGGTTGTAGCCGACATCCGTTCCACCTCCGAAGGCATCTCCGGATACGAGGCGGATGCCTGAGCCGATCGTCATCTCGGTTTCGAGCTCGGTGTGGCGAATGGGGACGAGATACTTGTTCACGTCTTCCGGCGCCTCGATCACCACTTCCTGGCAAGGCGCCTCCGACTGGTCGATCTCCTGCGGCGGGATGGGCTTGGCCAGGGCGCGGGCCAGGGCGACCGTGCGGTCCTTGTCGCTCTCCCAGCCGAACATACGGTTCACGACCTCGATGTCGCCGAACAGGTTTGTCAGGAGCCGATGGTTCGGCTTGCCCTTCACATTGTTGAAGATGACCGGGCAGGCGCCGTCCATCGCCTTCTGCAATCCGGTGAGTTCGAGGTCCGGGTTGACCTCCTTATCGGTTTCGATGAGGTCGCCATGTGCCTTCAGCCAGTCGAGCGTCGAGCGCAGGTCCCGGAGGTGGGCGTTTCGTTCAGCGGTAGCCTGTATCGACGAATTGATATTCACCTGATCGCTCCTCACGCAGAAAGTAGTATTTTGGCATGTCTTTACCAGAAATAATTTCCTGGTCGCAACAGGCTTTTTGAGAAAGCTGTTCGCCCTCGAAGCCGTAGGCGCAATCCTGTCCCTAGCAACCAACGGGCATTCATGGAGTCTTCGGACCTCGGATCGCCGACTCCGCTAATGACGTCGTCTACAACTTTCGCCCAATCACGATGGACATGCATGCGTAAACTGGTATAGGAATACGAAAAAAGGAGGAGTGCGGCGCATGGTAGGAGCGACCGCGCGGAAGCTACATTCCGTGCCGACGGGAAAAGCGGTCGAGGCCGCTGTCGACATAAGGGGTCTCCGCTACCGGTTGAAGGACCGGTCCGGGCGCCAGATCGAAATCCTCGATTCCATCGACCTCACGATCGGCGATGGGGAGTTCGTGGCGGTGGTGGGGCCAAGCGGTTGTGGCAAGAGCACGCTGCTGAATTTCATCTCGGGCCTCGTCCCCATCCAGGCGGGCGGCATCTCGGTCTTCGGCAACCAGGTCACCAAGGTCGATCCCTCCATCGGATATGTCTTCCAGCAGCATGCGCTGCTGCCCTGGCGCAACGTGCTGCGCAACGCCGAGATCAACCTCGAGGTCAAGGGCGTGCCGGCACAGGAACGGGCCGAACGCGCCCGCGCCATGCTGGCGCAGATGGGGCTGGAGGGTTTCGACAGCCATTACCCGGGCGAAATATCGGGCGGCATGCGGCAGCGCGTTTCACTGGCCCGGACGCTGGTCGCGAACCCGAAGCTGATCCTGATGGACGAGCCCTTCGGCGCCCTCGACGCGCAGACGAAGCTGCTCATCCAGGAGATGTTTCTCAGGTACTGGGAGACACACCGCAAGACTGTGCTCTTCATCACGCACGATCTGGCGGAGGCCGTCTCGCTCGCCGACCGGGTGCTTGTGATGAGCGCGCGTCCGGGCAGGCTGATCGCCGAATACCGTGTCGACCTCGACCGGCCCCGCGACTTCTCGCGGCTGCGCCAGAACGGTTATTTCAATTCGCTGGTCGACAAGATCTGGACCGATCTTCGCGGCGAGGCCGAACGGTCGATGCGCGGGCGGGCCTGACGATGAGCGAGACCCTGAAGATAAACCTGCTGAAGGCCGCCATTCTCGTCGGACTGCTGGGCTCCTGGGAAATCGCGGCGCGCACCGGGGCCGTCGATCCCTTCTGGACCAGCAGCCCCTCGCTGATCGCGGCCGAGTTCTGGCGGTCGCTGACGGCCAATGAGATACTCTACCACACCGGTGTCACCATGTGGGAGGCGCTGACCGGCCTCGCCGCGGGCGCAGTGGTCGGCATAGGGCTCGGCCTTCTGCTCGGGCTGAGCCGTGTCCTCGGCGCAGCGCTCGAGCCCTTCATCATCGCGCTCAACAGCCTGCCGCGCGTGGCGCTCGCGCCGCTGATCGTCATGTTCGTGGGCATCGGCTTCGCGTCGAAGTTCCTGCTGGCGTTCTCCCTGGTGGTCGTACCGATGATGATCAACACCTACGAGGGCATCAAGTCCACCGATCCGCAGTTGCTCAACATGCTGAAGATCGCCGGGGCCCGCCGCGACCAGATATTCAGCAAGCTGCTGCTGCCCAACTGCATACCGTGGATATTCTCGGCGCTGCGTGTCTCAATCTCCTTCGCGATCATCGGCGCCATCGTCGGCGAATTCATCTCGGCAAGGGCCGGCATCGGCTATCTGATCGATTCCGCCGCCGGCGCTTTCGACACGACCGCGATGATCATGCCTCTCTTCGTTCTCATGATCATCGCCTTCAGCCTCGACCGCCTGTTCGTGGCGGCTTCCGACCGGCTGCTGCACTGGAGAGTTTCCACCCACTAACAACAACAAACGAAGATTGGACCGGAGGAACAGATGACTGGACGTTTGAGAATGCTGGCCGCGACCGTCGCGGTGGTCGCGACAGGGCTCATGGCCTTGCCGGCCGCGGCGCAGGAGAAACTGAACATCGGCATTTCGGTGAAATCGATCTTCGGCCTGCCGATCGTGATCGCCGATCAGGAAGGCTTCTTCAAGGATGAGGGGCTCGACGTCACGATCGAGTACTTCGCCGGCGGCCCGCCCGCGACGGCGGCCCTCATGGGAGGCTCGCTCCAGTTCCTCAACGCGGCCTTCGAGAACAACGTCAAGACCGTGAAGAAGAACCAGCCGCTGGTCACCATCATGAGCATCCAGTCCGACTTCGCGGGCGCGATCATCATGCGCAAGGAAGTGGCCGAGAAATTCGGCGGCAAGCCGAAGGTCTCCGACCTGAAGGGATTGCGGGTCGGCACGCTTGCACGCGGCGGCTTCGCGGACGTTTCGGCGCGGTACATGATCACCGATGCCGGCCTGGAGCCGGAGAAGGACGTCGTGATGATCCCGATCAAGGGCGCCGACCGTCAGCTCACCGCCGGCGAGGCCGGTGAGATAGACGCCGCGATGGTCACCGAACCCTGGTCCGTCATCGCGGTGGAAGGCATGGACAAGTGGGTCTACGTGGTCAACCTGACCGTCGGCGAAGGCCCGGATGTCTTCCACGACATGGGCTACGTGACGCTACAGACCACCAAGGATTATCTCGCCGAGAACCCGGAGACTGCGAAGAAGGTGGTGCGGGCGATCGTCAAGGCGCAGAACTTCATCGCCGATCCGGCAAACCTCGACGAGGTCAGCGCCATTGCAGACAAGGAATATGGCAGCCCCGGCGTGGACGTGATGAAGATCTCGGTCGAGCGCCAGGCCAAGACCTACGTGCCTTTCATGAAGCCCGAGATGGTCACCAAGACCATGGACCTTCTTCTGCCGAACGGCCTCATCGAAGAGCCGGCACCTGCCTATGAGGACCTCGTCGACCAGTCCTTCGCCCCGCTCTGGGACGCCTACAAGAAGTAGGCTCTCGGTACCGACGGTAGTGGACACCGCGGGCGGAAACGTCCGCGGTGTTCTTGCTTGCGGGCCCGACCTCAGGGGAAAAAGATCAGAAACACGTAGGCACAGAAGATCACGAGGTGCACCAGCCCGGTGAGATAGGTGGTGCGGCCCGTGCCGAAGCTCAGCGTGCTCACGCCGATGGCGAGCAGCAGGAGCACCATGTCGCCCGCACGCAGCCCGAGTTCCAGTTCCTTACCGGTCATCAGGCTGACGGCCGTGACCGCGGGGATGGTCAATCCGATCGTGGCGCAGGCCGAGCCGAGCGCAATGTTGAGGCTTCGTTGCAACTCGTTCTTCATGGCCGCCTTCATGGCGGCCAGCGATTCCGGCAGCAGTACCAGCGCCGCGATGAAGGCGCCGACGATGGCGTCGGTCTGCGAGACGCGGAGGCCGCGCAGCGCGTCCTCGATGCCGGCCGCGATGTCTTCGGCGAGCAGCACGACACCGGCCAGGCCGACAAGCAGGAAGACCACGCTGACCCAGATGCTGCGTCCATCGGCACCGTCATGCTTGCGCTGCCCTCGTATCAGGTCTTCGACGAAGTCCTCCCGGTGGGCCCCGGCCTGCGCATAGACGAAGCTCATGTAGAGCAGGACGGACAGGACTCCGACAAGGGCGGGCTGCGCACCGTGGAAGGCGCCTGACTCCGCCGAAAGCGTGTAGTTAGGGAGGACAAGCGTCAGCACGGCCAGTGCCGCAAGCATCGCGAGATAGGCGTTCGTGCCTTGCCGCTTCAGTTCCTGGTGGGTGTGCCTGAGGCCGCCGAAGGTGAGGCAGATGCCGATGACCCCCGCCAGGATGATCATGCATGTCGAGAACACCGATTCACGCGCGACGGCAGGGTTGTCCTCGCCGTGCAGCATGACCGCCACGATCACGGAAACCTCGATCGTCGTGACCGCGAAAGTGAGCACCAGCGTGCCGTAGGGCTCGCCGAGCCGGTGCGCGATGGCCTCGGCATGGTGCAGCGCGGCGAACACGGCGGCGCAGACCAGTCCGACCGCCAGACTTGTGAAGGCAATGCGCACCGGTATCGCGGAATCGCGGAGCGGCGTTATGCCGACTTGCAGAAGCGCCGCAAGCGCCAGCGTCGCTATGGGAAGTACGTAATGTGCGGTTGTACTTCGGGAAATCACCATCGTCCGCTTCCGCCAGCGATACAACTCCCGATCTACACGAAGGAAAAGCCGCTCGCGATGCCCTTCGCTCGATTTGTCACGCGCTTCGCCGGGGCCGGTCGGCACGGCGCGACAGGCGGTGCGCAACATACCAGCCGGCCACGCCGACTGTGATGCCGACGACCAACCCGACCAGCAGGCGATGATGCTTCTGCAGCGCCGAGCCGAGAATCTGCTCGGCGCTCAGGCCGAAGACATAGCCGATCGCCATGAACAGCGCCGTCCAGATCGCCGCCGATACGGCGTTCAGCACGATGAACATCGGGGCGGGGATGCTCGACAGGCCGGCGGCGACACCGCCCACGAGCCGGAAGCCATAGACGTATCGATTTCCGATCACATACAGCGCGGGATGCCGGTGCATCAGCTCGAAAGCGCGGTCGAAGCCGGGCCTTTGGCGGAAGCGCTGGACGAACGGGCGGTCGGCGAAACGCCGACCGCAAAGAAAAAAGGCGAGATCGCCGCCGAAGGCACCCAGAAACACCGCCAGGAATGCCTGCCATGGCACGAAGGTGCCCTGGTGGGAGAAGAATCCCGCCAGGATAGCGGCAGTTTCGCCCTCGGCCACGCAACCGATGAAGACTGCGATCAGGCCATATTGCTCGATCAGGCTATGTATCGTTTCCGACATCGGAAGCTTTCCGCCTGAAGCGCACCCAGTCACTCGCCTAATCCGTACCCGGCCGCCCCGACCGGGATGGCAGCGGGCGTTGCTGTAATCAGTAGGTCTTGGCGCCGTTCACCATCAGCCGCACCATGTAGAGCGACGTCGTGCCTGCGATGTAGAGGCAATTGCGCTTGGCGCCGCCGAAGCAGACATTGGCGACGACCTCGGGTACCCGGACCTTGCCGATCAGCGTCCCGTCCGGGGCATAGCAATGCACCCCATCGCCGGCGCTGGTCCAGATATTGCCCTCCTCGTCGAGCCGGAACCCGTCGAAAAGGCCTGCGGTGCAGTCCGCGAAGACCTTATCGCCGCGCAGCTTCCGGCCATCGGCGACGTCGAACACGCGCATATGGGCAGGGTGGTGATCGCCGTGGGTGCGGCCGGTATCCACGACGAATAGCTGTGACTCGTCGAGCGAGAAGGCCAGGCCGTTCGGCCGGACCATGTCGGTGACGACCGCCTCCACCTCGCCTGTGCCGGGGTCGACGCGATAGACGTTGCACGCGCCGATCTCGCTCTCGGCCTTGTCGCCCTCATAGTCGCTGTCGATGCCGTAGGAGGGGTCGGTGAACCAGATCGAGCCGTCCGACTTCACCACCGCGTCGTTGGGTGAGTTCAAGCGCTTGCCCTGCCATTTGTCGGCGATCGTTATGACCGAGCCGTCGAATTCCGTGCGGCTGACGCGGCGGCCCGAATGCTCGCAGGACACGAGCCTGCCTTGCCGGTCGACCGTATGGCCGTTCGTGTTGCCGCAGGGCTGGCGGAACACGCTGACGCCGCCGTCGGTCTCATCGTAACGCAGGATGCGGTTGTTCGGGATGTCGGACCAGAGCAAATAGCGCCCTGCGGCGAACCAGGCCGGACCTTCCGCCCAGAGGCAGCCGGTGTAGAGCTTTTGGACATGCGCGTTGCTGTTGAACAGTTTCCCGAAGCGCGGATCCAGAACGTCGTAGTCGCCTGCCGGCATGAACTCCCTCCCAATCGTCAGCATTCCCCGGCCGAGCCGGGCGACAGTCCAGCGGTTCTGCTGGAACAGCCCTCGCGGCCATCGCCGGTGACGGACGAGATAAGAAGGACATTCTGCGTGTTTGGCAAGTCCGCGGAGGGTAGGGAACCAATGCCGAAACGACAAAGGCCGGGGCTGTGAACCCCGGCCTTCGGTGATGGGCGGCCCGATCAGACGACGAGCACGTAGACGACCTTGAGCGTGCCGGGCTCGACGATGATGATCCGGCCGTCTGCAAGCACGAAATACTCGTAGCCGCTATAGGCCGGCACGATTTCGATCACGCGGGGCGGCAACGGCCTGAGCGTCACGGTGTTCGGGACAACAACCCCGACATTCACTTCGAAGTCGACATCGATCGGTTCCGCCTTCGTTTCGACGATGACGTTGCGGATCTCGGTGCGCTGTTCGGTCGAGATATCGATGCTGGCGGTCGTCTCCGACGAAGGCTCGGACTTGTCGGATGCCTCGTCGGTATCCTGTGCCTTGTCCTGGCCGGAGCTGGCTTCGTTGGTCTTTTCCACCTGATCCGAGTTGGTGCCGGAGGCGGAATCCGTTGTCTTCGAAGTCTCGCCGGACGCCTGGCTCTCGTTCATCTCTGCGGACGAAGCGTCGGGCGACATCGTGCCGGACCCATCCTGTGCGGTGTCCGCGGCGCTCTTCTCGACAGGCGTCGTGACTTCGGCCCCGCCTTGCGCCTCGACGGCCGTGCCGCCGGCCGCGCCGTTGGCCTTTCCTGCGGCAGAGCCGCCGGCTGGCTCCTGCTTGATGATTTCGGAACCGGGCTGGGAGTCTTGCGTCTGTGCGCCGGCGAGAGTGGTGCTGGCGAGCAGCGCCGCGGCCGCGGTGAGGACGTATCGTTTCATGGTCGTCTCCTCTGGGAAGGGGATTTCTGGAAAGTGTCGGCGGGCCGGAGCAGGTCAGTCGATGACGTGGATGACCTTGCGGGTGCCGGGCTCGACGACGTAGGTGCGGTCGCCCACGACGGTATAGCTGTAGGCAACGTCAGGAGCTTCGATCGTGTGCAACTCCACGGTCTCCGGCACGGTCGAGCCGATGTTCAGCTCGATGCCGGGCAGGTCGATCGAAGCCAGCGGCTTGGACTTCACATATTCGCGGATTACGGTTTCCTGCTCGGGTGCGATCACGACGGTCTGCGCGGACACAGCGGTAGCACCCGCCATGAGGAAAGCGCCGGTCAGCAGGGCAGCGGCATAGGTTCTCATCTCAATCTCCAGTGTTTAAGACATGAGCAGGTCGAGCTGACCTGCGTGCGGCCCACAACGGAAGGAGATGGCCCCCGTTCCGGGTTAGGGACCGATGCGGCCCCGATGCTGCGACGGTCCTTGCTGGAGGGACTTTAGTCCCTCGGCGTGGCGCAATGGTCCCGGCCGCTCGGTACAGGGAACGACTTCGGCGTCCGGCCACTTCTACCGGCAGTCAATTGCTGGAGCACCAGAAATGGAAAAGAGCACGCACGAGGCACGCTGGTTGCTGGTCCCTGTCTTCACGCTGGGATTCGCCGTCGGGCTTTTCGGATTTCTGGTGGCCTGACACGAACGCGCCCGGCAGTCCGGTCCCTTCCTGCCGGCGACGAGCCCGCCACCCCGACCCTTCAGGGGTGGCGGGCTGATTCTTTTCATCCCATATTCGAGATGAAGCCGGAATCACCAAGTTGTTTTCCAGACGCGCCATCATAGTCGGTTTCTTAGCCTCTGCAGTTTCGCCGCTATGCAGCCGGAATCTTTTCGCTGCCGGACGCGGCGGCGGAAATGGCTATGGGAACGGTGGTGGCAATGGCGGCGGGAACGGAGGCAACGGCAACGGAGGAGGAAGCGGCAACGGGAATGGAGGAGGAAGCGGTAACGGGAACGGAGGAGGAAGCGGTAACGGGAACGGAGGCGGCAATAGCAGCGGGAACGCCGGCGGTAAGGGCAACAGCGGTGGAGTGTCCAATGCGAGCCCCGCAGCTGCCGGCCAGGGCAAGGCCGCTACTGGGGCTGCCGCGCCCGCGTTGGACCCGACAGTTCCGGCGCAACGCCTGACCAAGCCTTATCGCGTGCGCCACAGCAACGGGTTCCAGGAAACGCTGCAGGGTGGGCGGTACAGCCTGCGCGACAATCGCGGACGCACCATTGTCGATCGCGTCGCACAGCCGAGGGACTACGCGCGGCTGCGCCGATTGACCGGTCGCTAGACGCATTTCGTGCGAAGGTGTGCGCGGATTCGGCGACAAGCCGGGCTTGAAACATGCAAGCGACGGCGTGCCATCGAAGCGTTTTCACGCGACGCCCGGAAGGCTAGTTTTTCCAACCCGCTTCGCTCATCTCGCGGAACACCATGGCAGCTTCGGTCCTGTTGCTCACGTCGAGCTGGGAGAAGATGCGCGTAAGCTGGTGCTTGATCGTCTTCTCCTGCAATTCGAGCTGGATTGCGATCTCCTTGTTGCTCCTTCCCATCGACACGAGGCGAAGAATCGTGCGTTGGCGCTCGTCCAGACCGTCTGAAGCGTCCGGCGCGCGCTCGAGCTGTCCGGAAAGCAGCCGCGCCGAGAGCGCCGGCGAGACATACGGTTCGCCGGCCGCGATCCCCCTGATGATGGCGGCCAGCGATTCCGCCTCCACTCCCTTCAGGACATAGCCGCGAGCGCCGCTCTTCAAGGCGCGCGTCACGTCGCCGCCTGCTTCCGACACGGTAAGCATCACGATCGTCTGCTCAGGATTGTTTTCCAGGATCGTCTTCACGGCCTCGAGGCCCCCGCCTGGGATCGATATGTCCAGCAGCAGGACATCCGGCCGCAGGGACGCCGCAAGCCGCACGGCGTCGGCATGGCTGCTTCCTTCACCGACGATCTCGAACTCGCCTGTTTCCGTCAGGCTGCGGGCGACTCCCGCCCGGAACAGCGGATGATCGTCGACGATCGCTACCGTTACGCTGCCCATCGTGCGGCCTCGGCGTCGATTTCGATCTCCATCGATACCCTCGTACCCTGCGGCGAACTTTGAATTTCCACCGAGCCGCCGATCGCCTCGACCCTCTGGCGCAGGCATGCCAGGCCAAGCCGTTCCGGCGGTACCGATCCCAGGTCGAAACCGGGTCCTTCATCCACGACATCGATCATCAAACGCTTGCCCACCCAATTCTGCGAAACTGTTGCCCGTGTGTTTCCCGCGTGTCGGAAAGCGTTGCTCAGGGCTTCCTGGACGAAGCGGAACACGCAGGTCTTCACCGCTGCATCCAGCGGGCGCTCTTCCGGCGAACAGACGAGCCTCACGCTCGTGCGTGTCCTCTGCTCGTGGGCCTTCACCACTGCCTTCAGCACCTCCTGGAGGCCGGCAGTCTCGATATGCGGGACGGCCAGCCCCCCGGCTATTATCCTGATCTCTTCCATGGCATCAGCCAGGCTCGTGCGGATCACGTCAAGTTCCTGCGTTCTCTCACCGGCGGAGAGCGCAGGGTCCCGCAGAACCCGACTGCCCAGGCGCAGTGCGGCGAAGGCGACAAGTTGCGCGGGGCCGTCGTGGAGGTCGGCTCCCAGGCGGCGCAGGAAGCGCTCATTGTATGCCGTCGCCTGCTCGGACGCCCGCTGCACGGCGACCGCCAGCGCCTCGTTCCTGCTCGCCAGGTTGGCCAGCTCTTCGACGCGCTGCTGCAGGGCGAGACGCTGTGCCTCAATCGTCGAGCTTCCGCGCAGGACGATAGCCGCCAGGGTCAGAAACAGACCGAGCGTCACAACCGCCACCGCAGCCCAGCCCTTCATGCGGGCGACGCGCAGGCTCTGGGCGAGTCCCGGAACGTTCTCGTGGAACTCCGAGACCGCGACCACCTCGCCCGTCCATGGCTGCAACACCGGACTGTAGATCTCAAGGAGGGGTTGTGAGGCGGTGCCAGATTCCGAGGGTACCGAGCGGTTGTCGTATGCGCCGACGACGTCGCCGGCGAAGGCTCGGACCAGATTCTCGCTCGGAGGGTATCGCCGCCCGATCTCCTCTTCGCGATTGGCATAGAGGATGGTGCCGTCTCCGCGCCAGAGCCGAAACGACACGAGACGCTGACCAAGCTTGCCGGCGCCAAGCGTCTCGTTCAGCGACTGCGCCACGACATCGTCCAGGCGCTCGGTCGTCTGCAGGTCAGGAAGGATGGGGGCGATGACGCTGTCGACGTAGAGCGCGGTGGCGGACGCTGCGTGATTGATGAACGAGCGCTGGATGACGTCCGCGACGAGGGACCCGACCAACAGCATGGCCAGCGCCGACACGAGGATGCCGGCTGAAAGAAATTGCCTGGCAAGCGAGAGAGAGTTCCACTTGTTGATCATCAGCCGGTCATGCTGCGCCGGAATATTCCTGCTTAACCTGCATTAAGTCGCGACGAAGTTTTTCGTTCCAATCGGATGCTGCCGCAGGGCGATCCGCCGGTTGGTCCGAGCTATTGTGCGACAGGGGCAATAACCCTTTTGCCGGGCTTCCGGTCAGTCTCGTTTGAAGATAGCGTCCGTGCCGCAGTCCGGGCTATCGGAAACAGGGAGGTCGTAGAGATGCGCAGCAGCATTCTGAAGTTCGGCGAAATCGACAAATCGGAGTCCGGCGACCTTCCAGGCTGGGTGGTCGTCGAGGGTGAGCCGACGATGAAGACATCGGTCCAGCACACGTCGATCGACGGCAAGATCCTGTCGGGCACCTGGCAGGCCACACCGGGCACCTACCACGCAACATACTCGGACTACGAGTTCGTCCACCTCATTGCCGGCCGGATACTCATCACCCCCGATGGTGGCGAGCCCGTCGAGGTGGGTCCGGGCGACGCTTTCGTCGTGGAGAAGGACTTCAAGGGCACGTGGAAGATCATAGAACCGGTCACCAAGCATTTCGTGGTGGCGGTCGGCTCCTAGCTGGAGGCTAGGAGCATGTCTCCGGAAGTGCGCTGCGGTTCAAGATGCCGGCGGATTCCGGAAAGCTTCGCCGCATAGCGCCTCTGAATGGACCAGGGCATTCATTTCGGCGGAGCCCGTCCGGCATCAGAGGAGGAGAGCTGGCAGTATCCGCCAGCCCTCCCCACCCACCGCCCAAGCGGGTCACATCGCCGGCAGAACCGCTATGTCCCGCAGATGATCGGGAGCGCCGGTCACATCGGCGATCTTGGTCGCTGCGCCGGTCTCCAGGTCGACTTTATGAAGCGAGCCTCCAGCGGCGAGCCACGCCGTGTTCGTGCCGTCCGGGGTCGTCTGCACGTCGAATGCGTAGATCGGACCCGTGACACCCAGCGCACCGATCGTCTTCAGCGTGCCGTCGTTCGGCTTGGTCTGCTGGATGAAGTTGCCGTCGTTAGAAATGTCGTACATCGCCGTCTTTTCCGGCTTGCCGTACGAGTTGATGTAGGCGGTCGCCACGATCTCGGGCTTGGCCTCGGCGTTGGCATCGCCGGCCTCGAAGTTGAGTGCGCCATCGGTCGTTACTTCGCCGGTGTCGGGATGAGCGCGCAGGTTGGTGCCATCCGAACCCATGATGCGCAGGCGGTCGGCCGCCGGGTTGAAGTCCACGCTGGCGGAGACGCCGTCCGGCAGCATCGTCGACAGCTTGGGGCCGGCGGCCGCCGTCCCGGTTTCTAGGTCTATCGTCAGGATCGTGCCGTCAGAGGCGACGCCATAGAGCTTGCCGTCGCTCGGCCTCACATCGATACCCAGCAGCCGGTCGACGCCTGCCAAGTCGACCGTCTTGCTAATGTCCGGCTTATCGGTGTCGAACCAGACGAGCGTCTTGTCACCGGCCAGTCCCACGACGGGCGCAGCATGGGCGGAAAGGGCAAGCATACTGGCTGCCGCGGCGAGGACAGTTTTCGTGATGACAGTCATCCAAGATCTCCTGTTCCAGTTATCCCGTTGCAAGGTTGCGCCTTGCATGACCGGTACCCGCGACAGACGCGTCCGGATGCAGCACGCGAGAAAAAATCCGCAGGTTGCATCGTTTTCCGTTTCGCGCGTGTATGCAGGCAAAGGTGCTGAGACCTTCGGGAGGAGCATGGACAAGGAAGTCGACATGTGCGCGGTGCTGATCGGCAGGGTGGCCGATGGCGACAGGGCCTCTCTCGGTGAACTCTTCGCCGGGGAGGCGGGGAGGCTGATTGCTGTCGCGCGCCGTATCCTCAGGCGGCAGGATCTTGCCGAAGAGGCGGTCCAGGACGCCTTCGTATCCGTCTGGCAGCGCGCAGCAACGTTCGATCGCAGCCGCGGCGGGGGACGTGAGTGGCTTACGGTCATCGTGCGCAACAGGGCCCTTAACATGCTGCGCGATGGCAAACGGCTGGAGCTTGTCGATCAGACCGATCTCGAAGCATTTCAGGATCGCAATGGCGAAGCCGAAGCCGCCTATCGTGCCTTGCCGGAAACGGATTCCCTGAAGCGCTGCCTCGATGCGCTCGAGCCGGCGCGGCGCCGCTCGATCCTTCTTGCCTATGTCGTGGGGTTCACACATGGCGAGATCGCGGCCGAACTGAAAGCGCCGGTCGGGACGATCAAGGCGTGGATCAGGCGCGGCGTCATCGCCCTGCAGGAGTGCCTGTCATGACGAGGCACGAAGAGTTGAACGCGCGCGCGTGGGAATACGCACTCGGACTGCTATCCGAGGAAGGCGAGAGGCAGGCGGAGCTCGAGATGGAGACCGACGACGCGTTCAGGCTCGCGGTTTCTGCCGCGACCGCACAGCTGCACAAGCTCGACCTGACGGCAGCGCCGGAAACAGTGCCGCCGCGGCTTTGGGATGTGGTGTCGGAAAGAATTGCCGACATGCCGCAGATGCCGGCGCCGACCGCTGGCCCGTCGCAGATCGTTCCGGTCAACGCGGTGCGCCGGATCGGTCCTCATTCGCTAGGGAGTTGGCAAGTCTTGGCGATGGCGGCCTCGCTGGTTGCCGCCTGCGCCATCGGCTACTTCGGCGGCGTGGCCATGACGACAGCGCCGCAGCCGGTCGTCGTCGTCGTCCTGGACACGGCCGAAAATGTGCCCGGTGCGGTGTTCGAGGCTTATGCAGACGATAGCATACGGATCGTGCCCCTCGAGGATTTCGTGGTGCCGGAAGGCCAAGTCATGCAGGTCTGGACGCTCTACGACCGAAGCGTCGGGCCCGTGTCGCTGGGCACCATCGGGCGTAGGGCTACCGAGATGAGGTTGCAGGGGCCGCATCTGCCCGAGCCGAGAGCCGAACAGTTGTACGAGATTACCCTGGAGCCTTCGCCCGGCTCGCCGACGGGCAAGCCCACCGGGCCTATTCTCGTCAAGGGCTTTGCAAGGGAAGTCCGTGGCTAGGCCGTTGCCGGCATGGCTGCCCTGTTTCCATCGCTCACAGGAACCATCCGGCCCCGCCTGAAGTTTGGCGAAAACCACGGTCGATGATGGCACGAATGTCGGCCATCGAAGCGAGGAGATGGCCTGAGCATGCGCAGATATGACGAATGGTTGCAGGACCAGGGCCAGACGGAATTCCGCGCCATCGAGCCCTCGGACATGCCGCAGGACCCTGACGGCTCCGGCAAGGGATGGCGCTTCGAGGTGCTCGAGCATGGCGGCAGCGAACACGACGCGATGCCGCAATGGATCGAGGCCACCGATGCCGACGGGCGCAGCGCCATCTATACGGCCCTCGATCCTGCGAACCCTGCCGATCGGCCTCAAGATCAGAACGGAGCCGGGCGAGGCTGGACATTTCTGACGCGGGAACAAGACGGCAACAACGTCCCACAGACCATCATCGGCAGAGATCCGGAAGGCCGGGAGGCCATCTATTCGCCGCTCCGCCACGAGGGCGTGGTCGGGAAATGGGAACTTGTTCGGCCGCCGGTCTAGAACGGGCGACCATCATGTCCGCAGGCGCGCATATGGCGAAGCATGAATAACATGATCGACGCTATCGGGCGGGGGGCTTGGTTCCGATAGCGTCGATCACGCTGCCAGCAGGGTGTTGGGGTGGTCCTGCATCGCGATCAAAGCACGTACCCTTGGCGAGCCATATTGCGTGATCGCGCCATGACGCAGGTTAAGGTTCGCCGATCAGGAGGCGATGTTCCGGAGACGTCCAGGCCGTTGCCAGCTTAAGGTTCGCAGCGGCGCGTGCCGGCTAACCTATCGTAGTGCTTGGAGAAACTTGGTGGACTTGGACGAGGATTTCTCGAACCAAGTTTTCGCCGAACTCGACAACTGGGAGCAGATTCTAAAGGACACATCCCTCGCTAAACCGCGCCCTCCAGAGCTGTGAGGCGCCATGATCGAGGAGACCCAGAACGGCGGCGCATCGCGCCAGCCGCCGACGAAAGTATTTTCCATACGCCTTACCGAGCGGGAACGTGAACTGCTGGGCGAGAAAGCGGGCGTCGTGCCGATGGGCGCGTACGTTCGTCAGCGCCTGTTTTCGCCTGATGAGGCAAACACTCGACTGCGGCGGCATCGGGGGCGTTCCGTCGATCAAGAGGCTCTTTCCAGAGTCTTGGCTTCGCTTGGTCAGTCCAGATTGTCCTCGAATCTCAACCAACTGGCAAAGGCGGTGCACCTTGGTGTGCTGCCGGTGACACCTGAGACCGAACTCGAATTGACTGATGCTTGTCGAGCCGTCTCGGAGATGAGGGGGGCTCTTATGAAGGCCTTGGGGCTCTCGGCAACATGATCCTCAAGGCGAGCAAGCGTGCTGGTGCTGCGGACCTGGCTCGTCATCTGCTGAAGGCGGAGAACGAGCATGTAGATCTGCACGAGCTGCGGGGTTTCGTTTCAGATACGCTGCTTGGCGCACTGAACGAGGCCTATGCAGTGAGCCGGGGCACTCGCTGCCAGAAGTTTCTCTTCTCGCTCTCGCTAAGCCCCCCAGAGTTTGCGCGCGTCCCAATCGTCGACTTCGAAGATGCTATCGAGCGGATAGAGCGGAAGCTGGGGCTCGAAGGGCAACCCCGCGCCATCGTGTTTCATGAGAAGGAAGGCAGACGCCACGCACACTGCGTTTGGTCGCGCATCAAGGTTGAATCGATGACAGCGATCGATCTCCCTCACTTCAAAATGAAACTGATGGACATCTCCCGCGACCTTTACCTCGAACACGACTGGAGGCTGCCGCCCGGAATGATTGATCCGGCAATGCGGAGTCCGCTCAGCTTCAATATGTCGGAATGGTTCAAGGCGAAGCGCGCCGGGCAGAATCCCGGTGATATCAAGCGGGTCCTTCGACAGTGCTGGGAGGCGTCCGACTCCTCCAAAGCCCTTCGATCCTCACTCGAGCAATGCGGATACTTCCTCGCAAAGGGCGACCGGCGAGCTGTCGTAGCGCTCGACACGCGAGGCGAGATTTATAACCTCGCCCGCTGGCTAGGAATCCGGACCAAAGAGGTCGTCTCCAGAGTCGATGTTGATGGCCTGCCTTCCACTGAGGAAGCGAAGCAGACCGTGACGGACCTGGTTTCGAAGAAACTGCAATCTTTCCTCACCGACGTGACGTCTGATTTTCGAACAGCGTCGGCTGGCACTGAGGCTAAACGCCTTCAAATGGTGGACCGTCACCGCGCCGTGCGGAAGCGCTTGGAAGCGGACCAAGAGCGTCGCGAAGCGTTGGACGCGAAGGAACGGGCCGAACGCTTCCGAAAGGGTCTTCGGGGGCTTTGGGATCGCGTAACCGGCACTCACCGCAAAATCCGCGCGCAGAACGAAGCCGAAATCCAAGCGGCAAAAACTCGGGATCGCGCTGAAAAAGATAGACTGGTAGCCGAGCAACTGGCCGAGCGGCAGGAGCTACAGCTCAAAATCCAGCATGCGCGCCGCCTGCAGGTTCACCGGATCAGCCGCATCTTGCGCGATGAACCGCAGGCGGATCGGCGTGCCGGGACAAGGTCGGAGGACGCAGCGTCCCGGACGAGAAGACCGCGCAGCTTCGATATTTGACCTCTTACGACAAACGGCCCAAGAATCCTCTGGACTCCGAGCTGACATTTGTTCTCTATTTGTTCCTATGAAGGATTTCGGAGCGAAGTATCGGGGCGTGAAGCATTTTGGACTATGGGCAGAGGAGGCTTCGTATAGCTGCGGTCAGCAGGACGCCTTTGCAATACTGGCCGATGCGGTGAAACGGACGCCAAACGAGGACGTGCGAACGCAAGATCTGGAAGATGCTCTCGCTTACCTCGAAGGCTATGCTGTTCGCACCCGGCCATTCAAAGATTTCCGGGATGGCCTCACGCTCCCGAACCTTCGCAGCGATTCTATGCGTTGAAGGACGCCGCGCTGCGTATCGCAAAACAGCTGGGCGGATAGTCAGGCTTCACTGGCTTGTACCCTGGCGCCGCTCGCTCCCGGCAAATGCGAAAGCCACGCGAGAGCCATGAAAATCAGAACGCCAATCGATCCCGACGCCACGACTATCCAGAGCGCACTCGTGATCCCGAACGCGCCCATCGCGATCGCCATCAAGAAGGGCGCGAGGGCCGATGCAACCTGGCGTGCCGAGGATAACCATCCGAGCCGGGAGCCATAGCGCTCGCGTCCCATGAGCTGTAGCGGCAGCGATCCCGAGATAATGCTGGTTAGGCCGGAGCCCAGACCGAAGAGCAGTGCGAACAACATGCCACCGAGAAGTGACGGCGCCGTGAGCACAAGCACGGTTGCACCGACCGGCATCAGGCATGCCGTGACGATCGCGAGCCTCGTGGGCAGCAGTTCCTTGCCGAACATCAGATTAACGAAACGGCTCAGCACCTGCGCAGGTCCGAAGATCGTCGTAACGATGATCGCACTAGCGCCCAGCGAAAGACCCGAAAGTATCGGGACCACCTGCAACAAGATCGCCGAGAGCACCAGCCCCTCGATTGCGAAACCGGCCAGCATCAATGCGAACCCGATTTTCCTCTGCCCCGGATTAAGCGAGCCCGAGCCGACAGGCGCGGCAGTAGCTTGCACGCTTGCAGCTTTCGCCTCTGGTGCAATGTGGAATCTGCCAAGCCACCAGTGCAGCGGCACGCACACCATCAGGTTGATGGCTCCGAACACGAAATAGACCGAACGCCAATCCATCCAGGAAAGGAGCAGCGAAGTTAGAGGCCAGAACACCGTTGAGGCAAAACCCGCAATTAAAGTCAGGTGAGTGATACGCCGCTGCGCATCGCTGCCGGTCATCTGGACAATCGCTGCAAAGGCCGCAGCGTAAAGCACCAGCGTGGAAGCAACCTCCATCGCGATCAGCGCGGCCGCGAAGAGGAAGCCGTTGGGTGCAAGACCCGCGAGTGTCAGGCACAGCGCCGAGACACCCGAGCCGATCGTCATCGCGCGCGTCGCCCCGATCCTGTCGATCAAATGGCCAGCAACGGGCGAAAGCACGCCGCCCGCAAGAAGCGCAATGGTCAGTGCACCGAACACCGCCTCGGGCGACCAGCCAAAGCTATCGCCGATATGCGGAGCCAGCACACTGAACGCGTAATAGAGCGTGCCATAGCCGACGATCTGGGTAATGCCGAGCGCCCAAATAGCGCGCGCTGGCAGCGTGCCGGTCATGCCGGGACAGGCTCGCTCTTCGCCGTGGTACTAACAGCGGTATTGCTACCGCAGCCGCACCCGCTCTCACCTGCAGCCTTCGCGTTTTCGTCAGCGGCGCAGCACGAGGACGTTTCAACGGCAGGGCCACCACAGCATGAACTTGCAGCCTGCACTGGAGCACCGCAGCATCCACCGAAAGACTCTCCGAGTACCGAGGACGTGCTGCAAACGCCCGTCTGCGGCAGTACCAGATGAACTTCGCGGGCGGCGACGAGATCGCCCGCGAGCTCGGCTGCGATCGAGCGCACCTGTTCGAAACCGGTTGCCATCAGGAAGGTTGGCGCCCGGCCATAGCTTTTCGCGCCGACGATGTAGAAGCCCTTCTCCGGCTGTGTCAGTTCGACCACGCCGTGAGCAGGCACGTCGCCGCAGGAATGGAAGTTGGGGTCGATCAGTGGCGACAAAGCGGGCGGCGCTTCGGTCGCAGCATCGATAGCGATGCGCAGTTCCGAAAGCATTGCTAGGTCAGGACGGAAGCCCGTGGCGACGATGATCCGATCAACCTCGAAGTTCATCGGCATCCCGGAAAGTTCGGCCGATACGTTCAAAGCCTCACCCTCGCGTGCTATGCGCGTTGCTGCGAACGGGGCCAGCAGCTGCAAGCGCCCTTCATCGATCGCACGCTTCGCCGCAAGTCCCAGCGCGCCGCGCTCCGGCAGCTGATCGTTGATCCCACCGCCCAGCAGCTTTTCAAGGCGGTTGCGGCGCAGAGCCCACAGCACCTTCGTGCCCGGTTGCTCTTCTTGTAAGGACAGCAATGCCAGCGCGGCGTTGATCGCCGAATGTCCGCTCCCGACAATCAGTACGCGCTTGCCGGCATAGGTCTGACGCTCGGCTCCCAGCACATCAGGGATGCCATAAACAATTCTATCAGAGTTCTTGTTTTCACCGGGCACTGGCAGGCCGTCGATCCCCATCGGGTTCGGCTTCGTCCAGGTGCCCGACGCATCGATCACAGCGCTAGCTTCACTGCGCTGCTCGTTGCCCTCTTCATCGACCCAGGAGATCACGAAGGGTGCGTCGTCCCGGCCAGCATTCGAAACCTTGTCGATCCCCTTACGGGTTATCTTCTCGACGCTGGCGCCATAGCGGATATGCGGAGCCAGCGATGGAAGCGCCGCGAGTGGGGCGAGGTAACGATCGATGATCTCGCGGCCCGTCGGAAGGTCGGTGAGTTCCGGCGCATCCCAGCCGCCTTCTTCGAGCAGAGCGCGGGCAGAAGGATCGATATTGTATTCCCACGGCGAGAAAACGCGCACATGCGCCCACGACTCCATAGCTGACGCGACGCTTGTCCCTTTCTCGAAAACAATCGGCTGAAGTCCGCGCTTAACCAGCTGCGCTGCAGCCGCCATGCCCACCGGGCCCGCCCCGATCACTGCGATTGGTAGATTGATGGTCATGGTCACTCCTTCCGTCTTTCTAGAATTATCGAATATGTGGTCAAAACCAACTATGCCGCGCATCCGGCATCGGCCCCCGCAAGGGCTTCATCAGCGCAGCATTCGTCGGCCAGAAAGCCCAGCAGCTCATTCATGCTTGGATAGTGAGCGCGACAGATCAGGGTCGTCGCCTGACGTTCCTGCGTGACGAGCCCGACATCGACCAGCTTTTTTAGGTGGTGGGATAATGTCGAGGCCGGGATATCGAGCTTCTCCTGGAGCTTTCCGACAGGGAGGCCACCATGCCCGGCGCGCACCAGCGCCCGGTAGATGGTGAGGCGGGTCGTGTTGCCCAGAGCTTCAAGCTGATTGGCTGCTATTTCGACTTTCATGGAAATTAGCATAAGCCTGTAAACAGGTGGGTCAAGACCTATTTCCAAGAAAGTCGAAATAGCTTGACTCCCGATCGACATATCGATAAAACTCGATATATGGAACAGTCACTTGCTATTGAAGCTCTCGGTGCCCTCGCACAGCCCACGCGCATGCAGGCTTTTCGGCTCCTCATTGCCCATGAGCCGGATGGGCTAGCAGCTGGCGACATCGCAGCTCAGCTCGGCGTACCGCAGAATACGATGTCGACCCATCTTGCGACCTTGTCACGTGCGGGTCTGATCTCCTTCGAGCGTCAGAGCCGCTCGATTATCTATCGCGCCGAGCTCGACCGGGTGCGCGAGATTGCCTCTTTCCTCATCAGCGATTGCTGCCGCGGACGCCCCGAGCTCTGCCAGCCGCTCGTCGATGAGTTCACCCCACGCTGTAACCCGAAGGAGGGTTCTGATGCCTGCTGCTGACAAGACCTACAACGTGCTTTTCCTGTGCACGGGTAACTCCGCCCGCTCGATCCTGGGAGAGGCGCTTCTCAACCACGTCGCCGGAGATCGCTTTCACGCCTACTCGGCTGGCAGCACGCCGAAGGGCACTGTGCATCCGATGACGATCGAGACCCTGCAGCGTGCAGGCATCAAGACGGAAGGCCTTCGCTCAAAAGCGTGGGATGAGTTTGCAGTTGCAGGTGCCCCCAAGATGGATTTTGTCTTCACCGTCTGTGACAACGCGGCCGGTGAAGCCTGTCCAGTATGGCCGGGTCAGCCGATGACGGCCCATTGGGGGATTGAAGATCCCGCCGCAGTCCAGGGCCCGGACTTCAAACTTCGCGCTGCCTTTGAAGACGCGATGACCTTCATGCGAAACCGCATCGGTGCCTTCATCAGCCTGCCCCTTGAGAGCATCGATCGCATGTCGCTTTCCAGCAAGCTGCGCGGCATCGGAGCGATGGACGGCACCACAGGCCACAAGCCAGAGGTGGCGTGAAGCATGTCGGTCTTTGAACGCTATCTCACCATCTGGGTCGGGCTCTGCATCATCATCGGCGTTGCGCTCGGTCATTTCATTCCAGGCGTATTTCAAACGCTCGGCTCGTTCGAGTACGCCAACGTCAACATTCCCATGGCGGCGCTTATCTGGCTGATGATCGTGCCCATGCTGGTGCGCATCGACTTCTCAAGCTTGGCCAAGGTCGGGACCTACTGGCGCGGCATCGGCGTGACGCTCTTCATCAACTGGGCGGTCAAGCCGTTCTCGATGGCGCTTCTGGGATGGCTCTTCATCGGCTATCTCTTCCGTCCGCTGCTGCCGGAAGTGCAGATCGAGTCCTACATTGCGGGACTTATCATCCTTGCCGCAGCGCCTTGCACTGCGATGGTATTCGTCTGGTCAAACCTGACCAAGGGTGAGCCTCTTTTCACGCTCAGTCAGGTCGCGCTCAACGATGCGATCATGATCGTGGCCTTTGCGCCAATCGTGGCTCTGCTGCTCGGCCTCTCTGCGATCACGGTTCCTTGGGCCACACTCGTACTCTCGGTTGGGCTCTACATTATCGTCCCGGTGATCGCCGCCCAGCTGCTGCGCCGCTATCTTCTCGCCAATGGCGGCCTGACGGCAATGAACAAGGCACTTGCGTTCCTGCAGCCGCTTTCGATTGCAGCGCTGCTGGTCACACTGGTTCTGCTCTTTGGTTTTCAGGGCGAACAGATCATCGCTCAGCCCATGGTCATCGCGCTTCTGGCGGTGCCGATCCTGATCCAGGTCTATTTCAACTCTGGCCTCGCCTATATGCTGAACCGGATGACTGGCGAAAGGCATTGTGTGGCCGGCCCTTCTGCCCTGATTGGCGCTTCGAACTTCTTCGAGCTCGCCGTCGCGGCGGCGATCAGCCTGTTTGGTTTCAACTCAGGTGCTGCACTGGCGACGGTCGTGGGGGTGCTGGTCGAAGTCCCTGTTATGCTATCGGTTGTGTGGATCGTGAACCGCTCAAAGGGCTGGTACGAGCGCGGCAACCGCGTGACGACGGAGCCAGCGGAATGAGCGTCACCATCTATCACAATCCCGACTGTGGAACGTCCCGCAACACGCTGGCGATGATCCGCCAGAGTGGAGAGGAGCCGGTCGTCATTGAGTATCTCGTGACGCCGCCATCGCGAGATGTTCTGACCGCGTTGATCGAGGCAGCGGGACTGACTGTTCGGCAGGCCATCCGGCAGAAGGGAACACCGTATGACGCGCTGGGTCTCAGCGATGAGAGCCACTCGGACAGCTTCCTTCTAGACCGGATGATGGAGCATCCGATCCTGATAAATCGACCTTTCGTTGTGACCGAGAAGGGCGTGCGCCTTTGCCGCCCTTCCGAGTTGGTCCTCGATATTCTTGCCAATCCCGACATCGGTCCTTTCACCAAGGAGGATGGTGAGGTGGTTATCGATGCCGTTGGCGGCAGGGCGCCCCCGCACGTCACACTCGGCTAGAAGCGCCGTCTTCCGCGCCCGCCACGCCATGCCTGCCTTTGCATTGATTGGAGCGCATACATGGCGGAGCGCTGCCGGTTCATCTGAGCGAGCTGCATGGCGCGGAGCTGCTTCATCTGAGAAATATTTTCAGCAATGGCCAAGGCAGGAAGCATCTCTGCGAGTTCCGTTGCGCGCTCGACAAACTGGGTGCGCGGCATCGCGATAATGATCGCATCACCGCCGACGCGGTAGGGAAGAATGCCCCAGAGCATATCGGGCTCGCCTTCCTGCACACCGAAGTCGAAGAACACGCAGGCCGAGCTCGTAATCCAGTTTCGGGGGAACAGCTTCTCCGGGGCGTGGCACGTATAGATGCCGTTTGATCCGGTGCTGCTCAGGATATCCCTGTACTCAAGGAAGCGCGGCAGATCGCGAACAAGACGAGTGCCATCCACCACCCAGACCATGTTGCCATAGAAGCGTTCCCGCGCTTCGCGTTCAGCGGGCTTCAAGGCCGAATGCTGAAACTCGATCACCAGGCCCGCTTCGGTGCGCACATCGGCGATGTGTTTCTCGCCGTCGCCCGCGAAACGGATATTTTCCTGCCAGGCGAGCGGGAACTTGTTCTTCCAGTCCCGGTGCCAGGCAAGCTCGCGCTCCCACCAATCGTCGCACATGCGCACGCCTTGATGTGCCCAGTGATGGACGCGGACGGTGCCGCATTTGGCGAGCATGGGATCGCCGCAAACGGGGCAGCTGCCGGTGAGTTTCGGGGAGGGCGGTGTTCGGGTTCCATTGACGAGGGCTAGATGCATTTGTTTCTCCATGAGCTATTTATGAGGGCGCGCGGCGGCGCACGCCCGTTTGTTGGTCTTTTGGAGTTGGCTGGCAGCATACCTCAGCCAAAATGGCCGGGGCTGTTATTCCATTATCTTCGAGGTTCGCATTCCTCGGTTATCTCGGGCGAGTGAATCGCCGGCACTTCTTAGGGAGTGCTTACAGCAGAAGACAATGAGGATGTCTGATCGTCAAGCCAGCTGTCTCGCGGCGCAAAAACAGAAGACGCGCATATGCTAAGGCGGGCAGCTCGACCATTAGTCTCGGCATTTCTCATAACTAGCCGGCCTAAGCGGATTCGACAGTATCTCCGACTCGGAGCAGACTCGAACTCATGAAAATGAGAAACCTCGAAAAGTATCGCACCGGCGGAACGCGCAGCAAAATGAAGCTGGCGGTTCCCTTGCCGAAGACGCCCGGTGGCCGCGCGTATCGTTATTCTCCGAACGAGGCCGCAGAGCCGCGCCATTTTCTGATCGGTGACCGCGTCGCAGAGATTGAGCCGACGGAGGCGCAGCGCCTGCGCATGAAGCAGCCTCCTGGCACAAAGAAGACGGTCTGCCCCTATAGCGGCATCATCGATGACGACGACGCGTTTACGCATCCCGCCGACGTCGAGGCCGCTAAGGCCACGATCGCGCATGCAGCGGCGGCGGACATGCAGGCGGCAGTGCGCGAGATGTTTTCGGGGCTGGCGAGGAAGCACAAAAGTATCACCTTCAAGCCTGCGCCGTCGCACTCCAAACCGAAACCCCGGTTTCGCAGGAAGGACTTGATGCGCGATCTCGTGTGCGATCATTGCGGCCGGGATTATGGGGTCTATGCAATCTCGCTGTTCTGCCCTGACTGCGGGGCACCCAATCTGGCTCTGCATTTTGCGCGCGAAGTGGAGCTGGTGAACGCACAGGTTGATCTGGCCGAGGCGCTAGATGAGGAATTGGAGGAACTGGCCTATCGCCTGCTAGGCAACGCGCATGAGGATGTTCTGACCGCCTTCGAGGCGACGCTGAAGGTCGCTTACGGTCATGGCGTTTCGCAGCGGGAAGAGGGCGCGCCTGCGGTAAAGCCTGTCAAGAATGACTTTCAGAATGTCGGCAAGGGCCGTGAGCGATATGCGCTGTTTGGCTTCGATCCGTTCGCCTCACTCAGCGCAGCCGACCTCAAAATTCTGGAACTCAACATTCAGAAGCGCCATGTCATCGGGCACAATCTGGGTGTGATCGATGAGAAATTTGCCGAGCTTGCGGAGGGCGCAAAGATTGGCGAGACGCTCGCCCTGATTGGCGATGACATACGCAGCTTTGCCTCTGTCGCTCAGAAGGTCATCACCGTGATCGATGACTGGCTCGTCTCACTGGCGCCGCCGCAACTCGTGGCTGTTGAAGAGAAAGAGCCAGAAGTGAATGGCGCTTCGCCTGCCGAAAAACCGGTGATTGTCGGCAACCTCACCGCGCTGGCGAGCCGGGTAGGCTTGTGGTTTGCGAAGAACGATCCGAACGGGCTTGCGGGGAGCATCAGGGATGATGCGCCTTTTCGCGCAGCGTTTACGGACGTCAACGATCGCGATCTGAAGGATGCCCTGGCCGAGCTCGAGGCTGACGGATATCTCAAACTCACCCACTTGCTTGGTCCTGAGCTTCCGCGCATCAATGTGACGTCTGAGCTGTTTGCAGACTTTGATCCAATCGCGCTCGGAAACGATCCGGCGATGGATGCTGTCCAACTGATCGATGTCCTTCTCCCGGCTATTGAAAGTGTCTCCGTCGAAAAACTTCATGCCGATTCCGGCTGGGATTTGCGGCGGTTCAATCCGGCGATCAGCTATGTGCTGGGCTATATCGATGATCGCCATGTCAGCCGGGGCGGCAACTTCGATTATCCGGCGCGATCCTTCGCGGTGACTGCCGAAGAGCGGGTCGCTCTCCGGCGTTTTCAGGAAGGGATGCGCGGCTAGGTCAGCCGCGCCGGTATCGCTCTTCGATGGAGACGAGTTTGCCTTTCAGCTCTTTGCGAATGTGAGCGTCGACTACTTCCCGCACAAATCCATCGACAGTGAGCGATGGCAGCAGGGGCGCATTGATGCCGAGGAAGCTGCGATAGCCGGTGCCGCTGATAAAGGGCTGGCATGTCTCAACAGCGTGTGCCGAAAACCCCAGCCAGTACATAGAAGTCGCGCCGATCCCGAACATGCCGTCCATTTCGATGCGAATTTGGGTCCCGCCCACTTCGATGGTGAAGCATCCTTCCTGACCCCAAAGCGGAATGGCGTCTTTCCTTGCGGCGGTCTTTCGGGAAAGCACGCAGCCGGGGGCGTCATCGCCTGCAATGATGCCGGGCTCGCCATTGTTGAGGCGCAGGGCAAGCTCATGCGCCTCGCGTCTGATCGCGATCGCGCCGCCAGAGTCTCCCTTGATCATCTTGGCATGGTGCCTCTCGATCAGCGTCCTCATGTAGGGGAGCGCTTCTTTTATGGTAGAGGGGAGGTGTCCGAACTGGCGTTCGAAGGCGGCCTTCTCGTTGATGCGATCGGTCTCGAGGAGAAGTGTGTCGAAGCCGAGCTGTCCTTCATTGGATTGCATTGTCATCGCCTCCCCCTCACGCCGCTTGCTGGCTGGAGGCTTCGAGGCCATGGAGGAAGTCGGCGGCCTTCTGGGCGTGCGCGGCAGCGGTGAAGATGGCGCGGCTATCTTCTTTGAGCACCTTCAGCCATGAGGCGAGATAGGAGGCGTGCTCGTCTCGCAAAGCGGGTGTCAGGTTGAGATCGGCGCACAGGAATGCCGCGCCAAGTTCCGCCACCAGTTCTTCGATGGCATAGCCGTTATCGCCCCAACGCTTCGCCCCGAAGTCGCGGTCTAGTCGCTGCTTAGGTTTGGTCCAGTGGATGCATTCATGTGCAAGCGTTGCGTAGTAGGCGGGTGCATCTTCGAACGCTTCGAAAAGCGGCATCTGAATGAAGTCTTCGCCGCCGGAGTAGTAAGCGCGGTTCCCACCGTGGCGGATGGTTGCGCCTGTCTTCTCAAAGAACTGTTCGGCATTTGCGATACGCTCTGCCGCCTTGATCTGGGGCGTCTCCAGCAGGGTGTAGCGTTCGGGCAGTCCTTCGATCTGCTCGGTGTTAAAGACGGTGTAGCCTTTGAGGTAGGGAATGCGCTGCTCTACGTCTTCGCCTGTTTCTTCGTTCGTTTCCTCCCGCGAGATCGCGTTGGCATAGACAACGAGCGTGCCCTTTTCGCCTTTCCTCACATTGGCGCCGAGCTCGCCAGCCTGCCGGAACGTCATCCAGTAAGGGGATGAAAATCCTCGCTCCACGGATGTGCCCCAGAGCATCAGAATATTGATGCCGCGATAGGCTTCCCCGTTGTGCCGCAATGGCCGATTGATCCGGCCTGCCGCATGCTCGCCGCTCCACGGCTGATGCCAAGCCCGAACGCCCTTCTCCAGCTGCGCCACGATGGTATCCGTCACGCGCGCATAAATGTCCTTTTTGTCTTCATTCATGATCTTCGCCTTTTCCAAGTTTTCGAGGCGAAGCCGAACTGCCCCGCCTGAACCCTTGGCCAGCGCCGAGCGTCCCTCTTGTCCCCGCGTCTTCGCGGGGCGGGACCTCGTCAGCCGTAAGGAAGGGACCCCAAAGCCCCGCCGCGCGGATACGCGGGCGAAGCGTCCGAAGCCACACGGGAGGCCGCCTCTATCGGCGGCCGAATGGAGCGGGCCAGCGAGGACCGGGGCTATTGGACTAGTGTCCCTGACGTCGGCTTAAGCTGGAAAACCGGGTTCAAGCGTGGGGCTCCCACGCGCATGAAAGAAGCGCCCGCCCCAAGCGGGCTCAAGTTCTTCTTCCCTCGCCCGGATCGTTACCCGGATGGGCCGAAACCGCTGCAAACAGCGGGTTTGGGGAGCCCTGCAAGGGCAAGTAGAGCGGGAAAGAGCGCCATCCAACGCCGATTCCAATTCGGTACGCAAGCATAAATTACTGGACTTTTCGCAGAAAACGTGCAAAAATCAGATAAGAATGGAGGCCGCGATGTTAATTGAGTTTCGCGTAACGAACTTCAGGTCCTTCAGAGGTGAGAACCGTCTGTCGCTTCTGGCGTCCTCGGATAAGGACCTGGAAGGCTCGAACGTTGTCGCAACAAAGAACACGTCAGTCCCGCGCGTGCTACGGGCGGCGGGAATCTATGGCGCCAATGCGAGCGGAAAGTCCAACCTGATCCGGGCTATGCAGCTGATGCGCGGGATCGTGGTGGAGTCCGCGAACCTGAAGCCCGACCAGCAATTTAACGTCCAGCCATTTCGTCTCGATCCTGAGACGGACAAGCAGCCGACGGAATTCGAGCTGACGTTCTTTCTAAGGGGCGTTCGCTATCAATACGGCTTTGCGCTGAACGCGAGCCGCATCGTCGAGGAGTGGCTACTCGTCTACAAAACAAAACAGCCGCAGACCTGGTTTGTGAGGGAGTACGATCCCAAAACCAAAACCGATGAGTACAAATTCAGCGAGGCGCATTTCAAAGGCAACCGCTCGGTCTGGAAAGAGGCGACGCGCTCCAACGCGCTGTTCCTTTCGACGGCGATCCAATTGAACAGCGACTCTTTGCGGCCTGTCTTCGACTACATCGCGCAGAGCCTCGTCGTGTTCGAGAATGGCAGCGGCCCGATACCCGACTACACAATCAACCATATCGCCAACGCGAAGGCGAACCGGGTCACGCAGTTTCTCTCCAGCGCTGATATCAGCATCGATGATATCGCACTGAAGGAAGTCAAAGGCGATTTTCACAGCGTCAATATCGACTTCGCGACCGGTGGTCTGACGCACAATACGCGCCAGGAACAGAGCGTGATGGTCCCGACCTTCAAGCACTCTTCGAGCAAGGGCTCGGCCGTGTTCGATTTCGGAGATGAATCTGAAGGCACGCAGAAGCTCTTCTCTCTCGCAGGACCGCTCTTCGATATCTTCGAGCGAGGTCAGGTGCTGATCGTTGACGAGCTGGATCGAAGCCTGCACGCGCTGCTCGTGCGGCAGCTGATCGCAATGTTCCATGACCCCGAGGTCAACAAGAACGATGCGCAGCTGATCTTCACAACGCACGACACTTCGCTGCTCGACGGAGCGCATCTGCGCAGGGACCAGATCTGGTTCACTGAGAAGGACGAAGAACAATCCTCGAACCTTTATCCGCTGACCGATTTCTCGCCGCGCAAGAATGAGGCGCTTGAGAAGGGCTATCTTGGCGGTCGTTACGGCGCAGTCCCTATTCTGAAACGGCTGCGCACCGATGCCTAGGAACCGCAGCCGTTCATCACGCGACCTCAAACGCGAAAAGCCAAAGCGCACCGCAAAGGAGCGCGTGCTGATCGTTTGCGAGGGATCGAAGACCGAGCCGAACTACCTGGATGAGATCAGGCAGGAATCGAGAATCTCGAGTGTCGATGTGCGCGTGCTTCCAAGCGCGCTCGGCACGGAGCCAAAGCAGGTTGTGGAGTCAGCGGAAGCCGAGTTCAAACGCACGAAAGGCTATGAGCGCGTCTTCGCTGTCTTTGATCGCGACGACCATCTCACCTATATCGCGGCGCTTGATATGGCTGAGGCACGGGACAAAAAATGGAAGAACGACGAGGGCGCTACGACCCGCTTCGAGGCCATCGTCACCGTGCAGAGCTTTGAGCTCTGGCTCCTGCTGCACTTCGAGGACATCAAGGCATTCCTTCACAGGAATGAAACGATGACACGCCTCAAGGCCCACATTGAGGGGTACGAGAAGGGCAGCAAGGGCAGCTATGCAAAAACTGGTGCCAGGCTTCAGACGGCAATCGATAGAGCAACTGCGCTCAAGGTCAAATTCAGCCGCCGTCCAGGCGATGAAGCCTACACTGACATGCATGAACTGGTCACGCTGCTGCGCAGCTTGAAGACCGGGCAGACGTAAAGGGTAGGTGCGCTACCGGCTATCGCTGTGACCGCGCGATGCGGTCGGCAAGCCGCTGCTTCGATGTCCGGTCTTCGTCCGGGTCGAAATCTTCGTCCTCTTCTTCGAATTCTGGCCACAGAAGGATCATGGCATAGCCGCCTTGCTGATGGAGCACCTGCTCGTAGAGGTTCGGAAGTCTCTTGCCCCAATCGGAAGAAAGCCAATGGCCGGCTGGAACTTCCGTAAGCTCGGTCATCTCTACGCCGGTACCGCGCGTGCGCCAATAATTTGACGGCTTGGGAATGGCGTCACCTTGATTGACGCAAAGAGCAGGCGCTTTCGGGGCGCGGTAGGCCCTTAGCAACTTGCCGTCATGAACGATGGCTATGGCGATGGGGTCGCCATGAAACTGCGTGTAGGCGCGTGCGGCAGCATCTTTGCTGACGCCGAAGTCCTCGTGCAGGGAAAGGACCACGTCGATCTTCGGGTCGCCGGTTTTGGCGAGGTAAGGACGCAAGAGTGGAGGCGGCATAAGCATCAGGGCCGCAAACCTGTTCGCCTCAACTTCCATGCGGGCATAGATGTTATTTTCTGCAGCAGACCACGTGCTCATGTCGTCCCGCGAGCAAAGGAAGGTGTCCCCCTTCACCGGCTTGTGCATTTCGATGAGGAAATGCCCGAGCTCGTGGCCGATGGTGAATCGTCGGCGGCCTTTGCGAGCAGACTTGTTGACGAGGATTACCCCTTCGCTCTTGTGCGCGTTCGTGAGCAGCCCGCCTTCGAACCCCTGCGTCTCAAGATCCTTGATTTCGATGATATCGAAGGCGGCTGCGAGCTCCTCGATAGGAATTGGGTAGGAGAGCTTCGGCTCGGCTTTCAGAATCTTCGTGACGAGTCCTTCAGGGGACCCGGTGCCATCTAGATCATATCGCCGAACCTGAATCTCCATGGCCTAGTCATCCTTGCTTTTCAGCCGCTCGATCATCGATTGGATAACATCCAGGTCGCGGCCGGACAGGTCTTTGAGTTCTCGGTACATCCCAAGGACGCGAGAGCCTTCCTCGTCCTGTTCGGGATTCTCACCCACAAGATCGACGACAGCGACCTCGAGCTTGTTTGCGAGGGTGGTCAGAAGTTCGATCGAAGGGTTTTTGCTTCGCGCTTGCTCAAGGTCCCACAGGTGCGCTTTCGAGATTCCCACCGCGTCGGCGAGCTCCTGAAGGGACATTTTTTTCTTCGTCCGGAACGTTTTGATCCGGTCTGCGAGCGCCATACCAACCTCTAAGTCTTTGAATCGATTGGGCGGCAACGCCGCCCATACGATTTTGTACCAGAATAGTTGACTCTCGGCAACGTACAACTTAATCTGTACGAAAGCGTTGGATCGTCCGGCGCGCTCCAAACGCAAGGGAGACCCCCATGAGCATCATCGATACGGCTGAGGCCGACACCCTCCGGGGCAGCGCCCGGTTCACCGCACAGATCGCGGACGAAACGCTGACCTTTCACGACTTCACCTTCGATGACCGGAAGGTCACGGCGTCCCAGGTCGCCGAAAAGTTCGGCGCCTTCCCGCTTGAAGATTTCGTCGTGCTGCAGTGGCTGGACAACCATCAGCTGGAAACGCTGCGTCCCAACGAGACCGTCGATCTGAAGGATGGCGCCAAGCTCTTCGTCATCAAGGGCGATGGCACCGACCGCTTTTTCGTCGACGGCATTGCGCTCGAGTGGCCGAAGAAACGTCTGACCGGCGAAAGCATCAAGTTCCTCGCCGGCAAGGACGAGGACCTTGAGCTCGTGCTGGAGCGCAAGGACAAGGAAGACAAGGTCATCGATGACGATGACGAGGTCTCGATCGGGGCTGACGGTGTCGAGAAGTTCTACACCCGTGAGGCTGCGGTTGCGCTCACCATCTTCGTGAACACCCGCCCCAAGCCCTGGAACAAGAAGAAGATCAGTTTCGAGCAGGTGGTGGGCATTGCTTATCCCGTGCCGCCGCCCGGCGAACTGATCGTCTACACCGTCGGCTTCTTCAACGGCCCCCGGAACCGGCCTGAAGGTTCTCTCACCGCAGGGGAATCTGTGCGCGTTCGCGACCAGATGGAATTCGATGTCAAATTCACCGATCGATCGTAATCCGGACCTCCAGCGCCTTGTCGCGGAAGGTTATGAAGTCGAAGTCGTTGCGAGCCACCTCGTGGTCCGCAACGTCCCCTTCGTTGACAAGGATGCTCAGGTTCGCCGTGGCAGCATCGTCTCCGAACTGGCGGAGGCGTCGCGCACGCCGGGCACGCATGTCATTATGTTTGCGGGCGGCGTCCCCTGCGACAAAAACGGCAAGGTTCTTGATCGCGTTGTCATCGGAACGGACAAGAATCCGATTACGCCGGACCTGATTGTCGACTGCACGTGCTCGGCCAAGCCGCCGGAGGGTTATCCGGACTACTACAAGAAGATCGTGTCCTACGTGACCATCTTTCAGAACGAAGCACAGGCGATCGACAAAAGCGCTACCGCCCGCACCTGGCGGGTTACAAAGAACGAGGACCCGGACTCTCCGTTCGAGTATGTAGATTCTGCATCTAGCCGTGCTGGCATCACCTATGCTTCACGCAAGCTGAAACTGGACAATGTCGCAATCATCGGTCTCGGCGGCACCGGCTCCTATGTATTGGACCTGTTAGCGAAGACGCCGATCGCGAAAATCCATCTCTTCGACGGCGACAAGTACGGTCAGCACAACGCCTTCCGGACTCCAGGTGCCCCCTCCCTCGAACACCTGCAGACAATACCTTTCAAGGTAGATCACTGGGCCGGTATCTACAGCAACATGCATCGCGGTATCGTCCCGCATGCTGTCTCCATCACGGCGGAGAATGTGGGCCTGCTGAAGGACACGGGTTTCGTGTTCGTGTGCGCCGACGCAGGCTCCAACAAGGGCGCCATTTTTGCCGAACTCGAGAAGGCCGGCGTTCCGTTCATCGATACCGGCATGGGTCTCGATCTCATCGGTGACACACTGCACGGCATGCTCACTGTCACGTTCAGCACCCCCGAAAAGCGCGACCACGTGGGCAGCCGCGTTTCCATGAGCGGTGACGGTCACGAAAACATCTACGCCAAGAATATCCAGGTCGCCGACCTCAACATGCTGAATGCCGCTCTCGCCGTCGTTCGGTATAAGAAGTATCTGGAATTTTATGACGACCGCCGCCACGAGCATTTCATCAACTACATCATCGGCGGCAACACGTTAATTAGCGAGGATCGCACGTGAAGGCGTCCGTCCCCTTTCGTCATGTGTTCGTGGAGTCTGTGCCGGAGGAGATGGAGCATGCGGTCGTTTATGTCTCCATCCGCTTCCGTAGCGCAATTCACCTCTGCGCCTGCGGGTGCGGCAACCAGGTGGTGACGCCGATTTCGCCGACCGACTGGCGGCTTACGTTCGACGGTGTTTCGGTTTCGCTTGATCCTTCGGTCGGCAACTGGAGCCTGCCTTGCCGCTCGCACTACTTCATCCGTCGCAACAAGGCTGTTTGGGCGGGAGACATGTCTGACGAGCGGATCGCTTCCGGGAGGGAACACGATCGCAGGCTTAAGGACCGCTATTACAGCGGGGCTCAGAACACAAAGGTGGTGCCGACGCCGCAACCGGAAACTCCTAGCGAGTCCAAACCCGGCATGCTCGGCCGTGCGTTCGAGTTCTTTTTCGGCAAGTCGGATCGGAAGTAGCGGGGCACGGCGTGGGCGAAGGGCACAACTTTAGGCAGTTGAAAGAGGCTATCCTCGCTTTGAGCTCAGCAACCGACTGGGAAATCGCTCGCAAGGAGTGGAGCCTCGTCGACATAGCCGAGGCTGACGAACCTCAGACTTGCGAGTGCGGCCACTTCCCCATCGTTGAGATTTGCACCATAGCTAATCGGGTGACGAAGCAGCACGCCGAGATTGGCAATCGCTGCGTGAAACGCTTCCTTGGTTTGCGCTCCGATCTGATCTTCACGGCCATCAAGCGTATCCGCAAAGATATCGAAAAAAGCCTCAACGCCGATGCGATCGTGTTTTTTCACGAACGCGGTGTGCTCAACTCGTGGGAGTACGGCTTCCTCAACGATACGTTGAATAAGCGCTCACTGTCGGGCCCGCAACTGGCTACGCGGCTGAAGCTCAATCGCCGTGTGCTGAACGCTGTCGCCAAGCGCGGGTTTCAAGGACCGGGCTGACGAAGGTATCCGTACCCGTGGTTCGGTGCAGGTGGAGGCCGCTGCCTCCAAGCCCTACTCGATGGGGTGGCGGGGAGAGCGATATCTCCACCGCCGAGTGTAGGTCCCAAGGAGCGGCGATAGGCTCCTTGGTCGTCTTCAGGGGCGACACCCTGATGCGGGGTAGAAAGGGCGGCACACGCCATTTCTTGCGCTCCCCTAGCGGCAACCACGCGGGGGTCAGGGTGGGTCATGGGAGGGGCAGGAACGCCCCAACCGTGCGGGATGGAACGACGACGTTCCTATTGGTGCAGATGGGCTCGACGCCCGATGCACCAAACCGGAGGGGGATCCAACGGGGGAGGCAGCGCCTCGCCCCTTGGCAAGCCGATTGTACTACAATCGACAGCTTGCACGTCCCGTATCATGCTTCAATTTGGGGAATTTGGGTCGGACCAGAATGAGGTCATCGAGCCATCACATTTTGAAACGAACGCTATCCGGTACGTCCGTTAATCGAGGCTTGCGCGGTCAACGCTCGTTCCGCAGCCAAGGGGGCTTGTAATTCGGGTCCCAGATTTCGTCAGGTTCGAGGTCAAGCGCGTTGTAGCCTTCATCGCCGGGCATTCGGCCTTCCATATCCATAAGACGTTGCTTTGCATACATCCGGTCGTCGATGAGCTCTATGACACCGGGATGCCCGCGCTCGACGGCGATATCCATGACGTCACGGCCGTAGCCGTCCTTAGCTCTTACGTCTACACCCTCGCAGGTGAGCAGGAACTCAACGATGCTGTAGTTACCGCACGCAGCTGCAAAATGCAGGGCGGTCGATTTCGTGAGCTCATGTCGCAGATTGATGGCTTCCGGATTTTCGCGGATGGCCGCCTTCACCTCATCGAGCTCGCCCGCGTGGGCTGCCTGAAGTATATTATGTACTAATTCTCTCTTCTCCATGCTCTCATCTTCAATATAGTCAAATCTAAACTGTATGAGAGCCATGTTCACACAATCCAAGGCAATTTGTCAAAATATGTCAATACACGTTGGTCTGTAATATTGGTTAATTCGGCATATTCGCTAATATAGCCCGGTGACTCAAACGAGTTTGCGCTCACAAGCAAGCCGGCCGGTCTTCGGTGAACTGAGGGCGGGATGATCAGCATATAGAGCGGAGCTCTGGTGGACAGGGCAACTAAATGACAGCTCAAGCCCGCTGTGGTCTGGAACGCGAGGCCTGCAAAATCCTCCGATCGCCAGTCGGCCTTCGTGTCCCGGCTCAGGATATCCGCTAAGTCTTTGAACGAGCTTCGCGCAACGCGGCAATGAACATAGTGAGAGCCGGGCGGCGTCGGGCGCAGCGAAATGATGATCTGGTCGCTTCCATCGCTGCCGGGTATGTATACCGAGCGCGCATCAATTGAGTAGAGACCGACAACTTCTTCCTGCCAGCTCTTTGGAGGCGGACGGTCTTCCTGCGGCGCGTATTGAGCGGCCACGTGCGAGCCGAGTGTTCCCAAGAAGAGCGAGCCGTACACAGAAGGACTGACGATGATGTCGCTGGCCTGCAGATAGGCGTCAACGACGCGAAGCGTGGTTTCATGGGTCGATCCGAGCTTGCGCTCCTTGAGCCGCAGAAAATTGTAGATCGTTCGCTCATCGACATCGGATGCATCGATAGAGCGCTCGCGGCCTTTCCTGCTTGGATCGATGATGGAAGAGCCTTCGGCGAGGGCACGGGCTATCACATCACTCATGCGGTCATGATAGTACCGCATGCTTGTGACGCCCTGCACGTGCTGAGCTTCCCGGTCTGCTGATAGCTTACGGTGTAGCGCATGACGGCTCGCATGGTCGTAGTGGAGCTGCGTTTCGATGATGCGTGGTTCGCTCACTTCTTGGGAGCCTGCTATAGCGCGTTGCCAAGGGAAGGCCGGAACAAGGATCGCACCCCCTCAAAGCTGATCGTTGCACCGCCGGCAAAAACGATGCGCCCGCCTTCCTGGTCCGAGATTATCTCGATATCGCGGCGGAAATGCTCAAGGTGGAATGGGCGGCCCATCTGGCAGAGAAACTCCAGGTCTATGAAGACCCGCATCACCTCCCAGGTGTCAGCGCTCTCCGCGTCCTTCTCATCGTGAAATGCCCAGAAGGACATCTCGCAAAATCGTTTCGCCCGTTCCGCGCCCATAGTTCGCTCAAGAATGCCCGCAAGTTGCACGGTGGTGTCCCGCTCGATGCCCGCAAGGCGCGCGTCCGGAAGCCGTGCGATCATCTCTTTTGCACGCGCAATCTGCGCTGCCCTTGCATCGGCAGCGAGCGGCATGCGCGTCACATTGGCGTAGCTGGGCCTCGCGACGTGTTTGGTAGGGTAGGCTCCGGTGCTCGCGGCGGCGCGCACAAACATTCGCGTATCAAGAACGCTGAGGAGGCGCACCATGTGGAACGCATCTGCCTGAGTCATGCCCGATTCGGGTGGGTCCAGCTCTTCGAACTCGGCCTCTCCAGGCGGTTCCTGCTCTTGCGTTTCCTCCTGCTCGTCCTCGCCTGGTGCTTGCGGCAATGGCCCATGGATGACGGTGTAGAACTCAGCCAGTATCTTCGCGAAAAGCGAAAGCTGATCGATGTGCGCTAGCTCAATGTGATCCTGAGCGATTGCAAAGCGCATGTAGTGCGCAAGGTAGAAGCTATTCTCAAGGTCCAGAAACTCGTGAAGGATACGGTCTGCGACCTCAAGCAGCACGGGCGGCGCAACAGACCCGTCGGGCTCTTGCGATCCTTCTTCCTGAATCTTGGCGATGCAGGCGCTCAGCAGATAGGCGAGCGTGTCGGCGGACTCGACGATGGTTTCTGGATTGATGAAGCAGGCAACGCGCGCTGCCAGCACTTCGAGGGGCGTCGCACTGGTTAGGCCGAGCGCTGTTTCAAGTGACGTGCCTTTGCTGACATTGACTTCGTCCCCTCGCAACCTCCCCCGGAGGGGATTGCTGCGATCGTGCGGCTCTTGCATCCGCGTGAAGGATTTCAGGGTGGGAACGCGCATCTCCACGGGCTGTCCAAGTTCGACCCAGGCCCGCGTGTGCGCCATGATATGAAACTGAGCCATCTCCCGATCGGAAATAGTCGGCTCGTCTAAGTCCATCGATCAGCTCACGAAAATGCCCAAAGTAAACCCTCGCAGTTTTTGCGGGGGCTCGGCAATTTTTCAAGCGCATTTCGAGCAATCGGCATCGCGGGCGTTAATCAAGGGGTCCTTCGCACACCAAAAGAAGGACTCCGAAGATGCACGGCACAGTCAACATTGGCGGCGAACGCCAGCGGGGCTTCGATGCCCCCTCGAGAAAAGCTCCTGCCCAGACCTGCTACTGCAACCTCTGCGCCCCGCCTGCACGGGAGCTGCGGTCGGTTGAATTCAACCGCGAACTCGCGGGCCGCGTTGCCGCACTGAATATCAGCGGCGATGCCACAATCGATCTCGTTCTTTCCGAGCTGCTCGACCACCGGGCAGGGGTGCTGACGGGCCCGGATGGCATCGAGCTGCCACTCGACAGCACCGACGCCGATGATGTCGCCTGGTTCGACGAGCTTTTTTCGGGCGACCCGCGCCGCTTCATCAACCGGTACAAGTCCCGCGCAAACGGCGCGGGCGCGAAGAACCGGCTGCAGGCCCACCTCGCCCTCACCGTGGCGCTGATCTTTCTCGCGCTCGAAGTGCGCGACTGCCGGATGAGCGGCAGGTGCGCGCACATCCGGGAAGGCACCTAACGCAATTCGCCCGAAACTGCCCCGGCGCGAGCCCGCTCGCGGCCCGCGCCCGAAATGCCGCCCCTTCAATACTCAAACCCTGAAAGCGCGGACGAGCCGCGTCTTCATCTAGCTCACTTCCAGAAAGGTCAATCATGGAAAGCGACAGCATCCATTCATCGCCCTTGCGAAAGGCGCCAGCACCTCGCCGCGCGTTCGCATCCGTCATCCTCATCATCCTCGCCGTATTCTCGGGCGGCATGCTGATGCTGGCGGTCCCCAATCTCGTCGGCGGTGAAGGGATCACCCTTGCCATCAAGGCAGTCCTCCTCGCCGCTGGCGGGGTCGTCGTCTCGTTCGCCGTTAACAAGCTCGCCGTCGAACGGGGTGCGCCCCTCGCGGCCGCCAACTACAGCGGCGCTGCCATTGTGTCTGTCCTGTCGATCGCTGTCGTCGGGATCGGGCTCTTCTCCGCAACCTATGCAGGTCTCGTCATCAAGGACGTGGACCGCCTCGTCGTCGAGCAGCATGGCGAAGAGCTCGGTCAGCTTATTTCCCAGCAGACGAACTACGCGGCCGAGGCGGGCCGCATCGTGCCGGCGATGTCGGCGATCGTGACGGACCTCTCGCAAAAGTATGCATGCGAGCGGGAGGCTTCGTGCCTCTCCGGCTTCAGCGGTGGCGGTGATGGACCTGCCGCGCGCCTCCTCCTTGAAAAGCTTGGGCGGGCGCAGGCCCTACAGCAGGAAGTGCAGCGCGGTGAGTTTGCGCGGGATGATGCCGTGCAGGATTTGTCGGCGCTTTATGCGCAGTACCGTTCGATGTCGTCTTCGGACCTCGACCCCATCAAGAAGCGCACCGAGCTGAGCGAGCTCGATCTTCAGATCAAGCAGGCCGCGTCGCGCCTTAAGGAGGCAGTGCCTGTCGAACTTCTCCGCGCCTATGCATCGGAGCTGAAGAGCGGCGCCGACATTCCGGGCCGCCCCGAGACTGCCGCGAAGCTGAGCGCCGTTCTCTATCAGCACGGGGCTTCGCTCGAAGCGCTAGTGGCCACGATCCCGGAGCAAGTCTCGCCTGCCCCTTTCTTCCCGAAGTCGCCAGGCGTCACCGACACCTTCTCCCATATGGGCCACTTCCTCCCCGTCGCAGCCATCGCGGCCGTGGTCGAGCTGATCGTTCCGATCAGCCTCTGGCTTTACACGTTCTTCGCGCTGAGCTGGGCCGACTATCAGGTTTCGCCTGCCGAGCCTGCGAGGCTTCACCCGGAGGATGAAGCTCTGCAGCGCCTGCTCGCTGGTCCTGGCCGGCGCCTCGAAGATCGGCGCGCCGCCATGCCACCTGCCCCGCCGATGCGGGCCGAGCGAAGGGGCGGTGATCGCTCGCCGTTTTCCGCCTGCGCTCGCCGCGACAATTGATCACCATTGGAGAAGGAGAAACCAGCATGTTCATGAACCCAGATGGCGCGCAGATCGGCGGCCGACTCTTCGCCTTCGGGGCGGCATACGCCCTCATCAGCCTCTTCATTACGGGACCGGTCATCGGCGAGCGAATGGTAGCCAAGATCGGATGGGCTGCGCAGTGTCAGCGCCTCATCAACAATGAGGTCGCTGCCCAGCAGCCCGTTGTGAAGCCCACTCCGAAGCTCGGCTGCAACGACATCTTTGGAACGCTGTTCGGCCGCGAGGGAAGTGACTTCTGTTCGTACTACGGCCCGATGCTCGATGAAAACCCGATCACGCAGTCCATCGATGCCGCTGCAGATGCACAGCGCGAAGCTGAGGCCATGCGACGTGAACTCGCCGTATCGCGGGCCTCAACGCGGTGCGAATGCGCAGTGACCACCACACTCGAAGATCGCCGCGTCCCGCTCGCCATTTATGGCGGGTCGGCACGCCTCGTCACGCCGCCTTCGATCCGCCTACTGGCAAGCGATCTCGAAGTGAACCTCAACGGCCCCGACTGTGCGATGAAAGGCTAGGGCGTCATGATCCTCGGTCATGTCTTTGTCGACAAGGAGCGCGGCACGCTCGACACGCACCGCGACTCCTACCTTCTGGACACGCTCACCGTCGTCTCGGTGCGCCGTCCGTTTCTTGCCCCATCCGCTCTTCTGGCGTGCGCGGCAATTGCCTTCTCGATGTCGTTCGGCGATCTGCTGTTTGCCCACGAGATCGCACTTCTGGTGTGCGCCTCGATCCTCCTTGTCTTCGTGGGCTGGCAGATAGGACAGCTGAAGCTGCTCTCGCGCGACCTGCGCGGCTCTGAGCTCTCGGACGCGATCTGGGGACGTTACGGCAGGCTGAATGCCGTTCGTCGGCAGATTACGAGCGCGATGACGAGCGAAGCGCACGCGTCATGAAATCCCAGATCCCCTCCACGTTCGGCGCGAGCGTTGCCATCAACATCAAACTGCTGGGCAGTTCGCTTTTCGCGATGTCGGCCTGGCATTTCTGGCCGCAAACGCCGGAGTGGTGGGGCTTTGGTCTGCTTTCGATCTGTCTCGCTCTTGGCAGCATCGTTGCGCTGATCGGCGCCGTGAAGCTCATGCTTCAGGTGCAAAAGCGTGAGAAAGCCATCCGCGAGTACTTGTCTCAGGGTGCCGCGCCCAAGTCATCGGAACTCGCCTCAGCTCAAACCCTTCGCGACAAGGGGATGCGTTGATGTCTTTAAAGCGCGGTCGTCGCATTCTGGGGCTTGGCTTCGACGGCCTCCCGATCTTTGCGCCAAGGCACACACATTCACTCCTTCTCGCGGCAGCGGGAGGGGGCAAGACAACGTGCGGCGCCGTGCCGTGGCTTCAGTCCCTTGTCGCGGACGAGACGCGCGCGATCATTGTTGCGGACAGCAAGGAAGGTGAGGTTGCAGCGCAGTGCGCCGATATGTGCGCTAGGCACGGCCGCAAAGTCGCAATCGTCGATAGCTTTGGCGTGCTTGATGCCACGTGGGAAGGGGGCAATCCATACAAGGTTTCGCTGAACAGGTTCGGAAGCCTCATCGCCTCACACAGGCACCACCCTGGCGAATACGTTTTCTCGGCCGAGAACGCGATGCAGGCTTTGATCGAAGAGCCGCCGCGTGATCAGAAAAACGCCTACTGGCGTGACGAGCCGCGAACAGCAATCGAGTTCTGCGCGACCGCGCTTCTGAAGCGCAACGCCAATCTTGCAACGCCCGGTGGGGTATGGTCGATCCTCTCCGATCCTGCGCTGCTGCTCGAAGTCGCCGAGATCGAGGCGGAAGAGGGCGATGAATACTTGCGCTCTCTCGCCCTCCACGTGATCGGCATGAGCAAGAATGAAGAGCACTTCCCGCAGCATCGCGCGGCGGCGCTCAAAGCCCTTCGCCCCTATGCCGCAGGCTCAGCGCTGCATGAGGCAGGCACCAATGCAGCGCTCACCCACGAAGAGCTTATCCGCGAGCACTATGTTGTCTTCCTGGTGGGGCCGGTGCGTCACATGGAGCGGCTCGGCGCGGACTACGCACTACAGCTCCAGTCTTTCATGGAGGTGGTGCTGCGCGGCAACGCGGGTCCCACGACCTTCATCCTCGATGAGTTCACCAATGCTCCTCTCAAGGCACTGACCTCGCAGCTCACGACGATGCGCGGCTATGGCGGGACCTGCCACATGATCGCGCAGTCGCGCTCGGAGATTCAGCGCAAGTACGGAGACAAGGAAACCGACACGATCGAAGAGAACTCCGTCATCAAGCAGTGGTTCGGATTCTCGTCCTTTGATGAGGCGGAGCGCGTTTCGCGCGCGATGGGAGAGATGCGCAGTGTCTCCAGCGGGCTTGGTATGCAAGGCGACCGCTTCGATTTGGGGCGAAACTATTCGACGGGCAAGGAGCGGCTCTTCACTGCCGATGAGCTGATGAGGCTGCCGTCCGATCAGCAAATCATTCACGTGAAAGATGTCGGCTTCATTCACTGTCTAAAGGTTCGGCAGAACGAGATCGCGCCCTACTGCCACGAGTTAGCCCCAAATCCGCTCGAAGGCCGCCCTCTCGACACGAATCCAAAAGTTACGCTCTAGCCCATGCTGGAGAATGTGATGCACCGGGTTCCAATCGTCAGGCTGCGATACCTCATCTGGATCGTCGTTCCGGCTGCGATCTATGCCGTAGTGACGCTGGTCGGCACGCCCTACCTCATCTGGTCTTACACGTGGCGAGGCGCAATGACGGGTGATCGATATTACACCTCATGCACGTATGTGGGCGAGGCCGGCGTTGTGACCCGTGGCGATGAGGGCGGCAAGTGCCCCTGGATCATCTTCGTCAAAGCAGCAAAGGCTTAAGCGATGTCACTGCTCCTCGCCGACAACCTTCAGCCATGGCGTGGCTGGTTTGCGTGTAAGGCGATGACGCTTCGTAAGGTTGTATTCGGCCATCACTTTGAGGCCGTAGAGAACATCTTCCTGGGATGCCAACCCGCTCTCAATCTGAGCGTCGCAGGTCGAACGACGCACTATGGCCAGGCAATAGGGCTTGGTCTCGCGCCAGAACTGTTCATAGTTCATCGGCTTCAGCCACTTCTCAACGTCATCGATATAGCGAAATTTTTCCATGCGAAGAGTTTCGCAAATTCGATTCCTGCAACGCAAATCGCCGCGAATATCTGCGGGGGATCAAAAGCTTGAGCCTCTCCAACAAAGTCCGGCTCGCGTTCATGGAGGCCTCACTGCAGCGGGAGGCCGGGATGGGGCTGCGCGCTGATGACTGGGCCCGCTACCGCGAAATCGCGGAGCAGCATGAGCGTCGTCTATCGCAGGAAAGCGACCGTTACCGGAAGAAGTACGACGAACGGGTTGCAGTTGCGAAGCGCGGTCTTATCGAGCAGGCCGCTGCTAAGCGTCGTCCCTTCGTGCCGAGGTTCCTGGGTCAGGATCGTTTTGATCGCGGCGAAATAGATCGCCTCGCCCACCGCGCCGTCCGCATGCAGCACCAGACAAATCTCGAAGGCCTCGAGGCTTTAAGACAGGAACAAGTCTACGAGCTGCTCGCCGGTGCAAAGGATCGGCAGGAGTTAGCCCAAGCGGTGCGCCAGGATTTTACGCGAGCCACCAACAGGCGGAGCGGGGCGGACAGGCGGTCCGGCCCGTCGCGGTAGTGGAACGTCGTTACGGAAAGAAGAACGCACGAATCTTGCGCAACTATTCCTTTCCAAAATAGGAATAATATCCTAGTTTGTTCTTGATATGTTCTCAACAACAGAAAGGAGCGAGAACTATGAATACGACAAATACCGAAAATCAAACCGAACGTCTTGTCTCGGCGCGAGAAAGCTTCTCGGGCCGCCTGCTGACTGACCGCCAGTATCAAGAAGCTATCGCGATCACCGGGATTATCGAGTCTGAAATCCGCGAAAGCGGCTCATTCAAGGACAAGCTCGGCGATTACTCTTACGCCTTCGCCCGCTCGCAGAGTTTCGATGCCGTCAAATCCGAGACCATCATCCGCGACCTCTTTAAGGAGCGGACCGGTCAGACGATGAACCAGATGCGCGAAGGTCTGGCCGCGCGCGAGGAGGCGGTGACTGACGATCACCGTGCAAAGGCTTACTCGCAGGCCTGCGGCATCGGCGATGTGATGGAGCAGGGCGTAAAGGTCACTTTCAATCGTGCCTTCGCCCAGCAGGCTCAGCAGCTCGCAAGCGAAATCGGCGTCACCGATGCCTGCGCCAAGCGGCTCATGCGTGAAGAATTCGCGGCTGCAGAGGAGTCTGAACTTGCAGACTGGGGCAAAGAGCTAGATGAGACCGTCTATCGCCCCCAGATCGATGCCGAGAAAAACGAACGGACAGCCGCTCGCGAAGAACCGGAACGTCGCGGCAGGACGGCGGCTCGCACGACGCATCGCTCGCGCTCCGGCCCTCAGTAAGGAGTAATCTCGCGTGAACCCGACAACCGGACAGCCGGTGGACACTCTGGATCAGTATCGCCAGCATGTCCGCCATCTTGGACTTTCGAGAGACGCCGAAACGGCGCTGCTGGCTTCCGTCAGGGACATAATGAGCAGCTTCGTCGAGAGGGCGTTTGAGGACGATCCTATCCAGCATGTCCAGCGCGCCGCCGCCGCGCTGGCCTTCAAAAATGCGTTGGCCGATGGGGATGTGATAAACTCTTCGGCGATTGAGAAAACAACAGATAGCCTTGCCGACGCCTTCACTCCGACGGTCGAGCCAGGTCCGCGAAAGGAGGAGTGATGAACGAGAATACCAAGGCGCTGATTTATTGCCGCGTATCGAGCCAGAAGCAGGCGACGCAGGGACATGGGCTCGATTCCCAGGAACTGCGTTGCCGTCAATATGCGCAGAATCATGGCTATGAGGTCGAGGCTGTGTTCCCCGATGACGTGTCGGGGGGCGGAGACTTTATGAAGCGTCCTGGTCTCGTGGCTCTGTTGAGCTATCTCGACGCTCAGCCGCACAAGGGGTACGTGGTCATTTTCGATGACCTGAAGCGCTTCGCGCGCGACACGGAATTCCACATTGCGTTGCGCCGCGCCTTCCAGCGCAGAAAGGCTCGCATTGAGTGTTTGAACTTCAAGTTCGATGACACGCCCGAGGGCAAGTTCATCGAAACGATCATGGCCGCGCAAGGCGAACTCGAACGCCAGCAGAATAGCCGTCAGGTGATTCAGAAGATGCAGGCGCGCGTCGCCGCCGGCTATTGGTGCTTCAAGCCCATCATCGGCTATAAGTACAAGCGCGTCGATGGCCACGGTAAATTGCTCGTGCCGGAAGAGCCCGTTGCCAGCATCGTCAAGGAAGCTCTGGAAGGCTACGCCTCGGGTCGCTTTGAAACGATGGTTGAAGTGCAGCGCTTCTTGGAGCGCCAGCCGATGTATCCAAAGGATCCCCACGGCGAGGTTCACTATCAGCGCGCCGCCGAGATGCTGGCTCAGCCCTTCTACTCGGGCTACATCACCGTCAAGAAATGGGGTGTCGAACTCCAGCCGGGCAAGCATCAGCCGCTGATCTCGCTTGCTACCTGGCATGCTATCCAAAGACGCGACAGAGCGATGGCTAAAGCCCCCGTGCGCGTCAATATCAGCGATGAATTCCCGCTGCGTGGCTTTGTGACGTGCGGGGATTGCGGGCAGCAGCTGACCGCTTGCTGGTCGAAGGGCCGCAGTGCCCGCTATCCGTACTATCTGTGCGATACGCGGGGCTGTTCGTCCTATCGCAAGTCCATTCGCCGCGAAAAGATCGAGGGCGAATTTGAGGAACTGCTGAAAACGCTGAAGCCCTCACAGGGACTTTTCCATCTCGCCTTCGAGATGTTCCGCGACCTTTGGAACGAGAAGCTCTCAAGTGTCGAACGCCGCTCGGCTGCTATACGTCAGGACCTGGCCCTCATCACGAAGAAGGTTGATCAACTCTTGGGCCGTCTCGTTGATGCGACCAGTGAATCAGTGATCGCGGCTTATGAGCGCAAGATCAGGGACTATGAGACCGAGAAGGCCGTTCTTGCCGACAATCTGGGCCGAGTTGGCAAGCCCATGAAGAGCTTCGGCGACACTTATCGAACCGCCTTCGACTTCCTCGCAAACCCTTTGAAACTCTGGCATTCCCAAGAGCTGGCGGACCGCCGTGCGGTGCTCAGACTCGTGTTTTCGGAGAAGCTACCCTATCAGCGCGGACACGGTTATCGAACCGCGCAAGTGACTGCGCCCTTTAAGTTTTTAGGTGTTTCCGACGAATCGGAAGGATTGGTGGAGCCAATCGGAATCGAACCGACGACCTCTTGAATGCCATTCAAGCGCTCTCCCAACTGAGCTATGGCCCCACACCCGGCCTCGGCCGGCGCCGTTTCCGGCGAAGAGATCAGACGCGGGGTGTGTCGCCCCGTGTCGAAGGCGGCTTCTAGCGCCGCCTCACTGCAAGATCAAGCCTCATCGCGCGCTTATTTGAGGAAGCTGCGGAAGCTCGCCACGCGCCGACTTCGCGGACGCGGGCATGCCGACCTTTCTCGGTCAGCCCTCGTCCTCGTCCTCGCCGACGCCGATGATGTCGGCCACGTCGTCGTCTTCCTCTTCCTCGTCCTCGAGGAAGGTGTCGTCGTCGTCATCGCCGAGGTCGACATCGTCGTCGTCCATGTCCGGAAGATCGTCGCCGCCCTTCGCCTCGTCGTCGGCATCCTCGAGCGAGATCGTCTCGGGTGCTTCGTCCTCGGCGTCCAGTTCCTTCTCGTCCTCGACCTCCTCTTCGATCGGCTTCGCGCTGCCGGACTCGAAGAACGAGCGCGGATAGCTCTTGCCGGTGTACGGAGAGACGATCGGATCCTTGTTCAGGTCGTAGAACTTGCGGCCCGTCTCCGGGTCGATGCGTTTTGTGCCAAGCTCGGGTTTTGCCACTGCTGGTCCTCGTCGGTGATTTGGGGTCCCCATAGCCACAGATCGCCGCCCTGTCAAAGCCAAATGCCAAGCCGGTTTACGGGTTCGAAAGCCGTCTCCCGCAAGCCCGCGAGGGGATGACCATGCGGCGCCGCCATGATAGAGAGCCGGCGGAATCGAGCCCGTGACGCGGGTTCCTGCCCCGGGGATTAGCATGACACATGAGATAGAGCCGCGCCCGGCCGTTTCGAGGCGCGCGAACGGATTGAAGGGCGTCGCGCGCGTCCCCGGCGACAAGTCGATCTCCCACCGGTCTTTCATGTTCGGCGGGCTCGCGTCTGGCGAGACGCGCATCACGGGCCTGCTGGAGGGCGAGGACGTGATGCGCACCGGCGAAGCCATGAAGGCCATGGGCGCCCGGATAGAAAAGCGCGGCGGCGAATGGATCATCCAGGGCGTCGGGAATGGCTGCTTGCTCGAGCCGGAGCGCCCGCTGGATTTCGGCAACGCCGGCACCGGATCGCGCCTCACCATGGGTCTCGTCGGCACCTACGACATGGAAACCACCTTCATCGGCGACGCCTCGCTGTCCGGCCGGCCCATGGGTCGCGTTCTGGAGCCGTTGCGCCAGATGGGCGTCCAGGTCCTGAAGGCTGCGCCAGGTGACCGCATGCCAATTACGCTGCGCGGGCCCCGGCGTGCCGCGCCGATTACCTACCGCGTGCCGATGGCCTCGGCCCAGGTCAAGTCGGCCGTGCTTCTCGCCGGCCTCAATACCGCGGGCATCACTACCGTCGTCGAACCGGTGATGACACGCGACCATACCGAGAAGATGCTGCAGGGTTTCGGCGCGAACCTGACCGTGGAAACCGACGGGGAAGGCGTGCGGCACATCTTCATCGAAGGGCAGGGCAAGCTGACAGGGCAGACCATCGCCGTGCCCGGCGACCCGTCGTCGGCCGGCTTCCCGCTGGTGGCGGCGCTGATCGTGCCGGGCTCGGACATCGTCATCGAGAACGTGCTGATGAACCCGACCCGCACCGGCCTGCTGCTGACCCTGCAGGAAATGGGCGGCGACATCGAGGTACTCAACCGGCGCAACGCCGGCGGCGAGGACGTCGCGGACCTGCGCGTGCGCGGCTCGGACCTCAAGGGCGTCACTGTGCCTTCCGTCCGCGCGCCGTCGATGATCGACGAATATCCTGTGCTCGCCGTCGCCGCCTCCTTTGCCGAGGGCGAGACGCTGATGGAAGGACTCGAGGAACTGCGCGTGAAGGAAAGCGACCGTCTGGCCGCCGTGGCGCGCGGCCTCGAGGCCAACGGCATCGACTGCACCGAAGGCGAGACCTCGCTCACGGTTCGCGGCCGCCCCGGCGGCAAGGGGCTTGGCGGAGGCACCGTCAAGACTCATCTCGACCACCGCATCGCCATGAGCTTCCTGGTGCTAGGCCTCGCCACCGAGAAGCCGGTGGCTGTCGATGATTCCAACATGATCGCGACGAGTTTTCCGGAATTCATGGGCCTGATGCGCGAGCTCGGCGCGGAGATCGAATAGGAGCACTGCATCATGAAAGCCAAGGTCGCCATGGTCGTCGGGGGTGGTTCCGGCATGGGAGCGGCTGCCGCGCGGCGGCTGGCCGCCGACGGCTTCGCCGTTGCCGTCATGTCGTCGTCCGGCAAGGGCGAAGCGCTCGGCACGGAACTCGGCGGGCTGGGCTTCACCGGTTCCAACCAGTCCGGTGACGATCTCAAGCGCTTCCTCGACCTGACGCTGGAGAGGTGGGGCCGCGTCGACGCGCTCGTGAACGGCGCCGGGCACGGCCCGCGGGCCGCTCTGCTGGAGGTCACCGACGAGCAGTGGCACGCCGGCTACGACGTCTATTTCCTGAATGTCGTGCGCGCGACGCGCCTCGTCGCCCCGGTCATGGTCGCACAGGGCGGCGGCGCGATCGTCAACATCTCCACCGCCTGGGTCGCCGAGCCGAGCGCGATGTTCCCGACCTCGGCGGTCGCGCGCGCCGGCCTCGCCGCCTACACGAAACTCTTCGCCGACCAGTTCGCGGCGCAGAATGTCCGCATGAACAACGTGCTTCCCGGCTGGATCGACAGCCTCCCGCAGGTCGATGAGCGCCGCGACAGCGTGCCGATGAAGCGTTACGGCACCGCCGACGAGGTCGCCGCCACCATCGCCTTCCTCCTCTCCGACGGCGCCGGCTACATCACCGGCCAGAGCCTGCGCATCGATGGCGGCCTGATGCGGTCCGTCACATGACGTCCCTCACCATCGCCATAGACGGCCCCGCGGCCTCCGGCAAAGGCACGCTGGCCCGGCGACTGGCGGACTACTACCACCTGCCGCATCTCGATACTGGTCTGACCTACCGGGCCGTCGGCCATGCGCTGCTGATCCACGGCCTGCCGCTGGACAACGTCTCGGCGGCCGAAACGGCAGCGCGCCAGGTGAACCTGGGCAATCTCGACCGCGAGACGCTGTCCGCGCATGAGGTGGGCGAGGCGGCATCGAAGGTCGCGGTCTTCCCGACCGTGCGCAAGATCCTGGTCGACAAGCAACGAGCTTTCGCGACGCAGCCCGGTGGCGCGGTGCTCGACGGGCGCGACATCGGCACCGTGGTGTGCCCGGATGCGGAGGTGAAGTTGTTCGTCACCGCAAGCCCCGAGGTGCGCGCCGGGCGCCGGCTGCGGGACATCGAGGCGCGCGGCGGGCACGCCGATCTCGCCGAGATCCTCGCCGACATCGTGCGTCGCGACGAGCGCGACATGGGGCGTGCCGACTCGCCGTTGCGTGCGGCTGCCGACGCGCACTTGCTGGATACGTCGGAAATGTCTATAGAAGCCGCGTTCCAGGCAGCACGGTCGGTAATAGATGCCGTCCTCGCCAAGCGGGACAAGAGCTGAGACGGGTATTCGCGGTTGCCCTTAGCGGCCCGGATGCCCATATCCGCATGATACCGAACAGCCTGCCAGCATTCCCTTGCGCCGAACGCCGCGAAAGCGGCAGGGCTTGAAAGCCCGGAGCGCCGGCAGGCGAACGCAACGCTAACCATGGCGCACAGCCTAGCCGAAGGCCGGGCATCCAGGAGAAAATATGTCTGAAGCTAATCCCACCCGCGACGATTTCGCGGCGCTCCTCGAACAGTCCTTCACGGATGGACATTCGGGTGAAGGCCAGGTCGTCCGCGGCACCGTTACGGCCATCGAAAAGGACATGGCCATTATCGACGTCGGCCTCAAGGTCGAAGGCCGCGTCGCGCTGAAGGAGTTCGGCGCAAAGGGCAAGGAATCCACCCTCAAGGTCGGCGACACCGTCGAGGTCTATGTCGAGCGCATCGAGAACGCGCTCGGCGAAGCCATGCTGTCGCGCGACAAGGCTCGCCGCGAGGAGAGCTGGGTCCGCCTCGAGGAGAAGTTCTCCAAGGGCGAGCGCGTCGAAGGCGTCATCTTCAACCAGGTCAAGGGCGGCTTCACGGTCGATCTCGACGGCGCCGTGGCCTTCCTGCCGCGTTCGCAGGTCGACATCCGTCCGATACGCGACGTCACCCCGCTGATGCACAACCCGCAGCCCTTCGAGATCCTCAAGATGGATCGCCGCCGCGGCAACATCGTCGTGTCGCGCCGCACCGTGCTCGAGGAGAGCCGTGCTGAGCAGCGCTCGGAGATCGTCCAGAACCTCGAAGAGGGCCAGGTGGTCGAGGGCGTGGTCAAGAACATCACCGACTACGGTGCGTTCGTCGACCTCGGCGGCATCGACGGCCTGCTCCATGTCACCGACATGGCGTGGCGCCGCGTCAACCATCCGACCGAGATCCTCAACATCGGCCAGACGGTCAAGGTGCAGATCATCCGCATCAACCAGGAAACGCACCGCATCTCGCTCGGCATGAAGCAGCTCGAGGCGGATCCGTGGGGCGAGATCGGCACCAAGTTCCCGATCGGCAAGAAGATCACCGGCACCGTCACCAACATCACCGACTACGGCGCGTTCGTCGAGCTGGAGCCGGGCATCGAAGGCCTCATCCACGTCTCCGAGATGTCCTGGACCAAGAAGAACGTCCACCCCGGCAAGATCCTGTCCACCTCGCAGCAGGTCGACGTGGTCGTGCTCGAGGTAGACCCGTCCAAGCGCCGCATCTCGCTCGGTCTCAAGCAGACGCTGGAGAACCCGTGGGAAGCCTTCAAGCGCAACCATCCGGTCGGCGCGGTCGTTGAAGGCGAGGTCAAGAACAAGACCGAGTTCGGTCTGTTCGTCGGCCTGGAAGGCGATGTCGACGGCATGGTGCACCTCTCCGACCTCGACTGGAACCGTCCAGGCGAGCAGGTCATCGAGGAGTACAACCGCGGCGACATGGTGAAGGCGCAGGTTCTCGACGTCGATGTCGACAAGGAGCGCATCTCGCTCGGCATCAAGCAGCTTGCCCGCGACGCCGTCGGCGAAGCGGCGAGCTCCGGCGAGCTGCGCAAGAATGCGGTCGTCACCTGCGTCGTTACGGCGGTTCGCGACGGCGGCATCGACGTCAGGCTGGTCGACCACGACGTGGAGACCTTCATCAAGCGGTCCGACCTGTCGCGCGACCGTGACGAGCAGCGCCCCGAGCGCTTCACCGTCGGCCAGAAGGTCGACGCGCGCGTCATTGCCTTCGACAAGAAGACCCGCAAGCTGCAGGTCTCCATCAAGGCGCTGGAAATCGCCGAGGAGAAGGAAGCGGTCGCGCAGTACGGCTCGACGGACTCCGGCGCCTCGCTGGGCGACATCCTGGGCGCCGCGCTCAAGAAGCAGGGCAGCAACTAAGCCGCATCGCATCCTCCGCCAGGCGGAAGCAGCAGATCGACGAGAAACCCGCCGGCGGCGACGCCGGCGGGTTTTCATTTTTGGCATGGACTAGGAGAATTCAGCCCCGCCTTGCGGCGTCGATCTTCGCCACGTCGATCTTCTGCATCTTCATCATGGCGTCGAAGGCGCGCCTGGCTTCGTCGCCACCGGCCGCCATTGCCTCGGTCAGCGTACGCGGCGTGATCTGCCAGGAGATGCCCCACCTGTCCCTGCACCAGCCGCATTCGCTCTCCATGCCGCCATTGCCGACGATCGCGTCCCAGTAGCGGTCGGTCTCCGCCTGGTCGTCCGTCGCGATCTGGAAGGAGAAGGCTTCACTGTGCTTGAATACCGGCCCGCCGTTGAGGCCGATGCACGGGACGCCGCATACGGTGAAGTCGACCGTCAGGACATCGCCCCGCTTGCCGGACGGATAGTCGCCGGGGGCGCGGTGCACGGCTCTCACTTCGCTGTCGGGGAATATGGAAGCATAGAAGCGGGCCGCCTCCTCCGCATCCTTGTCGAACCACAGGCAGATCGTGTTCTTGGCAATGGTCATGGTGCTTTCCTTCGCTCCGTTTCGCCGGCGGTCTGCGTCCAAGGTTCGTGACCTGCGACGCGTCGATAGCCGCCGCTAGGGTAAAGAACGTTCGACCGCGGCGATTCCCGACAATCGCTAGCTTTTGCACCCTGCAGCCTCGCAGCACGTCTCGCCGGTCCGCGAGCCTCTTCTCGCCGTCCCCGGCTGGACGTTGCCCGTTTCGGCTCTAGCTGGGATACTACTGCCCTCAGGATACTTGCGTAGCCGCTCCTGCGACTGCGCGATCGATTCACAAACGCCACGAGCCGCGTACCGGCTGCCATGCCAGACCAGCCACTTCCCGTCCGTCCCGGCGCCCTTGCGCCGTTCAAGTCCGAAATCTTTCGCAACGTCTGGTTCGCCACGCTGGGCTCGAACCTGGGCGCGCTGATCCAGGGTGTCGGCGCCGCCTGGATGATGACGCAGATTTCCCGCTCCGACGACCTCGTGGCGCTCGTTCAGGCCTCCACCACCTTGCCGGTCATGCTGTTCTCGCTGGTCTCGGGCGCGCTCGCCGACAATTTCAATCGACGAAGCATCATGCTGGTGGCGCAGGCTTTCATGCTGGTCGTATCCGTCGCGCTCGCACTCTTTGCCTATGCGGACGCGCTCACGCCCTGGCTGCTGCTCGCCTTCACGTTCCTGATCGGCTGCGGCACGGCTTTGCACAATCCCTCGTGGCAGGCGGCGGTCGGCGACATGGTCCCGCGCAGCGAGGTGCCGGCGGCTGTCGCGCTCAATTCCATGAGCTTCAACCTGACCCGCAGCGTCGGGCCGGCCATTGGCGGCGCGATCGTCGCCGCGGCAGGCGCCGCCGCGGCCTTCGCAGTCAATGCCGTCAGCTACTTGGCGCTCATCGTCGTGCTTTTCCGTTGGAAGCTCGTCACCCCGGCTTCCACCCTCCCGCGCGAGACGCTCGGCATGGCGATCTCCGCGGGCCTTCGTTACGTCGCCATGTCGCCGAACATCGAAAAGGTGCTGCTGCGCGGCTTCGCGTTCGGCCTTACCGCCATATCGACGCTGGCGCTTCTGCCGCTGGTGGCGCGCGATATCATGCAGGGCGGACCGCTGCTCTACGGCGTGCTCTTCGGGTCGTATGGAGTGGGTGCGATCGGCGGTGCCTTCCTTGGTACGCGCCTGCGGGGCGTCATTTCCAACGAGTGGATCGCAAGGATCGGCTTCGTCGCCTTCGCGGTGTCGGCGACGATACAGGCGCTGTCCACGAGCCCCTGGCTCACCTGCCTGGGGCTTCTCGTCGGTGGCGCGAGCTGGGTGCTGACGCTGTCGCTCTTCAACGTGACCGTCCAGCTGTCGACCCCGCGCTGGGTCGTGGGGCGTGCAATGTCGCTCTACCAGATGGCGACCTTCGGCGGCATGGCGCTCGGCAGTTGGCTCTGGGGCAGCGTCGCGGAAAGCTATGGCCCCGCGGAAGCGCTGCTGGCTTCGGCCGCGCTGATGCTCGTCGGGGCCGCGATCGGTTTCCTGGTCCGGCTGCCCGACCATGCCGCGCTCAACCTCGATCCCCTGAACCGGTGGCGGGAGCCGAGCGTGGCGCTCGACCTCAAGGCCCGGTCGGGCCCGATCGTCATCTCGATCGAATATGTGATCCGCGAGCAGGACCTGCATGAATTCCTCGACGCGATGGCGGAACGGCGCCGCATCAGGCGGCGCGACGGCGCGCGCGAATGGACGCTGGCTCGCGATCTGGAGAACCCCGAGGTCTGGGTCGAGACCTACCACACCCCGACCTGGCACGAATATGTCCGCCACAACCTGCGCGCCACGCATTCGGACGCCATCGTCGGCGACACGCTGCGCCGACTGCATAGCGGCCCTGACCCGATCAAGGTCCGGCGGCTGATCGAGCGGCCGACAGACCGCAGCGCCTCGCAGGATCAGCTCAAGCCGATGGTCGACATTCACGGCTCTTCATAGGGCGAGCCGCAGAACGGGGATTCAAGCCCGTCCGTAGATCGGCAGCAGCGCACCGCTGACGGTCAGATTACGCGGCGACGCGAGATGCACCACGGCTTCCGCCGCCGCATCCACGCTGACCCATTTGGAGAAGTCCGCCTTAGGCATCGCCTTTCGGTTCGCAGGCGTGTCGAGGGTCGACGGCGCCACCGCATTGACGAGGATGCCCTCGTTCTTGAGTTCCTCCGCGAGGGCCGTCGTCATGGCCGCCACCGCGGCCTTGCTCGCCGCATAGGCGGACATGGCCGCACCCTTACGGTGGTCGAGGCCGGGCCGCGCCGTGACATTAACGATGCGGCCAGCCGTCTTCGAGGCGGTCATGACGGACGCGGCGGCGTGGCAGCACAGGAAGGCGGTCCGTGCATTGGCATCCATCATCTCGCCGAAGGCCTTTGCCGCATTCCCGCCGACCGGCGACATGGCGAAGGCGCCGGCCGCGTGTATGGACGCCCATAGGTCCGGTACGGCGGAGTAGAAGGCGTGGAGCGATGCGGCGTCTGTGAGGTCGACCCCGGTCGTCAGCTTCACCCGACTGTTCGCAGCCAATGCGAAATCGTCCGGCGTGCGGCGGGACGGCACATGGCAGACGGCACCCGCTTCGAGAAGCCGGCCGATTATGGCACTTCCGAGCGCGCCCGTTCCGCCGGTGACGACGACCGCCCTGCCTTCGAATTCGCCCGCCATGGCTCAGTCCACCACGATCTCGATCAGGCAGGGGCGCCCCGTCGCCTTTGCCCGCCGCAAGGCTCCGGGCAGATCCGCCGGCCCAGTCAACCGCTCGGCATTTATGCCATATGCGTCGGCGGTCTTGCAAAAATCCGGAGGCTTCGGAGAAACGCCGACGGGTTTGACGCCGACGCTAGTCATCGACGTCTCGATCTCGCGGTAGCCGCGATTGTTCCAGACGACGAAGATCACCGCCGCTCCGGTATCGGCTGCCACGCCCAGCTCGGGCAGGGTGAACTGGAAGCCGCCGTCGCCGCAGATGCAGACCACGGTCGCATCGGGCATCGCGAGGGCGGCGCCGATCGCGGCAGGCGGGCCGTAGCCCAGCGTACCGTAGCCGGTCGCAGCGTTGAAGAAGCCGCCCGCCCGGTCGTGGTCGTAATAGAGATTCGCCGCATAGACCGGCTGTGTCGAATCGCCGACGATGATCGAGCCCGGCAGCGTATCGCGGATGGTCTCGACGATACCGAGCTTGTCGGTCAGTTCGGCCGGCATCGCTGCAAACGCCTCGCGACGCGCGGTCCCGGCGCGCGTAGCGCCATCCGCATCGCGCTTCATCCCATCGACTGCCGCGCAAAGCGTTTCCAGGGCCTTTTGCGCATCGGCGTGAATGCCGACGGTCGCAGGATGCCTGGCAAGCTGGTCGGCGTCGATGTCCACACGGATGAGCCTTTTGGGCACGTCGAAGCCGCCGTCCCCATACATGTCGTAGTCGGTCGGGCCGAACTCCGTGCCGGCGGCGATCACGAGATCGGCCTGCGCGATCAGCTTGCGCACGGCCTCGAAGCTCGGGCTGGCCGGCACGACGAGCGGATGGCCGTGCATCACGCCGCGCGCATTGGTTGTCAGCACGACGGGCGCATCGAGCGCTTCCGCGAGCCGCACCAGCGCAGCCTCCGCTGCCTTTGCGCCGCCACCTGCCAGGATCGTGATGCTTTCGGCTGCACGGATCAGCCCGGCGGCCTGTTCTAGCGCTTGCGGGTCCGGCTCGGGCGACTGGGTGTTCGCCAGCAGCGGAGAAAGTGCGTCACCCGGCAAGATCATGACGTCGAGCGGTATCTCGATGTGCACCGGCCCTGGCCGCGCGCTCGAAAAGAGCGCAAACGCGTCGGCCAACGCACCCGGCAACTCGCCCGGATCCCTGATCTGGCGCGAGGACAGCGCGACCTTGCCGAGCAGCCCGAGCTGATCGGGCAGCTCGTGCAGATGGCCGAGGCCCTTGCCCAGCGTATCGGTCGCATTGACGCCCGAGATCACCAGCATCGGGACGGAGTCGGCGCGCGCCTGTGCCATCGCGGTGATGATGTTGGTGAGGCCCGGTCCGGTGATGACGAAAGCGACGCCGGGCTTGCCGGAAGCCCGCGCGTAGCCGTCGGCCATGAAGCCGGCGCCCTGCTCGTGGCGCGGCGTGACGTGCCGGATGTTGGAGCCCGCCAGCCCCCGGTACAGCTCCACCGTGTGCACGCCCGGTATGCCGAACACGGTGTCGACGCCATGCGCCTCGAGCAGATGGATGAGCGCCTCGCCGAGAGTCATGCCGCGTCAGCCTCTCAGCACAGGACGCGTCAGGCAGGTCGGGCCGCCCTCGCAGGCGATGCAGAGCGCATCCGCCTCGAAGGTCTGCACCGTACATCCGGCTGCCTCCATCGCGGCGGCGGTCTTCGGAAAGCCGGCGACCGCGATGACCTTGCGCGGCGCGGTCGGCAGCACGTTGAGGCTGAGCCCGAAACTGTCTCGGAACTCGTCCGCGTCGCCTTCCACGAGCGTGATGCCGCGCGCCTTCAGCAGCTGGTAGAAGGCGGCCGGCAGAAGCGGCGAATGGACCAGCGCGAGGTCGTCGGCGAGCGGGCTGATCACCGACATCAAATGCAGGCATGCCTCTTCGCCGTGCCAGAGCGGCAGGTCGTAGCCCAGCACCTCCACTCCGAGCGGGGCCAGGATCTTCGCTATTTGCCGAATGCCGGCTTCGTTGGTGCGTACGCCGCGGCCGATCGCCAGCGTGTTCGCATCGACCCAGACGCAGTCGCCGCCCTCGACCTGTCCCGGCGCTTCGATGCGCCCAAGGATCGGCACGCCCATGCGCCCATAGGCGGCCTCGTGCAGCTTGGGCTCCGGCAGCCGCAGCGCCTTGCCCATGGACAGGATGATCGCGCCGCGATCGGTGACCAGCGACGGATCGTGCGTGAAAACCGAATCGGCGAGCCCGTCATCGGCGTCGGTCAGCCACTCGACTTGGGCGCCCGAGGCCGCGACGAGCGCGGTGAAAGCCTCGTGCTGCAGCGCCGCGCGGCCCGCGTCGAATCCGGCACCGTAGTGCCATTCCGCCGGCTTGGCATGCCGCATGGAGCTTGCCGCCGAGCGCATCAATACGCGCCGCAGGGGTGCGGCCATCGATTGCGATCCGTAGGACTGCTTGACGAGAACGTTCATCCAATATCTCCAGCGATCGCCACGCGGCTTACAGAAATTCGAGCCGCGCGGCCATGCCGGATTATTGGGCCACTCCGAGCGGCTTGCAGGTGCCGAACGCATTGACGATGAAGTCGTCCGACGCGGCGACGAAGGTCACCTCGTCGTCATTGCTCGTCGCATGAACCATCCAGCCGGTGCCGCTGTCGACGCCCTGAGCGACGACGATGTCGCCGGAGCGCGCGACGCTGCTCATGGTGCTGACATGGGGCAGGCCATCGGCGCTGACGCCTGCGAGCACCTGCTGCTCGAAGTGGAGGAGAACGCGTGCCGGCAGCTGCAGTTCGCCCAGCGTCTTGGCCGGCGTGCAGCTGGAACCGGCCTTGCACAGCACCGCTTCCGTCAGCGTGCAGTCATAGGGCGGAAGATGCTGTTCCTCGGCTCCCGGCGCCGGGGTGGAGGCGGCCGCAGGGGTCTCCTGTGCGTGTGCGAACCCCGAAACCGCCGCGAAAACGGCGGCAGCCAGGGAGAATTTCAACAGGTTGCTCATATCATGCCACTCGCTTCTGCGGCCGCTCTGCGACCGGTTTCGGTCTTCGTCGAACCTTCAGGATTACCTGTAGTAGCAGGGCGGATAAGGCGCGTAGCCGCAATAGGGCGGGTAGGCGTAGCCATAGGGCGGCGGATAGGCCGGGTAGGGCGGATAGTAATAGGGCCTTGGATAGGTCGCCGCGGCAGCGGCGCCGCCGAGGACCGCTCCTGCCACCAGGCCGCCGACGAAGGCGCCGGCATTGTTGTGATGATGCGCCTTTGCTGGAAGCGCGCTGGAGAGAGACCCCGCCACCACGGCAGTGGCGACGGCCAAGTTCAAGAATCGCATTGCCCGACCTCCAAGGGATACCGCGCGACAGTGCACGAACGCTCGGGTCCGATCAAGAGGAGCGGGTGCCGCAAGGGAAGCGGGCAACCCGTCCCTGTGCACTGCCCGGCGGGTTGACGGCGGCAAGTCGCCCGGTCCATCCTGCCTTCGGGATCAAGTTCATGAACGGGTGATGGGTAAGCACAGTCCGCAGAACGGCAGACGCGGAGATTTCCGCCGGTGACGACCGCGCCCGTCGATCACGCCCCGCCGTTGCCTCACCGCGACAGCGCGGCCGAAGCCATCCATATCGAGAACCTGCACAAGCGTTTCGGTGAGCTCGAAGTTCTGAAGGGCGTGTCGCTTTCGGCGCGCGACGGCGATGTAGTCGCCATCATCGGCGGTTCCGGCTCGGGAAAGTCGACGCTGCTGCGCTGCATCAACTGCCTCGAGAACCCGACGAGCGGGCTGATCCGGGTCAATGGCGAGGAGATCAGGCTCAAGGCCGACAGCCACGGCCACACCGTGCCGGCGGACCGGCGCCAGATCGAGCGCATCCGCTCCAGGCTCGGCATGGTCTTCCAGAGCTTCAACCTGTGGAGCCACATGACGCTCATCGAGAACGTCATCGAGGTCCCCATCCACGTTCTCGGAGTGAGGCGAGAGGAAGCCGTAGCCAATGCCGAACGGCTACTCGCCCGGGTCGGCCTCGCCGAGAAGCGGGACGTCTATCCGGCCTTCCTCTCCGGCGGCCAGCAGCAGCGTGGCGCGATCGCGCGCGCCCTCGCCATCGATCCCAGGGTGATGCTGTTCGACGAACCGACCTCTGCGCTCGACCCGGAACTGGTCGGCGAAGTGCTGAAGGTGATCGGCGATCTGGCCCAGGAGGGCCGCACCATGATCCTCGTCACCCACGAGATGAAGTTCGCTCGCCGGGTCGCCAGTCACGTGGTCTATCTCTACAACGGGATGGTCGAGGAAGAGGGACCGCCGGAGCAGTTGTTCGGCTCGCCGAGATCGGAGCGGCTGCGGCAGTTCCTGAGCAATACGCATTAGACATCAAGAAGACCGGGAAAAATCCTGAGAATGGGAGAATGACATGTTCAAGACTTTGAAACTGGCTGCGGCGGCGGTTCTGTTCGCGGCATCGGGCGCGGCAGGGGCGTATGCGGAGCCGCTCAAGGTAGGCTTCTCGCCCGAGGCGTATCCGCCATTCTACATCGCCGATGCAGCCGGCAACTGGACGGGATGGGAAGTCGAGATGGTCAACGCCATCTGCGCCGAGGCCAAGTTCGAGTGCGAACTGGTGCCGATCCCGTGGGACGGCCTCATCCCCGCGCTGACGACCAAGAAGATCGACGTGATCATGAACTCGATGTCGATCACTCCCGAGCGTATGGAATCGATCGATTTCTCCGACAAGTATTATAACACGCCGACTGCCGTGATCGGTCCCAAGAGCGAGACGTTCGAGGCCACCCCCGAAGGGCTGGCCGGCAAGATCATCGGCGTACAGGTCGCCACGATCCACGCGAACTACGTGAAGAAGCATTTCACCGAAGCGGCCGAGATCAAGGAGTACCAGACGCAGGACGAGGCCAATCAGGATCTTGCCGCCGGCCGCATCGATGCAACGCAGGCCGACGCCATCGCGCTCGACGCCTTCCTCCAGTCCGAGCAGGGCAAGGCATGCTGCGACATGAAGGGCAACGTCGCCGAGGACGTGGAGGTGCTCGGGCCGGGCGTCGGGGCCGGCGTGCGCAAGGGAGACACCGAGATCAAGGAGCGCATCAACGCGGCGATCAAGGCGCTGCGCGACAACGGCAAGTACAAGGAAATCACCGACAAGTACTTCACCTTCGACGTCTACGGCGGATGATCCGGTCGCGGGCCGCCTGGGAAGGGTGGCCCGCGATTGATCGTGATTACAAGGGGAGCCGGCGCCTACTCGGTGACGGGACGCCGCCGGACATGATGGGAACGGGCCGATCGAAGCGCTGATCCAGCTTGCGCAGGCGAGTGTTGTCGACCTGCTGGCGCTGAGCCCGCCCGGCTGGGGCGGCAACCTCCTGCGCGGGCTCATGAACTCGTTGCTGATCGCCGCCGGCGCCTATTCGATCGGCATCGGCATCGGCATTGGCGGAGCGTTCGGCAAGCTCTATGGCGGCCCCGTGCTGCGCGACCTGCTGGAACTCTACACCACGGTGGTGCGGGCAGTGCCGGAACTGGTGCTGATCCTGATCCTGTATTTCGCGGGAACCGACCTCATCAACCGCCTGCTCGAGATGCTCGGCTACGAGCGGATAGACATCAACGGACTTATAGCAGGCATCTGCGTGCTGGGCGTCGTGCAGGGCGCCTACGCGACGGAGGTCATCCGCGGCGCCATCCTAGCCATCCCCCAGGGCCAGATCGAGGCGGCTCGCGCCTACGGCATGTCGCCGGGCCTGATGCTCAGGCGCATCACGCTGCCCGCGATGCTGCCTTTCGCCATTCCCGGACTGGCCAATCTCTGGCTCATCGCCACCAAGGACACGGCGCTGCTCGCCATCGTCGGATTCAGCGAGCTGACGCTGGAGACCCGCACGGCGGCGAGCACCACCAAGGCCTATTTCACCTTCTTCCTGGCAGCAGGCGTGCTCTACCTCCTGGTGACGCTCTTCTCCAACGTCATCATAGCGCGGGTGGAAAAGTGGGCGCGACGCGGCATGCATGTGGAGGCGCATCGATGACGGAGCGCCTCGCGACCCTTATCGACAGCGGCGCCCGCGCCTCCCTCTGGCTGCAGCCGCACCGCATCGTCATGCTGGCCATAGGCGTCGTCGTTATGGTCTGCGCGGCGCTCTTCCTGCGGTGGGACTGGCTGCCAGACTATTACGACTTGGCGCTGCAAGGCCTCTGGCGCACTCTCTGGATCCTGGCCGTGACCTGCGCGCTCGGCTTCATGCTTGCGGTGCCGATCGGGCTCGTCCAGGTCACCGGCCCGCGGTGGCTGTCGCTGCCGGCCTATTGGTTCTGCACAGTCATCCGCGGCACGCCTCTGCTGCTGCAGCTATGGTTGCTCTATTACGGGCTCGGCTCGCTGTTCCCGCAATATCCCTGGATCCGCGAATCCTTTCTCTGGCCATATTTGCGGCAGGCATGGCCCTACGCCGTGCTGTCGCTGACGCTGTCCTACGCAGCCTATGAAGGCGAGGTGATGAGGGGCGCCTTTGCCGGCGTGGCGCGGGGTCAGCTCGAGGCGGCTCGTGCATTCGGCATGAGCCGGTGGAAAGTGTTTCGCCGGATATGGCTGCCGCAGGCGATCTATCGAGCATTGCCGACGCTGGCCGGGGAGACGGTTCTGCAGCTGAAGGCGACGCCTCTGGTCGCCACGATCACGGTGGTCGACCTCTACGCCGTCGCGTCGCGCGTCCGGCAATCCACGTTCATCGTGTACGAGCCGCTGCTGCTGCTGGCCGTCGTCTATCTGTGCATCACCGGCGTCCTCGTATTTGCGTTCCGCAAGCTCGAGGCCCGGATTCCAAACAGGCTTGGCTAGGCGGCAATCGTGTCAGAGACAGTATCCTTGACCCTCGACGAAGCCACTGCGTTGTGCGAGCGCGCGGCAGTCGCCGCCGGCGCCGCGCCGGAGGCTGCCACCTCTCTGGCCCGGTCGGTCGTGGCGGCGGAGGCAAAAGGCGTGACATCGGTAGGCCTGTCGCACTTCCTCGACTATCTGCATGCGCTGGACGCCGGCCGTCTGAAGGGCAGGGCGGAACCCGCGCTCGACCGGCCGGCGCCGGCTGTCTTCGTCTCCGATGCGCAGGGCGGAGCGGCACATACCGGTTTCGACCGGATTTTCGACCAGCTGGCGGAGGCCGCGCGTCTCTACGGGGTCGCCATTTTTTCTCAGCGCAACGCTTTCACCTGCGGCGAACTCGGCTATTTCACCCGGCGCCTTGCCGAACGCGGGCTGGTGAGCTTCGCTGCAACCAATGGTCCCGCCCTTGTCGCAGGCGCGGGCGGCACGAAGCCCGTCTACTGCACCAACCCCTTGTCCTTCGCCGCTCCCGTCGCAGAGGGTGCGCCGCTTGTCATCGACCAGTCCTCGAGCGCGACCGCCTTCGTGACCATCCGCAAGGCCGCGGAGGAAGGCCGGAAAATCCCTGAGGGATGGGCTCTCGACCCGGACGGCAATCCGACCACGGACCCGGCCGCGGCGATCAGGGGCACGCTGCTCGCCTTCGGCGGCAACCGGGGTGCCAATATCGCGCTCATGGTGGAGGTGCTGTCGGCAGGCCTGTCCGGCGCCAACTGGTCGCTCGACGCGCCGCCCTTCGCGCAAGGGTCGGAAGGTCCGGGAACCGGTCTGTTCGTGCTCGCCCTGGAGCCCAGGGTGATCGATCCCGAGTTCGCATCACGGCTCGGCGCGCACCTCGACCGCCTTGCCTCGCAATACGATGTCCACATTCCCGGCCAGAGTCGGACGAAACAACGATCCGCCGCGGACAACCGACCGATGGAGGTCGATGCCGAGGTGGTCAGGCGCATCGTGGCATACGCGGAAGGCAGGGCGGGTTAGCACTACGTGCGCCGAGTGCCGCCTGCCGGAACTGCAATCCGTTAAACACACCGTCACCGTCGTTGCACATCGTCTCACCTTTTGTTGACTTGCCTTGGCGCCGCGCGTCGGTGGTGTTGTGCGACGCAACAAACGGAGCTCTGCATGACCGACTTCGCCGACCGCACAACACGCCGCCGACTCATCGTCCCGCCGCTCGGCAGGGTTTACGCCTCGCTCGGGGAACTGGCCGAGACGGTCCTGCGCGTCGTCGCTGGCCTGGCCCTCGTGACGCACGGCGTCGGCAAGATCGCCAACCCTTTCGAAGCTGCGGGGATGGTGGAAGGCCTCGGCTTCTATCCGCGGCGGCAACAGACACTCGGTCGACGCCAAGCTGGGCAGGGAATTCTGAGCCGCCACGCCGCCGGTTTCCGCATGGCCTTCCGGCACCCTGCGCCTTGCCCCGGAGACGCTTTGCCTTTTGCCCAAAACGGACTATGAGACGGGCTTGAAGCCAAGCGTCGCCGAAAGCCTAGAAGGCGTGACCGGAGCCACGAAATGACCGAGATCCTAGAGACCCCGAAACTCGTCACCGTTTTCGGCGGCTCCGGCTTCATCGGCAGGCACGTGGTGCGGGCGCTGGCCAAGCGCGGCTATCTGATCCGCGTCGCGACGCGGCGCCCGGAACTCGCGGTCCATGTCCAACCGCTCGGCAATGTCGGTCAGATCCAGCCCGTGCAGGCCAATCTCCGCGTCCGCTGGTCGGTCGATCGCGCCGTCGAAGGCGCCTCGCATGTCGTAAATCTCGTAGGCATCCTGCACGAAGGCGGGGCGCAAACATTCTCTGCGGTCCAGGCCGAAGGGGCGCGCAGCGTCGCTGAAGCCGCCAGGGAGGCCGGGGCCGGCCTGACCCACGGTTCCGCCATCGGCGCCGATCCGGACTCGGCGTCGATCTACGGCCGCACCAAGGCGGCCGGCGAGCGGGCGGTGCTTGAAACCGTCCCGGACGCGGTGGTCTTCCGCCCTTCTATCGTGTTCGGACCCGAGGACCAGTTCTTCAACCGGTTCGCCAACATGGCGCGCTTCTCGCCGTTCCTGCCGCTCATCGGCGGCGGCAAGACGAAGTTCCAGCCCGTTTTCGTCGGCGACGTCGCCGAGGCCATTGCCCTTTCGGTCGACGGCAAGGTCGAGCGCAGCCGCATCTATGAGCTCGGCGGCCCGAACGTCATGACCTTCCGCCACTGCATGGAGCAGATGCTCGACGTGATCGGCCGCAGGCGCCTGCTGGTGCCGGTGCCCTGGTGGGCGGCGGAGATCCAGGGCTCCGTGCTCGGAATGTTGCCCAACCCGCTGCTGACGCGCGACCAGGTAGAACTCCTGAAGAGCGACAATGTGGTCTCGCGCGCCGCCGAGGAAGGTCACCGGACTTTCGCGGCACTGGGCATCCATCCGCAGTCCACCGCGACCATCCTGCCCAGCTATCTCTGGCGCTACCGCGCCGCCGGCCAGTTTACCCACAAGAGCGAAGCTTAGGCCGAAACGCCCGGCATGGAAGCCCTCGCCGCGCTCCTGCCGGCCGGCATGGAGCCTTGGGTGGCGGCTCTTCTTGTCGTTGCCAGCGCCTTCACCTCCGCCCTCACCGCAGCTTTCGGCATCGGCGGCGGTCTCGCGATGCTGGCCCTGATGGGCCTGTTCGTTCCGATCGCGGCGTTGATTCCGGTCCACGGCGCCGTCCAGCTCGGCTCGAACAGCGGCCGGGCATGGCACCAGCGAAAATTCGTGCGCATGGACATTGCCAGGCCGTTCGTGGCGGGGAGCGTTGTCGGTGCGGTTTTCGGCGTGTTTCTGGTGGTCCAGCTTCCGGATGCGCTGCTGAAGATAGTGCTCGGCAGCTTCATCCTGCTCCTGACATGGATGAAGATCCCGGGCATTCACAGGCTCACCCGGACCGGCCTCGGCGTTGCCAGCGTCGGCATCGCGATCCTGTCCATGTTGGTCGGAGCCACCGGCCCTCTTGTCGCAGTGCTGCTTGCCCGCTTCCTGGACAACGACCGCAAGGCGCTGGTAGCCACCAGCGCGATCGCCATGACCACCCAGCATGCTCTCAAGATCGTCGTGTTCGGGATCGCCGGTTTCGCCTTCTGGCAGTGGCTGCCGCTGGTCGCGGCCATGATCCTTTCCGGCTTCTTAGGCACGGTTTACGGCAGCACGCTGCTGGAGAGGATGCCGGAAGAGACGTTCCGCCGATGGTTCCGCATCGGCATCACTGTGCTCGCCCTCGACCTCCTGCGGCGTGGTCTGGTCGCGATCTGATCAGCCCCACACAAGCAGCGCGCCGAGGCCGATCACGCCGACGATCAGCCGCCACCATGCGAACAGCGCGAAGCCGTGGCGCGACACATAGTCGAGCAGGTAGCGCACGACGATCACGGCCATGACGAAGGCGGCCACGAAGCCGACCCCGATGACCGGCAGGTCGGCTGCCGACAAGACGTCCCTGTTCTTGTAGAGGTCGTAGGCGAATGCGCCCGCCATGGTGGGCATCGCCAGGAAGAACGAAAATTCCGCGGCCGACCGCTTGTCCGTCCCGAGCAGGAGCGACCCGACGATCGTCGAGCCCGAGCGCGAGGTTCCCGGGATGAGCGCAAGGCACTGGAAAAGCCCGATCTTGAGGCAGAGCGACAGTGGAAAGTCCATCACGTCGTGATATTTTGGCCTCAGTTCGAGCCGGTCGACCCAAAGGAGGACGATCCCGCCCAGGATCAGCATCACGCAGATCAGCATCGGTGTCTCGAACAGGACAGTCTTGATGAAACCGTGGGCGATGACCCCGAAGAAGGCCGCCGGGAGGAACGCCAGCAGGATGCCGAACACGAAGCGGCGCGTGCGCGCATCGCTCGGGAAATCGACCAGGATCCGGATCAGCCTGCTGGAGTAAACGGTCAGGATGGCCAGGATGGCGCCGAGCTGGATCAGGATCTCGAACGCCTTGCCGGTGGACTCGAATCCCAGGAAATGCCCGGCCAGCAGGATGTGTCCCGTCGAGGACACGGGTATGAATTCGGTCAAGCCTTCGAGCAGTCCGAGCACGAGCGCGTCAGTTAGCGTCTGATTTTCCATGTTTGCCGCAATCTCCGGGAGGGGCCGCTATTGCTTGTCACGAAGTGGAACCGGGCCTATAGGTCGGGCGCCGTGGCGACCCCTGAATCGGGGTGCCGGAACATGTAACGGCAGGGCCCGCGCGAGGCCACAAGCATTTTCACTTTCACATGCACGGGATCATGCTGACGCTTTTTCACCATCCGATGTTTGCCAGTTGCCGTTTCGTCCGGCTGGCTTTCGGCGAATTCAACGAGGAACTGGCGCTTATCGAGGAGAAGCCCTGGACGCGCCGCAAGGAGTTCCTGGCGCTCAATGCCGCCGGTACTCTTCCCGTGCTTCTGGCGGAGGGTGACGTCCCGATCATCGGCGCGCATGTTATCGCCGAATATGTCGACGAGACACGCGGCGTTCTGAAGCGGGACCGGCGGCTGCTCGCCGAGGATCCGATGGATCGCGCGGAAATCCGCCGGCTCGCCGACTGGTACCTCGTCAAGACGGAAAACGAGGTGACCAAGCATCTGGTGCGCGAACGGGTGCTGAAGCCGCTGATGCCGGAGGCGCTGGGTGGTGGATCGCCGGACTCCGGCGCCATACGGGCCGCCCGCGCCAATGTGCGCCAGCACATGAAGTACACCAACTGGCTGGCCGGCACGCGCCATTGGCTGGCCGGGCCGCGCATCAGCTATGCCGACCTCGCGGCGGCTTCGACGCTGTCCATCCTCGACTATCTGGGCGAGATCGACTGGAACGGGCACAACGCCGCCCGCGAGTGGTACACGCGCATGAAGTCCAGGCCGTCCTTCCGGCCCCTTCTTTCGGACAGGGTTCGAGGCCTGTCCCCGGTAGCGCACTATGCGGACCTCGACTTCTAACGATCTGGCCCCGCGTCAGGCGCCGAAGGGCGAACCGCTGCGCCGGCTGATCGCGCGTGAGGCGGAGCGCGCCGGCTTCGACGCCGTCGCCATCACGACGCCGGGCTCGATCCCGCTTGCACCCGCGCGGCTGAGGCAGTTCGTGGCCGAAGGGTTCCACGGGTCGATGGGCTGGATGGAGGAGACGCTCGCGCGCAGGAGCGACCCGCGCATACTCTGGCCGGATGCGCGCTCCATCATCGTGCTCGCCATGAACTACGGCCCGGACCACGACCCGCGGGAGCTCCTGGCGAAGCGCGACCGCGGTGCGATCTCCGTCTATGCCCGCAATCGCGACTACCACGACGTGATGAAGGGCCGTCTCAAGGAAATCGCCGCGCGCATCGTCGCGCGGACCGGCGGCGACGTGAAGGTTTTTGTCGACACCGCGCCTGTGATGGAGAAGCCGCTCGCCGAGGCTGCCGGCATCGGCTGGCAGGGAAAGCACTCCAACCTTGTCAGCCGCGAATTCGGCTCATGGCTCTTCCTCGGCTCCATCTTCACCACGGCCGCGATCGAGCCCGACCCCGGCGAGGACGATCACTGCGGCTCCTGCCGCGCGTGCCTCGATGCATGCCCTACCGACGCTTTCCCCGCGCCCTACAGGCTCGATGCGCGCCGCTGCATCTCTTATCTCACTATCGAGAACAAGGGGCCGATCCCGCACGAATTCCGGGAGGCCATCGGCAACCGCATCTACGGCTGCGACGACTGCCTTGCCGCCTGCCCGTGGAACAAGTTCGCGCAGGCTGCATCGGAAGCGAAACTGGTCGCGCGCGACGATCTGCGCGAGCCGCCTATCGCCGAACTCCTGCAGCTCGACGACCGGGCTTTCCGCGCGTTCTTCTCGGGTTCACCGGTCAAGCGTATCGGCCGCGACCGGTTTTTGCGCAACGTGCTGATAGCAGCCGGCAATTCCGGCGACGCCTCGCTGGCGCGGCGATGCCGCGAGCTTCTCGACGATCCGTCGCCTCTGGTGCGCGGCGCGGCCATCTGGGCGCTGTCGCGACTGGCGGATTGTGGAACGGTCGCTGGCCTCTCTGTTCGTGCCGTCGATGAGCAGGACGCCGATGTGCGTTCGGAATGGGACGTCGCACTAAGACGCGTTGCAAACGCGACGGCAGCGGGCCTGCTCGGCTAAGGGACAGCTTTCATGGCCTCACGCTTTTTCCTCTTCGGTGCCGGCTACTCGGCAAGGGCCTTCGCTGCTGCCAGACCCGATGACTCCATAGCCATCTCGGGCACCACTCGCTCGCCTGAGAAGTTCGAAACGCTGCGCCGCACTGGCATGACGCCGCTCATTTTCGACGGCGAGATCCTGTCTCCCGAACTCCTCGCCGAGTTGGGGCAGGCTACGCATCTCGTCGTTTCCGCTGCGCCGGACGAGGACGGCGATCCGGTGCTCCGCGCTGCGCAAGGCGGGCTTTCCCGCCTGGCGCCACGTCTGCGCTGGATCGCCTACCTGTCCACGGTCGGCGTTTACGGCGACAGGGCAGGCGGCTGGGTGGACGAAACTGGGGAATGCCGGCCGGTTTCGAAACGCTCCCGGGCCCGCGTGGAAGCGGAACGGGAATGGCTGGCGTTCGAAGAGGAGTCCGGCGTACCCGTCGCCGTCCTAAGGCTTTCAGGGATCTACGGACCAGGGCGCAACGCCCTCGTCAACCTGGCGAACGGGACAGCCAAGCGCCTGGTGAAGCCCGGTCAGGTCTTCAATCGGATCCACGTCGACGACATCGCGGGCGCGTTATGGCATCTCGCAGAGGATGCGACCGGCGGTATCTTCAACGTTACCGACGACATGCCAGCGCCCCCGCAGGACGTGGTCGCCTACGCGGCCGGTCTCATGGGAGTCGAGCCTCCGCCGGAAATCCCCTTCGCCTCCGCCCAACTTTCGCCCATGGCACGCTCCTTTTATGGTGAGAACAAGCGAGTTTCGAACGCCGCGCTGAAGAGGACGGGCTACGTGTTCCGCCATCCGGACTACCGGTCTGCCTTCGATGCCATGTGGGCGGCAGGCGACTGGCACGGCGAGGGGCCGCAGGATGCGCGCAGCCCCATGCTGTCCCGGTCGAATGCGTGACCAGGCCGTGCTACGATCGAGATCTGTTTACGTCCTCGTAACTGTCGCGGTCCACGCTCATGCACTGAAATTTGGGGACAGCCCATGACCAACCGCCTGACATCGAGCCTCAAGTCCGCGCTGATCGCGGTCTGCGCTCTCGTCTCGTTCGGGATCGCTGTGCCGGAAGCGGGTGCCGAGGAACTCGCCAAGAACCTGTTCGGCAGCCAGACGCTGCCGGCTGCGATCCCCGCGAAATCCTATGGCTTCTACTCCAAGGGCTGCTTCTCCGGCGGCGTGGCGATACCTACCGACGGACCGACCTGGCAGGCGATGCGCCTGTCGCGGAACCGCCGCTGGGGCCATCCGACCATGGTGAAGGTGGTCGAGAGGCTATCACGCGACGCAGCGGAGAAGGACGGCTGGCCCGGTCTGCTGATCGGAGATTTGTCTCAGCCGCGGGGCGGCCCGATGCTGACAGGCCATGCATCGCATCAGATCGGGCTCGACGCGGACATCTGGCTGACCCCCATGCCCGCGCGCACACTTTCCGCCGAAGAGCGCGAGAACATAAGCGCCGTGTCAGTCATCAAGAAGAATGGGCTGACCGTCGACGAGAAAATCTGGACGCCGGAGCACATGCGGCTGCTGCGTCGCGCCGCGAGCTACCCCGAGGTTGAGCGCATCCTTGTTCATCCGGGCATCAAGAAGAAGCTCTGCGAGACCGTGAAGGGCGACCGCTCCTGGCTGCGCAAGGTGCGGCCGTTCTGGGGGCACGACTATCACTTCCACATCCGGATCGGCTGCCAGCCCGGCTCGACGGGCTGCAAAGCGCAGGCCGCCACCGCGCCGGGGGACGGCTGCGACCAGTCGCTTGCCTGGTGGTTCACCGAGGAGCCCTGGCGCCCGAACAAGAACCCGGATGCGCCGAAGGCGCGTGACGTGATGAAGATGTCGTCGTTGCCGAAGGAATGCCGGATGGTGCTCGCCGCGCCCTCGCCGCCGTCGGAGATGGCGGCGACCCTCGGAGGCGGTTTGGACGCGGGCACGTCCATCGCCGCCGTCATCCAGCAGGCAGACACGGCCGTGTCGCAGGCTGCCTCCAGCTCCTTCGGCGGCAACGCCTACTTGCCGGCGGACGATGTGGCGGTGCCGCTTCCGCAATGGCGCCCGCGCCAGTGACGGCATCGTCGCGACCCTGGTTGCATGGGCGCCGAGGCTCTCAAGGCTTGGGCGGAACGGTATCGCGGTCCTGGCCGGGTCGATCGCTCGGCAGCGGCGGGTGACGCGGGCTGCCCTTGGGCGCGATGCCAGGGTTGAGTTCTGAACGATCGCGGTAGAATGCGGCCCTGGCGAGCATCATGAGCGTCACCGGCGTGGTCACGGTCACGAACAGGGCGATGAGGATCTCGTGCAGCACCGGACGCGCGGACGCGGCCGTGAAGATGATCATGGAGCCGAGGGCCATGCCGCCTGTCCCCCAGCTCGTCCCAAGCGTCGGAGCATGGATCCTCTCGTAGAAGGTGGGCAGCCGAATGAGGCCAACCGTGCCGAGCAGCGTGAGCAGGGCTCCCATCAGCAGGAAGGCCGATCCGGCGATCGCGGCCCAGAGCGGTACTGAGGCGTGGTCGAAGGTCATTCGATGACCTCGCCGCGCATGAGGAACTTGGCCAGTGAGACCGTGGCGACGAATCCCAGCATGCCGATGATCAGCGCAGCCTCGAAGTAGAGCGTGCTGCCGGTACGTACCCCGAACGCCAGCAACTGAAGCATCGCGCACACGTAAAGCGCATCGAGCGCCAGTATCCTGTCCTGGGCGCGCGGGCCGCGCACCAGCCGGAACACGCAAAGACACATGGCGATCGCCAGCAGCGCCTGTGTCATCCAGAGTGCGATTGCCAGAATCACAACGCTCACTCGAATATCTCCATCAGGCGTCGCTCGTAGCGGTTGGCGATCAGGTCGATCCACTCGTCCTCGTCGACGAGGTCGAAAACATGGATCAGCAACTCGCCGCGGGTCGAATTATAGTCGAGCCAGGCGGTCCCCGGTGTGCTCGTCAGAACGATGGCGAGGATGGCCAGGCCGGTGGGATTGCGCAGGCGCAGGTGAATCGCGACGAAGCCGGACTTGTGCGCACGGCGCCTTCCCGTGAGCAGGATCCAGGCGACTGCGACATTGGAGCGCGCGACATCGTACAGGATGATGCCGGCCAGTTCGGGGATGACCAGCCAGTGGCGAATCGTAGGGCTGTTCTCTCCCAACGCCTTGAGCGCCTGGCAAGCCGCTACCGAGACGATGACCGCGAGCAGGATCTGGCCGCGCGAGAACCCGGCGAGGAGCAGCCACATCAGAGCGAGGCTCGCGGCGAGAAGCGGATAGGGCAGCAGTCGCTTCATTCGTGCCCTCCGGCATAGGGCGGCACGCGCTCTGCACCGAGCACGGCGCTCAGATAGCGGCTCGGATTGTGCATGTCGTCGGCGGTGGCGAGAAGCAGGTTCATCGTCGGCCCGGCCATCACGGCCAGCCCGACCAGCATGGCAAGCAGGATCAGGATCGGCATGGTCTCGACGATCGTGACACGCGGCGTGAAGGGTTCGACGGGAGCCCAGAACGTCCGGATTCCGATACGCAGCAGCGCGATGAGCGCGACGAGGCCGGAGAGCAGGAGGAGCATGGCCAGGACCGTGCGCCTGGGGCCGATCTCGCCGAGTTCTCCCGGTCCGAGCGTCGCCGTCAGGATAGCCAGCTTGGCCAGGAAGCCCGAAAGGGGCGGCAGCCCGATGAGGACGATGGCGAGGAGCGAAAACCCGACGCCGAGCACTGCGACGGCGCGCGGCATGATCTGCCCCACCTCCACGTCTTCTTCGGGCGAGTCGCCGTCGCCATAGGCCTCCAAGGTGACCGCCAAAACGCCCGACGCCATGTCCTGCTCCCGTTCCAGCAATTCGACGAGCATGAAGAACGCGCTCACCGCAAGCGTCGAACTCACCAGATAGAACAGGGCGCCCGCGGTCCCTGCCGGGACCGAGATGCCGAAGGCGGCAAGCAGCGTTCCCGACGACATCAGGATGAAATAGGCGCTCGCGCGCTTCATGGACTGCGACGCGAGCAAACCCACCGAGGCGAAAGCGAGCGTGGCGGCGCCGCCGATGAAGATCACCTGCGCTCCGAAGGCGGCGCCCTGGCCGGGCAGAAGAAGCGCGAGCCTCAGCAAGGCATAGATGCCGACCTTGCTGAGCATCGAGAAGACGGCCGCCACCGGGCCGGCGGCTGCGGCATAGGCCGGCACCAGCCAATGGCAGAGAGGCCACATGGCAGCCTTGACCAGGAAGGCAAGGCCCAAGAGAGCGAGGCCAACGTGAAGGATCGGCCGGGAAAAACCCTCCAGCGCTTCCGCGCGCAGGGCGATCTCGGCCATGTTAAGGCTTCCGGTTGCACCGAAAACCATGGCGATGCCTACGAGGAAGATCAGCGACGAGCCGAGATTGACGGTGATGTAGTGAAGTCCGGAGCGCACCCGCTGCGGACCGCCGCCATGCAGCACGAGGCCGTATGAAGCCGTCAGCATCACCTCGAAGAACACGAAGAGATTGAAGAGGTCGCCGGTCAGGAAGGCCCCGTTCAGGCCGACCAGCAGGAACTGGAACAGCGAATGGAAATGCGGGCCCATGCGGTCCCAGCGCTCCATAGCATAGAGGATGGCCGGCAGCGCGAGGGCTGCCGTCAGGATGAGCATGACCGCCGCCAATCGGTCGACGACGAGGTTGATCGCCACCGGCGCGGGCCAGTTGCCGAGGAGATAGGCGAAAGCGACCGGCTCGGCGTCCAGATGGACCCGCGTGAGCAGGGTCATGGCGACGGCGGCGACGCTCGCCACCGACAGCAGCGACAGCACGGTCTTGAGACGACGCTCGCGGTCCTCGAAGAACAGCATCAGCGCGCCGGCGAGAAGCGGGATGAGGACGGGAAGGATGGCGAGGTTGGAGGGCTCCACGGTCATCCCTCCCTGCCGTCGACATGGTCGCTGCCCGTCAGGCCGCGCGACACGATCAGCACGACCAGGAAGAGGGCCGTGGTGGCGAAGCCGATGACGATGGCCGTGAGGACCAGGGCCTGCGGCAGCGGGTCGGTATAGGCGCTAACGTCGACGGCGGACGAACCGTCGAGCACAGGGGGCGCGTTCACCCGCAGGTGCCCGACGCTGAAGATGAAGAGGTTCACCGCGTAGGAGAGCAGGGCAAGCCCAATGACGAGCTGGTAGGTGCGCGAACGCAGGACGAGCCAGACGCCCGAAGCGACCATTACACCTATGGCGGCTGCGATCACGAGTTCCATCAGCCGGCCGCTCCGTCGCTTGCGATGCGGGACGGACGGCTGCGCACGCGCAGGGACTGGTGCGCGATCGCCACCAGCATCAGCACCGTCGCGCCGACCACCAGGCCGAAGACGCCAAGATCGAAGAGCAGCGCCGTCGCCGTCGGCGCGCGCCCGATGAACGGGATTTCCGTGTACTGGAAGTAACTGGTCAGGAACGGATATCCGAACAGGAAGGATCCGGCGCCGGTCAGCGCAGCGCACAGCAGACCGGCGCCGATCCAGCGGATCGGCAGGATCCGAAGCCGCTCCTCCACCCAGCGTGTGCCGCCGGCAAGATACTGGACGAGGAAGCCGATCGCCATGGTCACGCCAGCCGCGAAGCCGCCGCCCGGGAGATCATGGCCGCGGACGAACAGATAGGCGGCAAGGAGAACGATGACCGGGAACATCCACCGCATGATGGTCGAGGGCACCAGCAGATAATCCTTGAGCGTCTCGCCGACCTCCCGGTCGCGCTGCACCGTGTCGAGCTCATCCTGCTCGCGCTGTTGATAGGGCAGTGCGGCGCTGTCTTCAGCCGGTCGGAACCGGCGCAGCAGGGCGAAGATGGTCAAGGCGACGATGGCAAGGACCAGGATCTCGCCCATCGTGTCGAAGGCGCGGAAGTCCACCAGGATCACATTGACGACATTCGTCCCCCCACCCTCGGAATAGGCGTGCTCGAGATAGAAGTCGCCGACCGAGGGCGGGCGCGGCGTCAGCATCGTAAAGTAGGCGAGCATCGCCGCTCCGAGCCCGGTTCCGATCGCCAGGGCGAAGTCGCGGTATCGTCGAAGGCGCGTCGCCAGATCGACGCCGGCAAGCTCGGCCTCGGCCCGCTTGGGCAGCCAGCGCAGTCCGAGCAATATCAGCACCGTCGTCACGATCTCGACCAGCAGTTGGGTGACGGCCAGGTCCGGGGCGGAAAGCCAGATGAACGACATGCAGGCGACGAGGCCGGTGCCGCTCATCAGGATGAGGGCGGCGAGGCGGTGGTACTTCGCCTGGTAGGCGGCGGCCACGGCGCAGAACGCGCCGATCCCCCAGAGCACGCCGAGCACGGGGTCGAGCCCGTGCGCGGTGAACTGCGGAAGAAAGTCGCGCGCCCCCCACATGGCCCAGACCCCCGCAAGGAGGGCGGCGGCGACCAGCAGGCGCATCTGCGGCTGCAGCCGGCGCGTCGCCAGGACCGCTTCGAGGGCCCTGGCCCAGCGCCAGCTGACGGTCACCAGGATCCGGTCGAAGATGTGCTGGCCCTTGATCCTCCGGAAATAGGGTGGGCCCTCTTCGCATGTCTTGAGGTAGTTCCGTAGCAACCAGTAAAGCATCAGCCCGCCCGCCAGCGCGGTGAAGCTCATGAGCAGCGGAACATTGATCCCATGCCAGAGCGCCAGGCTGTATTGCGGCGTGCGTTCGCCGAGCACCGCTACGACCGCCGCATGCAGAAGCGGCCCGATGCTGAGCGCGGGGATCGTCCCCACGACCAGGCAAGCGATGACCAGCAGCTCGATCGGCCGCCGCATCCAGGCTTCGGGCTCGTGCGGATGCTTGGGAAGGGCGATCGGCTTCGGCCCGAAGAAGACGGTATGGATGAAGCGGACCGAATAGGTCACCGCGAAGGCGCTGGCGAGCGTCGCGACATAGGGCGCCGCCGCGTCGAGCAGCGAGCGCTGATGCTCCTCGATCGCCTCGGCGAAGAACATCTCCTTGGACAGGAACCCGTTGAGCAGCGGCACGCCGGCCATGGCGGCGCTCGCCACCATCGCCAGAGTCGCGGTATAGGGCATGGCGCTGAAGAGCCCGCTCAACCTGCGCATGTCCCGCGTGCCGGCTTCGTGGTCGATGATGCCGGCGGCCATGAAGAGGGACGCCTTGAAGGTCGCGTGGTTGACCATGTGGAAGATGGCGGCGACTGCGGCCAGCGGGCTGCCGAAGCTGAGCAGCGTCGTGATCAGGCCGAGATGGCTGATCGTCGAATAGGCCAGCAGGCCTTTCAGATCCTGCTGGAAGATTGCGAAGTAGGCGCCGAGAAGCAGCGTGGTCAGCCCTGCCAGTCCGACCAGAGTGAACCATTCCGGCGTGCCGGCAAGGACAGGCCAAAAGCGGGTCAGCAGGAACACGCCGGCTTTCACCATAGTCGCCGAATGCAGGTATGCCGACACAGGTGTCGGCGCCGCCATGGCGTTGGGCAACCAGAAGTGGAACGGGAACTGCGCGCTCTTGGTCAGGGCGCCGGCAAGGATCAGCAGAAGTGCGGGAAGATACATGTCATGCGAGCGGATCGCGCTCCCGGACGCCAGCACGACATCGAGGTCGTAGCTGCCGACCATGTGGCCGATGAGGACCATCCCTAGCAGCAGGCACAGCCCGCCGGTGCCCGTGATCGTCAGCGCCATTCGTGCTCCGTCGCGCGCCGCCTGGCTGTGATGCCAGTAGCCGATCAGGAGGAAGGAGAAGATGCTGGTCAGTTCCCAGAAGACCGCCAGCAGGATCAGATTGCCGGAGACGACCAGGCCCTGCATCGCGCCCATGAAGGCAAGCAGGAAGGCATAGAAGCGAGCCACCGGGTCCTTCGGCGACATGTAGTACCTGGCGTAGATAACGACCAGCAGGCCGATGCCGGTGACCAGGATCGAGAAAAGCCAGGCGAACCCGTCCATGCGGAGCTTGATGGACAGGCCGAGCGCGGGCACCCAGTCGATGGTGTGGCTTACCGAGCCGCCCTGCGAGACATAGGGGAAGGCCGAGATCGTGATGAGCAGGGCGGATCCGGCGACGCTGCCTGCCAGCCAGGCCTCGGCGTTGCGTGCGTTGGACGATAGCAGCGCCGCCAGGACCGCTCCGGCGAAGGGCAGGACCACGATCGCTACCAACAGTCCGCTATGCCACATCCGTCGTCCTTCTCACCCTGCGCGATGCCGGTCGCCGTCGCGGGCGCCGTCCCGGGCCCGCAACCTTCCCGCTCCTGGAAAACGAAAGCCGCGTCGCAACGGTTTTCGTGCAAAGGGCCGGGTTTCTCAAGGTCGCCCATCGCATTTTGCCGAATTTGTCGCACGCGGCCGGTTCGGCCGGCGGCCTAGCCGTCGGCGAGAGCGATGACGCCTTCGACCGAGCGGATCATCAGGTCGAGGTCCTGCGGGCGCGACAGGCGGTGGTCGCCGTCCGGGATGAGCGAGAGCGTGACGTCGTCGGCCGGCAGCACGCCGACCAGTTTCAGGGCGTGTTCGTGCGGCACGTCCGGATCGGCCATCCCCTGGAGAATGTGGACGGGGCAATGCGTATCGATGCGCCCCGTCATGACCCGATTTCTCCGGCCGTCCTCGATCAGAGCGCGCGTATAGACGTTTGGCTCCGGCGAATATTGTGATTTCTCCTCGAAATAGCCGCGGGTATCCAGCTCGCGCCTCTGCTTCTTCGTCAGCGCCGGTTCGATGAGTTCCGAAGTGAAGTCCGGCGCGGGTGCAAGCAGGACGAGGCCCGCGATGCGCTGACCCTCGTCCGCCTTGCGCAGTTCCTGCACCAGGCGGAGCGCGATCCATGCGCCCATCGACGAGCCGACGACGACTTGGGGACCGGCGGTGAGGTCCCTGAAGACGGCAAGGCTTTCGTCGAGCCATTTGGAGATCGTGCCCTCGGCGAAGACGCCTCCCGATTCGCCATGGCCCGAATAGTCGAAGCGCAGGAAGGCCCGGCCGTTCGATGCGGCCCAGTCCGAGAGGGTCTCGGCCTTGGTGCCGAGCATGTCCGAACGGTACCCGCCGAGCCAGACGACGCCCGGCGCCCGACCCTCGATCCGGCGAAAGGCGATGCGCGTGCCGCGGTGGTCGAAAGTGGATGCATCGATCATGGGGTACTCCTCTTCGAAGGGCGTATCTCTCACACGGGATATCGCCAAGCGGAAGGCGCTTCGTCGGCACGGTCCCGGGCCGCCGGGCCAATCGATCGACCTTAAGCGATCGGGTGATTTCTTCTTTGTACTGTGCTATTGACTTGGATCGCGGGTACACGACATAGGCGTGATCCCGAAAACCCTGAACGCCAACGGCTCGAGGAGACGACTACCATTCGCAGACCTTTCAAGGCAGCGGCGCCCACCAAGGAGGGGCCGCGCTCCAACCGTGACATCCGGGTCCCCCGGGTCCAGCTCATAGACGCCACCGGCCACAACCGCGGCGAAGTCTCCATCAACGAGGCACTGCTCGCCGCCGAGGAGGCGGGACTCGATCTCGTGGAGATCTCCCCCAACGCAGCACCGCCGGTCGTGAAGATACTCGATCTCGGCAAGCTCAAATACGCCAACCAGAAGAAGGCCGCCGAGGCGCGCAAGCATCAGAAGGTCATCGAGATCAAGGAGATCAAGATGCGCCCGAACATCGATACGCATGACTACGAGACCAAGATGAAGGCCGTCAGGCGGTTCTTCGACGAAGGCGACAAAGTCAAGCTCACCTTGCGCTTCCGCGGCCGCGAAATGGCGCATATGGAACTCGGGATGCAGCTTCTGCACAAGGTGCGGGACGAAGTCGCGTCGATCGCCAAGGTCGAGGCCGAGCCCAAGCTCGAAGGCCGGCAGATGATGATGGTGCTGGCGCCGCGCTAAGGCGCCGCGCCGAGCCCTGTCTCCAGATGGAGCCGAGCGGGAAGGGACGACTCGTCACTTGCCGCGCTCCCTGTACGGGATGCTCTCGCTATCCCGCCGGATCCGCCGGGTTATCGCGAGCGCCGGGCGCCGGATATATCCAGGCATAGGAGAAGCTGTAGCGGTCGCCCTCCCGGCCGTGATGGTAGGGCAGCGCGGCGTAGCGGGTTTCGGGGCGGCCGCTATAGCCGAGCCGCGTCTCGAGCCAATCTCGCAGACCCGCATCCATTTCCGGGACGGGGCTTCCCGCGCGCCGCTCGCGCCAGATCACCAGCACCGGATGATCCGGCCCCCATTCGAAATCGATGTCGAGACCGTCGTCCGCCGGGGTGATGGCCGGAATATGCGTCGCGAACACCCGCATGTTACCGGCAAGCTGCTGGTCCGGGGTCAAGATGGCCGAAGGCTGGTCCGGATTGGAGGCCAGGATCTCGTCGATCGCAGGCCCGTACGGCACGTTCTGCTTGCTGTAATAGCCGAGGGGAGCAAGCCCCAACGGCCGCCCCAGCAGGATCAAGGGAACGAGGATCATGACCGCGGCGACCGGGACGGCAAAGCGTCGGCGGGCGCCGGGCGTCACCGTCTCGCCTGCCGCTTCGATCTTTGCGGCGAGATAGAGCGGCAGCACGAAGAACAGCGCGGTGAGCCAGCGGTGCCGGATGTACGAGGCCGCCCCCGACAGCACGATCAGAGTAAGCAGCACGACGGCTGCGATGAGGATACGGCCGAGGAGGCGCGTCCACATGCTGTCTGCCGCCCAGGCGCGACGCAGCCTGGTTCCGAAGGCCAGGAAGAACACCGCCAGCGTTGGCAGGCTGATCGCCGCGACCGCCTCGGCCAGCGACAGCAGCCCCTTGAGGCGACTCGCACCTACCGCATTGTCACGGTTCATCTTGCTCAGTGTCGAGCTGGTGGCCTCGGCCATGTGGTCGAGAAACCACCATGCGTGCGGCGCCACCACGATGGCTGCGACCACGACCGTCGCCAGGAGTCGCGGGTCGAACAGGCGTGCGCGCAGCTGCCGGTCCGACGCGAGCGCCAGGATCGCGGACGCCGGCAGCAGCACGAAATTGTACTTCGCCAGCATGCCGAGCCCGACGGCGAGCCCGGCCAGTCCGTAGTTGAACAGGGTGGGTCGGTCGATCGTTCGTACCAGCGCGTACAGGAACAGGCAGGCGGCGAAGAACATCGCGACCGTATGGGTCAGGTCGCGCTGCGCCTCGTAACTGATCTGCGGGATGGTGAACAGGCCGAGCGTCGCCATGATCGCCAGCACCCGATCGCGCAGGACGATCTGCGCGGCCAGACCGAACAGCGCAAAGCTGAGGAACAGGATCGTGTTCTTCAGCAGCGTCAGCGCCAGCACCGAATTGCCGAAGACCTGCACCATTCCGTATTGGAGCCAGTTGTAGAGCGGCGGCTGCGGCCCGTAGCCGAGCGAAAGCCACTGGGCGAAATAGAGCTGCTGCCCCTCGTCGAGTTCGAGGGAGCTCGGCGTGGACAGCCGGATCAGGATGTTGACGGCGAAATAACCCGCCAGCAGCAGATAGAGCGTGGCAGGGTTGCGGGCCAGTTTGTCGATCATGTCGTCCGCGTATGGGTCTGGCGAACGTAATAGTTCTTTGCCTCGCCGTCCGGCCGCGCCAGGATCTCGGCCAGGATGCCGGTGCTGATCATCTGTGCCGCGGCGACGAAGAGCATCACGGCCACGATGAGCATCGGGCGGCCGCCGATATCCTCGCCGAGCAAGAACTTGACGATGAAGAGATACAGGAACAGCAATGCGCTGATGCCGCCGAAGGAGAGGCCGATCACGCCGAAGAAATGGCCCGGCCTATAGCGAAAGCTCATGAAGAACATGACGGAAAGCAGGTCGAGCACGACACGGAACGTGCGCGAGATGCCGTATTTCGACTGGCCGAAGCGGCGGGCGTTGTGTGTGACGACCATCTCGTCGATGCGCGACGTCGGCACCACGCTGGCGACCAGGGCCGGTATGAAGCGATGCATGCCGCCCATGATCCTGATCTGCTTCACGACGCTGGTGCGATAGAGTTTCAACCCGCAGCCATAGTCGTGCACGCGCACGCCGGTGACCTTTCGGATCAGCGAATTGGCGATCCAGGATGGGATAAGCCGCAGCACCAGGCCGTCATGGCGCTCCTTGCGCCAGCCGCAAAGCAGGTCAAGATCGCTCTCCTCGAGCTGCTTCACCATCTTGGGGATGTCGTAGGGATCGTTCTGCAGGTCGCCGTCCAGGGTTGCGAGCAGGCGCCCGCGCGCCGTGTCGATGCCGGCCTGCAGGCCGGCGGCTTGGCCGAAATTCCGCTGCAGCTCGACGATGCGCAGGTCGAGCCCATCGCGGGCGAACTCCTTGCGGGCGTTGGCGAGCGTACGGTCCGTCGAGCCGTCGTCGACCAGAATGAGCTCCCAGGGCCGTCCGAAGTCCTTGAGCGCGCCACAGACGCGATCGACCAGTGGCGCGATGTTCTCTTCCTCGTTATGCACCGGGACGACGACCGAGAGTTCGATCTCCCGCTCGGCGAGGTCGACCAAGGATGACGTTTGAGCTTGCAACAACGAGGTCTCTCCCGGAAAACCCGGCTTTGGGCCGCCCCTGTACATGAGCGGCACGTGTTAGACAATTGACTTGCAGGCGGAGCATGGAGCAGGGCACGAAGGGCGGCGGATGGGCGGCGAGGAACAGGGTAGTCCTGTTGGCCGCCGCGATCGTGATCGCCTATGCGGCGTTCGTCCAGGCGATATGGGGGTGGGCTGCGGTCCTGGAAGGCTGGCGCCAGGTCGGCCCGGCCAAGATGGTGCTGGCGCTCGGCTTGCTCGTCGCCACCTATTTTGTGCGCACCCACCGAATCCAGGACTATTTTCCGAGTGAGACGAAGGGCAGCTTCCTCAGGCTGTTCCGCGTGACGCAGATCCACAACACACTCAACATCATGCTGCCGCTGCGCACCGGGGAAGCCAGTTTCCCGCTCTTGATGCGTTCCGAATTCGGCGTGCCGCTCGCACATGGCACCTCGGCTCTCCTGGTGCTGCGGTTGCTCGACCTGCATGCCCTGGCCGCCGCGGCGGGGCTGGGTCTCGTGGCGGATGCGGGCTATTCCGTTTGGGCCTGGCTGGCCTGGTTGGCGTTCCTCTTGATACCGCTCCTGCCGATGCCCTTCAGGGCCGGGCTCGTCAGCTATGCCCGCGCCAGGGCACCGGCGAAGCTGGAGCGCTACGTCGGCCAGATCGACGACGGCATCCCGCGCGACCTCCGGTCTTTCCTGCGTGCATGGGCGCTCACCATATTCAACTGGGGCATCAAGGTCGCCGTTCTCGCCTGGGTGCTGGGTCTGATGGGCGTCGGGCCGGTCGCCGCCTTGTTCGGCGGCGCCCTCGGCGGCGAACTTTCGTCGGTGCTACCGCTGCACGCGCCGGCGGGCGTTGGCACCTATCCGGCGGGCATCGCCGCCGGGGCAGCCGCCTTCGGCGCTGACAGGGACGCCGCGTCGCTGGCTTCGCTCGCCCGGGCGAGCATCAACGTCCATCTGCTCGTCATCGTGTCGGCGCTGGCGGGCACCGGCCTATCGCTGCTGCTGGGAGGGGCCGGCACCGGAAAGGGCGGACGATAGGCCCTGCATTCGCGGCAACGCGACCGGTTGCACTTCCGCTCGCTCGCTGCTATGAGCCCGCGTCCGTAACCGTCCGGCAGGGCATGCCGTGGCGGTTTTCATGCTTCCGGACTTTGGTCGGTCCGGACAGAACAACAGGGGCGCACGGCCCCGGCAAGGAGTAGCAAAATGCCCAAGATGAAGACCAAGTCTGCCGCGAAGAAGCGGTTCAAGATCACCGCCACCGGCAAGGTGCTGGCGCAGGCCGCCGGCAAGCGCCACGGCATGATCAAGCGTTCCAACAAGTTCATTCGCGATGCCCGCGGCACGATGGTTCTGGCCGAACCGGACGGCCGCAAGGTCATCAAGAATTTCCTGCCGAACGGCCTCTGAGCCGCCACGTCGGACGAAGCGAACGAATTTAAGGAGATCATGACATGGCACGCGTAAAGAGAGGCGTTACCGCCCACGCCAAGCACAAGAAGGTCCTGAAAGCCGCGAAAGGCTTCTACGGCCGCCGCAAGAACACGATCCGCACCGCCAAGGCTGCGGTCGACAAGTCGCTGCAATATGCCTATCGCGACCGCAAGGTCCGCAAGCGCAACTTCCGCGCCCTGTGGGTCCAGCGCATCAATGCCGCCGTGCGCGAGCAGGGCCTGACCTACGGCCGCTTCATCGATGGCCTCAACAAGGCCGGCATCGAGATCGACCGCAAGGTGCTGTCCGACCTCGCGATCCACGAGCCCCAGGCTTTCGCCGCGCTCGTGGCCAAGGCCAAGACCGCGCTCGAATATCTGAAGGACACCACGCCGAACGCTTTTGAAAGCGCTGTAGCCTAAGCCAGCGCTTCCCAAAACTTCGACATTTGATATTGGGAAACCCGCGCTGGCAGGGCCGGCGCGGGTTTTTCTTTGCCAGCTTCTCCGAGAGAATCCGGGACATGAGCGATATGGAAACACTCGAAACTTCCCTGATGGCCGATATCGCCGCGGCCTCCGACGAGCAGGCGATCGAGGCCGTTCGTGTCGCCGCGCTTGGCAAGAAGGGCACGGTGTCGGAACTCCTGAAGACGCTGGGCTCGATGACTCCCGACGAGCGCCAGGTGAAGGGTCCGGCCATCAACGGGCTCAAGAGCCGCATCACCGATGCCCTGGGCGCCCGCAAGGCAGAGCTGAAGGACGCGGCCATCACTGCGCGCCTCGCCGCCGAGAAACTGGACGTGACCCTGCCCGTGCGCCAGTCGCCGGCCGAGCGCGGCCGGATCCACCCGATCAGCCAGGTCATCGACGAGATAACCGCTATCTTCGGCGACCTAGGTTTTTCGATCGCGGAAGGGCCGGACATCGAGACGGACCACTACAACTTCACGGCTCTGAACTTCCCCGAAGGGCACCCCGCGCGCGAGATGCACGACACTTTCTTCTTTCATCCCGACGAGAAGGGCGAGCGCAAGCTTCTGCGCACGCACACCTCGCCGGTGCAGATCCGCACCATGGAGGCGCAGAAGCCGCCGATCCGCATCGTCATCCCAGGCAAGACATACCGGCAGGACAGCGACGCCACGCACTCGCCTATGTTCCACCAGGTCGAGGGGCTGGTGATCGACAAGACGGCAAACGTCGCCAACATGAAGTGGGTGCTGAGCGAGTTCTGCAAGGCCTTCTTCGAGGTGCCGAGCGTCAACATGCGCTTCAGGCCGTCGTTCTTCCCGTTCACCGAGCCGAGCCTCGAGGTCGACATCCAGTGCGACCGCTCGCGGCCGGGCGAGGTGCGTTTCGGCGAGGGCAACGACTGGATGGAGATTCTGGGCTGCGGCATGGTGCATCCCAACGTGCTTCGCCACGGCGGGCTCGATCCCGACGAGTACCAGGGCTTTGCCTGGGGGATGGGCATCGACCGGATCGCCATGCTGAAATACGGCATGCCGGACCTGCGCGCCTTCTTCGACGCCGACGTCCGCTGGCTGCAGCACTACGGCTTCCGCCCGCTCGACATGCCGACGCTGTTCGGAGGGTTGAGCGGGTAAGAATGCCGACGCTGCTTCTTTGGCACGGCTACAGGTTCCGGTTCTACTCTTCGGATCGGCCGGAACCTGCCCACGTCCATGTCCAGAAGGACGGATGTGACGCCAAGGTTTGGCTTCACAATCTGGAGATAAGTTTCAACCACGGCTACAATGATCGGGAAATGCAGAAGCTTGTAGCGATAGTGGCGGAGCACCGCGATAGTTGGATTGGATCGTGGAATGACTTCTTCGGAATTTGAGACTGAAGCTGCCCGGCCGATAGAGGCGCATTGCGATGCCTCCTTCCTGTTCGTCACGTTGTCCGACGGCCGGCAGATACGTACACCTCTGTGGTGGTACCCGTTCGTGGCAAATGCTTCCGCGGAGCAGCGCGAGAATATCGAACTGGAGTTCAGCGGAATTTGGTGGCCGGACTTGGACGAAGGCGTCTCGGTCAAGGGACTTCTGCTCGGTTGGAAGGCTCCGCGCGCAAAACCCCCGTCGGTGGCTGCTGAATAAGAACTGCGCCGAGACCGAATGTCCAAGCCCAACAATCACTCAGGCGGATGCCGCTGCGGCGCGGTGCGGTTCGAGGCTTCGGCCGAGCCGCACCACGTCAGCTATTGCCATTGCAGCGACTGCCGCAAGGCGACGGCGGCGGTGGTGTCTGCCTTCGTCGGCTTCATGGCCGACGAGGTCTCGCTGACGGGCGAAACGCTCAGGAGTTACGACAACGGGCCGGTGACGCGCAGTTTCTGCGGCGTCTGCGGCACGCCCATCGCCTATGCCGACGAGCGCATCGGTGACCGCCTTTATTTCATGCTCGGCGCGATGGACGCGCCGGAGAAATACCAGCCGGCCTTGCACGCCTATGTGAGCGAGCAACTGCCATATGTGCACATGACCGACGGGTTGCCGCGGCACCCTCGGACCAGCGTGCCGAGACCCGAAGAGAAACATCCATGAAACTCACCCTCTCCTGGCTCAAGGACCACCTCGACACCGATGCTTCGCTGTCCGAGATAGTCGAGCGCCTGACCTCGATCGGTCTCGAGGTGGAGCGCGTCGACGACAAGGCGGGTCTCAAGCCGTTCGTCATCGCGAAGGTGCTGACGGCGGTCCAGCATCCTGATGCGGACCGCCTGCGCGTGCTGACGGTCGATACCGGCGACGGCAGGCCGGTGCAGGTCGTCTGCGGCGCGCCGAATGCGCGGGCCGGTCTCGTCGGCGCCTTCGCCGCGCCGGGAACCTACGTGCCCGGCATCGACGTGACGCTGTCGGTCGGCAAGATACGCGGCGTCGAAAGCCACGGCATGATGTGCTCCGAGCGCGAACTGCAGCTTTCCGACGAGCACAACGGCATCATCGACCTGCCCGAGGACGCGCCGGTCGGCACCAGCTTCGCGACATGGGCCAGGCTCGACGACCCGGTCATCGAGATCAACCTGACGCCGAACCGCCCGGACGCGACAAGCATCCACGGCATTGCCCGTGATCTCGCGGCGTCGGGCCTCGGCACCCTGAAGGGCGGCGCCGTCGAGCCGGTTGCCGTCCAGGGCGACTGCCCGGTGAAGGTCGTGATCGAGGCGCCGGAACTCTGCCACGGCTTCGCGCTCCGGCTGGTGAGGGGCGTCGGGAACGGTCCGTCGCCGAAATGGCTGCAGCAGCGGCTGATGGCGATCGGCCTTCGCCCGATCAATGCACTGGTCGACATCACCAACTACATCACCTTCGACCGCGGCCGCCCGCTGCACGTCTTCGACGCGAAAAAGGTAGCGGGCGATCTCGTCGTGCGCCGCGCCCGGCCTGGCGAGAAGGCCCTTGCCCTCGACGGCCGCGACTACGAGCTGACGCCGGAGATGTGCGTCATCGCCGACGGCAACGGCGTCGAATCCATCGCCGGCATCATGGGCGGCGAGCATTCCGGCTGCGACGAGAGCACCACCGACGTGCTGATCGAGTCGGCGCTCTGGGAGCCCCTGAACATCGCTCGCACCGGCCGCGACCTCGGCATCATCACGGATGCGCGCTACCGTTTCGAACGCGGCGTCGATCCGGAATTCATGGTTCCGGGCATCGAACTCGCGACGAAGATGGTGCTCGAGCTCTGCGGCGGCGAGGCGAGCGAGACAGAGGTTGTCGGCTATGCAGGCTACACGCCGAAGATCGTGTCCTTCCCGCTGTCCGAAGTGAAGCGCCTGACCGGCATCGAGGTGCCGAGGGCCGAGAGCCTCGACATCCTCGGGCGCCTGGGCTTCGGAACCGGCGGCGAGGGCGACACTGTCGACGTGTCGGTGCCGTCCTGGCGTCCGGATATCGACGGCAAGGCCGATCTCGTAGAGGAGGTGATGCGCATCCACGGTGTCGATAACATCGCGCCCCAGCCGCTCGGCGCTCATGATGCGGTCAACGGCCGGATCCTGACGATGCTTCAGGTGCGCACCCGCCTCGCCAAGCGCGCGCTTGCCGTGCGCGGCATGATGGAAGCCGTGACCTATTCCTTCATTCCGGCGAAGCATGCCGAGCTTTTCGGCGGCGGACAGCCTGCGCTGAAGCTGGCGAACCCCATTGCGGCGGACATGTCCGATATGCGCCCCTCGCTGCTGCCCGGCCTGATCGTGGCGGCGCAGCGCAATGCCGACAAGGGTTTGGGCGACGTCGCTCTCTTCGAGGTGTCGGGCACCTACGAAGGCGATACGCCGGACGGGCAGCGTCGCGCAGCCGCCGGCATCCGTCGTGGCACCGCCAAGCTCGAGGGCGCGGGCCGCCACTGGGATGGCAACGCCGGCGCCGTCGGTGTGTTTGACGCCAAGGCCGATGCGATCGCCGCGCTGGAGGTGGTCGGCGCGCCGGTCGACCGGCTGCAGGTCGAGACGGGCGCTCCGGCGTGGTATCACCCTGGCCGTTCCGGCGTCATCAAGCTCGGGCCGAAGGTCGTGCTGGGCCATTTCGGCGAGTTCCACCCGAAGACGCTGGAGACACTCGACGTGTCCGGCCCGCTCGCCGGCTTCGAGATCTTCATCGACGCCGTGCCGGAACCGAAAGCCAAGCCGACGCGCACCAAGCCGAAGCTCGAGCTCTCGGCCTTCCAGCGCGTGACGCGCGACTTCGCCTTCGTCGTCGACAAGGCCGTCGAGGCCGGTTCGCTGACCAAGGCGGCACTCGCCGCCGACAGGAAGCTCATCACCGGCGTCTCGGTCTTCGACCTGTTCGAGGGACCGTCGCTCGGCGAAGGCAAGAAATCCATCGCCATCGAGGTCGCGATCCAGCCGATCGACAAGACCCTGACCGACGAGGATTTCGAGGCGCTTGCCGGCCGCATCGTCGACAACGTGAAAAAGCAGACCGGCGGCGTGCTGCGCGGGTAGTTTTCTCGATCACCCCGCCATGCCGATCGATTTCGCTGCATGGCGATAGATCGACGTCACGTCGGGCGTGAAGCGGAAGGTGTCGATCAGGTGCTGGACCCGGTAGCCCGGGTCCAATGCGGCGACCCTTCCGGCATAGGTCCGCGCCTCCTCCAGCCTGCCGGCGAGCGCCAGGCAATGCGCGGCGATGGCAAGGATGTGGATGTGCGCGTTCGGCCGCGCCGCCGCCCGTACGCTCCATTCCGCCGCCTCCTCCAGCGCACCCGTGCGCACAAGCGCGATGGCGCGCGTCCCCAACATGCCGAACAGGAGCGGGTCGCAGGGGCTGAGCAGCCGCGAGTGATCTGAGGCGCCGATCGCGGCGGCCGGATCGCCCGCCAGGGCATGCACGAACGACAGCGAATAGTAGCCCAGCGCGAAGTTGGGGCTGAGTTCGACGCAGCGGTCGAGTTCGCGAACCGATTGTTCGTGATCGCCGAGCAGCCACAAGGCGCGGCCCATCGACCAGTGCGCGGCGGGGTTCTGGTCATCGGCCAGCAGGCTCTCGCCGGCGGTGTCGAGCGCCAGCCTCACTTCGGTTCGCTGGTCTCCCCAGCGCTGGAATGCGTTCTGCCAGTGCGTGAAGGAAAGTCCGGCATAGGCGCGCGAGAAGGTCGGGTCGAGCTGCCGGGACCGTTGGAAAAAGCCTGCCGCACGCGCGTTCTCCTCAGGCGTGAAGCGGTACATGTGCCAGAGGCCGCGGTGGTAGGCTTCCCAAGCATCGAGCGAGTCCGGATGTTTCAGCAGCGCCCGGTTGCGCTCCGCGTTCTCGATCTCGGCGGCGATGGAGGACACGATGCCGTCGCCGATTTCTTCGAGGACGGCGAACTGTTCGGCGGCATGTGCCTGGAAGCATTCGTTCCAGACGATGCGTTCGGTGGCGGCGTGCGCGACCTCGACGGCGACCTGGATCGTCGGCCCGTGCTGCTCGATAAGACCCGTCGCCACGTAATCCACGCCGAGCCGGCGGCCGATCTCGGGCAGGATCGGATTTTCGGCGGCGATGGCGAAGACCGAGCCCCGGGCGATGACGAACAGGCCGCGCATTCGCGCCAGGCGCGTGATGACATCGTGGGTCAGCGCCTCTCCAAGGCCGGTCGCCCGGCCGGGCGATGCGCGCATGTCGCGGAACGGCATGATGGCGATGGATGCCCTGCGCTGCTCGGCTCGCGGCGGCGGCGCACTGTCGTTTCCAGCCGCATGCGGGATCGCGGGCGTCTGCGGATGCTCCCGCATACGGTCCCATGCGTCGCGCAACGGCGCGAAATCCAGTCCTTCGGCGCGGAAAGCAGTCTCGGCGAGTTCGAGATGCCGGGCGCAGTCGGCTAGCATGTGGCGATGCAGGAATTCATCAAGCATGCGCAGATGCGCCTCTGCGTCGAGCGGCGCGAGATCCAGCCAGTGTTGGGCGGCCGTCAGCCCGTCCGGTGACCCGGCTGGTACGCGCTTGGCGATTTGCGCCGCGACATCTATGGCGCATGACCGGAACGCTATGCGCCGGCCCGCAAGCCAGTGGCCGAACTCGGTATTGCCGTCGGCGGCAATCCCCTCGAGCAGTTCCCCCACACAGGACGCCGCGAGAGACTTCAGATCCGCGATGTCGAGAGTGTCCAGGCCGCGTGCCGAGGCTTCGGCTAGACGCAGCGCGTCGACGTCGCATCCCTCAAGGTCCAGCCAAACCTGGTCGTCTCCTGAGACCACCCGCTTGCGCCCGGGCTGGTCGAGCAGGTGCCGCAACTTGCTGAGGCACCAGCGGAGTTCACCCCTTGGGTCGTTCGGGATGTCCCAGAACAGGACGCAGAGCCTTTCCCGGGACACAGGATGCGGCGACAGCGCCAGATAGGCGAGCAGACAGCGCAGCTTCCGCGACGGCGGCAGCGCGACCGCACTGCCGTCGCGCCGAATCGCCAGCGGCCCGAGCAGCCGCAGCGCCGTCGGGGAAAAAGCGGCGGAACCCGGCGATTCCATGCGCGCTCCCACGGTTTCTCCCACGCCCGCTACCCCTAGGGCACATTAGCACTTCCGCATTCGCCGACACAGTCATCTTTCCCGGCCCCGGTGCCGGCTCATCAAGGGAGTTTCCCATGCATGCCAGGATAGGCGCCCGAACCACGCGCGGCCGCGGCCGGCTGTTCGACAGCATCATCGAGACGATCGGCGACACGCCGGCGGTCCGTATCAACAATCTCGGCGTCGAGCACGCCACGATTTACGTCAAGGCGGAGTTCTTCAACCCTGCCGCCTCCGTCAAGGACCGGCTCGCCATCGCCATCATCGAGGAAGCGGAACGCAGCGGCGCGTTGAAGCCGGGCCAGACGGTGGTCGAGGCGACCAGCGGCAACACCGGCATCGGTCTTGCCATGGTATGCGCCCAGAAGGGATACCCGCTGGTGGTGACGATGGCCGACAGCTTCTCGGTGGAACGCCGCAAGCTCATGCGCATGCTGGGCGCCAAGGTCGTGCTCACCCCCCGCGCCGAAAAGGGTTTCGGCATGTACCGCAAGGCGGTGGAGCTTGCGGAGAAGAACGGCTGGTTCCTCGCCCGGCAGTTCGAGAACAGGGCCAATGCGGCGATCCACGAGGCGACCACGGCCAGGGAGATCATGAACGATTTCGCCGGCTCGCGGCTCGACTTCTTCGTCACCGGCTACGGCACCGGCGGCACGGTGGTCGGCGTCTCGCGCGTTCTGCGCCGCGAGCGGCCGGAGACCCGCATCGTGCTCAGCGAGCCGGCCAATGCGCAGCTGATCGGCAGCGGCGTCGGCCAGAAGCGCGGCCCCTCCGGTGAGCCCGCGGCCAGCCATCCGGCCTTCGAGCCGCATCCGATCCAGGGCTGGACGCCGGATTTCATCCCCGAGGTGCTGCAGGAGGCGATCGACAAGCGCTACTATGACGAGGTCGTTCCGATAGCCGGCCCGAAGGCGATCGAGTGGGCGAGCGCCTTGGCGCGCAAGGAAGGTATCTTCACCGGCATCTCCGGCGGCGCGACCTTCGGCGTTGCCCGCCAGCTCGCCGAGCGGGCCCGCGAAGGCTCCGTCATCCTCTGCATGCTCCCGGACACCGGCGAGCGTTATCTCTCGACGCCGCTGTTCGAGAGCGTTCCCGCGGACATGGACGATGAGGAGTTGGAGCTGTCGCGCTCGACACCGGGCTTTCAGCTTGTTGCCGCCTGAAGCAGGGCAGACATGCACGAGATCAACACCCTGCAGGCGTCGCGTGGAACCGGTCCAAGCCAAGCGCTGCAGTGCGGCTCCGCGGCTTGGAGGACGTTCGGCGGCACAACGTCCTCTGTCGGGAACTGCCGCGTTCGGAGGCTGCCATGCTTGACCGTTCCGCACCCAACGAGACCCTGGATCCGCCGGACTGGGAAGCCGTCGCCGCCCTTGCCCGACGAATAGCGACGGACGCCGCACATCACGTGGCGGGCGTGCGCGACCGGCCGGTCTGGCAGCCTATGCCGCAGCAGACGCGCGACGTCTTCTCGGCTGCCCTGCCGCAGCAGCCGATGCCGCTGGAGGACGTCTACGGCATGGTCCGCGACCATGTGATGGCCTATCCCATGGGCAACATCCATCCGCGCTTCTGGGCCTGGTTCATGGGGGCGGGCAATCTCACCGGCGCGCTAGCGGATTTCCTGGCTGCCGCGCAGGGCTCCAATCTCGGCGGCGGCGCCCACGCAGCCGCACTGCTGGACCAGCAGGTCGTGGGCTGGCTTGCCGACATGATCGGCTTTCCGGCCTCGACGAGCGGCGCGCTGACCAACGGTGGCTCGATGGCCAATTTGCTCGCCCTCACCGTCGCGCGCAACGCCGGCGCCGGGGTCGATCTGCGCGAGCAGGGCCTGTCCGCGCTGGCCAAGCCGATGCGCTTCTATGCCTCGGACCAGGTCCATTCCTGCCATCGCAAGGCGGTCGAGACGCTCGGGCTGGGCAACAGGGCGCTGCGGCGGATTCCGTCCGGCGAGGACTACAGGATCGATCTTGCGGCGCTTCGCCGGGCTATCGCCGAGGACCGATCGCAGGGCTTCTTGCCCGCCTGCGTGATCGGCACCGCCGGGACCGTAAATACCGGCGCCGTCGACGATCTCGGCGCGCTGGCCGATATCGCCTCGCAGGAAGGGCTCTGGTTCCATGTCGATGGCTGCATCGGCGCGCTGATGGCGATCGCACCCCGCAACGCGTGGCGCGTGAAGGGCATCGAACGCGCCGACTCGGTCGCGCTCGACCCCCACAAATGGCTGCACGCTCCCTTCGAAGTGGGCGGCGTGCTGTTCAGGGACGCGGAGCGCCACCGCGCGACCTTCGCGGTTTCGCCCGAATATCTTCAGACCAGTGCGCGCGGCCTGGCCGCCGGCGCCTGGCTGCATGAACTGGGGCTGCAGACCAGCCGCGGATTCTCGGCACTCAAGGTCTGGATGAGCCTTATGGAACACGGCGTCGGCAAGTTCGGCCGGCTGATCGACCGGAACATTGACCAGGCGCACCGCCTGGCTGCACTGATCGACGCCGAACGATGTCTCGCCCTGATGTCGCCGGCCGGGATCAACATCGTCTGCTTCCGATACGATCCCGGCGGCTTGAGCGAGGAGGCGTTGAGGACGCTCAATGTCGAGATCATGCTGCGCTTGCAGGAGAAGGGCATCGCCGTCCTATCCGACACGACGATCCACGGCCGCCATTGCCTGCGGGTCGCGATCTGCAATCATCGAACGCGTGACGAGGATCTCGAACTGCTGGTGAGCGAGCTGCTGAGGATCGGAGCCGAGGTGACCGGCGGCATCTCCGGCGCCTGAACCGGGTATTGCGGAGGCAGGCGGGGTCGCCAAGGGACAGCCTGCAGGAACCCGCTTCCTGCTTGCATCTGCCGCCCGCACCGATCTGTGGAGAGAAGCCGCACCGCATACCGATCGACCGCGCCTTCGGCTATTCGTTCTCGGGCTTCAGATTCCGGAACGACTTATGCAGAATACCGAACAGAAGATCGCCAGCCTGATCGCCGCCGAAATAGGCGCTGCAGCCTCGCAGGTGACGGCCGCCGTGTCGCTCCTCGACGAGGGCGCGACCGTCCCCTTCATCGCCCGCTACCGCAAGGAGGTCACCGGCGGACTCGACGACACGCAGTTGCGCAGCCTCGCCGACCGGCTCGTCTATCTGCGCGAGTTCGAAGCGCGGCGCATCGCGGTGTTCCAGGAGATCACCGGCCAGGGCAAGATGACCGACGAACTGGCAGGCAGGATCGCCGCGGCCGCCAGCAAGGCCGAGCTCGAGGACCTCTACGCCCCCTACAAGCCCAAGCGCCGCACCAAGGCCGAGATAGCGCGCGAGCGCGGGCTGCAGCCCCTCGCCGACCTCATCTTCGACGACCGCTCCACGGATCCGCAAGCAGCGGCCGGAGCCTTCGTCGCCGGCGAAGTAGCCGACGTGAAGATGGCGCTGGACGGCGCGCGCGACATCCTGGCGGAAAGATTCGCCGAGGACGCGGATCTGGTCGGGCGGCTGCGCGGCTACATGAAGGAGAATGCGGTTGTCACCTCGAAGCTGGTCGAGGGCAAGGCCGAGGCCGGAGCAAAGTTCTCCGACTATTTCGACTACGCAGAGAAGTGGAGCACAATCCCGAGCCACCGCGCGCTCGCCATCTTCCGCGGCCGCAACGAGGAGGTGCTTTCGGTCGAGACCGTCATCGACGCCGACAACGCCGAGCCGGTGAAGCCGGTAGAGCGCATGATAGCTCATGCCTTCCGGATCGGATCAGGCGCTCCCGCCGATACCTGGCTCATGCAGGTCGTGCGCTGGACCTGGCGCGTGAAACTGTCGCTGCAGATGCAGCTCGACCTGATGCGCGACCTGCGTGAGCGGGCCGAGGAAGAGGCGATCCGCGTCTTTGCCCGCAACCTCAAGGACCTGATGCTGGCCGCACCAGCCGGCACGCGGCCGACGCTCGGCCTCGATCCCGGCATCCGGACCGGCGTGAAGGTCGCCGCCCTCGACGCCACCGGCAAGCTGCTCGAGACGGCGACCATCTACCCGTTCCAGCCGAAGAACGATGTCCGCGGTGCCCAGGCCGAGCTTGCCAGGCTCATCGTCAAACACAGGATCGAGCTGATCGCCATCGGCAACGGGACTGCCAGTCGCGAGACTGAGAAGCTGATTGCCGACCTCATCGCCGACATGCCGGCGCCGAAGCCGACGAAGGTCATCGTCTCCGAGGCCGGAGCTTCCGTCTACTCGGCCTCCGAAGCCGCCGCGGCGGAGTTCCCTGGTCTCGATGTGTCGCTGCGCGGCGCCGTCTCGATCGGACGGCGTCTCCAGGACCCGCTCGCCGAACTGGTCAAGGTCGAACCAAAGGCAATCGGCGTCGGCCAGTACCAGCACGATGTCGACCAGCATCGCCTTGCCAAGGCGCTGGACGCGGTGGTCGAAGACGCGGTCAACGGCGTCGGCGTCGATCTCAACACCGCTTCGGTGCCGCTGCTGGCCCGCGTGTCCGGCCTCGGCCAATCGGTGGCCGAGGCGATCGTGCTGCGCCGCGACACGCAAGGTCCGTTCAGGAGCCGCAAGGACCTGCTTTCGGTGCCGCGCCTCGGCGCCCGCACCTTCGAGCAGTGCGCCGGCTTCCTGCGCATCCGCGACGGCGAGGAGCCGCTCGATGCCTCGTCGGTGCACCCGGAAGCCTATCCGGTCGCCAAGAAGATCGTCGCCGCCTGCGGCCGCGACATCCGTGCGCTGATGGGAGACGGTGCCGCCCTGCGCAAGCTGGACCCAGGGCTGTTCGTGGACGATCGGTTCGGCCTGCCGACGGTGAAGGACATCCTGGCGGAACTCGAGAAGCCGGGCCGCGACCCGCGCCCGAGCTTCAAGACGGCGACCTTTGCCGAGGGCGTCGAGGACATCAAGGACCTGAAGCCGGGCATGCGCCTGGAAGGCACGGTCACCAATGTCGCGGCGTTCGGCGCCTTCGTCGACATCGGCGTCCACCAGGACGGGCTCGTCCATGTCTCCCAGCTTGCCGATCGCTTCATCAAGGACCCGAACGAGGTCGTGAAGGTCGGCCAGGTCGTGACCGTCAAGGTCGTCGACGTTGACGTGCCGCGCAAGCGCATCAGCCTGACCATGCGCAAGGATGTTACCGGAGCCCGCGAAGCGGCCCATGCCGCCGGTGGCATGAAGAAGCCGGAGATGCGCCAGAAAAATTCCCAGGGCAGGGCTCCGGGCCAGTCGGCGCCTCCACCTCCCGCTATCGGTGGATTGGGAGAGGCTTTGCTGAAGGCGCGCAAGCGCTGATCTTAGGGGCTTGGGCGGGATCTACCGCAGCCCGCGTCGATCGGCCATCCGGCCGGGCAGTTGACATATTGCTTTCCGGCTTCATGTATGCGGGCGGGCAATCTTGGGAACCTCCGCCTTGCAACACGTCCGCTCACGCGCCGGGAAAACCGATCCTTGACAGCCAAACTGCCTTCACCGGGCTCGCCCTTCGGTAGCGGTGGCGGCGACATGGGCGCGCGCATGCGCGCCTTCGATTGGTCTTCCACGCGTTTCGGCTCACCCGAGACGTGGCCTGCGGCACTGCGCATGACGGTGGGGCTTTGCCTCAATTCCAGCATGCCGACCGCGATCTACTGGGGTCCCGATCTCGCGCTGCTCTACAACGACTCCTGGGCGCCGATCGCCGGGGAGAAGCACCCCTGGGCTCTCGCCCGCCCGGCGCGGGAGGTATGGCCCGACATCTGGCACGTCATCGAGCCCCAGCTCACCCGCGTCATGGAGACCGGCGAAGGGTTCTCCGTCGCCGACCAGATGCTGCCGATGAAGCGAGGCGGCCGAATTCAGAGGACCCATTGGGACTACTCCTTCGCGCCCATCTTCGACGCCGACGGGCAGACGGTGCTCGGCATCTTCAACCAGGGCAATGAGACAACGGCCAGGATCACCGCGGAAAGGGCTCTGCGGGCGAGCGAGGAGCGGCTGGAATATGCGCTCGGAGCTTCGAATACCGTAGGGACCTGGGATTGGGACGTGCCGGCCGACCGCATCACCGCCGATGCGCGTTTCGCACGGCTTTACGGCGTCGACCCGGCGGTCGCTGCCGCCGGCGCCCCCATCGCGGAGTTCTTCAGGAACATCCATCCGGACGATCTCGAAAGCGCGCAACGTGCCATCGAAGACGCGATGCGGACCGGCGAGATGTTCTCCTCGGAATATCGCTTGGTGCAACCCGACGGTTCGAGCCGCTGGGTGGTGGCGCACGGCCGTCCCACCATCGCTCCGGACGGCACCTGCCTCAGGTTTCCCGGAGTCAGCTTCGACATTTCCGACCTCAAGCGCTCGGAAGCGGCATTGCGGGAAAGCGAGGCCCGTTTCCGTGCCATCACGAACTCCATCGATCAGATGATCTGGTCGACTCGTCCGGACGGCCATCACGATTACTTCAACCAGAGATGGTATGATTACACGGGTGTCCCGGAAGGTTCCACGGACGGTGAAGCGTGGAACGGCGTTTTCCACCCCGACGACCAGGATCGCGCCTGGGACGCCTGGAACCGCTGCCTGAGGACGGGCGAGCCCTACCATATCGAATACCGGCTGCGGCACCGGACCGGGCAGTACAGATGGGTGCTCGGCCGTGCGCAGGCCGTGCGTAACGAGGAAGGCGAAATCACCCGCTGGTTCGGCACCTGTACCGACATCCAGGACATCGTCGATGCCCGCGAGGTCCTTGCGCGCTCGCGCGAGGACCTCGAGCGCGCGGTCGAGCAGCGCACCGCCGATCTGATGCGCGCCGAAGAGCAGTTGCGTCAGGCCCAGAAGATGGAAGCCATCGGCCAGCTTACCGGCGGCATCGCGCATGATTTCAACAACATGCTGGCCGTCATCCTGGGCGGGCTCAACCTTCTCGAGCGCAAGCTGGCCAAGGGAGAGGCCGACCTCGACCGATACATCGACGGCGCCAAGGAGGGAGCGTTGCGGGCCGCCTCGCTGACGCAGCGCCTGCTCGCCTTTTCGAGAAGGCAGCCACTGGAGCCGAAGGTTATCGAGCCGAACAGGCTGGTTTCGGGGATGACGGAACTGCTGGGCCGCACGCTGGGCGAGCACGTCCAAATCGAGACGGTGCTTGCGGCCGGCTCATGGGCCGTCAACGCCGACGTAAGCCAACTCGAGAACGCCATTCTGAACCTCGCGGTAAACGGGCGCGATGCGATGCCCGACGGCGGCCGCCTCACGATCGAGACCCTGAATACGCACATCGCCGAGGATTACGGCCGCGAGCATGACGTGCGGCCCGGCCAGTACGTCATGATCGCCGTCACGGACACCGGGACGGGCATGGATCCGGAGGTGGTTTCCAGGGCCTTCGATCCGTTCTTCACCACCAAGGCGGTCGGCAAGGGATCGGGGCTCGGCCTCAGTCAGGTGTTCGGCTTCGTTCGCCAGTCCGGCGGCCATGTTAAGATCTATTCGGAGATCGGCCACGGAACCACGGTCAAGATCTACCTGCCCCGATACTATGGCAAGGATGCCTCCGCCCAGGTCGATCAGCCGCCGCCGGCCTTGCTCAGGGGCAGCGAGGCAGAGACCATCCTTGTGGTCGAGGACGATGAACGGGTGAGGGCGTTTTCGGTCGAGGCGCTGCGCGAGCTCGGCTATCGGGTGATCGAGGCGCGCAGCGGTGCGGCGGCCCTCGAGATGCTGAACGCCGGCACCGACGTCGCATTGCTCTTCACCGACGTGGTCATGCCGGAGATGTCCGGTCCGCAACTCGCCGCCGCCGCGGCGCAGAAGAACCCGGCCTTGAAGGTGCTCTACACGACGGGCTATACGCGCAACGCGATTGTTCACAACGGGGTGCTCGACCCCGGCACGCAGCTCCTGCAGAAGCCATTCAGCATCGATCAACTCGCGGCCAAGGTGCGCGCCATCCTCGACTCGTAGGCGTCGGCTTTTAGCAACCGGAACCAAGCCGGCCGCATGAGAGTTCAAGCGGCAGCAAGGTCCGGAGTTACTCTCATGCGTGACGATCTGCCTCTCATGCTTTCGCTTGCGGGCGGCCTGCTCTCAGCGGTCGGCGCCGCCGTTCTCATAACCACGCCCGTCGCCGTGCCGCTTCTCGTGGTTGCGGGCGGCGCCATAGGAGTCAGTATCGGCGAACTGGCGCGCGATCGCTAGCCTCGTTCGCCCCGCCGGAACTGTTCTAGACGTCGCGGGTGCGCTGGGCGCTCGAAGGCGGCGGCTGCTCTCCGGAACTGGAACGGCGCGGCGATATGACGATACCCAGTGAAAGGGCCTTGGACTTGATGCCGATCTTCGTCCGGCCAAGGGCTTCCGCGACCTGGGTCGAACTCTTTCCGGCGGCCGCCAATTCCCGCAGGGCGCGGACATCATCCGGAGACCACGGTAGTCCATTGTTTGCGGCGGCTGGCATCGGCATCTTCGCGAACCGGCATTCGAACAGGAGCGGCGTCGGATTTGTTCCATGACCCGCTCCGAAATGTCGGTTCGGCCTCTCCTTGGGGTCGATCAGCGGCCCGATCCCGGCTTCATCACGGCATCGAAAAGTCGCCCCGTCAGTCCGCGCGAATAGGTCAGCCCCTGATAGAGCGTGAGCGCCGTCTTGGCCCATCCGACGTACAGCCTCGGCATGCCGACGGCGTTTGCCAGGGCGAACATGCGGTGACTCCACAGTGAGATGGAATGGCGGGCCCTGTAGATGAGCCGGCGCCGCGCCGGCAGTCGCTCGATCCGTCCGACGACCCGTTTCCGGAGCGGGACTTTCGGCGGTTTCCATGCGAGGCGATAGGCGAGGCCTTCCCGCCGCTGCCGCAGCCCCGCGGCTTGCGTCTCGGCAATGAAGTCTGCGTCGACCTCACGCAGTTCCAGCCGTCCGGCACCGGCCGCGGCCTGAACGATCGGCACCAGTTCCGGTTTGCGCACGATGACGACGTTGCTGCCGCGGCTGTCGGACGCAAAGGGCTCCACCCATGCATCGCCGAATGCAATATCGGCGGTTTCCGCTACGACATCGTCGCAATAGTTGCAGGCGGAGTTCTGGAAGAAGCCGGCGCCCCAGTCGCCGTCGGCCAGGTGCCACCAATCCTGCTCGCGGCTGCCGCCGTCCGCCAATTGGAGTCGTGCCCGATACCAGTTTGCCGGCTTGCCGGCCTGCTTCACGCGATAGTCGATGCCCTCCATGGCAGTAGGGTCCACGCCTGCCTGGAGGGCGATGCTGTCGGCGAAGCGCGCACTCTTCATGTGGCCGCAGAAAAGCCCCAACGTATAGGCGATGCGCTCTCGATATATTTCGTGCTCCAGGCGCAGCAGATTCACCGCCTTGACGAAGCAGGGCACGCCGACGACCGCATAGCGCCCCGGGGTCGCCGCTATCGTCCGCAACACGTCCGACATTTCGACTGGATAGTAGCGGGAACAAGCGCCCGACCGGATTGCCTCTTCGGTGCGTGAGATCGTATAGCGGAACAATCGCCGGGAAGGCCCTTCGTCACGCGTCGCGGCGACATGTGCCACACCGTCTACCAGACCGAGCCGGAGCAACTCGGCTGCCATCCAACTCGTCAAACCTCCGGAACTTCCCTTGTCGCGGAAGCCGTTCTCCTCGGCATGGCCGACAAAGGCGGCCTCGAATCGGCCCGTCCGCAAGTCGGCATGCGGTGCCGAAGCAAAGAGCGCGGCTGCGATTTCGTCTTCGTCGGCGCCCGCCGTCCCGAACGGGCATGTGCGGCTGAAGGCGTCCCATCGCCGATCGAGATCCGGTCCCTTAGGCTTCAGTTCCCCGTAGCGGTTCCAGGCCATGGCGGCGCTTGCGTCGCGGCTTTGCGCCACGCAACTGCCGCAGCCGATGCACAGGCCGGCCTTCACGATTTCGCCCGGGCCGACCGGTTTGGCTGCCGGCCAAATCGGCATCATGCGGTCACCGCTCTCTCGATGAACCGCCGCGATTGAACCCGCAGCCCCGCGATCCGCTGCCCGAGTTCGGCGGGCAAGGCGGTATCCAGCAGCGTCTCGACCGATTGCGCGCGCGGTTCGTCGACGAGATGGCGCTCGGCCGACAGCAGCCGCATCAGCCCCGTCACCTTGTTCGACCGGTAGTCCGAAGGCACGCAGGCAAAAGGCTTTCCGTTGACCAGCGCGAACACGCAGCCGTGGAAGAAATTGGTGACGACGGCCTGCGCGCCAGCCATCGCTCTGGCGAAATCAAGTGGACCGGCGTCGATGATCTGCTCGTCCGCCCAGTCGTTGCGATAGCCGACGCTCGACAGCCGATAACCCTTGCGCTGCGACCAGGCTCGCACCACCGTCGCGAACCAATCCGGAAAGCTGTGGCCGTAGACGACGACCCTTGGCCGGTCTGATCCGGACGAATGTGGCGCATCGAGAACCGGTGGGAACTGAAGGCACGGGTCGAGGACGGTCTCGGGCTCGTCGCCCAGCGCCTCGCGGACGATGCTTGCACTGTTGTCGTCGCGAACCGAGATCATCGCGAAATGCGAGAGGGCATCTGCGCAGAAAGGCGGCAGGCCGAATTGCTGGTTTCCGAAGCTCGCCGCATAGGAGACGAGGCGGCGGACCTCGATCCCGTAGCCGTAGAAGGTCCCGTGCCCGCCATACCAGGGGTGCTGCAGGTTCCACACCTCGTCGCTGCCGACGATCACCACGTCCCATTCGCCCCAGGCCTGCGGCCTGTCGAGCTCGAAGGGCGGGGACAGCGGCAGCTCCCCGAAGGAACCGAAGAATCGCCTGGTTTTGGCTGCGTAGCGCGTCCGGTCACCGGCGGGCGATCGCCTGGGCAGGAGCGGCTCGAGCGCGCACCGCCATTCGCGACGGTCCACGGCGGCCGAGCGATGGTCGAGCAGCACAGCCTCGTGTCCGAGCGCGCGTAGCCCTTCCGCCAGGCACCGTGCCTGCCAGTAAGAGCCGTAATTGATGCAGCGATGAAAGGTGAGGATGCCTATCCGCGCGCGTCCAGCCATGTTTCGGCTCAAGCGACCTTCGAACGGGCGCGTGCGGCCGTACAAGGCGCGTAGCGCTCGGTCATCTGTGCGCAGAAGCGCGCGAACTCGTCGGGCACGAGCGGCGGGCTCGTGTGGTGGGGCATCAGCCCCCGGTGCTCGGGTGTGAAGCAGAAGGTCACGGTCACGTCGAAATCGGCAAGCGCCTCCATTTGCCGGTCGAACCAGTCGAGCGCATTGGGGCGGAAGCTGTCTGCCCAGGACAGTCCCGTGCGCAGATGGGTGACGCCGAGATGCTTCATCCAGGAGACCGCCTCGTCCAGCCGCGGGTCCTCGAAATGAAACCATTGCACGACACCCATTTCCGGTGTCATGCGGGCGAACTCCTCCAGTGCTGGTTTCGGCGACCCGTCCTCGCGCAGCAGTCCCATGTAGAAATGTCGGTAGTAGGACGACCCTTCCGCTTCACGGTGGCGTGTCGTGGCGCCCCAGGCCATGGGCAGGTCGTAGAGACTGTACCATTGGACGCGTGGCACGTTCCCGAGCAGCAGTTCGGCGGTTCGCCGCAGCCCCCAGACCTGCACCTCTTCGGCCCCGAAGGTAGAGACCCCTACCTCGCTGACCCATACCGGCAGATCGGTCACGGCTCCGATCTCGGCCAGCCTGAGGGGCCAGTCGTGTATCTGCCAGAGATTCCAATCCAGCGGAAAGCCGTGCACCGCCACCGCGTCGACACGGTCCAGCACGCCGAAATCCTTCATGCGGTTCATGAAGCCGGCGTCGATCGGCGATATGCCGCCGAGCACCTTCGTCAGATGCGGGTTGACGCGCGCGATCGAGTCGGCGGCCAGCACCGTCATTTCCGCAAACCGGCTCCAATCGGGATCGAGTTCGGGGTCCCAGTGCGACTTGTTGTTCGGCTCGTTCCAGATCATCGCGGCTTCAAGCATGGGAGGCGCCGCCGATGGTCTTCGGATAGGCCGCCGCGCCTTCGATGGGTTCGGCTGGACGGCACAGATAGACTTCCCGCTCGGGATGCCCGACGATCTCGAAGCCGGCACTGCGAAGCATCGCCTCGGCACAGGCCCGGTTCGGAATCCACCAGTTGGTCGGGTCGTTGGCGTATCTGTGTTCGATGAAATGGAGCTTCGGAAAGCCCGGCTCGTCGAACAGGTCCTCACGGGCGAATTGATAGTTCGGGGCTGTCTCCACCACATCTGCGCTGCCACGCTGCATGGACTGGAAGACCAGCATCTCGCCGACGACATGCTCGCGGATCAGGTCGAGCGCGAGCAGTGGGTGGCGCAGATGGTAGAGCACGCCCATGAAGAGGACCATGTCGAACCGTTCGCCGAGCAGGCCGACGTCGTAGACCGAAAGCTGCCGGAGTTCGATCTCGGCCCCGGCCACCTCGGCGGCGAAGCGCGCCTGGGCCAGATAGCTCTCGTCGAAGTCGACGCCGAGCACGCGGTCGGCTCCGCGACGCTTCATCTCGATCGAGTAGAAGCCTGCGTTGCAGCCGATGTCGAGGACGGTCTTGCCCGTCAGGTCGGCGGGGATCGCATCGGAGAATTTGCGCCATTTGTCATGCGGATAGTTGCCGAGGAAATGGTTCGGTGCCGTCGGGATGCCGTTCAGCTCGATGTTATGGAACCACGGGCCGAGTTCCTCGATGCGGCGTTGCACGGCGTGGGTGGATAGTCTCATTCGGAGCACTCCGGCTGCTCGCAGGGACTTGCATGTCGAAAGGGCGCATGCATCGCGTCAAACGGTCTCGTTGAGGCGCAGGAGCTTGGCCCCCCAGTCGCCCTTGACGACCGTGCTGATCGAAGCCGGATCGATGTCGAACCGGAAACAGCTTTCGACGGGCAGGCTGAGTACATCGCAGATTGCGCACTTGATGACGTCTGCATGGCTCACCAGCACGACGGTCCGACCAGCGAACGCCTGGCACAGCTCCTCCATGCAGCCGCAGATTCGCCGCCTCGCGTCCTCCATGCTTTCTCCCGTCGGCGTCACGGCCGCGCCGCGGCTTCTGTTCCAGCGGTGCCAGCGCGGATCGCCGTCTAGCTCGACGAACGTCTTGCCCGACCATGAACCGAAATCGATCTCGTCGAGTTCGCTTCTCGTATTCACCGGCCCAACCTCGCATGCGATCGATACAGCCTGCGCGGTTTCGCGCGTGCGCTCGCGCGGACTCGAGAAAATCGCGTCGAACTTTTCGCGCCGCATCCGGTCGCCCAGTCGTTGCGCCTGCGCCCGTCCCGCCGTGCCGAGGAACACGTTCGGACTGCGGCCGGCGAGATAGCCGCCCACGTCGTCGTGGGCAGCATGGCGCAGCAGGAAGAAGGTCGTCGTCATTCTGCGGCTCGCAGCTTTTCCGGTTGTGCGCCGGCGATGAAAGCCTCTGTCCGTCGGTGTGCCTCGTCGTCGCTGAACTGTCTGGGCGGCGATTTCATGAAGTAGCTGGAGGGCCCTTCCAGGGCGCCGGCGATCCCCCGGTCGAGCGCCAGCCTCGCGCAGCGGATCGCATCGATGACGACGCCGGCCGAGTTCGGAGAGTCCCACACTTCGAGCTTGAGTTCGGCGTTGAGCGGAACGCCGCCGAAGGTCGTGCCCTCGAGCCTGATATAGGCCCACTTGCGGTCCGCCAGCCAGGGAACATGGTCGCTCGGACCGACATGCACGTTGTCCGGCTCGAGCGGAACGTCGAGCTGGCTCGTCACCGCTGCTGTCTTGGAGATCTTCTTCGATTCCAGCCGCTCGCGCTCGAGCATGTTCAGGAAGTCGGTGTTGCCGCCGAAGTTGAGCTGGTAGGTGCGGTCGACCCTGACGCCGCGTTCGCGGAAGAGATTGACGAGCATGCGATGCACGATCGTGGCGCCGACCTGGCTCTTGATGTCGTCGCCGATGATCGGCAGGCCGGCCTGCTCGAAGCGGTCGCGCCACTCCGCCCGCGAGGCGATGAAGGAGGGGATGCAGTTGATGAAGCCGCAGCCCGCTGCCAGCGCCTGCTCCGCATACCATTCGGTCGCCTGTTCGGAACCCACGGGCAGATAGGAGATCAGCATCTGCGCGCCGCTGTCCCTGAGGATTTTCGCGACATCGGCCTGCGGCGCATCCGATTCCTCCACAGGACCGCGCAGATACTTGCCTATTCCGTCGAGCGTGGGTCCGCGTTCCACCACGGCGCCGGTCTTGGCTACATCGGCGAACTTGAAAGTGTTGTTGGGGGGCGCGAAGATCGCTTCGGCGACATCCTTGCCGATCTTGCCGCGCGCGACGTCGAATGCGCATGCGACCTCGATGTCCTCAGGCCTGTAGCCGCCGAGATCGACATGCATCAGGCCAGGGACAGGCTCGTTGTCCTGGACGCCGGCATAGTAGCTGATGCCCTGCACCAGCGACGAGGCGCAGTTGCCGACGCCGACGATGCCGATCCGTATCTTGCGCGGTGTCATTGGCCAGCCCTGTCTGGATCAGCGAAACGATCGGTCCCGAACAGGTGGGCGGAAGGATTGTTCCTCGACGATCCGGTCTATTCGTGAGCCTGCGAACCGGTGCGCCGCGGTCTCGGTCGGAGGCGTCCTGTTCCTCCTACACAGCGCCGGGAGGGGCGAAGGCATCGCCGCGCCCCGTCTCGGCCGCCATCGGCTCGAGCGACGGCGCAGTCACTGCCGACTGGAAATACGCGACGGTCGATGCCAGCCCCTGCCGCAAGAGCGTCCTGGGATGCCAGTGCAGCAGGTCGACGGCCCGGCTTATATCAGGCCGCCGCCGGCGCGGGTCGTCGACGGGAAGCGGCATGAAGCGCAGGTCGGACGACGACATGGTCATCTCCAGGACAAGTTCGGCAAGCTCCAGGATCGTGAACTCGCCCGGATTGCCCAGATTGACGGGGCCGTCCGGGCTCTGCCTGGCCTCCATCAATCGGCAGAGCCCATCCAGAAGGTCGGTCACATAGCAAAAGGATCGGGTCTGGGACCCATCGCCATAGATGGTCAGCGGTTCGTTCCGCAGAGCCTGGACGATCAGGTTCGAGACGACCCTGCCGTCGTTCGGATGCATCCTCGGTCCGTAGGTGTTGAAGATCCGGGCCACGCGCACATCCACCCGGCCGCTCCTGATGAAGTCGAAGCACAGGGCTTCGGCGGCGCGCTTGCCCTCGTCGTAGCATGCCCGTGGCCCGGTGCAGTTCACGCTGCCCGCATATCCCTCGGTCTGCGGGTGGATGTCGGGATCGCCATACACTTCGCTCGTCGATGCCTGCAGGAAGCGTGCACCGCACCGCTCTGCTAGTTCGAGCAGGTTCAGGGTGCCGAGCACGCACGTCCGCATCGTGTGGACGGGATCCGCCTGGTAGTGGGGCGGCGACGCTGCGCAGGCGAGATTGTAGATTCTGTCGGCCTTGACGCGCAGGACGATCGGTTCGCAGATGTCCCATGCGAGAAGCGAGAATCGCGGATGATCCTTGATCGCCCGCAGGTTCTCCTCGTCGCCGGTGACGAAATTGTCGATGCAGAGCACCCGTCGTCCCTGGCCGAGCAGCATTTCGCACAGGTGGGAGCCCAGGAACCCGGCACCGCCCGCGACGATGACGCTTTCGTTCCGTATCTTTGCATGCATTGCCACGTCCTTTTCTGGGCACTGTCTAGGCGGCTGCGATGCCGTTCTGTCTTGTCGCGAAAATCTCGGAAAGCGAGCGGACGAGATCGCGTGCTCGTGCCGTGCCGGTATGCGCCTCGAGGACGCGGAGCCTTGCCCGCGCTGCGATCGCATCGCGCGATCTTCCGTCGGTTGCAGCCAGGATGCGGCACACGTCCTCGGCCGACCTCGCCAGGTGGATGGCCTCGCCGGGCTCGAAAAAAGCGTCGAGGCCCGGCCATGCATCGCTGATCACGGGACAGCCGCATGCCGCGGCCTCGAACAGCCGGACGCTCGGCGACCAGCCGACGGCGATCATGTCCGCGCGGGTCAGGTTCAGCGTGAAGCGCTGGCGGCTGTAGAAGGATGCGTGCTCCGACGGAGGCAGGTGCTCGATGTGTTCGACATTGGCGGGCCATGCCGGTGCGGAGGGGTATTGCGGACCGGCAACGACGAAGCGCCGGCCAGGCATCCGCCTTGCGACGTCGAGGAGCAGGCGCTCCAGCGAAGGCTGGCGGTCGGCGCTGTAGGTGCCCATGTAGCCGAGGTCCCAGGAAAGGTCCTCACCGGTCGGCACATAGAGACTGTCGTCGACGGAGCAGTATAGCGGCTCGGCGCGCCGGGCGGCGAACTCTGCGCGAAGGCGCTCCAGGACGGGGCCCCCGGCGAAGGAGAAGTAGATGTCGAACAGGCCGACCTGCCGCGGGTCGAGATACTCCCGATCGCCGCCCGCAAGCTTCCTCAAGGTGACAGGCGTGTCTATGTCGTAGAAGCACAGGACTCCGGTGCATAGCGACGCCACGCGATCGATGACGGCGACGCCCTCGGGTACGAAAGAGCCGACGATCACCGCATCTGCCCTGCGCAGGCGCTCGCCGTGTCCCGTCGCGAGTTCGTTGATATCGGCATAGAAGGCCAGTTCGCAGAAGCCGGGTTCCGACAGATCGCGATATTTTGCGTACCACGGTACGTCCCGCTCCAGGAAGGTGAGCCGGTAGCCCAGGCCATGCAGCCCCCGCATCAGCGCGCGGAAGGTCGTTGCATGCCCGTTGCCCCATGAGGAGGACAGCGACAGTCCGAGGAAGACGATGTCGAGCTGCCGCGTCATTCGGCCGCCTCCGTCCTGGCTCGCGATGCGAAGGCACGGAAGGTCTCGTCGGCCAGCTTGGCCCGGTGCTGGTAGGTGTGCTCGGCAAGCACCCGACGTAATGCCGCCTGGCCGATCGCCCTTGCGCGTTCCCCCGTCAGCCCATCCAGCGCCTCGGCGACATCCGGACCGTCGCGCGCAACCAGGATTTCCTCGCCCAGCTCAAGGAACAGCTCGATTCCCTCCCATGCGTCGCTGATCAGGCAGGCGCCGGCCCCGGCCGCCTCGAACACGCGCGTCGCCGGCGAGAATCCGTTGCTGGCCATGCTGTCGCGGCTGATGTTCAGCACTGCCTTGGGCGTGACGTTGAACGCGTTGTGCTCGGCCGTTCCGACATGTCCGATCCAGCGGACATTGCCGGGCATCGGCTTGCCGTCCCATCCTGCGCCGCCGAGCAGGAAGGCGCTCGTCGGGCAACGTCCGGCGGTGTCGAGGAAAAAGCGTTCGACGCGCGCCTCCCGGTCGGGAAGCCGGTTTCCGAGAAAGGCAAGGTCGCAGCTGAACCGCGGCTCGGGCTCAACCGGATGATGGGTTTCGGGGTCGAGGGCATTGTAGATCGGGATGCAGTGCTCCGCTCCCATCGATCGGTACGCCTTGACGACCGGATCGCCGCCGCCATAGGTCAGCACCAGGTCGAGCTTGCGCAGCGCACGATGCAGCGGATGGTCGGGTTCCTCGCGCAGCTGCGACAGGGTCGCCGGCGCATCGACGTCCCAGAATACCTTCAGCGCATCGGAGCGCGCGTTGCGCAGCATTTCGAGCAGCAGCGCTTCGTCCTCGTAGCCGACGCCGCTCGCCTTCACCACGATGTCCGCGTCGCCTGCCATGCCGGTGGCCTGCACGAGCCCCTGCGGTGTCGCCTCGTACACGACCACCCTGCACCAGTCAGGCTCCTCGATGTCGCGATGGCTTTGCCGGTCGTAGGCGTCCGGCTCGTAGAAGGTGATCTGGTAACCGCGCCGGGCGAGCGCCTTGAGCAGCCCGCGGTAATAGGTCGCCGCGCCGTTCCAGTAGGACGAAAGCAGGCTGGAGCCGTAGAAGGCTATTTTCATTGCGCGGTCTCCTTCTGGCTCAGTCGACGGGTGACCCTTGCGGTGCCCTGCCGGGCGAGGATATCGAACAGCTGGTCGATCCGGTGGGCACAGGTGTGGCGAGTGCGGATGGTCTCCAGTCCGTTCGCGGCCAGCGCGGCGGCGAGATCCCTGTCGCTCAGGACGATCCGCAACAGGTCCTGCATCTGGGGTCCGTCTTTGGCGAACAGGAAATCCTCGCCGGGGCGGAAAAGGCCTTCGGCGTCGTTCCACGGGGCCGAAACAAGCGGGATACCGCACGCCAGAGCCTCGAACATTCGGATGGTCGGTATGCCGGGCAGGCTCTCGACGTAGGGCCGGCGCGGGATATGCACCGTAGCGCGGTGCCGGGCGAAGACCTTAGGCACCTCGGCATTTGGCAGCCAGCCGCGATACTCGATCCCGGCGGCGGCGAGGTCAGCCAGCGCTTTCGCCGGGTAGCGTACGCCGTGCACGCCGGCGGAGAGCCCAAGTTTCTTGGCGGGCTCGACGAGATAGTCGCGAATCTCCGCAGAGCGCTCGTCGTCTCCCCAATTGCCGATCCAGACCAGGTCGCGCTCCCGGCGTATCTGCGGCAGGGGCATGAACAGGGTCGTGTCCGCCGCCTCGTGCCAGGTATGCACGTTGCGCGCCCACCCCGCCCGCGAGTAGCGCTCGCGCAGGGTCTCGCCGAAGGCCAACACGAGGTCATAGTCTTCGAGCGGCAATGCCGAGATCGAGGGCGCCTGCGAGACGGCGCGGTGATGGGTGTCGTGGAAAACGAGCGTGAAGCCGCCGCCGCGCCTGCGGGCGGCGCCGATGCGTCCGATCAGCGCCTCGTCCGTCCATTCGTGAACCACCACGACATCGGCTTCGTCGAGTTGCGCCTCGTGGTCGAACCCGGCGCCGTAGGCGATGGACTGCAAATCAGGAAACGTCTCCGCGAAGCGGCCCATGCCCTCTTGGCCGTGCTGCGCTACCAGGTTGGTCCGGCTCCATCCGTCCGCGGGCTCGAGCGCGACGGCCTCATGGCGCCGGGACATCAGTTCCCGCATCACGCCGCGCAGGAAATGCGCGTTGCCGTGATTCCAGTCGGAAACCAGCGAGTGGGTGTAGAACAGGAACCGCATCACGCCCGCCCCGCATGGACGGCTGCGGCGGTATCGTAGGCCGCGCGCATGGCGGCCGCCTGGCCCTGCAGCGTGTAGGATCGCGCGCGGCGGTCGGCTGCACCTCCCAGTTCGCTCCGCAGCACCTCGTCGGCCGCGAGCCGGTCGAGCTGCCGTGCGAGGTCCAGCGCATCATGCGGCGGGAAGAAAACCGCCGCATCCGACCAGAGTTCCCGGTAGGTCGGTATGTCAGCCAGCACCAGCGGCGTGCCGGCGCAGGCCGCCTCCAAGGCCGCGAGACCGAAAGGCTCGTAGACCGAGGGCGACACGAAGATGCCGCAGCGCGCGGCCAATGCGCGCGCCTGCGCGTTCGGCACCGGCCCGAGCGGGATCACGGACCTGAACGCGATATGGTTCCCGGCCGGTCCGGTCGTCGCGCCGGCTGCCACGACCGGCCAGCCGATGCGACCTGCGGCTTCGTCGAGCACCGTTCCGTTTTTTCCGTCGTCCCACCAGCGGCCGGCAGCGAACACGATCCCGTCGCGTCCCTGCGGCGCCGGCGATGCCGACACGCCGTTGTGCACGACGAGCACGGGCGGCAACGCGCCGTAGCTTTCGCCCAGCGCCGCCGCGTGGCTTGCGCTCGGCGCAACCAGGACGTCAGCGTTCCGCATGCCGGCTCCGGCGCGCTCCTGCTGCCAGGCCCACTCGGCAGGGGGGCAGGTGTTCCGCACCGCGCGGAACCAGGTGGCGATGCAGGAGTGGGATACCGCCAGCACGGGGCAGGGCAGGTCGAGTCCTTCGGCCTGCCCCGGCTCGTTGACCTGCACGAGATCGATCGCAAAGTCGTCGAGCAGGCCGGCGATTTCGCCCCTCAGCCCGGCGAGGTCCTCGCGGCAGCCGGCCAGCCAGTCGGGCGGGCTTTCCAGCCATCGCAGCGTCGCGACGGCTTCCGCCTCCCGCCTCTGCTCCGGCGAGGGCGCTGGACCGAGCCCGGCGAGCACCACCCGGTCGCCCGACGTGGCGAGCTGCGTCGCCAGTCCAAGCGCATACTGCCACACGCCACCGACCGCATCGACGGTCATCAGGATGTTGCGCGGACGGGAATTCATGCGCCACAGCATGTTCTTTGCCCCCGGATACCGCAGCTTGGAATCGCCTGTGCCCTCATGCGACGCACCGTTGAGGAGCGGTTTCGTCGGCGCGAGCCCTTCCCAGCCAGTCGGCAAGTTGCCTGAGGCCGGTGCGCCATTCCTGCCGCGCCCGCCAGCCCGTCGCTTCCTCGAGGCGGCTCGTATCGGCCACGAAATAGAGCTGGTCGCCTGTGCGTGCGTCAGCATGGCGCACGTCCGGCTTGCAGCCGGTGGTCTCGGCGATCGCCTGCAGCACCGCGTTCACGCTGACGGCATTGTCAGGCCCGCCGCCCACGTTGAATGCTTGACCCCGCACGTCGTCGATCTTTTCCAGCAGCGCACGGTAAGCCGCAACCGCGTCGGAGACATAGAGGATATCGCGCACCTGCCGTCCGTCGCCGAAGATCGTGATCGGCTCGCCCGCCAGCGCGCGCAGCAGGAAATGCGCCACCCAGCCCTGGTCCTCGGTGCCGAACTGTCGAGGACCGTACACGCAACTCATCCGCAGCACCGCGGTGCGCATGCCGAAGGATTTCGCGTAGTCGATCACATACTGGTCGGCGACGCCCTTGGAGCAGCCATAGGGCGTGCTGAAGTCGAGCGGCCGGGTTTCGTCGATGCCTCTGGACCGCAGCGTCCCATCGATGGGCAGGTGGAAGCCCGTTGCGTCGTCTGTCTCAACGTCCGCAAGCGATCCGTAGACCTTATTCGTGCTGGCGAAGATCACCGGCGCGCCGCTCGTCGCGCGCACAGCCTCCAGGATGTTCAGCGTCCCGCGCGCATTGGTCTCGAAATCTCCGCTGGGATCCGCGAGGCTCGTGGTCACGGCGGTTTGGGCGGCGAGGTGGAAGACCGCGTCGGCCGGCGCCAACGCCGGCCGGATTGCCTGCGCATCGCGGATGTCGAGGATCTCCGCCGCCACCCGGCCGCCATGGCGCTGGCGCAGCCACTGCAGGTTCTTCTCCACTCCCGGCCTGCTCAGATTGTCGATCAGCGTCACCTGTGCCCCGTCGAGCAGAAGACTGTCGGCAAGGTTGCAACCTATGAATCCGCAGCCGCCCGTGATGGCGACGTTTCGGGGAGCACCGTTATGCGTCATGAAACCAGTCCCATGGTCTCGAGCTCGTTCTTCATCTCGGATCCGCGGTCGACGGCGGCGGTCCCGCGCACCCATTCGACGATTTCGTCAAGCGAATCCTCCAGGTGATGCGCCGGCTCGTAGCCGAGCAGTTCCCGCGCCTTGCTTATGTCCGCGAAGCAGTTGCGGATGTCGCCGGCGCGCGCCTTACCGAGGATTTCCGGCGTCAGATGTTCCGTGCCCATCGCCTCTGCGAGCAACGATGCGACCTCTCCGATGGCATGGCTGCGACCGCTGCCGACATTGATGACCTGGCTGCGTGCCTGCGGTTGCTCAAGGGCCAGGCGGAAGGCACGCGCCACGTCGCGCACATGCACGAAGTCCCTCTTCTGCCTGCCGTCCTCGAAGACCATCGGCCGGTTTCCGTTGGCGAGGCGCGAGGCGAAGTTCGCAAGGACGCCGGTATACGGATTCGAGAGGGCCTGCCCGGCACCGAAGACGTTGAAAAGGCGCAGCGCCACCGCGTCGACGCTATAGGCCTCGCCAAAGATCATGACTGCCCGTTCCTGAGCGTATTTGGTCAGCGCGTAGATCGAGGCGAGATCGACGGTCTTGCGTTCGTCCGTCGGCACCGGGACGAGAGGGCTGCCGTCCTCGGCGATTGGATCCCACTTGGCGGCCCTCAGCCGTGCGGGTTCGCGCCGTGCATCGACGACCAGCCGGCCCTGGGGAGTCCGGTAGGTGCCCTCGCCATAGACGCTCATCGACGAAGCGACGACGATCCGCGCGACGGGCTGTTTCAGGAGCGCTTCCAGCAGCACGGCGGTCCCGAGATCGTTGGCGCTGACATAGCGTGCGATCTCGTACATGGACTGGCCGACGCCCACTTCGGCGGCGAGATGGATCACCGCGTCGACACCTTTCAGGGCCTCAGCCAGCGAAGCCGCGTCCCGGATGTCGGCTTTGACGATGTCGGCCTCAGCCGCGGCCTGTGCCGGGTTCGTCCCGTGCACCTGCTCGATTAAGGCGTCGAGGATGCGGACTTCGAAGTTGTGGGCGATCAGTTCGGTGGCGACGTGGCGGCCTATGAAGCCGGCGCCGCCGGTAAGCAGAATGCGCTTCATGATCGCTCCTCTGTGGATCATGTTCGACGGCCCCGAACAGGCGGAGCTGCAGGTTTGTTCCTCTTCATTCTTTCGACCGCCGTACTTGTCGGGAATCGAACAATTCGGCGCGTGGGCGGTTTGGTCCTGCCGCCTGTCGGAAACCGGATGATCCGGTGGCGCCGTCGACTTCCGATCGGGTGGCCGCGGCGGTTGACGGCGACGTTGCCGAGCGCCGTGCCGGCTGATATCGAATGAAGCTTTACGGCCGAAGCGGCTCGCGGCCGGTCGCAATCCCGATTTTAGTTGGAAACATCGCCTGAATCGGCAAGATCAGGTTCCGACCAACTCCAGAGCCAAAGGGCCGAGAGTGCCTCGTCGCATCCAGTCTTCCGAAACCGCACCCGACGACGTGCTTACCGCGAAATTCAAGGAGCTGCTCGACGAGATCGAGCACGAGCATACGCCCGAGCGTCTGCTGCGTCTGGCTCGCGAACTTCAGGAGCAGCTGGCCCAGCGCAGGCAGCGGCAATCTCCGCACTAGGGCCGGCGGCAGCGCCGGCTGGCTGGTGCCGCTTCACGGCATGGTCACCAGCGCTTTGACGAACCCGTCGGGGTGGTCGCGCGTGGTCCTGAAGGCGGCGTCGAGGTCCGCCAGCGGAAAGCTGTGGGTATACAGCCGCTCCGGTTTCAGCACCCCGTCGATCGCGGCGGCGACGGCGTCGCGAAGTCCGCGCATGTTCACGGCCGGATCGCGCTCATGCGCGTTGATCACGTCGATGCCCTTCCAGTTCCACTGCTGCATGTTGATCTGGCGGGGACCGTCCTGGTGATATCCGGCGATCACCAGCCTGCCTCCCTCGCGCACCAGTTCGCCTGCGAGATCGAGCGGCCACTGTTTGCCCGTAGCTTCGATCACCCGCGCACAAAGCCTTCCTCCGGTCGCGGCCTGCACGCGTTCGACGATGGAGTCATGGTTGTCCATGAGAATCGTATCGGCCGCGCCCATTTCCAGTGCGAGATCGAGCGAGGCCTGCCGCCGCGAGATCGCGATCACCTTTGCGCCCGCTCGCGCTGCCATGCCCGTGAGCAATGCGCCCAGGAAACCGATACCTATGATCGCCACCGTCTGGCCGTGCCGAATGTCGCTCCGCCGGACTATGTTCATGGCGCAGCCGAGCGGCTCGCCCGGGAATGGCATGTCGGCCAGCGGCGGCGGCAGCGCGAGCACCGCCTCTGCCGCGCCGATGTCGTACTGCGCGAAACTGTTGAGGAAGAGCGTCGTCACACGGTCGCCTGCTTTCACCGTTTCGACGTCCGGCGCGACGGCGTCGACGATTCCCCAAGCCTCATGCCCAAGGCCGCCGGGTTGCGTCGGAAACGTCATCCACCCAGGCCCTTCCCAGGGCGTGATGTTGGAAGCGCAAACGCCGCATCCGAGCACCCGCACCCGCACCTGTCCAGGTCCTGGCTGCGGTATCGCGACGTCCTCTATGGCAAATGCACGCGGCCCGGTGAGAACGGCTGCCTTCATCGTGCCGCCCGAGCCGCCGAGGCAGGATCGGCCCGCTCGCTCAACCGGCTTCATCTTCGCTAACCGTCGCGCGATACGAATTTGTTGAACCGGCTGGTCCCGCCTCCGGACGTCTTGTCCTGGCAGAGGAATGCCAGCTTGTTCTCGTCGAATATTCTGAAGAAGTCTTCCCAGGAGATCTCTTCGAGTTCCTCTTCAGGTTCTCCGAAATCGATTCGCAGCAGACCGCCCGGCCCGGAGCTTCGCACTCTGGCCGGGCGTCCATTCCGGGCCTCGACCCAGCGACGGATTTCGTCGTGATCAGTCGTGCTGTTTGCTTCGCTCATGGCTGGGTCACCTCCATTCACCGGCTCCGAACAGCGGATCGGCAGCTTTGTTCCTCGGCCGGGATACAGGCGCGTTTCGAGCGAGTTCTGCCATTTCAACTCCCGTCTCCATCCTTCCCCGACACCCCTGAAAGTCGTAGCTGGAGTAGTTTGACTCCCAGCGCTCCGTAAGTTTTCATCGCTGGAACCTCCCGGGCGCTCCGGCCGTGGGACGAAGGCGGACGCGATGTTCGGCTGGCTCTTCGGATGGCGGCTTTGCGGTCTCGCCGCTTGCGTCTTGACCGTCGCTGGTGCGGCCGACACGCCGGAAGCCTACTGGCCCGCTACAATTGCGGCTGAGGGCGGCCGACAGTCCCTTGCCCAGGCTCCGCCGGCGCAAGGCGCAACCACTACCACAACTAGGACGACTTATGGTGGTTGGATCGTTACCTGTCGTGAAGCCGGCGAGCCGCGACGGCGGGCGTGCAGTGCGGAGTTCCGCGTCATCAACAAGGAAAACATGGGGCTCATGCTGGTCTGGCTTCTGGGCCGCAGCGCGGGAGGGCAGCTTGTGGCGGAGTTCGTCACCCCAGCGGACATAATGATCAAGCCTGGCGTGTCCGTGACTTTCGACGGCACCGGCTCGGCCGTGGCCGAGTTCATCTACTGCGCCAACAGCAAGGGCTGCCGGGCGGCGGTGGATCTGTCGCCGAAACTGGAGCGGGATATGCGGCAGGCGTCGAAGGCCATGATCAGCTTCACCCTAGCCAATGGCCGTGCGGTCGATATCGCCGTAGGCATCGCGGGCGTCGATCAGGCGCTTGATCACCTGAAGGTTTGAGGCCTGGTCGCTCCTACCATCGGATTTGCCGCACCTCCCCGAACCGGATGTCGGATAAGCTTGTCCCGATTAGAGGTTCGCGGACTTCCCCCAAGATATGCTCCAGATGCGCCAACCAGGGCGTCGAATTGCAGTGTCGTCCCCGTGGCGGTGGTGGCGAGCCTACGGATGCTCCTGCGTACCCCGCACTTCGTCGTAGATCGAGTCTACCAGTTCCCCGAGCTTGTCGGCAGGGTATTCCTCTACACTGTCGTCGGCGAGTGCCTCCGACAGGAGGCGGTCGAGTTTCTGGGCATCGCGACGCAGGCATTCGAGCCTCGCTCGCGGAATGGTCTTCGCCGTACCGGCGCTATCGTTCATTTCGAAAACCGCTGGGCATCGCCCAACTCCAGAAGGTGTCGCCGCAATTCTCCCCGAGTTCCTTCTTCTTCTTGGCTTTGGGCTTGGCCGCCTGCTGCTGCGGCGCGGGACCAGTTGTTTCGGCGACTTCGGCTCCCATCTGTCGGAGTGGGCTCGAGGTGGTGTCGGCGGGACGCGGTTGATGCAACATTTTGGGCCTCTGCGAGTCAGCTAGGCTAAACGTTCTCGACGCCGGATTGTTCCGACAATTCGCGCATGTCTGCCATGAGCCTCGGAGCCCGCCTTGGTTGGAACTTCTCCAGCTGTCGGATGTTGGTCAAATCGTGTCAGTGTGAGGGCAGATACATATGCACAAGTCGCGGTCTGTCGTCTCGGGCGGGGCGCCCTTTCCTTTGGGTGCTTCCTGGGACGGCTCAGGGGTGAATTTTGCACTCTTTTCGGCGCATGCCACTAAGGTCGAGCTGTGCCTCTTCGACCAGACCGGTCGCCGCGAACTCGAACGGATAACGCTGCCGGAATACACGGACGAAGTCTGGCACGGCTATCTGCCCGACGTGAGGCCCGGCCAGCTCTACGGCTACAGGGTGCACGGCCCCTTCGCGCCGCATGAGGGTCACCGGTTCAACCCGAACAAGCTGCTGCTCGATCCCTATGCGCTCGAGCTGCGCGGCGAGATTCGCTGGCACGACGCGGTGTTCGGGTACCGGATCGGCAACTCCCGCGGCGACTTGGTGATGGATCGTCGCGATTCGGCGTTCGTAATGCCGAAATGCGTCGTCGTCGATCCGGCGGTGACGTGGGGCGACGACATCCGACCAAAGACGCCCTGGAGCGAAACGATCATATACGAAGCGCACGTCAAGGGCTTCACTGCGCGCCACGGCGACCTGCCGGAGCAGTTCAGGGGCACGTTCGGCGGCCTCGCCAATCCGCGCGCAATAGACCATCTGGTGAAGCTCGGCGTGACGGCCATCGAGCTCATGCCCATCCAGGCCTTCTTCGACGATCGCCATCTGATCGACCGCGGACTGAAGAACTACTGGGGCTACAATACGATCGGATTCTTCTCGCCGGCGCCGCGCTACCTGTCGCCCGGCAGCAATCTGCACGAATTCAAGCTGATGGTTCGCCGCCTGCACGAGGCCGGCATCGAGGTCATCCTCGACGTCGTCTACAACCATACGGCCGAGGGCAACCACATGGGTCCCACGCTGTCGTTCCGCGGCATCGACAACGCCAGCTATTACATGCTGTCCGACGACCGCCGCTACTATTTCGATACGACAGGGTGCGGCAACACCATGAACCTGCGTCATCAGCGCGTCCTGCAGATGGTGATGGATTCGCTGCGCTATTGGGTCGAGCAGTGCCATGTCGACGGGTTCCGTTTCGACCTCGCCAGTTCCCTCGGCCGCGATCGCGACGTGTTCGACAGCCACGCTGTCTTCTTCGACGCGGTCCGGCAGGACCCGGTCCTGTCCACTGTCAAGCTGATCGCCGAGCCGTGGGACATCGGGCCGGATGGTTACCAGCTCGGCAACTTCCCGCCGGGCTGGGCCGAATGGAACGGCAATTACCGCGACGTTGTGCGCGGCTACTGGAAGGGCGACGAGGGCCTCGCCGGGGATGTGGCCGGCAATCTTCTCGGTTCGTCCGGCCTGTTCGAAAAGCGAGGCAGGCGGCCCTGGTCGAGCGTGAACTTCGTGACTGCGCATGACGGTTTCACGCTGGCCGATCTCGTCAGCTACAACGAAAAGCACAACGAGGCCAATGGCGAGGACAACAATGACGGACACTCGCACAATCTGAGCTGGAACTGCGGCGCGGAAGGAGAGACGGACGATCCGGGCATCCTCGATCTGCGCGACCGAATGCGGCGTAATCTCATCGCCACGACGCTGCTCTCGCAGGGCACGCCGATGATCCTCATGGGCGACGAGATCGGCCGCAGCCAGGGCGGCAACAACAACTCCTACTGCCAGGACAACGAGATGAACTGGCTCGCCTGGGAGGGGATAGAGGATCGCGAGAAGGCGTTCATGGAGTTCGTCCGCCGCGTCATCGCGATCCGGCGCTCGCGCGCGTTGCTCGCCCAGCCGCGCTTCCTGCACGGCGATCCGACGCCGTCCGGACAGCCGGACATCCTCTGGCTTCGCCCCGACGGCGAAACCATGCAGGAGAGCGATTGGGACAACACGCAGACGCGCAGCATGGGAGCGATGTTCAGCAACGGCAACGAGCGCCTTCTATTTCTGCTGAACGCGCACCACGAGAACCTGACCTTCAAGCTCCCGGACGCGCTGGGCGACGGCTGGAAGCTGCTGATCGACACGGCCACGGGCGTGGCCGACCGGGCCGGCAGGAAGATCCAGGATATGGACGCGATGGAGGTCGGCTATCGATCGCTGGTCGTCCTCGAAGGGAAAGCTGGTGATTGAAGCGCGCAGCGATTTTCGAGTGTTCCCCAAGCGGTGGGGCGCGGAGTTCACGGCAACCGAAGACGTTCGGTTCCGCCTCTGGGCGCCGGACCTGGAGCAGCTGTCGCTCTCGCTCGACGGCGAAACCGTGCCGATGAGCAGCAGCGGCGACGGCTGGTTCGAACTGCTCGCCACAGGCGTCGCACACGGCACGCCTTACAATTTCGTCCTGCCGGACGGCCTGGTCGTTCCGGATCCTGCCGCGCGCGCCCAGCAGGGCGACGTGCACGGGCCATCGCTGGTGATCGACCCCACCGCCTATGGCTGGCGCAACGCGGCCTGGCGCGGGCGGCCGTGGCGCGAGGCCGTCATCTACGAACTGCATGTAGGCACCTTCACCGAGGAAGGCACCTTCCGCGCGGCGGCGGAGCGCCTCGGCCATCTGGCGTCGCTGGGCGTGACCTGTGTGGAGCTCATGCCGGTCGGCCAGTTCTCGGGCCGGCGCGGCTGGGGCTATGACGGCGTCCTGCCCTATGCGCCGCACAGCGCCTATGGCACGCCCGATGACATGAAGCACTTCGTCGACGAAGCCCATGGCCTCGGCCTGATGGTGCTGCTCGACGTCGTCTACAACCACTTCGGGCCGGACGGTAACTATCTCCCCGTCTATGCCGGCAGCTTTTTCGATCCCTCCCGCCATACTCCCTGGGGTGCGGCCATCGCCTATGATCGCGAACCGGTCCGCCAGTTCTATGTCGACAATGCGCTTTACTGGCTCGAGGAATACAATCTGGACGGGCTGCGGCTCGACGCGGTCGACCAGATCAAGGATGCGTCCGAGCCCGAGCTTCTGGTCGAGATCGCCGAGGCGGTGCGCAAGGAATTTCCCGAGCGCCACGTCCATCTGACCACGGAAGACAATCGCAACATCGTTCGCCTTCACGAGCGGCAGGAAGGGCGCTGCCCGCTCTATACTGGCGAATGGAACGACGACTTCCACAATGCCGCCCATGTCGTGCTCACGGGCGAGGACGAGGGCTACTACGAGGATTTCGCCGACAACGGCCTGCGCCATCTCGTCCGCTGCCTGGCCGAGGGGTTCGCGTTCCAGGGCGAGCCGTCCGCACACGCCGGCGGCAAGCCGCGCGGCGAGCCGAGCACGCACCTTCCGCCGACCGCCTTCGTGGATTTCCTGCAGAACCACGATCAGGTGGGCAACCGCGCCTTCGGCGAGCGCCTCACTGCGCTGGTCCCGGCTCCGAAGCTCGAGGTCATGACCGCCGTCCTCCTGCTGTCTCCGCACATTCCGCTCCTGTTCATGGGCGAGGAGTGGGGCGAAAAGCGGCCATTCTGCTTCTTCACCGACTATGAGGGCGACCTTGCCGACGCCGTGCGCAAGGGCAGGCGCAGCGAGTTCGCTCACTTCTCCGCCTTCGAGGAGGGAAATGCCGACACCTCCCAGATACCCGACCCGAACGACGAAAGGACCTTCACCGGTTCCAAGCTGGACTGGACCGCGCCGGAAACGGAGCAGGGTGGCGCGCGGCTCCGGCTCTTCAGCGAGCTTCTGCGGTTGCGCCAGCAGCATGTCGTGCCGCTCCTTTCCGAAGAGGATGCCAATTGCGGTCGTGTCCTCGGCAGCGGCGACGCCGACTTTGCGGTCGACTGGACGGTGTCCGGCAGCCTCCTGCAGATGCGCGTCAATCTCGGCGATGAGGCGGCATCGCTTGCCGGCGTCGAGGGGGAGGTGATCTACGCATCCTGCGACGACGCGAATGCCGGAAGCTCCGAACTCGAGCTGCCTCCGGTCAGCGTCCTCGTGGCGCTGCGGAAATGACTGGCTCCCTCGATGACCTCGCCAAGCGGTACGGCATTCCCCGTACCTATCCTGGTCCGCTTGGCGACGTGGAGGTTCCGGATGCGACCCGGCTGCACTTTCTCCGTTCAATGGGCGTGGATCTGGAAAGCTGCGAACCCGCTGTCGCCACGCCTGACGAGGCGAATGGAAAATCGGTCGCGGAGCCTCGCTGCTATTTCCCCAACTGGCTGCGCACGCGCCGTTCGTGGGGCATCGCGGCACAGCTCTACGAACTCCGCTCCGAGCGCAACTGGGGCATTGGCGATTTCGCCGATCTTGCGCGCTTCTGCTCCATCTCGGCCGGCACCGGCGCCGACTTCGTCGGGCTCAACCCGCTGCACGCGTTGTTCCTGGCCGAGCCTGAGAGGTGCAGCCCCTTTTCGCCCTCCAACCGGCGGTTCCTCAATCCCCTCTACATAGCCGTGGATGAGGTGCCGGGCTTCGAACCGGGCATGACTGATGCACAGGAACTTCGCCGGCTAAGGGAATTGACTTTCGTCGACTATCCGGCCGTTGCGCGCGTGAAGCTCGAAGCGCTCGGCCGCATCTGGTCGGCGCGCCGGGAGGAGGAGCGTGAGGCTGTGGGGACCTTCGCAGAAGAGGGCGGAGATGCCCTGCGGCGTCACGCCCTTTTCGAGGCCTTGTCGCTTCATCTGAAGGCCGAAGGTCACGGCAGCGGCTGGAAGAGCTGGCCCGCCGATTACGCATCGCCGGACAGGCCCGCCGCTCAGGCGTTCGCCCGGGACCGAGCCGACGAGGTGCAGTTCCAGCTCTGGCTGCAGCTGATCGCCAGGCGGCAGCTCGCGCGGGCGGCACAAACCGCCAGCTCGGCGGGCATGAAGATCGGGCTCTATCTCGATTTCGCCGTGGGCGAGGCACCCGACGGCTCGGCCACCTGGGGAAATCCGGCGCTCGCCGTCTCGGGCGTCAAGATCGGCGCACCGCCCGATGTTTTCAGCGCCAACGGACAGGATTGGGGTCTGACGCCACTGTCGCCCGCCGGCATGGCGCGGGACGGTTTCCGCTCCTACGCGGAGCTCATGGGCTCGGCAATGCGCGATGCCGGCGCATTGCGCATCGACCATGCCATGTCGCTGCGGCAGCTTTTCTGGATCCCGGACGACGCCGCGCCCGCCGACGGCGGATTCATCCAGTATCCCACGGACGGCCTGCTCGGCGCCCTCGCGGACGCATCTCAGCGCAGCCGCACTTTGGTCATCGGCGAAGACCTCGGCCACGTCCCGGAGGGCTTCCGTGAAATGATGGCCGACGCCGGCATACTCTCCTACCGGATCCTTTATTTCGAGAGGGATGGCTCGCGCTTCATCAGGCCGCGCGCATGGCCGGTGCTTTCGATAGCCTGCCTCTCCACCCACGACCTTCCGACATTGGCGGGTTGGTGGATCGGCAGCGACGTCGCTCTGCGGCACGACCATGGCCTGATCGACGGCGACGAAGCGGTAAGGCAGCGTCGGGCCAGGATATTCGAGCGGAAGGAGATGCTCTCCGCCTTCACGCGCAACGCCGTCATGAGCCGACGCGATGCTCGCGCCCTGGCCGGAACACGGCGCGCCGAGGGGCTGGCCTACGAAGCGCTGGCGGTCGCCGCACATCGTTTCATCGGGCGCACCCGCTCCCGGCTCGCCTGCCTGAGGCTCGCCGATGCGGTTGGAGAGGAACACCCCACCAATCTGCCGGGCACGTCCGACAGCTACCACAACTGGCAGCGCAAGCTCGACGTGCCCCTGGAGCGGCTGCCCTCGCTTCGGCTGTTCCACAGGCTGACGCAATGCATGAACAGGGAGCGCCCTCGCTGATGGTCGAACTCGTCGCTACATACCGCATCCAGTTCCGCGACGGCATGACCTTCGACAAGGCCGCTTCCATCGTGCCCTATCTGAAGCAACTCGGGATCAGCCACCTCTATGCGTCGCCGATCTTCACCGCCGCGACCGGCTCGACGCATGGCTACGACGTCACCGACCACAACGAGATCGATCCCGCCATCGGCGGCGTCGCGGGTTTCGACCGGCTGCATGGCGCCCTCCAGGCGGAAGGCATGGGCCTCATCCTCGACATCGTTCCAAACCACATGGCCGCGTCGCTCGAAAATCGCTGGTGGCGCAGCGTGGTGGAGAACGGAAAGTCCAGTCCCTACGCAGCGCATTTCGACATCGACTGGAGCGAGCGGCTGACGCTTCCCATCCTCGGTCGATCCTTCGAGGAGGTACTTGCCGACAGCGAGCTGAAATTGGAGGTGGATGCCAAGAACGGCTGCCTTGCGCTGGCCTATTTCGACAACGTCATGCCGCTGCAGCCCACCACCTACAGGATGATCGCCGAGAGACTGCCGGACGAGGACGTCGTCGCTCTCGCCGACCTTGCCGACGATGCCGTGCCCGCGGGCAGGACGTTCCACGATGCGATGCGCGCTGTCCTCGGCGGGGAGAATGGGGTGCACCTCGCCGCCAGGCTCTATGACCTTTCGAAGGATCTCACTTTCATCGCCGCGCTCCACGATGCGCAGCCATGGCGCCTCGTCTTCTGGAAGAATGCGCGCCGCCATCTCAGCTACCGCCGCTTCTTCGAAGTGACGGGGCTGGTTGGCGTCCGCGTCGAGGATGATGCGGTTTTCGACGACGTCCACCAGCTTGCCCTGGAGCTGGTGAAATCCGGCAAGGTCGACGGCTTACGCATCGACCATGTCGACGGATTGGCTCTCCCGGCTTCCTACCTCGAGCGGCTGCGCGAGGCGGTCGGACCAGACTGCCCCATCTTCGTCGAGAAGATACTGGGTGAGGGTGAACAGATCCCGCCGTCCTGGCCGATTTCGGGGACCACAGGCTACGAATTCATCTCCGCGGTCGCCGACCTCCTCGTCGACCGAACCGGCGCCCGCGCCCTCGAGCGTGAATATGCGCGCTTCGCAGGTCGCGACGTTTCCGTCGAGGAAGATTTGCGCGAAGCGAAGCTGCTGATCCTGAAACGGAATTTCGAAGGCGAGCTTTCCACGCTGGTTTCCATGGCCGGCGAATTGGCGCAGGCGGCCGGCCGGCTGGAGTTGGAGGCCGGGATGATCGAGGACGCGCTGGCTGAGATCATCGTGGCGTTCCCCGTTTACCGCACTTATGGCGAAGCGGGACCGCTTTCCCAATTGGACCGCGACACCCTGTCCGGTGTCCTGGATGCCGTCCGAGCCCGTGACAGCGCAGATGCGGATACGCTCGCTTTCTTGGCCGATCTGCTGGCCGGCGACGGGGACGTCGCCTCCGGCAGCCGCGCAGGGTCGGCCGCGCGTTTCAGGACGAAGTTCCAGCAGCTGACCGGGCCGGTCATGGCCAAGGCCGTCGAGGACACGTTGTTCTATCGGCGCAATCCGCTGATCGCGCTGAACGAGGTCGGCAGCACTCCGGGCGTGGAGAGGGGAGACGTCGACCGCTTTCACCGGGCCATGCAGGGCGCGGCCGCCCGTCCTCCGGGTCTGCTTGCGACGGCAACTCACGATACCAAGCGAGGCGAAGACGCGCGCGCCCGTCTTTATAGTCTCGCCGAGAGGCCCGAGGCATGGGGCGAATCCGTCCGCCGCTGGGCCGACATGAATTCCGGTCGCAAGCGGGTCGTGAACGGGACCGCCGTTCCGGAACCGGCCGTCGAATGGCTGCTCTATCAGGCGCTCGCCGGCGTCTGGCCTCCCGGCTTCCACGGCACGGACAAGAGTGTTTTGGAGGAACTCGCCAAGCGGTTTCTCCCCTATCTCGAGAAGGCGTTGCGCGAGGCCAAGCTAGGCACCGACTGGCTCGACATCGACGAGGATTACGAAAGCGCGGTGCGGGCCTATGCCGCCTGGTTGCTGGATCCGGCCAACCGCGCATTCGTCAGCGATTTTTCGAATACCCTGGAGCCATTCATCCATGCCGGCGCAATCAATAGCCTATCCCAGACCCTGGCGAAACTTACCGCTCCCGGAGTGCCGGACATCTATCAAGGCTCGGAAGGCTGGGACCTTGGCCTGGTCGATCCCGACAATCGGCGGCCGGTCGACCATAGGAGCCTGTCAGATCGGCTGGAACATGGACCCGACCTTGCCGACAAGCGAGCGGCGCTCCTCGACGGCAGCTTCAAGCTTCATCTGATCGAGCGATCCCTCTCTCTCAGGGGCGCAATGCCGGCGCTGTTCGCGACAGGCGCCTATGTGCCGCTGGTGGTATCCGGTCCTCTGCAGGACCGGCTCGTCGCCTATCTTCGCAAGGCCGAAGGTCGGGCTGCCCTCGTCGTGCTGCAACGGCTGCCGCTGTCGGATGAGTGGACGCCCGACGCCGAGGGTGAAACCTTCATCCATCTTCCCCGCTCACTGGAGGGCGCGCAGTTCCGCGGAATACTTTCTGAAGCCGCCTTCACGGCGCAGGAGCGCGTGTCCATGGACACGGTCCTGTCCGGAATGCCCGTTGCGGTGGCAGTGGCATAACCCTTCAGGATCGGGCACTTCGGTCGAATCTTTGCAGCAGCCTGGGAACTTTCCGGCGGCAACTGTGTTCTTAATGCGGCTGGAAAGTTTCTCCCCTGCCCAAATCATTAAAATCGGCAGCCTGCGTGAGGGCTCGGGCTGGCTGCCGCATTCGTGAGGTTTGCGTGCTCCAGAACTTGAAATGGCCTGAACCCTCCAGTTTCGAGAATCGCGAAGAGTACCTCCCGAAACTTCTCTTCGTCACGTCCGAGCTCGCCGATTTCGTCAAGGTGGGTGGCCTCGGCGACGTGTCCTCGGCATTGCCGCGCGCGCTGCGCCAGACCAATGACATCAGGGTTCTCATTCCCGGCTACCGGCAGGTCCTCGCCGGCCGCAGCATAACCGAAGTCGCGCGGTTCCCCGCCTTCGCGGGACTTCCGGCCTGCAGCCTCGGCCGCATCGACATGCCGGATGGGCTGATCGTCTATACGGTTCTGTGCCCCGAGCTCTACGACCGCGACGGCACCCCCTACGCGGATGCGACCGGTGCCGACTGGCCGGACAACGACATCCGTTTCGCCCGGCTGAGCCTCGTGGCCGCGGACATCGTCGCCGGCGTGCGCGAACTCGGCTGGAAGCCGGACCTGCTGCACGTCAACGACTGGGAGACCGGCCTGGCCCCGGCCTATCTCGCCTGGCGCGGCATAGACTTCCCGAGCGTGATGACCGTCCACAACCTCGCCTATCAGGGGACGTTCGATCCCAACCGGCTGGCGCCGCTCGGCATTCCGGAAAACTCCTTCGGCATCGACGGCGTCGAGTTTCACGGCCGCATATCGTTCCTCAAGGCAGGTATCTTCTACGCCTCGCATGTGACGACGGTCAGCCAGACCTATGCGAGCGAGATCACCACGCCCGAACATGGCTGCGGCCTCGACGGCCTGCTGCATACCCGCGCGTCGCAGAACCGGCTGAGCGGCATATTGAACGGGGTCGACGAAAGCTGGGACAGCGCCCGCGACCCGGCGCTTCCCGCTCCTTTCGACAGCGCCACGCTAGGCGCCAGGTCCATGAACGCGATCGAGGCGCGCCAGGCTTTCGGCCTCGGTCTGTCGCGCGGCCCGCTTTTCTCGATCATCTCCCGGCTCGTCCACCAGAAGGGCATCGACCTCGCCATCGAGGCGGCCGAGAACATCGTGGAACAGGGCGGCCAGCTCGCCGTGACAGGCCAGGGCGAACCACAGTTCGAAGAAGCGCTGCGCGACCTTGAATCGCGCAACCCGGGCAAGGTCGGCGTCCGCATCGGCTTCGACGAGGCCGAGGCACGCTGCCTCTTCGCCGGCAGCGACTTCCTGCTGATGCCGTCGCGCTTCGAGCCGTGCGGCCTGAGCCAGATGTATGCGCAGCGCTACGGCTCGCTGCCGGTGGCCTACAAGACGGGCGGGCTTGCCGACACGATCGAGGACGGCGTCACCGGCTTCCTGTTCTCCGAACTCTCGCTGGATGGCCTCATGGACGGCGTGGCCCGCGCCTTCGAGAGCTTCGGTTCCAAGAAGAAGCTCAACGAGATGCGCCGCCGCGCCATGGCGAGCCCGGCCAACTGGCTTCAGTCGGCCCGCCGCTACAACGGCCTCTACCAGCAGCTCACCTTCTCGACCGCCCCCGCGGCCTGATTCTCTGCCGCCTGTTTCCCCTTGCATGGCAGCCAATGCCCGCAGCCTATCGAGCCGCACCTTCCGCTTCGTAAGGGTTGGGGATTGCGCGAGCGCAACCTTGGTATATAAATTTTCATAACATGAAAAACGCGGTCCTGCCGCGGGCGACGCCGAAAACGGCGCGCTTGGGAACATAGTATCTATCGGGTTCATACAATGGGAGTGCAGCATGAACGTGAAGTCTATGGCCGTCGGCGCAGCGGCGCTGGCGGCGGCAAGCCTTTGGGCCGGCGCTTCGAACGCCCAGGCGCCTGAGTCCAGCGATCCGATCAAGGTCGCGCTGTTCGACTGGACCAGCGTCAACCTCAACGCCAAGATCATGGGCGGCATCCTGGAGAAGCTCGGCTACACGGTCGAATATCCCACCGCCGACTATCTCTCCAGCCTGACCACCGGCCTCACCAACGGCGACCTGACGCTTGGCATGGAATTCTGGGCGACCACCGCCGGCGAGGCGATGGCTGCTTCCGACGCCACCGGCCAGACCGAGAATCTCGGACCGCTCGGCCCGCAGGCCAAGGAGGAGTGGTGGTATCCGGAATACATGAAGGAGAAGTGCCCCGGCCTTCCCAACTGGGAGGCGCTGAAGGACCCGAAATGCGCCGAGGCCTTCTCGACGCCAGAGACTGCTCCCAACGGGCGCTATCTGGGCGGCCCCGTTACCTGGGAAGGCTTCGACGACGAGCGCGTCGTCTCGCTCGGCCTGCCCTTCACCGTCATCCACGCCGGCACCGACGCGGCGATGTTCGCCGAGCTCGATTCCGCCTACCAGCGGCAGGCTCCGATCATGCTCTGGATCTATTCGCCGCACTGGGCGCCGGCCAAGTACAAGGGCGAGTGGGTCGAGTTCCCCGCCTATACCAAGGAGTGCTACGAGGATCCCGCATGGGGCAGCAATCCGGACGCCCAGTACGACTGCGGCAAGCCGACCGGCGAGATCTTCAAATACGCCTGGTCGGGCATGAAGGATAAGTGGCCCGTCGCCTACAAGGTGGCCAAGAACTACAAGATCGACACCGATGTGCTGAATGCGCTGAGCGGCCAGGTCGACCTCGAGGGCAAGGCGCCGGAAGACGTCGCCGCCGCCTGGATCGCCGAGAACGAGGCCACCTGGAAGGCCTGGGCCGAATAAGCGGCCTGTTTCGACGGGTGGCCCCGCTTCATCGTGAAGCGGGACCGCCGAGTTTCCCCGGCACCACCGTAAGGCAGAGCATGGAAATCGTTTCGCAGCAGGCCCCTGTCGTCGCAGGCGCCACGGTGGACTCGCGCCCGGTCAAGCTAGCCTGCCGCAATGTCTGGAAACTCTATGGCTCCGGCGCCTCGCAGTTCATCCACTCCCGGGCAGGACGGGCGACGTCGGCCGAACTCGCCGAGGCGAGGCTTGTCGGCGCCGCGCGCTCGGTCGATCTCGAGATCAGGCAGGGCGAGATATTCATCATCATGGGCCTGTCCGGCTCCGGCAAGTCGACGCTGGTGCGCTGCATGTCCCGCCTGGTCGAGCCGACCTACGGCAAGGTCGAGTTCGAGGGAAAGGACCTTCTCTCGATCTCCGAGGCCGAACTGATCGAACTGCGCCGCCACCGCATGGGCATGGTGTTCCAGAACTTCGCGCTCCTGCCGCATCTGAACGTGCTGGAGAACATCGCCTTCCCGCTGTCCATCCAGGGTGTCGACCGTAAGTCGCGCGAGGCGCGGGCGCGCGAGGTCATCGAACTCGTCGGCCTGCGCGGACGCGAGCACTTCTATCCGCGCGAACTCTCCGGCGGCCAGCAGCAGCGTGTCGGCATCGCCCGCAGCCTCGCCACCAAGCCGGAGATCTGGTTCCTCGACGAACCTTTCTCCGCCCTGGATCCGCTGATCCGCCGCGAGATGCAGGACGAGCTGATGCGGCTCCAGTCGGTCCTTCAGAAGACTATCGTCTTCATCACCCACGATTTCGACGAGGCCATCCGGCTGGCCGACCGCATCGCCATCATGAAGGACGGCGAGGTCATCCAGGTCGGCACCCCGGAGGAGCTGGTGGTCAGCCCGGCGACGGACTATGTCGCCGAGTTCACCCGCGACGTGCAGCGCGCCAAGGTCATCTCGGCGCGCAGCATCATGGGGCCGCCGAGCGGCGCGAGCCATGCCCAGACCGTCTCGCCCGACGCGCGCGTCGCCAGCTTCTGCGCCGGCATCGTGGCGGCCGGCGAGCCCTTCGCGGTCGGCAACGGCACCGATGCGCCCATCGGCGAGGTGACGCCGCAGGCGGTCGTCCAGTTGCTAGCCGGCCTCGACCGCGGCGGAGCACCCGCGTGACGGCCGCTGCCTTCCCGGCCGCCGAGCGGCCGCATCCTGTCAGGCTCTGGCTGGTGGCCTGGGCGGCGGCGCTCGGCGCGGTGCTCCTGCTCGTGCTTGCCCGCGAATACGTTCCGTGGGCCGTCGACTATCCGGCCTGGGCAGTCGTGCCTGTCGACAAATGGATCGGCGCGCTCATGACCTGGCTCAAGCTCAATTTGAGCTGGCTCACCCGGTCGATCACCGCAATCCTCGGCGTGCCGCTCGACTTCGCGCTCGACCTGCTCGCCAAGAACTTCAAGGTCGGCACCGGCGCCGACGCCTTCACTTTGCCGCGCCTGTCGTGGGTGGGCGTCTGCGCCGCCGCCTTCCTGGCCGGGCGGGCTTTCGGCGGCATGCGGCTCGGCCTCGTCTGCGGCGGCCTCTTCCTCGCCATCGCGCTGTTCGGTAAATGGACAAGCGCGATGCTCACTCTCGCCCTGATCGCCATCGCCGTGCCGTTCTGCATCGTTACCGGCCTCCTGCTCGGCATCTGGGCGTGGCGAAGGCCTTGGGTCGAGAAGTTCCTCGTCCTGCCCTCCCTCGACCTGATGCAGACGATCCCCACCTTCGCCTACCTCATTCCGATGCTGCTGCTTTTTGGCAACAGCCCGGTCTCGGCGATGATCGCCACCGCCATCTTCGCGACCCCGCCGATGGTGCGCGCGACGATGCTCGGCCTGTCGCGCGTGCCGGCCGAGATCGGCGAATTCGGCGACATGGCCGGCTGCACCGCTCGCCAGAAGCTCTGGCGCATCCTGCTGCCCTCGGCCCGGCCGACCCTGATGATCGGCGTCAACCAGGTCATCATGCTGGCGCTCAACATGGTCATCATCGCGTCGATGATCGGCGCCGGCGGGCTGGGCTACGACGTGCTTCTCGCGCTGCGCGCCCTCAAGGTCGGCGAAGCGATGGAGGCCGGCCTGGCCATAGTCGCGCTGGCCATCGCGCTCGACCGTCTCAGCCAGGCTGCCGCCAGGCGGCAGTCCGAGTACCATGGCGAACTCCAGGGCGACAAAGCCTTCCGGACACGTTATCCGAACCTGTCCCTCGCCCTTCTGCTGCTCGCCGGCACGACCCTCCTCGGCCTGGTCCTGCCGTTCTTCGCCGACGTGCCGAAGGCGATCACCTTCACCACGGCGCCGGCCTGGCGCGCCGGCATCGACTGGATAACCGTCAATTTCTTCGATGCGATCGAGGCGTTCCGCGTCTTCCTCATCCTCTATGTGCTCAATCCCGTACGCGCCTTCTTCGAGGGCTTTCCCTGGCTCGGCGCGGTTTTCCTGCTCGGCCTTGCCGGCTGGCAGCTCGGCGGCCTGCGCCTGGCGCTGCTCGTCGCGGTCCTCACCGCGTTCTGCGCCTTCGTCGGACTCTGGGAAAAGACGATGGCGACCGTCTACCTGACCGCCATTTCGGTCGCCATCTCCTGCCTGATCGGCATTCCCGTGGGACTCGCCGCCTCGCGCAGCGACCGCTTCGAGAAGATCGTCACGCCGTTCATCGACACGCTGCAGGTGCTGCCGTCCTTCTGCTTCATCATCCCGGTCGTGATGCTCTTTCGCGTCGGTGACGTAACCGCCATGATCGCCACCGTGGCCTTCGCGGTGGTGCCGGCCATCCGCTACACCAACCATGGCATCCGTCAGGTTCCGCCGGCGCTCATCGAGGCGGCGAAGGTATCCGGCTGCACCCGGCGCCAGACCTTCTGGAAGGTGCAGTTGCCCATGGCGCTGCCCGAGATCATGCTCGGCATCAACCAGACCATCCTGATGGCGCTCGCCATGATCATCATCTGCGCCATGATCGGCACGCGCGACCTCGGCCAGGAGGTGTTTATCGCACTTTCCAAGGCGGATTCTGGACGCGGCATCGTCGCCGGCCTCGCCATCGCCTTCATCGGCATCATCGCGGACCGCCTGTTCGGCGCCTGGAGCGCGAAGGCGAGAGCCAGGCTGGGATGAGCACGCGCCTTCGCCTTCCGCGATGGCTTGCGAAAGTAGGCGTTTCAAAGCTGTCGACGATCTCGCAACGCAGCTACGACGTGTCGACATGAGCTTGTCCAAAGAGGTCGTACCCGCCGCTGGCGGCGCGTCGTAGCCGCAAGAACCCAGCAGGATGAGGTAGAGAAGGGCTGCATTGCTTGCCACAGGACGGACATGCGAGCTTGGCCCAGCCAGCCAGGATAGCCGCGAACGCGCGCAGGCGCGCGGCGAGGCATGCAAGTTCCTCGCACGTGTTGCCGGACCGACCTGTCGCGGCCGGCATCGTATTGGGCTCACTGTCCAGAAACTCCCACATGGCGGCCTCGGCCGGCCGCAGGATGGCAAGCAACAGACAGCTGACGGAAGCGCCGCGACAGCGGCCAAGCTCGGCAAGATCGGCGAGCGCAAGCAGCAGCGCAACGATGCGCTGCAGCACCGCCCTTTCCTCGCCAATCGCCCGATTCCAGTCCATGCCCCCCTCCGATCGCGTCGGAGCCATTATCCGGCAGGCCCCAAATGCGGGGATGGATTGTGACCAGATTTTCCGGCCTCGCGTGGAATTACAACAGGTTACGCGAGCAATGGCCGTCAGCCAGTCCCCACTTTCGCGCTCCCGAGCCTGACCCGTTCACATGCTGATTGCGGTCCGCCGGGATGCCGTGCATTCTCCGCCTCGTTTCAGGGAGGACCACATGACCGCAACGCCGACCGTTGAAGCCTTGCTCGCCGAATGGATCGCGGCTTTCAACGCGCACGACCTCGATCGCCATATGAGGCTCTATACCGAGGACGCGATCCTGTTCGGCTCGGTGGACGAGTTGCAGAAGGGCCGCGACCGGATCAGGACCTATTTCGGCGGACGGCCGCCGGCAATGCGCGTCAAGTCGTACCCGATGCCGGAAGTGCGCGAGATCGCGCCCGACGTTCTGGTCACCGGCGGCCATGTCGACTTCGCTGACGGCGATACGCCGAGCCCCTATCGCATGACGTGGGTACTGGTGAAGAAGGGCGGCGACTGGAAGATCGCCCAGCACCACGGCTCGCCGAGATTCGGGAAGTAAAGACGCGATGGGGTGTCACCCGCCAGTTTCGAGCCCAACGGCAGGCTCGCTGTTTGAAACGATCTCCACGCAATCCCAGTCGGTTGCGATGATGTACGACCAGCCGTCACTCGACAGGAACGATAGTTGACTTTCTTTTGACCAGAGATTGTTTCTGACGCGGAAGGTAGTCGCCGTTGGCCTTCCGCCAAACTCCGATGTCTTGTTCCAGATTTCCGTCAGACCGTGCTCATCGAGCACGCGGAATGCGGAAACATGGTCAAACACAACCTTGTAGATAGACCGGTCTTCCCTGACCTCGACCCGCAACACGAGATCGTTCAGTTCGTTGCGTGAGAACGAGACATCGACCACATCGACGGCATCGTTCGCGAACGGCGTGGGCCATGGTGCGAATGCAAATTTGCCGTCGCCAAAATTACCCACGCCGTATCCTTCACTTCGACTGCAGATAGCTCTCCAGCGAGTCGTCCATCGCCTCCATCCACTTCGTGTGATGCTTCGGCGCCATCGTTCCGGTCATCAGCGACTTGTAGGCGTTGTCGCGGAAGCCCATGATATTCTCCAGCTTGTGGTGCTCCCACTCCATGAATGTCTGGTTGGTCGCCTCGATGTCGAAGCTCGGATAGTCGGTCGCTTCGATCAGCTCCTTGGTGTAGTCGCCCTGGAACCAGATCATCTGTTCCGCGTCGGCGAGCGTCTCCTCGCGGTCGCGCCACTTCTGGCTGTCGGCGGCCATCTCGGGGGGAGAGGGCAACTCGATACGGCCGAGGATCACGTCGCGTGCATACCAGGCCTGGGCGTCGAACATGTTGAACGTGTAGAACTGGTCCTGCATGCCGATATAGAAAAGCGCCGGGTTCTTTTCCCACACCACGCCCTTGTAGAGCCCGAGCGGCCACATCCTGTTGTTGGTCTTCAGCCGCAGGTCGTCGGTCAGGAACGGGAAGTGGTGCAGGTAGCCGGTGCACAGGATGATCGCATCGACCTCCTTGGTGGTGCCGTCCTTGAAATGCGCCGTCTTGCCGACGACCTTGGTGAGCAGCGGTTTCTGTTCCCAGCCGTCGGGGAAGGTGAAGGCCATCGGCGCCGAGCGGTAGCTCACCGTGATCGACTTCGCCCCGTATTTGTAGCATTGCGAGCCGATGTCCTCGGCCGAATAGGAGCGCCCGACGACCAGCACGTCCTTTCCCTTGAATTCGGTGGCGTCGCGGAAGTCGTGGCTGTGCAGCACGCGGCCCTGGAAGGTCTCGAAGCCCTCGAAATAGGGGACGTTCGGGGTGGAGAAATGGCCACTCGCCACCACGACATTGTCGAACTCCTCCGCATAGGTCCGGTCGTTCGTGCGGTCATGCGCCGTGACGGTGAAGGTCTTCGTTTCGTCGGACCAGGTGACCATCCGCACCGGAGAGTTGAAACGCACCCATGGCCGCACGCCGGATTTCTCGACCCGGCCCTTGATGTAGTCCCACAGCACCGCGCGCGGCGGATAGGAGCCGATCGGCCGACCGAAATGCTCTTCGAACGTATAGTCCGCAAATTCCAGGCATTCCTTGGGTCCGTTGGACCACAGATAGCGGTACATGGAGCCGTGGACCGGATCCCCGTGCTCGTCGAGACCCGTGCGCCACGTGTAGTTCCACAGTCCGCCCCAGTCCGACTGCTTCTCGAAGCAGACGACTTCGGGAATCTCGGCTCCCTTGTCGGCCGCCGACTTGAACGCCCGCAGTTGGGCCAAGCCCGATGGTCCCGCGCCGATGACGGCGACGCGCTTCTTGGATGCTCCCATTTGGTATTTCCCCGTAGTCATTCTTGGAAACAATTTTCACTGTGGGACAATAAGTGCTCTAGTTGCACTGTCAACGGGATGCGGACGCGAGGGAATGCCTCTCGTTTTGATGCGTCCCCGTACTTGCATCATTATTCCTGCGAGTGCATTCAGAAGCAGGAAAAATTCATTCAGGTGAAATCTCAGACCGCGAGCGAGGCAGATGGCGAGCAAGGACGGGACGGCCAGGAAGAAGTCGGCGCAGCCCGACGACGTGAAGCCGTTCAGGCAGGCGGTCAGCGAAATCCATGCCATCCGCCAGCCGCTCAGCCAGAACCCGCATGCGGTCAGGGATCCGAAGGAAAAGGTCCTCGAAGTCGCGATCGGCCGCGAGGTGCGCGCCTTCCGCAAGAAGCTCGGGATCACGGTCGCCGACCTCGCCACCGCCACCAATCTGTCGCTGGGCATGCTGTCCAAGATCGAGAACGGCATCACTTCGCCTTCGCTGACGACGCTGCAGGCGCTGTCGCGGGCGCTGGGGGTGCCGGTCACCGCCTTCTTTCGCCGCTTCGAGGAAGAGCGCAGCGTGGTGTTCGTCAAGGCGGGCGAGGGCATCGAGATAGAGCGGCGCGGAACGCGCGCCGGCCATCAATACAACCTGCTCGGCCATGTCGACGCCAGCACGTCGGGCGTCGTCGTGGAGCCCTATCTCATCACCCTGTCGCAGAACTCCGACGTCTTCCCCACCTTCCAGCACGAAGGGATCGAGTTCCTCTATATGCTCGAGGGAGAGGTGGTGTACCGCCACGGCTCGCATCTCTTCCGGATGCTGCCGGGCGACAGCCTGTTCTTCGACGCTGACGCGCCGCATGGACCCGAGGAACTGACGAAGCTGCCGATACGCTACCTCTCGATCATCTCCTATCCGCAACGCGGACAGGGAGATTGATCTAGCGCGGGCAGGATTGAGTTTTGCCGTCGTCGGCGACACAATAACCCAAAAAGCTTTGGGTCAGGAACGTTCGGGGAGTGCAATGTCCGAGATCGCCTCGATCGCAGCAGCCATCTTCAAGCGGGCCGGGAAGTCGCCTCGCTGCATCGTTGCCATCGCCGGCCCGCCTGGTTCGGGCAAATCGACGCTGGCCGAAAGGCTCCTGCAGGTTCTGCCGGAGAACAGCGCGGCAGTCATCTCCATGGACGGTTTCCATTACGACGACATCGTCCTGAACGCACGCGGCCTTCGTCCGCGCAAGGGCGCGCCGGAGACGTTCGACTACCGCGGTTTCGCGGCGCTCCTGAAACGCATCCGGGCGAGCGAACCAGAGATCGCCATCCCCGTCTTCGACCGATCGGTCGAACTGTCGCGTGCGGGCGCCGCCGTGGTCGGCTCGGATGTGAAATTCATCCTGGTCGAGGGGAATTATCTCATGCTGGACGAAGAGCCCTGGTCGGCTCTCCAGGGGCTCTTCGACTTCTCGATCTTCCTCGACGTTCCGCGCGGGGAACTCGAGCGCCGTCTGATGGAGCGCTGGCGCGGACACGGGAAGTCGGACGAGGATGCGCGAGCCTGGATCGCCTCAAATGACATGCCGAACATCGAGCGTGTGCTCGCGCGCCGTTTGCGTGCCGATCTCGTGGTCGGCAGGTAACCCAAGGAACCTCAGGTCCCCCTTTCCCGTTGCCTGTCTTTCGGTGCGGCGCGCCGGACAGAAGGTGCGTACGCGATCGACTTCGACACATCACCGCGTTGGCCAGAAGGATAGAGGGAAATGGCTGCTACAGCGAAGAAGGCAACTGCCAAGTCGACCAAACCCGCTTCGAGAGTTCCCAGGACAAAACAAACAAACAGCACTGCCGAAGCAGGTACGAAGGATATGAAGAAGTCCTTCGGAAAGGCCGCTCCGAAGACGGTAAAGCCGGCCGCGGCCAAGCCCGCCGCAGCGGCGAAGCGGTCGCCGGCCGGAAAAACCGCTGGCGCGGCGGAGCAGCTCAAGCAGGCGGCGGTACCGAAGAAGTCCATCGCCAAGCGAATGATCGACAAGGTCGCGACGACGGCGACAGGCGCGGTCTCGGCCGCCGTCGCCAAGGCGGCCGCAGCGGTCGGCAAGGGCGAGAAGCCTTCCCGGTCCAAGGCGAAGACCTCGGACTAGCTTCCCCGGCGATCGTCGGCAAGTTTCCGGACTAGCGCGCGCTCAGCCGCGTGCGGGGATTTCCAGCCCTCTCTGCACGGCAGGCCTTTCAAGCGCGCGCTTCAGCCAGGCATCGACGTTCGGGAAGGAATCGAACCCGACGATCTCGCGGGCCTCGTAGAAGCCGATCAGGTTCCGCACCCACCCGACATGTGCGATGTCGGCAATCGTGAACTCGTCGTCCATGAACCATTTCCGGCCGGTCAGCCGCGTTTCCATGACGCCCAGCAGCCGCTTGGATTCGTCGGCGTAGCGGTTGAGGGGCCTCTTGTCGGCGATGTCGCGGCCGGCGAACTTGTAGAAGAAACCGAGCTGGCCGAACATCGGCCCGATGCTCGCCATCTGGAAGAAGACCCATTGGATCGCCTCGTAGCGGCGCAGCGGATCGTTGGGGAGCAGCTTGCCGGTCTTCTCCGCCAGATAGAGGAGTATGGCTCCCGACTCGAACAGCCCGATCGCCTGCCCGCCCGGTCCGTCCGGATCGATGATCGCCGGAATCTTTCCGTTAGGATTAAGCGAGAGAAATTCAGGCGTCCAGCTCTCGTTCTTCATGATGTCGACGAGATGCGGCTCGTAGGGAAGCTCCAACTCCTCCAGCGCGATCGAGACCTTGACGCCGTTCGGCGTGGGCAGCGAGTAGAGCTGGATGCGGTCGGGATGTTTCGCAACCCAGCGCGAGGCGATAGGAAAAGCGGAAAGGTCGGTCATCGGGAACTCCGGGCAGGTGGCGGTAGCGGCAGGTCATGGGGAGATAGGCGTGCCAACTCCGCAATCAAGCTTATCGCGAACCGGCGTGCAGACGCGGCCTTCGCCTCAGGCTTCCTTGAAAGCCGCCACGGCGTTCGTGCCCCCGAAAGCGAAGCTGTTGCTGACGGCAACGCGCACCTTGCGCTCTCTCGCCGTGTTCGGCGTTACGTCCAGATCGCATTCCGGGTCGGACTCCCGGTAATTCGCGGTCGGCGGCACAATGCCTTCTCGGATCGCCATGACGCAGGCGATCATCTCGATAGCACCTGACGCGCCCAAGCAATGCGCATGCATCGACTTGGTCGACGATACGGAGAGCTTGTAGGCGTGGTCGCCGAACACCCTTTTGATCGCGTTGGTCTCGATCTGATCGTTGGCCTTTGTGCCGGTGCCATGCGCGTTGAGATAATCGACGTCTTCCGCGTTCAGTCCAGCATCGGCGAGGCAGTTCCGCATCGCGGAGGCCGGACCTTCGACGGTGGGCGCGACGATGTCCGACGCATCGGCCGACATCCCGACGCCGGCGAGTTCGGCGAGGATGTTGGCGCCTCTGGCCTTTGCGTGTTCGTAGGTCTCGAGCACCGCCATGGCGGCGCCTTCCCCCATGACGACGCCCTGTCTGTCCGCAGAGAACGGGCGGCATGTCTCCGGCGACACGATTCTCAGCGCCTCCCACCCCTTGAGCACGCCCCAGGACAGGGGCGCCTCGGCGCCGCCGGCGATCATGGCATCCGCGCGCCCGAGAAGCAGTTGGTCGAAGGCGCTGGCAAACGCATGGTTCGCAGAGGAGCAGGCCGAAGTCACGCCGAAGGCGGGTCCGCGCAAGCCGAGATTCATGCTGACCTGCCCCGCGGCGGCTCCAGGCATGATTTTGGGCACTGCGAAGATTTCGGTGCGCGACTTCCCCTCGACGAGGAGCTTGCGATAATTGTCATCCGTCGTATCGGCGCCGAAAACCCCGACGCCGACCGCCGTTCCGACACGATGTGTGTTCGCTTCGTCGATATCGAGCCCGGCATGCGCGAGCGCCTCGCGCGCCGCAATCACCGCGAAGAGGCTGAAGCGGTCCATCGACGCGGTCTGCCTTCGATCGATCCCATGGTCCGGCATCGACTTCACTTCGCTGCCGGTGGTGATCTTCATGCCGATGAGGGCGTCGTTGCCGAGCGGGCCGATCGCCGAGGTGCCGGCGCGCATGGCTTGCCAGATCGAGGGGGCGTCGTTGCCGAGACCGCAGATCCCGCCGATGCCGGTGACGACGATACGTGGACGCATTCAGGCTTTCTTCGCGATCAGCCCGCGGACGGCCTCGACCATGTCGTGCACGGTCTTCAGGTTGCTCCAGGCATCGACGGTGTTCATCTCGATCTCGATGCCGTAGGCCTCTTCGAGATCGAAGATGATCTCGGTGAGTTCGAGCGAATGGATGCCGAGCGCGGTCAGTTCGGTGTCCGGTCCGATCTCGCCCACCGCGGGATCGGCATGCGCCTTGATCCTGGAGATGATTTCGTCGGTAAGCTGGTCAGCCATTGCGTCCTTCCAGAGTGTGAGGCACCGCACGGCGGCGCGCGGCCGTCCTCGGGCCGCCTTTCGTCTCCTGGCGCACGTCCCACCGCGCCCCCTTGTGCCCGGAACTCCGAGCCTTGCCCCTCTATAGGAAGCCGGGAGGCCGGAGGCAATAAGCTAGATTCCATGCTTCAACAGCGAGGTTCTCGACAAAACGCCGCCCGCCGGTCAACCTCGCCGGCAAAAGGATCGCTCGCATGCTGCTACCCGCTGCCGAACTTGCCCAGATCTCGGAACAACGCGTCGACGCGCGGGCACGGCTGTCGGTTCGCCATGTCGAGGGTCGCACGCGTATCGGCAGGCTCTATCAGGAGGGTTCAGCAAAGATCAGAATGCCGAGAGTGGCAGCGGATCCGCTGGAGGCGGTGCTCATCAACACCGCAGGCGGCTTGACGGGAGGAGACCGTATCGCCTGGGAAATCGAAGCCGGCCCCGCGGCATCCGTAACCGTCACGACGCAGGCCTGCGAGAAGGCCTACCGGTCTCGCTCCGGCGACGCCACCGTCGATGTTCGGCTGACCGGTTCCTCCGACGCCCGCATCGCGTGGCTGCCGCAGGAGACCATCGTCTATGACGGTGCATCGCTGGGTCGGCGCATCGAGGTCGATCTTGCGACAGGCGCCGAAGTGCTTGTGGTCGAGTCCACCCTCTTCGGCCGACGCGCCATGGGCGAAGTCGTCGCGCAGGCGCGTTTCCGCGACCGTTGGCGCGTGCGGTGCGAAGGCCGACTCGTTCACGCAGAGGCTTTCTCGATCGGTGACGATGTCGCCACCACGCTTTCCCGCCCGGCGGCTCTTGCCGGAAACGTCGCCATCGCAACGGTCATGCTCGTGTCCGGCCGGGCGGAGGCGTTGATCCCGCAGACGCTGCGGATCATCGGCGAGAAGGGCGGTGCGAGCTTCTGGACGGTCGGTGGAACTGGCAAGCTTCTTGCGAGGCTTTTCGACAAAGACGGATACAGCCTGCGCAAGAGGCTGGCGCCTCTGGTCGGCCTGCTCAACGGACAGGCAGGCTTGCCGAAAATTTGGTCGCTATAGGGACGATGCATGAATCTTACGCCCAGGGAGAAGGACAAGCTGCTCGTCGCGATGGCAGCCGTCGTTGCACGCAAGCGGCTGGAGCGAGGCGTGAAGCTAAACCATCCCGAGGCCATTGCCCTGATCACCGACTTCGTCGTCGAAGGCGCACGCGATGGCCGGTCAGTCGCCGACCTCATGGAAGCGGGCGCGCATGTCGTCTCGCGCGCCCAGGTCATGGAAGGCATCGCCGAGATGATCCACGACGTGCAGGTTGAGGCCACCTTTCCGGATGGCACGAAGCTCGTGACCGTCCATCAACCAATACGCTAGCCGACACCCCAAGCCTCGAACGATGAGCCGAGCCATGATGAAACGCCTCGCCGCAGCCACAGCCGTCCTGATCGCGTCGGCCGCCCCCGCCTTCGCTCATCTCGACCCGGCGGAACATGGCTCGTTCATGGCTGGCGTCAGCCACCCGCTTTACGGTGTCGATCACATCCTCGCCATGGTGGCCGTCGGCCTCTGGGCCTCGCTGCTGGCGCGGTCAGGCGACGGACGCGCGCTATGGCTCGTGCCGGCGGCATTCGTCGGAACGATGTGCCTCGGCTTCGCAGCCGCCCTGTCCAGCCTGCCCCTGCCTTTCGTGGAGCCCGTCATCCTGGCGTCCGTCGTCGTCATCGGAATGCTTGCGGCAGTCGCGCTCAACGTGCCTGCCGGGTCGGCCATGATCATGGTCGGCTTCTTCGCCCTTTTCCACGGCCACACACATGGGGGAGAACTGGGAGAGGCCGGTGCCTTGTCGTACGGGGCTGGCTTTGCCATATCGACGGCGCTGCTGCATGGCGCCGGCGTGGCGCTCGGCCTTGGGGTGGGTCGCGTGCTGGGCGGCCGCGGCGGCACGGTCGCCACCCGGCTCGCCGGCGGGGCTACCGCACTGGGCGGCCTCTGGCTCGCCTTCGGCGCCTGAGGGCCTGCGGCATGGTTCCGGGTGAAGTCATAACCGCCAAGGGCGAGATCGCGCTCAACGAGGGTGCTCCGACCGTCACGTTGAAGGTCGCCAACAGCGGCGACCGGCCCATCCAGGTCGGCAGCCACTACCATTTCTTCGAGACCAATGAAGGCCTGATATTCGATCGCGAAAAAGCGCGCGGAATGCGCCTCGACATCGCAGCCGGCACGGCTGTGCGTTTCGAGCCCGGACAGGAGCGGGACGTGACGCTGGTACCGCTGTCCGGCAGTCGTATCGTCTACGGCTTCCAGCAGAAGATCATGGGACCGTTGTAGCCGATGCCGTCGCCGGCACCGCCCTGCGTCGCAGCCATGTCATCCGGCCGGTTTGGCGGCTGCGTAGATGACGACGCCGTTCTGCCCATCGAACTCTACCGCGATCACGTCCCGCATCAGGATCTGCCGGGAATCGATCGCGTGGAACAGCATCGCGTTGCCCTCGATCTCCTTGCGCAATTGCGTGATCTCGGCCTCATGCTCCTTGATCTTTTCGGCGATCTCCGCGGGCGGGCCGCCTTCCGTCGGGGCGGCGTCGGCGAGGAACACGATGTCGACCTTGTCGAGGCTCGAGGTCTTGCGCACCATAGCGCTGGATTCGTTCGTCTTCTCTATAGCGGAAATGACCCGGTCCGGATCGGCGGCGGCTTCGGTTTCTTCTTCCTCGACGTCCGTGCCGATGATCGTATCCAGAGATTCCTGCAGCGCCGGGCTCTGCTGCGCCGCAGCCACCCCGGCGGACAACATCAGGACAAGGGCCGCGATCGCGGTCGTGGGCTGTCCGGTCGTTTTAAAGGCCTTGCCGGTGGTGTTCGCGTCGTTCGTCATCTTCTGCTCCGCGGAATTGTGGCGGCGTACGCCGCTCGGCAGGATAAACGCCTGAAACAGCCATGGCTTAACAACAGTTCCTGCCGCAAGGCAACCTTGCAGCGGGCAATTTGTCGCGTTCGCCCGGGGCACACCCAAGTGCGACCGGCGCCATCCTGCGCACGCCGGGCAGGCGCATCCCAACTTCGCGGGAACGCTGCGCCTGCCGTGCGGATGACGGGGTCAGCCAGCCTTTTTGGTGATCAAAGTCAGGGCGCCGCCTTCGGCCATGCTCGCCGCGATCACATCGTTGGATGTCGCGCCTTTGGCCTCCAGCGCGGATTTCAGCTCCGGCATGCTCTCGATGGAGGCCCGGAGCTTTTTCAGGTCCTCGTCGCCGCGCTGCGCGACGACATCGTCCACCTGCTTCTGCGTCTCTTCGGGAAGGTCCTTGACGTCGACGACGGTGACACTGGTGATCGCCGGTGTCTCGGCAGATGGAGCGGCGGCGGGCGGCTGTGCCGGTGCGGACTGGGCTGGCGCGGACTGGGCCAACGCATTGGCCGACACGGCGAGCGTCAGCGCGGCGCCTGCCGCCATGGTCGTGATGATGCGCATGATGTTTCCCTTCTATCAGTTGACGGTAACTCGCCTGAGACCGACGCGCGCAACATGACTGGCGGAATGCGACGTCAGCCCGCCCCTCAACGGGCCATTGCTTGGTCATATCGTGGCCGGAATGTGAGCCCGCATCAGATTAACCGGTCTCGTTTCCACGCCCGCAAGTTGAGCGAAAGGCCTTCGCATGCCCGCTAGAATCTCCCGCGCCGCCTATGCCCAGATGTTCGGTCCGACCGTCGGCGACAGGGTACGGCTCGCCGATACCGAGCTGTTCATCGAGGTCGAGCGGGATTTCACGACTTACGGCGAGGAGGTGAAGTTCGGTGGCGGCAAGGTCATTCGCGACGGCATGGGCCAGAGCCAGGCGACGCGCGCAGAAGGCGCGGTCGACACAGTCATCACCAACGCGCTGATCGTCGACCACACCGGCATCTACAAGGCCGATGTCGGCCTCAAGGATGGCCGCATCCATGCTATCGGCAAGGCCGGCAACCCAGACTCCCAGCCGGGTGTCACGATCATCATTGGTCCGTCCACCGAGGCGATCGCCGGCGAAGGAAAGATCCTGACGGCAGGAGGCATGGACGCTCACATCCACTACATCTGCCCGCAGCAGATCGACGAGGCCTTGATGAGCGGCATAACCACGATGCTCGGCGGCGGCACCGGCCCGGCGCATGGCACGCTCGCCACCACCTGCACCGGCGCCTGGCACATCGAGCGCATGATCGAGAGCTTCGACGGCTTCCCGATGAATCTCGCGCTCGCCGGCAAGGGCAATGCCTCGCTGCCCGCGCCGCTCGAGGAGATGATCCTTGCCGGCGCCTCATCGCTCAAGCTGCACGAGGATTGGGGCACGACGCCTGCGGCCATCGACAACTGCCTCACCGTCGCCGATGCCTACGACGTGCAGGTCATGATCCACACCGACACGCTGAACGAATCCGGCTTCGTCGAGAACACCGTCGCGGCGATCGGCGGTCGTACCATTCACGCCTTCCATACCGAAGGCGCCGGCGGCGGCCATGCGCCTGACATCATCAAGGTCTGCGGCCTTCCGAACGTCATTCCGTCATCGACCAACCCGACGCGTCCCTATACGGTCAACACGCTGGCAGAGCATCTCGATATGCTGATGGTCTGCCACCATCTGTCGCCATCGATCCCCGAGGACATTGCCTTCGCCGAGAGCCGCATCCGCAAGGAGACGATCGCGGCCGAGGACATTCTCCACGACATCGGCGCGTTCTCCGTCATCTCCTCCGACAGCCAGGCCATGGGCCGTGTCGGAGAGGTGGCGATCCGCACCTGGCAGACGGCCGACAAGATGAAACGGCAGCGCGGCTCCTTGCCCGAAGAGACCGGCGACAACGACAATTTCCGCGTCCGCCGCTACATCGCCAAATACACCATCAACCCGGCCATCGCGCATGGCGTCAGCCACGAGATCGGATCGGTCGAGGTGGGCAAGCGGGCCGACCTGGTCCTGTGGAACCCGGCCTTCTTCGGCGTGAAGCCGGAAATGGTGCTGCTCGGCGGGTCGATCGCGGCCGCGCCGATGGGCGACCCAAATGCTTCGATCCCGACGCCGCAGCCGATGCATTACCGTCCGATGTTCGCCGCTTTCGGCAAGCTGCGCACCAATTCGTCCGTCACCTTCGTCAGTCAGGCCTCGCTGGACGCCGGGCTGGCGCAAAAACTCGGGGTGGCCAAGAAGCTGCTCGCCGTGAAGAATACGCGGGGCGGCATCGGCAAGGCGTCGATGAAGCTCAACACGGCCACCCCGCATGTCGAAGTCGACCCGGAAACCTACGAGGTTCGCGCCGACGGCGAACTCCTGACCTGCCAGCCGGCGACGGTGCTGCCGATGGCGCAGAGGTACTTTTTATTTTAAAGTACCGGAATGGGAAGACCGCTCGAAAAACGTCAGGACTCGCTCTATGAGCGCGATTTCTACGCTTGGACTCAGGAACAGGCGGAGAAGCTGCGCGCCCGCGCTCACAATGACATCGACTGGGAGAATGCCGCCGAGGAGATAGACAGCGTTGGGAGGAGTCAGAAGCATGAAATCCGAAATCGGATGAAAGTGCTGATCCAGCATCTGCTCAAATGGCAGTTTCAGCCTGCGGGACGATCCAATAGTTGGCAGTCGTCCATATCGGAGCAGCGCACGCATATCAGCGGGATCATTTCCGATAGTCCGAGCTTGGCAAGTTTCCCCTTGGAGGCGGCAGCATGGGCGTTTCCGCACGCCCGCCGAGCGATGCTTATCGAGACCCGCCTTGCCTCTGCAGACGTTCCGACGAGTTGTCCCTATACTGTGGCTGAGATGCTGGATGAGGCCTTCATGCCCGGAATTCCTTGGAAGCCCGAAGACCTCACACGTGATTGAAGCATGAAACTCTCCCTCACCACCGACTTCACGAAATTTCCGCGCGCCGTCTCGGTCGCGCCGGCCGGCAACGCAGCCGGCGCGGTCGCCGGCAAGGCGGTGCTGGCGCATGACGAGCGGCATCTGCGGCGACGAGCCATCGAGCTTGTCGACGGCGGCAAGGTGCTGGTCGACCTGCTGGAGCCGGTCTCGCTCGGCGACGGCGACCTGCTGGTGCTGGAGGACGGGCGCGCTATCGAAATCGCCGCGGCGCCGGAAGAACTTTATGACATCCGGGCCCGCGATGCGGTCCACCTCACCGAGCTCGCTTGGCACATCGGCAACCGCCATCTCGCGGCGGCCATCGCCGCCGACCGCATCCTCATCCTGCGCGACCATGTCATCAGGGACATGCTGGAGGGACTTGGCGCGACGGTCGCCGATGTGGTCGAGCCGTTCTCGCCGGTGCGCGGCGCTTATTCGGGACATGGCCATTCGCACGGCCATGATCATCACCACCATCATGATGAACACCACGGACATGGCGAGCGTGACGCCTTTGGCCGGATGCCAGGCGACCCGCATTACGGCCACAACCATGCCTGAGGCGTCGCCGTCCGGAGCCGCGCAGCTCCGGCTGATGGCCTTCCTGTCGCCTACCTTTCCGGTCGGCGGCTTCTCCTACAGCCATGGCCTCGAACGCGCCGCGCATGACGGGTTCCTGCCCGATGCCGACGCGCTGAGGGAATGGCTGTTGGACCTGATCGCCTTCGGCTCGGGATGGAACGATGCGGTGCTGTTCGCCGAGGCGCACAGGCTGGCGGGGAGCGCCGAACCGTCCGCGACCAGCCTTGCCGACCTCGCAAATCTCGCCGAAGCCCTCGCAGGCTGCGAGGAGAGGCACCGCGAATCCATGCTGCAGGGCGCCGCCTTTATCGCCGCGGCGCGCGCCTGGCCGCAGCCCATCCTCGCGCATCCGCCCGAGGATTGCGCCTACTGCGTCGCCGCGGGCGCCGTGCTCGGCGCGCACGGCGTGCCGGCCGAGACGGCGGTCGCCGCCTGGCTGCAGGCTTTCTGCATGAACCTCGTCCAGGCTGCGATCCGCCTCGGCGTTACCGGCCAGCAGGGGGCGATGGCGGTGATCGCCGCGCTGGAGTCGGCCATCCTCGTCGCAGCGCGCCGCGCGGCAAGCTCCACGCTCGACGATCTCGGCTCGGCGGCGCTGATTTCCGAGATCGTGGCGATGAAACACGAAACCCAGACGACGAGGCTTTTCCGCTCATGACATCCAAGAACGGTCCCCTGCGCGTCGGCATCGGCGGTCCGGTCGGCTCGGGCAAGACGACGCTGACGGAAAAGCTCTGCAAGGCGCTGAGGGACCGCTATTCCATCGCGGTCGTCACCAACGACATCTACACCAAGGAAGACGCGATGATCCTGGCGCGCCTGCAGGCGCTGCCGGAGGAGCGCATCATGGGCGTGGAGACGGGCGGCTGCCCGCATACGGCGATCCGCGAGGATGCGTCGATCAACCTGCGCGCCATCGCCGAGATGAACAGGAGGTTTCCCGACCTCGACATCGTCTTCATCGAATCGGGCGGCGACAATCTCGCGGCGACCTTCTCGCCGGACCTCGCCGACGTCACGCTCTACGTCATCTCGGTCTGCCAGGGCGAGGAGATCCCGCGCAAGGGCGGGCCGGGGATCACCCGCTCCGACTTCCTGGTCATCAACAAGAGCGACCTCGCGCCCTATGTGAACGTCGACCTCGAGGTGATGGAGCGCGACGCCGCCAGGCAGCGCGGCAAGCGCCCTTTCGGCTTCACCGACCTGTCGCGCGGCAGAGGGCTGGACGAGATCGTCGACTTTCTGGTCGAGACAGGCGGTCTGGAGGCGCGTCCGGTCGCCGCGGAATAGGCTGAGCTTCCGCGTCGGTCAGTAGCCGGCTTTACGATCCACCAGGTTCGTCAAGGGCTCGCCGCGCTCGAACGCGTCCATCTGGGCGAGCATCGGCGGGACCAGATGGACAGGGTCGGATGTCGCCGCCGCGTGGGGCGTCACGAAGACGCGCGGATGGGTCCACAGCGGGCTGGTCTTCGGCAGGGGCTCGACTTCGAAGACATCGAGGCTGGCTTCCTTGAGCGTACCGTCGTCGAGCGCCCGCAGGATGTCGGCGTCCTTCTGCAGCCTGCCGCGCCCGGCGTTGATCAGGACCGGACCGCCCAGGGGACCGGATTTCCGCAACTGCTTGAGCAGGCCGTAATTGACGACGCCGGCCGTCTCCGCCGTCAGCGGCAGCAGCACAACGAGGATGTCGGTGGCGTTGAGGAACGGCGTCAGGCCTTTTGCGCCATGGAAGGTCGTGACATCGGGCACCGAGTGCTCGGTCCTGCTCCAGCCGTTGACCTGGAAGCCAGCCGAGCGCAGCACGCGCGCGGCGGCGCGGCCGAGTTCCCCCAGGCCCATGATGCCTACGGTCGTCTCGCTGGATGGAAGCTGGCGTGCCTCGCGCCAGACCTTCCGCTTCTGCTGCGTCCGGTAGAGCAGCCCCTGGCGGTGATGGTCGAGCACGCGCCAGAGCACGAAGTCGGTCATCTGTTGGGTGAGATTGTCGGAGACCACCCGCACGATCGGCAGGTCAGGCAGGCTCGCGTCGCTCAGGATGTGGTCGACGCCGGCGCCTATCGAAAAGATGGCGCGCAGATTGGGCAGCCTGGCAAGGAGATTCGGCTTCTGCTTCCAGACGACGGCGTAGGTGATTTCCGGGTCATCGGCGCCGGCGGGCTCGGTGACCACCTCGCGCTCCCTGGACAGAAGTTCGTACCAAGGCCGCGGGTTCAGCCCCGTCATTGCCAGCAGGATCCGGCCCTTTGCCTTGTCAGCCATTCTTCCTCGACTTTTCTTATTCGTTGACCGCGTCGGCGGCAGCCGTCTCTATCCGGAAGGCCGCAGAGATCAGGGCCCTGGTATAGTCCGTCTGCGGCCGCTCGAATATCTGTTCGGACGTGCCGTGTTCGACGATGCGGCCGTTGCGCATGACGATGACGTCGTTGGCGAGCGCCCGGACGACCTTGAGGTCGTGGCTGATGAACAGGTAGGCGAGGTCGTGCTTTTTCTGCAGGTCGCGCAGGAGATCGACCACCTGCGCCTGCACGCTCATGTCCAGCGCCGAGGTCGGTTCGTCGAGCATGACGAATTTCGGCTTCAGCACCATGGCACGTGCGATCGCGATGCGCTGCCTCTGGCCGCCGGAAAATTCGTGCGGGTAGCGGAAGCGGGTATCCGGGTCGAGCCCGACCTCCTTCAGAACGCCGACAACCCGCTCGTCCCGTTCACCGGCCGAGAGCGCCGGCTCGTGAATCCTGAGCCCTTCCTCGATGATTTCCGAAACGGACATGCGCGGGCTGAGCGATCCGAACGGGTCCTGGAACACGATCTGGAGTTCGCGCCGCAATGGTCGCATCTGCGCGAAGGAAAGCGCATCGATGTCCCGGCCGTCGAACTTGATGCGGCCCGAGGACGAGATCATGCGTGCGAGCGCAAGGCCGAGCGTCGTCTTTCCCGAACCGGATTCGCCCACCACGCCGAGCGTCTGCCCCGCGCGAACGGTCACGTCGATACCGTCCACGGCCTTCACGTGGTCGACCACCCGGCGGAAGAACCCCTGCTTGATCGGAAACCAGACCTTCACGTCGTTGCCGGACATCACGATCCTGGCGGTTTCGTCACCGGCGGGCGGCTGGCCCTTGGGTTCGGCAGCGAGCAGGTGACGCGTATATTCGTGTTGCGGATCCGCGAAGATGTCCTTCGTCGGGCCGGTCTCGACGATCTTGCCCTTGGTCATAACGCAGACGCGGTCCGCCACCTTGCGGACAATGCCGAGATCGTGGGTTATGAAGAGCATCGACATGCCCTTGCGCGCCTTCAGCTCGGCCAGCAGTTCGAGGATCTGCGCCTGCACGGTCACGTCGAGCGCCGTCGTCGGCTCGTCGGCGATCAGCAGGTCGGGCTCGTTGGCCAGGGCCATCGCGATCATGACGCGCTGGCGCTGCCCGCCCGAAAGCTGATGCGGGTAGGCGCCGAGCCGCTTTTCCGGCTCCCGTATGCCGACTTCCCGAAGCAGTTCCAGCGTCCGCTCCCGAGCCTGCCTGTCGCGCATGCCCCGATGCAGCGAAAGTACCTCGACGATCTGCTGCTCGATCGTATGTAGCGGATTGAGCGACGTCATCGGCTCCTGGAAGATCATGGTGATCTTGTTGCCGCGCACGCTGCGCAATTCCTTCTCGCTGAGCGAGAGCAGATCTTGTCCATCGAACAGGATCTGCCCGGACGGATGGCTCGCCGACGGGTAGGGCAGAAGCTTCAGCACCGACAGGGCCGACACGGACTTTCCCGAGCCGGATTCACCGACCAGCGCCACCGTCTCGCCCTTGGCTATGTCGAACGACACGTGATCGACCGCGGTCGAAACCTTACCGCCCTGGCTGAAGGCGACCGATAGATCGCGCACGGAGAGCAGAGGTGAAGTCAAAGAGCGGCCTCGACGTCGGTGTGCCGGAAATCGTCGCCCTTGAACAGCAAAGGTTCACGGCGCGCCTTGGCCAGCGCGTAGGCGAAACAGTCGCCGAGGTTCAGTCTTGCCCGATGATTGCCCTTTCCGAACTTGGCGTAGGCTTCGCGGGCCAGCCTGGCCTGTTCGGGCGTTACTTCGGCCAGCTCGACGTTCATGTTGGCCAGTATGTCGTCCAGTTTTTCAGAAGCTCCAGGTACGTCGCCGCGATCCACTCTCAAGGCGACTTCAAGATAATTCACGGGCGATAGCGCTGCCCTTTTCGGAGCCTCATTGAGAACATTCGAAAAAAGCTGTCGCTCCGGTTCCCTCAACAGAACCGCCAGTATCGCGGACGCATCAACGATCATTTGGGGAGACCCCATTCGTCGTAAAGATCGGAATGATCGCTCGTCATGCCCGGAGGAGGAGGAGGCAGGGAATCCAGCAGTTCGTCGAGTCGACGCATGCGCTCGGCGACATCGCGCTCGCGGTGAAGACGGTTGATCTCCGCCTCGAGCGCTCTCTCTATGGCCGCCGTCATGGTCAGCCCGGTCTCATCCGCAAGCTGGCGCGCGAGCTTCTGAGCCTTCTCGCTCTTGATGTTCATGCCCATGGACATCTCCAAGGTAGAAACTTGGAGAAATTATACCGCATTTCGGCGCTCATCGGAACGTTTTCCGCGGGTCGAATGCGTCGCGCGTCGCCTCGCCGATGAAGATCAGCAGCGAGAGCATCAGCGAGATGACGAGGAACCCCGATATGCCGAGCCATGGTGCGTTGAGGTTGCGCTGGCCCTGCCGCAGCAATTCGCCGAGCGAGGCGGAGCCGGGCGGCAGGCCGAGACCGAGGAAGTCGAGCGCGGTAAGCGTGGATATCGACCCGTTGAGGATGAAGGGCAGGAAGGTCAGCGTCGCGACCATGGCGTTCGGCAAAAGGTGCCGGCGCATGATCGTGGCATTCGATACGCCGAGCGCACGAGCCGCGTTGACATATTCGAAATTGCGGGCCCGCAGGAATTCGGCCCGGACGATGCCGACGAAGCTTACCCAGGAGGTAAGCAGCATGATGCCGAGCAGAATGAAGAAGCCGGGCGGCAGGACCGCAGCCACGATGAGCAGGAGGTAGAGCTGCGGCAGCGAAGACCAGATTTCGATGAAACGCTGGAAAAGCAGGTCGGTCAGTCCGCCGAAATAGCCCTGCACCGCGCCGGCCGTGACGCCGATCACGGCGGAGCCAAGCGTGAGGATGAGACCGAACAGGACGGAGATGCGGAAACCATATATGACCCGGGCGAGCACGTCCCTAGCCTGGTCGTCGGTGCCGAGCCAGTTCCAATTGCCGATCGTGCAATTGGGATCATCCGCGCCTTGCGGGTAGGCCCGGCAGCGTGTGTCGACGTCGTAGAGCCAGGACGGCTTGGCCGGAGCCGCCGCCGGAATCTGGTTGTTGACGGTCCGGTATGAATAGCGGATCGGCGGCCAGATCATCCAGCCATTCGCCTGGATCTCTTCCTGGATGAAAGGGTCGCGATAGTCGGTCACTGCGTAGAAGCCGCCGAATTTCTCTTCCGGATAGGCAACCAGCACCGGGAAAAGCAGCTCGCCCTTGTAAGAGGCGAGGATCGGCTTGTCGTTGGCGATGAATTCCGCGAACAGCGTCAGCACGAACAGGACGAGGAAGATCCAGAGCGACCAGTAGCCGCGCCGGTTCGCCTCGAAGTTCGCCCAGCGCCGCTGGTTGAGCGGCGAGATGCGCGACGGCTTCTGCGCAACGACCGGCGCGGCGTCGGTGGCGGCCGTCATACGTCCCTCCGCTCAAAGTCGATGCGGGGGTCGATCCAGGTGTAGATCAGGTCTGAGAGAAGCGTGACCACCAAGCCGATCAGCGAGAAAATGTAGAGCGTGGCGAACACGACGGGATAGTCGCGATCGATGACCGAGCGGTAGCCCAGCAGTCCCAGGCCGTCGAGGGAGAAGATGTTCTCGATCAGCAGCGAACCGGCGAAGAATGCCGAGATGAACGCGCCGGGGAAGCCCGCGATCACGATCAGCATGGCGTTGCGGAAGACGTGCCCGTAGAGGACCTGTCGCTCCGACAGGCCTTTCGCGCGCGCCGTTACCACATACTGCTTCCGGATCTCGTCGAGGAACGAGTTCTTGGTCAGCAGGGTGGTCGTCGCGAAGGCCGACAGCACCATGGCCGTCAGCGGCAGGGCGAGGTGCCAGAAATAGTCGATGATCTTGCCGTACCATGGCAGCTGGTCAAAATTTTCCGATGTCAGTCCGCGCAGCGGGAACCAGTCGAAGAAGGAGCCGCCCGCGAAGAACACCATCAGCATGACGCCGAACAGGAAGCCCGGAATGGCATAGCCGACGATGACGATCGCGCTGGTCCACACGTCGAAGGCCGAGCCGTCCCGCACCGCCTTGCGGATGCCCAGCGGGATCGAGATGAGATAGGAGATCAGCGTGATCCACAGGCCGATCGAGATCGACACGGGCATCTTCTCGATGATCAGGTCGATGACCGAGATGTCGCGGAAGTAGCTCTCCCCGAAGTCAAAGCGGATGTAGTTCCAGAGCATGAGCCCGAAGCGCTCGAGCGGCGGCTTGTCGAAGCCGAATTGCTGTTCAAGCTTGGCGATGAATTCGGGGTCCAGCCCCTGCGCGCCGCGGTAGCGCGACGAGCCCTCGCCGCCGCCGAGATTGTCCTGGCCGCCGCCCAGCACGTCGCCGCCGCCACCGCTCAGCGCATCGCCGCCGGCCTGGCCGGTGAGGCGGGCGATGACCTGCTCCACGGGCCCGCCCGGGGCGAACTGGATGATGACGAAGGAGACTGCCATGATGCCGAAAAGCGTCGGAATCATCAGCAGGATGCGCCGCAGTATATAGGCACCCATCAGTCAGGCACCCCGCAGGTCACGCGCGGAAGAAGCGGGCGTGCGGAAGACGACCGTCCCGCCGCGCCGGCTTGTGCTTCAGGCCTTGCCAATCGCAGCTGCCTTTTCCTTGTCGAACCACCACATCGTCTCGATCGGGAAGCCGTAGTCCGGCTTCGGCTCGACGAAGCCGAACATGTCCCAGTATGCCGCACGGTGATTCGCCGAGAACCAATTTGGAATCCAGTCCATCCGCGCGCGCAAGACCCGATCGAGAGAGCGCAAGGCGACCACGAGTTGATCGCGGCTGGACGCCACCCCGGCGGCCGAGATCAGCGCATCGATTGCCGGGGAGGCGGTACCTGGCAGGTTGCGCGAGCCGGGTGTCGAGGCCGCGCGGGAATGGAAGACGTTCTGCAGCGTCTCGAAGGTCGGCGTCGCAGGCAGCGATAGCGCCAGGCTGACCATGTCGAAATCGAAGTCGTTCTGGCGCACAGCATATTGCGCCGGGTCGACCTGGCGGATCGACGCGTCGATGCCCACTGCCCGTAGGTTCTCGACGAAGGGGGAATCGATGCGAACGAAGACCTCGTCGTTGACGAGGATCTCCAGCTTGAGCGCTTCGCCAGCCGCGTTTCGCACCAGAGCGCCGTCGCGCGTCCAGCCGGCCTCGGCAAGCAGGCGCGACGCTGCCCCGAGCAGCTTGCGGTCTCGGCCCGAAGCATTGGACACCGGCTGCAGGACCGCTTGTCCGAACGCCTCGTCGGGTATCTCGTCCCGCAGCGGCTCGAGCAATGCCAGTTCCGCTGCCGTGGGCAGCCCCTGTGCCATGAATTCCGAGTTCTGGAAGCATGACTGCGAGCGTTCGTAGAGCCCGTAGAACAAGCTCTTGTTGGTCCACTCGAAGTCGAAGCAGGAGGCGATCGCCTGCCGCACGCGGATGTCCGCGAACTGCTGCCGGCGCTGGTTGAGCGCCCAGCCCTGCATGATCGGGCTCTTCTCCTCCGCGAACTCCCGCTTCACCACCTTGCCTTCGGCCAGCGCGGGGAAGTCGTAGCCGGTCGCCCAGACACGCGAGGTGAATTCCTGCCGGTAGGTCACGTTCCCCTTCTTGAAGGCCTCGAAACCGGCCTGGCGGTCCCTGTAGACGTCGATGCGTATGACGTCGAAATTGTCGCTGCCGCGATTGACGGGCAGGTCGGCGCCCCAGTAGTCGGCGACCCTCTCATAGACGATGGTCTGGCCGGCTGATACGCGGCCGACCCTGTAGGGACCCGAACCAAGCGGCGCGACGAGCTGGGAGCTGTCGAAGGGGTGTTCCGAGAACCAGGCTTTGGACACGATCGGGAAGGCGGCCACCGAAAGGATGGTGGCCGGCGTCTGGGCTCCCGAAAAGCTGAGCCGGACGGTTGCCGGATCGAGGGCTTCGGCCGCCTTCATCTCGGCCAGCGGAAGCATGAGCAGGGGATGGCCCTTCTCCTTGAAGGTCGCGTAGGTGAAGGCAACGTCTTCGGCGGTCAGCGGCGTGCCGTCGTGCCAGCGGGCTTCGGGTCGCAACCTGAACGTGAAGCTGTTGCGGTCCTGCGAGATCGTCACCGTCTCGGCGAGCAGCCCGTACAGGGCATCGGGCTCGTCCAAAGCGCGCTTCATCAGGCTGTCGAAGCACAGCTCCATGCGCGGCGGGGCGTCGCCCGTCAGCACGAATGTGTTCAGCGTGTTGAAGGTCGTGACGTTCTGGTTGTAGAGCCAGTTGGGCGGCGAGAAGTTCAGCGCGCCGCCTTTCGGAGCATGCGGGTCGAGATAGGCGAAGTGGCTGAAGCCGGCCGGATATTTCAGGTCGCCGAACGCCGACAGCCCGTGCAGCGGCGTGTCGGCGGCAGCGGCTGCGAAGCCAGGCCGACCGAGCAGCGGCGCTGCCGCGAAGGCACCGCCGAGGGCGAGGAAGGCGCGGCGGTCCAGCCGGAGCTGGCGCGTCCGGGCGTCCATCAATTGATGGTCCGGTATTTCGCGGCCAACGCTGCCTCCTTCGCAGGGTCGATCCACCACGATTCCGTATCGGGGCCGATATAGTCCGGCTGCGGCTCGGGAATGCCGAACTTGTCCCAATAGGCATAGAAGTCGGTGTCGCGGGTCAGCTGCGGGACGGCGTAGTAATTCCACAGCAGCACCCGGTCGAGCGCGTGCGTCGCCGCCAGCAGGTCCTCGCGGTCGGTAGCGAACACGACCCGCTCGACGAGCTTGTCGATCACCGGGTTCTTGATGCCGGAATAGTTGCGCGAGCCGGGCGTATCGGCCGCCCTGGACGACCAGAACTCGCGCTGCTCGTTGCCGGGCGATTCGGACTGCGCCAGCGGGGCAAGGATCATGTCGTAATCGTAGTCGTTGAGCCGGTTGGTGTATTGCGAGGTATCGACGACGCGCAGCCGCGCGGTGATGCCGATCCTGCGCAGCAGGTTGGCGTAGAAGTTGAACGAGGATTCCAGGGCGTCGTTGCTGGTCAGCAGCTCGAACTCAAAGGGTTCGCCCTCGGCGTTCACGAGCTTGCCGTTCTGCAGGGTCCAGCCCGCCTCGGCGAGCAGTTCGAGGGCCCTGCGCAGATGCGTGCGCTGGTCCTGCGGCGTGTCGTAGACGGGCAGCTTGAATTCCTGCGTGAACAGCTCGGGCGGCAGCTCGCTGCGGAACGGCTCCAGTATCTCGAGTTCCTTGCCCGTCGGGATCCCCGAGGAGGCGAGATCGCTTCCCATGAAATAGCTGTTGACGCGCTTGTTGAGGCCGAAGGACAGCATCCGGTTCGGCGTCTCGAAGTCGTAGGCGAGCGTCAGCGCCTCGCGCACCCGGCGGTCTGCGAACAGCGGCCGCCGCATGTTCATCGCGAAGCCCTGGAAGTTGGCGCCGCTGGTGGCCTTGAACTCGCGCTGGACGACGTCGCCGGCCTTCACCGCCGGGAAGTCGTACTTGGTCTTCCAGTCGCGGGCGCTGGGTTCGCGATGCAGGTCTTCCAGGCCGCCCTTGGTGAAGGCCTGCCACGCGGCGTTCGCGTCGAGGATGTAGATGTATTTGCGCCTGTCGAAATTCTCGCGGCCGATCTTCACCGGCAACTCGGCGCCCCAGTAGTCCGGGACGCGCGCCCAGGTGATCTCCTGTCCGGGCGTGACGCTCTCGATCCGGTAGGCGGCCGAGCCCAGCGGCGGCTCGAGGGTCGGCCTGGTGATGTCACGCTTGTTGCCCTGCGCATCGGTGCCTTCCCACCAGTGCTTCGGCAGCACGGCGAGGTCGCCGATGATCTTCGGCAGCTCGCGGTTGCCCTTCTGGTCGAAGCGGAATTCGATCTCGCGCTCGCCGACCGCCACGGCCTCGGTCACGTTCTCATAGTAGCGGCGATACCAAGGGCTGTGCTCCTTGAGCACGTTGAAGGACCAGATGACGTCGTCGACGGTGATGGGCTCACCGTCGTGCCACTTCGCCCGCGGGTCGAGCCGGTAGGTCGCCGACGAGAAGTCGTCCGGATATTTGTAGGCCTCGGCCAGCAGCGGGTGTGCGACGCCCGGCTCGTCGATCGACTGTTCCATCAGCGTGTCGTAGAGCAGGCCGCCGCCGAACGGCGCCAGCCCGGCAGCAGGCGTGCCGCGCACGATGTAGGGGTTGAGGCTGTCGAACGAACCCTGCGCCACGGCGTTGAGCGTGCCGCCCTTCGGCGCGTCGGGGTTCACATGGTCGTAGCGCTCGAAGGTCTCGCCATATTTCGATTCCCCCATGAGCGACGAGGTCGTGTGCCATTCCTGCGCGACGGCGGCCGGGCCGAAGAGCAGGACTGCCGGAACGAGGACTTCGGCAAACAGGACGGCCGGTGACTTCATGCGATCCTCAATACCTGGGACAAGGACGTAACTGCGCCGGAGGCGGCGGCGATCAAGCCTTTTAACAAAAAAGCCGGGTGGAACCCGGCTTTTTCGTGATTTCGAGGATTACAATTTTGTCATTGCGCTGGCGCGGGCTCCGCGGGAGGCACCGCGGCCGGGGCCTCCGGAGTAGCTTCGGCGGGGGCAGCCTCGGCGGGAGCAGGCTCGGCGGGAGCTGCTTCGGTTGGCGCGGCTTCGGTGGGAGCAGGTTCCGCTGCCGGCTCGGCGGCAGGCGTTGCAGCCGGCGCAGCGCCTTCAGCCGGCGCTGCTTCGGCGGGTGCAGCTTCGGCCGGTGCAGCTTCAGCCGGAGCGGGCTCTGCTGCCGCCGGCTCCGCGGCCGGTGCCTCTCCCGCGGGCGCCACCGCGTTTTCGGGCGCCGGAGCCGGAGCCTCGGGAAGCGGCGCCGGGCTATCCGACAGCGTGCGCAGATAGGCGATGAGGTTGGCGCGGTCCTCGGGGTTCTTCAGCCCCGCGAACGCCATGGCCGTTCCCTTCACCAGCGCCTTCGGCGCCATGATGAAATGATCGAGATGTTCGTAGTCCCAGACCACCGAACCGCCCTGCGAGAACTCCTTCATCGCTCCCGAATAGGCGAAGCCTTCGTGCGACGCGACGGGGCGGTTGACGATGTTCCAGAGGTTCGGACCGACCTTGTTGGCGCCGCCCTGTTCGACCGTGTGGCACGCCGCGCAGCGCTTCTCGATCGCCTGGCCGGCGGCAGCGTCTGCGGAAGCCAGCCTGACGGCGATGGGCTCCTCGACCGGAGCAGCCTCGCCGCCGCCGGCTTCGGGCTCGACGGCCTCGATGACGAAACCTTCCTTCTCGGGATGGGGCGCCGCGAAAATCGCATCCGAAATGATCGCGACCGAAAAGACAACAAACACGGCTCCCAGGAAGGCGCCGATCCACTTGTTGTATTCGAATGAGTCCATTCGCCCCTGGCTCCCTTGTCTCCTGGCCGGCATGCGGTATTCGTAGCCAGGCGGCATCCTGCTTTGATCGACCGGGCCGGCCGATTTGCGCGGAAACTAGGGCTTTTGCTTGGTCGTTGCAACACATATAAGGACGCCGCCGATGAGACGTTTTGCCACCATATAAGACCCCTGTTCAGCCCGCCGATCCGCCATGTCGACCATTGTTCTGATCCCGGCCCGGATGGCCTCCACGCGGCTTCCCGGCAAGCCTCTCGCCGATATTGCGGGGCGTCCGATGATCGTGCATGTCGCCGAGCGGGCGGCGGAAAGCGGGCTGGGTCGCGTCGTCGTCGCGACGGATGTCGATGAGGTGGCGCAGGCCGTCCGCCGACGTGGCTTCGAAGCGGTCATGACGCGCCCGGACCACCAGTCCGGATCCGACCGGATCCACGAAGCGCTGGCGGCGCTGGACCCTGCACGCGACGTGCAGGTGGTTGTCAACGTACAGGGCGACCTGCCGACCATCGATCCCGCGACCGTGCGCGCCGTCTTCGCGCCGCTGGAAGACGGATCGGTGGACATCGCCACCCTCGGCGTGGAGATCGTCCGCGACGAGGAAAAGACCAATCCCAACGTGGTCAAGATCGTCGGCTCGCCACTGTCCCGGGAGAGGCTCAGGGCGCTCTATTTCACCCGTGCGACTGCACCATGGGGCGAAGGGCCGCTCTACCACCACATCGGCCTCTATGCCTATCGCCGTTCGGCCCTGGAGCGCTTCGTGGCGCTGGGGCCGTCCGTGCTCGAAGGGCGCGAGAGGCTGGAACAACTCCGCGCGCTCGAAGCCGGCATGCGCATCGACGCCCAGATCGTCGAGTCCGTGCCGCTCGGCGTCGACACACCCGAAGACCTGGAGCGTGCGCGCGAAATCCTCCAAGAGCAGCAGACCTGACATGGCCCCCGAAAAAACGAACCGCATATCCTTCCAGGGCGAGCCCGGGGCGAACTCCGACACGGCTTGCCGCAACATGTTTCCGGGCATGGAGCCGTTGCCATGCCCGACCTTCGAGGACGCCTTCAACGCGGTCGAGAGCGGCAAGGCGGATCTGGCCATGATCCCGATCGAGAATACGATCGCCGGACGCGTCGCCGACATCCATCACCTTCTGCCTGAATCCAAGCTGCACATCGTCGGAGAGTATTTCCTTCCGATCCACTTCCAGCTGATGGTTCTGCCGGGGGTCGAGCGCAAGGAGATCAGGACGGTCCACAGCCACATCCATGCGCTGGGTCAATGCCGCAAGTACATCCGCAAGAACGGATGGAAGCCGGTCATCGCCGGCGACACGGCCGGATCGGCGAAGCTCGTCGCCGAAAGGCAGGACCGCACCATGGCCGCGCTGGCGCCCGAACTCGCCGCCAGTCTCTATGGCCTCGAGATACTGGAGCGGAACGTCGAGGACAACGACACCAATGTCACCCGCTTCGTGGTGCTGACCAAGTCCAAGCAGTGGGTGGAGCGTGCGACGCCTGACACCCGCATGATGACCACCTTCATGTTCCGCGTCCGCAACGTGCCCGCCGCGCTCTACAAGGCGATGGGCGGCTTCGCCACCAACGGCGTGAACATGACGAAGCTCGAGAGCTACCAGCTCGGCGCATTCACCGCGACGCTGTTCTATGCCGACGTGGAAGGCCATCCCGACGATGTCAGCGTGAGCAATGCGCTGGAGGAGCTGAAATTCTTCTCCAAGGAAGTGCGCATTCTGGGCGTCTATCCGCGCAGCGCCTCGCGGGAAGAGTGGAAGATCGCGGACTGACGGCCGGCCGGGCCTGCTTTCAGTCCAGGGGCGTGTAGTCGATTTCCATGAATGCCTCCACCTCGGGAATCCAGCGGTCGCGCACATAGGCGACGTGGACGGGGTGGTCGTTATACGCCTGGTAGGCCTGCTCGTCGGCAAACTCCATCGAGTAGCCGAAATGGAAGTCGTTCTTCGGACTTGTCTGATTGAGCCTTTCGAAGCGTTCCACGCCGGGTATGTCGGCCAGTGCACGGCCGGCATCGAGGAAGGCCCTCTCCTCAGCCGAACCGCGAGGATGCTTCAGCCGGAATGCGACGGTGTGGCGGATCATGTCGAAGGTTCCTCCTGTTGGTTTCGGCGCGGATCGTCAGACGGCTTCCGCCCAGGCCCGTATAAGGTGATGGGCGATCGCCCCGGGCGGCGGCGTGAACAGCGTCGGGTGCGTCTTTGTCAGCATCGCAAGGACTTCGGCTCGCTCGAACCAGCGGCAATCCTCCAGTTCGGCGATATCGGGGCTTATTTCCTCGTTCAGCGCCTCGCCGAAGCAGCCGATCATCAGCGAGTAGGGAAACGGCCATGGCTGGCTGGCGTGGTACACCACCCGCCCGAGCCTGATGCCGGATTCCTCGAAGGTTTCCCTGCGAACGGCGTTTTCGATGGTCTCGCCCGGTTCGATGAAGCCGGCAAGCGCCGAATACATGCCAGGCGGAAAATGACGTCCCCTGCCGAGCACGCATCGGTCCTTCGAAACAGCGAGCATGATCGCGACAGGATCGGTGCGCGGGAAATGCTCCGTACCGCAGGCGCTGCATACGCGCTTGTAGCCGCCGGAGCGCATTTCGGTAGGCTGTCCGCATTTTCCGCAGAAGCGATGGCTGGCATGCCATGCGAGCAGGCTCGCCCCCTGTGCCATCGCCCCGAGCGCCGCCTCGTCGATCAGTCCCTGTGTGTAGACGGAACGGTAATCCGTGAGCGCGAGCGGCGCCTGAACCGCCTCGGCATCCAGCTCTATGGGAGCGGCGACCACCGGCCCTTCCGGCGCCTGACCGAGCAGGACCGCGCTCGACGGCGAAACGCCGTAGCCGAGAGCGTCGGCCAAGGGAAAGTAGCCGCTGGCCCGTCCGTCGCCGTCGGTCCTGAGCAGGATGCGGCCGCTCGCCATCAGCATCACGCGCACCGACGGGTCGGACAGCGCATTCTCCGTCGAATTGTCCGCCCGCTTCTCGGCCTGGCGATCGATTATGTTGCCGGCAAAGCCGACGAACTGGCTCGGCTCGGCCAGAGGCGCGTCGAAAAGGCGAAAGGACATGAAGGGACTCAAGGGCAGGAGCTTCTCGGACGAAGCTTATAGCGCCGCCTTGATCGTTTCGGCAAACCTGTCTCGGTCGCCAGCGTCGTAAGGCTCGCGCTTGCCATGCCCCCATACCGGTCCGGGCCAGGCGGGATCGCCCTCCTTGCGGGCCACCACATGGACATGCAGCTGCCGAACGATGTTTCCGAGAGCACCGCTGTTGATCTTGTCGCACGCCGTCGCGCGCTTCAGCGCCTGCGCGACCAGGTTGGTTTCGAAGCTTAGCAGGGCCTGGTCGAGCGGGGTCAGGTCATGGATTTCCTGAATGTCTGGACGTTGCGGGACCAGGATCAGCCAAGGCCATCGGCAGTCGTTCATCAAGCGCAGGTCGCATAGTCCGAGCCTGATCAACCTGTCGCTGTCGGCCTCCAGTCTCTCGTCCAGGGCAAATCCCGTCTTCAGGGCCAGTGGCATTAACATTTCCCCGTATTTTTCGCGAAGCTAGTGCGACGGTTCGAGGCGGGCAAGCGGGTTGCACTTGCAATTGCCGGCCGAATTTCCGATATGGGGCACGGGAGGTTGGTGGTGGACGAGCCACTCGCCAACCGGGTCAGGTCCGGAAGGAAGCAGCCCTAACGAGCACGGAACGGGTCATTGTTCCAGCCTCCCGCCTTTCCCGACCTCGGCCGCGCAGTCCGCGTCATTGACGCCGCGCCGCCGCGCGGGCGAAAGTCGGCAGGCGGAATCGGCCCGGGACGGGCTTGGGAGTATCGAACGCGCTGATGGACGACGCCGGCATGCAGAGTCAGAACAAGGCCGCCGGCGGCTACAGGGTTCTCGCGCGCAAATACCGCCCCGCCGATTTTTCGGCTCTCATCGGCCAGGAGCCGATGGTGCGTACACTGTCCAACGCATTCTCCACCGGCCGCATCGCGCAGGCCTGGATGCTGACCGGGGTGCGCGGGGTCGGCAAGACGACCACCGCCCGCATACTTGCACGCGCCCTGAACTACAGGACGGCGGAGATCGACCGGCCGTCGGTCGACCTTTCGGTGCCGGGCGAACATTGCCAGGCGATCATGGAAGGCCGCCATGTCGACGTGGTCGAGATGGACGCGGCATCGCACACCGGCATCGACGACATCCGCGAGATCATCGAACAGGTGCGCTACGCGCCGGTGTCGGCCCGCTACAAGGTCTACATCATCGACGAGGTCCACATGCTGTCCACGCAGGCCTTCAACGGCCTGCTGAAGACGCTCGAGGAACCGCCGCCGCATGTGAAGTTCATCTTCGCCACCACCGAGATCCGCAAGGTTCCGATCACGGTTCTGTCCCGCTGCCAGCGCTTCGACCTGAGGCGTGTCGACGCCGGGATGCTCACCGAGCATCTCAACCGCATCGCCGGCCTGGAAAACATTTCCGTCGAGGACGAGGCTGTCGCCATGGTCGCCCGCGCGGCCGAAGGCTCCGTGCGCGATGCGCTGTCGATCTTCGACCAGGCGATCGCCCATGGCGCCGGCACCGTCACAGCCGAGCAGGTCCGCGCCATGCTCGGCCTCGCCGACCGGGGACGTGTGGTCGATCTCTTCGAGCATCTGATGAAGGGCGACGCGGCGGCGGCTCTGCTTGAGTTCCGCGCCCAGTACGATGTCGGCGCCGATCCGGCGGCCGTTCTGACCGACCTCGCCGAGTTCAATCACCTGGTGACGCGGCTCCGTTTCGTGCCCTCGGCTGCGAACGACGTGTCGCTGTCGGAGGAGGAGCGCCGGCGCGGCGCGGCGTTTTCCAAACAGCTGTCGGTGCGCGTCCTGTCGCGGTGCTGGCAGATGCTGCTCAAGGGCATCCCGGAAGTTCAATCCTCCAACCGGCCGGCAAGCGCCGCCGAGATGGTGCTGATCCGCATCGCCCATGCCGCCGACCTTCCGACCCTGGACGAGGCGCTGAAGGCTCTCGGCGACGCGCCGCAGGCAACTGGTGCCGCTCCAGGGCGCGCTTCTCCTTCCGCACCGGCCCCCGGCAATGGTGCCGCGAGTGCGGTCGCTGCCGGGCGCATGCCGGTCATGTCGAATGGCGGGCAGACCATACGGCTTGTCGAGGCTTCTCCGGCGCCAGCGGCCTTCGTGGCACCGCCGGCCCCGGCGGAGGAAACAGCCGCCGTGCCGGTCAAGTCGCTGGCGGATATCGCCGGCCTCGCCGACGCCAATCGCGACATGCTGTTCAAGACGCAGCTGAAGAACTGTATCAGGCCGGTCCGCATCGAGCCCGGCAGGCTGGAGGTCAGCCTGACGCCCGATGCGCCGCGCAGCCTGGCGCCCGACCTTTCTGCGCGGCTGGAGAAATGGACGGGCCGCCGCTGGATCGTATCGGTGTCGCGCGAGGAGGGCGGCCCGACGCTGGCCGAGGCCGAAGCGACCCGCAGGAACGACGCCATACTCGATGCGCGGAACGACCCCGCGGTCGCCGCCATCCTGTCGCGCTTCCCGGGCGCAAGGATAATCGACGTGCGCATCGCCAACGCACCGGAGGCGGAGGCCGGCGAGGCCGACCTGCCGCCCGAGCCGGTGGAAGACGACGAAACCGAATTTTGACGGAGATCGAACGATGAAGGACCTTCTCGGCCTGATGGGCAAGGCAAAGGAGATGCAGGCCAAGTTCCAGGCCATGCAGGATGAGATCGCGACGCTCGAGGCGACCGGCCAGGCCGGCGGCGGCCTGGTCAGCGTGACGCTGACCGGCAAGTTCGAGATGAAGGCGCTCAAGATAGATCCGTCGCTCTTCAAGGAGGACGAGGTCGAGATCCTCGAGGACCTGCTGCTTGCCGCGCACAACGACGCCAAGGTGAAGGTCGAGACGGTGATGCAAGAGAAGACCAAGGCGTTGACCGCCGGCCTGCCGCTGCCGCCCGGCATGAAGCTGCCTTTCTAGGGGAATAGGTGAATAGGGCAGTAAGGCAGTAGGGCCACCGAAGCGCCTTTGCCTTGCTGCCCTGTTGCCTTATTGCCTTTCCGATGTCTTCCAAGAGAATCGCCGGCCCCGAGATCGAGCGCCTGATCCAGCTCCTGGCAAAGGTGCCGGGGCTCGGGCCGCGTTCGGCGCGCAGAGCCGCGCTTCATCTCATCAAGAAGAAGGACCAGCTGCTGGCGCCGCTTTCCGACGCGATGGGGGAGGCGCTCGCCAAGGTGCGCGTCTGCTCCGTCTGCGGCAACGTCGACACGTCCGACCCTTGCATGATCTGCACCGACGCGCGGCGCGATCCGGCGACCATCATCGTGGTCGAGGACGTCTCGGACCTTTGGGCACTGGAGCGCGCCGGCTCGCTGAATGCCCGCTTCCACGTGCTCGGCGGCACGCTGTCGCCGCTCGACGGCATAGGGCCGGACCAGCTCAACATCAGGACGCTGGTCGACCGCATCGCGGGCGGCGAGGTGACGGAAGTGATCCTTGCGGTCAACGCCACGGTCGAAGGGCAGACGACGGCGCACTACCTCACAGACCAGCTTGCCGGCTTCGGCCTCAAGGTGACGCGGCTCGCCCATGGCGTGCCGGTCGGCGGCGAGCTCGACTATCTCGACGAGGGCACACTGTCGGCGGCGCTGAAGTCGCGGACGGCTTTTTGACACGGTTGGACGGGAGAAGGGTGGCATGAGCAGTTCCCTAAGGCATGCCGGAGCGCCGCTCCTCGCCCTGATCCTGCTCTTCCTGTCGTTCATCGCCCCACCGGTCGCCGCCCAATCGATCGACAGGCAGTTCCGCTCCTGGCTCGAAACCGACCTCTGGCCCGAGGCGCAGGCCAATGGCGTGTCGAAAGACACCTTCGACGCAGCCTTCGCCGGCCTCTCGCCGAATCTCGAACTGCCCGACCTCGTCCTGCCCGGTCAGAAGGCCGAGACGCCGAAGACGCAGCACCAGGCGGAGTTTGGCTCGCCGGGCAATTATTTCGCCGAGAAGACCGTCGGTGCCGTCACGGCGGGCGGCCGCGCGCGGGCCGCGCGCTTCGGCAAGACCCTCGCCGCGATCGAGCAGCGCTACGGCGTGCCGGCCGGCGTCGTGCTTGCGATCTGGGGCAGGGAATCGGGCTTTGGCGCGGCGAAGATCCCGCACGACGCCTTCGAGGTGCTGGGCACGAAGGCCTTCCTGTCGACGCGCAAGGAGATGTTCCGCAAGGAGACTATCGCGGCCCTCGTCATGCTGGAGCGCGGCCTGGTCTCCCGCGATGCGATGAAGTCGTCCTGGGCCGGCGCGCTCGGGCAGCCCCAGTTCCTGCCTACCTCCTACCTCGCCCATGCCGTTGACTTCGACGGGGACGGCGTCGCCGACATCTGGAACTCGGTGCCGGACACGCTGGCGTCCATCGCCAACTATCTCGTCCACTATGGCTGGGTGCGCGGCCGCGATTGGGGGTTCGAGGTCGGCGTGCCGTCCAGCGTGTCCTGCGCGCTGGAAGGACCGGACCGGGGAATGCCGATCTCGCAGTGGGCGTCGCTCGGTGTCGAGCGTGTCAGTGGAAGACCGTTCCCGTCACACGAACTCGCCGAAGAAGGCTTCCTGCTGATGCCCGCCGGCCGCAGCGGTCCGGCCTTCATCGTGACGCCGAATTTCTACGTGCTCAAGGAATACAACGAGAGCGACCTCTACGCGCTCTTCGTCGGCCATGGCGCCGACCGCATCGCCTTCGGCGATCGCCCCTTCACAGGGCGCTGGGGCAAGGTCGGCGGGCTGTACCGCTCCGACGTCGCGGCTCTGCAGCGAGGCCTGGAGAGGGCCGGCTACGACGTCGGGGGGGCCGACGGGCTGCCGGGCTTCCGGACACGCCGGTCGATAGGCGACTGGCAGGCGAAGAACGGGCTTGCGCCGACCTGCTTTCCGGATGCCGGCCTGGTGAAGGCCCTTCGCTGACGCCTGTCGCCGACGGTTCGCCGCGAAAGTCGCGAGACGCCGCTCAGTTCCGCGGTGCGCGCCTGTAGAGCCAGAGCTGCGTCGGCGGGATGTTGCGCAGCACGAAATGGAAATGCTCGACCGTATAGTCGCCGAGTCCCGGAGGGATGGGCGACTTCGGACCGTAGGTCAGTTGCACCACCGGCCGCCCATGCGGCATGCGCTTGAGCAGGCTTTCCAGATAGGCGACGCGGCGTTCGACTGGGAAGTTGAGCAGCGGCACGCCGGATATGATGCTGTCGAACATCAGCCCGGCGTTGTCGCCGAGCGTCTTGTCGAGGTCGAAGCCGTCGCCCTCGATGACGTTGACGCCCGGAAAGGCGCGCTTCAAATGAAGGACGAAGTCGCGAGAATATTCGACGGTATAGAGGTTCGACGGCTTCACACCGTGCTGCAGGATGGCCTTGGTGATGACGCCGGTTCCCGGCCCGACTTCGAGGACAGGCAGTCCGGACTTCGTGTCGATGACGGAGACCATCCGTCTGGCGGTGAACGAACTGGTGGGGATGATGGCGCCGACAGCCTTGGGCTTGTCTATCCATCCTCGGAAAAACTTCAGTTCGTCATCGAACTTGGCGGCGAACTTGCGCAATCCCGAAGCGGTCATCGCTGTCTCCATCACTCGGTTCATGGAGACATAACGTTCCGTCAGGTGCGTGCAACCCTCGCTGTCGCATTTCCAGCGAAAAATGTCGCGCCGGGACTTCCGCTCAGCGCTCGCCGAACGCATCGAAGAAATCCTTCATGCGCGAGAAGAAGCCGTTCGACTGCGGCGAATTCTCGGTAGAGGATAGCTTCTCGAACTCCTCCAGCAGTTCGCGCTGGCGCTTCGACAGGTTCTGCGGTGTTTCCACCGCGGTCTGGATGTAGAGATCGCCGACCTGCGGCTGGCGCAGCACCGGCATGCCTTTGCCCTTCAGCCGGAACTGGCGGCCGTTCTGCGTGCCCTCCGGCACCTTCACCTTGGTCTTGGTTCCGTCGAGCGTCGCCACCTCGAAGGCGCCGCCGAGCGCTGCCGTCGTCATCGAGATCGGAACCTTGCAATAGAGGTCCGAGCCGTCGCGCTGGAAGAACTCATGCGGCTTGACCGACAGGAAGATGTAGAGGTCACCCGGAGGACCACCGCGCATGCCGGCTTCGCCTTCGTTGGCCAGCCGGATGCGCGTGCCGTCCTCGATGCCCGCCGGAATGTTCACGGAGAGCGAGCGCTCCTCGACGACGCGGCCCTGGCCCGAGCATTTCGGGCATGGATCCTTGATCATCTGGCCTCGGCCCTGGCAGGTCGGGCAGGTCCGCTCGATCGAAAAGAAACCCTGAGTCGCACGGACCTTGCCGTGGCCGCCGCACATCGTGCAGGTCACCGGCTGCGTTCCGGGCTTGGCGCCGGTGCCGGAGCAGTCGGTGCAGGAGATCGAGGCCGGCACCCTGATCTGCGCGGTCTTGCCCGCGAAGGCCTCCTCCAGCGAGATCTCCATGTTGTAGCGCAGGTCGGCGCCGCGCTCGCGTCCGCCCGACGAGCGGCGGCGTCCGCCGCCCATCATGTCGCCGAAAATGTCCTCGAAAATGTCGGCAAAGCCGCCGGAGGCGAATCCGTGGGCAGCCCCGTTCATGCCGGCGCCGTTCTCGAAGGCGGCATGCCCGAAACGGTCGTAAGCAGCCCGCTTCTGCGGATCCTTCAGGCACTCATAGGCTTCGTTGATTTCCTTGAACTTATGTTCGCAGGCATGGTCGCCCGGATTGCGGTCCGGGTGGAACTGCATGGCGAGCTTGCGGAAAGCCGATTTGAGCTCCTTTTCGTCGGCGCCCTTCTGCACGCCGAGCGTTTCGTAGAAATCAGCTTTCATCTCGCCCCGATACCTGGATAGTTCTTGCCTGGATGTTCAATGTCTTGGCGCATTGTACGGGCTCATCCTGCAAATTGCTGGCTTCCGATTTAGTGAGCCTTGGCGCGCGATGCCAGAGTAGTCATGCAACACAACGGAATTTTTCGACTTCCATCAGCAAAAAGCCCGGCTGTGACGCCGGGCTTTCTTCATTGCCTCGGGTAACGATCAGGCCGACTTCTTCTTGTCGTCGTTCTCGTCGATCTCCTCGAAGTCGGCGTCGACCACATCGCCTTCCTTGGCCGCATCGGCCTTGGCGTCGGCTTCGGCCGCTTCCTTCTGCGAGGCTTCGTACATCGCCTGGCCGAGCTTCATCGACACTTCCGCGAGCGTCTGGGTGGCGGCGTTGATCGCCTCCGCATCCTCGCCCTCGGTCGCCGTCTTAAGCGCGGCAATCGCCTCCGAGATCGCATTGCGGTCGGCTTCCGAGACCTTGTCGCCATAATCCTTCAGCGACTTCTCGCTGGAGTGGATCAGGCTCTCGGCCTGGTTGCGCGCATCGACCAGTGCGCGGCGCTTCTTGTCGCTCTCGGCATTGGCCTCGGCGTCCTTGACCATCTTTTCGATGTCGGCGTCCGACAGACCGCCCGACGCCTGGATTCGGATCTGGTGCTCCTTTCCGGTGCCCTTGTCCTTGGCCGAGACGTTGACGATGCCGTTGGCGTCGATGTCGAAGGTGACCTCGATCTGCGGCACGCCGCGCGGCGCCGGCGGGATGCCGACCAGGTCGAACTGGCCGAGCGCCTTGTTGTCGGCGGCCATCTCACGCTCGCCCTGGAAGACGCGGATCGTCACGGCGGACTGAGAATCCTCAGCCGTCGAGAAGACCTGGCTCTTCTTGGTCGGGATCGTCGTGTTGCGCTCGATGAGGCGGGTGAACACGCCGCCCAGCGTCTCGATGCCCAGCGAGAGCGGGGTCACGTCAAGCAGCAGCACGTCCTTGACGTCGCCCTGCAGCACACCGGCCTGGATCGCAGCACCCAGCGCCACAACCTCGTCGGGATTGACGCCCTTGTGCGGGTCCTTGCCGAAGAACTGCTTCACGATCTCCTGGATCTTGGGCATGCGGGTCATGCCGCCAACCAGGACGACCTCATCGATCTCGCCGGCCTTGAGGCCCGCATCCTTGAGCGCGGCCTTGACCGGCTCGACGGTGCGCTGCACGAGGTCGTCGACCAGCTGCTCGAACTTGGCGCGGGTCAGCTTCATCGTCAGGTGCTTCGGACCGGTCTGGTCGGCCGTGATGAAGGGCAGGTTGATTTCGGTCTGGGCGCTGGACGAGAGCTCGATCTTCGCCTTTTCCGCAGCCTCCTTGAGGCGCTGCAGGGCAAGCTTGTCGTTCTTGAGGTCGATGCCCTGTTCCTTCTTGAACTCCGCCGCCAGATACTCGACCAGGCGCATGTCGAAGTCCTCGCCGCCGAGGAAAGTGTCGCCGTTGGTCGACTTCACCTCGAACACGCCGTCGCCGATCTCCAGCACGGAGATGTCGAAAGTGCCGCCGCCAAGGTCATAGACGGCGATCGTCTTGCCGTCGCGCTTGTCGAGGCCATAGGCCAGCGCGGCAGCGGTCGGCTCGTTGATGATGCGCAAAACTTCGAGGCCGGCGATCTTGCCGGCGTCCTTGGTGGCCTGGCGCTGGGCGTCGTTGAAGTAGGCCGGAACGGTGATGACCGCCTTCTCGACCTTCTCGCCGAGATAGGCTTCCGCCGTTTCCTTCATCTTCTGCAGGATCATCGCCGAGATCTGGCTGGGGGACTGCTTCTTGCCGCCGGCCTCGACCCAGGCGTCGCCATTGTCGCCCTTGACGATCTTGTAGGGGACGAGCTTCTTGTCCTTTTCGGTGACCGGATCGTCATACCGGCGGCCGATGAGGCGCTTCACTGCAAAGATGGTGTTTTCGGGATTGGTGACTGCCTGGCGCTTCGCCGGCTGGCCGACCAGACGTTCGCCGTCGCCGGTGAAGGCGACGATGGAAGGGGTCGTCCGCGCGCCTTCCGCATTCTCGATGACCTTGGCGTCCTTGCCGTCCATGACGGCGACGCAGGAATTGGTGGTTCCGAGGTCGATGCCGATTACTTTTGCCATGTCTGTTCTCTCCTTGAAGCAGGCCGTCGGGACCCAATGAGGCGTTCCGGGGACGGCCCCCGTACCGTGGAAATCCGCGTCGGTCCGGCGTGAATTGCGTCGGCCCGCGCGGGTTGCGGCGTATATAAGAAGACGCTTTTTGCAGCGCAAGTCGCGTTGCAGCCAATCCGCAGCCTAATATGGGCCGGCGCTAGAGGGCCGTTTCGCGACGCTCCAGATCGGGTTGCGACAGCTGCGACTTCTCGAAAGCCAGCAGGATCACGATGGCGATCAGGAACGGGATGATCAGGTAGAACGCCCGGAACACCAGCAAGGCCGCGAGCACCCCTGCGGGATCCATGTCGGGCATCGCCATGATGAAGACGAGTTCCAGCACGCCGACGCCGCCCGGCGCGTGCGACAGCAGGGCCACGGTGAAGGATATCAGGAAGATGCCGAGCACGGTGAAGTAGCCCGGGTTTCCCGCTTCAGGCAGCACGAAATAGACGATGCCCGCCGCCGCCAGCAGTTCGATCGGGGCCACCACGAGCTGCCGCGCAACGACCGGCAAGCGCGGATAACGAAGCGTCAGGGTTCCGATCGTCCAGGGGCGCAGTCCGAGCCAGCTGCCCAGTACGTAGAAGGCCACGAGGGCGAGGAGCAGGTAACCCGTGGTGATCGACAGTCCTTCGGGGACGAGGTCGCCGAGACGCTCGGTGATGTCGGGTTCGATCACCAGCACCAGACCGGTCAGCAGCACGACGCCGAGCGCGAATGTGAAGGAGCAGAGCGCCACGAGCACGCCGATTTCCTGCGGCGTCAGCCCGCGCGAGGAATAGGCGCGGTAACGCACCACTGCGCCGGAAAACACCGAGGCGCCGATCGTGTGGGACAAGGCATAAGTGGTGAAGGAGCACAGGGCGATGAACAACCAGGATACGCTTCGCTCCAGATGCAGCAGCGCGACCCGGTCGTAGCCGGCGAGGGCGGCATAGGCGGCCAGCGTGCAGAGCGCCGAAAGCAGCCAGCCGCGGGCGGGGATCGCCGCGAAGCTGTCGCCGAGTTCGTCGAGCGAGAGCCCGCGCAATTCGTTGTAGAGCAGCCAGCCTGAGACGAGGATCGCGGCCAATCCCACCGCCGGCCATAAGAATCGTTTGAACGTCATCGTCTTCGTCGTTTCGATGGCTCCGGTTGCAACGGCAGGCCGGCGCTTTGCCGGCGCCTCCAGCCGTCCTGACACGAGCGGGTTCGACAGGCGACTAAAGAATTCGTGTGGCGCCCCAAATCCCGGTCCGATACCCGGGCTGCGCCTCGGGCCAGCCACGGACTTGCGGATGATTGCCTGGAGCCAACGTACCGAAATGCAGGCTGTTCCGCCTCGCGCAAGGCGGACCTGGCATGGGTCACGCCTTGGTCGGTACACGTCGTCGATTCGCCGCACTCATCCCTGGCCGGATGGCGAAGCGACACATCCATATCGTCCGATCGGCGCTGCCTGGCTTGCATAGGCAGGACCAGTCACGCGTTCCCTGCGTATCGCGCGGGGTACCTGTGTGTCGTCATGCGGCCTCGGCCCAGGCGCTTGTTCCTGCCGGACCGGCCGCGGCCGCGCCTACACCTTCTCCCAGCCGCCGCTGTCGCCCGCGCGGAAGATCGCGTCGATCACCTTTTGGTTCTTGACCGAGTTCTCCAGCGAGAACACCGGCTCGTCCGAGCCGGTGGCAGCCCGCGCGAATGCCTCGGCCTGCAGCCTGTACTGCGAGGCGCCCGGGAAGCGGAACAGCGTCTCCTCGGTGTGGCTCTGGTTGTGCAGCGACACGCGATGATGATCGTAGTAGCCGGCGTTGAAGGGGCCGTGCACCTCGATGAATCCCTGGTCGCCGTGGAACACCATCAGTTGCCGCGCTGCCAGCTGGGTCGACAGGTAGAAGGACAGTTCGAAATCGCCGAAGTCGGCGCGGATCGACGAATAGGTATCCGTCTTGAACTTGCGGTCGCGTTCGACCGTCGCCTGCACGCGCTTCGGCTCCTTGCCCGTCACGAAGCGGGTCGAGACGGTCGGGTAGACGCCTATGTCGGGCAGCGCACCGCCGCCCAGCGCCAGTATGTTGCGCATGTTCTTGGGATCGAGGTTGTAGTAGGTGAACGCGCCCTGCACATGCTTCAGCCTGCCGATGGCGCCCGACTGCACCAGTTCGCGCACCTTCAGCCACTGCGGGTGATACGTCACCATGAAGGCTTCGCAGATCAGCACCTTCTTGCGGTCGCGCAGCTTGATCAGCTTGTTGATGTCCCTGGCGTCGAGCGCCAGCGGCTTCTCCACCAGCACGTGCTTGCCGGCTTCCGCAGCCTTGGCCGCCCATTCCACGTGCTGGGAGGTCGGTAGCGGGATGTAGACCCCGTCGATCGTGTCGGAATTCAGCATCTCCTCGTAGGAGCCGAAGGCGTGCTGCGCGCCGAAGCGCTCGGCGAGGGCCCTCGCCTTCTTCTTGTCGCGGCTGGCGATCGCCGACAGCACGCCGTTCTCGGCGTCGACGAGCGCCGGAATGACATGGTCACGCGCGATCTTGGCAGTCGACAGCACACCCCAGCGAAACATCGTCTTCTCCTCACCCTCTGGATTGATTATGCATCTTGCGTAACAGGCGGGGAGCTTTGCCTGAAAAACCTGCCACTGCCAAGTTTGCCGGCCCCGCGGCATCCTGCGCGGCAACTGACTTGCGATTCGTCATGCGTCTCTCCATTCCCGTCTCGGCCTTCGTGGCCGCAATCGTCGGCTTCGGCGGCACGCTGGCGATCATCATCGCGGCATCCGACGCCGTCGGCGCGACACAGGCCCAGACCGCCAGCGCCGTCACCGCGCTTTGCCTCGCCATGGCTCTGGAAAGCCTCTACCTCTCCTGGCGCACGAAGATGCCGGTCATCAGCGCATGGTCGACGCCGGGCGCCGCCCTGATCGCCGCCTCCAGCGGCTTCACGGTCAACGATGCGGTCGGCGCCTTCATGCTCGCAGCGCTTCTCCTGGTGGCAACCGGCCTGTTCGGGCCGCTGACGCGGCTGATTGCCAGGATCCCGGCATCGGTCGCTTCGGGCATGCTCGCCGGCATCGTCGTCAGCTTCGCGCTCAATGCCGTGAAGGCGATCCCCGCCGACCCGTGGCTGATCCTGCCGCTGATCGCCGCCTTCTTCATATTCCGCGTCTACAATCCCGCGCTGTCCGTGCTCGCCGTGCTGGTGGGGGGCGGGTTGGCGGCCTTCCTCACCGGCCGTGTCGGCGGCCTGCCGACGCCGGAACTGTCGACCCTTACGCTGATCTGGCCGAGCTTCTCCCTGTCGGCGGCGATCAGCCTCGCCCTGCCGCTCTACCTCGTCACCATGGCTTCGCAGAACCTGTCGGGCCTCGCCGTGCTGCGCGCCGCCGGCTACAATCCGGCGCCGGGTCCGCTGATCGCCGTCACCGGCCTGGTGTCGCTCGCCACCGCGCCGTTCGGCGCGCTCTCCTCGAATCTCGCCGCCATCTCGGCCGCCATCTGCACCGGACCCGACGTTCATCCCGATCCTGCAGAGCGCTGGAAGACCGGTCCGTTCTATGCGCTCTTCTACCTGGTCTTCGCCGTCTTCGGCGCCTCCCTGGTCGCGATCTTCGCCGTCCTGCCGCAGAGCCTGATCGTGCTGGTCGCCGGCCTCGCCCTGATGGCGCCGCTCGCCAACGCGCTGGCGATCGCCCTTAAAGAGGAGGGCGAACGAATGGCAGCAACGGTCTCCTTCGTGGTGACGGCATCGGGCCTGTCGCTGCTGGGCATCGGCTCTGCCTTCTGGGGACTCCTGGCCGGGCTCGCCGTCCTTGGCCTCGATGCGACCAAAAAAAGGCTTTCGGCACAGTAACTTGTCCGGTTTGATCCGGCGTGTTCTTGAATCGCCTCCGGGCTCCCCCCATTTCGATTCAAGCAGCCGGTTCTGGCTGCATCGAACCGAAGGAACGGGAGTAATATGAACACGACTGCATTGATCCGTCCGGCTTGGACGCCGGCGACCATCGCCTTGATGGTACTAGGCTTCGTGGTGTTCTGGCCCCTCGGCCTCGCCATGCTCGCCTACATCATCTGGGGCGACCGGCTTGACGGCTTCAAGCGCGACGTAAACCGCGCGACGGACGGCATCTTCGCCGGCTGCCGCAGGAGCGCCGACAAGGCGCAGCGTTGGGGAAATGGCCAGCGCGGCGCGAGCCGCACGGGCAATGTCGCCTTTGACGACTGGCGGGCCAAGGAACTGGAGCGCCTCGCCGAAGAGCGCCGCAAGCTCGACGAGATGCTCGGCGAGTTCGATGAATACGCCCGCGAGCTGCGCCGCGCGAAGGACCAGGAGGAGTTCGATCGCTTCATGGCGAATCGCAACCGCTCGACGGCTCCGACCACGAAGCGCGACGACGACAACGGCAAGGGAACCAACCTGCTCGACGATTGACGCTGCTCGACGATCGAGCAGGCATATATTCGATCCTCCCCCCGCTGAGGGGGAGGAGGCCCAGGCCGGCGGAGGACCGCTACTTCACCGACCCCACCAGCGGCGCAGCCGGCTGACCGTCGCGGATCGTGACCCACCGCCCGGTATGGTTGCTCGCCTGACGCTTCAGGAAGCGGTATCCGGTCTGGTCCCACTGCCGCACGGCGTCCGTGAGGTTGTCGAGAACGAAATCTCCGCGATCGGTCCGCAGCGTCAGCACCGCATGGCCCTCGTCGTCGGGCTTGCGCACCACGGTCATCAGCAGGTTCGAGAGAGAAAGACCGTGGCGCATGAGCTCGCGCCGCTTCTCCAGCACGTAGTCCTCGCAATCGCCGACGCCGGTATCCGGATAGGTCCAGACCTCGTCCTTTCCATAGACGTCGATGTCGTTCATCGGCCTGACCGCGGCGTTGACCTCGACATTCACGGCGACCACCAGCTTCCAAAGCGCGTCCGTGAACTGCTCCGGCCCGTTGTCGCGGAGGCGGATGTTGCATTCGACCGGGTTCACGCGACAGAATTCGTAGTGGCCGATGGGTTGGGACGTGAGGCCTCCCGTGTCCATGGAAGGAGAGGCCAGGACGGGCGACAAGGTGCCGACTATGGTTGCCAGCCCCGCCGCTATCGCAGCGCGGAGTCCCGCCCGCCTCGTTTTCCGAGAATGCACCAAGTCCCGACCCACCCATTTTTGTTTCTTAATGAAACGTTAAGGGCGGTTTCCCGGACCTGTCAATTCCGCGACTCTTCAGATTGACGTAATGGTTACCAGCGGATGGCGAAGCGCGACCGATTTGCAACAATAAGCGGTTCTAGGAGCCTTTGCGCGCTCTTTTCGCCGGCGCGACGCTTCTCGACGCATGGGTATTCATGAAGCTGACGATTCGCGGGACAATCTCGGCGCGGAAGCGCGAGCCGTTGAAGACACCATAATGGCCCACCGCCGGCTGGACGTAGTGCGACCGCCGCCCGCCCGGGATGTTCACGCAAAGGTCGTGGGCGGCCTCCGTCTGCCCGAGGCCGGAGATGTCGTCGTTCTCGCCCTCGACGGTCAACAGAGCGGTCCCCCTGATGGCCGCCGGGTCGACCGGAACGCCGCGATGAACCATCTCGCCTTTCGGCAAGGCGTGGCGAACGAAGACGGTGTCGACCGTCTGGAGGTAGAATTCCGCAGTCAGGTCCATCACCGCCAGGTACTCGTCATAGAAGTCGCGGTGCTTCTCGGCGCCGTCGCCATCGTTCTTGACGAGATGGAAGAAGAATTCCTTGTGCGCCGTGATGTGGCGATCGAGGTTCATGCTCATGAACCCCGACAGCTGCAGGAAGCCGGGATAGACGTCGCGGCCGAAACCGGGCACCGGCCAGGGGACCTGCATGATGACGTTGTCGCGGAACCAGGCGAGGCCGCGTTCCTCCGCAAGCGTGTTCACCGCGGTCGGGTTGCGGCGCGTATCAATCGGTCCGCCCATGAGGGTCATGGTCGCCGGCGCGCATGGGTCCTGGCCGGCCTCCATCAGCGCGACGGCCGCCAGGACCGGAACCGAGGGCTGGCACACGGCCATCACATGCGTGTCGGGTCCGAGTTCGTGGAGGATCTCGACCAGGTAGTCGATATAGTCGTCCAGGTCGAAACTGCCCTCTCCGACCGGGACCATTCGCGCGTCCGTCCAGTCGGTGATGTGCACGTCGGCGTGGGGCAGCAGGGCCTCGACCGTGCCGCGCAGCAGCGTGGCATAGTGACCCGACATCGGCGCGACGACGAGAAGTTTGGGATCGGACTTACGGCCGGCAGGCAGATCGCGCTCGAACCGGATGAGATCGCAGAAGGGCCGCGACCAGACCACCTGCTCCCTTACCGCCACCTGCTTCCCGCCGACCGTCGTCTCGGTCAGGCCGAAGGCGGGCTTGCCGTAGCGCCGCGTCGTCCGCTCGAAGAGCTCGGCGGCCGCGGCGACCGATCTGCCGAGCGGCGTGCTGGAGAAGGGATTGAGGGGGTTCGAATAGAACAGACGCACCGCGTCGGCATAGGCCCGCAAAGGCTGCACCGCGGCGTGGTTCAACTCGTATAGCTGATAGAACACTGCATTTTCCCGTTTCTCCGGGACAGGCCCGGATCCCTCCCATTGCGGACAACGAAGGTAGAGATGTTTTGTTGCATTGCAATATGACAGGTCGCGCAGTGCACGACACTCCAGACCCAGCAAAGCTAGTCAGGTAAGCCCTCGACAAGCACCAACTCGGCTTCGGCGGCCTTCTGGCGAAATGCCCTTGCGGCCGAATATTCCGGAGAATGATAACACTCCTGTGCCACCTTCAGGGATGGAAACTCGATCACCACGTTGCGGGCACGTCCGCGCCCTTCCGTCGCTTCGTAAGCGCCGCCGCGGGCGAGGAAGCGGGCGCCGTATTTGTCGAAGGCCGGTTTCGCCGCAGCGACATAGGCCTTGTACGCCTCGGCATCCGTCACGTCGACATGTGCGATCCAGTACCCCTTTGGCATCTATTCCTCCATGTCAGGCAGAAGCCATCTCGGCGAGCAGCGCCTGTGCCGCCTCGCGGCGGTCGGGCGCCTGCACGATCGGGCGCGCGATCACCAGATGGCTGGCGCCGGCCGCGATGGCGGCCGCCGGTGTCATGACGCGCTTCTGGTCGCCATGGGCAGCGCCCGCCGGCCTGATACCGGGGGTCACCACGGCCAGATCCGGACCGACGATCCGGCGCACCGCCGCTGCCTCGTCGGCCGAGCAGACCACACCGCCCATGCCGGCCGCGAGCGCCTGCTCGGCACGCCGCAGGACCAGCGTATGGGGGTCATACTCGTAACCGGCCTCGGCGAGATCACCATCGTCCATCGAGGTCAGGACGGTGACGCCGAGCAGCGTCAGGCCGGAGCCCTTCGCCGCCTCTACCGCCGCCCGCATCGCCTTGGGATAGGCATGCAGCGTCAGCATCGTCATGCCCATCGTGACGATGTTCTCGACACCTTTGGCGACCGTGTTGTCGATGTCCAGCAGCTTCATGTCGAGGAACACCTTGATGCCGTCCGCCGCGAGTTCCCTGGCGAAGTCGAGGCCGCCGGCGAAGGCGAGCTGATAGCCGATCTTGTAGAAGGAAACGACACCGTCGAGGTCGCGCACCACCCGGGCGGCCTCCGCGACGGTCGGCACGTCCAAGCCGACGATCAGCCTGTCCCTCATGCCTGAACCCTCCGCTTGCGTCATGGATCGATCCTCGTGGACATCATGGCCGCCCGTTCGATCAGCGTGCGGCATACCAATTCCAACTGATGGCGCAGCCGCTCTTCCCTGAACTGCCCGTCGTCATCGAAGGCTTCGGCCGCCTTCGCCACCGAAAGCTGCGGCGTGATCACTTCCACGCGACAGGCCATCAGCACGGCGCGCAGGTGGTAGAGACCGCGCATGCCGGCGAAATTGCCGTCGGACGACGAGCACAGCGCCGCCACCTTGCCGTCGAAGGGCTTGAAGGGCCGGCCCCGGTCGCGCCGCACGCGGCTCACCCAGTCTATGGCGTTCTTCAGCAGGGGCGGAATGGACGCGTTGTATTCGGGACTGGCGATCAGCAGGCCGTCATGATCCGCGATCTGGCGGGCGAGCCTTTGCGCGTTCTCGGGGACGCCCTGCTCCTTCTCGAGGTCCTGATCCATGATCGGCAGCGGATAGTCGCCAAGCGAAATGCGGGTGACGTCCGCACCCTGCAAGGCCAGTTCCTTCATGGCAGCGTCGGCGGTGCTGATGCTGAACGCGCCCGTCCGCAACGAACCGGCGAAGACAAGGATTTTCGGTATGATTGGCACGACCGTTCCTTTTCTCCGCAGCTATAATGAAGGCCGCACGGAATCAAGGATTTTGCACGGGCGAGGGGCTCAGGTCTCGCGGCCGGCGACACCGAGCATGCAGCTTTCACAGGGTTCAGGGCGTCAGGACCAGCACCCTTCTATTCGAACTGGATCGCCTGCAAGGCGTTGCCGTTGCGCTTCAGCCAGTCCTTGCAGCGTTCCATGTCGGGGCAAAGCTCTTCGCAGAGCTTCCAGAATTTTGGGCCGTGATTCATCTGCTTGAGATGCGCGACCTCGTGGGCGACGAGATAGTTGATGACGGGTTTCGGCGCCATCATGATGCGCCAGGAGAAGGACAGCTTGCCGTCGGAGGTGCAGGAGCCCCAGCGGCTCGACGTATCGCGGAAGCGCACGGATTTGGCTCGCTTGTTGATGGCGGTGGTGTGCTTCAGCACCAGCGCCTCGATGTCCTTCCTGGCCTGCTTCTTGAGGAAGTCCGCCAACCGGCGCGGCAGGTGCTCACGCTCGCCATGCACGAACAAGGCGGGCGTGCCGTCCTCCTTGCGGCCGACGGTGACGGTGCCGCGCCGGGCTGGTTCATGGACGATCACATGGGGAACGCCGCGCAGCGGTATCCTGATGCCGGGACGGACCATCGGCCGCTTGGGCAGCTTCGCGAGCCGTTCCTCAAGCCAGCCTTGGTGGCGCAGGAGGAACCGGTTGACCTCGGTCTGGCTGAGCCCGGGCGGAATCGTCACCCGCAGTCCGCGGCCGCCGGCGTCGATCCTGAGCGTCAGCTGTCTTGCGCGCCCGTTTTCGACAATGCGCAGCGGCAGCGTCCTGCCGGCGACTTCGTGAAGGCATTCCTTGACCACCGAACGGTTTGTTCTGATGGCTGGTTTTGTCATCCGTTCGAGCAGCACGCTTGGCATGAAAAGACGATACGCGATTCTTTCGGGTTGAATAGGTGGAAGGCGGAGAGGCGGATAAAAACGGCGGTTGCCCGAACGGCAGCCGGTTGCCACGATGGCGGGAAAAGGTTGTTCGTCGGGCTGCCTCGTGTCGCGACCGACCACGCCGACGTGTCCCCGCCATCAGCCACCGCACGCGCTTGGCCTATGCAGCCTGGGCCATGCGCTCGCCGCTCAGGCGATAGGAGATCGCTTCGGCCAGATGGATGCGGCCGACAGTCTCCGACTGGTCGAGATCGGCGAGCGTGCGCGCGACCCGCAGCACGCGATGGTAGGCGCGGGCCGAGAAGCCGAGCTTCTCGCTCGCATCGCGCAGGAGCGAAAGCCCAGCCGCGTCGGGAGCGGCGACTTCCTCGATGATGGAGGTCGGACAATGCGCATTGGTCGTCGCGGGCACGCCGAGGGCGACGAAGCGTTCTTGCTGGACCTGCCGGGCCGACGCCACGCGCGCCGCCACGGTGGCGCTCGATTCGGAGCGGCCGGGCCGGATCAGGTCGCCGGCGGAGACGGCCGGAACCTCAACCCTGATGTCGATCCGGTCGAGCAGAGGGCCGGAGATGCGTGCCTGATAGTCCGAGCGGCAGCGCGGCCCGCGTGCGCAGCGATAGCCCGGTTCGCCGGCCATTCCGCATTTGCAGGGGTTCATGGCTGCGACGAGCTGGATGCGCGACGGGTAGGCGACACGGTGATTCGCGCGCGCAATGATGCATTGCCCGGTTTCGAGCGGCTGCCGGAGGGCATCCAGCGCCTGCGGCGAGAACTCAGGGAGTTCGTCGAGGAATAGGACTCCGTTGTGGGCGAGCGAAACTTCTCCCGGGCGCACCCGCAGGCCGCCCCCGACGAGAGCGGCCATGGATGCGGAATGATGCGGCGCCCGGAAGGGCCGGCGGTCGGTCAGCTTGCCGCCTGCGAGCTCGCCGGCCATGGAGGCGATCATCGAGACGTCGAGCAACTCCTTCGGCTGCAGGCGTGGCAGGATGGAGGGCAGGCGCTGGGCGAGCATCGACTTGCCGGAGCCCGGAGGTCCGGTCATCAATAGGTTGTGCCCACCGGCCGCGGCGACCTCCAGGGCGCGACGCGCGCTCTCCTGTCCCTTGATGTCCGCGAGGTCGGGCAGATCGCTCGCGGCCGCATGCACGCTGGCCTGCGGACGCGACAGAACCTGCGTGCCGCGGAAATGATTGGCGATGGCGATGAGGCTGCGCGGCGCGAGGATGTCGATGTCGGAACCCGCCCAGGCGGCTTCCGGACCGCTGTCGTAGGGGCAGATCAGACCCTTGCCCTCGCCATTGGCGCCGATCGCGGCCGGGAGGGCGCCGGCCACGGCTGCGATCGTGCCGTCGAGCGAAAGCTCGCCGAGGACCACGTAGGAGCCGAGCGCGTCGCCGGGCATGGCGCCGAGCCCCGCCATCAAGCCCAAGGCGATCGGGAGATCGTAGTGGCTGCCCTCTTTCGGCAGATCGGCGGGCGCAAGATTGACCGTGACCTTCTTGGCCGGCATCGAGAGACCGGAAGCATGCAGCGCGGCCTGCACCCTTTCGCGACTTTCCGCGACAGCCTTGTCCGGCAGGCCCACGATATGCATGCCGGCCTTGCCAGGCGAAATCATGACCTGAACGTCGACCGGCACCGCTTCGATGCCCTGGAACGCCACAGTGCGCACGCGCGAGACCATTACGCCTCCCGAAGCTGACGGCCAGATGCCGCCCGAACGATCAGATCAGATTTCCCTATAGGTCAGCAAAGCATGACTTTTCGGATAAAGCAAGAACAAGAAGGGAACAAATGCGCGTTATGCGTGTCGTCGGGTTGCGGCGGGTGGCAAGCCGGGAACAAACCGGGGCCGTGAAACGGCCAGCGTCACTCGGTTAGATTCCAACGGTGCGTGTCGGTCTCCAGGAGCTTCTCGATGAAAAGTTCGATACGTTCCGAGCAGTCGCCGGTTCCGTCGCGCAGATAGGAGAACTTCTTGCTGCGGACACAGAACCTCTTGTCGCTGCCCCATTTGCCCATATCGCCCTCAGCATGCAGGTACATATAGCCCTTGGCGAAGTGGAAATCCTTGCACTCGCCTGCACCGAAGTTCCACCATCCTCGAAAGGTCCAATACTCGTCGCCGGGATTCTCGCGAAATCCCATTGCCACCGAAATCTCGCCTGACGTCTTGTTGCAGAGGGTCAGATCGACATAAGGAGACGCTGCCTTCGGTTGCGCTTCCGGTGCCGCCCCTTCCTGCGGGCCCGAGGCCGTCTCGGTGGCGGCAGGGTCGAAGCCGGGTCGCCGTGTGATCCAGGTCGATGATCCGGGGTCATAGCAGCCGCGGTCGGTCGGCGTTTCGCCGAACCTGCAGCAGAGGCTGCCGGTCGACATCGACCAGCAGATGTTGCCGGAGCTGCACGAGCCGCCTTGCGAGCAGCATGCCCTGACGGAGTCCACCGCGTAGCATTGGCCGTCGGGACAGCGCAGCATGCCGTCGGAGCATTCAGCCTCGGCCTCGGCCTCGGGAAACTCGACGTCGGCGCCCACGGCGGCATCAACGTCGCCGTCATAGTCCTGCTGGCCGGAATCAGCGCTTTCGCAGCGACCCTCGTACTCGTCGAGCTTCTCGTCGAACATAGTCGCGTCGGCAGGCGTCTTCCAAAGGAAAGTACCGCCTTCGGCGTCGCACTGCTTGCACAAGTCGTAGGTGGGATTGCCCTGTTGCATACTGGCGCAGTCCCAGCCGGTATAGATCTCGCGCGGATTCTCCCATTCCTGGGCCGACGCCGGTGCGATCGAAAGGAACAAAACGAAAAGCAGCCCCAAAGCGACGCAATGCCTGGACATCGCATATCCCCACCTGACCCGCCCGGCATTCAAGTCCGGCGCGGGCATGTTGGCAAGGCGTCATCGCATTGGATGCGCGTGGGGCTCTCTAGGCGCGGCGGCTTTCCACCGCGTCCCAGAACAGCGCGGCGATGTCGGCGCCGCCGAAGCGCCTGACCTCGCGGACGCCGGTCGGCGAGGTGACGTTGATCTCGGTCATCCAGTCACCGATCACGTCGATGCCGACGAGGATGAAGCCGCGCTCCCTGAGCGACGGGCCGATGCGTGCGCAGATCTCGCGCTCGCGATCGGTAAGCTCTGACTTCTCGGCGCGGCCGCCGACATGCATGTTCGAGCGGGACTCGGTTTCGGCCGGCACGCGGTTGATGGCGCCGACCGGCTCGCCGTCGATGAGGATGATGCGCTTGTCGCCCTTGCGCACGTCCTTGAGGTAGCGCTGCACGATGAAGGGCTCGCGGAACATCTGTCCGAACATCTCGAGCAGGGAGGCGAGGTTGCGGTCGGCATCGTGCAGGTGGAAGACCCCGGCGCCGCCATTGCCGTAGAGCGGCTTGATGATGATGTCGCCGTATTCGCGGCGGAAGGCCGCCACCTCGGCCGGGTCCTTGGTGATCAGCGTTTCCGGCATCAGGTCGGGGAATTCGGTAACGAAAATCTTCTCCGGGCTGTTGCGCACCCAGGCCGGGTCGTTGACCACCAGCGTCCTTGGGTGGATGCGCTCCAGGAGATGCGTGGTAGTGATGTAGTTCATGTCGAAGGGAGGGTCCTGCCGGAGCAGGATGACATCCATCTCGGAAAGGTCGGTACGCACCGGCTCGCCGAGCGAGAAATGGTTGCCCTTCTCGTCGCGGACGGTCAGCTCCTCGATGCGGGCATAGATCCTGCCGCCGAGCATGGAAAGGCGGTCGGGCGTGTAGTGGAATAGCCGGTGGCCGCGGCGTTGCGCCTCGAGGGATAGGGCGAAGCTGGTATCGCCGGCGATCGTCACGGTGGAGACATGATCCATCTGGACGGCGACATTCAGCGGCATGGGATGTTCTCCGGGCAGGCTCTGGGCAGCGATATAGGGACATCGCCGCCGTCTGCCAATCGGATCAGGCGGGGCAATGCTTGGCTCAGCGGTCGAAGACGAGGCGGGAATAGCCCAGGTAGGAAAGCGCCATCGCCGCCAGCGACGCGACGACAAGCGCCGCCAGCGGAGGCGTCGCCGGGACGGCGAGCAGCAGGGTGCTGTAGACGAGATAATTGCAGACGCTGGTGGCAATGCCGACCCCGCCATAGCGCGCGCCTTCGCGCAGCAGGCCGCGGGCGGACGGACGGAAGGTCGCGGTCCGGTTGCAGACCCAGGTCACGCAAAGGGCGAAGGCGATGGACGCAAGACGCGCCGCGAAGGGGCCGAGAGGGGTGGCCGCCAGCAGCAAAGCGAGCATGGCGGCATCCGCCAGGAAGCCGATGCCGCCGACCAGCGCAAACCGCAGGAGGCGGCTCATGCCGCTTCGGACGACCCGCGCCGGGCTGCGGATTTCGGCAAGGCCGGGACCTCGCGGCGGGGGCGGCCGGCGGGGATGCTGAGATAGAAGATACGCTTCTGCTCGGCGCGCCCGCGCGAAACCGAGTCGAGGATCAGCCCGGTGACGACCATCATCGCGGAAAACATGAGCAAGCCGAGCGACAGCACCCAGGTGGGCATGCGCGGCACCAGACCGGTCTCGGCATAGTCGACGAGGATCGGCGCCATCAGGAACAGCCCGGCGGCGGCGAAGAGCGCCGCGATCGCGCCGAAGAAGCGCATCGGCTGGGTTTCCTTGAGCAGCATCGCGAACATCCAGAGGATCCTCGCGCCGTCCTTGAAGGTGGAGAGCTTGGAGGACGACCCTTCGGGCCGGCGGCCGTAGTCGAGCGCGATCTCCGCCACGGGCAGCTTGAGCTGAGAGGCGTGCACCGACATCTCGGTCTCGATCTCGAAGCCGCCGGAGACCGCAGGGAAGCTTTTCACGAATCGGCGGCTGAAGGCTCGGTAGCCGGAGAAGATGTCGGTGAAGTCGCGGCCGAAAATGCGCTTGTAGAGACCGTTGAAGAGCCGGTTGCCGAAGGCATGGCCGGCGCGGCCGGCATCGTCGGTGACGCCGCGGCGGGTGCCGACGGCCATGTCGCAGCCGTTAACGAGTAGGGTTTCGATCAGCCGCGGCGCGTCCTCGGGTGCATAGGTGCCGTCGCCGTCGACCATGACATAGATGTCGGCGTCGACGTCGGCGAACATGCGACGGACGACGTTGCCCTTGCCCTGGCGCGGCTCGCGCACGACGATCGCGCCGCTGGCGCGGGCCTTCGGCGCGGTGAGGTCGTCGGAATTGTTGTCGAACACGTAGACCGTGGCGGAGGGCAGCGTAGCCCGGAAGCGCGAAACCACGTCGCCGATGGTCCGCTCCTCGTTGTAGCAGGGGATGAGGATCGCGATCGCCGTACCGTCCAGGCTGCCTTGCTTCATCGCCAATGTCCCCGAACCGCGCCGAAAGGCGACGGCATGCCTGGCTTTACTATTTGTTGAAGCCGTTAAAGCTAGGTTTAGCGAGGAAGCATCCGCCCCGGAAAATCCTCATGGCGACAGAAACGCAGGGCGCCGATGCCCGTTCGGGCGCGGAGCCGTCCTGGCGCGGCGATATCGCCAGGGCACTCGCGGCCGCCGGGGCGGTGGGCCTGGTCGCTGCCGCTGGCGGATTTCGCGGACTTGACGCCGGCGCGGACAATGACAGCCTGCTGCGCCTCGTCATGGTGCGGGACCTGCTCGCAGGGCAGGGATGGTTCGATGTCCACCAGTACCGGTTGGGCGTGGATGGCGCGCCGCCAATGCACTGGTCGCGTCTGGTCGATGCGCCGATCGCCGCCATCGTACTTCTTGTATCCGCCGCCACCGGGTCGCAAACTGTTGGTGAGACCGCCGCGCTAATCCTGTGGCCGCTGATGTTCTATGCGGCGGCACTCTATCTCCTGATCAGGATCGCACGGCTGGCGGTCGACGAAACGGTCGTCTTCCCGATCACCGTCCTCGGCGCCACGACGCTCTATTATGTCGGGATCTTCGAGCCCGGAGCGATCGACCACCACAATGTCCAGCTCGTGCTGATGCTGGCCATGGTTCTTTTCCTGCTCCGGGCAGAAGAGGGCAACCGCAGCGCCGTCCTGGCCGGTATCGCGGCCGTGCTCATGCTCGCGGTCGGCATGGAGACGGCGCCCTATGTGGCTGCCGGAAGCCTGTTCGTCGCCGGCTGGTTCCTGCTGAAGGGCGGGGAGGCGCGGGACCCGGCAGCCCAGTTCGGCATCGCCTTCGCCATCACCTCTGCGGCCGTCTTCGTCGCCACGGTTCCGAGCGCAGACTGGGTCACCGTCCAGTGCGACGCCTATTCCTCCGCGCATTTCGTCGTGGGAGCCATGGCGGGAGCCGGTCTGGCGATCGTCGTTTCGCTGCCGGCCGCGAGCAGCACGTACATCCGGCGCGCCGCGGCGCTGGCGGCACTGGGCTTCGGCATAGGCCTGGTGACGGCCACCCATTTTCCGCAATGCCTCGGCGACCCCTACGCCAATCTTCCTCCGATGCTGCAAAGCTATTGGCTGGAGGCCGTCAGCGAGGCGCAGCCGGTGTGGAGGCTACTGGGGGACGACCCGGCGAAGGCGGCGGGTCATTACGCGACCGTGGTCGTCGCTCTGCTGGGACTGACGATGCATGCCGCCCGGCGCGGGCTGCGGCGCGCGGACGTTCTGCTGCTGCTGATGCTGTCGGTGGCGCTGCTGGTCAGTGTCTGGCAGGTCAGGGGTTCGCGTTTCTCGCTGCCGCTCGCAAGCGTGGCGCTGGCCATGTGGGTGGCCGGATTCCGGGGTAGAGCGAAGGCGAGCCCGGGAATAACGAGTTCGCTCGCGCTCGTCGCAGCCTGGCTCGCCTGCTTCCAGGCGACATGGATCATTGCCGCGCACGGCTTCTCGGTCTTTGGAGAGCGCCCCGCGGAGGCGGGAAAGGGGCGAAGGCCCTGCAACCTCCAATCAGACTTCGCGAGGCTCGCGGATATGCCCGCTACAGGCGTGCTGGCGATCTCGAATCTCGGCGCGCCCATCCTGCGCCATACGCATCACCATGTGCTGGCTGGTCCCTATCACCGGAATGTCGAAGGAAATCTCGCGGCGCTGGACACCTTCATGGGACCTCCGCAGGACGGCGCCCGAATTGTCGGGGACAATGGCATCGGCCTGGTCGCCGTCTGCCCCGGCAACAGTGAATCGGCCTTTCTGGCCAAGCGCGCGCCCGACGGCTTGCTGGCCGCGCTTCTGGCCGGAAAGCCGCCGGCCTGGATGGAGATCGTTCCGGAAAGCGCCGGCGAGCCTCTCCAGCTCTTCAGGGTGATCCCGGACTAGCAGGAGGCCCGTCGCGGGCGACCCTCCGCTGGCCGAACGGTTGGCTCTCGCCGGTGCTTGACGGCGGAACGGCTTGCCGCGACAAGCAGCGGCACGTTTCGATTGCGGAGAATGCCCGAATGAGCCTCTGGGGAATGCTTCAGCTTGCATTCGCTACCTGCATCTTCCTGGCGGCCGCCGCCGTGGCCAAGCATTGGGCGATCGCGCCGCATGTGGGCAAGATCGTCGTCGCCCTTGCGCTTTACTCAGCCGGCAATCTGGTCATGCTGAAGCTGGTACGCGATTTCGGCATGGCGTCGGCATTCAGCCTGTCGGCCGTCCTGCAGCTGGTGGCAGTCAATTTGATCGCCATCGTCTATTTCGGCGAGCGCCTGGGCGTTCTCCAGAGCGCCGGCGTCGTCCTGGCGGTCGTCGCGGTCGCCATGATCACACTCGGTCCCGCCGCAAGCGGGCGCTGACCCTGCTCGGGAGAAAGTTTCGTGCGGTTCTGGGAAAGAATTGAATTGTCGGTATTGCTCGCAGGCGTCGCGATCGCGGGCGGCCTGTGGGGTTTCGTCGAATTGGCCGACCTGGCAGATGAGACCGAGACACATAGGCTCGATACGAGCATACTGATGGCGTTCCGGGAGCCAGGCCGAACCGACGATCCCATCGGGCCCGTATGGTTCGAGGAGGCAATGCGCGACATCACCGGCCTCGGTTCGATGATCGTGCTGGTGCTCGTCAACGCGGCGACGCTCTTCTATCTCCTCTTAGTCCAGCGCAGGCGGGAAGCGCTGCTGGTGCTCGTTGCCGTCGGGGGCGGCCAGATATTGTCGAGCCTCCTCAAGCTTGGCATCGATCGCCCGCGGCCCGATCTCGTTTCGCATCTGGCCGAAGTCCAGACGCTATCCTTCCCGTCCGGGCACGCCATGATGTCGGCGGTGACCTATTTGACGCTGGGAGCCATGATCGTGGGAATCGCGCCGGGCAGGGCGACCCGCACCTATGTGCTCGCCGTTGCGGTGCTCATCACCCTCCTGGTGGGCGTCTCACGCGTCTATCTCGGCGTGCACTGGCCGACGGATGTCCTGGCGGGCTGGTGCGCGGGCTTCGTATGGGCGACGCTCTGCTGGCTGGTTGCGCGGCCCCTGCTGCGACGCGTACCTCGGAGCGTCGACAGCGGCAAAGCTTAACTGCGCCATTCAAGCCGCGCGCAGCTGCCGCTTCGCCGAGCGCGCGATCTTCTTGGCAAAGCGGCCGGGTTTGTCTGCGAATAGTTTCGATGCCTGTCTGAGGCAGGATTTCCTCAGTTTCTTTTCCGTGCGCGCGGACAGCAGGTCGACCCTGTCCGCGTCAGCGAAGCTGTGCCAGGGCGGCGCGCGGTCGCGAATCCGCTGCCGCAGGCTGTGGATGTCCTGCAATTCGCCGAGCGAGACGCCGAGCTTCATGACGGCGGCTCGCCGCTTCTTGCGAGGCGGCGGCCAGAAGTCGCGCAGCAGGGCGAGATGCATCGCGTGCGCCTTGGTCGCCTTTCTGAGATCGTGGAAGTTCTCCGCCGCGCCAGTCGATTCCGCTTCGCGAAGGGCGTCCCTGGCCCGGCGCAGCGTTCGCCCGGCACCCTTCGCGAGGATTTCGGCGGCGGGTTCCGGCTCATCGGGAAGAGAAAGCGCGTCAAGCCGATCGATACCGGCGCGGCAGGCCGCGACCGCCTCTGCGCTCGCTTCCGGTAACCCAGCCGACAAAATCCTGTGGCGGTCGGCGAGAAGCGCTTCGCGGGCGGCGCCGAGCACCACCGCTTCCTTCGGATAGGACGCGGCCAGGCGCTCCACGGTCTCAATCATGGCGCCGGCATCGCGCGAACTCGCCAGCTGCCTTGCGGCGTCCCGAAGGCGAATATTCTCCTTTTCGGCGAACTCCCTGGCGCCTGATCGTATGAGGGCCAGGGAGGCCCGGACGCGCTTGAAATGCTGGCGGCACTCATGCACGGCCTCGTCGGGGTCGCCGCCTGTGGCCTCGAGCTTATCGAGGGCCTGGGACATTTCTTCCCGGATGATGTGCCGGATCTCGGCGGTCAGCGGAGCGCGGGCATCGATGCGATAGCTCATGGCGCGTCCCGAAGTGCCAGCCGGGCGTTGTAGAAGCGACGCTCATGCGTGACCTCCTCCCCGATCCAGCCCGGCAGCCGATCGGCAGGCACCGCGTCGGGCGTCTCGAGCTCGGCGATGACGAGCCCGGCCAAGGCGCCGTCGAATTCGTCGACTTCGTAGAGATACCCATCATGGTGGACATGATGACGTGTCTTCTCGATGACCCGGCCGACGGCGAAAGATCGCATCTCCTCGGCCTCGGCGAGCGGAATCGGATATTCGAATTCATCCCTTCCGGGCCCGCGCCCCGAAAATTTGAGGGTCAGTGTTGCGTCGGAAGAATCGCGGATTCGGACCCGTATGGTGCGATCCTCGCCAGCAACGAGGTAGAACTGCGCTATGCGGGTCTGCGCCGTGGCGATTTCGCGCCAGCCTGCATCGGCGACGAGAAATTTCCGTTCGATTTCCTTGGCCATGCTCCATAGTGTCTCGCCCAACTGCCCGAAAGCAAGCCGCCGTTGACGTTAATCATACGATTGATTAATATCCGACATGGCCAAGCTGAGCGACAAGCTACCTTCATCCGCGGATCAGACCCGAACGGCGTTGCTGCGTGCCGGCCTCCGGCTATTCGGACGCAAGGGCTTCGAGGGAACCTCGACGCGGGAACTGGCAGCGATGGCCAAGGCCAACATCGGCTCGATCGCCTACCATTTCGGCGGCAAGGAGGGGCTCCACCTCGCATGCGCCGATTTCATCGTGGAGACGATCCGCTCCGTCTCGGAGCCGGCGCTTGCCGACGCCGCTTCCGCGGCCACGCGCGAGGCGGCGGCCCAAGGGCTGCAACGCTCGCTCGAACGGCTCGTGTCGTTTTTCGTGGCAAGCCCCGAGGTCGGCGATTTCGCGCAGTTCGTGATGCGCGAACTGTCGGTTCCCAGCCCGGCGCTGGACCGGCTCTACAAGGGCATCTTCGAGCCGACGCATCGGCAGCTGTGCGACATCTGGGAGCAGGCGACCGGCGAGCCCGCGGACAGCGAAGCGGTCAAGATCCGGGTGTTCACGATGATTGGCCAGGTCGTCTATTTCCGCATAGCGCGCGAAGCGGTGCTGCGTCGCATGGAATGGTCCGATATCGGGCCGCAGCAGGCGGAGACGATCGCCGCGATCGCCGGAGGAAACCTTTCCGCCATCCTGGAACGCAGCGGAGGCAAGGGATCGTGAGCCTCTTCTGTTCGATCCCGTTCGCCGCCTCGCTCTTCGCGGCTTGCGCGGGCCCGCCCCCGCTGGCGGTCGGCTATGTCGAAGGCGATTTCGTTTTGCTGGCCCCCATCGAGGTGGCGCAGGTGCAATCGATCGCTGTCGGCCGGGGGGACCGGGTGGAGGCCGGCGACACCGTTGCCGAGATGGAGACGGACGACGCCAGGATCGCGGCGGCGCAGGCCGAAGCCGCGCTCGCGCAGGCCCAGGCGGAGCTTGCCAACCTGCAGATCGGCAAGCGGCCGGAAGAGATCGCGGTCCTCGAGGCGATGGTGCGCTCCGCCGAGGCGGAGGCCGAGGAGAACCGCCGGGTCCTGGCCCGCGCCCGCGACCTCCTGAAACGGGGCACGGCATCGCAGGCCGCCTTCGACGAGGCGCAGACCGCCGTCGAGGTGGGCGAGGCGCGGATCAACCAGGCCAGGGCGAACCTGGCCGTGGCCAGGCTGCCGGCCCGTCCCGAGGAGATCAAGGCGGCCGAGAACCAGGTGAAGCAGGCGACCGCCGAACTGGACCAGGCCCGCTGGCGGCTTGCCAAGCGGGCTCTGACCGCTCCGGCCAGCGGCCGCATCGACGACGTCATCCGCAATCCCGGAGATCTCGCCGGACCCTCGGCGCCTGTCATCTCCATGCTGCCGGACGGCGCGGTGAAACTGTCGCTGTTCGTGCCGGAGACCTCCTTCTCCAGCGTCGCCGTCGGCAAGCTCTTGAACGTGCATTGCGACGGCTGTCCGGACGGGCTCCAGGCGCGCATCAGCTACGTGTCTCCCGATCCCGAATTCACGCCGCCGGTGATCTACTCGCTCGAGACGCGGCAGAAGCTGGTCTATCTGGTCGAGGCGAGGCCGGTCGGCGACAAATCCCGGCTGCAGCCCGGGCAGATCGTGGATGTGGAACTGGGGGAGTAGGGGAGTAGGGGAGTAGGGGAGTAGGGGAGTAGGGGAGTAGGGGAGGGCTGCTTGCTCCGGGACGCGAGTGACACGCCCATTTTGCCTGAAGCTTTGCGGAGCGAACATGGATGCCATCGACGTGACCGGCCTCGTCAAGCGTTTCGGCGACAAGATGGTTGTGGACCATGTGACGATGCGTGTCGGCCAGGGCGAGATCGTCGGGTTCCTCGGGCCGAACGGCTCCGGCAAGACGACGACGATCCGCATCATGTGCGGGCTGCTGACGCCCGACGAGGGCGAGGGGACGGTGCTCGGCTACGATCTGAGGCGCGAGAGCCTGAAGATCAAGCGTGAAGTCGGCTACATGACCCAGCGCTTCTCCTTCTACGAGGACCTGACCATTGCCGAGAACCTCGAGTTCGTGGCAAGGCTATACCAGCTCAGGCCCGTGGCCGAGCATGTCGACCGCACGCTGGCCGACCTCGGCCTGACCTCGCGCAGGGACCAACTCGCCGGCACGCTGTCGGGTGGCTGGAAACAGCGCCTGGCGCTGGCTGCCTGCATCATGCACAAGCCGAAGCTGCTGCTGCTCGACGAGCCCACCGCGGGTGTCGATCCGAAGGCGCGGCGCGAGTTCTGGGACGAGATCCATCGCCTGGCGGCTGGCGGGCTGACCGTGCTGGTCTCGACGCACTACATTGACGAGGCTGAGCGCTGCCACCGCATCAGCTACATCTCCTACGGCCGGATGCTGGCGTCCGGCACCGTCGACGAGGTGGTGGAGAACGCCGGCCTGACGACATTCGTGGTCGAGGGGCCGCATCTCGACAGGGTAGCCGCTGATCTACAAGGGAAGCCCGGCATCGAACAGGTGGCGCCCTTCGGGACGACGCTGCACGTGGTCGGCTCGGACAAGGCGCTGCTCGAAAAGTCGCTGGCGGATGTCGGCGGGCGCGATGGCGTGACCGTCAGGCCCGGCGAAACCAGCCTCGAGGACGTGTTCATCCAGTTCATGGCGAAGTCGAAGGACAACATGGCATGAACGCGGTGTTTTCCTTCGCGCGGCTCTGCGCACTGCTGATCAAGGAGTTCATCCAGATGCGGCGCGACCGTATCACCTTCGGCATGATGCTCGGCGTGCCGCTGATGCAGCTCGTGCTGTTCGGCTATGCAATCAACAACGATCCGAAGAGCCTGCCCGCCGCGCTGGTCGCCATGAGCAACGACAACTACACGCGCGCGATGGTGTCGGCGCTCCAGATGACGGGTTATTACCGCTTCGACCATGTCGTGGAGAGCGAGGCGGAGGCCGAGCGGCTGATGGCGAGCGGCGAGGTGTCGTTCCTCGTGACCATACCCGCCGACTTCGCGCGCCGCATCGAGAGCGGCAACAATCCCCAGATCCTGATCGAGGCGGACGCCACCGATCCGGCCGTCGCCAGCGGCGCCATATCGACGCTCGGCACCGTCGCGCAGCGGGCGCTGCTGCGCGAGCAGGGCAGGCAGGCCGAAGCGGTGGAACGGGCGGCCAGCCAGCTCGACGTCGTCGTGCACCGCCGCTACAACCCGGAAGCCGTCTCGCAATACAACATCGTACCGGGACTGCTCGGCGTCATCCTGCAGATGACCATGGTGATGATGACCTCGATCGCGCTGACGCGCGAGACCGAGCGCGGCACGATGGAGAACCTGCTTGCCATGCCTGCATCTCCGGTCGAGATCATGCTTGGCAAGGTGCTGCCCTACCTGGTCGTCGGAGCTGTGCAGGTCGCGGTGGTGCTCGTCGCTTCGAAGCTCCTCTTCGCGATCCCGTTCCAGGGTTCGCTGACGCTGCTGCTCTCGGCCATCCTCGTTTTTGTGCTGGCGCTGGTTTTGCTCGGCTATACGATCTCGACGGTGGCGCGCACGCAGATGCAGGCGCTTCAGCTGACCTTCTTCTTTTTCCTGCCGTCGATCCTCCTGTCGGGCTTCATGTTCCCCTATCGCGGCATGCCGCAATGGGCCCAGTATTTCGGCGAGATCTTTCCGCTGACGCATTTCCTGCGCATAACGCGCGCTGTGATGCTGAAGGGCGCGGATCTCTCGGCCATTGCGACGGAAGTCGGCGCGCTCGTCCTTTTCGTGGCGCTGTTCGCAGGGCTGGCGCTTTTCCGCTTCCGAAGGACCCTCGACTGAGACGGGTCCCTCAGGCCTCGGTCGTCTTCAGCCTCGCGGCGATGAGATCGGCCAGGCGGACGGCGACCTCGTCCTTGCCCATCTCCGGCCATTGCTCGATGCCGGATTTCGAGACGATCGTCACGCGGTTGCGCTCGCCGCCCATGACGCCGCCTGCGCTCGTGCCGGCAGGCCCGACATCGTTGGCGACGATCAGGTCGGCGCCCTTCTTCTTCAGCTTTGCTTCGGCGTTCTTCAGCATGTCGTGGGTTTCGGCGGCGAAGCCCACGACGAGGTAGGGGCGCTTCGGGTGATGGCCCACGGTGGCGAGGATGTCGGGATTCTCGATCATCCGCAGGGATGGCGGACCCTCGCCGGGAACCTTCTTGATCTTCTGACCGGCGGCGTCGGCGGTGCGCCAGTCGGCGACGGCGGCGACGAACACAGCGGCATCGGCCGGAAGGAGTTGTTCCACCGCGTCACGCATCTCTTCCGCGCGCTCGACGTGGATGGTCTTCACGCCCTCCGGGTCGGAAAGGGTGACGGGACCCGAGACGAGGCGCACGTCGGCGCCGAGTTTCGCCAGCGCCGCGGCGATCGCATGGCCCTGCCTGCCCGACGAACGGTTGGCGATGTAGCGCACCGGGTCGATCGGCTCATGCGTGGGACCGGACGTGACGATGATTTTCCTGCCTGCTAGCGGCTTCGGGCGGTCGTCGAGCAGCGCCTCGACGGCTGCGACGATTTCCAGCGGCTCCGCCATGCGGCCGGCACCAGCTTCTCCGCTTTCGGCCATCTCCCCGCTGTTGGGGCCGACGAACAGGATGCCGTCCTTCTCCAACTGCGCGTGGTTCCGGCGGGTCGCGGGATGCGACCACATCCTAGGGTTCATGGCAGGCGCCACGAGCACCTTCTTGTCGGTGGCGAGAAGCACCGTCGAGGCCAGGTCGTTGGCGAGGCCGCCCGCCACTTTCGCCATCAGGTCGGCGGTGGCCGGCGCAACCACGATCAGGTCCGCCTCGCGCGACAGACGGATGTGGCCGACATCGTGCTCGTCCTGGCGGTCGAAGAGATCCGTGAAGACGTGGTCTGCGGTGAGCGCCCCGACCGACAGCGGCGTTACGAACTCGCGTGCCGCCGCCGTCATCACGCAGCGCACCGATGCTCCCCGCTCGCGAAGGCGGCGGATCAGATCGAGCGATTTGTACGCCGCGATGCCGCCGCCGATGATGAGCAGGATGCGCTTGGAGGCGAGGGTCATCGCGTTGCCACTATGCCGGCTTCAGCGCCGGCTTTATGTCTGTATGGATGAAATCGTCGCCCTTGAAAAGGAGCGGCAGGTTGCGGGTCCTGGCGAGTGCGTAGGCGAAGCAGTCGCCCATGTTCAGACCTGCACGATGCGATGAGCCGCGTCCGTAGAGGACATAGGCTGTGCGCGCGTGGCGCAATTGGACCTCGTCAAATGCCACGGTCGTCATATCGAGAAGCTCGATCAAGGTTTCAAGCCGCTCGCTACCGCGCGGAAATCGCTCGCTAGCCATGACGCAACTGGCCTCGAACAAGGTGGCGAGGCTGACCAGGACGCTATCGGCCTTGTGGAACTCTTCGTTGAAGAGATGCGCATCGGGCTCGTCGTTGAGAACGGCGATGATCGCTGACGTATCAACGACGAAAGACGTCACCGCAGGCCTTCGTCCCACATCTCGTCACTGGCCTTCTTCAGGTCGAATGGCTCTTTCGGTTTCTCGCCGAGCTTACGCAAGGCTTCAATGGACGGCCTGCGCCGGCCGGGAGGCGCGGCAACGCCGCGCGCTAGCGCATCGCGAGCTTCCTGCTCCATCGAAACACCGCGATCGGCCGCGCGCCGGCGCAATTCGCGTTTCAGGTCGTCGGGGACGTTGCGGATCATCATCGTGGCCATGACGAAGCCTCCAATGCTGACCATGTAAGCATTGCTAGCATTGCAGTCAAATCAGCCGAGCTGAAACGCGATCCACATCAGCGCCAGGGCAATGACCCACAGCGCAACGCGGCCCCAGCGTGTCGCGCGAGCCTCGTGCCTGCCGATGGCGCGGGCGGTTTCCTCGTCGAAGCGCAGGCCCTTTTCGGCCATGACATCGATTTCGCGAGACAGGCGCTCGGCTCGGTGGACGAAGTCGGGCAGCTGGCGGGCAAGCGAGGCCAGCGCGGCGACGCTCTCGCGCGCGTCGTCCAGGATTCCGCGCGGTCCGAGATTCTCGCGGATCCAGTCGCCGACGACGGGCTCGGACGTCTTCCACATGTTGAAATGCGGATCGAGCGTGCGGGCCACGCCTTCGACGACGACCATCGTCTTCTGCAGCAGGACGAGCTCCGTGCGCGTCTGCATGTCGAACAGGTCGGTGATCTCGAAGAGGAGGGTGAGCAACCGCGCCATGGAGATCGTCTCGGCCGGCTGGCCGTGGATCGGCTCGCCGATCGCCCGTATCGCCTGCGCGAAGGCATCGACATTATGCATTCGCGGTACGTAGCCGGCTTCGAAGTGCACCTCGGCGACGCGGTGGTAGTCGCGGGTGATGAAGCCGTAGAGGATCTCCGCAAGGAAGCGGCGTTCCTTCTTGCCGAGCCGGCCGGTGATGCCGAAATCGACGCCGACGATGGTGCCGTCCGCCTCCACGAACAGATTGCCCGGATGCATGTCGGCATGGAAGAAGCCATCGCGCAGCGTGTGGCGCAGAAACGACTGCACGAGGATCACGGCCAGGGTTTTCAGGTCGTGGCCGGCGGCGCGCAGTTCGTCCACCTTCGACAGCTTGATGCCGTCGATCCACTCCATGGTCAGCACGTCGCGGCCAGTGCGTTCCCAGTCCACCGCCGGCACGCGAAAGCCCGGATCGCCCTTGGTGTTTTCGCCGAGTTCGGAAAGCGCCGCGGCTTCCAGCCTGAGATCCATCTCGATCTTGGTCGTCTGGGCGAGCGTCCGTGTGACCTCGACCGGCCGCAGCCGGCGCGTCACCGGGATGTATCGCTCCTGGAGGCGTGCGGCGAGGAAGTAGGTCTCGAGATCGCGATTGAAGGCGCGCCGCACACCGGGTCGGATCACCTTGACGGCCACCCTGGACGGCCTGCCGTCGCGGGACACGACGCCTTCGTGCACCTGCGCTATCGAGGCGGCGGCGACCGGCCCTCCGAATTCCACGAACACGTCGCCGAGAGGACGCCCGAGCGAGGCTTCGATGGCCAGTTTCGCATCGGCCATCGGGAAGGTGTCCATGCGGTCCTGCAGGAGGGCGAGATCGAGCGCGATGTCGTTGCCGACGACATCGGGCCGGGTTGCCAGGAACTGTCCGAGCTTCACATATGAAGGGCCGAGGCGCGCCACGGCGGCGGCCAGGCGGTCGCTGCGCCCTTTCCTGAGCGCCTTGCGCCTGGTGAACAGGAGCGCGATGCGCCAGCCGAACCTCGGCAAGCCGGTCAGCTGGTCGCCCGGCAGCGCGGCTACGACGCCTTCCCGCACCATGATCCATCCGGCCCGGACGAGTCCGAGCGCCGCGGAGAAGTCGCTCATGACGAAAGACCGGTCAAAGCTTCCAGCCCGAATGCAGGGCAGCGATGCCGCCGGTGTAGCTGCGATATGTCACGCGCTCGAAGCCCGCGCGGCGGATCATGGCGGCGAAGGCTTCCTGATTGGGGAACTTGCGGATCGATTCGACGAGATAGGAATAGGGCTCGCTTTCGCCGGCAACGAGCTTTCCGATCTTCGGGATCGCGTTGAAGGACCAGGCTTCGTAGGCGCGGTCGAGCAAGGGCATGTCGACCTCCGAGAATTCGAGGCAGAGAAACCTTCCGCCGGGCTTGAGAACCCGAAACGCCTCGGCGAGCGCGGTCGCGATGCGCGGCACGTTGCGGATGCCGAAGGCGATCGTGTAGGCATCGAAGGTTTCGTCGGGGAACGGCAGTTCCTCCGCGTTCGCTTCCACGAAGTCGACCGACGCGGCATAGCCCTTCTTTTCCGCCCGTTCGCGTCCGACCGCGAGCATGGAGCCGTTGATGTCCAGCACCGTGGCGCGCGCATGCCCGTGCGAGGCGTCGACGATGCGGAATGCAATGTCGCCCGTTCCGCCGGCGACGTCGAGGACCTTCCAGCCTGCGCGCCTGGGCGGGTTGAGCGCGGCGACCATGGCATCCTTCCACAGCCGGTGCAGCCCGCCCGACATCAGGTCGTTCATCAGGTCGTAGCGGCCGGCGACCTTGTGGAAGACCTGGTCGACGAGCGGCTGCTTCTCGCCCAGGCCGACGCTTTTGAAGCCATAGGAGGTCTCCATGTCGGAGCCCGCCGTCGCACGTTGTTCAGACATCATCACCTACCCATCAAAAGCGGCGGGACCATAGCCGATCACGATGCATGGCGCTATGCTTGCCGAAGCGGCGTCACGCCGCGCCGGGCGGGGCCAACCGGGAAGCTGGAATGCCATTGAAAGCCGAACTGCACTGCCACATCGAAGGGGCAGCGTCGCCGGAGCTTGCCCTGCGGCAGGCCGAAAAATACGGCGAGGACGCATCGCCCTTCATCAAAGACGGCTCGTTCGTCTGGCACGATTTCACCACCTTTCTCGCCGCCTACGATTTCGTGGCCGGGCTGTTTCGGTCGGAAGAGGACTTTGCGCGCCTGTCGGAAGAGTATCTGAGCAGCCTTGCGCGCGACGGGGCGATCTACTCCGAGTTCTTCATCTCGCCGGACCACGCGGTGAAGTCCGGCCTTTCGCCCAAGGCCTACGCGGACGCGCTGGGCGAAGGCGTCGCCCGGGCCAACGCCAAGACGGGCATCGAGGCGCGGATGATCGTGATCGGGGTGCGGCACTTTGGCGTCGATGCGGTCGAGCGCGCAGCGCGCTTCGCCGTGAAGGCGGGCAATCCGCTGGTGACAGGCTTCGGAATGGCCGGCGACGAACGGATTGGCGACATGGAGGATTTCGTACGTGCCTTCGAGGTCGCGCGGGAGGCGGGACTCGGCATCACCGTGCATGCCGGCGAACTCACCGGGTGGCAGACGGTGGCGGCGGCCCTCGACCACATCCGCCCGTCTCGCATCGGCCACGGCGTACGAGCGATCGAGAACCCCGACCTGGTGCAGCGTATCGCCGACGAGGGTGTCGTGCTCGAGTGCTGCCCGGGCTCCAACGTCGCGCTCGGCCTTTTCCCCGGTTTCGACAGGCACCCGTTCCCCGCGCTCAGGGCGGCGGGTTGCAAGGTTACGCTGAATTCCGACGACCCACCCTATTTCGGCACCTCGCTGAAGCGGGAATACGAACGGGCAGCTGCGCATTTCGGGCTCGACGAGAGGGGCTTGCTTGGCGTGACAGCGACCGCCATCGAGGCTGCTTTCGTCGACCGCCGCACCAAGGCCGCGCTGCTTTCCAGGATAGACCAAAGGCCCGCGCGGCAGGCGCCGCGCAGGGCCTGAGCCCATTGCGCCGAAGGTTCGACCGCCTTCACCCGCGGCCATCTGTTCGGCGTCTAATAGCGGCGACTGTAGTAACGCTCGTCGCAGGGCGCCTCGTAGATGCGACCGTTATAGTCGCGGTAGCGGCAGTATTCGCGTCCGCGCGGGGCGGTAGCCGTCCCGACGGCCGCTCCCAACAGGGCGCCGCCGGCCGCACCTGCCACGGTGCTACGCGTGTCGCCGCCGATCGCCTGGCCGACGAGAGCGCCACCCGCGGCGCCCACAAGCGCGCCGGTTCCGGCGCTGCGCTGCTGCGGCGAGGTGGTTTCGGAGCACCCGGCGAGGGTTGTGCCAAGCATCACCGCGGCGACCGCCAAAAATCGAGCTTTCATCTGCATCTCCCTGTGCCCCGTACCCGGCCGCTGTCGCGGACCACTATATGAACTCGGCTTGGCGCTTTGTGTTCCCGGCAAGCTAAAGCTGTGGTCACGGCGCCGCGGACCTTTTCCTTCACCGTCCGACTTCGCTAGGGTAGGGGAGGTTTCCTATCCGGAGAACATCATGAAGGGCGTAACCGTCGTCGACCATCCGCTTGTGCAGCACAAGCTGACGATCATGCGCGACAAGGAGACGTCGACAGCCGGCTTCCGGCGGCTGTTGCGGGAGATCTCGCTGCTGCTCGGCTACGAGGTGACGCGCGACCTCGAACTGACCACCCGGATGATCGAGACGCCAATCCAGACGATGGAGGCCCCGACGCTGGAGGGCAAGAAGCTTGTCTTCGCTTCGGTGCTGCGTGCAGGAAACGGGCTCCTCGAAGGCTTGCTGGATCTGGTTCCCGCCGCGCGCGTGGCACATGTCGGCCTGTACCGCGACCACGAGACTCTCGAAGCGGTCGAGTATTTCTTCAAGGCGCCGAGCGACCTGGGCGACCGCCTGGTCATCGTCGTCGACCCGATGCTGGCGACCGCCAACTCCGCGATTGCCGCGATCGAGAAGCTGAAAGGCCGGGGAGCGACGAACATCCGCTTTCTGTGCCTGCTCGCGGCGCCCGAAGGCATAGAACGCTTCACGGCCGCGCATCCCGACGTTCCGGTCTTCACCGCCTCGATCGACGAGCGGCTCAACGAGAAGGGCTACATCGTGCCGGGCCTGGGCGACGCCGGCGACCGGATGTACGGCACGAAGTGATCGCCTGTACCGTCGATTCGGGGTTGATGGGCGCACACCGCCGTCCGGAAAGTGCCTCGCCCGAGCCGCCGCAAGCCCTTGCGCCGACTCGAAATTTCCACGTGAGTTTTGTCGTTCGCCGTGTCAGATTGCCTGGAATGCGCGGAGGACGAGTTCCCCTGCCATGCCGCGGCGAGACGAGTGTTGGTGATTTCTCCCGGCGTCAGAAATAAGCAACCGACAGGGGTGTGGACCACATGAAACGTGTTTTGTTCGGCCTGATGGCCGCTGCTGCCTTGTGTTTCCCGGCTCATGCGCAGGACGACAAGCCCGCGCTTCTCTACGATCTGGGTGGCAAGTTCGACAAGTCTTTCAACGAGGCTGCATATAACGGCGCCGAGAAGTTCAAGGCCGAGACCGGTATCGAATATGTCGAGTTCGAGGTGTCGAATGCCTCGCAGCGCGAACAGGCGCTGCTCCGTTTCGCGGAAGACGGCCGCTCGCCGATCGTCATGGCCGGATTTTCCTGGGTCGACGCCCTGAAGAAAGTGGCGACCGACTTCCCCGACCTGAAGTTCGCGATCATCGACGACCAGGTGGACATGCCCAACGTCCGCTCGCTCAAGTTCAAGGAGCATGAAGGCTCCTACCTGGTCGGCATCATGGCCGCCATGGCCTCGCAATCCAAGAAGGTAGGCTTCATCGGCGGCATGGACATACCGCTGATCCGCAAGTTCGGCTGCGGCTATGTCGGCGGCGCCAAGTCGGGGGGAGCCACCGAGGTCATCCAGAACATGACCGGCGATACCCCGGCCGCCTGGAACGATCCGACCAAGGGCGGCGAGATCGCGCGCACCCAGATCGACCAGGGCGCGGACGTCATCTACGCTGCGGCCGGCGGGACCGGCGTCGGCGTGCTGCAGGCGGCTGCCGATGCGGGCAAGCTCGGCATAGGCGTCGATTCCAACCAGAACGGGCTTCATCCCGGTAAGGTGCTGACGTCGATGCTGAAGCGCGTCGATACCGCAGTCTACAATGCCTTCATGGACGGCAAGAACGGCACGTTCCAGGCCGGCATGAACGATCTAGGCCTCAAGGAAGGCGGCGTCGACTACGCACTGGACGAGAACAACCAGGCTCTCGTCACCGAAGAGATGAAGGCTGCCGTCGAGAAGGCGAAGGCCGACATCATAGCGGGCACGATCACGGTGCACGACTACATGTCGGACGACAGCTGCCCCTATTGACGGCTCGACGAGCAGGGCCGGCCGGCTTGCGGGCGGCCCTTACGCTACCAGTGCGGCGGCTTGGTCACGGGGACGTCAGGCGCGACCTGCTCCTCGAGCGTCAGGAACCGCTCGGTCAGCACGTCGAGCTTCTTGCGGAGGCCCTCGATCGTCTTCCATTGCTCGGCGATCTGGGCGGACAGTTCCTCGATGGTCCTCTCCTGCTCCGTGGTACGGATTTCCAGCATCGTCAGGCGGTCGTCGGCGGTGGTCATGAACGTTCCCTGGCGCTGCACGCTGGTGGCCGCAGCGGCCGCCGGCGGAGATCGGCGAACGGCGCCCTGTTTATCGATGTCGGCGGCGCGAGCCGCGATTGGCAGGCCATATGCGGCATGGTAGCTCTTGCCGGCAAGTAGAATGTGGAGCCCGGCCGCATGGCGCAAGCTGCAATCGAGCTCGTCGGCATCAACAAGAGCTTCGGCACCGTCAGGGCCAATCGCGACATCAACCTGGTCATCGAGCGCGGATCGATCCTCGGCATCGTCGGCGAGAACGGCGCCGGGAAGTCCACTCTCATGTCGATCCTCTACGGCTTCTACCAGGCTGATGATGGCGAGATAAAAGTCGGCGGCAAGCCGGTATCGATCAGGACGCCGAACGACGCCATCGCGCTCGGCATCGGCATGGTCCACCAGCACTTCATGCTGGTGGAGAACTTCTCCGTTCTGGAGAACATCATACTAGGCGCCGAACACGACGCCTTGCTAAAGAGCAGCATCGCGAATGCCCGCTCCGAACTCGAGCGCCTCGAACGCGAATACGGGCTGGAGGTCGATCCCGACGCGATCGTCGAGGAACTGCCGGTCGGGCTGCAGCAGCGCGTCGAAATCCTCAAGGCGCTCTATCGCGGCGCCGAGATCCTCATCCTCGACGAGCCGACCGGCGTGCTCACGCCACCCGAGGCCGACCATCTTTTCCGGATCCTTCGACAGCTCAAGGAGCAGGGCAAGACCATCGTGCTCATCACGCACAAGCTGCGCGAGATCATGGCGATCACCGATACCGTCTCGGTCATGCGTCAGGGCACGGTGGTGGCCACCCGCAGGACGTCCGAAACCACCGTCGAGGAACTCGCCGAACTCATGGTCGGTCGCCGCGTGCTGCTGCGCGTCGAGAAGGGTGAGCCGAGGCCCGCCGAGACCAAGCTTTCGGTGAGGGGACTGACCGTCGAGGACTCGCGCGGCGTCACCATGGTCAAGGATGTCTCCTTCGACGTGCGGGGCGGCGAGATCGTCGGCATCGCGGGCGTGGCGGGCAACGGCCAATCGGAACTCATCGAGGCGATCTCCGGCATCCGCCGCGCGGTGTCCGGAACGGTCCTCCTCGACGGCAGTCCCATCGACGTGACCGGCAACGCCGATCCCGGCGAACTGCGCGACCGCGGCCTGGCGCACGTGCCGGAGGATCGTCACCATGTCGGCTTGGTGCTCGCCTTCGAGGAGGCAGAGAACGCGATCCTCGGCTATCACGACAAGCCGCAATATCTCAAAGGTCCGTTTCTCGACCTTGCCGCGATCCACGCCGACGCGCGGGCCAAGATCGCGCAATACGACATCCGCCCGGCCAACGATCGCTTGAAGACCGCCAACTTCTCCGGCGGCAACCAGCAGAAGATCGTGCTCGCGCGCGAGATGGAGCAGGATCCCGGCGTGCTCATCGTCGGCCAGCCGACGCGCGGCGTCGACGTCGGCGCCATCGAGTTCATCCACAAGCAGCTGATCGCCATGCGCGACCGCGGCAAGGCGGTCCTGCTCGTCTCGGTCGAACTCGACGAGATACGGTCCCTTTCGGACCGCATTCTCGTGATGTTCGACGGCCGCATCGTCGGCGAACGCGGGCCCGACGCGACAGAAGGCGAACTCGGGCTCCTGATGGCCGGCGTCGAGAAGCAGGAGGCCGCCGAGTGAGCACGCCTTACGCGAGACTACCGGCGTGGGCCGATTACGGGCTCATCCCGCTCATCAACCTGCTTGTCGCCTTCCTGGTCGCCGGCCTCGTCGTGATGCTGGTCGGCGAGAACCCGCTGCGCGCCGCCGCCATCCTGGTCGACGGTGCTTTCGGCAGCGGCCAGGGACTGGCCTATACGCTCTACTACGCAACGAACTTCATCTTCACCGGCCTTGCGGTCGCGGTCGCCTTCCATTGCGGCCTGTTCAACATAGGCGGCGAGGGCCAGGCCTATATCGCCGGACTCGGCGTCGCCGTAGTTGCGCTGGCCTTCGACCAGATTCTGCCCTGGTGGCTGACCTTTCCGCTCGCCATCCTCGGCGCCGCCGCCGTCGGCGCCCTCTGGGCGCTGATCCCGGCCTATCTGCAGGCCAGGCGCGGCTCCCACATCGTCATCACGACCATCATGTTCAACTTCATAGCCGCCTCCATCATGGTCTACATGCTGGTCGACGTGCTGAAGCCGATCGGCTCCATGGCGCCGGAAACGCGCGCGCTTGCCGAAGGCGCGCAACTGCCCAAGCTCGGCTGGATGCTCGCGGAACTCGGCCTGCGCGTCCGTCCCTCGGCGCCTCTCAACATCTCCTTCCTGCTGGCGCTGGTCATGGCCTTCCTCGTCTGGGTGCTGATCTGGCGCACCAAGCTGGGCTACGAGATCCGCACCATGGGCTTCAGCCCCAAGGCCGCGCGCTACGCCGGCATCTTCGAAGGGCGAATCATCATCATCACCATGCTGATCTCCGGTGCGCTTGCCGGCATGATGGCGCTGAACCCGATCATGGGCGACCAGCACAAGGTCTCGCTCGACTTCGTGTCCGGCGCGGGTTTCGTCGGCATTGCGGTGGCGCTGATGGGGCGGTCCCACCCGGCAGGCATCGTGCCGGCCGCGATCTTGTTCGGCATGCTCTACCAGGGCGGCGCGGAGCTGGCGTTCGAGATGCCCGACATATCGCGCGACATGATCGTCATCATCCAGGGGCTGGTGATCCTCTTCGCCGGCGCGCTGGAACACATGTTCAGGCCCTGGGTGCAGGCGGCCTTCGCCAGCCTCAGCCCGCGGTCGGTCGGCATAGGCCAGTCGAAACCGACGGGGGAGCGCGCCTGACATGGAATTCGCCGACGCGCTCGTCAACATCCTCAACTCGACCATCAGGGTCTCGGTGCCGCTGCTGCTCGCCTGCCTCGCGGGCCTTTATTCGGAACGCGCCGGCGTGTTCGACATCGGCCTCGAGGGCAAGATGCTGGCCGGTGCCTTCGCCGGCGCCGCCGCCGCTGCCGTCTACGGCTCCGCATGGATCGGACTCGGCATGGCCGTGCTCGTCGCCGTCGCGCTGGCTCTCGTGCACGGCTTCGCCTCGATCACGCATCGCGGCAACCAGATCGTGTCGGGTGTCGCCATCAACTTCATCGCCGCCGGCTCGACCATCATCCTCGGCCAGGCCTGGTTCAGCCAAGGCGGCCGCACGCCGTCGCTGCCGGCCGACGGCCGCTTCGGGGCGATTGCGCTGCCTTTCGCAGACGAGTTGCGGGGGGTCCCGGTGATCGGCCAGATCTATTCGGGCCTGCTGTCGGGCCACACGCTGCTGGCCTATGCCGCCTTCCTGGCGGTGCCCTTCACCTGGTGGGTGCTGTTCCGCACGCGCTTCGGCCTCAGGCTGCGCGCCGTCGGCGAGAACCCGGCGGCCGTCGACACTGCCGGCATTTCCGTGACCTGGCTCCGTTATCGCGCCGTCATCTGCACGGGCATCCTGACCGGATTGGCCGGTTGCTATCTGGCACTGTCGCTCAACGCCGGGTTCGTCAAGGACATGACGGCCGGCCGCGGCTACATCGCGCTGGCGGCGCTCATCTTCGCCAAGTGGCGGCCGGTGCCGGCCATGTTCGCCTGTCTGCTCTTCGGCTTCCTGGATGCCATCTCGATTCGCCTTCAGGGGCGCCCGCTGGCGGTCTTCGAATGGCTGCCGGTCGTCATAGCCGTCATCGTGCTGGTCGCCCTGATGCGCATCGCGAAATGGAAGCCGATACGCGCGATCGTCGCGGCCGTGCTTGTCGGCGTCGTCACCGCATGGCTGGTCAGCGCGTTCTACGCCAACATCGCCGCGGCCTTGCAGGGCTCGCTGCTGGCGACCCCGATCCGGGTGCCGGTCCAGTTCATGCAGGCGCTGCCTTACGTCCTGACCGTCATCCTGCTCGCCGGCTTCATCGGCAAGGCGATCCCGCCGCGGGCAGGCGGCGTGCCCTATGTGAAGGAGCGGTAGTGAAGACGCGAATGGCGAGTAGGGAGATGCAGAGCTCACTATTCGCACTCGCTCTGAACCGGAAGACACACAATGACCTCCAAGCCCCACGACCTCTTCCTCGCCGCCAAATCCGCGATGGCGAAAGCCTATGCGCCCTATTCGAAGTTCCCGGTCGGAACGGCCTTGCGCTGCGACGACGGCCGTGTCTTCTCAGGCGCCAACATCGAGGTCGCCTCCTATCCGGAAGGCTGGTGCGCCGAGACCACCGCGCTCGGGCATTACATCATGGGTGGCGGCGGCAAGATCACCGAGATCGCCGTGATCGCCGAGCGGATGGCGAAATGCACGCCCTGCGGCGGCTGCCGGCAGCGCCTTGCCGAGTTCACCCGACCCGACACGAAACTCTATCTCTGCGGCAATGACGGCGTGGTCGAAACGGTGACCATGGGCGAGATGCTGCCCTACGGCTTTGCGGGGGACATCCTGAAGTGAATGCCGCAGCCGAGATCATCGCGCAGAAGCTCAGCGGGCTGAAGCCGACGATCGCGATCGTCCTGGGCTCGGGCCTCGGTTCGCTCGCGCACGAGGTGGAGAAGCCGATCCGCATCCCCTACGGCGACCTGCCGGGCTTCCCGCGCAGCGGCGTTTCCGGCCATGCCGGGGAGGTCGTCGCCGGCCACCTGGGCGGATGCCCGGTGCTGCTGCTCGCCGGCCGCGCGCATTATTACGAGCACGGCGACGCCGGCGCCATGCGCCCCGCGCTCGAGACGCTTGCTACCTTCGGCGTTGACAAGCTGATCCTCACCAACGCGGCCGGCTCGCTGAAAGCCGACATGCCTCCGGGGTCGGTGATGCTGATCACCGATCACATCAATTTCTCCGGCACGAACCCGCTGTTCGGCGAACCGTCCGACCGCCGCTTCGTCGGCCTGACCGAAGCCTATGACGCCAAGCTCCGTGCAGCGCTCGAAGCCTCCGCCGTGGCTACCGCCACGCCGCTGCACCAGGGTGTCTACATGTGGTTCTCCGGCCCCTCCTTCGAGACGCCGGCAGAGATCCGCATGGCGCGCGTGCTGGGCGCAGACGCGGTCGGCATGTCGACCGTGCCGGAAGTGATCCTCGCGCGCTTCCTCGGGCTGCGCGTCGCCGCATGCTCCGTCATCACGAACCTGGCAGCCGGCATGACGGGAAACGAACTCTCGCATCAGGAAACGAAGGACATGGCGCCGGTGGGCGGCGCCCGGCTGGCGGCGATCCTGAAGCATGCGCTCGCAGCGGGAGCCCTATGATGCTTCCCCAGGAGATCATCCGCAAGAAGCGCGACGGCCGTCCCTTGTCCGTCGAAGAGATTGCCTTCTTCATCGCCGGCATGACGTCCGGCGGCGTATCCGAAGGCCAGGTCGCCGCCCTCGCCATGGCGGTCTTCTTCCAGGGCATGAGCCGGGACGAGGCGGTGGCCTTGACGCTGGCCATGCGCGATTCGGGCGACACGCTCGACTGGTCGGACCTGCCGGGGCCGGTCACCGACAAGCATTCCACCGGCGGTGTCGGCGACAACGTATCGCTGATGCTGGCTCCCATCGTCGCGGCCTGCGGCGCCTATGTACCGATGATTTCGGGCCGCGGCCTCGGCCACACCGGCGGCACCCTGGACAAGATGGACGCCATTCCGGGCTATGTCAGCCAGCCGGACACCGCGCTCTTCCGCAAGACGGTACGCACGGCCGGCTGCGCGATCATCGGCCAGACGGAAGCGCTCGCTCCCGCCGACAAGCGCTTCTACGGCATCCGCGACGTGACGGCGACGGTCGAGTCGGTGCCGCTCATTACCGCCTCCATCCTCTCCAAGAAGCTGGCGGCCGGGCTGCAGTCGCTCGTGCTCGACGTGAAGCTCGGCAACGGCGCCTTCATGCAGCTCAGCCGCGACGCGACCGAACTGGCGAACAGCCTCGTCGAGGTGGCCAACGGCGCAGGCACGCCGACCTCCGCCCTGATCACCGGCATGAACGAGCCGCTGGCCTCCGCCGCCGGCAATGCCGTGGAGGTTCTCAACGCGGTCGATTTCCTGACCGGCCGGCGCCGCGACAGGCGCCTGGCGGAGGTCACCATGGCGCTCGCGGCCGAGATGCTGGTGGCAGCCGGCATCGCCGGTTCCCACAGGGAGGGGGCCGCGCGCGCGCAAAATGCGCTCGACAGCGGCAGCGCGGCCGAAACCTTCGGCCTGATGCTTGCCACGCTCGGCGGCCCGGGCGATTTCGTTCAGAGGCCGCTTGCCTACCTGCCCAAGGCGCCGGTGGAAGTCGCCGTCGAGGCCGAGGCAGACGGCTACGTGGCCGGCATCGCCACGCGCGATATCGGCCTTGCGGTGGTGGCGCTCGGCGGCGGCCGCTCGAAGCCCGACGATGCGATCGACCATGCCGTCGGCATCACCGCCCTCCTGCCGGTCGGCGGGGAAGTCGTGAGGGGCGAGCCCATCGCCCTCCTGCACGCGCGCTCTCATGCGGCAGCCGACAAAGCCGCCGCGCAGATCCGCGCCGCCTATTCGTTCGCTCCGGTCAAGCCTGCCGCTCAGAAGGCAGTCATCCGCCGCATCGCGCCCCTGCCCGGTGCCTGATCAGCGCTCCACCACGAAACGTCCGATGCGTCGCTGCGACCGGTGTCCGGCCGCGTAGAGGAGGAAGGAGAGGACGCCGAAGACCAGGAAGCCGGGCTGCCCGAGGATGAAGGTCATCACCGGATTCCAGACGAGCGGATGGGTGTTGCGCGTGACGAAGGATTCGGCCTGGTCGAATGTAGACGGCGACACACTCACCCAGCTGTCGGCAAGCGGCGTCATGACCAGCCGCGAAGTCGCCACTGTCCGCGTCACGTCCAGAACCGCCATGATGACGGCGATGGCGAGCGCGAGCGTAGCCAGCAGCCGGAACAGAAAGCGGAACATGGCACCCTCCCGTGGATGAGCGTGAGGAATAAGGCGGCCGGCGGAATTGCGCAATCCGTTGCCCGGACTTGGAGGCGCGGTCATTCGGCATTGCGGGCGGAACTTGCGCTGCATGCAAGGACTTCACCAAGGGCGGCGACGTGTTACAGATCGGGGCGCATGGTGGCCGGAGAATGCCATCGCAACGGCGTCGAAGAGGGAACATGACGGAAAAGAGCATCAGTGTCGGCGTCATCGGCTGCGGCTTCTACGCCCAGAACCATCTTAATGCGTGGCGCGATCTCGCCGCAGAGGGCGCCGTGCTGACGGCGGTCTGCGATGTCGACGCCGGCAAGGCGAGGGCGGCCGGCGAGAGCTTCGGCGTACCATGGCACACCGACGTGCAGGCTATGCTCGAAGCCGAGACGCTCGACGTTGTGGACATCGTCACGAGGCAGGACACACATCGCCCGATCGCCGAGAAGACCATCGCGCATGGCGTGGCGACGATCGTGCAAAAACCCTTCGCACCCACCTGGGAGGACGCCACGGCGATCGTCGAGGCTGCGCGCAAGGCGGGGGTTTGGCTCGCCGTGCACGAGAATTTCCGCTTCCAGGCGCCGCTTCGCGCGGTGCGCAGGACGATCGACAGCGGAGCGATCGGCGATCCAAGCTGGGCACGGATTACATTCCGCACCGGCTACGACGTCTACAAGACCCAGCCCTATTTCTACGACGAAGAACGCTTTGCCATCGCCGATGTGGGCGTGCATGTCCTCGACCTGGCGCGCTTCCTTCTCGGCGACGTTGCGCGCATCTCCTGCGAGGCGCAGCGCCGCAACCCGAAGGTGAAGGGCGAGGACACCGCGACGATGATGCTGCGCCACGAGAACGGCGGCGTCAGTGTCGTCGAGGTGACGTACGAGGCACGCCGCGCCGACGACTATTTCCCCGAAACGCTGATGGAGATCGAGGGTCCGCTTGGGTCGATCATCGTGACCGCCGGCTGCCGGATGAAGGTGACCAGCGACGGTGAAGCGACGGTGAGCGACATCGGGACCCCGCTGCTGCCGTGGACGTCCCATCCCTGGCACGTCAGCCAGGAAGGCGCGCTCGGTGCATGCCGCCATTTCCTCGAATGCCTGCAGCGGGGCATGGCCGCGGAGACGCGCGGCGAGGACAATCTCAAGACCTATGCGCTGGTCGATGCCGCATACCGCGCCGCGCAGGAGCACAGGGCGGTGGCGCCTGCGACGTGGGATCCTCGTACAAGCTGACGACGCAGCGCATGTGACGGCGCCCGACGGGCGCGTTACCCGGCCGGACCGAAGATTTCGCGGATCAGGCGCATGGCGTGACGGGCCAGGTCGGTCCCGTCGCTGAACTGGTCGCGCCAGACCGACAGCACATTGGCGTGGGCCGGAGCGAGCCGCGACCTCGAAAAGGCTTCGACCCCGACCAGACCCGCATATCCGGCATCGCGGACCGGCTGCGCCATCGCCCGCAGGTCGAGGGATCCCTCGTCCAGTCGTCCGCGATGGCTCTGGTCCAGCTCGAAATAGCCGAGCACCGGCATCGCGGCGCCGATGGCGGCGGCCGTGTCGCGTTCCTCGATCGCCATGTGATAGGTGTCGAGATGCAGCTTCACGTTGGGGTGGTCGACGAGTCGCAGATAGTCGAGCGCCTGCTCGACGGAGTTCAGCATGGCGGTCTCGTAGCGGTTCACGAGTTCGAGGCAGAGCCTGACGCCGGCCGAGGCAGCCCGTTCCGCGACCCTGGCTATCACCGCCGCGCTGCGCGCCCTGGCGTCGGCACCGACCGGCTCGCCGGCATGGCCTAGCGGCCCGTAGAGCACGCCGTTGATCTGCACGATGCCGATGTCGCGGGCCTTCGCTACGACCTCGAGCAAATGCTGTTCTCCTCGCTCCCGCCGGCCCGGGTCATCAGACGAGACGTCGGCGCCTTCAGGCAGCCCCGTGGTGCCGAGCGCCGTGATGTCGGCGCGCCCGAAGGCCGCCGCCAAAGCCGCCGGCTGAATTTCCGGGAGGTTGCGCAGTGGGATGGCCAGACAGTCGAAGCCGGTTTTCGCGACCTCCTCGAGAACGCGGGTCAGTCTGTCCGGGTGGGGATCTGTAGACCATACGCCGGCATGGATGGCGGTCTTGATCATGCGCTTTGCCTAATGGAGTGACGGTACAAGATACCTAATGCATCATGTATGATGCTTGACGGCAAGGCGGAAGTGCGGCAGGTTCGCCGAATGCGACGCCACCTTGGGGTGGTGGTGCGGGCGGTCGCCGGGAGTTGGGGCGCCCTTCGTTGCATGTCGTTGGCGACGCTGTCGCCGGGTGGTTGTGGAGGAGTTTGATGGCCGAGACGGTTGCCGCTGAAAGGCGCGACATCGCCCGCATGTTTACCTCGCCCTTTCGCGCCGTCCTCGCGATTCCGGCCTGGCCGGCCCTCATCGTCCTGTTTACGGTCGCCGCAGTGGTGCAGCCACGCCTTCTCTCGATTCCATTCCTGCTGATCGTCCTGCGCCAGTCCGTGCCGCTCGCGCTCGCGGCTCTTGGCCAGTGCCTGCCGATGATCGGCCGCTCCATAGACCTCTCCATCGGCGGCGTGATCGCGGTGGTGAACGTGACGCTCGCGCTGCCGATGTTTTCGGGCGGCTCGCCATGGATGTCGATCGCGTTCCCGCTGGTGTTCGGCGCCGCGATCGGGCTGGTCAACGCCGCTCTGATCGCGTTCGTGCGGGCTTCTGCGGTGGTCGTCACGCTCGGCATGTCGGTCATGCTGACAGGCGTCAGCTATCTCGTCAGCGGTGGTGCGCCCGGGGGTTCCGTCATGCCTCTCGTACGCGAGATCGCCACCGGCCGCCTAGGCATATTTCCAGTCGCCGGGGCAGTGCTCCTGGCGATCGCCGCCGTGGCCGCGATCGTGCTGCGCAAGAGCACCTTCGGCCAAGCGCTCTACGCCACCGGCGCAAGCTACGGAGCGGCATGGCTCGGCGGCATCGCGGTGCGCAAGGAACTGGTCGTCGCGCATGTTCTGAGCGGCATGTTCGCCGGCGCAGCCGGTATCGTGCTGACCGGCTACATCGGAACGGGAACCCTCAATCTGGGCGCGGACCTCGTGATGGCGTCGGTTGCGGCCGTGGTGCTGGGCGGCATCACCTTCGGCGGCGGCGCTGGCGGCGTGGTCAGCATTCTCGCGGGCGCCTTCGCGCTGACCTTCCTCGCGAACCTGATGACCGGCATGGGCATCGGGAAGCCCGCCCAGCTCATCGTGCAGGGCGCCATCATCGCGGGAGCCGCGGCGCTGGCGCGGTGGCGCGAACGCTGAGCGATTTTCGGAGTTCCCCGGACGACCGGGGGAAAGATGCGGGCCGAACGGGCGCGCGACTGTCAGGAGGAACTAAAATGAGAATAAAACAGCTTTTGCTCGCAGGCTCGGTGCTTGCAGCGCTCGGCGCGTCCCCGGCCCTTGCCGAGCCGCCGGAACTCAATCCGGCCCTCTCTCCGGTCGAGGGGTCGCCGATGGTCGACCGTCCGGCATCCGAGAAGGACAAGTTCGTGCTCGGCTTTTCGAACATCTCGGTGGTCAACACCTGGCGCGTCCAGATGGTCGAGGAACTGAAGCACGAGGCTTCACTGCATCCGGAAATCTCCGAGATGATCGTGTCCGACGCCGGCGGCGACGTGAACCGCCAGGTCGCGGACATCGAGAGCCTCATCTCGCGCGGCGTCGACGCCCTGCTGGTGGCTCCGGGTTCGGAAGTCGCACTCAACAACGCGCTCGACAAGGCCCATGACGCGGGCATACCGGTCATCATCTTCTCGTCCAACGCGACGCCGAAGAACTACACGGTGAAGCTGCTTGCCGACGACGCCCAGTTCGGCCGGGACGGCGCGAAGTATCTGGCCGAAGCGCTGGGCGGAAAGGGCAACGTCATCTCCATCCGGGGCATCTCCGGCAACTCGATCGACAACGATCGCTGGCGCGGCGTCGAGGAGGTCTTCAAGGACTATCCGGACATCAAGGTGATCGATCAGGGCTTCGGCGACTGGGCCTATGACAAGGGCAAGCAGGTCTGCGAATCGCTGCTGATCGCGCATCCCGACGTCCAGGGGATCTGGTCCTCCGGCGGCGCCATGACCCAGGCCTGCGCCGAAGTCGTCGAGGAGAACGGCCTGCCGATGATCCCGATGACGGGCGAGGCCAACAACGGCTTCCTCCGCATCTGGAAGGAGAAGGACCTGCAGAGCGTGGCGCCGATCAGCCCGACCTGGTTCGGCCAGCAGGGCGTCATCGCCGCGCTGCGCGTGCTCGAAGGCGCGCCGATCGCCAAGGACAACCTCGTCAATCCGGCGCCCATCACCAAGGACCAGATCGACGAGTACTACCGTCCGGACCTGAACGACTCCTACTGGGTCGGCTCCACCCTGCCCGACGACAAGCTCGCCGAGATGTACAAGAAGTGAGCATAGACTCCGGGATGCTTCTGGAAGCCGAGGACATCACCAAGTCCTTCGGACCCGTGCAGGCCCTGCGCGGCGTGTCGCTCCGGCTGAAGCCGGGCAGCGTTCACGCCGTGCTGGGTGAGAACGGGGCGGGCAAATCCACCTTGATGAAGATCATCTCGGGGGTGTTTCCGCCCAGTTCCGGCACGCTTCGGGTCGCGGGCGAGGCGGTGCACTGGCACCGGGCCGAACAGGCGCGGGCTGCCGGCGTGTCCACCATCTTCCAGGAGTTCATCCTGTTACCGAACCTGTCCGTGGCCGAGAACCTGTTTCTCGGCCGCGAACCGCGTACGGCGTTGGGCCTGATAGACCGTGCGCGAATGCGCGACGAAAGCCGCCGCATTCTCGAGAGCGTCGGCCTCGATCTCGATCCGGAAGTGCTGACCGGGCGCCTGAGGGTCGCCGAGCAGCAGATGGTCGAGATCGCCAAGGGCGTGATGCGCGACGCACGCATTTTCGTCTTCGACGAGCCGACCGCAGCTCTCGGTGATCGCGAAGCGCACAAGCTCTTCGAACTGATCCGCAAGCTCAGGGCGGACGGTAAAGGCATCCTCTACATCTCGCACCGGCTGCCGGAGCTGTTCGAGCTGTGCGACGAGGTGACCGTGCTCAAGGACGGCCAGTTCGCTGGCCACTTCATGATGAAGGACACAAGTCCGCAGGAGCTGGTCACGACCATGGTCGGGCGTTCGCTCGACCAGCTCTATCCGCACCGGCGGCAGAGCCAGGATGCCGGCGCGCCCATGCTGGAGCTGCGCGACGTCGCTACCGACGCCCTGCGAGGGCCCGTCAACCTGAAGGTCGGCAGGAATGAGATCGTCGGCCTCGCCGGCCTCGAAGGGCAGGGGCAGATCGAAATCACGCGAACCATCTTCCAGGGACATGCCCTGTCGCAGGGGGAAATCCGGCTCGACGGCGCGGCGCTAAGTCATTCGACTCCCTCGGGCGGCATAGCACGGGGCATCGGGCTGATCCCCGAGGATCGCAAGGTCGAGGGGCTGTTCCTCCCGCTCAGCGTGGCCCGAAATATCGCCGCAGGCATGCTGGCAGGCCGAGGCATTGCGCGTCCAGCCCCGGCACCGCGCCGTCAGATCGCGGAACAGGTTGCGCGCCTGCGGATTCGCCTGCGCCACGTGTCCCAGCCCATCCGCGAATTGTCCGGCGGCAACCAGCAGAAGGCGCTGCTCGCGCGGTGGCTGGTACGCGGCATGAAGCTGCTGATCTGCGAGGAGCCGACGCGCGGCGTCGACATCGGGGCGAAGTCGGAGATCTACAGTGTGTTGCGGGAACTTGCCGACAGCGGAATCCCGGTGCTGGTGACGTCCCGCGAACTGCCCGAACTGATCGGCCTGTGCGACCGGATTGTCGTGGTGCGCGACGGTAAAACGGTCGCGGAGTTTGCCGGCGAGCAGGCGACCGAGGAGCACGTGATGGCTGCCGCGCTGAAGGAGGAAGGGCCATGAAGGCGTTCTCTGCCACCACGGCGATCCGGGCGCGACGCTTGTCCGCGCTGCCTGTGATCGTGCTGATACTCGTCCTTGCGGCCGTGCTGGGGTTCTCCTCTCCGCATGCGCTGTCGGCACAGAACCTGATCAACATCCTGAACCAGCAGGTCAGCCTCATCATGGTGACCGTCGGCCAGGCGATGGTGATACTCACGGCCGGCCTCGACCTCTCGGTAGGCTCGGTGGTGTCGATGACGACGGCGATCGTCAGCCATGACGTGCCCTTCGCCGTGCCACTGGCAATCGCGGCAGCGCTGACCGTCGGGCTCGTCAACGCATTCGGCATCCTGCGTCTCGGCGTGCATCCGATCCTGATGACCCTGTCGACGATGACCGCTGTTCAGGGCATAGCGCTGTTCATCCGGCCCATACCCGGGGGCACCGTGCCGGCATGGATGTCGAGCTACGCCTCCGCCGAAGTGTTCGGGCTGCCGCTGGCGGTGATCTGCGCCGCGGTCGTAGTGGTGGCCGCCGCGGTCGTCATCTCCCGCAGCCGCTTCGGCCTGCATCTGATGGCGACCGGGGCATCCGAGGAAAGCGCTCTGCTCGGCGGCGTCAACGCGGGACGCGTCATCCTGATCGCCTACCTGCTGTCGTCGCTTTTCGCCTGTCTCGCCGGCCTCAATCTCGCCGCGCGCCTGTCGAGCGGCGATCCGCTGGTCGGCACCTCCTTCGCGATCGATTCAATCGCGGCGACGGCGCTTGGCGGTACGCAGCTGTCGGGCGGACTGGGCGGCGTCGCAGGACCCGTGACCGGCGTCCTCTTCCTCGCACTGCTCGGCAACGGGCTGAACCTGCTGAACATATCGACCTACTACCAGATGATCATAAAGGGTGCGCTGCTGATCCTTGCCGTCAGCGCGCACCGTCGCAGCCAGCCCGGACTCTGAAATCCGGGCATCGACAGGGAAGGGAACGACATGGAGATCAAGGCGATCGTCGACTGCAAGACGGTCCTGGGCGAGGGACCTCTCTGGGACGTGGCGGAGCAGAAGATCTACTGGATCGACAGCCTGGGCGACCGGATCTTCCGCGCCGACGAGAATGGCGCGGGCGTCGAAAGCTGGGCGGTCCAACAGCACATCGGCTCCATGGCGCTGCGGAAAGCCGGCGGTGCGGTGCTTTCGCTGGCCGACGGTTTCCACCTCTTCGACTTCACGACGGGCAAGGTCGAGCCGATCGAGAGGATCGCCCACAAGGGACCGACCGTGCGCATGAACGACGGCAAGGTCGACAAGCGCGGCCGCTTCGTCGCGGGAAGCATGGACACCACGGAAGAAGCGCCGCTCGGCTGCGTCTACAGCCTCGGGACCGACCGCAAGGTGACGCAGATCGACGACAACATCACAGTCTCGAACGGCCCATGCTGGAGCCCCGACCACTCCATCTTCTATTTTGCCGACAGCCGGTCTCGCGCGATCTGGGCTTATGACTACGACATCGAGACGGGCGCCGCCGCCAACAGGCGGAAGTTCTGCGACTTCGGTCCCGAGGACGGCCTGCCCGACGGAGCGACCGTGGATGCTGAGGGCTGCGTCTGGAGCGCCGGCGTCTACAAGAGCAAGATCCACCGCTTCGACCCGTCCGGCAAGCGCATGCAGGTCATCGATTTTCCCACGGTATGCGTAGCTTCGGTGATGTTCGGCGGCGCCGATCTCGACCGGCTCTACGTGACGACCATGTCGCGTGCGCCGGTGCCAGGCGTGGTCGAAACGGGGCCTCTGGCGGGATCGCTCTTCGTAATTGACGGCCTCGGCGTGAAGGGCCTGCCGGAATATCGATACGGAGGCTGACGCATAGCCGCGCCTCAGCGCCACGAATGCAATTCAAGGCTGCATCTGTATCGCTCGGTAACTTTTGCGCGACTATTGGCGACGGGCTGCCAACTCGCATATCATGGACGCAGTGGAGGGTCAGAAAGATGCCGCCGAAAGCAGTCGTCAAAGAAAACCTTTCCGAGCAGATCTATCGCAGCCTGCGTCTTTCACTGATGGACGGCGAGTTTCGGCCGGGCGAGCGGCTGACCATCAGCGGCGTCGCCGAACAGTACGGCACTTCGATCACGCCGGTGCGCGAGGCGATCTTCCGCCTGGCCAGCGAGCAGGCGCTGGAAGTCAAGGCGGCGACGTCGGTGGTCGTGCCGGACCCTTCCAGCCGGGATCTGCGCGAGATCGTCGCGATCCGCAAGGACCTCGAAGGGATGGCTGCCTATCGGGTCGGCCAGACGGCGACCACGGCCATGATCGACGAGCTGGAGAAACAGAACGCGATCTTCATCAAGGCCGCCGCATCGAACCCCCGAGAGGCGGCGCAAGCCAATCGCGATTTCCATTTCCTGATCCTGCGCTTCGCCGAGATGCCTTACGTGGAGGCCATCTGCGAAAACATGTGGACGCTGATGGGCCCGTTCCTGCGGACGTTCCACGAGGAGGTGCCGGTCCGGCGGCTGACCGCGGACAACCATCTTCATTTCCAGTTCATCGCCGCGCTGAAGGCGGGCGATCCGAACGCCGCGCGGGCCGCGATGCAGGACGACATCGCCTGGAGCGACGAACTGATCACCCGCCACGAAGAATTCGGCAAGGTCAGCCACGCGCCGAAGGTGCCGGCCTAACCGTCCCGCGCCTTCAGGGAGCCGCGGGCCGAAATAACCGTCCGATCTGCTTACCACGCCAAGAGTCCGGCCGGAGACGGAAATCCCCGGTCGAGCCGTGTCAGGCGATGGAATAGCCGCCGTCCACCGGCAGCACCACGCCATGGACATAAGCCGCCTCGTCGGAGACGAGGAAAGCTATGACATTGGCGACGTCCGACGGCTCGGCCCAGCGGCCGAGCGGGATGCGCGCGGTGATCTTCGGCTCGCGCTGCGGGTCCGACTTGGCCCCCATGGCCATGCGGGTAAGAACCCAGCCCGGGGCGACGGCGTTGACGCGGATGCCTTCGGCGCCCCACGCGACGGCCATGGATCGGGTCAGCGCGACGATGCCGCCCTTGGACGAGGCGTAGGCTGGCGACTTCGGCGAACCGAAATAGCTCCACATCGAAGCGATGTTGACGATCGAGCCTTTCGTTTGCCGCAGCTTCTCGCGCGCCGTCGTCGAGGCGGCGAGGCTGGCGGTGAGGTTGACGTCGAGAACGAACTTGAAGTCCTCGACGCCCCATTCTCGTTCCTGACGCAGGATGCCGGCGCAGTTGATCAGCGCGTCGATGCGATCGGCCCTGGCGACGAGCGCGTCGAGATCCGCCTGTCTGGTGACGTCGGTGGTGACGAATTCGGCGCCGTCTGGCAGGTCGGCCTCGCGGTCGAGCCCACCGATGATCAGCCTGTAGCCGGCTGCGGCAAGACGATGGCTGGTGGCGAGCCCGATGCCCGTGCCGCCGCCCGTAACGATTGCGGTCTTCATTGCGGTGCTCCTCTCCCGGCGATCTTAACCACGCAGGAATTCCGTGGCGATCTCGCGTATGCCGGCGCCGTCCAGCTTGTAGTGCGCATAGAGATGCGTGGGGGGCGCGATCAGGCTGTACTCGTCGTAGATGCCATGGCGCTTTAGCTTGATGCCCTTGCCCTCCTCGGTCAGGACCTCGGCCACCGCAGCGCCGAGCCCGCCGAGCACATTGTGCTCTTCCACGGTCATCAGCTTGCGCGTCAGCGTGCGGTCCGCAGCCTCGAGGATCGCGTCGCGGTCGAGCGGCTTGATGGAGGCCATGTCGATGACGCCGACGGAGTGGCCGTCTGCCGCCATCGCCGCAGCCGCCTCGAGCGCGGCGTGGACCGTGATTCCGCAGGCAATGATCGTCAGATCCTCGCCGAAGCCGTGCACCGTAGCCTTGCCGAAGCGGAAGGTGGTGCCGCCTTCGTAGATCACCGGATCACGGCCGCGGCCGATACGGAAATAGATCGGCTGGTCCCAATCCGCCGAGGCGCGGATCGCGGCTTCGAGCTGCAGTCCGTCGGAGGGAGAAACGATGGTCAGGTCGGCGATCGACCGCATGGTGCCGATATCCTCGGTGGCGTGATGCGACGTGCCATAGAAGCCGAGCGAGATACCGGTGTGATGGCCGACCAGCCGCACCGGCAGGCCGCCATAGGCGACGTCCATGCGGATCTGCTCGCAGGCGAGCAGGCCGAGGAAGGAGCCGAAGGTCGCCACGAAGGGCACCACACCAGTGGTGGCGATGCCGGCGGCCACGGACACCATGTTCTGCTCCGAAATGCCGAAGGAGACATAGCGGTCGGGATAGGCGGCTGCGAAGCGGTTCAGGCCGTTGGAATACTGGAGGTCGGCCGAACCGGCGACGACATTGTGGCCTGCCTCGACCAGATCGATCAGCCCGTTCGAGAGGTGATCGAGCCCCGGATTGAGCGCGTTCAGTCCGCGATACTGCCAGGAGTTCGGGGATTTCGGACCGGCCATTCAGATCACCTTCGACTTGATTTCGGCAATTGCATCCGCGGCGTCCGCAGGATCGAGCCAGCCGAGGTGCCAGCCCGGCTCGGTCTCCATGTAGGAGACACCCTTGCCCTTCACGGTCTTCGAGATCACCATCGCGGGACGGGAGCGGGTGTCGTCGGCGCGCAGGCGGCGCAGGAGTTCGGTGACGGCAGCGATGTCGTGGCCGTCGACCGTATGCACCTCCCAGCCGAAGGCGCGCCACTTTTCGTCCAGGGGTTCGATCGCCATCACGTCGTCGACGCGGCCGTCGAGCTGGTAACCGTTGCGGTCGACGATTCCGATCAGCCTGCCCAGCTTGTTCTGGGCAGCGAAGAGCGCGGCTTCCCAGACCTGCCCCTCCTGCATCTCGCCATCGCCCATCATGCAGAAGACGGTGTATTCCTTGCCGGTCCAGCGCTGGGCCACTGCCATGCCGATCGCGTTGGACAAGGCATGGCCGATCGAGCCCGAGGAGAAGTCGACGCCGGGAACCTTGCGCATGTCGGGATGGTCGCCGAGCGGGCTGCCGAGGCGCGTATAGTCGTCCAACCATTCCTTCGGGAAGAAGCCGAGATCGGCATAGATCGGAAAGAGGCCGACCGCGGCGTGGCCCTTGCCGATGGTGAAGCGGTCGCGCTCGTCCCATTTCGGCTCGCCGTGCCGCAGCTTCATGACGTCGTAGTAAAGCGCGGAGAAGACCTCGGCCGCGGAAAAGACGGACGTATAGTGTCCGGTCTTGGCGATATCGATGAGCCGCACCGTCTCGAGGCGTATGAACTGGGCGCGCTCGCGCAGGCGGTCGATCGTATCCTGGTCCGGCGCATAGCTGTTGCCGGCAGCGGGCGCGGCCGTTTGCGAAGTCATGTCGCTCTCCTTTGTTGTTGGATGGCCGGCATCGGTCGAACGATCATGCGCGGAAGCGAGGAATGATCCGCTCGGCCTCTAGCCGGCGGAAGAGGTCCAGGAACGTGTCTGTGGAGGATTGATAGTCCAGGAAGCCGGCCTTGCGGCTGCGGCTCATGTCCGAAATGCATTCGACCTTGCGGCCGAAGTCGGCGTCGGTGTGCCACCAGGTGGCGAGACGACCGATGTCGGGCTCCACGAGATCGTACTTTTCGGCCATCGCGCGCCAGATCGGGCCGGCGCCGGCCATGAGTTCCTGCAGGCTCTGCCGGCGGCCGTCATAGGGCGGAGCCTCGATGCCGAAATGGTCGGCGATGGTTTTCCACATGCGCTTGTAGCGGAAGACGTCGCCATTGCCCGTGTTGTAGGCCTGACCTGCTGCGGCCGGCGTCTCGGCAGCCCAGGCGGCCTGCTTCGCGATCAGGCGTGCGTCGCTGATCTCGGTCAGCATATCCCATTGCTCCGGGACGCCGGTGAAGGCGAAGGGCAGCCCGGTTTCCCGGCAGATCGACGCGTAGCAGGCGAGCGTCAGGCCGTGATTCATCAGCGCGCCGACAGCGTAGCCGACGACGGCATTCGGCCGGTGGACGCTCCAGGTGAAACCGTCTCGCTCGGCGGCCGCCAGCAGGACATCCTCCTGATCATAGTAGAAATTCGGGATCGGCAGGCGAGGGGTATCTTCCAGAAATGGCGTGTCGGGGAGATAGCGTCCAAAATCCTTGAACGGGCCGAGATAGTGTTTGACCCCCGTGATGAGCACGACATGCTGCAGTCCGTGCTTCGCGGCGCGCAGACCGTCGAGCACATTGGAGAACTGACGTGCGTTGATTTCGCAGGCCTCCTCCTCGGTATCCGCGGGTGTCCAGCTCGCCTGGAAGAGATGAGTGATCGGCGGTGCCGATGCCATCGACGCAAAGACGGCGTCACGGTCGTTGAGATCCGCGGCGAGAGGCTGGACGCCTACAGGTGCCCGGTCGGGCCGCCGCGCCAGCCCATATACGGCCCAGCCGTCCGCGAGCAGCCGCTCGCAGATGTTGCCTCCGACAATTCCCGTGGCGCCTACCACGAGTGCCGTGCGTCCGCCGACCATCTTTCCTCCTCCCGTGACCTACCCGCTCAGCCTCTTGTAGCAAAGCAACTGTCGAAATCAAGCATGATGCATCATGGATGATGCTTGACAGGGTTCGAGGTGGATTTATGAAGGGCAGGGCGTTTTGGCGCAGGAGGCGTTGATGATCGTGTTCGGTTCCCCGTCCCGCTACGTGCAGGGGCCCGGAGTCCTTTCCAGAATGGGCGGCGAACTCGCCCGCATCGGGAGAGACGCGGTCCTGGTTCTGGACCCGATCATCGAAACGAGCCACGGCGACAAGATACGGACGTCATGCGTGGAGGCCGGGGTCGATGCGCGCCTGCTCCGCTTTTCCGGAGAGTGCACGGCCGCCGAGATCGATCGGCTCGCGGCACAAGCCGGCGTCCCGACGATCGTCGCGGCGGCCGGCGGCGGCAAGTGCATCGACGCTGGCAAGGCCCTGGCGAACCGGACGGGCGCCAAGGTCGTCACGATGCCAACCATCGCGTCGACGGATGCACCGACGAGCCACAACTACGTCATGTATGACGAGGACCACCGGATGCTTTCGGTGGACAAGCTCAAGCGCAATCCGGAACTCGTCATCGTCGACACGGAGATCATCGCCCGTGCGCCGAGGAAGCTCTTCGTGGCCGGGATCGGCGACGCGATCGGCAAGATCTACGAGGCAGACGCCTGTGCCGCCGCCCATGGCGTCAACATGTATGGCGGCCGCTCATCGTGGGCCGCGGTCTATCTCGGCCGGGCCTGCCACACGCTTCTCCTCGAAAAGGCGGAAGCGGCACTCGCCGCAATCGACCGCCGAACACCGGACGAGGCGTTGGAACGGGTGGTCGAAGCGACCGTGCTCATGAGCGGCCTGGCATTCGAGAGCGGAGGCCTGTCCATTTCGCACTCGATGACGCGCGGACTCACCGCGGCGAAGCCCTGGTCCGAAACCCTGCATGGATTCCAGGTTGCCTATGCGAACCTGGTGCAGGTGAAGCTAGAGGGCAGGCCGGAGACCGAGCTGGCGGAGCTTGCGGACTTTTACGCGCGCATAGGCCTGCCGCGCAGCTTGACCGAACTGGGCGGCGCTCCCGATGACGTGGCGTTCGAACTCATCGCGGAAAGAACGATGACGGCGCCGCACGTGCGGCATTTCCCGCGCATCCTAACCGTAGCCGACATCCGCGCGGCCATGGAGTGGGTGGAGCGGCGTTTCGCCTAAGCCCGTCCTGACTTAGGCAGGCCTGCGGTACAGCTAGGGACTTTCCGGAGGCATCCGTGCGGCCTGCAACGTGAACCGGCTCTGGTCGACCGCCGCCGCCATCAGCGCGCGGGTATATCCGTCTGCCGGTCGGTCGAAGATCGCACCTGTCGGGCCTTCCTCGACGATTCTGCCGTCCTTCATCACCACAATGTAGTCGGCCATGGCGCGTACCACTGCGAGGTCGTGGCTGATGAAGAGGTAGGACAGGCCGTGCGCGGCCTGCAGGTCTCGCAGCAGCGTGATGATCTGCTTCTGGACGGAGCGGTCGAGCGCCGAGGTCGGCTCGTCCAGCACCACGACGCTCGGCTTAAGAATGATCGCTCGGGCAATCGCGATGCGCTGCCGCTGCCCGCCCGAGAATTCGTGCGGATAGCGGTTTCGCATGGCAGGGTCGAGCTGAACCTCGCGCAGCGCCTCGACGGCGCGGGTATCCCGTTCGCGCGACGACAGCGCCGGCTCGTGCACCTTGAGCCCCTCGCTGACGATCTCGCCGACCGTCATGCGCGGCGACAGCGATCCGAACGGGTCTTGGAACACCAGCTGCAGCCGTTTGCGCAGCGGCCGCATCTGCTTGCGGTCGAGGTTTGAAATGTCGCGGTCGGCGAATGCGATCCTGCCTTCGCTCGGCATCAGCCTCAAGAGCGCGCGGCCGAGCGTCGACTTGCCGGAGCCGGATTCGCCGACGATGCCGATTGTCTGCCCCCGCTTCAGCGCCACCGACACGCCGTCTACCGCGCGGATCGTCAGCCTGCCAGCGCGCACGCCGCCGACGTCGAAGGTCACGCCTACATCCTTGCCGTCAAGCAGGATCGGCGCGGAGGGCTCCGGCGGGGGCTTGCGGCCGGTCGGCTCGGCGGCCAGGAGCATGCGCGTATAATCCTGCTTTGGCGCGGTGAAGATGTCCTCGGTCCTGCCCTGCTCCACGACGCTGCCCGACCGCATGACGTAGACGCGGTCGGCGAGCCGGCGCACGATGCCGAGGTCGTGGGTGATGAAGACGATCGCCATGCCGAGCTTGGCCTGCAACTCGGCGAGGAGCGTCAGAATTTGCGCCTGGATGGTGACGTCCAGCGCCGTGGTCGGCTCGTCGGCGATCAGGATGTCCGGATCGTTGGCTAGCGCCATGGCTATCATCACGCGCTGCCGCTGCCCGCCCGACAACTGGTGGGGGTAGGAGGCGAGACGGCGCTCAGGATCGGGAATGTGCACCAGTTCGAGCAACCGCAGCGCCTCGGCTCGCGCAGCACTCCGCGACAGGCCGCGATGCCGCCGGATCGGCTCCATCAGCTGGTTGCCAATCGAATAGAGAGGGTCGAGCGAGGTCATCGGCTCCTGGAAGATCATTGTGATCCTGCTGCCGCGGATGCTGTTGATCCCGGCCTTGTCGAGGCCGAGCAGGTTCTGGCCGCGATAGTCGACTTGCCCGGTCGCCTTGCCGTTCGAAGCGAGAAGCCGCATCGCCGCCATCATGGTCTGGCTCTTGCCCGAACCGGACTCGCCGACGATCGCGACCGTCTCGCCGCCATTGACCTCGATGTCGACGCCCCGCACCGCATCGACGGTGCCGTCGAGCGTCCTGAACGAAACCCTCAGATCGCGGATCGCGAGAATGGGCTTATGATCCATCTCAGCGATCCTTCGGGTCGAGCGCGTCGCGCAGACCGTCGCCGACGAAGTTGAGCGCGAACAGCGTCGAGACGAGGAACACGGCCGGGAAGATCAGCAGCCAGTTGGCGCTGCCGATGTTCCTCGCGCCCGCCGCGATCAGCACGCCCCAACTCGTCATCGGCTCCTGCACGCCGAGGCCGAGGAAGGACAGAAAACTCTCCAGGATGATCACCTGCGGCACCAGCAGCGTCATGTAGATGACCACCGGCCCGAGCAGATTCGGCACCACATGGCGAAACAGGATGCCAGCGCGGGAAACCCCGAGCGCCTCGGCCGCCTGCACATATTCCTGCCGTCTGATCGACAGCGCCTGTCCGCGCACGATGCGGGCCATGTCGAGCCACAGCACCGCGCCCACCGCCAAGAACATGAGGACGAAATTCCGGCCGAAGAACACCACCAGCATGATGACGAAGAAGATGAAGGGCAGCGAATAGAGCACGTCGACGATGCGCATCATCACCTCGTCGGTGCGGCCGCCGACGAAGCCCGCCGCCGCGCCGTAGACCACGCCGATCGCCACCGCCGTGACGCCGGCGAGCAGGCCGATCGCCAGCGAGATGCGCCCCGCCATCAGCGTACGCGACAAAAGATCTCGGCCCGTATTGTCGGTGCCGAACAGGAAATATTGCTGCTTGATCGCGGCGCTCATCACCGCCTCGGTCCCGTCCGCCGAAATGCTCTCGAGCTTCGCGTCGTCGAACGTGTCTGAGCGGTCGAGGTAACGCGTGTTGCGCTCGTCGATCGCGCGGCTGGATGTCAGCGTGACGAAGATGCGCTCGTCCTCCTGCCGCCATTCTTTCACCTCGGCGCGCATGCGTCGCACCGCGTCGGAGAGTGACGTCTCGATCATGTCCGCCTTGGGGAAAGGCTCCAGGCTCGGCGGCGTGCGCACATAGTCCTGGTAGATGGTGGTGTAGTTGTGCGGCACCAGCCACGGCCCGACGATGCAGGCCGCCGCCATCAGTGCGAGGTAGACCAGGCTGATCATCGCCGCCTTGTTGGCGCGCAGCCTCGCCCAGGCGTCGCCCCACAGCGAACGGCCGACATCCGGCCTGTGTTCGGTAATTGCCGCCGTCGCCACGTCAGTCATAGCGTACCCGCGGGTCGACGATGGCGTAGAGGATGTCGACGATCAGGTTGAAGGCGATGGTGAAGAGCGCGATCACCACCACGGTGCCCATCACCAGTGTGTAGTCGCGGTTGAGGGCGGCATCGACGAAATAGCGACCGACGCCTGGCACGGCAAAGATCGTCTCGACGATGATCGAACCTGTTAGCAACGCGGCTGCTGCCGGGCCGGCATAGGAGACGATCGGCAGCACGGCGCCGCGCAGCGCGTGCTTGACCACCACAGACCAGTCCGACAGGCCGAGCGCGCGGGCCGTCCTGATATGATGCGCCCTGAGCGCTTCGATCATCGAGCCGCGCATCAACCGCGCCACGATGGCGATCTGCGGCAGAGCCAGGGTCAGTACCGGCCCGATCTTGTTGACGAAGGCGCCGTTGCCCCAGCCGGCGACTGGCAGCAGCGTCCAGCTCAGCCCGAAGACGAGCTGGATGAGCGGCGCGATCACGAAGGTGGGGATCGTGCTGCCGGCCGTCGCGGTCGCGATCACCGCGTAGTCGGCGATCCTGTTCTGGTTGAGCGCCGCGATGACACCCAGGATGCCGCCCAGCAGCAGAGCCAGGACCAATGCCATCGAGCCGAGCTGGATCGATACCGGCAGCCCGCTGGCGAACAATTCTCCGACGGTGAAGTCGGGCAGATTGTAGCTCGGCCCGAAATTGCCGTGAAGCAGGTTGTTCATGTAGTTGAGATATTGCAGCCACAACGGGTCATCGAGGCCGAACTGGGCCTCCAGATTGGCCTTGATCGCCGGCTGCAGGCCGCGCTCCTGGTTGAACGGGCCGCCAGGGGCGACGCGGATCAGGAAGAACGCGACCGTGACGATGACGAACATCGTCGGTATGGCGGTCAGGAGCCGCCGCAGGACGTAGAACAGCATCCAGGACCGCCTTTACTGCCGGGGAGCAATCGCATCCGGGCCGAACCCATCGGGGTGAACAACTGCGCGTCGTCAACCCGGGCCGTTCGCCCCGGCGTGAGGCCGGATCGGTACAGCGAGCCTACTGCTCCTTGCTCATGAACCGCGTCGGATGCACGTCCATCACATTGTCCTCGAAACCGGACAGCTTCGGCGACACGATGTTGTGGAAGCTGTAGTAAAGGAGCGGGATGTTGCCGACCTCGTCGACCAGCACGCGCTCGGCCTCCGACAGCAGCTTCAGCCGCTCCTGCGGGTTGTCGCCGGCGGCCGCCGCCTTGTCCATCGCCGCTTCGAAGGCGGCGCTGTCATAGCTCGAATAGTTATTGCCGCTCGCCTTGCGCGAGATGCCGAGGAACGTCTCAGGATCCTGGTAGTCGGCGATCCAGCCGGCCCGCGCCACGTCGTAGTCGCCCTTCTGCTCGAGATGCCCGTAATGCGTCTTGGTGTCCGTGTTGAGCAGCGTCACCTCGATGCCGAGCGGCTTGAGCTGCTCCTGGATGGCGACGGCCGTGTTCTTGTGGTTCTCCGACGTGTTGTAGCGGATTTCCATCTTCAGCGGGTTCTCGGGCGTGTAGCCGAGCTTCTCGAGGATCTTCACCGCTTCGTCCTCGCGGTCGATCTGCGACATGTCGGCGAAGCTCGCCATGGCCGGCGTGTAGCCTTCGATGCCGGGCGGCACCATGGAATAGCCGGGGAACATCGAGTTGCCCCAAACGCCTTCCGCCAAAAAGTCGCGGTCGATCGCCATAGACACCGCATTGCGCAGCTCGACATTGTCCCACGGGGCCTTGTCGGTTTTGATCGCGTAATAGTAGGTGCCGAGATAGGGCGCGATACGGATCTGCTCGCCGAACTTCGCCTTGAGCTCCGCCAGCTGCTCTGTCGGCAGGTCGTCGTAGCTGTCCAGTTCGCCCGCCTCGAAGCGCTTCATTGCCGAAGAACGATCCTCGGTCGGAATGAAGTTGACGACGTCGATCTTCACGTTCGCCGCGTCGTGGAAATGGGGGTTCTTGACCATGCGCAGGTGGTCGTTCGGCACCCACTCAGCCAGCGTGAAGGCGCCGTTGGAGACCAGCTTGCCGGGCTTCAGCCAGTCGGCACCGTCCTTCTCGATCGATGCCTTGTTGACCGGATAGGTCGCCTGGTGAGTCAGCATTTCGAGGAAGTATGGGGTAGGTGCATCGAGCGTGATCTCCAGCGTCGCTGCGTCTATCGCGTTGACGCCCATGTCCTCGGGCTTGGCGGTGCCCTCGTTCACCTCCTGCGCGTTGACGATCGGATAGAGCATCGAGGCGTATTCGGCGCCGGTCTCCGGGTTTACCAGCCTGCGGAAGGAGTAGACGAAATCCTCGGCCGTCACCGGGCTGCCGTCCGACCAGGCTGCGTCGGCGCGCAGCTTGAACGTGTAGGTCTTGCCGTCGTCGGACACCGTCCAGCTCTCGGCGACGCCGGGGATAAGTTCCGCCTTCGCATCCTGCATCACCAGGCCTTCGAACAGGTCGCGCATGACATGCGCCTCGTAGACCGTCGAGGTCTTGTGCGGGTCGACGGTCTCCAACTCGGCGGCGCTGCCGCGGTTGTAGACGACCTCGGCGAGGGCGGGGGAGATCAGCATGCCGCCAGCCAGAACCAGGCTGGCCATGAATGTGGTTGCTTTCAATCGGGAAGGCAGCATTTCGGGTTCTCCTCGTGGGGGGGCTCCCCTTGGACACATGTCAAACCGGGCGCCGATATTCCGCCCGTACCAGGGCAGGCGGCAGTCTTCGACGGCCTTCTGATCCAGAACCTAACAGGCGTTCTTCCGATTTCAACAGAGCTTGGGTGGTTCAGGGCTCGCGCAGGCTTTCATCCAGCCCGCGGATGAGAGGGTAGAGGAAATAGCTGATGACCGTGCGGCTATCGACCTGGATCTCGGCGGTAACGGTCATCCCCGGCAGGAGCTGGATGGCTTGCGCGCCGTCCTGGCGCAGCCCGTCCGTCTGCAGGGCGATCCGGGCCTTGTAGACCGGCGCCGCGGCCGGCCCCTCGGCCTGCTCGCCGCGAGGCTGCTGGATCGCGTCGGGACTGATCGTCCGGATGCGGCCAGCGGCGGTTCCGAACTTTTGGAACGGAAAGGCATCGAGTTTGATGCGTGCCGCCTCGCCGGTGCTCAGGCGGCCGATGTCGCGGGTATCGATCGACACCTCGGCTTCCAGCGGCACCCCCAGCGGCACGAGCGTAAGCAGCGGTTCCGCCTCGCGCACGATCGATCCGATGGAGCGCTGGGCGAGGTCGAGCACGATGGCATCCGCGGGAGCCGTGAGTGCGACCATGGTGCGGCGCAACTCCATCTTGGTCACGTCCTCCTTGACCGCATCGCGTTCGCCGCGCAGCTCGACAAGCTGTTCAACCGTGGCGCGGCGGAAATCCTCTATGAAGGCCTGCCGGTCCGCGCGCAGCTTGGCGAGGGTGTGGGATGCCACCGTCGCATCGCCAGTCACGCGCGCCAGGCTCGCATCGACTTCCAGGCGCGCGTCGCGGGAGCCAAGGAGGTTCAACAGCGAGCCCGTCTGCCGCTCGTAGAGCTTTTTTCGCGCGTCTTCGATCAGACCGAGATTCTCCCGCCTTTCGCGAAGCACCAGTTCCTCGTCGCGGCTGCTCGTGAGCGCGGCGATCTGGCCGGCGATCTGCTGATCGAAATTCTGCAGCTGTGCGACGTAGAAGGCGCGGCGCTGCCCGAAAAGCTGCGCCTGAAGCGCCTGCTCCGCCGTGTGCCCGGGCGCCAGCGTGTAGTCGGTCCCCGAAAGTTCGGCTTCGAGGCGCTGCACCTGTGTGTCCAGCGCAGCGTATTGCGAGCGCTTCTGGTTCACGTCGGCCTGGCTGAAGGTCGCATCCAAGGTGGCCAGCGTCTGCCCCTTCGTCACGATGTCGCCGGACGACACGTCGATTGAGCGGATGATCGACGTCTCCAGCGGCTGAACGATGATGGTGGGATCGGTTGTGACGAGCTTGCCTTGCGCCGTGACGATCTCGTCGACGCGGGAGAGAGAAGCCCAGGCGATGGCGCTGACGATCAGTGCCGTCACGCCGTAGAGGGTCAGCCTGGCGATGCGCGGCGGCGGCCTGCTTTCGATCTCGATGGCGTCGCTCTGGAACTCCGCCGAAACGGCAGGGAGTGTGCGCGGCGGCACGAGCTGCTGCGCCGTCGGGCCTGACACGACCGGCAGGTTCTGCGGATTTTCGGTCATGCCACGACCCTCATCTGCTGGTCCCACAGATGTCGATAGATGTCGCAGCGCGAGATGAGCTGGTCGTGCCGGCCGATGTCGGCGATGTTGCCGCGCTCGACGACCATGATCGCATCGGCGTCGGCCAGCGTCGACAGGCGATGGGACACGATGATGAGCGTCCGGCCCTCCGCGATCTTACGCAGGTTCTGGCGCACGATCGCCTCGCTGTCGGGGTCTAGCGCACTCGTCGCCTCGTCGAGGATCAGGAGTCGCGGATCGGTCATCAGCGCCCGCGCAATGGCGAGCCGCTGTCTCTGGCCGCCGGAAAGATTGGTGGCGTTTTCCTCCAGGAGCGTGTCGAAGCCGCGCGGAAGCCGCGAGATGAACTCTTCGGCGCCGGCCATGCGGGCGGCGTCGACGATCTGGCTCAAGGTGGCGTCGGGCTTCGTGGCGGCGATGTTCTCGCCGATCGTGCCGCGGAAGAGGAAACTGTCCTGGAGCACGACGCCGACGCTCCGGCGCAGATGCACGAGGTCCAGTTCGCGCAGGTCGAAGCCGTCCATACGGACTATCCCTGCCTGGGTCGGATAAAGGCCCTGGACGATGCGGGTGAGCGTGGTCTTGCCGGAACCGCTTCTTCCGACGACGCCGACGACGGAGCCTTCGGGGATCGTGAAGGAGATGTCGTCGAGGGCCGGTGGCGCATCAGGCCCGTAGCGGAAGGAGATGTTCTCGAACTCGACGCGCCCCCTGAGGACGGGCCGCAGGCCGCGCGCGTGTCCGGAGCGCTCCTGGCGCTGGTTCATGATCTCGCCGAGCATGCGGACCGAAAGGGCAACCTCCTGGTATTCATGGACCATGGTGACGATCTGCACGAGCGGTCCCGAAACCCTGCCGGCCAGCATGTTGAACGCGACGAGGGCGCCGATCGTCATCGCGCCGCTAAACACGTCCAGCGCGCCGAGCGCGATGATCGTCACCGACATCAGCTTTTCCAGAAGGCCGGTGAGCGCCTGTGCGACCGTCGAGATCTTCTCGACGCGGAAGCGCACGGAGGTGAGTTCGGCGGAACGGTCGTCCCAGACGCGACCCTGCCGCGGCTCGAGCGCCAGCGACTTCACGGTCTGCATGCCGTGGATCGTCTCCACCAGCAGCGCCTGCCGCTCGCCCTCGGCCTGGTAGAGTTCCTTCAAACGACGCTGGAAAGGCCCGACGAGTACGAGTACCACCAGTCCGACCAGGCCTGCGAAGCCCAGCACGACCATCGTGAGCTTGACGCTGTAGAGCATCAGGACCGGCACGAAGACCAGCAGGGACAGCCCGTCGAGGACGGTCAGGAAAAGACGACCCGTGAGGAACTCGCGGATGCGCCCGGTCTGCTGCATATGCTTGACGAGTATGCCGGCTGACGCCTGCTCGAAGAGGCCGATCGGCAGCCGCAGCAGGTGGCCGAATGTGCGGCTGGCGACGCGCACGTCGATCTTGTTGGTGGCGAAGAGGAGGAGATAGCGCCTGAGAAACGTGAAGACCGCATCGAAGACCAGCGCGACCACGATGCCGACGGTCAGCACCGCGAGCGTCGAGTAGCTCTCATGCACAAGCACCTTGTCGATGACGAGCTGGAAGAAGATCGGCGTCACGAGCCCCAGCCCGTAGAGGACGAGCGCCGAGACAGCTACGTCGCGGAACAGGCTCCGCTGACGCGCCAGTTCGGGCAGGAACCAGCGGAAGCCGAAAGGCTGCTCCTCGTCCGACAGCCGGAAACGCCTCTTCATGAAGAGGACAGTGCCGCTCCAGCGGTCACCGAATTGTTCCTGCGTCAGGACCAGCGGCTCCGGACGGTGGGCGAGCGGGTCGAGTATCGTGACGGCCGCGCTGTCGCCATGCGGGCCGACGACGATCACCCAATTGCCGTTGTTGAGTTCGGCGAGGACGGGGTAGGCCTGCCCGAGCCGCAGCAGGGCATCCCAAGAAAGGCGGGCTTCACGGGCGCGGAAGCCGGCGTCCTTTGCCATACGCAGCAGGCGTCGGGTCGGGACCGGTCCGCTCCCCAGCGCATAGTCGTGCGCGAGCCGCTCCGGCGCGAGATCGACACCGTGGTGACGAGCCACAAGCGCCAGGCACTGCAGGCTGGTCTGCATGCTAGGTCGGTTCCATGGACCTCGGACCGCCCGCTATCAGTTGAAGTTCGGCGATGCGTTGGCGTTGGACTGCGCGTTTTGATCGCGGGGCTTGCCGCCGTCAGCGTTGCCGGACTTGGCCGGGTCGCCGACCCGCCGGATCGCGCCGGCTTCCACGAGCCCAGTTAGCGCCTTCTGCATCAGGTCGACCGCGTTCGCGAAGGCATCGATCGGCATGATGACCCGCTGCCGGAACACCGGCTTCGGGGCGTTCTTGTCGTCACGCTCGGTCGCGGAGAGGCTCATCAGGTCTATCCTGACGATCGACCCGGTTACGGTGATCTCGCCGATGCCGTCCGCGTAGAGTTCATTGCTCATCGATGCCTCCAGTGTGCCTGCGACATTGCCTTCAGGCCGCGGCGACGAGCGGCCAGGGTGGGAAAGGATCCGGCAGCCGGGCCGCCGCGCCCGGGTTCCAACTCTTGTCCGGTTCCACGAGACAGGCATCCAGCGCATCGCGTATGGCGGCCTCGTCCAGTCCCGATCCGATGAAGACCAGTTCCTGGCGACGGTCGCCCCAGACGTCGTCCCAATGGCGCGAGATCAGTTCCTCGAATTGCGGATAGCGGGGCCAAAGCGTTCTTGGCACAGCCGCCCACCAGACGCCTTTGGCCTCGACCCGGCATTGCACGCCGGCAATCGAAAGCAGCCCGACGCGATCCGGTCGGGTCGCGAGCCAGAAATGCCCCTTTGCCCGGATCAGTCCGGGATGCTGCTCCGAAAGGAAGGTGTGGAACCGGGCCGGATCGAATGGATGGCGCGCGCGATAGACGAAACTGGCTATGCCGTATTCTTCGGTCTCGGGGACGTGCTGGCCGTGGCCGTAGAGTTCCTTGTGCCAGAGCGGGTGCCGGGCGGCGCGCGCTTCGTCGAACAAGGCCGTACCAAGGATGTCGGAAAGCGGGACGAGACCGAAATCGGTCTCTACCACGCGAGCATCGGCGTTGAGGGCGGCCAGGACGCGCCGGATCGCCGAGCGGGTCTCGCGCGACGCATCCGCGACCTTGTTGACGACTATCACATCGGCGAATTCGATCTGGTCGACCAGAAGGTCGACGATGGTGCGCCGGTCCTCCTCGTCGCGCACCTCGCCTCGATCGCTCAAATAGTCGGCGCTCGCATAGTCGGCCATCATGTTCATGGCGTCGACTACGGTCACGATGGCATCGAGGCGGGCGAAGTCCTGCAGCGCAACGCCGTGCTCGTCCCTGAAGGAGAAGGTCGCTGCGACCGGCAGGGGCTCAGCTATGCCCGTCGCCTCGATGAGCAGGCAGTCGAAGCGCCCGTCTGATGCCAGGCGGCGGACCTCGCCGAGCAGGTCGGCGCGCAGGGTGCAGCAGATGCAGCCATTGGTGAGCTCGACCAGGGCTTCCTGTGTGTGCGACAGGTTCGCGCCGCCGTCGCGGATGAGCTGCGCGTCGATGTTCACCTCGCTCATGTCGTTCACGATCACCGCGACGCGCCGACCCTCGCGGTTGGCCAGAACGTGGTTCAGCAACGTCGTCTTGCCCGCGCCGAGGAAGCCGGTCAGCAACGTGACGGGCAGGCGATGATCAGGATCTGCATCCATCACCTGATGCCCTAAGCGGCGAGCTGCGGCCGGAAGGCCACGTCGACATAATAATTGGTGCTGTTGTAGCTGTTCGAGGGGAAGACCCCGCTCGGGCCGTAGGCATAGACTCCGTTGCCGCCACTCAACGCCGAAGACAGCGCCGTCAGATTGCCGTTCGAGATCTCGTTGGCGAAACCGTTGCTGGTGGCCGAGTAGTTGCCGTTGGTGTGATAGGAAACGACGTAGGTCGTGTCGGCCTGGATGGCGACCTCCTCGTCGAGATAGGCCGTCTGCCAGCCGCTCCCACTTTCCCCCGTGAAGGTGACGCTGGCCAGCAAGGTGCCGTCGGCGGTCCAGAGATGTCCTTCGTGTGTGCCGGTGTTCAGGGGGCCCTTGTAGAAGCTGATGCCGGTGATCCAGCCTGCCACATCGGCCTGGAACTTCATCCCCAGCTCGACCGGGCTGGGGTCGTTCACGTTGACCGTCGTCGGAACCGCGGTCTGGGCGAAAACCCTTTGTTCGGCGTCCACCGGCCGGATGTTGAGCGAAACGTCGGCGGTGTCGAATCCGCCATTGCCGTCGGAGACCGTGTAGCTGAAACCTGCGACTCCGGAATAACCTGCCGTCGGTGTGAAGGTCACGACATTGGAGACGCTGTCGAACGCAACCGTGCCGTTCTGTGCGTTGCTCACGCTGCTGATGGACAGGAAATCGCCGTTGTAATCGGTGTCATTGACCAGCAGCTGGCCCGCCTGAAGTTGCAGCGGCGTGTTGTAGTTAGAGAGGAAGCCGGAGTCGTTCGCTGCGACCGGAGCCAGGTTTTCGTTCGTCGGCTGGAAGAGGACATCCACCCAGTAGTTCGTCGCCCTGTAGGTGGCATTCGGAAACAGCGTGCCGGATCCATAGGCGTAGACGCCGTTCGCACCGGCCGGCGCGGTGAGGGGGCCGTTCGTCCGTGCCGTCGTGAAATAGTCGGGCGTTGCTGCGTAATAGCCGTTGGAGTGGTAGCTGGCGACATAGGTCTGCCCTGCGGCGATCGTCACCGGTTCGGAGAAGATCACCGTGTGCCAGCCGCTGGAGGCTTCGTTCGTGGTCGTCGCGGTGGCAAGCAGCGTGCCGCCGGCGGTCCAAAGCGAGCCGGTGTGAGTGCCGGTGTCCTGCGGGCTCTTGTAGTATCTCACCCCCAGGATGGTGCCCGCCGTCGAACTGGTGAACCGCATTCCCAGCTCGACTGACCCGGGATCGTTGGCGACGGCTCCCGGCGTGCTGCCTGCCGGGAAGAGTCCAATGGTCGTATCGGGCGGAGAGACCACCAGGTTGACGGTCGCGGATGCCGTCCCGCCCCGGCCGTCCGAGACGGTGTAGCTGAAGCTCGCGGCGCCCATGTGGTCGGCGGCCGGCGTGAAGACGATCGCACCGGTGGCCTGGTCGAGGGCGACGGTGCCGTTGGTCGCGGCGCCGACCTCGGTGATGGTGAGTGGATCGCCGTCGGGATCGTTGTCGTTGGCAAGCAGAAGCGACCCTTCGATGGAAATGGCGGTATTCTTCGTCACCAGGATGCCGTCGTCGTTGCTGGCGACGGGCAGCGTATTGGCCGTGGTCTGGTTGTAAACGACGTCGACCCAGTAATTCGCCGCCTGGTAGGTCGAGGTCGGCATCACGCCTCCGCTCGAATAGACGTAGACGCCGTTGCCTGCCCCGGGCGCCGACGCGGGCGCGGTGAGCGGGCCGTTGGATACCGCACTGTTGAAGTAGCCCGTCGTCGCCACATAGGGTCCGGTGGTGTGATAGGACGCCGTATAGGTCTGACCGGCCGAGACCTGGATCGGCGTCGAGAACGTCGCGACCTGCCAGCCGCTCGCGGACTCGTTGGTGAAGTTCACCGTCGCCAGCCTCGTACCTGTCGAACTCCACAGGGAGCCGGTATGCGGGCCGCTGTCGCCAACGGCCTTGTAGTAGCGAATTCCGGTGATCGTTCCGCTGCCCTCGACCGTGAACTTCATGCCCAGTTCCACCGGGCGGGTCTGATCGCTGAACGCGCTTGCAGGTCCGTCCGACTCCGAGAACAGGGACACGCCCTGCGGTCCCTCTTCGACGACCAGATCGACGACGGCGCTGTCCGTTCCGCCCCTTCCGTCAGACACGACGTAGCTGAAGCGTGCCGCGCCGACATAGCCTGTGGTGGGCGTGAAGGTCACCCGGCCCGTCTGCGTGTCGAGGCTCACCGTGCCGTTTTCAGCCGACCCGACCGATAGGATGGTCAATGCGTCGCCGTCGGGGTCGATGTCGTTCTGCGTCAGTGCGGCGAACGAGATCGAAAGGGGCCGGTTCCGGCCGACGGTGTAGGCCGAATCGTCGACGGCCACGGGTGCGCCGTTGGGGCCCGCGTCGAAGACCACATCCACCCAGTAGTTGGAGTTCTGAAAGCTTCTGGTCGGGAAGGTCCCTGGCTCGCCGGTGTAGTCGTAAACGCCGCCGCCGGGCAGGACTGACAGTGGGCCGCTGTTGTGCTGAGTCGTGAAGTAGTTGTTGGTGACGGAGTAGTAGCCGTTGGTGTGGTAGGAAGCGACGTAGGTTACGCCGGCCTGTATGTCGATCGGCTCCGAGAAGGTGACCGTCTGCCAGCCCGACAGCGACTCGTTCACCGATGTTGCTGTCGCCAGCAAAGTGCCGGTTGAGGTCCACAGGCTGACCATATGGTCGCCGATATTGTAGAACCCCTTGTAGAAGCGGATCCCCTCGACCTGTCCGGAGATGGAGGACTGGAACCGCACGCCGAGTTCGAGGCCATTGCGGTCGAGCACCGTTTCTCTTGCCGGCTCGGCGGCGAATGTCCAAAGGCTTGAGGTGTCCGGCAGCGAAACGGTGACCGTCTTGCCGGCGGCCGGATCCTCGAGATTGAGGCTGTCGTCGACGGCCCGCGACATGATGGTGTAGTTCCCGGTCGCCTGCGCGATCCAGCTGTATGACCAGTTCTCGCGTCCGGTCGCCTTGAACCAGGACTGGCCGCCATCGGTCGAGACCTCGATGCCGGCGATCACACCGCCGCCGAAATCGACAGCGGTGCCGCTGACAGTCACCCTCTGGCCTTCGACGAAACTCGCGCCGAGGACGGGAGACGTGATGGTGGAGATTGGCTTGGTGAAATCGGTCGATTGCGTCGCCAGCACCAGGCTGGCCTGTAGCGTCGCCGGCTGCACGCCCATGTCGGCGAACATGTTCACCATGGCCTGCTGGACATTGGGGTCAGTGGGCGTCTCGGCGCCGGCATGCTGGTCGTCGAGTCCCCAGGACCAGAACACGGTGCCCGCGCCGAACACCAGCGCGCCGCTCGGCGCGCGGTACATCGTCAGGCTGTGCGTCGCCTCGGCGGTGCCGATGCTGGTGCCGTAGTCGCGCAGATAGGTGTCCACCAGAACGGTGGTCGACGACATGTTGATCAGACCGTCGGGCCTGTATCCGTTCTCGACGTCCGAATCCCATTCGTAGCCGAGAAGATTCTGGACCAGGGAATGGGTCTGCCCCGGCTCCAGTTCGGCGATGTCGGTGTTCCGCCAGAAGCGCAGGTTCGAGAAGTCATAGCCGACGGTGATCGTGTCGAGCCGATAGCTGTCGACCGTGAACATGGTTCCGGTGAGCGAATTCTCCGGCTCCTGGCCGGGATCTTGGAAGCGCGGATCGCGCCAGGTCCCGGTCGAGATATCGCTCGGATCGAGATCGACGCCGGACCATGTCGACTTGTAGGTGACCATGGTGCGGTACGGCGTACCGTTGCCGTCGATGCTGTCCTCCCACCGGATTTTCCAGTAGATCTCGTTGCCGCTCCAGAAGGCGAGGTTGACGCCTGCGTCCCTGGCTGCCTCCACGTTCTCGCGCTGCTCGGCCGACCAGTATTCGTCATGGCCGACCGACAGATATGCCTTGTGATTGAGGAGCTGCGCGCCGGACCGGGTCGTGTCCACGCCGGAGATGTAGGATACGTCGTAGCCGTTCTGCTCGAGCCAGCGGATCGCGGAGTGCTCGACGCCGAAGATGAAGTCATGCGTTCCGCCCGCGGGGCTTTCGTTGGTGATGAAAGGCCGGTTGTAGCTGACCTTCGTTGCGCGTCCGATCGCGGTGAGTCCGCAGCTGCAGTTGGGCGGCATCCACGCGATCATGTCGGCCGGATCAGTCGGCACGTCTCCGACGTACAGGCTGGCGCCGCCCCAGGCATTGTAGGCCTGCCAAGTCGTGTCCGAGGTTTGGAACACGATGTCGCTCGTCGAACCATCCTCGCGAACGATGAAGGGGATATGACTTTGGCCTTCGGTGCCGTCCTCGCGCACCAGCTTGGCGATGTATACGCCCGACACGGCATCCGGCGGAATCTGCCAGCTCGCCGAAACGGCCCAGTTTCCGCAATCGATGAGGCCTGTCGAGTAATCGACGATCGGATGAGGCTGGACCTGCGCGGAGGTTAGGTTCTGATCGATCGTCGCGACCTTGCGTGCGCCGTCGCCGCCGTAATAGCCGAGACGGTAGATATCGATGCGATAGTTGGTCGAATCGGTGGCTATCTTGAAGTCCACCGTCTCCCCGACATTGCTGCTGATCTGGGTGGCGAAGCCCTGGATGTTCGCATCGCCGTCGCCGTCGATGCCCCACTCGCTCTCGGGGTTACCCTGCTTCAGGTTTTCGGCGACGATCTTGTTCGTCATGTCCACCCCCTAGGGAGCGTTGACGACGAGCCGGGCTGCTCCCATCACTCCTGTATTTGCGGGCCAAAGTTTGGCAAAGAGCAACCTTTGACGACGGGGATCACACGAAGGTTGAAGCGGTACGTGGTTTGCGCCTTTCGGATGAGGCAGACGGCGTAGTGCGCCCATGGTTGCCTTCAGGCTCTGGCGGTCGTCCCTGGCGAGCGGCCGCGATGCCTGGCGGAATTGAACATTTAGCTTGATCGATAGACAGATGTTCAATAGGGATGTGCGGCCGGGCAAGGAGGAGGTTCGCGCATGGCAATCAACATTTCACCGACGGGTCTGGCGCGCGACCTGCGCGAGCGCGGCAAGTCCGGCAAGCCCATCCGCATCGGCCTCATCGGGTCCGGCGAGATGGGAACCGACATCGTCACCCGCGTCGCCCATATGGAAGGCATCGAGATCGGCGCCATCGCTGAGCTGAACCTCCCGAACGCTATCAAGGCCGTCGACATCGCCTACCAGGAGAAGGGCCACTCCGCGGAGGCCGGCAATGCGGGTGCGCTGGCGGCCGCGATGGAAGCCGGCAAGATCGCCGTGACCGGCGACGCTGGTCTGGTCATCGGCAGCGATCTCATCGATGTCGTCATCGATGCCACCGGAGTGCCCGCCGTCGGCGCGGAAATCGGCTTGCGCGCCATGGAGCACGGCAAGCACCTCGTCATGATGAACGTCGAGGCGGACGTCACGATCGGCGCCTACCTGAAGAGCGAGGCCGACCGGCTGGGCGTCACATATTCGCTGGGCGCCGGCGACGAGCCGTCCTCCTGCATGGAGCTGATCGAGTTCGTGTCGGCCATGGGCCACCCGATCGTCGCCGCCGGCAAGGGCAAGAACAACCCGCTCAATATCGATGCGACTCCGCCGGACTATGAGGAAGAGGCCGCGCGCCGGCACATGAACGTGCGCATGCTGGTCGAGTTCGTCGACGGCTCCAAGACCATGGTCGAGATGGCGGCGATCGCCAATGCGACCGGCCTTGTGCCCGACAAGCCCGGCATGCACGGCCCTGCCGCGACGCTCGGCGAGCTGAACCGCACCCTGGTTCCGCAGAAGGACGGCGGCGTGCTTTCCAGGACGGGCGTCGTGGATTATTCGATCGGCAAGGGCGTATCGCCAGGCGTCTTCGTCGTCGCCGAGATGGGCCATCCGCGCGTCACCGAGCGCATGGAAGACCTCAAGATGGGCAAGGGGCCCTATTTCACCTTCCACCGTCCCTATCACCTGACCTCGCTGGAAGTCCCGCTGACCTGCGCGCGCGTCGTGCTCTACGGCAAGCCGGACATGGTGCCGCTGCCGAAACCCGTCGCGGAAGTCTGCGCGGTCGCCAAGAAGGACCTGCAGCCCGGCGACACGCTCGACGCGATCGGCGAGTACTGTTACCGCGCGTGGATCATGACGGCAGCCGATGCGTTGGCCGCGAAGGCCATCCCGTGCGGCCTGCTGCAGGGCGGTTCCGTTACGGCACCCATCAGGAAGGGTGAACTCATCACCTACGGCAATGCCGCGCCGGCGCCGGGATCGAAGATCGCCGAACTGCGCGCCCGCCAGGACAAGCTCGTTTACGGAGCCTAGTATGTCTACCGCCAGGAAGCGCCTCGAAGAGCAGCGGCCTAATCTGCCGTTTGCCTACCGCCAGTACAGCACCGCCGAACTGAAGGAGGTGCTGCACAAGATGTACCTGATCCGCCGCTTCGAGGAGGGCGCGGAGGAAAGCTACATGCGCGGCCTCATCCACGGCACAATGCATCTGTCTATCGGGCAGGAGGCCAGCGCGATGGGCATCTGCATGCCGCTGACGGAGCAGGACCAGATCACCTCGACCCATCGCGGCCACGGCCACTGCATCGCCAAGGGCGCGGATGTGAAGCGCATGTTCGCGGAGTTCTTCGGCAAGACGACCGGCTACTGCAAGGGGCGCGGCGGATCGATGCACATTGCCGACGTGTCGATGGGCAATCTCGGCGCCAACGGTATCGTCGCCGGCGGCATCCCGATCGCGGTCGGAGCTGCGCTTTCGGCCAAGCGCATGAAAACCGGCAAGGTCGTGGTTTCCTTCTTCGGCGACGGCGCCAACAATGAGGGCGCCTTCCACGAGGCGCTGAACATGGCCTCGATCTGGAAGCTGCCGGTCATTTTCGTATGCGAGAACAACGGCTACGGCATGTCGACATCCACTGCGCGCTCGACGGCGGTGAAGAACATCGCCGACCGCGCCGCCGCCTATTCGATGCCGGGCGTCATCGTCAACGGCAACATCTTCTCCGAGGTCGCCGAAGCCTCGCATGCCGCCGTGGAGCGGGCGAAGGCGGGCGAGGGGCCGACGCTGATCGAATCGAAGACCTATCGCTACCGGGGTCATTCCAAGAGCGACCGCAATCGCTATCGCACCAAGGAAGAGATCGAGGATTGGGTCTCCAACCGCGACCCGATCATGCTGTTCGAGAACGAGCTGAAGGAGTTCGGCATCATCGACGACCACACGATCGAGGAGATCCGTGAGGCGGTGCGATTCGAGATCGAGGAAGGCATTGCGTTCGCCAAGGCGAGCCCCGCCCCGGCGACCGAGGATCTCGACCAGTTTGTCTATACGGAGCGTGCGTGACCATGGCTGCGACCCCGCGCGAGCTGAGCTACGCACAGGCGATCCAGGAAGCCATGGCGCTCGCCATGGAAGCGGACGAACGCGTCTTCCTGATGGGCGAGGACATCGGCGTCTATGGCGGCGCGTTCCAGGTCACGGGCGACCTCATAGACCGCTTCGGTCCCGACCGAGTGATGGACACGCCCATCTCCGAACTCGGAGGCGCCGGCGTGGCCGTCGGGGCGGCAGTAACCGGCATGCGTCCTATCTTCGAATTCCAGTTCTCCGACTTCGCCACGCTGGCGATGGAGCAGATCGTCAACCAGGCCGCCAAGATGCGGTTCATGCTCGGCGGCGAGGTTTCGGTGCCGGTCGTGATGCGCTTTCCCGCCGGCTCCGGAACGGGCGCTGCCGCGCAGCACAGCCAGAGCCTCGAGGCCTGGCTAGGCCATGTGCCTGGGCTGAAGGTGATTCAGCCTGCAACGCCCCACGACGCAAAGGGCATGCTGCTCGAAGCCATTCAGGACCCCGATCCGGTCATGATCTTCGAGCACAAGCTTCTGTACAAGATGAAGGGCCCAGTCCCCGAGGGGCACTACACGGTTCCGATCGGCAAGGCCGAAATCCGCCGCGAGGGCAAGGACCTGACCATCGTCGCGACGTCGATCATGGTGCACAAGGCGCTGGAGGCCGCCGAGACCCTCGCCGCTGACGGGATCGATGTCGAGGTCGTCGACCTGCGCACCATCCGTCCGATGGACAAGGAGACCGTCATCGCGAGTGTCAAGAAGACCTCACGCCTGCTCTGCGTGCATGAAGCGGTCAAGACGCTCGGCATCGGCGCCGAGATCAGCGCGGTCGTTGCGGAAAGCGATGCCTTCGATTTCCTCGACGCGCCGATCGTGAGGCTCGGCGGTGCCGAGACCCCGATCCCTTACAACCCCGATCTCGAGAAGTCGGCGGTGCCGCAGGTGCCCGACATCGTGAGCGCGGCGCGCGACCTCGTGACGGGGAAACGCTGATGCCCGTCGAAGTCATCCTGCCGAAGGTCGACATGGACATGGCGACCGGCCGCATCTCGCGCTGGTTCGTTGGCGAGGGCGCAACGGTGAAGCAGGGCGACCTGCTCTTCGAGATCGAGACCGACAAGGCCGCGATGGAGATCGACGCCCCGGCCGCCGGCACCATCCGTGAAATCGTCGGCAAGGAAGGGGTGGACATCCCCGTCGGATCGCCGGTGGCCTGGATCTATGGCGAGGGTGAGGCCGCGCAGGACAAAGCGCCACTCTCCCCCCCTGTGGGGGAGATGTCGGCGAAGCCGACAGAGGGGGGCGCTGTCGCGCCAAGCTCGTTCGCTACGGCCCCCCCCTCTGCCTTGCCGGGCATCTCCCCCACAAGGGGGGAGATCGGCAGCGGCGACGTCCGTGCCACGCCGCTTGCCCGCCGTATTGCGCGAGAAAACAACATCGCACTGAGCAGCATCGCCGGCTCCGGTCCGCACGGCCGCATCGTGCGCGCCGATGTGGATGCGGCGGTCGCAGTCGGTGCCAAGTCCGCCGCCCCTGAGGCGAAGGGCGCTCCGGCTCCGGCAGTTGCCCCTGCGGTCAAGCCGATGTCGGACGACGCCGTGCTGAAACTGTTCGAGGAAGGCTCCTACGAACTGATCCCGCACGACAATATGCGCAGGACAATCGCCCGCCGCCTCGTCGAGGCGAAGTCGACCATCCCGCATTTCTACCTGACGCTCGACTGCGAGCTCGATGCGCTGCTCGCGCTGCGGGCGCAGATCAATGCCGCCGCGCCGGTGAAAAAGACCGACAAGGGCGAGGAGCCAGCCTACAAGATCTCGGTCAACGACATGGTGATCAAGGCCATGGCGCTCGCCTTGCGCGACGTGCCGGCCGCGAACGTCTCGTGGACCGAGGCTGCGATGGTGCAGCACAAGTCCGTCGATGTCGGCGTCGCCGTGTCGATCCCGGGCGGGTTGATCACCCCGATCATCCGCAGCGCCGACACCAAGACTTTGTCGACCATCGCCAACGAGATGAAGGATCTCGCCGCCCGCGCGCGCAGCAAGAAGCTGAAGCCGGAGGAATATCAGGGCGGCACCACCGCCGTGTCCAACCTCGGCATGTTCGGCATCAAGGATTTCTCGGCCGTCATCAACCCGCCGCATGCGACGATCCTGGCGGTCGGCGCCGGCGAGGAGCGGGCGGTGGTCAAGAAGGGCGAGATCAAGGTCGCCACCGTGATGTCGGTGACGCTGTCGACCGACCACCGCGCGGTCGACGGCGCGCTCGGCGCCGAAATGCTCGGCGCCTTCAAGCGCCACATCGAGAACCCGCTCGGGATGCTGGTTTAGCGTCTTTCAGGACCGATCGAGGCTCGGCTCGCCGGTCAGGAACCCCGTCGCCGCCAGTTCCCGCCTGATCGCATCCCAGGTCCCGCAGGCGATGGAGGCGCCGCGCGCCACGAGCTTTTCACCGTGGCCTTCATAGGTATGTCCGCCACCCGTGTAGCCGATCGCGGTCATGCCGGCGGCGACCGCGCCTTCGACCCCGAACGGCGAGTCCTCGATCACCACGCATCGAGACGGTTCGACACCCATCCTCTCGGCGGCAAACAGGAAGATATCCGGCGCCGGCTTGCCACGCTTGACCATCGACGAGCTGAAGATCGCTTCGCCGAAGAAGGCGTCCAGTCCCGTGATGGTGAGGCTGTGGCGGATACGTTCGAGAGACGACGACGACGCGACGCAGCGCTCGATCGCGAGCGCCTCCAGGAAGTGGCGAAGGCCTTCGGTTTCCTTCAGCTTCTCCGTGAAGAGACGCTTCGTCTCCTCCCATATGTCTCCCTGCGCGTGGTCGGGAAACGAATGGCCGGTGAGCTCCCGGATGCGAACGATGATGTCGGCCTGCTTCATCCCGATGCACTGCGCGATGATGTCGGCGCCGACGCCGTCCATGCCATGCTTCAGGTAGACGCGCTCGTAAGCCTCGGCCGCCAGTGGTTCGCTGTCTACCAGCACGCCGTCGCAATCGAAGATGATGAGTTTTTCCGGCACGCGGACTGGCCCTGTTTCGATGGATGTTCCGATGATCTTGCGATGGCCGGCGTCGGATGCCTTGGCGGTCATTGCCGCGTCAGGCGAGGTCCCTGCGATCCGTGCAACGCTTCGAGTATGGCCGGACGCGACTGTGGGTCGTCGGGGAGAAGCCAGTTGGGCTCGCCGCCGAGAAACCGGTCCAGGAATGCAACCGCGTAGGCCGGCATCTCGGAAGCGTTTTCACGGTAGGACCACCACGTCCGCAGATTGTCGGCGCATTTGTCCAGCGTCGGCGTCTCGCCGAATTCCTGCTCATGAACGGCTGCGACGGCCGAAAGACAGAAGTTGGTATAGAGGAAGCCCTCCGGCCAGAACGCCACGATGTCGGCGGTCCCGGCGGCCGCGTCCAGCGTGAGAGGCATCGCTTCGCTCGCACGGTCGAGCGCCCGGGCCGGTTCGTGGCGCACGAGCTCGCGCAGGACCAGACCGGCGGCATAGACGATGAAATCGGCTCGGTCGATCCTGGCGAAATCCTTGCGCTTCTCCATGGTCTCGACGCCATCGAGGAAGGCCCTGGTGAGCCTGGCGTCGTCGATCGAATAGCGTATTCCGTAGGTGGCCTCCACCAGCCTCGCATGGCTGCGGAAGGTCATCCGGAACCAGCGCAGCCTGCGCAGGCGATGCCGCAGATCCGGCATCGAAGCCAATTCCTCTTTGAAGCTCAGGTCCATCGACGTCTCTCCCAGGACGAGGTTAGCACCGCTCCCGGACCGATCCAATCCTCGGGAGTCCGGTGCTCGGCCACCTGCCAAAAATATACACATTGACATTCTGGAAAACAAATGTTCTCTGAAGCTGGTGTCTCCGGCGGCCTTGGGAAAGCCGGGGCCGGCTTGGGAGGAAGCCGATGGCGATATGGCAATGGGGATTGCTCGCGCTGTTCTGCGTCTGGGCTCTTCAGTCTCTCGGCGTCTGGCTCCAGATGCGGCACTATACCGACGTGTTCAAGGGGGTGACGGACCAGTTCCATGACGGGTTCGTCGGTGCCGGGAATTTCCGCGGGCGTTTTTCCAAGGGCACCATCGTCCTCATCGTGGTGACGCCGGACATGATTGTCCGCCGCCTGCTGGTCATGAGCGGCCGGACCGTATTCACGAAGTTCCGCAGACGCGAAGAATTCGAGGGCATGCCCCTCGAAAAGCTCCGCTCCGATCCCGCGCTGGCGGGAGAGGGGGAGCCGGGTGTGGCCGAGGCCGTAAAGCGGGCGATCGAACAGATCGATCGTGCGCGGTCGGAGCCGGGGAGAAAGCCGGGCCTGTCCGGTTTGAACGTAGCTCGCGCATAGCGCAATCGCCTGCCCGAGAGGGACAATCGGCTGGGCGGCTGGAGGAGGAGATATGTCAGTCTTTACACTGTTGGCGCAGCATGCCGACATGGCTGTCCAGCACCTGCACGTGGCAGGCGCGATGGTCACGGATGCTGCCATGCATCACGGTCCAAACGGACTTGACCATGCGCGCGACAATCTCGTCGTGCTGGCACAGGCCACCACCGAAGCTCCCGCGACGCCTGCCCCGGGAGGCGGGATCAGCGTCGAGGAGTTCAAGAACCGCCTCGACAACATCACCCAGGAGGAGCAGCTCGGCTGGCTGACCGCTGCCGGCAAATACTTCATCGGCATCTTCCAGGAAGGCGGCAGGGTCTTTGCCGGCTTCGTAACCGGCATCATCCCGACCCTTGTCGTCCTCATGACCGCCTTCTACGCCGTCACCGAGCTGGTGGGCGAGCAGCGCGTGCATGGCCTGGCGCGCGGCGCGGGCAAGATCGCCCTCACGCGCTATACGGTGCTGCCGGTCATCTCGGTCTTCTTCCTGACGAACCCGATGGCCTACACCTTCGGCTCGTTCCTCGAGGAAAAGCACAAGCCTGCGTTCTACGATGCGGCCGTTTCCTACGTGCATCCGCCACTCGGCCTGTTCCCGCATGTCAATCCCGGCGAATATTTCGTCTGGGGCGGGGTGCTGGTCGCGCTTCTCCAGCTGGAGAGCACGGGTGCGGTCGAGTCCGGCTACCACATCCGCGTCGCCATCTGGTACGCGATCGTGGGCCTCATCGTCATCCTGCTGAAGGGCATTCTCACCGAGCGGATCACGGCCATCATGGCGCGCCGCCAGGGCGTCCAACTGTAGTCGGGGCGGGAGGGGAACATCATGGCAAAGTCATACAAGGCCGTAAAAATCTCCAGGGGCTCCACCGGATGGGGCGGGCCGCTGGTCATTCAGCCTACCGAACAGCGCAGCAAGGTCGTGTCGGTGACCGGAGGCGGCATCCATCCGATCGCCGCGCGCATCGCCGAGTTGACCGGAGCCGAAGCCGTCGACGGCTTTAAGGCGCCGCCGATCGAGAGCGAGATGGCGGTGGTCGTGGTCGACTGCGGCGGTACGGCACGTTGCGGTGTCTATCCGCGCAAGCGCATCCCGACCGTCAACCTGACCCCCGTCGGACAGGCAGGACCGCTGGCCCAGTTCATCACCGAGGACATCTACGTTTCCGGGGTGAAAGCGGAAAACATTACGATGGCGGACGGCAGCGAAGCCGCGACGGCGGCGGGTGAATCGATCGAGCTCAGCACTGCCCCGACCGACTCACCCGCGGTTAGGACGGCCGACGCAGCGCCCGAGGTCGAGGGTGGCCTGGTCGGCCTGATCAGTTCGATCGGCCGCGTGATGGGCCGCGTCGTCGGCATCTTCTTCAACGCCGGCCGCCGCACCATCGACCAGGTCGTACGCAACGTGCTGCCGTTCATGGCATTCGTTACGATGCTGATCGGCTTGATCCTCTACACCGGGATCGGCGACGTCCTCGCCCAGCCGATGGGCCCGCTGGCCAACAACATCATCGGCCTCCTCGTGATCTCGGCTATCTGCGGCCTGCCCTTCCTGTCCCCGATACTGGGGCCGGGCGCAGTCATCGCGCAGGTGATCGGCGTCGCCATCATCGGTCCGCAGATCGCCAACGGCACGATCTCTCCCGCGATGGCGCTGCCTGCGCTGTTTGCGTACAATACGCAGGTCGGGTGCGACTTCGTGCCTGTCGGCTTGGCGCTCGGCGAAGCCAAGCCGAAGACGATTGAGATCGGCGTCCCGGCGGTGCTCATCAGCCGCCAGATCATGGGACCGGTGTCGGTGCTGATTGCCTGGCTGTTCAGCCTGGTCGTGCTCTGAAAACCAAAGTGAGGTCCGCCGCATGTCTGTATTCCTGAAGACACGGGTCACCGAAATCGGCCCCGAAGTGGAGGGCCTTGCGGAGGGCGGCGTGGTCATCCTGTTCGAGGATGGCGCGCCTCCCGAACTCGCCGAGGTTTCGGTGCTGCATCGGACCGAGGAAGGCCCGAGCGACGACAGCCCCTCGCAGGGCGCGTCGATAAAGGTCGGCGACGTCGCCGCACGGATTACTGCGGTCGGCCCTGCGGCCTGGGCCAAGGTGCGCGAAATCGGCCATGTCGTGATCAATTTCAACGGCGCCACCGAGGCCGACCGGCCAGGCGAGATCTGCGCCGAGGCGGTGGACCCCGCAACGCTGGTCGCCGCGTTGAAGGCCGGTGCCGTGATCGTGGTCGAGGCTGCTTAGGACCCCGGCATTTTTGCACTATTGTAGGACAGCTGCGATGGAACGCTCGACGATCGTGCGGGTGCATGAAGGGCTGCATGCACGGCCTGCGACCCGCTTCGTGAAACTGGCCAAGGGTTTCGATTCCGACATCGAACTGGTCAGGGACGGAAAGACGGCGAACGCCAAGAGTTCCGTCAAGCTGATGCTGCTCGCGGTCAAGGAGGATCAGGAGGTTACGGTGCGCGCCAATGGCGCGGACGCTGCCGAGGCGATCGATGCTTTGATCGGCTATCTCGAGAATCCGCGCGCGGGACTCGACGAAGATGGCGATGCCTCCGCTGCCGCAGCGGAGCAACCGGCCGACGCCGCTCCGCAGCCTCCCGTGCAGCATTCGCCGGGTGCACTTCGCGGGATCGCGGCAAGCGAGGGCGCTGCCATAGGGGCCGTCTTCGCGCACTTCCCGAAGGAAATCTCGCCGCAGCCGCGGGGCATCACGCCGGACGCGATCCCGGACGAACTCGAACGCCTTCATGGCGCCATCGGCAAGGTGCGGGAACGCATGACCAGGTCGCTCGCCGACCGGACATTGGCCCAGAGCGATCGTGCGATCGTGGCCGCCCTCATGGATATCGCATCTGACGAGGATCTGATCGGCCGTGCGGAACAGTGGATCAGGCAAGGCATGGATGCGGTATCGGCAATCCTCGGCGCGACCGACGAGACGGCGGCCGAGTTTCGCGCGGTGGAGGATCGTTACCTCGCCGCCCGCACGGACGACATGAACGCCATAGGCCGCCAGATCGCGCTCGAGCTTCTGGGCGAGGAGGAAGCGGACCTCTCCAGCGTTCCTGCCGGCGCGGTCCTCGTGGCGGACGACATCGGGGCGTGGGATCTGGCGCGCGCACCTCTCAAGCGCATTGCCGGCATCGTATGCGGCAAGGGCGGCGCCACCTCGCACATCGCGATCATCGCACGCTCGCATGGGATCCCGGCTGTCCTCGGCCTCGGCGAAAGCGTGCGCGAACTCGCGTCGGCGCGGGAGATCGCGGTCGACGGAAGCGGCGGATGGGTATCCGGCGATCCGGACGAAGGGACGCGCGGCGGCGTGCTGAAGCGCATCGACGAGATGAGCAAGGAGCGGGCGTCGCTGTCGGCCTACACGGACATGATCCCGCGCCGCGCCGACGGCACTGTGATCGAGATCGCGGCCAATCTCGGCTCGCTGGAGGAAATCGATGCTGCCAAGGAGGCCGGGGCCATGGGCGTCGGGCTCTTCCGGACGGAGCTGCTCTTCATGCGGCACATGCATCTGCCGTCGGAGGACCTGCAGGCGGAGACCTATTCGACCCTGGCCGAAGCCTTCGCGCCGTGGCCGGTCATCATCCGCACTCTGGACATCGGCGGAGACAAGTCGGTCGCTGGCATCGAATTTCCCGAGGAGGAGAATCCCTTCCTGGGCTGGCGCGGCATTCGCATGTGCCTGGATCGCCCGGACCTCTTCAAGACGCAGTTGAGAGCCCTGCTGCGAGCGGCGGTGCACGGGAACGTCAAGGTGATGCTGCCGATGGTGTCCGAAGTCCGCGAAGTGGAGCAGGCCAGCGCCCTCATCGAGGAATGTGCCGCCGAGCTGACCGCTTCCGGAACACCTTTCGCCCGTTTCGCGCTAGGCATCATGATCGAGACTCCGGCGGCCGTGCTCCTGGCTCCGGAACTGGCTAAACATGTGTCCTTCTTCTCGATCGGAACCAACGACCTCACGCAATACATCATGGCCGCAGACAGGCTGAACCCGGCCGTGGCCAGGCTGAACGACGTCTCCAACGCCGCGGTCATGTCAGCGATCGCGATGACGGCAAGGGCCGGCAGCGAAGCCGGCATCATGGTCGGGATGTGCGGAGAAGCGGCCGGCCGGCCGGACCTGATCCCCGACTTCGTGCGCATGGGATTGACCGAACTCAGCATGAGTCCGTCGTCGATCCAGCGTGCAAAGAAAACGATCTCGGAACTGCCGGGCGTCGTCAGTTGAGATGGGCGAGAAGACTTTCGAAAAGCGCGGCTAGCTCCGCCTGGGCATTCTCCTTGCCCATGGCGGCCTCGATCCTGTCCGATCGCGCATCGACCGCCAGCGCTGCGATCTCCATCAGCTCCGGGCCGGTTGCTCCCTCCATCTCGAGGGTCGCCATGCCGCAGCCCAGCGCGATCGTGGCGAGAACGTCCAGAGCGATATGGCCTTCATCAACGCCGCCGTCGCGCGCGGGCAGCCTTATCGGCTTGCGTCGTTCGAGCTGCAGGAAGAGTGCCGCGGTCAGCCAGGCTACCAGCGCCCGCCGATCGGCCGGAGCGAGATCGACATGAAGACGGGCGATCGGCTCGGCCTGGGATCGATCGAGCGCGCCGTGGACCGCCGCGAAATCCGCCTCCCGTATCACGACGTCGTGGAGTTCCTTATGCCGCAGAGCCACACTGGCAAGCCGGTAGAGATCGCGCCGGAAAGCCCGTGCGCCGTCCAGTTCGTCGTCGCCACGAGCGCGAAAATAGGCATGCAGCGGCTTCGGTCCCGGAGGTCCCGCGATCCGCGCCGGCGACGGAGCGAGGTGCTCGGCAAGCGTCATGGCATCGTCGAAGGCGCTCACCGCATGGCCCAAAAGATCCTCGATGCCGCGCACGGGCTGCGGCTTGGACTGGCGCGTCACAGAAGCGGCATGGTCGTGGCGATGCTTGCGGACGATCGAGCGCAGTTCGCGCAGCCCGTCCTTCACCCGGACCCTCATATCCTCGGACACTTCGCGAAGCATGCGTTCTCTCCCGATCGCTTTGACCATCTTACAGCGGTTGGCTACACCTTGAAAGAAGCCGCGCTGGCATGCACGCGGCTGATATCGTTCCTGGAATGTGCCGATGCAATCCGGACTCTGGCAGCTGGACCGCGACAGACGCGGCACGCGCTTCGGGGAAGCTGAGGGATGGGGATGGGCAAGCGCGTCACAAAGCCGAGCCAGCGCCGCAAGCCGCCGAAGGGGATAGTCGACACGGCAATCCCTGCCGTCGACAAGAGGACGGATCGGCTGAGGATACGTGCCGCCTGGATGTATTTCATCGAACAGATGACCCAGAACGAGATCGCGGATGTGCTCGGGGTGGGCCGCATCACGGTCGTGCGCATGCTGGCCGAGGCGCGATCCCGCAGCGAAGTGAAGATCGCCATCGAGAGCGAGCTCGGCGACATCGTCGCGCTGGAACGTGCGCTCGAGAACGCGTTCGGGCTCCAGCAGGCGATCGTCGCCCCCTTATCGAAGGACGAGGCGGACCCGATACCGGCTATCAGTGCACGAACCGGCGCATATCTGTCGGAAGCGATGCGACCGGGAATGAAGGTCGGCGTGGGATGGGGCCGCACATTGCTCAGCGCCCTGGCTTTCATCAATCCGAAATCGCTGAGTGATTTCACGGTGATCTCCCTGCTCGGCGGCGTCGGTGTCGCGCGGCAGAACAACCCGGCGGAATTCGCATGGCGCTTCGCCCAGGTTTTCCAGGGAGAAGGCTATCTGATTCCCGCGCCGGCGGTGGTCGACAGCGTGGAGACCAAGAAGGCGCTCGTCGAACGTTGCGGGCTTCAGGACATCTTCGCCATGACCGAGGAACTCGACGCCGTGGTGCTCAGCATCGGCGGCATCGCATCGGCGACGACATTCTACCGAGGCGGCTTCCTGAAGGACGCCGATCGCGAAGCGCTGATGTCGCGCGGCGCGGTGGGCGACGTGTTGTTCCACTTCTTCGACAAGGCAGGGGAACTCGTCGATCACCCGGTCAACAGTCTCGTCATGTCGGTGGACGTGGACAGGCTTCGCAAGGCTCCCTTGCGCATCCTGACGTCGGGCGGGGAAGAGAAGGTGGAGGCACTGGTCGGCGCGATGAAGCTGCTGGAGCCGAACGTGCTCATCACCGACGAGAAGACCGCGCGCAGCATGCTCGGACGGGACTAGCCGAGCAGGGCTGGCTCGCTAGTAAGCGGTTCGTACCGCTGCTCCCCTAGGCGCGCGGACGCTTAGTGCGACAGCGGGTGCGGCGCACCTCCAAGCGTATCCGGCGACAGAGCTATGGAATGGTCGAGATGCGACATGATCCAGATCGATCCGATCACGACGAGCGCGACGACGAAGACCCCGAAGACCAGCGCCAGCGCGTTGTTGGCGTTGTCCGGTCCCGTCGTCAGGTGGAGAAAGCTATGTTCCAGAGCCGCACGACTTCCGGTCGCGCGGACCCTGGGTGTTGAGCCCCTAGCCTCTGGTCTTCATCTGCTCCTTTTGAGCTCCGCTGTCGGGACGGGGCGGCGCAAGCACCGGCTCATCACCGATGGGCCGCGCCGCGACCAGCGAGAACTGGCCCTTGCCGTCGATCGAAGCGCCTTCGGTCCAGCGCCCCTTCGCGGGAGGCAGTCCTTCGACGAATGTGTTTATGAAGGCATAGCTCACCTCGGTCTGCTCCTTGTCCTGCGGGAACGAGTTGGGGACCGGGAGCGAAGCGGCCATGCCACCCATGTCTTCTATGGCCGCGAGCCATTGCTGCTGGTGCATGGTGTCGCGGGCGATGAGGAAGGAGAGCATGTCCTTCATTCCAGGATCGTCGGTCATGTTGAAGAGACGTACGGCAAGCACCCTTCCGCTGCCTTCGGCCGTTACGTTGGCGACCATGTCGGCTGCGATGTTGCCGCTGGCGTAGACATGCGAGCAGTCGAAGGGGACGCCGTTGGAATCGCTTGGCAGCGCAGCAAGACCAGTCGACAGGATGTGTCTGAAATCCATTCCGTTCAGTACTGACCCGGCCACGGCGTCCTTGGACACGTCTTCCTGGACGGATAGCGGCGCGGACTCGAGGTTGAGCGCAACAGCCGTGGCGAGCATCTCGATATGCGCGATTTCCTCGGTGGCCGTGGTGAGGAGCATGTCGCGGTACTTGGCGGGGCCTCGGCAGCCCCATGCCTGGAAGAAATATTGAAGCGCGACGCGGATCTCGCCTTCGATGCCGCCGATGGCTTGTTGCAAGGCGCGGGCGAAGATGGGGTTGGGCTGGTCGACGCGAACGGGGAACTGCAGTTTCTTGTCCGTGTAATACATGGCTGGAGGCTCCTGTTGAGCGTCCCGAACCTTGGAGCCGGTTGCTTGTTCCGCGCGGTCTCAGCGGCGCGTGCATCGACCCGCGAGGCCGTCGGTTAGTTGCCGCAGACTACGCGACCTGTCCGCGCGGCGCAGGCGGAACAATTCTTCAGTCAGCGTATTCGGCGTCCTGCAGGCTGGAGAGAGCGAATGCCGGGAACATTGCTGTTGATGCTGATGCTGGCAGCGGCTTGCGTGCTCGCCGGTTGCCAGACGGGCGGTGAGCCCCGACGGGGAGCGCCGCCGAGTTGCGCGATCCCCGGATCGACATGTGATCTCGAAGAGCCCCCCGGCGCTGCGCAACTGATCGAACGAAGCCGGATCGGGCGGCTCGGCGGCTGTAGGGCTCTCTCCGGCGGCCTATGAGGTCACACGGCTCAGACCGCGCACCGCTATATCCGGGCATGGAGCGAACCGGCATGAATTCAAAGAACAGGCTTCTTGCGAAGCTTCCACAGCAGGAACTTGTAGCGCTGGGGCCTGATCTCCAGATGGTGCAGCTTCCTCTGAAGACCTTATTGCATGATCAACTCGAGCCCATCGAGCACATCTACTTCCTGGAACGCGGCGTGGCATCGATGCTCAACGAACCCGAGAGCGGGCATGTCGTCGAGTTTGCCACGATCGGTTCCGAAGGCATGGTCGGATTCCCCGTCCTCCTGGGAACCAACACAATTCCCAGCCGCGCCATCATTCAGATACCCGGCGCCGGACTCAGGATGAGGGTGCGCGACCTCGATCGCGCCTTTTCGATCGCCCCATCATTGCAGCCGCTGCTGTTGAGATATGTGATGGCGCTGCTCAACCAGGTTTCGCAGAATACCTCGTGCAACCGGCTCCATGACGTCCAGGAGCGTTGCGCCCGCTGGCTGCTTCAGACGCACGATCGAGTGGAAAGCGACACCTTTCCACTTACACAGGAATTCCTCTCCCAGATGCTCGGCGTGCATCGGCCAAGCGTCAGTGTGGCGGCGGCGACACTGCAGAGGGCAGGCTTGATCGAGTACACGCGAGGCAGCATCACCGTGACGGACCGCGGCGGGCTTGAGGCGGCGTCATGCCCTTGCTACGGCGTGATCAACGCGGAATACGAACGCCTGCTCGGAGCAGATTCGACCTGACGTCGTTGCGGCAGCCCCAGCCTCAAGCCTGGACCGCGATCGGACTCTGCCTGAGGTGCAGGTAGCCTTCCCTGAAATCGCCCGTCCTGCAGAGCTTGGGCCAGTCGAGAACGATGAGACGCGTTCCGTCGAAGCTGATCAATTGCCGTGCCCTCAGTTCCTGCAGCGTCCGATTGGCGTGCACATTGGACATTCCGGTGGCATCGGCGAGTTCGTTCTGGGTCAAGGGCAGTGAGATCGAATGCTCGTTTCCCAAGCCCACGGCGCGGCTGCGCACGAACAGCTCGCAGAACAGGTGCGCCATCCTGGAAGTTGCATCGCGTTGTCCCAGATTCGTCGTCCATTCGCAGAAGATCGCCGCGTCGATCAGCGTCATTCGCCAGAGTGCGGCGGCCACGCGCGCATTGTTCTCGCAGAGCCGCCTCAACGCATCGTGGGAAATGTAGCCCAAGACGCTCGGCGTCAATGTCACGATGCTGGAATCGGCCGTTTCAAGATGGAGCGTCGAGAGGTCCGGTATTTCGCCGCTGAGGATGAACGAAGAGATCTGGCGCCGGCTCTCTGCGGCCATCTTGTATATCGCCGCGAGACCCTCGACCAGCAGGCAGCACCTGTTCGGGCGATCGCCCTCGCGCATGATGTCCTGATCGGCATCGACCGAAACGATCTGGATCGGCAGGGCGGACAGGTCAGCGCGGTCGGCCTCCGACAGATCGACGATGCTGTCGAGGCGGCGAATCAGCGCCAAGGCGTCGTGCATTTGCCCCTCCTTGAAAACAGAGGTCGTCGCACAAGCACGGCGGGACTGTCTGTCGTCCTCCATACAGACGATGGGTTTTCAAGGCTGATTGTGGAGGTCGGTGTTCCGGGGCGGGTAGGACCCGATGACGATGCGGCGCAAGCTCAAGGCCAGCACAGGAAATGGCGCTCGGCCGCGCTCATCCTTATGGCACTCGGCAGGCTTGGTCCGGACCTCTGGATGAGGCTGGATCCCGGAACAACAACAAAAATGACCGGCGCTTTGGGGGGGCTTGGGGAAACGGCGCCGGTCAATCTTTGGGGATCGGGAAGTACCCTAGGAAACAGGACCGCCCGCAATGATCATTCTGCACAGGCAAGCGACGCGCGATATTACGTGATCGCGGAAGCGCCGACCGAATGTCCTGGGAGGGCTCGGTCAACCGCCTCGACTATTCTGCCTGTCGTCGACCCCCGAAAGCCCCAGCTTGCGCGCCGCTTGCGCAAAGCCGCCTGTGTCGGCGATCAGCGCACGGGCCTGATCCCGCGAGATATCTGCGCGCTCAGCGAGGATTTCGACTTCGTAGTCGACATCGTTCGCGATGTTCACTGTCTGATCGCCCTGCCGTCCATCGCCGTCGGCACTCTCGATGTCGAGCGATTGGGCGGGTCCGAGACCGCTTGCCAGCCCTTCCTGTTCGGCCGGACCCTTCGACGGCGAGGACATGTCACTTGCGTCCGTCGTTGGGGCGGGCCTTGTCGCCCTTCTTGTCGACTGTGGACGTGGTCTTCGCGTCCGGCTTCTGGCCGAAATAGGTTCCGCCTAGGTGGCCGCCGCCATCGGTATTCTCGACCTGTTTCTCGATGTCTCTCGGCTTGTTGCTCATCGCATGTCTTCTCCTGTTCGGAATCAAACACGCGACGGGACCGACTGTTCCGTCAAAGCCTCTTCTGGTCCGAATCGAAGAGGAAGCACGAGGCGGGGTCGACTGTCATGGTGACGGTATCGCCGATCTTGATACTTTCCGCATCCTTGATCTCGGCGACCAGCGTGTCGTCCTCCCCGGGCGCCGTGTAGATGTAGGACACGGAACCCAGGCGCTCGATCGCATTGCATGTCAGTTGCACCCTATGCGGACCGGCCTCGCCCGGCTGGAAATGCTCGGGGCGAATGCCCAGCGTAACCTGCCCGGACATCGACGACGGCATGGTGCGGGGCCTTACCGGCAGGCCCGTCAGCTTCAGCGCCGGGACGTCGAGCAGGACGGCGCCGCCGTCGCTGCCCGTGACGGTCGCATCGACGAAGTTCATCCGGGGGGACCCGATGAAACCCGCCACGAATCTGTTGTCCGGGTCCGAATAGAGCTGCAGAGGACTGCCGACCTGTTCGACAAGGCCCGCCCTCAGCACGACGATCTTGTCGGCCAGCGTCATGGCCTCGACCTGATCGTGCGTGACATAGATCATCGTGGCGCCGAGATCCCTGTGCAGCTTGGCGATCTCCAGGCGCATCTTGACGCGCAGCTCGGCGTCGAGGTTGGACAGCGGCTCGTCGAACAGGAACACCTTCGGATCGCGCACGATGGCACGGCCGATCGCGACTCGTTGGCGTTGACCGCCGGAAAGCTGCCGGGGCTTGCGGTCGAGGTAATCGGTCAGATGCAGGGTCTGAGCGGCGGCCCTGACACGTGCCTCGCGCTCGGCTTTCCGCATGCCCGCCATCTCGAGCCCGAAGCCCATGTTCTCGGCGACGCTCATATGCGGATAGAGCGCATAGGTCTGGAACACCATGGCGATGCCGCGCTTGGCCGGATCGACACGCGTGACATCCTCGCCATCGATCAGGATCGCACCGCTCGTGGTCTTTTCGAGACCGGCGATGATCCGCAGCAGGGTGGACTTGCCGCACCCCGAGGGACCGACGAAGACCACGAACTCGCCCGGTTCCGCCTTGAGCGTGGCGCCGCGGATCACCCGCGTCGTGCCGAAGTCCTTGTGAATGTCCCGGAGGACGAGTTCAGCCATGTCGATGTCCTTACTTGACCGCGCCTTCCGTCAGTCCGCTAACGAAGCCGCGGCCGATCAGGGCGAAGATTGCCAGGACGGGCAGGATCGCGACCGTCGCCCCGGCCAGCAGCAGGCCCCAGTCGATCTGGTATTGTCCGATGATGCCGGAGAAACCGACTGGCAGTGTGCGTTTGGCGTCCGAGAGGATGAGCACGGACGCGAACACATATTCGGTCCAGGCGGTGACGAAGGCATAGATGCCGACCGACGCGATGCCGGGAGCGATCAGCGGGATCATGATGCGGCGAAGGATCGTCATGGTCGGTGCGCCGTCCATCACAGCCGCCTCTTCGATCTCCTTCGGCACGCCAGCGAGGAACGAACGAAGCATCCAGATGGAGAAGGGTAGGGCAAATGCGACGTTGACAATGATCAGGGCAGCCAGCCTGTCGACGAGCCCGACTTTTGCAAACAGGCCGAACAGCGGGATGAGCACGACGATGGACGGAAACGCATAGGCGAGCAGGATCACCCGGTAGAGAATGCCGCGCCCGGGAAATTCGAGCCGGAAGAAGGCGTAGGAAGCGGGGATCGCCAGAAGCAGCGTCAGCACGGTCGAACTTGCCGCCACGATCAGGCTGTTGACCAGGTAGACGGGATAGTCGGAAGCTTCGAACAGCTTGACGTAGTGCTGCGGCGTGAAGCTGCGCGGGATCATCGTCGGCATCCGCGAGATGATCTCCGGCGGCAGCTTGATCGAGCCCGACACGACCCACCAGAACGGCAGGCCGATCAGTGCCACGAGAAATGCGATGCAGACGACGATAGCGACGTTGAGACCGGCCGAGCGGTTCATCAGCGGTCTCCGTCCCGGTCGAGTGCGCGGGTTGCCACGATCGCGAAGGCCATGAGCAGGACCGTCGCCAGCACCGAGATGGTCGCGGCCTCGGACAGCCGGTAGCCCTTGAACGCGGTTTCGTAGATCAGCACCGGCAGCGTGCGCGAGCCGCCGGCCGGGCCGCCGCTGGTCAGGAGCCATATGATGTCGAACACGTTGAACGACAGAAGCGTTCCGATGACGGCGAGCACCCCGAGCGTAGGCGCGAGTAGCGGCCAGGTGATGCGCCGGAAGCGCTGCCAGGCGTTGGCGCCGTCCAGGCGTGCGGCTTCATAAAGCTCGTCGGGTATGCGGGTCAGCCCGGCAAGGATCATCAGCGCGATGAAGGGGAACCAACGCCAGGAATTGATGAAGACCAGCGAAGCCATCGCGGTCCAGGGGGTTGCGAAGAAGCCGACCGGCCGCTCCACGATGCCGGCCTGCATCATCAGCGGGTTGATCATGCCGCCCGACGTGGACAACAGCCAGCGCCAGATCACGACAACGACGACGGTCGGCACGATCCACGTCACGATGATCCAGGTCCTGGCGACGCGAACGCCGGGGAATTTCTCGTTCAGCACGAGCGCGGCGGCGAGCGCCAGCACCGTCTGCAGCACGGCGTTGGCGACGACCCACACGAGGCTGAGGCCGGCCGCGCTCCAGAAGCCGGAGCCGGCGCCGAGCGCGCGCCGGTAGTTGTCCAAGCCGACGAAAGCGCCGGGCGAACCGATCACTCGGACGTCCTGCATCGAGAACTGCACTGCCTGGACCAGCGGCCACGCGAGCGTGGCCGCCAGCATCAGCATCGCCGGGGCGACCAGCGCGAAGGCAAGTGCTTTCGACTGTCCCATCCCCGGCGCGCCTCCCGATCAGCGCGAGGCTTCTTCCATTCGCGCCTGGCCGGCGCTGACGGCTTCAGCCGGAGACTGGCCCGAGACGACGATGGACTGGAGTGTTTCGGCGATGATGTTCTGGGCGGAGATGGCCGCGATCGACGGGAAGGTGCGTCCACTGGTGAAGCCGAAGAGGCGGCCGTTCTTGCCGTTCTCGATGATGGTCTCGATCTGCCCGCGATACTTCGTGACCATCGGATCGGACCAGAAGGAGTCCGCCTTCGCGCCGTCGGCCGTGACCGGCATGAACAGGCCCGGTTCCATATTGAGGAAGCGGCCGTAATTTTCCGGCTCGAGCAGGAAGGAGACGAATTTCTTCGAGGCCTCCATCTTGGCTTCGTCCTTGGCGAGCAGCATCACGGCGTTCGCATAGGCGATCGTGTTGTGCTCCTTGCCGTCCTTGCTCGGGATGGCGGCCACGCCGAGATCGGCCGCATCCCCGCCGGCCTGGGTGTCGTAGGTGGCGATGACGGAGAACTGCATCACCATGGAGCAGGCCTTCGACGAAAAGCAGGCCTCCGCTTCGCCCCAGGTCCACGACGTCGAATCCGCCGGCGAGAACTTCAGGAGGTCCGCATAGAACTGATACGACTCCACCGTCTGCGGATTGTCGAAGCGCAGCGTCCCGTCTTCGTTGTAGATTTCGGTGGCGCCGCCATTGGTCATCACGGAATAGACGGTCTGGTCTGTGTAGAGCTGCTTGTTGGCTGGCAGGCCCATTCCCGAAACGCCGTCGGTGCTCAGCTTTTCAGCCGCCGCGCGCCAATCCGCCCATGTCGCCGGAACCTCGACGCCCGCGGCCTCGAGCACGCTCTTCCGGTACCAGAGATTCATTGTCATGTTGTAGAGCGGCACGGCCCACACGCCGCCATCATAGGAGTAGGCCTCGACGGCGGAGTCGACGAAGTCGTGCTTGGCGTCCAGTTCCTTGACGAAATCCTCGACGGAGGTCAGAGCGCCGATATCTTTGAGGATCGGCGCGAAATCGGGAATGGCGAAGAGCATGTCGGGGCCCTGGCCCGCAGCCAGCGCGGCCGGCGCCTTCGCATAGACCTCGCCCCAGTTCTGCGGCTCCTGCTTCACAACGATGCCGGGATTGGCGGCGTTGAAGGCGTCGATGAGTTCCTGCACGCGCGCGACGCGGTGGGGTGGCTGCTCCATGTGCCAGAGCGTCAGTTCGACCGCATCCTGCGCGAACGCTGCGGCCGGCATCAGCATGCTGCCGGCCAGTGCCAGCTTCATGATCATCTTCATCTCGTGTTCCCTTTCCTCATTGTTCTTCAGCCCCTGCGACGGTTTTCAAAGGTGAGGGTTTCGGGGCCGAAACCGCGCCACCAGTTTCTGGTTTATTTCCTTGGCGCCTGGCATGTTGGCGCTGAGATAGATCGGCGCCTCTCCGCCCTCGGCCGACAGCCTCGCGGCGACGCCCGCCATGACCGCGTTGATGATGGTCACGCCGATGGCGGTGGAGACCGGTCCGACCTTGAGATCGCTGCCCGGCACGGAGATGACCGCATCGCCGGGCGGCGAGCCGTTGTCGAGGACGATGTCTGCGATGTCCGCGAGCCGCTCGCGATCCTTTGCCGAGACGGTCGAGTATGCGACCGAGGTGATGGCGATGACCGTCGCGCCGCGCTCCTTGCCGATCCTCGCCGCTTCCAGCGGCACGGCGTTCACGCCGGAATTCGATATGACGAACAGCACGTCTCCAGGCCCGATCGGGTAGCGGTCCATGATGGGTCCGACGATACCCTGCATGCGCTCATAGGCCGTGCCCATGACGGCACCCTCGTGAAGCATGGTCGCCGTCGCCAGGATAGGCACCGTCAGCGCGAGGCCGCCGGCCCGGAAATGGACCTCTTCCGCGAGCATGTGGGAGTGTCCGGTGCCGAAGACATAGACGAGGCCGTCGCGCTTTGCCGCCTGCAGGACTGCGTCTTCGGCGCGCGCGATCGGGTCGGCGAGCGTTTCCTTCAACGTCGACAATCTGGCGATGAGATCGGAGAAATAGGTGTCGGCGACGGAACTCATGGCCCTGTTGCGGCTCCCAGCGAGAGGTTGACTTTCATGACGAAGAAATCGCCGCGATAGCTCGACTTGACGTATTCGAAGGCGTTGCCATCCTGGTCGCGCGTGAGGCGCGTCAGACTCAGCACCGCTGCGCCGTGAGGCATGCGCAGCGTGCGGGCGATGGTCGCATCCGCCACCCCGGCCATCAGCGTCTGTTCCGCCCGCGTCGGTACGATGGCGTATCTCGTCTTGAGCGTGTCGTAGAGGGAACTCGTCTGGAAGTCCGAGAGATCGAGCAGGCCCGGGGTCCGCCCGGCGAGCACGGCGGTCGTTTCCAGTGCGACCGGATCGCCGTCGACGAAGCGGATGCGGGTCAGGCGATGCACCTTGCCGCTGGCAGGGATAGACAAGGCACGGGCACATTCGTCGTCCGCGGCAACGGTCCCCGAAGCGACGAGGACGCTCGACGCATGCCTGCCCTGCCGGGCCATTTCCTCGGTGAAGCCGCTCAAGGTTTCGAGACGCTGTTCGATCTGGCGGCTGCCGACGAAGGTCCCCTGGCCGGTACGCGTCTCCACCAGTCCCTTCGAGCCGAGATGGCGCAAGGCCTGCCGGGCCGTCATCCGGCTGACGCCGAACCGCTCGGAGAGGACCCGCTCGGACGAGACCTTCTCGCCTGCCCTCAGAAGACCGGAAGCGATCTCGGATTCGAGATCGCCGGCGATCCTCAGATAGAGCGGCCCGTTGTCCATGGCAGTCCTTGCTGGTATAGCCCAGCCCTGCGGTGGTATATACCACTCGACAGTGACTCTGCCGCTTCGACGAGTCAACGGGAATGTCGGTGGTCAGCCGAGCAGGCGGTCGCGTGCTTCCCGGTAGGACTTCAGGGCGGCGAGGAGCGCCGGCGCCCTGCGCGCGTCCGGGACATACCGCTTTCCGGATCCCGCCACCGCGGCAGAGGCGGCGTTGATGCTTTCGAACTCGCCCGCTGCCGTTGCCGCAAGCAGGGCTGCACCACGCGCGCCGAACTGCGATCCGTTGGGAACCTGCACCGTCTTTCCGATCAGATCGCAGATCATTTGCGTCCACAGCGGGTTCTGTGCGCCGCCTCCAGTCAGCAGGACCCGGTCGCCGTCGAAGGAAAGCATGTCGAACAGATCCTTCATGGCGAAGGCGACGCCTTCGAGAACAGCGCGGAAGAGGTGGGCTCGGCCATGGCGCGGCGAAAGGCCGTGGAACTGTGCCCGGGCGAGCGGGTCGACGCGGGGCGCGATGATGCCGCTCTCCGACAGATAGGGCAGGTAGACGAGCCCGTCCGAGCCGGGCGGGACGGCGTCCACCATCGCGTCGAGAATGTCGAAGCGTTCCGGCCTGTCGGCGATGTCGGGCGCCAGCGCGGAGAATGCCCAGTCGAGATTGAGCGTGCCGGCGACGTTTACCATGGCGCGGTACCATCGATGACCGGGCAGGGTGAAGAGCAGTCCGATGTCGGCTGGCTCGAAGATGGGCCGGTCGTGCACCACGCCGACCATTGCAGTCGTGCCGAGGACGGCGGTTGCCGTGCCCGTCGCCAGTCCGCCGGCGCCAATCACCGTTGCCGGCACATCCCCGGCGCCGACGGCGACGGGCAGGCCCGACGGCAGGCCGAGAAGCGCTGCGACCTCCTCCGACAGTCCGCCGATGAAGCTTTCCGATTCCATGATAGGGGGCAGCAGGTGCTCGTGCGCGGACAGCCCGAACAGGGAAACGATGCCGCTGCTCCTCGACCGCTCCGCTGCCGAACCCGGCGCCACGGCCGCCTCCGTCCGGTCCGTCGCCACCTTTCCGGTCAGTTGGAAGCGCAGGAAGTCCTTGTATGTCATCGCGTGGCTGGCGGCAGCCATGACGTGCGGCTCGTTCGCGGCCAGCCATGCCAGCACCGGCAGCGTGCAGCCCTGCTGCATGACCGAGCCGGACGATCGGAACAGGCGGCCCATGAAATCGGGGTCGCGCGCGACATGCTCGTCGATCAGAGCCTGCGCGCGGCTGTCTTCCCATGTGATGCCGGGCCGCAGCGCGTTGCCCGCTTCGTCGGTAAGCCAGGCGCCGACCATCGCCGCGGTCAGCCCGATGCCCGCGATCCGGGCAGGATCGACGCCGCTCTCGCGCACCACGCGCCCGATGACGTCGAGCGCGGCGTTCCACGTCTCTCGGGGGTCGAGTTCACTCCACCCGAAATGGGGCCGGTGCACCGCGACGCGTCGCTGCGCCTCGCCGAGCTGCCGGCCTCCAAGATCGAAGATCGCGGCTTTGGTCAGGGAAGTGCCCGCGTCGAGGCCGATATAGAGGGCGCCGGTCACACCTTTTCTCCCGAAATGGACCGGCAGCGTCTCCAGGACCTCGCCCCGACCGACGGACGGTGCTGCTTGCGGCCAGATCGATTGCGATTTGTTGCGTCGGGCGGAGGCTGTGCCGCCCGGGGGTCGTCTGGCCGATTTTCCATTCCATGTCCAGCCGGTTGCCGTTCCAGGAACATGCACTCGTTCCCGAATGGCAGTCGATAGACCGGCGCGGTGTATCGGGAGCAGGATGCAGCGTCCCCGGCTTGCTAGCCATCCCACGGCCCGCGCACAAGACGCGGGCGGCGGTTGCGCTTTTTCTCCGCCGAGATGCGGCGGACCGGCGGGGAATACCCCCGCTTTCCCCGACCTTCCGCAGGGTCTTGGTAGGGTTTTGGTTGTGTGTCGCAAACAGTTCAAAAAGTTTGGGATGGGTTGTTGACAGTTTGGATGGGTGGGAACTATATACCGCTCACCAACGACGGCGGCGACGCTGCTGGCGACGGAGAGGTTCGCTCTTGGCGAGGCCTCTTCTGGTCGGAAAAGTTGGCTGAATTCAAGAGAGCCGCGTGAGCGACACTCGACCGGGCCCGAAGCTGAGGTGGGCGGCCCATGACGGCGCGTGAAGCGGTGTCTGTTCTTTGACAATTGAATATTGAAGAAAGAGAAACGTGGGCG